>Ga0208636_100001_pt1 | contig 1411462 bp, 1282 predicted proteins | sample LakWasM103_HOW12_2_FD_183921 | JGI IMG/M metagenome (GOLD analysis project Ga0208636, IMG submission 183921) | Freshwater sediment methanotrophic microbial communities from Lake Washington under simulated oxygen tension - Sediment Metagenome... | ecosystem: Environmental > Aquatic >... | reverse complement strand
CTTCTGTGATTTGACGCACTGCTGCTAATTTGAATTCTTCTGGATAACGTTTCGCGCTCATTTTATACACCTTTTTAAGTTGCCATTATTACGGCTCTAAGGTGTCTAGTAAACTAGTGGCGATTCAGTTGAGCTTTTTGATTTACCAATGAGATATGCATGAACAGGCATATCTCAATAGAAGGCTCACAAAATGATTACGCTGTCGTTTTGTGAGCCTTACAGAGACGTATAAAGGACAACTTCCTAGAAGCCTAAACTATCAAGCAAGTCATCCACCTGCTCTTGGCTAGCCACAACATCCACTGCATCTGGGTCAATTTGCGGCCCATTCATTAGTGATGCATTATCACCAGCATCAGCTTTAGCTGTTTCCGTATCTTTTTTAGGAATTGCCGGTGAGAAATCAATCAACAACTGCACCAGTTGTTGCTCCAACTCTTGTGCCAACCCAGTAATTTTTTTAATTACCTGACCAGTCAAATCCTGAAAATCCTGCGCCATCATGATATCCATCAATAAGGCTTTGGTTTCTGCTGTGTTTTTACCTGCCATTGTTAAATACGCAAGCGTGTCATTGGCAGCCAAATTATATTCACTCTTTAACGACGGCTCACGCATTACATCTTGCCAGCGCTGCTGCAATGCCGTGGCTCCAGCGGCTAGTTCTTCCTGTAACGGAATCGCCACGTCAGTTGCATTTAATACACGCTCGGCTGCCTGCTCTGTCATTCTGGCTACATAAGCCAAGCGATCACGCGCATCTGGGATATCCTGCGCAACCTGCTCTAATATCTTATCTAAACCTAAACCACTTAAACTATCATGCAAGGTTCTTGTGACATGGCCGACACGATTAAGAATCTCATCACTCGATGACAACCCCAATGGTGACTCTGCATTTGAAGCTTGTTGTGGTGTAGCTTCGCTAGTCATAGTTAAGCCCCTGCTTTCTCAAGCTTCTCGAATATTTTTGATAATTTTTCATCAAGTGTTGCAGCAGTAAAAGGCTTTACCACGTAACCATTAGCACCAGCCTGTGCGGCAGCGATAATATTTTCTTTTTTAGCTTCAGCCGTCACCATTAAAACAGGAAGCTTAGAAAGCTCAGCATCAGCACGAATGTTCTGCAGTAATGTCAGGCCATCCATATTGGGCATATTCCAATCGGATACCACAAACTCAAACCCACCGCCTTTCAGTTTGCTTAGCGCTGCCACACCATCTTCTGCCTCATCCACATTGGTATAGCCCAACTCTTTAAGCAAGTTGCGAACGATTCTACGCATCGTAGAAAAGTCATCCACAACCAGAAATTTAGTATTTGTATTTGCCATGCTCCACTCCATTAGTATTAACTATTCCTGATGCCGCTAACTTTACATTACGCTTCAACACCATGAATAAATTCTATAATTTTTATATATTGTACTGACTTATGACAAAGCCTGCTTTATTAACTCAAGATACTAGATTAATACAGGGACCATGCTGTCATAAAAACCAAATTAGTACTCACCAGCTAGCACTCTAGGTATAGCAGATGCTTACACCCTTAATGCACGGGCGCTATTCAGCATCAAATGATTAAGCACCAGCTTTGGCAAATCATTTAAATGTGCAACCTCATCCACACCGCCGTGTGCTACAGCTTCTTTTGGCATACCGTAAACCACACAACTCTCTTCATTTTGGGCAAAATTATAGGAGCCTGCGTTTTTCATTTGCGCCATACCCACTGCACCGTCTTTGCCCATGCCTGTCAAGATGACGCCAATCGCATTTTTACCCGCATGTAATGCTGCTGAGTCAAACAAGACATCGACTGAGGGCTTGTGACGATTTACTGGCGGAGCATCACTTAGTTCCGTTACATAATTGGCACCACTTCTAGCCAACAACAAATGCTTATCCCCTGGAGCAATATAGGCATGCCCAGGTAAAATACGCTCTCCACCCTCTGCTTCTTTAACGGATATTTGGCATAAAGAATTTAGTCTATTTGCAAAAGATTTAGTAAAGCCTGCAGGCATGTGCTGTGTGATTAATATGCCAGGACAATCTGACGGCATCTGCAGTAGAAACGATTTAATTGCCTCGGTTCCGCCTGTAGAGGCGCCGACAATTAACAACTTTTCACTACTAATCAGTGGATTGCGCAACTGAGCTGGGCGCGCCTCAGCGTTTGCGGCTACAGGATGACGGCTAGGCGACGAAACTTTTGCTTGAGAAGCTGCACGGATTTTATCCGTGATTTCATGCGTATACTCACGCATTCCCTCCGTGATGGACATTTTAGGTTTGGTCACGAAATCTGTTGCGCCTAACTCCAATGCACGCATAGTGATTTCTGAACCTTTTTCAGTCAGTGTGGACACCATCACAACAGGCATAGGACGTAATCGCATCAACTTCTCTAAGAAATCCAAACCGTCCATTTTTGGCATTTCCACATCAAGCGTTAATACATCAGGATTTAATTGCTTGATCATCTCTCGTGCAATCAATGGATCTGGTGCAGCCCCTACGACCATCATATCTTTCTGGTCATTAATTATTTCAGTGAGCAAGCTGCGGATTAGTGCTGAATCATCAATAACAAGTACTTTTATTTTCATTTGCTTATTCTCGTGTCTTGTTGCTCATTCAATTAAAACAAATCAATTGCACCACCGACATCAGTAGTCTTAAGCTTGCTTGCGTAAACCTCTTCACGTTTAAACAAGGTGTCATTGTGCATTTGTTTCAGTTTCTTCACTAAAACCCGGCCGGTTTTAGGAAAGAAATAAACTTTTCTAGGATAAATATCTAATAAATCTTCACCTGTAATACGTATCCCTTCAGCATTCAGGTACTTCCTGACAAAAATGGCGTTACGATCGCCCACATTGGTCGTAGTGAAACTCTTCAATACATTACCACCGCCAAATATTTTGGCTTCCAAATTCTCACGGCGTGCGCCATTACGTAGTAATTGATTAATCAAAACTTCCATGGCGTAAGTGCCATAGCGCATAGATTCAGAAACTGGGCTATCCCTATCTGCGGCTGCACTATCCGGCAACATAAAGTGATTCATACCACCTACGCCTGTCTTGCTATCACGTATACAGGCAGACACACATGAGCCTAACACAGTCACGATCAACATATCTTTATCGGTAAAGTAGTACTCGCCAGGCGCAATTTTGGCTGCATCGCAATCAAAAGTGCGGTCAAAATACAGCGTAGTAGAAATCTCTTCTTCTAGCATACTCATGACGTTTTCTCTTTTGCTTGATAGCTAGAACGCTTCTGTTGGCTGCCGTCACTTAGCGTGTACACAGTTTTACCTTTTAAATGAAAAGCATCTGACACATACAGAAAATTCTCTGAATGGCCTGCAAATAATAGTGCGTGAGATTTCATCAATGGTACAAATCGGCTCAAAATCTTAGATTGTGTAGGCTTGTCAAAATATATCATTACATTTCTGCAGAAAATTGCATCAAAAGGCTCATGCAATGCCCAACTCTCGTCAAGTAAATTAAGCTGGCTAAAGGTAATCATCGATTTCAGCTCTTTTTTCACCGCAACAGATCCTTCATTAGGACCTGAGCCTTTAAGAAAGAAACGCTTACGTCTTTCATCGGAGAGTTTACTCACTCGTTCATAAGGATAAATTCCACGTGACGCAGTAGACAACACATTGGTGTCTATATCAGTGGCAATGATTTCAACGGGGGGATTCAAACTGCCAAACGCCTCACAAGCGGTCATGGCAATGGTATAAGGCTCTTCACCGGTAGATGCAGCAGAACACCAGATACGAATAGGTTTTTTAAGTGACAGCAGATGATCAGCAAGGATAGGAAAATGATGCTCTTCACGAAAAAATGAAGTTAGATTCGTAGTAAGGGCATTAGTAAAAGCCTCCCACTCGGTAGCGTCGCCTTGGCTTTCAAGGTCATCAAGGTACTGCTTGAAGGATGTTGCGCCTAAAACACGTAATCTTCTGCCAATGCGGCTATAAACCATATCAGACTTAGCTTCAGATAAAGAAATACCAGCATGGCGATAAATTAAGTGACGTACTCTGGCAAAATCTTGAGCAGTAAAGTTAAACTCTCGCCCCTCGTCGTGCTGCTCTTTTTTCAACATTAATATTCACCACGTAATTATTGTAAGTTACTTACTGCACCAGTTTGGTACAAAGTACTTTAGCAATATGCTTTTGGCACTTTTAATTTTTTATTTATTAATATGTTGCTGCTAATCGCTTAATTAAAATTTTAATTATTAATCGACAATATTAATGTAATGACTATGCAGCAATGCAAGATGTAAATATCGACAAAACCGCTTAATTAAAATTGGCTTTTTGACATTTTCATCTTAAAACATTGCTCCACATCACTTCTTACATAATTACTACTTTTTATTACTTATTACTGCGTATTACTGTATTACTTGTCTGTTGCTCTTCTGTTTTTGTCTGGTGCAGCAAAAGGGTGTGCTGAATCTTTGTAAACTTTCAACAAATCAGCCGCTTTTGGCTCACGTGCAACTGCGCTCTTAATCGCTTGTTTAGTAGCACGGTAGTTCCAATCTTGAATACGGTCGTCCATATCCGCAGATTGGTCAATAAATACACCAACAGAAATAAACACATCATCAGCTTCTTCAACTGGGATTGTGCCATCTTCAACACACTCCATTACAGCCATCGCAACACCGCGTTGTGCTGGGCCAAACATTTGCACAGATTGTCTAGTGTTTTTCAAAGTCACTTTATTAAACATCACTGTGTTTGGTTTTACCATCAGGTTAGGTGCAACAATAGCTAACAAGCCATTCACACCTTCTTTTTGATCAGTTAGTGTACGGCAAAATGCATCTTCTGCAGCGCTACCACGTGGGCCCATTACAAGGTCAATGTGAGCTACATTTTTCAGATCTAAACCACTACCATCTGGGCGATCTTCAATCACCAATGCTTCACCAATTAATACACGATCAATAACAGCCATTTCAGTCTCCTAGAACTTCTTAATAAATTTCAAAATTAACTACATTGTTACACTTGGCAGTCGAGTGTAGCGTTTCTGCCAATTTTTACTTACATATGGTGGATAACGTTACACTCACCACCTTACTTTATTACAACCTTAGTTGAGTCACTCACTAACGATTACCCTCTATTGTAAACCATTAGGCACCCTGAGATAAAATCAACTTACTAAAACTCTTCCCAATCGCCATCATCACTGTTCGTTTTAACGCTCAGTTTGGCTGGCGCAGGTCTTGCCACTTGCGCAACTTTACTCACAGCAACTTTAGACGCAGGACGTGACGCCACTCGGCTTTCATGATTGCCGCCTAGCTGAAACACGCTAATAGCGTTCATCAATTCATCGGCTTGTTCCATCATCGACTCAGCGGCTGCCGCGGCTTCTTCTACCAGGGCGGTATTTTGTTGGGTGACATCATCCATCTTCATAATGGCTTCATTCACTTGTTCAATGCCTGCGCTTTGCTCTTGTGAGGCAGCAGAGATTTCACCAATGATGTCAGAAACACGTTTAACTGAGCTGACGATCTCTTGCATGGTTTCACCAGCAGTTTCCACTTGTTTGGTACCTTCTGCAGTTTTGTTCACTGAGTTTGTAATCAGTTCTTTAATTTCTTTTGCGGCAGAGGCTGAGCGTTGTGCTAGGTTGCGTACTTCTCCTGCTACCACCGCGAAGCCACGACCTTGCTCCCCGGCTCTTGCTGCTTCAACCGCAGCATTCAACGCTAGGATGTTGGTCTGGAATGCGATGCCGTCAATAACGCTAATGATGTCTTCAATCTTTTTAGCGCTCTCGTTGATTTGTGCCATGGTGTTGACTACCGCAGAGACGGCTACACCGCCCTTAACTGCTACGCCTGATGCTGCTGAGGCGAGTTGGTTGGCTTGTTTGGCGTTGTCCGCATTTTGTTTCACGGTAGATGAGAGTTCTTCCATGCTGGCTGCAGTTTTTTCTAGGGAGGCCGCTTGGTCTTCTGTTCTGCGTGATAGGTCTGCGTTGCCTTGGGCGATTTCTTTTGCAGCGGTGTTGATGGTTTCTACCGATTGTTGCACAGTCACGATCGGGCTAACGATCATTTCTAAGGTTTCGTTCATGCCGTTTACAATTTTACGGTAGTCGCCTTGGTGTCTGTCTGCATCGGCGCGTACGGTTACGCGGCCTTCACGTGCTGCATCAGCAAGTAGCTGAGCATCTTCGTTGAGTGCTTTCAGGTGGGCACGTACTTGTTCAATCGCTTCGTTGACGAATACTTTTTTGCCTGGGAATGTTTCTAATGGGGCGTCAAAGTCGCCTTCACCAAAGGCTTTAACACAGGCCAGTGCTTTTTCTGTCAGTTCTAGTTGACCTGCAACAATGGCGTTGACCGCTGTAGCCAGCTCTGAGAAGCCGCCTTTAAATAGGTGGGCATGCAGGCTCATGTCAATGTTGCCTTGTGCATGTTCGTTGGTGACCCATTTAACCGAGTCTACAGCGCCTTTAAGTTTGCCTTTTAGGCGATCTAAGTTTTTGTTAATCTCTGCTTTTTTACCAGGGTATTGTTGTATCTGTACTTCAAAATCACCATCACCTAATGCACGCATCACTTGCGTGACTTCTTCTTTCTCTCGTACGTGGGCTCCAACCATCTTGTTCAATGATTCAGCCATCTCTGCGTAAGTGCCTGTGAATCTAGAGGTATCGATAGCAGCATCAATTTCACCCAAGTCGTGTTGCTGAGACATGGTTTGCATTTCGCTGACAAATGTTTTGATATTTGCGCGTAGCTGCTCGATACCTTCATTAATAAAGGCTCGTTGACCGGGGAATCGTTCTAAAGGCGCATCAAAATTACCTTTAGCAAACTCACCAATACATGCTGTAACTTTACGCATCACATTTGCTTGGTTAGAGGCCATTTCATTCACATTACTAGCCATAACCTGATAGCTGCCACGCAGCTTACTAGTGTCGATAGAAGCGCCAATATTGCCTAATTTATTTTGAGCAGACATGGCGGTCTGCTCTTCGATTACAGTTTTGAGTGCCTGCTGCATTTTTAACATTGAGGACATCAAACTTGATTGATCACCTGAGTTAACCTTAATCACGCTATTTAAATCACCACTGGCAATATCGTTAGCAATTTTTGCAACCTCATTTGGCTCACCACCTAGCTGTTTACGCAAAGCGCGTGAAACCATCACACCAAACAAAATAGAGGCAATCACAGCAAGCAAACCTAATGCTAAAGAAAGCTTAATTGAGTTTTGTTTTACTGTTAGCGCATTAGTCGCATGCTTCTGACCGAGCTCAACTTTATAGTGCATATGTGCTGCAATACTATCGTTTGCTTTTTCTGCTGGGGTACGAATCGCAATATATAGCTCGTGCGCGAGTTCTTTTTGATTAGCACGTGAAGCCTCTAATATGGGTTCCATACGTGTAAAATAAACTTTTAAGTCCTCAATATCCGCACCTAATAAGCTTTTCTCCTGTGCATCAGACACAAGGTCGGCATACGATCCGGTAATTTCATTTAACTCAGACTGCAGTTTTCTAATTGCCTCTTCCACTTCAGCCATTTTTGCTTCGTCTTTAATCAACGTGTGGTTTGCAACTCGAATACGTAGCGTATTAAACTTATAACGCATTTCATCTAGTTTAATGATGCTCGGCACAATGTTGGTGTTTGCATAATTTGTATCGTTATATACAGCGTCCGACTGGAATGAGTTTAACGTTAAAATACCAACTAAACCTAAAACAGAAACCAATGTAATTAATAACATTTTTCTTGCGACAGTCATTTGCATTTAAAACCCATTCCTTACTGAAAAAACCAAAATATCCATATATTCAAACATACTATTCAAAGATATAGCCAGTTAAAACTCTTCCCAATCGCCATCATCACTGTTCGTTTTAACGCTCAGTTTGGCTGGCGCAGGTCTTGCCACTTGCGCAACTTTACTCACAGCAACTTTAGACGCAGGACGTGACGCCACTCGGCTTTCATGATTGCCGCCTAGCTGAAACACGCTAATAGCGTTCATCAATTCATCGGCTTGTTCCATCATCGACTCAGCGGCTGCCGCGGCTTCTTCTACCAGGGCGGTATTTTGTTGGGTGACATCATCCATCTTCATAATGGCTTCATTCACTTGTTCAATGCCTGCGCTTTGCTCTTGTGAGGCAGCAGAGATTTCACCAATGATGTCAGAAACACGTTTAACTGAGCTGACGATCTCTTGCATGGTTTCACCAGCAGTTTCCACTTGTTTGGTACCTTCTGCAGTTTTGTTCACTGAGTTTGTAATCAGTTCTTTAATTTCTTTTGCGGCAGAGGCTGAGCGTTGTGCTAGGTTGCGTACTTCTCCTGCTACCACCGCGAAGCCACGACCTTGCTCCCCGGCTCTTGCTGCTTCAACCGCAGCATTCAACGCTAGGATGTTGGTCTGGAATGCGATGCCGTCAATAACGCTAATGATGTCTTCAATCTTTTTAGCGCTCTCGTTGATTTGTGCCATGGTGTTGACTACCGCAGAGACGGCTACACCGCCCTTAACTGCTACGCCTGATGCTGCTGAGGCGAGTTGGTTGGCTTGTTTGGCGTTGTCCGCATTTTGTTTCACGGTAGATGAGAGTTCTTCCATGCTGGCTGCAGTTTTTTCTAGGGAGGCCGCTTGGTCTTCTGTTCTGCGTGATAGGTCTGCGTTGCCTTGGGCGATTTCTTTTGCAGCGGTGTTGATGGTTTCTACCGATTGTTGCACAGTCACGATCGGGCTAACGATCATTTCTAAGGTTTCGTTCATGCCGTTTACAATTTTACGGTAGTCGCCTTGGTGTCTGTCTGCATCGGCGCGTACGGTTACGCGGCCTTCACGTGCTGCATCAGCAAGTAGCTGAGCATCTTCGTTGAGTGCTTTCAGGTGGGCACGTACTTGTTCAATCGCTTCGTTGACGAATACTTTTTTGCCTGGGAATGTTTCTAATGGGGCGTCAAAGTCGCCTTCACCAAAGGCTTTAACACAGGCCAGTGCTTTTTCTGTCAGTTCTAGTTGACCTGCAACAATGGCGTTGACCGCTGTAGCCAGCTCTGAGAAGCCGCCTTTAAATAGGTGGGCATGCAGGCTCATGTCAATGTTGCCTTGTGCATGTTCGTTGGTGACCCATTTAACCGAGTCTACAGCGCCTTTAAGTTTGCCTTTTAGGCGATCTAAGTTTTTGTTAATCTCTGCTTTTTTACCAGGGTATTGTTGTATCTGTACTTCAAAATCACCATCACCTAATGCACGCATCACTTGCGTGACTTCTTCTTTCTCTCGTACGTGGGCTCCAACCATCTGATCTATACCAGTGACCATTTCAGCAAATGCGCCTTGATATTGGCTAGCATCCATACAGACATCGATATTACCTATCTCGTGCTCTTTGCTCATATGCGCAACATCTTCTATGATGGCTTTAACGTTAGCACGCAGCTGCTCGATGGCTTCATTAATAAATTTTAGATTTCCTGGTAAAGCATCAAAAGGCTTATCGAAATTACCATTTGAGAAATCAATCGCATTTTGCGCGATTTTTTGTACCAAACTTGATTGCGCAGCAAGCATCAGGTTGATTTTTTCAGCCATTGCAAGATAGCTGCCATGCAGATTATCTATATTAACAACAGTACTTACATTGCCTTTTGTGTGCTCAAGTGCAATGTGCTCAACGCGCTCTACAATTGTCAATAAATTACTAGACATCGACTTCAGTGCATATTTCACACTGGAGGTATCATTAGCATCAACATCAATTGCCACGGCTAAATTACCATTAGCCAATTGTCTTGCAATACTCACTACCTCTTCAGAACTTCCGCCAACCATGATTGCTTCTTTACGAAGATTATTGGCAATGAACATCAAAAAACCAGCCTCAAACAGAACTGCCAGCACATGCAACATTACTAAGTTGTTACTAGCACCCTGCTGGAATATATAAAAACCAGAATCTGGAGTTTGCAACAAATTAAAAGCTACATGATGGAGTGTAATGACGAAGGCTGCGACAAAAATTGGTTTCCAATCTCGGTAGGAGAGCAATAGAGCCAACAAAATGAATTCAGAAAAATGTGCTTCATTCATACCTTGTGTTTGCTGAATAAACAATGCAGAAAACACCATAAAAGCAACTGCAAAAACTAATCGACCAATCACTGCGCCAGGGTAAATATTGACAATTAACAATGGAATTAATAGCGTTGGTAAGCCAATCGCAAAAACTTCTGATGGAATGCCGGAAGAAAAGCCGATGATTAGGCTAACTATAAACAATAGCAGCAAAGTCCAAGACATTAGCTTGTCTGCGCTCACAGCCCAAGCGTCAATCCGTGTATTTGTAGTTTTTAACAATTTCATTTCCAATCTATTTAAAACATCTTGATTAATACATCAAGCAATCTTACAAAAAGTAGCAATTAAATGTCTGTAATACCATGCTTTTACTGACATTTACTAATGACTCACAAAAGTTAGTAACCTCTGACTTTTGTTAATCAACATTCAAAATTAATTTCTGTTGCCATCATAATGATGCGTTGTGATGCGTGCAGGTTGTGCAATCGTCCTTAAGTTTGGTCGATTTTGTAAGCGCCCACCACTCAATTTAAATGCACTTACAGTATCCATCAATCCCATCGCCTGATCTACTAGCGATTCTGCCGCAGCCGCTGCCTGCTCAACTAATGCCGCATTCTGCTGGGTCACTTCATCCATGCTAGTAATGGCGTTGTTCACTTGGTCAATGCCCGCACTTTGCTCGATAGATGCTGCCGCGATCTCACCCATGATGTCCGTCACGCGTTGTACTGAGTTCACAATCTCTTGCATGGTTTTACCAGCAGTTTCTACTTGTGCTGTGCCTTGTGCAGTTTTGCTCACTGAGTCGGTAATCAGTTCTTTAATTTCTTTCGCCGCACTGGCTGAACGTTGAGCCAGATTACGCACTTCACCTGCCACCACCGCAAAGCCTCTGCCTTGTTCACCTGCCCTAGCAGCTTCTACAGCGGCGTTAAGTGCCAGAATGTTAGTTTGGAACGCAATGCCGTCAATCACTGAGATGATGTCTTCAATTTTCTTGGCGCTGGCATTAATGTCGCTCATGGTGTTCACCACTTGGCCAACAACTTCTCCACCTTTAACCGCTACGCCTGATGCTGCTGAAGCTAGCTGGTTGGCTTGCTTGGCGTTCTCCGCATTCTGTTTCACAGTTGAGGCAAGCTCTTCCATGCTAGAGGCTGTTTCTTCTAGGCTTGAGGCTTGCTGTTCAGTTCGGCTAGAGAGGTCTGTGTTACCAGAGGATATTTCACCAGCAGCGGTGTTAATCGTTTCTCCAGCTTCGTGTACTTGAATAATCACTTCCGTTAATTTGTCCATCAGCGCATTCACGCCATCACATAAGCTGGCAATCGCTCCCGTCTTGCCCGCTAGGGATACTCGGCTACTCAAATCACCGGCTTTAGCCCCTTCAATGATTGTCTGAGTTTCAGATACGGCATCAGATAGGACTTTGGCCTCTTGCGCCTTCACTGCGGCATCTGCTGCATTTTGCTGCATCACAGTATCAAGTGTGCCGTTTACACCCTCTACGATTTTTTTGTAATCACCCCAGTGCTTAGTGACATCTGCACGTGTATCTAATTGATGATTTTGGGCAGCTTGTGCCAACAAGTTAGCATCTGACACCAATAAACTTAACGCATCAACGCAAGCATTTAAGTTATTTTTAATAATATTAAAATCACCGTTGTAATGCTCGGTAATTTTGGCTGGGATACTGCCTTTTGCAAAATTATCGACATAGCTAGCAGCTACGCTTAATGGGCCAACTACAGCATCTAAGCAATTATTAAAGCTCTCAACGACTTTGCGGAAATCACCTTGATATTTAGCAATGTCTCCACGATTATTTAAACGCCCAGCCATTGCTGCATCTTCTAAGCTAATCGCCTCATGGACTAAATTATTCACAGCATCAATACATGTATTTAAGTTATTTTTAATCGTATTAAAGTCACCATTGTAATGATCTACAATTTTGGCTGGTATATCACCTTTAGAGATTCTATCCACATAATTTGCAGCCACATTAAGCGGCCCAACAATCGCATCTAAAGTATCATTTACACCGCTCAGTACTTTACGGAAATCTCCCTGATGACGGCTTACCTCTGCACGCGTTGCCAAGCGACCTTGTTGTGAGGCTTGAGATAGCACAGCAATATCTGAGATTAATAGCTTGATATTAGCTTGCATAGTACTCATTGCAGCCATCGTGCTACTACGATCATTCTCTTCTAGAGGAATAGTAAAATCCAAATCTCCTAAAGAAATACGCTTAGCAGTGTCGTACATGGTATCAGGCTCACCACCTAAGGCTTTCGTAATTGATCGTGTAATAGCAAAACCTAACCAGACCAGCATTAATAGCGCCAAAGCTAACCCAGAAAACGTTAACAAACGTACTTTTTCATAAGTGGCAGATGCTGTGATGTATTCGTTTTCGGCTATTTCCAGATTATATTTAAGCAATACTTTTAAATCAGCTTCAGCTGCCTCATATAGATCTACCGCCTGATCACTAATCGGTTTTAAAGCCTCATAATTATTAGCGCGTAATTGAGTAACTGCTGGCTTTAGAATTACTGAAACAAACTGACCTCGGCTTTTTGCAAATTTATCTGCTAAGAGTCTTTCCTCTGGTGATAAATTGCTCTTGGTATACGTATCCCATATCTGCGTTATTTCTTTCATTCTACTTTCAATGAAATCAGCTTGTTGATTAGAATATTGTGCATCCAGCTCAATAGTCACCTGCCCATTTTCACCTACTGTAGCTGTATAGTGACCTAAGGCTGCATTTAGTCGCGCACGATTTTTTAGCATATTAATCGCAATCTGATTTAATGAGCCCACCGGCACCATGCGATCCTGATAAACAGACTTCAAACTATTTTTCACTTGGCTAAGCTCATAAAGGCCAATCGCAGCCTGTGTTACAACCACCACCACAGCGAGAGCAATAATTACCATTAATCGCTGCGCAACAGTTAGCGCTCTAAGTAGCTTCATTCCAATATCTCCATTTTTATTACATATTCAAAATTACAGGACTAACGCCATCTCTAGATAAAGTCACATACTTTAACTACAGATACGCGTTAATTTTGAATTTTTATTAATTAAAACTCTTCCCAATCGCCATCATGACTGGCACCGTTAGCCTTAGCCAACGGCACTTGCGATGCCTTACTTAATGGCTGCTTTAATGCACTGTTAACTCTTGCTAGTACAACTGGCTTGGAACCGCCTCGCCCAGTATTGGATTTATTCGCATAGACGGAGCCTTGACTCAACTTAAACGCATTCACAGTATCCATCAATCCCATTGCCTGATCTACTAGCGATTCTGCCGCAGCCGCTGCCTGCTCAACTAATGCCGCATTCTGCTGGGTCACTTCATCCATGCTAGTAATGGCGTTGTTCACTTGGTCAATGCCCGCACTTTGCTCGATAGATGCTGCCGCGATCTCACCCATGATGTCCGTCACGCGTTGTACTGAGTTCACAATCTCTTGCATGGTTTTACCAGCAGTTTCTACTTGTGCTGTGCCTTGTGCAGTTTTGCTCACTGAGTCGGTAATCAGTTCTTTAATTTCTTTCGCCGCACTGGCTGAACGTTGAGCCAGATTACGCACTTCACCTGCCACCACCGCAAAGCCTCTGCCTTGTTCACCTGCCCTAGCAGCTTCTACAGCGGCGTTAAGTGCCAGAATGTTAGTTTGGAACGCAATGCCGTCAATCACTGAGATGATGTCTTCAATTTTCTTGGCGCTGGCATTAATGTCGCTCATGGTGTTCACCACTTGGCCAACAACTTCTCCACCTTTAACCGCTACGCCTGATGCTGCTGAAGCTAGCTGGTTGGCTTGCTTGGCGTTCTCCGCATTCTGTTTCACAGTTGAGGCAAGCTCTTCCATGCTAGAGGCTGTTTCTTCTAGGCTTGAGGCTTGCTGTTCAGTTCGGCTAGAGAGGTCTGTGTTACCAGAGGATATTTCACCAGCAGCGGTGTTAATCGTTTCTCCAGCTTCGTGTACTTGAATAATCACTTCCGTTAATTTGTCCATCAGCGCATTCACGCCATCACATAAGCTGGCAATCGCTCCCGTCTTGCCCGCTAGAGGAATACGGCTACTTAGGTCTCCATCCTTAGCGGCCTCAATAATATGATCAGTCTCAGCAACAGCAGCTGCCAATTCAATTTCTGCAACATGTTGCTGTGTCACATCAATGGCAACTTTAAAAACTTTAACTGGACGACCTTGCACATCACAAATTGGGTTATAGCTCGCTTGCAGCCATATTTCCTTGCCGCCTTTACCTAAGCGTTTATAAATCCCATGATCGAACAAACCTTTGTTTAAGTTTTCCCAAAACTGCTTATACTCCAAACTATTGGCATAGGCTGGGTCAACCAGCTTGCTGTGGTGCTGCCCAATGACCTCTGCTTTTGAGTATCCCACAACACTTTCAAAGTTTTCATTAATACTAGTTACCCTGCCATCCATACTAAACTCGATCACTGAGTAGGCACGATCAATAGCTGCTAACTGGCCTGCGTTACCCGCATCTCGCAAGCTTTGCTCTGTAATATCAATCGCATAATTTACGATTTTAATTACCTTTCCATCCATATCTCTAATTGGGCTTAAATAAGCTTGCACCCAAATTTCTTTACCACTTTTGGTGATACGTTTCACCTTGCCGGTTACATACTCACCGGACACTAGCTTTTTCCAATTTTCTGCATACGCAGGGCTTTTAACATCTGCTGGATCAAGCAGCATAGATGAATGCTTACCTAACAACTCTGGCAACTGATACTCAAGCAACTTAAGATAAGTTTCATTGGCATGAATGATGTTACCGTCCAGATCCATTTCTATCATTGCCTGAAATCTTGCAATTGACTCATTTTGTATACGACTATCAAAGTCTGCGATTTCACGCGCTTTAATCGCAGTAATATCTCTCCACTCTAAAACATTACCAATGTAATCTCCTTTAGCATCATAGGTGGCGGTAACATAAAGTGAAATGGTAAGTGATCCTACTTTAATTTCTGTTGAAAATGGTAAACGCGCAGGAGTCGCCAACATTTGACGCTGATGCTGCGGGTTTTTATGAAATACATCAATACAAGTACCAATAATTTTAGCTGGATCAAATGATGGAAATACTTTTAGGAACTCAGCTTTATTGTGATTAAAAAGACTCATGCTTGCAACGTTAGCGTAGGTAACAATGAAGTTACGGTCAACCATCATGATGGCTGAAGAGGAGCTATCCATCGCACTTTTAATGGTTGCCAATGTGGCTTCTCGCTTTTTCAACTCAGCAATCGCTGCATCTTTTTGGGCGATTTCTAACGCAGCTTGCTCGATCAGCGCTTTTTTATCTTTTAATTCTTTTGACGTTTTACCTGTTAATCCATTAATTAATGCGGCAATCATGTGTGAGCTCCCAAAAGTGATGTAACGAAGTATTTAATCGAAATTAGTATTTTATTTTTTATATCGAGCATCTTGATTAAAAATGAACCAATCAAATGTTTCGCGATGCTTACATTAAAACTGTTCTAAATTCTCACCTTTCAACGTTGGCCAGCTATTCCTATTAACTTAAGCGCTTACTCCTATGCTGCAACAGCATCAACTAGCGCCATTTCCTGGCTAGTCATCAACTGTTCAATATCAACTAAAATCAACATTCTTTGATCTAGCGTTGCCAAACCAACGATATATTTAGTATCGATACTTGTCACTAAAGAAGGTACATCACGGATTTGCTCTTCTTTCAAAGCAATCACATCAGATACACCATCCACCACAATACCAACAACACGACCATGCAGATTCAAAATGATTACGACTGTAAACTCGTTATATTCAACCTTTCCTAAGTTGAATTTAATGCGCAAATCAACAATCGGGACAATTTTTCCGCGTAAATTAACAACGCCTTTAATAAACTCTGGCGTATTTGCAATTTGTGTTACTGCGTCGTATCCGCGAATTTCCTGAACTTTTAAAATTTCTAGTCCGTACTCTTCTGCACCCAACACAAAGGTTAGATACTCACCCTCTGCGCTTTTAGCCCTTGAACTTACATTAGTTATTACATTGTCTGTACTCATTGCTTAAGCTCCTTATGCATTGCGTTGCATATGCTGATTATTTTGGTTAGAAAATGAGGCTGCGCCGGTAATATAGTTGGTACTTTGTCCCATTTGTATCAAAGCAGCAACATCCAATATCAAGGCGACTGAGCCATCACCCATAATGGTTGCACCGGATACGCCAAGCACCTTCTTAAAGTTTGTTTCTAAACTCTTGATGACAACCTGCTGCTGCCCTACTAATCGATCAACAAACAAAGCTGACTTCTTACCGTCAGACTCTAAAAGCACCAACACACCTTGGGTTGGGTCTGTGATATCAGTAGCGTGATTAAATAGGCTATGTAGTGCGATAATCGGCAGATATTCACCGCGTACATGCACCATACGACCTTCACCTGTAACGGTTTTAATATCCTCAGCACGTGGCTGCAAGGTTTCAACAATCAAATTGAGCGGGATAACATAAACGCTATCCCCCAGTGAAACCGACATGCCATCTAGAATTGCCAGTGTCAGCGGCAGTGAAATTGAAATTGTGGTACCGAAACCAAGTGCAGAGCGAATCTCAACAGCGCCTCCCATTGCAGTAATGTTCCGCTTCACTACATCCATGCCCACGCCACGGCCTGAAACGTCCGTCACAACTTCAGCAGTAGAGAAACCTGGAGCAAAAATGAGTGAGAAAACCTCGCTATCAGTCATACTTTCACTGACAGCCAACCCATTTGAATGGGCTTTAGCTAAAATTTTGTCTCGATTCAAACCAGCACCATCGTCAGTCACCTCAATCACGATACTGCCACCTTTATGCGCTGCAGATAATGTTAATGTTCCAGTCTCACTCTTGCCGGCTTTTCTACGATTTTCTGGTATCTCGATACCATGATCCACGCTGTTTCTAACCAAATGTGTAAGCGGATCGACGATACGCTCGATTAAGCCCTTATCTAACTCAGTAGTCGCGCCAATTGTGGCAAAATCTACTTTCTTGTTTAACTTAGCGGCTAAGTCTCGAACCATACGAGGGAAGCGCGAGAATACAAAATCCATCGGCATCATACGAATAGACATCACCGACTCTTGCAAGTCACGGGTATTACGAGTGAGCTGCCCCACGCTGTTGATTAATGCCTCATTTTGAACCGGATCTAACATGCTGATGCGCTGCTCAATCATCGCTTGCGTAATTACCAATTCACCAACTAGGTTAATCAGCTGATCAACCTTTTCAACACCAACACGTATCGATGATGCTTCTGCACTAGCAGGTGGCGCTTTATCAGATTCCCGGCGTCCGAGATTTTTACGTTCAGCTTCAGGGCTAGGTGCATTGGTTGCTGTAGGTTCTGCTTTTGCTGTAGCAGTTGCCTGTTGTGCATTGCTGACACCACTATTAGATAATGTAAGTGCGGTGTCATCACCAATCAATTCGGATTTAACTGCATCAGGATGGGGTTGGAATGGCGCAAAGAAACCATAACCTTCTTCTTGTTTTTCTTTGCCGTCCTCTTCAAATAGGCCGTAGCCCACTTCTTCTTGCACAAGCACTTTAGTGCTAGATGCGACTTTACTTTCAACTACTTCAACAGCGACCGGCTTAACTTCATCAGCTGGCAATGTTGCAGTAGGTGCTGTGGAGTTGTTTTTTAATGAAATAACTAAATCATCAGGGTCAACAATAAATGAACAAATAGAAACAATATCAGCTTCAGATGAATCTGTGGTCAATGTAATAACGAAGCGCCCATCAGCTTGTTTACTTACTGCAGCCTCGCCTAAAAGTCCTAGCTCTTCTTTTAAATTTTCGACATCTTTTTCTGTAATGTCTGGCATCACAATATTAAAACAGCTCATGCCGTCTGGGATTTCATTTTGCTGTACAGGTGCAACTTCAACAGGTTTAGGTGCTGGTGGCGGCTCGGCAACAACTGGCGCGGGAGCTGAGCCAGCCTCTGAAAGCTGCTTTAACATCATTTTCACATCAGCAACCTGATCCTGATCCACGTCAGTTGCTAATCGATGACCATCTAACTCCATTTTAAGTACATCTTTAGCGGCAAGAAAGGCATCTACATGCTCGGAAGTCAGCGCCATCTCATGCTTACGAATCTTATCTAATAAATTTTCAAGGACATGGGTAATTTCGGTCATATCCATGAAACCAAAAGTGGCGGCACCACCTTTGATTGAATGAGCCGCACGGAAGATTGCGTTTAACTCTTCGTTATCAGGATCGTCAATATTAATACCTAAAAGCAAACGCTCGGCCTCTGCTAATAGCTCTTCAGCCTCATCAAAGAAAACTTCATAAAACTGACTCATATCAATTGTCATTGCCGCACTCCATTTATTTACGGACGCCAACGTACAAAATGTACGATTCACGCCAATACGATTACCACATTTACCGCATGTATCCAGACACTTCTACGCCAAAATCACTATTCCCAAGCAACATTAAACTCATTTAACGGTAAAAATAAGAGTTAAGTAAAACACTCACATACGCTTAATATTGTTTAGAAAAGCAGGTTCAAACCCTTAATCATTAAAACTTTGATGCTGGTGCAAAAACTATAAAAAATTAGTCCTAACAGTTAAGAGCCAATGACCTTCTGCACGACTTCAATCAAACGCTTTGGATCAAACGGTTTGACCAACCAGCCATTTGCGCCAGCTGCTTTACCTTTAGCTTTCATTTCATCACTAGACTCAGTTGTTAACATCAAAATTGGCACTTTTTGATACGAACCTAGTCCACGCAAGTTCTTAATTAGGGTCAAGCCATCCATAATTGGCATATTTTGGTCAGTTAAAACCAAATCTACAGTTTTCTCTTTGGCTTTATTTAGGCCATCTTGTCCATCCACTGCTTGAATTACATCATAGCCTGCAGCTTTAAGGCTAAATGCCACCATTTGGCGCAGTGAGCCTGAATCATCTACTGCTAATATTGTTTTTGCCATTTATTTACTCGCTTTATTACTGTTAACAAATAATCACCCGAATCATAAAAATCAGAGCGCTTTCATGCTTAACCTATACTGCTTAACGGCACTAAATTTAATATATTTAGTGCTATAGACTAAAAAAGGTCAATTTCACCTGTAGCCATATCTTGCTGCCCCACCGATTGATGCAGACCACCAGACAACGCTCGACTGCCCACCTGCAAACTACGACTCATTTCTTCTAGAAACTTAACGATTTCCTCATGCTCATGACCAGGATCCATCTCATTACTGTGTGACTCCAACTCATGCAGCAAGTCTTTTAAACCATTAACTCTTTTGATCGTCCTTGCCACAAGCTGGCTGGTGAGGTCTTGAAATTGAAGGCTAGTAATGACCACATTAACCTCATCCCCAATTTTAGATTTACAAGCGTCCAACTTTTCCAAAATCGGCTCTTCGATTGTATATTTAGCAACCAATGCATCTATAACCTCTTGCTGAGCAGAGACTGCTTCATGCACGGCAGTAAAGCTGCTACTTAGCTTCTCAATCGCCTCACTCAATAAAAAGGTTGTTTGCAGCAGATCTGCTTCAACCTCAACTAAGTGTTGCTTACCGTGATCAGAGACCGCAGCAAGCAGCTTTCGCAACTCAGCTATTGGTAATGTTTTTGTTTCCATACAGCAACAATCCTAACGCGTTAATTCCGCTTAATTAAGCATACCCATCAACCATCATCAAATCCGCAACGCTAAGCTTGACCAACTAGCAAAGCCCACACAACACCAACTTATCAATTACTTTTGTTTAATACATTACCCATGGCAGCGTGGTCAGCATTCGATTGCAATTTGGCTTCACCATCATCTTTTAATGCATCCAGCTCAGCCTGTTTATTCATAACGATAATACTAATGCGCCTATTAATTGGATTAAGTGGGTCATCTTTATCAAATAATGAAACAGAGGATAGACCAACCACACGCAACAGTTTGGCTTCATCCATACCACCAGCGATTAATTCTCTACGCGATGCATTCGCACGATCGGAAGAAAGCTCCCAGTTACTGTAGCCTTTTTCACCACTTGAATAAGGTGCAGCGTCGGTATGCCCAGATAAACTAATTTTATTAGTGACACCATTGAGCATCTGCCCAATCTCTTTCAAAATCTGCTTAGCATAAGGCTGCATTTCAGCCTTGGCAGATTCAAACATTGGTCTATTTTGCTCATCAACAATCTGAATGCGCAAACCCTCCGTGGTGATATCAATCAATAGCTGTTTTTTGAATTTACTTAAAGTAGGACTATCTTCAATAGTTTTTTCCAGCTTTTCCTTTAATAGCTCAAGCTTTTCAGTCTCAGCTTTCTCAAGCGCAGCTTTAGCATCTTTAATGTCTACCGCTTTTTGCTTGCCTGGTGGGCCATCAACCGGCTTGACCTGCCCTTGTTTCTTTGTCATATCTTTACCACCGCCACCTTTAATTAAGGTATCGCTGGCGCCTACAGAATCACCACCCATCAAAGCTACTTTAAGCGGTGTTTTAAAATACTCAGCAATGCCTTCCTTTTGCGCTTTAGATGTTGAACCCAAAAGCCACATCAGCAAAAAAAAGGCCATCATTGCAGTAACAAAGTCGGCATAAGCAATTTTCCAAGCACCACCGTGATGTCCACCACCGCCTTTTTTTATTTTTTTTACGATAATCGGCTTGCGTAATTCTTCTGCCATAACAAGCTCCCTTATTTACCTTTAGCTTGTTTAACGTGTGACTCAAGTTCGGCAAAGCTAGGACGCTCTGTTGAATAAAGCACTTTACGTCCAAACTCAACTGCAATGGCAGGTGCGTAACCATTAAGACTAGCTAACAGTGTGACCTTAACAGTTTGGAACATCTTAGTACTTTCTTCTAATTTCTGCTCTAACAAGCCAGAAAGAGGTCCGATGAAACCATAGGCAAGTAAAATACCCAAGAACGTACCAACTAACGCATGCGCAATCAGAATCCCCAACTCTGCAGGAGGCAAGGCAACATTTTCCATCGTATGCACCACCCCCATTACCGCTGCTACGATACCAAAAGCCGGTAAACCATCGCCTAGTTTTGCCACGCAATGCGCAGGAACATGCCCTTCCATGTGATGAGTTTCAATTTCGTTATCCATTAAATTCTCAACCTGGAAAGCATCCATGTTGCCTGAAACCATCAAACGCAAATAATCTGTAATAAACTCAATCAAATGGTGATCATGCTGCAATGCTGGATATTTACTAAACAGTGGGCTAGCCTCAGGATTCTCCACGTCATTCTCAATTGACATCATGCCGTCTTTACGGATTTTGGTGAGAATTTCAAATAACAGCGCCAATAGATCCATGTAAAGCGCTTTATTAAACTTTGAGCCTTTAAACAAGGTTGGCAAGGCTTTCAATGTCGCTTTCTGCGCCTTAGAGTCATTGCCCACAATAAAGGCGCCGACTGCACCACCAAAAATCATCAACACCTCTAACGGCTGCCACAAACCACCTAAGTGACCACCTGCTAGCGCGTAACCACCAAAAATGGTGCCGCAAACTACAACATAACCAATGATTACAAACATACTTACGCACCCCAGGTTTTGATACTACGATTTTCAAACATTCCCAATAGAATAGCCAATATAACGTAATTTAATTACTTGAATAAAGTAATTTTTTCTAACCATGCTTACAATTCAAAACCAGCCAGCACAGACCAACTGCTTATTAATATAGATATATACCTAATAATCATGTGGTTATATAAAAAAGTCAGTCGGCTAGCCATAGCTAAACCAACCGCATCACATTTGTCAGATTTTCCACACATACAACATTTTTTTATGGTCGCCCAGCGAGATTAGATGCGTTGGCTCAACACCATTAATCTCAAACTCATAGCTAACCAATAAAGCGCCAGGGCGCATCTGTGCTTGCGCCTTTTGCCACAAATCTGCCATCGCAGCCGGCGACAAATAAGCAAAAACTAGATCATAATTTGCAAAATCCAAATCATGATAATCACCAAGCTTGAAATTAACTTTTGAGCTTTTCAGTTTTGAACGCACCACACTGACCAACCATGGCAGAGGTGCTACTTCCACCCCATCAACAAAGCAATCCGGCCTTTTTTCTGCAATATACATAGACATATCACCCAAACCACTACCAATGTCGATGATACGCATGGACTGATACCGGGGAATTAAGGTTAAGACTTGCTGCCAGACAATTGGCATAGAAGGATAAAATGGGACTTGTGTGCGAAACGTCGTCCAATAGAGACTAAGACTAAGTAAAAATCCTATTAGATAAAATGTATTTGATATCTGCCACTGAGACATCACCCAAACAGACACGGGGAAAAAAAAGTGTATCCAACGCCACCACTTTGCCATATTCGCGACATAGGCTAGGCATACGGCAAAACCAGCCTGCATCAGCGTTAAGTAGAGTGGCAGGCGGTTGTTAGCTATATCGGCAACATATAGTGACTGCGCTTGAAAAATGGAATCTAGTGATAAGACAAAAGAAAAAGCAACCGCCTGTATCAAAACAGCAAGGGTTGCGGGTTTTAGATTAATTTTATTGAAAAATAACTGCAGCATTTTGATGCCAATTTAATTTTCGATACACACTCACCTCCCCAGTCACGCAGAGCATGTATTGATTTTTTTATTTTATTTTTAGTACTGCCAGGCTATCAAAACTGTATCACAATATCAGAACATTACAAGCGCCCGTTAGGCTGTCATTGTTACAACCTTATAGGTGAGTGATTTGGATTTTTTTGTTTTCCCTGCACGTGAAGGAACGTGGCACAAGTTACAAACATAACTGCTATTTAAATCATAAGCATTCACAATGAAGTTGCCGCCGCAACAGCTACAACTTTGCAACTTCAACATTTTACTCTCAACAAAGCGCACCATCGTCCAGGCGCGTGTCATCGACAATACCGGCTCAGCTGACTCTTCAGTCTCAACTTGCTGCAAATATAAGCTATACGCTTTTATTATTGCATGGATACCAGTCTCACCTGTGTAATCAAGCATGAATTTGTAAATATTATAGAAAATAGATGAGTGAATATTAGGCTGCCAAGTTAGGAACCAGTCAGTAGAAAACGGCAGCATACCTTTTGGTGGTGAAACCCCCTTAAGCTCTTTATAAAGCTTGATCAGGCGCTCACGAGATAAGGTTGTTTGAGATTCAAGCAATTGCAACCTTGCACCCAATTTGATCATCTGGATAGCAAGCTGAATCTGCTCCGATTCGTTGACTACACTTTTGGCAGAAGTCACTGGGGTTTTATTTTCCATGATAGTTTCCTTCTTATTTTAAGCAGCATAACCACATCAATCCGGATTGTACTTAAACAACCGTTTCCGCCACTTGACCTGACATCAGAATGGCCGCATGCAAATGAGCTTGTGAACGGTCTTTTGTATAGTTTGTTAGCATACCTAGGATTGCACTGTCATCAAAGCGAAACCTTGCCAACATGACATTTGCACTGCTTAATTTGACCAATTGCATATTGCTCAGACTTTCTAGCAAATCTGCAATCTCACTACTGATACCTAAACGGAAAATTGCGGTCGCCTTATCAGCTCGGATAAGTTGCTGCGCCAACATTAAATAGTTGAGGTTGGCATCTCTGATTTCCGACATCAATTCTATTTCAGTCATTTTGAATTCCGATTCTAAATATCTTGCTGTTGTTAAAACCACATACCAATATGGTTAGTTACACTTTGAGCCTTTTTGGCGCAATAAACAAGAATATGCTGTCGGTATTTTTTGTGAGCAAACAAGACAAGCCAGTGTAGGTGCTTGTCTTACAAGCACCTACACTGGCTTTAAGTGAAACCTATATGTAGCCTGAATTTACACACCCTTATTACAGCGATTTAGAGTAATTAAAATACAGGGAAAATTCTTTAACTAATGATAGTCGATAAAATTCCTAAAGTTTACGCAATGAATTGACGTTAAAGTTTAAATGACACAACTATAAAAACATTAACGCTTTCATCCAATAAACACTTATCGGCAGCACTTTAGAAAACTTTAGGGTAATTTATAAAAATATTTAATATAATTTTATAAAAAATCATAACCTATTGTTTTTATTATTTAATTTATTTTAAATATTTTTAAAAAATTTAAAATAAAAGCTAAAATTACAAAAAGACATGCTCAGCTACTCTATTACCTGCAAGAAAGAAGGGTTTTCACCCCCTATTCTCAAGATGCAATGATAGGGTTTCAATCAATAATTTAGTTATTGAAATAGTAATCACATTTTTATTAATTGATCTATTAGCAACACCAAACAACAGGACGCGCAATGGCTGAAGAAAGTGACTTAGAAAAGACGGAAGACGCCTCCCCCAAGCGCTTAGAAAAAGCGCGTGAGGAAGGCGATGTTCCGCGCTCTAGGGAGCTTGCAACGGTAACTGTGCTGTTAGCCGCAGGCTTTGCCATGCTAATGATGGGTGGGCAACTTGCAGATGCGTTAAAAACCTCCATGAGTTCTGGCCTCAGTTTTCAACGTGCGTATGCTTATGATCCGATGCTACTTCTGATGAAAATTTCAGATAACATTTATAATTTATTGCTGGCATTTTCGCCACTAGCGCTTATATTATTTTTTGTTGCAATTGCATCCCCAGCACTTATCGGCGGCTGGGTATTTAGCGAGAAAGCGCTTATACCAAAATTTGGGAAATTAAATCCAATTACAGGATTCAGCAACATGTTTTCCAAAAACTCCGTTGCTGAACTCGTTAAATCGATAGCCAAGGCCATATTAGTTGGCCTTGTTTCTTATGTGGTTATCTCACATGACATGGAGTCGATCCTTTCGCTATCACTGTTACCTCTGAACGAAAGTATTGCCGAAGTAAACCATTTACTGCTCACCAGCTTTTTGGCTATTGTGAGTGCGCTGGTGCTGATTGCGGCTATCGACGTGCCATTTCAACTGTACCAGTATGCAGAAAAGCTAAAAATGACCAAAGAGGAAGTCAAGCGAGAGTCTAAAGAGTCAGACGGCAACCCTGAAATCAAATCAAGAATCCGCCAACAGCAGCGTGAGATGTCAAGGCGCAGAATGATGTCGGAAATTCCCAATGCGGATGTCGTGATTACCAACCCAACACATTACGCCGTAGCTATTAAATATAAAGAAGGTGGTATGCTAGCGCCTGTTGTTGTAGCTAAAGGCGCAGACGCTGTAGCACTGAAAATTCGTGAAGTCGCGGATGAACACAAAGTTCTGATTGTGGAATCACCAAAATTAGCACGCGCCATCTATACTCACACGGAGTTAGAGCATGAAATTCCTGAAGCGCTATATACGGCTGTTGCTGAGATATTGGCTTACGTCTTTCAGATGCGTATTTTCAATAAAAATGGTGGTTACCAACCTGAAGTACCAAGCACCCTTCCGGTGCCTGATGAGCTAGACCCCCACAGCCTGATACCGCTTCCGGGTGTGGAAGATGTATAAAATGAATCTGGAGCAATTGTTTAATGAATCCAATTAATTTACCAGCTTGGATGAACAATCTCGGTAGCCGCACAGTTGCAGCGCCGCTCATCATTGTTTTGCTTTTATCAATGATGATTTTGCCGCTGCCAGCTATCGCACTGGATGTGTTATTTAGCTTTAATATCGCCTTATCTATCATGGTATTGCTGATTGGTTTGCAAACCAAAAAAGCGCTGGATTTTATCGCGTTCCCTACCGTGTTATTAGTCACCACGATGCTGCGATTATCATTAAACGTAGCATCTACACGTGTAGTACTCACCGAAGGTCATACTGGCCCCGATGCGGCAGGCAAAGTAATTGAAGCGTTCGGGCATTTTTTGATTGGCGGCAATTACACAGTAGGCATCGTAGTATTTGTTATATTGACGATTATTAACTTCACCGTTGTTACAAAGGGCGCGGGCCGTATTGCTGAAGTTGGTGCACGGTTTACATTGGACGCAATGCCAGGCAAACAAATGGCGATTGACGCCGATTTGAATGCCGGCTTAATCGGTGAAGATGAAGCAAGAAAGCGCCGTACTGAAATTAGCCAAGAATCAGAGTTCTACGGCGCAATGGATGGTGCGAGTAAATACGTACGCGGTGATGCAGTCGCAGGTATTTTAGTCACCATTATCAACATCGTAGGCGGCTTATTTGTTGGCATGATTCAACATGGTCTTGCCTTTGATGATGCAGTCAAAATTTACACGCTACTGGCGATTGGTGATGGTTTGGTTGCACAAATTCCTTCCCTAGTGATTTCTGTCGCAGCCGGTGTGGTGGTTTCTAGGGTAGCAAACAGTGAAGATATTGGTGGCCAGTTAACCACACAACTGTTTTCCAACCCTAGAGTCATTTATGTCACGGCTGCGATTGTTGGCGGTATGGGCATTATTCCAGGTATGCCTAATGTTGCATTTTTAGCATTAGCCGCCTTTTTAGCTGGTATTGCTTATCTGGTTGACGAGCGCCAGAAAATCACAAATGCAGAACCTCAGGTTGAAGAAGTACCAATTGCACCAGTAGAAGTGGAAGAAGCCAGTTGGGATGACGTAACGCCCGTAGATACTGTAGGATTAGAAGTTGGTTATCGCTTGATTCCACTGGTTGATAAGTTGCAAGGTGGTGATTTACTCAAGCGAATTAAAGGCCTACGTAAAAAGTTTGCCAATGAAATTGGCTTCCTCGCCCCGACTGTGCATATTCGCGACAATCTTGAACTAAAACCGTCGGGCTATCGCATCACCTTAAAAGGGGTTGAAATAGCGACTGGTGAGTCAAACTACGGTCAATTCTTAGCCATAGACCCTGGCATGGTCACAGGCCCACTTGCTGGGCAAATTACGACAGATCCAGCTTTTGGGTTACCTGCAGTATGGATTGACGCAGGTCTTCGTGATGAGGCACAAAGCATGGGTTATACCGTAGTGGATGCTGGGACGGTGATTGCCACCCACATCAACCACATCATTTCTATGCATGCTGCCGAGTTATTAGGTCGTCAAGAAGTACAGCAACTACTAGACCACACTAGCAAAGAATCTCCAAAACTCATTGAAGATTTAGTCCCTAAACTCATGCCACTGTCTGTAGTGCAAAAAGTGCTGCAAAACCTGCTGATGGAAGGCGTGCATATCCGCGATATGCGCACAATTATTGAAACCCTTTCAGAGCACGCAAGCCAAACTCAAGATACAAACGACCTAACTGCATTGGTACGTGTGCAGCTAGGACGCGCTATCGTCCAGCAACTATTCCCTACCGGCAATGAAGTAACGGTAATGTCTCTGGATAATAACTTAGAGCGTCTGCTGTTACAGGCAATGCAAAATAATACTGGCGGCTCCGCGATGGAGCCAGGCATGGCAGAAACTTTATCTAGACAAGCTGAAGAAGCCGCAAGGCAGCAAGAGCAAATGGGCTTAACACCAGTGTTACTGGTCTCTGCCCCATTAAGAGCTGCACTTGCCAAGTTTCTGCGCAGAGCTGTACCAAATTTACGTGTACTTTCACACGAAGAATTACCTGATTCAAAAACAATACGAGTTACTAGCCTGATTGGAGGTTCCGCATGAACATTAGACGATTCTTCGGCAAGAATTCGCGTGAGGCACTGACTATAGTCCGTCAAGAGCTAGGTGATGATGCGGTGATTCTATCCAATCGAGCGGTTGCTGGCGGTAATGAAATTATGGCGTTTAGAGAAGTAGAAATGAACGCTATGGTCAACGCTACCCCAGCACATACAACAAGTGAACTTTCTGAAACAACGCCATGGCTATCATTGCTAAAGAAAAACGCTAGTGAACAACAGCAAAGCGTTACAGCTGCCAGTATGGACAACACTGTCAAGACAAGCAATCCTCGCCAAACACCCCTCAACCATGATTTGGATGCACACAACAATCTACAAGCCAATAAAAGTAATGCGGCAACCAGCAAACAAATGGTGTGGATGCTAAAAGAGATGCGCAGTATGCGCAATGTAATTGAATCACAGCTAGCGACCATTGCATGGGGCAACATTCAGCAACGCGACCCTATTAAATCTGAAGTATTAAGTGGCTTGTTAGGTGCCCGATTTAGCCCGGCACTCTCAAGATATTTAGCAGAAAAATTACCGTCAAATTTAGACAGTAAAAAAGCGCAGGCATGGGTGAAATATATCCTGAGTAAAAATCTAAACACGATAGAAAATGAAGCTGAAATATTGGACCAAGGTGGTGTATTTGCGCTCATTGGCCCAACTGGTGTCGGCAAAACCACAACCACAGCAAAATTGGCAGCGCGTTATGTGATGAAGCACGGCACACAAAACCTAGGCTTGATTACAACTGATGCGTATCGGGTTGGCGGGCATGAACAACTGAGAATTTACGGCAAAATTCTAGGCGTAGTAGTTTACGCCGTCAAAGATGAAACAGACCTTGCGCTTGCGCTCAATGAGTTGAAGAATAAGCACACAATTTTGATTGATACTGTTGGTGTCAGTCAGCGTGATCGCATGGTCACTGAACAAATCGCACTACTCTCAAGTAGCAAGGCCTCCATTAAAAAATTGCTATGTTTGAACGCCACTAATACTGGTGAAACTTTAACTGATGTAATTAGTGCTTATAAGGGTAAAGGACTGGATGGTTGCATCATTACCAAACTGGATGAAGCTGTCACTATAGGTAATACACTTGATGTGATTATTCGTGAAAAATTAAAACTTTATTACACAGCTAATGGGCAGCGCGTTCCTGAAGATATCAATCTAGCTAATAAAATCGCGCTGATTGAGTTAGCACTCAACTCAAAATCACCTGCGAATCGCCCTTTTGAACTTTTAGAGGAAGAGTTGCCATTTGTAATGGGGAAAACCTACAACTCAGACCATATCTCTCAATTAGCGGAGATTTAATCATGTCTAATTATAAAAATGGCGTCATGCCTAACGACCAGGCTGCCGGGCTAAGACGCATTATGGCAAAACCGGAGCCTAGAATATTATCAGTACTATCAGCGTCTTCGACGCAAGCGCAACAACGCCTTATCACCAATCTTGCAGCCTCAATGGTTAATCAAGGCAGTGAGGTATTGGTTATGCATGCATCAGAACACACGCTGGAGCATCATTATGAGTTAGACCACTCCCCCACGCTACAGGATGTAATTGCTGACAAACACACCTTGGCGCAAGCAATCAAAGCGACTACACATGGTTTTTCTAGTGTGAAATTAATGCACAAAAACTTGTTAAATAAAACAAGTGATGACCATACGGCTAGCCAACTTAACCTTATGTTTAATCAATTAAGTCAGCAGTATGACATCGTGCTAGTGGATACCATGCTCAACTCAGCCAATGTACTGCCTTTACATAAGCTCAACGAAAGTGAAATTATTATCCAGCTTTCACGCAAGCCAGAATCGATTACTGAAGCGTATTCATTGATTAAACAAGTTTGCAGTGAGCTTGGTCGGCGTTCTTTTGGTATCATTGTGGACGATTCAACTGAAGCACAGGCGCAAATAGTATTTGGTAATATAGCGCAGGTTGCAAAACGCTTTATGCAAATTGAATTAGAGTTTTTTGGTGCAATTCCTGCTGACAACCATATCAGCCGAGCTTCTAAATTAGGTCGTACAGTAATTGATGCCTTTCCGCTCGCAATCGCATCAACCGCATTAAAACAAATTGCACAACGCTTAGATTACAAGCATGATAATATTTTTAACAATAAGCAGGCACAGCTAAGCTAAAGACGATTTATGTACACAGCGCTCGGGAAAAAAGATCAAAAAGACGTTTTGCTGGATCAGCACGCTATCTTAGTTAAAAAACTCGCCTATCAGTTAAAAGCCAAGCTCCCACCTAGTGTAGAACTTGATGACTTAATTCAAGCTGGCATGATGGGCTTGCTAGACGCAGTTAATCGCTATGAAGACACACATGGCGCCCAATTTGAAACTTATGCTGCACAGAGAATCCGTGGTGCGATGCTAGATGAGCTACGTAGCTCGGACTGGTTGCCGCGTAGCATCCGTAAAAACATGCGCGATGTTGAACATGCCATCAGCCAGCTTGAGCAGCAACTTGGCCAGCCCCCTACAGAAAACGATGTAGCCAAAAAACTTAACTTATCACTGACTGAGTATCATGAAATGCTAGGGGACTGCAGTGGGCACCAACTGATTTATTACGAAGATTTTCATGAAGCAGACAGTGGTGAGCACTTTTTAGACCGCTTTCAAACAGATCATGATAGCGACCCCATTAAAGGCCTACTCATCGGTGACTTCAAAGATGCGTTGATTTCCGCGATTGATTCACTACCTGAGCGCGAAAAGATTCTGCTAGGTTTATATTACGAACAAGAACTAAATTTAAAAGAAATTGGTGCGGTCATGAGCGTTTCAGAGTCCCGCGTATGTCAACTACATAGCCAGGCAGTTGCTAGGCTGCGTGCCAACTTAAGAGAGAAGTCATGGACTGGGGCAGCATAATCGGACTAATCCTTGCTCTTGCAGGGATTATACTAGGGCAAAAACTTGAAGGTGGTAACGTTGGCTCACTGTTGCAATATGCAGCTTTTCTTATCGTGATGTTTGGTACTTTTGGTGCGGTACTTGTACAAACCCCACCAAAAACCTTCGCACAAGGTTTAAAAATGCTAAAACTAGTATTTAAAAAACCTGTTGATGACAAAAAAGAACTAACTAAACGTATTTTAGTTTGGAGCAATTTTGCACGTAAAGAAGGTATTTTCATGCTGGAGCCTTTCTTAAAAAGGGAAACCGACCCTTTTATCATTAAAGGGATGCGCTTAATGATTGATGGCACACCACCAGAAAAAATTCGTGAGATATGCGCAATTGATATCTATTTTCACGAAGTTCAAATGCGCAATGCTGCAAAAATTTGGGATGCAGCCGGTGGCTATGCGCCAACTGTAGGTATTTTAGGTGCCGTGCTCGGCCTGATTCATGTGATGGAAAATTTATCTGACCCAAGCAAGTTAGGTAGTGGCATTGCTGTTGCATTCGTTGCCACAATTTATGGCGTTGGTTTTGCCAACTTGATATTCCTGCCCATTGCTAACAAATTAAAAACACACATTCAAGCAGAGCTAAAAACACGTGAAATGCTGCTGAATGCATGGGTGTCTATTGCCAATGGCGACCATCCTAGAATCGTTGAAGAGCGCTTAGATAGCTACTTAGATAAACAGCACTAATCACGCATCCATACAATAAAGCTATTTGAATATAGACCATGTCGAAACTCATCCGTAAGAGAGTAGAAGAAGATCAGGAGAACCACGAACGGTGGCTGGTCTCTTATGCTGACTTTATCACGCTTTTATTCGCATTTTTCGTGGTCATGTACTCGATTTCATCTGTAGAAATAGGCAAATACAAACAACTCACGAACTCTATTGGCACCGCATTTAGCGGCAACGGCAGTTCTGGTGTTAACCAGACAAGCACAGAAAAAGGCCTAGGTGCACGCGGCGTTACGGAAGCTAATACATCGATTGTCAAACCACTGCCACTAAGCCATTTATATTCAGAAAAAATGCGTAGAGAGCGTGACTCTATGGCTAAAACAGGTGCTGAAGTATCTAATAAGTTAGCGCCTATGATTACCGAAGGCAAGATTCAAGTCATACAAACCAGCCGTGGCATCCGTATTGATATACAGGACAATCTGCTATTCGGAGCTGGGTCGGCTGATTTATCACCAACAGCCAATGCAATCATCAGTGAAATTGTGCCGCTCATTAAAGATAATCAACGGAAAATTCAAGTGGAAGGCCACACGGACAACACACCGATTCATACCGCCACGTTCTTCTCAAACTGGGAGCTTTCTGCGGTGCGCGCCAGCAGCGTTGTACGCTTACTAAGCAGCTTGGGTATCAGTGAGCAGCGCCTGAGTGCCACTGGCCTAGGTGCATCACAACCCATCAGCGAAAATGAAACAGAGGCCGGACGCGCAAAAAATAGACGGGTATCTATTATCATTACCTATGAAATGCCTGCGCAAGAAGACACCTCCAACGTGATTACACCGCAGGCATCCGCCCCACTGCCTAAAGCGCAAGCGGCAAAGTAGGCTTAACTCATAGCATAGCTGCTTGAATCGATGACCTGCTCTATTTATGTTGATTCGCACGACAGTTACAAAATAAAAGCCAGCATATGCTGGCTTTTATTTTGTATAGTGTTTAATACACTTTTACGGATTACTCTTTACCGATTTGGTATTCTTCGTAGCTAACTTCAACAATCTTACCGGTAGTCGCATCAACCTCTACCTTAACCTCTTCTTTGTCAGCTTCTAAAATATCAAACTCATAAGATGCTTTACCATCAGACTCAAGTTCGTACTCTGTTTCAACAACTGTACCAGGGTGTGCAGCTAGTGCCGTTGCCTTAGCATCTGCTTCTGATACTTTAGCTAGCGCTTTGAATCTAGCATCATCAGATTTGACCTCTTCTTCAATTTCAGTCACTTTGCCTGTTTTAGCATTGCACTCTACATCCCACGCTTTGCCATCTGCAGTTTCAATATCAAACTCATAAACGCCCACTTTATTCTCAGACTTAAACTCTGCCTTTACGATGGTACCTTCGCGTTTAGTTAATGCAGCTTTAACGCATTTACCTAGGCTGTCATATGCTTTTGGTTTGATTGTTTCATGGCCTGCGATTGCAGCGTTTGCAAAAAATACCGTCGCGATTAAAGTTGATCCTAAAGATAAACGAAACATTGTTAACTCCTATTGTTGTTAGTGAAGTATAAAAATTAAGTAGCTAGATAAATCTATTACTTTTTTAATTTTACCAAAACAGTGCTAACCACTTGATTGTTTTACAAAATTATTACATTTCTGGTTGTAATCAACCAATACTTGGCACTATGACAGCACGATCAGCGCTTATTACTAGCTAACTATCACTCAATCAAACCGGCACAATAAAAAACCCAGCACTTGGCTGGGTTTTTTATTAGATCAATTACTCTTTTGATGCACGTTTACGCTCATGCTCTAGCAAGTAACGCTTACGGATACGGATGTTTTTAGGTGTAATTTCTACCAACTCGTCATCATCAATAAATTCAACTGCTGACTCTAAAGACAAAGCGACTGGTGGAATCAAACGCACTGCTTCATCAGTACCAGATGCACGCACGTTAGTTAATTGTTTACCTTTTACCGGGTTAACGATCAAATCGTTATCACGGCTATGGATACCAATCACCATACCTTCGTATAACTTATCACCAGGTACTGAGAACATACGACCACGGTCTTGTAGTTTCCACAGTGCATAAGCAACCGCTTCACCATGCTCAGCTGAAATCAATACGCCATTACGACGACCAGGCATATCAGCTTTAACAGGTGCGTACTCATCAAAAATATGTGCCATTAAGCCAGTACCGCGCGTTAAGGTTAAGAACTCGCCTTGGAAGCCTATCAAACCACGTGCTGGAATCTTGTACTCTAAACGTGTACGGCCATTACCGTCTGATTCCATATTTTGCATCTCACCACGACGACGGCCTAACTCCTCCATCACGCCTCCTTGGTTTTCATCTTCTACGTCTACCGTCAAGATTTCATATGGCTCACATTTTTCACCATTGATTTCACGGTAAACTACGCGTGGTTTACCTACAGCCATCTCGAAGCCTTCGCGACGCATATTTTCTAAAAGAATCGTCAAGTGCAACTCACCACGACCAGAAACGCGGAACACATCAGCATCTTGTGTATCTTCAACACGCAATGCCACGTTAACCAACAACTCTTTAGTTAAACGGTCACGGATTTGACGTGAAGTAACAAACTTACCTTCTGTACCAGCTAATGGTGAAGTGTTCACCATAAAGTCCATAGTCAAGGTTGGCTCATCCACGCCTAAGTGTGGCAAGCCTACTGGGTTTTCACGGTCACAAATAGTGAAACCGATACCAATGTCATCAAGGCCGGAAATAATCACGATATCGCCTGCTTCAGCTTCTTCCACTGGCACACGCTCAAGCCCTCTAAAACCTAGCACTTGGTTAATACGACCTTGTGCAATTTGGTTGTTTTCGTTCATTACCACAACAACCTGACCAGGTTTGATTTTACCGTTACGCACACGGCCTACACCAAGACGGCCAGTGTAAGTAGAATAATCAAGTGCAGAAATTTGCATTTGCAATGGTGCACTGCTGTCGCCAGATGGAGATTCCACATGGCTTAAAATCGTTTCAAACAATGGACGCATATTATCGCTAGCAACCTTCATATCAAGGGTTGCAAAACCATTCAATGCAGAAGCAAACACTACTGGGAAGTCTAATTGTTCATCTGTTGCACCTAAATTAGCAAACAGATCAAATGTTTGGTCGATTACCCAGTCTGGACGGCTACCTGGACGGTCAACTTTATTGATTACTACAATAGGCTTCAAACCTAAAGCTAATGCTTTTTTCGTTACGAAGCGAGTTTGCGGCATTGGACCCTCTACAGCGTCCACTAGCAATACCACACCATCCACCATACCTAATACGCGCTCTACTTCACCACCGAAGTCAGCATGGCCTGGAGTATCCACGATATTAATATGTGTACCTTCGTAGTTCAGCGCTGTGTTTTTCGCCAAAATAGTAATGCCACGTTCTTTTTCAATATCGCCACTATCCATCACACGCTCAGACACTGCCTGATGAGATGAGAATGTGCCTGCTTGATGTAGAAGTTTATCAACCATAGTTGTTTTACCATGGTCAACGTGGGCAATAATTGCGATATTTCTTAAATTACGAGACATTGTCTTGCTACCAGTTCATTGAAAGGCGGCGATTTTAACACATTAACCCCCAAGAATGATTTAACAATATGCAAATATAGAAAAAACTCTTTGACAAAGTGTAATTAATGCATATAATGCGCACAACTTAGAACTTTAAATAGCTAAACAAATAGCTCTAAAAGTTTTAGATTCATCGCCCTGACCCTCAGTCACTCGTGAACTTTTGAAGTGACTATCTTTAGATTTAATATTAAATCTATCTTTACTGGTTAGCGGCTATGCCCGTGCGCTGGTAAATAAAGCATCTCGAAACTAAATATTTGAAACTTGCTTTTTGCGTTATGTTGTTTTTTACAACATCACTGTAAACATACATGTATTTGCTCGCGCCCTTTTATTGTTTTTATAAAACTGCTTTTGAAAGGGACTACCTTGTCTTTTGAATCATTAAACCTTAACCCTGCCATCCTTCGCGCTATTGAAGAAACAGGCTACACCACTCCTACTCCTATCCAAGCACAGGCAATTCCTGTGGTAATGGAAGGCCATGACTTGATGGCCTCTGCACAAACAGGTACTGGTAAAACAGCGGGCTTCATGCTGCCAGCACTTAACTTACTTGCAACTCCGCACGAATCAAAAAGCCGTGGTCCACGTATTTTGGTGTTAACACCTACACGTGAGCTTGCTACACAAGTGAACGAGGCTGCGCGCAAATACGGTAAATTCCTACGTGCACGCACTGTAAGTATCGTAGGTGGCATGCCTTACCCACTACAAAACAAATTACTATCACAACCATTAGACATTCTAGTTGCTACACCAGGCCGCTTGTTAGATCACATGGAACGTGGTCGTATTGACTTATCACGTTTACAAATGTTGATTTTGGACGAAGCTGATCGCATGCTGGACATGGGCTTCTTACCTGATGTTGAGCGTATTTGTGAGCAACTTTCTGCTGAGCGTCAAACACTATTGTTCTCAGCGACATTAGATGGTGACATCGCACGTATTGCAAACAAGATTCTTAAGAACCCTAAAACAGTGCAAGTAGCTGCACAACGTGAAAAACATGCCAACATTGAGCAACGCTTGCACTTTGTTGATGACATGACACACAAAAATAAACTACTTGAGCATTTATTGATTGCTCCAGAAGTGAACCAAGCCATCATTTTCACTAGCACTAAACGTCATGCTGATGTTCTGGCAGAAGATTTGTACGCTGCAGGCCATAAAACAGCTGCACTACACGGTGATATGACACAAGGCGCACGTAACCGTACATTGACTAAATTACGTCATGGCGATGTAAAAATCTTGGTAGCGACTGACGTTGCTGCACGTGGTATCGACGTACACGGCATTACACACGTCATCAATTACGACTTACCAAAATTTGCAGAAGACTATGTGCACCGTATCGGCCGTACTGGCCGTGCTAACAATACTGGTATCGCGATTTCTTTTGCATCAAATATGGATAGACATATTTTACGTAAAATTGAGCAATTCACTGGCAACCGTATGGAACCAGCAGTGATTGAAGGCTTTGAGCCAAAACGTGCGATGAAGATGGATGGCCCTAGCGGTAGCCGTCGTGACGGTCATAAACCAGGTGGTCGCGGTGGTTTTAAACCACGTGATGACCGTGGTGGCTATAAAGGCCGTGATGATCGCAATGGCGCTAGCCGTGATAGCGCTCCACGTAACGAAAACCGTTTTGAAAACCGTGGCAACCGTGATTCAGCACCGCGTGAAGTGAATGGCAACTCAGCTGGTTATGCTGGCAGATCTGATACTAACCGCTCAGAAAGACCAGCAGGCGATCGCGCACGTAGCTTTGGCGACCGTCCAGCGTTTGATAAGAGCTCTGGTGACCGTAGCCGTGGCAGCAATGCAGGCGCGCCTAACCGTAGCTTTGGCGATAGCGTAGCTTTTGGTAAAAAACCATATGCACGCGACGGTCAACGTAGCGAAGGCCGTAACGATCGTGGCGCAGCACCGGCACGCCGTGATGGTGCTCGCAATGACAGCCGTAGCCCAGCACGTAGTGGCTTTGGCGGTGCAAACGCAGGCTCAGGCAATGGCGCACCACGTCGCTCACGTAGTTTTGCATAATTTAAGTAAAGACTTTAATTGAACAGTACCCAACAAATGACAGAAATCGTAACGACTGACAGCCCAAGTTTCAGCACATTAGGACTCGCACCTGAGCTCTTACGTGCATTAACTGAATCTGGTTACACTATTCCAACCCCAATTCAGGCACAGGCAATTCCTGTTGCCTTAGCGGGCGGGGATTTAATGGCAGGTGCACAAACAGGCACAGGTAAAACTGCGGCTTTTTCACTTCCCCTGCTACAGAAGTTACTACCGCTAGCTAATAACAGCACCTCCCCAGCTAAGCACCCAGTGCGGGCGTTGATTTTGACGCCCACACGTGAGCTTGCGATTCAAGTGGAAGAGAGTGTAAAAGCCTATGCTAAACATACGCAATTACGCTCACTGGTGGTCTATGGCGGCGTAGATATCAAAACACAGACACCTCACCTTAAAACCGGAGTTGAAGTGTTGGTAGCGACGCCTGGCCGTTTGTTGGATCATATTGAACAAAAAACGCTGCAACTTAATCAGGTACAAATGTTAGTACTTGATGAAGCAGATAGAATGCTGGACATGGGCTTTATGCCTGATTTGAAACGCATTTTGGCATTATTACCAAAACAGCGTCAGAACTTAATGTTTTCAGCAACATTCTCAAATGAGATTAAAAAATTAGCAGATGACTTTTTAACCAAGCCTCAACTGATTGAAGTCGCGCGCAGTAATGCAACCAATGACAATGTGACGCAAAAAGTATATCAAGTTGCGCAATCAGATAAAGAAGCTTTGCTGATTCAACTATTAAAAGAAGCCGATGCAAAACAAGTCATCGTCTTCACCAAAACAAAATTAACCGCTAGCCGTTTAAGCCGCAGCCTAGTACGTGAAGGCATTGCCGCAGATGCGATTCATGGCGATAAAAATCAACAAGAACGTATTAAAGCTTTGGATGCGTTTAAAGCTGGTACAGTTTCAGCACTTATTGCTACTGACGTAGCTGCACGCGGTTTAGATATTAGTGAGTTACCAATGGTAATTAACTATGAGATTCCTAGCGCACCAGAAGATTATGTACACCGTATTGGCCGTACCGGACGTGCTGGTGCATTAGGTGTCGCGATTTCTTTTGTCAGCGATGATGAAGAAAAATATCTCGTTGAAATCGAGAAGTTAATTAAACGCCAAATTACTAAAGAAACCGTCGCACTAGATAGACCAAGTGCACGCGCGCGTAGTCACGGTGCTAGCCAAGTGAAAGAGCGTGAAACATCCACAGCTAGACGCATCCCGACTAAGAAAAAGAGCGCTGACCCATGGTTTGATAAACCATACGAGCCAAACACACAGCAGGACAAAAACGTTGTCGCTACTCGACAAATTAACACGAAGAAAGCACCGGTCGCAGCATTACTTGGTGGCTTATCTAGAAAATAATTGACGAGACAATCTGCAACTTAACGTTGCAACACAATGAAGGGCACGCAAGTGCCCTTTTTTAATGCCCCTGCTTGTTGCGCATAAAGTCAGCAACCCCATACAACTGGTTCGCCAACTTATTCATCAGGTCGTCGTCATACTCCAGCTGATGCATGGCCTTAATCATGCAATACATCCATTGATCACGCGCAGACTCACCAATCTCAAAAGGCATATGCCGTTTACGTAGCATGGGATGACCATAGCGCTCGATATATAGCTGTGGCCCACCTGTCCATCCAGTTAGGAACATAAAGAGCTTCTCGCGTGCAGAAGTTAAATCTGGCTGATGCATATCACGCAAAGGCTTGGCCTTAGGGTCACTATCCATGATGTCGTAAAACGTTTCAACTAGCAGGCGTATATTTTGTGTCCCACTTTCCGCACCGCCAAGCAGTTCAAAAAAAGTACGTTTATCACTGCCTGCTTCTTCTATTTCATTCAACATTGTCTTAAAACCTTGATTGCAGGGCATTGTCAGCCTCAATCACTAAAATCAAGGCTACCAATTCTGCACTTAATATTTACATGCGTGTGGCTGTTACATCTCGACTGGTGTTACCAAGCTAGCCGCCAATTTTGCACGAGTTCTAGCTTCCGCAACATCTTTACCAGACGCTAACGCAACACCCATACGTCTTTTAGTAAATGACTCTGGCTTACCAAACAAACGAATATCTGCATTAGTGACGGCCAAGGCTTTTTCCACGCCTTCAAAAGCCAGCTGCTTAGTATTATGACTACCGTAAATCACAGCACTGGCGCCTGCTTCACGTAAACTTACATCGACAGGTAAGCCTAAAATTGCACGTGCATGTAAATCAAACTCACTAAAGCGTTGTGTAGCCATCGTCACCATGCCTGTATCATGTGGACGCGGGCTAACTTCACTAAACCATACCTGGTCGCCCTTCACAAACAACTCTACACCAAACAAGCCTAATCCGCCTAAGCTGTCAGTCACAGCTTTCGCAATACGTTTAGATTCTTCCAGTGCTTTGCTTGCCATTGGCTGCGGCTGCCAACTCTCTACATAGTCACCTTTTTCTTGCACATGACCAATTGGATCACAGAAATAAGTGTTAATTTCACCTTGCGCGTTTTTAGCACGTACGGTTAATAAAGTAATCTCGTAATCAAAATCAATTTGTCCTTCAACAATAACCACACCTTGATTAACTCGGCCCGCTGAAGCAGCATAGCTCCACGCGGCAGGCACTTCACTTGGTTGCGTAAGACGCGACTGCCCCTTACCTGATGATGACATGGTTGGTTTAATAAAACATGGGTAGCCGATACCAGCATCGATAGCAGCCTGAAGCTCCGCTTCGCTGCGTGCAAATGCGTAAGGAGAGGTCGGCAAATTAAGCTCTTCAGCGGCGAGTCGGCGAATTCCCTCGCGATTCATCGTCAGCTGTACGGCTTTAACGGTAGGAATTACGGTTGCAATGCCTGACTTTTCAATATCAGCAAGGGTAGCCGTGTTCAAGGCTTCAATTTCAGGCACAATTAAATGCGGTTTTTCAAGCGCAATGAGCTGACGCAAGGCTTGATCATCTGTCATATCGATGACATGTGCGCGATGTGCAACTTGTTGGCCTGGCGCATTTTCGTAGCGATCAACCGCAATCACTTCCACACCTAAGCGCTGCAAAGCGATAATCACCTCTTTGCCAAGCTCACCACTACCCAAGAGCATGACACGGGTTGCATTAGGACTTAAGGGAGTTCCGATTCGCATAGGGATTCTTTCGTTTGATGATTGCTCGAATCATACCACGCAGCTATTTTTAAGAAAATTGCAGATGTGTGTTAATTCACAAGAAAATCAGAAATAGAAGCGAATCTATGGCAAGTAGCTGTGCCGTGTAAGTACGACCATCACGCAATGATACAGGGCTTATGATGCTAACCTTGTGCGTACTAAATTTTGGCACAAAGCTCTAAGCGTAGCGAGCCTAGAATACACTAGGGTTTGATTTGATGCTTATCCATACGGTAGCGCATGGTCATGCGCGTTATGCCTAGCTTTCTCGCCGCTTCAGAAACATTAAATTTAGTTTCTGTTAACACCTGTAGCAATATCGCCCGCTCTGCGGCATCCAAAGCAGATTGATGCGAGTCTAAAGACATCAACGGTAAAGGCTCTGCAGGTCGAGTGTTTGGCAATGCCAAATCTATATCCGTTAACTCACCGTTGTGGCAAAGTAACATGGCGCGCGTCACCTGATGTTTTAGCTCTCGCACATTGCCCGGCCATCTGTAAGCTTGCACAGTGCTAATCGCCTCACGTGTAAAATGCGGGCTAGTCAGGCCGTAACGCCTTGCAGTTTGCGCAGCAAAATGCTGTGCTAATAACATAATATCCTGCCCGCGATCACGCAACGGCGGCATAGAGATACTCATCATGTTCAGTCTGTAGTATAAGTCTTGCCTAAAGCGCCCGCTCTGCGACATTTCATGCAGATTACGATTGGTCGCAGCGACGAATCTAGCAGGTACAGCGCGCTCTTTAGTTGAACCAATGCGCCGAACCACACGCCGCTCAAGTACATTAAGTAATTTGGCTTGTAAGGCTAATGGCAACTCACCAATTTCATCCAGAAATAAAGTGCCATCTTCAGCTGCTTCAATCAAACCGGGCCTGGCGCCAACTGCACCAGTAAACGCGCCCTTCTCATGCCCAAACAGCTCACTCTCCATCAACTCAGCTGGTAATGATGCACAATCAACCTGTACGAAAGGCTTTTCACTATTGGCGCAGGATAAATGCAATAAACGTGCAGCCACATCTTTACCCGTACCCGTTTCACCACCAATGAGCACAGTGGGTGGCACACTGTCATTGGAAACCAGTTGTGCGATGCGTGTAATCTGCATTTTTACATTCTGCATGGCAGGGCTATCACCTAACAACTCAACCCCTTCCGATGCGTGCGCATTGCGCTGACGTGAATAATCCAAACTCTTGCTCTGGTTCGCCGCGGTTTCAGCTTTTTGAATCGACAATAGCAACTCTTCTAGATCAATCGGCTTTTTAAGGTAATCAACTGCCCCCTGTTTCATGGCGTTGACCGCATCGCTAATTTCACCATGTGCAGTCATCACAATCACCACAGCGCCTTTTGCTACAAACTCTGGTAGCAGATCCAACCCATTACCGTCTGGCAGGCGCATATCCAGCAACACAACATCTGGCGTAAACTGCCTCACGATATTACGTGCATCTTGCAAGCTTTCCACGTGCGCACATTCATAACCGGACTTTTGCAGACGACGCACCACTGCACGTGCAAACAATGCTTCATCTTCAACAATCAGTACTTTTGACTGCTGTTTTCCTGTTATTAAGTTGTCGTTGATACCGAGGTGCCCTAATTGCAATGCTTACTCCTGAAATGCAGATATGTGGTTGTTATTACCAGCCAACGTTAGCAAGAAACATTCCAAACAGTTTAAATATTGAAGTTCAGCTAAGATTTAACCCAGCCTTCGCTATGCTAACTTATACAAAAAAACGGCGTACGGCGCGTTGCCTACTGTGCTCAAATTAACAAACATTAAAAAGCATTCAGCTTACTTTTACTCAATAGTTTATTCATCACGCCACCACATATTCAACCAAAATATGGTTTATTACAACCATATTTTGGCTACTAACAGCCAATTAATGGCTATTAACAACCAGTAATCGATGCTACCAAATGTAGCATTTGGTGATAAAAAATAAATATACGCTATAAAATTCAAATAGTTAAATAAACCACATCAAAATAAATGCAATATGGAATATTTATTGCATATTTATGTAAATAACAACCACATGACGATAAATGTAATTTTTTATTGAAAGTAGCAAAATGAAGAAACCAGTAATGAAACTCAGCGCTGTTGCCGTGATGCTTGCATTTGCAAACACATCAGCATTTGCAGACGATACACCAATGACACTTAAAAAAGTTGAGGTGTATGGAACAACACCACTGCCTGGCATTGGATTACCGTTAAACAGAGTGCCGGCTAATATTCAAATGGCATCACCAAAAGACGTTAAGAATCAATCTGGCGTGTCAATTGCCGACTACATGACAAATAATATGCAAGGCGTTACCGTGTCTGATATGTCAGGTAACCCATGGCAACCAGAGATTAACTTTCGCGGCTACTCTGCCTCATCATTATTAGGCAATGCTCAAGGTTTATCTACTTACGTAGACGGCGTTCGTGTTAACGAACCATTTGGTGATGTGACCCTTTGGGACAAAATTCCTAGTTTTGCTATCGGTAATATGCAGATGGTACCGGGCTCAAATCCGTTGTTCGGCTTAAATACTTTAGGTGGTGCAATTGTAGTCCACACAAAAAGCGGGCGTGACAACCAAGGCATGGCGTTAGAGTACGAAGCTGGCTCATGGGGGCGCCAACGCGCTTTAATCGAAGCTGGTGGCGTATCAAAAGATGGTTCAGTTGACTACATGCTAGGCTACCAACATACGACAGAAGACGGCTGGAGAAAAAACTCACCATCTCACCTGAATCAGTTATTTGGTAAATTTGGCTGGCAGAATGAATCCACAAAATTAGATCTTACCTACATCGGTACAGATAACAATCTGATTGGAAATGGATTCGCACCAGAGAACCTACTAAGCGGCGACCGTGATCAGATTCACACTCGCCCAGACTTAACCAACAACTACTCACACTTTCTGGCACTGAACGGCTCTCATTGGATTAATGAAGACACCATGTTCTCCGGTAACGTCTATTACAGAAAATCTAACCGTCACACCAAGAATGGCGACCTATGGGAACTTGAGGGCGAAAATGCTTACGGCTTGGAGGACGATGAAGAGTATGTAGGTTCCGTCTTGAACACCTCAAAAACTACACAAGATACCTATGGTATGACAGGTCAAATGACGTTCGACCAAGACTGGATGGGCAAGAAAAATCAATTTGTAGTTGGTGCAGGTTATGACTACACATTGATGCGCTTCAAACAATCTGAGCACGTCAACGTCTCTAGTTTTAGTGAAGGCGATGAAGGCACAAGTGGCCTACCGGGACTAAGTGACTCTGTATTTGATGGTAGCAGAGCACCTATCATGGCTGGTGATGGCTTGCTCCCACAAAGGCAAACTACAGGCCTAACTGGTAAACAATATACTGCTCGCTTATTTGCCACAGACACAATATCACTTAACGACAAGTGGCATTTAACCGGTGGCGCAAGCTGGAACTTCACCCGTGTTGATAACGTAGACACATTAAGAGGTGACCGCTCAGCTACCAACCCAAACAGTTTGACGGCAAGAGATAGCTACACACGCTTAAATCCAAGTATCGGCCTGACTCATACGCCTAACGACAATTTAACGTTCTATACCTCTTATAGCGAGTCTAGCCGTGCGCCAACAGCCATTGAGCTTGGCTGTTCCAACCCAGCAGCACCATGCTTACTCCCATCAGCAATGGCGGATGACCCGCCATTAAACCAAGTGGTTGCAAAAACCTATGAGTTTGGTGGTCGTGGCTTACTCACTGAGAGCATCCGTTGGAATGCTGGTGTATATCAAGCCGTTAACCACGATGATATTCAATTTACTGCCGCAGGTTCATCAAACGGTGCAGGTTACTACAAAAACGTAGGTCGTACTAAACGCCAAGGCTTGGACATGGGTCTGGCTGGTGACCTAGATAAATTCAAATGGAGCGCTTCATATAGCTATGTGCGTGCCACTTATGACTCTGATGTATCGTTCGTTAGTGGTTCAAACTCATCAGAAGATGGAAACTCCATGATTTACGCAAAACCGGGCGATCGTATTCCGTCTATTCCTGCGCATCAGTTAAAACTGCGTGGTCAATATACAGTAACGCCAGCATGGACGATTGGCAGTAGCGTGATTGGCTTCTCTAATGCTTATGTCTGGGGCAATGAAAATAACAAACACCAAGCTAATAGCGCAACTTGTGTAGCAGACAACCAGGAGTGTGCTACTGGTAACGGTAAAGTAAGCGGCTATTTCATTGTGAACTTAGACACGCAATACAACATTGGTAATGGTTGGAAAGCGTTTGCTAAAGCGACTAACATTTTTGATCGTGAATACAATGTAAGCGGTCGTTTAGCGGAAACAATGTTTGCAGCTGATGGTACATATGGTACTGAATCAAAACAACTTGGCCTGTTGCCTGGCGCACCGCGTGCGGCCTGGATTGGTGCTCGCTATGAGTTTGGCGGCCCAAAAGCATCAGCAAGTAAATAAACAGTAATAAATATTAGCTTGGTCATTTTAACGAATGATCACTGATGAAAAAAAGGGGTTACAGTTCGCTGTAACCCCTTCTTTATATCAGTTTGTACTCATCAACATCTGGTTAACGCAATCCCCTGTGCCTTAAATGCTATTGAGCAATTGTCTTGGCGGGATATTCAAAAAGCCTCGTAAGCCTAGCCATGCAGCAGCTGGGATAACAAGTGCAGCAATGACCATACCTATCATCATCACACTCAGATTAAACTCAAACGGAATATCAAGCACACCCACGCTAATATAATAGGCTAAGAAATTTGCCGCAATAGAGGCCACTAATGCAGAAATAATGCCTATACAGGCAAATTCAGCAATGTAAGCGACACTCACTTGCTGGCGTGACGCACCAAACACACGCATTAGCGTTGCCTCCTTAACACGCTCCTCTCGAGTTGCAACCAGAGAAGCATACAACACAGCAACCCCAACCAACAGGCTAAAGGCAAATACATACTCAACGGCCTGACTCATTCTTTGCATAATGCTGCGCACTTGCTGCATCAAGGCTGCAATATCGATCACCGTTAAATTAGGGTACTGTTTAATCAGTTGATTGAGTGAGTTTTCGGCACCTATCGGCAAATGAAAACTACTGATATGGCTGGCAGTAAATTGATCCAGTACACCTGGTGGTGTTACAGCAAAAAAGTTAGCGCGCATGGTATCCCACTCTACTTTTCTGAGGCTGCTTACAGTCAATGTGAGCGGGCTTCCAGCCACATCAAATTGGAGTTCATCTCCAAGTTTAATATTAAGACTTTTTGCCAACCCCTCCTCTAATGATATCAATGGCCTGCCATAGTCCTGACTCGACCACCAACGCCCTGCGATTAGTTTATTATCGCTTTGCATTTCCGCCGCCCAAGATAAATTAAACTCTCTTTCAGCAAGCCTTTTGGCACGCTCATCTTGCCACTCTACCGTTTTAATCAGCTGTTTATTTTTACTAACTAAGCGTGCCCGCACCATCGGGAAAATCGCCGCATCTTTAATGTGCTGGGCAGTAAAAAATTGACTTACGCTATCTATCTGGTCTGGCTGAATGTTAATGACAAATCGATTCGGCGCGTCTGCAGGCAAAGAGGCTTGCCAATTACGGATAAGATCACCACGTATCAATGTGAGCAGCATAATGACCATCAAACCCATACAAAAGCCTATCATTTGCACGGTAGATAAGCCTAGCCGCCGCTTTAAGCCTTGTATACCCAAGCTTACTGAAGCTAGCAGCTTGGTTCGGGGAGTTGATATCAAAAAACGCTGCACCAAAAATGTCAGAACGTAAATAAAGCCCAGCACAACCAAGCTCAATCCCAGCATTGCCACAATAGTGAATAGCGCAATATTCATATCATGTGCCTGCCAGAAAATCATCAGCACCATCATCAACGCAGCAGGCAAAAACTTGGCTTGGGCTGATAGTGGCAGCATCAACGTGTCTAGCCTCAGTATATTCATCGCGGACAGATTTCTCATTTGCCAAGCATGCGGCAACACCACGGCAATCATCATGCCTATACTCGCGCAAATACCTATCAGCACCGGCGCGAATGAAGTAGGCGGTAGTGTTTCAACAAAAAGACTACCCGCCAATTGTGCCAAACCCATCTGCGCGATAAAGCCGAGTAAAGCACCAAGCAATGCACTGAGTAAGGCGATGATGAGGGTTTGAATGGTCAAGATTTGTAGCACAGTAGCTTGCTGGGCACCAAAGCAGCGCATCAAGGCAAACGTAGTTAGGCTTTGCTTGATATAAGGCAGACTAGACAGCAACATGGCCACCATCGCCAGCACCACGCTCACCATGGCAGATAAGCCTAGAAACTGCTGCGCTTTATCCAATGCCGTTTTAATTTCCGGACGCGCATTACGTACATCATCGATGCGCTCCCCCCGACTCAACTTAGGTTTGGCTTGTACAGAATAGTCATTAATATTTTCAGGTGTAGATGCCAGCAATAGCTGATATTTCACGCGGCTACCGTATTGAATCAGCTTGGTGGTCGCTAAGTCCCTGGCGTTCATCATCAGGCGCGGTGCAAAGCTAAACATATTGCCGCCACGTGAAGGCTCGCGCAGTAATATTGCAGTAACAACTAAGCTACGTTCGCCAACCTCCAGTTGGTCACCTACTTTAACATCTAACAACGTGGCTAAACGTGGCTCTATCCAAACCTCACCGGATTGTGGTGCAGATTGCACAGACTGCCCTATATCACCGGCATATTGACCAATGGTTAAATGACCACGCAAAGGAAAGTTGGCGTCAATCGCCTTAATTTCAACTAACTGGCTAGACTCTCCACGTATTACCATACTAGGAAACTCATAGGTACGCGTTGTTGAAATTTTCTGCGTTACTGCTGAGTCAATCAGTGCTTGCGGAATGGGATGATCTGACACAATCGCTAGGTCGCCGCCTATCAGTAAACTCCCCTGTTGATTTAAGGCAGATTCAATGCGCTGAGTAAAGAAACTCACGGCAGTAATGGCGGCAACTGCCAGCACTAGCGCAAACACTAACACCCTTAAAGCACCTGCTCGCCACAAACTGAGGGTCTGCGACCAAGCCAATTTAATAGCAAGCATCATAACGGTGTCACTTCACGTAGAACACCAGCATCCAGCTTAAACAGGCGCTTACAGCGATTTGCTAGCTGTATGTCATGGGTCACTAACACCAAAGTAGTACCGGCCTCTTGGTTCATATTAAACAGCAACTCGATAATCATTTGTCCAGTGGTACTATCCAAATTACCGGTAGGTTCATCTGCAAACAAAATACTAGGCTGTGTGGCAAAAGCACGCGCAATAGCTACACGTTGCTGCTCGCCGCCGGATAACTGTTTGGGATAGTGTTGCACACGATGGCTAAGACCCACTTTATCCAAAGCCTCTAAGCTTAGCCTTTCTGCCGCTGCATGGCTTTTTAATTGCAAAGGCAGCATCACGTTTTCAAGCGCGGTCAGTGCGGGTAATAATTGGAATGACTGAAACACAAAACCCATATCGGCAGCACGCACCGCGGCACGGCCATCTTCATTTAAGCTACTAAATGCGCTACCTCTAATTTGAACGCTTCCACTGGTTGGGATATCCAACCCTGCAAGCATACTGAGCAATGTTGATTTGCCTGAGCCTGAGCTACCGATGATGGCGATTTGGTCGCCTTTTGCAACGCTGAGATTTAGGCCACTGAGTATGCGAATTTGGTTATCATGGTTAGTAATTTCGTAATGTAAATCTTGTGCTTGAATCAAAGGAGGCTGTTGCATTCATGTCGTTCCGTTTATTGTTAGTATTTAAAACCGTACTACTTAGTTTGTTGTTCTTGAATTTCGTTGCATGGTCTGCCCCGGTTTTTGCAGAAAATGCAAAAATCATGGTGTATGGAGATAGCTTATCTGCGGCATATGGCATTCCACAGCAACAAGGCTGGGCATCATTATTGCAAAAAAAATTAGATGCGGAACGCTATCAATATCAAGTCGTTAACACCAGCATAAGCGGAGAAACCACCAGTGGCGGAGTTAGTCGTATTCAGCACGCCCTCGACCAGACCAAACCCAATATCATTATCCTTGAACTTGGCGCAAATGACGGTCTTCGTGGTTTACCTATTCAGGAAATGACAGCCAATCTCAATACCATCATTCAGCAAAGTAAGAAATCTGGCGCGAAAATATTATTAGTAGGGATGAGAATCCCACCTAATTATGGGCCGCGATACACAACAAACTTTAGCCAAAGTTACGTAAATCTTAGCCAAAAACACAATATCCCGCTGGTGCCCTTTATGCTAGATAATATTGCGGCAAAGGCTAACCTCATTCAGGATGATGGACTACACCCAAACGCCATCGCGCAGCCATTGGTTTTGGATAACATTTGGCCGCACCTCAAGCAATTACTTAAGAAATAATTTGGCTTATCAGCCTTATGTCACCTAAAAGTAGCCGGCCTAAACTAAGCCCGTGTCTGATGTGCTTCAAATGCAGCGGGTTGCCAGGTTACCTCTACGCCCAACTCACCCAAAGCGGCTTTTAGCTCGTGTGCAACGCCTATCCCTGGCACGCATGCCAGCGTGTCCTGCCAGTATATCAATGGTAAATGGTCACGCTGCCAAGGCGGAATATTGCCAGCTTGCAAAAGATGCTTCAATGTTCGTGTTGGCCTTGTAACATCTGGTTTAAAACGCTCGCCACCACGGCGATTAGTAATTCTAAGCCGGGCCATACCAAATTTAAGTGCTAAGCCAGCACCTTGCACTTGCTTGAATGTAAGTAAACCACCATCAGGCACCATCAATGTAGCCTCGCCATTCCACACCATATCAAATGACTCACTCACTTGCGGTACGCAAAGGTAAGCACGTTGCTGGTAGCGCCTTAGCGTGTAATGCTGAATGTTAATGCTCAACTCGGCATCTGGTTTAGCATTCAGCAGCTGCGCCAACATCTCGGCAAGGTGATCTGATGTGGGCATCGCAAGCTTATGCTGGGCAAACCACCATCGTAATAAATTCTTGGCACGTACCATGCCTAACTGCGCTAGACCTTGCAAACAAATACTGTCGTTAACAACTAAATCTTGCGCATCTATTTCAGCTAACACCTCTAGTAATGTACTCGCCTCCGCAAGATGTGAAGCGGTGCGGGCAATGACAGATTGCACGCTAGGGTAACGCGCCTGCAAAACTGGCATGACATCACGACGTATAAAATTACGCTCATACTTAGTATTGTCGTTACTCTCGTCATCACACCATGTCAGCTTATGCTGTATCGCATAATCAAAAAGTGACTGCCTAGGTATGCCCAGCAACGGCCGCATCAGGCTACGTGTTTGATCTACGGTTGCCATACTACTCAGGCCCTTCACACCGGCACCCCTTAACAGTTGCAGGAGCAAGGTTTCTGCCTGATCATCCTGATGATGCGCAGTGACAACAAAATCTGCCTGCATGGCTCGCAATTCATCAAACAAAGCCTGATAACGAAGCAAGCGCGCTGCCGCCTCAACCCCTAATTTACTGGATTGATCCACTTTCACGTGGGTAATAGTGATAGGAACTTGAAGCAACTGGCACTGCTGCTCACATAAAGCGGCCCAAGCGTCTGCATTTGGACTCAAACCATGGTGTACATGCAAGGCGTGCAGTTCAAACCCAAGCGAGGGCATAAGTGTCGCCAATAAGTGTAGCAATACGGAAGAATCTAAACCGCCACTTAGTGCGAGCAACAGTTTAGGCGTTGCTGCTAGCGGCTGGATTGGTGAATGTGCATCAACAGCTAGGCACTTGCTCGAAAATAAGTGCTGGCTTAAAAAGGAGTGCAGTTCAGATAATACAGGATGAAGTGCATTAGAATCAGGCTGGCTTGCTAACGCTAGCTTACCAGCCCGTTTGACAGAAGCCTTACTTTTCAGCAACTTCTTTGAATTTGCCATAGCTCATTAAGCGCTCATAACGGCTCACTAATAATGTTTTAATTGATTTAGATTTAAAGCGAGTCAGCTCTTCTTTCAGCGCTACCTTTAATGATGCCATCATCTCATCAGGGGCACGATGCGCGCCACCCATAGGCTCCGGGACAATTTTATCGATTAAACCTAGTGTTTTAAGCTTATCAGCCGTAATAGCCAATGCTTCCGCAGCGACAGAAGCTTTATCAGCGCTCTTATATAAAATAGAAGCGCAGCCTTCTGGCGAGATTACTGAATAAGTACCATATTGCAACATCAGCAGTTGATCCACGACACCCAATGCCAATGCGCCACCAGAACCACCTTCACCGATAATCACACCGATGATAGGCGTTTTCAGCTCAGCCATCACATATAGGTTACGTGCAATCGCCTCAGACTGACCACGTTCCTCAGCACCAATACCAGGATAGGCACCCGGAGTATCGATAAACGTCACGATTGGTATATTAAACTTTTCAGCCAAGCGGAATAAACGTAACGCCTTGCGATAGCCTTCAGGGCGTGGCATACCGAAGTTACGATACTGACGCTCTTTGATATCACGGCCTTTTTGGTGACCAATCACCATCACTGGCTGGCCTTCAAATCTAGCGATACCACCTACAATCGCAGGGTCGTCTGAAAACGCACGGTCGCCATGCAACTCTTCAAAATCAGTAAATAAAGCCTGAATATAATCTAATGTATATGGGCGCTGTGGATGGCGCGCCATTTGAGAAATCTGCCAAGCAGTCAAATTGCCATAAATATCTTCAGATAGCTTTTTGCTTTTCTTTTCTAGTGCGGTCAATTCTTTTGAGATATCCAAATTATCGTGGTCATCATGTGATGAGCGCAGGCTCTCGATTTTCGCTTCTAATTGAGCGATTGGCTGTTCAAAATCTAAATAAGTAATTTTCATATCGTTATGTTTTGTCTCAAATAATCTGATTCTATAATGCCTAAATTTACTGTCAGGTGCAGGTTTGCGTTAATCGCAAACCTATTAAAGAAACGTTAAGTTTGCATAAATCCGTCATTATCAGCGGTGTAACCACTTATATAGCATTATCCACAATGCGCTAATTATATAGGATTTTTACATTATTCTTACTCAACCATTCGCTTAAACTCGCAATCAGCTCATCATGCAAATCCACGCGCCAATCATTGCCTAGCATCAACTCCACTTTGCTGGTTTGATTATGGTACTCAATTTTAATCGGGCAGCCACGCACCTCATCAGATGCACTCACACAGTACGGTTTTAATAATGTCTTCAACTTAACTGCGTCGGACTGGCCATTGCACATGATTTTTAGAAAGCTGGCACGGGTATTTCTTAATGCAGAAAGGTCATATAGTTTGCGTGCATTCACGCGCACACCGCCAGAAAACTCATCATGGCTCACACGCCCTTCTACAATCACCAACTGGTCATCCTTCAGCAGTTGCTGCGATTGATTTAACAAATCATTGCCAACTACCACTTCAATCCTAGTTGTGCCATCATCCAAACCAACAATCGCCATTTTTCCACGCGCTGTCATGCGGTTACGCACGCCAGAGACGATACCCGCTAACAGTTGCGGTTGATCTTTTGGTGCTAAGTTCGCTAATGTAGTACTGATAAACTGGCTTAAATCTTTTTGGTAAGACCAATATGGATGACCGCTAAAATAAAAGCCCAATGCAACCTTTTCTTCTTGCAGGCGCTGCTGTTCCGGCCATGGTGCAACGCTAGGCAGTACATGTACCGATTGGTCTGACGCCTCGCCAAACAAACTATTTTGATTGCTGTTGGCATTGGTTTGCTCAGCGGCACTAATTGCCAAGGCAACCCCTGCTAATAAAGCATGCCGGTTAGGCTCAAGCTTATCAAATGCGCCGGCTCTAATCAGCGACTCAATAACACGTCTATTTACTTTACGTAAATCTAAACGGCTGCAAAAATCAAACAAGCTAGTGAATGGGCCATCTTTGGTACGCGCTTGTAGAATCACATCAATCGCAGCTGAACCAGTCCCTTTGACGGCACCCAAGCCATACAAGATTTGATTCTTACTCACAGGCTTGAACTTGAACTCACTTTCATTCACATCCGGTGGCAGCACTTCAACCTGATTCGGTGCGCAATCATCGTAAAAGATATGCACACTGTCCGTGTTATTCATATCAGCAGACATAGTGGCAGCCAAAAACGCCGCTGGATAATGCGTTTTAAGATAAGCGGTATGGTAGGCAACCAAAGCGTAAGCTGCCGCGTGAGATTTATTAAAACCATAGCCTGCAAACTTTTCCAGCAAGTCAAACAAATCACTGGCCTGCTGCTCAGTCATGTTGTTTTTGGTCGCACCCTCGGTAAATATCTTACGCTGGGCATCCATCTCTTCTTTTTTCTTTTTACCCATCGCGCGACGGAGCAAGTCAGCGCCGCCTAGGCTATAGCCAGCCACCACCTGCGCAATCTGCATCACCTGCTCTTGATAAACGGCAATTCCATAGGTTTCTTTTAAAATTGGCTCGGTAAGCGGATGCGGGTACTCAACACGTTGCTTGCCATGCTTACGGCGGCAATAGTCCGGAATCAAATCCATTGGGCCTGGGCGGTACAATGCCACCAAAGCAATAATATCCTCGAAGCAATCCGGCATCGCCTGTTTAAGCATATCCTTCATACCACGCGACTCCAACTGGAACACCGCTGTGGTATTGGCTGTTTTTAAGAGTTGAAAGGTTGGCTTATCATCGATCGGTAGGGTTTCAAACGATAGTGGCGGCAACTCACGCTCGGCACGCTGTTTATTCGCATTTTCCAATGCCATATCCAGAATAGTCAGCGTACGTAAGCCCAAAAAGTCGAACTTCACCAACCCTACGGCTTCAACATCATCCTTGTCGTACTGACTCACCAAGCTCGCGCCGTCTGGCTGACAGTACACGGGTGAAAAGTCTGCAATCTTGCTGGGAGAAATCAACACACCGCCCGCATGCATGCCGATATTACGCACCAAGCCCTCGAGGCGTAGCGCAAGCTCTAGCAACTCTTTTACTTCTTCTTCATTTTCACGGCGTTCAGCTAGCTGCGGTTCTTTTTCTAGCGCATCGGATAAGGTAATCCCCAACTCTAGCGGAATGAGTTTTGCAATGCCATCCACAAAGTTAAACGGCAAATCCAGCACACGTCCAACGTCTCGAATCACGGCCTTTGCCGCCATGGTACCGAAGGTGGCGATCTGTGAAACAGCATCAATCCCGTATTTTTGTTTTACGTAATCAATAACGCGATCACGCCCCTCCTGACAGAAGTCAATGTCGAAGTCAGGCATAGATACACGGTCTGGGTTTAAGAAGCGCTCAAACAGTAAGTTATATTCCAGCGGATCCAAATCAGTAATGCCTAGGCTATAAGCAACCACAGAACCAGCACCAGAACCCCGCCCGGGTCCTACTGGAACACCATTATTTTTTGCCCAGTTAATGAAGTCTGCCACGATTAAGAAATAGCCGGCAAAACCCATCTGGTTAATTACATTGGTTTCAAAATCTAAGCGTGCGGCGTAGGCATCCTGCTTACTAGCTCGTACCTCTTCATTAGGAAACAACACCTCCAGACGCTTAGCCAGCCCTAGGCGCGCCTCAGAGATTAAGTAATCATTCAGGCTTTCATTATTAGGGGTAGGAAACTGCGGTAAGTAGTTTTTACCTATCGTTAGGTTTAGGTTACAACGCTTTGCGATTTCCACAGTATTGGTAAGCGCTTCTGGGATATCGGCAAACAATGCTGCGATATCTGCCTGCGTTTTAAAATACTGCTCGGTGGTGAAGTTTTGCGGACGTCTTTTATCCGCTAACACGTAACCTTCAGCAATGCAGGTTCTTGCTTCATGTGCGCGGTAATCATCTGGAGAGGTAAACTGTATCGGGTGCGTGGCAACAACTGGTAAGTTTAGCTCGTGCGCAATACGGCGAACATGTTGAATATACTGCTCTTCCCCTGCTTTGCCTACATCAGTCGCAATGCGTTGTACTTCTAGATAAAAGCGATCTGGGAATAACTGATGCCATTCATTTGCAAGCCTTTTCGCCAAACCCATATTGCCTTGTGTACAGGCCTGACCCACGTCACCGGCAAGTCCACCAGACAGCAGCAGCAAGCCTTCAGTCCCCACTTCAGAGAACCATGCACGCTTAAACTCGGCACGCCCGCGATATTGGTTGCTTAGATAGGCGCGACTCAACAAATGACATAGCGTCAAGTAGCCAGCGTGGGATTGGCACAGCAATAACAAACGTGAAGGCTGTTCTCGGTTATCAGTATTTTCAAGCCAGATATCACAGCCGATAATGGGCTTAACACCCTTGCCGCGGGCAGTTTTATAAAACTTGATGGCACCGAACAAATTGCTCAAATCAGTCAATGCAAGCGCTGGCATTTTGTCATTCACTGCCTGTTTGACGTAGTCGTCTATGCGCACGATACCATCCACAATCGAATACTCGCTATGGCAGCGCAAATGGACAAAACTAGGAGAAACTGAAGGGGATGGTGTGGTTTGTAGCATAAGGTAATTTTACCTTATTGACGAGTATCGTTGTAGGCAATGTAGGTGTTTAACACTACAAATAAATTACTAAATACAGCATATTTTTGATGGTTTAAGCCTTGCTAAATCATGCATTTTAATAGTGAATACAAGGTAAGCACCTTACCAGCATAGGATATTACCCTATGCCAGCACTTGAACTTAAAACTTCATGCTATACGGTGAGTACTATCAATGATTAAGCAAAGCATGCACTTGTTCAATCAGCACCTCATCTTGCACAGGCTTACCCAAGAAAGCATTCACACCGATATCTGTCGCCACATTACGATGCTTCTCTGCTGTACGTGAGCTAATGATAATTAATGGCGTATGCGAGGTTTGTACGTTATCTCGCACATAGCGTGAGAACTCAAAACCATCCATGCGCGGCATTTCGATATCAGTCAGAATAATCGCTGGTGATATTAGCTGCAATTTCTGAATCGCATCCATACCATCATTTGCCGTCACCACTTCAAATCCATCACGCTCCAATACGCGTGACAGCACTTTACGCATCGTGAGGGAGTCATCCACCACTAGCGCTACTTTCTTCAATTTTTCCACTACAGGGGCTACATTGGTCACTTTAATCGAGCCGCTGGCTAATTCTTCCCTATTGGCTAACAACACTGGGTTAATCACCAAAATAATCGCGCCATCACCCATCACAGTTGCACCAATCATGCCTGGCACATGGGAAAGCTGGGTACCCATAGGCTTCATCACCACCTCTTGGTTACCAATCAACTCATCTACATGCAACGCTGTGCGGTAAGCACCACTTCGCAGCAGCACGACAGGCGTATAAGTATGCGCTTGCGCAATATGGTCAACATCGCCAACGAGTTTGGACAAGAAATGTAATGGGTACTCCCTGCCTGCCCAGCTAATTTTGTTTGCGTTATAGGCATCGCTTAAATCTAATGATTTAAGCTTTTGCACCTGCTCAACCATTACAGATGGAATTGCATAAATTTGAGTACCCACCCGTGCAAGCACAACTTGTGCAACAGATAGTGTTACGGGCAAGTAAATGTTAAACATTGCGCCTAAACCAGATGCATTACTTACATCAATACGACCACCCAGTGCGGCAATGTCGCTACGCACAGCATCCAAGCCCACACCGCGCCCAGCAATCTGTGAAACGGTGTCTGCCGTTGAGAATCCTGGCTCAAAAATAATCGTCATCAGCGCTTGGTCTGAAACTTCTTGCTCTGCGCTAAACAGGCCTTTTTCAACCGCTTTCTGTTTAACTTTAGCCAAATTCACACCTGCGCCATCATCGGTAATTACCAGTGTAATTTCGTCGTTTTCCAAGCTGATTTTCAGCTTAATATGGCCAACCTCAGACTTACCTAACTTGACGCGTTCACTGGTTGACTCCAGCCCATGCGCAACAGCATTACGCAGCAAATGCTCTAACGGTGCACCCATTTTATCCAGCACACCACGATCTAGCTCAATGCTTTCACCTTCAATGGTCATTTCTACGCGTTTATTCAACTCTCTGGCAGTTTGGCGCACGATACGCTGCAAGCGCTCAGAAATAGTCGAGAACGGCAACATACGTACTGTCATCAAGCCTTGTTGCAACTCACGGTTCATGCGGTTTTGTTGCTGCAGCGCGGCATCGGTCTGATCCAGGTTAAGCAACAAACCATGTTGAATGGTAGCCACGTCATTCACACTCTCGGCCATCATACGGGTCAGCTCTTGCAAGCGGGTAAATCGGTCAAACTCTAGCGGGTCAAACGTTTCATTGGCTTCTTGTAGCAAGCTCATACGAGATTGCAACTGTGTTTCTGCTTCAATTTCCAACTCACGCAGATAAGTACGCAGCCTGCTAATACTGTCAGTCAAATCGGTAGAAGACTGTTTGAAGTTCTGCATTTCTCTATCCATACGAGAACGCATAATAGAAACTTCACCGGCCTCATTAATCAATCGGTCTAGCACATCGGCACGCATACGCAAGAACTGTGTTTTACGCTCACTCTGTCTGGTTGATTTTGGAGTCGCTGCTTTTACTTTGGCTTGTGCTGGCGTATCGCTCGTCACAGCGCTACTCATATCACCCACTATGTCTTCTAGCATGTAACCGATACGGTCAAACTCGACAAACATCGCATCAAAGTCATCAACCGTTACTTGATGCCTTAACGCGCGAATCACGTGGTCTTCCATCCCATGCACGCTATCGCCAATCGCGGCTTGTCCAGCCATACGTGCACTACCCTTCAGTGTATGCAGTGCACGCTGTAAGGAGTCTGGGTACTCAGCCTCTTTAGGGTTAATGCGCCAACCTCTTAAATCTTTACCAATTTGCGGAATAAGCTCACGCGCCTCTTCCACAAACAGTGCCAACAGCTCATCATTAACGATAGCATCTTTTCGCAGCAACGCTTGTTCTGCTGCCAGCAGTGCGCTCGGCTCCACTGACAACTCAACCAATGGTTCAGCCGACACAAGTTCATCTTGAACAAGGTCAACTAGCGCAAGGTTAGCTGCTTCAAGGTCAATTTCTGGAGGCACATCCTCTTGTACAGCTTCCACAGGCAATTCTGCCGCTTTAGCTTTTGACTTGGATTTTTTCTTAGATTTCTCTGCACGCTCAATTTCAAGCACAGCTGCTTCTGCTTCTTGCGTAGCAGATGCCTGCATTGCAGCGGTGGATTCACTCAAGGCTAAAATCAATGCACGTGATGATCTTGGGTTTTTAAGCGCCTTGGCTTTTTCCAAACCATCTGCCAGCGCTTTAACTACATTGCCATACAGTGCAATGTGCTGCGCAGTCCAGATACTATGATGCTCATCTAGCCAATGTTCTAAAGCGCGCGCCAAGTCACCAATCGCTTTAAATCCGGCAGTAAGCGCATTACTACCCAAGGTATGTGCGGCACGGCAGCTTTCTGGTGTAGGCAAATCGGTAGAGTTCTCCACTAAGGCCGCATGCGCATCAATCAATGCTTGTAAATGCTGCTGCGCTTCACCCAAGAATATATTAAAGAATGCTTTACTTAACTTGCGAGTGCCACCTATCAGTACTTCTTCTTTTTGTACGACAGGTTTAGCCTCGGCAGCATTCTGCTCGAGCTCACTAATCAAAGCCGCCGCTTGCTGCTGGAATGGCGCTGGATTAAGCGCAACTTTTTGCGCTTGCTGTAGTTCTGCTACCCAATTTGCAAATGCAGCGCTGACTTTCTCAACAAAAGCCAATATGGCCGACGTTGGAAAGGTTTTGCGCTCTAAAACCACATTAAGTAGATGCTCCACCGCCCAAGCCACTTCACCCAAGCCTAACAAACCAACCGTTCGCCCGCTACCTTTGAGTGTGTGATAAGAACGACGCACCTCAACAAATGCTTCACTATCAGTTGCATTAACACGTAATGCCTGTAAATTTTGCGCTAAGGCGGCAAGCACCTCTTCAGCCTCTGCTAAGAATATATCTAACAACTCAGCATCAAATGCCTGATCCAACACTTCGTCAGCAACATTTTCGACTGCACTAGCTGGCATTGCTTCAGCTTGAGCCTCAGCATCATCGCTTAAATTCAAATCGATTGCTGACAGATCAACTGCCAGCACATCCTCTGTAGGGCTAGAATCTGCCAACACTAGCGCTGGTGTAATGAGCGCTGACGAAGTAAGTCCAAGCCTATCTGCCGCTTGTTCTAAACGTAACAAGGCATCCGCCAATGCACGTTCAGCCTCGCTATGTACATTTGGCAATTCTTCCGTATACAAACCTAACATACTTAGGTTTTCAGCAATCAGCTCAAATACTGGCAAGTGACCTGTACTATCATGGTCTCTAAAGTGCTCAACGAAATTGACGCTCAACTGTGCAATTGATTTTGGCACAGGCATCTCTAACATATCAAACGCTGCGGCAATTTGCTGTAATGGTTTGCTGGCTTCTTCTAACTCTGCAGTGTTTTCTGGGTTTCTGAAGAAACTATCTAATGCTTTTTCAACAATTGCCAGCGCTGCCAACACTTGTTTAGCAACGGCCTCTACTAAAGTGGCATCATGCTGTGCCTGCGCAAACTCATCCACAGCTGGTGCCAAGGTCTCGCCGCGCATGACGGCATGCAGGCGTGAAATTTGCGTATTAATTTTCTGGTTAGCTTCTGCATCTAGCTGCTGGTAATGATCGCAGCTAGACTCTAGCAAATTCAACGAAGCGGCAACCTCGATAAATGCTACATCATTTAATTTAGCAGCATCATGCTGCAAGCCTTCTGTAGTTTGATATGTAGCATTAAATAAACTAACGACCCCCACATGATTGAGGCCTTGCTGGACAGTATTGAGAATATGTTCAAACTTATTGACCAATGTAGTCAAATCAAGTGCACTGGCTGCCACATCATTAACACTAATATTCGACCATAAATCTTTAAGTGTTGGGATATCTGCAATCAACTGTGCCAATGCTGCCTGCTCGGCTGCATTAGAGCTAACAGCCTCTGCTGCTTGCGTCATAGAAGGTAAAGCAGCATCCAGCTCGAATGTATTTTTAACTGCCGCAATTGTGTCTGTGCTTCTATCACTAATCGCAACGTAATAGAGCAAATCCCGCAATAAGCGTGATGGGACTTTAGCATCACCCATCGCTACATTACGCAACTGACGATCCAGCTTGCTACACAGCTTCTTGGCACCGGGATTGTCGGCTACTTTTTCTTGCGCAAGTGCATCGGTAAAGGCAGAAGCAGTCCACCACAATGTTCTTGGGGCACTTTTAGATTGCACTTGTTGCACTTTGGCAACGGCATCACGCATCCCATCCAATGCCATCGCATCTTTAGTGCGTAACCAATCTAGTAAAGACTTTTGAAAAGCGGCTCTTTGTTCTGATACAAAAATCGGAATTGAAGACTCTTCAATCGGGTTGCTTGGTAAATCTTTAGGCGCACTATTATCTACATCTGGGAAGAACAATTCACTTTCATCCAGAGTCTCGCCTTGCGCTTCAACGATAGGCTTGAGTGGTTTATAGAGCCGGATCGGTTGGTCTGGTTGACCATTTAGCAAATCCTGCAAATATTTAGACAACGCCTCCACAGCGCTAATCAAGTGATCCATTACTTCTTGGCTCACTGCAGTTTGCTGCTTTGCCAAACGATCAGCAAGTTTTTCCAGCTCGTGACAATAGCGTTTGCAACCTTCTAAGCCAACCATATCGAGCGCACCGCTCACCTGATACAGATGCGCAATGGTAAACCTCAAGTTAGCGAACTCACTTGGGTTCTGATTGACCTCATTAAAGCTTTCCAGCACTTTTTGCAGTGACTGATCAATCTCATCTTTAACCCAAGACAACGGGCCAGTATCAAATGCTTCAGGCATTATTTACTTCCATTTTCGGTGTGTAGTTTTTCATGGCGGTTTATGTGCCTTATGCTAAAAATTAAACTTCTACGCAAAGCATTTCGTGTCTTAAAGTTTAAAACCAGCTACTGAGTCACGTAACTCTTCCGCCAATGAGGTCAGCTGACCTACAGACTCAGCAGTCAGTTTTGTACCTTCTGTTGTCTGCGTTGTAATCTCCTGAATCATCTGCATGTTGTTTGCCACGGTAGTGGCTGATTCAGTTTGCGCGTTGGTCGCGGTAGAGATTGATTGAATCAATCGTGCAAGATTGGTAGTAACAGACTCAATCTCGTTCAACGCTTGTCCTGCAGCATCCGCAACGCGTGCCCCCTCAACCACACCCTCGGTTGATTTCTCCATCGCCGCCACAGCGCCGTGGGTATCAGTCTGAATTGTCTTCACAATCGCACTAATCTGCTTAGTCGCCTCAGATGAACGTTCCGCAAGACGCTGAACCTCCTCCGCAACCACAGTAAAGCCTCGCCCTGCCTCACCAGCAGACGCAGCTTGAATCGCCGCGTTCAACGCCAGAATATTAGTTTGTTCGGTAATGTCGGAAATCAGCTCCACGATTTCACTAATCTCTTGTGAGCTCTCGCCCAAGCGTTTAATACGTTTAGAGGTTTCCTGAATCTGGGTACGAATCTCATTCATCCCTGAAATAGTGTTCTGTACCGCCTGTGAACCTTGAATTGCCGCCTCTAGTGAGCGCTGCGCCACCTGAGAAGCCTGTTCCGCATTGCTAGATACTTGCAAAATAGAACGAGTCATGTCGTTAACTGCTTGTGTTGTCTGTGTAATCTGTGCGGCTTGTGTTTCAGCAGCTGTTAGCAGCTGTTCAGAAGTACCTTGCGCAACAGAAGTTGCAGAAGTCACTTGCTCGGTAGCACGGTTAATCTCAACTACAAGGTCGCGCAAACTATCAATCGTATAGTTAATAGAGTCTGCAATCGCCCCTGCAATGTTATCACGCACTTCCGCTTTTACCGTTAGGTCACCGTCCGCCAAGTCACCCATCTCATCTAACAACTGTAATACCGCCTCTTGGTTTTCCTGGCCTTCTTTTGCAAGTTGGCTAGTTAAGGTAACTGATTGTACAGCCTGTTTCTTACCATAAAAATACATCAAACCTAGCAATACCAAACCTAGTAACAGCAAACCAACCAATACAAATCGGATAAAGCTGGTTTGTGACTCGATCAATGATTTATTCTCTTTGGCAATCATTTGGGTAAACGTATTACCGGCCTGTTTAGAAGCTTCAAAAGCAGCTGTTAACTCTAGTAATGGGGCTGATGCGGCCACAGTTCCTAAAGGTAGTGCTGGAACATAGCGTTTATTTGCCACCTCAAAAAAGTTAGCACCAGCACTAATCACCTCTTCCAACGGTGCGGCCAATTTTTTATTACTTAAATTCTTACGCCAGTATTCTGAACGTTCCTTGAACATGGCTTCACTTTTAGCAGCATTTGCCAAGGCATTATCACGTTTTTGATTATTAAAACTGGTAGAAGCAACATAAGCTTCGTTATATGACGCAAAAGCATCCAACGGGAACATTGGTGGCGGATTAGTATCTGCCGTGAGTCGGTCATAAGTATCTAGAATATTATAAATAGGGCCGTTCACACGCACCTGATTAATTACCCAGAAACTCAGCAAGGCAAACAAAATAAACGCAACAATCTGCAAGAAAAGCTGACGATAACCAGCACTCATGCTTCCGCTATCTGAGCTGGTTTTTTTAGCGATGGTTGAGTTAGAAATTTTTTCCTTAACGTTCGTCAAGAACCCACCCATCAACGAGCCTATTTGTGGTGGCAGGCCTTTTATAGCTGCAAGATTTAATGCCATTGTTAACCCCGATTTCTAAATTTATTTGCTTACTTAACCACTATTTGCTTACTTAATCACTAGGATATCAACACTAAGTTACCTTACTTATACTTCACCAATTATATTGGCTGCACAAAGTTTTTGTTTTGCACTAGCGCCTCTATATCAAGCTCTAGCCAATCTCCACCTTCAGCATCTTTATAAAAATTTAAGCTAAAAAAATCTGCTTCATCTTCTGCAGACTGAAGCTGCATGCCTTGAACGCTGCGCAAACCAATCAAACTATCAACTAGCAGCGCTACCTGCGCGGTAGATTCTGTACTGAGCAATAAAATACGATTATTGGTAGATTTAGATGTTGCAGGCATACCCATAAACTGCGCTAAATCTGAAATACTGTATAAGTTACCGCGGACGTTTGCAACGCCCAAAAACCATGGTTTTGTAAATGGCACCAATTGCATTGGAGGCACTGGTAATACTTCTTTTACGTCCTGCAAGTTGATTAGAAATCTTTTGTCACCGACAGTAACACCTAAACGGGACGAAGACTCACCTCCAACTTGGTTAGCGGCGTCTTTCAGCTTAGAAAGTATCGCTTCTTGAAACTCACGTAAATTAGAAGTTTGTGCCACGATTAATTATTAATCCTAATCAGAACCATATAAAAATATAAAAAAACGCATGATTAACAACGCAAACTCATCAACCTTAGGTTGATTAGCCTATCGTTTTAATAATTGCCAGTAAATCCGCTTCTACCACAGGCTTAGTAACACAGGCTTTAGCACCCATCTTCAATGCCCAAGCCAAATCTGTTGCCTGCGATTTACCCGTACATAACACAACCGGAATATGTGCAGTTGCAGGGTTTTTTGTCAGCGTGCGCGTCACCTGAAAACCGGTCAAGCCAGGCATCACCACATCACACAACACTAGGTCAGGCGGATTAGCGCTAACTTTAGTTAAACATTCTTCGCCGCTTTCAGCCCCAATGACACGGTAGCCTGCTGTCTCCAGCATTTCGGTTAGAAAAAAACGGTCTGTTGCAGAATCATCAACGACTAAAATAGTTTGTATTGCCATATTCAATCCACCTCTTTTTGATTACTTTTAGCCTTTGCAGCATAGATTTGTACTGCTTCTATCAGTGTTTCTTGGGTAAAGGGTTTGGTAAGGTATTGGTCTGATCCGACCATGCGACCGCGTGCCCGGTCAAACAAACCATCTTTGCTAGATAGCATAATGACAGGCGTTGCCTTGTAACGGGCGTTTCTTTTTATGAGAGAACAGGTCTGATAGCCATCAAGTCTAGGCATCATAATATCAACAAAAATCAAATCGGGATGTTCGTTCGATATTTTTGCTAACGCATCAAAACCATCTTCAGCGAGTATCACTTCACAACCAGATGCCTTTAGGAAAATCTCCGCACTACGACGAATCGTATTGCTATCATCGATCACCATTACTTTGATTGTTGAGAGCTGATCTAATGTCAGCTTTTCTTGAAACGGCTTTTCCTGGCTCACCAGTAAGCTCCTTTATTTTGTATGCATCGCTACTTTAGTATCATTTCTGCACTTGTTATACTTCATTTTATATACAGTCTGTCTTAATAAGCAATACCATTATTATATTAATCAAAAAAATAATAATATTTATTTCAATCACTCTAAAGGGTAATCTATAATAAAATTACAATTTATTACAATTCATTACAATTGTCAGAATACAATAAAAATCTTAGACAGTAATAAATATTTTTAAAGGTCGATGCAGGTCACCAAGGGATAAGCATGATAATTAGACAGGAATCATTAACAGCTAAAATGTCGCTCAAAGATTTAACCTCCACTTCACCCTTACCATCCGCTAATTTGGTATTGGTATTTGGATCAGTCAAGCGCTTTAGTGAAGCAAAACTTCAAAGCACATTAAAAGCACGTTACCCAACAGCGCAAATCATTGGCTGTTCTACCTCTGGTGAAATCACCGCCACTGGCGTTTATGATGATAGCTTGCAAATCACTGCGATCTTATGGGAAAAGGCAGTACAGCGCGTTACCCATACCAAAATGACCGGCATGCAAAACTCGTTTGAAACCGCAGTCACCCTGGCAAAACAATTAAAATCTGACAGCTTAAAAGCCGTACTTGTGTATTCTGATGGCTTAAACGTAAACGGCTCCGAGCTACTGGAAGGTTTTAAAAGCGAACTCGGCGAAACGCCAATTATGGGTGGCATGGCTGGAGATGGCTTTAACTTTACTAAAACCGTACAACTATTCAACGACACAGCTTCAGATGGCTTGGTGATTGCGGTAGGCTTGTATGGCAATAGCTTAATCGCCGCCACTGGCGTTGGCAGAGGTTGGAAGCCTTACGGCCCACCACGCAAAGTGACTAAATCTGACAAGAACGTGGTGCTGGAACTTGATGGCAAGCCTGCGCTACCGCTGTACAATATGTATATAGGTGCCCACTCAGCCAAAGAGCTGCCAGGCAGCGGCTTGAAATTTCCATTTGCGGTCATTGAAGAAGGCAAGCGTGATATTGAGAAGATTCGCACCCTGCTCGCAATTGACCCAAAAAACAACAGCCTGACCTTTGCTGGCAACGTAGATGAAGGTGAAACCGTGCGTTTATGCCAATCTACGCATGACCGCTTGGTAGAAGGCGCTGGCGATGCTGCACACTTGGTTTCTAGCCATGCTAATGTCAACCAAACAGGCTTAGCCATCTGTGTCAGCTGTGTTGGCCGCAAAGGTGTAATGGCAGAACTAGTTGCGGACGAAGTTAAACTAGTACAGCAAATTTTAGGTAACCAAACAGCTATTACTGGCTTTTATTCATACGGTGAATTTGCACCAAGACCAGACACTAACGACAGCGTACTGCATAACCAAACCATGACCATTGGTTATTTGAGCGAAGACCTACTGGCCTAAAGCCCATAAAATTAATGAATCAGGTATGTAAACAGGCTACAGCAATAGCAAGCTTTTTACTAACCCACAATTAACTTATGGTTGATTGCTTTAACTATAAACGCTAAAGTTAGCCACTTTAAACATAAGGAGAATTAAGCATGGCAACAGTGACCCTCAAAGGTGGCCCAGTTAACGTAGGCGGTAACCTGCCACAAGTAGGCCAAACAGCACCAAACTTTGAACTAGCCGATGCAAAACGTGTGACACAATCACTCGACGCATTCTCTGGCAAACGCAAAGTATTAAACATTTTCCCAAGCATCGACACACCCACTTGCGCAACATCTGTTCGTACATTTAACCAAAAAGCCAGCAGCGTAGCTAACACAGTAGTGTTATGCATTTCTGCAGACTTACCTTTCGCACAAAGCCGCTTTTGTGGCGCAGAAGGCATTGAAAATGTAGTGACCTTATCTACATTCCGCAACACTGCTAAATTTGCAACAGACTACGGTGTATTCATCACTGACAGCAGCCTAGCTGGCTTAACAGCACGTGCAGTTGTAGTGCTAGACGAACACAACAAAGTATTGCATAGCGAACTAGTGGCTGAAATCGCAGACGAGCCTAACTACGAAGCAGCTTTAGCTGTTTTATAATTGAGCAAGCTTTGAATGACTAAAGCCTAGCAGATTAATCTGCTAGGCTTTTTTGTTGAACATTCCTCACGAACATTCAATTAACGCTATGCTTAAAGATATTGACTACACCCCTAACCACATTCCCGCTAATGAAAGAATGCAAAATATTGCTTTTTCTGTTTTACTGGCAGCTTATGGTGCATATGGTGTCTGGGTAAATGACTTATACATCCCGGGTAAACGATCTAAAGGTGTCCATCTCCATGACGTCCCCGCTTGGATAATGTATGCAGCATTTATTTGTGCTTGTTTAGTTATGCTGTCAGTTGTCGTTGATCACTACGATAGGCGTAACAACGAAACAAACTACAAGCTATTTGCCAATGTTTTTAGATATTTGGGATGGGGCTTTTTTGTACTTTCCTTAATTATGGCAATTATTCGTTAGTGCGTAATAAAGCCATCAATCGACATAGCTAACGGCAGCCGTTAATTCAAATGCTAGCCCGTATGAGCACATATCAAAAAATAATTTCCAAACTAATTGCATATGCATGGGTTGCCCCCAACACTACACTAGGTTTATTGCTAGGGCTGGTGATGATTTCTCTTGGAGGCAGAGTGCACTTTATAGACGGAGTAGCTGAATTTCATGGCGGCTGGGTGGGCAATTTTTTTGCATCACGCTCTCATCCATTTTGCTTTGGCGCGATAACCGTTGGTCACGTTATTTTAGCTACATGCCACAACGAGCTTAGCGCACTACGAGCGCACGAACATGTGCATGTGAGGCAATACGAGCGATGGGGGATATTCTTTTTGCCTGCTTACGCCTTGTCTAGCCTGTGGGAGGTATGTCATGGCCGCAATGGTTACTGGAACAACTGCTTTGAAAAGCAGGCCTATGCGGAGGAAGCTAAGCAGAAGTTGCAGGCTAGCGCATCAAGTGAAATATAGAATGAAGCAAGCTACCCCTGCGCCTCAATCTTAATAAACTCGCCTTCTTCTGCACCTGCAAACAAGGTAAATAAAGCCTGAGTATTAAGCGCAAGCGCGTACCCTAACACCCCACTCCCGATGATTACTTTCTCATAATTGCGCACGCTTTTATCTACCAAGACACGCACTGTTTCTGGCAGCGCAATTGGCGGCACAGCACCCACCACATAGCCTGTGGCTTCTGGTACTTCGCCATATTCTGCCATTCGCAATTTACGCTGATTCAGGTGTTTGCGTAGCACACCCCAATCAGCGCGGCCACCACCAGCCACCGCCAGCAATACAAACTGTCCAGATTCACCCCTGAACACAACACTGCGTACGACAGCATTGGAGTTTAACCCTTTGCTACTAAGTAGTTCTTCTAGGCTGCGTATTGGTTTTTTATCTTCACTTAAGGGAATTTCGATGACGTCAAAAGGAATGGCATGTTGCTCAAGGAGCGTGGCTACTGGAGATTGAATTGGATTGCTCATCTTTTGCTCCTAAAACAATCGTGCTAATCAATATGCTGGTTATTCATACGCGCTATATTTAGCGTTGCTGCCTTTGCACTTTTCTACTGGATATTTTTGCGCGTTCAGGTCTATTTTTTTATTGGCAGCTTCAATTAAATCAATACCGCAAACTTCGGCAATCCGTAACAAATAGACCAAAGTGTCAGAGAGCTCTTGCCCAACCTGCTCTTTAGTCTCGGCGTCTAGATTGCGGCTTTCGTCTTCTGTCATCCACTGAAAATGCTCTACCACCTCGCCCGCCTCTACGATCATGGCCATGGCGAGGTTTTTGGGTGAGTGAAACTGCGCCCAATCACGCTCAGTGACAAATGCATTGACGCGGGCTCTTAGTGCATCTAATGAGTCTGCCATTTGGTTTCCTTATGCCTCTGGTTTATCTTTTCGGTTAGACCCTGCCACCATTTTAATTTCAAATAAGCGGCACTCTAACGGGCCGTTAAACAGCGGTGTTTTTTTACTTGGCGATAAGCGCATCAGCTTAGGCATCCGTAAATCATTGGTGAGGAAGTAAGTGTTCCAGCCCGCAAATTTGTGTTTAAGCGTTTCACCCATTTTTGGGTAGAGTAAGGTGAGTGCTTCATCTTCACCAATACGCACGCCGTAAGGTGGGTTAGCCACTAACACGCCATGATCAGCTGGTGGAATCACGTTTAACATATCAACATGCGATACCTGCACTGCCTCTAACAAACCAGCGGCTTCTAGGTTTTGCTTGGTCACGCGGACTGCGCGTAAATCCATATCGGAACCGTATATTTTTTGGAAACTAACTTTTTTAACTTTGCTCAACGCTTGGTTTTTAATCTTTTTCCAAGTGTCTGATTCAAACGTTTTAAGTTTTTCAAAACCAAACTCACGCTTAATGCCTGGTGCCATATCGAGTGCTACCATAGCGGCTTCTAACAGGAAGGTACCGCTACCACACATTGGGTCTAGCAACGGCTGCCCTGCTTGCCAGCCTGTAAGCTTTAAAATGCCTGCTGCTAAGTTCTCGCGCAATGGCGCTTCAATACTGGCGCCGCGGTTGCCACGCTGATATAGGGCTGCGCCCGAGGTATCAACATAATATTGATATTCATCTGTAGTTAGGTAAGCATGGATACGCACACTTGGTGTTTTAGTATCAATGTAAGGACGGCTACCTACCGCCAACCTGAATTTATCGCAAACCGCGTCTTTAATTTTGAGTGTTGCAAATTCCAGACTCTTTAACGGGCACTTAACGCCTGTTACTTTCACCATAAAGTCATGCTTTACATCAAACCACTGCGGCCAGTTCATTTTGTAGGCGGCGTTGAATAAGTCTTCTTCATTCAGGTATTTACCACGCCCAACCTGCCACAAAATACGGGTGGCAATGCGTGAATGCAAATTAGCCGCATAGCACACTGACCAATCACCATCAAAGCTCACTCCGCCATCGGTCACGTTCACCACTTTAGCGCTGATTTCCTTAAGCTCATCCGCCAACAGTTGTTCCAGGCCGCGTGGACAGGTAGCAAAGTAGCGGTTGGGCGCTTGCCTGCTTGGCTGTGGCGGTCTATTTTGCTGCCCCTGCGGTTCACGTGGGCTTTGTTGATCACGCGAGTTGTTTGGATCACGTGGGTTGTTCTTATAAAGTGCCATAAATTAACGATCGCTTTTCATAAATATTCGGTTATTGCTACTATTGTTATTGTCTGCCAGTTTCTCTACAAACTGCATAAATTCAATTTTGTGTGATTTTTCTAATGTTTTTGCACGGTCACGCAGGCTGCTTAGCCTTAAATCTGCAATACCTTGCTTAAAACCAAATACGGCAATATTGCCAGGTTTACCAGTACGCAATATCAATACGCGCTGATTAAAACTTTGTTCGATTCTAGCCAAATACACGTCAAACTTTTTATCACTACCCCAGAGGTTAATCACAAATACGCCATCATCTTTTAAGGTATGGGCGCATTGATCGAAAAAATCCTGGCTACAAAAATTGGGGGGGATGCCGTTGCTATCAAAAGCATCAATAAATAAAACATCGGCTACCTCTGTGTGCTCAGCCAGATAAACTAAGCCATCACCCTCGATTACCTCAAACTTTTCATCGTTATCTGGTACAAAGAACTGATTTTTAGCCACTTGGATGATTCTAGGGTTAATTTCAACGACGGTACCCATAATCTCTGGGCAATGTGCATAGACATACTTAGCAACAGAGCCGCCACCCAAACCTATCGTCAGCATGTGTTTAACGTTACTATGAAACAATAAAAAACACATAATGGCACGTGTATAGGTGAGCTCCAGCTCAAAAGGCTCTCTAATTCGCATAGCACTTTGTACGGTAGCCGAGCCTAAATGTAGTGCGCGCACCCCGTTTAGCTCACTGACGTCAACCGCTTCACTCAACGCCGCATGCGCAAAGCCTCTTAGCATTTTTTTTGCCGCAGTAAACACTTAAGCCGCCTCCACTTCAGTTCCCTCATCCTCGGCAGGTATTTCGGTAACGACAGCTTCATTCTCTAACACTTGAAGGAACTTAGTCCGCAGTTCCATCATTAGCGTATCTACCTCTTGCACTTGCAAGCTCACACGCGTACCGACCTTTAATTCCGGCAAGCCATAGACTTTGGTCATATAAGGTAGATTATCCAAGCGCACCAAGTTTTCGCGCCATACCGTGGCATGCACTTCTTGAATGTCTTCTTGAATCAAATACTGTAAGCACCAATAGCGCTCCATACGTATTTGAAACTCACTGTAAGCTTTGTAAGTAAGCTCAAAATTACGCATATGCGTGGTGAGTGCATCGCTATTTTGCGGATAAACCGGTGGTTGATTCTGTACCACACTGATAATTTGCCTTTGATTAATCAGGTCAACTGCGCGGCGTAAAGGGGATGTACTCCATGAGTATTGTGCAACGCCCAAGCCTTGATGTGGCTCTGCTTTAGTGGTCATGTACACCTTGCCGCCCATTTGCGCACGGTATAGACCCGGCACCTGGTGGCTTGCTAATAACGCTCCCCATTGGCTATTGGCTTCAATCATTAACTCGGCCACCAACTTATCCATAGGCGAACCACGATGGCGCCCTACGATGCTCACTTTGCCGTCATTCACGTAAAAGTTGTAATCTACCTGTGGCGGTTTTGTGGGGTCATACTTACCACGTGCTTTTTCCAAAGATTCTGCTAGGTTGAATAAGAACAATAATTTAGACCAATACGGGTGGCCACTATCTGCCGCCAGTGTAGTTTCGTTAAAATATGGCTCCAGCGCATCATGTCGCAGGTTTTCTGCAACCTTAATCAACTCTACTTTACTGTGGCGCTGTGCAATCGTTAGATCAGGATTCACATGCAGATACATCGACAATACTGGCTTAATCTGCCCTTCATCCAAGCTAAACGGACGAATAGCCGACTCCGGCAGCATGGTGATTTTATGACCAGGCATGTATACCGTAGATAAACGATGCATCGCAGCGAGGTCTAAAGGACTATCGATATCAATACCCAGTGCTGGCGCTGCAATATGTATGCCTACGCACATTAGACCATCGTCAAGCTGGCGGATAGAGAAAGCATCATCAATCTCCGTCGTAGTGCTATCGTCGATACTAAATGCTTCAGCTTCTGCCATGGGTAAATCAAAGCTGATACCTGCAGACAATGCCGATATTTGCTCATCGGTAAATGCCTCGCCTTTTGCAAAATATTCGCGTAAAAAAGCCCCCAAGTGATAATCATGCACAGAAGGAATTGCACCGCAGGCATGTAACAATTTCAGATGGCTTAAATGCAGGGCAGCCGCCGCAGTATCTAGCACTTTATATTCAAATGCGTTCTTATCAGGTTCATACAGCAGCATATCGCGCTTTTGCATAATCTCTTCTGGCATCGTCAGCGCTTTTAGCTGCTCCACGTATCCAGCCATTTTTTCTGCTAATAAGCGCTTTTTTTCCAAACCGGCTAATGCTGCTTTTAAAATATCCGCCGGCGCAGCCTTATAACGACCTTTACCCTTACGGTTAAAATAAACTGGGGCGCTGTGCAGACGAACCGCAATGGCAGCTGCTTCTAAGTGCGTTGGTTTTTTACCGTAATACTCCTGTGCGAAGTCTTCAAAGTTAAACTCAGCCTCGCCGCAGCACTCCCATAGGAAATCAAGCTCGAGTTTATCGGCTTCGGCTTGTGCGGTTTCTAAAAAGCCAGATAATGGCGCTTCAAAGCGAAGTAACGCATTAGCCGCCTTGATTTTGCTACGTTTTCCGCTAATTGACTCAACTTGCATCGAGCTTTCAGCCTCGCTCATGATGCTGGCAACCTTAAAGTTGCCGTCTTCTTCGTAAAATACGTTCATTCCGTTTTTTCTATTTCCAATATAACCGCAATGATACATGAGGCAGCCTATGATTCACTGCAAAAAATTGTAACTTTAAGTAAGCCAAACCATCTAAAATGCAGGTATGAGAACACTTAATTTTGATAATCGCTTTTACAGAGAACTCCCCGGCGACGCAGTTACCGCCAACTACACACGCCAAGTAAAAGATGCACTCTGGTCTAGCGTTATGCCTACGCCGGTGAAAGCGCCTTCTCTGATGGCCTACTCAACGGATGTTGCTGAGATGCTAGGGCTATCCGATGAAGATATGCACGACCCAGCCATGTTAAGCGCTTTGGGCGGCAACCAGCTACTGGAGGGAATGCAACCTTACGCTACTTGTTACGGCGGACATCAGTTTGGCAATTGGGCCGGACAGTTAGGCGATGGACGTGCAATTTATTTAGGCGAACTGGTACACAATAACCAACGTTTTGAGTTGCAACTCAAAGGTGCCGGAGAAACACCGTATTCCCGCCGTGCCGATGGTCGTGCCGTATTGCGCTCTTCATTACGTGAGTTTTTATGCAGTGAAGCCATGTACTATTTAGGCGTGCCAACTACCCGCGCATTAAGCTTGGTAAGAACAGGCGACCAAGTCGTACGTGATATGTTTTATGACGGCAACCCCCAAATGGAGCAAGGCGCCATTGTTTGCCGTGTAGCATCATCATTTACGCGCTTTGGACATTTTGAGCTATTGGCCAGCCGTGGCAACCATGCGCTTTTAAAACAAATGATTAGCTTTACGATAGACCGCGACTTTAGCGACTGGCTAAAACAACAAACGCATACTTTAGCCAAAGAAGAGCCTTCTGCAGCACTCATTGAAGCATGGTTTACAGAAATATGCGAACGTACAGCGCGCATGATTGCCCACTGGATGCGCGTAGGCTTTGTGCATGGTGTGATGAACACAGACAACATGTCGATTACCGGCCTCACCATTGACTATGGCCCTTACGGCTGGGTAGATAATTTCGATCCGGGCTGGACGCCTAACACAACAGATGCACAAGGCAGGCGCTATTGCTTTGGCCGGCAACATGATATTGGGCGCTGGAACTTAGAGCGCCTTGCCGACGCACTCTCGACCATTTTGCCAGATGCCGTTGGTTTAAATCACGCGCTTGACCAGTATGAGGCTGTATATAACCAAAGCTTGATAGACGCATTAGTCGGGAAGTTCGGGCTTGATGGTTGGCAAGAGACTGATGGTGAAATGATTAACCGCTGCTTTGAGTTGATGACTCGTGCCGAAGTGGATATGACCTTATTTTTCACACATTTGCCGCATCTCAATTTAACTGCACCCAATATCGCTGATTTAAAAATCGCGTTTTATACCGAGCAAGGCTATACAAACTTTGAAGCAGACTTTAACGATTGGTTAGCACAATATGCAAAACGCATATTGCAAAGTACGGAGTCAGTAATCGCAAGGCACGCACGCATGGCAAGCCACAACCCGCGTTATGTGTTGCGTAATTACCTCGCCCAAGAAGCGATTGATTTAGCCGAACAAGGCGACACCAGCATGATTGAAGCGCTGCTAAAATTGCTACGCAGCCCCTACACCGAGCAAGCTTGTATGGAAAGATTTGAACAAAAGCGTCCAGATTGGGCAAGGCATAAAGCAGGTTGTTCCATGCTCTCCTGTAGTTCATAATGCGCCCCTAACTCACTACAGTTGCTCATGAATACACAACAAATTTTTACTGATGCTGGCTTACGGTCAACCAAAGCGCGCCTTGCCGTACTAACAGTGCTTACCAGCGCGCGCACCGCACTATGCCATTCTGAAATCTTAGAGCAAATGTCCAGCCAAAAAGAGTTTGATCGGGTCACTATTTACCGTGTGCTGGATTGGCTAACGGAACACCATCTGATTCATAAAATTTCAGGTGAAAACCGCGCATGGAAATTCCAGTTTTCACACAATACTTACACACGCAGTGAAGCCAATGCAAACAAAAAACAGCTACTACCGAACGCGCACCAGCATGCACACCTGCACTGCACTTCGTGCGGTGAAGTAACCTGCATACATGAAGTGAAGCCACAGTTTCCAAAACAAGTACTGGAGCTGTATCATGTTGAATCTATTGATATTAACATCAAAGGTTTGTGTCAGCACTGCAACTCGCAAACACGCTGACATTTAACTTGAGCAAGCCCCCCCAACAAACTCAACACCAGATAAATTCAATATTAAGATAAATCTCAACCTATGGATAAACGCATCCCCGTTACACTGCTGACAGGCTTTCTAGGCTCAGGCAAAACCACGCTACTCAACAAGCTGCTGAGTGACCCTAAAATGCATGACTCTGCCGTCATCATTAATGAACTCGGTGAAACTGGCCTAGACCACATTCTGGCCACACAGGTAGATAGTGAACACATTGCAGATAACACGGTATTATTGAACTCAGGCTGCGTCTGCTGCACCTTAAAAAACGAGCTGGCAGATACCATGCGCGATTTATTCTTTAAGCGTGCATTACAGGCGATTCCGCAATTTAATCGCTTGGTGATAGAAACCACCGGCATGGCTGACCCCGGCCCGATTTTGGGCAACTTAATGAATGAGCCTGTGATTGAATCAACCTTCAGGTTAGATGCAGTTGTCGTCACAATTGATAGCGTTTATGGACTAAGTCAATTAGAAAACAATGTAGAAGCCCTCAAACAGGCAGCGGTAGCCGATGTTCTGTTACTGACTAAAACCGATATCGCAGCACCGGCACAGATACAGGCACTACAGGAAAAACTTGCCGAAATTAACCCGGGGGCTAATCAGCATTTGATTAAGCATGGCGAAATCAACCCGGATCACATCATTGATGTTGGCTTATTTGACCCCACAGGCAAAACTGCAGCACCGCAACGCTGGTTACGCACGCCAAGCAAAGCCAGCGCACCTAAGGGCACGTTGCCGCAAAAACCACATCAAGATGGTATTACCAGCTTTACCGTCACCATGCCCAAGCCCTTGAACTGGCGCGATTTAAAACCTGTAATTTTGAAGCTGTGCCAAACCCATGGCGCCAAACTGTTACGCTTAAAAGGCATTATTCACGCAGAAGACCAGCCAGCACCGCTAGCGATTCATGCCGTGCACTTCACTCCTTACCCACCCACATTGCTAGAGGGTTGGGATGAAGAAGATGCAATGTCGCGCATTGTCATTATTGGTAAAGATATTGATGAGGCAGAAGTGAGAAAAGCATTAATGCAGATGTAACCAACCGGCAACTCAAGCCATTACTTGAAGGTTCCGAGGCCACGCAACATCTCAATCACTCAACATGCCCACGCTGGCTGGGCTTACGTTGTGTGGGGCGTACTACCAAATTTGGTTTTACTGGCGCAGTTTTCCAGCTAGGCTTAAGTGGCGTCATGCCTACCACGCGTTTTTTGGCCACAATAAAATATACGCCGCCAATTGCCGAGAGCCACTTTGCACCAAGCTTATCCATAAAGCTAAAGCGGCGATGCCAGGACTCCTGCTCACACGGTGGCGTATGACAGCACATTTGTACCGAAACCACCTCAAACCCCAGCAATGCTAACCAGTCTTTTAATCGGCCTAGGCCAATAAAACTGCCATTCCACGGAAATGTCTTCGCAGCGGCATCATTGTTGTGCAGTAAATTTCTTAAAAATAACGCCATGCCCCATAAGCTCAGCGGATTAAAACCTGATATCAACAAATGTCCTTCTGGCATCATTACACGCTCTGCCTCACGCAGCGTTTGATGGGGGCGCTCACTAAATTCAAGCCGATGCGGTAAGATCAATAAATCCAAACTCGCATCTGCGATAGGTAGAAAGTCATCGCAGCAATATAAATGCGGGAACTCTGCCGCGTTCATATACTCTGTAGATTTGTATCTGTTGGCGATACGTGAACTACGCAGCAAATCCATTTGCAAACAGCCAATTTGCAGTGCGTTAAACCCAAATAAATCGACCACCGCCTGGTCATACAGCACCTGCTCTTCCTGTTGCAAGTAACGACCAAGCGCTGAATTTAGCCATTGATGCTCTGGATGCAGCGGTGCTGATGTATTTAGTTGCTGGCTCATAGCGTTGATGTCACTTTAATGGAATTAAAACAAACTATATTTTAGTAAAGTAATATACTTAAGCAGATGATAGACGATATACAACATCCATTACAAATTATTCCAATCCCCGCTTTCAGCGACAATTACCTGTGGCTTATACATAACCAGCGCAAAGCCATTGTCGTTGACCCTGGAGATGCTACACCTGTCATTAACACCCTAAAACAACTGTGTTTAGATTTACAAACCATCCTAATTACTCACCACCATCAAGATCATATCGGTGGGGTCGATTTACTATTAAGAACATATCCTGATGCAGAAGTTTTTGCCCCAAAATTAGAGCAGTACACATTTGCACACAAACCAGTAAGTGAGCCCGAGCAACTGTATTTGGGTGATTGGATCAGCAGTGCTAAAGTGATTGATGTACCTGGGCATACGCTCGGGCATATTGCTTACTACATTGAGCATCAGGCACAACAATGGCTGTTTTGCGGTGACACCCTGTTTGGCGCTGGCTGCGGCAGGCTGTTTGAAGGAACACCTGCACAAATGATGGCATCATTACAAAAACTGACAGCACTGCCGGCAAGCACGCAAGTGTACTGCACACATGAGTACACATTACACAACATTAACTTTGCGCTTGGTTTAGAACCCGGCAACATGTCACTAGTTAAGCGTCAGCAGGATGCAAAAGTACAGCTTACATCAGGTCAGCCGACCTTACCCTCTACCCTTGCTTTAGAGCTGGAAACTAATCCATTTTTACGCTGCCATATGCCTGAAATTCAAGCATCCTTGCATACTAAAAATGCGGACCTCTTACAAACATTCAGCGTAATGAGAGCGCTTAGAAACTCATATTAATCATGAAGATAGACAATTTTTATAAAGTAATTTACGGTGATTTTAACTTGACTTTACGAACGCACGTTCGTTACTATGTTGCATTATGATGAACAAGAGCGTTTTTATGGGTACTCAATTTTTCTTACGCATTGGTCAATTCATCCAAACTCCTGTTAGCTTCGTGCGCACGCTTCAGTCCACACTTTTCATCAGCCTAGCCACTGCTGGTATGATGTTTAGCAGTACATCGCAGGCAGAATCCAACACTATTTCCAATGTCGCTGGTGATGAGATTATTATTTTCTCAGATGACTCGTTTAAACCAGCTATGCGAGATTTGGGCAGCAAAACCGAAGCCACTAAAGAACTGCAAAGCCAAAAACCTTCACGAGGCGGCCGCCTAGCAGATAGCTTTGAAACTACAATCAAAGACAATAAAACCAACGCTAGCACTGAAACCAACACCGCAACATTAGATCAGTCTGCACCGCAGCACGATGACCTGTGGCAACGCATCAAAAATGGCTATGCCATGCCAGACTCAACCTCTGCGCTCACCACCAAACATGAGGAGTGGTACAGTTCACGCCCGGACTACGTACAACGCATGGTCGAGCGTAGCCAACGTTATTTGTTCCATATCGTTGAAGAAGTAGAAAAACGTGGCATGCCCACCGAGATTGCGCTATTGCCCATGATTGAGAGTGCATACAACCCTAAAGCTTATTCAAAAAGCAGTGCTTCCGGCATCTGGCAGTTTATTCCATCTACAGGCAAACACTTTGGCTTAAAGCAAAACTGGTGGGTAGACAACAGACGCAACATCACCATGGCGACCGACGCAGCGCTTACTTATCTGCAAAAGCTACATGCCATGTTTGGTGCCTGGGATTTAGCACTCGCCGCATATAATGCAGGTGAAGGCACGGTTGGGCGAGCCATCGAGCGCAACCGTAAAATGGGCCTACCCACAGACTACGAAAGCCTAAACCTCTCTGACGAAACCAAGAACTATGTGCCTAAGCTACAGGCCGTCAAGAATTTGATGACAGATCCAAGTAACTACGGGCTAAAAATACCTACAATTGCTAACACGCCTTACTTTACTAAAGTAAGCGCACCAGCGCGTATTGACACCCATTTGGTTGCAAAGCTTGCGGAAATTAATCATGAAGAGTTTCTTGCACTCAACCCAAGCTATGACCGTCCGCTGATTAATAGCGACCGTGAAAACCTAGAACTACTGCTACCGATCATGGCCGCACAAACCTTTAGAACAAACCTGGCTAACTACGAAAAACCTTTAGTTAACTGGCAAACGTATCAGGCAAAACGCGGTGAAAGCATGGATAAAATCGCCAACAAGTTTGGGATGAATCTAGCCCAGCTAAGAGACGTCAATGATTTGTCCGCGCAAGCTAAAATGAAAAAAAGCACTACCATATTGGTGCCCAAATCTGACGCCAATGATGATGCACCACTAACAGTGATTGAGGATCAGGAAGTAGAAAAAGAAGCTCCACAAAAACAAACCATCATGCACAAGGTGAAAAAAGGTGAGGTGATGCAATCGATTGCTAAATACTACGGCGTGAGCGTAAAACAAATATTGGCAGCTAACGCGCTACGTAATGGCAAACTAAAAACCGGACAAGTATTGAGCATTGATGTTTCAGACGCTAAAGACACGGTTGGTGCTAAAAAATCTGCAAGTAAAAGTAGCCTTGCAGACAAAAAGCAAACTTATATCGTTAAACGTGGTGACACATTACACAGCATTGCTGATAAATTTGATGTGGCAGTGGCCGACCTTAAACGTTGGAACAAAAAATCATCCAGCCATATTACCCCTGGCGCCAAGCTGATTATCCAATAACAGCTAACGTTAATAGATAAATACTGCCTATGCCGCCACTATTCAGTCTACACAACTCAAGCATCCTGTTACTTACCTTACTGATTGCAGGGTGTGGTGCGCCTAGTGACCAACAAAATCAGATTGACTATAACGTCATTGCACCGAAAGCCTCTGGTGGCACATTGATTAACGCAATGACTGGTGAGCCTAGTGGGCTCATTTCCATGATTGCAGGAGAGTCAGCATCCTCAGCAATCAGCAGTAACATTTTTAATAGCTTACTCAAATACGACAAGAACCTTGAGCTAGAAGGTGACCTGACTGAAAGCTGGCAAATATCTACTGACCAGAAAACAATCACTTTCAAGCTGAAGCCCAATCTAAAATGGGCAGACAACCAGCCACTCACCAGCGCAGACGTACTGTTTACTTGGCAAGCCGTGACCGATGAAAAAAACGCCAGCCCCTATGCTTCAGATTTCTTACTGGTAAAAAAGGCAGAAACACCGGATCCGCAGACGTTCCGTGTCACCTATGCGCAGGCCTATGCACCAGCCCTAGATAGCTGGGCCGGCCTGCAAATACTACCCAAACACCTGCTTGAGGGTAAAGACCTGCACACCACCGCATTCGCGCGCAAGCCAGTGGGCAGCAATTATTACAAACTAGACAATTGGAAGCACGGCGAGCACCTGATGCTTTCCAGAAATGCCAACTCGGTACTGGGGCCAGCGCAAATCGATAGTCTGGTAACACGAATTATTCCTGATAACTCCGCACAGTTTTTAGAGTTAATGGCAGACAACATTGACCTGATGGGTCTAGACCCGATCAAATACTCGCGCATCATCCCTGCGCGCCCTGAGTTGCTCAAAAAGCTCGCGCTGTATAAAGAACTCGGCAACAGTTACACCTATATGGGCTTTAATCTCAAACACAAACCTTTTGATGATGTGCGTGTACGGCGCGCCATCAACTACGCCATCGACAAACAGGAAATTATCGACGGTGTTTACTTAGGGCTAGGTATTAACATTGCCTCGCCATACAAACCGGGTACGCGCTGGAGCAACCCTGCCCTGCAACCTTACCCTTACGATCCAGCCAAAGCGCGTGCTTTGCTGCAAGAGGCTGGCTTCACTGATAGCAACAGCGATGGCATATTAGAACGTGACGGCAAGCCATTTAGCTTTGAAATTATCACCAACCAAAATAAAGAGCGTGAAAAATCAGCAGTACTGATCCAGCGCAGACTGAAAGAAGTTGGCATTGATGTCAGAATCCGCGCTATTGAATGGGCAAGCTTTATTAGCCGTTTCATTAAAACCGGTGATTTTGATGTAGTCGTATTAGGTTGGGGGCTGGGCTTAGATCCGGATCAATACAACATTTGGCACTCCAGCCAGCAAGCACCTGGTCAATTTAATTTTATCGGTTACAACAACCCTAAAATTGACGCACTGCTTGAGCAAGGACGGCTAGAACTTAACCCGGATAAGCGCATGGTGATTTACCACAAGTTCGCGGAAATACTGCTTGAAGACAGCCCAGTCATCTACCTCTCTGCAGGTTATGGTTTAACCGCAATACATAAACGCGTTAAAGGTATTGATGACCCTGCACCACCAGCCGGCATCGGCCATAACTCACAAGATTGGTATATTCCACAATCTTTAAGAAGAAATGAAATTAGCACTCAATAACTATTATGATTAAATATCTAGTCAAACGTGTGTTGTGGATGATACCGATGCTCATAGGCATCAGCCTGATCTCATTTTTCATCATGCATCTGGCACCTGGTGATATCACCAACAACGAAGCCGCCTTTAATCCCAAGGCAAGCGAAGAGTCTAGGCAAAAACTACGTGAGATGTATCATTTAGATAAGCCTGTCATCGTGCAGTATGGTTTATGGTTAAAGCGCATGGCCACATTGGATTTTGGCAATTCGTTTGCATCACACCAAAAACCTGTGTTTTGGCAAACGGTAGATGCTGATGGCAATGTGACAGAAGGCATGATTCAACAAGCTTTACCTATTACCTTAATGATTAATGTCATCGGCCTAGTCATCACCCTAGCGCTGGCAATACCATTGGGCATTATTGCCGCGCGCAAATATCAAAGCTGGCAAGACCGTTCAATCACCCTATTTAACTTCATCGGCTTCTCTATCCCTAGCTTCTGGTTATCTTTACTGCTGATGTATTGGCTGGGTGTAGTACATAACTGGTTTCCTATCTCCGGCCTGCACAGCCTCAATTACGACTCATTAGATACTTGGCATAAAATCAAAGACTCTTTCAGCCACTTATGGCTGCCTGTGATTATTCCATCAATCACAGGGCTTGCAGGCATCACCTTATTTGTGAAAAACGGCATGCTAGACGTGCTGCAGCAAGACTACATCACGACTGCACGCGCTAAAGGCTTAGGTGAACGTAAAGTAGTCTACACACACGCCTTACGCAACGCGTTATTGCCGCTCATTACCATTGTAGGTTTATCAATCCCTGGCCTTATTGGAGGCTCAGTGATTGCGGAAACTATTTTCGCCATCCCCGGCATGGGCAAATTGTTTTACGATGCAGTGCTGATGCGCGACTTCCCCGTGGTCATGGGCATACTCACGATAGGCTCAGCATTAACACTTATTGGCAATCTGCTTGCCGATGTTGCATACGCATGGGCAGACCCACGTGTGCGCCGCGGCGTAGCAAAGGCATAGCACTCATGAACATGCACACCAGCCTAATTAAAAAAGCCTTATCTAACCCACTTTCTTTAGCGGGTTTCATCATCATTATGTTTGTGTTCGTATTATCGATGCTCGCCCCCGTAGTTGCACCATACGACCCTAATTACATAGATGTAAAAGCCATTTTATTACAGCCCTCTATGCAACACTGGATGGGCACCGATGGATTAGGGCGCGATGTACTGAGCCGTATGCTCTTCGGCGGCCGCATATCATTGCTCGTCGGTCTGGTGGCTGTCGGTATATCAACGGCTATCGGCATACTACTGGGTGCGCTGGCTGGCTTTTATCGCGGCTGGGTAGATACATGTATCATGCGTATCGTTGACGTCATGCTATCTATCCCTAGCTTTTTCCTGATACTGGCCGTGATTGCGTTTTTAACGCCTTCTATCATTAACATTATGATTGTCATTGGCCTCACCTCATGGATGGGTGTTACAAGGCTGGTACGTGCGGAGTTCTTGAGCTTAAATGAACGCGAGTTCGTCATGGCTTCGCGCACCCTAGGTGCTAAAAATGCCAGACTCATCTTCACCCACTTACTGCCTAATAGCTTAACCCCGATTATCGTCAGTGCAGTCTTAGGGGTAGCTGGTGCCGTGCTCATGGAATCAGGGTTAAGCTTTTTAGGTTTAGGCGTACAAGCACCTCAAGCGTCATGGGGCAACATTCTTACCGATGGAAAAGAATACATTCAGTTTGCGTGGTGGCTATCGTTGTTTCCAGGATTAGCGATTTTAATTACCGTGTTAGGTTATAATCTGCTCGGTGAGGGTTTGCGTGATGCACTAGACCCACGAAGTGGAAGCAATCGTTAGTTCCATATATCAATCTAATCTAAGCTATCACGCAGCTATCGAGTTTAGCCGATGCTAAACCACCCCTTCCTCTAATGACAAGTAAATAGGAAATAACTATGGGATTCTTAGCTGGTAAAAAAGTACTCATCGCGGGCTTATTAAGTAACCGCTCAATCGCTTACGGCATTGCTGCCGCTATGAAAAGAGAAGGCGCAGAACTCGCATTCACTTATCAAATTGACAAACATGAAAAGCGCGTTGCAGATTTAGCCGCAGATTTTGACTCAAAAATCGTATTGCCATGCGATGTTGCTGAAGACGCACAAATCGACGCACTATTCCCTGCATTAGCGAAACACTGGGATGGTTTAGATGCATTGGTGCACTCTGTTGCCTTTGTACCTAAAGTCGCACTCGCTGGTGACTACCTGGAGGCAGTTAACCGCGAATATTTCCGCATTGCACACGACATCAGCTCATATAGCTTCTCAGCACTGGCAAAAGCAGCCTATCCTATGATGGAAGGCCGTAAGGGCAGCTTATTAACACTAAGCTATCTAGGTGCAGAACGCACGATGCCTAACTACAACGTAATGGGCTTAGCTAAAGCGAGTTTAGAGGCAAACGTACGTTATTTAGCGCAAAGCCTAGGTCCACGTGGCATCCGCGTTAATGCGGTGTCTGCAGGCCCGATTAAAACGCTTGCAGCATCAGGTATTGCAGACTTTGACAAAATGATTGGCTTTAACGAGAAGCACGCTGCATTACGCAGAAACGTCACGATTGAAGAAGTTGGTAATGCTTCAGCTTTCCTCTGTAGTGACTTGGCTTCCGGTATTACAGGCGAAATCACTTATGTAGACGGTGGTATGAATATCACTGCTGCAGGCAGCATTGATTAAGTTAAGCGATTAACGTGCAATAAAAAAGGCACCTAGGTGCCTTTTTTATTGCATACTGAAAAGAATGACCTCATTCCGAGGCCATCCATATCATTAGTGGTTAGTGTTTTCTAACAACAAACGTTGGTTAACAGTCACTTTAACTTTTTCACGTAGCGATTGTCTATACGCTGATAAGTACTCATCTGATAACACTTGGCTTAGCTCGCCTTTGGCCGTTTTCACAGACTCGGCATCAGCAACGCTAGCTGTATCTACTTCAATGATTTTTACAATCAAATAACCCAATTTGCTATCTGCCAAACCAGAGTAAGCCGGTAACTTGCTTACATCAGTTTTAAACACCTGTGTCATTGCAAGCTGTGTTAAGCCCTGTGCATTTTTACGGTCTACCTTCACCTCAGGAATCCAGTCTAAATTAGCAACTGATCCGCCAGCGCGCAAGGTTTTCAGTGCCTCTTCACCTTTAGCAATTGCTAACTTTGAAGCCGCCTCAAGTTTAAGCAAATCTTCAATACCTGCTTTTACAGCATCAAATGATTTTGTTGCTGCTGGTTTGTACTCAAGCACACGCGCAGAAACCAGATTATTAGGTGAAATCTCAACAGCCTCAGTATTGCGGTGTTCTTTGATAGATTCCGGTGAGAAAATCAAACTAACGATTTTATCGTTCTTGAAGAACTTAGTCGCTTCTTCACGTGAAGTCCAACCAGAAAGCTGTAACTGACCACCAAACATTTTAGCAACCGGTGCCAAGCTTTCAGATTGCTCATAAACCGCATTACTGAAGCTCTCGGCTTTTTCAACAAACTCAGCTTGTGCCTTTTGGAAAATCAAGTCGCCTTTAATTTGCGCTTTCAATGATTCAAAATCAGAGCCTTGACCAGTAATCTCTGTGACTTTAATGATGTGATAGCCAAATTCAGATTCTACTAAATCGCTAACCTCACCTACCTTCATTTTAAATGCAGCTTCTTCAAATGGCTTTACCATTGCACCACGGCCAAAGCTGCCTAAATCACCACCTTTAGTTGCAGAGCCAGGGTCTTGTGAGTTTTTAATTGCCAATTCTTCAAAAGATTTTGGATTCTTTTTAATGGTTTCTAACAAAGCTAGCGCTTTATTTTTAGCCTCTTGTTTTTGCTCAGGCGTTGCGTTCACACCAAAACCAATCAAGATATGGCTAGCGCGTCTTTGCTCATCACCTTTAAATTTAGCTGAATTCTCATCGTAATAACGCTTCACATCAGCATCATCGACTTTAATACCTGGCACTAAACTACTTGCTGATAACAATAAGAATTCAATTTTCACCTGCTCAGGATCACGCAACTTATCCTTGTGCTTATCGTAATAAGCTTTTACCTCTTCAGGAGATACTTTAACTTGGTCTAGATAGTCTTTAGTTTTAAGCTCAGACACTGTGACTACACGCTTTTGATTTAAAAGCTTTAAAGTCTTGTCAGCACGCGCGGTAGAGATAAAACCAAGCTTAGCAATGCCATCCTGTGCTTGCTGCGCTAATAAAGTAGCACGAATCTCGGCTTCAAATTTTTTCGGGGTATATCTGTTTTGCTGCAATAGTTCATCATACAACTCTTGTGAGAACTTACCGTCCTTTTGGAAAGATGGCATCGCAGTAATATAAGTGGCTAATTGTGCGTCGCTAATTTTATAGTTTGCGCGCTGAATTTCTTTTTCTAGCAACTGCTCATTAATCAACTGATCCAACACCATTGCTTTCACTTCTGGGCTGTCTAATTGCGCCTGGTCTGCTTTTCCTTCACTTTGCATCCGATTACGCAAATTCTGCATTGCATTTGAGTATGCTTGCACAGAGATTTCGCTACCATCAACTTTTGCAATTGCCGCATTATTACCGGCCTGACTCAAATAAGAGTCAATCCCAAATAAAGCAAAAGGAACTGTAATGAAAGCCAATATAGCTTTCCCTACCCAGCCTTTAGCTACAGAACGGATACCATCTAACATAAAGTTCTCTTCTTAAAAATATGCTGAAAAATCATTAAAAATGTAAAAGCTTACAATCAATATCAACCATAAGCCAAGGGTCATTAATATATCACAAGTTATAGTTGAAACATGACTTGAGTGAGTGATGACAATAGATTAAGGGAACAAGTTCGGATGAGGAAGGATAGGATTAACGCCTAATGAAAGTATTGGCGAGATAGAAATAAAAAAGCGAGCCTAGAGGCTCGCTTTTTTATTTGGCGGAGTGGACGGGACTCGAACCCGCGACCCCCGGCGTGACAGGCCGGTATTCTAACCAACTGAACTACCACTCCATAACTCAGTATATTATTAAATAACATACTTAAAAATTTGCGCTTCTAGTCACTGCAGTCATTAACTACTGCAGATTTTTTACAAAATAAAGAGCGCTTAAACTACCAGCACTCTGAATTTATAAAATTAGAAACGGCTTAGTCACATTATCGTTGGTTTTTGGTGGGTGCTAACGGGGTCGAACCGCTGACATTCGCCTTGTAAGGGCGACGCTCTACCAACTGAGCTAAGCACCCTGCATCACCAACGAAAACGCTAGTTTACAGCATCTTTAAGCGCTTTACCAGCCCTAAATTTAGGAGAATTTGCAGCTTGAATTTTAATTGTTTCGCCTGTGCGTGGGTTACGGCCGTTACGAGCCTCACGTTTACCTACATAAAACGTACCAAAGCCAATCAATGTTACTAGATCACCTTTTTTAATTGCTTTTGTAATTGCAGCAGTTGTTGCATCTAGCGCACGACCAGCAGCAGCTTTTGAAATACCTGCGGCACTAGCAATCTCGTCAATTAGTTCTGATTTATTCACGTGTAATCCCCTCTCAAGGTTTATTAAATAAAAAACTTCGGCAGACAGTCTGGGTAACAAACCACCCGTATCAACTTTATATCAAGCCAACAAAGGCTATGTCAAGCGTTAATACGGGTTAAAACGCACTTATTTTTTAATGCTTAGTTGTTTCTTGTGCAACGTCTGACTTTTCCTTTGAATTATCAGTAGGTTGTACATCTTTTTCGACGTCAGCCTCCTCAGAACGTGGCACTGGTTTTGAAGCTAAGGCTAGCGCCAACACGTCATCAATCCATTGTACCGGGTGTATATCCAGATGATTTTTAATGTTTTCTGGTATATCAGCCAAGTCTTTCACGTTTTGCTGTGGAATCAATACGGTTTTAATACCACCACGATGTGCAGCCAACAGCTTCTCTTTCAAGCCGCCAATTGGTAACACTTCACCGCGCAAGGTAATCTCACCCGTCATCGCTACATCAGCACGCACAGGAATGCCCGTCAGAATTGAAACTAAGGCAGTAGTAATAGCAATACCTGCACTTGGTCCATCTTTAGGCGTAGCGCCCTCAGGGAAGTGGATGTGAATGTCATGTTCTTCGTAGAAGTTACCTTCTATACCTAAGCGCTCAGCTCTACTACGCACAACGCTCATCGCGGCTTGTGTAGACTCTTTCATGACATCCCCAAGCTTACCTGTAGTCGTAGTTTTACCTTTACCTGGTAACAACACTGCTTCAATAGTTAGCAACTCACCACCTACCGATGTCCAAGCAAGCCCAGTTACTTGTCCCACTTGGTTTTCTTTGGCTGCAACGCCAAAGTCATAGCGCTGAACACCTAAATATTTATCTAAGTTCTTCGGTGTCACATTAATCTTTTTAGGTGCTTTTGTGCCCTGCTTCGCTTTGGTCGTGAGCAGCTCTTTGACCACTTTACGGCAAACTTTAGCCACTTCTTGCTCTAATCTACGTACACCAGCCTCACGTGTGTAAAAGCGTACGATATCGCGAATCGCTGGCTCTGAAATATGTACCTCTAGCTCGTTGAGACCATGAGATTTAAGCTGTTTAGGCAGTAAATAGCGCATCGCGATATTTACTTTTTCATCTTCGGTATAACCGGAAAGATTAATGATTTCCATACGGTCCAACAAAGGCGCAGGAATATTCATCGAGTTAGCAGTCGCCACAAACATAACGTCTGACAAATCGTACTCAACCTCAATGTAATGATCGGCAAAGGTATGGTTTTGCTCAGGGTCTAGCACTTCAAGCAATGCTGAAGAAGGATCACCGCGGAAATCTTGACCTAATTTATCCACCTCATCCAGCAGGAACAATGGATTTTTCACGCCAACTTTAGACATGCTTTGCAAAATTTTACCCGGCATAGAACCAATATAAGTGCGTCTATGGCCACGAATCTCAGACTCATCACGCACGCCACCCAACGCCATGCGGATGAATTTTCTATTCACCGCTTTAGCAATACTTTGCCCTAACGAGGTCTTACCAACACCTGGTGGCCCCACCAAGCATAAAATTGGTGCTTTAATCTTATCGACACGTTGTTGCACCGCGAGGTACTCAACAATACGTTCTTTTACTTTCTCTAAACCAAAATGATCATCATCCAATATCGCTTCGGCCTTGACTAAATCTTTACTGATTTTAGTTTTTTTCTTCCAAGGTAAATTGATGAGGGTATCAATGTAATTACGTACAACAGAAGCCTCTGCTGACATTGGTGACATCAGTTTTAATTTTTTAAGTTCACTAGACACTTTGGCAAGCGCTTCTTTTGGCATGCGTGCTTCATCAATGCGCTTTTCGAGCTCATCCATTTCAGCATTTTCATCTTGCTCGCCCAATTCCTTCTGAATCGCCTTCACTTGCTCATTCAAATAATATTCGCGCTGTGTTTTTTCCATCTGGCGCTTTACACGACCGCGGATACGTTTTTCTACTTGCAGAATGTCAATTTCGCCTTCCATTAAGCGCAGCAAGTGCTCCAGACGCTCGGCAACATCAATCATTTCCAGAATTTTCTGTTTTTCTTCTAACTTTAATGTCAGGTGCGCAGCGATGGTGTCAGCTAAACGGCTAGCCTCATCAATGCTAGCGAGCGAAGTTAAAATCTCCGGCGGAATCTTTTTGTTCAACTTCACGTACTGATCAAACTGTGCAAACACCGTGCGCATTAGAGCCTGTATTTCTACGTCACTGACAGATTCAGCGATTAGCTCTGCACGAGCAGCAAAGCATTCGTCAGTTTCGGTAAACTCGCTGACACGCGCACGCTGTACGCCCTCGACCAACACCTTTACCGTACCATCAGGTAACTTAAGCATTTGCAGTACAGTTGCTACCGTACCGACTTCATGCAAGTCGCTAGCTTCAGGGTCGTCTTTATTCGCTGACTTTTGCGCAACCAATAGAATTTGCTTATTGCCTTCTGACGCAATCTCTAGGGCTTTGACAGACTTAGTGCGTCCAACAAAAAGAGGGATAACCAAATGCGGATATACAACGACATCACGCAAAGGTAATAGCGGTAATAAGCCACTATCTGGATTGTATGAAGGTAATGATTGTGCCATGTGTAGACTTCCAAAATTAAGCTAAGAGTTAAGCCCAAGAGAGCTTATATATTGATTGATGGGGATAACTATTAACAGTTCAAGTATTTATTAGTATTTAACACCAAATTTAACAAGTAATTGTAAAAAGTTTAAAGAAATTTATAGCTAGAGATCCAAATATATTGAAACACCAATTCTACAGGGCTAGATTGATGGCAATACTGGGCGTAACTAACGTGGTATATGCGTTTAGTGAAAATATCTGTGCGCATGCAAATAACAAGTACACGGCACAAAAACTAAAAAGCCAGCAATTTTAAGTTGCTGGCTTTTTATTTAAGCTGAGGCCTCGTCGGCTGGCTTATCCGCATAAATTAATAACGGCGGCGTATCGCCTCGAATTACACCTTCATCAATCACAACTTTACTCAAGTTCTTTAATGACGGTAATTCGTACATTACCTCTAGCAGCGAATGCTCCATGATAGAACGCAGACCACGCGCACCAGTCTTACGCTCTAATGCTTTCTTCGCAATCAGCAGCAGCGCTGATTCTCTGAACTCTAAATCAACACCTTCCATTTTAAACAATTTAATATATTGTTTAGTCAGTGCATTTTTTGGCTCGGTTAGAATCGTCATCAAAGCCGCTTCATCCAGCGACTCTAATGTAGCAACGACTGGTAAACGACCAATAAACTCAGGAATCAAACCAAATTTAATCAGGTCTTCTGGCTCAACGTCACGCAACACTTCACCCACTGCACGTACGTCTTCTTTGCTCTTCACTTCTGCGCCAAAACCAATACCACCTTTTTCAGAGCGCAAGCGAATCACTTTTTCCAAGCCATCAAACGCACCACCACAAATAAACAAGATGTTCGTAGTGTCTAGCTGCACAAACTCTTGATTAGGATGTTTACGACCACCTTGTGGCGGGATTGATGCAACAGTACCTTCAATCAGTTTCAGCAAAGCTTGTTGTACACCTTCACCTGACACATCGCGTGTGATAGATGGGTTATCTGATTTACGAGAAATTTTGTCTACTTCATCGATATAAACAATGCCACGTTGTGCTTTTTCGGTGTCGTAATCACATTTTTGCAATAGCTTCTGCATGATGTTTTCAACATCTTCACCTACGTAGCCTGCTTCAGTCAGCGTCGTTGCATCGGCCATCACAAATGGTACATCTAACAATCTTGCTAATGTTTGTGCCAATAATGTTTTACCTGAACCTGTAGGGCCTATTAATAGAATATTGCTTTTTGCAATCTCCACTTCATCTTTTTGACCGCCATTAGATAAATTATTGTGACCAAGACGTTTGTAATGGTTATAGACAGCGACCGCTAAGTTTTTCTTCGCTTGTGTCTGACCAATCACATACTGGTCTAATATTTTACAAATTTCTTGTGGCGTAGGCAGGCTAGTGTCAGTGGATTTCAATCCATCTGAGTTTTGAATTTCTTCTTTAATGATGTCATTGCACAAGTCCACGCATTCATTACAAATGAATACAGATGGACCTGCTATCAGTTTTTTTACTTCATGTTGGCTTTTGCCACAAAATGAGCAATAAAGTAATTTATCGTCGTCGGCTTTAGTCGCCATTTAGTATTTCCTAACGTAGTGTTACGCGTGGATTAACGGGCACCTAATTCGTTGAAATTAGGCGCCTATAATCAAATTAATAGTTTAAACAGCTTCGTTACGATTACCGATTACTTTATCGATTAATCCATAAGCGACAGATTGCTCTGCACTCATAAAATTATCGCGCTCAGTATCACGGTCAATTTCTTCAGCTGTTCTACCTGTATGATGGGCTAATATATCATTCAGTTTCGCACGTAAGTAAAGAATTTCTTTCGCGTGAATCTCGATATCTGATGACTGCCCTTGGAATCCACCAGAAGGCTGGTGAATCATAATGCGAGAGTTTGGCAAACTATAACGTTTATCTTTCGCCCCAGCCGCTAATAAAAACGCACCCATACTTGCCGCCTGGCCAATACATAAAGTGCTTACGTCTGGTTTGATGAACTGCATTGTGTCATAGATAGACATACCAGCTGTTACTGAGCCGCCTGGTGAGTTAATGTAGAGCGAGATATCTTTATCTGGGTTTTCGGCCTCTAGGAACAGTAACTGCGCAACCACTAGGTTTGCAGACATATCGTTCACAGGGCCAACCAAGAAAATCACGCGCTCTTTCAATAAGCGCGAGTAGATATCAAATGAACGCTCACCGCGACCACTTTGCTCAATCACCATTGGGATATATCCCAACCCAGTGGTGATTAATTCAGATTGAGCTTGAGGTTGCAGGTGCTTATTCATTTACGCGTTTCCCATTAGATCATCAAATTTAACTTTTTTATCAGTCACTTTAGCTTGAGACAACACCCAGCTCACTGCGTTCTCTTCAGTTGCTAATGCAGCAGGTTCGTCTAAACGTTTGTGGTCAGCATAGTACCAAGTGACTACGTCAGCTGGACGCTCAAAACTTTGTGAGAACACATCTACCATTGCACGTACTTGATCTGCATTTGCATGCAGGCCATTGGTGTTAATCAACTCACCAAGCAACAGACGTAATTTAGTGCTACGTTTTGCTTGATCTTCGAACATGCCAGGCTCTAACTGGATATTAGCCAAATCTGCACCGCGTTGTTTCAGATTTTGCTCAGTAGTTTGCATCATGCGGTTGATTTCAGTTTCCAGCAAGATACGTGGAATATCAAAATCAGCAGACTCCACTAATGCTTGGAATACTTGCTCTTTTAATTTTGCACTTACGCGCTTAGCAACTTCTTGCTTCAGGCTCTCTGCAACTTCTGCTTTCATTTTTTCAACATCACCATCTTCAACGCCTAGGCTTTTTGCAAAGTCCGCATCTACTTCTGGTAACACTGGTTGTGAAACAGAAACAAAGGTTACCTCGTAACCAACTGTTTTACCTGCCAATTGTGCAGGATTGTGGTCTTCAGGGTAAGTGATGTCGAATTTCTTAGTTGCGCCGGTTTTACCGCCAATCAACTCATCATCAAACGCAGACATACGGCCAGCTTCACCCAGCACCAAATCGATACCATTGTCGCCGGTAGATTCTACTTCTTCACCGTCCATGAAGGCTTTTAACGTTACATTAACGCGATCGCCTTTTTTAGATGCACGTTTTACTGGCTCAAACTTCACACGTTGCTTAACTAGCACGTCTAATGTTTTTTTCACATCAGCGTCGCCAACTTCAAGCACTGGACGCTCGATTTTAACTTTTGACAAATCACCCAACACAACTTCTGGGAACACTTCAAAAGTTGCTGTGTATTCTAGTGTTTCTGATGCAGCATCAAATGGTTTGTGCTGAATGTTAGGGAAGCCAGCTACACGCAATTTTGCTTCATCTACCGCTTCACCAAAGCTTTTTTCTACCGCTGCTGAGTAAACTTCATCACGCACTTGATTACCGTAATGTTGGTTAACCAAGCCCATAGGAGCCTTACCTGGTCTAAATCCAGAGAATTTTGCAGTACGTGCAACTTGATTTAATCTTTGTTTAATTTGCGCCTCTAGCGGTTGCAAAGGAACGCTAATAGTAATTCTACGTTCAAGGTTGCTGAGGGTTTCAACATTCAGAGCCATGCTGTCATTCCTAAATTCTTAACTGCACATCACAAATAAGCGTCCGTTATGAAGCGCTATCTACAATCATGCTATTTATAAAGTAAGTGGGGACGAAAAAGTTATCGTTTGCTATCACGCCATATGGCAACAAGATATCAAACTAGCCTTTAACGCCTACAACCTATTTGTCGCTTAATGTTTTAATAGACTCAGGTAGATTACCTGAAAAATTCAAAACCTTACTAAACAATTAAGGTTGAAAGACTGTGGATGTTACACAAGAAAACCCATGAAGTCTAGATGAAATAAGCAAGATAAAAACATATATAAACACAGGCATTAAACCTACTTAAGGAAATTGCTGCACACTGTGAATCCGTTTTGGCAAATCAGCAGTTTAAGTGCTGATTTTTGAGCAGTTGCCAGTGCATTCTGGCTGCAACATCGAGCATGCCTCTTGCCTAAGAATCATTTAAAGAACGCTGATGTATACCTTTGCATAAGTCGGCAGCATGCCACCGCCTCCGCCAATGGGCATGGGCAAAGGCGACATAGAAAGTAAACTGCAAAGCCTGATTGCGCAACTTAGTAACACGAGCAGCACATCTACTGACAGCACTGATACAGATAGTGACGCTTTAAGCGCTAGCTTTAGCGAGCTAATGAGCGCATTGGGGAAGCAATCCTCTACCAGTAGCGATCTTGAGTCATTTTCACAAGCACTTTCAAGTAAGTTATCAGGACAAGGGCCGTCTGGCAATGTGATTAACACAACAGCATAAAGCTGGTACAGCACATTGCTATGTTTTGTTTTAAATAAATACTGCATCCAGGTGTTTGCTGGGGAGTAACAATCCACCAAGCACCTAGATGCTGTCAACATTTAGTCGCGACTAATTACAATCAAGAGTCAGCGTGATCGCTTTATTACTTAGATGCCTAACTTACAGCAAGTGCTCTAGTTTTTTAGCTTGATCTGGGCCATGATGAAATCTGCTTCTGCTAAAACCATCAGCATGATGCGATTTCATTTCAGCCAACTGCTTACGTTGCTCAGGGCTAAGAATCAAAAATATCTGATTATCTGTAGCGGCACGGTTAAACATTGCCTCTTGTTCAATGTCAGCTAATTTTTCTGTAATCTGCTTAGCTTTATCACTATCAAAAGAAGCAGAGTTTGAGAGAGCTTTAAGCTCAACCATTAACTGTTCACGCTGTTTCTCTGATTGCCTAATTTGTGGCACTTGCGGATAGATTAACTCGAACACTTTATCTTGCTGGCTATCTGATAGATTCAGAGCAGCCAGATGCCGCGGCAAGCCTCTTGTTGCAAACGCATCGTGCGAGAACTTTCCGGCACTATGTGATTTTGCAGCATGCTCGCAATGATCACGTTTTTCAGGCTCTGCATTTGAGGTGAATGGAACAGCGATTGCAGCCAATGCTAATACTAAAATTGGGGTGGTGATTTTCATTTACAGTCTCCAGATGAATAAATTAAGTATCATGGTTGGAAAATAACCAATCAAATGACAGTTGCATTTTGCCTTGGTCGCTTGTAAATGCAGGTTAAGCAATAGTAAAGTTAGGTAAATGTCCCGCGATGCTATTGTCGTGGACTTATTGTCATCGTTATGATGTCGCATCTATATAATCAACTCCCTACGTCACCATGCACAAAATATTACTGATTGATGATGATGTTGAACTCACAGCTATGCTTAAAGAGTTTTTATGCACTGAAGGGTTTGACGTGACAACAGCTAGCGATGGCATTACCGGCGCACAACTAGCCCTTAGCAATCAATTTGACCTAGCAGTGCTGGACGTGATGATGCCTAAAATGAATGGCATTGAAACACTGGGACTCATTCGCAAAACAAGTCATATACCTGTCATTATGCTCACCGCCAGAGGGGATGAGTCTGATCGTTTTTTCGGCCTGGAATTAGGTGCAGATGACTATGTGCCTAAGCCGTGCACGCCGCGTGAACTCACCGCGCGCATTCGTGCAATCTTAAGGCGAGCAAAACCAGAGCAGGACAATTTGCAGGTTGACAGCGAGCTCACCGTAGGTGACCTAACCATATGGCCAGAGCAGCGCCGCGTAGAGTTAGATGGAAACGAAATCAATCTGACCAGCACCGAGTTTAACCTGCTGGAAGTACTGGCTAAAAATGCCGGTCACGTTGTAAGCAAAAAGGAATTAGCTAAGCTCGGCATGGGCAAACCTCTAGCAAGGTTTGATCGCAGCATAGACGTACATATGAGTAGCATCAGGCAAAAAATTGGCACGCTAAAAGATGGTAGAGACTGTATTCAGACCGTCTACCGCATGGGTTACCAATTGATTAAAACACTGCCGATCAAATCATCATGAACAGGCTGTTTTGGAAGTTCTTTATGTTTCTCCTTGTGGCCCAACTCACTGCGGTTACAGGAGTCAGCGTTGCAATTTGGCTACAGCATCGCCATGAAGCTTTGCAAAGCACCGGTGTAGAGATATCACCGCCTGCACGCTCACTGGTTGAAGCTGCCGCATCCACATTACAATTTGGCGGGTTAGATGCGCTCAAGCACTTGCTACTAAACTGGCAAAAACGCCCAATGCCGCCGCTCATGGCAATCGATAGCCAAGGCAAAGAGCTGTTAGAACGCAGTTACAGCAAAGCAAGCTTTGACACAGCGCTGGAATTAGTGCGCGACGACCAGTACCAACGGCATGTAAAACGAATAGCATTAGGCAACGGGCAATCATTTTTGCTTTTTGTACCGGACAATGGACGCAACTCTGCCCCTAGCCCTACCGCTAAATCTTCAGAGCGTAATCACAACACGCAAAATGTAACAGGCAACGCACACTTGCCGCCGCCTGACAGCATAGCGCAATACAGAGGCACTCCGCGCAAACCACATGCGCGCTTCCCAACAATGCCGCTACTGGGCGGCGTGGTTGTCAGCTTTTTATTTGCGGCGTTATTAGCTTGGTATTTTTCAAAACCGATTAACATTTTGCGCAGCGCATTTGAGCAGGCGTCACATGGCAAGCTAGATGTACGTGTCGCCAATGCAATGGGTGGGCGACGTGATGAGCTCTCGGATTTAGGCCATGATTTTGATGCAATGGCATCGCGCCTAGAAAGTTTACTGCAAAGCCAAACCAAGTTACTGCATCATGTTTCACACGAGTTACGCTCTCCGCTTGCCAGAATTCAAATGGCACTGGGGCTAGTCAAACAAACACCCAACAAAGTTAATGCGTTTATTGACCGCATCACGCTGGAAGCTAACCGCATGGATGGATTGATTGGGGAGCTATTAACACTATCCAGACTGGAATCCGGCGCAGTACAAATCAAAAAGGAAACACTGGCGTTAAATCAGCTGCTGCACAGCATTGTAGAGGATGCACAGTTTGAGGCAGCATCCAGAGATATCAAGCTGCGTATGGAGCTAGCACATGAACACAACCTAGAGGGGCAAGCTGACCTGTTATACAGAGCAATAGAAAACGTGGTGCGCAACGCCATTAAATATGGGCCTAACCATAGCGTCATTCACATTAGCTGCCATAAAGACACGACTGACAACTGCCTGCATATTGTCGTTACAGATGAAGGCGCTGGTGTTGATGCGCTAGAGCTGGAAGATATATTCAAACCGTTTGTTAGAGGGATTTCCGGTAGTCAAACCGTGGGGCATGGCGTTGGGCTGGCAATTACAAAACAAGTGATTGAGGCACATGGCGGACATGTATGTGCACATAACCTTAACCCCACAGGCTTTTGTGTTGATATAACACTGCCCTGCTAGCGACGAAGCTACTTACCACTAAGTATGTAACTAACTACGCTAGACTTCTCATCAACACGCGTAATGCGATGATAATTTCAAGACTATCAATTCCAAGCCTAGAAATAAGAAAAACCCCATTACTTTAATGACAAGAGTCACAAATATATGGGGTTTTAACTTTTACTGCTAATTCTGGTGCGAAAGGAGAGACTCGAACTCTCACGCCTCACGGCGCTGGAACCTAAATCCAGTATTTTACATCCATTAAAACCTTGCTATATAATGGTTTAACATGATTTATTAGATATTTATCTGGAAAATTATGGAAAATATAAATCAACCAAGGTTTAGACGCACCAATGAAAACTCTTAATAGTAAAAATAAACCATCTGACATAAAGATGAAAAAAGTTGATAAAAATATCTATCAATATGGTCCATATAGTTTTCAAGTGAAAATGATGGTTGCTGGCCAGCAAGCCTCTCAAGTTTTTGACTTTCTTGATGAAGCGAAAACTTGGCGTGACCTTCAACGAGCAGGCAGCGCTCTTGATATAGATGAGAAAAGAATTTTCGAGGCTCGAGCAAAAAAACGTGAATCTCGCTCGTACACGGTCAAGCAAGCTTTAGAACGATATGAAAAAGAAGTTACACCGGCTAAAAAAGGATCAGCTGTTGAGCTAACTCGCATAAATAAAGCTAAAAAATCCACACTTGCAAGCAAAAGCTTCTACATGGTCACACCTAAGGACGTATTAGCATTTATGGATGAAATTGGTGGCAGTGACAATAACAAACGCAAGTATGCTAGTCTAATTTCTCATCTATACAAAATTGCTATCACACGCTGGTCAAAGGCAGTTGAAAATCCCGTCAGCGGTAAAATAGAGTTGCCATCCAATGGTAAGCCAAGAGAAAGGCGGCTTAATGGAAACGAGGCTGAAGAACTACTTAGACATCTCACTGGCGAAGCCAAGAACATATTCGAGTTTGCTATTGAAACGGCCATGCGACGTGGTGAGATACTGGCTCTTGAGTGGAAAGACATCGATCTAAAAACACCGTCAGTCACACTAAATGACACAAAAAATGGTGAAAGCCGCGCAGTCCCCCTTTCAAAGGCCGCACTTAGAGTACTGAAGATGCAAAAACAGGGAATTGGTACAAAAAAAGTATTCAACATAACCGCAAGAAAATTACGTAGTGAATGGGATACAGCAAAAACAGCAGCTAACATTCCCGACATTCGATTACATGATCTTCGTCATGAGGCTGCAAGTCGCCTATTTGAAAAGGGCTTAAATGTCATGGAAGCTGCGAGCGTAACAGGCCACAAGACACTCTCTATGCTTAAACGCTATACGCATCTCAGCCCTTCTGATATTGCAAAAAAACTTGGGTAGCTATTTACCACGCGATTTCATCTTCAATCGGAATTGAAAATTCGCGCGTTATCAACTCGATTAATTAGCACTTGGTCGACAAACAAACTCTATCAATCTCCATTTTTAATGGGGGCGTAGCTTGCCTCATTTCGCGGCTTTACTCTGTGACGTCCGTATAGAATTGATGATAGCCTCAATGCTTCCTCATCAGTTGGTTGGCGCTTAAATCGTAGAAAAAACTCATAACGCATTCTATCCATTTGCGCATTACTGAGAGCATCGCTTTGTTTCTTATTTGGGGTAGACATATAACGTTTAGTAAACTAGCGGCGATTCAACTAGCAAATCTGGCCATGCACTGCCACTACCAAACACCCCTAAAGCGGCCAAAATAACTGCCAAATTGCCAATAGCATCGTTACAACTACATAACCATACTGATTGCATATTGGCGTCACCTTCCGATATGCATAAAGCATGGCAGCAACGCTCACATTAGCAATTCAGCGAGTATACCTATGAACCCCATTGTGAGCCCTTTGAATAACGCAGTTCTTGCCCGCCAAATCAGGCTCATTGATAATACGGCCAATGAAATACCGTAGTTTGCAGCATCACCAAAAAAGTCAATTGCGTCTGCCATTAATGAGACCGAGTGCGTATTTAAGCCACTCAACACCTCAATTACAAACATAACAAAGTTAATGATCAAAGCAACCCAAAGTATCTTTCGATATCTTGGGGTTAGCAATTGATTACTGTTGCAGCCACTGTCACAACACTCTTTAGCCATATTTAATCAGAAGAAACAAATATTAATCAGATTGTATCTAATTAATGGCCAGCGTGTCCGCTAGGCTTTCTGACTGTCACTTCAACCTCAGCTTCTGTGTCTGTAGTTTTGGCTCGTTCAACTGGCGGCAGGTCATTCAAAACTTCATGTGCGACAGTACCTTTAGGATGCTTATAGGGTCCAGGATCTTTGTAATCATTTTTAGCCAAGCCTTCACGAACCTTCACTGTTGTAAACATACCCCCCATTTCGATTGCGCCAAACTGGTCTTTACCAGTCATCATTGGTAATGTGTTATCTGGGAGTGGCATATCCATCATCTCAGCCATGTCCGTCATTTCTGACATGCCTGTTTCACCCATAGGCATATAGTCTGGAACTAAATTGCCAATTTTTTTCATGAGGTCGTTTTGCTTCACACCAATCAAAGTGGGTACATCATGCCCCATAGCATTCATGGTGTGATGACTTTTGTGACAATGGAAAGCCCAGTCGCCAGGCTCGTTTGCAATAAACTCAATCGCTCGCATTTGACCTACAGCAACATCCGTAGTGACTTCAGGCCACCGTGCGGAAGCTGGTACCCACCCACCATCGGTGCCTGTCACTTCAAATTCGTGACCATGTATGTGAATCGGATGATTGGTCATGGTGAGGTTGCCAACTCTAATGCGCACGCGGTCATTTTTACGCACGACAATTGGATCAATGCCCGGAAACGCTCGACTATTCCAAGTCCACAAGTTGAAATCGAGCATGGTGTTGACTTTAGGTGTATAGCTACCTGGGTCAATGTCATAAGCATTTAGCAAGAAAATAAAATCACGGTCTACTGGCATTGTTTTTGGATTTTTCGGATGCGTTACCCAACTCCCCATCATACCCATCGCCATTTGTAGCATTTCATCAGCATGTGGGTGATACATGAATGTGCCAGGTCGTTTGGCTTCAAACTCGTAAACAAACGTTTTTCCTGGTTCGATTGCAGGTTGATTTAGCCCAGCTACACCATCCATACCATTTGGTAAACGTTGACCATGCCAATGAACACTCGTTTTCTCTGGCAAGCGGTTTGTGACATAAATCCTTACCTTATCACCTTCAACCACCTCTATCGTTGGGCCTGGGCTTTGGCCGTTATATCCCCATAAGTGGGCTTTCATCCCAGGCGCAATCTCACGCACTACGGGTTCGGCAACTAAATGGAACTCTTTGACACCTTTATTCATGCGCCAAGGCAAACTCCATCCATTAAGCGTTACCACTGGGTTATAAGGCCTGCCAGTGCTTGGGTGTAAAGGTGCTTGAGTGCTAGCAGCTTCAGCCGAAACGATTTCAGGGATAGCAGCCATGGCGACTTTACTGACTGACGATACAGCAACGCCCGCAAGTCCAAGCCCGGCTAATTTAAAGAAACCGCGTCGATTTAGATTTGGTAAATTCATATTTATTGTCCTTCCATAGGATTGGAACCAATGAGCGTCATTTGTAATGAACTATCGGCCAACCAAAATTCACGTAATGATTCGATGTAATTTTTAACACTGGCTACCTGTGCCCTTGCGTCGCCAAATAGCTCGAAAGGACTGGTCAGCATGCCGTTGTATCGAAGCTGGTTTTCACTCAAGATTTTTTTGCGTATTGGCACAATCTCGTCCCGCAAATGCTTAGTCACGTCATAGGTGGTGCGATAGGTGTTATAAGCCTCACGAATTTCTGACTGTGCATTAATTGCTACTTGAGCAGTCTCGTTTACTGCCTGCATGTAGATTGCTTCTGCTTTTGCTACACGTGCATTACTCCAGTCAAATAGTGGAATTTCAAAGCCTATCTCTAAACCTTTTTTGTAGGGACCACCTCGTCTACCCTCCAATACACGTGCTGGACCTATTTCAAGCACATTAATAAAACGTGTGGTTTTGGTAAGGCCTAGTTGTTTAGCCAATGCTTCTGTTTCAAGCCGCATTGCCTGTAAATCCAATCGATTCTCAAAAGCGGTTTGTTCAAATGGCTGCAAGTCTTCAAGAGATTTTGGTAAATCAGGTAGACGCTCTATTAATCGGATTTTGTCAGATGAGACACTCAATAATCTTGAAAGGGCTTCGTACGCCTTAACCTGCTTGTTTCTAGCATTGGCATAATCTAATGCAGCATCAGCATAAAAGCTTTGCTCTCTCGCCTGTTCCAACTTATTCCAGTTGCCTGCCTTGTACATACGTCTAGCAAGCTCAGCACTGGCCTCGGCACTTTCTCTCACTTGTTCGCTATACCTAACTAATTCTGTTGCAGCGACCGCATCAAAGTAGGCTAAGCGGGTATGGTTAGCCAGTTTAAGGACATCTAATGCAGTTTCTTTTTGCACTTGTTCAAAACGACGTTTTTCGATCTCCACAGCTTTAGGCATGGTAATCAAAGAAAAGATATTGAACGTAAATGCCTGTTCTATCTTATATTCGCCATTGTTCTTGGCGTACAACATGGAGAATCGAGGATTAGGTAATCGACCAGCTTGCACAAGGTCTGCTTCTGAAATACCAAGCTCATAAAAAGAGGCCTGCAATCGCTTATTATTGAGCAAGGCGATTTGTACGGCAGAATCAACATCTAGCTTATGCTCAAGCAAAGCACTGACTTGATCACTGATTTTGCTTTGCTCATCTTGACTCTTTGGCCAAGCAATTTCCTGTTTGATATGTTGTTGTGTGGTCTGCTGCACGTTACCAAACCCACCGTCTTTAGATAAGGTTGCACAACCGCCCAGCAATAAACTAGCACTGAGTATGGCTGCAGTTGTGTGGAGTTTGATGGGATAGAGATTAATGCTCATGGGGCTCTCCTTGCTTATCATCGTGCTGATGAATTTCATTAGCATCTGCGCTTGCACTTTCATGTGATTGATTAGGTGTGTTTGATTCGCCATATTGATGGTCATGCCCTGCGCCATCATTTGCTGGAATAGACATAACACCAATTCCATGGCGGTATACGATTTCCCCACCTAACCATGCGGTAGTAGCAATTGCTCCAGATAATACGAATAAGATTATTAGTGCAGGAATAGTCACGACTTGATTGACACGACATTTCCATGCATCCCAACCTGCAAGCAATATGAGGCCTAGAGCTGTTGGAATAGCCCATTTTCGGTGCAGCAACATGGCAGCATGACCTGCATCGTTGTGATTCATGCCTGAGTTAAATGCCATCCATCCCAGTATTGCTGCAACAGCTGCACTTAGTGCTGCTAACCATAGCGTGAAGTGACCCGTTGCCGCTAATAAAGGAACCACGGTTTGCTTGCGCAGTATGTAGGCACTTAAGCTAAACAAGAGCGCAATCAGAGTTAACGCAATCGGAAAATGTACAACGGCAGGATGCATATTCGGAATAATACGAAATCCTGCGCTGGTCGGTTTAACATGTGCATCTAATTTTTCTGTCGATTCATCCATGCTAGAGCTAGCCATTGGCTTTGCCATATCATGACCTTGCATATCGCTTTCAGAGCCGTGCTTATGTGGAGATGCTTCCGGGTCAGTGGGTTTAGCCGAATCGCCTGACTGGGACATATTCCCCATTTGGCTGTGATCCATTTTCGCCATTGCACTATCATTTGTGCTGTGTTGATGTTCCATGGAGGACATTTTCGAATGATCCATGACAGACATGTCGGAATCTGGCTTTGTGTTGGAACTGGTTAAGGATTTGTCTCCTGGCATCTCGTGGTTCATCTGCTGATGGCCCATATCTGCCATGTCATGTTCCATTTTGTTGTTTGGCACACTATCCACAGGGGCATCATTGTGGACCATCTTACTATGGTCCATGCCGCCATGTTCCATAGATGAGTCAATACCTTTCATTTGACTGGACTGAGCGTCACTTTGCATACCCTGCATTTGGTGTCCGGCATGCCCGCCACCACTTGATGATTGGTTTATGGCCTTCCAATCGGTTAATGTATCTTTACTGATGGTGCGATAATCATCGAACGTGGATTGGTAAGGCACTTCCACTGTAGTCTTCGCATTCTCTTCGACTGCAAAGGCCATGGGCGAGCTAAATATTAACGTTAGAGATAGCCACATAAATAATGGGCTAAATATAGAAGGGAAACCCCTCTTAGAATGTAAATCTTTCATAGAAACCTCTCATTTAGTTTTCCAAATAATTTCTTCGGAAAATCATTCTTTGCAGATGAGCTGCTTAAAGAATGCCTGCGAGTGTGCAGGTAAAGGTAACTACAAATCAGCCTTTACCGCACAATACAACTTAAACGAGAGTAGATCTTGGGGGTCGCTCTAGACCAGAGGGGATAAAACCTGTGAAAAGAAGTGTGTTATCACTAAACCTAACTTTGTCAGCATTTAATTGCCGAATTGGGCTAGATGAAGTGGTTTGAAATGTAAATCCTGAACAACAACTTGTGCACTTAACGCAGTGCGCACATGAATGTTTAGTTTTATCTATTTTCTGGGCAGTATGATTATCGCTATCTACTGCATCATGAGAATGATGGCTGGATATATCGTGCCCACTGTGGTGATCATGGTCGTGACCAGCAGCTGCGGCGACGCTTTTGCTTTGATGACTGGACGATTGCTCACAGCTCATCATGGCAATGGATGCAAACCCTTGCACAGGGATTGCAATTGCAATAAGCCAAATAGCAAAAAGTTTAATTAGTTTTCTCACGTAATTATTATTACATATCTAATTTGAAAAAGTTCAAAACAATCAATATGTCAATTAACAGCGTTAAATGGGCGACTTAGTTCGCCGCCCATTTACCGGTTAACGTGACAATTTATTTCATGTGATGGTCGCAAGGCATCGATGATGTTTTCACTTTGTGTTCTTCCATCATTTGCGCCATGAGTGCATCCATGATTTTTTGATGCTCTGCAAACCACTCATCACGCTCTTTCTCTGACATCCCCGCTTTAGGCTTCATTTCTCGGCAAGCTGCCATATTGTCGTGCAACATTTTCACATGCTCGGCAATTAGTTTTTGTTGCTCGGCACCTTTGGAGGCCTTGGCTTCTTCAAGCTTTTGTTTAGTCACTTGTACATTCTGAATCAACTTCTCTTGAAATGGATCACGACCTGCCAAAGCGCTCGCAGATGTAAAGCCTAGGCATGTAATCAATGCGGTGCTAACAATTGTGTTCATCATTTTGTTGCTCATGGTAATTCTCCTAATATTGGTTTCACCATTGTTGGTGACAAATTTTTAAGCTAGCTAAATCGTTGTGCGACCTCAAATTTCTATGGTGCATCTCAATGTTTGCTGTCTTGTAGAGCTAGATTACAAAGGTTGTTTTTATTACAACTTTTGCATGCCGAATGATTAGATATTCTGCAATTTGGACTAGAAAAGCCAATTTATATAGGCAGATGATCCAACTCACTCAGCTTAGGAGAGAGTTTGCTTTGGAGGATTTAAGAGTGGAAGTATAAAGAATTGATAAGGGCGAATCGTCAGCTCTGGGTATGTCGTGTTGTAGCCGTCAGTAATGAGTGTGCTGTTTGTATTAGGCAATTGAAATACGTTGATATGACAAAAAGAGCATTTCATACTTAAGCAATCCTGACTGCTCATATCCACACAGTTGCTGCCGGCTTCAGTTTGGCAGTCGTCAGACATCTCGGTCATGACAGCATGATTAGCTTCATGATTTACGTGAGTATTGGAGAATGGTAAAAACGAATCATTACAAATAGGCATAGTTGCCGCAGCAATTCCCTGAAGCGGGATGCTGATAGCAAGTGCTATGAAAACTAGTAATTTGACCCAATATTTCATGTGTATTGTTTATTTTGTGTTGATAACTAATTTAAGTTTTTTAGTAGATAATAAACAATATCAAGCTTCCAACACTGGTAAAGTCAAGCGTTTTTTATTATCTTAATTCAACTATTATTTATCTTGTGCCAATTCATCCAAAATTGGACAGTCTGGACGCTCATCGCCATGGCAGCAGCTTACTAGCCTTGATAACGCTGACTTCATGTTGTTTAACTCTTTGATCTTTTGATCAAGCATTTCAATATGCTCAGATGCTAAAGACTTCACTTTGCTACTGGAGCGGTTTTTATCACACCATAAGCTTAATAAATCTGCAATTTGCTTGATTGAAAAGCCTAAGTCACGCGAGTGTCTAATAAAACGTAGCATATGCACATCTTGATGGTTGTAAGTTCTATACCCAGAAAATGTTCTACTGGCAGCTGGTAACAACCCAACCCCTTCGTAGTGCCTAATCATTTTTGCTGAGATGCCGGAAGCCTTTGCTGCTTGCCCAATATTGTATAAATCACTATGCATATGTCACCTCTATCCTTTGAATTGGCGAGCTGGACGCCATCTACGTAACATCAGTGCGTTTGTGACGACGCTAACAGAACTGAATGCCATTGCCGCGCCTGCGATCACCGGGCTGAGTAAGCCCATCGCCGCTAATGGAATGCCTATCAGATTGTAGATAAATGCCCAAAACAGGTTTTGTTTGATTTTGCTGTAAGTTCTACGTGAGATATCAATCGTATCAGCTACCAAGCTTGGGTCTGAGCGCATCAACGTAATATCAGCGGTGTGCATGGCAACATCGGTGCCAGATGACATGGCGAAGCTTACATTGGCTGCAGCTAATGCGGGCGCATCATTAATCCCATCACCCACCATAGCAATCACTGTGTCTTTTTGACTGAGCGAAGCAATGCTGACTGCTTTTGACTCGGGTGTTTGCTCTGCCAACACTTGATCAATGCCTATCGCCTGCGCAACCCGCGCAGCGCTCATGCCGTTGTCGCCAGTTAATAGCAAGGTTTTCACACCTTTTTGCTGTAAAGCTTGTACGGCCTGTTTAGCACTGGCTTTAATTTGATCGCCAAAGGCCAATACCCCGAATAATCGTGGTGTTGCAATACCATCGCCTTGGGCAACCCAAGAGACCGTATTTCCTGCAGTTTTATATTCTGCCGCTACAATGTTGAGTGGTTCCAAGGTGACGCCAAGCTCTTCCATCCAGCGTTGATTGCCCACATAAATCACGGCATCATTCACTTTCCCGTGCAGGCCGCGCCCGGCTAGGTCTTTTACTTCTGTGGCCATGGTTGGTAAAGCTCCGTTAGCAAGCAATTGATCCACCACCGCTTTGGCAAGGGGATGCAAGCTGTTTTGTTCAATACTTGCTGCGAGGGCTAATAGCGATGCATCATTCCCTTCGACAGCCCTATAAGCCAAGAGCTTTGGTTTCCCTTCGGTCAGCGTTCCGGTTTTATCAAACACTACCTGAGTAATACCATGCGCACGCTCTAACGCATGCGCATCTTTGATGAGAATGCCGTGCCGTGCCGCCACCCCAGTGCCTGCCATAATCGCAGTTGGTGTTGCTAAGCCTAATGCACAAGGGCATGCAATCACTAACACAGCCACCGAGTTTAAAATGGCTTGTTCCCAGTTGGCAGAATACAGACCCCATACGAGCAGTGTCATCAATGCAATTACAATCACCACCGGTACAAATACGGCACTGACTTTATCGACCAAGCGCTGAATTTCTGGTTTAGCGGTTTGTGCATCCTCAACTAGGCGGATAATGCGCGATAACGTGCTTTCAGTTCCCACGGCGACCGTTTTCACCAACAACATGCCATCGATATTGACTGCACCACCAATCACCTTATTTCCCACTATTTTATTCACTGGCTTACTTTCGCCTGTCATCATCGATTCATCGACATGACTCGTTCCTTCCATAATGACTGCATCCACAGGAATGCGTTCTCCTGGCCGAACCACCACTACATCATCCACCTTCACCTCATGAATGGGAATATCAAGCTCTTGATCTAAGCGTTTAACTCTGGCGATTTCAGGTCTTAATTGCTGAAGCGCACGTATCGCCTCAGTCGTTTGGCGTTTCGCTCTTTTTTCTAGCCACTTACCTAATAACACGAGGGTAATCACTACGCTGGAGGCTTCAAAGTAAAGATGTGGGTGACCTTGCACCATCATGTAGATGGATAACAAGAACGCAGCAGTGGTACCAATCGCAACCAATAGGTCCATATTACCGGTTTTGTTTTTAATGGCTTTCCATGCAGATTGGTAAAAGCCAGCGCCAAAATAAAATTGAACAGGGGTAGCCAAAATCAGTTGAAGGTAACCGGGAAAATTAACATGAATACCGAATACATTTAACACCATTGGCGTGACTAATGGCACACTTAATAATACAGAAATGATGATGCTGGCATGTTGCTGATCTGGCACTTCGGGCTGCTTGAATCGATCCTCTGCCGCTATGACATGTGCCTTGTAGCCGGCATTGACAACAGCATTAATGATGCTATCGACAGCGGTCGGTTTGCTTAACTCAATATGCGCACGCTCAGTGGATAAATTAACACTGACAGTTGTCGTATTGGGTACTTTGCTAATTGCTTTCTCGATAGTATCGACGCACGATGCGCAACTCATGCCTTCTATCGCAATATCGATACTCAGAGGGTTATCGTTGAGTGACATGTTTTTCTCCTAATTTCGCGAGTTAACCGTCACTCTAAAGATTACAACCATTGGAAGGTCAAGTCTATATAATAAAAAATAGGTGTTGACCTTCCAATGGTTGTAATCTTTAGCATGAATGTGTATTCGTAAATTTAACTGGAGATAACACTATGTACACATTGAACATACCTAAAATGAGCTGCGGTGGTTGTGTGAATTCCATCAAGGCAGCCTTGATGAAGTTGGATAATGAAGCATTGATTAATGTTGATTTGCCAGCGAAGCAAGTAACAATCACAACAGACCAACCAGTAGAAGCAATCAAATCTACGCTTGCTAACGTTGGGTACCCTATTAGTGAGGTGAATTAACGATCGTATTTAAATATCGTCTTGTATGAATAAGTTGGTTAATGATTACAGTTGAGATTTAAATCATCATATTAATTTTAGATATGGTCTGCTTTGTAGCGCTTAGGAGGCGATTCTAGTATTTTACAAATTAACAATTAATGGCTATCCAAGATAATTATTAGTGGCTCCTTTAAAATAACTCTAGGTGGCTATTTTCACTGGAATAGTCAACACTATAGGAGTTATAGCTAAATTACCCCTATACGACTCCTTAAAATAATAGATTTTTAATTGCAGTTTGACCAAAAGCATGACTAATAATTAAAGATGATTTGCTTTTTAATTACTTTAATTAAATATAAATTTACCCTCAAATTTACCTAAAATTTACCTCACTTTTTCTAGCATTCAGTAGGACAGGATGCTAGGTGTATATACAACGATAAAATATGTTGTATATACACCTAGGTTATTTCTATGCTAGATCTGCTTCGCATCTCGTCGCTATCGAATCAGGGCTTCGCCCCGATACCCAAGACTATTGAAGCCAGCTTATGGAATCAAGCGCCTCCAATTAACCAACAGCGTGGTTTATTAGAGTGAATTTCAATACCTTGTTGTTTTGCCGTTGCAGGTCTTACAATTTAAAAGCTTAGAACGAAATATCCATTAAATTAAATCGATCACGAATTTCCGTAAGTTGGGTATCGGGGCGAAGCCCTGATTCGATAGCGACGAGATGCGAAGCAGATCTAGCATAGAAATAACCTAGGTGTATATACAACATATTTTATCGTTGTATATACACCTAGCATCCTGTCCTACTGAATGCTAGAAAAAGTGAGGTAAATTTGAGGGTATATTTATATTTAATTAAAGTAATTAAATAGCAAATTATCCTTAATTGTTTTTCATATTGTTGGTCAAAATAAAGTGAAAAATCTTATACCCTGAGCATTCATATAGATCAAAATAATGAATACAATGACAAATGCTAATTTTCTTTGATACTGAATTTACAGAGCTATGCTTAGATCCGCGTCTGATTTCGATTGGCCTTGTTTCAGAGGATAGCCAGCACTTAGCTCAGAAGAAAATTATAATCAGCATGAAAATTTGTAATGCTTAGCGAATCTTAACGAGGAGAAGCAGGCCTCAAACAAGAATTAAATGATGAATTTTAAAGTTGAAAATCCGCGTGTTGGCTGCTTGATTCTGCCGCGACCGCCAATATTTATTAAACACCTCAGCGATGTAGGTTTTCTTACAGCTTGGACGCAGCTAAATATTCACTTTATTATTCAAAAATAGGATAAATGGCCGTATAACATTACTTATAACTGACTGCTGCGCCGACAGCAGATCCGATCTGCCGTCGAAACTATAGTTTAATTATTATGTTGATCAATAGGAAAGCGGGCTGCTTCCAGTAACTTTTGAAAGTGAATATTTATCTAAGTTAGAAAGTGTCTAATTTAGACGGAGCTATTCATCATTAATATTTTCTTTCAAGAGGTAATTTACTTATGAGTCGTGAGTTGCAGGTGTTCTAGTGTTTGAAACGCCACTAATTTTCATAGATGGGTGGACAGCCACTCCGACTATTGCTGATGCTATAGACGACTAAAAGAAAGAGAGCTAATCTAACTGAGTGTCATTTATATAAAAATTAATCTAGATAGAATTTTTTATATTTTTCTTTTTTAAAAAATCATCAAACTGATCATTAGGTAACGGTTTGCTGAATAAATAACCTTGATACAAATTGCAACCGCTCTCATTTAGAAAGTGTCTTTGCGGTTCAGTTTCAACACCTTCTGCAATCACTTCTAGATCTAGACTTTTGGCTAAAGAAATAATAGTTCGTGCAATCGAAGCATCATTAGGATCAAGCAAAATATCTCGGACAAACGATTGATCAATCTTAAGCTGATCGAGGGGCATTCGCTTTAAATAAGAAAGCGATGAATATCCTGTACCAAAATCGTCTAAAGAAAAGCTAATACCACTTTCTTTGAGTTTATGCATTTTGTCGATAATGTCTTCAACGTTTTCTGCAAAGAGACTTTCCGTTAACTCTAACTTTAGTCTTCTAGGGTTTGTCCCAAAATGATCAATTACCCTGAATACCTGTTCCACAAAATCTGGTTGACGGAACTGACGCTCGCTAACATTCACAGCCAATACCAATCGCGAAGTTTCATCACTCATGCTCCAGTTTACTAATTTTGCACAAGCTGTCTCAAGAACCCAATGCCCTATTGGCAGAATCATTCTGGTTTCTTCTGCAATAGGGATAAAAAGTGCTGGTGATACCATGCCTCGGGTAGGATGTTGCCATCTCAACAATGCTTCTGCCCCAATGACAATTCCGTTATCATTAAACTGTGGTTGATAATGTAACGAAAATTGGTGTTTGGTTAAGCTTTGTCTTAAATCAGTCTCCAAAGAAACTCTAGTTGATATTTCTAATTGCATTTTTGGATCAAAAAAGCGGAAAGTATTACGTCCTACAGATTTAGCTTGGTACATTGCAAGATCTGCATGTTTTAGCAGCTCGTTCACGTTATCAAGCTTATTAGAAAACAAAGTAATCCCTATACTAGCGGTATTTTGATGTTCATAATTACCAAGAACATATGGTAAGTTAAGACATTTCAGTATTTTTTCTGCAACTTTTGTAGTTAAGATTGCTGCTTCATTTTCTGATAGGCTCAGATCTTCAAGCATGACGACAAACTCGTCCCCGCCGAATCTTGCTACGCTGTCAGTTTCACGTATACAAGTTTTTAATCTTTTACCTATTTCATTTAATAACAAGTCACCAACATCATGACCAAGCGTATCATTTAGAGCTTTAAAGTTATCTAGATCAATAAATAGGAGAGCTCCATATTGATGATTGCGCTCACATGAAATAAGCGCCTGCCTTAATCTATCCAATAGTAAAGTGCGATTTGGTAAGCTAGTAAGTGGGTCATAGAACGCTAGGAGTTGGATCTTATCTGCTGTAGCTTTTCGTTCAGTGATATTTGTATTGATGGTAAATACCGATTGTGGGGTGCCCTGATCGTCATAAACTAACGTCCAATGACTATCAATCATTAACTTTTGGGAAAATTTACTGTGTTGCACAATTTCCCCTTTCCACTCGCCATCTATTAATAGCTTATGCATCGCAATCTTAAAGTCAGTTACATCATCTGGGTAAAGCAGTTCTTCAATAGAAGCGCCGATAGCCTCTTCTCTTGTCCAGCCATAAAGGCGTTCTGCGCCATTATTCCAAAACTGGACTTTATTGTCTAAACCTCTCACCATTATTGCATCTTGGGCTTTGTCCAGTAACGAAGCCTGTTCAAGAATATAACGATCAGACTTCAGTCTATCTAATTCGGCACCTGCTCTAGCAGCAAATACCTTGAGTAAGGACATAGTAATATCAGTATGTTTTATTACTTGCCGTAACATAATAAAGAGCATACCAATTACTTCACCCTTACTATTCAGCAATTGATGACCCACATAATCTTTCATGCCAAATGACATCATCGTTTGAGAGGGATTAAAGCATTCACTTATTGAATCCGAAAATATGTAAGTCTCAGAGTCTAACAGGTGCCTACAATGACTACTCATTACTTCATATTCAATGTTTTCAATTTGTTTACCATCGACAACCGCAGCTAGCGTTCTTGCTTTTAAAGGCTCTGAATTTACCAGCTGCGCCACAAAACCACCATCAGCGCCAATAGCATCAGTCATATTTTTAGCTAGTTGCAGAAAAAACTCATCATTAGAAGATGCTGAAACACTGGCAGCCATCTTATACAAAGCATCATGAACGCGCTGACTATCCTCTTGAGTACGAATATTCATGATACCAAAAGCTAAATTATCAGCTAGCTCTTGTAATGATTTAATTTCAGTATCTACTGGTTGAATAGGCTCTTTAGTGTACATTGCAACTAAGCCAAATACTTTTTGATTATGGATTAATGGAAGGCAGATGACACCCCTGAAGCCATTTCTAACAGCAGAGTCTGCCCATGGTTTAAAGCTACTATCATGTGTAATGTCCTCTATTACAATCGCTCGTCCATTTCTTATCGTTCTTGCTGCAGGACCTTTGCCTATGTCAACATGCTCTGACCATGAAAGTTTAATTTTTTCTAGATGAGAAAAATCCCCGTAATTAGCAATAGGCTTGATTGACTTCTCAGGGTCATCATAAGAATAACCGACCCATGCCATTTCATAACCACCTCCGGTGACTATTAACTCACATACATCAGTTAACAGTTTAGCTTCACTTTGAGTTCGAATAAGGAGCTCATTTGACGAGCTGAGCAAACGAAGTGCTCGATTCATTCTTGCTAACTCTAACTCTGATTTTTTACGCTCTGTGACATCCTGTCCTGATACTAATAAATATGTAACCGTTCCATTATTGTCTCGAATTGGGGTTAATACAAATTCGGTTTGTCTACGCTCACCGGATGCAATATAGTAGTCAGTTGTCGCATAGACAACCTCACCACTTTGGCCTTTCAAAACTACATTTTGCACATAACTACTAATCTGAGGGTCGCGACTCCACCAACTTGTTTCCCAGAACCGTTTTCCAATCTCATCTAGACGCCTATACCCACAAGCATTTAATGCAATATCGTTGATATCGACAACGGTGCCGTCAACCTCCATTAGGCCTTGAAACAAGTAAGATTGATTGAAAATCGCTGATAACTTGGCTTCACTTTTTGCAAGGGCAACTTCTTTTGCTTTTTGCTCAGTAATATCGCGCATTGCTACTACGGCACCAAGTCGTTTACCATCTGAACTGATAATCGGTTGCCCATTACACATTACAGTCTTATTAGTTTGATTCTTCGGTGCAATTACCAACTCCTCCTCAATGACTTTTTCTCCTCGATATGCTCGAAACAGAGGGACATCATCAAGTAGCATTGGTGTTGTACCGTCTGCTTTATATAAACTGTAACGCTCTGACCACTGAGCAACTGGTATATTTTCTTCATGTAAGCCAAGAAGCACCCTAGTGGTTTGGTTGAAAAGAGACAGTCTACCCTCATCATCGCAAGCGACTATTCCTTCGGATAAATTTTCTAAAAGCACCCTAAGAAACTCTTGCTCTTTTTCTAAACGCTCTGATTGTAAGGTGAGCTTTTGATTAATTTGCTCGCGCTGCTGGATTAACTCATTGAGAATATAATTTTGACGACGTGTTTCAAGTTGAACCATCACTTGATCTGCAAGCGTCTTTAATGAGTCAAGCTGAAGGGGTGTTAACTGGCGTGGCTTGTAATCTTTAACTGCTAATGCCCCAAGTGGATAACCCCTTGGCGAAATCAGTGGAACGCATGCATAAAAGCGTATGTTTGGATAGCCTGTCACCATCGGGTTACGAGAGAAGTTAGGGTCTTCAAGAGCATCTGGGACAATAAAAACACCCTCCGATAAGATTGCCTTTGCACAAAAGGCAGTTTCTCGGTTGTTTTCACGATTTTTCAAACCAATTGAGGACTTAAACCATTCCCGATCTTGATCTATGAGAGTTACAGTAGCGATAGGAGTATCGCAGATGTTAGCGATTAACTTGGTTATGTTGTCAAAATCGCTTTCAGAGTTAGTATCTAGAATACAATAAGACTGTAGCTCTTTTAGTCTATCTTTTTCTGCTTGGTTAATTTTCATTGCTAAGAGCCCAAGGTTCCATTAATTTAACGCGTCGAATTATGAGATTAAAGCTTATGAAATCCCATACCTATGGTCCGACTTTAAACATTAAGTTTTTAATTGAAATTAATACTATCACAATTAAATTAATAATCTAATCAGTAATTTAATGAACATTTTAGAACTTGAGGTTATTTTTTGACTATCTATCACTATCTTGGAATTATTGCCGCTGTAACATTTATGTTAACGGTATTAGGTTTGTACTATCAGCTAGCGCTTGTATTGAAGCGTAGGCGTTTATTTTTGGGTATTGTGATGGAAAATGATAGCCCAACTAACATACTGTCACTGAATCAGTTAACTAGTATCTTTCTGGCATGCTATGCATTTTTTCTTTATGGCCTCTGTGTCGAGCCAATCAATCATTACTTGGTGTGGCCTAGGTTAATGGCAATGCTAGTGCTTCTGCTTTTGTTTTATCAGATATTAATTGACCGGCGTAATCAATTGTCAGTAATAGTCTTTTACGTATCAATTGGTTTGTTAGTAATTAGTGGTTTTGTACTCCTGTTTAGAGATGAACTGCAAAATTTTGGAAAACATATCGCAGAGGGCTTGGTTATTATTGCGACCATAGTCCTAGCTCAAGGATATTTTCATCAAGTACTTTTAATACGCCGTTCAGGAAGAACTGGAGCAGTTTCAATTAGACTTCATCAATGCGTACTCTTGACTGCATTGAGTACTGTTGCGTTTGGCTTTGCAATTGGTATTGAAGAAGGCTGGCCTTTAATTCTATTAGCATCGGTTAGTACAACATTAAAATTAATTACTTTGTGGCATTTCAGGTGGGTAAGGATCAGTAAAGTTGCAGAAATAAGAAGAAATGAGTATTCAAGATGAGGTATGGAGCTAAGTTAAAAACCAATATGTTTTGAAGTGTAATAACTAGTGTTTATTTCATAGCTCGCAATAAAACCAGCTGATTAGTACTTATAAACAATATAGCTGGAAAAAGGTGGTAAATTAGTTTCTAGGATGGATTGAGCAATATTAACTAGCTTTGTCTAATTCCTGATCACATAAGAGTTCAAAAGGTAAGGGTTTACTAAAAAAATAACCCTGAGCTTCTTCACATTTGTGTAACTTAATAAAATCAAGTTGCTGCTTTGACTCAACGCCCTCAGCAATTATTTCAACATTTAAAGTTTTAGACATGCTAATGATTGTTTTCACAATCGCGGCATCTTCTGATGTAGTGAGGCAATTTTTAATGAATGATTGATCAATTTTGATGCGATCAAACTTGAATTTACTCAGATAACTTAAACTTGAATATCCTGTTCCAAAATCATCTAAAGAAATTTTCACTCCACCGTCTGTAAGACCACGCATCACTTCAACTGAGTTTTCAATATTTTCCATCATTAAATTTTCGGTAATTTCAACTTCTAACAGCTTAGGAGAAACCTTAAATTCTTTAAGTGTGTTTAAAATATAATTTACCAGACCTGTTTGCCTAAACTGTCTTGGTGATACGTTTATTGCCATACGTATAGGCCTACCAAAAGCTAATTCAAACTCCTTAGCCTGTTTAATAGCTGTTCGTATTACCCAATCACCTATGGGTAAAATAAGACCAGTTTCTTCTGCAAGAGGAATAAATTCAGCGGGCGGAATTAATACTCCAGGAGACTTCTGCCAACGAATTAGCGCCTCAACTCCCATTATTTTGAGTGTGTCTAAATTTATTTGCGGCTGATAAAATAACTCAAACTGTTGTTTTTCTACAGCCTCTCTTAACTCTTGTTCACGCATCATTCTTTGCGAGGTTAAATGTCGCATTTCATTATCGAAGATTTGATAACCATTACGACCAAGTTCTTTAGCTCTATACATGGCAGTGTCAGCGTTTTTGAGTAGTGTTTCAATGTCTGAGCCATCTGTTGGATATATTGCCAAACCTATGCTGGGTGTGGAATGTAAAGTATGCCCATTCACAACGACTTTTGGCATAAATGCACTGAGTAGTCTTTGAAGCACAACATCGGAACCTTCAGGATGAGAGATATTCGGAAATAGAAATGCAAACTCATCCCCTCCCATTCTAGCAACCGTATCAGTTGGCCTAATGCTATTGATAAGCCGGCTTGACACATCTTGCAGTAGTTTATCCCCTATATGATGACCAAGCGAATCATTGATATATTTAAAATGATCTAGATCGAGTAAGGCTACGCCAAGATATTCATTATTTCTTTTCGCATTTTCAATTGCTACTTTTACACGATCATCAAACAATGCGCGGTTAGGCAGTCCAGTAAGTACATCATGCAGCGCAATGTGCGTAATGTAATCTTCAGCACGCTTTTGTTCAGAAATATCATAAGCAATACCTAAATAGCCATATATATTGTCATTTTCTTCTTTTAATACAGTCACTGATAGCTTCACTGGAAACTTGGAGCCATCTTTTCTAACATAGGTCCACTCTTCTTCAGAGGAAATATCATCTATAGCATTGGCTACAAACACCCCAAAACCAGGTTCGATCGTTCTACCTAATTCAGAGCTAAGCTTCTCAGCCCGCAAAACAACCTCTTCTTTGTCGTGAATTATTTCAGGGGTGAATTTTCCAACTAACTCATCCTCGCGATACCAAAGCATGCGTTCAGCAGCTTTGTTCATTGAAATAATAATGCCGTTAACATCTGTTGCAATGATTGAGTATGAAGCACTCTCAATGATTGCTGAGTGCAGTCTATTTGCCTTCACCAACTCAAACTCAAGTCTTTTCTTTTCAGTAATATCACGAGAGGTAATAGCGATACCGTCACCAAGTTTTATTATTTGCCAGTAAATCCAGCTTGCATTTACATCTTTGTCATTGATTGGAAACTCTTCAGCAATCGTATCTCCAGTGTCAATGACATATTTGTATCTATCAAACAATCTCTTTTCTCTATTCACAGGGACTTCCTGCAAAAGAAGCTTGCCTATCATTTCGCTAGGTGTTTTTTTAATCAGTGCACTTCCTGCTTTATTAATATACAAGCACCGAAAATCGATAATATGATCCCACTTGTTTCTAACTGCTTCAAAAATATAAAAATTATCAAGACCTCCTTCAGTTGCTGCAATAAATCTTTTCTTTTCGACCTCAGATTTTTTTCTTTCTTCAACTACTAGTTTAACTAATGGCTTTAATTGGCTACGTATGAATATGTAGCCCAACAAAAGTACCAATAAAGTAATCAATAGCACTTTAAACATGAGAAATTTAATCGGATTAAAAATTTCCGATTGATCTATTTTTTGCACTAACCCCATACCACTGTCACCTATTACGGTATATGCTGCTATGACATCAACACCTCTGTAATCGGCCGCCTTGGTTACGCCTGTTTGCCCTTTTTCAACGGCAAGGGTCATCGGTAAAAGTTGACCTGCGATTTTTTTGGGCACAAAAAATGGGTGATTGTTACCTCTGTTTGGAAAGCATTGGAGTTGATGACCTGCATCTGAGCAAATTACTACATCATTTGTTTTACCTGTTTTGAGAGCTTTTGGAAGGACTTCATTTAATGGAGGTAATGATTGCTTAGTAATTAAATCTGCAACTAAAACTCCATCAGAAAATACTGGATTACGTGATACAAGAAAATATCCGTTTTCCCAAATTAATTTACCAGTATATTTACCTTTAATTTCTACAAAAAATAAATCCTTTTGAAAATTATTAACTTTATTAATCGCAGTTAAATTCGGCAGTGCAAAATTAATGTTATCAAATCCATTATTAACAAAGCCTTTATTGATCTGTGTCAGTTTTCTAATTACGTTTTCATCATTAGAGTGTTTGTTAAAAGTGGACGCAAAATCTATAATTTCAGCGCTTTTACTTAATACTTTTGCGCGCTCAGATCTGTGAGCAATAATTTGATAAATAAGCTCTGACTGATCCTGCGCTCTCGTTGATAAATCATTTTTAAGTACATATTCAACTCTTTTTTGCATTAGATAAAATGAAAGTACAGATACGCCAAAACCTATTGAAATCATTATTACAACAGTAACGTTTGTAATTTTTTTCTCAAAATCTATTTCAGACGAAGAAACTGATTTACCCTTACTCATCAGTAATGAGCTGATACCTAGTATGGTCATGCCAATAGCCGTATTTATTGCCATTGAGTAAAAGCCGCCCCAGCTATACATTTCCCGCAAATTTAAAAAATAACCAATTAAGCCCATAACTCCAATTAGGATCACTGAAGAGGAAATTAAAATCTGAAGCTTGTTGATGTGAATATTTTTTTTAAGTATAGGATTTGAAGCTAGAAAGAGGGATGATATCGAGAAAAGCAAAAACCCAATCATAGTATTTATAGCGGGCCGCCCACTTGATCCCATGCTTTGATGAAAAGATGCAAAGTCAATGCCTAAATCTAGGCTAAACATATGTTCAGTTAAATATAAGCCGGATATAAGGGCAATTACAGTAGCAATATTAAACCGGATTTTTTTTAAAATTAGAAAATTGGGTATAGTGTAAAAATATATATACAAACCACTTAATATAAAGCATATCGCGGTACCAATTGTCATGGCAGGAAATTCAGAGGACAACTTAACAAGTACTGTAATCTGTAAAAACCAACCAATTAGAGTAAGAAAACCAATTGTTAAAACAAAAGTAGCTGCAATTAGAAGATATGGTTTATTTAATCTTGGCATAAGATAGCGAAATAGTTTTATATTCAATATCAAAAGTTAACTTTTATTGTATTTAAATAGATGGTTTAAACAATCTATCATCATAGTCTATCTTTTTATTACACAATACTATTTATTATTGATTAACTTTGACTGTAATTATGGTAAGAGCTTGCGACCGACACTCATCGCATATGCAATTATCTCAATAACAAGCACAGAGTTACCGCATGATGTGAGAACATCCACAAATACTAGTGGATTAGCCGCTAATATTTTTTCAACAGCATTATCGAGAACGGAAGATTCTAAAATAATGGCCCCGAGTTATAACAGCTTTCTATCGTCCTGCCAAATTGCTGCTATGGCATTTTTGCATAAACTTTTGACGCAATTTGTGCGAGTAAGCGAAAATTAATTTCATTGTTCTTAGTCGTTTTGGTAACTCTTTAAATAAGTAGCTTGCCTTAGCACCTCCAAGTTGTGCTTTAGTCAGAAGCTGTTGACCGTTTATAGGTAAAACTTGGTACCGTACATAATGCTTCTTACCCTTTGCATTAGTAAACTCAAAGTGTTGAATTGCATTCAGAATTAAATACTTAGCGATTATAAAAATCTCGACTTAGGTAGATAAATTTAGGATATCAGTAATGTATACATCTAGTATTTAAAGTAGATATAAATGCCTCGTGAATTAGTATTTGGGTTGTGTCCTCAGTAGCATTAACTTCGCATACATTAGAGAGGACACAATAGCTAAATAAAATTTAGCTTTTAAAAATTTTAAGCAAAGTCACAGCAGGTGATGCAGAGCCAATCTTTCGGTCGGTTTTAGCAGCCTCAATCACTTCAACCAGTTCGTCATACTTATCAGCTTGGCGATCCTCTAGATTCGTCATATTCATGGTCCAACGTGTAAAAGTTCGGAACCTTGCTGGCTCATCGTAAATAATTCGTGAGTTTTTATGGCGGGGGTCTTGTTCAATTTTTTTGTAAAGCTTCTTTAATGTTTCTGCAGGACCTTCCAGAACTTGTAAAAACCAACCACCGTTATAAAAAAGGCTACCCGTCACATCAATCGATTTATTATTGTCTTGGGCTGTTTTGAGTATTTCATGTAAGTCAGAGGTGGACATTTTTCGTGTGGCCTGGCTTATATATATCATTTGATTGATTGACATCGATTCTCTCCAGAGAATTAAAGTAAAAAGTTGAAAAAATTCATTACAAATTAAGGTGCGAGATAATGTTATAAATAACTAGTTCATATCTAGTTGTTCAAAAAATTACGAGTCTACGACCTATTTAAGCATTTGAAGTTCATTATAAGTATTACTTTCTGCCTATTAACATAACCACATCAGATTATTAAAAAAGTCAATTATTTGCAGGACAAATAATTGACTTAGTGTCTTGAAGTAAAAATTAAATTTTCTTGCTAAGTTGTAAATTCATAATATTTGTATATGATTAAACATTGTATTTATTTTTAAAAATAATAATTATTATAAATACTGTTGTGATGTATAAAAAAACGATTTTAAGTCGTTTAGCAAGGAGATGTAAAACAATGGATTTTGTTAATTTTGTTCCTGTAGGCTGCAAAGAGTGTCGAGATAAAAGAAAACTTGATATCGAATTTACAATGGCTTTTCAACCTATTGTTGATATATCTACTGAGTCTATTTTTGGATATGAGGCACTTGTTAGAGGTGTTAACAATGAGGGTGCTGCAACCATACTTTCCCAATTAAATGACAGTAACAGATATATTTTTGACCAAGCAATTCGCGTAAAGTCGATAGACTTAGCAAAGAAACTAGGATTGCAAGGAATGTTGAGTATCAACTTTCTCCCCAATGCAGTTTATAAGCCAGAAACCTGCATACGCGCGACACTAGAGGCTGCGGCAGAGATGGATTTTCCGACTGACAAAATTATGTTTGAAGTGACAGAGGGCGAGAAAGTACAAGATAATGATCACCTGCGCAATATATTCCTAGAGTATAAGAAGCATAGATTTACTACAGCTATCGATGATTTTGGTGCCGGGTATGCAGGACTAAGGTTGCTAGCAGATTGGCAACCAGACATTATCAAGTTAGATATGTCCTTAACGCGTAATATCAACACCGATAGGGTAAGAAGAGCACTAGTATTGGGAATATTATCTATTTGTAGAGAGCTTGATATCAGGGTGATTGCAGAAGGAATTGAGTCTAGGGAGGAGTGCTTAACCCTAGCTGATGAGGGTGTGACGTTATTTCAAGGTTATCTATTTGCTCGTCCTGGCTTCGAGTCTTTACCCGAGATCCCAGAGGAAATTTGGCCTTTGGTAAAAATCCGTAGAGCAAAAGATCGTAGATAATTATTATTGAATTGGCGGTTTAAATATTGTTGTGTAATGTTAAAAGAAATAAAAACTATTAAACCTAATGAGTGATTTCAAGCAATTTATTTTTGATAATGGCTTTGTTAGCATCAAAGACATTATCAATATTTCAGAATTTAATTTTCTTACTCACTTATCTGGACAACCTGAATATTTAAACTTTATTCAGCGGGGTGCAGATTATGTCTCTCAAATTGTGTCTGAAGGCGGACTCGCTTATGGCATAAATACTGGCTATGGAGATTCATGCGATATTGTTATACCTAATCATTTAGTCTTTAAACTCCCTCAACGCTTGTATACTTATCATGGTTGCGGATTGGGTCAAACTTTGTCTGAGATTCAGACTCGTGCTGTGATGGCGGTAAGATTAGCTTCATTATGTAAAGGCTACTCTGGTGTCAGACCTCAATTGCTAAATCAAATAGTAGCATTTCTAAATACTGGAATTACACCCTTAATCCCTTCTGAAGGCTCAGTAGGCGCCAGTGGCGATTTAACCCCGTTGTCATACCTAGCAGCTGCATTATGTGGTGAACGACAGGTTATGTACCAAGGTAAGAGCATTGATGCAGAAAGTGCACTAAAACTAACTGGCTTAAATCCGATAGAGTTGCAACCAAAAGAAGCTTTGGCGCTTATGAATGGCACTTCTGTTATGACGGCACTTGCATGTGAGGCGTATACACGAGCCAACTACCTTCAAGAGCTGGTAGCACGCATTACGTCTATGGCCTCTTATGCTTTAGATGGAAACGCCAATCATTTCGATGCTTTTTTATTCACACTTAAACCACACTCAGGTCAAGAAGTCGTTGCTAAATGGATACGTGAAGATTTAGTTTCACTTTTAGATTCAAATAGAGATCGTATTCAAGACCGATATTCAATTAGATGTGCACCTCATATAATTGGCGTGCTTGCTGATGCACTACCCTGGATAAAATGCAATATTGAAAATGAGATCAATAGCGTCAATGATAATCCTGTGATTGATGCTGAGAATAAAAAAATCATGCATGGAGGTCACTTTTATGGAGGACACATTGCATTTGCTATGGATAGTCTTAAAAACCTGATCGCAAATTTAGCCGACATGATGGACAGGCAAATGGCTTTGTTAGTTGATACACGATACAGCAATGGATTGCCTGCAAACCTTTCTGGATGTTTAGGTGCTGACGTTGTCGTCAATCACGGGCTTAAAGCATTACAAATCAGTGTAAGCGCATGGACTGCGGAGGCTCTTAAATTAACAATGCCTGCATCAGTTTTTTCAAGATCAACCGAAAGTCACAATCAAGATAAAGTGAGTATGGGCACTATTTCAAGTAGAGATTGCCTGCGCGTATTACAACTCACAGAGCAAGTTGCAGCTGCGTTATTAATAGCAGTTTATCAGGGCGTTAGCTTTAGGCTACAGAGTACGCAATGCGCACCATTAAGCCATCGACTTGAGAAGATGATGATGGACCTTTCAAAAAAATTAACACTAGTCGTTGAAGACCGAGCACTTCAACCTGATTTAGAACAACTACTTGACGCTATAAAATTGAGAGTTTGGTCGCTATATACCGATTAAAACTTAAGTTAGGTTGATGGTATAAAGAATATTATGATTTCTGTTAAGCCTTGGTTTCAATATCCAACTCTTTTAAAACGCTTTCTTGCTGACTTTATATCTAATGAGCTTGCTACAATAAACCTACCTGTCTTTAAGTCTTCAAATAGATTTTCAAAAAAAGATCTTGTGCTTGGTGAGCAAGGTTTAGGGCTCGACTCACTAGAGATAATGGGATTATCGTCATCATTGGCCAGAGCAATCCACTTACATGAAAGCCATTTAGAAGATAATTTCTTAAATGAACAATTTATAGAAGGTTGGGAGAGCATAGTACTTCGAAGTCTGGAAATTTTCTCTGAACGAATATCCTTCAAAACATCAGGTAGTACAGGCCTTAAAAAGTATTGTACACATCAAATGAAAAACCTTGAGGAGGAGGCGCAACTTCTTTCAAAACTACTCACTGGACGCCAACGTATTTTGAGTGCAGTGCCTTCACATCATATATATGGATTTATCTTCAGTATTTTGTTGCCACGTTATTTGAGTCAGCCTATTGAGATTGTGGATGTTCGGGCAATGTCTCCTAACGCGCTAATATCAACAATTAAACCTAATGACCTAGTATTGGGATTTCCAGAATTTTGGAAATGTCTCGCTGAAGCAGACGTAACATTTCCTTCTGATATTATTGGTGTTAACTCATCAGGACCATCTCCTGAGGTAGTTGGCACTAGCCTTTTAGATAATGGACTCTCAACATTTTTTGAAGTTTATGGTTCATCCGAAACTGCTGGCATAGGCTGGCGTAAACACCCATCAACCCCCTACACACTCTTTCCATTTTGGGAAGCACAATCGATTGAATGCGACCTTAATCGTATTGATACTAATGGAAAAAAGTTATTGAGCTGTAAGTTGCAAGACGATTTAGAGTGGTTCTCATCCAACACCTTTAAAGTGTGTGGGCGTAAGGACGACATTGTTCAAATTGGAGGCGTGAACGTTTCATTGCATTATGTGCGTGACGTGCTCAAAAAGCATCCAGCAGTAAAAGATGTCAGCGTGAGAATGATGACACCAGAGGAAGGTAGTCGCTTAAAAGCATTTGTGGTTTTACATAACAATAATGATAAATCAGGTCTAAAAAGTTTAAATGAGTATATCAATAACACATTACATACTCACGAAAGACCTAAATCAATAACAACAGGCCTTCAAATACCAATAAATAAAATAGGCAAGTTGTCTGATTGGCCTATCTCAGAAGTGTGTTAGTAGAGTCCGGAGTGATCGCAGTTACCCTATTTCTTCCATTATGCTTAGAAGCATAAAGTGCTTCATCAGCAATTTTAAGCAACAAATCAATACCAGTAACATGTTGATTGACAGTGCTTACACCAATACTAACTGTATAACGAATGTGTTGACCATCTACATCCAAAACTGAATCAGCTATTGATGTTCTTATTCTTTCAGCAATCTTAATAGCACCCTCTATATCCGTAGAAGGTAAAAGTGCACTAAATTCCTCTCCACCAAGTCTTGCAACTAAATCCATTTCCCTTACGCTATCTTGCAACACTTTAGATAAATGCTTTAGGACTTCATCACCAGTTGCATGTCCATAAGTATCATTTACTTTTTTAAAGTAGTCAGCATCAATTGCTAAAATGGATAATGGGCGAGGTCTTTTTTTCCAGCGCTCAAACTCTAGTCCTGCTGCTTCAAAAAATGCTCTTCGATTAGAGATACCAGTAAGATGGTCATTAAAACTTGCTTTTATAAGATCTTCAGTCGAGTTACGTTTTTCACTGATATCTCTGATAATTAATGAATATCTTGGTGGATTAAAATGCTCGTGAAGTGAATTCTCCAGAGGTGAGATAATGCTACTGCCCCAGAATCGACTTCCATCATTTCTTAAACACCAGCTTTCAAATAAGCTCCAACCATTTTCAGTGGCTTCTGAAAGTCGATCTTTTAAACGCTCCTCGTCAGTCGAGTCTTTTGGAAAGAATATTGAATACGGTTTGTTTTCAACATCTATCGGTTTAAATTTTCCTAAACGTTCAAGGCTTATGTTCCAGTTTTCAATACTCCCCTCACTATCAAGGCTTATAAGTGCATACTCAGTTACTCCACTGAAAATTGCATTGAACCAAGCCTCATTATGCTGGAGTTGCTTTTCTCGTTTAACTACCAAACTCAAATCAGAGATTACTGCCATAATACGATCAGCGTCTAGCTTTAGCAGGCTAAAAGAGAGTACCTTTGGATCCTCTTTGCCTGGAATGCCTGCAGTTAATTGAACTCGCAATGAATCACATATCTGACCTCTTTTCTTCGGAAAACTATTGCACATACTTTGCAGTTCAGGAGCAATATCTTCTAAGGTGGTAAAGAAGTTTGATAGGTCACCATCTGGGGCAATCGGCAGAAGCAACTGTGCAGAAAGCGGGTTTATCATCACAATTTCACCATCGCTTTTCATTTGCACTAGACCAACTGGTGCTAGATACAAAAACTGCAATAGTGATTCGTACTCAGATTTTAATTCATCACTCATAAAATGATGTTTCTAAGATCTAAGAATAATAACGTAACTGTAAGTCAATTGTGGGCCACTAAGTAATCTCAACTTCACTCGCGTTGGTTTCATTTTTAAAGTTAGGACGTAATCCATTGTTTCGTCTAACTCTGAAGATGCATCTATTGCATCCTCAAATTTTTGAGCAACCATGAAATTGTTCATACATGGTGCTACGCTATTAAATAAGTCAGCATCAACTACATTTTCAAGAGACAAACCTGCAACTTTGGATTCATATGCGTTATAAACTTTCACCATACCCTGATCATCAAAACCAATGACACCAAACTCTAGTGAGTTTAACTGATCATTAGATAATTTCTCTAACGTATGACCTATGTTATGCATATCGAATGTAATATTGTTCACTTGAATGAAGCCCTTAGTAAATTGAATGTTTTCTGGCAAAAGATAATTAACCCCAGATTTTTAAACTTTAGATTTATGTAAAACTAATAAAATAAAGTATCAATTAGTATAGATTAATTAGCCCTAGTTCAAAATACTATATTATTTTTTATATATTTCTTGAAGTACTCATTTGGAAACTAAAAAACGTCTACTATATTCTGGGAAATCCAAATCAAGTTGAAATGGCTTAGCTGGGTTAATGCCCTTCGCATGTAAAAACGACCGTTATTGCATTTTGTCTATATCAATTGTTTTAGGTAGAGATGACTTCATCACACTCTCCCCTCCTCTTTGAGTCTTGCAGCTTTTGTACGTGCACCACGCTTTATTACTTCAGGTTCAGGTTTCGCCTGTGGCGAAGCACGCCTTGAGTCAACGAAGTCTGCCAAGTCAGAGATATGAATAAATCTCCTCGATTCAATCATCACTGTTGGGATGGGAAACGTACCGTTGGACAGGCGATTGCGAGCAGTTTGAGCTGGGATTCCAACAGACTCAGATGCTGATACAAATGGAATTAAAATTTGGCCATCAAATCGAGCCAATAATACTTGAATGGTTGAACTGATTTTTTGCATTTTGTTCTCCAACCAGAGAACAAACGAATCACAATTGATGTGAACATGACGCCGTTCTCCGGTGCTTACCGAAAAACGAGAATGCCCGTGTGCTGAATTTTTAATTCTACTGACAATGCCTCACGTTCCCGCAATTAGCTCGGGGTCCCTACGCTTCAGGGGTGCGTGACTAATTACTTACCGCTACTCATTCCAGACCACATCGTATATTGCTTTATAACGGCCACCACACAAATCTTCTCGGAAAATTTGCCGATATGGACGAGATCCACTACACCAACGTAGCACCTGAAAAAACAGGCTCTCTATTACCTTGACTTGGCCTAGGATTAAATCAAAAAAATAACCCGATAGAGTGGTATAAATAATATACCAGTACATACTTCAGAAAGCAATTATCCGGTATGGAAAATTCTGGAAAATTTTATTGAAAATTGTTGGTATCAATGAGGATGCCGTGGGATACCACGACATCCTAACTCATTGATTTTATTTGGTGCGAAAGGAGAGACTCGAACTCTCACGCCTCACGGCGCTGGAACCTAAATCCAGTGCGTCTACCAATTCCGCCACTCTCGCTAGGCATCTGAACAACGTTTAAATGCTGTCGTTCAAACAAGGACGCCATTGTATATCAAGTTATCCCATTCCGAAAAGGGATAATATAAAAAATATGCTAATTTATTTTCGAATTGTTATTTTAAGTCACTTTGAATCTTGAATAACTAACAGTGCGGTCAATGATTGTGAGAAAATACACTTAGTACTATACTCAATTTATAAATAAAAGTTATTCAATATATGCCAAACACAATCAATCAAAACGAAATCAACATGCTGCGCACCGAGCTTGAGCTCTTAATGCGCGAGCGACAAGCTTTATTAAAGATTGCTGGCGTTGCTGCTGGGCTAATTGCTGAAATGGATAGTCATAACCTACCTATTTCTACTGTTGAAGCAGCTGATATTCTTGCAACATCCATCAATCAATTAAATGAAGAAACGCTACAGGATGCATTGGATGCAGTTCATGCAGAAATTGTAAGTTAGTTTTAAAAGCACGACTAACGCAATCAGCGCATGCATTTAATCTCTAGCAAAGTTAAATTTCAGCTTATGCACACTAGACTTTGGCTGGTATACCTGCCACTGGCACTATCTGCATGCGGCTTTCTGGAATACATCGCCAAGCCGATTGATCAGCAAGCGCTCATTCATAAGATTGAAAATAAGCATCCCGATAGCGCTCAGTTCAAGCAATATTTGGCTGACAATAATTACACCCCAAGCACATTTCCGATTACACAATGGAATTTAGATGAGCTCATCTATTGTGCGCTGTTCTTTCACCCTAATTTAGACGTTGCTCGTGCACAATGGCATGCCGCAGAAACCGCGCAAGCAACTGCAGGTGCTAGACCATTGCCCACATTAAGTGGCAATTATGGCAAAAGTGATAACGCCAATGACGACATTAGCCCCTACACATACGGCTTAAGTATCGACATACCGGTTGTAACCGCTAATAAACGTAGCATTCGCATTGAGAATGCACAGCATTTGTCTGAATCCGCCAAGTTGGAAGTAGCACAAACCGCATGGAATTTACGCGCACAAGTTGCCACAACTTATTACGAGCTTCAATTTAACCAAGCGCAATTGCGTGCGCTAGCGCAAGAACTAGCATACAGGCAAGATATTGTTGCTATGTATCAAAAGCGACAGGACTTAGGACTGGCTTCAAAAGTTGAATTAAGCCACGCCAAACTGTTGCTACAAACCACAAATACCGATTTAAACACGCAGCAACAAAATAAACTGGTGCTCACCACAAAGTTAGCCAGTAGCTTAGGTTTGCCGTTAAGCGTAGTGCAGCAAATGACATTTGCAGATGCGCCTAACGCTGAAAAGATTATCGAGAGTGCGAACCCTAGCTTGGTAGCCAATCCACAATCAACTGCGTTATTAAACCGCTTGGATTTACGCATTGCACTAGAACGCTACGCAGTTGCAGAAGGCAAGCTCAAACTGGAAATCGCAAAGCAATACCCAGACATCACTGTCAGCCCTTCCTATACTTATGAGTTTGGTAGTCAAGTATGGTCATTAGGCTTGTCTAGCCTAATGACCATACTTAATAAAAATAAATACGCCATTGCTGAAGCAAACCAATTGCGTGAAGTCGAGGCAGCGCAGTTTGAGTCTTTACAGAATCGCATCATTAGCGAAACACATGCGGCACAGGCTAAATTAACGCAAACCCAGCAATCGTCGACGGATTACAAAAGGCTGTACACACTACAGCAAGACAATACCAACCGTATGCAACGCTTATTTGCGGGCGGTGAGATTGACAGACTTGAGCTCACCATGGCAAAGCTAGAGGACTTAATGTCTCAGAAAAGCTTAGCGCTAGCCAACTTCCAGCTATACGCATCCATTAACAATCTGGAAAACACATTACAGCACCCTTTGAATGAACGCGGTATTCAACCTAATGCTTTTAATGCTGTACGCAAGGATTGATAGGCTTTGCAGCGTAAAACTTAGCCGCATGATGGAGATAACCTGAATGAATCGTAAACTTGCCATTATTATTGGCTTACAAGCTTTTTTAATTATCATGCTGTTTTGGCTACTGGTCTTTTATGGAAAAGATGAGTTTGAAGCCATTTCCGAACAAACAGAAGAAGAGATTGAAACGATCAATCGTGTGGCCAATAAAGAAGGGCTTGCAGTCGTTAGTATTAGCCCTGCCGCACAAAAACAAAGCGATATTTTCACTGCGCCACTCAAAGCCAGTGCTCACCAAGCTAGCATCAGCACTTATGGCAACGTAGTGAACATCGATACCTTAATTGAACTACGTAATCGTTATCTGACAATAAAATCAGAAATCGATGTTTTAAAAGCTTCGTTTAACCATAATAAAAATGAATTAGATCGCTTCAAAACACTCAATCAAGATAACAAAAATGTTTCAGACAAAGTGGTGGCTAACGCAGCAGCCAATGCCAAAGCGGATGAAACGAGAATCGCTGCAGCTGAGTCCAACGCCAAAAACATTACAGACAGCATGCGCCAACTATGGGGTGATACACTTGCACAACATGCTACCAATCCCAAAACCAGTGACTTACTACAAGCGCTAATCTCAAACAAAAAAGTGCTGATTCAAACCACGCTGCCGTTTGACGCAGCTGAACCGCAATTAAACAGCAGCATTACCATTGCACCGACCGCGGCACCTTCGCACACCATGCGTGCAGATTACATATCCCCTGCCCCTATCACCAACAGCACGATACAAGGCAAAACCTACTTCTATCACGCCGTTACTAATGAGTTACGTACCGGCATGCAGGTCAATGCCATTACTGCGACTTCCAGTAAAAAAAGTAGTGGTGTCGTGATCCCGAACAATGCCATCGTTTGGTACGCAGGAAAACCATGGGTTTATCAAAAAACTGGGGATGATGCGTTTAGACGTAAACCGATTCATACCGATATTGAAGTAGAAAACGGCTGGTTCTATCAAGGCAACCTAAAAGCTAATGATGAAGTAGTCGTCAGCGGTGCACAGCTATTGCTATCTGAAGAGTTTAAATCACAAATCATGAACGAGAACGATGATTAAAACAGCCTCTGCCAGCTACATTTAGATAAAAAATAATACAGCGCATCTAACCATAACGCTGAAAAAAAACAAGGGACTAGCCATGCGAACAATTACTTCAGTTCACCGCTTCCATCATTTAGATTGCATCAAGACCTCACTAGAGGCTTGCTCACTATGATGCAAGCATTAGTTCGCTTCTCAATCCGTTTTAGTGGCGTCATTATTGGTTTAGCCACGCTGATTATTGTGTATGGCTTATTTAGCCTAACGCGCAGCAACCTTGATGTATTTCCTGAGTTTGCACCAACCCAGATTATTATTCAAACCGAGTCACCTGGCTTATCCGCAGAGTTAGTGGAAAGCTTGGTCACCCAGCCTATCGAGATTAGCGCTGCCGGTACAGTGGGCATTAAAAGTATGCGCTCGCAGTCAATTCCGGGCTTGTCTATCGTCACGATTATCTTTGATGAATCAACCGACGTTTACCGTAATCGCCAAGTGATTGCGGAACGCCTTGCAACGCTAGCGAACAAATTACCGCAAGGCATCACGCCTAATATCACTCCGCTCACTTCATCAGCGAGCACCGTACTAGGATTCGGCCTCACGTCAAAAACGCGCTCACTTACAGAAATCCGCACCGTAGTGGATTGGACCATCGTGCCACATTTGCTTGCGATTCCTGGGGTTGCAGACGTGAATGTGTTTGGCGGCAAGGTCAAGCAACTGCAAATACAGGTTGACCCTGAAAAAATGATTCGTTACGGCATCTCGCTCCTGCAAGTGGAAGAGGCCGTTAAAAAAGCCACTGGTGTGCGCGGCAGTGGTTATATCGAGAACAAGAATCAGCGCATCGTCATTAACACCGAAGGTCAATCTACTACCCCAGAAAAACTGGCGCTCGTCACATTACTTCATAAAAACGGGCAAACCATCAGGCTAGGAGACATTGGCAAGGTGGTTGATGGCGCGGCGCCATCCATCAGTGCAGCAGCTATTAATGAAGAGAGCGGTGTTTACCTTTCAGTACAAGGCCAGCTTGGCGCCAATACACATGGCGTAACGCTAGCAGTCGAACGCGCATTGAAAGAACTAGAACCTAACCTAAGCGGTGAACACATCAAGCTGCACCAAGGCTTATTCAGGCCAGCTAATTTTATTGAAGTAGCCATTAGCGGGGTACGTGCGGATATTTTAATTGGCTCAGTGTTGGTGATTACCATTCTTTTCTTATTCTTATTCAATGTGCGCACCGCTTTTATCTCTGCGACTGCCATCCCGTTATCACTGCTCACAGCGATTGTGATCATGAGCTACTTTAATATTGGTTTAAATATTATGGTATTGGGCGGCCTTGCCATTGCGCTGGGTGAAGTGGTGGACGATGCGATTATTGATACCGAAAACATTTTTAGACGGTTGCGTGAAAACCGCTTGCTTGAGCAGCCGTTACCTACCTATCAAGTAGTATTCAATGCCTCAATGGAGGTGCGTACCTCCGTCGTCTATGCCACATTTATTGTGGCATTAGTATTCTTACCCTTACTCACCTTAGGTGGCGTTGCCGGAAAATTATTTGCACCACTTGGTTTGGCTTATATTGCAGCCATTATGGCTTCGCTGTTTGTTGCGCTCACATTGACCCCTGCACTGTGCTACCTGATGTTGGGCAATGCGGAACTGGATGAAAAAGATCCACCACTCATTCATATGTTCAAAAGCATGTATGTAAAAGTGCTGATGAAAGTTGATGCGCACTACAAAGTGGTGATTGCCACCAGTTTCATTTTAATTGCTATTGGCCTAGGCACTTTACCGTTATTTAAAAGCCAGTTTATTCCTGCATTGCATGAAGGCCACTACATTATGCATATGACAGCGGTACCTGGTACCTCGGAGCAAGAGTCGTTACGTATTGGTAAAAAAGTCTCCGAGACCATACGTAAAATTGACGGTGTGAAGTCAGTCACCCAATGGGTAGGCCGTGCACCGAATGCTGCAGACACTTTTGGCACACACTATAGCGAGTTTGAAATTGAAATCGGTGCAATCTCGGGCCAAGAACAGCGCCGCATCCTCACGGATATTAGGGAAGAGTTATCTGGCGAAGATATTGACCACGATGGTGACGGCGTGGCCGAAACTGGCTTTGTCGGGGTCAACTTTGCCATTAACACCTTTTTAACCGAGCGTATTGAAGAAACCATCTCGGGTTACGCTGCCAGTACAGTGATTAACATCTACGGACAAAATCTGGACGCTTTAGATAGCGATGCCAATAACATCGCGAGAATCCTAAATGATATTAAAGGTGCGGCTGATGTCACCGTACAGTCCCCCCCTGGCACCCCGCAATTAGTGGTGCGCCTGCGTCCCGAAAAAATGGCGCAACTGGGTTTATATCCAACAGACGTGCTGGATAACGTTCGCGCAGCCTATGAAGGCGTACCTATTACTCAGGTTTATGAAGGCAACCGCGTGATTGGCGTTAGCGTAGTATTAGATTTAGAAGCGAGAGATGACGTACAAGAAGCTAGTAATCTGCCGCTATTTAATGCCGAAGGCAAACTATTCAGATTACGTGATGTTGCAGACATCGTACAAGAAAATGGCCGCTCTAAGATACTGCACGCTGGGGCTAAACGCATCCAAACTGTGACGGCTAACGTCTCTGGCCGCGACATAGACTCATTCACCAGTGAGCTGAAAACGCGCTTAAACTCGGAACTCACGCTAAGCCCAGGTACTTATTTGGAGTTTACCGGTGCCGCGGAGGCCAATGCGAAATCTAGGGAGAAACTCATTCTACAATCAGCACTGGCTGGCGTCAGTGTGTTTTTAATGCTGTATATCGCATTTGGACGTTTGCGCAACCTACTGCTCACGTTTGCTAACCTACCCTTTGCTCTAATTGGCGGCGTACTTGCCGTCATGCTAACAGGTGGATGGATTTCATTAGGCTCATTAGTTGGCTTTGTTACGCTGTTTGGCATTACCCTGCGCAACTCGATTATGATGGCATCGCATTTTCAGCACTTGGTCGATGAAGAAAATTGCGTATGGGGTCTAGAAACGTGCATCCGTGGCGCATCTGAACGCCTGCCATCCATTTTGATGACAGCGTTAGTTACGGCCTTAGGCTTATTACCTCTAGCAGTTGGCAGCGGCGAACCTGGCCGAGAGATTGAAGGCCCAATGGCCACGATTATCGTCGGTGGCTTGGTCACCTCGACGATACTTAACTTACTGATATTGCCAACGATTATGCTGCACTTTGGCAAATTTGAGCGTAGCGATAAGTTTTAAAAAGACAGAAAACTGGAGGACAGCAAAGCGGTTGAATACTATTTATCGTCGTATTTAATATATTTAAATCGCACATCATCGTTTGGTGTGCCTGTTAAAGCACCACCCTCTTTAGCTGGCTGCCATGCGATGACTGATTCAATCTTCTTTGCTAACTCAAAGTCTTTTTCGGTAATGCCTTTCGCATCATGCGTACATAATTTCACGATAACAAACGCATAAGATACCGTTAAATCTGGGTGATGCCACGCCGCCTCTGCCAAATGCCCAACAGTGTTTACCACCATGAGCGTGGCTTTCCAGCCGCTAGTTTTATACTTGCGTCGTATCCAGCCGTTTTCCAAATACCAGTGCGGCAGCTCCGCAGATAATCTCACTTCAACTTCTTGCGCAGAAAACACAGGAGATGCAGACATAATAAAACTTTCTTTTAACGACCAACTTAATAATCAACAAGCAGCACATGCTCTGAGGCAACACTAGCATCATCCATGCGGCGCTTACTCAATATCGGCTCAACAGCGGCATAATTGGTTTTATGTACCACATAGGTTTGAAATCGTTGCTCAAGACAATAATCACTAAACGCAACATCCACCAACGCATCCTGCACCAAGGTTTGCAGTAGCACCGATGTTGAGTTTGCGTAATCACTCAGGGGTTTAGATTTCACAAGAAGCAAACGTTCTGCGCCAATTTTATGGGCTAGCCATGCACTTAAGCTATCAGATGTCACCTGCCAGTTTTTAGCAATCGCATCATCAGCCAAAACCATTTTACTCGGCAACCAGACAATCGCCCTATGCTGCCAGCCACGTTCAGCAAGCTCCAGTTCGCTACTTGCCGTAACCAAACCAGGGTTAATTCCAGTAAGTAGTAAGCCAAACTGGTCCATGGCTAGTAGCGCCAAGTGATGCGCAAGGGCATCATTCACCCCAGACCGCTGTTGCGCCACACGCACAGCATCGGCAAAAACACTACCCCCCGGCACGATAATGACTTTACCATCGCTAATCTTAACCAGCATTTCCAGCCAGCGCGGCAGCTCTGGCGAGCCCAGTAAACTACCCCCTAATTTTACTACCCACATAGGCGACCCCTTGATTTAAACTTAGGGCTTAAAGTTAATCAGCCTTGCGGCTGAAACACTCCACTACTTTTAGCATACTGGAGGCTTTATCCCAAGTTTCCACATACTCTTTTTCAACATCTGAATCTGCAACGATACCACCGCCGGCGTAAAAGCTAATTTCACCTTCCCCATTTTGCTTTTCCACATATACCGCCGTACGTATCGCAATATTGGTATCCATATTGCCATCAAAGCCGATATAACCAATCGCGCCACAATATACGCCACGTTGATGTGGTTCTAACTCTTCTATAATTTGCATGGCGCGTAATTTTGGTGCACCAGTTATTGAACCACCAGGAAAACAGCCACGCAATAAGTCGATTGCAGTTTTATCCTGCAACAACTCTCCCGTCACGATGCTCACCAAGTGATGCACATTGGCAAAACTTTGTAGTTGAAATAATTTATCGGCTTTAACCGAGCCAGTCTTACAGTTCTTGCTAATGTCATTGCGTAGCAAGTCTACAATCATCAGATTCTCTGCACGGTCTTTCAGACTGGTGAGTAGCTCATTTGCATACAGCGCATCCTGCTCTGCATCAGCAGCGCGCGGCCTAGTGCCTTTAATTGGCCGCGTCTCCACATACCCATCTACCACTTGCAAAAATCGCTCTGGCGACCCAGAAACCACCTGCATATGCCCAAAATTCATATATGCCATAAAGGGTGCCGGGCTTATTGCTCTTAGTTGCTGATAAAAAGTCCAGGCATCACCGCGCGCCATCGCCGAAAATCGCTGTGCCAAGTTAACCTGATAGCAATCGCCTTCATGAATATAGGTTTTGATTGCATTAAAAGCTGCGGCATAAGCCACTTTATCCATGTTGGAACGTACCGCAGACGTTACTTCAAAACTAGCCAGCGCTGTAGTATCGCCTTCGCTTACGCCCTCAAATACTGCACATAGCGACTGCCAATCATCGCGAGTTTGGCGGTCAAAACCATTTGAAACCAAATGCGCTGTTTTGGCGCGGTGATCCACGATAACCGCCCAGTCATAAATACCGATTTGCATCTGTGGGATTAAGCCATCATCTGCTGCTGTATTTTCTAGTTTTTCCAGCCGCCTGGCTAAATCATAGCCAAAATAACCAACTGCTCCGCCGGTAAACGGCCACGCTGATTGATCTGCATGGCGCGGCGTTAAAGCATCATTCACTAACTTGAACGGATCCTCGAGCGATATATGCTTATTATCTTTACTTACTATCTCTGTGAACTCACCATTGCTGGTGAATGTAATAAACGGCTTAGCCACCAGAATGTCATAATGGCCATATTGGCTACCTGCTCTCCCCGTTACTGGGTCCGGTAACTGCCCACTATCTAAAAACATTGCCCAAGGCATGTATGCAATACGTGCAAAATACTGTGCACTATCTGCGAGATAATGCAATTGATGCGTTAACAAACTCATCTGGACAGCCCCAGTGAAGCGACTGCAAAAGCCGGGAAACAAACCTTCGCCATATTCTTGATCAAACCACTTTCTGCACTAATAAAATCACTGACTGAGCGATAGGGAACACCTAACTGCTGTGCAAGTGATGCAGTTAAAAACTCACCAGCACCTGCGCCTATCAATTGTAAAGTAGGCGCTGTATTTTGTTTAGATGACAACTTCGTTAATACAGCCTGCCGCACCAAATTAAGTTGTGCATGCTTAAACGCATGGGCAAGCGCTATCCAAGTAGCTAAGGGTGCGTCATGCGCATCCCAACCCACCATTCTGGCAATACGCCGTGCGCTGGACGCCACACTTCTATCTGTACCATCTGCTGTGTCTGCCATATTGTCATCTGCTGATAACTCACCAGTTAAGGTGTAAACATCAGCTGTGGTCGCAAAGTGCTCGGCAGCGACATTGACTAATTGCCCAGCAAACGGTATTTTTTGCGCCAAAGCCATCAGTGGCGTGCGCACAACCCCAGTATAAACCAACTCATCAAACTGCATGCGTGTTGCATCGGTTAAACCCAACACGTTTGGCTTACCGTCACTTAACAGTGCAATGTCTGTCGTGGTACTGCCAATATCAATAAAAATAGCTTGCGGTAATTTTTGTGCCAAATATTGCATGCTGGCTAACCAGTTCATCGAGGCAATATCACTTGTCACCTGTGCAACCTGTTCCAACACTACAAAGCCCTGCTTGCCTGCAAAAAACCTCAGCTGCACTTCACAGTTAACGGCACTGAGCTTGTGCTGCATAGTCTGCGCAATCGCCAACACGCCGCTGTGCCGATCTGGAAATATATCAGCCAATTCACCTGTCATGGTCACCACATGCGACTCAGCCTGCATTTCTGGCAGAATCGCATCTATGGCTGACTCCAACTCGTCTAGCCCACGCCACAAAGGGCAATAGACCTGCTTGGCATTCAACACATGACCTTGCGCGTTGATTAACACCGCTTTCAGGTGTGCCCCGCCAACATCCCAACCGATGATACGTTGCTGACTCATAGTTGAATGAACACCTGCTTTCTGGCTAGATTCGGCATAGAGAATTTATCGCTTAGTACACAGTCCATGATTAATTGAGCAGGATTATAATCTATCGCCTGCTCCAACCCTACGTAGCTAGTAGTTAAGCGCGGGTTAATTTCAATCACATAAATCTTATCGTCATTTTCCGTGTCCACTATCACATCCACGCCAACATAACCCAGTGCATCTGGCAGCATTTTGGCAATTTTTCTGGCAATCGTTTCAAAGCGTTGCCAATAGGCTGACATGCCATTAATCGTAATTCCAGACAACCTAAAATGATCGCCATCGCGCGTAATATGCTGCTCATTACAACTTAACAGCCAAGCCTTGCCATTACGGCACAACATAGAAAAGCTGGCAGCCACTCCAGCCTGATAAGGCTGTGCTAAATAGTTCAAATAGCGCTCATCTTGCTTAACCCAACGCGTTAAATCATCAATGGAATCAAATAAGCGAATACCATCGCAACCGGCGCCATCCTCTGGTTTAGCGACCCAAGTATTGATATTTTCCGTACTTAGTTGTTCACACTTGCCCGCAACCAGGTCTTCCCCTGCATATACTGGTAAGGTATAAATTTTAGCTTCGCGTAAGGCCTCAAAGCACAATGTCTTACTAGTGCCAATTAAGGTGGCATCAAAGCCACAGCCTAGAAATAAGGCTCCTTTGTCATGGCTTGCGTAACATAACTCACTTAACTCCAGTAAAACACCATTAGTTTCCGGCGCAATCAGCCACACTAGCGCCACACTAGACAGCGCCTCGGTAAAAATATGATTAAATTGTCCAGCTGCTACTGCAATACTATGGCTGGCTAATGGCGACGGTGGAAGTCTCGCATCATGCAAGGTGACAATCTCAAACTGATTTATCTCAGCCAGATGACGCAGCAAAGTATCCCGCATCAGCGTGCCTTCTTTCACCAAAGAGTCAGAGAGTGGTTCGGTACCAAGGCCGCCACTGGTAATGTACTCACAAACTAGTATTTTTTTTAATGCTTCGATGATGAATATTCCTCTTAAATTACATAATTTGGCATATAGCACATATATGGCTTACAAATAGGAAAGCCGCCACGGTATTGCTTAGTTGTATGCCAAAGCACACGGAAGCTGAGATAATACGCGCTGAATCACCAATATCTATAGTCATTGAAAGTGTAGGCTAAGATATAGATTAAACAAAGTGGCTAGCACTAAAAACATATAAGCCAAGCATCCCAACCATTACGCTTCCTGAGATATTAATGCAAATAATTCCAGTGATTGATCTGTTAAACGGTACTGTCGTTCATGCAAAGAAAGGTGAGCGTCACAACTACCGTCCAATCGCATCCGCACTTACCCCCTCAAGCCAACCTTTAGATATCGTTGCCGGATTGCTTGCGCTTTACCCTTTTGAGCAGCTCTACATTGCAGATCTGAACGCGATACAAAAACTTAGCAACACACAAGACTGCACACAAACTAACAACTTTAGTGTGATTACATCTATCGCGCAGCACTACCCTAACTTAACACTATGGTTAGATGCGGGCATCAGCAATACAAATGAACTTGATTTATGGTCGCAACTGCCTGCAAAACTCATTCTAGGCAGCGAAAACTTTTCAAGTATCGAGCAATACCTTGATATCTACCATGCCAGTAGCAGCAAAACCATACTCTCGCTTGACTTCATGCCAACTGGCTACCAAGGTCCACAAGCCTTACTAGAAAGCACAAGGTATTGGCCGCAAGAGATTATTGTCATGTCGCTAGCCCATGTAGGCGCCAACCAAGGCGCCAACCAAGCACTACTATCAGACCTCAAAGCGATGGCAGGCGATTTTAACTTATATGCTGCCGGTGGCGTTAGAGATATAGCAGATTTAAATACGTTAAAGGCATTAGGCGTAAATGGCGCGCTGATGGCCACAGCCCTGCACGCAAAGCAGCTAACCCACCAACAGCTAGTATCACTCAAGTAATAAAAAAGCCCGACTAGTCGGGCTTTTTTAACAGATATAGCAACTACAGCTTGCGACTATTCCAAGTTTGCATGGATAGCGCGCATACCTTCTTCAGTTAAGCCTTTTGCAAAAATCAAATCTGCAATCGTAGCTTCCAAGAAAAGTAATGTTGAAAGCTCAAATTGTGAACCCATTGGCATACCGTTAGTTAACGGGAAGCTACTGTCATTACCAATTTGAATTGTTAAGTCAGCTGCATCAGCCATTGGTGAAGATTTCTTCATAGAAATCACTACTAATTTAGCACCAACTGATTTTGCTTTTTTCACGAATGGTAATAATGTTTCTGTACCGCCTGAACCTGAAACCAAAATCAACAAATCGCCTGCTTTAATTGCTGGCGTTACCACTTCACCGATCATGCTTACATTGTAACCAGCATGTACTAAACGCATCGCAAAGAAACGTGATACAAGTAAAGAACGGCCAGCGCCACCGATAAATGTACGGCCTGCGCCTTCAACCAGCTTCAATAGCTCAGCTGATTTAGAGTTGTCTGTTTCAGCTAGGATGCTTGTTAATTTGTCTAAAATTAATTTTTGACTACTACTCATGATATTTCCTTATCGAATCAATGATTTTAGAGAATACTTAAAATGCCAAAAAAAATCCCGACCCATTACTGAGTCAGGATTTTTTAATCGTTCATTTCAATAAAAACTTATTGAAAAGAGCTTAAATTAAGCGTGAACGATAGCTGTGATTTCAGCAGCAGCAGCAGCTGGGTCAGCAGCGCCGTAGATTGCAGCACCAGCAACGATGATTGTTGCGCCAGCGTCTTTAACTTGTTTAGCTGTAGCAGCTTTAACGCCACCAGCAACTGAGATTTCAACGCCTAGGTTCAAAGCAGCAACCAAAGCTAAGTCAGCAAATGGTGTTTGACCAGCAGCTTGTTGGTCTAAACCAGTGTGCACGCCAATGATGTGTGCGCCAGCAGCAGCAGCAGCTTTAGTAACAGCAGCTTTGTCAGCAACATTGATCAAGTCGATTTGTGCTTTTTTGCCGTATTTGTTAGCAGCATCAATTACACCTTTGATTGTACCCATATCAGAAATACCTAATACAGTAACGATGTCAGCACCAGCTTTGTAGAATGGCTCAGCTTCGTAGAAACCAGCGTCAGCTGTTTTCAAGTCAACTAAGATTTTGTTGTTTGGGAATTTAGCACGTAATGTTTCAAGCAATTTGATACCGTTGTGCTTGATGCATGGTGTACCGATTTCAAGAATGTCCACGTGTGGAGCAACTGTTGTTGCTAATGCAACTGTTGCGTCGAAATCTAATGAATCTAATGCCATTTGTGTTAATGCCATGGTGTTTCTCCGTTTAATAATTTTAAGAATTACATTTTATTGCTATTTTGCGAAACTCGCTCCACATCACACTTAACTAACACTCGCTATTTATGACGAGATAATCAACTAAGATTGACTGTGCTTCGACTTTCACTAGTTCGAATTTAAGTGCCTAAATTCGGCCTCATAAAAAACTGGACACTTATGTTAAATGCCCAGCTAACTTATGTCAATTCTAAAGCGATACGATTACGCTTTAATTACAAAAATAATACCAAAGTATTAAAGTTTTTCGCTTAATGCTGCTTCAAGTTTGTTTTGGTCAACAACGAAACCACGAATACCTTCAGCAAGTTTTTCTGTTGCCATTGGATCTTGGTTTAATTCAAAGCGGAACTCAGCTTCAGTCATTTTTGCTGGAGCTGTTTTAGTCGCGCCAGTATCTTTCAACACTTGTGTCAATGTACCCTCTGTAGCAGCTAGGTCTTGCAACAAGTTTGGTGAAACTGTCAAACGATCACAACCAGCCAAAGCAACTAGCTCGCCAGTGTTACGGAATGAAGCGCCCATTACCACTGTTTTATAGCCATGCTCTTTGTAGTATTGGTAGATAGCGCGTACTGAAACCACACCTGGGTCTGTTTCTTGTGTGTACTCTGTTGTTGGGTTTTTAGCTTTGTACCAGTCTAAGATACGGCCAACGAACGGAGAAATCAAGAATACACCAGCTTCAGCACATGCACGCGCTTGGCCGAAACCGAACAACAATGTTAGGTTACATTGGATGCCTTCTTTTTCTAAGATTTCGCCAGCTTTAATACCTTCCCATGTTGATGCTAATTTGATCAACACGCGATCTTTACTTACGCCTGCATCTTCGTAAAGTTTGATCAATTTACGGCCTTTAGCCACCATTGCATCCAAGTTGAAAGATAGACGCGCGTCAACTTCTGTTGAAATACGACCTGGTACTTCTTTAGTGATTTCTGTACCAATCAATACTGCCAATTTATCAGCTGCATTGTCAATTTGCTCCGCCTTAGTGCCGCCTTGTGCTTTTGCGTATGCAATAGCAGCGTCGATTAAAGGTGCGTATTGTGGCAATTGGCTTGCTTTTAGCACTAATGATGGGTTTGTTGTTGCGTCAACAGGCTTAACAGCCTTAATCGCTTCAACATCACCAGTATCTGCCACGATAGTGGTCATAGATTTCAATTGCTCTAACAAATTAGCCATTACTGCCTCCTAAAAAATTATCTGAATACAACTCATATACAAAATCAAGAGCAAGATTATATCTTAAAAGTAATGATGTTAAAAACTATATGGTGTCATTAAATGGCGACACATGATGCTTTCTGCGATCGTATTCAATAGGTCGATAAATTTTACGACGCTCCAACGGTAGTGAAACGATAAAAGTAGCTCCACGCCCTTCTTCACTATGTACAGAAACGCTGCCACGATGCTTCTTAATAGTGACACTCACAAAATATAAACCTAAACCACTGCCTTCCTGCGCCTGATGCTCGCCCTCTGCCCGACTAAAGCGTTTAAATACTTTGGCGATTTTTTTTGCAGGGATTCCAGGGCCCTGATCAATCACTTTCAGCACCATCGATTGCTCATTGCTGTTTAAGATTACACTGATCACGCCGCGCTCTGGTGAGTATTTAACTGCATTCAGCAGAATATTTGAAACTGCCCTCAACAATAAACCAAAATCGCCTCTTACCCACACGCACTCTTCCGGCAAGTCTTTGTGCAGCTTAAGTTTCTTTGCCATCGACATTTCATACACATCATCAATCGCCTGCTGCGTGAGGCTCACCATATCCAGCTCATGGAACCTGTTCACATTTGCCATCTCCGCACGTGATGCCTGCAAAAACCCTTCAGCCATACTATGTGCACGGATTAACATTTTGCTCATACGCTGTGAGTACTTATTGGCTTCGAACTTATCTAGCAACATCATTGCGGCACCAAGCGGGGCACGAATATCATGTGAAATGAACGCTAAGGTATCGTTTCTACTTTTGTGTAAATTTCGCAAATGCTGTGCAGTTAAATTCACCTTTAAAATTCTTGATTGCAACGGGTCAACATTAGCCTCGTCTAAGTTATCCTCTGTCACCATCCCCAAGGCTGCCAACTCATCACGTAATCTTTGCAACTCTTTATCCAAAGATAATTGAGCAGAATTAAGCTTGCGCCAACTCCAGATTGGATACGCCAACAATACAGCGGCTAATGCACCTGAAGCGGGAATCCATACACTCCACCAATGCATAATAGAAAGTGAAGCTAAGATAATCGTAGAAAAATATATTGCAATCAATGCAACAGATTTCAAAGGTGGCATTCTAGGTAGCCACAATAGAGGCAGCATTGCCAATAATGCACATAGCATAGTGACGACCCAGCTTGGCGCATCCACCACCAATGAAGAGTCCTGCATAGCGGCTATTGCATTAGCATGAAACTCAATACCAGGCATTGGTTGTGAGTAGTTTGAAACTGGTGTGTACAATACATCACCGCCCCCTAGTGCCGTCACACCGACCAGTACAATCTTATCCTTGAAAAAACCAGATGAATATTTATTGGCCAATACATCTACATAAGATATCTGATCAAAGTGTCTGGGTGGTCCGAAGAAATCAACTTTACGCGGCGAATAAGAAACCAAGCGTTGCGCAGCATCATCTAGAGCACTCAACTTCGATGGGTGAATAACAGGAGGAACCGTATTTATATAAGCAGGGAGTAGGTGAGCTACTTGCAATACTGATTGTGAAAAGTGTGGCAAGCCTACCGTGGATAAGTCAGCTGCAGACACACCTTCCCATAAGTAAAGGCTGCGTGCAACGCCATCGGCATCTAGCGAAACGTTCAGGCGACCTAAGCCAGCCACAGCAGAAGCCAACGGCGGAATAGGTAGACTTTGCTTAACGGCTCCGCCCACGTAAGGAGCCTCAAGCAAAACAGGCAAGACGACATTGCCGGCACGTTTAATCGCTTGCGCAAAAGCGTAGTCGACCTCTTTAGCATCGCGCTCTGGCTCAGAAAAGACAACACCAAAGCCTATTGCCTTCGGTTTCTGATTGATTAAATGATTGATAAGCACAGTATGGAACCGCCTAGACCAAGGCAAGTTACCAATCGCATCGATACTCGCCTCATCAATTGCAACAATCACGATATTGTCTGGTGCATTTTTGAAACTTAGGCGTTGCCCTAAATCATAATAAAAATGATCAAACCGAACTAAAACTTCGCTTAAACTAAATGTACAAGCTATGAGGGCAAGTGCAATGGCTGTAAAAAACCGATCGTTTATTTGCATAAATCATTTACAGATTTATAGTGATTGTGTGAATGAGTTGCAGCAACGCAAGATTGCAATATCTCATCCGCAACGGCAATACTTGCCAAGCCGAATGGCAAATCTACTATACAGTGGGAAAGTTTTTTTATTTTTATGGTTATCATGCAGGTTATTTTTCAAACTGTAACTGACGCACAAAATACCACGAACCATCCTATTTTTTTCAATATCTAGCAATACTGATTTGTTAAGTTTTGTAAATTGTCTGCATCTGACAATAGCAACTCGCTAACGATTACGCTCTAAGCGATAGCCCTGCTGGTAAATTGAAGTTAATCTCCAGCCATATTCTGACGTCAACTTTAGTTTCGTGCGTAAATGACTAATATGTACATCTACCTTGCGCGTCTCTACCTCAGAAGTGGCACCCCACACCACATTCATCAAATGCACCCTTGATAGCAAAGCGCCTTCATTTTTCAAGAAGTACAATGCCAAATCAAACTCTTTGTCAGTTAACCTCACCTCTTCTCCAGCAAGTGTTGCTACCCTCAACCTAGTGTCAAACGTCAATGCACCGAATTCATAATTCGTTTTATCAACCAACTGATTGGATGTGCGTCTTAATAGTGCATGAATACGCGCCATTAAAAGAGGGCGACTGGCTGGCTTGACCACATAGTCGTCTGCGCCAGCTTCAATCACACGAACAATATCCTGCTCTTCAGACCTGCCAGTAAAAAAAATGATGGGGGGTAGCTTTTTAGCTCTAAGCTTAATGCTCACCATGACATCTGGTCCTTCCATGTCTGGCAAAGCCCAATCAAACACACATAAATCATATTGCTCATGTGAGAACTGGCGTAAGAAATCTAGCCCAGTTTTAAAATGATCCACCTCAAAATTATCTTGTTGTAGCCACTCTACCAACACCTCGGCAAATGCCAGATCATCTTCCAACAATGCAATTTTCATTTATATTTTTTATTCCGAATGGTTGATGTTTACTGCGTAAATACACTTAACTGCCTGTAGCATCTGAGCAACGCCTGACAGTAAATAGCTAGAACGAGATAATTATGATGACGTGCTTTTTATGTTGCAAGTGCCAAATCACTCGCTAGCAAGGTAGCCACAGTTAAGTCTGCACTCGTACCCGGGTTGATTTTTCTTGCTTTAAGTGAGGCATCCCAAACAAGCAGTTGCTTCTGCATCAGTTTAGGACTGTGCGTAGCCCAATAGTTAGATTCCATCTCCTTAGCCTCCTGCATCAGGAGGTTAGCCATTTGCTCTCCATGCTTGCGTAACACATGCGTATCGGCATATCTGGTCAAAAAACCTAAATATAAGGCAGTGGTTGCCCAAGCCGCATTTTCCCACTTCAGCAAGGCATCGGCATATAAATTAACGCCAAAGTCCACTATATCCTGAAAGTAATTCGCATACTGCCAGGAAATGCGATCCTTATCTTGTGCTGAACGCATCATCTCCAACAGACTAATCTGAGGGGACTCATGTACGTCATGCTGATCAGAGGCACCCAAACCGCCTGGGTTTGCCAACACAATCGCCTTAGCAACCCAAACTGCATCATCTACGCTCAGCTGATCTAACGTTTTGTGCAACTGCCCCCATAGCGATTGATTAGCTTGCAAACTAGAAGCCGCATGTAGCAACGGAGCGCATAGCAAAAGCATGCCTAAATTGGTATTTTGTCCGACTGCGCTTTGGGTCGCTTCCACAGAGTAAAAAACACGCTCACCTACAGAAAGTCCTAGCCTAGCAATAGGCTCTGCCGTTACATCAGCACTTTGAATAAAGTCCTGAATCGTCATACCATGACCATCTGAGAACGCATGCACATTGCCAGGCTTTAATGCTTGCAGCTCGGCCATACATGCGTTTTTATAGGCTTGCGCTAATTGCACAGGTGTCAGCTGATTAGACATCACTCATCACCCTCGCTCAACTTTTGCAAAAAATCATCCACCAAAACTTCTGCAATATTAAAATTCGTCACGCTTTGCAGGCCGCGCCATGCCGGAATACTGTTGACCTCCAACACATAATATTCACCAGTCGCAGCTTGGATCACATCTACGCCGCAATAATCTATATCAACCGCTTTAGCGGCTTTCAAGGCAATCTCCGCCATTGCATCATCAGCCTCAACCGCCTCACAGCGCCCGCCGGCTGCAACGTTATTGACAAAGCCACTACCCAACCTGCGCATGGTAGAAACCACTTTACCAGCCACGACAAATACACGGTAATCGTGCGGCGCATCTGCTGTTTCGATGAACTCCTGGAAGTAATAGACACCATCCACGTATTGCTGCATCGGCACGGGCAGAGCTTCTTCTGCCTCTAATTTACGCACACCCTGCCCTTGCGAGCCGAACAGTGGCTTTAATACTAACTGTTGATTATTCCGCGCAGCCTGCTGACGTACGGTTTCAGCCTGCTGCCTAGACTCACATGCCCAAGTAGCCGGCGTCATCACCTGATGCTCACGCAACAGGAAGCTAGTCATGGCTTTATCTACAGTACGCTCAATTGCACGCGCTTGATTGTAAATGCGCACGCCTTGCATAGTTAAGAGGTGCAACACATTTAGGCGTGTAATTACCTGCTGTAGGCTACCGCCTGCCACACCACGCACGAAAGCTGCGCGTGGGTTGGTATCAAAACCTGGAATATGAATCTGCGAACGTGGTTGCGAAAGATCAATCACGCAATCTTGTAGTGACACAAAGCTGGTTTCAATCCCACGCTTTGCAAAGGCAAGCTTGAGCTGGTTGCCCTGCCAACCAGCATCATCGGTAAAAATAGGTATATTCAAGTGTGCGTAAAACTAATAATTAAAATGACTCAGGGTTCAATCCACACGCTAACACTTAACGAAACGAGATATTAATCAAATCCGCATTTAACTGACCAGCTTCAAACACATTGCCGGTATCAACGTTTGTAACAGCCACTTTAGCTGGGCTAAACAACATTGGGTCAATTTTATAAAAATCCATCTCGTAGAATTTAAATACTTCTGCAAAGGTTTTACCATAGTCTTTAGACGCACTACTTGGCAAATCTTGAGCCAACTTCGCAGCCGCAGCATCATCCCCCTTCACCTGCAAGCTCACAAAACCGCCAAACAAGATAGCATCGTTGGTTCGGCCCATGCCGGTCATGAAGTCATTCGCGACAGGTGGCAATACTGCTAAACCTGTACCGCTCACGATATTTTCAAGCGGGAAATGCAATGTGTGTGCTTTATGCAAAGCAACTTCCAATACACGGCCTACAATTTGCACCACACCTGCAACGCTGGTGGTTGGCGTCAAAATAATCGTTAATTGCTCTGCAGACATTTTCGTGTCGCGCAAGATTTTTTCAATCACTTCAACTGGCGGTACTTTATCCGTTTCCAGCACGATGCATGTGCTGGTGCCGCTATCTACATAAGCCAGTTCTTTAAACAAATCTTCACGCTGTGCCAATGCTCGTGCCGGACCAGAACCTAATGAAAAGAACTTCTCATGACTAAGCGCCCAACCTGCATATTGGCTAGCTAGACAGGCAAATACGGGTTGTGTTGAGCTTACAGCAATTGCGTCGTGCCAATCAGCAAAACGGTCATCCGCCTGCAAACTCACCTCACCTAAGCCACCCATACAAATTTCGGCAATTAAACGGCCTGCTTCAGCACAGCCTGGAAACTGGATACCAGCATCGACAATGGTACAGCCTGAAGCATGTTTAGAAACACCAACGTGCAAAGTTTCCGCTTGTTCTATTAGCTGTTTTACCAATGGTGCACTAAGCTGGTTAACGCTAGGCTTTGTCGCCAAGGTTTGTGTTGAAGAGGTATTTTGCATTTTTTTCCTTTGCACTACTCATTAGCCCCATTGAGGCAAATTTTTTAATGAGTAGATTGTAATAAATTTTTAATCTGCTGCACTCTAGCCAGCACTACTTTTTTTGCTGCTACTGCATTATCTGCATCGGCAAGCACACTGCAAACTGGAGCACCAGCCACAATCTTTAATGGGGTACTTAGCTGAACGGGCGTATCTGTTACCCAGTCTGGCCAAACCATCTCTGTATTTAACATTACATCAATATCGGTATACACAATAGCATGCGCTTTAGATACCGCTTCATACTTATCTCGAAGCTGGCTAGCACCTGCCAATTGCCGATATCTACACGCTTGCATATGACACTCAAACAAAACGCCATCACTATAATCGTACAAATCAACCGTTGCGCTTAGCCTCGGGTTAATTTCCAGCACGTACACCTGCTCTATGCCTGCGTTTGTTGTGTGCACAATGGCATCTAAACTATTGAGCCCTAGCAGGTCAAATTGAGCGGTTAACTGCCTAGCTGCATCCAATAATTGCTGTTGTACAGCAACAGATAACGCCGCATGACTTACAGCACCGCCATAACGAAACGGCATGTCAGTACTAGCCTTTACCCACTGCTCATTAAAACCCACCACCTCAATCTCTGTACCATTGGCTAAAAACAATAGCGAAACTGGCAAGCCTTCAAGTTTGCGTTGAAAATAATGCTGCTCTAGCCAATTATTTTGCACCAATACTGCTGGCTTGATATGTACGCCACCACTACCGCCACAAAACTTATGTAGATACAAACTTGAATCAACATCGGCAGGTAACTGTTCAAAAGTCTCAGGGTGCTTGATATTCAGTTTTTGCATGACTGCAAAAAACACACTTAAATCTTTGACCGCAGCTAAAGTGGCAGAGGAGTTGCCAATCACGGGAATTAACGCTGCTACCTGTTGCAGTAAATCTGGTTGCGCTTCAAAACCGCTACCGTAAACAAAACCTATAAACTGATTTAGTTGCAAGTCGCCGCTATCTATACGTTCATTTTCTAACGTATGAAGCGCTTGCAACAGGTGTACTGCATCAAACCCACCATTATCATATTTCACTATCAACGCTGTCTCTGCTAATGCAACGGTTTGCGCATCGGAAAATGCATCAATCGCTATAACCCTGTAACCAGCATTGACCGCGGCCTCAACAAAAGGCCGCGCTGATAGGGCAATGATTAAGAGTGAACTTTTAATAACTCACGCGCCAACTTAAATGCCGCTGAAAATTCCAAGTATTTTGGTTTTTCAAATGGTTGGTCTGTTGGTAGCATTTGTTTAAGTAGTTGATGTTGTGTGTTGTATTTCAACTGACCTACAGCAATTGCACCAATGCCGTAGATGTTAGTACCTTCAATTTTCACGCCGTCATCACTTACACTCACGCCTTCCACGCCAAGCGGTGCAACAGCATTAACGTCTGCAACCACTTTTAAGTTCTTAGCAAGAGCCAACTGCGCCTTGCTAATCACTTGAATACCCGCAGCTGCTGAGCAAATCACGATATCAGATTGTGCAAGAATCTCTTCTTTTTTAGCCTCTGTTGTACCGTCAACCACCTTCATGCTGACTTGATACTTTTCATTCCATGCAGCAGCCTTAGGCTCTACAGAAGCCACTGAACTATGCGCAACCATTTGCACATTAGCACCTTGTTGTGCTGCAATAATTGATGCACAGCTACCAACTGGGCCAGTAGAACCAAACACGCTTAATGTTTTGCCAGTCAAGCTCTCGCCAAAATTCTCTTTAAGGTGTGCTTCTACTTTTGCAATCATCGCTGCTGCTGTAGTAAAAGCGCCTGATGGATCAGCAAATGCTGAACAAGCGAAAGGTGCGAACATAGCTTTTTTAGCCGCGCTTAGCATATCCATTGCCAAATCAATATCGCGACCGCCAATAAAAATACCTTCACGTTTAACACCAGAGAGCCCGCGTGAGAAAATTGCATCTTGCGTTAAACCAGTTACCTCAGAGAGCTCAACATTGGTATACGGCACAATTTTATCAAAGCCAGCGTCAAAGGCCATATTGACATCGAACGGACTTGCGTTCTTAGCGGCCGTGAATACATGCAAAATGCTAGCTTTTTCCATTGTTACTTTCCTTAATTTTAGTTTGTTTGTGTTAATTTTCATTAACCTAACCATTGTCAATTTTATACGGTTACGTCGAATTTATTGAATTTTGCACCATGATTGCACGCACTGCAAATTTTCCATGAAAGTGCGCGATCGGTGAAAGTTGTTTTTAATTGCTGTAAATGCTGCTCTGCTTGATTTTTATTCGCAAAAATAGCAAAACCGGTCGGCCCCCATGAGCTTTGCCCAAAACATGGAACCCCCATGGCTTCAAGGCGCTCAAGTACAGCACTGACCAATCGGCTTGCGTACCTGCCGCCTTGTACAGGTAAAAAGTAATCTCCCACATGCTGTTGAAGCACCTGGACACTTTGCCCAAAAGCAATTAGGTCACGCTCTACCAATGCCGGCATGGCTTGCATTAGTACGTGCCTACACAAATGGGCTGCCAGACTTTCTGGGAAAGTTGGCAATTCATTAAACGCAACTTTCTCTTGCTCTCCATGAATACCCGGCTCACTTGCATCAAAAATTAATAATATAGCCCACTCTTCAGGAAAATCATACCTAGCCAACATCGGTGGCGGGCTTGAATGTGAAGCGGACACTGCACGCCCACCATCCACCAGTAAACCACCATAATCAAATGCAGAGATACCAACGCCAGAACGCCTACCGCGTCCAGTTAATGTGGCTATCTGCATGCTCGTTAAATTAAGCTGATACAAATGACTAATAGCAGAGCCAGTAGCCAGCGCCATTTGGGTACCAGAGCCCAAACCTGAATGTTCAGGCACAGCCTCGCTGATATTGACTTCAACTGACTCAGCAATATTCATTGCACTTAAAATCTGCTGAGACACTTTAGAAATTCTCGCAATCACAGACTCCGGCACATTGCTTGCCCCTGATACCTGTAACGATTTAGAGCGCTTAGCACTTAGTACCAGGTTAGGCTCTGTAAGGCTCAAACCTATACTGCCGAATTTACGCCCAAGCCCACCATGCAAATCAAAAAAGCCCATGTGCAAACGACCACTGGTTGACACCTCAACACTAGCGGCCATTGATCATACCTACTGAACTGATTTTTAGTGGAACGCGCTTGGTTGAAGCGCAGTGTTCTGGGTAAGATTGCATAGTGACGATCGCATTAATAATGATAATTAGTTTCTTATTTTATTTTAGCTTAGGCTAAGCAATTTTCCTACGGTATAACATTCATGTCCCAATAATTTTAGTGTTAGACCTCATTTAAAAAAGCAAAGATTTTATTCAATGTGCAGTTTTTCAGGTGACAACCCCAACATAATTAGGCAAAATGAGGGATTATATAAATAATCTAACGCATTCACCTCCCCTTCTACGCACAAGGCACTGCCCTAACGGGGTAAGAAGCCTTAAACGAAGCGTGAGTATCGAGTATATAGAATTAGAAAATTAATCATTTGTTTGAAACTAAGGAACTATCATGTCAGCCCACGTTATTCCATTTGAAAATTTACGCAACGTAGACGTCCCTTCAGTCGGCGGTAAAAATGCATCGCTAGGCGAAATGATTTCTCAGCTATCTGCAAAAGGAGTACGGGTCCCTACTGGCTTTGCTACTACAGCAGATGCCTATCGTGAATTTTTAGCTCAAAATGGCTTGGATGCCAAAATCAATGCTGAGCTTGATAAACTGAACGTCGATGACACACAAGCCCTCGCCGCCTGTGGCAAACAAGTGCGCGAATGGATTATGGCTGCACCATTTCCTGCTGCGCTGGAAAAAGCAATTGCAGAAAACTATGAAACCCTGATTGCTAAATCAGGCAACGGCGCCACATTTGCTGTTCGCTCATCTGCAACTGCAGAAGATCTGCCAGACGCATCATTTGCTGGCCAACAAGAGTCATTCCTCAACATCCATGGTTTAGATAACATCCTGCACGCAATTAAAGAGGTGTTTGCTTCTTTATACAACGACCGTGCAATTTCATACCGTGTGCATAAAGGCTTTGTCCACGCCGATGTTGCACTTTCAGCAGGCGTACAACAAATGGTACGTAGCGATATTGGTTGCGCAGGCGTCATGTTTACAATTGATACTGAGTCTGGCTTTAAAGATGTCGTGTTTATCACATCATCTTACGGCTTAGGTGAGACAGTAGTCCAAGGTGCGGTGAACCCTGATGAGTTCTACGTACACAAACCAACACTAGCACAAGGCAAACCTTCTATCGTACGTCGCACTATGGGTTCTAAACTCATTAAAATGGTATTCAGTGACGCAACACGTGCAGGTAAAAGTACACACACTGTAGAAGTGGATCAAGCAGATAGCGACCGCTACTCATTATCAAATGAAGACGTACTAGAACTAGCACGTTACGCAATGACAATTGAGGCGCACTATGGCTGTCCAATGGATATTGAGTGGGGCAAAAACGGTGTAGATAACAAACTCTACATTTTGCAAGCTCGTCCTGAAACTGTTAAATCACAAGAAGCGGCCAATAATGTCACAGAGACATTTAAGCTCAACAAACACAGCGAAAAACCATTAGTGGTAGGCCGTGCTGTTACTCAAAAAGTAGGTGTAGGCCCAGTACGTATCGTGCTAGACCCAGCAGATATGCACCTAGTGCAACCAGGTGATGTATTAGTGGCTGATATGACAGACCCTAACTGGGAGCCTGTGATGAAACGCGCGAGCGCTTTGGTTACCAACCGCGGTGGCCGCACATGCCATGCAGCAATTATTGCGCGTGAATTAGGCATCCCGGCGATTGTTGGTGCAGTGAACGCAACCGATGTCTTACGCGAAGGTGAAATCGTTACCGTGTCATGTGCGGAAGGCGAGTCAGGCTTTGTTTACCACGGTGAAATCGAGTATGACGTAAGCACACAAGCTGCTGCTGCACTTAAGACTGCACCATGCAAAATCATGATGAACGTTGGCAACCCAGACATGGCATTCAGCTTTGCCAAAACTCCGAATGACGGCGTAGGCTTGGCACGTTTAGAGTTTGTGATCAACAACATGGTCGGCATCCATCCAAAAGCAATTTTAAATATGGATGCAATGCCAACCGCGATTCAAACCACAATTAAAAACCGTTCACGTGGCTACGCTACACCTAAACAGTTCTATATCGACAAAGTAGCAGAAGGCGTTGCAACCATTGCAGCAGCGTTCTATCCAAAACCAGTGATTGTGCGTACCTCTGATTTCAAATCAAACGAGTACAAAAAATTAGTTGGCGGCGAAATCTACGAGCCAGATGAAGAAAACCCAATGATTGGTTTCCGTGGTGCGGCACGTTACATGGCAGAAGACTTCAAAGAGTGTTTTGCGATGGAATGTATCGCCATGAAAAAAGTACGTGACGAAATGGGTTTGACCAACGTTGAACTGATGATTCCTTTCGTTCGCACTCTGGCTGAAGCCAAAGCGGTCACTGAGATTATGGCTGCCAATGGTCTTAAACGTGGTGAAAATGGCTTACGCCTGATCATGATGTGCGAGATTCCATCTAATGCATTACTTGCAGAGCAGTTCTTGGCTTACTTTGACGGCTTCTCAATTGGCTCAAACGACCTTACCCAACTGACATTGGGTATGGACCGTGACTCAGGCATCCTTGCAGATGGCTTTGATGAGCGTAATGACGCGGTGAAAGTATTGCTCAAAATGGCAATTAGCACCTGTAACCGTTTAGGCAAATATGTAGGTATTTGCGGTCAAGGCCCATCAGACCATCCGGACTTTGCAGAGTGGTTAGTAGCGGAAGGCATTCAGTCTGTATCACTTAATCCTGATACGGTTGTTGCAACTTGGCAGCGTCTTACAAAGTAGTCAACCAACAATGGATAGACTGTCATGATCAAGCGCACCGCATTCTTCGTTTCTGACGGCACAGGTATTACGGCAGGCGCATTAGGTAAGTTACTGGAGCACTTCCCCAGCACTCACTTTACACAAGTGCGCTTACCGTTCACCAACACGCTGGAAAAAATTAAGCTAGCACAAGAAGCCATCGTCCATGCGACAGAAGAAGACGGCGGTCGCCCAGTTGTGATTATGACCTTAGGTGACATTGCTTTACGCAACTCGCTTAAGCAATGTAACGCCTACTTTATTGATCTATTCAATACGTTTATTGACCCTTTAGGCTTAGAGCTTGATCAAAAACCACTGACTGGCGCAGGTATTGCGCATAGCGTCATGGGCAGTAGCTACAATGAGCGTATGGAAGCCATTAACTTTACGCTAAACCATGACGATGGAATGACCAACAACGGCCTGGAAGAAGCTGAAGTGATACTGGTGGGTGTATCTCGTTGTGGTAAAACCCCAACCAGCGTTTACCTCGCGATGCAGTTTGGTGTGAAGGCTGCGAACTACCCACTGATTCCTGAAGACTTTGAGCGTGGCACACTACCAGCAGTGCTTCATAAGCATATAGGTAAAATTTTTGGACTGACCATTAAAGCTGAACGTCTGCATGCGGTACGTAACGAGCGCAGGGCTGGCAGTTTTTATGCTTCATTGGATAATTGCCGTCAGGAAATTGCAACGGCCGAGACGCTCATGCGCAATGCAGGCATTACTTGGGCAGACTCGACAAGTCGCTCAGTAGAGGAGCTTTCTGCAATTATTCTAGAAAAAATGCGCCACCCAGCCATTAGCAAATAGTCGGCTTAACGTTAACACAACAATAAAAAAAGGTGCTTATCGCACCTTTTTTTATTGCAGAAACACGACTACTTTAGACTAGGTTTAATCTTACTCAGAATCTCAGCTGCATTTGGCTTTACGTCACTACTGAAAGCGTAAACATCATTGCCACCAGGCAAAATAACATATTTGAAGAAATTCCAACTGGGTGCCTGCCCTGTTTTTGCAATCAACTGCTGATAAAATGGATTTGCTGTTTTACCACTCACTGAAGATTTACTGATCATTGGAAACTTAACTGAATAAGTTAACTTACAAAAATCACCGATTTGTTTGTCGTCACTCAACTCCTGCTTAAAATCATTGGATGGAAAGCCTATGACTAACAGTCCTTGATTTTTGTATTTACTATACAAGCCCTCAAGCGCTTCAAACTGTGGGGTAAAACCACACTTGCTAGCAGTATTCACTACTAGAATGGGTTTATCTTGATAATCACACAAGTTGATTTTTCCACCCTGTAAGGTGGAGAACTGATGGTTGTATAACGCAGAACAAGCAGCATTCGCCATATTTGTCAGTGATAACATTCCTATTGAAAGTAACGCTAATAAGCCGGTTTTTAAAGCACTAGATGAAAAGTACATTTCTACTCACTTAACAATCAATAATATAGATGATACTGTGACTGGGCTTTTTATATTAAATTCCATCACTAATCCTTAATGCCTAAGATACTGCACAGCAGCAACACCTAATGCGGCCATTATAAGAGCGCCAAACATATGAGTAAATGCATGAAGGGCTGCTAAATAATAATCATGTCGATGCAGCAAGGATAAACTTTCCCCGGTAAAGGCAGAAAACGTAGTCAAGCCGCCCAAAAAACCAGTCGTCACAAATAGACGTACACTTGGGTTATCCAGTTCACCTAACCCAATCAGCCCCATCGCCATTCCCATCAGCAAGCCACCACTCAGGTTAGCAATAAGCGTACCTAGCGGCAAGTTGGGCATGATTGCGTTAAAGGCAATTCCTAAGCCCCATCGGCACCAAGCACCCAGCGCTGCTCCTATGCCAACAGCAAACGTGTTCGTAAAATTTATTGTGGAATTCATATTCTTAAACCCAGATTTAGCATCGTCGTATAGTAAAATCTTTTTATCAGTTTTAGCCAATACTAAAATAAACATAAGAACTTTAGCGAGAAAATCATGGCAATGAAAGTGTTATTTGTGAGCTCTGAAGTTTTTCCACTGATTAAGACCGGTGGATTAGCAGATGTTAGCGGCTCCCTGCCCACTGCATTACAAGGACTAGGTGTTGATATTCGTATACTGGTCCCAGGCTACCCTACTGTATTAGCAGCATTAAAAGACCTAAAAACCATTGCATGGGTAGACCATCTACCACATATTGACCAAGCTGAGATACAGCTTGGCACAATAGAGAGCACACAAGTCAAAGTATTGGTAATCAAAGCGCCTAGTATTTATGAACGTAATGGCGGGCCGTATGCAGACCCACAAGGATTGGAGTGGCAGGACAATCCGATTCGCTTTGGCGTGTTATCAAAAGTTGCGGCCATATTAGCTAGCGACCATTCACCGCTTAAAGATTGGCATCCAAACATTGTCCATTGCAATGACTGGCAAACAGGCTTAACGCCGGCCTATATGCAACTCACTGAACACGCCCGCGCTAAATCTATCATCAGCCTGCACAACATGGCATTTCAAGGATGTTATCCGCCACATTGGGTAACCAGTTTGGGCTTACCTAGCGCAAATTTCACGATAGAAGGCTTTGAATACCACAACCAACTCTCATTTTTAAAAGCAGGTATATTCTATGCCGATGCCATCTCGACAGTGAGCCCGCGTTATGCACAGGAAATCCAAACAACTGCTTTTGGTTTTGGCTTGGAAGGCCTGCTAAGCAAACGCGGCCATGAAATTAAGGGGATATTAAATGGTATTGAAACCGATGAATGGAATCCGGCAACTGATCAGTATTTAACCAAGCATTACAGTGCTAACAAGCTGGCTGGCAAGAAGCAAGTTAAAAAGGCATTACAACAACAACTTGGGCTCGATATCGATGCAGATGCACCATTGTTGGGCGTGGTAAGTCGCCTCACTCACCAAAAAGGCTTGGATATGCTGTTACCTCATCTGCAAAGCCTAATCAATCAAGGCTGCCAGTTTGCATTGTTGGGTGGGGGGGAAACTGAATTAGAATCAGCATTTTTAGAGATTGCAGCACAAAACCCTAACCGTGCCAGTGTCACGATCGGCTATAACGAGCCACTATCTCACCAAATCATGGCTGGCTGCGATATGTTTGTGATGCCCTCACGTTTTGAGCCTTGCGGCTTGAATCAGTTATACGGCTTAGCCTATGGCACACCACCTATCGTGAACGCCACTGGCGGGCTTGCAGACTCCATTATTGATGCAGATGCAACACACTTAGGCAATAAAACTGCCAATGGTTTTGTAATGGTAGAAGCGAGTGCTGATGGCTTAATCGCAAGCATCCAACGTGCTTTAGATATGTTCAGAGCTGAACCGAAAGTCTGGAAACAGCTGCAAACAACGGGAATGTCTCAGGATTTAAGCTGGGATAAAAGCGCTCAAGAATACTTAGCTTTATACCAAACGCTCATTTAAATACACCTAAAAAAAGAAGGGGTAAAAGTTGGCATGCTTGATGCTTATATAAAATCAAGCTTACATATCTCCTAAGCCGATTTCTCCCCTTCAGGCGCCTTTAGTTGGCGCCTTTTTTTATCTGCGTTTTCAGTGACGAATCAATTGAGTCATTAATCCGTTAATAGGCATTCGCCACTTAAACCCACATTACTTCACAATAAAGTGTTCGCGGTAGTATTTAAGCTCATCAATCGACTCATAAATATCAGCCAATGCCTCATGACGGCTTGCCTTTTTAAATCCTGAATAGATTTCTGGTTTCCATCTGCGTGCAAGCTCTTTAAACACGCTTACATCTAAATTACGATAATGGAAGAAGCTCTCTAACTCTGGCATATATCGCGCCATGAATCGTCTGTCCTGACAGATTGAGTTACCGCACATCGGTGACTTGCCTGATGGCACATGCGCCTTAAGGAACTCTATCATTTGAGCTGAAGCTTCAGCTTCACTTAATGTAGATGCTTTTACTTTGTCGATCAGACCAGAGCGACCATGTGCGCCTTTATTCCAAGCGTCCATGCCATCCAACACCTCATCAGTTTGATGCACAACAAACACAGGTGACTCTGCCAATACATTTAAATCTGCATCGGTTACCACCGCTGCCAATTCCAAAATACGGTCAGAATCTGGAAGTAAGCCACTCATTTCCATATCAAGCCAAATTAAATTATTCTGATTCGTCGTATTGTCTGCTGCTGCCATCATGATTTCCATTAAAATGAGTGTTATTGAGTAAACTGGGTGAACCATCACATATAAAATGCTTCACAATACGTATATTAACTTAATTCAATTCTTAAACGAACGATAAAATGGCTCACACTCTCACCATCACTTTTATTAGCTTGCTGATTGCAACCACATTTGTACGTATATGGCTGGGCAGACGTCATATTGCACATGTGCAATCTCATCGCAACCAAGTACCTCAAGCTTTTAGCGAAAATATTGCACTAGAAGCGCATCAAAAAGCGGCGGACTACTCTGCTGACAAAACAAAATTAGCCCTGCTGGAAGCCACAGTGCAAGCCGTCTTATTGGCAGCACTAACCATTGGCGGAGGCTTGCAATGGATAGATGATGCATGGCGCAACCTGATTGTAGATCATGAGATTGCACGTGGTGCACTAGTGATTGTGAGTGCAATGCTGGTGAGCAGCTTGATTGATTTACCGTTTGAATACTATAAAACATTTGTCGTGGATGAAAAATTCGGCTTTAACAAAATGACGCCAGCGATGTTTTTTAGCGACTTAGTGAAACAAAGCGTTGTAGGGATCATTCTAGGAGCACCAATTCTGTTTGCTGCACTATGGTTGATGCAAGGGGCTAGTCAATACTGGTGGCTTTATCTTTGGATAATCTGGAGTGCTTTCAATTTGATTATGCTTGCGGTATACCCAACGTTTATCGCCCCATTTTTCAATAAATTCACGCCATTAGAAGACCAAGCGCTAAAACAAAGAATCGAGTCACTCTTAACCAAATGCGGCTTTAAGTCTCAAGGCCTTTTTGTGATGGATGGCTCAGCACGCAGTAGCCATGGCAATGCTTACTTTACCGGTTTTGGTGCATCAAAACGTGTTGTATTTTTCGACACTTTATTAGACAGATTAAATGCGGATGAAATTGAAGCGGTATTAGCACATGAGCTTGGCCACTTTAAGCACCACCATGTGATTAAGCGTATTGCCATGATGTTCTTTGTAAGCTTTCTCGGTTTAGCGTTACTTGGCTGGCTGATGAATCAGGATTGGTTCTATATGGGTCTTGGTGTCAGCGAGGCAAGCAACCATATGGCGTTAGTACTATTTTTGCTTGTTTCACCAGTGTTCTTATTTATCTTAAGACCAATCATGGCGAGCTACTCGCGCAAAAATGAATTTGAGGCAGACAGCTATGCTGCGCAACATGCAAATGCTAAATACTTGATTGAGGCTTTGGTCAAATTGTATCGTGACAACGCGTCTACTTTAACGCCGGATCCACTACACTCTGCGTTTTATGACTCACATCCACCAGCAAGTATACGAATTTCAAAATTAGCGGCGTATACTAGTTAGCATCCTCTTAAAAAAGGTGAGCGAAATGAAGTTACTGCGATATTTAGTGTTACTGTTCATTAGCTGCAGTGCGTTTGCCGAGCCTTTTCAAAATGCAGATGCAGCGGCGGGTCAATCGCTGGTTAAACAGCATTGTATCCGCTGTCATGCCGCTAGCTTTGGTGGTGATGGCTCGGGCATTTACACACGTGAGTTTCGTAAAGTAAAAAATTCGAGCGCATTAGCTGCACAAATACGTAATTGCAACACCATGTTAGGCCTGAAATGGTTTGAAGATGAAGAGCTTAACGTTGCAAAATACCTTAACCAACAATACTATAAATTTACAGAATAGCGGGCACGTGAGTATCTCAATTAATACGCAAGATGAAACAGGCTTGCAAGGCACTGTGGTTGCCGCTTACGGCAAACGCTACCAAGTAGAACTCACGGATACCAAGCAGCGCATCAGTTGCGTTACTCGTGGTAAAAAAACCGATCTTGCTTGCGGTGATTTTGTTTTAGTCAAACTCACGGATAAACACGAAGGTGTGGTTGAGTCTACCCTGCCCCGCAAAACGCTGCTGTTTCGTAGCAACGCGTTTAAAAGCAAAATGCTGGCTGCCAACGTCACACAAATTATTATCGTATTAGCGACACAGCCTAGCTTTTACGAAGCCCTACTCAACCGCTGTTTGATTGCAGCAGAAGCGGCCGGCATTAAAGCACTGATTGTACTCAACAAGTGTGACCTGACCGATAACCATGATGCTCTGAACAAGTTGGGGCTGTATACCAAACTGGGCTATCAGGTATTACCGTTATCAGCAAAACAAGATATCTCTAGCCTGAGACCATATCTGCAAGATGAAATCAGTATTCTGGTTGGGCAATCGGGCATGGGCAAATCCACTATCATCAATGCACTATTACCATCCGAAGCCGTGCGCACGCAAGAGGTCAGCCAAGTGCTGGATAGCGGCAAACATACCACTACGGCAGCGCACTTATATCACCTAGACGCAAGCAGCCAGCTCATCGACTCACCAGGTTTGCAAGAGTTTGGCTTACACCATTTGAGCACTGGTGAGCTGGAACATGCATTTATTGAATTCAGGCCATTTCTAGGAAAATGCAGGTTTAACAACTGCAAGCACCTGCAAGAGCCTGATTGTGCGATTACCGGAGCGCTGCAACAGGATAAAATATCGGCAGAGAGATTAGCGATTTATAAAATGTTACGTACTGAGATTTCTCACCAAATATAGCAATCAATCACAGGTATGGTATGACAACCGCTTTCATTACTCACCCTGACACTTTATTGCACATCATGGATGGCAACCATCCAGAATCGCCGGCGCGTATCACTGCCATTAAGAATGCGCTGGTTAAGCAAGGCATTTACCAGCATCTTGCCGTATACGAAGCACCAGCTGCAAGCGATTCGCAATTGGCTCGCGTCCACCATCCGGATTACATTAAGCACATTCGTGCACTGTCACCCAAGGCAGGCTTAGTGCAACTGGATGCAGATACCGCCATGGGCCCGATGAGTTTATCCGCTACCCTGCATGCCAGTGGCGCCGCAGTGCTTGCAACCGACTTAGTCATGCAAGGAAAAGTAGATAACGCTTTCTGCTGTGTTAGACCGCCAGGCCACCATGCGGGTCGTGCCAATAGCGCAGGATTCTGTATTTTTAACCACATTGCAGTTGGCGTTGCACACGCCTTAGCCCAATATAAAGTCCAACGTGTTGCGATTATCGATTTTGATGTGCATCATGGAGATGGCACAGAAGATATTTTCAAAAGCAATCGACAAGTTATGCTTTGCTCAACATTCCAACACCCGTTTTACCCTCACCGTGGGGCTGATACACGTACAGCAACTATGATTAACATACCTTTGGCAGCAAATACAGATGGAAAACAATACCAACAAGCGTTTAACCACGAGTTTTTACCTGCACTCAACCAATTCAAGCCTGACATCATTTACGTTTCAGCGGGGTTTGACGCACATATTGATGATCCATTGGCAGACATGCATTTAATTAATCAAGACTATGCGTGGATAACAACTTTTATTAAACAAGTGGCTAAACAGCATGCACAAGGACGAGTCGTTTCATTACTAGAGGGTGGCTATCATTTACCTGCATTAGGACAAGCCGCCAGCACGCACATCAGTGTTATGATGCAGCCATAAAATAAGACGTTGAATGATGCATGGAATGAAACGATAATGTTTACTGTGCATCGAGTGTTGAGTATGTATTGCCAACAACAATGGGTTAAAACTATGCATACGCAGATTAAGGTAACCCATACTGCTAATGTATAAAACAACTTTCAGGACCTTATCAATTGACTGACATTCGCAAAGAACAGACTCCAGTACATGCACTGGCAATTGGTATGTTTGTGTGCGAGCTTGACCGACCTTGGCTTGGTACGCCTTTTTTATTAGAAGGCTTACTAATCGAAGATGCAGAACAGATTGCTACACTGATGGCTTTGTGTGAGTTTGTCTATATAGACCGTACTGTTTCTCTTGGTGAGCACTATTTGGCACCGCAAAAGAAATCGATTGCAGTGCAACACCATGCTTCAAGCAACATATATCAATCAGCGGTATCAAGCCTGCCCACAGCAGGCGCTCACCCACAAGGCAGTAAACTTAGCCAGAGCAAAGAGCAGCTTTCCTTTTTTAAGGTGATTCGTGAGATTCAAGACTTCAAACAGGATTTCAATCAGAGTGCAGCGCAAACGGCCAGCCACAACAGCACGAACGTCAACCTGAGCTATTTAAGCCAAGAAGCCGAACTTGATACTGAAGGCGCGCTCACGGACCTGACTTTATCCAAACAAATTAAAGCAGATTTATCACGCTTTGTATCTGGGCTAAAAGGCTGGCGACCAAATTTAAAAAGAAGGATGAACTCTCTTTCTACCCAAGCTGATCAAAATAAAACGCTTGCCGATTTAGACACCGCCACACATCTGCACCATACATTGATTGAAGAAAAACACCCGGTAGAGCAAGAAATCAGCACAATCTACCCGACTTATGAGAAAACACAGCAAGTCACGCGCGAGTTCTTTAATGCAATGGCTGAGGGACAGCTGGTAGATTTAAATAAAGTGGATGAAACCCTCAATGAGATGGTCGATAGTATTGAGCGTAATTCAGATGCACTGTTGTGGTTGGCACGTTTAAAACAAACAGATGACTACTCTTACAACCATGCGCTCAATGTTTCTATTATGCTGATGGCGCTCGCCAACTTCATGGCCCTGCCAAAAAAGCAGATTAAAGACCTGGGTCTAGCCGGTCTATTACAAGATATCGGCAAAGTAAAAATTCCTAAAGATTTGCTACAAAAGAGAGAGAAAATCTCGGCAGAAGAATATGAAATATTTAAAAAACACGTAGATTACGCCTTAGCATTATTGGAGGTTACCAGTAGTCTTTCCAGCACCACCATGATTGCTGTATCCCAGCACCATGAACGCATCGACGGTAGCGGCTACCCATTTCAGCTGAAAGGTAAGCAAATCAGTCTACCGGGACAAATGGCCGGGCTGGTTGACACGTATTGCGCACTCACTAGTAACAAGGCTTATGCCAAAGGCGTTTATAATCAATCTGCTCTAGAAAAAATACATGCACTGCGCGACAGCAAATTTGACGGGCATTTAATTGATCAATTGGTGCAGTTCTTAGGTATGTATCCAGTAAGCTCTTTGGTCGAACTCAACTCGGGAGAAGTGGGCGTTGTGATTCAGCAGAATAGTGTGCGCCGCCTGTTGCCCAAGGTGATGATTTTACTCAACCCAGATAAAACAAAAAACGAATATCCACCCACACTCAATTTAATCAATGCACCATTAACACCTAGCGGTGAACCATACAAAATCGTCAGGGGGCTACCTCCTGACAGTTATGGTCTCAATATCAATAATTATTTTAGCTAACCTATCACCGCCCAATGAAGAAATTACAAGAAGAAATCTACAGTTCAATAGATCATGAATTCACACTGAATATATCCCCTAATGATTTACTGAACATCATGCAGGCTTATGAATTAAGCCCTAATGACCTTGCTGGACCCTACCATTACACCTCGCCAACAGCAGCAGTTAGCTTCAACGTTAACGCTGTTGGTCTCGTACAGCTATTGCAACAATGGCCAAGGCAATTAAATTGGTCTCAACTCAATCAAGCCATCGATGAACTACTACTCCATTGGTTGCAGGATTACAAAACCGGAGCAAAGTTGGGGGATGCACTCATCCTTTGCCAATCCATAAAATTACACACAGAAGACGCAACGCTATCTCGATACGACCATCAGTTTCATCTGGTGCTGACACACTTATTAGCGCTTGCAACTAACGAGTTTGATCAATATCGGTATAACTATTCCAAGAGCTTTGATTTAACCACTGGCTTACCTAACCACCAGCTAATGCTTAAGCTGATTAAAAAGGCAGAGGCTGAACATATCAATCTGGGTCTGCTTTTACTTAACCTGAATATCAATGCAGATAAAGAAAGAAAAATAAATACTAATCAATCCACACTCGAACTAGCGGCCGTTGATCTCATTCAGCAACACCTGAGCAAAGATACCAGACTGTTTCATATTGGCCCCAATGAGTTCGCAATTGTTATTGAAGACTTACACTTCCCAGCACAGCTCAACCTGATTGCCTCAGAGCTCATTCACGCTTTTGAGTCATCATTGCCACTGGTCAATAACAGCCTGATTGTAAAACCTTACTTTGGTGGCGTCACCACGTTTAAACATACCTCTAAAGCGCACTCGCTGTATGAATGCGCTAAATTGGCGTTGCACCATGCAATGATTAATCATTATCAGATTGAAATGTATGATCAACACATTACCAGCGTATTCTCCAGCACACACTCATTAGAGGAGGCGATTATTGAGGCCTTGCAGAATAATGAATTAGAAGTCTATTTGCAGCCGATTGTAAGCCTGCCTAAGCATGACACTGCGTACGCCACTTGTGTAAGTGCAGAGATGCTCTTACGTTGGCACAATGCAGAGTGGGTTGGTATTTCGCCGATGCGCCTTATCGACACCATCTACAAAAAAGGCTTTGGTAAAATATTTATCCGCTGGCTCATTAACACTGCATGCCAACGCATCGCCGAAATTATCGCTACGCACCAAAATAGCTTTGCATTGACAGTAAACCTGTCCTCGCCTGACCTGTTAGATGCAGACTTGCCAGAGTTGATTGCACAATCTATTGCACTGTGGGATATCCCGGCTAAATCATTGGTAATTGAAATCACAGAAAGTGACTTGCTATTGGATGAGAAAAAAGCGATGTCTGTGATCAATCGGATCTCGCAGCTGGGTTGCTCATTTGCGCTGGATGACTTTGGCACGGGTTATTCCTCTATGACCAGACTGCGTAATATGCCGATTAGCCTGGTTAAAATTGATCAGTCCTTTGTGAAACAGATTGAGCAATCTCCGCAAGATAGAGAGATTGTGCTCTCTATTATCCAGTTGGCGCATAGCTTGGGTAAAACCGTAGTGGCTGAAGGCGTAGAAGAATTAAGCTGCCTAAACATACTCATGGAAATGCAATGCGACAAGATACAAGGTTATTACTATTCAAAATCAATGTCACTCAACGACTTTAATGTATGGCTTTCCAACTTTCAAAATCAACATGCTCTACTTACAGGCAGACATGAATAATTGTTAGTCAATAATCACTGGTAAATAATCGCCTACAACGCCCTAAGCCAATCATCTATCAGCCAACAACTCCACGGAGTGAGGGTATAATGACGATTGTTTATTACGTTCAGCATGTTTGAACGTGCTACTAAAATCACTCTTTGATGACATCAATATGCACATTACTACCCGCCTTGAATTTGACGCAGGCCACCGGATTCCTAACCATAAGAGCCAATGCAAAAACTTGCATGGTCATCGCTATGCAATCGAAATCACGCTATCTGGTGACATCATCACTGCAGAAAATACGTCCGATAACGGGATGGTGATGGATTTTTCTGATGTAAAAGCGATAGCAAAAGACGCTGTCGTTAACGTGTGGGATCATGCGTTTTTGGTGTACCAACATGACTCAGACGTATTAAACTTCTTAAATACCCTGCCTAACCACAAGACCGTTGTGTTCCCAACGGTGCCTACGGCAGAAAACATGGCGGCAGAGGCTTTTAGAATTCTAAAAGCGCGTTACCAAGATACTTACGGTAACCATCTCAAACTAGAAAAAGTACGCTTATATGAAACGCCTAACAGCTGGGCAGATGCTTTAGGCTAATCACTGATTTGGCAGTGCCTGAAACTCTGCCATTAATGCCTCACGCCAATCTGGCAGCTGCACTGAAAAATCTGCACTTAACTTTGTACAATCCAAGTATGAATTAGCGGGACGCACAGCAGGGGTTGGGTAGTCAGCGGTTGTAATCGCTTCAATATTGGCCACTAAGGCCTTAAGAGGCTGCCAGTGGTGTGTTAACTGCAATTGTGCATAAGCATCCACGATGGCCGTTGCAAAACCATGCCAGGTCGTGTGCCCGGCATTCACCAGATGATATACGCCAGAACGCTCGCCATCCCATCGCGCAAGCACCTGTAACACCGCTTGTGCAATACAAAGGCTACTCGTGGGCGCACCGACCTGATCAGCCACAATGCGTAACTGTTCACGCTCTTTAGCTAAACGCAGAATCGTGTGCAAAAAATTCTTGCCATAAGCCCCATATACCCAAGAGGTTCTAAAAATCAGCGATGGCAACCCCACCGAACGAATCGCCTCTTCACCGGCCAATTTTGACTTCCCATACACGCTCAACGGTACTGTGGCATCATTTTCCACATAAGCACCCACTTTATTACCGGCGTATACGTAATCTGTAGAAAAATGTATTAACTTAGCCCCTAGCTTGGCCGCTTCTTCCGCGAGCACACCAGGCGCAATAGCGTTAATCGCATAAGCTAAGTCTGGTTCTGACTCCGCTTTATCAACGGCAGTATAAGCAGCCGGGTTAATAATCAAGTCGGGCTGTATCGCTTGTACTGCCCCGCGAATTGCCTGCGGATTAGATAAATCCAGTTTGTTTCTATCCAAACAAACCAGCTCACCAAACAAGGCTGGCTGCTTAGCCAAGGCTTGCTGTAATGCATGCCCAACTTGACCATTTACGCCGGTCAATAATATTTTTTTATAGTGAGGAGATTGCATTGCTAATGAGAAACCTTATTCAAATACATCCGCATCAGCCAAACTAGCGCCGAGCTGATCTTTAGCAGAAAGTACGGGCGCAGAATGGAGAGGCAAGCTAGCGGTAGGCCATTCAATTCCAATGTCAGCATCATCCCAACGAATGCAGCGCTCATGCTGCGGTGCGTAGTAATCCGTTGTTTTATATAGAAACTCCGTATTATCCTTCAGCACCAGGAAGCCGTGCGCAAACCCTTCTGGCACCCACATCTGGCGTTTATTATCTGAGGATAAAATCGCGCCTACCCATTGACCAAAGGTTTTAGACTGCCTACGTAAATCCACTGCAACGTCAAAAACCTCGCCAGCTACCACACGCACCAACTTACCCTGCGGCTGCGCAATTTGATAGTGCAATCCGCGCAATACATTGGCCGCAGATTTAGAATGGTTATCCTGTACAAACTGTGTTTTAACGCCAGTTAACTGCTCAAACTTTTGCTGATTAAAGCTTTCGAAAAAGAAACCTCGTTCATCACCATACACTTGAGGCTCCAATATGAGCACATCAGGAATTGCGGTTTTAATTACTTGCATTTAGTACACCTGTTCCGTCAGCAACATTTTTAAATATTGGCCATAGGCGTTTTTAATGTAACGATTAGCTAGTTGTTCTAGTGCTGATGCGTCAATATACTGCATACGATAAGCGACCTCTTCTGGGCTAGCTACTTTTAAGCCCTGACGCTTTTCTATGGTTTCAATAAACAATGAAGCCTCAAGCAGCGACTCGTGGGTTCCGGTATCTAGCCATGCAATCCCGCGCCCCATCACCTCCACTTGCAAATCTCCACGCTCAAGATAAGCACGGTTCACATCCGTAATTTCCAATTCGCCTCGTGGCGATGGCTTTAACTGCTCTGCAATACGAATCACATCGTTATCATAGAAATACAAACCAGTAACCGCGTATCTAGATTTAGGCATGGTCGGCTTTTCTTCCAAGCTCACGGCTTGCCCTTGCGCATTGAACTCAACTACACCATAACGCTCAGGGTCGCTTACAGGATAAGCAAAAACGGTAGCTCCTTTATTTATGGTTGCCGCAGCCTGCGTTTTAACTGCTAGCTCATGGCCGTAAAAAATGTTATCGCCGAGTACCAGTGCACAGCTATCATTACCAATAAACGATTTACCGATAATAAACGCTTGTGCTAGACCATCTGGTGATGGCTGCACCGCAAATTGAATAGAAATCCCCCATTGACTACCATCGCCCAGCAGTTGCTGAAAACGCGGTGTGTCTTCTGGCGTTGAAATCACTAAAATATCACGAATCCCGGCCAGCATCAGCGTGGTCAATGGGTAGTAAATCATCGGTTTGTCATAGACCGGCAATAACTGTTTAGAAACAACCTGTGTTACTGGATGCAAGCGCGTACCAGAGCCGCCGGCTAGAATAATTCCTTTCATGCCATTTCCTCACCACGTTCTGAATAATGTGTTTGAATCCAATTACGGTAATCGCCACTGGTAATATTATTAACCCAGTCTTGATGTGCCAAATACCAGTTCACTGTTTTCTCTATACCGGTTTCAAATGTCTCTGCTGGTTTCCAGCCTAACTCTGTTGCAATTTTTGTTGCATCAATTGCATAACGTATATCATGCCCAGGGCGATCAGCCACATAAGTAATGAGATCGGCGTACGACTGCCCATCAGCGCGGGGCTGTTTAGCATCTAACATGCGGCACAGCATTCTGACAATATCAATATTGGTTTTCTCGTTCCAGCCGCCTACGTTATAAACCTCGCCAACCTTGCCAGCCTCAAGCACGCGCCTGATTGCCGCACAATGGTCTTCCACGTAAAGCCAATCACGCACTTGCAAGCCATTGCCATATACCGGTAGTGGTTTACCAGCTAAGGCATTATGAATGACTAGCGGGATTAACTTTTCAGGGAAATGGTAAGGTCCGTAGTTGTTTGAACAATTAGTCGTTAAGGTTGGCAAACCATAGGTGTGGTGGTAAGAACGGACTAAATGGTCTGAAGATGCTTTAGAGGCTGAGTAAGGACTATTCGGTGCATACGGCGTAGTTTCTGTAAATGCAGGGTCGTCTTTACTTAATGAGCCATAAACTTCATCGGTAGATACATGTAGGAAGCGGAAACTTGCTTTATCCGCAGTGTTTAAAGCACCCCAATAAGCACGCACTGCTTCTAACAAATGGAACGTGCCCACAATATTGGTTTGAATAAAGTCTTCCGGTCCATGGATGGATCGGTCTACATGACTTTCTGCAGCAAAGTTAATTACCGCACGAGGCTTGTGTTCATCTAGTAATTTAGCAACCAAATGCTGATCACCAATATCGCCATGCACAAACTCATGATGTGCGCTATGTTCTAAACTCACTAAGTTGTCTAAATTACCGGCATAGGTCAATTTATCCAAATTGACCACAGTGCCTAAGCCTTGATTTACCCAAGCCAGTACAAAATTAGAGCCAATAAAACCAGCACCGCCCGTCACAAGAACTGTATTATTCATTATTTGCTACTTTCCTAAATTTACCAATCATTTGTTCTACCGAATAACTGCACATTAGCCATTCCACACGCAGTTACCAGATTTTGCCAGACCCGCCAAATAAGCCTCATGATCTGCAAGCTCAGCATTACTGGCATGCTTCACTAGCACTGGCGCGTGGCTCACGGCAGTCATTTCCGCCATTTCATGGTTAGGCTGATCCAATGAAATCATCAAGCTCTCTTGGCCACGCGTCATCGCCATATAGACATCTGCTAGCAACTCAGCATCCAGCAATGCGCCATGCAGGGTACGTTTTGAGTTATCTATCCCAAAATACTTACACAAAGCATCTAGGTTATTACGCTGCCCCGGGCGCATCTCTTTTGCAATTTTGAGCGTATCCGTGATTTTAGCTGTAATCGCCTCTACTTTTTTTTGCCCAATTAAGCCGAGCTCGCAATTCAAGAAACCCACATCAAATGGTGCGTTATGCATAATGAGCTCTGCATCGGCAATAAACGCTATCAGCTCATTCGCAATATCAGCAAAACGAGGTTTATCTTGCAAGAACTCCAGCGAAATACCATGCACCTCTTGTGCACCTTGGTCAATTTCGCGGTCTGGATTTAAATAATAATGAAAATGATGTTTAGTTAAGCGTCTGTTTACCACTTCAACAGCTGCGATTTCAATCACACGGTGTCCTTGGGCATGATATAGCCCGGTAGTTTCCGTATCTAAGAAGATCTGTCTCATGATGCACTAACTCCCTTTTGCAATACTTGCTCCACACCTTTATTTGCCAACATATCAGCACGCTCATTGCCTACGTTTCCGGCATGTCCTTTTACCCATATCCACTCTACGGTGTGCTGCTGTGCCAATACATCCAGCACGCGCCATAAATCATCATTTTTAACAGGTTTTTTATCTGCAGTGCGCCAGTTACGGGCTTTCCAGCCAATAATCCATTCAGAAATACCCTTTTGTACATAGACAGAGTCAGTAAAGACCTTTGCATGGCAGGCACGCTTTAAAGCTTCCAGTGCTCGAATCACCGCCGTAAGCTCCATGCGATTATTGGTGGTCACTAGCTCTCCACCAAACAACTCTTTTTCATGTCCATCATAACTGATCCACGCCCCCCAGCCACCAGGACCAGGATTACCTTTACATGCGCCATCTGCATAAATTTCTACGGTAGAACGTTTGGCTGCCACTTCTGTTGTCATCAATTAAATTTCACTTTACGCAATTAATGATGATTATAGAACATCACAGCGCCTAGCATGGTTAAAGCATTTAAATATTCATACAGTCAGTATAAATTTCAGTACCAAAACTTGTGCTGCAAACTTGCATGGCAAAGATGTGTAATTTTTATTAAACAAATGCGTAATTCAGCCGTTAAATGAATATAGATAAACTTAATATCACTTTCAGCAATACTAAATCAGTGCCCAATTTAAGTTAAAAGCTAATCAACGATAGGCATTCATAATAAAGTCGGAACGTAATATGCAAAAAGCAGTCACTTACTTCACGCTATCTCTCGTTTGTTTTTTTATAAGCATCAGCACATGCTTGGCCGCCAATTGGGCAAAAGTTAATGAGAACAGCACCTCTAAATTAATGATAGACAAACAATCTATCTTAGAAAAAGATAAACTGAAGCGCGCCTGGGTGAAAATTGAATACAAAGCTGTTCAAAAAAACCTGGAATCACCAGATACACAATACAACCTTTCCAAATTACTCTGGTATTTTGACTGCCCGTCACAGAAGTCTGCGGCGACTCAGGTATTTCAATACTTTAATAATGAGCTTGTGCACTCGGCTGGCATCGATGATGTAAAGAAAGCTAAGTTCATTGAACCTGTTCCAGAATCAGACTTTGATCACGCAATGCAGTATGTATGTGCAAGCCATAAAACCCCAACACCTAAAGCTGTGACGCCAGCGCCAGCCAAAGCACCACCTACTACAGAAGCAAAGACCGAGGCCAGCACGAGTGCCAAACCGGCAGATGCAGAAAGCAAAGCTACAGAAGCCAAACCAGCTGAAGCAAAGCCAATAGAAAAAAAACCAGCGAAACCCAACAACAAGGCTGAGGAAGCGAAAAAAAACTTAGCCTGGAGTTACGATGGTAAAGAAGGCCCAGAGCACTGGGGAAAGCTGAGTGAGGAATTTTCAATGTGCAGTGCTGGCAGCACCCAATCACCGATTGATATAGAAGAGAGTCTGGATGCCAATTTAAAACCGTTGAAACTGCTGCAGAAATTTCCAGCAAAAGAAATATTGCAAACCAATCACTCAATACAGTTAAACTTTAGAGATGGCAATATTGTTGCTATCGACAACATCACTTTCAAGCTAAAACAGGCCAATTTCCATACGCCGAGCGAGCATAGCATCCAAGGCAAATCATTCCCGTTGGAAGCACAGTTTTTACATAGCGACATCAAAGGCAACACGGCAATTGTTGCCGTACTATTCAGAGAAGGCAGGCCTAACCCAGGTTTGGAAAAGGTTTTAAAACAACTACCTAACGAGAGCAACAAAGCCGTTACGTTAAAATCAAGATTGCTTGCAAGTGAAATGATGCCGAGTAATCAAGATTACTATCGCTTTAGTGGCTCGCTCACCTCCCCGCCTTGCACAGAAGGTATACGCTGGATATTGATTAAAACGCCAATGACCGCAAGCAAAGAGCAAATCGATGCATTAGCAGCGCTGACCCAGCATAACAACCGTCCACTGCAGGCGCTCAATGGTCGCCTGATTGTTGATTAAGCTACTTTAACCATTTACCAGACACCACGAGTTTAAAACAAAAAAGCACCTAGTGTTAGCTAGGTGCTTTTTTTAAGTATTTACTGCTCACTTAAGTGCATTACTACATTTTAAAGAGTGATTAACATAGACCCATCACTTTTTAAAATATCCACACTTAAATTTAGTACCTACTTTTTATCTCTTAAATTTGCCGCGATACGCATTCTCAATGCATTTAGCTTAATAAAGCCACCTGCATCTTTTTGATCGTAAGCGCCTTTGTCATCTTCAAAGGTTGCAATGTTAGGGTCAAACAATGAGTTAGTTTTACTATCACGGCCTGTCACAATCACATTACCTTTGTATAGCTTCACGCGCACCCACCCGTTTACAGTTTTTTGCGTATGGTCAATCAGCGTTTGTAATGCAAGGCGCTCAGGACTCCACCAGTAACCGTTGTAAATCATGCTAGCGTAGCGTGGCATTAGGTCATCTTTTAAATGCGCCACTTCACGGTCTAAAGTAATAGACTCAATCGCACGGTGTGCTTTAAGCAAAATCGTGCCGCCTGGTGTTTCATAGCAGCCGCGTGACTTCATGCCCACATAGCGGTTTTCAACCAAATCTAAACGACCTACACCGTGCTTACCACCAATTTTGTTTAAATGCGCAAGCAAGTCATGCGCTTTCATAGGCTGACCGTTCAAGCTCACTGGGTCACCGTTGACGTACTCAATATCTAAATACTCAGCAGCGTCTGGCGCCTTCTCTGGACTTACACTCCAACGCCACATAGAATCTTCAGCCTCTGCAGCTGGGTTCTCTAAATGACGGCCTTCATAAGAAATATGTAGCAAGTTCGCATCCATGCTGTATGGGCTGCCGCCTTGCTTATGCTTCATATCGACAGGGATACCGTGCTTTTCAGCGTATGCCATGAGTTTTTCACGGCTGAGTAAATCCCACTCACGCCATGGGGCAATGATTTGAATGTTAGGGTTTAATGCATAAGCGCCAAGCTCAAAACGCACTTGGTCATTACCTTTACCTGTTGCGCCATGTGAAATTGCATCTGCATTGGTATCACGTGCCACTTCAATCAAACGTTTAGCAATGAGTGGGCGTGCAATAGACGTACCTAATAAATACTCACCCTCATATACGGTGTTAGCGCGGAACATTGGGAATACAAAATCACGCACAAACTCTTCACGCACATCATCAATAAAAATCTCTTTTACACCAGCCGCTTTTGCTTTTGCACGTGCAGGCTCTAACTCTTCACCCTGACCCAAATCAGCTGTGTAAGTCACAACCTCACATTGATACTCGTCTTGCAGCCATTTCAAAATAACTGAAGTATCTAAACCGCCTGAATAGGCCAACACTACTTTATTTACTTTACTCATGATCTCTTTCTATCTATAGATATTTCGCAACTCACAAGCGATGGTTGAATCCTTATGCTTACAAGCACAGCATTCAACACAATAGCCTGTCAATTGTTAACTAAAGTTTTCCTAACAACAAATATTCCATAAGTGCTTTTTGGGTATGTAGCCTATTCTCCGCCTCATCCCAAACTACACTTTGCACACCATCAATCACTTCGGCAGAAACCTCTTCACCACGATGTGCTGGCAAACAATGCATAAATAAAGCATCTTTCGCTGCTACGCGCATCATGTCGCTATCTACCTGCCAATCAGCAAAGTCGCGCATACGCTCTTCGTTCTCAGCTTCAAAGCCCATGCTGGTCCACACATCAGTGGTCACCAAATCTGCACCGCGCGCGGCATCCATGGGGTCAGCAAACACTTCAAAGTGGTCTGTACCATACAAATTAGCACGCTCCGGCTCAACTTCATAACCTGGCGGCGTAGAAACATGCACGTTAAAATCCAGCAACTCAGCAGCTTGCAGCCATGTATGGCACATATTATTACTGTCACCAATCCAAGCCACGGTTTTACCTTTAATAGAGCCACGATGCTCAATATAAGTAAAAATATCCGCCAAAATCTGGCACGGATGATACTCATTGGTTAAACCATTAATCACTGGTACGCGTGAGTTGGCAGCAAAGCGCTCAATGATTTCTTGCTCAAAGGTGCGAATCATCACCAAGTCACTCATGCGCGAGATCACTTGTGCTGCGTCTTCCACCGGCTCGCCACGACCCAGCTGCGAGTCTCTGGTATTGAGGTAAATGGCAGAACCGCCCAGCTGCTGCATACCTGCCTCAAACGACAAGCGTGTGCGTGTACTGGCTTTTTCAAAGATCATCACCAACGTACGGTCTTGTAATGGCCAATATTGCTGATAATCCTTGAATTGGCTTTTGATCCAACGAGTACGCTCGAACACATACTCAAGCTCGTCACGGTTTAAATCATTAAATTGTAAAAAGTGTTTTATTGCCATCATCTTTGGTAGTTCAAGTTTTATTAAAACAGACTACAGTTAGTTATGTTGTAAATGATTTATTGTGATAAAAATGTTTTGATTAAAGCAGATAAGCGTTGCACCAGCTCTTTTGCCTCAGCTTCATTCATCACGAGCGGAGGTAACAAACGCACCACTTTATCTGCCGTCACATTGATTAGTAATTTAGCTGCCAAGGCCATTTTCACCAGGCCACCACATGGGCGATCGAACTCGATACCGATCATCATGCCTGCATTACGCACAGTCACGACACCTGGAGTGCCTTTAAGCTCAGCAGTAAAGCCTTCACGAATCAAATTACCAATCTTCTCGGCATTCTCGCGTAATTTTTCTTCTTCAATAATATTGAGGGTCGCCAAACCAGCCGCTGTCGCTAAAGGATTACCTCCAAAAGTTGAACCATGTTTGCCATAGGTGAAGACTTCTGCCGCCTTACCACTAGCAACACACGCGCCAATTGGCACACCAGAGCCCAGACCTTTAGCTAGACTCATGACATCAGGCTTGATGTTCGTGTGCTGGAATGCAAACCAAGTACCAGTGCGTGCAATCCCTGTTTGCACTTCATCTAGCATTAACAGCCAGCCATTGGCATCACATATCTCACGTAACTGCTCTAAATACGCACCAGCATCTTTAGGGATGTTGACGCCGCCTTCACCTTGCACCGGCTCCACGAGCACCGCAACCACATTCGGATTGTGTAATGCCACTTGCTTCACTGCATCAACATCATCATAAGGTACGCGAATAAAGCCGCTCACCAGCGGCTCAAAGCCAGCCTGTACTTTACGATTACCCGTTGCAGACAACGTGGCTAACGTACGTCCGTGGAAAGATTGATCCATCACAATAATTTCTGGGTTGTGAATCCCCTTATTATGCCCGTATAAACGCGCTAATTTAATTGCCGCTTCATTGGCTTCACAGCCAGAATTACAGAAGAACACTTTGTCCATGCCAGATACTTCACATAGCTTATCAGCCAGTGCTGATTGCTCGGCAATTTGATAGATGTTAGATACATGAATCAAATTAGCGGCTTGTTTGGCAATAGCATCTACCAATTTGGGGTGGGCATGGCCTAAGCCGTTTACCGCAACGCCTGACAATGCATCAAGATATTGTTCATTATGGTTATCCCATAGCCAAACGCCCTTACCTTTGACAAAGGTAACAGGCTGACGCATATAGGTATTCATTAAATGGTCTGACATTTTTTTTATTTACTCAAATACAAGTTATTTAGACGTACAAATTATTAGGCAATACAAAACCTCATACAGGCTGCATTGCTGAATCCTACAAAAAATAAAAATCCCGCAATTCATAAATTGATTAAGAATCGCGACAACATCTCCGGTTTATTTAATTTAAAAAGATGGTTTTTAAATTTTAATTGAAGGGTAAAGAAACTCTCACGAGAGTAGCCGAAAACCTCACTATTGGCAAGTTTTACAGCACAAAACTTATAGATAATTATATAATAATGACTTGATAAAAATAGCAATTTAGGCAAAAATCGCCATCCCTAAAATTTTAACTGCCAATCATTTTTTCTTATGGCATCTTTAACTTTGGTTTCCCAACAAGACACAGCATCTCAACTACCAGTCTCATGGTATGTTGATGAAAACACTTATGCCATTGAACAAAGGCAACTGTTCGCCCATGCGCCTCATTATCTTGGCCATGAGCTGATGGTGCCCAACGTTGGTGATTACCATGTATTAGACTGGATGGGGCAGGCGAAAAGCTTGGTGCGCCAGCAAGATGGAATTAACGTACTCAGCAATGTATGCAGGCATCGACAAGCATTAATGCTTAAAGGCCGTGGGCACACGAAAAACATTGTGTGTCCTCTGCACCGCTGGACTTATGACCTAGAAGGCAAGTTACTAGGTGCGCCACACTTTGAGCAAAACCCTTGCTTGAATCTTGATAAAAAAACCTTACAAAATTGGCAAGGTTTATTGTTTGACACCAAACGTGATATTGCAAAAGATCTTGCAAACTTAGGCAGCAAGCAAGATTTTGATTTTACAGGCTATATATTGGATCGCGTCGCGGTTGAAGAATATAACTTCAATTGGAAAACCTTTATTGAGGTGTACTTAGAAGACTACCATGTTGGCCCGTTTCACCCAGGCCTTAATCAATTTGTAAACTGTGACCAGCTCAACTGGGAGTTTGGCGCTAACTACAGTGTACAAACCGTAGGCTTCAAATCTTCAGTGAACAAAGCAGGCTCGCCAACTTATCAGGCATGGCAGCAGCAAGTGGCACAATATCATGGCGACAAAACACCTAAGTACGGTGCTATCTGGATGGTGTACTACCCTTTCTTGATGATTGAATGGTATCCCAACGTTTTAGTGGTGTCGCATATTATTCCGCGTGGCGTTAACGCGTGTACCAACGTGGTTGAATTTTACTACCCGGAAGACATTGCTTTATTCGAACGCGAATACGTTGCCGCGCAACAAGCCGCTTATGATGAAACTGCAGTGGAAGACAATGACATTTGCCAGCGCATGCATGATGGCCGCCATGCGCTGTTTGCGCAAGGCATTGATGAACGCGGACCATACCAGCACCCAATGGAAACAGGCATGGAGCACTTTCATCAATGGTATCGCAAACAAATGCAGCAACACCTCACGCCCGCTTAAGCATGACGCTATCCGGGCATATGCATGAAAAAGCTTAGCTTTAAGCTACCTAATCTAGGTAGCTTATGGATGCTCGTTGCCGCATTAGGCTTTGCTATCATGGGGGCGCTGGTTAAGCTCGGTGCCCAAAAGTTCAGCAGCGCCGAGCTCGTGTTCTATCGTTCTTTATTTGGTTTGGTATTTATCGGCCTGTTCATTGCCTACAATAAACTGCCGCTTGCCACACCCGTAATGCGCAAACAAATGTCGCGTTCAGCAGTTGGTTTTACAGCCCTGATTTTATTTTTTTATGCGATCGCAAATTTACCATTAGCCACCGCTATCACACTCAATTACACCTCCCCTTTGTTTTTGGCGGTACTTACGCCGCTGTTGCTTCATGAAAAACCAAAAAAAATACTATTCATCGCACTTGCCATTGGCTTTACTGGCGTGGCGTTGTTATTAAAACCCACCATTAACCAATCACAGTGGCTGGCTGGCTCTTTAGGTTTACTGTCAGGAGCTGGAGCCGCACTGGCTTACATTCACGTTAAACAACTAGGCCAAGCAAATGAGCCTGATTGGCGCACTGTGTTTTACTTCACTTTAGTTTCTACAGTTTGTGCGGGCGCATGGATGCTGTTTGATCACTTTCACGCCTTAGCGTGGTCTGATGTAGCCACCTTGGCAGGCTTAGGTGCTTCAGCCACCATTGCGCAGCTTGCACTTACTCGCGCCTATCGCACTGGAGACACATTGGTGGTGGCTAGCCTTGCCTATGTGACGATTTTACTAGCAAGTATATTTGGTGTAATTTGGTGGCATGAGCATCTGAGTGTGGACGCATGGCTGGCCATCAGCCTGATTATACTTAGCGGCATTATTAGTATACGTAGCGGACCCGCTAAGATTAAAACTGATTCTGCTTAAAGCCAATTACAGAGCCTGGGGCAGGCTGCCGCCTTCACAATTTTTTATTTAATTAAGCGTCGAGCAAGCCGCTACGCATCGCGATTAAAGCGATTTCCGCCGAATTATTGGCATTTAACTTTTGCTTGATATTGTATAGATGCGTACCTACAGTACGTGGACTTAAAAACAAAGTCTCGGCGATTTCGTTGGTGGTTTTACCCTTAGCCAGCGCCATAAACACTTCAAACTCACGAGGCGAGAGTACATCAACCGGATTTTGATCGCCAGAGAGTTGCTGAATCGCCATTTGCTGCGCAACACTAGCCTCTAGATACTTCTTACCGCCAGCGACTGTTCTGATTGCCTTGATTAGCTCTTCTGCGGCACTGCGCTTAGTGAGGTAACCCATCGCCCCTGCATTAAGCACACGTTTAGGATGTACAGAGTCCTCATGTGCAGACAGCACTAAAATTTTGGCTGTGCTGTCTTTTGCCAAAATACGCTCTATAGCCTCCAAGCCGCCAATACCAGGCATTGTAATATCCATCACGACCACATTAGGCTTGTGCTCAACATAACGCTGAATCGCTAGCTCACCGCTTTCGGCCTCTGCCACCACCTTAATATCGACATCAGACTCAAGCAGCATTTTGAATCCCATACGAACAACTGCGTGATCATCGACTAACATCACATTAATTTGACTCATTGACTGACTTTCTGCCCTAGGGCACATAAATTACATTAACTTGCTGTACTTATTAACTCACTGTGCTTGTTAAGTTGCCGTACTTGCAGGCACCTTAATTGTAATTGTGGTGCCCTGACTAGGTGCAGACGCTATTACAAAAGTGCCATGCAAAGCTTGTACGCGCTCGCGCATCCCAAGCAAACCAAAATGGCTAGTTTGGTCAACAGCATCAATATCCATACCGATGCCGTTATCTTTGATGGTTAATTGCAACTCACCATCAGACATTTTGTTTAACCGCACTTCTATTGTACTGGCCTTGGCATATTTTAAAGCGTTATTCAGCGACTCCTGCACTATTCGATACAGATTAATACTGATAGTTTCACCTAAGCTCTGCAAGTTGCCTGATTGCAAGTTTTCAGACAAATAAAGCTGGATATGGAGTTTAGGATGCTGCACCTGATGGCTACTAACCAAATCTTTCAGCGTTTCTGCCAAGCCCAAGTTATCAAGTGCCCCAGGCCGCAATTGACGCACAATATTGTGCATACCATCATAAATTTGATTAGCTGCCGAAACAATCACCTGCGCACTAGATGCAATCTCTGTCATCCCAGTACCACTGCTATTTGCTTTGGCTTTATTGGAAATACCGACCGCAAAAGTTTTAATCGCAGTGACGTACTGACCAAGCTCATCATGCAGTTCACGCGCCAAACTTCGACGCTCTTCTTCTATATGCTTTTGAATCAAATGGGTAAGTTGCCTATTCTCTTCCAACAAACGCTCGGCAGTTAACGACTCAGCCATGCGGTTCAGGCTATGGCCTATAGTGTCGAACTCTGGCAATGAGAAAGCGGGCAAACGCGTTGTTAAATCGCCCTGCTCTATGCGATTAATGGCACCTAAAATGCGGCCTATCGGCTTAAGTGAATGACTTAACAGCAAGTAAACCAACGTATTCAGTATGATAAAAAACGCCAAGCCAACCCACATCAACTGATTAAATCCAGCCCACGCCTCACGTATAGAGCCTGCAGCGCTAGACTGCACAACCAAAGTACCGTAACGAATCCTGCGCTCCACCGTTTCAACCTTAGGCTGCACTAACTTCACAAACCATTGTGGCGGGACAACATCACTTTTAAAGGTAGACTCAGGTGAGCGATACAGCTCATAGCCACGATAGTCATAAAGCGTGATGTGACTACTGCGCACATAACCCAAAGAAGCCAAGAAACCCTGCAACACAACATGTGTAGGCCCCATTTCCGGATTTAACGTCGAGCTGATAATGACTGTATCCAGCAACTGCACCGTCACCCGGCTGGCAGCCTCAACGCGCTCACGGATTGAAATTCGGGTATCTGTTACCAAGATAGACCCTACCACCAAGATGAATGCCAACGACAATAAGGTAATCAGTAAATTTAAACGGAAACGTAAGCTCATGAGTTGAAATCACTTTATGACATGTGTAGAGTTTAACAACTTTAATCAATTCGCTATATAGTGTTATTCATGAAAACATCATTTATCTTATCTGCGTCTGAGTCCATACGAGACGCCATTCTTATCCATGAATCAGAGCTAGAATCACTAGATCGCGCCATTGGAGATGGTGACCACTATATCAATATGAAGCGCGGTGCAGCAGCGATTACTGAACTACATGCAGAGCTTGCAGCGCTCACAGCCGATGCAGCGCTCAATAAAATAGGCCTTAAATTACTCAGCACCATAGGTGGCGCATCAGGCCCCCTACTGGCGAGCTTTTTTATGAGCATGGCTAAAGTACTCAAAGAAAAAAACGATGACACAACCACCACCTATGCCGCAGCTTTTGCCGCAGGTGTAGAGGCGATTCAGCAACGCGGCAAAGCCGGCTTGGGGGAGAAAACCATGTTAGATGTACTGATCCCTGTGGCACAGCAGTTTTCTACGCTAGCCTCAGCTAATACCGAAATAAATGTCATCTGTCATGCGCTGATGCAAACTGCCGAAGAAGGTATGCTCGCAACAAAAACATTAATCGCCACTAAGGGCCGTGCCGCTGGCTTAGGTGAGCGTGCGATTGGACATATAGACCCAGGCGCAAAAAGCTGCCAGCTAATGATTAATGCAGTTTGTAACCAAGTACTATCGAGCCAAGCTTAAAAAGGTGCGTGATAAAAAGGGCATGTAATGAAAAAATTTATTAATAAAATTGACGATGTATTAATTGAAAGCCTCAGTGGCTTTGCCTCAGCACATCATGATTTGGTTGAGCTCAATACAGATCCTCTATTTTTAACACGTCAGCACAAAGCGCCCAACAAAGTAGCCATCATCTCCGGCGGCGGTTCAGGGCACGAACCATTACACGCAGGTTATATTGGTTATGGCATGTTGGATGCTGCCTGCCCTGGGCATGTATTCACCTCCCCCACCCCGGATCAAATGTTAGCCGCCGCCGAAGCGGTGCATGCAGACAAAGGGGTTTTATTTATTGTGAAGAATTACGCAGGGGATGTGATGAATTTTGAAATGGCAGCAGAAATGCTGCCATTTGAATCGGCCACTGTACTTACCAGCGACGACTGCGCTGTGATTAATAGCACCTACACAACTGGTCGGCGTGGTGTAGCAGGCACTGTGATTGTAGAAAAATGTGTAGGTAGCCTAGCTGAAACTGGCGCCGATTTACAAACATGCAAAGCACTGGGAGATAAAGTGAACAGCCGCACTGCTAGCATGGGCGTTGCACTCACCAGCTGTACGGTACCAGCCGCGGGGCGCCCTACTTTTGATATTAGCGACAACGAGCTTGAAATGGGTGTGGGTATTCATGGGGAACCAGGCCGCAAACGCGAACCTATGCGTGAAGCTGATGCAATTGTTCAAGATGTAGTGAGCGCCATTCTGGATGCGTTAAAACCGGCATCGGACAGCGAAGCGTTACTCCTGATTAACGGCTTTGGCGCCACCCCATTAATGGAGCTATACCTAATCTACAACACGGCCTCTAGATTATTCACCGAACACGGCATTAAAATTACCCGCTCTTTAGTTGGCAATTACACAACCGCTCTTGATATGGCGGGCGCATCTATTACGCTATGCCTATTAGATGAAGAAATCAAACAACATTGGGATAGCCCAGTACATACTGCGGCGTTAAGATGGGGGCGTTAAGGACAGCAAAAAACCGAAAACTATCATTTGCGACAATAAGTTACCACCCGAAAGGGTTAGGTAAAAAATTTATTTCATCATACTCACCAAGATGTCATTTACTTAAGCTCAGCAACGTAAAAAGTTATGATAGTATGAGCACCAATCAGTCATCAATTAACTTGATTATGATTAAGTTTTTAGGCATTTAATCACCAATATCAAATAAAAATCTTGCAAACATACTGCATCAATTCGTTATTGAGTAAGTTAGTAACACTCACAAAAGAGCGCGATGACCTATCCCTGCAAGTTGCGCTGATCAAGACGCTCACAGACTTTATCAACTTCAACCATAACGAATCGAAAAGAATCGTCGTTATCTATCATGTGAGTGACTTAAAAAAACAATCCATCACCGCATTAACTGATGATAGCAACACAAGCAGCGTAGATATGCCTGCTGACTTTAAGCGGGCGATTCTCAACTGCCTGCAAACTGGCACCCCGCATACGTACAAAATTGACGCACAGCGCGCGATAAAACTTCACCCGATTACTGGCACCATGGGGCATGTGGACAGCGTGATTGCCATTGATGCCGACCATACCAATGAGCACTTATACAACTCCGTTTGTATGATATTGGATATTTATCAAAACTTCATTTTGCTCAACAACGAAAACGAGTGCGACACACTCACTGGTTTACTCAATCGCAAAACTTTTGACTTTAAAATCAATAAGATTCTTGCCCAAATGCATAGCGGCACCAATCGCAAGGAAGATAAAGCTAACCAAAAGTACTTTTTAGCGATTTTTGATATTGATCACTTTAAAAAAATTAACGACCAGTTTGGCCACTTAATTGGCGATGAAGTGCTGTTAATGTTCTCTCAGCTTATGCGTCAAAGCTTTAGGGAGGCTGACCCGCTATTCCGCTTTGGCGGAGAAGAGTTTGTTGGCTTTTTTGAGTGCAGCAGCACGGTTGATATTCAAAATATTTTTGAGCGTTTTAAACAAAAAGTCTCCAATTTTGAGTTTCCACAGGTTGGCAAAGTTTCCGTCAGTGCTGGCTTCACCGAGATATCAACCTTTGATACCTCCAGCCAGATTATAGATCGTGCAGACACCGCACTGTATTACGCCAAGAATCATGGCCGCAATCGTGTGGATTCTTACGAGCTACTTATCGCCAATGGCAGTTTGCAAGACAATAAAAAAGAAGGCGAAATCGAGCTATTCTAAGCCGATGCAGATCGCATTTAGCCTAACACTACACTGCTTATCGCCCCATTTAAGCGAAACTTAACTCGCTAAAAACTAATTGCCAAAAACCCGATTCCATAACTCCGTGACTTTAGCGATTTGAACATCAATCTCTTCTGCTTTAATGTTCAACTGTGTAGCACCTTGCAATTTAAGCCTGTGCTGCATGTGACGGTAATCTCTATAAGCTGTGGCCACACTTTCTGCTAACTCTGCATCGATAATTTTCAGGGTTGCCATCTGCTTAAGCAAACCGATGTTACCAATGTTACCCGTCAGCACTGGATAAGTAGGCGCATGCAATAACACTAAATACTGCACCAAAAACTCCACATCAATAATCCCGCCAATACCCTGCTTTAAATCAAACATGCCTGCGCTCACATGCTGGGCTTTGCGCATGCGCTCACGCATAGACAGCACTTCGGTTTTAAGTAGCGATGCATCGCGTGCCTGCGTCATGACCTCGGCACGAATTGCATCAAAAACTTGACCAATTGCGGCATCGCCAGCAACAAAGCGGGCGCGTGTCAGCGCCTGATGTTCCCATATCCAGGCTTTATTCAGCTGATAATCCCTAAAGGCATCTACCCTGCTCACCAACAACCCGCTGTTACCATCCGGGCGCAGCTGCAAGTCTGTTTCATACAGCAAACCGGCTGAAGTTAGGCTGTTAAACCAGTTATTGATGCGCTGTGCAAACCGTGCATAAGCCTCACTGGCTTCTGGAGCTTCATCATCATATAAAAATATGATATCTAAATCTGACGCGTAACCTAACTCCTTACCACCCAGCTTTCCATACCCAATCACTGCAAACTTAGGCACGTCCAAATGTTTGCCACGCACATTGGGCCATATAATTTCTAAAGCCACACTCAAAATCAAATCAGCCAATGCACTCAAGTAGTCTGATATGGTTTCTAACTGCAACTCGCCGTTAATGTCCTGTACCGCAAAGCGAAAAATATAAGCATGCTTGAAATGGCGCATCACATCCATTTGCCGCTCCACATCGCCCGTTACTTCAGCTAATCTTTGCAACAGCTCGCTACGCATGGCTGCAAAATCTGGCGCAGCATGCAATGTGCGGTCATCTAAAAGCTCATCCAGTAGTATAGGATGGCTGGTTAAATAATTAGCAAGCCACGGGCTACTACTGCACAATTTAACCAGCAGCTGCATGGCTTGCGGATGCTCAGCCAACAGTGCCAAATAGCTTGCCCGCCTGCAGATACTCTCCAGCAAATCAGTGACCCGAGTTAAGGTAACATCTGGATTATTCACTTTTCCGGCCTGCGAGATAACATGCGGCATCACTGCATCAAAACGCTGGCGGCTAAGCTCAGGCAACTGTTTGTATCGGCTGCTTTGGTGCAAAATATTTAAACGGCGATATGTTTCATGTGGCTCTGCAAACCCTATTTGATGCAAGCTCTCAATTGCTTCAGCCTCGCCCACTGATGCGTTCCAAACAGATTTTTCTGCCTCTAGTGCGTCATCAGCCACCTCTGCATCATTAAACGTAGCATCAAAATGTTGCTGAACTTGGGCGCGATACTGGTCTAGTTGATGTAAAAATGCGGACCAATTTTCATAATTCATGGCTTTGGCAATGCGCGCTTTAGCATCATCTGACTTTGGGAGCTCTTGTGTTTGCACATCATCCACATACATTAAACGATGCTCTAGGTTTCTTAAGAACACATAAGCCTCGTTCAGCTCCGCCACAGTTTGCGCAGGGAGTAGCCCTTTATTGCTTAGTAAGCCAAGTACGGACAACGTTGGCTTGATTTGCAAACTCACATCTTGCCCACCACGTATCAATTGAAACACCTGCGCAATAAACTCAATCTCACGAATACCGCCACGCCCCAGCTTGATATTATCGTGCATGCCTTTGCTGTTTACATCGCGCTGAATCTGAATTTTCAAATCACGCATACTGGCAAATGCACCAAAATCCAAATACTTGCGGAAGACGAATGGTTTTAATAAACGTGAAACTTCATCTCCGCCAGTCACCTCGCGGCCTTTAATCCATGCGTAACGCTCCCACTCTCGCCCATTGTTCTGATAATAATCTTCAAGCGCGTCGAGGTTGCATACAATGGCGCCTTCTGAGCCAAATGGTCGCAAACGCATATCGACACGAAACACAAAACCATCCTCAGTGATTTCATCAATCGCAGCAATCAGCTTTTTAGCTAAGCGCGCAAAGAAATCTTGATTGCTGATTGATTTAGCTCCCTGTGTTGCGCCGTCTGACTCATACGCAAAAATCAAATCAATATCAGATGAAACATTGAGCTCACCACCGCCTAGCTTACCCATACCAATCACAATCAGCTGCTGTAGCTTACCCTGCAAATCCACAGGCTGACCGTAAACTGCTGCCTGCCAATCATGCAGATATTTAATCGCAGTATTGATAACACATTCGGCCAACTGAGAGGTCGTGGTCATCACTTCTTGTAAATCAGCTAAACCGTTCAAATCTCTCACAATCATCCGTGCCATGACACTACTACGTAGCAAACGTAGGGATTTTTTTAAGCTAATTTCATCAACAATATGCTGCGTTGCTAAAAAATTTTGCATGTCACCCAACAGGTAGGGTTTCTGATGATTTTGTAACGAATCTTGCAGTAAAAGCGCATCTTTTCGAAACAATCTTTCGACAAACGGACTGCAAGATACCGCATGCAGTACATAAGCCTCATCACTAGCAGGGGCGCGGTTTAGAGATAACAAATTATCGAGTGTTAGCATAAGATTTTTCATGTAATATGGCGTAGTTACACATACGTAACTAACTTACTTTTAATGGTTATCTATCTTTTATAAGTTAGATGTCCTTGCACCAAATTATAAACGGGTCATAAAGATTTAAGGGGATTTTAAGCATGTCAATCGAATCAGTTCTTCACGAAAACCGTGTATTTGAGCCTAGCGCAGACTTTGTTAAAAATGCGAATGTCTCAGGCATGGCCGCTTACAACCAGCTCTGTGCAGAAGCTGCTGCAGATTACGAAGGTTTCTGGGCAAAGCTAGCGCGTGAATTACTGGTCTGGAACAAGCCCTTTACCAAAACCCTTAACCAAGAAAACGCACCTTTCTACAAATGGTTTGAGGATGGCGAGCTTAATGTCTCTGCCAACTGCTTAGATAAACACTTAAACACAATTCCAAACAAAGTTGCCATTATTTTTGAAGGCGATGATGGCGCCACACTAGAGGTGACTTATAAAGATTTATACCATCGCGTTTGCCAGTTTGCAAACGGCTTAAAAAAGCTGAATTTAAACGTAGGTGATCGCGTCATTATCTATTTACCAATGGGCATTGAAGCCGTGGTAGCGATGCAAGCCTGTGCACGTATCGGCCTAATTCACTCTGTAGTATTTGGCGGTTTTTCAGCTAAAAGTTTAAACGAGCGCATTATTGATGCTGGCGCAAAAGCAGTCATCACCTCTGACGGTCAATTCCGCGGCGGCAAAACACTCCCATTAAAATCTGCCGTGGATGAAGGCATTGCAATGGGTGGCTGTGATGTAATTGAAAAAGTAGTTGTGCTGAAAAAAACAGGGCTAGAGATTGCATGGAACAGTAATAACATTTGGTGGCATGACCTGATTGCAAACGTAGCTGACACATGCGAACCAGTAATGGTGAATGCAGAGCATCCGTTATTCTTACTCTATACATCAGGCTCTACTGGCAAGCCAAAAGGCGTGCAACACAGCTCAGCTGGTTATTTGCTACACGCCATGAACACTATGCGCTGGACATTTGATATTCATGAAAACGATGTATTCTGGTGTACGGCCGATGTGGGCTGGATTACCGGCCACTCCTACGTGGCGTATGGCCCACTTGCGATGGGTGCAACACAAGTTATTTTTGAAGGCATCCCAACCTATCCAAATGCTGGCCGCTTCTGGCAGATGATAGAAAAACATAAAGTTTCTATCTTTTACACTGCACCAACGGCAATTCGCTCACTGATTAAGGCTTCTGAAACTACGCCAGAAGTAGCCCCAAAAAATTACAACTTATCTAGTCTACGCTTGCTAGGTTCAGTAGGTGAACCAATTAACCCAGAAGCTTGGATGTGGTACTTTGAGAACGTAGGCGGTGGCCGCTGCCCAATTGCTGATACTTTCTGGCAAACAGAAACAGGCGGCCATGTGATTACACCACTACCAGGCGCCACAGCATTAGTCCCTGGCTCATGCACACTGCCTTTCCCTGGCATTGATATTGATGTAGTGGATGAAACAGGTAAAGACGTCCCTTGGGGCACTGGCGGCCTGTTGGTGATTAAAAATCCATGGCCATCTATGATACGTACTATTTACAACGACCCAGAGCGCTATAAAACCAGCTACTATCCAGTAGATTTAGGTGGCAAGATTTACCTAGCGGGCGATGGTGCAATCCGCGATGCCAAAACAGGTAACTTTACTATCATGGGCCGCATTGATGACGTACTCAATGTATCTGGTCACCGCTTAGGCACAATGGAGATTGAATCTGCCCTAGTTGCTAACCACCTAGTTGCTGAGGCCGCTGTAGTGGGTAAACCGCATGATGTGAAAGGCGAATCTGTTGTTGCCTATGTGGTACTAAAAGGCCCTCGCCCAGAGGGTGACGAAGCAAAAAAAATCGTTGCAGAACTACGCGAATGGGTAGGTAAAGAAATTGGCCCAATCGCAAAACCAGATGAAATCCGTTTTGGCGACAACCTACCTAAAACTCGCTCAGGCAAAATCATGCGTAGACTATTACGTACACTGGCAAGAGGTGAAGAAATTACTTCAGATATCTCAACACTAGATAACCCTGCGATTTTGGAGCAATTGAAAGAAGTGGTGAAGTAATAAAAGCTAGGCGGATGCTTTGCTGCATCCGCCTATGATCATGATAACTTAATCGCTTTTTGAACTAGCTTAAGCTGTATGGATGATTATTCCATACAGGTGTACTTTTAAAACACATCATAAATTTAAATAACGTAATTAATCTGATAATAATTAATAAGTTAAAAAAATGATTAAGTTTACACACGAAAAATCACTAAGCTATACACTTAAATCGGCGTCTACTTCACGTAATGCCGCTTAAAGATGTCCTTGACCAATCAGAGCAGTGGATGGGTAGCTGCGCTGCTATCGTGAATACACTTACTGTTCCAACCACTAACCGCACTCGCGTGGCCGCCGCGCTTCATCAACTTAGTATTGAGCACTACACTGGAGTTCACGTTCTTGTAGGGTGCGGAGCTTATTCCGCAGCGTTCGCTTTGTACCGCCCGCAATTTGAAGCTTACCTTAGAGGCGCTTGGTATCACCAATGCGCCACCGACAACCAGGTCAGTGAATTAATTACCGGTGGAGAACCGCCAAGCCCTAAAGACCAAATGGTGGCTTTGGAAAGCTGTGGCGCATTTGACATTGGCTCATTGCAGAGTCTGAAGCAAATTGCTTGGGAGAACCTCTGTGACTTTACGCATGGCGGGTCAATCCAAGTGAAAGCTCGGGCCGCGGGCTTAGGAGAAATTGCTCTGGATATTAAGCCAGAGCATGTAGCACCAATGCTTACAGTTTCTGCAACTACGGCGCTATTGGCTTGTGTTGGGTTAGCGGCCGTTGCTGAGAACGAACAAGCTGCTCTGAAACTGAGCGAGTTATTCCATGACATATACCCAAACGCTGCATAACCCTTTAGTTCAAGTGGTACTGCGGAATCGGCGTGGCTTTTCCGGTCAATCTCTTTCGCGCCGCAACCCCTTACCTCCAACGTTAGTCATATTCAGATGAGCGCAAAAATAACCATCGAGAGAGCAACTGTGGGTGACTCCGATGAAGTCGCCATAATGGTCGGTGAGTTACTGAATGAAATTATGAATACTATAGGTGTTCAAGCATTTAATTTTGATCTGGAAGAAACTACGAATAGGCTCAAAGACTTTCTCAACCGCGACAAATACTTCGTATTTGTCGCACGCGTAGATGGTGGAAGTTTAATTGGATTCGTAGCGTTGTATGAAAGCTACGCTCTTTATGCTGAGGGCTCTTTTGGCACTATGCCAGAGCTTTATGTTCGTCCAGAGTTCCGCTCCAATCATGTTGGGCTTCGTCTGGTATCACAAGCAAAATTTTTCGGCACATCGAGGGGCTGGAAGCGACTCGAAGTCACAACGCCACCCATACCGCAGTTCGATAAAACGTTGGCATTTTATGAACGTGAGGGTTTTGCTATTTCAGGCGGTCGCAAATTAAAGGTAGCTCTGTGAGTATTCAACCTAACACACGTCTCAAGCGAGGCACTTAATTACACCTCTTAACTCAAGCGGGTTAAATCTATACTAAAGGAAAATCATGCTTACCAAAATCGCCGCACTATCCCTTGCATCTTTACTAACTGCATGTGCTAGCCCGTTCTTTGACGTGAGGCGCACAGAAGCCGTCTTGCCATTGAGTCGAGCTTGGGTAGATAACCAAATCGTGGAGTATGTCACGACAGATATATCTGATCCAAATATGGCAAGAATGTTGGGGATAAATTATGTGCCTCGACTAGCTGGAGCAATGCGCTCACAATCTAATCAATCTATTGTTGAGCGTGTTTACAAATTTCCTAACGAAGAGCAGATAAGCATTTTTCAATCCGCACCCAATCCTGTTGGCGCTAATAATGCTGACAAAAACTACAGCCCTCTTTGGCAAGTAATACAAGTGCGTTGGAAAAAGCCATCCGTCATTCAGGAACTCAAGTCTGAGGAGGCTTTGCTAGCTGCGCAGGAGCGCGAAGAGGTGGAGCTAGAAAACACCAATATTGTGGTAAATTGCCCAGTCATACGGAGTGTAACTGGCCATAAGCTCAAAGGTGTGCGTTGATGCCCAACCCCGCTGATGATTATCTACAAAATTAGTGGCGATTCATATGCCAAATAAAAATAGTACTTTAGGCGTTAAATTCTCGGTAATATTTTGTGCATTTTTAGCACTCTCGGTACTGGTAGGTTGGGCTCCATTAACGCTATTGTGGTTATACCTAGCGTTAAGTACGGTGACGTTTATTAATTACGCCTTGGATAAATCAGCCGCTAAGCATGGCCGCCAGAGAACACCAGAAAGCCAATTGCATTTATTGAGCCTGATTGGTGGATGGCCTGGTGCGGCAATTGCGCAAAGCATATTGCGCCACAAATCGGTTAAAAAAGAATTTCAGGTAATGTTCGGTGTTACTGTCATCATGAACTGTGCCGTTCTTGGCTGGTTAATGTACTCAGAAACTGGCACAAGTTTTATTAGCGTCGTAGTCGGTGGGTAACTCATATTGTCGATTGTGGCGAACTCAATAATGTATTGAATGCCTTATGAATAATTATTTATGGCCTAATAACCACTTCAGGGGCGTGGCAGTAACGCGCACTACAAATCAAAGATAGATAGGCTTCACAATGAACTGGTTTTATTTAGCAATCGCAATAGTTTCAGAGGTTATTGCTACATCTGCACTTAAAGCGGCCGAAGGTTTTACACAATTAGTGCCATCAATCGTGGTGATGGTCGGCTATGCTGCTGCATTTTACTTTCTATCGCTCACCCTGCGCACACTCCCTATTGGCATTGCTTATGCAGCATGGTCAGGTATCGGCATTGTTCTGGTTTCGCTGATTGGCTGGTTTGTGTATCGCCAGCCACTTGATACGGCCGCTATCATTGGCATCAGCCTCATTATTATTGGAGTTGTGATACTGAACTTTTTTCCAAATCTACGCCACATTAAGCGTATGCCTAAGCTGTTGCTCTAAGTTAGCGTGCATCTAATTGTGACGTTAAAATTCAAAAGGAATGATTGTATGCGTAACAATGTTTGGTACTCTCGTTTTGCCAAGATTGCCGCACACTACTGCGGCCGTCCGCGTGTTTTTTCTATGGCGGTTGCCGTGATTTTAATTTGGGTGATGACCGGCCCGATATTTCACTTTAGCGATACTTGGCAGTTGGTCATTAATACCGGCACAACCATCATCACCTTTTTAATGGTATTTTTGATTCAGAATACTCAGAATCGCGATACTGAAGCGATTCAACTCAAGCTTGATGAGTTAATTAGGGCAACTAAGGGTGCACATAACGCATTGCTAGATCTAGAGGAACTTGAAGAAGAAAATCTGGATGCATTTAAGATGAAGTATCAAGCACTTGCGGCCACTGCACGCTCGGGATTAGTGCATGGTAGCCAAGATACCGGCACGCCAGAACCATGAAATCAAAAACCATAAGACAATGCATGGCATTGTTAGCAGCCAGCTTATTGGTTTCGCTCGCCACATTGGCAGCACCCGCAGCTTGGTACAAATGGAAAAGCAAGCTAAACGGTGAAGTCTGGTGCACTCAAATCAGCCCCGGCGATGGCTGGATAAAGTCTAGTGGACCATACAAAGATGCAAACTGCAAAGTTGATGGGCGCCCTAGCAAGCAGTAGTTAAATACACTGGTGTATTTATATATTAGATAGTCACCGCCTTGAAGCACTAGTCTTTAAAGCAATGACTATTGACGATTAGCGTCGCTTGCTCGCTGTAATATCAAAGCTGCCACGAATATAAAAAGCTACTCGACCATACGCCACCAAAATACTAGTTTGGCGTGTTTCTTTTTGCTGATGGTGACTAATTGCGTTTTAACCTCGCCTTTATACTCAGCGCTGACTAGGTATTTACCTTGTGGTAAGTTTGCTAAAAAATATGGTCCCTCTGTATCAATATCCAGCACGCTATTTTTACTGCTGTCCTGAATCTGTAATTTAACCTCTGATAAATACTCTTCCAAGGTACCAGACTTTTCTACAAACACAATTTCTAGTGCATAATTTTTTGCACTGCCGCGCATGGCAACTGATTCTGATTTACCTATACCACCTGAGAGGTAAGTAACATCCCCTACAGTGATAGGGGCTACTGCACTCATATCTGGTTCTGCTGCATCTTCAGGCACCATTTCTTCTGGCACTACTGTATAAGCGTATGTATGCATTGAAACTGATACAGCTAAAAGTGCACTGGCGGCTATGATGATATGCTTTAAATAGTTCATTAGTATTCTCCTTATTAACTTAAAAGCAATAAAACCTTACAACCCTTTATATCATAGATATTTGATTTATATATTATTTTTTAATTAAATTATCTTTCAAATAAGCACCATATGCCAACCATCATCTACCGACAAAAATCGCATTGTTACTATTAACTATGCACTATGAGGATGTTTTACACAAAGCATCAGCATGCCATTGCAATCACAATCTTCAGCAATGTTATCAATTGCTATGTAAGCAACTAGAGCACAGAGTACTGAGGCTCAACCGGGCGAAATATCACTCTTAAATAATGTTTACCTGAGCGCTCTATCTCATTAAAGAACAAGGCACATGCAATATGCGCGCCTTGCATGCCAATCACATCGAAGTGATAGCCGATGTGCGACAAAAAGCGCAAATTTGGGTCAATCTGGCCGCCTTTTATAATTGCTATATCTGAAAATTGCGGAAGGAGTGTAGATATATGGCGCCACCTCAGTTTATCGAATGAGTACCCTAGTAGCTCAATTGCAGCTTTACTACAACTTCTAATCATACCGTTATCATAAATGGTCAGCTCTGGCAGATTTAACCCAGTATCCTCATATTGATCATGCAGAATTAAAAGATTACTGGGCATCATGCCTTGCAACTGATATACATTGGATGATGCATTCATTGTATCGTCTCCGTTTGTAGTGCTACCAGACCATCAGTTAACGCCCAAGCTCAACCCCATGAAGTTCCGTTATGAAACGAACCTTCAAGGCAATATGCGCTGTTTATTTGTACTATATGATTGTTATTGACGGATGCCAGAGACACAGACCGAGCATCGCGCTTAGATAACTTGCGGATTAAGCACTGGGACGTTTTAATTACTTTAATGGTTTCTGTTGTTAGCACCATAGCACCTTGATTAAAGTATCAAAAAAACCAAAGGCACCACTAAATTAAGGTTGCTCACCCATTTAGCGTTGCCTCTGTGTGCGTAACAATTTAACCTGAACGGTGTACTTAGTACATACGGGTGAGCACGTAAGCATTAAGCCTACAACAGCTATCGGAATAAATAACCTGATGGCTAATTACCTAAATCCTCAATCGCATCAATCACCAAACCAGTGCCCACCGCAATTAATAAAATATCTGCAGCAACTCTGACATAGCGATGGCCAGAAGGCGGAACACCTAACTCAACCACTAAGCGTGGTGGTAAATCCTGATATACCACGTCTCTAGGGAGCGGAGCCCCTACCCTCCACTTCTTGGCCTGTCCTGGCGGCATACATCCGTTGTGCTTCTTAGCCAAGCCTGGCGGGCAAAATCCTGATTTGCGATCTCTGTCATAGTAGTCATGGACGATAGTACGTTGCCTGTCGCCAAAATGGAGGCTGACACTCACATTGGTATCACTACCACGACTGTCACGACGATCATATTGATCACCGCTGTAATCTCTATCTTGCTCCTCATAACCCTGGGATGGCTTCTTGGCAAACGCAGTTTGAGGCGGAGCTATAGCAGCAGAAAAAACAAAGCCTAATAATAAAGCCTTGGGAATATCACTTAACTTAAAAACACGTGTTTTCATCATCAATCTCCTATCTCTCTATCGTATCTATACTGTACCAGCAACTGTAGTTATCACAAAGATACTTAAAAATCACCACGCTTCAGAGGGATAAGATGCACCGGACCATGCGCATTCAGCATGTTCTAAAAGTTTACCAATAGGCAATATTTTAGAACATGCCAAATAGGAATAGCACTACCAATGATAACTACTCGGCGGCGGCCGCAGGTACGGCTGGCGCTGCAGGTGGTGCTTTACCTCCTTGTAGCGCCTCAATTTTTTGATTAATCAACAAAAGCTCCGTTTGTGTTATGTACATTAAATCACTATTACGATTAACGCCAACAATTGCTACCACCAGTGCCAGCAATGCCATCACAAAAGTTGCAGCAACCCAGATACCTTGTCTGCTTGGTTCAATGATGTTATCCATATTAGCCATGTTTCACTCCCTTAAGTTATCAAGTTAAACAACGTACCAACCACACTCCACTACAGATCAACTGATGTTAAATATTTAAGTTTTAGGTTTATTCAATGTCGAAGCTATCTGCGTTGCATCTCGTTTGGTGCCAAAATATACGATATGTGTACGCATATCATTACCAAGTACTAATCTCACAGCAACGTCTTCCCGTAGATCATTACGCTGAACAAGTTGTGGAGAATCAGGTAAGCTGTCTTTTAAAAGCTGAGCTTCCTCATGGTGACCATCTCGATACTGAATTTGTGACTTTTTAACGATAAATGGTTTTTGATTAGTCAATCTTGTGACTGGGTAGCCTTGCCCTAATAAGAATTTACCTACTTGCCCAGCCATACCGGTCACGCCATTACCGTTAGCAACCTCTACGTGCACTTGCGCCCAGTTCACCATCACGGCTTGCTCAGCCTCCTGCACTGGCATCACACTCAACTGCTGTGACTGCAGCTCAAACACATTAGGCGACAATTGCACTAACTTAACACTGCTATCCACCACTGGAACAGCTCCAGGCATTGGTGCTGATCTAATCACCCCCTCGTTTTTAGGGAGTGCCAGTTCCTGTAAGTCAGACTGTGGAGCAACCGCTTTAGCAGTAAAAATATCAGAAACATTGGTAGATTTTGGTTGGACGGAATCCACGGCATTTTCTTGTGGTAATGCATCTTGTGCGGGTGCAGCTATATTGGCGGCCTTAGCCTCCACACTAATCGCCTGAGTAAAGGTCTGAATGGACTCACCCTGACTACCAGCTTTAGCATAGGCCATGCCTAAATTATTAAGCGCCCGCTGATTAGTTGGATCCAGTGTAGTCGCTTGCTTTAAGGAGGTGACTGCTTCTGTGTATTGCCCTTGCAGATAGTAGGCATAGCCCATATTGCTATATATATGCGCTGCCGCTGGTGCATAACTGAGTGCAGATTTAAATTCATCGATGGCTTTTTGATACTTGCCTTGCCTTGCATACACCACACCCAAGCCGTTGTAGGACTCTACGTAACTTGCATCTGCATAAATAGATTTTTGGTAAGCTTCTATCGCCAGATCATCACGCCGCTGTCCCTGATAATATCGGCCTAACCTATACATAGCACTTGCGCTGGCTTGTGCATTGCTAGTTTTAACATTGGGGCTAATCATCCATGATGGTACCTCTGCTGCCTTTTGATTAGATGCGCATGCGCTGAGTATTGCAACGCAACATGCCAAAGGTAATATTTTACGTTTGCTTTTCATCATTCACCTCCATACCACTACTTAAGCTACAACTTAACTCAATTGGCTCATCGACTTACTGTCCGGCAAGGGTTGGTAACAATATGTTGTGTATGCTAATAAAGGCTGGCCCCAACAATACCAACAACATGGACGGAAAAATAAAGAAGATAAGTGGAAATAATAATTTAACTGCAATTTTTGCCGCGGCCTCTTCAGCCATTAAACGACGTTTAGTCCTCAAGCTATCTGCATGCACTCTTAATGAATCTGAAATATTGGTACCAAAACGATCTGACTGTACCAGCATGGCAACTAGGGTATCAATTTCTTCCACGCCAGTACGCAATGCCAAGTTACGCAATGCACGCTCACGTGAACTACCAGCGCGCAACTCAAGATTGATTAAATGTAGCTCTTCCCCAAGTATCGGGCTTCTTACATGCATTTCTTCACCTACTCTAGCTAGCGCTGCATCCAATCCTAAGCCTGCCTCAACACAGACAATAATCAGATCAAGTGCGTCAGGAAAGCTCTCAAATATTTCACGTTTACGCTTGTCAATACGATGTGACAACACTGCGTTTGGCAGGAAATAACCAATCGCTGCCAGTAGAATTAGCATCATCATCAGATTGTTAGGCTTAACAATTGCGCCAGAAATAACGGTGTATAAGATAAACAAACTGGGCAACGCAAAAGTAAGAATGGTTTTAGCCGCAAAGAATAAGATTGGCACACTTGCACTACGCAGCCCTGCATTCATAAAGCGAATACGTAGTTGTGATTGCTCCCATCCCTCTTTAGGTAAAGACAGTTTGGCAATTGGTCCGGTTAATTTAACAATACGACTTATCCAAACAGGGTCATCATCTGTTGAATCGGCATTATCATCTTTTAATATTTTCAGCCTCGCCTCTAAAGGGCTGGCACTAAACTGGCCAACAACAACCATTGCAACAATAAAAACTGTGATAAAGATAAGAACCAGATAAATTATTTGAATTGTGTTCATGATGTTCTCACTTATTTAATATGTATCAGACCCTAATTTTGATAATCCGCCACATTACAAAAATACCAAGAACCATCAATATCAGCGCCATCACTACCATTCTCAGACCATTGGGATCTGTCCACAGCACGCTCAAAAACTTAGGGTTGACCAACTGCAGTACGGCACCCAAAGCAAATGGTAGCAGTGTGAGAATCCAAGCCGATAAACGTCCCTCCGCAGATAAAACACGTACAGACCCTAGCAATTTCAAACGAGCTCGAATCAAATCACTGATATTCCCCAAGAGCTCCGCTAAATTACCGCCGGTTTCACGCTGTATGAGCACCGCAATCACAAAGTAACTGACATCGGTGCTTGGCACACGCTGGATTAAGTTCATCAAGGCTTCTGATGTTGGAATACCGTAATTAATTTCATCAAACACAATACGGAACTCAGAAGCAATCGGCTCTGGCATTTCAGTGCCAACCATCTGCAATGCGCTAGGAAAAGCATGCCCTGCCACCATTGCCCGCCCCATTAAATCTAGTGAGCTTGGCAACTGTTGTTCAATCGTCGCAATGCGTTTTTGCTTAGCACTGAGCACATAAACGAGCGGCAAGCATGCAAAGACAGCTGCAATAATGATTACCACGGTTAAGTTTGTTCCAAAAAACAACGCCAGTGCAAACCCTGCTGCTGCCAGTAGCAAGCAAATACCTAAAAACCTTGCCACACTGTAATTGACCCCGGACTGCAAAAGCATATTGTCTACCTGATTAACCCTCGGAAATTTTTGCAAAAGACTGGCAATGCCCGGTGACTCGGCGAGCATACGTTGCTTAACCAAGCTGCTTTCATGTTCTTTACCAAGTGTCATTGCCTCCAGGCGTCTTTCAATGCGTTTTGCTTCGGGCCCCTTGTAAGCGTTCCAAGCCATGTAAGCGCCTTCTAAAAATAGCACCACCGCCAAAAACGCTAATATCGCAAATAGATAGTAGAGATAGTCCATATTAAGCTCCTCTCCTACTCATACAGTTTTGTTGGGTCAAACAAGTTGTCTGAGATTTGTACACCATGCACCCGCAGACGCTCGATAAATTTGGGCCGTATACCGGTTGCTTTGAGATGCCCTTGTACCACCCCTTTGTCGGACACACCTGTTTGCTCGTAAACAAAAATATCCTGCATGGTGATTACCTCGCTTTCCATGCCGGTAATTTCTTTAATGTTGGTCACTTTACGCTGACCATCACTTAAACGAGTAATATGAACAATAGCAGTCAGTGCAGAGCTAATTTGCTCACGCATTGCCTTGGTTGGCAGATTGAAACCAGCCATACCCATCATATTTTCTAGGCGAGTTAAGGCATCACGCGGTGTGTTAGCATGCACGGTCGCCATTGAGCCTTCATGACCGGTGTTCATCGCCTGCAACATATCAACTACTTCAGGACCACGCACCTCACCGACGATGATACGGTCAGGACGCATCCTCAAGCTGTTTCTCACCAGCATGCGGGGTGTTACCTCACCCTTACCTTCAATGTTGGGTGGACGTATCTCTAGGCGTACGACATGAGGCTGTTGTAATTGCAACTCGGCTGCATCTTCAATAGTGATAATGCGCTCGCTTTCTGGAATATAGCCAGATAGCACATTAAGCAATGTTGTTTTACCGGTACCGGTACCGCCGGATATCAAGATATTCACTTTTGCCTTGACTAAACCTTCAAGCACTTCTGCCATTTCTGGCGTTAAGCTTTTATAGTGCAAAAGGTCTTTCATCATCAGTGGTGTGATGGCAAAGCGGCGAATTGACAAAATAGCGCCATCGACAGCTAAGGGTGGAATAATCGCATTCACACGAGAGCCGTCTGGTAAGCGTGCATCAACCATGGGACTAGACTCGTCCACCCGCCGACCAACACCTGAAACAATCTTGTCGATAATTTTCAGTAAATGCGCCTCACTTTCAAAACGCACATCACTCAGCTCTAACTTACCTTTACGTTCAATGTAAATCTGGTTATAGGTATTGACCAAAATATCTGAAATTGTTGGATCTGCCATCAGAATTTCTAATGGTCCCAAGCCTAGCACCTCATGTTGAATATCACGCACGAGATTCATGCGCTCTATATCGTTAATAGCCACAGCCTCCTCTGTAAGCAGGCGCTCCACTAGCGTTTTAAGCTCTGCCGTTAATAGCTCAGGCGGCATGTTCTCCATCATGGAAAGGTCAACGCGATCTAGCAGCTTACGATGAATACGTGACCTCAACTCCTGATACACTTTATTACCCATCAGACCATCAGTTTGGTTGCCCTGCGGTTCAAACACCGCATCTTTTTTTACATCTTCTAATCGATCACGTAATGACATAATTAAATTCCTTCCTTAATTCAGCATTTATTCTTATCAACATCCCGTCAATCATGCATGCCGCAACCGCGTTCAAAGTAATGATGCATGGTGTAGCAAAGTATCTAGCCAGCCAGATTTCTTGGCTTTAGCACCTTCCACCAAGCTTTCTGCAACTTCCTGTAAGGCTTTAGTCACTGCATCATGCTTAGAAATTTTTACAATGGGCACACCTTGATTAACAGATGCGGAAACTGCCAGATAGCTATTGGGTATGGTTTTATATACCTTCATGCCTAGTGCAGTTTCTACATCAATTAATCGGATGTCCCCACCTTTCTCATGCCGATTAAGCATGATATTAATTTTTTCTTTTGCGTAACCTAGTGAGTGGAAAGCATGTAACAAACGTTTTGAATCACGTATAAATGGTAATGTCTCTTGCAATACAATAAATATCAAATCTGCATGATCTAACGCTTTGACCCCAGTTGCATTGAGTGTTCTGCCAATATCCAACACCACAAAGTCATATTCTGACGTTGTCAGTTTAAGTAGCGCATCAATGTGTTCCGGCTTCACATCCTGTGCTGATTCAGCATCTTCTGGCGCAGCCAACACACTAAAATTTGGCAAAATATGCACCATCGAAGACTTCATCAATGAGGCATCTAACCGTCTGATATTCTTGGCTACATCGGCAAGTGTATTGGATGGAACATGGTCATTAACAAACAGTACCGCATCGCCAAACTGCAGATTTAAATCTAGCAAGGCCACTTTAGCATTGCTGGTTTCTGCCAAAATATATGCTAGGTTACATGCCAGAAACGTCGCGCCGCTGCCGCCTTTACTGCCCACAAACGCAATAACCTTACCTTTTTTGCTTTTTGGTGCAGATTGTTTCAGCTTAAGCTCAACGCGACCCACGGCCGCTTGCAAATCACTTGCCTGCAATGGCAAGCTCAACACATCTTTCACACCACTACGCATTGCCGACATTAAGAACTCTGATGAGGAGTTTTGCGCTAACAGAATGATTGATATATGGTGGTAACGCAGACTAATCCCCTCTAAAATACTGAGGTTACCGTTCTCTATACATACGCTATCAATAATCATTAAATCTGGGCGCTCAGCCTCTACCATTTGCCCCAAGCTACTAAATCCATCCCCAAATACTAAGACGTGTTTAGACGCATCTACCCCCTTAATACTCAGTAGAACCTCTTCTCTCAACACCTTATTAGGCGAAATCATCATTATTTTCATTTTTTTGCCGCCATTCTGTTTATGATCCGGTGTAACCTAAACTTTCCGCTGGCATCGTCACTGTAGATGCCGGAATCGGCAAATTCAGGAACGGAAACAGCCCAACCATTGGCACATAATTCGCACCAACAATAGAAACCTGTACTAAGGCAATACAACCTGCAGGGCCTGTTAAGCAGGCTGCAATATTGTCTGATGCGCTTAATGGAAACGGGCTAGGCACAGCACCACTGGCCGTCAAATATTGAATATCAATATTAGCTGCCGTAATTTCAGCGCCAGCTGGTACAGCTGCTCCCCCAAATAGTGCCAATATCTTTGCCGGGCTAGTGTTGGAGTTATCAACCCACCTAACCACAGCCTCGCGTGCTGCATGACGCGTTACTTCCTGCACGGTGTTATAAACATAGAACAAACGTCCAAACTCTAAAATGCCAAACAGTATGGTAAATAACAGTAAGGCAATGATCGCAAACTCAACTGCCGCTGCACCTTGCTGCCGTTGAAGCCTGCTGTAATTTTTCATCATATTAAGCATCATCAATTCCCTTCAATGCATATACCGCATAGCAGTAGAAGGCGATAGCGTAGTGGCCCAAGTCGTTGACCCGACTGGCAGGAAGATTGGAATCCACCCACCAATCGTAATGGGATACGCATTAATCGCGACTGTGACATAAACTGGTGTGTCGCAATTTGGCTCGCAGCTCACTGTTACGTCTGCTGATGTAAAGCTTGGCACTTGTGCCTGCGTTGCTGCATTAACTACCATTTGTTTGGCCTGATCTTGTGTTGCGGTATCCAGCGCCACCAAAGCACTGACTCTGGTATTAGAAAGATATCTAGCACCATCACGCGTGGCTTTGGTTAAGGCATCGTAGTACCAAAAAGCTCGACCAAACTCCACAATCCCTGCCACAAACATTAGCAACAACACCAATAACAGGGCAAACTCTATCGCTGCAGCGCCTTGCTGCCTTGCTAGCCCTAGCCTACTGTTAAATTTTAGTTGTGTGATTTTCATGATTATCTATAAAGCTTAATATCACTCGTTGGTAAAGGAGTTGGTAACAATCCACCAAACTCAACGAAAACATCTTTAGCCGTTGGAACAGATCTGGTCTGCATCAGGAATCGGCCGACACCTAGTACGGTAGCGGGTCGGCAAACACCGCCTGCCGTGGTGCAGTCAATAATCACCATATTCAATACCCTACGCCCAGCTTTACCAGGTTGAACAGACACGGGCGGTGCTGTAAAGAAGTTTCCACTTGCTTGTGCATAGGGCGATGGCTCAGGGTAAGACGTAGCGGTATTGCCCTGATATAAGGTCGGCCAATCTGAAACAACCGCACCACTTCTGCGATAGCCAGACCATAAAACGCCGTAGTCTGTTGCTGTTCTTAAACTGTATGGCCTTGGTTTACAAGGTGCGCTGGGGCTACAGGTACCATTAGTAGCTCTATCAACAAACAAAATGCTTTGCTTATTGGGGTCTGTTCCCATCCAGTCTCTAGGTGACCCAACCCCTGCATTGTTATAAATATACTCTTTGACATTGGTATCAGGTGGAGCGGTCGCCACGTCACATTTATTTTGAGGCGTGTAATCACCAAATCTAGAATTCAGTGCTGCCAATTGTGGTACAGACACCCCAGTGTTGGTGTTTACTGTATCGCCTATAATCGGTGTAAAGCCAACTTTACCCGTACATACATACGGCAGTGTTGCATTGGTACTAATCACAGGGCAAACCCCTGGGACATTTGACTCGGGGTCAATCCAAAACAAGGTGCCTGGGCCAAGTGGGTTAGCGTATTGAATATTGTAAGCAACACCACGCTCAAACCCTAGCTCGTGCACGGTACCGGGATCGGGCTGCTCACAGATAGCAATTGGCGTAATATCAACAGCATACTTACCAGCAACCGCCATACCGAATGTCTGTGCAGTACTAGCAACGCCCGGCAACACCTGAATAAACCAGGTATTAATGGTACGTAAACCAGTATCTACTTTTAAAAAGGTCTTATCTCCAGCTAAGGCATCTGTGGTGACTGAGCTAATTGGCACCATACAGCCATCAGCTGGGCAGCTGCCTACCCACATATTGCTGGCATTAACGACCACTGCTGTGCTATTTAGGTTAAATTTATTCTTTCCTGCGGCTTCAATCGCTCTGGTAATCGCGTTATTAATGCCGGTTACCCTGCCGTTAAGCTCTCTAGCTCCACTGAGCGAAGAAGAGTCTGCTGCGTTTTGCAGTTCGGTTCTAGTCACATAAAGGTGGCCTAGATCTAGCACCAAACCCAGCATCCCTACGAGCAACACTAAGCAAATTGCAACGATTAACGCTACGGCACCTTTCTGGCGTTGCATGCCATGCGGATTACATTTTATATAGTTGCTCATGTGGCTCTCCTTCGTTGCCCAGTCGGCGCCAAAGCCTTACCTTGTCCCAGTACTGCCTGTATTACTACCACTGCCAGAACTACCGCTAGACCCAATCCCAATATTAAACACATTGGGGGTTGCTGGCGGCTGAACAAAGGACTTGTGATATCTATCAACCGCAGCGTCTGCCGCCTGACCACTAATCCCTGTCGCAGGGTCAGTATTCATCGAAGCATCCGGATTAATAGTCTGCTGCGCTCTTGCTGCCTTCACCGCTTCACCAAAATGCTCGTCTAGTACTGGCGTATTAGTGGTGGCACAACCGACCACAGCGGCAGACACGATTAAGGCAGATAGAATGTATTTCAATGTTAAGGTATGCATGACTATCTCCTTTTATTTCATTTCAAAGCCATCTTTAGCACCACTTTGCTCTGGCGCTGCAGAATTAGGCTGAGGTGCAGGGGTGCTTTGTGCTGAACTATCTTCTGTTGCAGGCTCAGCTGGTTTGCCTTCTAACTTGCCGTTAAAAAAGAACTCTGCCTTACCTGGTTTGTTAAAGTGATCGGTCGGCAACGCAAAGTCAGGTGGTAGTGGTTTGACCAAGCGTGGGGTTACAACAAATAACAACTCGGTTTTATCTTCTTGAAAAGAACTACTACGGAACAGTGCCCCAATAATTGGAATCTCTCCTAAAATTGGGAAGCGGCGGATGTTCTCTGTCACATTGTTTTTAATTAACCCCGCAATCGCAAAACTTTGCCCATCACGAAGCTGCACTGTGGTAGCGACACGCCTAACCGTAAATGATGGAAATACGCTACCGCCCACAGTGGTACCTCCTTGATTAAGCTCAGAAACTTCAGGTGCCACTCTTAAGTTAATCATCCCTTCTTCAAGTACGGTTGGTGTAAATTTTAGGCCTACACCAAAATCACGCTCTTCTAAGGTGATTCCTCCACCAGGAGTACCACCGCCGCCTGCATTGTTTTGCGGTACTGGGATAAAGATTTTACCGCCGGCCAAAAAACTACCTTCTTGACCACTAATGGCGATAATATTAGGCTCTGCTAAAATCTTGACGACACCATCTTTATTTTCAGCGTCAATTTTAATTGCAGTATTGCCCTTGGTAATGGTCAACAAACCACCAGGGGATAATGGATCAGCCCCTGTTAGACTTAAAAACCCTGATGCAATCGCATAGGCCACACCGCCATTAACACGAGAAGCACCAAACGATGCGCCCAGTTTATCTAACAGGTTTTTCGATACCTCAGCCATTTTCACTTCCAGCATCACCTGTTGCGGCGCTGCTACCTGAAGCATATTGATGACTTTTTTATCTTTATCTTTGCCGCTATAGGCCTCTGCCAGCGCCATGGCTTTATCTGCTTTCACCGCATCACTCACAGTACCGCTCAGCACCAAAGACTCTGCTGCAGTGCTTACTTTAATGCCTTTTTCATTAGGCATGATTTGCTGCAATTTTGATTGCAACGATGCAGCATCCATCGCTGTGGTCACTGCAACCACCCTTACATCCATCACTGCAGACTGACCAGACTTATCCAAGATAATCACCATGGTTGAGCCTATGGCTTTGGCATGCAACACCACCTCTCGAGGGCTGGTGACGTCTACCTGTACAATTTTGTCATCATCCACCTTCACACGTTGCAAGTTCACCCCTGCAGGCAACCTTACCAGATGCGATTGGCCTAAAGACAGCTCAACACTAGGCACAATCTCCGTAGAGGATGGCGTAGGTCTAGCTACTTTTTTAGGCGTTACCGCAGCGACTAAGATATTCTGCATCGTTGCTTGAGACTCGGCTGCATGTAGCGGTGCTATTGAAAGTAGCGTCATGCCTAGCATAGCAGCCAGAAGATTACTGACACAGAACCTTAATTGGCTGTGTAAAAACTGATCACGTTTGATCTTGTGCTTGTTCATCTCATTTCTCCCTGACAATATGCCGTTTCTCTTTCAAATTGCGATACGAGCTAGGTTTTGCTTAAGTCTGGACTTAACTCATCACCACTTTCCCGATCTCACTGTCTTTTGAAACTAAGCGCTTCCATTCATCGATGCTTCATTACTTACACTCACTACATTCACAGTTTTACTGAACCGATGGTTTAAACTCCTCAACGGTTTTGGTCGTGCCGCGCACTACCTCAACCTGTTCATAGCTTTCTTTCTGCATTACTGGTTTACGTACTGCAGATTTTTTCACCACATGTTTAACCGGCGTTTTAACAACAGGCTGTTGTTGTGCTGCCGCCATTACTGGAGCTGGTGGCTCATCTACACGATTAAGCAAGTTTTTCTTGGTTGATCCCTCTGTAGTCACCACACTCTTATCTATCTGATTACGCAACACCAGCGACAAAGTACCAACACTGCGTGCCAAATCTAATTTTTCGGCTTGTGCTGGTGTTACCTCAAGCGTTACCGCATTCACCACTTTTGGTTTAGTTTCATCCCGATTTTGCTCTTGCGCTACAGCCAATACCATAATGTGCTCAAGTACAATTTTTGAAATGCTCTTGTTCACGTTTTCAGCTTTCACGCTTTCATCCTCAGTATTCACTACAATGTCTACATAGTTACCTGGCAATGCAAAGCCTGCCACACCCACCACATCATTCACCCTGACGGTCATTGCGCGGTTACCCTCTGCAATCACCGCAGATAAACCACCAGTTGCGCCAAGTGGAGCCAATTTAGACTCCAGCACAGGCTCACCTTGTAATAAGCTGGTTTTTACTACCCTCGCATCTAAAGTTTTAATATCATCAGCCGCACCAACAGGTACGCTGCCTCTTGGCCAATCTGCCAACTTAAGCATTTGCGGTGTAAGCGGTGTGCCTAAATCAATATTGATAGCAGCCACAACCACCTTGCTAGAAGCTACCGTAGCAGCTTGTTGAGAGATCCAGCGTGAGGCTAACACTACAGCGCCTAACCCTATGCCGACTGAAACCACAATCATCAAAAATGCTCTTGGATTTTTCATCTGTCATCCCCTTTATTTTCTGTTCTCATCAACATATCGTGACGCATTCAAACATTAATCGTGGGCAAAATAATTATTCCAGGCCCAATCCAGCAACTCTCTACTCATCATTGCCGGTTTACCTTCATATCGTGCAATATCTCTCAGCTGCTCCAATATATCTCTAGGAATGCAGGCAAACAGTGGCCTGCCTGTCTTGTAGTGATGTTCATGCAACAGATAATTAAAACCCTCTTCACTGAAAGGAATATTAATTTCCTCGCAAACCTGTTGAGCAATGACGCGATACTCATCCTCGCTTAATGGCCCAACATAAATTTTGTAGCCAAGCCGACGCAAAAATGCTTCATCGGTCAGTTTGCTAGGAGCTAAGTTAGTGGAGAACACCACAATCACATCAAATGGCAACATGAATTTTTTGCCGGTATGTAACGCTAAGTAATCCACATGGCGGTCTAGCGGCACAATCCAGCGATTCATAATATCCACAGCAGGTGTCAACTGGCGACCCAAATCGTCAATAATCAACAAGCCATTATTGGCCTTCACTTGTGGCGGTGCCTGATAAAAGCGAGCGCTCTCATCAAAATCTAAATCCAGCATGGAGAGCGTCAATTCACCGCCGGTTTTAATCACTGGCCGATGACAGGTCACCCAACGTTGGTCAGACATTACCCGACGATCCAATCCCAACCCACCGACTTCATCAGCTGGCACAGATGGACGATGGGTGAGCGGATCAAATACCTGAATCACCTCGTTATCTACGACAATGGCATGTGGTATCGCTACGTCGCCCGATAACAATTTGGCTAAATGCTCTGCGATAAATGTTTTACCGCTACCAGCTGGTCCGTATACAAAGATTGCCCGACCAGAGTTCATAGCAGCACCAAACTGTTTGAGTAATCCTTCTTTAATGACTAAGCCATCAAAAATTTCCAATAGATGCGGCCGAGTCACATGCATATTGGTAATAGACTGTTGGCGCACTTGCTTGATGTAGGACAACAAACTGACAGGCGCTGCACCTACGTACTGATTTTTACGTAAATAATCTTCTGCACGTAATCTGCCCAATTCTGTCAGATTATAGGCAACAGCAGTTTCTGCCTCACTATTGCGCACAGCCTCACACATGCGCTCTGTACGCATAAAGGCAAGCAATGGCTCGAGTACTGCGACTGGAAGTTTTGCGTAAGAAACCAGATCCATCAGTCGCATCTGGCCGCGTAAGAATAGTGCTTTGGTTAAAAGCTCTACGATGAATTGAAAACCTAGGCCCGTTTCTTCAATCGTACTAGGCTGCATGGGAACCAGTGTATGACGGCGTTCCTCACGCGTTTCTCTCTTATATTCTGCCATGCCTATTGTCATGATTTCATTCACTTTTTCGGTTAATTTTATTTGTTTATTTTTGTATTATCTTTATTCTTTCGGGGTTACACCCCACTTAACCAATACGTAAACTTAATATACATAAACAGCGCTTATTCACTCTCCATGAAACTGAGTCATGAACACTAAGCAAAAAACCAAGCTACCATTACTACAAATACAAGCGCTGCCAAATCAAGTAAGCAAAGGTGCCTAAACCAATGGCCACTGCATAAGGCAACTTTCCTACTGAAACTGGTAAATCATCCATCAATGGCGCCTGCCCTGTACTCAACTTAACGGCACTGCCGTAAAAAATGAGTTTAACGTTTTGCAACATAGGCCTTAATTGTTTAGACCACATCACTACAAACAACGCCAACACCCCTCCGACAACTAATGTCGCTAACACAACACCTAACACATCATTGGGGCCCAAAAAAGCGCCAACCATCCCCATCAACTTCACGTCACCGGCACCCATTGCACGCAACCAGTAGAGTGGTAAAAAAAGCGCCATCCCTATCGCTAGCCCTTTAAATGCCGCCAACCAACCTAAAGCGCCCGGAATCTGCGAATTAAAGCCCCATCCTTCAGGTAATATTCCGTTTAAAATCACACCAAAAAGCATGCCTGTGAGCACTAGTTTGTTTGAGATGCGATGGCTGCTAATATCTTGCTTTGCCGCCAATAATATAAGCACCAACATGGGTACTAAGGCTAAGAATCCCATCAGCTTCGGTGTCATTTTTCTCTCTCTTTACTTGATAAATATTCTACACACCTAGTAGTAGCCTTGATTAAAACGATCATCCTCCTCCCCAAGCACCAACACAGGATTAGTTTACCGCTCACTATCAAGGCTACTGTCGACTAGTTATGATTAAGTAGGACAATCAGCAGGAGAACCACCTAGAGCAGTTGCAACAGATTTGAAGGTTTCACAAACACGCTGACCTGTTGTAGTTACTGCAGCGATAATCACGACTGCAATCAATGCCGCAATCAATGCATATTCAATCGCAGTAACGCCTTCTTCATCGTTAATAAAACGCTGTACACCTAAATATAGCTTTTTCATTTTAAAACTCCTTTTTATTGAAAAACACGTCATACAAAACTACAATCGCTTACTGCTCTTGTGCTTTTTCACTTTAAGGGCAAATTCCCCAGTGCTTATTATTCTTTTATCAGCTTGATTTATTTGCCGATATGCGTAATCTACTGCAATTGATTAATGACTTATATACGAGCGAACCCTTAGTCTATTAGAGGGTATCTAAGAGACACACACCCTTTTATTTTTAATCTATAATCATTGATATAGCCGTGTTAGATGTGTCTTGTTAAAGGACTTTGCTTGGCCTATCCATTACAAAGTTTAAGTTTTCAAACGCTGTTTGATGCAGTAGCAGATGCCATGCTGCTTATTAGCGACACTGGTAATGTCACAGAGGCTAACGCAGCGGCACTCTCGCTACTGGGCTACACAGCACAAGAGATTATTGGCCTTAAAGTTGAAGCGCTCGTCCCCCAACGCTATCAAACTCAACATCGTAAACACCGAACAAAATTCGCACAAAATCCAGAAAAACGGCCGATGGGCAGTGGTAACGAGCTTGCTGTTTTAACGAAAGAAGGAAAAGAACTAGAAGTCGACATTGGCCTAAGCCCGATCAGCTATCAAGAAAAGCCCTATACATTAGTCACCTTTTATACGGTGGCTAAGCGGAAAAGCGTAGAGCAAGCCCTACGGATTAGTGAAGAAAGCTTAAGGATGGCAAAAAAAGCAGCAGGTCTCGTTGCTTTTGATTTTGACGCTGATCTTAAAATGCGTGATGCAAATGAACAATTGCTCGCATATTGGGGAGCTGAACCAGACCAGACCGAACAAAACACAGAAAAAAACAGTAGCGCTGTTTTACCTCAGATTCACCCAGAGGACAGCGCGATTAGAGCATCCGCCATCCGCCATGCCACTGACCCGTTAGGCAATGGTGAACTTAAAGTGGAGTACCGCATTATTAACCCGGTTACTGGTGATTTGCGTTGGATATCAGCCACAGGACGCGCCCACTTTAGAGATGGCCGCGCTACTAGGTTATTAGGCGTAGTAAGAGACATTACCGAGCAAAAAATAATAGAAAAAAAACTACAAGAGCAACATGCTGAAACTGAAACACTTTTTGCTAAAGAAGTGGCGACACAAACTGCATCAGCAATTGCGCATGAAATCAACCAGCCATTAACTGCCATTTCGGCTTACAGTGAAGTTGCATTACACGCATTAAAACAAAAGGTCATAGACTCAGCCAGTCTCAAACGCGCACTTGAAGGCTGTGTAGCACAAGCACAGCGTGCGGGTAGTAGCCTGCATGAGCTACTTTCGTTTCTGCACAAAGGCGAGATGACTCGGGAGCAGTTAGATATTAACAATGTGGTCAAAGAGGCGCTTGTGGTCGCAAAAAGTTATGGTTACTCTGATTTTCATCCTGTACTGCAATTAGAAAACAACATAAGGCTAGTGCTCGGCAACAAAACACAAGTGCTCAAGATACTAGTCAACCTGTTAAGAAACGCTGTAGAAGCAATGCGCGAAGCAGAAATAGCACCCTCTGAAATCAGCATTACCGTACGCACTAATGCAAATATCAACATGGCACACGTCACGGTGCAGGATGTGGGGCCGGGGCTAAACCATGAAGTTGCAAAACATATTTTTGAGCCATTTTTCACCACTAAAGCCAAAGGCATTGGCATGGGGCTTGCCATTAGCCGAACCTTAGCAGAAGCGAATGGCGGCCAGCTCTGGTTAGATCCTGATGTAAAATTAGGTGCAACCTTTCACTTTACACTTCCATTTTCATCATGAAAACTACTCCTCCTACTGTTTATATTATTGATGACGAGCATGCGATTCGTGACTCATTAGCCCTGATGATTGCACAAGAGAATATTCCTGTCATGGCATTTGAAAGTGCACAGGCATTTTTAGAGGCTTGCCCGCAGGAGTGTTCCGGCTGTGCAATTATTGATTATAGAATGCCAGAAATGGACGGGCTCGAACTGCAGGCTGAGTTAGCTAAACGTGACATCACGCTACCCATTATCTTTTTAACAGGCCATGGCAATATTCCAACCAGCGTTAAAGCGATGAAAGCTGGTGCGATTGATTTTTTAACCAAGCCGGTACGACGTGAAAAACTCATCAGCGTGGTGGTTGCCGCCATGATGGAATCAGAAAAAACACTTGCAGAAAATGCCAGTTACAAAGAGGCGGTAAAATGTATAGCAAGCCTGACCGAGCGAGAATACGATGTCATGCTGCTAGCGATTCAAGGCTACCATAACAAAGACATTGCACGTCAGCTTGGCATTAGTCACCGTACTGTAGAAATCCACAAGTCAAATATCATGCATAAAACCGGCGCTAGCCATGTGCTTGATTTAGCTCGCATCGCTCATAAAAGTGGTTTAAAAGAGTAAGCTTCTATTGCAACCGGCGGCTAAATAGCAGCCATTTTCTAGCACTTAAACTTAAGAAGTTAAGCCGCTAGGGTAAGTAGAGGATTATTTAGGCTACATTCTGCCCCCTCTGCCAGCATTAACTCAAACTCATTTATTGGTAGAGGTTTACTAAAATAATACCCTTGATAATGATCGCAACCATAATTTCGTAGGAAAGCAAGCTGCGCGTCAGTTTCCACCCCTTCAGCAATAATGTCTAGGTTCAACGCTCGCGCCATCGCAATAATCGTCAGTATAATTGTCCGATCACTACCATCACTCGAAATATCGTTTATAAAAGACTGATCAATCTTAAGTTGTGATAGTGGTAGTTTTTTTAGGTATTGCAATGATGAATAACCCGTACCAAAATCATCTAATGAAAAGCGAATCTTCATGGCATTCAGCTCACTCATTTTAGTAATGATGTCATTAATGTTATCGACCAACATGCTTTCGGTAAGCTCAATCTTAAGCATAGATGGATTGATGTGATGGCGCGCGATAGATTGACGCACTTGCTCCACGAAATTGACTTGATTGAATTGTTTTGCACTAACGTTAACAGCCAGCTCAATATGACTGGTGACTGATTTTTTTTGCCAAAGCGCCAGTTGAGCACAGGCTGTATCTAGCACCCACGCTCCTATCGGTATGATCAATCCAGTTTCTTCAGCCAAAGGAATAAAGTGGGCTGGCGAAATCATGCCACGCTCCGGATGTCTCCAACGAATCAATGCCTCTGCGCCTACTGGGAGGCCTGTACTGTCAACTTGAACTTGATAATGCAACTGGAACTGTTTTTCATTCAGTGCTTTGCGCAAATCTCTTTCTAGTGCTGCCCGGCTGTTAATCGTGTCTTGCATTACTGGATCAAAAAATCTAACCATATTCCGGCCAGCCTTTTTGGCTTGATACATTGCAATATCTGCCTGTTTCAGCAAGTCCTCTTCCGTCTGTGTTTGACTATCCAACATCGCCACACCAATGCTGAGCGTGCTGATATATTCATTACCATTCAGCAGATAAGGCTGATTGAGTATATTTAACAATTTCTCCCCAACCACTTCAGTTTGACCGGCAGCCTCAATAATGTCTTCATTAAGCTCGTCCAGTAGCACAACAAACTCGTCCCCACCGATTCGCGCAACGGTATCGCCTTCCCGTATGGCACTCTTCAAGCGGCTTGCCACCTGTTGCAACAGCATGTCGCCAATATGATGACCTTGCGTGTCGTTGAGCGTTTTAAAGTAATCTAGATCAAGAAACAATAGCGCGCTTTTACGCCCGAAACGTTTACTAGCGGTGACAGCCTTGGATAATCTATCCACAAAATAGCGTCTGTTAGGCAATGTGGTAAGCGGATCATAAAAAGCCAACAGGTGATTCTTCTCATCCACCGCCTTACGCTGGGTAATATCGGTACGAATGGAAATGTAACTTTCAGGTTTACCATTATCATTCATGAAGGGAACAATTGTCGTATCCATCCAATACAACTGCCCGTCTTTAGTGCGATTGCATATTTCGTTATGCCACGTCTCACCTTTGGCTATAGTACGGTACATTTCCTTAAAAAAACCTTTAGGATGATGACCAGAATTCATGATGGAATGATTCTGACCAATTAACTCGTCTTGGGCATAACCGCTAATTTCACAGAATTTAGCATTAGCATATTGAATGCGCCCCTGAGTATCAGTGACGACCACATGGGCATGCTTATCTAATGCAAATTTCTGATACTTGAGTTCCGTTAGTGCAGACTTCCAGTACTCTTCTGCCCGCTGACGTAGAGAAACCTCTTTACGTAAGCCCTTATGGGTCTTCAAGAAAATAGACACCCCAAGTAGCAAACTGACCAACATGATAATTTCAGAAGCCAAACCACTAAGACTGGCATACTTTTGCTGCTGCTGAGAAGACTTCTGTAGTCCGGTATCAAACTCACGCAATCGTTCAATCATGACGGCATATAACTGGTTAATTTCACCATCAGACACTATCGATATAGTGGGGCCTAACAAATTTAGCCCACCCTTATTGATCAACGACTTATTGGACTCATGAATAAATGTTTCTAAAGCAGTACGTACCTCCACTACTTGCTTCTGTTGAGCTGGATTATCAGCAGTAAGTTTTTGCATCTGGATGAGGTTACCTAACATACGTTCAAGTGTATTATCCACCGCCTTTGCAACGCCTTCATTGCCTGGCAGCAGGCGAGACTTAAAACTATCATTTTGGATAATTGGTATTGTTTGAATATTTTTTGATAGATTCAGTAAAGTATACGTTCGCTTTAGCATCGCGCTATCTGCTTTACTTTTATTAATGCTATGCACCATTGCTACGATTGAAATACACACTAGCGCTAGTGGCAATAAAGTGCTGCTCTTAAAATTAATTATTTTGTGCATCGTTTATTAAAACCTTTCAAACTCCATCACTCATTATTTAATACTGTTCCAGCTTTATCGAAACACTCTGTAACTTCACTACTGCCTATTAGTCAACCAGTGACTTGCCATTACCGCCTGCGCGATGCTACATGCTGTTTATTTCAATAAAATGAATGAATTAGCTTTTTTATGAATACTTTTGGCAAATAAAAAAGGCGTCTGATAACAAACCAACTCCCGATCCATCAGAAATTAATTCAATTATCAAGACACCTTTGCCTTGTGCTACCTATAAATACGAGCCAGCTTTGACTCTAAACTTAAACTTTATCTCACAGTATTCTTAAATCATCAGCCTTTTGTTCGCCTTATATACAATTACCTAACATCCTGATTAACTCACTTAACAAAAAGATAATTTTTCAGAATTTAAAAATATAAAAGCAATCAACATGCCAACCTTAAACATGCCAATGATTACAACGAATTTATTCAAAAAGCCTCAATATCGATAGGGAATATCTGTCATTGAATAGGTCTTGAATGCACACCCTGTATGCGCCTACATTATCTAAAGCACCAAAAAAGTGCGGTCTATGACCGTGCAGTAACGCCCAATATCTGCATTTCAAGTTTTCAATTTCCACTATCCCTTAGAGCGGGATATCAACAGAAAATCTGGAGTGGCACGATTTATTCTGTTGATTTATACGTGCTCGCGCGGATTACTTAATGAATTTATTCTTGGTAGTGTGTTAAAACAAAAGCTAAAACAAAAAATATCCGAATGATTATTGGGAGTATGTAGAGATGGCAGTGCTCGAAGTGGAAATGAGCCTTTACGAAGCCATATTAGCCAGGCGTTCCGTACGTAGCTACTCAACACAAAAGCTAGATAAGGAAACGATTCCTAGCTTACTGGAAGCAGCGATACGTGCGCCTACGGCCATGCATGGAGAGCCTTGGGCTTTTGTCATCATACAAGACAAGAAAATACTGAAAGAACTCTCTGATCAGGCCAAAACCATGTTAATGACCAGCACATACTCGGACCAACAGCAGCCATCAGTTAAGTTCTTTGAGCAATTAATTAATCAGGATTTTAATATTTTCTACAACGCAGGCACGCTCATCTTAATTTGCAGTAACACCAATTTAACTGCGTCTGAAGCGGACTGCTGGTTAGCAGCTGAAAACCTGATTTTGGCGGCATGTGCCATGGGCTTGGGCACATGTATTATTGGCTGCGCTTCCCCTATTTTAAATTTGGCTGAGGTCAAAACCAAGCTAGGCATTTCTAGTGAATTTACAGTGGTTGCACCGATTATTGTTGGCTACCCCAGCGACACGCCAATGCGCAGCTCACGTAAACATCCTAGAGTTTTGGCAAATATTCAAACTAACTAAATACATAGAATGTTGTCACCAAGTTAGGCCATGAATAATAGAAATGGAGAGGATGTGAATAAAAATGTACAAACAAATTCTCTGCCCGATAGATGGAAGCAACACTTCAAACTGTGGCATGACAGAAGCGATTAACCTTGCCAAAATCCATCATGCAAAGCTTAGGTTCTTACATGTGGTTGACACCTATTTCCCCATTTTAGATGCTAATGGCGACCTTAATGCCTTGTATCTCGCCGACATTCAACGTAGCCAAGGCGAGAAAATACTCAAAGCCGCTGAAGATAGCGCGCTTCAATCTGGCGTATCTGCCGATAGCAAAATCGCAGAAAGCATAGGCGATCGAGTCTCAACACTGATTATTAAGCAAGCAGAAGAATGGCCAGCAGATTTAATCGTCATGGGCACGCACGGCTTACGCGGGTTTGCACGTTTCATGATGGGAAGTGACGCTGATGCGGTTGTGAAACAAAGTCATGTACCCGTGCTTTTGGTTAAAACGCATAGTTAAAATAATCTTTAACAATAAAAAAGGAAACCATCATGTCAATAAGCACAATTTGTAATCACGAAGTGGTGACAGTTAGAGCTGATGCCACCGTTTTTGAAGCGGCCAAATTAATGCGTAATCACCATGTTGGCGATGTTGTGGTGGTCAAAGAAAGTCAAGAGCAAACCATACCATTAGGCATCGTCACAGACCGTGATTTAGTCATAGAAGTTGTAGCAACTGAATTGGATTGTAAAGTCATTACGGTAAGTGACATCATGGTCAGGCATTTATCGGTAGTCACAGAAAGTGCTGGGGTATTTGAAACGATTAAAATAATGACCTCAAAAGGTGTCCGTAGACTACCTGTTGTGGACGAACATGGCATGCTTACTGGCATTGTAACGCTAGATGATTTGTTAATACTGCTCTCCAACGAGATTGGCTCATTAACCAAACTAGTGACGCGCGAACTTAAAAATGAGGCGTCATCAAGACGTTAATACCATGGTTGATTTTGAGCTAACCATCTCAAATATAAACCATGCGTCACCAACTGACAGCAAAGCCTGCTTAGCCAATACCCGTTTTTACGAGTTAAGCCATATTTCAGGTAAAATAGCGCTTTTAAATCAAATCCATTAAAACATGTCATCGCTTCAAGACGAAATCTCCCGCCGCCGTACTTTTGCTATTATTTCTCACCCCGATGCTGGTAAAACCACACTGACCGAAAAACTGCTTTGGTTCGGTGGTGCAATTCAGGTCGCTGGTGAGGTACGTGGCCGTAAGGCAGCACGTCATGCGACATCAGACTGGATGGAACTAGAGAAACAACGCGGCATTTCCGTCACGTCGTCTGTCATGCAGTTCCCTTACCGCGAGCACATGATTAACTTGCTGGACACCCCGGGCCATGATGACTTTTCGGAAGATACTTACCGCACATTAACCGCTGTAGACTCTGCAGTGATGGTGATTGACTCTGTAAACGGCGTGGAAGCACAAACCATTAAACTGTTAAACGTGTGCCGTATGCGCGACACACCTATTATCACGTTCATCAACAAACTAGACCGTGAAAGCCGCCCGCCCATTGAGTTGCTGGATGAAATTGAAACCACACTAGGCATGGAATGTGCGCCAATGACTTGGCCGATCGGCATGGGTAAAACTTTCCGCGGTGTGTACCATCTGTATAACGATGAAATCTCATTCTTTGACCCGCGTGCAGAAAAAGGCACCTCAGAAACCATCAAAGGTTTGGATAACCCACGCGTTGATGAGCTATTAGGCCGTCAAGCCGAGGAACTGCGTATTGATATTGAGTTGGTGCGTGGTGCATCCCATGAGTTTGATAAAGAGCGCTATCTAAACGGTAAACAAACACCAGTATTTTTTGGCTCTGCCATTAACAACTTTGGCGTGCAATCATTGCTGGATGCTGTGGTAGATTTATCTCCGCCGCCACAATCTCGTAACACGGCAAGCCGCCCTGTAGAGGCAAATGAAGGTAAGTTTTCAGGCTTTGTGTTCAAAATTCAAGCAAATATGGACCCGAAACACCGTGACCGTATCGCGTTCTTGCGTGTATGTTCTGGCCGTTTTGAACGTGGCATGAAAGTGAAGCAAGTTGCTACTGGCAAAACTTTAGCGGTTAACAACGCGATCACCTTTATGGCACAGGACCGTACCACCATGGATGAAGCTTACTCTGGCGACATTATTGGTATTCCGAACCACGGCACTGTGAAATTGGGTGACACTTTCTCTGAAGGCGAGAACCTTAAATTTACTGGGATTCCATCATTTGCACCTGAGTTTTTCCGCCGTGCGCGCATTAAAAACCCAATGAAAATGAAGCAACTGCAAATTGGCTTAAAGCAGTTGGCAGAAGAAGGTGCCGCACAACTGTTCCGTCCCCTACTTTCTAACGATCTGATTTTAGGTGCGGTTGGTATGCTGCAGTTTGAGGTGGTCGCCCATCGTCTGGAGCATGAATATAGCGTAGATATGGTGTTTGAGCCATACGACTGCTACACCGCACGCTGGTTACGTGGCTCTGATGCCGATTTGAAAACCATTGCAGATAAATACGGCTTTAACGTGGCATTAGATGGTGCCGATGATTATGTGTACTTGGCACCTAACCGCGTTAATCTGCAAATGGCACAAGAACGTTATCCAGATATTCAATTTTTAGAAACACGTGAAATTGCCTAACTTTAGCCTCAAAACAGCCTGACAATAATGAGGTGATGCATCAAGGCAGAGGCCAATTGGCCTTGAGGCTATCCCAGAAAGCATACAATCATGACACAGTGCCCATGCGATAGTGGCAAACCATATCATTTATGCTGCGAGATTTACCACCTAGGCACGCCCGCCCCCACTGCGGAAGCGCTCATGCGTTCACGTTACAGTGCCTATGCGCTTGCAAGGAGCAAGCCTGATTTAAAAGATTACCTACTACGCACTTGGCACTCGGACTCCAGACCACAAGACCTGAATTTAGAAGGTGAAGAGGCAATCAAATGGTTAGGCTTGCAAGTGAAGCAGTATCAAAATATAGATGCAGACAATGCAACGGTCTCGTTTGTTGCGCGTTATAAGTATGCCAACAATTTGGGTGGAAAAGCAGAAAGACTACAGGAAACCAGCCGTTTTAAACGGGTTGATGATTGCTGGTTTTATCTGGATGGCGATTACCAGTAGTCAACGTAAATCCGCGATGTTTGGCAGTCACTACTTCAACTAAGCAGCACGCAATCCAAATGACAACCGTTTTAATTCACACAATCGTCATCAATGTGAAATAAAAAAATCACCTTAACTTCACATTCACACACTAAGATGCACCTCATTACGCGCTTACCCCATTGTATGTCGATGGCGGCGCTCACATGAGATCAACATCATGGTGTATGAAAAATCCACACGTGGTTTTAACGAGTTTGCCAGCAATCAACGCACATTGAGTGTGCGGGAACGCCAAGTGTTATTACTGGTGAATGGCGTACGCAATCTGGATGATCTGAACAAGTTTTTTAAGCAGGACCAACTGCTAGACACGATTAAAAAGCTGGAGTGCGAAGGTTATATCCAACGCCCACGGGATCCGCAAGCACAGCAAGCCATATCAGCCGCCACACAAACATCTCCAATTACAATCTCTTTACTCGAAACGACAGATCAAGTAACGCCAATCTGCCCGACGAAGCTCGCTACAGTGAAAAGCATACTGATTGAAGCCACCGATGACTATCTGGGCATGATGGGGCGCGGCATTAAAACTAAAATTGAAAGCTGCGAGAATGAAACCAGCTTAAGGCAATGCATTTCAAGCTGGCATATGGCAATGCGCGAATCTAAACTTGGACGTGAATCCGCCAGTTTTTTAATGGAGCAGATTCACCAAACCCTAGAAGGCAATATCATCGATACGATAAGCAGCGCGCAACCCCAGCATTAATATGACAGAGGCACGCTGCTTATAAGGCACTGTGAGTAAGCGCGCTCATTGCACGATGATCAGGCGCCTTCAAATGCCTCACATAATTGGCTTAGCAACTGACCAAAGATTGGCAATACATCTTCCACACCATGCGGGCTATCATCGTCCGTACCAGCGACAACCAATGCAATCACCAACTTATCGACATTTTCTCTAAATTGCGTCCAGTGCTCTACTTCTGCATCGGCAATTAACTGAAACTTATTAAGCCCAGATTCCACAATCTCAACTAGTTCCGCATCAGGCAAGCCTGCAAACAGCGTTTTCGCAATGGTAATTTGCGCGGTTGAAAAATCAGGTTTTATATCTTCCTGCACGAGTGGCGCTGTAAAGAATGCATAACTTAGTAACGCAAACGCTTGATATACGCTCAGCATATCAAAATTGTCACTGCGCTCAGCTAAAGGTGAACGGTCAGCAGATTGAATCGCCTTAAATGTCACATAGCAGCTCAAGTAATCAGCTGCATTCAATGCATCGTATTCATCTAAATTAGTATTAGGTGTTTCGTCATCGCGATGCGTTGCCGCCAAGCACAATGCATGCATCAGCTTTAAGCGTTGTGAATACGTCATTTCCATTTGGGGTCCTTATTAATCTTAAACAAAATAAACTGCCATTTAAACTGATAATTAATCATACTGCTGTTAATCAAGTGCAGGTATTGCCTCTAGCATTTCATGCAACACCAACCATCGCTCTTCTGCGGTTTCTAACTGCTGAGTTAAAGCCGCTTGCGTTTTCAACAAGGCTTGCAAAGCAGACTTATCGGCACTGGTGTAAAGTTCGCTATCATTCAACTGCTCATCACACACTTTTTTATCTGCCTGCCACTGTGCCATATTGCGCTCAATTTGCTCAAGCTCTTTCAGCAATGGGCGGCGCTCAGCAATTCTAGCCTGACGTTCCGCTTTATTCAGTGCACGGTCATTTTTATTAGGTTTATCAGTGGCAACCGCCTGCGTGGCTTGCTTTTCTTTTAAGCGCTGCTCATTTAACCATTGACTGTAATCTTCTAAATCACCATCAAATGGCGCCGCTTTGCCATCTGCAACTAAAACAAACTCATCGCATGTCGCACGTAACAAAGCACGATCATGCGACACCAGTATCACGCCACCTTCAAAATCCTGTAAGGCAAGTGTGAGTGCGTGGCGCATTTCAAGGTCTAAATGGTTGGTTGGCTCATCGAGCAATAGTAAGTTCGGGCGAGTCCAAATCAATAAAGCCAATGCTAGTCGTGACTTTTCACCACCAGAAAAATTAGCGCAAGGTGACCTTGCCATATCGCCTTTAAAGTCAAAACCGCCTAAATAGTTAAGGTGCTCCTGCTCGCGCGTAAGCGGGTCTAATTTCATCATGTGCTGTAACGGTGAGTCATCCGGGCGCAATTGCTCCAGCTGATGCTGTGCAAAATAACCAATATTCAGGTCTTTGCCTTCTACCCGCTTGCCGCTTAACGGCGCCAGTTCATGGGCCAATAGTTTAATCAGCGTGGTTTTACCTGCACCGTTTTTACCTAGCAAGCCAATACGTTCACCTGGCCTGATGGCTAACTCAATATTGCTGATTAAAGGCTTATCGTGATAACCCACACTCATACCATCCAGCACGAGCAAAGGATCTGGCGCAGCAATCGGTGCTCTAAACTCAAACCCAAACTGTGAGTCCACATGTGCAGCAGATATCATCTCCATACGTTCAAGTGCTTTAATGCGGCTTTGTGCCTGACGTGCCTTAGTAGCCTGCACACGGAAACGGTCAATATAACTTTGTAAATGAGCAACCTTACGCTGCTGCTTCTCAAACATGGCTTGCTGCAATGCAAGCTTCTCCGCACGTTGGCGCTCGAAATCTGAGTATCCGCCACGGTACAGGGTCAGTGTTTGCTGCTCAATATGCGCAATGTGATTCACAATCGCATCTAAAAAATCCCTATCGTGAGAGATAAGCAATAAAGTACCACGATAGCTCTGCAACCAGCCTTCCAGCCAAATCACCGCATCCAGATCCAAGTGGTTAGTAGGCTCATCCAGTAATAGCAAGTCTGAGCGGCACATTAATGCACGCGCTAAATTCAAGCGCACACGCCAACCACCAGAAAATGTGGATACGGGCTGCTGAAGCGCAGCTTGGCTAAAGCCCAAACCATTGAGCAATTCAGAGGCACGCGCTCTTGCACTGTAGCCCTCAATATCGGTAAGGCGTTGATGCAACTCTGCAATCAGCTCACCTTGATGGTTAGCCTCTGCGGCAACTAAAGCGGCCTCAATTTCACGCAACTCAACATCGCCATCCAGCACAAACTCAATGGCAGGCATGGCTAACGCAGGAGTCTCCTGCGCAACATGCGCCACCACCCAACTTGCTGGCATTTCCAAATCGCCCTGCTCAGGATGCACTTCGCCGCGCAACATAGCAAATAGAGAAGACTTACCAGCGCCATTGGCACCAGTCAAACCAACTTTATGGCCTGGGTGCAGTTGCATGGATGCACCTTGAATTAAAATTTTAAGGCCGCGTGTTAATGTAAGTTGTTTAAATTGAATCAAGTGATAACCAATGAATTAAATTGAGCCCCACCGGTCCACATGCGGTTGGCTTAATGTATGTATTTAAGGTAGCGAAAATGTGACTATTAATAATCGCTAACCGACTAAATCCGTTATTCTAAATGATTAACGTGCATAGTCTTAAACACTCTTTTATTTTTAAGCCAGATTTGTATCAATTTACCTAGTTTTACAACTGCATCACCTTGAATATCAATCAATACTGTCAATATTCAAGTAAAATATGCGGTCTAAACATTTAACAATAAAACCCACATAATCAATGGTTAAAAAATCTCTACTTTGGGTTTATCGAGCGCTACTTTGGCTAGTTGGCATTTCAGCCGTGATTGTGACGGCTATCGCACTCACGATTCATTTCTGGCTGATGCCAAATATCGGCCAGCATAAAGATGAAATCGCCGGTTTTGCAAGTAAGTCTGCCAAGCAAAAAGTCACTATCGGCGATATCAAAGCTGACTGGCAAGGAATCAATCCGCACTTACTGCTGAGTAAGATTGATATCTTTGACACACAAAACCGCATCGCTCTACAATTAAAAACCATTGATGTTCGTTTGTCTTGGTTAAGCGTGCCATTACTAGAGCCACATTTAGCCGAGCTCATTATTCGCGAGCCAGCACTCACGGTACGCCGCACCGCCAATGGCGAAATCTTTGTGGCAGGCATCAGCATGGCTGGGGAGTCCAACCCTGACCTAACCAACTGGTTATTAAGGCAGAATAAATTAGCTATCACTAATGCAAAAGTATTATGGCTGGACGAACTTAAACGCGCACCAGAGCTAAGCCTAAACCAACTGAATGTAGAAGTGCTCAGCCCGCCGTGGAGAAGTTTAGTCCGAAACCATAGCTTCACGGCAAATGCATTGCCATCGACTGGTAGCCGCCACCCGCTGCAAGTCAGCGGCAGTTTTTATGGTAGCGATATCCGCCAAACCCAAAACTGGCATGGTAATTTACACCTAGAACTCAAGAATGCAGACCTAGCCGCTTACAAAGCCTGGGTAGATTACCCGGTTGATCTTAAGTCTGGCATCGGTAGCACCAATGTTGATATTGATTTTTCACATCATCAGGTGCAATCCATCAATAGCTATGTTGCACTAGAAAACATCCAGCTACAAACCAAGCATCATCTTGCACCACTGGTACTAGACAAGTTATCAGGGAATATTATTTGGAAAAATCTAAGCAAAAACCAGCTACTCGGCACTCCAGCTAAATTTGGTCAGTCGCTAAGTGTGAGTGAGCTCAACGCCAGCGCAATGAATGGCCTCAACCTGAAAGATGTAAAAGCCAACTACACACAAACCATTGACGGTAAACAAGATTTTAATTTAGCCATGCCTAACTTGGGTCTGACTAACATTCAGACAAGCTTGTCGCAACTACCACTCCCTGAACAGCTCATTGCGCCTATCAGCGCGATTAATCCGCAAGGCGAGCTGACAGACCTGAATGTGATATGGCAGGCTCAAAACAACATCACCAAAAGTTACCAAGTAACGACTAAATTTAACCGCTTGACCACCAACGCTTACCAACAAATACCAGGCTTTAGCAATTTATCCGGTGAGTTTAAGGCAAATCAAAAATCAGGATACTTGTTACTGGATAGTAAACAAGCACACGTGGATGCAAAAGACACATTACGCTGGCCTATACCTTTCGATACACTGGAGGGAAAAATCACATGGAACATCAACCCCAATAACACCAAAATTGACGTTAACGCACTCACGGTGAGCAGTCCGCATTTATCAGGCACGCTAAATGCAAGCTATCTGATGGATGGTAAAAAAGGTGGTTACTTGGATTTAAAGGGTAAGTTCAATAACGGCAATGCTAAATATGCTAAATTTTATTACCCTAATATGCTGGGTGAAGCCACGATCAACTGGTTAGATACTTCAATTCTAGAGGGCAAGGCTAACGATATTAATGTAACCGTTAAAGGCAGGTTAGCAGACTTCCCGTTTGTAGATACTAAAAACCACCCAGACCCAAAACTGGGGATATTCCGAGTTACCGCCAAGGTGAGCGATGCGCTTTTAGAATACGGTACAGACTGGCCCGTGATTGAAAAACTAGGCCTGGATCTGCTGTTTGAAGGCAACCGCATGGAACTCAATGCACATAGCGGGCATATATTTGGCAACCAAATTATTAAGAGTAAAACCACCATCGCACAACTGGATGCTGACTACCCTATTCTCAATGTGCAATCCGAGCTACAAGGCCCGGTGAGCGAAGGCATTGTTTTTGTAAATAAAAGCCCGGTACACACGCTTACAGAAGGCTTTACCGATACACTTAAAACCAGCGGCACAGGCAAACTTGGCTTAGGCTTAAGTATCCCGCTTGCGGACATAGATGCATCTAAATATAAAGGCATTTACCAAATTACCAACGGCAAAATGGAAAGTGAAGACATTCCGGCACTGACGCAGATTAACGGTAACTTGGAGTTCACAGAAGCTAGCCTGAGCGCTAAAAACATGAAGGCTTACGCCTTTGGCTCCCCGCTTGCATTTAATTTAAGCTCAGGGAAAGACAAGTCCGTACGTGTACAGGTAAGGGGCCGACTGAGCGACAGTAGCGTCAAACAGATGCTAACCGACCACTCATTGGCAAAAGCAAATGATTACATCAGCGGCGGCACCGAATGGTTAGGCGATATATTGATTCAAAAGCCGCGTGTCAGCATAGGCATTCGCTCTGATTTAGTCGGCATCGCTTCAGCCTTACCTGCACCATTTGATAAAAATGCCAACCAGCCACTCAGCTTACGTGTTGATAAAAAAATAGACACGAACACCAGCTATATTTTTGTCAATATTGGCAATAAAGCTGGCGCTAAAATCACCAGTATTTTAAAAGATGGTAAGTTTGAGCTGAATAATGCCAACATTCAACTTGGCAGTGACATTAAAGTAGAGCCTGCCGTGAGCAGCGACTCTGGCAGAGCGGCTGGCATTGCTTTAAACGGTAACCTAGATTATCTCAATGCAGATGCATGGCGTTATGTTGCGAAGAATCTCGCAGACTCATCCAGTCAGTCAATGAAGCTGCCAATTCAAAAAGTAGCAGTCACGATTAAAGCGCTCGATATTTTCAACCGACGTCTTAATCAGGTAAACATTACCGAACTGAACAACGAGGATAACTTACGCATTACACTGCAAAGCAAAGAAATTACGGGCAACTTACAATGGATTGATCAAAAAAATGGTAAGTTAATTGCACGATTAAGTAACTTTACGATTCCAGAAACGGCGCCAGACCAACTATCTTCTGCCAGCAATACGACGGACAATAAAAACTTAAAACAATTTACCAAGTTAGCGCAGGATTATCCTGCGCTAGACATTACCGCGGATAACTTTGTGTTTCAGAAAAAAAATCTGGGTAGTTTAGAGTTGATTGCTTACCCTGAGAATGACAACTGGGATATTCAAAAAATCAAGTTCAGCACACCAGAAGGCACCATTAATGCAGAAGGTCAATGGAATAACTGGGTAAGAAACGCTAACACCTCACTTAATGTGCGCTGGGATATTAAAGACTTGGGCCAAACGCTAGCGCGACTTGGCTATGCAGAAACGATTATGGAAGGAGAAGGCAAACTCACTGGACAACTACGTTGGCCAGGCAGCCCACATCAATTTGACACTACCCGCCTGAGTGGTGAGCTGAAATTTGATGTGCGTAAAGGCCAGATTTTACAAGTGCAGCCAGGCGTAGGCCGATTACTAGGCTTGCTCAGCTTGCAAAGTTTACCACGGCGCCTGACGTTAGATTTTAGAGACTTGTTTAGCAATGGCTTTGCTTTTGACAAAATCAATGCAACCGTTAAAATTGACCAAGGCATGATGCGAAGCGACAACTTTAAAATGGCTGGTCCGGCTGCGGATGTGCGCATTAAAGGTGAAATCAGTATCCCCAAAGAAACACAACATCTTTTTGTTAACGTTTCGCCAAGGATTAGTGATAGCATTTCGCTTGCTGCATTGGCTGGTGGGCCACTAGTAGGGGCCGTCGCATTTTTAGCTCAAAAGGTATTGAAAGACCCTTTAAATAAAATTGCATCAACTGATTATGAAATCATTGGCACTTGGGACAACCCACAGGAAGTGAAGCCTGAAGATGAGTCGAAAAAGAGTCAGAGCAACCCGCTCATTAATTAGTTAATAAACAAGCCAGCGCATCGGCTTTAAGAAGAATTTAAAACTATTTGGATATTACATGGCTATCACCTCTCGCGTTACAACAACCAAAGCAAAACTCAGCAGTCAAAATGCCGCTAAAGGCATTATCAAAATGGCAGCGATTCAAATGGCATCAGGCCCTCATGTCAGCGCCAATTTGAGCGAGGCTGAGCGTCTAATTGAAATTGCCGCTAACCAAGGCGCCAAATTAATTGTACTGCCTGAGTACTTTGCTATCATGGGTTTGAAAGAGTCCGATAAAGTCACGGCGCGTGAAGAAGAAGGCAAAGGCCCAATTCAAGACTTTTTAAGCAAAACTGCAAAAAAACATAAAATCTGGTTGATTGGCGGCTCTGTGCCTTTAGTCAGCAATGTGCCGAATAAAGTACGTAATAGCTGTTTGGTGTTTGACGACAAAGGCAAGCAAGTTGCGCGCTACGATAAAATCCATCTGTTTGGTCTAAAACTAGGCAATGAGCATTACACTGAAGAAAAAACGATAGAAGCTGGCGATACTGTCAAAGTGATTGATAGCCCATTTGGCAAAATTGGCCTATCGATTTGCTACGACCTGCGCTTCCCTGAGTTATACAGAGCCATGGGTGAAGTAAATATCATTGTGGTACCTTCCGCATTCACCGACACCACAGGTAAAGCTCACTGGGAAAGCTTAATCCGCGCACGCGCGATTGAAAACTTAAGCTATGTCATTGCGCCAGCACAAGGTGGCTACCATATATCAGGCCGCGAAACCCACGGTAACAGCATGATTGTAGATCCATGGGGTGTGGTGCTGGATAGATTACCGCGTGGTTCAGGTGTGGTCATGGCTACCATGAACCCAACCTATCAAGAAAGTTTAAGAAAAAGTTTACCTGCACTGAAACATCGCACTATTAAGGTTGTCGGACAACAATAGCGCTAAGTATCAAGCTGACCCGTTACGTTACAAATGAATATCGCTTGTAACGTAACGCTAGGGATTAAAATAACTAGCGTCATGTAATACCCTGCCCCAATTATGATGATGGCCGCACGGTGCATATCCATTAGCTAACAAACCTAATAGCTTATTGCCATATAAGCTCAAGTATTTACCGAGTTCTTTTTGAAAAGAAACCCATGAAAACGCAAGAAACACAACCAAACGCCCAGTTAATTAAAGGCTCGCATTTCGATGCCGCAACAGAGGCGCTACTTGCACCGGCTAATCTGGATGTAGCAAAATTGCAAAACGTGCTCGCCGATATGATGTCGCATCAAATCGACTATGCCGACTTGTACTTTCAATATAGCCGTAGCGAAAGCTGGGGGCTGGAAGAAGGCCAGGTTAAATCGGGTAATTTCTCCATAGACCAGGGCGTAGGTGTGCGTGCGGTAAGTGGTGAAAAAACCGCTTTTGCTTATTCGGATGATATTAATTTAAAAGCCTTGGTAGAGGCAGCGAAGGCCACTAAATCCATTTCCAGCTTGGGTAATGAGCAAACTGCCAGCGCTATCATCAAGCCACAAACTCCACAGTTATATTTACCGCAAGACCCGATTGCATCGCTCTCGGCAGATGCAAAAGTAAAATTATTAGAACATTTGGAGTCAATCGCAAGAAAACTAGACCCACGCATCACACAAGTCACTGCATCTATTGCCGGCGAGTATGAGGTAGTGATGGTGGCTCGCCATGATGGTGTGATGGCGGCAGATATTCGCCCATTAGTCCGTGTAGGTATTAACGTGATTGCCGAAAGCAATGGCCGTCGTGAACAAGGCTCTGCTGGTGGTGGTGGCCGTTTTGATTACAGCTACTTTACCGATGAAATCTTGCATGAGTATGCACAAAAAGCTGTGCATCAGGCACTGGTTAACTTAGAGGCGCGCCCTGCCCCCGCTGGCAGCATGACGGTAGTTTTAGGCGCTGGCTGGCCTGGCATTTTGTTGCATGAGGCGATAGGTCACGGTTTAGAAGGCGACTTTAATCGCAAAGGCAGTTCTGCATTTAGTAATATGATTGGGCAGCAAGTAGCGGCCAAAGGCATCACCATTGTGGATGATGGCACGATTGCGGATCGCCGCGGCTCCCTCAGCGTAGATGATGAAGGCAACCCTACCAATAAAACCGTATTGATTGAAGACGGCATCTTGCGTGGCTATATTCAAGACACGCTCAATGCACGCCTGATGAATATGCCATTAACAGGCAATGCACGCCGCGAAAGTTACGCGCATGTACCAATGCCCCGTATGACTAACACCTACATGCTCAATGGCACACTACCACCTGAGGAAATCATCAAATCAGTGAAAAAAGGTTTATACGCAGCCAACTTTGGTGGCGGCCAAGTTGACATCACTAGCGGCAAATTTGTATTTAGTGCCGCAGAAGCTTATATGATTGAAGATGGCAAAATCACCTACCCAGTGAAAGGCGCAACCTTGATTGGCAATGGCCCAGAAGTGTTAAAAAGAGTATCGATGATCGGTAATGATATGGCCTTGGATTCAGGGGTTGGCACTTGTGGCAAAGAGGGGCAAAGCGTACCGGTTGGTGTTGGACAGCCAACCCTGAAAATTGACGGCTTAACGGTCGGCGGTACTGCCTAAATTAACGCAGATTTTATAACGGTTACCCGCTAACAGCCGTTATAATCTGCCCTTTTCCATCGCAACAAAATCATAAGCTCATGACGCAGAATACCCTGCCAATTCCCAATAAAGGCCAAGCCAACCGACTAACACTCGCAAACAGTGGCGAAGATGCGTTTGCACTAGCGATGTTAGCAACCGCGTCAAAAGCGCAAAAACCGCACCAGCCATTAGTGATTATCACGGCTGGCGGCTTTGATGCACAAAGGCTGCTAGAAGAGATTCCGTATTTTGCGCCTGATTTATCCGTACATTTATTACCGGATTGGGAAACGCTGCCTTATGACCAATTTTCACCACACCCAGATTTAATTTCTGACCGCCTCACTACGCTCTATCATATTGCGCAGAACGCTTTTGATGTTGTGATTGTGCCATTGGCAACCGCACTGATTCGCTTAAGCCCTAAAGCTTATTTAAGTGCCAATACTTTTATGCTCAAAAAAGGGCAGACATTAGATATTGAAGCACTGAGGCTGCAGTGCGCAGAAGCAGGCTATCACCATGTAACTCAGGTAATCTCTCACGGCGAGTTCAGTGTGCGTGGTGGCTTGGTGGACTTATTCCCAATGGGCTCAGCCCTGCCCTACCGTATTGATTTGTTTGATGATGAAATTGAAACGATTCGTACTTTTGATGTAGATACGCAGCGTAGCCTCTACCCAGTTCCAGAAATCAGGTTATTGCCAGCACGCGAGTTTCCACTAGATGAAGCCGGCATTGCGCTGTTCCGCAGCCAGTTTCGCGAAGCGTTTGAAGGTGACCCACAACGCGCAAAAATCTATAAAGACGTGAGCAAAGGTATCGCATCCGGCGGTATTGAATGGTATTTACCTTTGTTCTTTGAACAAACTGCCACATTGCTAGACTACCTAGCGCCAGATAGCCTGTTGTGCCTGCACGGTGACCTTGACTCAAGTGCACAGCAGTTTTGGCGAGAGGCACAATCGCGCTACCGCACCTTAGCACATGATGCGGAGCGCCCGTTACTGCCGCCAGAAAATCTACTGATTAAAACTGAAGACTTCTTCAGTGCTACGCATACATTTGCCAGAGTGGTACTCACCACAGGCAATCTAGACGCTGGTAAGACAACAAGTAGCTTACCAGCACTCGATATCGAGCGCCGCGCAGAGCAACCTTTACATAAGCTGACCGAATTCATCAGTCAATTTAAGGGGCGTATCCTGATTGTGGCAGAAAGCCTAGGGCGTCGAGAAACCATGACGCAACTATTTGCAGAGCATGGTTTAAAAGTCGCCATTTGTGAAACCTGGGCTGATTTCCAAGCCAGCGATGCGCACGTGATGTTGGGCGTCAGCACGCTGCATCGCGGTGTGGTGTTTAGCGACAACCATGCACAAACGATTGCCATTATTACCGAAGCCGAGCTCTATGCCGCCACCGTGCGCCAACAGCGCCGCCGTGAGAAAGAAAAAGCCCGCAGCACAGAAGGCATGCTCAAAGACTTATCTGAGCTACGCATCAACGACCCAGTCGTGCACGAACAGCATGGGGTAGGACGTTATAAAGGTTTGATGAACCTTGACCTAGGCGAAGGTGAAACAGAGTTCTTGCTATTAGAGTATTACGGTGATGACAAACTGTATGTACCGGTTTCACAGCTATTTCTTATCTCACGATACTCAGGCGGCCCACCGGAATCTGCACCATTACACCGCTTAGGCAGCGGCAGCTGGGAAAAAGCCAAGAAAAAAGCGCTTAAACAAATCCGCGATACGGCGGCAGAGTTACTTAACCTGTATGCGCAGCGTGCGGCCAGACGCGGCCATGCGTTTACCTTAAGCCTGCAAGACTACGAAGCGTTCTGTGAAGGCTTTCCTTTTGAGGAAACCGCAGACCAGCTGGAAGCGATTGAAAACGTCATCAAAGACATGCAATCTGGTCGGCCGATGGATAGATTGGTATGTGGCGATGTTGGCTTTGGTAAAACTGAGGTTGCGCTACGTGCGGCATTTGTTGCCGTCATGGGTGGGCGTCAGGTTGCCGTATTGGTGCCAACCACCTTACTTGCCGAACAGCACTTTAATAACTTTAGTGACCGCTTTGCCGAATGGCCGATCAAAATTGCTGAAATCTCACGTTTCAGAACTGCAAAAGAACAAGCAGAAGCTCTACGCGGATTAGAAGCGGGAGAAATCGACATTATTATCGGTACTCACCGCCTGATTCAAAAAGACGTGAAGTTTAAAAACTTAGGTCTAGTGATTCTGGATGAAGAACACCGCTTTGGCGTACGCCAAAAAGAGCAGCTTAAAGCGCTGCGTGCTGAGGTGGATGTACTCACACTCACGGCCACGCCGATTCCACGCACATTAAGCATGGCAATGGAGGGCTTACGCGAGTTTAGTGTGATTGCCACCCCGCCGCAGAAGCGCTTAAGCATTAAAACATTCCATACCGAATACTCAGAAGGCATTATCCGCGAAGCGGTGACCCGTGAGTTTAAACGTGGTGGTCAGGTGTATTTCCTGCACAATGAAGTAGATACGATACACTCCATGCGCGAGAAGCTTGAGCGCATTCTACCCGATGCACGTATTGCCGTTGCACACGGTCAATTACGCGAACGCGAGCTAGAGCATGTGATGCGTGATTTTTACCACCAGCGCTATAATCTGTTGCTATGCACCACTATCATTGAAACCGGTATTGATGTACCCACCGCCAACACCATTATCATGAACAAGGCTGACATGTTTGGCCTGGCACAGATGCACCAACTACGCGGCCGTGTCGGGCGCTCGCACCATCAGGCTTATGCTTACCTGCTCACAGAAGCCGGACGTAAAATCACGGTACAGGCACAAAAACGCTTAGATGCGATTCAGCTAATGGAGGATTTGGGCGCAGGTTTTCACTTAGCAATGCATGACTTAGAGATTCGTGGCGCAGGTGAATTGCTAGGCGATTCACAAAGCGGCGAAATGCAGGAAATCGGCTTTAATTTATATGCCGATATGTTGAACCATGCAGTAAAACAACTGAAAGCGGGCAAAGAGCCGGACTTAAACGCACCACTAGGCGTCACCACAGAAATCAATCTGCACACCCCTGCACTACTGACTAACGATTACTGCCCGGATGTGCACGAGCGCCTAGTGATTTATAAACGCTTGGCGAATTGCAACGATGACGACACTTTAGATAACCTGCAAGAAGAGCTGATTGATCGTTTTGGTTTGCTACCGGAGCAAGGTGAGGCTTTAATGGCTTGCCATCGCCTACGCATCGCCGCTAAACCGCTGGGGATTATTAAAATTGATGCGTCGGATGCAGCGATTCAACTGCAGTTTAACCCTAGAGCCGATATAGATCCGTTAAAACTAATTAACTTGCTGCAACGCGATAAACGATGCCGCATGAATGGTCCAGATAAACTAAGAGTTGCTATCGCACTAGAAGCCATCAACCTGCGGGCCGACTTTGTGAAAAGCCTACTGAAAGAGTTTGTATAAAAAAACTTGGCGCGCTTGTGTCAATGCACAAAAGCGCGCCAATGGTTCAGCAGTAATCCGTCTTAGTTGTAATCGTCTTAGTGATAATCAAACATAACCTAATCTGTCGAGGCACACCACCCACATCGAACTTAAAACTGTCATATAAACTTCATTTAATCCTGCCTCTATCTGATGATAATAGCGACTCAAAATCGCCATAGAAACATACAACTAAATCTTGTATCTATATCAAATCGCTTTACAATGCTTGCATATGTGGGCAAAGGCTTAATGCAGTGAACCAGTTTTTCCGTAAAAAAATCTCCAAATTAGATTTGATCGTATTACGCATAGTCTGCATTTACCTTGCATTTGGTTTGATTTGGATTTTTGGTACAGACTCCGCCCTATTTAGCCTAATTTCCAGTTATGAAGAGTTTTCGATACTAAACACCTATAAGGGTGTCGCCTTTATTTTCATCACCGCCTTGCTGCTGTATTCACTTGTTCGCAGAACCCTAAAACAGCAACAGTCTATAGAACAATCGCTACAAGCAAGTGAAGAGCGCTGGAAGTTTGCGCTGGAAGGCTCTGGCGATGGGGTGTGGGACTGGGACCTGCCGAGCGACCATGTGTACCGCTCTGCCCGTTGGAGCCAAATTTACGGCTATGCTGAAAATGAAATCGCTCCGACTGCGGCTGCCGGTAGGCAATTAGTACACCCTGATGACTTGGCAATACTGATTAGTGATGTTCAAAATTACTTCTCAGGCAATAGTGACGTGTACATTTCTGAGTTTCGCCTACGTTGCAAAGATGGCTCATGGAAATGGACATTGGCCCGCGGCATGACGGTGAGCAGGTCTGCGGATGGAACACCACTAAGAATGATTGGTACTCACTCCGACATTACCAACCGCAAAACCTCAGAAGCACAAGTCACCCACTTAGCTCACTATGACCAGTTAACCGGCTTACCCAACCGCGTGCTGTTTCTTGATCGATTTAAACAAGACATAAAAAAAGCACAGCGCACCGGGCAAATTGTGACGCTGATGTTTTTAGATTTGGATAAGTTCAAAGAAGTAAACGATTCGCTTGGGCATGATATTGGCGATATGCTGCTGAAAGATGTAGCGCGGCGCCTAGAAAGCTGCGTGCGCGAGTCTGACACTGTAGCGCGCATGGGTGGTGATGAGTTCACCATTATTCTTAACGATATTAACAGCCAAGTGAATATCGAGCGTATTGCCCAAGACATTTTAAATCAACTGACAACCCCATTTCATCTCGGCGATGAAGTCATCCACGTGAGCACCAGTATTGGCATTAGCAACTATCCAAAAGATGGCACCGAGGTGGAGCTACTGCTCAAAAATGCTGACCAAGCCATGTACGTGGCAAAAGAGCAAGGGCGTAATCGCTACCAATACTTCACGCCGGTGATGCAGGAAGAAGCTCTAAAACGTATGCGTCTCATCAGTGATTTATGGGGCGCATTAAATGACAATCAGTTCCGCGTTTACTACCAGCCGATTGTAGAGCTGGCAACAGGTGCAATTTTTAAAGCGGAAGCCCTTATCCGCTGGCAGCACCCAACGCGTGGATTGGTGAGTCCTAATGACTTTATCCCTGTGGCTGAAGATACAGGCCTGATTGTAGATATTGGTGACTGGCTGTTTAATGAAGTTGCCAGTCAAATGGCAAAATGGAAGCAGCACTATCCTAATCTGCAAATAAGCGTCAATAAATCACCGGTGCAGTTTAGAAGTGTGCACGACAACTGTTCTAATTGGATAGAACGCTTAGAGCAGCTAGGATTATCTGGTGAAAATTTTATTGTCGAGATTACTGAGGGTTTGCTGTTAGATGCCAGAGACTCTGTGGTAAGTCAGTTAAATGCATTCAGAGAAGCTGGAATGAAAATCGCGATTGATGACTTTGGCACCGGCTATTCATCTCTGGCTTACCTCAGAAAGTTCGATATTGACTTTGTGAAAATTGATCGCTCGTTCACTTCCAATATCATCCCGAACTCAAGCGACATGGTGCTCTGTGAGGCGATTATAGAAATGTCACACAAACTAGGTATGAAGGTGATTGCTGAAGGGGTTGAAACTGATCAGCAACGCGATTTGTTACGCAACGCCGACTGCGACTTTGGACAAGGTTACTTGTACTCAAAACCAGTTACTGTCGATCAGTTCGAACAGCTACTCAACGCCACACAATCTAACTTCACGTTAAACTAATTTCACGCTTTCGCTCAGTTTCTTAACGGCGTCCACTTCACCTCGCACTTTAAAAAACGCACCTGTATGATCAGAGGTCTCCGCCAATACCTGGCAAGTTGCATAGATATCCTTACGCAACTGCTGCGCATCCCACGGTACAAATAGCTCTGCTTCAATTTGATCCTGCTGATAAAACGTGACTATCTTTTTATGTAGCTGCGCTACATCATCAGGCCGCTTCGCACTCATCACCACGCAATCTGGGTAGCGGCTTTGCAGTGTGAGTGTCATCTCAGCCTGCGCTGCCTCATCGCCGACATAATCAATTTTATTAAAAACACGAATACGCGGCACATCATCTGCACCAATCTCGCTAAGCACCTCGTTGGTGACTTCAAGCTGGCGCTCAAAACCAGGATCACTGGCATCAATCACGTGCAGCAACAGCGATGCATCTAACGCCTCGTCTAGGGTCGATTTAAATGACGCAACCAGACCATGCGGCAGATTTTTAATAAAGCCTACCGTATCACTCACCAGTATACGGGGGATGCTCTCCGGATAGAGTGCGCGCACTGTGGTATCTAGTGTTGCAAACAGCTTATTGGCGACCAGCACTTCACTACCAGTTAGCGCTCGCATCAAGGTAGATTTACCTGCGTTGGTGTAACCAACCAGTGCCACGCCTGCCATCCCTTGGCGTCCTTGCCTGCGCGCACGTTGCGTTTTACGCTCTGCTTCCATCGCGAGAATATCTTGCTGCAGTTCAGCAATGCGGTCGCGGATTTTACGTCTATCTAATTCAGTATGTGACTCACCGGCACCACGGCCGCCTTCACCACTACGCTGCCTGCCTTGTGGGCCAGCCAGCTTAGCTGCCTCACGCAAACGTGGTGCCATATAACCTAAACGTGCAATTTCAACTTGTGCACGTGCGGCACGTGAGCGTGCATTACGGTGAAAAATCTCCAGAATCACCATGGTGCGGTCCATCACCTCACAGCCTACTTCTTTTTCAAGATTACGCGCCTGTGATGGTGAGATTTCATGGTCAACCAGTACGGTGTCAATTTCCCAATCATTGAGATTGGCCGGTGCTTTATCAAACTCAATATCATATGACTCATGGTTCACAAAAGCGCGAATCTCTTCTCGCTTGCCTTCGCCTAGATAGGCTTTGATATCAAACCCGGTACGCTTCTGCACAAAGGTTTTCACCACATCATAGCCTAAGGTTTTTGCAAGTTCGCGTAGCTCGGTTAACGAGGCTTCAAACTCAGCATCACTCACGTTAGGTAATTGAACAGCGGCGACTAGCGCTAGATTTGAGCGCTCTTTAACTTCTTTTTGCATTAGGAGACAGATTGATTAATTGATTGAGGACAGATAGTACCTGAAAAGTATCATTTGTCATTGTTGAGTTTGCAGTTAAGCACTATAAATCGTAATTAAAACAAAGCAGTGAGATGCACACTACGAGCATCAATTTAGGCGGCCATCGATTTAGCACATCCCTAATGCCTCTGCTGGCTCGGTAAAGGCAAAACCTAAGGCGCTGGCCACTGGGAGATTGGTCACTTTACCTTGATGAATATTCAAGCCGTTTCTCAAGTCTTCATCATCACGTAGCGCTTGCAAGCCGTTATCTGCCAGTGCAATCACATAAGGCAATGTTGCATTATTAAGTGCATAAGCTGAAGTCCGCGGCACCGAACCCGGCATGTTTGCCACACAATAATGAATCACGCCATCTACGATATAAGTAGGTGCATCATGTGTAGTGGGGTGAGCGGTTTCACAGCAACCACCCTGATCAATAGCCACATCAACAATCACACTACCGGGCTTCATGCGCGCCACCATTTCACGCGTAATCAGTTTGGGTGCAGATGCGCCTGGAATCAAAACCGCGCCAATCAATAAATCAGCCATGAGGCAGTGTTGCTCAATCGCAGCTGCCGTTGAGCATACCGTATGCAAACGATGGCCAAATTGTTTTTGTAGTTTACGCAGCACCTCAATATTACGGTCTAGCACCGTTACGTTAGCGCCCATGCCCAGTGCTACATCAATCGCATGCAATCCCACCACCCCGCCACCAAGCACGGTCACTTGCGCTGGCGCCACGCCTGGTATGCCGCCCAGCAACACGCCAAGTCCACCATGTGTTTTTTCGAGGAAATAAGCACCAGCCTGCACAGCAAGCCTGCCTGCCACTTCAGACATCGGTGCCAATAATGGTAATCCGCCCTTACCCGTCACCGTTTCATAAGCAATACAGGTTGCGCCAGAATCGATGAGGTCGCTCGCCTGCTGTGGGTCTGGCGCAAGATGCAGATAAGTAAAAAGCATCTGCCCAGCTTGTAGCCATTGCCGCTCTATGGCTTGCGGCTCTTTGACTTTAACAATCAGCTCAGCGCTTTTAAATACCTCTTGTGCTGCATGTACGATGGTGGCGCCGGCTGCTGCATAATGTGCATCTGAGGCGCTGATACCGACACCAGCGCCAGCCTCTACCACCACCTCGTGGCCGCGCGAGACTAGCTCACGTACGTTTTCTGGCACCAAGCCTACGCGGTACTCTTGCGCTTTGATTTCTTTAGGTACGCCAATCAGCATAAGCTCACCCCCTAATCATTTTTTGATGACACAAGCCACAACGCACGGGCTAACTGCTCATCAGCCGGTGATGTATGATTGTTTATATCATAACCAGCTTACCTATACTTAAAAATAAAATCGCTTTCTTAATCGGGTAGGTTTCATGTGCAAACAACATGGCGTAGTTTTCTAATTGCGCTTTGTATTGCGCGGCCACCGCCTTAAGCTCACTCTCTGCCATATCCGGCATTAAAATCACCGATTTATAATCTACAATCCAGCGAATACCATCTTCTACAAAGGTGCGGTCTATCACATAGCTTTTTACCGCATCCTGCTGACTGCTTGTAATACCTAGCTCGGACTCAGCATCTGGTCTTGCTTGCAGCACCCACTGGCCATCTGCACTGTTTAGCGTTTGCTGTAAAATGTGCTGCACCGCCGCTGCCGCCTCATTAGATGCTGCTGAGGCATGGCCACGCTGACGCAGCCAGTGCTGCATTGCAGGCTCCAGCGTTGCAAGGCGAGCCGTCGTCCAGTGAGATACACCTTGCTGTGCAATGAGCTCCATATAACGGTGCGCTAAGGTCCCTGTATCTGCATCCAAACTACTATGATAGCTAGGTTTTACATTAGGTTTAGCATAGCTAGTCGCCGCCTGATTCGCTTGCAGCGGCAAAGGCACAGCTGGCTGTACAAGCCGCACCAGTTGTGGCGTGAAGTTTGCAATATCATCCAGTGCCTGTTGTTCGGATGCCAATTGCGGATCAGACTCAAATACTGAGGCAACACTTGGCCATAACAAATCCAAATACGTATTTTTATTGGGGCTGATTTCACCCTTGGCGTTCTGGTTGGCGATACCAAACAGGTGTAGTTTGCGCTCCACCCGCGTTGCTGCCACGTAGAGTACACGTGCAGACTCATTAGCATCACGTGCCTTTTCACGTGACTCTAAATAATCATATGGGCTCACTTTGTCTTTATCGCGCGAACCCTTGGGAATATAGGGTGCAGCAAGCAGTTCATGGCTATCAGACGTTTTAACCTCTTCCCACAGCACTAATGGCTTGTCAGTATTATTGCCGCCCGTTGGAGCGCCTAATCCTAATAGAATCACGGTATCAAACTCCAGCCCTTTGGACTTGTGTATCGTCATCATTTGCAGATGTTCACCGTGGCTATCAGGTGCAGCAAACAGTTTGGTAATTTCACTTTCCATGCGCTCTGGTGAAAACTGATTACTACGGTCCAAGCCATCTAAACATGCAAAAAATGCCTGTACATCCACCACGTCTGCCGCATCCCATAAGCAATCCGTACCGTTTAACATCAGCCAGACGCCTCTAATCCAGCGGCTCACGCTCATACGGCCTTGGCTTGCGTAAGCTTCAGCCAACACCTCACGTATATGCAGCAGGCGCGCTTGTCCATCTACAGATAGTTGGCTAACAATATCGTTATCTTGCATGAGCGACCAAACCGTACGGTGATGGTCACGCCGGGCTAGCTCATATAAATCATGCAAAGTTAAGCCGCACCAGGGCGCACGTAAAATAGCCAGCCAGTGCACCCGATCTGCTCTGTGGTGCAATGCATGCATCAGAGAGAGCAAGTCCTGCACAATCTGCCGACCTTCCAGCGCCTCAATATCTACTGCTTGAAACGGAATATCTTGGTGATCACGCCGTAATCGGCTCACTAAATGCGATAAGTGTTTTTTGGACCTGACCAGCACTGCAATTTTCTGCGCTGGGTGATGGCTGCGTTCCTGTTGAATAATACGAATCACGGCCTCTGCCTCACGTTGTGCAGCGGCCTCGTAGTTTTCGTCTGCCTGCTTAATCAGCGGATGCACCTCCACGCCAGCTTCAGGCATTTCTTGCCTAGTGGCGATAAATGGCCGGTAATGAATCGCCCCCTGCGTCACTTCATCTTGCATGGGGAATATTGGTGCAAAAGTCTGGTTGATCCAATCAATAATGGCCGGGCAAGAACGATTGTTACGGTACAGCTGTAACCGCTCCAAGTAGATGTTACCAATACCGTTCACCGCGGCATCAATAAACAGGCCTACATTGGCTTTACGAAAGCGGTAGATAGACTGCATCGGGTCGCCCACGGCAAATAAAGTACGTCCATCATCAAATTGCCAGCCCAATGTTAACTGCTCAATCAATGCCACCTGACTAGGGCTTGTGTCCTGAAACTCATCCACCAACAAATGCTGAATTTGATAATCCAGCTTTAGCGCTAGCTCAGTTGGCTCGCCAAAATGGTCTGACAATGCATGGGTAGCCCGTTGTGCAATCTCTACAAAATCCACCTCGCCGGCACGCTGAAACACTAGCCACAACTCAGCAACTGCTAACGTGAGTAGTTTAGATAGCGTAGTAATAATTTGCCAGCTTGTGTTCTCGTTACTTAAATCAGGCAAGGATTTAACACGATATAAGGCCGGCACATCCTCAACAGCGTGAATAATCTCCATCAATGCGCTTTTTTGCGCACGGCCTTCATCTGTGGCCGGAAACCCGATCTTCACATTTAAACCGCCTTCTTTGCGCGGCTCCCCGCTTGCAGTTAACAATAGCTCGGCTAAGGCACACCACATTGGCAATGCTTCTTGCTTTTGTGCCAGTGGCGTTTCCCAATCCACTAACAAGGCGACGGGGTGATCACAAGGCAAGTTTGACGCGGCAAAACGTGCTGTAGGCATTAATAAATGCTGCAATCTAAATGGCACCGCTTGCGCGGCAACTTGCAGCTCCTGCTCTACCAAGTAGCGCAAAGTTTGCTGCAGTTGCTCAGCATCCACTTCATGCTGCGCATGATGTAGCCACTGGTCGCGCTTTTCCAACATTTTAATCAGCAGATTTTTAAGCTGATTCGTATCATTATCCACATAACGTAGCGCTATTTTCACTAAATCGCCATGCTCAGTACCGTTAACCAAAGCAAGCGCCTGCTCAGCGGCTTGCGCATACAACACGCCGGCATCGGTTGTTACCTGCGGCTGCGCGCCGAACCGGCTCATCAATGGCATTTGCCGTGCCAAATGCGCACACAGGCTATCAATGGTAAAAATGCGTAGCCGTGACGGATTTTCAATCAACTGCCAGTTTTTCTGGCTAGATTGTTGCAGCGCCTTTAAGCTCAGATCGTAAGTAATTTGCTTATGTGCCTGCGTGGGCATTTCTTTGCTATCAGCTTTTAACAGGCTATCCAGAATACGCAAGCGCATTTCTGCCGCAGCCTTATTGGTAAAGGTAATGGCAATAATCTCTTCAGGCGCATTGACTGTTTGTAATAGCTTTAAATAGCGCTGGGTAAGTAGCTCTGTTTTCCCTGCACCAGCAGGCGCTTCTACAATAAAAGAAGATAAATCCAGTGCGCGTAAACGGTTTTGCGCGTCAAGCTCCAGCACTTCTGCCGCGGTATTGTTGGTTTGGTCTACACTCATCAAACACCACCCTGTGCATCCGCAGTCTGAAACCGCTCAAATTGCAATTGGCGCTCAGGCAGCCTGAGTAGGGTTGTCACTTCGCAATACATCAGATCAGAGGCATCGCTAAAACGTGTTGCCGCTTCACCGGCTTTAAGTTCCAGCGCAATGTCTTCAATACAAGCTTTCCAATGGTTTAACAAGTGTGGCCAATCTATAAAATTTTGGGTAAAAGTTGGTTTACGCTTGGCTTGATCGGCTTCAAAGTTAACTTCGCCTACCCCAGTAAATGCATGATCGGCAGTTTTTACCATACCAAAATAGATACCGGTAACTGGGTTGGTGTTATCAGCATAAAAACTGGCGTAGATGGGCAGTTGCGGCTCTGTAATACGGTCTTCTCCCCAGTTTTTGGTTTTAGGCGTTTGCCCGGTTTTATAGTCAATAAATTCCAAACCGCCATTTTCCAGCTGGTGCACTCGGTCAATTTTCAAGGTCACTTCAATCCCACAAATTTGCACGATTTTGGTCACTTCACAACCTACGATTTTGAACACTACGCCACGCTCTTTTTCAAACTGCAGCCAGTCACCGACCAGATTAAAAAGCCGCTCATGCTCCAGCTCAAGTATCGCAGCGGAGGCAACGTCAGTATCAGCCGCAAACTCTTTTAAGGTTAAACTCACCGCCTGTTGTAACGCCGGGGTGAAATCATCCGTACTCATGTCACGCAAATCGGCAAAGTGGCGTTTTTCCCAGAACCGTTCTAATACATCATGTACCAATGAACCGCGCATGATGCTATCTAAACCACTGGTAGGAACTTTGAGCGCTTTCGCGCCCAGACGATATTGATAAAACGCCCATGCAGGACAAATTGCCTGCGCTTTCAGCAAGCCAGTCCCCCCTGATACGTGATCGCCCTCTTGCACAATCGGCGCCATGTGGTCATCCATGTGCTCTAAAGTTTCATGTGCTTTAAGGCTTAACTGCTCAGCTAGCGTTTCAGCCAGGCTGACATCGGCAGTCAGCATCGGGATATTTTGCATCAATGGGGAGGCACGTAGCTGGCTCTCCCCTGCGGTGCGGCTACTTGAGAAAGTAATCTGCCGTGCAGAATACAATAAGCGGTGATGTATGGTTGCCGCAAATGTTGCCTGAATACTGTCATCCGCGTTGGGTAAACCTGCTAAGCGTTGAATAAATGCAGGCAACAATGGATTCGGACGGGCCGGAGGCGGCCAGATATGGTCATTCATATGCATGCACCAAATCGCATCGACTGGCGCACTCAGCCCTTCCATGATCCCCAATATCTGAATCGAAGGCGTTTGTTCTGTTTCAGGCTGAAACACTTGGCTGGTACATATTTGCTGCAAATAAGCCACTGCTTGATTGGCAGAAATGCGCCGCCCCAACACATCCAACTGTGCCAGCTGCTGCAATGCCTTTTGCCATGCATTGATTGCCTGATACTCCAAACTGCTAATCGTACGCTCACCAGGCCAACCTAAATGCTCAAGCAACGCATCTAGCACTTCGCCCCATTGCGCAGCGTGCGCCAGTTTGCTCGGCACTGCCGCCATCACTGCGTTAAGGTCATACAACAACTGCTTCAGGTTCAAGCCATCGTCATGCTGCTTCTGCGCAAACACAACAAAACTAGCTAGCGTAAACTGCGCAGGGAGTTTTTCACGCATCTTTGCGTCAAGCAAAGCACGCGCATCAGCTTCTTGCTGACTTGCAGACCAAAATGGAGAAAGCAACATAGCAGAAACATCTGCATAAGCTAATTGATAAGCCGTCACTAACCTTAATAAATGCAATGCGGCCTGCACTACAGGCTGCTGCGCCAGTGGCGTGCCTAAAGAAAAATTATAACGACGCGGTATCGCAGCCAAACTTGGGCGCACACTCTCAGGGTAAAACACATCATCCAGTAAATCTGTCAGCTGATTTCTCACTTCACTCAAGCGTGGGGTCACAATCGCAATCACGGCATTGGGCTGCGCTGCCAAATATTGTGCAGCCCATGCCACCGCAGCGCGGCACTCTGCATCCTCGTGCTCCATGCACACATGCTGGGTTTGTGCGGTCTCACTGGCAATGGTGGTGTAATCTTCAACCAGCACACCACGCTGTATTAAAATCTCACGCAAGCGCTTCTCTTGCGGTGCAGTTTGGTCAAAACCAGCAAACGCGATTCGAGATGGCAATACACTGCTTGCATCAGCCAACTGAGATAATTGCCAATCTAAATAACGCACGCTTTCCAGTGCATTTAATTCACTGCAACGCGCCTGAAAAGCCTGCTGCCATAATAAGAACTGGCGGCATTCCTCTGCCTGATGCTCGCTTGGCACGTGCAAGCGCCAAGCCACCACGTAGCGGTTTGCCTCCATCGCCGCCTTGGCTAAGCCTGAAACATCAAACAGCTCTCCAAAGGCATTTTTCTTCAGTGATTGTGTAATCACCTCTTCCCACAACAACTGCTCATTAAAACCACTTAATGCATATGGCGAGCGCTGCGCTGCAATCCCGCCAGTGAGTAAACTTTCCTCAATGATATGCTCCAACCATTGCGATAAAGTCTGTACCTCCGGGCTATGCCACTGGGTTTGTGCTGCCTGCAAGTGCTGCTGTGCGATGTCGGTCTGGATACTGCGCGCCAACCGGGCGGATGGGCAAAGGATGAGCGTCTTTAAAGTCATTTCACAATTCTATTGGATTATTTGTAATAGGCAAATAAAATAGGTGCACTCACAACCTAAAGCCTGAAACGAACCATGTTAACTCGACTTCAAAAAATATTGACTTACTTCACCTTGCTGATACTGGTTCCTTGCGCGCTGTTTGCGCTTTACACTTGGGCTTCATTAAGCTGGGTTTATTCCTCAGGCGAGCGTGCAGGCTATGTCCAAAAGCTCTCGCAAAAAGGTTGGGTTTGCAAAACTTATGAAGGTGAGCTCATTTTAGTTTCCATGCCGGGTACGCAGGCGGAGAAGTTCTTTTTTACCGTTAGAGATGCCAGCGTGGCAAAAAAAATCAACACAACTGTTGGTGAGCGTGTGCGTCTAATCTATGAAGAGCACAAAGGTGTACCGACCACCTGCTTTGGTGAAACCAGTTTTTATGTCAAAGATGTGCAATTACTAGACGAAACTAAAGCGAGCAAATAGTTACCTCATGGCCGCTACCGACGAAAAGAATTACATCACGCCTGAAGGCTTTGAAGCGCTTAAGGCAGAGTTTCACCAGCTGTACAAAATAGAACGTCCAGAGGTGGTACGTACCGTTTCATGGGCTGCCGGCAATGGCGACCGCAGTGAAAATGGCGACTACATCTACGGCAAACGACGCCTGCGCCAAATTGATAGCCGCTGCCGTCATTTAATGCGGCGCATGGATTTAGCTGAAATCGTAGATGCCAGCCAACAGCAGCACCTAGAAAAAGTATATTTTGGCGCTTGGGTCAGCTTATACAATCTAGACGATGACACCGAGCACGTTTATCGGATTGTAGGTAAAGACGAGCTGGAACCAAGCAAAGGCTATATCAGCTGGGTATCGCCTTTGGCAAAATCCTTATTGGGTAAATCTATCGGTGACACCGTACGCGCCGCCACGCCCAAAGGTGAAGCAAGCTTCGAAATCGTTGAGATTAAATACTAACCGCCATGATCTACCTCATTATTAAATATCTACTGACAGCATTAGCAATTGTTGTTATTTCAGAAACGGCTAAACTTAGCGACAAACTTGGTGGTTTGGTTGCTGCACTTCCCTTAATTACCATCATCAGTCTCATTTGGCTTTATATTGAGCATCAGCCCACCGCAAAAATTGCCAATCATGCCTATTACACATTTTGGTATGTCATCCCCACCCTGCCTATGTTCCCAGTGTTTGCATGGATGCTGCCAAGGTTTGGATTCTGGCCTACGCTACTCACCTGTATATTGATCACCGCAGTACTGTTTTACGGCTACGCGCAACTACTAAAAATTTTTAATATTCACCTGCTGTAGATCCGCATGGCAATAGATAAAAACTGGGATATATTCTGCAAAATAGTCGATAACTTTGGCGATATTGGCATCTGCTGGCGTCTAGCAAAACAATTGCAAAGCGAGCACCAATTAACAATCCGCCTGTATATTGATGACCTGCATGTAGCCCAGCAACTGATTCCAGCCATCGACACCTCACTCGGGCAGCAATCCATTCAAGGCATTAGCATCATTGCATGGCATGCTGATACGAAACTCCCTGCAGCGGCTCCTGTCGTTATCGAAAGCTTCGCCTGTGAACTACCGCAAGCCTACCTCGATACCATGCCGCCAAGCACGGTTTGGATTAATTTAGAATATTTATCGGCTGAAAGCTGGGTGGATGATTTCCATGCAAAAAGCTCAAAACGCGGCGCTTTAACGCGCCACTTCTTTTTCCCGGGCTTCACCACCAGCACCGGCGGTTTATTGCGGGAACATGCGATTGCTCAACAGCAACAACGACTCGCTCAAACACCCACACAGCAACAAAGCTTCTGGGACAGCTTAGGCTTGGCACCCAGCCCACACTTAAAAGTATCTTTATTCTGCTACCCACATGCGCCGATTACTACCTTATTATTGGCAATGGCACAATCCAGCCAGCCCATCAGTTGCTACGTGCCTGCCAGCAGCATTTTACCCAGTGTGGCTGATTTTTTTGGCCAAAGCACACTACACATTGGCGATACATTCACGCAACAAAAGCTTACGCTGCATGTAATTCCATTTTTAAGCCAAAGCGATTACGATCAACTGCTAGCCTGCTGTGACATCAATTTTGTACGTGGGGAAGATAGCTGGATACGCGCCATTTGGGCAGGCAAGCCTTTTATCTGGCAACCATACTTACAAACAGAACAAACCCACATTAAAAAACTGCATGCATTTTTAGATTTATTTTATGCACAATGTGCAGACGCTACCCAAGTGACTGCTTATAACTTGCACAATGCATGGCTATCAGAGCAGATATCCACCGCAACATGGCAGGATTATTTAAGCCATCTCAGTGCACTCAACACTTACAGCAGACAGCAATCCAATGCACTTGCACAGCAAACGGATCTAGCCACTAAGTTGGTGATTTTTAGTGAAAGGATCATAAAAAATATCTCAGAAAATAAGGTATAATGCGCGATTTTACGCATTTAGAATCTAAGGCACCCTATGAAAACAGCACAAGAACTCCGCGCCGGTAACGTGATTATGGTGGATAACGTTCCACTAGTCGTAGTAAAAGCAGAATACAACAAGTCAGGCCGTAGCACTGCCGTTGTAAAAATGAAATTCAAAAACTTACTGACAGAAGCACCTAGCGAAAGCATCTACGGCGCTGGCGATAAGTTTGACGTGATCGTACTTGAGAAAAAAGAAGTGACTTACTCATACTTTGCTGATCCAACTTATGTATTCATGGATGCAGATTACAACCAATACGATGTTGACGCAGAGTTCATGGAAGACGCGTTACCATACATCGAAGACGGCATGCCTGCTGACTTGCGTTTCTACGATGGCAAAGCAATTACCGTTGAACTACCAACAACAGTGGTACGTGAAATCACCTACACTGAGCCAGCAGTTAAAGGCGACACATCAGGTAAAGTAATGAAACCAGCTAAAATCGCTTCAGGTTTTGAGATTTCAGTGCCTTTATTCTGTGCACAAGGCGACAAAATTGAGATTGACACACGCACTGGTGAATACAGAAACCGTGTAATGAAATAGTTTTTCAGCTATCAGTTGATAGCAAAAAAATTTGAAAAGGGAGCAACTCGCTCCCTTTTTTTATGACTAAGCAAAGTAAATAGCGTTAATATAGTAATCACAATAAGTAAAAAGTCATGGGGATGCAAAATGAATGACAAACAATTAGTCGCACTTCGTGCTGCTCAGTATGTACAAAACGGCATGCTGGTTGGCCTAGGCACCGGCTCAACTGCAAACTATTTCATTGAAGAACTCGCCAGACTAACACGTGAGCAAGGCTTACGATGTACCACCATCGCAAGTTCCACCATTAGCGCACAAAAAGCCCAGTCATTGCAGTTGCCTATCGTGGCATTAGAGCATGTGGCAAGCATAGACCTCTATGTTGATGGTGCAGATGAAATCACGCCCGACAAAACCTTGCTAAAAGGCCGTGGTAGCGACTTGGTCAAAGAAAAGCTCCTTGCCAAAGCTGCCACAAAGTTTATTGCGGTGGCCGATGCAAGTAAGCTAGTCAACCATATTGGTCAAAACTTTACCATCCCCATCGAAGTCATTCCCTTTGCCTGGCAAATGGCAAAAAAGAGCTTAGAAGCACTGGGCGGCGTGGGTGACTTGCGCCCCAATGCCGCAAAAGATGGTTTTTGGATCACGTCTCACGGTAGCTACGTGCTTGATATGAAGTTTGATGCAAGCATCGACGCTAGCACCCTTAATGCAATACTCAACAATACCCCAGGGCTTGTCGAGCATGGTATTTTCCACCAGTTAGCCGATGTTATTTTAATCGCCCAAGATGGCGTGGTGAGCGAGCGCTAAGTTTGATAGCCCTCTTACAAAATAAACAGCTACTACGTTTATTCACACTGGCGTTGCTTAGTGTGTGCTTTATTGGCTGTAAACCTAAAAGTGATGTTGATCGCACGCCAGCCATCGATGCCAAGAAAAAAGAAATTGTGTTTGTTACGCACAATGGCCCAACCACGTATTATTTAAATAATGACAACCAGCCTGCAGGGATTGAGTACGACTTAGCAACGCAGTTTGTAAACGACTACTACCCTGACTACAAAATCCGCTTTGTACTGGTCAATAGTATTAGTGAAGTGATTCCAAGCCTGCTAAAAGGCAAAGCGCACATTGCAGCGGCCAGCCTCAGCGTTACGCATTTGCGTGAGCATCTGGTTTTATTCTCAACACCTTACCAAGAAACACAGCAACAGCTTATTTTTAACAATGAAATCAACAAAGAGCCGGATAACATCACCGACATTATTGGCAAAACACTAGCCGTACCAGAGGGTACCAGCTACGAAGAGCACTTAGCCGTTTTGCAAAAAAAACATAACGCGCTCAAATGGCAAAGTATCAAACGCACCAATACTGAATCACTGATAGAAGAGGTAGCCGATGGCTTGCTTGACTATACCGTCGCAGACAGCCATCTAGCTGCACTCATGCAAAACTACCACCCTAACCTTAGCATCGCCATGCCAATCGGTCCTGCCGAAAAAATCGCTTGGGCGATGTCAAAAAACTCTGATCGACAAATGTTAGCCAACATCAATAAGTTTTTTGAGAAAATCAAAAAAGACGGCACATTACGCAATTTGCTAGATCGCTATTACGGCCATAACAAGCGCCTTAACTCGTCAGATATCACCACATTTCTTGAGCGCAGCAATAGTCTACTGCCTAAATACGTACACCTATTTAAACAAGCGCAGGATATTACGGGTATAGATTGGCGCTTACTGGCCGCAGTCAGTTATAGGGAATCACACTGGGACACCTACAACACCTCACCCACCAATGTGCGTGGACTGATGATGCTAACAGAAGGCACAGCAGACCTAATGGGCGTTACCGACAGGTTAGACCCTAAGCAAAGCATACCAGCGGGCGCCAAGTACTTGCTTAAACTTATTGATACTGTGCCGGAGCGTATTCCGGAACCAGACAGAACTTATATGGCGCTTGCCTCTTACAATATAGGCTATGCCCATGTTGAAGACGCACGCGTGCTGGCTAAGCGATTAAAACTGAACCCGGATAGCTGGGCGGATATTAAAAAGACGCTGGTACTGCTCAAAAACCCAGAGTATTACACTACGCTAAAATATGGCTATGCCAGTGGCGGCGCACCTGTTATTTTTGTAGAGTCGGTGCGTAGCTATCAACGCATACTAGAAAAGCACCAACCTAGCCATAACCCAGAGTTTGATACATTTAAGATTGCTCGTAATTAAGCTAACGTTTAATAAGTGCGTATAAAGCGTTGGATTTAGCTGTGCGGTCAGGAAAATATATTAGAAATACAGCCAAAGCCTGTTAAAAAGCTAGTGCATCAAAACCAACAAACTACCTGCCATCATTACTAAACTCGCCAGCAACTTTCTGGCGATATCCTTCTCGTTAAATATACGATAACCAATCAGCACCTGTAGCACCATGCCTAATTGAAAAAGCGCAAGCGCATAAGCCACCAGCATGTTAGCAAGCAGCAACAAGGTAAAGTACTGCATGGCGAACACCATCACCCCTATCAAGGTAATACTGTGCAGATGCTGTTTAGTTGCTTTCTTTTGCTCTTGAACGGTATTGGGCAAAAAGAAATAATTGCTCAATAAGACTAGTGGCAGCCCAATTAACGACCAAAACACCATGGTTTCAAGTACACCACCCGCCACCGACTTTTTAAGAAAAACTGTACCCACAGAAAACAGGAAAATAGATAAGAATCGTGTCTGCACACCTTTATCGCGTAGCAATCCAGACACTACGCCAGCTTGAGAGCTTGCAGCTGACGGCATCAAAAAGAAGCTACCAGCAATGATCAGCAACACTCCTAGCAAACCCTGAATACTGGGAACTTCATTCAGAAACAGGATGGCTAACAACATGGATGCCACTACTTTGTATGCGTTTAACGGTCCAAACACAGACAAATCAGTTTTAGAAAGTGAGAGCACGAGAAACATCCACCCAGCAACATCAAATAATGACGCTAGCCATATATTTAACCAGAAATCATGTCTCAGGCTACCAAAGTCAATCGCGTAAAGTAACGGTGCTGCGAGAACACCAAGTACAAGGTAGGTCGCTGCAACGATATAAAATGGGTGCAAACCGTGTTGCGCCAATTTTTTCTGATAGACAGTGGACGCCAGAGAAAACATCAGGCGTCCAAATACATAGACGAGTTCCACTAAACTACAATAACTGAAATATCTAGAATTGCTGAAAAATCTAGGCTGTAATTACTGCCAGATTATTCATATATGGTCTTAATACTTCTGGTACGGTTACGCTGCCATCTGCATTTTGGTAGTTTTCCAGTACCGCAACCAATGTACGCCCTACCGCTAAGCCAGAGCCATTTAAGGTGTGTACCAACTCAGGCTTGCCGCTCTCGTTACGGAAGCGGGCCTGTAATCTGCGTGCCTGGAATGCTTCGCAGTTTGATACCGAGGAAATCTCACGATAAGTGTTTTGCGCCGGTAGCCAAACTTCCAAGTCATAAGTTTTAGCTGCGCCAAAACCCATATCTCCTGTGCATAGTGACACTACACGGTAAGGCAAACCTAATGCTTTAAGAATATTCTCAGCGTGGCCAACCATTTCTTCTAATGCCTGATAGCTCTTTTCAGGGTGCACAATCTGCACCATTTCTACTTTATCAAACTGGTGCTGACGTATCATGCCCTTAGTATCACGTCCATAAGAGCCAGCCTCAGAGCGGAAACATGGCGTATGCGCAGTGAGTTTAATCGGTAGAGATTCTAAAGGCACAATTTCATCACGCACGGTATTGGTAAGGGTCACTTCAGACGTAGGGATTAAATATAACTTACTGTCGTTGTGCGCTAATGAGAACAGGTCTTCTTCAAACTTTGGCAACTGGCCCGTACCAGTCAACGTCTCTGCATTGACTAAATATGGGGTGTAGCACTCTTCGTAACCATGCTGTTCGGTTTGTGTATCTAACATAAACTGCGCCAAGGCGCGATGCATCTTTGCAATCTGCCCACGCATCAGTGTAAAGCGTGCGCCTGATAGTTTAGTGCCGGTATCAAAGTCCAACCCCAGTGGCGTACCCACATCAGTATGGTCTTTCACTTCAAAATCAAACGTGCGTGGTGTACCCACTTTACGTACTTCTACGTTATCTGCCTCAGACTTACCCTGAGGTACGCTCGCATGCGGCAAGTTTGGTACATTAAGCAGCAGGCCTTGTAAATCAGCCTGCAACTCTGCCAAGCGCACTTCACCCGCTTTTAACTGCTCACCCAAGCCTGCTACTTCGGCCATAATGGCGCTCACGTCCTCGCCTTTAGACTTTGCAATACCAATCTGTTTAGATGCATTATTGCGCTTAGCCTGTAAATCCTGGGTGTTAGTTTGCACGGTTTTACGCGCTTGCTCTAGTGCACTGAACTTAGCCGCATCAAACTCAAAACCACGTGCTTGTAATTGGCTTACTACGCCATCTAAATCATTTCTTAATGCTTGAATGTCTAACATTTGAATCCCTTATTTTATTCTGTTGCATGCGCGCCAGCATGATCATTGCCCAAGTTGGGCAACCAACCCTGCAAGGATTAGGCTTAGAGAAAACGGCTGACTGCTTATTTCTTGGCTTTTTTATCTAGCTCACGCAAGTATGCTAATTTTTCCGCTATTTTACCCTCAAGACCACGTGGCGTGGGGGAGTAAAATTGTTGCGGCGGCAAATCATCTGGAAAGTAGTTTTCGCCTGCGGCATAGGCATCTGGCTCATTGTGCGCATAACGATACTCTTTACCGTAATCTAGCGCCTTCATCAGTTTAGTTGGCGCGTTGCGTAAATGTAATGGCACGGTGCGTGATTTATCTTGCGCCACAAAGGCCTTAGCCTGATTGTAAGCCATATAGGCTGCATTGCTCTTGGCAGCTACCGCCAAATAAATCACGGCATTGGATAAGGCCAGTTCACCCTCTGGCGAGCCTAGCCGTTCATAAATTTGACAGGCTTCCAGTGCCATAGTCTGCGCACGCGGGTCTGCTATGCCAATATCTTCAACCGCCATCCGCACGATACGACGCCCCAGATACAGCGGGTCTGCCCCACCATCTATCATGCGTAAAAACCAGTATAAAGCAGCGTCTGGATTAGAGCCGCGCACGGATTTATGTAAGGCTGATATTTGGTCGTAAAATGCTTCGCCGCCTTTATCAAAGCGACGCAGCTTACTTGCCATCGTGGTCTGTAAGAACGCTTCATCAATTTCAGAGATAGCAGCACCCTGCGCTGCATTAAACAGGCCTTCAGCAAAGTTAAGCAAGCGTCGTGCATCGCCATCGGCGTAGGCCAACACTTGCTCACGTACTTCTGGTGTAATAGTCAAGTCGGCTGCTACCAGCTGCTGTGCACGGTCAAGCAATAGCGACAGCTCGGCTTCTGACAATGAGTTAAGCACAAATACCTGTGCACGACTTAACAAAGCACTGTTCACTTCAAATGAAGGGTTTTCGGTTGTGGCGCCAATAAAGGTAATCAAGCCACTTTCTACAAATGGCAAAAATGCATCTTGCTGGCCTTTATTAAAGCGGTGCACTTCATCCACAAAAAGTATAGTTTTGCGCCCATGCTGCTGCAAAGTGTGTTCCGCGCGCTCTACTGCCTCACGGATATCTTTAATGCCTGACAGCACCGCAGAAATAGGGATAAACTCTGCATCGGCCGTGTTGGCAATGAGGCGTGCCAAGGTGGTTTTACCTACCCCGGGCGGCCCCCATAAAATCATGGAAGGTAATTTGCCAGACTGAAAGGCCAGACGTAGCGGCTTGCCCACGCCCAGCAGATGCGACTGCCCCACTACTTCGTCGAGTGCTTTAGGACGTAATCGCTCGGCAAGCGGTGCTTGTGGGGTATTGGGTTCAAATAGACTGTTCAAAATAAATAAGTATCTTTCGCCACTTCTTACTCACCCACCACATCAACGCCTTTTGGTGGTTTAAATAAAAATGACTTTTCATCCAGCGCAGGGTTTACCTCCACCTTGCTAAATACAATTTTCGTGTTATGGCCAAAGCTATCTAACAACGCCATTTCCTGAATCTGATTATCTTTGAAACCCAGCAATATTTTTTCAAAACCAGACTCTTTATCTTTAGGCTGCGCACTCACCCAATTTAAACCATCGCGATTGCTTGCATTAGCCAAAGTAAAAGTCTCTTCTATAGCCTTGCCGCCAGCCAGCAATGCGGCAGGGCTTGAGCCAAGCGCCTTGCCAATATCACGCACAGTCACCTGAGCCAGCTCTGTGTCATACAGCCATACCTGTTTGCCATCGCTAATGATTTGTTGCTCATATGGCTTGTTGTAATCCCATCTAAACTTATTGGGGCGTTTGAGCTGCATGGTGCCCTGCACCTCCTGCACTTTACGTCCTTGTTTATCGGTGACCACTTGGTGAAAGTTAGCGCGTACAGCCTGCGTTTTTTCATAGAACGCCCTTACGCTATCCATGCCATCTGCATGTGCAACTTGCGCCACGAAAAGTACTGGCAATACCAGCAAACCATTGATGAAATGCAAACGAGTATTTTGCAGTTTTTTAATAATATTCATTAAGTTCGTATGTTTTTCTTTAAAAATTAAGGCTCATGATGCGGTGCTAACACTTCGCGGTTACCGTTGCTCTGCATCGCAGAAACCAAACCTGCGCGTTCCATATCTTCAATCAGGCGAGCGGCACGGTTGTAGCCAATGCGCAACTGACGCTGTACGGATGAAATACTGGCGCGGCGTGATTTAAGCACGATACCCACCGCTTCATCATAAAGCGGATCAACCTCTGAACCGCCATTGCCTGAGCTACCAGCCACAAAATCTGCTCCGCCTGCTTCTTCAGTTTCGTTGGTTAGAATGCCATCAATGTAATTCGGTTCACCTTGTGCTTTAAGATAATCAACAACTTTGTGCACTTCTTGGTCTGACACAAAAGCGCCGTGAATACGTAGCGGGTAACCGGTACCTGGCGGCATATAGAGCATATCGCCCTGCCCTAGCAAAGCCTCTGCGCCCATTTGGTCTAAAATGGTACGTGAGTCAATCTTGCTAGAAACCTGGAAAGAAATACGCGTTGGCACGTTGGCTTTGATCAGGCCAGTAATCACATCCACTGATGGGCGCTGCGTTGCCAGCACCAAGTGTATGCCAGAAGCACGTGCTTTTTGGGCTAAACGTGCAATCAGCTCTTCCACCTTTTTACCCACTACCATCATCAAATCAGCCAACTCGTCTATCACTACAACAATGAGAGGCATTTCTTCCAACGGCTCCGGCTCGTCTGGTGTTAGGCTAAATGGGTGCGGAATTTTCTCACCGGCTTTATCTGCATCTTTAATTTTCTGGTTGTAACCCGCAAGGTTACGCACGCCCAACATAGACATCAATTTATAGCGGCGCTCCATCTCTGCCACACACCAATTCAGGGCATTGGCCGCTTGGCGCATATCGGTCACCACGGGTGCTAACAGATGTGGAATCCCCTCGTAAACTGATAACTCCAGCATTTTTGGGTCAATTAAAATCATACGTACCTGGCTGGCATCTGCTTTATACAGCACGCTTAAAATCAGCGCATTAATGGCCACAGACTTACCAGAGCCAGTCGTACCGGCAACCAGTACGTGCGGCATTTTAGCTAAATCAGCCACCGCAGGTTTGCCACCGATATCTTTACCCAAAGAAATTGCCAATGGCGAATGTATGTCTGCATAGGCCTGGCTACCCATGATTTCTGATAAATAAACAATTTGGCGCTTAGGATTCGGGATCTCCAAACCCATGCAGGTTTTGCCAGGAATCGTTTCCACCACACGCACACTGACTACGGATAAAGCACGCGCCAAGTCTTTGACCAGATTGGTCACCTGACTACCTTTAACGCCAGCTGCTGGCTCAAGCTCATAACGCGTAATCACAGGGCCTGGCAATGCGGTTAACACTTTAACTTCAATACCAAAGTCCATCAGCTTGCGTTCAATCAAGCGTGAGGTGAAATCCAGGGTTTCAGCAGAAGGCAACTCCACGGTGCCAGAAGGCTCATCCAACAAGTGGATAGGAGGTAACGGGGTGTCAGGGTGTGTATCAAACAGCGGTACTTGTTTTTCTTTTTGTACTCGCACGCTTTGTGCGATTTCAAGCACTGGCGTTTCAATTTGCACAGGTTCACGATCCACCACGCGCTTACGTTCGCTCTTAACGTACTCGATACGCTCCTGCTCTACGGCTTTACCGGCCTTTCTGTCTTGCCAATCCTGCCATTTAAGCATAATGAATGCATAGCTTGCCATTAAAAACGCGCCAAACTTTTCGGTGATCATGATCCATGACCAACCTGTAAACAAGCTAAAACCAACAACAAACATCAATAGTAGCAGCATGCTAGAGCCTGTGTAACCAAACAGGCTACGCAAGCCGGCATCCACAGCGCTACCTAACATCCCGCCCGCGCTATCAGGCAACATAGCTGGTAAGTCAATCAGATGCCCAGCTTCCAAGGCGCTTGAAGCTACCAACAGTAAAGCAAAGCCAAAAAAGTTAAAAAGCAAGAATGGCTTCTCGCTCTGGTCGACAGCCTCCAGCGTTAAATACACAAACCACATGGCATAAAAGGCTAAGACCGCCCACCACCATGCAGAAAAACCAAATACGTAGAGTAATAAATCAGAAATCCAGGCACCGACACTACCACCGCCGTTCTGAATAATGGCACTATCAGGTGCGATATGTGACCAAGAGGAGTCGTTAGGATTATAAGTAAAAAGAATGACAGTAATATACAGCCCGATGAGTACTAACCCCAGCCACCAAGCTTCTTTAATGAGCGTATTAGCGAGGGCATTAGATTTAATTACTTCAGCTTCACGGCGAGCATTAACTGGTTTAGATTTTTTGAAAAACAAGATAAACCTTTAACGTATTTTAAGTGTCGGATTTAATTATAGCAGTATCAAAGTCGCTGCGTAGCGATTAGAATATCATTCTCAATTTCTAATCATAAAACGTTGTAAACCCTTAATCAGAGTCTAATGAGGAGTTCAAATGGATATTGGCATTAAAGAAGAAGATAGAAAAAATATTGCTCAGGGTCTTTCACATCTATTAGCGGACACCTACACGTTATATTTGAAAACACATTACTTTCATTGGAACGTCACGGGCCCGATGTTCAACACGCTGCACTTGATGTTTGAAACACAATACAACGAACTGGCACTAGCTGTTGATTTAGTAGCTGAGCGCATTCGTGCGTTAGATGTTTATGCACCGGGCACTTATCGCGATTTTGCCAAGTTAAGTTCAATTAAAGAGTCTGAATCTGTGCCTAAAGCGCAAGACATGATTGCCGAGCTAGTGGCTGGCCATGAGGCAGTATGCCGCACAGCACGTAGCGTATTCCCAAGTGCGGATGCTGCCTCAGATGAAGCAACCGCAGACTTACTCACACAGCGCTTACAAACCCATGAAAAAACCGCATGGATGCTACGGAGTCTGCTGGAAAGATAATACGATAATTTCTCAAGCTTAAGATGACAGTGCGGCATGGAATTTAAGTGCATGAGCATGTAGTTGGCAATTGCAGCTTCATGCAAAAGTGGCCGCCATGTCGTCACTTAAACTTGAAAAATAAAACAACACACCCAACGTACAAGATACAACCTTAATTAAGAAAGCAATCACTATGGCAACACGTCACGCCAAACTACTTATTTTGGGCTCAGGCCCTGCTGGTTATTCAGCTGCGGTTTATGCTGCACGCGCAAACCTCAAGCCTGTATTAATTACAGGTATTGCACAAGGTGGCCAGTTGATGACGACCACCGAGGTTGATAACTGGCCTGCAGATGCAGATGGCGTGCAAGGCCCAGAGTTGATGGCGCGTTTTCAAAAACATGCAGAGCGCTTTAACACTGAAATGATTTTTGACCACATTCACACCACACACCTTACAGAAAAACCGATTCGTTTAGTAGGCGACAGCGGCGAATACACTTGCGATGCGCTGATTATTGCGACGGGCGCTTCTGCCAAATACCTAGGCCTGCCAAGTGAAGAGGCATTCTCAGGTAAAGGTGTGTCTGCTTGTGCAACCTGCGATGGCTTCTTCTACAGAAACCAAGAAGTCGCGGTGATTGGCGGCGGCAATACTGCGGTTGAAGAGGCTTTATACCTAGCCAACATCGCAAGCAAAGTAACTCTTGTACACCGCCGCGATAAATTTAAAGCAGAAGCCATTTTGGTGGACAAATTGATGGCGCGCGTGGCAGAAGGCAAAATCGTGCTAGAAACATTTGCTACGCTAGATGAAGTGCTAGGTGATAACACTGGCGTGACCGGCATGCGCATTAAAAATGTGAATGACGGTAGCACTAAAGACATTGCATTACAGGGTGTATTCATTGCAATTGGCCATAAGCCAAATACTGATATCTTTGAAGGCCAACTCGAGATGGAGGGCGGCTACATTGTGACGCAAATGGGCCGCGCTGGTAACGCAACAGCCACTAGCGTACCGGGTGTATTTGCGGCAGGCGATGTACAAGATCATATTTATCGCCAAGCAGTCACTAGTGCAGGCACAGGCTGCATGGCAGCACTAGATGCAGAGCGCTATTTAGATCACGCGAAATAAGTGATTATTTGAAATAAGTAAAAATGAGGGCGGTAACCAAACCGCCCTCATTTACTCAATAGAGCCATCAAGATTGTGGAAGACGCAAAAGACAACGAATCCGAACTGTTTTTAGAGGCAGTTAAAGATGCGCGACCACTCAAACCAAAACGCGTGCATCATGCACCGCTACGTCCGAAACCGATTCCCAAACAATTCATTCGCGATGAGCAGCAAGCTCTGGCTGACTCACTAAGCGATTACTACATCCCTGCACATGACATAGAAACCGGTGAAGAACTACTTTACCTGCGTGAAGGGCACTCCCCTGACATTTTAAGCAAGTTACGCCGCGGCCACTGGGTGATACAGGCCGCCATCGACCTGCATGGTTTAATCAGTGATGAAGCCAGACTTTACGTAGCAACCTTCTTAAACGACTGCAAAAAACGTGGCATACGCTGCGTACGCATAGTACATGGCAAAGGCTTAGGCTCACGTAACCGCGAGCCGGTACTTAAACACAAATTACGTGGCTGGTTAATACAACGTGATGAGGTGATTGCCTACGCAGAAGCGCGCAGACAAGACGGTGGCAGCGGCGCAGTGATTGTGCTGCTTAAAGCTTAAAGTAACGTAGCAAACAGAATAGATTAAGCAATTAAATACTCACTGCTTGTATAAACGAAGAGGCGCACCCGGCGCCTCTTGATTTAACCCTTATTTATAGTGATAGAGACTAGCGAGACATGTAAAAGATAGATTTTTGGGTAATACGCTCTTTAGTCCCCAATGCTTCCACTTCAAACATAATTGGATGTGTACCGCTGCGTACTGCACCATCGGCAATTTGCAGGCTCACAGCCACCAACCGCTCATTAGCAGGCTCTACCGTGAACTGGGTTTGCGATGCCATCGACAAGCCATCAATACCAGTCACTGATACGCGATAAGTCTCTTTGGCCTCGGTCACATTGGTAATTTGCAACTGATAGACATTCTCTACCTTGCCGCCGGAAACCAATCTGGACATCACACCTCGATCGCGATTAACATCCACTTTAAATGCAGGGCGCATCGCCAAGGAAACCACCAAACCGAGAGAAAGCAGCAATAATAACGCACTATAAATCAGCACACGCGGACGTAATATTTTTTGAATCACCTGATGCTTGGTCCAATGCTGAGCAAGACCATTTTGGGTTGTAAAGCGAATTAAGCCACGGGGATAATTCATTTTATCCATAATGCTGTTACATGCGTCCACACACAAACCACAACTGATACATTCATATTGCAAACCATTGCGGATATCTATACCGACCGGACACACTTGCACACAGAAGTTGCAATCAATACAGTCGCCCAAACCTTCCTGTTTTGCGTCTACTTTTCTGGAACGGCCACTGCGTGGTTCACCGCGCTCTTGGTCGTATGTCACAATAAGCGTGTCATTATCAAACATTGCACTTTGGAAACGCGCATAAGGACACATGTGTTTGCATACCTGCTCACGCAAGAAACCAGCATTGCCATAGGTAGCTAAGCCATAAAAACAAATCCAGAATGTTTCCCAAGGGCTGAGTTTAATCTGAATAATACTGTCCAATAAATCACGTATCGGTGAAAAATAGCCTAAGAAAGTGAATCCTGTGAAAATTGAGAAGCTAATCCAAGCCAGATGTTTCATGGATTTTATATAGAGTTTTTTAACTCCAAACTTAGCCCCATCCAAGCGGATACGTGCGGCTCTATCCCCTTCAATTTTACGCTCCATCCATAAAAATATTTCGGTATAAACCGATTGCGGGCAAGAGAAACCACACCACAGCCTGCCGGCAACCGCAGTAAACAGGAACAAAGCTAGCGCTGCGATGATGAGAATAATCACCAAATAGATTAAGTCTTGAGGGTATAGCACCAAGCCAAAAATATAGAATCGGTGGGTGCTGATATCCAATAGCATCGCCTGCCGCTCACCCCACTGCAACCACGGCACACCGTAAAACACAATTTGTGTAATCCATATCATCACCCAACGCCAGTTTTTGAAAAAACCGAAGGTATTGCGTGGATATATCTTAGCTTGCGCCTCGTACATCGGCATAAAGCCACCTTGTGCTGGCGCGCTTACAATCGGAATGACCTTCTTAGATGGTGTTTTAGCATCTTTCATTTGCAGTCCTTGCATACAATAAAATAACTCAAGTTAAACTGATGTAAAGCTATAGATTTCAATAGCGATTCATTGTTACGGCCTATTACTTTTAATCGGCTGTCGATAAGATTTTTGGTAGGTATCGCTAAAGGTATGCAAAGCGTCTAATGCCAATTGCGCATCATGACCTGGTTTAATCAGAAAGCTATCAAAGCCACATCTGGCTAGGTAATACACTGTATCAATCATCACATCTCCCACCGCTCTTAACTCTCCAGACCATTGGTAGACATTTCTTAACAATTGCGCCAGTGAATACCCCCTACCATCCGTATAACTTGGAAAATCTATCGCAATCAATGCAATATCTGCCTGACATAACGCATGCACATGGGTGCTGGTAGCATCATCAAAATCAGCATCTGAAGGAATCAATACAGCCACAGGGAATTGCCTGCCTTCCAATAACAACTGATGTGTAAGCCAAGTATCAAAGTTCACCATCCAAATTGCGTCATCAGGCGGGACTAATAGTGCTTGTTCGTTATTCATGTCAAAACACTGCACCTCATTCACTGTAAGCTGACCACCACGAATTAAGTTTTGCTTAGAGTCAGACATTGGATTCCCTCACTAAGTTTGAAGTCTTTGCCAGTAACGGGTCCATATAAACATCCTTTTTGAACGGCTCAATCCCGACACGGTCAACCACATCGATAAACCGCTCTACATCGCTCTCTCGGATTGATAAATAAGTTTGAATTAAACGTGCGATAACATCTGGGACTTGCTCACGTGCAAACGAAGGGCCAATTACTCGGCCAATCGCCGCGCTAGCGTTGCTATCTGTGTTTGATTTGACACCAGCTTTAAGCGCACCAGACTGTCTGCCACCCAAAGTGATTTGGTACCACTCTTCACCCGCTTTATCTACCCCCAAAATACCGATATGACCTACATGATGATGCCCACAGGAGTTCATGCAGCCGGATAAGTTAAGATCAAGCTCGCCAATTTCGTGCACGTAATCTAAATCATCAAATTTTTGCTGGATAGCTTCTGCCACCGGGATAGATACCGCATTCGCCAAACTGCAGTAATCTCCGCCCGGGCAGGCAATGATGTTGGTAATTAGCCCAATATTAGGTGTTGCCAGATTAAGCACACTCAGTTCTTGCCATAGCGCATAGAGCGACTTGGTTTTAACATCGGGCAAAATGATATTTTGTTCATGCGAAACACGCAGTTCACCAAACCCATAGTTGTCAGCCATTTCGGCAAGTACATCCATCTGGTCTGCAGTAATATCGCCTGGGGGAGATCCTGTCGCTTTCAGCGATACGGTCACCGATGAATAGCCAGTAATTTTATGCTGATGAATATTGGTACGGAACCATCGTGCAAAGGCAGGATTAGCCTCTAAATGATGTGCAATAGCAGCACTGCCATTTTCATGCAAGACGCCATAACTGGGCCATGTAAACTTATCTGCAATCGCGCTAACAAACTCAGCGGTCACGGTGTCAGCGCCACCTTTAATGCGTGCCCATTGTTCATTGACCTGCTGAGCAAACACCTCTGGCGTGAGGTCTTTGACCAAAATCTTGATACGCGCCTTATATTTGTTATCTCTTCTGCCATGTAGGTTATAAACACGCAGTGTGGCCTGCAAATAAGTCAACAGGTCATACCAGGCAACAAAAGGATTAATCAGCTTGCCAACAAGCGGCGTTCTACCCAAGCCACCGCCCACAAATACTCTAAAGCCAAACTCACCGTTGTGCTCAACTGCTTGCAAACCTATATCATGTACACCAATCGCAGCCCGGTCTGTCACGGAGCCACTTACCGCTATTTTGAATTTACGCGGTAAGAATGCAAACTCAGGATGCAGCATAGACCACTGCCGTATAATTTCACACCAGACGAGAGGGTTAATGATTTCGTCGTACGCCACACCAGCAAAATGATCTGTAGTGGTGTTACGGATACAATTGCCGCTGGTTTGGATGGCATGCATTTGCACGGTAGCAAGCTTAGCTAAAATATCAGGCGCATCTTCCAAACGGGGCCAATTGAACTGAATATTCTGGCGGGTAGTCAAGTGCGCGTAGCCTTTATCCCAACGCCGCGCAACATAAGCCAAGGTGCGTAATTGATTGGAGGTCAACATCCCGTAAGGGATTGCCACCCGCAACATTGGGGCATGCCGCTGAATGTACAATCCATTTTGCAAACGTAGTACACGGAACTCATCTTCAGATAACTGTCCATTGAGAAATCGCTGCGTTTGCCCCCTGAACTGGGCAACGCGCTGTTCCACCAGCTTCTGGTCTATTTCATCATAGATATACATTTAATCACCTTAGAATTGGCTTTGCTACAACAGCCAAGTTATTTTTTACAGTGACTAAAGCTTAAGGCTTGAGGCTAATGAATAACAGAGACAGATGCTTACAAAAAAAGCATAACAGATGACAAAAATCTTACGGCAATGACTGAGGCATTAACCCCAATACCAGCGTACCTAATGTTGCCAGTGCTGCCTCAATGCGCGCATCCCAAATATGTCCGTAATTCAAACGGATGTAGCTGGTGAAGTGGCGCTGTGCAGAAAAGATAGGGCCAGGTGCAATGCTAATGCCATTATTGAGTGCAAGTTTATGCAGCTCAAGAGCATTAACGTTATCAGGCAATTTAACCCATAAAAAGTAGCCGCCCTGTGGTAACGTTAAGCAAGTACCAGCAGGGAAATAGCGCTCAATGGCTTCCACGAACTTAATTTGATTCACCAACAAGGCATGGCGTAAATTGCGCAAATGCTTATCATAACCACCCTTTTGCAGATATTTGGCAATTCCCACCTGCGCCGGTACCGATGCAGAAATAGTGGTGGTTAATTTAAGTCGCGCTACTGTTTTGATAAATCGCCCAGGTGCAACCCAGCCTACGCGGTAGCCAGGCGCAAGACATTTGGAAAATGAGGAACAATGCATTACCAGGCCATCGGTATCAAAGGCCTTTGCCGGCACTGGACGCTTATCACCAAAATACAACTCGCCGTAAACATCATCTTCAATCAACGGCAATTGATACTTGGTAATGAGCGCCACTAACGCCTGTTTCTTCTCGTTTGAAAGCAAGCTACCCAAAGGATTCTGAAAGTTAGTCATTAGCCAGCAAGCTTTAGGTTGATGCTGCACAATGGCACGCTCCATTGCTGCTAAATCAATCCCATCTTTAGGGTGGCTAGGAATCTCAACCGCTCGCAGTCCAATACGCTCTATGGATTGCAATGCAGCATAAAAGGTTGGTGACTCAATGAGAATAGTATCTCCAGGCCGGGCAACTGCCATCAGGCATAAATTCAATGCTTCTAACGCACCATTTGTCACGACGATTTCATCCGCCGTCACATGTAAACCATCAATCATGTAACGTAAAGCAATCTGCCGTCTAAGGTTAATATCGCCTGCACTTAGGTTATCTACACTGGCCCAAGGGTCCATAATCTGCACGCTGGACGCCATGGTCTTGGCTAAATTCGCCCGCGGAAACAACAGAGGGCTTGGAAACGCAGAACCTAAAGGCACCACACTTTTAAGCCGAATTGACTCCAGCACCTCAAACACCAGCTCACTCACATCTACCTCTGTAGATTCTAACTGGCTTTCAATCATGGGCGCGGGCGAAGATGGCATATTCACAGCACCGCCAGTGACAAAGTACCCAGAGCGCTCACGCGCCGTAATCAGGCCTCTAGCCTCCAACAAATAATAGGCCTCTAACACAGTAGCGGCGCTCACATCACGGCTAACACTGGCTTGGCGTACCGAAGGCAGCTTATCTCCACGGCACAAAACCCCTTCTTGAATAGACTGGGCGATAGAGTTAGCAAGCTGCTCGTAAAGCTTCATAGCTTTCCTGTGATATTTAAGTGGGTACAAATGGCATGCTACCTTATACGCCAAAAATTACTACCCAAACCATGAGCCTGGCTTATATAAAGACCAGCTAAGTCGACCGCAACCAATAAAGATTGGTTTTATAAAATTAATGCTGGGTTGCAATCCTAAAAGGCATAAAAACTATACTTAACTCACTAGACTTTTACATAAAAATCATAGAAAAAACATAAAAAAGCTACAAATACAAAAATAATTTAATAGTTAACTATATGAATATATTAACAATTTAATAAATATTTAAATTATTTTAAATATTTTTTGCTTTTACCCTAAATTATCTAAATATGCTGCCGTTAAAGAGTTATAAGATACGGCAAAATTTAACTTAATTTTCAACCCAATAACAATTTAAGACACGATTTTAAGGGCTAACATGTTTAATTCTTCAATAGATGGTTACGGCGGCATAAAAATGCCAATCAGCACGCAACAAACTACAGACGCGAAAGCTACTGCCCAAGCTAATAACGCGAATCGCGCTGCTTTAAAATCAGTGGATACGTCTGACAATAGAACATCAACTGAAGCTAATAAAGACATGTTGACGGCCGCAGTCAATAAATTGAACGAGCTTGTAGCGCCTGCGCTGCAAACGGTTCAGTTTTCAATGGATGAAGAAGCTGGGCGCATGATTGTAAAAGTCATTGACACCGCAACGCAAAAAACGATCAGACAAATCCCTAATGAAGAGGTGTTAGCCTTTTCAAAAACGCTAGGCAGACTACAAGGCCTAGTAGTGAGAGAACGCGCTTAAGCAGACACAACTTAGCAGCTAAAGCCATGTTAGCTGCATCAAGTAAGAAATAAGCATTTGCGGTTTTCATGTTGCCGCAAATGCTTCACTCAAAATGATTTACCGCATACCCTAATCCAGAACCAACACCTCAAACACTCAAGCTTGCAGTTCCAAACACTACAAACCGAGTTCACTCAAGCTAGCATAGTCGTCAGGCCTGCGCCCGATTGGCCATAAAAACTTACGCTCAGTCTCTTTGATTGGCAAATCGTTAATACTGGCATAACGTAACTCCATTAAACCATTAGCATCAAACTGCCAGTTCTCATTACCATAAGAGCGATACCACTGCCCGGAGTCATCATGCCACTCATAGGCAAAGCGAACGGCAATACGGTTGTGATCATGCGCCCACAATTCTTTAATTAAGCGGTACTCTAACTCACGTGCCCATTTGCGAGTTAAGAACGCAACAATTTGCTCACGCCCAGTTAAAAACTCTGCACGATTACGCCATTGGCTATCAGGCGTATATACCAGTGATACACGCTGCGGATCTCGGCTATTCCAGCCATCTTCGGCCAACCGCACTTTCTGCGCAGCTGTTTCACGTGTAAAAGGCGGTAACGGTGGCTTTACTTCATTGCTTGCAGACATCTCTTCGCTCCTAAAATATGAATATATTTAACTGATGAACCTGAGAAAAAATAAAAGCGCTATTCACCCAAAAAGCCGCCGCTTTGGTGCGCCCATAACGTTGCGTATATACCGCCTTGCTTAATCAGAGCTTGATGATCACCCTCTTCTACAATCCTGCCATCATCCAGCACGATTAAGCGATCCATCGCGGCGATGGTAGAGAGCCTATGCGCAATTGCCACCACGGTTTTACCCTGCATCAAATCATATAGGCTAGCCTGTATTGCTTGCTCCACTTCGGAATCCAGCGCGCTAGTGGCTTCATCTAGCAGCAAAATCGGGGCATCTTTTAAAATCACACGTGCAATCGCAATACGCTGGCGCTGACCTCCAGATAGCTTCACACCACGCTCACCTACATGCGCATCATAACCGGTACGGCCTTTAGCATCGCACAAGCCTAAAATAAACTCATGAGCCTCTGCACGCTTTGCCGCATCAATCATCTCTTGCTCTGTGGCGTTTGGCCGCCCGTACAGAATATTGTCGCGCACACTGCGGTGCAATAACGATGTATCTTGTGTCACCATCGCAATTTGGCTACGTAAACTGTTTTGCGTCACATCGCGCACATCTTGACCATCAATCAAGACACGACCACTCTCTACATCATAAAAACGTAGCAGCAAATTCACTATGGTAGATTTTCCAGCGCCAGAGCGCCCTACTAAGCCAACTTTTTCACCTGGTCGAATATTTAAACTCAGCGCTCTTAGTACTGAAGTATGCATGCCATACGCAAAATCCACCTGTTCAAATACGATTTCGCCTGTGCTGATTTTTAATGCTGGCGCGTCAGGTTTGTCGATAATCTGCTGAGTTAAAGAGAGGGTGTTCACCCCATCTTGCGCGGTGCCAATATGCTCATAAAGGGAGGTAAGCTCCCACATCACCCAATGAGAAATACCATTAAGACGCAATGCCATCGCAGTAGCAGCAGCAACGCCACCAACACTGACCTCGTTATGTGTCCATAACCACAATGCAACACCAGAGGTTGCTATTACCAACAGCATATTAAGAATATGATTGGTAAATTCCACGCCTGATACATAGCGCATTTGCTTATGTACAGTGCCTAGGAACTCGCTCATGGCTGACTTCGCATAATAAGCCTCACGCCCGGCGTGCGAAAATAATTTGACCGTGCTGATATTGGTATAAGCGTCTGTAATGCGCCCAGTCATTAACGAGCGAGCATCTGCCTGATTTTGCGAAACTTTAGCTAACCTTGGTACAAAGTAGCTGAGCGAAATCACATAACATACAACCCACACTAAAAAAGGTAGCACCACTATGGCATTAAAATGACCGACCACAGCCACCATCGTAACGAAATAGATCACTACAAACACCAGAATATCCGCCACAATAAACCACACATCACGCACAGCTAGCGCCGTTTGCATCACCTTGGCAGAAACGCGCCCTGCAAACTCATCTTGATAAAAGCTCATGCTTTGCCCAAGCATTAAACGGTGAAAGTTCCAGCGTAAGCGCATAGGAAAATTACCCGCCAGCGTTTGATGTTTAATCAAGGTTTGCACGGCTATCAAGACACCACTAAAAATCAATAACCCAGCCAACATCAGCAAATGATTTTTTTCTGTCTGCCACAGCAGTGCTGGTGAACTTTTACTTAACCAATCCACCACCTTGCCCATCACAGCAAATAGCATGGCCTCAAAACCACCGATCATGGCAGTAAAGAATGTCATCACTAAAATAAACAGGCGCGAGCCTTTGGTGCAAGACCATAAGAATGGCCATAACGCATTGGGAGGGGGAACGATTTCTTTTGCAGGAAAAGGATTTAACAGGTTTTCAAACCAGCGCAGCATAATAGCCTTAGATAGATGTGATTAGATAGGCTGCAACAAGCATACAGCCTCTGCCGCAATGCCTTCACCCCGGCCCGTAAAGCCAAGCTTCTCGGTCGTGGTCGCCTTCACGTTAATTTGTGTCACTTCAACACCACAATCAGCCGCGATATGCACACACATGGCAGCAGTATGTGGCCCTAATTTAGGCGCCTCACACATCACGGTGGCATCAATATTGCCAACAACATAACCATGCTCTCGCACTAAGTTCACCACATGCCTTAGCAACTGACGGGAATCTATGCCCTTGTAGCGCATATCGGTTGGAGGAAAATGTTTACCAATATCACCTAGCGCCACAGCCCCCAGTAAGGCATCACAAATTGCATGCAGCAATACATCTGCATCCGAATGACCATCCAACCCCTTGTCGTGCGGAATATCCACCCCGCCAATAATGCACTTGCGACCAACCACTAAAGCATGCACATCAAAGCCATGACCAATTCTCATTATGCGATTTCCTTTTGTATTAACACTTCCATCAATGCCATATCTTGTGGATAGGTAATTTTCATGTTTCTTAGTGAGCCCACCACCAGCTTTGGTTCCAAGCCGAGTGCCTCAATGGCTTGCGCTTCATCTGTAGGGGCACCGTCAAAGTTTTCTAAAGCGCGCTTCAGCAGGCTATAACGAAACATTTGCGGGGTTTGTGCTTGCCAGAGACCATCACGAGGAATCGTATCTTTTACACGAGAATCCGCATTAGATTGTTTTAAGGTATCAGCCAATGGCAGTGCCAGCAGTCCGCCAACCGCATCATGCTCTAAACTATCTAGCAAGGTATTGAGTAAAGCTAATGTTAGCCCTGGCCGCGCAGCATCATGCACCAATATCCAGTCATCCTCACCTATCTGCGACTGCAAGGCCTGCAAAGTGTTTAACACAGTCTCCGCGCGCGTCTCTCCGCCGGTGTAATGCAACTGCAACCTGCTGTTAGCATCCAGATCAAGATTACGCCAGAAATAATCCTCTGGGCTTAATGCCAAATGAATACTGGCAATACGTGGAGAAGCAAAAAACGTCTGGATACTATAGGAAATCATCGGCTTGCCAGACAAAGGTAAATACTGTTTTGGAATAGCGGTTTCCATCCGATTACCAATACCAGCTGCAGGGATAATAATGTGAAAACGTGCCATACTAAGCCATCAATAAGTTAAAAATCATGCTTGGATTCTAACATAGCCACCCTGCCGATTTTAAAAATAACGCCGCGCCATCCACCTACATCTGGCAGCATAGACTGCACTAGAGCAATAAGCTAACTTGTCGCTTTCATACCTACTTGCCGCTTTAAGAAGTGAAAAATCCTATCATCACTGCAATGCGCCACATTAAAGCGCAACCATGATGACGGCTCTTGATAAGGACGAAACAAGTTACCTGGTGCCAGCATGATATTTTCTCGCGTTGCCAATGTGGCAACCTCTGCAGCGTTCTGCCCCGCCGGCAGTTGCGCCCATACAAACATGCCTCCAACAGGGTCCACATGCAATGTAAGGCCGCTGTGCTCCAGCTGCTCAATCACCTGTCCACGCACATCCTGCAAGCGTGAACGTACACGCTCTATATGTTTGCGATAACGCCCCTCAATTAGGATCTGGTACATAATTCGCTGGTTAATCTCAGAAGTAGTCAGCCCGGAAAGCAGTTTTAAATCCAGCAGCCTAGCAGCCAACTCTGGCGCACAGGCAATAAAACCTACACGCAAGCTAGCCGATATAGTCTTAGAGAAACTGCTAATGTAGATTACCCGCTTAAGCTGATCCAATGTTGCAAGTCTAGGCGCGCTACTTGGATGTAAATCTCCGTAAATATCATCTTCTACAATGTATAGTTGATGCTTTTCTGCCAACTGTAAAATTTGGTGCGCCACTGCTAAACTGGTGCTAGTACCAGTTGGATTATGCAGCACGGTATTGGTAAAAAATAATTTAGGATGAAACTCCTGAATCAATTGCTCCATGCGCGCCACATCGGGCCCGTTTATATTGCGCGGAACGCCAATCAACTTGGCACCCAGTGTTTTTAAATAACCAAACAGTGTGTAATAGCCAGGATCATCAATCAAAACAGCATCTCCGGGCCTAATCAAAAGACGCGCAGCTAGATCTAAACCATGCGTAGCGCCGTTGGTCATGATAACTTGATTCACTTCGGCACTAATGCCAATATCAGACAAATGCTTTTGCAATAAATGCTGCCGTAGTGGCTGGTAGCCACTCACATCACCATAACCTGTTAAAAACTCGCCCGGCTTACGTGATAGCTCATGCAAGCTTTTCTGTATCACACTCGGGTTTAACCAATCACTAGGCAACCAACCACAACCAGGCCTGACTGCCCCGGATATATCCTGAAAAGTATTATGCAACAGCCATAACACATCATCAGCCTGGTCTAGGCGGCAAGTGCTTGCGGTGGAAACTTCAACCTGCTGCCGTGCCGCAACATAAAAACCGGAACCTCGACGAGACGCCAAATAGCCTAATGCAACTAATCGATCATAAGCATCGACCACAGTAAATCTGCTGACATTATGCTGGATGGCAAAGTTACGTATAGAAGGTAAGCGCGTGCCAACCCTCAGTACACGCTCCTCAGTTAAGCGCTTAATCCCAGCAACAATTTGCTCCACTAGGGGCACAGAGTCTTCAGGATTTAATGTAAGTAAAGGCAATGCTTCTGGCATGGTGTTTTGACCTGTACAGTTATATCTAGTGAATAACAAATTGTACATGTAGTGTCATGGTATAGAAAGTTATAGTGCTATTAGTCAATACACGGAATGACCTCATCATGAAACTCACTGTGCTATCAGCAACTTTAATTTTGTTAGCAATAACAGCCTGTCGTGGCCAAGTGGAGGAACCAAGCAGCCAAACAAATGCAGCCTCACACGGCCTACAAAAAACAAACAATGAGCGCCCATGCCTGACCAATCTTGCTGACAGTTTAGCCAAATGCTCAGCAACCATCACTAAGCAAAAGCGCTTTGTCTTGGTGCGCTCGGTTGCCATTCCTGAAAACTAATCAGCCATTAGATAAAACCAATGTCTTCAACACCATAAAGTTAGCGATGTATATTCCACCACATTTTGCAGAAAATCGCCCGCAGGCACTTTTTGATATCATGACATCTCACCCACTGGGTACATTGGTAACACAAAGCACCAATGGCCTAGAAGCCAACCACCTTCCTTTTGAGATCGATACATGCAGTGGAGAGCTTGGCACTCTGCGAGCACATTTAGCAAGGGCTAATCCGATTTGGCAGGAAACCACAGGCGACGATGATGTACTGGTGATTTTTAGGAGTCTAGATGCATACGTATCACCCAACTGGTACCCAAGCAAACACGACACTCACCGACAAGTACCTACCTGGAACTACCAAGCAGTTCATGTGTATGGAAAAATAAAGTTTATAGAAGATGTAGACTGCCTGCGCGCAATAGTTGAACGTCTCACGCACACGCACGAACATAAAACACAGTCCGCATCACCTTGGCGCATGACAGATGCACCACCAGACTATATAGAGGCCATGTTAAAAGCGATTGTGGGAATTGAGATTACCATCAGCAAAATTATAGGTAAGTCCAAGCTCAGCCAAAACAAGCATATACAAGATAGAGTCAACCTAGCAGCAGAACTAGAGCGCCACGGGCATAACGCAATCGCCGCAGCTATGCTCAAAAGCTAGACGCCTTGCAATAAATACAGAATACCAAGCTGAAAAACATAGACCAAAGCGCTATAAAAGCTACTTGTTTAGGCTAACTATCAGCTTGGCTAGCAACACGTCTAATTGCGCTTGCTCTTGCTGACTCAACGAAGCTAGCGCCAGCTGTTCATTTGCCACATGTAATGGCAATATCTTATCGATCAGTGCCAAGCCAACAGGCGTGAGTTGGACCAAAACACTTCGTCGGTCATCAATAGCCCTTACTCGCTTTATCAAACACTTACTTTCAAGCCGATCTAACCGACTAGTCATGGCACCTGAGGAAAGCATGAGGCCTTCATATAATTCTGTAGGCGTTAGCGCGTAAGGCTCACCAGCACGCCTCAAGGTCGCAATAACATCAAACTCTCCCTGATGAAGCTCAAACTGAGCAGCAAATGGATAAAGCCAATCACGCTCAAAGGTGTGTGTCGCTTCCAGCAGGCGCCCAACTAAAGCCATTACTTTCGCATCGATGTTAGGCAGCTCTTTCCGCCACTGCTCTTCAGCTCGTCTTGCTCGGTCACTCATTGATATCTCACCCAGAAGTTACTTAGCTCAATTCTAATACATTGAACTTGTATAAAGATTCTTAAGTGTATATTATTTTACATAAAGAATCTTTACGTAGAGATATATTACATGTCCAACTCTCGGCATTCACAGCTGTTACTTATCATTGCCATATTGGCAGTAGCACTCAATCTGCGCCCAGCCATTGCAAGCATCGGGCCACTTTTAGACATGATAGAGCTGGAAACTGGGCTATCTCACACCCAATCTAGCCTATTGACTTCAATCCCTGTTTTTATGATGGGAGCTTGCGCACTACTGGCAAGAAACTTCGCTTATAGAATGAATGAGCGTATTGGCATCAGCTTAGGAGTTATGCTAATTTTTATCGCATGCTGGCTACGTTATTGGCAAACTGAAAAGCATGGTTTGCTTTTAACCGCCACTCTGATCGGGATAGGTATTGCATTAGCACAAAACTTAATGCCAGCATTCATCAAGCGCCACTTTTCCATGAACACAGGGCGCGTATTCGCGCTCTACACAACAGGCATCATGGCAGGTGCAGCAATTTCTGCGTCAACAGCGGCTGGGCTTTCTAAATACTGGGGATGGCCTATGGCCTTGTCTATATGGTGCATTCCAGCATTAGTTACATTAATCATATGGGCTCGCGCATCAAAGGCTAAAGTCCAGCCAGCTCACAATGCCAGCTCTTACATCAGCCCCCGTAGACAAAGCTTCCGGCTCAATAGACGAGCTTGGGAGCTAATGATTTTTTTTGGCATCGGAACAGGGGCATATACGCTGGTATTGGCATGGTTACCGCCGTTCTATACCAGCTTGGGATGGCAGCCATCAACCGCTGGCTTTATGTTAGGTGGACTGACGCTTACAGAAGTTTTGGCCGGACTTGCAGTTTCAGTTTGGATAGGTAAGTTTAATGACAGGCGCCAGCCTTTATTAGCTATGCTAATTATTTTGATAGCAGGTTTAGCATGCTTGATTTTTGCTCCGTTAAGCTTGGCGTTACCAGCCAGCCTTTTATTGGGCATCAGTATCGGTGCCCTCTTCCCACTATCATTGATATTGACACTGGATCACATTGAAGATCCAACTGAGGCAGGCATGTTAGCCGCTTTCGTTCAAGGTGGCGGGTACATTATAGCCAGTGCTATGCCATTGCTTGCAGGCATGCTACGCGATCAATTTTCCAACTTAACACATGCTTGGATTGCGATGACTATAGGTGCAGTTTTACTGGTATTACTATGTTTACGATTCTCACCCTCTTCATACAGACAGATTTACAACAGCTAACCATACATTGAAGATTGGCTAAGGCTGAATCACCAATCTCGTTGCTTTTCTATCTAAAAGTCATCTACGCTACAACTTGCTACAGCTGCAATTACGCACAGCAAAAATGATAGGAAAAAATAAAATCTGTCGTGCATGGATTTTTATTATATTGATTTTAAATATAAATTATATTAATAAATCTGATTCAAAGTCAGTCTAGTTTTTATTTACATGTTTAACATATATATTGGACTTCATCCGTTTTGATAGGCACATCACAATGTCAAAATGGGAAGAGATAGATTAAGCTGAGTTAAGCTTGGAAACTCAAATGAGCCTAGGTTTAATAAGCGAGCCTTCTCATGCGTAACAATACATGACCATGTAGTGCATACGCTAAAAAAGATGGCTGCATAATGAAGTCACTATTCAAATATAAAATCCACTTGGCTTGCCATTATTATCAATTCGACTGATAATAAGAACGAACGTTCTTATTAATTATATATACATAAATACAGGGCATCCACACATGACCGATTTCAGCAAAGTGCATGAATCTGATATTGAGAAGCTGGGACAGTTAAGAGATTACTTTGCCAGCTATCGCGCTTTACCAAGTTATAGCTACATGCAAACACTATTAAACGTAGGATCAAAAAATACGATTGCTAAGCTAGTTGCACGCTTGAAATTAATGGGCTTTCTAGAGATTGCCCCAGACAAAAAGCTAAGCCCGGGAAAACGCTTCTTCGAGCGTCCGCTCTCCAGCAACACCGTACAAGCCGGTGCATTTACTGCTACTTATAATGATGGTGGCGATTACATTACAATTGATGAGTATCTTGTTAAAAAACCGTCAGTCACTGAATTGATTCCTGTTAAAGGTGACTCCATGAAAGATCTGGGCATACTGGATGGAGATACTGTTATTGTCGAAAAAAGACCTTTTGCAAATATTGGCGATATCGTTGTTGCAATCATTGATGATAAATTCACCATCAAGACCTTGGGCAAAGAAAAGGATATGTTTGTACTCATTCCAGCAAATAAAGACTTTGACGTCATCCGCCCTAAAGAGCAATTTGCGATCTATGGTGTTGTGGCAGGACAGTTTAGGAGTTACTAGCATCATTAAAGAAAAGACGGATCACTCATGCTAGCAAGTTATGTATTACTAGATCTGGAAACCACAGGTGCCACTCCGCTCAAGGACAGAATTACTGAGATTGCACTCATTAAATATGAAGGCAATCAGGAAGTGTCACGATGGCAAACACTAGTTAACCCAGAAGTTCCAATCTCAGGCTTTATTCAGCAGCTCACAGGCATTAATAACGAAATGGTAGCCAATGCCCCTACTTTCAAACAGATTGCGGGCGAGTTGCTGGACTACATAAAAGACGCTGTGCTATGTGCGCATAACGTTAGGTTTGATCATGGCTTTCTTAAGAATGAATTCAAGCGTATTGGCATTGATTTACGGCAAAAGGTACTTTGCACCGTCAAACTCTCTCGCAAGCTCTATCCGCAACATCGCAGTCATGGATTAGATGCCATCATTGCTAGACATGGCTTAGTTTGTGAATCCAGACATCGAGCCATGGGTGATGTGGAAATGATGGTAGGTTTCTTAAGAGCGGCAAGTGAAGAGCTTGGCAGTATTGCTGTTCGCCATGCAGCTGAAGCATTACTCAAGGGCTCTAAAAGTCTACCGTCTCATATCGATGCGCAATTAATTGATAGCCTTCCAGAAACGCCTGGCGTTTATCTGTTTTATGGTGACACGAGCCTACCTTTATATATTGGCAAAAGTATCAATATCAGGGAACGTGTGTTGTCGCACTTCAGTAGTGACCACGCCTCTACCAAAGAGATGCGGATTAGTCAGGAAATCAAACATATTGAATGGATAGAAACTGCTGGAGAATTTAGTGCCTTATTACTTGAGTCTAAGCTCGTTAAAGAGCATCAGCCTATTTACAATCGACAACTGAGGCGTGAGAGGCAACTTTGTTCATGGCGCGTCGCAGAACACCATACGCAACTACCTCTTGTTAGCTTGGTGCAATTAGATGAAATTGAGCCTGTAAACTTAGGGCAATTGTTTGGTACCTTCAAGTCAAAACGACAAGCAATAGAGGTGTTGCGCAAAATTGCAGAAACGCATCAATTATGTCCAAGATTATTGGGACTTGAATCTGGCAAAGGTGCCTGCTTCGCCCATCAATTAAAACGGTGCAAAGGAGTCTGTGCTGGTAAGGAAGCATCTGAACTTCACTTTCTACGTTTGCAACAAGCCATGATTACACATCAACTTAAAACATGGCCGTTTAAAGGCAAGATTGGCATTCATGAAACCCATAGTTTCAATGACAAATCAGCACTGCATTTATTTGAACATTGGATTTATTTGGGGTCGGTTGAGGATGCGTCTGCATTAAATCAAATGACCAATACTAAATCAGAAATGGTATTTGAACTTGATACTTACAAGCTGTTATTAAAAGAGCTTAATAAACCTAAAGTAAAAATTATTGAAGTTGCATAAAACTTCAAAGTTATGCTGCTGCAATTGTCGCTTATTAAGGCGGCATGTACTGTAGGAACTCAAAGGGAGCTTATGCTCCCCTTTTTACGTTTATTAAGATGTGAAACTTGATTAACTAATTTTACTCGGATGTTTAATTTTGAACCAGATGGAATACATAGCCGGCAAGAACATGAGCGTAAGAATTGTGCCTGCAAACGTCCCGCCAATCAGCGTATAAGCAAGTGTTCCCCAGAAAACTGAATGCGTCAGCGGGATGAAGGCCAATATCGCGGCTAAAGCAGTTAAGATCACTGGTCTTGCACGCTGCACAGTCGCTTCTACAACCGCATTAAAAGGATCTAACCCCGCTTCTTCGTTTTCACGTATCTGCCCAATCAAAATAAGTGTATTACGCATCAAGATGCCTGATAGTGCAATCAATCCCACCAAGGCGTTGATACCGAAAGGCTGCTGGAATAGTAGCAGTGTTGGTACTACTCCAATTAAACCCAACGGACTGGTCAGAAACACCATAACCATCGCCGCTATCGAACGCACTTGCAAGATGATAATCAGCAAGGTGAGTGCAATCATAATCGGGAACAGAGGCAACATTGCCTTGGTCGCTTTTTCCGATTCTTCGATAGATCCGGCCTGCTCAATTCTGTAGCCAGCAGGCAATTTATCAATAATCGGTTGCAACTGCGTCAATATGGCACTCGACACATCCGGTGGTTGCAGACTTTCGTCGATATCACCACGGACAGTAATGGTCGGCATGCGGTCTCTGCGTCTGAGTATGGGGTCTTCCATTTGCACTTCAACTACACCCACTTGTGTCAACGGAATGCGCTGCCCTGCCGATCCAATCAATGTAAAGCCACTGATTTTTGCCGGATCAATACGGATATCACCAGCAGCTCGCCCAACCACCTGCACAGAGCGAATATCCTCACGCACCTCAGTAATGGAGACGCCACTTAACAAAAACTGCAGCTGTGAAGATACAGCGTTTGAGGTCAACCCCACGGCCTGAAGTCGATCTTGATCCAGCTTAAAATGTAGGGTTGGTACTTTTGTGCCCCAGTCTGTGTTGACCGTTCGCATCAAGGGGCTGGCACGCATCACACGTGCGACTTCATTCGCGATGGCGCGTAACTTTTCTGTATCCGGACCCATGACACGGTAGGCCACAGGATAAGGTGAAGGCGGTCCGAATACGATTTGGGTGACACGTACCTGTGCCTCAGGCGCTAACCCATCCGCAATGGCGTGACGCAACCTTAATTTTAGGGCTTCCCGCTCTTTGTCATTACCTGCGAGCACGACAATCTTTGCGAATGATGGATCAGGCAACTCTGGAGCCATTGCCAAAAAGAATCGAGGCGCGCCTTGACCTATGTAGGCGGTCACGACTCTGGCTTCCTCCTGCTTAGCTAGCCAAGCTTCGACCTTGGCTGTTGCAGCACTAGTTTGCGTAATGGAGGTGCCATATGGCATTTGTAACTCAATCAGCACTTCAGGACGATCAGAGGTAGGGAAAAACTGTTTTTTCACCACAGCCATACCAAGGATTGCAACAACGAAAAGGCTCACCACCGTGCCAGCCACCACCCACTTGCGAGCAATGATATACCCAAGCAGTTGACGGAATCGGTTGTAACGAGGCGTGTCATAAATGGCATCGTGACCACCATCGATCTTCTTCAAATCCGGCAATAACTTAACACCAAGATAAGGGGTAAATACCACGGCCACCACCCAGGATGCGATAAGTGCGATGCCTACAATCCAAAACATATTGCTGGTGTATTCGCCAGCTGTAGAGCGTGCAAAACCATTAGGCATAAAACCAACCGCTGTGACCAACGTACCAGAAAGCATAGGTGCTGCGGTATGGCTCCAAGCATAAGCAGAAGCTGCAACACGGCTATAGCCTTCTTCCATTTTCACCACCATCATCTCAATTGCGATAATGGCATCATCCACCAACAAGCCCAGCGCGAGAATTAGTGAGCCGAGCGTAATGCGGTCGAAGTTCTTACCAGACGCAGCCATGATGATGAACACGATAGCCAATGTCAGCGGTACCGCTGCAGCCACTACGATGCCCACACGCCATCCCATACTGACAAAACACACCACCATTACAACAAGCAAAGCCACGAAGAACTTGACCATGAACTCATTTACCGCCGAACTGATGTTGACAGACTGATCGGTCACCTTGCTTAGCGTCACACCCAATGGCAATTCTGCATTAATGCTGGACACTTCTAATTCAAGCGCCTTACCCAAATCAAGGCCATTCCAATCATCTCGCATCACCACCCCAAGTAAGAGTGTCGGCTCGCCGTTATTGCGAACTAAAAAATTAGCTGGGTCTTCATAACTACGCTCAACCGATGCGATATCCGATAACTTCAACGTACGGCCTTTTGCAACGATTGGAGTTTGTCGAATTTTATCCAAACTCTCTAACGCACCCTCAACACGCAGAAATATTTGTGGGCCTTTAGTTTCAATAGAACCTGCTGGCGTCAGAACGTTTTGGTTATTCAGTGCAACAAAAATCTCTTGCGGAGTAATCCCCAAAGTAGCCAAACGGTCATGGGAGAATGACACGAAAATTCGTTCAGATTGCTCGCCAATAATATTGACCTTTTTTACGCCTTTGACATGCAGCAATTGCTGACGAAGTTTCTCGGCTTCGCGAACAAGCAGTCGCTGTGGCTCGCCTTTTGCTTTAAGTGCAAATAAGGCAAAAGTCACATCCGCATACTCATCATTGAGCATTGGGCCAATGACTCCGGCAGGTAATTTTTTAGCTTCGTCTCCAAGTTTTTTTCGTGCCTGATAGAACTCTTCTTTCACTTCAGAAGGTGGAGCACTGTCCAGAAACGAAACCATCGTGAACGCTAGGCCAGGGCGTGTGAAAGTTTCAGTACGGTCATACCACTTCAGTTCTTGCAGACGCTTTTCCAACGGCTCGGCGACCTGATCCTGCATTTCCTGAGCTGTTGCACCTGGCCATGCCGTCACTACCGTCATTTGCTTGATCGTGAATGGTGGGTCTTCAGCACGTCCAAGTTGAAAGAAAGCGAGTATGCCTGCAATCGTAATCAAGAAAATCAGGAACAGCGTGATAGCGCGTTCGCGCACCGCAAGCGCGGATAAGTTAAATCCGCTCATTTTACCTCTCCATTTTTCAAATCAGCACTGAGGTTGCTATCCGTCGCCACCCTTACTTTTTCACCTTGGTGCAGAAGATGAGCACCAAGCGCAACAATTTGATCATTCACTTCAAGCTTACTGTCTATGCGTGCGGACTCTTCACTAATGCTGAGCAGCTTTACTGGCCGCCAGCTTACTTGTAATGGTTTTCCCTCAACCACCCATACGCCTGACTCTTTACCTGAATCGAATATCGCGCCGATGGGCACTTCAATGCCTGTGGTGGCGCTAGAACCACTATCATTAAGCTGAATCGTGACCGTCGCCCCCAGTGGAGCATCGGCCAAGCCTTCACTCAAAGTGTATCTCGCTTCATATGTACGAGAAAGCGCGTCTGCAGATTCGGAAAGTTGCCTGAGTTTGGCTGATACGGTTTTGCTACCGTTACCAAAGAGCTTTGCTTGGGCAACTGTCCCTAATGCTGGCCGTAAGGTTTCTGGTAAATGCACAATTGCTTCACGCTTACCTGCATGCGCAACACGCACTACAGCCTGCCCGGCATTCACCACTTGCCCAGGTTCCGCCAGCGTTTCAACCACCACACCATCCGCATCGGCAACCAATACTGCATAGTTAGATGCATTCTTTGCTACATAGGCTTGTGATTCGGCTGCTTTTAATTGTGCTTTTGCAGAATCTGCCGCCGCTTTGATTTGATCATAGACGGAGGCAGAAATCGCCCCTGCTTCAACTAAACCACGATGCCTTCTCTCATCCTCAGCAGTTTGGTCAGCACGCGCCTTTGCTGCCATGACAACCTCTTGCTGGCCCAACGCCGTTAACTTGAGGTCGTTAGGGTCAATGCGAAACAATGGCTGACCACGCTTCACTGCTTGCCCTGAATCAACAAAGCGCTCCAGTATTTTTCCTGAAACACGAAATGCCAAGTCACTCTGAACTCTAGCCGCAACGACACCTGTAAAAGAACGCGAAGCTTCAGAAGCGACTTTCACCGTTGTTGTTTTAACTAATGGAATTTGCGTGCGTGGGTCATCAGGTATTTTTTCAGTGCAGGCCATCAGTGATATTGCGGATAGACCAATCACACTGACTGAAATAAGTTTACGGCTAAGCATACGAGTCACTCCCTAATAGTAGTAACTCGCATTCTGATACTAGTGACTAATTATGTCAATAGTCACAATATTGTTTTATAGAGACAAACTTCTTAATATTAAGCTTGAGAGGATGATAGGGGCATGTTCAGCCAAATGTAGATTGTGCTGAAGCAATAATGGATTGCTATAGGGTTGTATCACATAATAGATCGCATTCACGGTTTCATCGACTGGAGTCTTACGCTCAAACTCCCCCGTCTCACGTCCCTCAAGCACGATTTCTAAAATGATTTTTTTAATTTGCTCTTGATAAGCAGTACACGACTGCCATTGCTCGCCCGCAGCTGATGCAGCAATATCATAGAGCTTACGATCTTCAAAGAATAATTGTGAACTTGTCTCCACAACGGCTTTAAACATGCGCCTTAGCCGCTCAGAGGCCGTGGGGGAGCCCGCTAACGCTTCGTGTATTGCTTTTAAAATCGCACCCAAGGTATTGGCACAAATCACCTCGCCTATGGCTTGTTTTGTAGCAAAGAATTTGTAGATATAAGCTTTAGAAAAGCCGATAGATTTAGCGAGATCGGAAACGGTCGTCTTTTCATAACCATAACGACTAAAGTACTCAGCCGCAGCCTCCACTATCTGATCGCGGACATTATGTTCTGAAGGACCACGTAAGTTGTTTTCTAGTTTTTTAATCATGTTAATAGCATACATTGACTTTGGGGGATTGACAATAAGTGACCATATTGTAATATAGTCACAACTTTAATTAATAAGTTCAAGGACTATTATGCCTACTTTTCGCTTTATTCCACTTTTATTAAGTGCTGGGATTCTCAGCAGCTGCGCCGTTGGGCCAGAATATAAAAAAGTGGATGCATCGTTACCAGATCACTATCTAGGGCAAGTTGCGCTGGATAACCGTAATTCCACTACGAATGCTGATGTTGCGAAATGGTGGGAGGGGTTTGGTGATCCGCAACTAACGCAATTTGTATTATTAGCTTTAGAAAAAAACTTAGATATTGCACAGGCACAAGCCCGAATCAAGCAGGCAAAATCCGGACTGAGTGCCGCACATGCAGCATTAGTCCCCTCTGGCAATATCAACGCTCAGACCATTCGCAACCATCAATCGTTGGAATCTCCATTGGGACAGCTACTCAATGCAGTTCCCAACTATGACCGAGATGCCAATCTTTACGAGGCAAACTTTAACACTAGCTGGGAATTGGATATCTTTGGTGGGTTAAAGCGTGAACAAGACGCTGCCTTGGCTGAATATCAAGCGGCTAAGGCTGGCGCAGTTGCAACGCGCTTGGCAGCGGTTGCGCAAACGGCTGATACTTATATTACCATCCGTGGCTTACAGTCTCGTTTAGATATCGCAAAAAAACAACTAGAAACACAGCAACAACTCGTGACCAAGGTCAATATGCTCTATTCCAGAGGCTTAGCTCCTAAGCTTCAAGTACAGCAGGCGGAAGCGGCAGTTGCCCAAGTAGAAGCCACTATTCCTGTATTGGAAGCTGGGCTTGATGTGGCGATGAATGCGCTTGATGTGATGCTAGGCGCTGCGCCCGGCAAATACAGAGCTGAACTGAGTACAATTAAACCTATTCCTGTTGCGCCTCAAATTGCATCCGTAGGCTCTCCTGCCGATTTGTTGCAACGTAGGCCAGACCTCATCGTTGCAGAACGAAAATTAGCCATCGCCAATGCAAAAATTGGTCAGGCCATATCTGAGTACTATCCAAAAGTAGCCCTCAGCCTATTGATTGGCAGTGCAACCGCCATTTCTGGTGGTAATTTATTTAGTAGCGCTGCAAACCAAGCATCCGGCGTGGTGGGCTTACGTTGGCGTTTGTTTGATTTTGGCCGCATTGATGCACAAATAGACAACGCAAAAGCTCAAGAAGCAGAGAGTTTGGCTGCTTACCGACAATCAACACTGCGCGCGGCTGAAGATTTAGAGAATGCCATTTCTGCATTGGTGAAGCGTGAGCAGCAAACAGTTTCTTTGGCACGAGGAGAACAATCGATGAGTCAGGCGCGTGAATCATCCTTTATCGCATACCAAAGAGGTGTAGTGAGCTTAATTGAAGTGCTCCATGCTGATGAAAATTTGTTGAAAATTTCAGATGCAAAAGCGCAAGCACAAACTGAATCTGCCCGATCAGCCGTAGCTGCATTTAAAGCGCTTGGTGGTGGGTGGCAACCTAGTGAATTGAGTAAATCTGCGAGCGTCTCGCCTTTGAAAGTAGATAAAAAAGAAAATCAAAATTAAACATACTCAAATTTCCATCACATGAGAATCAATCAATTAACCATGAAATCTGCTGCAAACATTAACGCACCGGCCATAAAGTCAGCCTCTAATACATGGCGCGTATTTGCGATCGCCAGTATTGCCATTTTTATGGTGTCACTCGACACCACGATCCTGTATGCAGGCTTTAATAATATTCTGCAGAGCTTTCCAAACGCTAAAGCCACAGATTTATCTTGGGCGATGAGTGCTTATTCCATCGTTTATGCTGCATTACTCATCCCTGCTGGTGGCATTGCAGATAAATACGGCAGAAAAAAAATATTTATCCTAGGTACGTTGTTATTTATTGCAGCGTCATTTGCATGCGGCGCATCACCCAGTGTGTTTTGGTTAATCGTCGCAAGAATATTCCAATCCATAGGCGCATGCTTACTCTCCCCGGCCGCATTAGCATTGGTGCTAGAGGCCTTCCCTAAAGAAAAGCGCTCCGTAGCGATGGGTGCATGGGGTGCGGTGGGTGCATTGGCTGCTGCGTTAGGCCCAGGCATTGGGTCCTTTATTATTGATGTGGGCGGTTGGGAGTGGGCATTTTTTATCAACATCCCCATCGGTTTATTTTGTATTTGGCTAAGCGCTACACAATTGCGTGAATCGGCGCATCCAAGAGAAAAAATCCGCCTAGATTGGCTTGGCATGCTGCAATTAATGGTCGGGGTTAGCGCCATAACATTTGGTATTGTTGAGATGAAGACAGGCGCATGGGACACAACAGGACTAATCGGCATCATCCTAGCGGGTATTCTTGTTTTGCTCAGTTATATTCCGTGGGCAAAACTTAACCCTGAACCGTTATTCGACTTAAATTTATTTAAAAACCACACGTTTCTTTTTGCCAACTTGGCAGGCTTCACGTTTGCGATTGCCTTTTCCATCATGTTTTTCTCTTTCTTTTTCTGGATGAAAGAGATTTGGCATTACCCTCAAACACTAGCGGGTACCGCCATCATGCCGGGGCCACTGAGCGTTGTACCAACCGCCATCATCGCTGGCAAATTAGCCTCTAAAATAGGCCACCGCCCATTACTGATTGCAGGCTCTATCACCTATGCTTTGAGTGGATTGTGGTATATGCTAATCCCTGAAGCTAACCCCAATTATCTTCAACATTGGTTACCAGGAATGTTGCTAAGCGGCATGTCGATTGGATTGGTGATGCCATCACTTTCAGCTGCAGCGGTACACGCACTGCCACCAAAAGATTACGCCGTTGGCTCCGCGATCAATCATGCAATACGCCAAATCGGCACCGTCATCGGAGTCGCCATTACTGTGCTGCTGCTAGCAAAAGCTCCGTTACAAATCATCGATTTTAAAACTACATATGCCATTCATATCAGCTTGGCTTTAATCACTGCTTTGCTTTGTATACCCATTAACACAAAGCCCAACCGAAAGTGAGCAAGCATTAATCCATATTCATAATGTGGCCGAAGTAAGACGTAAACAATCAGCACTAAACTAGAAACTAGCGTTCAATTATTCTGGGAGAAAGAAATGGAAAACGCATCAAAAGATTTAAGATTTAATGGCGAAGAACTATTGATTAAACTCAACGACGGAGAGACTGTTCGTGTCATTAAAACTGGCAAAGGCGAGCCGCTAGTACTAATACACACCATAAGAACACAGATTGAGTTCTTTAGTGAAATGATTCCGTTTTATGCCAAAAACTACACTGTGTATGCGGTTGATTTACCTGGTCATGGCCAATCCTCAATCAATAAAAACATCAATTATGATGAACCGTATTTCAGAAAATCCATCATCGACCTCATTGCTAAATTAGGCCTTGAAAATATCACCTTAGTCGGCGAGTCGATTGGTGCCACATTATCCTTAACAATTGCTGCAGAAATTCCAGAGAAAGTTAAGCAGGTGATTGCCGTTAACACTTATGACTATGAAACACGCTACGCCGATGGCGTGAGACGTGGTAACTTTATCGCTAACTTCATGATGTGGAATTACTCAATCCCCATCAATGGTGCCATTTTTTCCGCCTTAGAAAACAGCTTTTTCTTAGGCCTTGTCATGAATGGTGGGGTCACGCATATCAAAAAATTACCTTCATGGTTAGTCAAACTCTTTAATAAAACAGGGCATAAACCGGGCTACCACTATCTTGGTAGAAATGTCTTAAGCAACTGGCGTAGCTGGGCTAAAGCACCTGAGAATTATTCGCAGATTAAAAGCACAGTGACTTTGATTTATGGTGAAAATGATTGGTCAAGAAACGATGAGAGAATGCGGACTTTAAATAAAGTACCTAACGCTAAACTTGAGACGATTGCAAAATCTGGTCACTTTTTGAGTGTGGATAACCCTGATGCGCTTAAACAAGTGGTAAGCAAACATTTAGCGGCGGCGTCACTCACATCATGAAAAGAAAAAATTGTTGATGTTTAGCATTTTCATTGGTGACTTCTTGGTATTTGCATATGCAAATACCAATCATGAGATAAGAATAGACACAGAGGGTGCAATCGCCGTAAATAAATAATTTTAAGTTGTTAGATATTGGGAAAACGATAAAAATTTCAGAATAGCGAACACAATAACTTCTGATAACATTCATGATAATTTAAGCGTCGTGATAGACCTCATGACCATGTTTTGGCAATTTCACGAAACGTCTACTTTGGGCCGAAAGCAGTCACTTACTAACAAGCATAAGCATGACTTATCATGCATTTTTAGTTGCAACTTATGAGGAAAAACTTGGAGCTTATGGGACCACTTACATGTCAGCTTTGGAACTGATCCAGTTGGTATTGAAATTTTCGAAAGCCTTTTTCTATAAGCACTACCGTAAAGATCAAGAAGCTTATCTTGCTACATGAGCTCTTTTGCGCAACTGGTTACACCTCTGGCGGACGCACAGTAAATACAATCCATATATGAGGCTGTAACCTAAAGTAAATAAAACTAGAATAAAATAGCGGCAATGAAAAAACTGTTATTTTTATCTATCCTGATATAAGCACAACCCGCATGGTCAGCTCGTCCTTTTGTTACCGATGATGCACGATTAACCAACGCAGAGAGCTGTCAGCTTGAAAGCTGGACTCGTATCTACCCAAACAGCACTGAGTTCTGGGCTTTGCCTGCCTGCAACCCTACAGGTAACTTTGAGGTGACTCTAGGTGCTGGCTTGTCTATGGCTAGTAATACAAAGGACACATCAGACTATGTGATACAAGCTAAGACCTTATTCAAAGCTCTTGAATCTAACGGATGGGGAATAGGCTTTGCTATCGGCAAGGTTTACCATCCAGAGGTAACTCCTAGCGCAAACCAACTCGGAAACACTTATGCGTATATTCCGTTCTCAGCATCCTTTAACGATGACAAAATAGTGATGCACCTCAATGCGGGCGTACTGCATGATAATGCGTCCAACAAAGACAACATGACTTGGGGTGTCGGTGGTGAGTTCAAGGCTTCACCTAGGTTTACAGGGATTTTAGAAGTATACGGAGACCATCAATCAAATCCCTTCACTCAAGCTGGCATAAGGATGTCTGTTATACCTGACCTGTTTCAAGTAGACGCCACCTTGGGGAGACAGCTCAATGGGGTGAATGATAACCAGTGGATTTCATTTGGAGTTCGCATTACACCTGACAAGCTATTCTAAGACCTAGAGGAGGAAGTGAGCCATATTTTATCTGGCAATAATGATTGCTATATGTAGCCTCGAGTCAACCCAGCATAATATGCCAGATTGGCTCACTATGATGGATATTTTCTAGTGTAGTTAGGATAGGTGCCAAAAACTTTGCACGGAATTTTCCGGCTCTACAGAGTGATTGAGGGACATTAGGGTTGTAACATAAAAGAGCTGTAAATTTAAAGCCATGTAGAAACTGCTTAATTAGTATCAACTCTTCCTAAAAACACCAATTAAATTAGTTACCGACTTTACACTGCTTTGGTTACCAACTTTAAATGTCAGAGAGCAGTCGATAAATGATTACACTACAAAAAAGCCCTGATTTTTCAGGGCTTTTTAAATTATCTGTTAAGACAGACTTTATTAATTTCTATCATCACAACTAACTAAAGATTAATCATTGGTTGTTGATGGGATTTTATGAATGGTCAAATCTGCGCCGTCATATTCCTCTTCTGCAGTTAACCTAATGCCAACCAATTGCTTCAGTGCACCATACACGACAAAACCACCCACCAACGCAACGGTTACCCCCACTGCTGTGCCAAGTACTTGCGATGCAAAACTCACACCACCCATACCACCCAAGGTTTTAAGCCCAAAGATACCTGCAGCAATACCACCCCAAGCACCACATAGACCGTGTAATGGCCACACCCCGAGCACATCGTCGATTTTCCAGCGCTGTTGTGTCAAGGTAAATGTCAGCACAAATAGTACGCCAGCAATCGCACCAGTTGCCAGTGCACCTAACGGATGCATCACATCAGAGCCAGCGCATACCGCAACCAAGCCAGCCAAAGGGCCATTATGCACAAAGCCCGGGTCATTCTTCCCCATAACCAATGCAGCTAAAGTACCCCCAACCATCGCCATCAATGAGTTAACTGCAACTAGTCCGCTAATACCTTGAATGGACTGTGCTGACATGACGTTAAACCCAAACCAGCCAACCGTCAGTATCCATGCACCCAATGCAAGAAACGGAATGTTTGACGGTGGATATGCGTGCAAACGACCATCCTTACTGTAACGGCCATTACGTGCACCTAGTAAAACAACAGCCGCCAATGCAATCCAACCACCCATTGCATGCACGACTACAGAGCCTGCAAAATCATGAAATGACGCACCGGTCGCCTCCTTTAACCACGTTTGCAATCCGTAGTGATTATTCCATGCGATACCCTCAAAAAACGGATATACAAAACCCACCAAGGTGAACGTAGCAAACATTTGCGGATTAAATTTCGCGCGTTCTGCAATGCCGCCGGAAATAATCGCTGGAATCGCAGCTGCGAATGTTAGCAAAAAGAAAAACTTAACTAAACCGAAACCATTTTTAGCCGCCAAGACTTCAGCGCCACTAAAAAAATCTACGCCATAAGCAATACTGTAACCAATAAAAAAGTATGCAATGGTAGATACGGAGAAATCCACCATGATTTTAACCAGTGCATTGACCTGATTCTTATGCCTGACTGTCCCTACCTCTAAAAAGGCAAAGCCTGCGTGCATTGCAAGCACCATAATGGCGCCAAGCAATACAAATAAAACATCATTTGCTGAGACTAACGCTTCCATTTCAATCACCTATAAACATTTTAAGCCCCGCAAAATAAGCAAATATCACGCCAGAACATAACTTATTGTTTTGTATAGACCTTGCATCATATGGCATGAAAATATTGCACTAAAATTGTGCTATTGGCGGTGCATTGCACTAAATATGTGCAAACAGTGCTTGGGATATTTTTTAGAACTAGATTAATACGTTACCAGCGCCCTCTTTAAGTACCATGCTGGCAGCATCTGGGTTGCCGGACCAAAAGTGATAAAACTCACGCACTACGACTAAAAATAAACGGCGACTATGCTTGATGCTAAATAAGGGCAAAGTCAGGTCTACCGCGGCGCGATACGCCTTACTATCTTTTTCTGGCGCTGTGCGCAGACGAATTAATATGATTTTTGCTAACTTAACACGTGTATCAACCAAAGCCTGCTCTGCGCCTTCAAAACGCAGGGCTTGAGTGTAAGCTTTTAAAGGCCAGTTTTCAGCAGCCTCAAACTTTTCTGTCTCCAAACTATCGGATAGCAACTTGAGCGTTGCTTGCACTGGCCGCCAATCGATAGGTTTAACATCAAAGCCTGGGTTAATGTTTAAAGCGGCAATCGCTTTAAAATCCTTCATCCAGAATGGATAGAACTCACGTGCAGCGGTAAGGCTGTCATGCCATGCATCTACCGGAACCGAGTCCATCACCGTCTCTATAATATCGCGATAGATTTCACCGTTCGACAGTTGTCCCACCAGCTTCTGAGCTAAAAGGTCTAAAAACAACGAACGTCTATGCAGCACGTCACTGTTTGCGCCTTTAACCTGCAACAACTTTAAATAAGCATCGATGGCTTCTTTTTCACGTATTTCATTCATGCGGTGATGACTCTTATCAATAATCCTATGAAACAATAGCTGACGATGGGAATGTTCGCTTACAATTAAACTTAAGTACGATAATTGTCGGCAACAAGCTTGAAAGTGACGACGTGTTAATTATGGATTAACTCGTGCCATATTGTAACCCCAATAGATAAGGTTTCTTGAATGACAAACGAACAAGCACTTAATTACATGCATAATCTTTTACGAGGCATGCTTGATAAAAAGGCCTCGGATTTATTCATTTCGGCAGATTTCCCTCCCGCCATGAAAATTGATGGGAAAATGACACCTGTTACCCAGCAGAAGCTGACTGGTGAGCATACCAAAGCCTTTGCTGAAGCGCTGATGAATGAAAAACAGCGTAATGAATTTGCAACAGAAAAAGAGTGTAATTTTGCTATCTGGCCTAAAAACATAGGCCGCTTCCGTGTGAATGTATTTATACAGCAAGAAAAAGTGGGGATGGTCCTACGCACCATTACGACAGAAATTCCTAAATTTGATGACTTAGGCTTACCTGAGACACTGCAAGATGTGATGCTCACCAAACGCGGCCTGGTCATTTTGGTAGGCGGCACGGGTTCAGGCAAATCAACCACCCTAGCGGCGCTGATTGATTACCGCAATGAAAACACATACGGACACATCATTACAGTGGAAGACCCTGTCGAGTATGTGCATCAAAGTAAAAACTGTTTAGTGACGCACCGAGAAGTGGGCAGAGACACCAACGGATGGTTTAACGCTCTTAAAAACACACTGCGTCAGGCCCCTGACGTGATTTTAATTGGCGAAATCCGCGATAGAGAAACCATGGAATTTGCGCTGGCGTTTGCAGAAACCGGCCATCTTTGCATGGCAACCTTACATGCCAACAGCGCCAACCAAGCAATTGACCGCATCATTAACTTCTTCCCAGAAGAGCGTCACGCGCAATTGCACATGGATTTATCACTCAATCTGAAAGCGTTTGTCTCGCAACGTCTGGTTTCCAAGAAAGGTGGCGGTCGTTGTGCTGCCATTGAAATCCTGCTCAACTCACCACTGATCTCTGATCTGATTTTAAAAGGTGAAACCAACATGATTAAAGAAGTCATGGCTAAATCTACAGAGCTTGGCATGCAAACATTTGATCAAGCCCTCTTTAATTTATGTGAAGAAGGCCGCATAACTGAAGATGATGCCCTGCGTAATGCAGACTCAATCAATGAGTTGCGCTTACGCTTTAAATTGCATGGTAAAAACGCAGGCAACGTAAAAAGCTCTTCCAGCTTTGATAACCTATCGCTGCATGAAGATGAGCCTGATGAGTCAGAACTAGACCCTATATAAGAATGAGTATGCATTAATGGAAATGATTTTAATTATTATCCTATTAGCCATCGGCTGGTTTTGGATAGACAGTTTAAACAAACGTGAGCGTGCAATTTTGCTAGGTAGCGAACTTTCAGCCAGGTTCAACCTGCAACTGCTAGATGAATCTGTGGCCTGTAGCAGAATATGGCTGGGGCGGAATCGCCGTGGTCATGTGCAGTTTTTGCGTACTTACGAGTTTGATGTCAGCGCCAGCGGCAATGACCGCCTGCATTGCCAACTCATGCTATTAGGTAACCAGCTAGGTTACTGGCACATTCCGCCATACCTACAACCTGTTAACTAAGTTTCACCAGCATGTACGTAGGCCGCTTTGCCCCCTCACCCACAGGCCCTTTGCACTTTGGCTCATTGGTAGCGGCCGTCGCCAGCTTTTGTGAAGCAAAAGCCAACCAAGGGCGATGGTTAGTACGCATGGAGGATTTAGACAGGCCCCGTGAGATCAAAGGTGCGGCAGACACGATTTTGCATCAACTGGAAGCGTTTGGATTTGAGTGGGACGACACAGTTGTTTACCAAAGCCAGCGAAGCGCACTCTATGCTGACGCACTCGACCTACTCAATCGCAAACAACTGATTTACCCATGCACCTGCACCCGCAAGGAAATTGCCGATTCCAGCACTGCGTTCGGTATTGATGGACGCATCTATCCAAAAACTTGCCTACACCAGCCCATCAAGCCTGAAACCGCGATAGCCTGGCGCATCAAGACAGACAATCACGCAATTAGCTTTCATGACGGCATTCAACAACGGATTCAACAAAACATTGGCCTTGATGTCGGTGACTTTATCTTAAAGCGCGCGGATGGCTTATTTGCTTACCAGCTGGCGGTAGTGGTAGATGATGCCGCGCAAGGCATCACCCACATCGTGCGTGGCGCCGACTTATTAGACTCCACACCTCGCCAGATATACTTGCAGCAACAGTTAGGGTTTTCTACACCTCAATATGCACATGTGCCAGTTGCCGCCAATGCCAATAAAGAAAAGCTGAGCAAACAAACACTGGCAAAACCCATAGAAGTAGGCACAGCCAGCGAGCTACTCTACGATGCATTATGCTTTTTAGGCCAGCAGCCGCCTACCATCATCAAAAACGCGCCATTAAATACACTATGGCAATGGGCGCTCGAGCACTGGGTGGTATCTGCCATTCCACAAGCCAAGCAAATCATTGTCGCCAGCTGACGCACTAGAGCTGTTTTATGTGCGCTCCATTAGCAAACATATTGACCATTAAAATACTCAATCCAAACATTTTGAATGCTGCATGCTAATGTTAAAATGTCAGGATGAATAAATTACCAGACACCCTACAACGCTTTGTTTTTGAAAACACGCCAATACGCGGCAACCTTGTTAACCTAACAAGCACACTACAGCTAGCACTGAATAAACAGCATTTACCTGCCGGCTTAAAACGCGCACTAGGTGAGCTAATGGCCGCCAGCGCATTACTGACCGCTACGCTTAAAATGAGCGGCTCTCTTGTGCTGCAGATCCAAAGTAAAGGCGCATTAAAACTACTAGTAGTAGAGTGCAACTCAGAGTTTGGTATTCGTGCCACCGCTAAGTGGAAAGGCGAAGTGTCCGACGAGCAAAGCCTGTTTGACCTTATTTCTCACGGGCAATTTATGATTACACTAGACCCTAAAGATGGCCGTCAGGCATATCAAGGCATCGTGTCGCTTGAGGGTGACAGCATCAGCACTATTCTAGAGAACTACATGCTGCGTTCAGAACAAATTGACACCAGAATCTGGCTGCATTGCGATGGCGACGCCGCAGCAGGCATGCTGTTACAAAAGCTACCAGACACTATGAATCAGGTAACAAAAACAGAAGATCTCAGCACTCAGGACTTAGATGCTTGGAACCGCATCGGCCATTTAGCCGGTACGATTACAGACAATGAGCTGCTCAACCTGCCAACAGAAACCATACTAACGCGCTTATTTCATGAAGAGGATGTACGGCTGTTTGAGGCAAGTAATACTAAATTTCATTGCAGCTGCTCACGTGAAAGCGTTTCAAGCATGTTGCGCATGCTAGGCAACGAAGAAATTACCAGCATCATTGAAGAGCAAGGAAAAATTGAAGTGAATTGCGATTTTTGTAATGCGCACTACAGCTTTGATAAAGTGGACGCAACACAACTCATGGTGAGTGAAGTCACAACAAAAGCACACCCAGAGGTGCATTAAACTTTGGCTAACAGATGAGGTAGTATGTGCGGCAGTTACGGCTGCCGCATCACCATCGCACCATACTTAGTCACTTTCACAATCAAGTCTGCTCCGGCACGTATCAGCCACTTTACCTACATAAGCGTGGCAAATACTCATCCGGTATATTCGTTTTATTTTCACCTTTTACCGTCATATTGTCTGGGGCTTTTGCGTTTCCACACACCCATGCCACAGGCACAACCTTAGACTCTTCAATCACTGCTGGCCTTAGGCTCAGTATTTTGTCTTTAATTTTCGGATGCGCTTTATTACCAAAGGTCATATGAATCGCACCATTTTCAATTTTCGTATCGGTAATAAAGTTACTCACCACTTTATTACTGCTAGGTAAATCTGCAGCGGCATTATCAGGCAACATTTCCTGAGAGAGCGACCATGCAGTAGCAATCGGTGCCTTGGCAATATCCGCTAGCGGTAAGGCAGCGGTGATTTGCTCTTTAATGATGCGACTCATGCTGGACGGGATTGCCACCATCGCCAAAATACCCATAATCACAACAATTGCCATCATCTCTATCAAGCTAAAGCCGCGCTGTGTCGATTGCGCCGCACGCCCAAATGTTTGATTTTCTGCTTGGTATTTAGCTGCTTGATGTCTGCACATTAATATATCCTTAGAGTTCTCAACGTTTACTTTAGCGATGCTTGGCGCATGCGCTCAAATAAACAAACTGCAGCCGCCGCACCCGCGTTGAGTGATTCCACCGAGCCCAGCGCAGTGGTGGCCATGGGGATGGTAATCCGTTTAGTTGCTGCTGCCATCGTTTGGTGGCGTAGCCCTGCCCCTTCATTACCAATCACAAAAGCAGTGGGTTGTGATAAATCTTGCATATACAGTGAATCACCTTGCATGGCGGTGGCGTAACTATTACCGTCAAACGCCTGCAATGCTTTAATTAAATCTACACGCTCTACAATTGGCAATACAAACTGTGCGCCCTGACCGCCACGTAACGCCTTGGGCGACCACGCATCGGTACAGCTAGTGCTTAGGTAAACCACATCAACACCGGATGCAGCCGCTGTGCGCAACATACTACCGATGTTACCGGGATCTTGTATATCTTCTAGCATTAATGCAAAGACTGGCTTTTCCGGAACAGGCAATTGCGGTATTTTCACTAGCGCTAAAATACCGGTCGCATTCGTCACCGGAGTAAGCTCTGCGAACATCAAGGTAGGCAGCATAATGGTTGGAATGTCGGCCAAAGCCTGTATCAAGCCGGTGGCCTCTACACTGCTTTTACCCTCTGGAATAATGATTAAATCGGGCTCACCAAAAGTGTCGATATACGACTCAATCAAATGCACGCCATCCAACAGTGTTTTGCCCTCGGCCCTGCGCTCGCGCGCATTATCTGCAAATTTCTTAAGTTGCTTAAAAACTGGATTGTCGCGAGAGATGATGTGCTTAAAAGACATATAACTATGGTGTATAAATTAAAGGCCTAGTTTAACCCAAACTCGCTTGTAGTCACATCATGATTGCAGTAAATTAGCCATGCAGTTGATATAAATGAAGTCCATGTAGATTTTAATAATCATTATAAGATTGGAGTAATTATGTCATTATCAAAACGTACGCTTGCAGAGCTCATCGGTACATTCTGGTTAGTGTTAGGCGGCTGTGGCAGTGCAGTGCTCGCTGCTGGTATTCCAGATTTAGGCTTAGGTTATTTAGGGGTTTCTTTCGCATTTGGCTTAACCGTAGTAACGATGGCTTACGCTATTGGCCATATCTCGGGCTGCCACCTCAACCCCGCAGTTTCGATTGGCCTAGTTGCAGGCGGCCGTTTTAGCGCCAAAGAGCTTCCCCACTATATTATTGCGCAAGTATTAGGCGCTATTCTAGCGGCATTGCTGATTCGTACTATTGCAAGTGGGATGGAAGGTTATGCAGGCGGTTTAGCATCAAACGGATTTGCAGAGCACTCACCCCATGGTTACAGCATGATGGCAGGTTTAATCACAGAAATCGTGATGACTGCAATGTTCTTATTTATCATCATGGGCGCTACGGATAAGCGTGCGCCTGCCGGCTTAGCACCATTAGCCATCGGTTTTACATTGGTACTCATCCATTTAATCAGCATCCCTGTCACCAATACTTCAGTTAACCCAGCACGTAGCACTGGCCCTGCTCTGATTGAAGGTGGCATCGCCTTGCAGCAGTTATGGCTATTTTGGCTGGCCCCGATTGTTGGTGCAGTAATCGGTGCATTTACTTACAAAACCATCAGTCAAGACTAAGCTGTAATTAAGCGTAACATCACAATGCCCGCACTGAAACATGCGGGCGTTTTTATTTGTGCCTTATAATACTAGCTATGGCTAAAAAACTTTCTATTGAACGCATATTACACAACCAAGGCTTTGGTGCACGCAAACTATGCCGCATTCTTGTTATTAATGAAGAAGTGACGGTCAATGGGGAACTATGTGATGACCCTGATGCCACTTTTGAGCTAGAAAACCTGCATTACACCATTAAGGGTGAAGCATGGGACTATCGTGAAAAGTCTTACCTCATGATGCATAAACCTGGCAACTACGAGTGCTCGCATAAAACCCAGCACCACCCCACTATCTATAGCCTGCTGCCACACCCACTGGTAGAACGCGGCGTGCAATGCATAGGCAGGCTGGATGAGGACACTACCGGGCTGATTTTAATCTCAGATGACGGGCAGTTCATTCACCGCATGAGTTCACCCAAACACAAAGTGCCAAAAGTATATGAAGTCACTTGTAAACATGCCGTCAGCGATGAACAAATCGCCCATATTTTAAAAGGCGTACAACTCATTGATGAAGATGCACCGATTGCAGCCCTCGCCTGTACCAAAATCAGCGACCACGTAATTCACATGACGCTGGCAGAAGGTAAATATCACCAAGTTAAACGTATGGTTGCCGCTATTAGCAATCGTGTAGAAGCGTTAAAGCGCATTAGAATCGGGCGTTTAGAATTACCACAAGATCTAAAACTTGGAGAGTGGCGCTGGCTAAGTGAAGCTGACCTTAACGCGTTAAAGGCAGAAAACCAGTAATCAATATATTGAACCGTCACGCTGCACCCGCAATATCATCAGCATATTACATGCCATTTAGAACGGAAGCCCTATGAAACGTATTTACCAATATTTCTTTCGCGGCCTGCTTACAGCATTACCATTAGGGCTTACAGTATATTTGTTATATACGTTTCTAACATGGGCAGAACATATCGCAATGTGGTGGGTACGCCCAGTCATAGGTGACTTCTACATTCCAGGCTTGGGGCTGGCATTGGGTTTAGGCGGCATCCTGTTGCTGGGCTACCTCGTCTCCCACAAATACATATACAAAGTACTCTCACTGATTGAATTTCCATTTACAAATCTACCGGTTGTAAAAAGCATCTATTCGTCATTAAAGAGTTTTGCAGATTACTTTGCGCCGCATAAAAAAGGCAGTTCACAACAGGCGGTGACCTTAAAGGTTCCGGGGCACCCACTTGAAATCGTTGGCTTAATCACCAGAAAAAATACAGATGGCCTACCAGAGGGGTTTATTCAGGGTGACCGTGTTGCCGTATATTTACCCATGGGCTATATGATTGGTGGCTACACTGTTTTTGTACCGCGTGACTGGTTAACACCGATTGATATGTCGGTCGAAGAAGTCATGAGCGCATCACTCTTTGCGTGGATGTCTAAACCAGACTAATGCCCATTCAACGAATTAAATAACTAGCGATAGAATTTTTAAACCGCTTAACAGTCAGACCGCTAACTATAAATGAGATTAAACTTGCTTACCATGACACAGTTCAACATACGCTACTTACTTGTATCAATCTGTTTGCTGCTCACTTCATGCATGGGTGTGCCCGACAAGGTAAAGGTGATAGAAAGCTTTGATGCAAACCAATACCTAGGCACATGGTATGAAATCGCACGACTAGATCACAGCTTTGAGCGTGGTTTGGACAACGTAACCGCCACCTACAGCCTGCGTGATGATGGTGGAATTAAAGTGATTAACCGCGGGTTCAATGCAGAGAAAAAAACGTGGAAAGAAGCGGAGGGTAAAGCTTACTTTATTGACCCGGCAAACGCAGACAGAACGCGTACAGGTAAACTAAAAGTATCGTTCTTTGGCCCGTTTTACGGCGCGTACAATATTATTGAACTGGATAAACCGTACTATAACTACGTAATGATTTGCGGCCCGGATAAATCTTACTTCTGGATACTTTCGCGCACACCTCAATTATCATACCCAATCAAGCAACACTTAATTGCGCAAGCCAAAGAACTTGGCTTTGCAACGGACAAACTTATCTACGTGAATCAATCGCCGGAAGTGGTTAACTATGAAGCAGGACGCCACGTAACACATTAGTTGCTAGCTTCAGGTTACTTCACAACACTTAGTGTATATCCAGCTTGTTTCAGAGCGGCAATCAGCCCAGTTGGGCCAGCCAAGTGTGAAGCGCCTACCGCCACAAACAAACTTTTATCTTGCGCTTTAGCCAGTATACGCTGCGCCATCACCGCATTACGTTCATCCAGCAGCTTAACGCGCATTTTTTCCCAAAGCGGCGTGGGCAGCAAACTACCGGTGATTTGTGCATTTAGCGCGGCCAGTTTGTTTGCATCGCCTTTTAAATAAGCTTTGATTAACCGTTCATAATCACGCACTTTAACTTGATGGCTGCGCTTTAATACCTTGCGTAAAAAAGCCAATTGCTCATCGGTGGTCAGGCTATCCATGACGGCAAAATGCTCCGCTGCAGATTCCATGCCCTGCACTTCTTTGCCATTATCTTCAGCGAGGCGCATCAGCAAATTATCTTGCGCATATGGGGTGAGTGGCCTTGACGAATCAAACACAACCGCCAGTAACCATGGTTTAGTACGAAGTGCGGCTTCTCGATGCATCACGTGAAAGTCTGCCAGGGCATACAGTTGCTCAAGCTCTTTAGGGCTCAAGCTTGTTTTGAGGTCAACATCTTGCGACTGCAATATGCGCGGGTCTTGAGGCGCGTCAGCCTCCATCATGAAAGCATCGACAGACTTTAAAGCCGCTAATACGCTGGGAGAAAAATCCGTCACTCGATTGTCATCAGTATGAATCGACCCGAACAGATAAATCGGATGTGAAGTTTTAGACTCTGCTTTCCAAAACAGGCCCTGTTCTGCCAAGGCAGGACTACTGAGCCCAACGAACAACAGCAGAGGGATGAGGGCTTTGTTTAAATTAGATATCAAATTACTTAACATCGTATTGCCCTCATACAAAATGCTTAAGTTAAGAGTACTTACGCTTTTTCTCTGTGGTGCGTCTAGGCCGCACAGTGCGCTCTAACTGCTCACCACGCACTGTCGTCACCGGTTTAGTTGAAAGCGGCTGCCAAGCAGGAATCAAACAATGCTTACCACTACCAATTAAATCGTCACGCCCCATTCTCTTTAACGCCTCACGTAACATCGGCCAATTGTTCGGGTCATGATAACGTATAAACGCTTTATGCAACTTACGCACATTGCCCGCTTTAGGAATAGGCACTTCATCAGAGTCTGCCGTCACTTTACGCAACGGATTTTTACCTGAGTGGTACATTGCTGTTGCCATCGCCATTGGCGTAGGGGTAAAGGTTTGCACTTGGTCTAATTTAAAGTCGTATTTCTTTAGCCATAATGCCAAGTTCAGCATGTCATTATCAGTAGTGCCAGGGTGCGCCGCAATAAAGTATGGAATCAAATATTGCTTCTTACCTGCCTCGGCACTGAACTTCTCAAACATGGCTTTAAATTCATCATAAGCCCCCATGCCTGGCTTCATCATTTTGCTCAGCACATTTTCTTCTGAGTGCTCTGGCGCAATTTTCAAATATCCGCCCACATGATGTTGCACCAGCTCTTTCACATACTCAGGTGATTTCACCGCTAGGTCATAACGCAAACCTGAGCCGATAAGAATTTTCTTCACGCCTTTGATGGCACGCGCTTTACGATACAGCTGAATCAACGCACTATGGTCGGTATTCAGGTTCTCGCACACACCGGGGTAAACGCAACTTAGCTTACGACAGTTTTTCTCTATGGATTCAGATTTACATGCAATACGGTACATGTTGGCAGTAGGTCCGCCTAAATCTGAAATCACACCGGTAAAGCCGTCAACTTTATCACGGATTTCTTCCACCTCTTTCAAGATAGAAGCCTCAGAACGACTTTGAATAATGCGGCCTTCATGCTCAGTAATACTGCAGAAAGTACAGCCGCCAAAGCAGCCGCGCATGATGTTTACACTAAAACGGATCATCTCCCACGCTGGGATTTTGGCATCTTTATACGCAGGGTGCGGCTTACGTGCATAAGGCATGTCATACACATAATCCATTTCTTTAGTGGTAAGCGGGATTGGCGGCGGATTGAGCCACACTTCTCTATCTCCATGCTTCTGTACCAAGGCGCGCGCATTACCTGGATTAGCCTCTAAATGTAACACCCTAGATGCATGGGCATATAACACCGGATCATTCGCCACCTCTTCAAACGCAGGCAAACGTACCACTTGTTTGCTTCTGTCTGCCTTAGGTGCTTTTAACCTGAGATTAGGCACAATCTCAATTGCCTTCACACCGTCTGGCAATTCCGTTTTGGCCTTTGCCTCATCCGTAGCACAGCTCGCGTCAGATTTACCCATTTTCATTTCATATGGGTCAACTGGCTTATCTACCGCACCAGGGCGATCCAGCTTGGTGCTTTCTATCTCACTCCAGCCTTCTGGAATTTTCTTACGTAAAAAGGCAGTACCGCGGATATCTTGAATATCAGCAACTTTCTCGCCTTTTGCAATTCTGTGGCTAAGCTCAACCAGTGCGCGCTCTGCGTTACCATACAATAAAATATCGGCTTTAGAATCCACTAAAATACTGCGGCGCACTTTATCTGACCAATAGTCATAATGTGCAATACGGCGTAAGCTCGCCTCGATACTACCCACGACCAACGGCACATCAGAATAAGCCTCACGACAACGCTGGCTATACACCAGCACCGCACGGTCTGGGCGTTTGTTAGGGGCAGCGTCTGGCGTATAAGCGTCATCGCTACGGATTTTTCTATCCGCAGTGTAACGATTCACCATGCTATCCATATTGCCGGCAGTGACCCCAAAATAAAGGTTAGGTTTGCCTAGCACTTTAAATGCATTGGCATTTTGCCAATCTGGCTGCGCAATAATCCCTACCCTAAAGCCCTGAGCTTCTAATAAGCGGCCCACCAAAGCCATACCAAAGCTAGGATGGTCAATGTAAGCATCACCAGTAATCAAAATAATGTCGCAACTATCCCAGCCAAGGGCGTCCATTTCGGCACGTGACATCGGTAAAATTGGCGCAGGCCCAAACCGCTTCGCCCAATAAGGACGATAGCTAGGAATAGGCTTTGCTAACATTGTTGAGTATTGTTCCAAGGTATCTGCTATAAATCGATAAAAGTGCGCGCATTTTACGCGCTAATCATATGATTAAGAAGCTTTTTTATAGTTCAATTACACCAAAACTAAAACCGGCCAAATTAAATACGGTTTTTTTGATCACAGCCAGCCGTAATATTGCATACAATAGAGGCATGATCCGCCCATGAGAACATACTAAAAATTATGTGTGATTACGCAAATTTAGTAAAAACTTTGCATCAATTTGCAGAAAAAGCCAAAGACAAACCATTAACCGTGGGCGAAGCGCTAGACTCTCTGGATGAAGCCGGCTACGCATTTATCTGCATCATATTGGTTTTACCTTTCTTACAACCCATCCCGTTAGGCCCATTCACGGTACTTGGTGGCGTCGCCTTTGCCGCGCTAGGCTGGCAATTATTACACGGCCACGAATCGCCGATACTGCCAAAACAAATATTAGCGATTGAGTTTAACGAGGGCACATGGAAAATGCTGGCTAAAGTCTGTCTGGAGATTTTGGGCTTATGCAGAAAAATCAGCAAACCACGCTACCCCTTTATTGCTGAAGGGATACGTGGCCAAAGGATGGGTGGATTTATCCTGCTGGCAGCCGGCGGGTTAATGGCAATCCCGTTTGGAGTGTTACCATTCAATAACTTTTTACCCGGTCTAGCCATCTTATTTTATTGCATAGGCGAGCTTGAAGATGACGGCTTGATGTACATAATCGCGCTATTCTGGCTCATCATCACCACCATTTATTTCAGCGCATTCTTCTTTGCGCTTTGGTACTTTGGTGAAAAGGCACTAGCGTTTTTTAAAATATTTTAATGCGCCTAATGCTAATGCGTTAAGACTTGCGCCTCAGGCATACACTGAAAATTTTTAGGGGCTTACAGACTTCTAGATTTTTCTTAAAAACTCGATTATTTTTGCAGTAATTTATTGATGAGAGACTAATCTTAAAGCCCCAAATAATCATTCAAGAAATCAAAACTTCCCCCATAGAAAACAACTTCGTTTAGAATCATTTTGCAATGACGCTTTGTCTCTATATTAATAATTCAACATAGAGACTCCGGTCAACAAAAATAAGAAAGGGCAACGGGTTCCAGCCATGTATATCCATTTTCCAATTACTCATATAGAGACCCATGGGTCTCTATATTAACTGTTGGGCATCATGAACAAAATGTTTCAACCAATCCATTTACTTACTAAATTTTTATTGGCGTTTTCAACTTTTGCCACAACTCCGAATGCACATGCTTGGGCAACGGGGGAGAACTTTGATATTGAATTATCTTGTAAAGAACTCCCCACTTTAAAAGCTGACAAATTAATTGTTAGAATTACGCCTGTCTCAGGGTCATTCGGTTTACCTATTTTGGTAGGGCTAAAAGATGATCAAGTTTTATGGAGTCATCCATTTCCAAATGCAGAAGAAATAAACGTAGCAAAATACGAAGCAACGTGTAGAGGCAAAAAGATTATCCTTTCATTTCAATTTCCCACTTGGCAACCAAACGTAACTAAGCCATACATAATTCAGGAATTTAAATGGAATGGGAAAAACCTCGTACATCTTAAAAGATGGGTAAAACAATGAGCAAAAACTGCCCAACCCATCCATTAAGCGGGACGCGCTAAAGCGCGCCCCTTATGTCAAACGTTAGGGAATACCATGCTACAAAATAAACTTTCAGCTTTGCTTTTATTATCGCTAGTATTTCCGGCTACAACATTCGCAGCTGCGTCGAGCCAAACTATCTCGGTATCTTTTGAAGAGTGTCTGGCTAGGAAAGAGGCTGTAATCTCTCAACTTGGGGTAAATCCGAGAGACATAATTCCTGTGGTAAATACCAACATCATGACCATGACGAAACTTTGTACTGTCGATGGTAGTGTCATTGTTACCTGTAGCAAGCCAGACAGAAAAATGGTTCTCACTAAATCAACAAGCTCATGCAGGTAATATCCCCTAACCCATCATTCAAGCGGGACTGGCTAAAGCCAGCCCCTTAATTCAAACGTTAGGTCTCTATGCATACCCAGTCCGCACCAGAAGAATTTGCACATCATTTGAACGATGTGTTTCGGCTGTTCGGACCAATCTCTTTACGCCGCATGTTCTCTGGCTATGGCGTGTTTCACGATGGAGTTATGTTTGGTTTAGTTTCTCAAGAAACACTGTACTTGAAGGCAGATACCGAAAACTCCGCTGATTTTCGAGACCAAGGGCTTAGTCAATTCGAGTATGTTCGACAGGGAAAAATTATTGGGCTATCCTACTATCAGGCCCCAGAAATAGTACTGGAGGACGCCAATGAAGCTGCGCTCTGGGCGCGTCGCTCGTTTGCAGCCGCGCTACGTGCTAACACATCAAAAGCTAAGTCTGTCAGGAACCGTCATAGGCATAAAACCTAACCCATCATTAAAGCGGGACGCTTAACAGCACCCATTACTCAAACGTTAGCCAGAATTAAGCTATGGAAGCCCTACCACTTGAACTAAGTGTCGCATGCAAAACAGAAGCTAAAGAAATTACAGCTCTCGTGAACAGAGCCTATCGGCCACCCTCGCATGAGGCGGGCTGGACACATGAATCAAATTTGATTGCTGGTGAGAGAATTTCCATCGAACAAGTGCTTTCTCTATTTGAAGAACACTCTACGATTCTGCTCTTACGTCTTGGGCAGGAAATCGTCGCTTGTGTGCATGTACAAGGTGGCAAGTCCTGCGCTTACATTGGCATGCTGGCGACTAACCCAGCAATGCAAGCGCAAGGCATTGGTAAACAAATGTTAGTTCACGCAGAAGCGTATGCCACCCAACACTTCAATGCTTCTGTGCTCAAAATGTCGGTTCTATCTTCACGGCCGGAGCTCTTAGCTTTCTATGAACGGCGCGGCTATGTTCTTACCGGGCAGGTAGAGGAATATCCGTTATCGGCCGGTGTCGGCCAACCAATAATCACTGGCATTCAAGTTTTGTCGTTGGAAAAAGCGTCAGCAAACCCACCATTCAAGCAAGAATGGTAAAAATATAGCCTAAACAGTTTTATCAATCTGCATTATTACTTTATATTTAAAACTTACATTTAAGTAATGATTCTAAAGAATGATGCGCCGCATGCTGCATGTTCAGCGCAATATGACAGAAGCCAGAAAATCAAGACTAAGTTTATGAGCCACGGTTATTATCAACTTCCTAATGGTCGGGTTGCCAGTATAGATGGTGAGTGTGACTTTCCACCTTTAACTGAAGCACTCAACGAGCCTAATGGTCTAATCGCGATTGGCGGCGACCTATCCCTGCCCCGTTTACTCACGGCTTATCACCAAGGTATTTTCCCTTGGTTTAGCGAAGGCGAGCCTATTCTTTGGTGGAGCCCTAGCCCACGGATGGTGCTATTTCCCAACGAATTAAAAATATCAAACTCACTACAAAAAACGCTAAAGAAAAAAACGTTTGAGGTAAGGTTTAACACACAGTTTCGTGCGGTGATTAGTGCTTGTAGTAGCACCTTGCGCAGCCAACAAGCTGGCACTTGGATTACTCAGGATATCATTGATGCTTACTGCAGATTGCATGATGCTGGCTTTGCAATTTCAGCCGAATCTTACGTGGATGGTGCGTTGGTCGGCGGCTGCTATGGAGTACGCATAGGCCAGATGTTTTATGGTGAAAGTATGTTTCATCACAAAACCGATGCCTCCAAGGTTGCCTTTGTAAGCTTGGTACAGCACCTTACAGCACAAGGTATTGGCCTGATTGATTGCCAAATGAAAACAGCGCACTTAGCCAGCCTTGGCGCACGCGAAATTGACCGTGCAGCATTTGCTGCGCAATTATCTGTACTCACCAAGGCCATACCTAGCAATATAGAGTAAAAATGGGGTTATACTTTTACCATGAGCTTACCTAGCGATACGCCACTGCACAAACTGCAATTTTACGTCACCACGGGCTACACATGCGGCTACCTGCCCAATAGAATGGCGCAAAGCCTAATTGCGGCACCACAGCACCTAGTGGACGCAAACGTGTACAGTGGGCTAATTCAACAAGGTTTTAGACGTAGTGGAAAGTTCTCCTACAGGCCGCATTGCGAGAACTGTCAGGAGTGCGTGCCAGTAAGGGTTGTTTTAGAGAAATTTAGCCCTAACCGCAGCCAAAAGCGCGCGTTTAAACAGCACCAAAACCTCACTGCCACAATACTGCCGGTAGGCTTTCATGAAGAACATTATGCACTTTATGCAAGCTACCAACGTGCTCGCCATAGTGATGACAAAACTCCAGAACAAACGGACTCTGACTCACAAGAAAATGATGTTGAACAGTACCAGAGCTTTTTATGCCAATCTAACGTAGAAAGCGTGCTCATTGAGTTTAGAGAAGAGGACCAGCTAAAAATGGTCAGTGTGATCGATATTGTGCGTGATGGCATATCCGCGGTTTATACCTTTTACGACACCAGTGACAACACAACCAGCTATGGTACCTACAACATTTTATGGCAAGCGCTGTGGGCACAAACGTTAGATTTGCCCTACCTATATTTAGGCTACTGGATTAAAGACAGCAGAAAAATGGCTTATAAGCAAAACTACAGGCCGCTGGAAAAACTGATAGACGGTGAATGGCGTTAAATTTTTGCTAACTATCTAATGTAGTCTTACGGTTATAGTCATACGGTTAAAATTAAACTATCTCACTGGCTGGCTTACCAATGAAGTAGCCTTGTGCATAATCAACCCCATAGCTTCGCAGCAGCGTCAGGCAGCGCTGATCGCCAACAAACTCCGCCACCGTGCGCTTACCGAAGCCGCGTGCCACCTCAGTTAGCGCCCTCACAAATATTTGGTCATCTGTACTATCTGCAAGATTACGGATAAAAGAGCCGTCAATCTTCACATAGTCCACAGGGAAGTGTTTCACGTAATAAAAAGAAGAGAATCCAACACCAAAATCATCCAAGGAGAAAGCGCAACCTAACGCACGTATTGTTTCAATAAATGCTTGCGCGGTTGCAAAATCTGCCACAGCCGCAGTTTCTGTAATTTCAAAAATAATATGCGAAGGCAACTCAGGGTGCTGTAAAAACAAACTTTGCAATAAGGTCAGCATGTTTTCATCATTCATGCTGTGCCCGGAGAGGTTAATGGCAACTTTACGATCTTTACCTTCCGCCAGCAGCTCCGCCCAACGCTTGATGACAGTGCGTACTACGTAATGATCAATTTGTTTAATCAACCCTGAACGCTCGGCAAACTCAATAAATTCGCCCGGTGGTACCATTGCCCCATTCTCATCAATCATGCGCACCAGTGCCTCGTAGTGGCTAATCACATTTTGATGAATATCCAGAATGGGCTGATACTGAATGATAAAGCTCTGCTCACGTAAAGCCTGTTTAATACGGTCTTCCCACAACACTTTTTGCTCAAGTTTTTGCTGCAGGTGCTCACCTTCAGAAAACACGTGCAGGCGTGCACTGCCAGTAAGCTTCGCCTGATACATGGCAATATCGGCATTAGCCAGTAAGCGCTTAGCATCGTGATTATTAGCACTTACCGCCACAATCCCAATACTTGCCGTGATATGGTGGTCACCTGCCAGCCCCGGATATTTAATCTCTCCTAGCTGACGGTTAATTTCCTCAGCAAGCTTAATTGCTCTGGGCAAATCACAATCCCGCATCAAGATACCCATCTCGTCACCACCTAACCGCGCGAGAATATCCTGCGTGCCGCAGATATTGGACAAGATATCCGCCACTGTGCGCAACACCATGTCACCTGCCGTATGCCCTGAAATATCGTTAATATACTTAAAGCCATCTAAATCCAGATAGAGCAAAGCTTCAGACGCTGTAGTCCCATCCAGCCTGACGAGTGCTGCTTCGATTTCCTGCATAAAGCGCTGACGATTGATCAAGCCCGTCAACTGGTCATGCTCAGCTAAGTACAGGCTTTTCTCCTCACTTCTTTTACGCAGGGTGATATCAACACCTACAGACAAAATTTGTACCTGCTCGCCATCCATACGCGAGTGATGCCATGCTATTTCACGCTTCACATCATGGTTACATAGCACTGCACACTCGTGATAATGATAGTCAATGCTGTTTGAAATAATGCCCTGATACACTTGATACAATTGCCCACGTGCGTCCGGCTTTTCAAATGCATCGATTAAAGACTTACCTTGCAAACTGCGCTCGTCCCAACCAAGCAACTGTTCACCATAATGATTGATGCTGGTTACTTTTCCATCCGCGTCCTGCGTCACAATGATCACTTGTGCCGTATCTAAAATACGCTCCGAAAATGCGTTGGCTTGTGTGATACGACCTAACATATCCAACATTTCAGATTGATGCAGACTTGCATCTTTTTCAAGTGATTGCAGACGATCAGTCAGTTTCAGTGCTGCTTCTGCCAGCTGATCCACCTCGTCAAAAAGCACTGGATTTTTGCGTATTTTAATTTGCGCGCGTACCGCTTCAAACTGACGCTGCCCTAAAAAAGGAATTGCTTTAACAGCATCAGTAATACGTTTTAAGGGGGTATTCAGTAAGAAGTAAATCGCCAGCAGCATGAACGCCGCAAAAATAAAGCCGAATTTTAAGCGTTGCAATGTGGACTCATGCGTCTCCAGCACTTGTGTTGTCACATTTTCAATCACCACTACCATGGCTGGCACATTCACCAATTTATGCTCAATCGGGAAAAACACCACATCGTAATATTTGTCAGCAAAAGCCAAACGCTGCCAAACACGATCCCCCTTTGCCAATTCAATACTCTCCAACTGCTGTAACAGAGGTAAATTGACATTAGCATTGGATAAACCAGCGATACGTAAACCAAGCTTAGGCAAGGCATTTAGATAATGATCCGCCTCACTTTTCAGTACAAAACCAACATCCGCACCAGAAAATCGATTAAACGATAAGATTAGATCAGCCATTGACGACGCAACCACAACCGCACCGCTCACCTTGCCATTAGTGAGCATAGGCGTTGTGGCATACTGTAAACACACTTCCGTACAATCTATCCATGCTAGACTAGATTCTTGTCGAATCGCCTCAGCAACTTGTTGTGCTTCCAAGGCATTTTGCTGCCGCAAACCCGCCCACTCAGCCAGCATATGTTGATGTTGATCGTAAATACGGATTGACTCTAAGCCATAATCCAACTGCAACGAAGCCAACGCAGAGCTAACACGAGGCCCCAGCCATTTTGAAGTAGTAGCGCCCTTTGCCGCCAGCGCGCCATCCACACTTACCATGGTTGCCACTAAAGAAGAAACTTGTGACGTTTTTAATGAAAAATCTGCCAGCATGGCCTTAAACTGTACAAGGTAGCGCGCATGCACAACATCACGCTCATGCTTTAAACGTTCAGCTTGGCTTAAATAAGCCCAACTAATCAACAATAAAGTCAGCGTGACGAAAACCAGGCCTAGCAAAGCCATAATCTTCCATTTAAGGCTAAAGAAAATATCCGGACTTTTTCTTAGTGATGACATGATGTAGACTGGGATTTAAAAGCGATAAGAAGCAAGTAGAATCAACATATCCCAGTTTTTCTCCAGTGCCGCAGGGTTTGAATTCTCCAGCGGAGATAGCCAGCCAGCACCATTAATCCGATGTGCTTCGGCGCGTAAGCTAAAACTTTCGTTCACGTCATAGCGCACCCCAGCCGACCAGTCTTTACTATAAAGCATAAAATCTGGGAGTCCTGTCGTTGCTTGCCACTCTCTCCCATGCCGATCTGAACGGTCCCTATAAAAAGCGTCATAACGGGTAAAAACTTCCCACTTGGACGCCGGACGATAGGCCGCCTGCATATAAAAGCCATCTGCGCTTGTTTTACTATCCACGAGTGGGCCAAACCCTTTGAACTCAAGAAACTCAAGTAAATACTCAGCAGTTAAGCTCCATTTCTCAGCATTATATTGTGCCGACAACAGGTAGGGCACTAAGGTGACATCACCGCTGGATAAGAAGTCAGTGGCTTTTCTATCGTACGCCAACTTGACATTGGCTGCGGTAAAACCAAGCCGCCACTGACCGTTATTACTATCAAAGGAGAAATTCACTAACTGGGTCAATTTAGAGTCCAATCGACCGGGCATGTCTCTACCTAAAAACGTAGCCTCAGTCGACTTACCGTCAGCCTGTGGATAACCCAAGTAATATTTGATGCCAAAATTACCGTAGTCAGATACTGCATTATGATAAAGCGATAACCCATCGGCTGACTTTTGTAATCGACGCGTCACATCAAAATAAATAGGCTGCGGCAAAATGGCGGAATCACGGGTAAAAGCAACATCGCCAGTTTCCGCATAAAGACCATAAGGCACTCGCACTCTACCAAAGCGCACACCAGAACTACCCCAATCGCCAGAGGCGACTGTCCAGTCTACAAAGGCATGTCCAATTCGTAACTCACCATTGTCGTTTTGACCCGCCTTACGAGAAATCAATTGCGTTGATATCTGCAACTGGGGCAGCGCACGATAAGTAGCGTTTAGGCCGACCTCACGAAAGTCATAACTAATATCATCGCGGCTTTTACCCAAAAAATTGTTACCCGTGGTATTCACCATCCCTTGTGTAATAAATCCATGTAGCTGTAGCTTACCGTCCTGCATATCAACCGCACCCACTGTGCTGGACACAAACACAGAAAACGCCAGCATCCATCTCGCCAACAATTGCTTGGTGCAAGCGGGGTTACGGCCAGGTCTATTGCGATATTTGAAGTATGCGTACATCTTGGTTCACCTCTTGCAACAATAGATAACCTACGCTACCAGGCGTAGCTTTCACTTTCGCGAGCATTTCTTGTGTAGATGACACTTGCTCAGGATACTGCCCTAACCCTGCAAATACCTGTCGGTCCCAAGCGCGCCTGAGCTGACGTGGAAAGAATCTCAATACTTCCTTGCTAAAAACTTCATGTGTGGGGTTTGAATCTGAGAAAACATAGACTTTGACTGGCGTACCATCACTCCATTTGGTTTGGTTCATCACAAAAATAGCGCGCAGTGTATTGGCGCTAATAACACCAGGGTTAAATGATGAGGAAGCAATGACAGCGACTTTTGAGCCAGCATTAGCATCAACGCTAGCAGCAAGCGCTGGTGGATGAAAGAACAGTACAATTTGAATAAATATTATTAGCTGCCAAATTCTCATTATTATTTACTTTGTGCAGAATATTTGTACCAATTATTACTGAGATATTTAAATAACGCTACAAAAAAATCATGAATCAAAATTTAATGATTTCAACTATTTTTCAATGGTAGCAAAAACAAAAAATAGCGCCATGATTCTTGGCAATTACAACAATGCTACAATTGCGGTTATTGATTGTCGTAAATTACCTTAAAAAATTGAAAAAAATCGTTATCTTTGGTGTGGGCTTGATTGGCGGCTCGGTTGCACTCGCTTTAAAAAAAGCAGGGAGTGCGGCACAAATTATAGGGGTGGGTCGTTCCACTGAAAGCTTACAATCCGCAGTAGATTTAGGGGTGATAGACGCCGCCTGTAGCGACATCACCCAAGCAGTGCAAAATGCAGATATTGTGCTGATTGCGGCGCCAGTAGCGCAAACAGCCAGCATTCTGACTGCGATCAAACCAGCTTTAGCAGCAACCACTGTGATTACCGATGCAGGCAGCACTAAAAGTGATGTACTTGCCTGTGCCAAGGAAATATTAGGCGAGCAATTTAATCAGTTTGTTGGCGGCCACCCAATTGCAGGCGCTGAAAAAAGTGGTGTCACAGCCGCCACTACAGATTTGTATCGTAATAAAAATGTGGTGCTAACACCAACAGATGCAACCGACCCTGATGCTATACAACGTGTTCGTGAGTTGTGGCAACACTGCGGCGCAAACGTTACCGAAATGCCGGCAACAACACATGATAGTATTTTTGCTGCAGTCAGCCATCTGCCACATCTACTTGCGTTTGCCCTGGTAGACGATATCGCATCACGGAAGAACGCAGAACAGCTATTTGGTTTTGCCGCCAGCGGCTTTAGGGACTTTACCCGCATTGCAGGCAGCCATCCTGAAATGTGGCGCGATATCAGTCTCGCCAATAGATCTGCGCTGCTGAATGAAATCACTGCATACCAAGACGAACTATCCCGATTAAAACAAATGCTGGAACTGAGTGACGGCGATGCGCTGCATGCGCTATTTGATCGCGCCAGCACAGCGCGCAACAACTGGGCAAAGCTTAAAGAGCAATAACCAACAATAAAGAATTAATTATGGAACAACTCACACTGGCCGCAGGCCATCAGGCACAAGGCACACTTACCCTACCTGGTTCAAAAAGTATTTCCAATCGTACATTGCTGCTGGCAGCCCTCGCGAATGGCACGACAGAAATCCGTGATGTATTGGCGTCAGACGATACCTCCCGCATGCTGGAAGCGCTAGAAACACTAGGCGTAAAGCTAGAAAACTTTGCTGAAAACGCTTGGCGCGTTACAGGCTGTGGTGGCAACTTCCCGAATAAAGAAGCCGATTTGTTTTTAGGTAACGCGGGAACTGCTTTCAGGCCACTCACCGCAGCATTAGCGCTGGCTGGCGGCAACTACCAACTCTCTGGGGTTGCACGCATGCATGAGCGCCCGATTGGCGATTTGGTCGATGCGTTAAAACAAGCCGGTGCTGACATACAATATTTAGGGAACGATGGCTTTCCACCGTTAAAAATTGCGGCACCACAAATAGACTTATCAAAACCAATTAAAATTCGCGGTGATGTTTCCAGTCAGTTCCTTACCGCACTGCTGATGGCTTTGCCCTTAACCAAACAGCAAGCCACCATTGAAGTGGTTGGTGAGTTAATCTCCAAACCTTATATTGAGATTACACTCAATTTAATGGCAAAATTTGGCGTGCAAGTAGCACGTAACGGCTGGCAAGGCTTCACTATTCCGGCGCACAGCAACTACATCGCTCCACAAGAAATTTTTGTAGAAGGCGATGCCTCCAGCGCCTCATACTTTTTGGCTGCAGGTGCCATTGCAGGCAATGTCACAGTTGCGGGTTTAGGCAAAGACAGCATTCAAGGTGACGTACGCTTTGCAGATGCATTAGCGTTGATGGGCGGTAATATCAGCTACGGCGATAACCATATCACCGCAACTAAAGCAGCCAACATCAACACCATCGATATTGACTGTAACCACATTCCGGATGCCGCGATGACGCTCGCAATTGTGGCCTTATTTGCAAAAGGCACCAGCACCCTACGTAACATCGCAAGCTGGCGCGTCAAGGAGACTGACCGCATTGCAGCTATGGCGACTGAGTTGCGCAAGGTAGGCGCGATTGTGGAAGAAGGTGCCGACTACATCACTATTACCCCACCGGCAGCTTTAATACCGAACGCAGTCATTGACACCTACGACGACCACCGCATGGCGATGTGTTTTTCACTGGTCAGCCTAGGCGATGTGCCCATTATCATTAATGATCCAAATTGTGTAGCTAAAACATTCCCTAACTATTTCACTGAGTTTAAGAAACTGGTGTCATAACTTCAATATGGGCGACTGTTGCTACGGTGCGAATTTTCACGCATTGACTGTTAATCACACTAATATAAATTATCCAAATGAAAAATACGCAAGAACACCCGATCCCTGTCATTGCCATTGATGGCCCTTCTGCCTCTGGTAAAGGGACAGTGGCACAATTAGTTGCCGACAAACTAGGCTTTGCCTATCTGGATTCCGGTGCACTCTACCGCGTTGTAGCGTTCGCAGCGCATCAAAACAACATCGCATGGGATGACGCTGACGCAGTAGCCAAATGCGCAAAATCCTTACAAATCAAATTTATACATGATCAAGTCTTGCTCAATGGGCAAGACATCTCCAATGAGATTCGTACTGAGCTCATGGGTAAAGGCGCATCGCAAGTGGCTGTGCATGCACCAGTGAGGGCCGCCTTGGTAGATTTACAGCACAGCTTTCTGCAGAGTCCAGGGCTAGTTGCTGATGGCCGTGACATGGGCACGGTAATTTTCCCATCTGCTCCACTCAAAATATTCCTTACTGCGTCAACTGAAATTAGAGCAGAACGCCGCTACAAGCAGCTGCTAGGCAAAAACCAAGCGGCAAATTATGAAAACATCCTGCAAGACCTGCAGGAGCGTGATGCCAGAGACAAAGGACGTGCAAGCGCCCCCTTAGTGATGGCAGAGCATGCCCTCCTGCTTGAAACTGACAACTTAAGCATTGCAGACGCAGTAAACACCGTGCTAGATGCTTTTAAAAAATGTAAGGATTAAGTTATCACTCATCTATAAAGTGAGGACTTAGGCTGCATCACTTAAAAATTAAAACGACAAACATTTCGAAATAAAATCAAGATTACATCGCAAGCGCTTGATTTCATCAAAAATAGTGCTCAAGAACTATTTAAAACCCGAAAAAAAATGAAAAAATATTAGTAAAAATTCATTAATAGTCTTTTATTTTTCAATGTTTTAGTTATAATTCCAGATTCGGGTTTAAATACCCTGTTTAGTCCTACCCATCATCACCGATGCGTAGCTTTTTAACTACCCCACTGCTAGGTGGGATATTTTAGGTAATTTTATTTAATGGCTTCTACTTCTAATTCTACTGCTTCATCTATGGAATCTTTTGCTGCGCTTTTTGAAGAAAGCTTAGCTCGCCAAGAAATGCGTTCTGGCGAAGTGATCACTGCTGAAGTTGTTTCTGTTGATAATGATCATGTGATCGTTAACGCAGGTCTTAAATCTGAAAGCGTAATCAACGCTGACGAATTCCGTAACGCTCAAGGCGAACTTGAAGTTCAAGTGGGCGACTTTGTTAAAGTAGCAATTGAGAAGCTAGAGGACGGCTTCGGTTCAACTGTACTTTCACGCGAAAAAGCTAAACGCATGGAAACATGGTTGGATCTTGAAGATGCAATGAACGAAGGCCGCATCATCAAAGGTTTCGTAAGCGGTAAAGTTAAAGGCGGTTTACGCGTTTCTGTAAACGGCATCATGGCATTCTTGCCAGGTTCATTGGTTGACGTACGTCCAGTTAAAGACACTACTCCATTCGAAAACAAAGAATGTGATTTGAAAGTGATCAAACTAGATCGTAAACGTAACAACATCGTGGTTTCACGTCGTGCTGTAATGGAAGTTTCTGCTGGTGCTGACCGCGAAGCTTTACTAGGTACATTGGCTGAAGGCGCTGTTGTTAAAGGTATCGTTAAAAATATTACTGACTACGGCGCGTTCGTAGACTTAGGTGGCATCGACGGCTTGCTACATATCACTGACTTAGCATGGCGTCGTGTAAAACACCCATCAGAAGTATTAACAGTGGGTGAAGAAGTTGAAGCTAAAGTATTGAAATTCGATCAAGAGAAAAACCGTGTTTCACTAGGTATCAAACAATTAGGCGACGACCCATGGGTTGCATTAACACGCCGTTACCCAGTAAGCACACGCTTGTTCGGTAAAGTGTCTAACTTGACTGACTACGGTGCATTCGTTGAAATCGAACCAGGTATCGAAGGTTTAGTTCACGTTTCAGAAATGGACTGGACAAACAAAAACATTCACCCAGGCAAAATCGCTCAATTAGGTGACGAAGTTGAAGTAATGATTCTTGAAATCGACGAAGCACGTCGTCGTTTATCATTAGGTATGAAACAATGCCAAGCTAACCCTTGGGATGATTTCTCTGCAACACACGCTAAAGGCGACAAAGTTTCAGGCCAAATCAAATCAATCACAGACTTCGGTGTGTTTATTGGCTTGCCAGGTGGCATTGATGGTTTAGTTCACTTATCTGATTTGTCATGGGCACAATCAGGTGAAGAAGCAATTCGTAACTTCAAAAAAGGTGACGAATTACAAGCAGTGATCTTAGCAATTGATGTTGAAAAAGAGCGCATTTCTTTAGGCGTAAAACAATTAACTGCTGACCCTTCAGGTGCTACTTCTGAAGAAAAATCAGATGCTAAACCTAAAGCTAAATCTGCTAAATCTAAAGAACCTGCTCAATTGCCAGATGATGGCGCGGCTGCTGGTACGACTAACCTTGGCGCACTATTAAAAGCCAAGTTAGACAGCAAGAAATAATTAGCCCGTTATTTAGTATCAAGAAAAAAAAGGCATATAAGCATGACAAAATCTGAGCTAATCACGCTGCTTGCAGAACGTTTTCCGCAATTAGTGATGAAAGATGCAGAGCTTTCAGTGAAGGCAATATTAGACGCTATGTCTGATAACCTCGCGACAGGCGAACGCATTGAAATAAGAGGCTTTGGCAGCTTTAGCTTGAATTACCGTCCACCGCGTTTGGGTCGCAACCCAAAAACCGGCAGTAAGGTTGAGGTACCTGAAAAACATGTACCTCACTTTAAAGCCGGTAAAGAACTACGTGAACGTGTGGATTTAAGCTAGCATTTGCTTTTAAGTTCCAGTCTAAACGGCAACCATTTGGTTGCCGTTTTTTTTATGGTGCCATTTCTTATAATGCAATAGTCAAATAAGGTAAAATGATAACAAGCTTGGGTTATCTACCTTAGTCAGGTTAAGTAACGCATTACCATAACCTTGCACACACCCACCTAAGCGCACAATCTTAATCAATTAATAAAGTAGAATAAAATGGAATTTGAGTTCTGGTGGCTATTAGCATTACCTTTATTCTTTAGCTTAGGCTGGATAGCCGCACGTGTAGACCTTAAACAGCTTTTAGCTGAATCAACCGCCCTGCCTGCAGCCTATTTCAAAGGCCTGAATTTTCTGATTACCAATCAGCATGATAAAGCGATTGAGGCTTTTTCAGAGGCAGTACAAGCCAATACAGACTCGCTCGAACTACACTTTGCCCTAGGTAGCCTATTTAGAAGACGCGGTGAGGTGGATCGCGCTATACATTTACACCTTAACTTGCTCACAAAAAAAGAGCTTGAGCCGCAACAAAAACTTGCGGTCACCGCAGAGCTTGCCCAAGATTACCTAAAAGCAGGCCTATTTGACCGTGCTGAAGAACTTTTTGAAACTTTAGATGATGATCGTTACCGCCAGCCAGCGTTGCGCGCATTACTAGAAATCTACGTACGAGAACGTGAGTGGGAACGTGCGATTAAAGCCGCAACCGAGCTAGAGCGCCTTTCAGGCGTGCCATTCCGTGTTGAAATCTCACACTACTATTGCGAAATGGCGGTTAAGTCTAAACTTGCAAACGACACACATAGCGCAAGGTTTGAATTAGACCTAGCGCTCAGCGCTAATAAAAACTGCGTACGCGCCAATGTATTACTTGGCGACTTAGAAGCCGAGTCTGGTGAGCACAAAGCCGCTATATCCACATGGAAACGCGTAGAGTTTCAAAAACCTGAATACCTCGGCTTAATCGCCCCTAAATTGCTGGCCAGCTACCGTTCTTTAAATACTACCGCTGAGGGGCTTGCCTTACTCAATACGTATTTACAAACCTACCAACTCAATTCATTACTTAATGTACTGTATGAGGCAACCTTGGTAGAAGAAGGCGCAGAAAGTGCAGCTAAACTAGCACGCACCGAACTGATTAAAAAGCCTAGCCTCAACACACTAGATCTATTACTACAGGCACGAGCTATTGTAGAAACTAATCAACCTAAACATAACAGCCTACAAGATACGCAACTGATGCAGCAAGCCGTACGTCATGCCATTGGCAACAAAACTGCTTACCATTGTGAACAATGCGGCTTTAAAGCTAAATACCACCACTGGCAATGCCCAGCTTGTAATGCATGGGAAGCACTTCCATCAGAACCTACTGCTGTTTAATTAAACGATACATACTATGACCACTTCATTAAATACCACTCAACAAGTTGACCCAAAAATCATCGTTGCGCTCGATTATGCAGACAGCGCGAGCGCGCTAAAACTAGTAGCGCAATTAGACCCTGCCCTGTGCCGCTTAAAGGTAGGCAAAGAGCTATTCACCAGTGCAGGCCCGCAGTTTGTTGAAAAGCTGGCACGTTCGAATTTTGGTGTATTTTTAGATTTAAAATTTCATGACATCCCCAACACCGTCGCTAAAGCTTGTTCTGCTGCGAGCAACCTGGGCGTTTGGATGCTTAATGTACACGCAAGTGGCGGCACAGAGATGATGCAGGCAGCAAAGCAGGCAGTTGACGCCAGCACTACCAAGCCGCTTCTTATTGCGGTTACCGTGCTTACCAGCATGAACCAGCAAACCTTAAATCAAATTGGCATCCAAACTGATATCGCCAGCCATGTATTGAATCTGGCAACACTCACTAAACAAGCTGGCCTCGATGGCGTGGTTTGCTCAGCATTAGAAGCCGAAATATTACGCGCTAAATTAGGTCATGATTTTTGTCTGGTCACCCCAGGCATTCGCCCTGCCAATGTCAACAAAGATGACCAGTCGCGCGTTGTTACTCCTGCAGATGCATTAAGCATGGGGTCCAGCTATCTAGTGATAGGCCGACCGATCACGCAGGCAGCAAACCCATTAAAAGCATTAGAAGCGATTCATGCCGAATGTGTGTCTTAACCTATCTTAGTATCGTGCTTGTTTGATATTCACGGTTTAAGCTATGATGGGCATCGCATTGTTTAATTTAAAACAATATTAACGAATAGTCTGAGAATCTAACGGAGAATTAAAATGAAAAAAATGTTACTAGCATTATTTGTTTTCTTAAGCTTTAGTATCAGTGCGCTAGCCGCGGTGAACATCAATACTGCAACCCAAGCTGAACTGGAATCCCTCAATGGTATTGGCCCAGTCAAGGCACAAGCAATTATTGATTACCGCAAAAAAAATGGTAACTTCAAATCAGTCGATGACCTAGAAAAAGTCGATGGCGTTGGTGAGGCCACCCTGCAAAGCGTACGTAAAGATGTGTCAATCAGTGGCAAATCAGCAGCCGTAGTAGACGCTAAAGCAAATGACAACAAGCCAGCTAAAGCACCTAAAGCAGTTGGTTCAGATAAAGCAGCTGCCGCAGGAAAAACTGCCGACACAAAAGAGGTAAAAGCAACCACTGAAAAGAAAACGACTAAAGCAGACAAACCAGCTAAAGAAACCAAAGCTGCTAAAGACACCCAAGCAGTAGGTACAGAAAAAGCCGCGACTTCAGGCAAAACTGCTGACGCAAAAGAAACTAAATCAGCGAAAGCTGAGAAAAAAGTAACTGAGAAAAAAGTAACTGAGAAGAAAGCAACTGACAAAAAAGATACGACAACAGAAAGCAAAACAAAGAAATCCACAAAAGCTGACAAAAAAGCTGCTACTGATAAAAAAGAGTAGTGCTCAAGTGACAATAAAAAAGCCGCTAATCGCGGCTTTTTTATTGTCCCGATTACTCTGGGTTATTTAGTCATCATGGCCTTTATGTCTATTTTTGTAATGGCCTTTACCATGCTTGTGCTTACGCTTGTAATCACCGCCACCGGTTCTAGGTGTAGGCTCATCAATCACTTTACCAATCACCGCACCACCAGCACCACCTGCCGCTGCACCCACGACAGCGCCAGCCGTGCTACCACTCACTTGACGGCCAACATAAGCACCGCCAGCACCACCTGCCGCACCACCGATCACTGCGCCAGCCTGACCTTTACCTTTAGTGGTTACTGCGCCACCAAGGCCGCCACCAACTGCACCGCCAACAACCTCACCGGTGCTACCACCAACCACGCTACCAATAGCAGTGCCTGCAGCAGCACCTAAGCCACCACCAATTGCAGTTTTGGCATTGCTATCTGCAGCCATCGATTGCCCTGAGAGCAGTAACATTGCTAACAACGTAGCATTAATATATTTCATTTAAAACCCTTTCATAAGTTAGATAAACTTGTACAACTTCACTACACAAGCCTAAACTTTATTTACAACAATCAGATTATTCCAACTTTCCTGTAGATTGCACGCAGGAAAATAAGTTTAATAAATCTTTACTTAACGCGCATGCCCGCTTGCGCGCCGCTATCTGGGCTTAATATATATGGGCCGCCGCGCTCATCACTGGCAGCTAGCACCATACCCTCACTCATGCCAAACTTCATTTTACGTGGGGCTAAATTGGCCACCATCACCGTCAAACGTCCCACCAAGCTAGCAGGATCATAGGCAGACTTAATACCAGCAAACACTTGACGTGGTTTATCCTCACCAATATCTAAACTAAGTTTCAGCAGTTTTTCAGCACCTTCTACATGTTCTGCGTTCACGATTTTGGCAATACGCAAATCCACCTTAGTGAAATCATCAATACTGATATATTCTGCTTCTGTGGCTTCTGCATTGGCTGCTTGCTGATGTTCCGCATGGCGCTGTTGAGAATGGGGCGCTGGTGTTGGCGTCGCTTGTAGATTCTCTTTATTCGCCTCAGTCATCGCTTCAATTTGCTTACCTTCAACGCGGGTAATCAAATGTTCATAAGCGTTAATACGATGTTGCGGTGATAAGGAGCTAGCAACAGCACCCCAGCTCAGCGGGGCAACATTTAAGAACAGCTCAATCTCACCAGCCAGTTTTGGTAACACTGGTTTCAAGTACAGTGTTAATAAACGGAACATTTCCAGCGCATCTGAACATGTTTCCTGCAAAGCTGCATCTTGCCCCTCTTGCTTTGCCATCACCCACGGCGCTTTTTCAGCCACAAAGCCATTAGCGACGTCTGCTAATCGCATGATTTCACGCAATGCTTTGCCATATTCACGCTCGGCATAACTTTCAGCAATCGCAGTTGCTGAAGCCTTGATTTCAGCCACCACGGCGTTATTGGCCGATGGGTTTAATTGCCCGTCAAAACGCTTATTAATAAAACCAGCGGTTCTGCTAGCGATATTGATGTACTTACCCACCAAATCACTATTCACACGCGCAACAAAATCTTCCAAATTCAGGTCGATGTCCTCCATCGTGCTGTTTAACTTGGCCGCATAGTAATAGCGCAAATACTCTGGGTTCTTAATATGGTCTAGATAGCTGCGTGCGGTAATAAACGTACCACGTGACTTACTCATTTTTTCACCATTCACGGTTAAGAAGCCGTGCGCAAAAATTTGGGTAGGTTTACGATGCTCGGAGAACTCTAGTGTCGCTGGCCAGAATAAAGCATGGAAATATAAAATATCTTTACCGATAAAGTGATAAAGCTCAGTCTGGCTATCTTTAGCCCAGTACTCATCAAAATTCAAGCCTTTATCTGCGCACAACTTTTTAAAGCTTGCCATGTAACCAATTGGCGCATCCAACCATACGTAAAAGTATTTACCTGGCGCATCCGGTATTTCAAAACCAAAATAAGGCGCATCGCGTGAAATGTCCCAATCGTTCAGGCCATTTTCAAACCACTCACCCATTTTATTAGCAGCTTCACCTTGTAGTGTGCCAGAGCGTGTCCAATCTTTTAAGAACTGCTCACATTCAGACAGTTTAAAGAAGTAGTGCTCAGTCTCTTTACGCACTGGCGCAGCGCCAGACACCGCAGAATATGCATTAATCAACTCTGTCGGGTTATATGTCGCGCCGCAAACCTCACAGCTATCGCCGTATTGATCCTTTGCGTGACATTTAGGGCACTCACCTTTAATAAAACGGTCTGGCAAGAACATGTTTTTGACTGGGTCATAAAACTGTTCAATAGTTTTGGTTGAAATCTTGCCTGCTGCTTTTAATTTTTTATAAATACTTTGTGAGAGCTCTTTGTTCTCAGGCGCATTGGTAGAATAGTAGTTATCAAACTGCACTAAGAATTCTGAAAAGTCTGCCGAATGTTCTTTGTGTACATTCGCTATCAATGTTTCAGGCGTAATGCCTTCTTTTTCAGCACGTAACATGATTGGCGTGCCGTGTGTGTCATCTGCACATACATAATGCACATCATGACCTTGCATTTTATGAAAACGCACCCAAATATCAGTTTGGATGTACTCCACTAAGTGACCTAAATGAATACTACCGTTAGCGTACGGCAGTGCTGAAGTAACTAGAATTTTACGAGGATTATTTGCTGTTGCCATGAGATAAATGAATCTATTGAGCTAAAAACCACATTCTAACAAATGCGGCATCGTTCACACAGAAATGATTACGGTTTTTAAGGATGCATATGAAATTAACCAATACTGGTATACAGTTTATGCAAAAGTTTGATGCAAAACATACAAGGCAACACCACAATCAGTTAAAATAACCCATTAATTTACTCAAGTTATCAACACTTGTAGCGCTACCCCATATTAAATCAAGATTAAATCAGGAATTTACGACATGGCAATTTCAGAACTACTCATTCAAAGTACCTTAAAACTATGTATAGACCCTAACACGGGCAAAGACTTTGTGAGTGGTAAATCAGCAAGAAACATCAAGGTAGATGGTAACGATGTCAGCTTAGATATCGTACTAGGCTACCCTGCTAAATCTGTTATGGCAAATATACAAGACCTCGTCGCTCAAGCCCTATTGAGTATTGAAGGCATAGGCAGAGTTGCCGTGAATGTCAGCAGCAAAATCGTCGCGCATAAGGCGCAACAAGGCGTGAGCTTACTACCAAACGTTAAGAACATTATTGCGGTAGCTTCAGGTAAAGGCGGCGTAGGTAAATCAACCACATCTGTTAACTTAGCGTTAGCATTGGCGGCAGAAGGTGCAAGCGTTGGCTTGCTAGATGCGGATATCTATGGCCCAAGCCAACCACAAATGCTAGGCATTAGCGGCCGACCAGAAAGTCTGGACGGCAAAAGCATGGAGCCAATGGAAGCACATGGCATACAAGCAATGTCTATCGGTTTTTTAATCGATACTGACACACCAATGGTATGGCGTGGCCCGATGGTGACAGGTGCGTTGGAGCAGCTGCTGCGTGATACGAAATGGCGCGACCTAGACTACCTAGTAATTGACTTACCGCCAGGTACTGGCGACATTCAACTGACATTGTCACAAAAAATACCCGTCACTGGCGCGATTATCGTTACCACACCGCAAGACATTGCGCTGCTGGACGCACGTAAAGGCCTCAAAATGTTTGAAAAAGTCAGCATCCCTATTTTAGGCATTGTTGAAAACATGAGCACACACATCTGTTCTAACTGTGGTCATGAAGAGCATATCTTCGGTGCTGGTGGTGGTGAGTTAATGGCAAAAGACTACAACGTAGATTTATTAGGCGCATTGCCACTGGATATTGATATCCGTATGCAAGCTGATAGCGGCAAGCCAACTGTGATTGCAAACCCGGATTCTAAAGTGGCTAATATCTACAAAGAGATTGCACGCAAGGCTGCGATTAAAATCGCTAACTCAAGCTTGGATCACAGCGGAAAATTCCCTAACATCGTCATCCAAAACACATAACATTAATTTAAAAACACTTTAAGTCATTGCTTACAGTGTTGTAAATCTTGAAGGATAGCGCGAAGACCTCGCGCTATCCTTCAATTATTTTAGCCTTCAATTAATTAAGTGCATCTTTTTTGGAAAGTTTGAATTAAAACTCAACGCCAAAACTATATACATCCACACCGCAAGCTGGGGCAATCAGAGTTGCCGGGATCGCAACACCATTCAACCAGTTATTCACTGCATCTTGCTTACCAGCACCAGTCACCAAGAAAATCACGCCGTGCGTATTATCAAGACGGTTTTGGCTAATGGTCACGCGCTCAGCTGGTGGTTTAGGTGAGTTAAATACAGGCACTGCATCTGCACTATTATCAACTGCTTGGTTTGGGAACAAGCTAGCGGTATGACCATCTTCACCTAGGCCTAGAATTACCAAGTCAAACGTACGTACGCCAGCCAAAGTTTGCGCATAAGCTTTTGCACCTTCAACATTACCCAACTCCGCAGGGATATCATGAATCTGATTTTGCGGAATTGCCACATGATTTAACCACGCATCACGCGCCATTTTGCTATTACGCTCTACGTGGTCCACAGGTAAACAACGGTCATCATTATGGTAAACGTGCCAATTCGCCCAGTCTGCATTTTCTTTAGCAAGCAACTGATAAACGCTTTTTGGCGTACTGCCACCCGCTAGCACAATGAGAAAGCTACCGTATTCTTCAATCGCCTCATCTGCTGCCTGAAGAATACGCTTTAATGTCGCCTGATTGATTTCATCTTGCGAATTAAACCGGTACCAACGTGTATGCTGATTGTTAGCCAAAGTAAGAGATTTAACTTCAAGTGTTTGTGTGGTTTGCATAAAACAGTGCTGCCTTTTTCGGTATAATTACGTTAATTCATTTAAAGGCGCTATTTTAACCTGAGTGATTCATAAAGTTGCGAAATTATGAATCAATCTAGCGAATGTAAAATAGCCGCAGTATTTACAAAAACCTATTTAAGAAAGTTTGAAATAATGGCAAAAAAAATAGATCCTTGTACCTTGGTGCTGTTTGGCGCGAGCGGTAACTTATCTCGCATCAAACTAATGCCTGGTTTGTTTCGCCTAGATGCAGCTGGTCGCCTACCTGAGCACATGGTGATTCTCTCAGTTGGCCGCGGTGAAGTAAGTCGCGAAGACTGGCAAGCCGATGTTAAAGGTATGTTGGATGCCAAGTTCAAAAACGGTTACGACCAAAAAGTGTTCGAGCGTTTTATCGCACGTAACCACTACCATTCAAATCCACCCACAGACCCAGATGCAATGAATAAGTTGCAAGCAAAATTGTCTGATGAGTCAGTGTTCCCACAAAACTTGGCCTACTTCTTATCAGTACGCCCTACTGACTTTGCGCCGATTGTTGCGCAACTTGCAGAAGTTGGCCTCGTTGATGAAAGTAAATACTGGCGCCGTGTGTTGATTGAGAAACCATTTGGTACAGACTTGCCAAGCGCACAAGCATTACAAACAGAACTGACTAAATACCTAAAAGAGAGTCAAATCTACCGTATTGACCATTACTTAGGTAAATCTGCATTGCAAAATGTGATGCTGACACGCTTTGCCAACGCAATGTTCGAGCCTCTATGGAATAACGAACATATTGACCATGTACAAATCACCAACAATGAAACACTAGGCGTTGGCGATCGCACCACATTCTATGATGCAACTGGCGCACTGCGCGACATGGTACAAAGCCACTTGCTACAAACCTTGGCGCTTGTTGCGATGGAAAAACCATCAGACCTTAGCCCAGAGAGCATTCGTGCTGAAAAAATCAAGCTACTAGAGTCTATCCGCCCAATTCCTGTGAACGAGCTGAACAAACACGCTTTCCGTGCCCAATACAAAGCTGGCCGCGTAGAAGCTGGTGACGGTCATGGCGAGAACGTAACAGGCTACTTGGAAGAGCTAGCACGTGATGGCGTAACAGAAAGCGTCACCGAGACTTATGCTGCACTAAAACTGTTTATCGACAACCCACGCTGGAAAGGCGTGCCATTCTATGTGCGTACTGCTAAACGCATGCACGAAGGCAACACCGCTATTTCTATTCGCTTCAAAAAAGCACCAATGCAATTGGTAGAGGGCCAACATCAAAACTGGTTAACACTAAACATTCAGCCGCGTGAATGTATCAAAATGGAAATTGAATCTAAGATTCCAGGTTTAGACATTGCAACGCGCACGCTAAGTATTGATGGCCCACAACGCCAACAAGGTGATGAAACCATTGATTCTTATGAATCTTTAATGCTTAACTTGATGGAAGGCGACGCATCACTTTACCTACACATTAGTGAAGTTGAAGCGCAATGGCGCTTAGTGGACCCTGTGGTAAAAGCTTGGATGGCAGATAAATCACCTGTACACCAATACCCAGCAGGTAGTCGTGATCCACAAGAGTCTAGCGTGATTTTTGAATCTGAAGATCAGTTCTGGCGCTATAGCATTGAATTAGGTGGCGACAAGCACTAAGCTGTTTTTCGCTGACTAAAGCGTTTTAACAAACCTCACAACTTACTCAATAAGTGTGAGGTTTTTTTTCAGGTCAAAACCTACAATTTTTCATTGTAATTCAGCGGTTAGGCCTTATAATTCGATTCACTTTAAACCTCTATCAATTTAAACAATTATGAGCATTAAATCAGACAAATGGATTCGCCGCATGGCAGAACAACACGGCATGATCGAGCCATTTGAGCCTAATCAAGTCAAAATGAATGCGGCAGGCGAACGCATGGTGTCTTATGGCACTTCTAGCTATGGCTACGACATTCGCTGCTCAAAAGAATTTAAATTATTTACCAACCTCAACAGCACGATTGTGGATCCAAAAAACTTTGATCCAAATTCATTTGTTGAAGTAAACGCAGACTACTGCATTATTCCGCCAAACTCATTTGCGCTAGCACGTACTGTTGAATACTTCCGCATCCCACGCAACGTGCTCACCGTGTGCTTAGGTAAATCAACCTACGCACGTTGCGGCATTATCGTCAACGTAACCCCATTTGAACCAGAGTGGGAAGGCTATGTCACACTAGAGTTCAGCAACACGACACCGCTACCTGCTAAGATTTATGCAAATGAAGGTTGTGCGCAAGTGCTGTTCTTTGAAGCAGACGCAGACGACATTTGTGAAACCAGTTATAAAGACCGTGGCGGCAAGTACCAGGGTCAAGTTGGCGTGACGTTACCAAAAATCTAAATTACACCGTCATTCTGGCGTAGGCCAGAATCTAGGCAAGATTTAGACGATACAAATGCCAAATGCAACCCTGCGTTTATATCCTGACCAACCAACGTAATGGAACGCTTTATATTGGCGTAACGTCAGACTTAACAAAACGCATTTGGCAACATAAAAATGAAGTTGCTGATGGCTTTACCAAGAAGTACAAACTTCACACTTTAGTTTGGTACGAGCCACACGAAACAATGGAATCTGCTATCGCAAGAGAAAAAGCATTAAAGCACTGGCACAGAATCTGGAAAATCCGCATTATTGAGCAAATAAATCCTGATTGGTTAGATTTGTACAATGAAGTTACTGGGCTGGATTCTGGCCTTCGCCAGAATGACGACATATATAATATTAAGAGGCATTAAATGAAATTTCGTTTCCCTGTCATTATCATCGACGAAGACTTCCGCTCAGAGAACTCATCAGGTTTAGGTATTCGCGTACTAGCTAAAGCGATTGAAGAAGAAGGTACTGAAGTGCTAGGGGTGACCAGCTATGGTGACCTCACCTCATTTGCGCAGCAGCAAAGTCGTGCATCAGCATTCATTTTGTCGATTGATGATGAAGAGTTTATCGAAGAAAAACCAGAAGCGATTGAGCAACTACGTAAGTTTGTCGCAGAAATACGCCATCGCAACGAAGAAATTCCTATCTTCCTGCACGGTGAAACACGCACCTCACGTCACATCCCAAACGATGTACTGCGCGAATTACATGGCTTTATTCATATGAATGAAGATACGCCTGAGTTCGTCGCGCGCTTGATTATCCGTGAAGCCAAGGCTTATCTGGATAGCCTGCCACCACCGTTTTTTAAAGCATTGACACATTATGCGGCGGATGGCTCTTACTCATGGCACTGCCCTGGCCACTCTGGCGGTGTAGCATTTTTGAAATCACCAGTTGGCCAAATGTTCCATCAGTTCTTTGGTGAGAATATGCTGCGTGCAGACGTATGTAACGCGGTAGATGAGCTTGGTCAACTACTTGACCATACCGGCCCAGTAGCGGCTTCTGAGCGTAATGCAGCACGTATTTACAATTGCGATCACTTGTACTTTGTGACTAACGGTACCTCTACCTCGAACAAAATGGTGTGGAACTCTACCGTAGCACCAGGTGACGTGGTGGTGGTGGACCGCAACTGCCATAAATCAGTATTGCACTCTATCATTATGACAGGCGCAATCCCGGTATTCCTGATGCCTACGCGTAACCATTTCGGCATTATCGGCCCGATCCCCAAAAGTGAATTTGCTTGGGAAAACATTCAGAAAAAAATTGACCGCAACCCGTTTGCAACCGACAAAACGGTGAAACCACGCGTGCTTACTATCACGCAATCAACCTATGACGGTGTGCTATACAACGTAGAAGAAATCAAAGAAATGTTGGACGGCAAGATTGATACCTTGCACTTTGACGAGGCTTGGTTGCCCCACGCTACGTTCCATGATTTCTACGGTGATTACCACGCGATTGGCGCAGACCGCCCGCGCTGTAAAGAGTCTATGGTATTTTCAACGCAATCCACCCATAAACTGCTAGCAGGCTTATCACAAGCCTCACAGATTCTGGTACAAGATGCAGAGAATAACCAATTAGATCGTGACGTATTTAACGAAGCATACCTCATGCATACCTCTACCAGCCCACAGTATTCGATTGTGGCGAGTATTGACGTTGCGGCGGCCATGATGGAAGCACCAGGCGGCACCGCATTGGTAGAAGAATCTATTATGGAAGCTCTGGATTTCCGCCGCGCCATGCGCAAGGTAGATGAAGAATGGGGTACCGACTGGTGGTTCAAAGTATGGGGTCCAAACGACCTTTCAGAAGAAGGCATTGAAGAGCGTGACGCTTGGATGCTGAAAGCCAACGAAGGCTGGCACGGCTTTGGTAATCTAGCAGAAGGTTTTAACATGCTAGATCCGATTAAAGCAACCATCATTACCCCAGGTTTAGATATTCACGGTGACTTCTCAGATGAATTTGGCATTCCGGCTGCGATTGTGACCAAATACCTGGCTGAGCACGGCGTGATTGTTGAAAAAACCGGCTTGTATTCATTCTTCATCATGTTCACTATCGGCATAACTAAAGGCCGCTGGAACACGATGGTAGCTGCGTTACAGCAGTTTAAAGACGATTACGACAAGAACCAGCCATTATGGAAAGTGTTGCCAGAGTTCGTACAGAAAAATCCACGCTATGAGCGTATGGGCTTACGTGACCTTTGTGCACAAATTCATGGTGTATACAAAGCTAACGATGTGGCACGTTTAACTACAGAAATGTACTTGTCAGACATGGTGCCAGCAATGAAACCAACTGATGCATTTGCAAAAATGGCACATCGCAAGATTGACCGTGTAGCGATTGATGAGCTTGAAGGCCGCATTACTGCAGTATTGCTAACACCTTACCCACCAGGTATTCCATTGCTGATCCCAGGTGAGCGTTTCAACAAGATTATTGTGAACTACCTGAAATTTGCCCGTGAGTTTAACGAACGCTTCCCTGGCTTTGAAACTGACGTGCACGGCTTGGTGAAACAAGTGGTTGACGGTAAAGCGACTTACTACGTGGATTGTGTAGCGCAGTAAATAACACTGTTGTTTAGAAAAGTGAGACTTTAGACAGCTAGCTAAAGTCTCATTAAGCTATTTACCCAATCTCCCGATTAAATTATCTGCCTTACCTCTCCCTCATTCATGCTGATGCAAGATAAAGACCATATATTTTCATTCTTGCCCAACAAAGTAAAAATGTGCGCGGCCATTTGTTTACAGCGCACTACTTCTGTCTCATTTACTGCATTTTGTGGCTAACATTCCAATAATCGTTTAGTTATTCCAATCTTTCACGTTATACGATGGCTCCCAGCCTCTTTCACAATAATCTGGCATAGAGCGATCAAAGTCACTTATTTTGCAGGTCTGATCCGATTTACTACGGAAAAAGTCAGTTTTAACATAATAATGACAGTAAGCTGCTAGCGTTCCACAATAGCGTGGATGACCGCATGACGTAGGATCAACCATTTGCCCATTATTAACTAACCATCTGCGAATATCACGATGGATCATTTTATTTATCACAAACGTATATGGTGCGGATTGGCCTTGCATATACATTTCACCATCAACCATTGATTCGTTGGGATAAACAGAGCCCATCAATAGGTGTGCTTGTTCTCCATTCGCAAAATCAAAACGGATGGCAATGTTTACATAGGGTAAAAAAGATTTAGCATGTGAAACTCGTCTAATATTTAGCAGTTTAAAATTAGCTATTAGTTGACTAGTTTCACCTTGATTAGTAACGTAAAAATAGCAACCTACTAGACGCCGAAGTGAGTCTCTGGTCTGATCTATTGTACTCTCGGTAGCATCACTTGGTACTCCAGATATAATTACCGATACTTTTTTAGCCTTTTTAAGCCGCTCTATTTGCTGATTAAAATCAAGCGGCTCTCCAGCGTATACATTCATCACAGAAAAAAATAAAAGACAGATAAAGAAGCGCATCAACCACAAACAATGATATGTGGCTGTCAACTTACGTGGCAGTTCCATCTGCTGACATTCACTCATGATCCTGACCTCCTTAGTCTGTGTCATGTAAATTAGTGAGACATGCTTCTTTCTGGCACCACAATACGTTGTTTCTGCGCATTGCTCAAGCCTTGCCATGCTCATTAACTATGGTTGCTAAGCTTGTGCTAGTTAGTTTATTGCTTGGGGGATTTCAGGAAGCAGCCATGTAGGATGAATAGCTTGCTCTGTGCTGGCATTGATACTGGTATTGATTAAATGCTAAAGCAGTTGCCAGATATTGGTTACTTGTGAGTATATTACTTACGGATATAAGTCACATAGTTGAAGTTCAAACCTTTTTCAGAAGTATGTGCTTCGCGTTCAGTTTCCTGCCATTCTTCAGATACTAACGCGGGAAAGAATGCATCACCAACAACGTCTAATTCAATTTCAGTGATATACAGCTTGTGCGCGAGCTTGAGGCCAGCTTGATACAGCTCGGCACCGCCGATTAAGAATACTTCATCATCGTTTTCACACAAGGCAATCGCGTCTTCTAACGAGTTAGCCACCAGCGCACCTTCTACTTGGTAGTTCTCGTTGCGCGTCACGATGACAGTGGTACGCCCTGGCAACAAGCGCCCAAGCGAATCATAGGTCTTGCGACCCATAATGATATGGTGACCCATGGTGAGCGCTCTAAAACGCTTTAAATCCTCTGGCAGATGCCAAGGCAAGGTATTGTTGACACCGATGACACGGTCATGTGCAACCGCTACGATAATTGAAAGTTGAGTCATTGCTTATACTGTCGCTAGTTAAACAGCGACTTGGCCTTTAATTGCGGGATGAGGGTCATAACCCTCTAAGGTAAAGTCTTCGAACTTGAAGCTGAAAATATCTTTCACCTCTGGGTTGATACGCATGGTTGGCAAACTGCGCGGTGAGCGTTGCAACTGCTCGCGCATTTGTTCGAAATGGTTCGAATAGATATGCGCATCGCCCAGCGTATGCACAAACTCACCTAATTTAAGGCCACAAACCTGCGCCACCATCATGGTAAGCAAGGCATATGAAGCGATATTGAAAGGCACGCCTAAAAAGATATCGGCACTACGTTGATACAATTGGCAGCTCAACTTACCATCCGCCACATAAAACTGAAAGAATGCATGGCATGGGGGCAATTTCATTTGGTCTACATCTGCTACGTTCCAGGCTGAAACGATTAGGCGGCGTGAATCCGGGTTGTTCTTGATACTATTGACTACCTGCGCAATCTGGTCGATATGCGTACCATCTGGCTTAGGCCAGTTACGCCATTGGTAACCATATACCGGGCCCAGGTTGCCATTTTCATCCGCCCACGCATCCCAGATACGCACGCCATTTTCTTTCAGGTAGGCAATATTGGTACTACCCTGCAAGAACCAGAGCAGCTCATGAATAATGGACTTTAAATGTACTGTTTTGGTAGTAAGCAGAGGAAAGCCTTCTGCCAGGTTAAAGCGCATTTGGTAACCAAATACAGAAATCGTACCGGTGCCGGTACGATCTTCTTTTTTGTTGCCATGCTCAAACACGTGTTGCACTAAGTCGATGTATTGTTTCATCTATTCTCCGTCACTTTGGTCTTCGTCATTCTGGTGCAGGCCAGAATCCAGTCAAGCACGTTAATCATACAAATCATGCACCCACACTGTTGGACTCATCTGCTCAATTATGCAAACTTTCCATAGTCTTTACCAGCATTCAGTACTTATCTCTTGTAATTGCAGATACCATGGTTGCATGCGACTACATTTGACCTTGTCTAGATTCTGGCCTACGCCAGAATGAAAAAGTTAAACGTTTTTAACAATAAATGCTTTAATGTCTGTCGCACTAGCATCCATCACAGTAAATTTCTGCGGTAAAGACTCAATGCCGCTCAAGGCAGCTGGACGCTCTGGTGCTTTCCCTAGTGCTTCCACGATAGAATCCTCAAATTTAGCTGGCAATGCAGTTTCCAACACTACCATTGGTGTGTTTGCATCCAAATGCTCATATGCAACTTTCAGACCGTCAGCAGTGTGTGTATCAATCACAACATCATATTTGGCTTTAGTGTCGCGTATGGTTTGCATACGATGCGCATGATTGCTGCTGCCTGATACAAAACCATAATCAGCAATTTTTGCAAAATAGCCATCAGCATTCAAATCGAAACTGTTACCACCATCAACTTTAGCCCATAGCGCGCGTGTTTTATCGCTATCACGCCCAACTAAATCAAACACAAAGCGCTCAAAATTAGAGGCTTTGCTGATATCCATAGAAGGACTTGAGGTGTGGTAAGTATTCGCTGAACCACGTGGGCTATACACGCCAGTTTTGAAGAACTCGTCTAATACATCGTTCTCATTAGTAGCGACTACCAGCTTATCAATTGGCAAACCCATCATACGTGCAATGTGGCCGGCACATACGTTACCAAAATTGCCTGACGGCACAGAGAAGCTAACTTTTTGACTGTTATTTTGCGTAACCGCAAAGTAGCCTTTAAAGTAGTAAACCACTTGCGCCACGATACGGCCCCAGTTGATGGAGTTCACTGCACCAATTTTATACTGTGCTTTAAATTCCGCATCATTAGACACAGCTTTTACCATGTCCTGACAATCATCAAACACGCCATTCACTGCGATGTTGTAAATATTGTCATCTTGTAAGCTGAACATCTGAGCAGTTTGGAAGCGGCTCATTTTCTTATGTGGTGACAGCATAAATACACGTATGCCTTTTTTACCGCGCATCGCGTATTCAGCTGCTGAGCCGGTATCACCAGAAGTTGCGCCTAAAATATTGGTGGTTTTGCCTTCTTTGGTTAACACATACTCAAACAAGTTACCCAGCAACTGCATTGCCATGTCTTTAAACGCTAATGTAGGGCCATTAGAAAGGCTAAGCAAATATAGGTTATCTTCCAGCTTTAGCGTTGGCGTAATATCCGCAGCGCTCTGACCAGCACGGGTAAATGCGTACACATCAGCACGGTAAGTTTTATCAATAATCGCTTTTAAATCCGCAGCTGGGATATCGTCAACAAAGCGCGACAAGATTGCAAACGCCAAGTCAGCATAAGACAAACCACGCATTGCGGTTAAATCAGCGTCAGTGAATTGCGGATAGGTTTCTGGCAGATATAAACCACCATCTGGCGCTAAACCGCCCAATAAAATTTGGCTAAAACTTAAAGCAGGCGATTGCCCGCGTGTTGATATGTATTTCATTTAATCTCTCATACGTCCGTCATCCCACAGTGCATAGTAAGATGGCGATTAATCATTATTTTGCAAGTTCTTCCATACGAATACGCACGACTTTAGTCGTAATCGCTTCAAGCGCTTCGATAGCAGCAATTGCTGCATTCATATTTTTCTCAACAGTGATATGCGTCAAAATCACGATATCTGCTTCAGTTTCGTTTTCATCTGGCTCTTTTTGCAGCATGGCATCGATTGAGATGCTACGGTCACCTAAGATTTTAGTCACATCTGCAAGTACACCCGGTTTGTCGCTAGCGCGCAAACGTAGGTAATAAGCGCTTTGCACTTCATCAATTGGTAAAATCGCTAAATCTTGCACTTGCTCAGGCTGGAAAGCTAGGTAAGGTACACGCTGTGCGCTCGTTGCATCAATCAGGCGCGCAACATCCATCAAATCAGCGACTACCGCACTAGCGGTAGGCTCTGCGCCCGCGCCGGCACCGTAATAAAGCGTTGGGCCAACTGCATCACCCTTCACTACCACTGCGTTCATGGCGCCATTCACATTCGCCACCAAGCGTTTCTCTGGAATTAAAGTCGGGTGTACACGTAACTCAACACCATTGTCGGTACGCTTAGTAATACCAAGCAACTTCACACGGTAACCGAGTTCTTCTGCGTACTTGATATCGACCTGCTCTAACTTGGTAATGCCTTCAGTGTAAGCTTGCTCAAACTTCATCGGCATGCCAAAAGCAATGGCAGACATAATGGTCAGCTTGTGCGCGGCATCGATACCTTCCACGTCAAAAGTCGGATCAGCTTCGGCATAGCCTAAGCGCTGTGCCTCGCCTAGCACATCGGCAAAGTTCAGACCCTTTTCACGCATCTCTGTCAGGATAAAGTTAGTCGTACCATTGATAATACCAGCCACCCACTCCACACGATTAGCGCCTAGACCTTCGCGCAAAGCCTTAATAATTGGAATACCACCAGCAACCGCCGCTTCAAAAGCCACGATCACATTATTTGCTTTTGCCGCTGCAAAAATCTCGTTGCCGTGCAAAGCAATCAGTGCCTTATTGGCTGTCACAACATGTTTTTTATTAGCAATCGCTTTTAACACCAACTCACGGCTTAAGGTATAGCCGCCAATCAGTTCAACAATAACATCCACCGCTGGGTTATTGACCACGGCAAATGCATCATCAGTCACATCTGCATCTGTCGCCAACGCTTTTGCATTGGCTAAATTTCTATCTGCCACCTGTACCACATTAATTGCCACACCTGTACGGCGCGTAATTTCAGTTGCATTGCGTTTTAATACTGTATATGTACCACCGCCTACTGTGCCTAAGCCCAATATCCCAACATTTAACTGTTTCAAGCTTTTGCTCCATCTAATTTTGATTCATGCTTTTTTCTGTAATTTTCTAAGAACCTAGCAATACGTTTAATCGCCTCAGTCAAATCATCCACATTCGGTAAGAACACTACGCGGAAATGATCTGGCGTTTTCCAATTAAATCCAGTGCCTTGAACTAAAAGTACTTTTTCTTCTAACAATAAATCGAGGATGAACTTCTGGTCATCTTCAATTGGGTAGACTTTGGGGTCTAACCTAGGAAATAGATACATCGCCGCCTGTGGCTTAGTACAGGTTACACCAGGAATTGCGGTAAGCAACTCATAAGCAATATCACGTTGTTTACACAAACGGCCTTCTGGTGCGACTAAATCTTCAATGCTTTGATACCCGCCCAATGCGGTTTGAATTGCTAACTGACCCGGCACATTGGCACACAAGCGCATAGAAGCCAGCATGTTCAGGCCTTCAATGTAATCCTTAGCATGCTTCTTCTCGCCACTTAAAATCATCCAACCTGCACGGTAGCCGCAAGTACGGTAATTCTTGGATAAGCCATTGAACGTGACAAACAACACGTCATCCGCTAGCGATGCAATCGAAGTATGCTCGTTACCATCGTATAAGACTTTATCGTAGATCTCATCTGCAAAGATGACTAAACCATGATGACGCGCAATTTCTACAATACCTTCTAAAATCTCACGTGGGTAAAGCGCACCAGTAGGGTTGTTAGGGTTAATTACTACAATGCCGCGTGTATTCGCAGTGATTTTTGACTCGATGTCTTTAAGGTTCGGCATCCAGCCGGTTTCTTCATCACACAGATAGTGACGGGCTGTACCACCTGCCAATGTAACCGCAGCGGTCCATAAAGGATAGTCTGGCATTGGGACTAAAATCTGGTCGCCATTATTCAACAAGCCCTGCATCGACATCACGATCAACTCAGACACGCCATTACCAATAAAAATATCGTCAACAGTTACGCCTTTGATATGCTTACTTTGTGTGTAATGCATAATAGACTTGCGCGGCTCAAACAGACCTTTACTATCTGTGTAGCCACCCGCTTTAGCCATATTCCGAATCACATCCTGCTGAATTTCCTCAGGTACTTCAAACCCAAAGGAGGCCGGATTGCCAATATTAAGCTTGATGATATGATGGCCGTCTTCTTCCATTTCGCGCGCACGCTGAAGTACAGGGCCGCGAATGTCATAACAGACATTGTTAAGTTTATTAGATTTATGTAAAGGCTGCATAATGCGTGAATTGGTGCTTAAAAAAGCTTATTAGTGAAAGGCATTAGTTTACATTAGAATGAGGCTTTGATTCAATTAAGCCTCAGAGAATAAAGGCAAAAATCAACAATGAAGTTACATTTAACCACCGCTGAAAATAACAACCTGATTACAGCGTATAGCGATAGCTATATAGAGATTAACAAACAACGTTATGCGCAAAACTTAATTGTGATGCCACAGACGATTGTGCTTGATTGGCATGCGGAAAATGTGAGCTCCTTAGAAAACAATCACTTCCAAGAAATAATCAAATTAAAGCCAGAAGTGGTGCTCCTCGGCACGGGCAAAACGCATCTGTTTTTGCACCCAAAGAACTATCAAATACTTACCGAGCATGGAATTGCACTTGAATGCATGACTACAGCGGCGGCCTGTCGCACCTATAACATCTTAATGAGTGAAGGCAGGCTTGTTGCCGCTGCGCTTATACTTTAAACAATTCCACATCCGTATACTGTGATTCATTGTGGATATTGCCGATAGCAAAGTTTACCTCTCACTAATGATGCATACGAGCCGCTAGAGTGAAAAACCAGCTCTACCAGCAACACAAAAGCTAAATAGAGAAAGCCACACATATTGCAGTAATCAATGACGTAACACTGAATAATACAGTTATTAACTTTACAGTATGCATTTGAGTCCATAACAGCAACCCTGTGATGGAGAGCAGAATAAAACTAGCCGCTATCGAGTCTGCAATCAATACCCAGATTATATTTACACCGACAGCCATATGAAGCCGTGTAAGCGTGCCTACTATAGTGGAGTCAGCATTCTCTAAATTAATTACTTTACCCCCTGCAAAATATTCTGCATTAATTGCTCTATCTGGCCGGTGTAGGCTAATAGCCCAACGTTCTGGCTGTTTGACTTTAACACCATTCCAAATCACCTCTTTGCTAGGTTCGACTTTAATGAACGCTGCTTGAGAAACTTTAAAGTTCATCTTTTGCGCAATCCATGCTGCCAATAACTCTGGAGTTTCAAAATTTTCATTAGGTAATTGCATTTCAATTACTTTTTGTACAGATTTTTGTACTGGCAACTTCATCACCACGCGATGATTCATGATAATGCCAGTGACGCCAAATAGCACCCCTAGTAGCGCACCCCACAAACCTAGGTAGATGTGAGTTTTCCTCAACCATATCAAGAAATTAGCACGCTTACTGCGCCCACGTAGAGGACGGTGCGAACTTGTTGAGTGAGTTGTTGTATTTATAGTTTTTAATTTAATATCAGCTTGCATCAGTTACTCAGATCTGTTGAGATAATAGGTCTTAATTTGTACATTAGAAATCTACAGTTGCAGATAACATAAGGGTGCGGGGAGCCCCTATTGAAACTCCGCTATAAGAAGCAACCCCTGACCAGTAATCTCGGTCGAACACATTTAATACATTTGCACGTAAAGTCGTCGCATGCCCTGTGATAGCCGTTGTATAGCGCGCGCCCAAATCAAATCGAGTCCAAGATGCTAGCTCTTGAGTATTGGCCTGATTAACATATTGTTTATCAGTAAAAGTAATCGCCCCATTTACTGTTAATCCTGGCACCCAAGATGTATCCCATTCCAAACCTAGATTGGCCTGAGACGAGGGAACACCAATAGGTGTTTTCCCCCGTGTTGCTACATTGTTGGTTTTTGTAAGTTCAGCATCAAAAAAGGTTGCACCGCTCAACAACCTCACTCCAGGAGTAACCTCACCGATAATATTGAACTCTAAACCTCGGTTACGTTGCTCCGCATCAACAGCAAACACACCGTTAGTTAACTGACCACTAGGTTTCTCGATTTGGAATACACTTAAAGTGCTGATAAAGCGTCCATGATCAATCTTGACACCTACTTCACGCTGCTTGGTTTTATATGGTGCGAAACTCTGACCAGCGTTTGTAGCATTTAATGGCGCGATATCACCGCGACTAAGCCCTTCGATATAATTTCCATAAAAAGCCACGTGTTGCCAAGGCTTAATGACTATTCCAGCCAAAGGTGTTAATGCATCGTCTTTATATGCGCTGGTAACAGCACCATTTGTACTGAAATTCTTAGACTCCACTTGTTGCTTTCTAATCCCCAAAGTGATCAACAAACGTTCATTTAACAGCGACATTGCATCCGCAAGCGCTACTCCTTGAAGTTTAGATTCGGATAATTTAGGCGTTGATGGTGATGCAATATTTTGATCGGGCTGATTAATTGGCGAATATAGATTCGATAAAACTGCTGTACCATTTCTTGAGCCACGATCTATGCGGTCTTCATATAGACTTGTTTGTAATGTAACTGCATGGGTAATTGCAGCAGAATCGAATTGTGTTCTGATACCAGCGTCGTAAGATGTTCTGTGTATATTAAATATGAAGTTTCCTGGTGTAGAGCTTGTATCGCCTCTTGCATTAAGAATGGTTGGTGTACCAAAAGTTCTCTCAACATCAGTATGCGCTCCGCCAGCACTTGCAAACACGGTAGTAGTGCTGGTTAAATCAAACTCAGTCTTTAATAATGCTGATCGGTCATGCACATTGGCATACTCCCATTTTTGTGTAACATTGCGCTTCCCATCGGGCGCGGAAGGTAAACCCACGCCATTTGCCACTAGAAATGGGCGAGACGGTGCGTTGATATCTTCTTTTTGATTTAACAAATCTAGAGATGCTCTGAAACGATCTCCAGAGTAATCTAACGCTAAAGCACCAACGAAAGCCTCCCTAGATTGATTATCGAGCGGAGTATCACCATCATAAACACTCCCATTAAAACGCACTCCAAATTGACGCTCTTCACCTAAACGTCGACTTATATCTACATGACCTCCCAGTTGAGATTTTGTAGCATAAGACGTAGTTAACCGAGTTAAATCTTTATTCGCTGCACGTTTAGGAACTATGTTAATCACACCACCCACAGCACTATTCGGTGACATGCCATATAGCAATGCTGCAGGCCCCTTTATCACCTCAATACGTTCTGCATAGTCAGTAAAAATTCGATAATTAGGAGCGACACCATATACACCATCAAAAGCAATTTCACCTGCATTTCCTTCTCCAATCGGAAAGCCGCGAATAAAAAAGGAATCGAATAACCCTCCCGTTTGTCCAGAAGATCTAACTCCTGCATCTTTGGAAAGTACCTCTGCTGCAGTCATCGCTTGCTGGTTTTCTATCATTTCGCTTGTGTAGCTAGATATGCTGAACGGCGCATTTAATAATGTAGTATTTCCCAACAATCCAAGGCGGCCACCATTAGCAATCTGACCGCCAGCATAAGCTGGTGGCAGTGAATTAGGATCCACCTTAGCATTTACCTTGATCTCAGATAAAGTCTCTGTGTATTCATTTTTTATTTCCAACCCAGCGGCAATTGACTGTAAAGGGTAATAAGACAATAAAGTAGAGATAACGGATAAATGCAAAATATTTTTTTTATTCAATTTAGCAGACCTTTGATAATAAGATTTATTCTCACATTGTAAATGAGAATCATTATTATTACAAAGCAATACTAAATTAAATTGGCTTATATTTAACTAGGTCGCCATAATATTTAAGTAGGACAGGTGACCAACGCTTGAGTTAAGCGGCGACCTTAGACATGACATTTGAATCAGGAATAAGCCAAAAATACAATCAGCCTCATAAGCAGAAAATGCCCACGAAAATGAAATATTGGGGGGGTAAAGTAACTGGGGGTAAAGTAACTGGGGGTAACGCTTTCTTGTTACAACGCTTATGCGCCGTACTATTCGATAGCTGGGCAGCTAACTGCGTCTCTTAATATGAACGGTAACTTGATGAGCTGCGAGCTAGTAAGCTATGCAAACAAGGTATCTTAGCGAAACAACTAGCCTTTTGTGGCCGCTTTCAAAACTGCGCTCAATACCCCTGGGTACTTGCTTTCCACTTCTTCAAGCCGTAAGGAGTTCATGTGCTCAGTCCCCTCAATCAAGGTCTCAACCAGACCTGCGCTTCGAAGAATTTTGAAGTGATGCGACATGCTGGATTTAGGGCGATTCAGATTAATTTCCCCGCACGTTAGTTTTCTACCTGCCTGCGCAAGCAGGATAACAATTTCCAATCGTGTGGGATCAGCCAGAGCATACATAATGTCCGTTAATTCGACCTGCTCTATCGTAGGGTGTTTGATTTGTCGCATGGGATTAATTTAACACATCTCTTTACAATATTCTATAGTTCTATTATATTCGAACAATAGTATTAATTATTGAATTTCAACTTAAGGATAATCATGAATAATTTATTTTCACCTTACCAACTAAAGGGTGTGACGTTAAAGAACAGAATCGCCATACCGCCTATGTGTCAATACATGGCAGATAATGGCTTAGCTAATGATTGGCACAAAGTGCACTATGCTAGCTTGGCGCGTGGCGGTAGCGCTCTGGTGATAGTAGAGGCAACCGCTGTAGCACCCGAGGGGCGCATCACCCCGCATTGCCTAGGCATTTGGAATGATGAGCAAGCTGAGCAACTGCGCGAAATCGCCTCATCAATCAAGGCGGCCGGCGCTATTCCAGGCATTCAGATTGCGCACGCAGGGCGTAAAGCCAGCGCCAATATTCCATGGGAAGGTGATGACCATATCCCCGCTGACAATCCAGATGCATGGCCAACGATCGCCCCATCCGCTCTCGCATTCGGCGGCGATCTTGCACGCGTCCCTTCTGAAATGACAGTCGCCGATATCAAACGTGTACAAAATGACTTTGTTCTAGCAGCAGAACGCGCGCGCGATGCAGGGTTTGAATGGCTAGAATTGCATCTTGCACACGGCTATATGGGGCAAAGCTTTTTCTCGCCACACTCAAATCAGAGAACAGATGAGTATGGCGGCAGTTATGAGAACCGAGCCAGATTCAGCAATGAAATGATCTCAGCGGTAAGAGAGATTTGGCCAGAGCATTTGCCACTCACCGCTAGATTTGGTGTTTTGGAATATGATAATAAAGATGAAGAGACGCTGAACGAATCTATCCGATTAGTGAACGAGTGGAAGCAGATTGGGCTGGATATGCTGAGTGTCAGTGTAGGGTTTACCATTCCAGAAACCAACATCCCATGGGGTCCTGCATTTCTGGCGCCAGTTGCTGAGCGTGTCCGCAATGAAACGCAATTGCCGGTTTCATCCGCATGGGGGTTTGGTGCACCTAAAATTGCTGATCAAGCAGTGCGCAATGAGCAGCTGGATTTAGTGATGATAGGACGCGCTCACTTGGAAAACCCAAACTGGTCATATCAAGCGGCGAAAGAACTAGGGATGGAACAACCTGCTTGGGTTCTGCCTCCTCCATATGCACATTGGCTATCTAGATACAGAAGCCCAACTGCAGAGTAAGCAAGAAACTTGATTGGGTGCAATCAGAGCTTGCGCCCAATCAAGTGTTGACTACCCTATATACTGAAAGTTGTGCTGAGGTGAATATCCACTATCAGCACGCCACTTACGGAGTCGGGCTTAAGGTAACCTCTAGGCCGCGATCTGTTACTTTCATCTCTTTTGGATAATATTGCCTAGTACCCACTTTGAGCGAATCTGACTTAACCGTGTAAAGATTAAGGCCATTCAAAAGCTGATTGCCAAGCATCTTTGCTACACCACCCATGGCATCGCTATACTTTGACTCTACACCATCAATCACAAAATCATCCACCGCAACCTCGTTCAGAATCACTGAATTTGTGGTGGAATCCAATTGTAGATTGCCTGATATAGCAAGCTTGCCTGCCATCTTTTTGCCGTTGAGTTGATTCAATAATTGCGTGTCAAATTTTGTATGCATCCTACCTGTCGCATGGTCAAACTTCACATTGGCATTGCTTAAACTAAGATCAAATACTTTAAGCAATGAGATAGGAATCACTAGCTTTTCATTCAGCTTGGATTGGATTTGCTGCTCGGAGATATAAACGGTGTGATTGGAAAAACCTGCACAACCAAACAGGAGAAAAGGAAATATGAGACCTAAGAATTTAGCTTTGATACCCATACTTCCTCATCTAAATAACAACTAAAAATCCATTACAGATTTTTCGTAGACAACGTCAGTGTCGCATTAGTGCCGCCAAAACCAAAACTGTTAGATAGGGCTGTTTCGATTTTTACGTTTTTAATCGGCGTACGAACGATGTTCAAACCCTCAGCTGCCGGATCTAAGGTTTCGATATTGGCTGAAGCTGCAATAAAGTTATTTTCCATCATTAGCAAGGTATAAATCGCCTCATTTACACCAGCAGCACCTAAGGCATGGCCAGACAATGATTTAGTTGAAGCAATAGCAGGGCTTTGGTTTAAACCATTTTCACCGAACACTTCACGAATCGCTTCCAGCTCTTTTGTATCGCCAACAGGGGTGCTCGTACCGTGGGTATTAATATAGTCAACTGGGCCTTCTACGCCTTCTAACGCCAAACGCATACAGCGCACTGCACCCTCGCCTGAAGGCGCCACCATATCGTAACCATCTGAAGTTGCACCATAACCAACGACTTCTGCGTAGATTTTTGCACCGCGTGCTTTAGCATGCTCATACTCTTCCAGCACTAAGATGCCACCACCACCAGAAATCACGAAACCATCACGGTTTGCATCATAAGTTCTTGAAGCTTTTTCTGGGGTATCGTTGTATTTACTAGACATTGCACCCATTGCATCAAACAAGTAAGACAAAGTCCAATGCTCTTCTTCACCACCGCCTGCAAAAACGATGTCTTGTTTGCCTAACTGAATTTGCTCAGCACCTGCACCAATACAATGCGCACTAGTAGAACAGGCGGAACTAATACCGTAATTCACACCTTTAATTTTTGCACCAGTTGCTAAGGTTGCCACAATGCCGCTACACATGGCTTTAGTCACCATATATGGGCCTACGCGGCGGATGCCTTTTTCAGCTAAAACGGCATTACTTTGTTCGATACTGTCAGTTGATGGACCACCACCACCGACAATAATGCCAGTACGTACATTAGAAACAAGGTCTTCGCCTAAGCTAGCATCAGCAATCGCTTCTTGCAGTGCTAACCATGCATAAGCATGGCCTTTGCCCATAAAGCGCAATAGCTTGCGGTCAATCAACGACTCGATATCAAGATTTTTAATTGAGCCTGCTACATGCGAACGTAACCCACGCTCAGCGTATTCAGGTTGATGAGTGATGCCAGATCTGCCATGACGCAGGCTATCCAAAACTTCAGCTTTATTGTTCCCTAGACTGGAAACAATCCCCATTCCAGTAATGACGACACGACGCATTATCGTGTACTCCTATAAAAATAAAAAGTTACCAAAGGAAGCAGGAGTATGCTGCGGCTACGCAATCGAATTGCTGCGCTTGCACGATTACTCCGTATTTCATAAATTTTAATTGAATATATTTTAACTGATTGTAACTAAAAGGTTAAAAGTTATCTGTACGCGTAAACAAACCAACGCGTAAGTCTGTTGCAACATAAATCTCGCGGCCATCAATCTGCATAGTAGCATCAGCAATCCCCATGACCAGCTTACGCATAATAACGCGTTTCAAATCAATGGTATAAGTTGCTTTTTTAGCCGTTGGCAGTACTTGACCAGTGAACTTAACCTCACCTGCACCTAATGCACGACCACGGCCAGGACCACCCATCCATCCTAGATAAAAGCCCACAAGTTGCCACATCGCATCTAAACCTAAACAGCCTGGCATCACTGGGTCACCAGTAAAATGGCAATCAAAAAACCATAAATTAGGCGTGATATCCAGCTCAGCAATGATTTGACCATTGCCATATTTACCACCCTCTTCAGTAATAGAAACAATACGATCAAACATCAACATTGGCGGCAAAGGCAATTGCGCATTGCCCTCACCAAACATTTCACCGCGACCACATTTGAGTAATTCTTCTTTTGTGAAACTATTTTGTCTTTGCATAATTTTGACTTTGTAAATGAGTTTTTAAACGTCTATTTGAACCCAATCAAGCGATGAATAATCAAGGCACTTGATCTAACTTTCGCTATTTTCGCTGGAAAACCATTTTTACGAAAGCGATATTCACTTTTTATTGCTACTTTTATTCACTTTTTAACGTTTTCATTTCATATTTAGGATATATTTTAATAAAGGGGTATACAGATCTGTTTACCCCTTCGATAAAAACGTTTACCATGTGTTTAAGTTCTATTACAACCATTTCAAAAAATACAGGAATTCTCAATGAGTGATGTTCAACTAGCTGATTGGCGCAACCATGCGCTTACCTTAGAGTCTGAAGTCAATAAAGTTGTGGTTGGCCAACAAACGCCAATTAGACTAATTACCACTTCAATTTTTGCCCGTGGTCACGTATTGCTTGAAGGTGACGTGGGTGTAGGTAAAACCACACTGCTACGTGCTTTTACACGCGGCATTGGCGGTGGCTACCAGCGGATTGAAGGCACCATTGACTTAATGCCTAACGACTTGGTTTACCATACTTACCTGGGTGAAGATGGCAAACCTCATGTGAGCCCAGGCCCATTGCTGATGTCTGGCGAGAATCTATCTGTATTCTTCTTTAATGAAATCAACCGTGCGCGTCCGCAGGTTCACTCATTATTACTGCGCGTGATGGCTGAGCGTAGTCTGTCCGCCTTCAATACCGAACATTACTTTCCACACATGATTGTGTTTGCTGACCGTAACCAAGTGGAAAAAGAAGAAACTTTTGAGATTCCGTCCGCAGCACGTGACCGCTTTATGATGGAAATTCCAATTGTGGTGCCAAACGATGATGCCATCATGGAAGCTTTGGTGTTTGACACTAAATTCCATAATGTAGATGCACTGGTCGATACCGTAAAACCTGATGTACTGCAATTTGATGAGCTCAATGCATTTTCAAGTGTGATTCAAAACAGTATTGAAGCCAGCGACACGCTGAAAAGATATGCCCTGAACCTATGGAAAGCAACTAAAGCCCCGCTGGATTACGGTGTAAAGGTTTCTGGCGTAGACATGAACCGTCTGGTGCTTTCAGGCGCCAGCCCGCGCGGCATGAGTATGATGCTGCGAGCAGCGCGTGTAAATGCCTGGCTAAACAACCGTCATGCGGTATTGCCAGATGACATTCATGCAGTGTTTCACTCCACTATTGCGCATCGCTTGGTATTTAGCCCAGTGTATGAAATGCGCCGCACTGAGATTGCACGTGAAATGCTCTCAGGTATTGTGAACGCAGTCGCTGCGCCATAACTACGGCCAATCTAGCAGGTGACACTACCGTTACAACAAACCTGCTAGATTTTAAGATTGGGTTATCAAGTCAGTAAGGGAAAGACGAAACAAGTCGATGAGCATGATACAGCACGGGATGCACGGGATATAGCAGCCTAATTAGTACAAGTTGCACAACTAGGTTACGAGTAACGCAACCGCTGCATTTTCCAGCGCAGATACTTAGCTCATATTTCCTTAAAGAATGGTGTTAAAAGTAACCCACCTATTGGATTTCTATGTTGGATTTTTATGATTGAAAATATTAAATCTTTTGACTATCACATTAGCTGGAGATCGCGCGGTCGCCATCCTGGTCGCCATGCCAGCACGCAACGTGGCATGGGGATGGAGTTTCGTGGGCACACCACCCTACTGTCTTACCCAGACCCGCGCCGTATCGATATTCGCCAAACCATACGCGACCCGCTGGAGCAAGTGTATGTTCGCCTGTTTAACCAGAAAAGTGCCACCCCAGTTTATGTTATCTGTGACTTATCGGGCAGTATGAACTTTGGTGCTAAAAAAAGAAAAATCAAATTAGCCGCAGAAATAGCAGAGTCAATTGCACAATCCGCCAGTGAGCATCATGACCCGTTTGGCTTCATCGGCTTTGATGAAAAAGTACGTGAGGATTGGATTAGCACAACCTCTTTCAAGTCTCACCATGCAATTACAATGGCAGAGTCATTAAAAGACTTCCACCCAGCACAGGTAAACTGCAATGGCATTACAGAAGTTTACCGCTATCTGCCTCGCGAACGTTCGTTGGTGTTTTTGATTTCAGACTTCCACATGCCGAACAGCTTGCTGGAGAGTGCATTATCTAACCTGTTGCGCCATCATATTGTACCGATGGTGTTATGGGACTCTGCAGAATATAGAAACTTGCCAGAATTTGGCTTAGTCAATGTAGATGATGCGGAAACTGGCGAAAAACGCACCTTATTTTTGCGCAAAGAGTTACGCGAAAAAATCGTGCAGTCCTTTGAAAGCAGACGCAATGAAATATACGAGCTTTTTATGCGCTTCGACATGCCGCCTTTTTATGTAGAAGGTGAGTTTGACGCAGACTCGCTGACAGAATACTTTCATCAATTTGTAGCCGCTTAAATCACTTAAAAAATCATCATGACAAAATATTTTAGAGACCTATTACTCGCCGCCATTCTAAGCATTACCTCGCTTCAGGCACTGGCACTTGATAGTCAAAACCTGCCTGATGTGGATGAAGGCATAGTTAGCATTAGTACCGTAGACCCCTTTAAGCGGGTTGGATATACCGTTGGGGATGTGATTGAAAGAGAAGTCACACTAACCATCAAAGCACCGTACAAACTGGTAGAGACCTCGCTGCCGATTGTTGGCTACGAGAAGCGCTACAAAGGTAAAGTGATTGGGATTGAGCTAAAAGAGATTCAGCATAGCAAAGTAGAGCATAAAGATTACGCCACGCACCAACTTAAACTTGCTTATCAAGTGTTTACCAACAGCGTTGTTGCCAAAAATGCCGCACTTGGCCCTGAGTATTTGCAATTAGTGAACACCAAAAATAGCAAACAGTTGGTCAAATATCGTGTGCCTAGTCTGGATATTGCGGTTTCACCGATCGCAATTTTTGGCCAAGTTAAAGTAGAAAACAATATGAGCACGTTTCTTGAGCCTTTACTGTTAAAGAATGATCAAGAAAAAACCAGGCTGAAACTTGCAACTGGTGCGCTGGTATTGAGCCTGCTTGCATTACTCTACATTTTTGGTAAGCACGCATGGCTGCCGCGCATGGGGGGGAACTTTGCTAAAACTTACCGTGCAATTACAAAACTACCACACAACGATGAAGGCCTAAAACAAGCAGTGGCTGCAGTACATCATGCCTTTAACCAGACCGCGAAAGTCAGTGTTTTTAACGGCAATATAGATGAGTTCCTCGCAAGCAACCCGAACTTCCTGCATATCAAAGATGAAATATCACAGTTCTTTGGATTATCTCGCCAAGTGTATTTTGAGCCCAGCGCAGTGCACAGCGTAGGTAGCAACCCGACACTGTGGCTATTGAAATTCACCAAGCAATGCCGTGACTGCGAACGCGGCTTAATTCCAACCACCAACAGGGCTGGAGTCTAACCATGGCTTTTTCTCATCCATGGGTATTATGGCTGCTCCCTTTAGCACTTTTACCTTTGCTATTACAACGTGCACATGCCAAGCACTATTCTTGGGTAGATATGCTCCCTGCAGATCCACTCTCGAATCTGATTGGTCTAATTTTAAAAATATTAGCAGTCTTAACACTCATTTTTATTATATTAGGCTTAGCCGCACCGCATACCACCGAGCAAAAAGTGGAGCGTATTGGTGTTGGTGCACAAATCGCGCTGGTATTAGATCGCAGTGCCAGTATGGATGATCCATTTTCTGGCACTACAGACCATAATGGCAACACCACGGTAGGCGAAACTAAGTCCGTCGCGGCAGCTAGACTGATTACTGAATTTGTGAAGTCACGCCAGCAGGATATGTTTGGCATGATTACCTTTAGTAACTCTGCCATGTATGTGTTGCCACTGAGTGAAAATAAAAAAGCCGTGATTGCAGCAGTGCAGGCAACCGCAGGTAACGCACTATTTCAAACCAATATTGGCAGTGGTTTAACCAGTAGCGCGGGACTGTTTGATAAAGTCACCGACTCAGGTTCACGTGCGGTTATCCTGCTCTCAGACGGTGCCGGACGGGTGGATGCTGATACACAGCAAAAAATCCGGGACTGGTTTCAACGCTTAAACATTAGCTTATATTGGATAGTGTTACGCCAGCCTGGCGGGCTCAGTATTTTTGACCCGAACTTTGTTCCGGTGGAAGACCAGCCCTTACCTGCACAAATTGAGCTGCACGAGTATTTCCAGACATTTAAAACACCATTTAAAGCTTATGAGGCAGAAGACCCTAAATCACTGCAATTAGCCATGAATGATATTAACAATCGTGAGAAGAAGCCCATTAAATACGTTGAGAAAGTTCCGGGGCGAGAGTACACAAACATTTGCTTTATGATTGCCACAATCATGATTGCACTATTACTGGCCGTTAAAAGAATAGAGGTAACGACATGGCATTAGCTATTAAAACAACCATAGCCAACTTTATTTCATTAAAAAAATTAACACACTTTTTTAATGTAAAAGTCCTATCATGGCTCTTTATCATCATTGCACTGCTAGCCAGCACTGCTTGCATCTACTACTTTAATCGCATTCAGCAGATTGATGCATTTAACACTGCAATCAGCACAGGCAAACAGCCTAAAACTGATTTGCAAAGCTTTGAAGCTAAATTCTCAACTGCTTATTGGCTGGCAAAAAATGAACGCTACAAAGAGTCTACCCTGCTCTTTAATAAAGCGCTGAATGGCGCAACCATAGAGCAAAAAGCAGCGATTCAATATAACCTAGGTAATATCTTTTTCAGGCGTGGGCTGGCAATCGCGGGCACCAACATGACAGTACATGATGAAGCCGAATACCTGCTCAACCAAGCTAAAAAGGCTTACCAGCTTTCCTTAAGACAAGACAACAGCAACTGGAGAGCAAGGCATAATTTAGACCGTCTGTTGACTATGCTGCCAGAGAACCCGACACCAGGGGCTGGTGAAGGCGATTCACCAGGCTTAATCATGGGTAACATCCCAGTAGGCTTACCTTAAAGCTAAGGCTGAATAACTGAGAGACTGATTGATTCATTATGCATCCAATTTATAATTATTTACGTCACCGCAAAGATGTAGCTCTATTGCTCGCTGCTTTTTTACTATTGGTCATCGCATTGTTTAATCCGAAGATTCCAATCAAGCGCAATATCTACAGCTACTTATTTGCCGTGGATATCTCACAAAGCATGAATGTGGTGGATAAAACCATTAATGGAAAACCAGTTTCACGGTTAGTCTATACGCAAGATACATTGCACAAACTCGTCAGTGAGCTGCCATGCGGCACCAATATCAGCATTGGTTTATTTGCAGGCGTCAGTGTAGCGGCGCTTTATACACCAATCGAAGTTTGCGAGAACTTTGACGCGATCAACGACACCATCGACCATTTTGATTGGCGTAATGGCTGGTCAGGTAATAGCAGAATTAGATCCAGCATGCCTGTGTTGGCTAAAACCATACGCTCGTTCCCTGCACCTGCCCAAGTTGTGTTTTTTACAGATGGTGAAGAAGCGCCTAAGCTGCATATTTTTAATAGACAGGACCTGACCTCTTTTCAAGGTGGCGATGATTGGCTATTTGTCGGAGTAGGTTCAGACAAGGGCACCCCTATCCCCAAATTTGATGAATTTAACCAACTCATCGGCTACTGGGCAAATGAAAGCTTTGCCATGCAACCTGGTATTGCCCAAATTTCAGAATCAAATTTAGGCACCCGAAATGATAGCGTAGCGAGTGGCGAAGGCGACCGCTATTTATCCAAACTTGATGAGGCCTACTTAAAAGACTTGGCAAAAGAAATTAATGGCATGTACGTGCGTGCGGACAGTGTGAGCGCTATTCTGAGCGCAATGAAAAAGCAAAAACCAGCGCGCCGCGACAACGCTAATTTTGAAATCCGTTGGATTTTAGCGAGCTTGGCTGGGGTATTATTTATATTTGCCTACCTGCCTAAACACCCGCTACATGAACTAAAAACACAGTGGCGAACTTTAGTAAGCCGTCGACGCCCAGTTAAACAAGATGCACGATGACTCTGTAGGCAATGCCTACGTGAAACCCATTAACGCACTTTGTCGCGCTGCCCCCAAAGCACCCACACTCTAAGCTGCCTAAAGCTCTGAGCATCTGTACTGTCTGGCAAAATTAATACCGAGTGGTTTAGCAGGCGCTGCCAATAGGTAGCGTCTTTAGGCCTAAGCTGCAAGATGGTTAGCCAGGGAGTAACGATACTGTCACCGTTTAATGACAAATCACTTAAGCTCTGGCCGTCTTTTCTAGTGATATTGAGCTGGTTTTTTGCATTCACATGCAACGCGACCGGCGACCATGGCAACAAATGCAACCCAGCACCCGCCATCACATAAATAGCCACTAACCAAATCAGCAATAATGACAAGCACTGAATAACGAATGAGAGTGGCACTAGGCAAACTAGCCAACTGCTCATCACAGTCATCCACAATAATAGTGCACATAAAATAAATGAGGGCTTGAAATTCAGGGTTATCGGCTTCACGTTATAATCAGCGATCTGTTTTACAAGATTTAATTGATACTAAGCAATAATACAAAAGGTTAACATGAGCAATCAACAATGGCAGGAATTTATTCAAACCTCAACACCCACAAAAAATGCGGGTAGCACTCAACCATTGTTAGATAGCGCAACCGTGATGTGCGACCTGTCGCATTTAGGCCTGCTGCAACTGAGCGGGGCAGATGCGTTTAATTTTTTACAAGGCCAAGTCACTAACGACGTTAAGTTGTTAAAAGAATCTGCACACTACACAGGCTACTGCACACCTAAAGGTCGTATGCTTGCGCTATTTCTGGCTTTTTCACAGCAAGACCGCATCCAATTGCAAATGCCGCTAGAGTTAATCGCAGCCACAGCAAAGCGACTAAAAATGTATGTAATGCGTAGCAAGGTAGAGGTACAGGATCTGAGCCATGACATCATTAAAATTGGCTTAAGTGGCCCGAATGCACAGGCGCTACTCAACTCGCAATTTGCGACAGTCCCTCAACATGACTACGAGTTAGTATCGCTAGAAAATGGCTCACTACTAAAATTACCTAGCAGCACTCATGCACGTTTTGAAATTTTGGCAAATATAGATCAAGCACAAGCAATTTGGAGCGCCTTATCATCACAGACCACAATCTCAGATGCTTCACATTGGGAATGGTTGGAAATTCAGGCCGGTATCCCAGATGTAAAAGCTGAGACTCAAGAAGAGTTTGTCCCCCAAATGTTAAACCTAGACTTGCTAGGCGGTATCAACTTCAAAAAAGGCTGCTACACCGGTCAAGAGATTGTTGCACGCACGCACTACCTTGGTAGCATCAAGCGCCGCACTTACCTGACGCACTCAAATCACGCAGCACAGCCAGGTGAGAATATTCTAAATGCAGCAAATGAAGCAGTTGGTAAAGTCGTGCGTAGCGCACCGTCACCACAGGGTGGCTATGACTTGCTGGCTGAAATTAGATGTGCCGAAATCAACGTGGAAAATCCAGAAAATAACCAGCTATCGGCCAATGGGCATACGTTGGCATTGCAAACGCTACCTTACGCACTTTAGCCACTGCCTATAACACTAGACAGACGCCTCGATGATTCAGTGGTGTGTTCTATATATGAACTCTGGGTTGAAAGCTGAAAGCTAAGCGTTTGAATCTGAACGCTTGGCGCTTAATGTAAACCTAGACTTAGGTCAAACCTAAATTAGAGCGACAGTAATAAATTACCCCTAAAAAGATAGGCTTAGGGAGAGGTAGTCGCAGATGGGTTAACTGGAGGTGGTGGCAACGCTTGCGGTAACGCCTGGTCTATCACTTGATAAAATACTTCATCCTGCTTAATCATACCAAGCTCACTACGCGCACGCTCTTCAATTGCCGCCTGCCCACTCTTAAGATCTCGCACTTCAGCCTCTAGCGTGCCATTACGTGCTTTTAAAGTGGTATTTTTTTCCTGTTGCAGCGCAACCTGACGATTTAAGTCCCACACACGTAACCAGCTACCTTTGCCTAGCCACAGTGGATACTGTAGCAAGGCAATCAAGATCACAAAAATTAGTGTGAGGGCTTTCAATTTTAACTATTCAAACACACTTTAACGTTATTTAAATAATTGGTAAAAAGCTGACTTACCAGCGTAGCTAGTTGCATCACCCAACTCTTCTTCAATACGTAACAATTGGTTGTACTTAGCAATACGCTCTGAACGGCACAGTGAGCCAGTTTTGATTTGCAATGCATTGGTAGCAACCGCAATATCAGCAATCGTGCTGTCTTCTGTTTCGCCTGAACGATGTGAAACAACTGCTGTGTAGCCAGCGCGTTTAGCCATTTCAATGGTTTGGAATGTTTCAGTCAAAGTACCGATTTGGTTTACTTTAATCAATACAGAGTTAGCAACACCACGTTGAATACCTTCACGCAGAATTTTGGTGTTGGTCACAAATAAATCGTCACCCACCAACTGAGTTGTTTTACCTAAACGTTTAGTTAGGATATCCCAACCTTCCCAGTCAAACTCAGCCATACCATCTTCAATGCTGATGATTGGGTATTTATCACACCATGTTGCTAAGTAGTCAGTGAACTGGCCTGAAGTCAGTGCCAAACCTTCTGATTCCAAATGGTAACGACCATCTTTATAGAACTCAGTACTTGCACAATCTAAACCTAAGTAAACATCACGGCCTGGCTCGTAACCTGCATCTGAAATCGCTTCCAGAATGTACTGGATCGCAGATTCGTTAGACGGTAAATTCGGTGCAAAACCACCTTCATCGCCTACTGTAGTGGCAAGGCCTTTTTTATGTAAAGTCTTTTTCAAAGCATGGAATATTTCAGCGCCACAACGAATTGCTTCGCGGAATGATGGCACACCTGCTGGAATAATCATGAACTCTTGCATATCCACACTGTTGTCAGCGTGTGCACCACCGTTGATGATGTTCATCATTGGCGTTGGTAATTGCATTGCGCCTGAACCGCCAAGGTAACGGTAAAGTGGTAAACCTGACTCTTCAGCAGCTGCACGTGCGCAAGCCATTGATACTGCCAAAATTGCATTTGCACCTAAGCGGTCTTTGTTTTCAGTACCATCTAATTCAATCAAAGTTTTATCAATAAAACTTTGCTCTTCAGCGTCTAAACCGATAATCGCTTCAGTAATTTCAGTGTTTACATTTTCAACCGCTTGCAACACACCTTTACCTAAGTAACGGTTTTTATCGCCATCACGTAGCTCAACCGCTTCTTTAGCACCAGTAGATGCACCTGAAGGCACAGCCGCACGGCCAATCACGCCACTTTCAAGTAATACATCGGCTTCAACAGTTGGGTTACCGCGTGAATCTAAAATTTCGCGGGCGATAATATCTACAATTGCGCTCATTACTTTCTCCTAAGTTCTAAATCGTTTGGCTACCAATCAATCAGACGCACACCTAATTAGCGCATTAAACGCATCATTCACCTTTTGGTACGTGTGCAGTAGCCTAATTATTTTTTACAACGTACTTTCAATAAAACCTGCTTTTTTAACTAATCTGTCTAAATCCACCAACACTTCTAACAAATCTCTCATTTTGTGCAGTGGCCATGCATTAGGGCCATCAGATAATGCTTTTGCAGGATCTGGATGGGTTTCCATGAAGATACCAGCAATGCCACTGGCAACTGCGGCGCGTGCCAACACTGGCACATGCTCACGCTGACCACCGCTCTTGTCACCTTGGCCACCAGGCTGCTGTACAGAATGTGTGGCATCAAACACCACTGGGCAATCTGTTTCACGCATAATGGCCAATCCGCGCATATCTGAAACCAGCGTGTTGTAACCAAATGAAGCGCCGCGTTCGCACACCATAATATTATCTGCACCTCCGTTAGCTTCTTTGGCTTTTTGCACCACATTGCGCATATCGCCAGGTGCCATGAATTGACCTTTTTTGATATTCACTGGTTTACCTGAACGTGCACAGGCGGTGATAAAGTCAGTTTGACGGCATAAAAATGCCGGCGTCTGCAGCACGTCGACCACAGCAGCTACATGCGGCACCTGCTCTTCTGTATGCACATCAGTCAAGATTGGCACACCAATTTGGCTACGTACGTGGTCTAAAATCTTTAAACCTTCATCCATGCCAAAGCCGCGGAATGTTTTGTTAGAGCTACGGTTCGCTTTGTCGTAAGAAGACTTGTAAATAAATGGAATATTGAGCGCTGTCGCAATTTCTTTTAGCTGACCAGCGGTATCAATCGCCATTTGCTGTGATTCAATCACGCATGGACCAGCAATTAAAAATAGTGGATGCTCAAGCCCCACATCAAAGTTACATAATTTCATACGATTAACACCTTAATATTTAGCGATAAAACAGCTATAGATAAACGCTAGCTGTAAACTCCATGCATATTGCGTTTATCTATACCGGTATTGATTGCTGGGTTATTTCTTCCAGATTACTTTTTATTGTCCAGCGCCGCTTGTACGTAAGCCGTAAACAACGGATGGCCAGCACGCGGGTTAGAAGTAAATTCTGGGTGGAACTGGCAGGCAACAAACCAAGGATGCACATCCTGTGGTAACTCAACCATTTCGCATAAGTCTTCAGTCGGCGTTCTTGCAGAAACCACCAAACCGGCCGCTTTTAGCTGATCCACATAGTGATTATTTACCTCGTAGCGATGGCGATGACGCTCATTCACGGCTGACCCGTAAATGCTCGCAGCCAAAGTATTCGGCACGATTGGACAGCTTTGCGCACCCAAACGCATAGTGCCACCTAAATCTGAATTCTCATCACGCTTTTCAATATTACCTGATGCATCTTGCCACTCATCAATCAGGCCTATCAATTTATGCTGCGCTTGCGGATTAAACTCAGTACTGTTGGCATCAGTTAAGCCTGCTACATGGCGCGCAAACTCAATCACGGCCAACTGCATACCCAAACAAATACCTAAATAAGGTACTTTGTTTTCACGTGCATATTGAATCGCGGCAATTTTGCCCTCTGTACCACGCACACCAAAACCGCCCGGTACTAAAATCGCATCCATGCCTTGCAATGCAGCCGTGCCTTTTTGCTCGATGTCTTCAGAATCCATATAGTGAATTTTCACTTTAGATTCAGTGTGAATACCAGCGTGGATTAATGCTTCTGTCAGTGATTTATAAGACTCAGTTAAATCGACATACTTACCAACAAAAGCGACATTCACTAGATGCTTAGGGTTTGCCAATGCTGTGGCAATACGCTCCCACTCTGCAAGGTCAGCAGGTTTTGCCTGAATATCTAACTTATCGCAAATAATGCCGTCTAGGTTTTGCTCATGTAGCAAGCCTGGAATTTTGTAAATAGAATCTGCATCAATCGCGCTGATTACAGCCTCTGAAGCCACATTAGTAAATAATGCGATTTTTCTGCGCTCATCTTCAGGAATATTACGATCTGCACGGCAGAGTAAAACATCAGGCTGAATACCGATTTCACGCAACTCTTTTACAGAGTGCTGTGTAGGCTTAGTTTTTAACTCACCAGCGGTTGGAATCCAAGGCAATAGGGTTAAATGAATATAGCAAGTATTGTTTCTACCTTCTTCGAAACCCATCTGACGGATTGCTTCCAAGAATGGTAGTGACTCAATATCACCTACCGTACCGCCGACTTCAACAATCGCCACGTCAGCACCTTCGGCACCGCGTTTTACATGCGCTTTGATTTCGTCGGTAATGTGTGGAATCACCTGCACTGTTTTGCCTAGATACTCACCGCGACGCTCTTTTTTAATCACGGTCTCGTAAATTTGGCCAGTAGTGAAGTTATTGCGTTTACCCATGCGCTGACTAATAAAGCGCTCATAGTGACCTAAGTCCAAGTCAGTTTCAGCCCCGTCATCAGTGACAAAAACTTCACCATGCTGGAATGGACTCATGGTCCCTGGGTCAACGTTAATATAGGGGTCTAGCTTGAGCATGGTCACTTTGATACCACGTGACTCTAAAATTGCGCCTAAGCTGGCGGCAGCGATGCCTTTACCAAGAGAGGAAACAACACCGCCGGTTACGAATACATATTTGGTCATGGAGAAGGCACTTAAATTATTATTACAGACGGGAGCCTATTTTACTTTAAAGCCCTAACACCTACAAATAAAAACTCTTAATTCTGCGTTTATTTTACTGGGTTTAGTTTTGCCCTGCATTTCAAATCCAATCTTGAGTTACACCAATAATAAGCCAAGAAACTCAAGCAATCTTGATATAAATCAATCAAGTAAATTCTCACATGCATAGAATGAGCAACGGAATAATCAAGGTGATTATATTTATTGAGGAGATTGAGACTATGTACGCAAATTTATTTGGCACATTTACAGGCTTACTAAGTTTAGGGGTGATCGTATTTGTATTATTAATGGCGGCATTTTTCCTGCGCCTGTTCTTCTCAGGCAAACCACAAAATGAACAATAAGCCTGGCAAGCATAAGCTCAGCACCTGAGCATGATGCTTATTAAGGGTTATTGGCCCATGCGCCATAACCCTTAAACCTCTCATGTACTTCTGACATTTCCTGCTCAGTCAGAATGTACGGCTCCCCCACTTGCAACGCCCTTAAATACTGCTCACATAAGGTTTCCACCTCCAACGTAACGCTCAAAGCTTTTTCTGCCGTTGCACCCACCGCAATCATGCCGTGATTCGACAGCAAACAGGCGGTTCTATGCGTTAATGCAAGCAAAGCGTTATCTGATAGTTGCTGGCTTCCAAACAAAGCGTAATCTGCACACCTGATGCTATCGCCACCCGCCACCGCAATCATGTAGTGAAAGGCCGGAATATCGCGCCTTAAGGTACTGAGCGTGGTCGCAAACATGCTATGCGTATGAATCACCACATTCACTGCTGGTTTTGCACGCAAGATATCCACATGAAAGCGCCACTCACTGGAGGGCGCCAGCTCACCTTGTGCATGACCTAAAAAATCCATCCACACCATATCGGCAGGACGCATATGCTCCACCGCCATACCCGAAGGGGTGATTAACAAGCCAACCTGCCCTTGCGCATTAGGTACACGGATACTTGCGTTACCTGAAGTACCGCGGTTCAGACCCAACGCACAAAGCTGCTGGCTTAACACCAACAGCTGTTCACGCGCGCACTGTAATTGATCCGTCATCACAATATCCTTAGCATTATCTTTGCATCGTGCGTAATTGCTGCGGTGTGAATACCCCGCGCTCGGTAATGATACCTGTCACCAATCTTGCTGGCGTTACATCAAAGGCGGGGTTTGCCACCTGAGTACCATGCGGCAAGATATTGACTGACGCGATTGTACCGTCGCTCAACTTACCGCTCATCCAAGACAACTCCTCAGCGCCGCGCTCTTCAATCTCAATCGACTTCACGCCGTCCTCTATGTTCCAATCAATGGTAGGTGACGGCACTGCCGCGTAAAAAGGCACATGATGCCCCAGCGCCACACTATCAAACGCCGCTAATGCTTTTAAATAGGTGCCGATTTTATTGCACACATCGCCAGCCGCTGTGACACGGTCGGCACCCACAATGACCATATCCACCTGCCCTTGCTGCATCAAATGTCCGCCAGCATTATCACTAATCACTGTGTGCGGCACACCATGCTGACCCAGCTCCCACGCTGTTAAACTAGCACCCTGGTTACGAGGTCGCGTCTCCCCCACCCACACATGCACATGAATGCCAGCATTTTGCGCTGCATAAATTGGCGCTAACGCCGTACCAAAATCAACCGTTGCCAGCCAACCAGCGTTGCAATGGGTGAGTATATTAATGGTGCGTGCTTTTTGCTGATGTTGTGCATGAATTAAAGTCAGGCCATGCTTACCAATTGCCTGATTAAGCTGTACATCTTCATCGCAAATCTGCGCAGCCTCTGCCCATGCTGCAGATTGGCGCTGCGCGTCTGGCAATCTTAACAAAGCACTCAACATGCGCTGCACCGCCCACCTTAAATTCACCGCCGTTGGGCGACTCGCAATCAATTGCTCTGCAGATTGTTGCAAGTGTCGATCAGCACAGCTGTCTAAAGTTGAAAGTGCAATACCATAAGCCGCCGCAGCGCCAATTAAAGGTGCACCACGCACCTGCATAGTTTTAATGGCGACAATCATTTGTGCCAAGGTTGTTAGGCTAGCCACTTCAAAAACGTGAGGCAGCTTGGTCTGGTCAATAATTTCCACGCACGGTTGTGCATGCTCAAAATTAGGCCAAATAGTACGGTATTGCTCGTGATTGACTAGCATAAATATTCCAGCGGTTTACACGCTTTTTTATAAAAATAATTAAATATAAATATTGACTTCTAAAAAGTTCCCAAGAACTTCAAATACTCTCCACAATATCTGTGGATAACTTTGTGAATTGTTGTGACTTAAAAACGTAACATACCAATTTATAAGGTTTTTTTTAAATCGCTTATTTTTTAATCTATTATTTAACCTATAAAAATCAACAACTTACAAAACACCCATTGATTGTTAACGTTTTTTTGGCTTTCTTAATGTAGTGCATTAACTGGTGTGCATAAGTCAGCTAATTTTGGCATGATTTTTATGGCGTTGGCACCAGTAATATCAAGCACTTGAGCCACATCAACCTGCCTTAAATCTGCTAAAACCTGTGCAATTTTTAACACCTCCGCTGGGCTGTTTCTGCCAGCTGCTCCTAACCATTCTGGTGGAATATCTGGGGCATCAGTTTCCAGCACTATCGCCTCCAAGGGCAGCTGCGTCGCCAATGCGCGAATCCGCAACGCACGTGGATAAGTCATTGCTCCACCAAAACCCAACTTAAACCCTAAAGCAATCAGCTGCTCGGCCTGCTGCATGCTGCCGTTAAACGCATGTGCTATTCCACCTTTAACTTTATACTTGCGCAACTGCTTCAAGATGTCATCTATCGCATGGCGCACATGCAGAATCACCGGCAAATCATGCGCTTGTGCAATTTTAAGCTGCTCAATAAAAAAATGGGTTTGCAGTTTGATGTTTTCAGGGTGAGTGCTTGGATTAGTTAAGAAGTAATCCAAGCCAATTTCGCCGATAGCAACAGGCTGGTGATTTTGTACATAGGTGCGCAGTAACTCCAGGTCATCCAATGAAGAACGCGCTACATACATGGGATGCACGCCGAGCGCATACACACAGTTTTGGTAATGCTGACAAAGGTTGATGACAGCATCAAAGTTAAAACGCGCCACAGCGGGCACCACAATGCCAGACACCCCATTTGCAAATGCAGAACGCACGACATGATCGCGGTCAGCGTCAAACTCGGTTGCATCAAGATGGCAGTGGGTATCAATCAGCATGATGATTCCATTTCTATTTAAGCGCTAACATAATGCCAAGTACACAATATTAAGTGCGCAATCATTATGACCATACGTCAATAGGGGTTAGTTCACGGCAATGAGAACTGATGATACAACACGACCGCACTAAATAGCGCGCGCAATAGGCTTGGCTCGCACCCGGATATCAGTGCCAACCTGACGCACATCTAACACCTGCAAATCTGGCACTTGTTGCATAGTAGTGAATTCCGGCATGGCAAACATGCCATGCGCGGTGCTCCCCATCAGTTTAGGCGCATAATAAAACATAAACTCATCGATCAGTCCTGCATGCAACAATGCACCGTTCAGCCCCTGCCCTGCTTCAACCAGCACCTCATTCATACCGCGCTGCACTAAAACTTGCAATAACTGCGGCAAATCTACCTGCTGCGCTTGATTTGCAATGTGGATAAGTTCAGCACCTTTAGCCTCCAAGGCTGCGGCACGCTGCTGCGTATCTGTGGCATACACCACCACTACAGGACTATTCGCCAACATAGATGGTTCTAATATTTTACTGTCCACAGGTAATCGCAACTGGCTATCAACAATTACGCGCACAGGTTGGCGCATGGCTGCGGTTAAGCGCACTGTCATGCTCGGATCATCTGCCAGTACAGTGCCAATCCCAGTCAAAATCACACAGGACTGAGCACGCCAATGTTGCACATCCTGCCGCGCAGCGGCACCGGTAATCCATTGGCTTTTACCATTACTCAGTGCAGTACGGCCATCTAAACTCGCGGCAATTTTGCTACGCACATAGGGTAACCCACGCGTCATGCGTGATATAAAGCCCGCATTAAGCGCGGCGGCCTCTTGCTCCAACAAACCTACCACAACCTCTATGCCCTGCGCACGCAGAGCAGCCACTCCACGGCCGGCCACGAGTGGGTTAGGATCCTGCATCGCAATAATCACACGTTTGGGTTTTGCTGCAATTACCGCTTGCACGCAGGGTGGTGTTTTACCAAAATGGCTACAAGGCTCCAATGTTACATAAACATCGGCGCCTTCTGTTAGCGCACCTGCCTGCAGCAGTGCAAACACTTCCGCATGCGGCTCACCTGCTTTAAGATGGGCGCCTTGCCCTACAATTTGATGATCGCGAACGATGACACAACCTACTCTAGGGTTAGGTTGCGTGGTGTACAAACCTTGCGCCGCTAAACGCAGTGCAAGGTTCATATAGGTGTAATCAGATGTGGATAATATAGACAAAAACGTTGAAGGGTATCGATGGGTTAACGATAGATTTGGCAAACACTTTAAGTATCGGTAGAGCGGCGCTTAGCCGATACGGCTTGCTTATCCAAATCGCGGATTACATCATTAAAGTCGTCCACATCGGAAAAGCTCCGGTATACAGAAGCAAAACGGATATAGGCTACTTTATCCATCATCTTAAGCTCGTGCATCACCATTTCGCCTAAGTCTCTGGCATGCACCTCACGCTCGCCGCGCGCCAATATTTTCTGCGTCACGTGGTCTAGCGCTTTATCCACGTATTCGGTTGGTACCGGGCGCTTATGTAATGCACGCGTGAATGAAACTCTTAACTTCTCACGCTTAAACTCTTCACGTGTCCCATTTTGCTTCACAACCTGTGGTAAGTGCAGCTCTGCCGTTTCGTAGGTAGTAAAGCGCTTATCACATGCGCCGCACTTACGGCGGCGGCGAATTGAATCACCCTCGTCATTAACTCTAGAGTCAATGACTTGGGTATCATCGGTTCCACAAAAAGGACACTTCACAATTAGCCTTGATACACTGGGAATTGTGCAGTTAAAGCATGTACTTTCACTTTGGTTGCAGCAATCACCGCTTCATCAGTTGGGTTATCCAACACGTCAGCAATCAGATTTGCGACCAAGCGTGCTTCCTCTTCTTTAAAACCACGCGTAGTAATCGCTGGCGCGCCGATACGAATACCAGACGTCACGAATGGGCTCTCAGGGTCGTTAGGAATCGCATTTTTGTTCACAGTAATATGTGCCAAACCTAATGCTGCATCAGCAGCCTTACCAGTTAAGCCTTTAGGGCGTAAATCCACCATAAACATATGTGACTCAGTACGGCCAGAAATAATACGCAAACCACGTGCAGCTAATGTTTTAGCCATGGCCTGTGCATTTTTAATCACTTGTGCTTGGTAAGTTTTAAACTCTGGTTGCGCTGCTTCCAAGAATGCTGTCGCTTTTGCTGCAATCACGTGCATCAATGGGCCGCCTTGCAAGCTTGGGAAAACGCTTGAGTTCAATGATTTCTCAAACTCTGCTTTAGCCATAATGATACCGCCACGTGGGCCGCGCAAAGTTTTATGCGTGGTTGACGTTACGAAGTCAGCATGCGGCACTGGATTAGGATATACGCCCGCAGCGATTAAGCCTGAGTAGTGCGCCATGTCTACCATGAAATATGCACCCACTTTTTTAGCAATCTCAGCCATACGTGCCCAGTCAAAACGCAAGGCATAAGCTGATGCACCGCCAATCAATAGTTTTGGTTTGCACTCAACGGCAATGCGTTCCATCTCGTCGTAGTCAATTTCTTCTTTATCGTTTAAACCATATGGCACGATATTAAACAACTTACCTGAAAGGTTCGCTGGTGAACCGTGCGTCAAGTGACCACCATGACCTAAGTTCATGCCCATTACAGTGTCACCTGGTTTCAAGATAGAGAAATACACAGCCTGATTTGCTTGTGAGCCTGAATGCGGTTGTACATTGGCATACTCAGCGCCGTATAGCGCTTTTAAACGATCAATCGCAAGTTGTTCCACTTGGTCAACAAACTCACAGCCACCATAAAAACGTTTACCTGGGTAGCCTTCTGCATACTTATTGGTCAACTGTGAACCTTGAGCCTGCATTACCGCTGGGCTAGTGTAGTTTTCAGAAGCAATAAGCTCAATGTGTTCATGTTGGCGCACAACTTCCTGCTCAATCATGCCCCACAATGCAGGGTCAGCTTGATTTAAAGTATTGGCGTAGTTAAATGGTGCTTGCGACATGGTATTTTAGTTTTCCAAATATTTGAATAAAAGGGAGTTGTTCGCATTTTAACATGCCAAGCCATCATCGTTAAGATGAAGTATTAAAGTTATAAAATTTAGCCGTAAAAGCACACCATGCAGCACAAGTGGTTGATATTAACCAAGTTGGTTTATTTTGGTGCACAATTTAACCATAACAAAATAAATAACATATTGAATACTAAAGGTATTTTAATTGGCATCTTACTTGCTTTTATCAAAACAAGCGCATATCTCCAAAACGCCCCTTAACCCGTACACCTTATCAAGTGCTACGGGTTTTTTTTGCCTATATAAAATGCCGTACATGATTTTTGCAGGGGACAAAGCTATAATCAATCCACCATAAGGAGAAAAACGTATGAAATGGACGGACAGCCAAGCAATCGCAGAGGCGCTTTACGACAAACACCCGGATATTGACCCCAAGACAATCCGCTTCACCGACTTAATGGAATGGGTACTAAATCTTGACGGATTTAATGACAGTGCCGATAAGTGCGGTGAAAGAATCCTTGAAGCAATACAACTTGCCTGGATTGACGAAGCAGACTAAAGCTGATGATAGAAGCTTTGCTAGGCTTGTTTATCAAGCACTTTATCTGCGACTTCCCACTACAGGCATCGCCTTGGATGTACAGGAACAAAAGTATTTATGGCCATGCAGGCGGCATCGCGCATGCGGCGATACACGGGATAGGTACCTTGATCGTTTTAGCATTCTGGCTAGGCGCTTCCGCGTGGATTTTCGCACTGGCTGATATGGTTATCCACTACCATATCGACTGGGCTAAAATGAATGCTAGCAACAAGTTTGGTCTGCAAGCCAATAATAGTGAATGGTTTTGGATCTTACTCGGCTTTGACCAGCTACTCCATCACCTGACTTATTTTGCAATTGTTGCAATCGCATTTAAACTAGCATAATCAATATGTCCAGAAACACTCTGCTTTCTATCACTGTCTGGTTAGTATTGGCCGGCATCATTTATTACCTCGCAGACAGCATTCAAAACCCTAACAAAACCTACACCTTAGGCAACGCCAGTTCTGTCGTACTTAAACGCGGCCTAGATGGTCATTACCGCAGCGAGGCGCTTATCAATGGTAAAAAGGTTAACGTATTGGTAGATACTGGCGCGACCGGTGTTGCCATATCACAAGCCACGGCAGACCAGTTGAATCTGAAAAGCATTAACGCAGTGCGCACTAACACCGCCAATGGTGACAGCGTGGGCTACATGGTCAGGTTAGATTCAGTAAAAATAGGTGGCGTGCAAGCTCACAATGTTGCGGCCATGATTGCACCCGGGCTGGATGGAGACGTGTTGCTAGGCATGTCATTTTTAGGGCGCATGGACATCCGCCTGTATAAAGGCGAGATGACCATCACGCAAGTAGAATAACCCTACTTCAACATACCATGCGAGCTAGACATAACATCTCAATCGCATATCTAATAAATCTCTAGGTAATGACTGTAGGTGCAACTCGGCCAGTTTTCTCTACCAACTGAGATATCTGCAACGCGATTTGTATCATTTCGGCTAACGCCACCTGTGCATCCAAGTGATGTTTACTGCTGTCCGGCTCGTACGCTTCTAGATAAATACGCAAAGTGGCGCCTTCCGTACCAGTGCCAGACAACCTAAATACGATACGTGACCCATCGGTAAATAAAACACGAATCCCTTGATTATTGCTGACCGAACCGTCAATCGGGTCATGGTAACTAAAATCATCGCATAATTTAACCGTATAGTTACCAAACACCTGATCAGGCAAGCTGGCGAACTGAGACTTAATATGCGCAATCACGCTATTTGCCGCCTCAGTGGGGATAGACTCATAATCGTGTCGCGAGTAAACATTACGTCCATACTCCAGCCAATGTGCCTTTAAAATGGCTTCCACACTCATTTGCTTAACTGCTATCACATTCAGCCAGAACAGCACCGCCCAGAGGCCATCTTTCTCACGCACATGGCTAGAGCTAGTGCCGAAACTTTCCTCACCACATAAAGTGACTTTATCGGCATCCATTAAATTACCGAAGAACTTCCAGCCAGTTGGCGTCTCGAAGCTGGGCACATTCAGCTTAGCAGCCACGCGATCTACCGCACCGCTAGTCGGCATGGAGCGCGCCACACCGGCAATGCCACCTGCATATGCTGGCACCAAGGTTGCATTGGCAGCCAATACTGCCAAACTGTCAGACGGCGTCACAAAAAAGTTTTGTCCTAAAATCATATTGCGGTCACCATCACCATCGGATGCCGCGCCAAAATCTAGCGCATTTTCACCGGCAAACATGATTTTTACTAAATCTTCTGCATAAGTTAAATTAGGGTCAGGATGCCCACCCCCAAAATCCTCTGATGGCTCGCAGTTCATTAAGCTTTCACTGGCAGCACCTAGCCGATTCACAAAAATCTCTTTTGCGTAAGGTCCGGTCACCGCATGCATCGCGTCAAACTTCATTTCAAAGCCTGTCGCCAGCAGTTGTTTGATTGCTTTAAAATCAAACAAGCTTTGCATTAAATCGGCATAATCCTGCACCGCATCAATGACCTGCACAGTAAAAGTCTGGCCAGCAGCAAGCCCTGCAAACTGGGTCTCACCGATAGTATCGATATCGACCTGCGGCAAATCAGAAATTTTATACTCGGCAATCACCTTACTTTTCGCGAAGACCTCATCCGTAATCTTTTCTGGTGCCGGCCCGCCATTGCCAATGTTGTATTTGATACCAAAATCACCATGAATGCCGCCTTGATTGTGGCTTGCAGATAACACCATACCGCCAAATGTTTTGTATTTACGAATCACATGCGATGCGGCAGGTGTGGATAAAATACCGCCCTGCCCGATTAAAACTCGTGCAAAACCATTCGCCGCTGCCATGCTAATAATGGTCTGGATGGCTTGTCTATTATGGTAACGACCATCGCCACCTACAACCAATACCGCATCACTCGGCACAATTAAGGTATCAAATAAACTTTGTACAAAATTTTCTAGATAATGCGCTTGTTGAAATATTTTCACTTTTTTGCGCAGACCGGATGTTCCCGGTTTTTGGTCACTGTATGGCTGGGTTGGCGTTACGATTATTTTCATGAGTTTTACTCTCTTCTTAGATCCACATCACACAATATAAGGTATGTTATTAATCTCAACAACAATTCTGCATACCTTACCAAATATTTCACAAATACAACACGCAGTAAGCTTTAGTCAGGTAAAATTTTATTACAATAATTAAATGCCGAGCATCATAGTCATGCTTGTGCTAACTTATAAAAATTAGCATCAGGCTATTAGAACTCTTTAAGGCTAGAAAATGGAAAATCAGGTATTTATTGGGCGCCAGCCAATCATGGATGTGAAACAACACATCATCGGCTATGAACTACTGTTTAGACATAACGCTGATGCAGATACTGCCGTATTTGAAGATGAACTCAAAGCCTGCTCGAATGTTTTGGTCAACACCATGGGCGACATTGATGTGCAATGGCTATTAGGTGACAAGTTAGCATTTATCAATGTAAATGAAGCCATGCTCATGAGTGAATTTATAGAGCTCATGCCCCCCCAGCGTACTACATTGGAAATTCTGCGTACGGTTGTGGCCGGAGACGCAGTTGTTGAGCGTTGTAGAGAATTACACAAACTTGGCTACAAAATCGCACTTGATAACCCGCAACTCAGCGCTCAACTAGAGCCCCTCACCCAGTTTGCCAACTTCATTAAAATTGACTCACTAAGCGTTACTATACAAGAAGCGCGTAAGCTATTTCAGCGGTATGCAGCGCCTAACATACAAATGGTTGCAGAAAAGATTGAAACGCTAGAGCAGTTTGAAGCATACAAAGAAATTGGCTTTAGACGTTTTCAAGGCTTTTACTTTGCAAGACCAGAAACCTTCACTGCTAAAGTGATTAACCCTTCGTTTGACAGCGTATTAAACCTGCTCAATTTAGTCACGCAAGATTCAGACAACAAAGACATTGAAAATGGCTTTAAACGTGATGCTGCACTCTCATTTAAGCTACTGCGCTACATTAACTCTGTAGGCTTTGGGCTTTCATGTGAGATTCAATCTATTCAGCATGCGCTCACCATCTTGGGCAGAAAACAGCTTTACCGCTGGCTAACGCTACTCATGGTGACCGCAGGAGAAAACTCCACACCACCTGCTTTAATGAAAACATCCATCACGCGCGGACGTTTAACCGAACTACTAGGCGAAAGCTATTTTGAGAAACATGATCGAGATAATCTGTTTATCGTTGGCGTATTTTCTTTATTAGATGCAATTTTAAAAATGCCGATGGATCAAGTGCTAGAAAAAATTCAGCTCCCAGAGCCAGTGTGTGAAGCATTACTTAACCGTGAGGGCGTGTATGGGCCGTTCCTACAGTTAACAGAAGCATGTGAGGGTGCTGACAGTAAGCGAATTTTAGAGCTGGCAGAGCTTTTACAATATGATGCAAACAAGGTGAATGAGTGCCACATGGCGGCACTGGCATGGGCGGAGTCTCTAGGTATTTAATCGACCAGAGATTTCAACTACACGGTGCGCTAGCGCCGCGTAGGTGGCAGTGTAATAAATGGCTAAGCTACACCGTGTGCTAAAGCAATGGCTTGGCGCTCGAGAATGTAGACATAACGGTTAATCAGCCCCTCATTCCCTCTTGAAGGCTCTACATACTCAAAGCCCACTCGATACTTAGTCACCGCATCCTGAGCATGTATTTCCGTGATGTTTTTCACCATTAAAACAAGATTAGTTTCACCGACATCAGGAAAACCAATCTTACATCCACTCAATGCCTGACCAACCACCAACGCAGGATGGAGAGGCGCAGCAACTATTGTACCAATACCACCCAAGCTTACATCAACCAAAGTCAGCTCTAATATCGTCTCTTCTTCAGGGTTAAGTACATCCGACACAGGAATACGGCATATAACAGGGTTAGCCACCGGGGTACTAAATCGATAAAAATCACGTCGTTGCAGTCGAATCAGATCTTTAGGAAGCGTAATCTTAATGGCTTTGCCATCTTTTAAATCAACCGCTGCCACATGTGTGCTGGTCCATTTAATTTTAACGCCATCTTCTTTGATGAAAACTACCTGATTACTTGCTAGCAATCGGCGGTTAAACTCCTCATCAACACCGACATCTAAGTAAACCACACCAGCTTTAGCATCGATGCTAATAATACTAGTCAGATAAACATCAGCACCACGATTAAATGAAACTTTAATCATCGACTTATGCTTAATCAAGTCGTTTAGAATCTGTGTAACCTCTTTGGGGTTGTGCACAATATACTGCTCTTCATTATGTACAAATGCGGCGTGTTCCATTTCAATCCTATTAAGCTGTCGTGCTATAAACGTTAGTACTTATTAAACTGTAGCGAGCAGATATCAAACACAAAAACTCAGCAAACAACCTCAAATAATAGCACATACTATACGGGCTAAATACCGAGTTATCGCTATGATAATCCCATCTTTAGTAAGCACGGGTAACAGACACGAAAAAGCCAGCTTTCGGCTGGCTTTTTTGTAAAACTTATTTCTATTTAAAAACGTATATTTCAAACCAGCATATACCTTAATTATAGGCAGATAAACAACGCTAAACAGTAATCACGCATGCTCATCCCAATTATTTTGCATACTAAACACATCACCACTGTCTCGCTAAAATCTCTAGAAAGTACGCTTAATGTAGCCAACCAATCTATCGTGCCCAGTTTCCCAGCCTTTCGCATCTACATACCAGCTATCATTTGCATTGGTTGTAGTGTAGTTCACACCGGCATTCCAGCCTGTACTGCCTGCCATACTAAAGTCTTTATTCACCCCCACTAACCAATCTGTATAGTTTGCCTGCGAATAATTATGCACAGTCTGGCGACCAACATGCAGTAATAAGTTGAGGTCAGCCACAGGTAGCTTGCAGCTAAGACTAATTTCCGTATAACCCGAGCCACGTGAGTTACCATTACCACCGTAGTTATTGTTAATCCCAAAGAAATTAGTCACCGCATAAGAGTGCTTCAAGGTGAAATTCTTATAATTAAGCGCAGCATTTAACTCAGTGGTGTTAGCAGAATCCCCTCTATTGATAGTACCGTGGCCAGCGCGCCTACCGTGAGGATAGAAATACTGCATAAAACCCACACTCAGGCTTAAGTCGTCAGTTAATGACTGCACATAGCCGCCGTACAGGTCTTTTTCGAGCGTATTTCCATACATTGCTCCATTATCTATATTAGTTGCCCAGACGCCTGCGTAAAAGCCGTTACTGTGTGTGTAGTCAAATCCTCCCTGTATTGAACCGTGCTCTCTAGTATAAGAAATTCCACGGAATGTGTAGTCGCTGAAGAATCCAATATTTGCCGTTAATGTATGTGGTGAGTCCTTTTCGCTTGCCTCCTCAACAGCATAAGCCAGCGGCATCGCACAGAAAGATGGGGCTAATATTGCTATTTGTATTGTCGATTTCAGTAAGTGTTTCATAGTTCCCCTTGGTAACTTCAATAGAAAAATACTTAAGTAAAATGTGTTTATAGATACAGCTTTACTAGCGGGGAAATGGATCCAACTTACGAATTAACCATATGAAGACGGCTTGCCATATCCTCGCTACCATATTGATTTATATGGTGTAAGTATTATGGTCGGCCAAAAAAACGTACGTTATACAAAAACGGCAACACAGACTTTTATCCACCGGTTTTAGCTACGGTTATGCCGTTTTTTGTCATCATGCTGTAACAGTCAAGCCTACAATCAAGCTTCAAAATAACCTAGATGGAGTTTAATTATGCGTAGTCAATTACCGTTATCTGCTGCGAACACCAGCAAAAAATCCTTTGTATCTAGCATTGTGCTGGCAGCAGTTTTAGGTTTGTCCGCACAAATTGTGCTAGCCGAAGATGCCGCATCTGCGGGCGAAGCTTTAGCTCAAAAAGGTGGCTGTCTGATGTGTCATACCGTACAAAAACGTAACGTAGGCCCAGCACTCAAAGACATTGCTGCAGTGTACAAAGGTCAAGATGTTGAAGATAAATTGGTTGAAAAAATCAAAAAAGGTGGTCGTGGTAGTTGGGGTATTCTGCCAATGCCTCCTAACGAAGGCAAATTAACGGATGATGAATTCAGAGAGGTTGTACGCTGGATCAGATCCATGTAATTCAGTCAGAAGTTTTTTACTTTGTATCAGCGGGGCTTGCCCCGCTTTTTTCATATAGCTCTAATTAGCAAGCGCTACATACCAAAACTAAATACATATTTACAAGATAAATGCCAGAATAGCCTGCCATTTATAATGATTAAATTGGCTTAATCATAGTTGCAGCACAGACTGCATAAAAAACTCAATCTTTCACAATCGGGATGCCGCGAAATGAGTTTCCACGGCTCAGATCCAACTTCATAGACAGCACACCATTGCCACACTTATCCAGGCACGCACCGCAACGCGTACAGTCACTATCAGTCACCGCCATCGCTTTCTGCGCAACCACAGGCGCTAGCACATGAGGTTCAGGACACACCTTGATACAGTCAGTACAGCTGGAACATGCATTAGTCTTGACTGCCATAACACGCAGTCTGCCATAATGCCCTAGCCATTTGTAAAACGCACCTACTGGGCAAAGATGCCCACACCAGCCACGACGTGTCACCAGAAAATCAAACAAGAACAATGCGGAGAGGAATGTTAATCCAACAGCAGAGGTCCACATAATTTCACGCTGCAGCAGCGTAATCGGGTTAATAATCTCCCAAGCAAGTGTGCCAGTGATTACAGATAGCACTAGCGCCATTACCAGCAGCACCGAGCGCAGATCTTGCGACATGGTCAGGTTGCCCTTGATTTTGAATTTCTGCCGTAGCCAATACGCAGCGTCGGTCAGCATATTGATCGGACACACCCAGCTACAATAGATGCGACCACCGAAAAATGCGTAAAAACCTGCCACAATAGCCGCCCCGATTAGTGCTGTCTTCGCCAGAGGAGCGCCTGCAAGCCATGATTGCAGTTGCACGAATGGGTCGGTAAGCGGCATATTCCAGAACCAGAGACTAGAAGATAGATTACCGTGAGCGATACGCCCAACTTCCGGGATATCGACAACGAAAGCAAGTACAATCAGAATTTGCAGTGTGCGGCGCATCAGCAGCCAGCGATGGCTTTTCAGGTAAGAAACAATACGCCGGAATAAACTCGCCATTACCTACGTCCCATTGCATTCGTGCCGGATATACCCAGCCCGAGTTCACGCGGCAATACGCGTATTGTCGCTTCGGACAGTACGCAATGTTTCTCGCAAGTACCGCAACCTATACATTTATCGGGATCAACCGTTGGAATCTGCAGCAGACCACGCTCGTTTTGAATCGGCTTCAGCGAAATTGCCTCGCCTTGAATCGGACATACGCGTACACAGATACTACAGGTCAGGCCTTTATAATTCAGGCAGTTTTCATGATCCACCAGCACTGCTACCCCCATATCTGCCTTGCGGATATCTGTCAGCAGCGGGTCAAGCGCGCCGGTTGGACAGGCTTTCACACAAGGAATATCCGTGCACATGCGGCAAGGATCCTGGCGTGCTACAAAAAACGGGGTGCCCAATGGCGCCGGATCAGCCCAAGTGGCTAGCTTGAGGATATCGTATGGGCAATCTTTGACACATAAACCGCAGCGGATACAGGTCGAATCAAACTCTTTTTCCGGCAACGCGCCAGGCGGCCTGAGAATTTTGGCAGCACGGGCAGGTCGTGAGAAAATCGCGGCCTGTGCAACAACTGCGCCAAACACCGCTACACCGGCATGACGAAATATACGTTTTATGGCTTTCCTGCGCTCAGGATTTTCCATCTCAGATTTGACAGCCACTGACACTTTTTCTGGTATATGCTTAGTCATATCTTGCTCCAATCTTCTCTATACTGAAGTCACCATAAGGGAGTCACCAATCAGGCGGGCTCATTACTCACTTATCGTCATATTTGCGCGTATCACCGGATGTATCCAGCAGCGGAACACATACTCTCCTTCTGCATCATCCGGCACTGTCCAGCTGACCACATCACCAGGAATCTGAATTTCCAGATTGACCACAGTGCCATCAGGATAAGTGACATACAGTGCATGTGTAATATTCGAACGGTTTTCAATCTCGATGCGGTCTTTGCGTTTTGGCACGAATGACCATGCTTCAAGCTCATGATGGGACAGCGTCATTTTGTGCAAGGTGGCGCCAGGGGCCAACGGTGTAACTACACCTTGCACTGCTCTGGACGGGTAAACCTTTTCTGAAGCCTCAAGTTTTGAATCATGATTTTTCGCATCATGCGCAACAGAATCATAAGCATCCGCACTGTGAGCAGCAGAGCATACGATCAGTAGCATGGCTGCCATCAAAGTCACCATCCAAAATTGCAACTGCAATAAGTTAGTGGCGTGCAAAGCGTCCGTTTTATTTGCATTGACATCTACATGCCCTAATCTTGCTAATATCGGTTTCATCGCAATACCTTTTACTCCTGCTATACGCATAATTACTCCGGCATCTTTGGATAATCCACACGCAATGGGCCACCATCCAGAGTCTTAACAAACTCGATCAAGGACAACCTTTCCGCATCGGTTAGTTCAAATGATTTCATTTCCAACGAACGGCTCTTGCGCTCAATACCACCTTTTTCATAGTGCTTGATCGTTTCCTCCAGACTAGACATGGAGCCATCGTGCATATATGGACCGTTGATAGGTAGGTCACGCAATGATGGCGTCTTGAACGCATACTGCATGAGCGTTACCTGTGGTGGCACCTTTGCACCACGGCCCAAGTCATCGGTAAGCAAGCCGATATCGTGAAAGCTGTCATCAGTAAAACGCCATGATTTATGGCATGAGACACATTGCGCCTTGCCTGTGAATAATTTAAAGCCATGTTTGGATTGCTCACTAATCGCACTTTCATCCCCAGCCACCCAACGGTCAAAAGGCGCGGTATTTGAAACCAGCGTTCTCTCGAAGCTCGATAACGCTTCAGTAATGCGTTTTTTGTTAACACTGGCATCACCAAATGCCTTTGTAAACAAAGGACGGTAACCTTGTATGCTTTCCAGACGCGTAATCACACTAGGCATATCAAAATTCATTTCATGTGGAGTAGTAATCGGCAGTACTGCCTGTGCTTCTAAAGAGCCGGAGCGGCCATCCCACATCAAGGCTGAAAGCCACGCACTATTGAGCACGGTTGGCGTACGGCGTGCGTTTGTTACATGCTCTGAGCCCAGCGGGCGTAAACGGCCATCACTCCAGCGCTTATCAGGCGCATGACAGGTGGCACAAGACATATTGTTATCTCGAGAAAGACGCGTATCAAAAAACAACGCCTTGCCTAGATCTGCTTTATCTTCTGTCAACGGGTTGGATGACGGTGAAGGGATGCCCTCAGGCCGGAGAAAATCGTTTTTTGAAACGGTTTCGCCAGCGTGTGAAATACCCGCCACCACCATATTCATGACAAGAAGCAGGCCCATTAAGCAATGACCGGGCCTAGTTCCCATTTCCATTTTAGCTCGCCTTACCAACAACTGGTGAGATGGTGCAGTGATAGGTCATATCATCATTTTCAGCACCGAAACACCAGACGATGTCGTTGTTGAACTCTGGACGATACACTGGCAATTCACCGTGTGTATTGAAGCAGCCGCAACGAGTGGCAGTTTGTTTACCACAGCAGTCACGGTACGCAATCAAGTATGTCTGACCGTCACCTGGGTTGAAGCAGCTGGCAACCCATGAGCTTGGTGACAAGCTTGATCCTGGTGGGCAAGAGGTCAAACTACCGCCATTACAGTCACAAATTTGACCGTCGATAGAACAATGACGCCAGTAGTCACACGATTGTGGATCTTTATCCTGAGGGACCCAGCCACGTTCACGGGTCATGCTGTTAACACTGGCTGCTTGTGCTTCACCAAGACCAAGGCGAGCGCGACGGTCAACTGGTAGCAAAGGTAACAGTGCTGAACCTGCTAATAACATACCTACTTTGCCGATAAAGCTACGGCGGCCAGTGTAATTGGCAGTGGTACGCGCCAATTTCTCAATGGTAGAATCAAATCGTTTGTTTTCTTTCATTTTGTTTTCCTTATCCTAAATATTTGAACTTTTAGACTAAATTAATGAACACCTTTGTTTTCGTCTGCGCGCAGTAACGGAGTCGTACTGTGCTTCATGAAGTCCTGTAAAGTTGAATGCCCTTCACGAACTGTTTCAAACAAGCTTTCAACATGCTCACGTGTATTGCACAGGCCTTTGCCAAGAATCACACCATCTGCATCAAGCAGCACACCGTAAGGAACTTTAGAAATCTGATAACGGATACCAATTTCAGCTGAAACAACATAGCGCTCATTTTGCAGCGGATGGTTACGCAGGAACTCAAGGTGTTCAGCACGTGTACCATCACTGATTAGCACTACATCAGCACCTTCTGCAGCAGCTACTGAACGAATAATCGGCAGTAACTTAGCGCAGATAGGGCAGCTTGGACCAGTAAACATCAACAGGCTTGGACGCCCCGGTGTAACCGCACGACCAACTGTAATCGGCTCACCGTCAAACGTCGTCTGACTAAACACTGGTGAGCGTTCGCCGACTTCAGGGCCGTTGTCGAGCAACATAGCGCCCAGCGGAGCAGAACGCTCGTGTAACAGACCAATTTGTCGTATAACGCCAAGCATCAATGCTGCTAGGCTTAAGAATGCGCACCACAACAACACATTCGATGCAATAATAAATCCAGTATTCATTTCTATTCTCCTATATATAAACTAACTTTTTTTGGCACGTGTGTCGTGTAAGCCTACGATTAGATCTGCAGCAAGATAAAGCATCGTAAACATCGCAGCAGCCGCTACACCGATCGCTACTGATTCAAATGTCATTGCTGACAAACTAACCGATACGTTAGCGGTGAAAAGACTCACTGCTGCGAGTGAAAGGGCACGCATTACGTGAAACATGCCGATGCGACTCACACTGGTCGGGCGACGTACGCAACCACAGTCAATGTGGGTGCGGCCACGTCCGACATTAATCGCTAGCGCCATTGCAAACATCATAAACAGGCCTGCCGCTACCCACGCAGCCACCTCGCGCGCTGGCGGCACCAGCAATGCTATGGCGCTGCCAAGCTCCAACCAAGGTAGAAGCTTCGCGAAAGGGGCGACCATGAAGGAAGGAAGCAGCCGGTAATTGGCAACCACACCCTGAAACTCATCTGTGTTGCGGATTTTTGGAATTGCAGCCGCAGCCAAAACAAGTGCCAGGAAAAGTGAAGCAAACACCGGAACAATCGGGTCATTAATCAGCCAGTTCATGATTTACTCACTTATCCATCGTAACGATAATTTGAGGAGCTTTGCCCATCTCGTCCATTGATGCCAACTGCTTACCACCCAACGCGTCAAATGTATAGATGATTTTGTGCTCAATTGAAGCCGCGATCAGCGTAGGATTTTTGTCCTGAGTCACAGCAATAGAATCAATCCCATGTTTCAGGTCAATACGGCGCAAACGTTTACCGGTTGTGCCATCAGCCACCACTACAAAACGGCTAGGTAATTTATGCGTCCATTTGGCACGTTGGTCTGCAAGCAGATAGATTTCGTTACGCTCTTTATGGTAAGCAATTGGTTGCCAACCACCTGGGCCCCATTTATCCTTCTTCTCTTTATCTGTGAAAATCTCAATTGGTTTCAAGAATTCAGCACCAGAGTCAGTCAACTTAGCCTGAAAGATCTTACCTTCGTAAGTTGGCCATACTAAACGACCAGATGAGTTTGAGTAGTACGGGTTATTGTGTAGATACTCATTCTCGGCATGGAATACTTTAGTATTTTTCTGCTTAGCGTTACCTTGGTTATCATAAGAAACCTGCAGCAATGAGCCGTCACGACAGTGCATGAAGAAGTTCTGTTTGGCAGCTGGGAAAATGTGATAACAATCTGGAACAGGGATTGTCTTCACATATTTTTTAGCTTCCAGATCAACCAGACCCACGCCAGAGGTTGGTGAGAACTGCTGAATCAGCATGTGTTTATCATCAACACTCAAAGACGCAGTGCGTTCCATCAAACCGGTTAAAAAGCGGATTTCAGGAATATCAATATCAGCAACCGCCTCAAGTGTTTGCGGATCATGCAACCTCACGTAGTCATCACGCTTACCGTGAGCAATACGATCGTAAGTTGTATTAGCCATACCTACAAACTTAGCGCTTGACATCACATGCGGCAGTTTGCCACCATCAATCAAGCCATACAGTTGCAGTTTGTTGTCATTGGCGCCCATTACATACGTTTGAGAAGTCATGTTGAAGTGACCAGGATCAATCACGTAAAAACGCTTAGCATCAACTGGCGGCGCTTTTGCAACTGACAAATTGTCAATTTTGAGGCTGCCAACTGCGGCAAGCTGTTTTGGCACAGCTTTTTGATCTTCAGCAAACGCAGGTTGCGCTGCCACCAACAAAGCGGCGATTGCCAACTTGCCTGCAAGGCTAGCTTTTAGCCCGCGCTTCGCATTGGTTGATTGATTATTTAAAGTAATCATGTTTTCTCCACATTATTAATAATTTATAAATGCACTTCTGAATCAAAACCACCGGCTATCAAATTAATAGCAGCGTGAGTGCTGCAGACCCAATAGAAAGCAAGAGGAACCCATCTACTTCAACTGCACGTTCTTGCCAACGAGCAAGCCAAGCCTGAGCAGCCTGATTGCTAACTGGTAAAAAGTTGATAGCGACTGGCAAGCAGCGGCCAATGTTGAAGATAGCGAATATCGTGATAGCCGTTTGCACGTCACCACTGAACAGCGCTACACCCGTAACGATGTAAAGCATTGGTGTTTGCACATAGGTCAGGTAGTTCATGCCTAATGCAAAGCCATACAACAAGCCAATCACCCATGAACTGAAGCGGTAACGTGCGTCATGTGGTACTTGTGCGCGACGTTGTGGATATGGCATCTTCAAAAAACCAAACTGATGCACACCATAACCAATCGCGAGCACAGACATGCCTGCTACCATATAAGTGAAAGGAAGTTGTTCAAACAGCAGCAAGCCTGCGAAGCCTAATGCGCCACCTAATACCAATGCACCAACTGCATAACCTAGTACATGGGTTAAAAAGGTGGGCGTCCAACGTGCTACTGACCCGAACGAATAACGTCCAGCTGGGCGCAATAGACTCAAACTAGAATAGCCGCATGGCGACCAGGTTGATAAAAAGCCACCCACCAGTGCAAGCACGACAAACATCGCCGTTAATGCATCAGTAGTTGCCACTCTTGAATCTAGAATGCTGCCACCAGCGACACCTGCGGCAATAGCTAGCGCCATTGTTGCAAAACGTACCGTACCTGAACGCGGCTCAGCAAAGCTGATCGCATCAGGCACACATGCAACGGCAGCGTTGCCTTGGGATGTCTGATACGTTCCAGACCCTATACCCATTTTCATGATCTCCTCCTATGGCCATGTGGCCACTTGTTGATTGAAATAAAAACTACGCAACGCCAATATAGTTACAATTGTGTTACTTCCGTAGCAAGAATCGGCAAGCCATCAAACTTCCAATCTCACTGTTGCCGATTTTTGCTACCAGTTTTCTTTCACACTCCAATCACACTCAGCTATGCTTTATTACAAGTGCCGAATAAAAAAAGCCGCACCCGAGGGCGCGGCTGTGAGCTAGGCGTTATAAACGTTGGAGATGCCTAAATGAAAAGCTGTTAGCAATTCGATCAATTTTAATAACCTAATAAATACTCCGTCTTCTTGCTGTAAAAAAGAACACTGCATTTAAAAACTCCGGTAAAACTTAAAACTGATGGCTAGAACTATAGCGACGCAGATGTCACTACCGTAGTAAGAATCGGCATAGCGTCATGCCTCATGGATAACTGTTGCCGATTCTTGCTAATTACCTACACTTCTATCTCCAGTTTCTCAACTCCATACCGTTTCACCAATAAAATTTTTGAACACACACCAACACTAAATGTCGAAGTTTTTATCCAGATATTTAAAATTTATGCGGTGTATTTATACCTATAAATACTGTAGCCACCAGCCACACATTCACTACTTTTTATGGCTAATTACATATTAAAAAATGGGTGTAATATAAGGAGGTTGGTGCAGCCTAAGTCTAAAAATTCATCTATATTTCATCAAGTTACCATCACGCTGTCACTATTGCCGTTTTTTACTATCAATCTATATTTTTTGGAGTAAAGTGACTCTTGCCAACCTAATACTTAGCGTGTATTGAAGTAGCATTAGAAATAAACCATTGAACGCTTTAAAGATTAATGACAACGATAAAAACAATAAAAAAGACTAGACTTTTCGCTTAAGGCATAACAATAAAAACGCCGGGACCAGCATCCACGAAAAGTTAGACTAGAGGAGAAGTATCGTGAATTTCCAAGAAGAGTTTCTGGGCATATCCGCCACGGGTGGCCCTAAAATACATTTAGTCGAACGTAAAACCACCGATGTTCTGGAACAGGCGGACGCGCTGCCGTTTTGGTCACAGGACTACACTCAGCTGAGCAAAGGCACATTTGCCGGCGCGCTAACCAGCGTCACAAATCAGGGTGTGCAAGTGTTTCGCGAGACCATGAACCGAGCGGTAGACCAAATTGCGCATGCGCCGTCAGATGCCTATGTCATCGGTCTTGCTACTATTATTGAGGGCGATGCTTCATGGGGATTGTTACCAGTTAAAGCCAATACCATGATTACGTTGGATAAGAACACTGAACTAGTATTCCGCACCTCGAAACTATCTGAAATAACGGTCGCTGTTATTACATCACAGCGCTTAGAAGAATATGCAGCACAGGTGGAATGGATAGACCTGCGCAAAACCATGGAAAGCGTGAAACCAGTGGAGCTTATTTCTCCCGAAATAACTGCCCGCCTGCAAGCATCACTCACTGATGGCATGCACTATGCCTCCCAGTTTCGCGATACAGCAGATGCACAACAGATATGGCGTCTTTTCGAAAACGATCTGATGGCGACCTGCCTGCAGGGGCTATTACAAGCCAGTAATAGCCCCAATCATAACCATGACCACCGTATTCATCGCTATATCGTTAACCGCGTACGCGACCTTACGCTGTCAAGCTCAGGCTATCCGCTCACGATAGAAGAGCTCTGTATTAGCCTGCGCATCAGCAGGCGAACCTTGAATCATGCGTTTATCCGGGTATTAGGCATTACACCGGTTGCCTATATGCGTAATGTACGGCTACATCGCATACGCGCAGAGTTGCAATCTGCACCGCATCAGGTGCGCTACATTGCCAGTGTGGCCGCCAAATGGGGGTTCTGGCATATGAGCCTGTTTTCACGCTATTACCGCGAACTGTTTGGTGAAACTCCTATCGAGACACTATCGCGCTCACGTATAGGGGAAAGACACTAAACTAGCTACCTGCTATCTGGTAGCGAAAGCGAATCCACTCAGCAGTCAGTTTATTTAATTACACACGTGTTGGCCACAGCGAGCGAGGTCAAACACTTAACTTAGGAGGTCGTCTCACAATGGGTTCATTTAGTATCTGGCACTGGTTGATTGTACTACTGATTGTGGCATTAGTTTTTGGCACTAAAAAGCTGCGCAATATCGGCGGAGACGTAGGTGGTGCAGTCAAAAGTTTCAAAGAGGCAGTGAATGAAGGAAAAGCCAGCCCAACGCTAGAAAACAACAATTCCAATAGCGGGCAGACAATAGAGCATGACACCACAGCTAAGACCAGGCAATAAGTCATTCAGGACGTAACGCATTATGTTTGATATCGCATTCTCAGAGTTGGTAGTGATTGGCGTGGTAGCGCTCATCGTCATCGGTCCAGACAAACTACCAAAAGTGGCACGCACCGCAGGCCACCTATTTGGCAGGGCGCAACGCTATGTCAATGATGTCAGGTCCGAAATGGACAATGAACTGCGCTTAGAAGAGCTGAGAAAACTACAGGATGAGATACTGGAAAATACGCAATCCGCACCTAAATACCAAGTAGGTCAGGTAATCCGCCATGGTCAGATTATCCGCGATGACCTTATTGCCAATAATGCCCAGATACTCAATGATATAGATGTAAACGAAGATTTAACAACAAGAACTGTACATCCCACCACGATGACAGAGGGTGACTACATCCCAACGCCGCTCAGGGCACAAGCTCTAAATCAAGCCCAGATAAATAAAACCATGTCTAACCAACAAGCCGCATCAAACCAAGGCTAATCAAATTGGGCATCACGGATAATCTAATCTCACACCTGATTGAATTGCGTAATCGCCTGCTACGCATAGCAATAGGCTTATTGCTCATCATTATTGCGCTATTTCCGTTTGCGAATGACATTTACCATTTTCTAGCAATGCCCCTACTAGCAAGCCTACCTGCGGGCGGGCAAATGATAGCTACCGACGTAACCACGCCTTTCTTCGTACCCATGAAGTCTGTGCTACTGACTGCCTTCGTGATTTCTCTGCCTCATACCTTGTATCAGATATGGGCTTTTGTCGCCCCAGGGCTATACACGTATGAGCGCCGTCTAATCTGGCCTCTAATTTCTGCTAGCACGCTGCTTTTCTTGTGCGGCATGGCATTTTCCTATTTTCTCGTGTTCCCGGTTGTGTTCGGCTTTATCAGCAACACCGCACCAGACGGAGTTGCGGTGATGACTGACATCGGCAATTACCTAGATTTTGCTATGTCGCTTTTTATCGCGTTTGGCCTTGCATTTGAGGTACCGGTTGCCGTGGTACTAATGGTAAAGACTGGGATAGTAAGCGTTGCAAGTTTGCGTGAGGCTCGCTCTTACGTGGTAGTAGGCGCTTTTGTAGTAGGGGCGATTGTCACGCCGCCTGATGTGATATCTCAGTTCATGCTGGCCATGCCGCTATGGCTCTTATATGAGGCCGGTATTCTGGTAGCTAACCTCACTCAGAAATCCCACAGTACAGGCACCTCAAGTGTCGGCACTCAACTAGCTGCGCTTGACGAATAAACCCAAGCTATTTTCTAAAGTATATCGATAGCACAAAATAAAAAAGCCAGCTAAACGCCGGCTTTCATATTTTATAACTCGTTGATTATATTGGTCGGGACGGTGTGATTCGAACACACGACCCCTTGCACCCCATGCAAGTACGCTACCAGGCTGCGCTACGCCCCGAACCGTTGTTACTTACTACTTGTAACAAGGTGTGCATTATATCGCAAAAGCTATGCCGCCATAAAACTGGCAGTATAAATAATTAATGCGCCGTATTTGCTAACGAAAAATCTGTACGTAATAAACTCAAAATTTCACGCAACTCGGCTTTAACCGCTTGGTAATCAAAAGCCTTACTCTTATCTTCACCAGCAGCTAAAGTAGTAGGCTCAATTTCAGTAAGAGCTGCAGTTGCACTTCTCACACTTGCTGGTTTCTCGCTGTGGGCGGTCTTCGCGTTAAACTCAAGGTCATCCAGGCGGTTACGCGCACCACTAATCGTAAAACCTTGCTCGTACAACAACTCGCGAATGCGTCGAATCAGCAATACTTCATGATGCTGATAATAACGGCGGTTACCGCGACGTTTGACTGGTTTAAGCTGTGTGAACTCCTGCTCCCAGTACCTTAACACGTGCGGTTTAACACCACAAAGCTCGCTTACCTCACCGATTGTAAAGTAGCGCTTTGCTGGAATTGGTGGCAATTGCACCTTGGCGACCTGTTCAGTCATACTTTCGGCTTTCTCACTCAATAACTACTACACTAAGAAAACTAATTCACTAGGAACATTAACACCCCAGTAAAGCTAAAACATCACACTCATGCAACTTGTACTGCGCTGTAATTGATACTGCGCGATTGTCTTACGAGGGATACTACACAACAGTCAATCATTGACATGCACTAAGTTGCAAAGTTTGCATCAACCTTGCTTTTTAACTTTTGGCTAGCATGGAAAGTAACCACACGGCGCGCTGTAATTGGTATTTCTTCGCCAGTTTTAGGATTACGACCAGGGCGCTCTGATTTTTGACGCAATTCGAAATTACCAAAACCAGATAACTTAACGCTATCACCAGCCTCTAGCGCAGTACGCACTTCTTCAAAAAATGCTTCCACCATATCTTTGGCTTCACGCTTATTTAACCCAACTTGCTCATACAGTAAATCAGCAAGTTCAGCTTTTGTTAAAGTCATAAACACTCCCGTTTTTTTAATGCTTTGTATCGCTATTTAATATTATTGTTTGATGCTCAATGCAAAAAAATAAATCCCCCCTACTATAGTATGGAGGACTTAGTTTCTTAACACTGCATCAAATTTTATTTGCAACAATTGTAGCAGATTCGCGATTGCAGTATCAGCATCACTATCTGTTAATGTTTTTTGAGTATCGTGCATAAGTACTGATAATGCAAGGCTTTTTTTGTTTTCTGGCACACCTTTACCTTGATACAAATCGAACAATGCCACATCTGCAATCAAGGCGATATTCTTTTCATGAATTGCACTTAACACTGTTTGCACTGCAATATTTTCATCTAAAACGATGGCCAAATCACGGCGCACAGGCAGTAATTTTGAAACTTCCTGATATGCCGGTAATGTGCGAGCTACAATCGCGTCTACCTCAAGTTCAAACACATAAGTGCTTTTCGCCAGATCATAATGCTGCTGCCATTTTGGATGCAGTTTACCCAACCATCCAATGGCTTTGCCATTCAGCAAGATTTTGGCTGTTTGACCCGGATGCAGAGCGCAATGCTCGGCTTTTTCATAAGAAACCTGCTTATGCAAGCCATCAGCCCCAACTAAACTATTCACATGCGCTTTAACGTCAAAGAAATCAATTTCAGTATTGGCTGCAGCCCACTGCTCAGGCTTAGCGCTACCATATGCTAAACCTGATACGCGTGTAGTCTCTTGGTAGGTACCTGCTTGCTGCTGATACACTGCGCCAATCTCAAATAAGTAAGCACGCTCTTGCTTGCGGTTAAGGTTGTAAGTGAGCACATCCAGCAAACCACCCCACAAACTGGTACGCATTACACTCAAGTTACTTGCGATTGGATTCTTTAGCTTAATTGGTGTTAGGTTGCCGATTAAATCACGCTCCCAGCTTTCATCCACAAAGCTATACGTCACCACCTCTTGATAGCCCGCAGACACCAAGCTATCACGCAACTGGTTCAAATGTAGGCGCTGCTCAGGTGCTGCCAGCATATTTAAACCGGCAACCGGCGCTATCGCTGGAATGTGGTCATAGCCATGTAAGCGTGCAACCTCTTCAATCAAGTCTTCTTCGATTGTGATATCAAAACGATAACTAGGTGGCACTACAGTGAACACGTCATTAGTACAGTCAAATTCAAAACCCAATTGCGTCAATAATTGGGCAACTTTTTGCTGCGTTAGGCTAATGCCTAATACAGAGACCAAACGTGACATTCTTAACTTCACCGCGTCACGCGCTGGCAATGTAGCCAGCACTTCTGTCACAGGGCCAACTTGACCGCCACACAAGGTTTTAATCAGTGACGTTGCATACTCAAGCGCATTACGTGTATTGCCAAAATCAACGCCACGCTCAAAACGATAAGATGAATCTGAACTAAAACCAAGTCTGCGTGCTTTACCTGCAATCACAGCTGGCGTAAAGAACGCACTTTCCAGAAAAATATCGGTTGTGCCATCACCCACCGCGCTAGGCTTGCCACCCATGACACCAGCGAGTGCAAGTGCGCCATTTGCATCGGCAATCACTAAATCATCTGCTTTTAACTCTATGGTTTGGTCATTGAGTAAAGCGATAGATTCACCTGGATTAGCAAATCGCACGTTGATATCGCCATTTAGCTTAGCTGCATCAAACGCATGCATAGGCTGCCCTAATTCTAATAACACGTAGTTGGTAATATCAACCACCACGCTAATGCTACGTAAACCACTACGCTCTAGGCGTTTTATCATCCATGCTGGTGTTGCTACTGCCGTGTTAATACCATTGATTAAACGTCCGCAATAACGTGGGCAAACCGTTGATTCTTTCACCACAACATTTTTAGCCTGCGCATGTTCCGCCGCCACAGGCGCAATTGCGTTAAAGCGAGTCTGCGCACCGGTAATGGCTGCAACATCACGTGCAATCCCGTTCAAGCTCAAGCAGTCACTGCGATTAGGAGTAAGTTTTAATGTAAAAAGATGGTCGTTTAAATCCAGATATTCACGAATATCCTGCCCCACCACAGCATCACTATCTAACTCCAACAAGCCGGTTGCCTCTGCGCTAATACCAAGCTCTTTGGATGAACACATCATGCCAAAAGACTCTACGCCGCGCACTTTCGCCTGTTTAATAGAAATGCCCGGCAACTCAGCACCTACCATGGCACACGGTGCAATAAGACCAGCACGTGCATTGGCTGCGCCACATACAATCTGCAAAGGCTCAGCCAGGCCTACATCCACCTTGCACACTTGTAGGCGGTCTGCATCCGGATGCTTCTCAGCAGAAAGAATCTTAGCAACCACTACTTTGTTAAAGGCTGCAGCAACCGGCTGCATCTCTTCAACCTCAAGCCCCGCCATTGTTAGGGCGTGACTCAGTGACTGACTATCTAAATCTGTATCGACTAAACTGCGTAACCAATTTTCTGAAAATTGCATAATGCTTTACAACCTTGAATTAAGGATTAAATTTGTAAGTACTCAATGTGAGCTTGTGCAAACTATTGCGTTATTTGAATTGACTTAAAAAACGCAAATCATTGTTAAAGAAATGACGTAAATCATTAACGCCATAACGTAGCATGGTCAAACGCTCAATACCTAAACCAAAGGCAAAGCCACGGTACTTTTCACTATCAATATTCACGTGTTTAAACACCTCAGGGTGCACCATGCCACAGCCGCCAATCTCTAACCAACCGCCATTCCAACTCATATCCATTTCAGCTGATGGCTCGGTAAATGGGAAGAATGATGGCCTGAAACGCACGGTTAGGTCATCACGCTCAAAGAACTTCTGTAAGAAATCCTGAACCACACCTTTAAGATTAGCGAAACTAATGTCTTCATCCACCCACAAACCTTCCACCTGATGGAACATTGGTGAATGCGTTGCATCAGAATCCACACGGTATACACGACCAGGGGCAATAATCTTGAATGGCGGTGTTTGGTTGTTTTTTAAAGCATTTTCCATATAGCGTGCCTGCACTGGTGAGGTATGCGTTCTCAACACATTAGCTTCATCAATATAAAACGTGTCATGCATGGCACGTGCAGGATGATCTTCTGGAATATTTAATGCAGTGAAATTATAAAAATCTGTTTCTATCTCAGGCCCAGTTGCCACCTCAAAACCAATCGAATGAAACAACTGCTCCACGCGCTTCAAGGTCAGTGTCACTGGGTGCAAACCGCCTTGCGATTGTGCTCTTGCCGGCAAAGTCACATCAATTGACTCTTGCGCTAATTGTTTTGACTGCTCGGCATTGAGTAATGACTCTCTGCGCGCAGTTAGTGCCGCCTCTATGGCTTGTTTTACTACGTTAATCGCTGCACCGGCAGCAGGACGCTCTTCTGCGCTTAACTTGCCTAAACCTTTTAACGCATCTGTTAGTGAACCTGATTTTCCTAAGTACTTTGCCTTAGCAATTTCCAAATCATTCATTGAAGCACTATTAATAAAATCTGCTTCTGCTTCAGCAATTAAATGCGTTAAGTCTGCCATGTTGTTTCAATCTTTTAATTATGATTAATGCTATAGAATTTAAAATCGAATTTAAAATCAAAGCAGCGCCAATAATAGCGCCCAATAGATTTTTGTAATACATTGATTTGCATGTAAAAATTGCAAAGTTGGATTTTACAGCAAAAAAAAGAGGCCGAAGCCTCTTTTTTTCATCAAACTTAAATTAAGTTTGAAAAGTACTTACCTACCTACTTATGCTGCTAAACCAGCTTTTGCTAATTCTACGAATTTTGCAAATGCAGCTTTATCAAACACAGCCAAGTCAGCTAATACTTTACGATCCACTTCGATCGCAGCTTTTTTCAAGCCATTCATGAAACGGCTATATGTCAAACCGAACTCACGTGAGCCAGCATTGATACGTGCAATCCACAATGTGCGGAATTGACGTTTCTTTTGACGACGGTCACGATAAGCGTATTGACCCGCTTTCATTACCGCCTGTTTAGCTACGCGGTAAACGTTTTTACGACGACCACGGTAGCCTTTAGCTGCTTTTAATACTTTTTTGTGTCTAGCGCGAGCGATGACACCACGTTTTACTCTAGGCATGTTCTACTCCTATTGTGTTGGCATCATAGCGCGGACGCGCTTGACATCAGTTGAAGAAATGATCGCCGTGCCGCGTAATTTACGCTTTTGCTTGGTGGTCTTTTTCGTTAGGATATGGCGCAAGTGAGAGTGTGTACGCTTCACTTTACCATTACCCAAGAATTTAAAGCGCTTTTTGGCGCCGCTCTTGGTTTTCATCTTTGGCATTTTGTTCTCCTTAGAGTGGTTAAGAGTGCCTAGGCATGCCGTTTAGCCGTATCACTCAGGGGTACTACTTACTACTTCTTTAGCGTAATCACTGTAGTATCAAACAGTCATTACTTAACTTTTTTAATCGGACCCAGTACCATCACCATTTGGCGACCTTCCATTTTTGGGTACTGTTCAACGATTGCGTATTCTTTCAAATCTGCTTCAACACGTTTTAGCAAAGCCATACCAAACTCTTGGTGCGTGATTTCACGGCCTCTAAAGCGCAAAGTAATTTTTGCTTTATCGCCATCTTGAATAAATCGAATGATATTGCGCACTTTGATGTTGTAATCGCCATCATCCGTACCTGGACGGAACTTGATTTCTTTTACAACCACTTGCTTTTGTTTAAGCTTAACTTCGTGCTGTCTTTTACTTTCGGCATATTTAAACTTGCCGTAGTCCATCAATCTACAAACAGGTGGCGCCGCATTTGGCGCTATCTCTACAAGATCAATGTCAGCTTCTTCCGCCTTTGCAAAAGCTTCAGCTAAACTCACAATACCTAAGGGCTCACCCTCAACACCCACCAAACGAACCTGTTGCGCTGTAATGTCGCCATTGATTCGGGTTTCTTTTTCCTGTGCTATATCAAATTCTCCAAATAGTTAAGCCGTGCACCTGTATGTTTAAACCTTAGCTTCAATCTCTGCTTTTAGGCGCTCAACTAACGCGTCAATCGGCATAGAACCTAGGTCTTCACCTTTTCTGGTACGCACGGCCAAATGTCCTGCTTGCATTTCGCGCTCACCTGCAACGAGCAGATAAGGCATTTTCTGCATGCTATGTTCACGTATTTTATAGGTAATCTTCTCATTTCTCAAGTCAAATTCGCATCGAATGCCATTTTGCCTCAAAGTTTCAACTACTTGGCGCACATAATCTGCCTGGCTTTCAGAAATATTCAACACCATCACCTGCACCGGCGCTAGCCAAAGTGGCATTGCACCTGCGTAGTTTTCAATCAAGATACCGATAAAGCGCTCCATCGAACCAACAATTGCGCGATGCAACATTACTGGACGCTGACGTGTGTTATCTTCCGCCACGTACTCTGCACCTAAACGTTCTGGTAAGTTAAAGTCTAGCTGGATGGTACCGCACTGCCAGAGGCGACCCAAGCTATCTTTTAATGTAAATTCAATTTTAGGGCCATAAAAGGCCCCCTCACCCGGCTGTAAATCAAAAGCCTGATTGTTTTTATTTAATGCATTTGCCAACGCTGCTTCCGCTTTGTCCCATGTTTCATCAGCACCTACACGTTTTTCTGGGCGTGTTGATAGCTTAACCAACACATCATTAAAGCCAAAATCACCGTAAGCCTTATAAAGCATCTGGATAAAGTCAGCCACTTCTGCTTCAACCTGATCTTCGGTACAAAAGATGTGCGCATCATCTTGCGTAAAGCCACGCACACGCATCAAACCGTGCAATGAACCTGATGGCTCGTTACGGTGGCAAGAACCAAACTCAGCCAAACGCAAAGGCAAATCGCGATAGCTATGCAACTGGTTATTAAAAATCTGCACATGACCAGGACAGTTCATCGGCTTCACCGCATACTCACGGTTCTCAGATGAAGTCACAAACATGTTGTCACGGTAATTTTGCCAGTGGCCAGATTGCTCCCAAAGCGTTTTATCCATGACCGTTGGCGTGCGCACTTCCTGATAGCCAAAGTCTTTAAACATTTGACGCATGTATTGCTCAATCTCTTGCCATATACTCCAGCCGCGTGGATGCCAAAACACCATACCTGGTGCATTATCCTGCATATGGAAGTAATCCAGTTGTTTACCCAATTTACGATGATCGCGCTTTTCTGCTTCTTCAAGCTGGAACAAATGAGCCTCTAACTCTTCTTTGTTACGCCATGCAGTACCATATACACGCTGCAACATCTCATTATTGCTATCACCGCGCCAATATGCGCCAGCCAGCTTCATTAGCTTGAATGATTTGATCTTACCTGTGCTTGGTACGTGTGGGCCACGGCATAGGTCAGTAAAGTTGCCCTCTGTGTATAGAGAAACATCTTCGCCAGCCGGAATAGATTCGATAATTTCAGCTTTATATTGCTCGCCGATGCTTTTGAAATAGGCCACAGCTTCATCACGTGGCAATACTTTTCTGGTAACAGGCTCGTCTTTCTTCGCGAGCTCAGCCATTTTTTTCTCAATGGCAATTAAATCTTCTGGTGTAAACGGGCGCTTATATGAGAAATCGTAATAGAATCCATTGTCAATCACAGGGCCAATTGTGACTTGTGCATCTGGGAACAACTCTTTCACTGCATACGCCAACAAATGCGCTGCTGAGTGACGAATCACTTCCAAGCCTTCCGGATTTTTGTCAGTAATAATGGCTAAGTCGCTATCAACCTCAATTAAATAGCTGGTATCCACTAATTTATCATTCACCTTACCTGCCAGCGCTGCTTTGGCTAAGCCAGCACCGATATTCATGGCGACCTCAGCCACGGTGACTGGCTGATCAAAACTACGTTGCGACCCATCGGGCAGGCGAATGACTGGCATACAATTTCTCTCTAAAACATAAAAGCCGCAAGCGGCTTTTGAATAACGTAAGGGATAAAGCAGGAATTATCGCACAGCAGGATAAAAGACTGCAATTTATCGCATGCAATTATCGCCCTATCAACAATTAATGATAAGTTCGTGCAAACTGCATAAATTTAGTGCATTAAAAAACCACTTCAATATTGAAGTGGTTTAAATTTGGTAGGCAGTAGCAGATTCGAACTGCTGACCTCTTGGATGTCGACCAAGCGCTCTAACCAACTGAGCTAACCGCCTATACTTGATATTGCCCTACGCACAACAAAGCATTTATTACTTTTATTTACTTGGCAATTCTAAACAGGGCACGATTTTAGCTGATTGTGACATCAGGCGCAAACAGAAATAACAGCAGCTCAGCAAAAACAATCACAATAATCATAGTATTTTCTGAGAAACTTAAAATACCAAGTTTGATAATGGTAATTATAGATACGCCTATGGATATAGCGCCTATAAATATAATTAGTGCAATAGTAAATTTTGGTACAGACTAGGGCTCGCATAGCCGTCTGCCGGCAACTGTTGCTGAACTTGGTAAGCACGCACTGCAGCCTGTGTCTGTAATCCAGGCAGTCCATCTGCCACTCCTGCATCAAAACCACGGGCATTTAATTGATTCTGCAGGTCTAGCATCTGTTGATAGCTAAGTGCGCCGCCCTCAGCAAAATCTCCGCCCATGATCGCTGACTCTTGGTTTAAAAGTTTAGCCAGCTGCGCGACTGAAAGTGCATAGTTAACCGAACGGTTCCACTGCATAATGATGTCAAAATTATCAAACACCATAAATGCAGGCCCTTGCCAGCCTTGTGGCAACAAGAGAGAAGCCGTCGCTGTTGCATTTGACAACAAATCAGATACTTGCGTACGTACTACATCATTATTCAGCACCGATTGTGATGCTGTTGAATTCACGCGCTCAGCTACAGCATCAACACCTGCTGCTACGGACTCTTCATTACTAGCAAGCGGATAAGCCTGCACCCCTAATTTAGCCCATGCTAGCGGCGTTTTCTTGATTGCCAACTGTGCACTTTGCCAATCAAAGCTCGCTGGCAATTTGACCTCCAGCATCGCCGGCGCACCTGCTTGCCACCCTATACTCGCAAGATAATGTGCTGCGGAGGCAAAAGCATCTGGCAGTGAGTTGGTTACATCAATCAACCCATCGGCATCACCATCCACGGCATAAAGCATAAAGGTAGTGGGCATAAACTGCATATTGCCAAAAGCACCAGCCCAAGAGCCTTTAAAGCTTTCAGCGTCAACATAGCCAAGGTCTACCATCAACAGCGCATCTAGCAATTGTGATTTAAAGAAATCAGCGCGGCGCCCTTCATAAGCCAGCGTAGCTAAGGCAGACAGAATATCAATATTGCCCTGCACATTGCCGTATTGCGTTTCCATGCCCCAAAATGCAATAAGCACCTGCTTGGGTACGCCATACTGGGCTTCAATCTGCGCCAATAGCGCCTGATGCTTAAGCAACAAGGCGCGCCCTCTTTGTACTTTCCTATCATCTACACGTTGAGCAAAATACTCTAAAAATGGACTGATAAACTCAGGTTGCGCCCTATCCAACTTAATCACGTTCGGTAAATACACTGTGCGATTTACAAAGCTCAGTGTGGTTTCATCCGCCATACCAAGCGCCTTGGCTTCGTACCTTACATTTTCAAGCCAAGTATAAAAATCTTCTTTGGCTACCACATTGCTCGCAAACAGCAACATACAGCCCATCAACATCAATTGTAAATGTTGCAGCATAGTCAGGTGTTTAATCATGCGCCAGCTCCGACAGCAGCGCTTGATAGCCTACTTGGTAATCAGGATATTGCAGCACAAAACCGGTTGCCAGCATGGCTTGGTTACTTAGCCGCTTTCCACCACTCGCTATTGGCGCCTCAGAGGGTGTCAATTTCAGTTGAACTGCAATCCAGTTCAGTACTTCATACTGTCTAACAGGTTGCGAGTCAGTCACAATATAACAAGGCTTAATCTGCTGACCAGCAAAAACCTGCTGTATCAGATACACCATAAAATTTGCTGCATCATCGCGGTGGATGCGATTGGTCCAGCCGTCGTAAGCTGGCCAACGTTCTGGTGCTTTTGCCAGATTAATCATGCGCAAACGCCCTGGTCCATAAATGCCAGATAGCCTTAGTACCGTAGCGCCACAGGATAGTGTATTTAATAAAGACTCAGCCTCTAACAGACGCTCACCACCAAAATCAGTTGGATCAGCAGTGACCATTTCGTTTAACAGCTCATCTGTTTGTTGACCGTAAACGCGCGTACTTGAAACAAAAAATACATGTTTCAATTGCGGATTATCACGCTGCGTTTGCAATATATTGCGCAGCCCATCAACATAAGCCTGCTGGTATTGCGCATCAGTTTGACCACCAGCAGCGACGCAATACACCAGAATATCCGGTTGAATCATACGTAAGGCATCTAACGAACTGGGCATTGTTACATCAGCTTGAATCATATGCGCCTGCGCTGTAGCCTTTGGCGTTCTGGCAACCGCATAAACTTCTGCGTTTGAGTTAGTTAAACGCTTGGCTATGGCGCTGCCTAAATCACCATAACCTACGATTAATACTTTTGATGGCGGCGTTTTATCCATGTTGCTGTATATATCTTTCGGCAAGAAACAGCGCGACGATGGTCTTGCTATCGGTAATTTCACCTTGCAGCACAAGTTGTATCGCGTCTGCTAACGATAGATCAAATACCTCTAAAGCCTCATCCTCATCACATTGGCTAGTACCGGCAGTCAGGTCACGTGCCAAGTAGATATGTATCACTTCATTGGAGTAGCCTATACATGGGTGTTGCTCGCCGAGCTTTAGCCAATCCTTGGCAATATATCCGGTCTCTTCCAGTAACTCTCGCTGGCCAGTCTGCAATGTTGCCTCATTTGCATCTATCTTACCTGCAGGTAACTCAATAAAGACCTGATGTAATGGATACCTAAACTGACGTTCAAATACGATATTGCCACTAGCTAATACAGCAACAACAACTACTGCACCAGGGTGTGTCACATATTCACGTTGACTGATATTGCCATTAGGCAAACGTACTTGATCACGCTTAACACAAAGAAAATCGCCTTGCGCTAAATCCTCTGTACTAATGCAATGCTCAGTCAAGTCCATGTAAAAACCTTTTAATTGCTAATTTCAAAATAGTGATGCGCTGTATGCCTGTAACAGGTTGGATAAAGCAATTAGTGATAGAAGATAATAGCAAAAGACTAAACTTCAAGTAAGGCTGATGATTAAACGACTTTAAGCACTAACACTAGCATGGGAAAATACTAGCGTTAGCGATTAAATGGAATGGTTAGATAGTTTTCTTCCACAGTACTTTGTATACAAAGCCCGGAAATGCAAAAACCAAGAACAAAAAGCTGGTGACAGCGTAAAACTCCCAGTCCTGCGGGGCAGCCTGACCAAAGGTTGCACGCTCCGCATACTGCGCTAAAACACCCACCAAGAAGTAGAGGATGATAAGCTCAAGCAGGCACCAAGCTATATTTTTGGTGCCGGTTGCGGCCTTGAGCGGAATGATATAAAACAGCTTATCTGAAAACCAAGGCAGGTTCGCAGCCAAGAACATAATGCCTAGCAATACCCAAATAGTCATTTAACTTAAGCTTCTGCTGATAGCGTAAAAACAGATAGTCATTAACCCTTGCGGCATGATGCCAATTGCCAATAAAGCTAAAGCATTCATGCTTAGAATAACGCGCATATCGAATGGCGCTGTAATCGGACTATTATCTTCTGGTTCATCAAAGTACATCAATTTGATAACGCGTAGGTAGTAAAACGCACCTATCACTGCCATTAGTACAGCAAACACCACCACCCACAGGAAGCCAGCCTGCAATGCCGCCTGTAACACAGCGAACTTAGCATAGAAGCCCAATGTTGGTGGAATGCCTGCCATGCTGAACATCACGATTAACATTAAAAACGCTACCCAAGGACTGCGCTGATTCAGGCCTTTTAAATCACTCAAGTTTTGTGCTTCAAAACCCTTACGTGATAACAGCAGAATAATACCGAAACCGGCTAGCGTCATTACCACATAGCTAGCGATGTAGAACAAAGCGGAGATATAGCCGTTGCCGCTTGCACTCATCAAGCCTAGCAGCACAAAACCCACGTGAGAAATTGTAGAGTATGCCAACATACGTTTAAGGTTAGTTTGGGCAATCGCCGTCACGTTACCCAGTACGATAGATAACACTGCCATAATTAATAGCATTTGCTGCCAATCTATAGCCATAGTCTGTAGCGACTGAGCCAACAAACGAATCACAAAAGCAAAAGCTGCTAACTTAGGCACTGAGCTAATCAACATGGTTACTGCTGTAGGTGAGCCTTCGTAAACATCTGGCACCCACATCTGGAACGGCACCGCACCCAACTTAAATGCCAAGCCAGCCACAATAAATACCAAACCTAATACCAATACGGCATGGATGCCACTGCCATTCATTAACACATGATTAATGTCAGAGATATTCAAGCTGCCGGTCATGCCGTAAATCATACTCATACCGTATAGCAGCATGCCTGATGCCAAAGCGCCCAACACGAAGTATTTCATAGCAGCTTCGGTCGCAAAATGATTATCGCGATCGAGTGCAACCAAAGCATATAAGCTAAGAGATAACAGTTCTAAACCGACATACAGGGTGAGCATGCTCTGGCCAGAAACCATAATCATCATGCCCACAACAGAGAACAAGACTAACGCATAGAATTCACCGCGAAACATATTGCGTAACTGTATATATTGTCTGGTGTAAACAAAGATCAATGAAGTGCCCACGTAAATCATTAACTTCAGCACATCAGACATTGCATCATCTACAAAAGCACCTGTAAATGCATAGCCGACGCTAGGCACATGTGTAGTCACTGTAAAATAGGCAGCTAACAGCAAGCCTAGCTGAGACAATCCGTAAATAGCAATGCGATTAGACTGTTTTAAAAACAGATCAGTAATCAATACTAGCATTGCCATCCCTAACAGGATGATTTCAGGTAAGGCGGTAATGAGGTCGTAACGTATATTTTCCATGACTTATAAGCCTGCTGGCAGCTTGCTATTTGCTAGATGTGAAAGAAGTTGAGTAACCGTTGCATTGGTCATATCTGTGAGTGGCTGTGGGTAGATACCTACGGCCAGCACTAAGATTGCCAATATTGCTAAGATAAAGAACTCACGTTTGTTTAAATCTTTAAGCGCTTGCACATTAGCGTTAGCAACCTCACCGTAAAATACGCGCTTAACCATCCATAAAGTATAAGCAGCGCCGAAGATTAGCGTAAATGAAGCCAAGAACGCGTACCAGAAGTTAACTTGGATTGCGCCTAAAATCACCATAAACTCACCGACAAAACCAGAAGTACCAGGCAAGCCGCTGTTCGCCATTGCGAACAATACCGCGAATGCTGCAAATGCTGGCATCGTGTTTGCCACACCACCGTAAGCGTCAATCTGGCGGCTGTGTACTCGGTCATACAGTACACCCACGCACAAGAACATCGCTGAGGAAATGAAACCATGAGAAATCATTTGTACAACAGCGCCTTCCAACCCTAAGTTATTAAAGATAAAGAAACCTAAGGTAACAAAGCCCATGTGTGAAATTGAAGAATAAGCAATCAGCTTTTTCATGTCTTTTTGCACCAGTGCCACCAATGCAATATACACAATCGCAATCAGTGACAATGTAATCATGAAACCTGATAAGTAATGGGCAGCATCAGGCGCAATTGGCATAGCAAAGCGCAAGAAGCTGTAACCACCTAATTTCAGCGCAATTGCCGCCAACACTACAGAACCGCCTGTTGGCGCTTCAACGTGGGCATCCGGCAACCAGGTATGCACTGGCCACATTGGAATTTTTACCGCAAATGCCGCAAAGAACGCCAAGAAAATCAGCACTTGAACATTCAGAGGCAGTGGCAACTGATAATAGTCTGAAATCGCGAAGCTACCGGTTTGATGGAACATATAAATAAACGCAACCAGCATGAGCAATGAGCCAAGCAGCGTGTACAGAAAGAACTTAACCGTAGCATACACACGGTTGGGGCCGCCCCAAATACCAATCACCAAGAACATTGGGATAAGCATCGCCTCCCAGAAAACATAGTAGAGAATCGCATCCAATGTACTAAATACGCCAATCATGAGGCCGCTCATAATGAGGAATGAGGCCATATATTGGGCAACACGCTTCTCGATTACTTCCCATGCAGAAATCACAACAATTACTGTAGTAAAGCTAGTGAGCAAAATCAGAGGAATCGCAATACCGTCAGCACCTAAGTGGTAATGAATATTGAAAGACATAATCCACAAAAAACGCTCTTGGAACTGAAAGCCGCCATCAGCAAAGTTAAAGTGTGTATACAGCGGAATTGTGACCAAAAAGCTCACAACACTGCCGAACAAGGCTAACCATCGTGTGAGGTTAGGTTTGCTGTCATTTGCGGTAAAGAGTACCAACACGCCTGCCAATACTGGCAGCCAGATGGAAAAACTAAGGATATGTTGCAAAAAATATTCAAGCATTTTTTATACTTTAGAAAAGAATTAAATCTTTAAAAGACCAAGAGATAGCATTAAAAACACGCCAATAATCATCGCGAATGCATAGTGATAAATCAAACCAGTCTGAAGCTTGCGCACCACACCAGATAACTTGCCGATCAGATTAGCCGTACCATTCACCATAGCACCATCGATCACTTTAACATCGCCGATTTGCCAGAGTTTATTACCTATAAACCTTGAGCCTGCCGCAAAAAAACGATCATTAAAACTATCAAATCCGTATTTATTTTCTAAAATCTGATTAATCATGCTGAACTTAGCTTGAATCGCAGCAGGGATATCAGGACGCTTCATATAGAAGAACCATGCCAGCACCACCCCAGATGTAGCCAATGCAAACGGCAGCGTCATCAATCCATGAACAGCCATGCCTACAGGCGAATGGAAAATGGTATGCCAATGATGCGCAAGCTCATGCATTGCAGGGTGCGCATGTGCATCTACAAAAATAATACCTTTAAAGAAATCACCAAACAGCATCGGTTCAATTGCAAAGTAACCGATTGCTAACGATGGCACTGCCAAGAGAATTAATGGCAATTTAACCACCCACCCCGGCTCATGCGGATCATCCGTTGGACTTAAACCGTGATGATGTTCTTCATCATGATCATCATGGTGATGTGCGTCATGTTTAACTTCGCGCCACTTCTCTTTACCGTGAAACACCAAGAAGTACATACGGAAACTATAAAAAGCGGTTACGAACACACCGGTTAACACTGCAAAGTAAGCGAAACCGCTACCAGCTACTGTAGAGAACTTCGCTGCTTCAATAATGCTGTCTTTAGAGTAGAAACCTGACAACAATGGTGTACCAATTAAGGCTAATGAGCCGATTAGAGAGGTAATCCATGTTATCGGCATATACTTTTTCAGATTGCCCATATTACGGATATCTTGATCATGATGCATGCCCATAATCACAGAACCAGCACCTAAGAACAGCAATGCCTTAAAGAATGCATGGGTCATTAAGTGAAATATAGCAACCGAGTAAGCTGATGCGCCTAATGCAACAGTCATATAGCCTAATTGTGACAACGTAGAGTAAGCCACCACACGTTTAATATCGTTCTGGATGATGCCCAAAAAGCCCATAAACAATGCAGTGATGCTACCGATAACAATCACAAAGGATAATGCAGTAGATGACAGCTCAAATAGTGGTGACATACGCGCCACCATAAAGATACCTGCGGTCACCATAGTTGCGGCATGGATCAACGCTGAAATTGGAGTTGGACCCTCCATTGAGTCAGGCAGCCATACGTGTAAAGGCACTTGTGCAGATTTACCCATGGCGCCAATAAACAGCAAGATGCAAGTCACTGTCATCAACGACCATGATGCATTGCCAATCAGGTTGATTTTGGTGTCTGCCATTGCAGGCGCTACTGAAAACACCGCTGCATAGTCAAGGCTGCCAAAGTGGAACAAAACCAAGCCTATGCCTAACAGAAAGCCAAAGTCACCCACACGGTTTACTAAAAATGCTTTTAAGTTAGCGTAGATAGCGGTTGGGCGTGTGTACCAGAAACCAATCAATAAGTAAGAAACCAAACCTACTGCTTCCCAGCCAAAGAATAGTTGCATGAAGTTATTGCTCATCACCAACATCAGCATTGAGAAGGTAAACAACGAGATATAGCTGAAGAAACGTGCGTAGCCTTTATCTTCGTGCATATAACCGATGGTATAAATATGAACCATTAATGAAACAAAGGTCACCACTACCATCATCATGGCACTGAGCCTATCGATTAAGAAGCCGATTTCAAACGAAAAATTTCCACTCTTCAACCAAGAATAGACCGTTTCATTATAAGGTTGGCTAACCATGGCATCTTTTAGCACATACACCGACAAGGCAAAAGAAATCGCCACACCAGCAATGGTCACCACATGGGCTGCGGCTCTAGGCAAATACTTGCCAAACAGACCGATAATCATTGCGGCCAATAATGGAAGCAAAGGAATTGCAAGATAGATTTGTTGCATACTCATGCTAAACACTTAGCCTTTCAAACTGTCTAAATCGTCAACGTTGATAGTGCGTAAATTTCTAAACAACACAACCAAGATTGCCAAACCGATAGCAGACTCTGCAGCAGCTACCGTTAAAATGAAAAATACAAAAACCTGACCTGCAATATCATTCAGATAATGTGAGAAAGCAATAAAGTTAAGGTTAACTGCCAATAGCATTAACTCAATCGCCATCAATAAAATAATCACATTTTTACGATTCAAGAAAATACCAACCACGCTAATCGCAAATAGCAATGAACCTAAAATCAGATAGTGAGATAAACCGACCATTATTTAGCCCCTTTATCATCAGCCTGCGCTGATGTATCTACCACATCATTTTTTTCCACTTCGGCTTCCATTTTTACAATTCTTAGGCGGTCTGCTTTTTTAACCAGTACCTGTTTCGCTGGATCCATAGACTTACTATCTTTGCGATCACGTAGAGTCAGCGCGATGGCGGCCACAATAGCCACCAACAATACTACTGATGCCAATTCAAAAGGTAGCAAATAATCGGTATATAACACACGACCTAGCTCTGCCGTGTTGCTGTAATCAGCAGGATGAGCAGCTGGCGATGGAACCACATCAGCGCCAAAATTACGTGCGCCTACAATCATCACCATTTCTACCGCCATCAAGCCGCCTACTGGCAAGGCAACCGGCAAGGCTTTCCAGAAACCTTCGCGCAATTTATCCAGATTGATATCCAGCATCATCACCACAAACAAGAACAGCACCATCACCGCACCCACGTACACCAATACCAGTGCGATTGCTAGGAACTCAGCCTCAAGCAACAGCCAAATACCCGCCGCAGTAAAGAACGCCAATACAAGATAGAGCGCCGCATAAACAGGATTACGTGTGGTAATAACACGTAATCCTGCGATCAGCAGGATGGTTGCGAGCGTATAAAAAACGATGTCTTGAAAATGCAAGCCAAAAAATGTCATATTTTTAAATGGTTATCTGTTAAAAGTACTTAAACGATGTATGAAGGCTTTATTATTAATAATTAGCATCAAATGCTTAATCTTATTACTACTTATCTAAATAGTTTGTTATCTATATTGCTTATCTTGCGCTCTATCTGCCGCAATTTGTTTCTCATGTTTGTCACCTACCGCCAATAGCATCTCTTTGGTATACAGCAAATCACCACGTTGCTCACCGTGATAATCAAACACACGCGTCTCTACAATAGAGTCTACAGGGCAAGACTCTTCACACAAACCACAGAATATACATTTGGTCAGGTCAATATCGTAACGTGTGGTGCGACGCGTATTATCTTCACGTTGCTCAGACTCAATCGTAATCGCCATCGCAGGACACACGGCCTCACACAACTTACAAGCAATGCAACGCTCTTCACCATTCGGGTAACGACGCAATGCATGCAAACCACGGAATCGATTTGATTGAGGTGTATTTTCCTCTGGGTATTGAACCGTAATTTTAGGTGCAAAAAAGTAACGGCCTGTAAGCGCCATGCCCTTTAGCAACTCCCATAACATTAAGCTACCTAATGTTTGTTTAATCGATTTAATCATAATTTATTCAAAACCTAATCACTAAACTCAGCGAAAAAAACCTAGTGAAAGAAAACTTTAGTGAAACAAATGAGCCCAAGGAGTTTGCATCATGCCACCTACAAACACAATCCACACAATAGTAATTGGAATAAACACTTTCCAACCTAAACGCATAATTTGGTCATAGCGATAGCGCGGGAAAGTTGCCCTAAACCATAAGAATAAGAATAAAAGGAAGCCAACTTTAGCCAGCAACCATAAGAAACTGTCTGGAATAAATGGCACAGGCGATAACCAGCCACCTAAGAACATCAATGCTGCCAGCATTGAAACTAGAATCATGTTGGCATACTCAGCCAAGAAGAATACTGCAAACGCCATCCCTGAGTATTCAACGTGGAAACCCGCAACAATTTCAGACTCACCCTCGGCTACGTCAAATGGTGCGCGGTTCGTTTCAGCAACTGCACTAATAAAGTAAACAATAAACAAAGGGAATAATGGAATGAAGTACCAATGCCAGAAACCACCTTCTTGTCCTAAAACAATTTTGCCTAGGTTTAAACTGTTAGCGCACATCAACACGCCCACTAGTGCAAAACCCATCGCAATTTCGTATGAAACGATTTGTGCGGCTGAACGCAAGCTACCTAAGAATGCATATTTAGAGTTAGATGCCCAGCCCGCGATAATCACGCCATAAACAGCCACGGAGGTCATGGCAAGGATATAAAGCAAGCCTGCATCTACATCTGCGAGCACCATATTCAAATCAAACGGAACAACCGCCCAAGCTGCAAATGCCGGAGCGATTGCCAACACTGGACCTAACAGGAACAATGCCTTATTAGAAGCCGTAGGCAGAATCACTTCTTTAAACAAGAGCTTGATACCATCTGCTAGCGGCTGAAGCAAACCGAAGTAACCAACGCGGTTAGGACCGATACGCACTTGCATATAGCCGATCACTTTACGCTCAGCTAACGTTAGGTAAGCAACAGCGCCCATCAGCGGCGCCACGATTGCAACAATTTTAATCAAAGTCCAGCCAGTGATTTCAACTGCTGGCCAGTAACTACCAAATAGATTTGATAACCATTCCATTAGGCACGCGCTTCCGTAATGTTTTTATTAATATCCAGTAATTGCTGTGGAGACAGTTTTTCAACTGTGATATCTCCCATTAAATCACCAAGACCGATGGTCGCCTCGTGTGCAGCTGCCACACGCACACAACCCATCGCCACATGATCATCTAAACGTACGGTTAATACCGCACTACCCTTGTCTTGTTTAACCAACACATGGTCACCTTCAACCAAGTCTAAAGCTGCTAACTGACGGCTGCACATACGTGCCATTGGTTTGATGTTGTATTTGGTTTTTTGTAATGGTGGTGCGCGTCGTACAATCGGATCAGACTCATATTGCGGCACTTCACCAATACGTTGCAGACCATCATGTTTGATATTCACCTGAATTTCAACCAACTCTCTCAAATTGTTATTCAAACTACGCCAAACGACAGCAGATGGCTTCTCGCCTACAAAAATCGCATCTTTAACTTGCTCGCTAGATTCAAAATCAAACCCAGCTAAACCTAAGGTATTGGCTAACACACGCAATACTTTCCATGCTGGGCGAGACTCACCTAAAGGTCTAACTGCCGCAGCAAAACTCTGCACACGTCCCTCCATGCTCATGAAAGTGCCTGAGGTTTCGGTGAACGGGGTGATAGGTAATAAAATATCCGCATTGTCTAGTGCTTGTGATTTATAAGCAGTCAGCGCAACCACACACTCAGCTTTTTCCATCGCAGCTTTTGCTAATGCAGCATGCTGACAATCAAGCTCAGGCTCAATATTTAATAACAGATAAGCTTTGCGTGGTATTTCCAGCATTGCGCGCGCGTGCATACCAGTACTTGATGGCATTACCCCCATCATATGCATACCAGTACTATTTGCCGCGGCTGGCAAGATACCGCCTTTAGCGCCAGTAATGCCGCCAATAGCCTCCGCCATACTGTACATTTCAGTAAAGCGTGGATCGCTTAATGCCATATTACCCAAGAAAATACCCACTTTTGGTGCGATTAAGTCATAGTCTTTGCCATGACCAGCCAAGCTCTCTGCGATTGCCTGTGTGTTTGGACGTACTTTAATGTCATCCAACAACGCAGTAAGTGATGGCGGTAAGCATAGTGACAAACGTTGCAAGCCAGACATCGCTTTCAAGATTTGACCCAGCACATTGACCATGTCGTTTGGACGCACAATCACTTTATGCGCAATATCCATCAACGGATCATTATCCAGAGGACTTACCACAGATAGCTCAGCACCATTCGCCACAGCTCTACGGAAGCGCTGTGCCAATAATGGATGCTCATTACGCAAATTAGAGCCAATCACAATAATACGGTCTAGCTCTTCAATTTCATGGATATTACAACCCATCCATGGGGTACCTAAACGCTTACCATCTAATCTAAAGTCAGTTTGGCGCAAGCGATAATCCACATTGCCGCAAGCCAAGCCATTCGCTAGCTTCTTAGCAAGGAAACCTTCTTCCATGGTGCTATTTGGTGAAACCAACACACCTAATGCTTCGCCACCATGTTCATTGGTGATATCTTTTAATTGGCCAGCAGCGAATTCAAGCGCAGTTTTCCAATCGGTTTCTACCCATGCACCATTGTGTTTAATCATTGGTACTTTGAGGCGGTCAGGACTGTTAAGACCTTCGTATGAGAAACGGTCACGGTCAGACAACCAGCATTCGTTGATACTTTCTTTTTCACGCGGTAACACACGCATGACTTTATTGTCTTTCACGTGTACTTCAATATGTGAGCCTAAGCTATCATGTGCTGCGATACTTGGTCTGCGTGTTAATTCCCAGCTACGTGCTGAGTACCTGAACGGTTTGCTTGTTAACGCGCCAACTGGACACAAATCAATAATGTTGCCAGATAATTCCGAGTTAACACTTTTATCTACATATGCGGTAATTTCAGCATGTTCGCCACGGCCAATCATGCCTAGCTCTTGCATACCGCCCACTTCTTTTAAGAAGCGCACACAACGCGTACATTGAATACAGCGCGTCATGTCGGTACTGACTAATGGACCGATGTTTTTGTTAAATACCACACGCTTTTCTTCGGTGTAGCGAGAGCCACTCACACCGTAAGCAACAGCAACGTCTTGTAAATCGCACTCGCCACCCTGATCGCAAATTGGGCAATCTAACGGGTGATTAATCAGTAAAAACTCCATCACACTTTGCTGCGCTTCAATCGCAGATTTTGATCGCGTGAATATCTTCATGCCGTCAGCAACCGGAGTTGCACATGCAGGCAATGGCTTGTTAAATTTTTCCACCTGCACCAAACACATGCGACAGTTTGCTGCCACGGATAATTTAGGGTGGTAGCAAAAACGTGGAATCGCAATACCGACCTTATCAGCTGCATCAATAATGGTGCTGCCGTGCTCGACTTCTATCGATTTACCATCTATTTCAATATTCAACATTATGTATTTTTACCGTCTTTACAGTTATTTACCGTCAACCATGCTCTTGCCGTGCTGAATGTAGTATTCAAACTCAGGCCTGAAATGCTTAATAAAACTTAACACTGGGGTTGCCGCCGCCTCACCAAGCGCACATATCGTACGACCTGCGATATTGTTACTTACATCCGTGAGCAAATCCAAATCTTCCATTTTGCCCTGACCTTTAACGATACGGTCAATCACACGATACACCCAGCCAGTACCCTCACGACAAGGCGTACATTGACCACAGCTTTCCTCATAGAAGAAATAAGCCAAACGATGCAAGGCTTTTACCATGCAAGTTGTATCATCCATCACAATCATTGAGCCAGCGCCCAAGCTAGATCTGGCTTTACTTAAACCATCGTAATCCATGGTGGCACCCATAATTGCGGATGCAGGCATCACCGCAGTCGATGGTCCGCCAGGAATCACCGCCTTCAATTGACGGCCTTTCCAGATGCCACCTGCCAAAGCTAATAGCTCAATAAATGGCATGCCCATTTTAACTTCGTAGTTGCCTGGTTTTTCAACATGACCAGAGATAGAGAACAACTTGGTACCACCAGAATTTGGAACGCCTAAATCAGCAAATGCCTGACCGCCGTTTTGCATAATCCAAGGGATGCTAGTGTAGCTTTCTGTATTATTGACATTGGTCGGCTTACCAAACACACCATAACTTGCTGGGAATGGTGGTTTAAAACGTGGCTGACCCTTTTTGCCTTCGATTGATTCGATCAATGCAGTTTCTTCACCACAAATATAGGCGCCATAACCATGCACTGCGTACAAATCAAAACTGAAGTTTGTTCCAAATAGATTTTCACCTAGATAGCCGGCGGCTTTTGCTTCATGCAAGGCAGCCTCAAAGATTTCATAATCTTGCCAGATTTCACCATGGATATAGTTATAGCCTACACGCGCACCCAACGTATATGCAGCGATTGCCATACCTTCAATTAATTGATGCGGGTTGTAACGAATGATATCTCTGTCTTTAAAAGTGCCAGGCTCGCCTTCGTCAGTGTTACAAACCAGATACTTCACACCGTCAAAATAACGCGGCATGAAACTCCACTTAAGACCGGTAGGAAAACCTGCACCACCACGACCGCGTAAGCCAGAGGTTTTCACTTCAGTAATAATATCGGTAGGCTTAACTTTTTCGGTGACCACACGCTTCAGTGCGGCATACCCACCCAACTTCAGGTAAGTTTCCAATGACGCTGGATTTTCCTCGGTTAGCGTACGTAGTGTAACTAAAGTTTGTCCAGCCAAATCTGTTTTCACAACTGGCTTGCTAGAAGCGACCATTATTTAAGCCCCTCTATAATTGCATCCACTTTGTCTGTGGTTAAAAACTCATGCATTTCTGTATTATTGACGTGCATCAACGGCGCACCACCGCAACAACCCATGCACTCACCTTCTTTTAAACAAAACTTACCGTCTGATGTAACTTCATTAAATCCTACGCCAAGCTTGTTCTGCAAATGGCTAACGATTTCATCAGAACCGCGTAGCATGCATGAAATATTAGTGCAGATCGTTACTTTATATTTACCTACTGGCGACAAGTCATACATATTGTAAAAAGTTGCCACTTCCATCGCTGCAATTTCAGGCATGCCTAAATATTGCGCCACCTCTGTAATACTCTCTTTTGACAACCAGCCACGTTCAGTTTGTACGATACGTAAGGCACTCATCACCGCAGCCTGCCGTTGATCAGCAGGATATTTGGTCAACTCATAATCTATTTTTGTGGTTGCTTCTGGGCTTAACATACTAATTAATTCCTACTCCAAGCAGCGCAACAGCGCACATGGCAATGACGAAAATGCTAACAACAACGAAGAAATATTGCAGGCTGCGTTCATCGGTCGATTTCTCCGAAAACGATATCTTGGGTACCGATAATTGCAACCAAGTCGGCAATCATATGGCCTTTGGTCATTTCATCCAGTGCTGCCAAATGTGGAAATCCTGGTGCACGGATCTTCAAACGGTATGGCTTATTCGCGCCATCTGACACCATGTAAATACCGAACTCACCCTTAGGATGCTCAACCGCAGCATACGCCTCACCAGCAGGCACATGAAAGCCTTCAGTGAAAAGTTTAAAGTGGTGAATCAGGTCTTCCATGTTGGTTTTCATACCTTCACGGTTTGGTGGCGCAACCTTATTATCTGAAGTAATCACAGGGCCTGGATTTTTACGTAACCAATCTACACACTGCTTGATGATGCGGTTAGATTGCCTGAACTCTTCCATACGTACTAAGTAACGATCGTAACAGTCACCATTAACACCTACAGGAATATCAAAATCCAAATCCGCATAAACTTCATAAGGCTGTTTCTTGCGTAAATCCCACTCGATACCCGAGCCACGCAACATTGGTCCAGTCATACCAAGTGCTAAAGCACGCTCTGGGCTCACCACACCAATACCCACTGTACGCTGCTTCCAGATACGGTTATCAGTCAGCAATGTTTCATACTCGTCGATATAAGTTGGGAAACGATTAGTAAAGTCTTCAATAAAATCTAAAAGTGAACCTTGGCGGTTCTCGTTTTGCGCTTTAACAGTTTTGGCATTGCGCATAGATGACACTTGATATTGCGGCATCGAGTTCGGCAAATCACGATAAACGCCACCTGGACGATAGTAAGCAGCATGCATACGCGCACCAGAAACTGCTTCATACACATCAAACAAATCTTCACGCTCGCGGAATGCATACAGGAATACTGTCATTGCACCTACGTCTAAGGCATGCGCACCTAACCACAACAAGTGATTCAGCACACGGGTAATTTCATCAAACATCACACGAATATATTGTGCGCGTATAGGAACTTCTAGCCCCAACATCTTTTCAATTGCCATTACATAGGCATGCTCATTAGACATCATGGACACGTAGTCCAACCTGTCCATATAAGGCACACTTTGTAAGTAAGTACGATTTTCAGCTAACTTCTCAGTGCCGCGGTGCAATAGACCAATATGTGGGTCAGCACGCTGAATCACCTCGCCATCCAATTCCAACACCAAGCGCAGCACACCGTGCGCTGCTGGGTGCTGTGGACCAAAGTTCATGGTGTAATTTCTAATCTCAGCCACGATGCGCTCCTTCACTACGAATCACGCGTGGTACGTTATTACGTAACTCAATAGAAACTGGCTGATAAATTACACGCTGCTGTTCGGGGTCATAACGCATTTCAACGTTACCTATCATAGGGAAATCTTTACGGAATGGATGACCAACAAAACCATAGTCAGTTAACAAACGACGCAAGTCTGGATGGTTTTCAAACATAATGCCGTACAGGTCAAACGCTTCACGCTCAAACCAATTGGCAACAGACCACACACCAACTAAAGTTGGCAATATTGGGAAATCTTCATCTTTAGCAAACACGCGCAAACGTAGGCGCTGATTCAAGGAGACAGAGAGAAAATGACAGACCACTGCATAACGCAAGCCATCATAACTGCCTTCACCGTACTCTTGATAATCCACACCGCACAAGTCAATTAACTGCTCAAACTTTAAAGCAGTAGCATCACGTAGCAACTGACAAACAGCGAGATAATCTTCGGCACGGCACTCAATAGTAACTTCACCCAGAGCCACAGTTTGCTTGGTAATTTTTTCACCAAGCACCGCCTGCAAACTGGCTAATAGCTGATCTAATTTAGCTGACATAATTTTGTTCTTAATTTAACAGACCGATTAACTTAACGGGCGATGGTGTTTGTACGTTTAATTTTATTTTGCAACTGGATAATGCCGTACAACAACGCCTCCGCAGTAGGCGGACAACCTGGCACGTAGACATCAACTGGAACAATACGATCACACCCGCGCACAACAGCATAAGAGTAATGATAATAACCGCCACCATTAGCACACGAACCCATGGAGATAACCCAGCGCGGCTCAGCCATCTGGTCGTACACCTTACGCAATGCGGGCGCCATTTTATTGACCAAAGTCCCAGCCACAATCATCACATCTGACTGCCGTGGACTAGGGCGAAATACGATACCAAAACGATCAAGATCGTAACGTGAAGCACCTGCATGCATCATTTCAACCGCACAACAGGCCAAACCAAAAGTCATCGGCCACAAAGAACCAGTACGGGTATAGTTAATCACCGTATCCAGCGTAGTGGTGACAAACCCTTTTTCTAAAACACCTTCAAGACTCATGATTCAATCAATCCCATTCCAATGCGCCCTTCATCCACTCATAGATGAAGCCAATCACAAGTACGCCTAAAAAAACCATCATAGCAAGGAAACCGAACAAGCCTATTTCCTGCAACACAACAGCCCACGGAAATAGAAATGCAATTTCCAAGTCGAACAAAATAAACAGGATAGCAACAAGATAGTAGCGCACGTCAAATTTCATACGCGCGTCTTCGAAGGCTTCAAAGCCACATTCATACGGGGAGTTTTTTGCAGAGTCAGGTCTGCTTGGGGAGACTAGTTTAGATAGGATTAGCGGGCCAACACCAACTGCCAAACCCACAAGAATGAACAACAATATTGGAAAATAATTTTCTAGCACTAACAAACCCCAGACTAAATCACTAAAGAATTTGCAACAATTAAAAGCACAGCACCATTACAGCCAGAACCAACCCACTTCGAGACTAGATATTCACTGCTTTCAACCAAAAAATCAAAACTTCCAAATGGTGCCGACGGAGAGACTCGAACTCTCACGACTTTCGTCACTACCCCCTCAAGATAGCGTGTCTACCAATTCCACCACGACGGCATATGCTTAAATTACATGATTATTTTGGCACAGCCTCAGTACTGGTTGTTTCTGTTGCAGTAGTTACTGCAGGTTTAGCAGCATCAACCGCTTGAGTTGACATTGCTTTAACCACGCTACCGCTACTAGCTTTATGACTCGACAAATAAGCCAAAGTTAAACTGGTAATAAAAAATACAAATACGAAACCCGCTGTTGCGCGACTCATAAAATTAGACGAGCCAGACACACCGAACAAACTACCTGATGCACCGCTACCAAAAGATGCGCCCATATCAGCGCCTTTACCATGCTGCAACAACACCAAGCCAATGACACCAGTAGCCGCCAGCACATGAATTACCAATACTATATTTTCCATTTTTAACCTTATACACCACCGCAACACTTGGGAGAAACCCCAGCCAAATCAACATGTTGACCGATATAAAACCTAAGATGCCGCCTGGCAAATTCCTTCAAATTCTTCTGCGCTTAATGAACACCTGCCAATTAAGCCACCATCAATATCCTGCATATTAAATAATTGTACCGCATTTTGCGGATTTACGCTCCCCCCATAAAGGATTTTCAAGCTGGCTGCCGCCTCTTGGTGATGGCTTGCTATCCTATGCCGAATAAACTCATGCATACTCTGCGCTTGATCTGGTGTAGCTGCCAAACCGGTGCCGATCGCCCAAATGGGTTCGTAAGAAATAATCGTATTGGCAAATACTTGCGCACCATATAGGTTAATAATGGTATCAATCTGTTTTGCAACCACCATCTCCATCACACCGGCCTCACGCTCGATTAATGTTTCACCGACGCAGAGTATTGGCACCAAACCGTGCGCTTTAGCTTGCATAAACTTGGCTGCAATATTTTCATCAGACTCGCAATAAGCCGTTGCGCGCTCTGAATGGCCAATAATCACATGAGTTGCGCCAAAGTCCTTCAACATACTTGCACTTACTTCACCAGTAAACGCTCCGACGACATCTTTACTTAGATTTTGAGCGCCCCATGCGATGGAGGTGTTTTGCAAAAGACTTTGCACTTGTGCAAGATATGGATATGGGACACAGACAACCACTTCAACATTTTTAAGTGTATCTAATCGATCAATATAAGTTTGCAGAAGCTGCTGATTCGTGGCTAAGTTGCCATGCATTTTCCAATTGGCAACGACTATTTTTCTAGGCATGCTACCCCTAATTTTTCTTGTGTTTTTAAACTAAAAGTATATGGCTTATGTACTTTAAGCAGGCGATACTGCCAGTGAAGTGATCACCGCTATTTTAATTAGCAACGGCCGTACAACATTGTAACTTAATTTTAGATGATGGGATTTAAGCACGAATAATAGTATGATTAATCATGATTAAAAAACTTGCAGTTATAACACTACTCATCATTTCACCTTGCTTTCATGCATTTGCCGATACTTCATCTGATGGATTTTGGAGTGATGTTAAAAACACGTTGTCCGAAACATGGAACAGCAGCGAGTACGAATTGTACGTACCAGTCAGCACATGGCACAACCGCCAGTTCTATGATAAGGAAAAAATAGATGGCTACAATGAGCAGCCATGGGGCCTAGGAATTGGTAAATATAGGTACGATGCCGATGGTGATTGGCATGGCATATACGCAATGGTATTTGCAGACTCACATAACGAGACGGAGCCTGTAGCGGGATACGCCTTTCAAAAAATGTGGCATGCCAATAATGACTTTCGCTTAGGCGCTGGCTACACGGTAGGGGTAACTTTACGTCAAGACTATCATTACCTGCCAATACCTGTGATTGCGCCGGTTGCATCTATTGAGTACAAGCAATTCGCGGTGCAATCTACCTATATTGTGGGCGGCCAAGGGAATGGCAACATTTTATTTACTTGGCTCAAATGGCAATTGAAGTAGCAATTAGTGCATTTAATTTGCACGCCCAAGTGTCAACTTAGACAATCATCTAGTACAAAACCCTATCGCTACGAGCTTAAATACACTGCATGATTAGCATAGGCTTAGTTGATTAATTTCGCTACGCACCGCAGTGATGAGCTCTGATGCAGTTAAACCGAGAGGCCCTACCCCCTGCGCAACCAGATAATCTGCCGCCGCACCATGCACATAGACACCAAGTTTAGCTGCGTGAACTGGCTCCAAGCCTTGTGCGATTAAACTTGCAATTACGCCAGTTAACACATCACCGGTGCCTCCTGTAGCCAGCGCAGAATTACCGGTGCTATTAATACAATAACTGCCATCTTGCTGGGCAATTACGGTACCTGCTCCTTTAAGCACACAAGTCACTTGTAGTGACTGTGCCAATTTAATGGCAGTTTCGACTCGCTGCTTTTGGATATCTGCCGAGCCGATAGCCATTAATCTTGCAGCCTCGCCCACGTGTGGAGTGATAACCGTTTGGGCATGTCGACTTTTCAATAGCTCTGTTAAATGATGATGTTGAGCGATTAAATTCAGCGCATCTGCATCCAGCACCAAAGGGCGTGCTTGAGCGAGCCAAAAAGTCAGTACGGCAATAGCTCTATCTGATTGACCCAAACCCGGGCCAATTGCGACAGCATCTAGCTGTGACAATGCTGCAATCGTATCTGGCTTACGCATCATGACCTCTGGTTGCAGCAAATCTACCGCAGGTGCTGTGTCACAAAGCATTGCGGCATAAACCCTACCTGCTCCAGACAGCAATGCAGCCCTTGCCGCTAGCAATACGGCACCGACCATGCCACTATCACCGCCAATAATCGCAACACCGCCTGAATTACCTTTATGCGCATCAACTGCACGGACTGGTAGCCAGAGCTGGAGCATTTGTTTGGTGATTAAGTGTTGGTCTGTTTGCATAGTGTGATTAAACGTTCACATGCCTGATATTTAATTGTACTTTTTGCGTACCGTTGTAGCTATTAGTTTGCAATTGATAGGCTGCTTGAATTTGGCTATCTAAAAACTCTGTTTGATTAAAATAAATCGCATCAATCACCGCTGCCGATTGGCTGGACAATGCCCTCAAGCCAAGTTTTAAATGCTTCTCGGCCAAGATGCGCTGATTGACCACCTCGAACTCATCGTAGAACAAGGGCGGAGGAAAACCTTGCCCCCACACTTGATTTTCTAGCGTTTGTGCAATGGCGTAGGTCATATCATTCGCGCTTAAGCTACCGTCAACTTCCAGCACTGCCTCTAAATCCGCCTCGGTGAGTAGGCTTCTGACTACCGTTTCGAAACTCAATTTAAATAGATTGAAATCCTCAGCTTTTATAGTCAAACCGGCCGCCATGGCATGACCACCAAACTTCAATATCAGATCAGGCTGATGCTTACTCAGCAAATCTAAAGCATCACGTAGATGTAGGCCTGCAATTGAACGCCCAGAGCCCTTGAGCAAACCGGAGCCGCCGTCAGCAAATGCAATTACTGGGCGATGATGACGTTCTTTAATGCGGGATGCTAAAATCCCAATCACGCCTTGGTGCCAATCAGGCTCGTAGATACTGATCGAATATTGATCTGCAATCGCGATATCATCAAGCGAGATATTGGCACTCTCTTGCATGTCGGCTTCTATACTGCGCCTTTGTTTATTTAGATCATGCAATTGCTGGGCGAGCATGACTGCATCTTTTTCAGTGTCTGCTAACAGGCACTGGATACCTAAGGTCATATCATCTAGTCGACCCGCTGCATTTAATCGCGGCCCCACATAAAAACCCAAATCTTGCGCCATGGCCTTTGCTGGTTCACGCCCTGCAATTTTAAGCAAAGCGGCAACCCCATGGCTACATGCCCCGGCACGGATTCTGCGTAAGCCCTGCTCTACCAAAATGCGGTTATTTTCATCCAGCTTTACTAAATCCGCGACCGTACCCAAAGCGACTAAGTCTAGCAGTTCGGTTAAGTTTGGCTCAACACTGGACTGATAAGCACCCTGCTCACGCAACTCTGCCCGCAAGCCCAGTAAACAATAGAACATGACGCCTACACCCGCAAGATTTTTACTGGGGAAAGTACAACCATGCTGATTAGGATTAACGATACAGGCCGCCTCTGGCGTTTGCGAGCCAGGCAAATGGTGGTCGGTAATCAATACCTGTATGCCCATTGTATTGGCAACTGCTACGCCATCCACACTGGCAATACCATTATCTACCGTCACAATCACGTCTGGTGCTTGTGTTGCGGCAAGTTTGACGATTTCAGGAGTGAGGCCGTAACCATACTCAAAACGATTGGGCACCAAAAAATCTACGTTAGCGCCAAATAAACGCAAGCCTTTTACCGCAACAGCAGTAGCGGTGGCGCCATCTGCGTCATAATCTCCAACCACTAACAATTTTTTATTGGTCTTGATTGCCTCAGCCAGCAACTTTGCCATGGACTGATTATGCGTAAGCTGCTGCGGCGGCAGCAATGCGCTTAATTGAATACTGGTTTGCGCAATATCAGACACCCCGCGTGCAGATAACAAGCGAGACATCAGCGGCGAGATGCCTGATGATTGAAGGCTCTGCACTATTGCAGCAGGCGCATTACGTTGTGTAATCGACGTCATAGCAAATACGCACTCATAGGTTTAGCTTTTCGCCAGAATTTATAAAGATCAAGCGGCTTGATTGTCGCCACCAAGGTTTTTTCATAACAAGCTAGATTAAGCACCAATTGTGTGATGCTACCGTTTTTTAGCCCGTTTAATAATGGCTGTAGACTATCTTCCGCCAACAGTAAATCCTGCGCCAATTGCACACGCACGTGCGCGTGGCCTGCCACCTGCAACATAAGGGTTTGCAATGATGCGGATATGCCGTGATATATCAATCCAGAGCGCTTAGCCAAACCTTGATACAAGGTGCTGTTTCCAGCTAAGCAATCAATATCGCTATCAGGTTTTACACTTGTTGGCGCTGGCATCACGCCGCCGCCAGATAGCCAAATGCTATTCACCGCAACCTCACCCGCACCTTCACGCTCAGTATTAGCAACATGTGCATGTAATAGCATTTGCACCTCATTTAAGTACGCCACCCATTGACCTGATGCACCGCCCTGCGGCATAAAGTGGGCAATATTTTTACCCATCGCCATTGCTGGCAGTGCAGTTTTAATTTGTGGTGGCTGCGCTAAAGATACATACCATGCACCAGACTCCCCCAAACAAAACTTTAAACCATCTTGTGCAAAGTGCGCATTAAAACTGGCAATCATCGCTTGTGCATGCGCTCGTGATACCGCTAATGGACAAGGCTCATTTAAGCTAAAGCTGTCACGCTGCAGCACCAAATGCACAGGATCAGCACGCAACCAGTAGTCCGTGCCGACATCCAGCCCGTCCTCCGCCGCAGCAATAGCAGCAATAGGATAGTCTGGCATAGGCACCAAGCGGCTTTGCGAGCACACCAATGCCTCTAGCGGCAAGGCCTCTTCGCGGATACTGGCTTTAGAGAGCAAATACGCCAGCACGCTACTTGCTGGCATGGCAAAGAGTTGCCCAGTCGATACATAGTCTACAGTAAGCTTCACTAAGTTATTTTCAATTGATAGTTAAGCACTAATTTTACTTGCAACTAGCCCGATATGGGGTAGATGACGTAAAAAAACCTAGTAGCATTTATTGCTACTAGGCTGAATCACAACCCAATCACGCGGGGCATACTATGCACTATCTAACGCTTAGTAGTAACGACGGTTATCTCCATCATAGCGGCCATCACGTTCCTGATCTTTCCAATCCTGCTTTTTATGGCCACGATGACCTCGCCATTGATCATCACGACGGTAACCTGGCTCAATATAGCTGACTTGTGATGTTGTATAACGGTTTGGTGCCACCATCACATTAACATCTACATAACGTCCAGGATGCTCAGCAGTCACCGTGTTGTATGTTCTGCCGTTGTACTCATAAGTAACAAAATAACCAGTATTCACAGTTTGCCAACGGTCCACCTGATAACATACATCTACAGGCACGTTACGCGTTACCACTTCATTGGGGCGGCTATTTGCAATACGATCACCCGCAATCGCACCAACACCTGCACCCACTGCGGCAGCAGCAATACGGCCGCTACCTCTCCCTACGGTATTACCCAACAAACCACCGGCAATACCACCAATAATCGCACCTGTCATAGAGCGATTACCTTGAGAGTAGCTCTGTTGCTGATACTCGGTACGGCACTCTTGCTGTGGAGTATTGATACGCTCGGTTTGTGGTGTGACTGAAATCACACGGGCAGTATCGACATATTGATCACTGGCCAACGCTGGCGTTGCAAACACTGCTGCGATTAATGCAGGCACAGCCATCGTCAAGCGCGTGCTACTCACAACGTTCAACTTAAATTTACGCATTTTACTTCTCCTCTATTTCTAGAATTTATTAAGCCACTGAATCAGGCCAATTAGTCGTGACCATGCTCAGTTAACGCGATTGATTTAAATTGGCTTACCTGCAATTGTTAATAATTTGTAACTAATGATTTTACTTAGCGCAAACTACAAGCACCTAAAATGACTTACTCATCACTTTCTACATCCATATCAGGAATGTGATTAAACGCAATACGCATCGGCGCATCCTTTAGCGCCTCATGTGCACCACCAAAGTAAATCGTGTTTTTGCCAAACTTTGAATTAAGGCTATCAATTGCCTGATTTAACTTCTTTTCACTTTCTAGCGGGGCTACCTGAAACAAATCACGAGCGACTTCGTCTGCGGTGACCAACCCTGAAAAAGACACCCCGACCGCATAAGGTTCGGCATTAGTTTGTGGATATTGCTGCATAAAGGTTTCTAATGCTTCAATCAGCCGTAACGTATTATCTGTGGGCGAAAGCGCACTTTCTTTTTGCCAGCTGGGCTTATTTCTAAACTTCACCTTAACACTGATTCTTGAAGCAAGTAGATCGTAGCTACGCATACGCATACAAGCCTTTTGTAGCAGCCTATGCAACACCGCCCTGACGCCTACTTCATTGCGCTGTTCAGGCGGCATCACATGTGAATGCCCTAAACTACTGCGTGCATTTTTCACGTAATAAGGCTCTATCCCGCGCAACTTATCATACATGCGCTCGCCTTCTACACTGCCCCATGCCACTTGCAACTGTTGCCGATTAGCCGAATACAACTGCTCCACTGTCGTAATCTTATATCGATTTAACCGTGACTCCATCTGCTTACCAATTCCGTTTAAGTCACGTAACCTTAAACCATATAAACGCTGCGGTAACTCATGCGGTGCTATCAACACGCAGCCATCCGGCTTTTGCATGTTAGACGCCACTTTCGCCAAAAAAGTATTGGGCGCAATGCCGATAGAGCAACGGATAAAGTCTCCAGCCTTTTCCGCAAGTGCTGATTTAATCTTTGCCGCTAATTTCAGCGCATTTTCTGGTTGCTGCTGGCTACCAGTCAGCTTACAAACCATTTCATCAATCGAAAGCACTTTTTCTACATGCGTACAGCTTTCTACAATATCAATTAAAAAATGGTGATACTGCACATAAACAGGCGGCCTCGCCTCTACAAAAATGATATCCGGGCAGAGCTTTCGTGCTTCACTGACTAAAGTGCCCGTTTTAATACCAAACGCTTTTGCTTCGTAACTTGCAGCAATACAGCAGGTAGTTTCTGCCATCACCGCTAGCACGCCGATAGGCCTGCCTCTCAACTCAGGCACCAGCTGTTGCTCAACTGAAGCAAAGTAAGAGTTAAAATCTACGTATAAAGCATTTAACTGCATGGATAATGGCGATGAGAAATATTTAGAAAAAATGAATGTTTAGCTTGATGTTGTGACTAACAATACAGCAGATAATTAGCGCTAAGCATAAAATATAGCTTAAACACCCAAAGCATTATTATAAGGATTACATCATGAGTCAGGAACAAATTGCAGTATTTGCCGGCGGTTGCTTTTGGTGCACAGAACCCGTATTCAGCCAGCTTAACGGCGTTAAAAAAGTGGTATCAGGCTACATTGGAGGCCACACTACCGACCCAACCTACAAACAGATTTGCAATGTTGATACTGGCCACGCAGAGGCGATACAGATTACTTACGATGAAGACTTAATTAGCTTTGAAACACTGCTTGAAATATTTTTTGTATCGCACGACCCCACCACACCTAACCGCCAAGGCAACGATATTGGTACGCAGTATCGCTCAGCAGTATTTTGCCAAAATCAAGCACAGCGCACGGTAACTGTGAACATGATAAGAGCATTAGATCAACAACATATCTGGGCTAACCCAATTGTGACTGAGGTCAATGCTGCTGAAGTGTTTTACCCGGCAGAAGATTACCACCAGTACTATTTTGACAAGAACCCAAACCAGCCTTACTGCATGGCAGTAGCCGCACCTAAGGCGGCAAAGATTCGGGCTAAGTATGCGCAGTTAATTAAGGATTAAGCATATTAGGCTTAGTGTTAATCGATTACAGCAATTGGTAGACTTGAACACTAGTTTATATTAGATATTTTTGCACCAGTTATAAAGAAGAATCAATAAAGCCTTGCTTCATTGATTCACTGTCACTGTCATTGCTTCGATATTATTATGTCTAGCAGAGAGGGCGATTACCATAATCTTTACTTATACAAGTATTGCAATTAACTTTGTATTAGATTGATTAATAAAAGTCCTATGATTATGTTAATAATCACAATCAAAACAAATGAAACAGCGTTATTCACCATACTATTTCTTAATATTTTTCCCTTATCATTAAGATATTTATTTGAAAAAGCCAATGGTGATAATACGAATACCGTTGATAAAAACATTTCTTCATTTTTATGCGAAATCATCTTTAAGAAATCACCGTATCCCTGCGATAGAAATCGCATGGCGAGCGCAATATTGCATATTAAAAAACTCACATCTAGTGCCAAAATTATCCTAAACAAAACTGAGTTTGATATGCTCTCCATGGCAAAAAATACTGCAATTGACACAAGGCACAAAACACACAAAAACCCACCCCTCAATAACCTCTTACTAACAAATCTCATTCCAAACCCTTAATTGCCACTACACTTTCAACTCATACCAAGGTAGTAGCATGTTTCGTTAATCACGCAAACTACTTTTTTTGCATGACATTCAATCGTTGCAACAGGCACCTGTCAACTCAACAACACAGCCAAATTGCAAACAGAATGTATTAAACATACATGCTACTCAATTCTGAATACTTTCACTGTAAATTGTTGTTAACTGAATAGTTAACAACAATGCAGTCAACAACAATTGACATAGGTACAGCACAAATAATTTTTAGACTAAGCGTTTGATTAATTGCAAAACAAGACTATTAAGATAGTGTCTAGTAAACTAGTGGCAATTCATACAATCCATGTGAATTAATTAAACTAACATCCTCTCCTTGTGCATTTATTCGATAACTAGACCAACGGCATTCGGCTGGATGAGAATCAATACTGGCGCGAACTGGATAATTCTATATACCTCTAATTTAATTGCGTTACGTCCCCTATTAACCCTAGCAATTAAGCTATTTATTTTCACCCCCCATATGGCAACTTTCCCCCCATCCACCTGATATGACGGTCTCCTAGCCCATCACCTAACATAAACAAAGCGGCTACTATTTTTCATGTTGACTTTTAGGTAATTTATCTTAGTTCAATATCAATCAGTGTACCGTCATCTGGTTTGGTTGTGACGCCAGCACGTGCTCCAGTTACGTTATTGACAGCCTTGAACTTGAATACTTTGATAAAAGCCCCTACTACTAAACCAACCTCTAACTGACCCAGAAATTGACCTGGGCATACACGAGCCCCTAAACCAAATCCAAAATGCGTTAAATTTTTTCGCGATATGCCTTCACTTGCTAGCACATCCCAACGCGCTGGAACAAAAGAATCAGCTGGATATCCTGAAATATGTTTACCCCAAAAGAATTCGTTACGGTTTGCATTCCAAATGTCTAAACGGATTGTGGTGCCTTTAGGAATCATTATTTTTCTTGTGTCGTCTAGTTTAAGCCAAGTATCGGCTGTGGCTTTTCTAGGAAAAAAATACAACGATGGCGTTAAACGCAAAGTTTCATTTAAACAATGATTAAGCAACTTTGCTTCTGTTAAACTTTCAGGATCGTAGACATTAATGTCTTTTATTTCGCTATACACTAGCTCTTGTAACTCAGGTTGTCGAGACAAGTGAGATAGCGTCCAAGTCGCAAACGACGTCGTCGCTTCTAACGCCCCAGCTAAAAATACTCTGATGTTACTGCGCAACGCCTCTTCATCTTCAATATCACCAATGAAGTTTTTCCAATGTCCAGCCTTCTTACCTCTGCCCGCAAGTGCAATATCAGTTAAGTCCTCAAGGGCTTCTCGCCATTGCTGCACGGCAACATGTTTACCTGTAACAAATTGATGAATAGCCGAAAGATTAGGCGCAACGGTATCGGTAATCATATAATCAATTAATGATAGCAACGCGGGCACATAGCGTTCACGCAGTTCTTTATATTCAACTGAACCTCCAAAAAAATTATTGACTAACATTTCTAACATGATGGGCTGAATTTCCTGCTCAATTTCCACCCGCGTAAACTTTTGCTTACTAATCTCTTGCGCATCACGTAAAACGATTAGTCGCTCCTCTATCGTTTTACGAAAGGTTTTCTCAAACTCATGGAACTCTTCAGGTTGAAACAAAGTGCCTTTACCGAAAGGTCTTGCCGACATCTGTTTTTGTTTTCGCCATACTTTACCGTTTGCATATAATAAAGAATTAACGCCTGTTGCTCGAGCGATCCCCTTCATTGGCGCAGTATCACGATCAAATTGACCAGGCTTGTCGCCAGTTGCAAGTAGGATAGCTTTAATCACGGCAGGGTCACGCGTAATGAAAACCGGAGGCATACCCATCACATACAAATATCTGTTATCTCGCTCAAATAAATCTGCTGATTTAGCATTTGTATAAAAAGCGTCGAAGATAGACAAAGGCGTTTTGTAATTTAAATGATGAGGAAAAGGAAGACATGGACGTCCTCGTTCAAACACATATACACGCGACGGCAACACATCCCCTTTAAATGGATTAATCCCTAGAAGTTGTTGCCCTATGTTTTTAAAAAAACTCATGATCCACCCTGATAAAAAATCAAATACAAAATTTAAAAATAACTGTGGAACGTTGCTCTAATTAATGAAGAAAGAAAGGGGCAGTCAGGATTAATTTCCTTATGTGGCTTACACAGCCTTTATGGGCTTTTTCTCTTATCAGCGTTAATGCAGTTCCATCATTCAACACTCTATTTTTCTTACGGCACAAGCATTTCGATGGGTGTATTCTGTGATTCATCTACCGTTAAGAAATCTGGTTCTGTACTGCCTGTTGGAGCGGATATTTTGATGGAAGATAATGCTTGCGCAATAAATGCAGAAGATTGTTTAACCCACTCCGGGCGCTCTTTATCTTTAGGGTAACGGCTTGCTGTGTATGGTGCTGTTACTATTAATCGTATATAACTGTTTTCGGATATTCCTGTGTAATAATAATCGGCAGTTTTCTCTGGCAAATCTGCAATTGCTCTACTTTCAACATGCATGCGTGCCCATTGACGCCCGTTAATCACCACTACATCTCTTGGGAGGTCTTTTTTACCGAGACGTTTACCCTCGGCATCGTATATAAAATCAAATGCCTTTGTTTTTTCCACAAGACTTTCTAAGGTTCTATAGTCCGCCCACAATAACTCTTTATCTGAGGTGCGGTCTATCTTTGACTCCCATTCAGGGGCTAGATAGAGTCCTGTACCAATCGAAGTTGCACCATATGTGCTCACAAACGGCCATATGCCAGTCTGGTCTTTACGCCAAAAGCCTATCAAGCCCAACATCCGATTAGGTAAATTTTTGTCCAATACTTTAATTGCTTCGGAGATTTGCTCCCGATAATTTTGAGTGTCAATATCATTCCGATTGTAAGTCGCTGCAGTCCTGCCTTCTGGAATCGTCATACTGAAGGTGCGATCGTCTATCCGAATAGTATAGCTGCCCGGGGGCACAGGATAATCCTGATCAAGGCGCTCTTGTGGACTCCTAAAGTGCTTGTATGTTTCCAAGTCTGCAGCAAACAAAGGTTTGGTTAAGAGCAATGTCACAACAATCATTGCTACTAGGATTGGGTAATATTTCATGGGGTACCTTCTTCTTTATATGGTCCGCTGTAACGTGTGGGTTCTACGATATAGCCAAGTGGCAAGGTATGTGGGCTGACTTCGGGTCCTTTAGATAAATCAGATATAGCAATAATTGATTTGATCCACTGCACGGGGTAACCGTTAAACCCAGCGATATTAGGCACAACGTCAGCATCTGAATTTTTATAAGCAGGTTGTGGGTTCTCTGGAGTTCCTAATCCAAATTCAATTTGTGCACGATCCAAAATCAAACCTGTTACTCGCTCATTATTCGCTCCTGAATGAAATAATATGGTATTGCTAGATAAGTTACCAAGCGCAATATTGACTGCTTGTGTAAATACTGCACCACCTCGGCTATGCACTACCCAATCAACTTGATTGCCATTATCCTGTACGTTTTGCAGTACTTTAGATAAGAACTTGGCTTCCGACGTGCTCGTTAGTCCGCCTAGACTCACCTTATCAGCCAGTGACAGCGCAAGGTCTGTTGCAAAATCATTATTAGGCACATAATTAAGGGTATAAACATTAGTACCCTCATACGCATCTTCAACATGAATACCCATTAATGCAGGCGCGTAAATTGACGAATTTTGCATCCCATTTACGCCTGCTTTGCTTGTATATACCTGATCATCGGAACTGCCAATTACCCCCCATTGATCACCTACCTTGACCACTACATAGTTTTGCAGAGTATTGCGATCAATAACACCATAAGGATCACCGTTATAAAGCTCAGGACTTTGGCTATGAAAAGCATTCCCTATCTTCTTTCTATCGATTTCTTGATCAGACACCTGAATGAGTGGTACATAGCTTTGCAACTCATCTTTGTCCGTATAACTTGAAAGGATTGGCTTATCTTCAGAAGTGACATTTCTTATAGGCTTATTATCTGCTGTTTTATCAAAATAAGTACCTAATGCTTGGCGCATTGCTATAGTAGCCTTACTACATGCATCTGAACTAGAAGCATAATCACATATAGCATGCAGGTCAGCGTCTCGTTGATCATCAAGTGAATTTAAGGCATCTACTTGACGGCACGCATCATCATTACCTTCGCTACAATCAAGAATGGCTTTTTTGCGCTCTTGATTCTCTTGATGATTCAGATAGTTATTGGTTGCCTCACTTAATGCGGCACCTGCTCCAACCTCTCCACCCACGCTTACACCAATCGCTGAAGCCGTGGCCATGATCAAGCTTTGTTTTAACACCTCTGGGATATCTAGCTTAGCAATTTCATTACCTACTTTTGGAATTACTGCTGAAGAGACACCTGCACTTAAGGCGCCATCTAAGCTCCCTACCAAGCCCCCAACTAGCGTATGCAATGCGACACGATAGACTCCACCATCAGCCCATTTAGCAGCTTCTTCTGGGTTGCTGGTTTTGAGCTTTTCATACTGACTACCAGCATAATCCCCCACTGCCTTAGGTGCTACCTGACTAAACGCTTGCGTGATTTGTATCTGTGCGTTGAGTTCTCGCTGCACCTGCTCTTTATCGAATATCGAGGTTAAGGTGCCAGCGAGGTTGTTACCCAAGCTATCCACTGCAATAGCTGAAGTGTTACCTTGAGCATCGAAGCTGAGTTGAGTTTGCACATCACGATTAAGGCTGGCTAGTGTAGTTACAGTGTCTTTACCTGTTTTTATTTGTTGATTCGTGTCGTCGGTAATATTCACTACACCGCTACTAATGCCACTGACAGTTACACTGCTACTGTCATCACTTAAGTTTGCAGTGCCGGCACTGGCTGTTGGGCTATTTTTATAGCCTGTGCCATTTGGTTGTTGGTTAAGCCCTACACCTGCACTAATACTTAAGCCTTTTGTACTGTACTCTGCACTATTCTCTATATTAGTTGTGGTCAACGTTTGTGTGGTAAGGCTATTTAGGTTGTTTTGGATGGCTTTATCTGTGGAAGAAATCACAGCACCTGTGAGGTTGGTATTACCATTGGCGTTCACCTGAAACCCTCCATCACCCGCCATAATGCCGCTTTGTTCATTGACACTAGCATAGTTAGATTTGGTTTTGCTACTGGAGGCGCTAATAGAGCCGCCATAGCTACCTGCACCAATCGGGATGCTGACGCTTAAACCTGCGCTTTTTTGCTTGTCTTTGTATTGGTTAGTGTCTTGCAGGCTTTCTATATTGAGATTGCCTGTGCCAGCGGTGCCTACATTGGCAACCACTTGGTTACCTATAACTTGTGCGCCTTTAAGTGTGGTATCGGTACCACTTTCTAAAGTGACTTTGTCGCCACCTTGGTTACCGCTTTGAATAATGGTTTCTGTCCAAGTACTGCCATTGCCTTTGGTTTTGCCTTTACCTTGTGATGCACTGGCAGTGACAGCAAGGCCGCTTGTTGTGCCAACGCTTACGCCTAAACTGGCACTGCTGGATTTGTTTTTGCTATCAAGGGTATTTGTGTTTTGTGCGGCGAGTAGGTTGATTTGGTCGTCCGCTTTAAGGGTGACGTTGTTGGCGGCTTTGATTTGGCTGCCGATGACGTTGATGTTGCTAGTTCCTGCACTCTGTCCTTCGACAAGCTCTGGACGAACGGCGGTAATATTAATGTCTCCGCCCGCATTGAGTGTGCTGCTTTGTGCGGTGCTGGTGGTTTGTGTGGTTTTACTGCTGCTTTTTGAGGTGCCGATGGAGAGGCTGAGGTTGATGCCGCCTAGGGTATCTGGGCTTTTAGCAAGAGCCTCCGTTGCGTTATTCACCGCCAGTGCTGTAGTCCCTGCGGCTAAGGCTTGCATTCTGCTATCACTGGTTTGGTTGGCGGCTTGGCTCATTTGTTGTGCAGTTTGAATGGCACTGATGACTGGGTTGCTAATGGCTAGCATTAACCCACTTTGCTTAAATTTGGTCTCTTGTATGGTTTGGCTGGTGTTTTGTGCAGCAACGATATTGACCTGTTGCGCACTGATGTTGATATCACCTTGTGGAGTTAAAACATCGCTCGCTTTTTGCGTGTAGATTTTTCCGCTATTGATATTAACATCGCCCTCTACACTGCCCACCGTGCTGTCTGTTTGGCTGGTGCTGTTTGTGGTTTGTTTAGTACTGAGTTTACTTGTACCTAGGCTAACGCTGGCACCACTACTACTGAGGCCGCTGGATTTGGTTTTACGTTCGTGTAGTTCATAGGCGGTGTTTTGTGCGCTAGTGATATTGATGTTGTTATTAGCGTTTAATGTAGTGCCGTTATCGCTAACGATATTACTGCCGCGTACATTCAGGTCATTACCTGCTTGCAGGGTGATATTGTCTGCGCTGAAGTTGCTACTGATGCTGTTATCTGACTCAAATACATCACGCTGGGTTTTGGTTTTACTGCTGAAAGTGCCACTTTTTTTAACTTTACGAGCAGTATCGAAGTTGCTGGTTTCACGGCCTTCTGTGATATTAATATTATTACTTGCGCTGACCTTAATTGCGCCATTCTCGCTGGTGACGTTAGCCGCTGTTGCATTAAAGTCGTTGCCTGCCGTGAGGGTGATGTCACCATTGGTTTGAATGCTGCTGCCGATGTCTTGCGTGCCACCATGTTTGACGTAGTTTTTAGCATTACGGATACTGCTGTTCTGCTCGGCAATAGTCACTGTACCTAGGTTAATGTTTTGACCAGCATTGACTTGCGTGACTGCACCTTCGCCACGATTGATGATAGTTGCTGCCATCAGATTGGCATCATTGCCTGCGTTGGCAACCAGTATCGCGTCAGGATTGCTCATATAAAGCCCTGCAACACGGTCTAGATTGGTACGGCTAAAACTACTGGCACCGCTACTGTTTTGACTGCTTTGCGTCGTGCTACGTAGGTTGATGTCGTTACCTGCTTCTAGCAACATGGCATCTTTGGCTACAAACTGGCCGCCGATATTATTGATGTCGTTACTGGCTTTGAGTAGCGTGGTGTCGGCCTGTAGTTGCCCGCCTAGGTTATTAATGTTTTGCGCATCAAGGCTAACAAAGTTGCGGCCTGCGATGGTGCCTTGGTTAACAAGGTCACCAGATAATTGCATGGTGACACTGTTGCCAGACATGATGCCTGTGGTGGGGTGTAGGTCATCGGATTGTAGCTTAACGTAGACTTGTGGCACTAGTGCTTGTGTGGTGGTGCCGTCTGGCAGTGTGACCGTTTTTTCCACCAACCACATGATATCGCTGGTGAGTTGCGCGGTTTGGGCTGCGGTGAGTGCTACACCTGGGATGAGTTGCAGAGTGCGTGCGGTGGTAATGCCGTTATCCATCAGCGCTTGATATTGGGCCTCATCTGAGGCGTAGCCTGTTAGAAAGCGGCGCCCCGTAAGCTGGTTGATTTGCTCACGGATGAGCTTTTGTTCGTAAAAGCCATCACCTAGACGCTTTTGCATGGTGGCAGGGTCAGACGCTAGTTGGCTTAGCATATAATCCGAGCTTAGCCAGTTACGGTAGTTGGTAAAGCGAGGGTTACTTTCTATCAGGTAGCTCGCCGCTACGTCTGGGCTAGTCTGGAACAAGCTACTCGTCACTACTGGCACAGCCGCTGAACTCACGGTAGTGCCGCTGCCAGTTGGTGTAGTACTACCTTCTAATCGGCTGGTTGAGAGGTTATAGGTAAGCACTGTATTGGCTGGGTTGTAGGCACCAATCACATCGACATCATAATCATCGTCGTTACCGTCCCAGTCGTAATAATAGGCAGTACCGTTATAACTGGTGGTAGTTTGGCCTTCTGTATTTAAGTTTTGGACTGATGCGCCACTGACATCGAGGTTGCCACCAGCGATGATCTGACTATCGCTATTAAGCACTGATCCGCTGAACGTCATATTTCCACCAGCAAGTATCTGCCCAGGGGTGGATGTAACCACTTGCGTTTCGTAGATGGTTTTAGTGCCAAGGTAGCGCGTGTATTCACGGAAATTATATGGCAGACCGTAAGTTGAGCCATAGCGCCACTCGACATTAACATTACCGATTTGAAAGGCTGGATAATCCCCACTTTCTAAAATAACGCTTTGATGCCTTGGAGTAAAACGGTCAAAGCTCCCAGTTCCGGTCTGCACCACTTGTGTAACTAAATCAGCATTTAAGTTTTGTAAATCGGTTACTGCAAAGGTAGAGTTTCCAAGTGATTCGATAGTCGCGCCATCATTAATGAGAGAGTCAGCAGACCCGATGGCTAAGTGATTATTGTCTAGGCTACCCCCAATGGCAAGATCACCGATACTAAACATAAGGCTATCGCTGCGATTTTCAATGGTGGTAGCGCCAATATCAAGCTGAGTACGGGCGGCAATAGTCGCACCAGCCGTATTGCTTAAATGAGCGACTTTTATGGATAAGTGATCACCAAACAGGCTACCGGTTTGAGTATTGATCAGCGTACCGGCATTAACTCGCGTATCAACGCCATCAATCAGACCACGGTTTGTGAGCGTACCAGTTGCGTTGAGTTCAGTGTCAGCACCTACAATTTCACCTGCGGCAGTGTTGTTGATATTTTGCGCGCTGATAGTGACTGACTGACTAGCAAGCAATGTAGATTGATTGGCAATGTCGCCAGTGGTTTTTAGGTTAAGGTTGCCACCAGCTTGTAGTTCGCCAGTATGCGTATAATCTGCATTAAGATTAATTGAAATATTGGCATCTGCCTTAATGCTGCCATTACCAGTTAAAGCAGTGGTATCTATCTGGATATTGGTTTTAGCACTTATGCTGCCTGTGTTTTGCAGCAGACCATCGGCAGTAATACTAATTTCACCTACACTAGCGCCAATTGAGCCTGCATTACGCACGCCAAGGCCAGATTCAGTGCCTACCATGCTGATTTTACCTGCGTACATACCACCTAAAGCAGCTACATCAACCGCAAATGCAGGGGTAGCACTGCTGGAGTTGGGGCTAATTGGTGTAACACTGGTTTGGTGGCCATTTTGGTCCACATTAACCTGATTAGTACCCGTGGTGATATTGAGGGCGTTAGCCCAAATACCTGCATTTACCTCAACAGCACGCGCGATCACATCGGTAAAGTTTGCTTGTGAGGCATCTAAGCCGTTACCTAATACGTTTATGCTGCCGCCGCCCACACGATAACCTAACAAACTACCATTGTTAAGAATGGGCGTACCCGTAGTTAAGATAGCACGATGTGCATTAATAAAACCACAGCCATTACAACTAATGCCAGCAGGATTGGCAATTACTACCTGTGCACGGCTACCAGCAAGCTCAATATAACCATTAAGTAAGCTAGGGTTCTGACTGTTCACCTCATTCAAGATCACTTTAGCAGAACCACCCGCAAGATACGGGTTTGCCTGCACCCATCCACCAAGCTGTGTTTCTATATTGCTACGGCTATTATTAAGAATCACGCCATTACTGTTAACATCAAACTGGCTGTAAACGTTACGAGAAACGCCTGCAGCGCTTGGTGTTTGTATATTCACTAACGGTGTACCGTTAGCCGCATTCATCACTATTGGGCGTAGCGTGCTAGCCGCGGTCTGATCGGCAACAATATCAGCCTGCGCTATTGGTATATTAAGAGGATTAGGAACCACCATCGCCATACCGAGTGCTAGCATGAGATTAAATGCCATGGGTCTTAAAGTATGGCTTTGTTGTAACGCTGGCAGTCGAATGATACTAGTAGCAACAGTTTTGCCTGTAGCTGCTTTACCTATATGCGATTTAACATTTTCTGCAACAACCATCATGCTGCCACGTACAGCGTTAAAGATGATGCGATAGCATTGTTTGTTCATCAACAACTTCCTTTTGAATACAGGTTAGGTAAATAAAAAACTGGCTAGCTAGCACTCGTGCTATTTCTAATTAAGGCCGACTTCAGCTAGGAATCGACCAAAACACTCATTGACGATCATTGCCGCACTAGCATCTACTGCTTTGTAGTTTTCTGCTTTCCAGTTCTCTAGTGGCATTTTTTCCTTTGCAGCGCTACCACAACTGACGGTCTTAATTGCCTGCCGCTTCCCCTCTTTTTGCTCTAGCAAAGTTACCTGTAAGTGATAGTTCAATGCGTAATCTTGACTCGTAAGAAAAGACACGTAGCCTAACTCCCATAATGGCGTATTGACAGCTATGGTGAGTTCACGCCCAACAGAGGCAGACGCTGGTGCACGATTATCAAAATAATCAGAAAGTTTTTTTGCCAGTGCTAAATCAACTCCTTTACCAGCCCCTACGGCATAACTATCTGGTAATGCTTTGGAGAGCTCTCTGCCGAATGTCTGACCGATGTTCATGTTATTTTGTAGCTGCTGCATGTTTCTAGCATCCCCTGCACTACCTGCCACACTCCCAGCGACAGACGACACCACAAAGTTACCAACCGCTTGTGCTTTTGTACGTTCTGCAAGCTGCGCTGGTTTAGCGATTGGCGCAACGACGATATGGCTATTTAATATTGAATCCCTCAGTGCATCTTTCGATGTTAATGGTGTTGTTGAGCACGCAGTTGCTGTAAATGCGATTAATGCTGACAAGGTGTATTTATATACTGGTGCTTTCATTGCTTGATTGTTCCTATTGTTGAACTTAAAAAATGTGTGACTAAATCTAATATGAGTAATTGAAGTTAAAACCAGCTGTGGTGCTATGCGTTTCAAACCCTTGCGGCTTGTTAATTGGCTTTGCCACAAATACGTCGTAACTTAAATATCCAAAGCGACTGCCTAACCATCCTCTCATCCCGAGAGCTGTACCAGCTAAGTATTGACCCAGTAAGTTTTTAGCAGACTGACCGCCCACCTCTCCGTAATCCAGCCCCCAATACATAGACTGACCAGATGCAGCGATAGGTACAGCAAGCTCGTTGCGTATAAACCATCCGTGGTCTGCTAATAAAGTCTGCTGACCATCAAAACCTCGCACAGTAAAGCGGTTGCCAATGCTAAATCGGTCTTGTGGAGTTAACGGTGTGTAGTTGGCTTGCCCGCGTAAATTAGCGTTGTATTGCAAGGGCTGCATCCCCCAAGGAGCACTCACCTTGAATGGCACATTTAAGCTTAAATCACCGATAAGCATCTCCATCCGTGAAGTGCCTTCGTTAAAGGCCTCTTCAGGCGCTTTAAGTGAGTCTTTTGCGCCAGTGCCACGGCGATAGGCAAGGTTATAATCTAAAACAGCACTGCCTAAATACCAGCTTTGATTAACACCAAGCTCCCAACCAGCAGTGCGACGACGTTGCACTTCAATTTCGGTATCGTTTATATAGTTGCTAGATTTGCGTAAAAAGCCTTTTACAGAGAGAAACGTCTTGTTGATTTGGCTACGATAAACTAGCCGCGAGGCTTTCACATCACCTTGCTGGGAAATACCACTAAACACATAGCTTTGGTTAGTACCTGCTACCGTTTGGTGAAATGTACTGTGTGATGCATTTGTACTTAATAACCAGTTTTGAAGAGGAATAGAATAATGCGCACTATGGCTTTCGTTACCCCTTCTTCCTGAATCACCGCCACCTAAATCATGGTTATAGTTCACATAAAACAAATCATTAATGGATAACAAATTATCAGCTGATAGGGTAATACCACCTTGATACTTACCCGTACTGTTAACGCCACTATCGTCTAAATTGAGCGACACTCTTAGTGGAAAGCGTTGGCGGTAGCTAATCACAAGATCACTTAAACCTGGCTGAGATAATGGTTGTTCTCCGTTCAATCCAGACTGAGCTGGCTCAATTTGAATATCTACCTCAGCAGTAGGTACGCGTTTAAAGTTCTCCAGCGCCTGCTCAATATCACGTAGGTTTAAAATATCACCTATATGGATTGGCAGACTGTTCCACGCCGATATGCGCTTACTTGAGTCTGGTGTAAAACGTACTGAAGATAGCCTACCGGGAACGATAGTAAGTTTAAGTACGCCAGATTTAAGGTCCTGCGGCGCGGCTAGCACTCTGGTGGTGATATAGCCTTTTGCGATAATGGCATGCTGAACACGTGCCATTACAGCATTAATCCCCACAGCACCGAGGCAGCGTCCTAAAATTGGTTGATTAACTTCCTGCGCATGTGTGAGGACAGCATCTAAGGCAAATTGAAATTTACTAGCGGAGTCTCCAACCAGCTCAACTTGATGCATAGCAAAGCATGGTGTTTCAGACTCAGGAATCTGATCACTGATTACCGTGGCAGCATTTTGCAGTTTTTCAGCCGCTTCGCGTACATCGGGCTTGATTTCTTGCTGTTGCTTTAATAGACGCAAACGCTCTTGTTGGCGGTTTTGCTCAAGCGCGTTGGTATCTGCTTGATTAATAACTTCAGCAGATAAAAGTTGCAAAGGGGTAAGCAGGCACAGAACGACAAAACAAAATTGTGTATGATTAATTGTTATTATTTTCATTAAAGTATAGATAGCGATACGTGCTATTTTAATTTTTTGAAAATAATATCCGACAATACCGAGCTATAGTTGACTCGACCTATAAAGTTAACAATTGTTTACAATACACGCCGACAAACACTCAATCACGATTGCAACTGATTGATTAATTCAGGATAAAGATTACATGAAGCAAAACCTAACGCTTAAGATATCAAACGCTAGGCCTACACTAATGACGTACAGCACTAGAATACAGACTACTCTTAGTCACAGACTATGATTAAAATAGTCTGTGATTAACTGTTACGCTACGCCAAACCTACTGAACCAGCGTACCAAACACCTTTTTCAGCAAATTGCTTGCTTGCCCGACTGGGTCTTTACGGATAGCGGCTTCTTCTTTCGCCATCATCAAATAAACGCCATCTAGTGTTTTTTGGGTGACATACTGTTCTAGGTTGGATTGTTCTTTTTTAACCACCCCATACTTGCTGCCCATCTCTGCAAATTTATTATATTGCTGAGCAAGCTGCACGTTCTCTGTGGCTTTTTTCACAATTGGTAAGAACTTTTCAGCCATCGGTGCTGAGGTGGTTTTTTTAAAATATTGTGTCGCAGCATCATCACCGCCAGCCAATATGGCTTTGGCATCCGCAACACTCATTTTTTTAACTGAATCAACCAGCAAGGCTTTAGCTTCAGGGACGGCCGCTTCTGCTGCGCGATTCATTTTAAGCACCAGTTCGTCAGCCTGCTTACCCATACCAAACATGCGCATGGCTTTTTCAGCTTTTTGCAATGTTTCTGGCAGCGGAATTTTAACTTCCTTGTTGCCGAAGAAGCCGTCTGTCGCACTCAGTTGGCCAACAGCCTTACCCGCAGCCTGAATCAGTGCCTCTTTTAGCCCACCGCTAACTTCTGCATTGCTAAGGTCACTCACGCTTAAGGCATTGGCATGCGTCGCGAATAATATAAAACTAAAAACTGCCACTAGGTAGCGCATAGACTTCTCCATTCATTATCCCAGTTGGGATTAAAAAATTAACCTTACAATTCTAATTGCATAGTATGACAATTAATTGATGTTAACAATACAACCCAATGAATGCCTATGCGCCAGCCTGCTGGCAATTTATTTTTTGGCTTTAGCCTTTGTTTTAGTCTTGGCTTGCGGGGTCACATGCCAAATTTCCTTGGCATAATCAGCAATTGCACGATCACTTGAAAACTTAGCCATATTCGCTACGTTCAAGATCGCCATACGCGTCCAGTCATCTGGCTTTTGATATAGCTTACCTACGCGCTCCTGTGCTTCGATATAGCTAGCATAGTCTGCCAATAACAAGTATTGATCGTTATTGAGCAAATTATCCACGATCACTTTATAACGGCCCGGCTCATCAATAGAGAAATAGCCATCTGCAATCATGTCCAGCACGTGCTTAAGCTCTGGGTTGCTATTGTAATAATCACGCGGTTGGTAACCACTTGCTTTTACTTCAGCCACTTGCGGGGTCGTTAAACCAAAGATGAAGATATTTTCATCGCCAACTTCTTCTTTAATTTCCACGTTAGCACCATCTAACGTACCGATGGTAAGTGCGCCATTCAAAGCCATTTTCATATTGCCAGTACCGCTTGCCTCTGTACCTGCAGTGGAAATCTGCTCAGAAAGGTCACTCCCTGGGAATAAAATCTCAGCAGCTGAAACTTCGTAATTTGGGTAGAACACCACCTTCAGCTTATCGCCTACCGCAATGTCTTCATTCACAATGGTGGCAACATCATTAATCAAACGAATAATATGCTTTGCCATCCAGTAACCAGGCGCAGCCTTACCGCCAAAAATAATGGTACGTGGCGTAATATCTTTATCACCACGACGAATACGGTTATATAGGGTAATCACGTGCAGCACGTTAAGTAGCTGGCGTTTGTATTCATGAATACGCTTGATCTGTACATCAAACAAGCTATGTACATTTAACTTAACACCGGTCTTAGACTCAATTTTTGCAGCTAACCTTTGTTTGTTGGCAAGCTTAACTTGCGCGAATGCTTTTCTAAAATCAGGGTCATCCGCCAGTGGCGTGATTTTTTTAATTTGCGTCAAATCTTTCTTAAAGTCAGGGCCAATCGCCGCCTCGATTAAGGCCGTTAACCCAGGGTTTGCCTGATTTAACCAGCGACGTGGGGTAATACCATTGGTCACATTCGTCAGTTTCCCCGGGAAAATGCGGTCAAAGTCAGCGAACAGCGTGCTCTTTAGCAACTCACTATGCAGGGCGGCTACGCCGTTGACGGTGTGACTACCCACCACAGCCAAATGCGCCATACGTACGCGGCGACCGTGATCTTCATCAATAATTGATACACGTTTTAACAACTCAGCATCGCCCGGGAAGTGGTGGTTAACCGTGCATAAAAATTCATGATTGATTTGATAAATAATTTCCAAGTGACGCGGCAGCAAACGGCCAAAAAGGTCCACAGTCCAAGTCTCTAGCGCTTCTGGCATTAAAGTATGGTTAGTGTAAGCGAAAATCTTAACAACCAGTTCCCAGGCAAAAGCCCAAGGTAATTGATGTACATCTACCAATTGATACATCATTTCTGCCACCCCTACAGATGGGTGTGTATCATTGAGCTGAATCGCTATTTTTTCTGGCAGAATTTTCCAGTCATCTTGTGTTTTGATCTCATGTGTACTTAAGAAGCGACGCAAAATGTCTTGAATAGAAGCAGAAACAAAGAAATACTGCTGTTTTAAGCGCAGCTCTTTACCCAGCACTGATGTGTCATTTGGGTAAAGTACTTTAGAAATATTCTCGGTCGCATTACGCTCTTCTACCGCTTTTTCGTAATTCCCGTCATTGAAATGCCTTAAATCAAACTCACGCGCGGCTTTAGCTGACCATAAACGCAAATTGTTGACAGTATCTGTACCATAGCCAGGTACCGGCACATCATAAGCCATCGCAATCACATGCTCAGCATCCACCCAGTGTTGAACCTCTTCACCCTGATCGTTCGGATACTTAACCACATGCCCGTGAAACTTGATGTTATAAGTGGCTTCAGGACGTTGGAACTCCCAAATATTGCCATAGCGCAGCCAATTATCTGGGTTTTCCACCTGCTGACCATTTTCGATGGATTGCCTAAACATCCCGTACTCATAACGAATGCCGTATCCAGCTGCTGGAATATCCATTGTCGCCATTGAGTCAAGAAAACACGCAGCCAAACGGCCTAAACCGCCGTTACCTAGCGCAGCGTCTGTCTCAAACTCTACAGCATTCTCCAAATCACGGCCCAATGCAGCCATCCCGTCTTTAAGCTCTTCATTAATGCCCAAATTTAGTGCGGCATTACTCAGCATGCGCCCAATCAAAAACTCTAATGACAAATAGTAAACTCGCTTAGGGTCATCGCGATAATAAGACTCCGCCGTCTGAACCCAACGCTCTACGACATGATCACGCACGCTATAACTAGCGGCGTCATACCAGTCACGGGGCGTCGCAGCCTCACTGGTCTTGAAGCTAGAGAATATCAAATGATTTTTCAAAGCCTGCTGAATTGGCCCGAGTTTAGGGATTGCAATCGACTTAGCTTTGACTGTTTTCTTAGGTTTAGCTTTAGTTTCGGCTGGAGTTTTCATTTTAGATAATCTTAAATTATTGAATGGTATTGTTATTTTAGCAAAAATTGAGCCAGCTTTATGACCGTTCTTTGAAAGTTACGCTGTGCATAGTAGTTTAGAACAGCAATAAAAAAACCGCCGAGCTTACGCAGGGCGGTTTTCTATTTAACAACAATAAGTTAGCTAATTAAGCTATTCATGCGCTTAACAAAACTAGCTGGGTCTTCCAAAGTACCGCCTTCTGCCAACAGTGCCTGATCAAACAGCACATGCGTTAAATCGGCAAACACTGTCTCTGCAGACTCAGCTTCCAGACGTTTTACCAATTTGTGACTAGGGTTAATTTCTAAAATTGGCTTACTTTCTGGCGCATTTTGACCAGCCGCTTTCAAAATACGTGCTAAGTTGCCAGACAAATCTTGCGCATCGCTCACCAAGCATGCAGGAGAGTCTGTTAGGCGATGGGTCACGCGCACGTCTTTTACCTGGCTACCCAATGTTTGCTTAATTTTCTCAACCAAGGTTTTTGATTCTTCTTCGATTTTCTTCTGAATCTCTTTCTCAGTTTCAGACTCAAGCTTACCTAAGTCCAAATCACCCTTAGCGATAGATTGTAGTTTTTTACCTTCAAACTCTGTCAGGCTACCGAGCAACCACTCATCCACGCGGTCGCTCATCAGCAACACTTCAATACCTTTTTTACGGAAAATCTCCAAGTGCGGGCTGTGTTGTGCGGCTGCAAAGCTGTCGGCAGTAATGTAATAAATCACATCCTGCTCAGCTTGCATGCGTGCAATATAGTCTTTAAATGACACATCTTGCACATCAGTATCAGCTTTAGTTGACGCAAAACGTAATAAGCCAGCAATCTTCTCTTTATTCGCAAAGTCCTCGCCTGGGCCTTCTTTAAGCACACGGCCAAACTCTTGATAGAACTTAGCGTAATCTTCAGGCTTGTTTTCAGCCATGTCTTCTAATAAACCCAGCACTTTCTTCACAGAACCAGCTTTAATTGCATCGACATCTCGGCTTGATTGTAAGATTTCGCGCGATACATTCAACGGTAAATCAGAAGTATCAATCACGCCACGTACAAAACGCAGGTATTGAGGCATCAACTTCTCAGCGTCTTCCATAATAAACACGCGTTTAACGTATAGTTTAATGCCATGACGACGGTCTCGATCATACAAGTCAAACGGGGCTTTACTAGGCACGTACAATAAAGAAATATACTCTTGCTTACCCTCTACACGGCTATGCGTGTAGGCGAGCGGATTTTCAAAATCATGTGACACATGTTTATAAAACTCTTGGTACTCTTCTTCCGTAATGTCGTTTTTACTACGTGCCCATAATGCAGAGGCCTTGTTAACTGTTTCGTCTTCATCGGTTGCAACTTCAGCACCATCTTTCCATTCAGATTTCTTCATCACGATTGGCAACGTGATATGGTCTGAATATTTGCGGATGATGGTTTTAAGTTTCCAGTCGCTTAAGAACTCATCTTCACCTTCACGCAAATGCAGCGTAATTTCCGTGCCACGGCTAGCTTTATCTGCGGCTTCAATCGTAAAGTCGCCCTCACCTGCTGACTCCCAACGCACAGCCTCAGCTACACCGGCACGGCGTGTAGTCAGGGTTACTTTGTCTGCAATGATAAATGCTGAGTAAAAGCCCACACCGAACTGACCAATCAAGTTAGCATCTTTAGCCTGATCACCAGTTAAGGCGTTAAAAAACTCTTTAGTACCAGATTTAGCAATAGTACCGATGTTTGCAATCACCTCATCGCGGCTCATGCCGATGCCATTATCGGCAATGGTGAGGGTACGTGCTTCTTTATCAAAAGCAATGCGAATTTTTAACTCGCTGTCATTTTCATAAAGTGCGCCGTTTGCTAACGCTTCAAAACGTAATTTATCTGCCGCATCAGATGCATTTGAAATCAGCTCACGCAACACAATTTCTTTGTTGCTGTATAAAGAGTGAATCATCAACTGCAAGAGTTGTTTCACCTCAGCCTGAAAGGCCATTGACTCTTTTGGATGAATTTCTTGTTGTGCTGTCGCAGTGGACATAAATTAAGCTCCTAATGTTAAGAATAAAACAATAGTAACTATGTGGGGATTAGCCGTAGATTTTCAAGCGATAAGCCTAACGACTTGGTTAAATTATTATTCAAAACAGCCAATGTCATGAAACTTTCAAACTATAATCACAAAATAAACAGTATTATTGTTTCACATAAAACTCGCTCAAAAAAACTGCATCTCTTATGAACAATCAATCAAATAGCTCACCCGCAGATAAAGCCCTGCTAGCGGCAATTGACCTTGGATCCAATAGCTTCAGGCTTGAAATTGGCCGACTAGATAGCGGCCATATTGAGCGTGTAGAGTACATCAAGGAAGCTGTCAGACAAGGTGGCGATTTAGATGAAGACCGCAATCTAACTACCGAAGCGATAGAGCGTGGTGTTCGTTGCTTATCTAGGTTTGGTGAACGCTTACAAGGTTTTGACGCGGCCCACGTACGTGCCGTTGCAACACAAACCTTGCGTGAGGCCAACAATCGCGACCACTTCCTAAAGCTCGCAAAAAAGGCGCTAGGCTTTGAAGTAGAGGTGATTTCTGGCGTGGAGGAAGCTCGCCTGATCTATCAAGGGGTGAGCCGATTTTTGCCACAATCAGATGAAAAAAGATTAGTGATAGACATCGGCGGACGCTCAACCGAGTTCATCCTTGGTCGTGGCTTTGAGTCAACCCAAACCGCATCTCTGCACGTGGGCTCTGTAGCGTGGGCACTTAAGCATTTTGCAAATGGCGAGTTTACTGAAAAAGCATTTACCCGCGCTGAAATTTCGGCTGAGTCTATCTTTGAAACCCTAGGCAATCACTTTAACAGCACACACTGGGATGTAGCTTACGGCGCTTCTGGTACGGTGGGGGCAGTAGCAGACGTTCTGGTGCAATATGGCAAACCAGCAGATGCTGTCAGCAAAGAAAGCTTATATTGGCTAAAAGAAGAGCTGCTCAAAGCAAGGTACGTAGATAAGCTGCGCTTGAATGGCTTAAAAGAAGACCGCAAACCAGTCATTGCTGGCGGCCTTTCTGTACTAATTGCTGTTTTTGAGTTTCTTAACATAGACACCTTAAACGTGGCGAAAGGTGCGTTAAGACATGGCCTGCTGTACGACATGCTGGCGCGTGAGAACGATATGCTGGATCTTCGCAATTCATCGATTCAGCGTTTAGCGCGCAAATTTGACGTAGACGAAACGCATGCTAATACAGTTGCCGAAGTTGCCGAGAAGTTATTTGAAAAGATAAGCGATAGCACTACTTTTGCAGACGGCGAATACTTTAAACACGCACGTAAATTACGCTGGGCTGCACAACTGCATGAAATTGGCGGCATTATCTCACCGGTAGATGCTCACTTGCATGGTGCGTACATCCTAGACCATACCGAGCCTGTGGGCTTTTCGCAAAGTGAACTGCATTGCTTAAGCTTAATCATCTTAGGTCATCGCGGTAAGTTAAAGCGACTAGAGGCTGACTTCTCAGACCGCGTGCTAGTGATGCAATTAATTTGTATGCGACTAGCTGTTATCTTATGTCATGCACGACAAATGCCAAACTTACGCGGCATACAATTGGCGTTAAATAATAATGGCTTTAAGCTCTCTCTACCAAAATCATGGGCAAGCAAGTATCCACAATCGCACTACCTACTGGATGAAGAGACACTCGCGTGGCAGAAAATAAACTGGCATTTTGAGCTAGTAAATACTATATAAAACTGTCACAAAAAATTCATTTGCGTTCATAAATAAACGGTATAAACTGTTTATATCGTTTATTTGGAGTGTAACCATGTCAAAAATCAATTCAATTCAGGCTGAAGCGTTAAAATCAACACCTGAAAAAGTAACAAGCACAGAAACAAACAAACCTGTTGCCAAGGCAGCACCGGTGAGCAAACCGGCTGTAAAACAAGCCGCAGCGAAAGTTGTAGCTGCTAAACCTGCCGTAGCAAAAATAACAGCCGCTAAACCAGCAGCTAAAGCGACTGTAAAAACCAGCGTAGCCAGCACCAAAAAAACTGAAAAAACCGCTGAAAAAACCAAAGTGTTAAAAGAAAAAACGCCAAAACTAAAAATGGAGCGTGATAGCTTCACAATGCCTAAAACTGAGTACGCGCAATTTGCGGTGCTTAAAGAGCGCCTCACTAAATTGGGTCAGCCAGCTAAAAAGAGTGAGCTACTACGCGCAGGCATTATGCAGTTAAGTGCCATGACAGACGCCGCATTAAAAGCAGCGATGAGTAAAGTGCCTGCCATTAAAACTGGCAGACCTAAAAAGAAATAAACGCATACTGAAGGTTGTTTCGCGTCACTGCTGGTGAGAGTAAGGCGCTGGCCATGACGCGATACATCAAAGCGATGCGTTAATGATCTACTTCTATAGAACAAGCACTACCATAGTGATGCGCTCTAGAGTTGAAGGCACTCCACCGCGCTGACAACCACGTATACTGAAAAACCACGCTGACCAGTTAGTGTGGTTTTTTGGCCTTATAAGCGTTAACTTCATCCACTGTTTTCATGACCTCAGCACGTAGTACCGGGTCTGACTGTGCGAGCTGCAAAGCTTTTTCGGCCGCCTCTTTGGCTGCTACAGGCTCACCTTGAAGCAATAACACACTTGCCAAATTATTATAGGCAGCGGCAGCGTTGGGATAGGCAATCGTCACATTACGGAAAGCACTAATCGCATGAGAATAATGACCTAAGGCGTAAGCACTATTCCCTAAGCCCATCAGCAATACCAAATGATTAGGCCAGCGTTTAGCGGCCACATCATATGCCAAATAGACATCCGCCTTATTTGCATTGCTCTCAAAAGCCACTATCGCTTTTGCAACCGCATCCGGATCATCCGCTTTAGGTAAGCTGCCTGGCTTTAATGCCACAAACGCCCAATATCCACTGCGTGCCCAAGTGCGCTGAAATGCGCTCAAGCTCATTTCAAAGCGTTCGAAAGTACCCGAGCGCAACCAAACTAGCTCACGGTCAAGACTATATCCAACGACTACGGCGTAATGCCAAGAGGGCACCCAAGATAAGCCTAGATTCTGCATCACCACCACCACATTACCGGCTGCAACCTCGGCCAGCACGGCATCAAGCTTAGGCGCCAACTTTACCGACAAAGCCCCATGCCTACGTGCGGCAGCTAGCATTTCAATCTGCAAACTACCCTTGCGAGCTGGAATGTAAACCTCTGGTACCAGCTGATCTGGTGTCACGCGAATATCAACGGCATTGAGCGCAGTTGCTAATGCGGCCGGCCCACAGTGATATTGCGATTGAGGAAAGAAAGGAGTCTGGGTCAGCTCATGCTGCCTAGGAAGTGATGGGTTTTGTACTGCCTCACGCACACCTGTTGCAGCACAGGCATTGAGCAATAAACAAAAAACCAGCATGATTAACTTACGAAACATGCTGGCTTCTCGCTGTAACAAAACCTGACTAAGCTAATACACGATTAGCGAATAGAACGTGTAAATGGATACACTTTAGTAAAACCAAGGATATCAGTAAGCAAGAGTACTAAGAACACTAAAATAATAGCGCCAATAATACCGCTACCAGCTGGTGCATTTTCGATCTGTGTCGCCATCGTGCTTGCTTCTTCATCTGTGAGCGAAGCAACACGACTGCGTGCTTGTGCTGGGTCAATCCCATGTTCAATTAACGCAGCTTGTACATCCTGACGAGACAAGGCAGTGATGATGCGCGCACGGTCTTGGTCAGCCGCGCTTGAGAAAACACTCTCCGCAACTTGCGCCGAGCTAATCATAGCCGCCTGCACTGTCTGCACAGAGCCTGTAAATAAAATTGAAGCTGCAAGAAATGCACTGAAAAAACGTTTAACAAAAATCATGGCAAGTACCCCTTATCATTAAAATTGAGTCTAAAAGATGGCTTTACCTGCACAGCCCACAAGAACTAACGACTACAGACTGTCGATTAAGGCCACCACGTACGAGTATTAAATATGCCTACAGAACTAAAATAGCACAGTTAAATAATTGTGTATAGCCATATGCATGGCGAACAGCTTAGAGAGATACAGTATTTGACTTAATTAAAAACCAGGTTGCTTGACGGCTTCAATGTAGTAATGTGATACGCCATCTAACTTACGCTGCTTTAGCCACCAAACAGCTCCCTTCTTTACCACACATGCGCTTTGATGCAAGCCTAGCAGCTTAGCAATGAATAAACCAAGGTTAGGCTGATGCCCAACTAGTATGATAGTTTGCGTGTCGTCCTGATTGTCGACTTCTTGTATCATGCGACCCACATGACTATCCAAGCTTAAACAGTCAGCAATTTTAATTTCCATCTGATTTAAATCATGCAAAGCATCTGCTGTTTGCAGACAGCGGCGTGCTGGGCTGCATAGCAACTCGGTATGCTCCGGCAAGTGTTTATACAGCCACTTTGCTATTCTGCCAGCATCTTTACGACCACGCTTGGTGAGTACACGGTCTCGGTCATGACCGCTTTCACTTTGCGCTTCAGCTTCGGCGTGTCGCCAAATGATTAAATTTGCCATGATTGATTAACCAGCTTAATTAATCCGTATATTTATGCAGTAATTGCAGTTGCGCACTATTAATACGCACTGGCTCACCGGGCTTGGCTTTATGTGCTTGTGCCGCGATAGGCTGATAGCTGCCATCCGCATTTAATATCCATGCATCATGATTATCTTCCAGATACATTTGGCAGCACTCTTGCAAAATCCGTGCACGATTTTTTGCATCTGTAATCGGCCACGCAATCTCAACACGGCGCATCATGTTGCGGTTCATCCAATCGGCACTGGATAGCCACATATGCTCGACCTCTGCGATTTTGAAATAAAACACGCGCGAATGCTCAAGCAAGCGACCAATCACTGAACGTACACGAATGCGTCCATTCAGGCCTGGCGCATCAATCGGCAATATACACGCACCACGCAGAATCAGATCCACCTCCACCCCGGCACGCCCAGCCTTCACTAACGCCTTTACGAGAGCCTCGTCTGTTAATGCATTCATTTTTAAAATAATAGAGGCAGGCTGCCCGGATTTGGCACACATTTCTGCGGCCCTAATCTTAGCCAACATTTGTTTGTGTAAATTAAACGGCGCAACCAACAGTTTTTGCATACGAGGCAATTTGACCTGGCTCGCAATATGCCTAAACAAATGCTCCATATCACGGGTAATCTGCGCATCTGCGGTAAGCATGCTAACATCCGTGTAGAGGCGTGCTGTTCTTGGGTTATAGTTGCCGGTTGAAACATGCCCATAGTACTGAAGGCCGCTGGCTTCACGGCGCATTACCAGTAACATTTTGGCATGGGTTTTTAGGCCCACAATACCATAGACCACTTGAGCGCCCACTGACTCTAAATCCTCTGCCCAGTTGATGTTTGCCTCTTCATCAAACCTGGCTTTAAGCTCCACCACGGCCATCACCTCTTTGCCACGGCGCACTGCTTCTTGCAGCAACTTAAGCATACGCGGGTCAGAACCAGTGCGATAAATAGTTTGCTGGATAGAAAGCACATCTGGGTCATGCACGGCTTCACGCAAGAAATCAATCACAGACTCAAAGCTCTCGTAAGGCTGATGGATAAGAATGTCGCGCTGTTTGAGCTGTGAGAAAAATGACTGATTAGATACTAACTGCTGACTTATCTGCGGCTCATGCGGCTTAAACTTGAGGTGGTCACCTTCAGCTAAATCTGCCAACTGCATCAAGCGTGCTAAATTGACTAAACCATTCACGCGATAAAGCGACTGTTTAGGCAAATCAAATTGTTGCAGCAATAACTTGGCTAGTTTTTCATCACAACCATGCGACACCTCTAATCGCACCGCCTCACCAAAATGCCGTTGTACTAAACCTTTTCTTAAGGCTGTACGCAGATTTTTTACATCTTCTTCATCTACTGCCAAATCAGAGTGCCGAGTTACCCTAAACTGTGAGAAACATAGCACCTCACGGCCAGTAAATAAGCTAGCCAGATGCGCGCGAATAACACTAGAGAGCGACACAAATTTTTGTTGCTTGCCACTTAAGTGCTTAGGCAGCTTAATTAAGCGAGGTAACGCTCTCGGCACCTTCACAATTGCAATATTATTATTGCGGCCAAATGCGTCGGTACCGCCCAGTGACACAATAAAATTTAGAGACTTATTAGCGACTTGCGGAAAAGGATGGGAGGGATCAAGTGCTACGGGCACCAATAACGGGCGCACACTAGACTCAAAGTAACGTGCGACCCAACGCTTTTGCTCCAAGGTACGCTCAGCGTTAGACACCAGATACACACCTGCACTGGCCAGAGCGGGCATTAAATCTGTATTAAAAATCTCGTACTGTTTCTCTACTAACGTATGGGCAACTTTGGATATTTCTAAATAGCTCTGTACGCTGATATCGGTCTTTTTCTCATTGTCACGCATGGCATCCACATGCGGTGCGGCGCGTACTTCAAAAAACTCATCTAGATTAGAGGACACAATGCAAAGAAAACGCAAACGCTCTAGTAGAGGATACTCCGCATTTTGTGCAAGACTCAATACACGTGCATTAAACGCCAATATACTGATATCTCGATTAAGTAATTTGAGAGGTGAGTTAACTGAACGCATGATGTTTTTTTAATTAATTATTTCATTCAGCATAATTGTCAATTGTGACAGTATCATGAAAATTCACAAATGCCATCAATGCCAAGCTGGCATCCATGCTCACTTAAATCTCATCAAGCGCATTTAGAACCTGCTGGGCTTTGTGTTGAATCAATGTCTTTTCTTCATCGTTAAATCTGTTTAGATTTTTAACCATTAACAACGTTCTTGGATTATTGAGCAACACTTGCTCATGCTTGATGAGAAAGTTCCAGTATAGCGTGGTCACTGGGCAAGCCTTTGCAGAAGTTTTCAGGTCTGGCTGATAGCTGCAACTATTGCAGTAATTGCTCATGCGCTTAATATAAGCACCACTGGCAATATAAGGCTTACTTGTGAATCTGCCACCGTTAGCATGTAAAGCCATCCCCACCACATTGGGCAACTCAACCCAATCAACTGCATCGACATAGATCGCTAAATACCAATCGGCAACTTGCTTAGGTTCAACTTCTGCCAGCAAACCGAACATACCCGTGACCATTAGGCGTTGAATATGGTGCGCATACCCATATTGCATCGTCTGCTTTACGGTTTGACGCATACAGTTCATATTGGTTTTACCTGTCCAGTACCAATTGGGTAAGTCTCGCTGATGTGCATAATGGTTAGCCTCAGCCATTGCAGGCATATCTAGCCAATATAGGCCTCGGATAAACTCTCGCCACCCTAATATCTGCCGAATAAACCCCTCTACGCTGGCTAAAGGTAAATTATCTTTTACATAAGCTTGCTCTACAGCCACTATCACCTCTTTTGGGTGTAGCAGTTTTAAATTGAGGGAAGAAGCTAATAATGAGTGCCATAAAAACGCACCTGAGGCTAAGTCACTTTGCCACATTGCATCTTGATGCGTGCCGAAGTCAACTAACTTAGTCGCTATAAAGTGTTGCAAAAATAAGAGTGCCTGCGCACGCGTGACAGGCCAACAAAAATCATCAATCTTACCTGGGTGCTCTGGAAAGAGCCGCGCAACATCCGCAAACACTGCTTGAGTAATCGGGTCTATCTCAAACTTAGGAACTGCAGGAATATTTTGTGGACCATCCTTACTAAAGGATTTCCGGTTTTCGTGGTCATAATTCCACTTTCCACCAACAGGCTCTTCACCAGCCATTAACACGTGATAGCGTTTGCGCATGTACCGATAGAAATACTCCATGCGCAACTGTTTACTTTGTCCAGCCCAACGCTTAAAGTCAGCCTGACTACATAAGAAAAACGTATCATCACGCACGATCAGCTGTTTATTTAATGTTGATGCACAATCCTTTAGCGCTTTTAAAACCCGATAATCTCCTGGCTCACAAACAATGATTTGTTGAGGGTCATATTCTGAGAGCAAAGCTAACCATGCACTGGCTAAATCAACATGCTCATGATCACCCAGCTTTAAATAGCGCAATGGGTAATGCTGGCTTTGCAAGGTTTGTGCAAAATGGCGCATCGCAGATAAAAATAATGCAATACGCGCTTTGTGTGACCATACGTGTGTCGACTCATGTTGCGCCTCAACCATCAGCACTACATCCTGCTCGCAGTCAAATCCTTCTAATGCTGGATTATCCAGATTGAGCTGGTCACCCAATATCACGATCACATTTCTCATTATTTTTTTGCGCTTTGCTTACATGCGTTTGAACAGTATTTAACAGAATCCCAATTTTTAGACCATGACTTACGCCATGTCATGATGCGTCCACATTGCGCGCAAATTTTGCTAGGAAGCTTAGACTTATTACCTTTAAATGATAGATGGGTGACTTGAGACATCTAGCAATGACTGCGGCTGTGACTATAGGTTCACTATTTAGGTTGACTGCTGATGTGCTTCTAAAGCCAAACTATTAGCAATTCGGCAAATTTCAGTAAATGATTCTGCCACTAATGCAGAGCGACCAAGCAAAGCGCCATCAATATCTGACATTTCTAACATTGCATATGCGTTATCAGCACTTAGGCTTCCACCGTAAATAATCCTTACACGCTGCGCAAATGCAGGGTCTCTTGTCGCAATCAGTTGACGAATGTAAGCATGCATAGATTGTGCTTGTTGCGGGCTTGCATGTTGTCCAGTGCCAATCGCCCAAACTGGCTCATAGGCCACGACCATATTGCATTGTTTGGCACGTACAAACGCATCATTATCCAAGCTGTGCAACATGTTGAGCACTTGCTTCTTAACGGCATCTTCAGCAATGCCTGCATCACGCTCAGCTTGGGCTTCACCTACACAGTAAATTGGTGTCAAACCGCCTTCTAATGCCCTTAAAAGACGCTGAGCGGTCACTTCATGGCCTTCTAGTCTTAACATGCGCCGCTCAGAATGGGCAAGAATCACAAAACGACAACCAAACTCTGCGATCATCGCGGCTGAAATGCAAGAGGTGTAAGCACCTTCATCATATTGACTCACATTCTGCGAGCCCCAAAGAATATTACTCCCAGCTAGCAGTTGTTGTGCTTGAAATAAATACACATAAGGCAAACATACTGCAAAATCTATTGCATTCAGGCCTTTAAGGTTCGTTATTAACTGCAACAATAAACCATGATTCCCTGCGAGGGTTCCATGCAACTTCCAGTTGCCTACAACCAAGTTGCGTCGAGCGTTCATATTTGGTTAATCCTTAACATAGCGCGCAGCCATGTACTCCATTGATACCACTTTAATCTGACTGGCACGCCCTGCACTGCCAAATGCCTCAAAACGATCTTTACATAACTGCTGTGCTGCCAAGATAGCAGATTTAAAATAGATTCGTGGATCAAACTCTTCTGGATGCAAGGCCATGCTTTCCCTAATCGCAGCAGTCATGGCTAAACGTATATCCGTATCGATATTGACCTTTCTCACGCCATTTCTAATGCCTTCTACAATTTGCGACACAGGCACCCCATAGGTTTCTTTGATTCTTCCGCCATATTTCCGAATCATCTCCAATGAGGCTTGAGAAACGCTGGAAGAGCCGTGCATCACTAGATGCGTATTAGGGATACGCGCATGAATCGCTTTAATGCGATCAATAGCAAGCGTATCGCCTGTGGGTGGTCTGCTAAACTTATAAGCGCCGTGACTCGTACCAATCGCAATGGCTAAAGCATCTACTTTAGTCGCAGCCACAAAAGCCGCCGCTTCATCAGGGTCTGTTAGTAATTGTGATTCGCTCAATATCCCTGTCGCACCACTGCCATCCTCATCGCCAGCCTGGCCGGTTTCTAAAGAACCTAAACAACCCAGCTCGCCCTCCACAGAAACGCCCACGGCATGCGCAAACTCTACTACGCGTTTAGTGACATCTACATTGTATTCATAGCTAGCTGGGGTTTTAGCGTCAGCCAATAATGACCCATCCATCATCACACTAGAAAACCCACTGCGGATTGCCATTTGGCACACAGCAGGTGATGCGCCATGGTCTTGATGCATACAAATAGGGATATGTGGGTACTGCTCAATGGCCGCTTCAACCATTTTTCTTAAAAATGGCTCACCTGCATAGCCACGTGCACCTGCGGATGCTTGCAAAATAACAGGGCTATCTACCTCGTTTGCAGCGAGCAAAATGGAGTGTATCTGCTCCATATTATTGATATTAAATGCCGGCAATCCATAATCATGCTCGGCGGCATGGTCTAGTAACTGCCTTAAAGATATCATCGCCATAGAGCACCCTTTTATGACAACTCAGTTAAAGATAACTTACTGTAAAACCCTCAGCTTTGGTGATACTGCTCAATTAAATCAACTTCGTTGATAGAGCCTAATATAGCAGGTACGCGCTGATGAATCTGTAAGGGCTGTAAATCTAATACGGATGCACGAGCAGTACTGGCTTTTCCACCTGCCTGCTCAATCAACATACCCATGGGGCTCACTTCATATAATAATCTTAATCTACCGGCTCTATCTGTTACTTGGTGATCTTTTGGATAAAGAAATACGCCCCCTCGCATTAATATGCGGTGGATATCTGCCACCATGCTCGCCATCCAGCGCATATTAAAATTACATTGCCGCACCCCTTCTTCACCAGCAAGACAATCAGCAATATATTGCTGCATCGGCGCCTCCCAAAAGCGTTGTCGGCTAGCGTTAATCGCAAACTCTGGGTAATGTGCTGGAATCTTTAAATCAGGATGCGTTAATTCAAATACTTTGGTATCTGGGTCTAAGGTAAAAGCATGTGTGCCAGCCCCTAAAGAAATCACTAGCATGGTCGCAGGCCCATACAACACATAGCCAGCGGCAATCTGACCAATGCCTTGCTGCAGAAAAATTTCATCACTGCGTACAGCATTGGGTGGTGCGGGTAGTATAGAGAAAATAGAGCCAACCACGCCGTCCAACGCAATATTGGAAGAACCATCCAGCGGGTCAAAACACACTAAATATGGTGCATCTGGGATGTGGTCTGAAAAATAATGGGGAGAAGCTAACTCTTCTGACACTGCACCAAAAACCACTTTAGTGCTTGATAGGCAATCAATAAAAATATCATGGCTGCTTATATCTAACTGCATTTGAGCTTCGCCCTGCACATTGATACTGTTGAGCTGTTGACTAACACCAGCTAACTTGCCTTTTGCAACTAGGGCCGCAATTTGCTTGCCGGCCTCAGCAATGCTCAAGATCAACTCAGATAGCTGGCTGGAGTGATTTAGCGTAACGCAAGACTGATTTAAGAAGTCGCTTAAATTCATTTAGCTTTACCTCTCTATGATTACATTCAAGCTATTATGTGTACTGTCCATCTGTCAATTAACCACAGCGACTGGTCATGCGCAACTAGCTAAACATTCAGACAGATTAGGTCAGCCATCACTTCGATAATAAAGCTTTAAGCGCAAAAGCCGTTGCAGCAAAACCAAATGGGGCGGTTACGCATACACTAGAACCATAACCAGCACAGTTAAGACCTGTCACCCCAGCGTTTGACGCTACATCGCACGCACTATCTGGTTTAATCACTTCTTCATCAGAGTAAACTGCCTGTATTCCAAACTTATCAGATTTTTTTGAATTAGTCGCTTTAGGAAACTGATAATCTCGGCGCAACTGGTTACGCACTTTCGCTAATAAGCGGTCACCAGACACATGTGCCAAATCAGCCACTTGAATACGTGTAGGGTTTAGTCTACCCCCTGCTGCGCCTACCGTGACTAGCGGCAGTTTGTGTTGACGACAATAAGCCGCTATCGCTATTTTGGCTTTAGCATCATCAATGCAATCAATCACATAATCATATGCACTGCTTAACATCACACTTACGTTTTCAACGGTCACAAAATCTTCAATTTCATGCACCTGTGCAAATGGATTAATACTCAGGATGCGTTCGTGCATCGCAGTCACTTTAGCCTTACCAAAGGTATGATCTAAGGCATGTAACTGACGGTTAACATTAGACTCGGCCACATTATCCAAGTCTATTAAAGTAATGGTTCCCACCGCATTACGCGCTAATGCCTCAGCAGCCCAACTGCCAACACCACCAATACCAATCACACAAATATGCGACGACTGCAGCTTAGCTAAGCCATCGGCACCGTAAAGCCGGGCCACGCCACCAAAACGGCGTGCAACGTCTGGTGTATTTAGATCATCAACAGAACTTAGTGTGACTGCCATCAGATTTCCAGCACTACAAATGCAGCAGCCAAGTTTTTCTCATCACTAATGCTAATGTGCGTTTTACTGATATTTTTTGAAGCTAAGAATGCTTGTAGCACCGGTGCCAACACCAAGATAGGCTTACCTAGCTCATCATGAGAAACTGCAATATTTTGTAAAGTAGCAGGCGCACGCAACCCCGTACCTAGCGCTTTAGAAAAAGCCTCTTTTGCCGCAAAGCGTTTTGCTAAGAAACGCGGCTTAATATTAGATTGCTGATAACTTGGCATTTCACTTTCGGCCAAAATCTTTTTTGCAAACATATCGCCAAACTCTGCTATAGAGTCGTTAATACGTGCAACTTCAACCACATCGGTACCGATTCCAAAAATCATTGATTACCTTTTAACTATGACCAAAGTGCTACTTCGGTGCAAACTCTTTCATCAAAGATTTCATTTCACGTACCGCATTATCCCAACCCACAAATAAGGCATGCGCCACAATCGCGTGACCTATATTGAGCTCTTCAAATCCATACATGCGAGCAACGTGGTGCACATTATGATAATGCAGGCCGTGGCCAGCATTCACAATTAGATGTGCATCCTTAGCATGATGCAGCGCTCGCTCGATACGATCAAGCTCTGCAATCTGCGCACGCTCGATCTCAGCATCGGCAAAAGTACCGGTATGCAATTCAATCACCGGCGCTCCTGTTTTAACCGCTGCATCAATCTGCGCTAAATCCGGTGCAATAAACAATGACACACGAATACCTACATCACTTAGTTTCTGTACGGCATGTTTAACTTTGTCAAAATGGGCAATCACATCCAACCCACCTTCAGTGGTGCGCTCTTCACGACGCTCAGGCACTAGGCATACATCCTGCGGCATCACTTTAATCGCGATATCCAGCATTTCATCCGTCACCGCACATTCCAGGTTCATTTTGGTTTGCAGTAAGGGGCGCAATGCAAAAATATCTGCATCTTGCATATGACGGCGATCTTCACGCAGATGTAAAGTAATGCTGTCTGCGCCAGACTGCTCGGCGCGCAAAGCTGCCTGTACTACACTAGGATATTTAGTGCCACGTGCCTGACGGATTGTTGCAACGTGGTCAATATTGACACCCAATTTGATCATGCGTTTATCACCTTTTAAATCAAAATATTATGGCAGCTTACACACCGCTAGCATTGAGCTGCCTCAAGAAACTGGTTAATACCCTTGCAATTCAATCAGTAATTGCCGCGTATGTAGTGGCTTGTCACCCAAATAATGCGCTAACAAATAACGCATCAACTGCTTGCTCTGTTGCTGTGTCTGTTCATCGCTGTAATCGTCATTCAACATATCGATTAAGGTCTTGCCCGAAAGTTGCACACCATTTTCATAACGTGCCAAAGTACCGCGTATTGGATATGCGCCATGCTCCGCCTCATAACGATAATGTTGCTGCATTAGAATCGGTGCATTATTGGCATCTTGCTGCAACGGTATAGCATAGCCAAGTTCTTGCAGAAACTTTAACTCAAAACGACGTAGTGTCGTAGCTAGATGCTGGTCACTCGCCAGTGCTCTTAGCGTATCCGCATAATATGCAAACAAAGCCTCATGCGGATCTTCACGCGGCAGCAGCCTTAGCAATAACTCGTTCAGATAGAAGCCGCACATCAGCGCCTCTCCCTGTAGCAACAGTAAGCAGCCGTTCCACTCTAAACCATGCAGTGTTTTAAGCTCCAATTTACCAGACCATGTTGCTAACATCGGCTGAAAAGCCTGCAACATACCGCGCATCGCTGAGCGTGGGCGTCTTGCCCCTTTGGCGGTGGTGGCAACGCGCCCGAACTCACGTGAAAACAGCTCAACTACCAAGCTGGTTTCTTTAAACGGGTAGGTATGCAGTACGTAAACGGACTGATTATCTTGACGATGAGAACTGACTGACGCCATAAGGTCTATTCAACCACCACGATGCAAATACTCACGCTAATGATATTTATCTCAAACAGCATCAACGTGCACAGCTCCCTCAAAAAAACCGACAACCTGCCCCAAGAGTCGCAGATTAATAACCTAGCGATTTTAATGCGCGAGCATCGTCTGCCCAGCCGCCTTTAACTTTCACCCATGTTTCTAGGTAAACTTTACCGCCAAACAGTTTTTCCATGTCTTGTCTGGCTTCGGTGGAGATTTGCTTAAGCTTCTCACCATTTTTACCAATCAACATTGGTTTTTGGCTATCTTTATCAACAATGATGGCACAGAAAATTCGGCGCAACTTGCCTACCACTTCAAACTTTTCAACTTCTACTGCTACTGAATAAGGAATTTCATCACCTAGCAGTCTAAATATCTTCTCACGCACCAACTCTGCCGCCAGAAAACGCTCGTTCTTATCGGTCAACTCATCTTCAGAGTAAATCGCCTCTTGCTCAGGCAAATAGTTACGGATAGATTTCAATAACTCATCTAAGTTAAGGCTCTTTTTCGCACTAACTGGCACGATTTCTGAAAATGGAAATTCCAAGTCAAAGTCTTGAATCAACGGTAGCACATTGCCTTTATCACCCATTAAATCCAACTTATTCACCACCAAGATAGTCGGTGTTTTATCAGACAATAACTGTAATACCTTACGATCCGCATCACCTAACTTCATGGGTTCAATCACAAACAGAACTACATCTACCTCTGTCAGCACTTGAGTGACCGTTTTATTTAGGCCTTTATTCAGCGCATTGAGATGCTTTTGCTGAAAACCTGGCGTATCCACAAATAGATACTGTGTATCATCTGTCGTGTGTATGCCCAGTAGGCGATGGCGTGTGGTTTGCGCTTTACGTGAAGTAATAGCGAGTTTCATCCCTAAAATATGATTTAGCAGCGTGGACTTACCCACGTTAGGGCGCCCGACAATTGCCACTGTACCGCACTTAAAGGGGCCGTCGAAAGCAGTCACTGCTTTCACTTCAAGCTCTTGATTAATATCTGTCATTTTTTAGCTTTTCCAATATGGAGTTTATTTAACGCAAGCAAAGCAAGTTCTGCTGCCTGCTGTTCAGCAATGCGACGGCTTCTGCCTTCGCCTACTGTGCGAATTTGATGTTTTTCCACTAGGCACTCCACCACAAACTTCTGCTCGTGTGCTTCACCGCTAGTGTGTGTGACCGTATATTCAGGGACGGCGATTTTTCTACTTTGCAATAATTCTTGCAATAAAGATTTAGGGTCTTTATCTATCACTTTAGGGTCTATAGTTTCTAGCTTGCCCGCGTATAGCCCCAAGACAAAACTTTGTGCTGCATCGAAACCACCATCAAGATAGACCGCACCGATAATGGCCTCCAACGCATCTGCCAATATAGAGGGTCTGCGCCAGCCTGCACTTTTTAGCTCACCTTCACCCAGCAACAATGCATCGCCAAGGTTGAGAGATAGCGCGATTTCTGACAAGGTCGCTTCTTTTACCATTTGCGCACGTAGACGACTTAAATCACCCTCGGCCAGTTTGGGGAAACGTTGATACAACTGGTGTGCAATAATGAAATTCAGAGCTCCGTCACCCAAAAACTCAAGACGTTCATTATTTTGGCCCGCATAACTACGGTGAGTGAGTGCTTGCGTTAACAAGCTTTCATTCACAAATTGATGCGACAAGCGCCTTAATAACTCTTGTTTAGACATCAACACCACCAGAAGTTAGCTGCTTATTCAAATATCTTAAATACACTACTTACCATCACTACGTGCTGAAAAGTCTATCAGCACACTTACATTACCCATAATTGGCTTAACAACCTCATATGACACAGATACTACCGCATTTCCATCAGGCGTTTTTTCTATCACTAGGTCTGAGCCTTTTACCGTATCGACATAGGCAACTGAAGCGCGTTTTTCAAACGAGTCTTTAATTTCTTTATTGCTCATCGTACCTAGAGATTCAGACTGCATAGCTTTTAGCACTTTTTTGACTGACATAAATTCTATATAAGCCGGTGCTACTTTCATTACGATCAAAGCAACAAACACAACGAAGGCACCAACGATAAGCATGCCTAACAAGGTAGCGCCTTGTTGTTTCTTAACCGCTTGCATATGCATTAATTTATTTACCATGTTTATCTCCATACTCACTCAAGTTAGGACAGCCATATTTAGCAAAACCAAATAATTAATCTATTTTATTACCGATTCGAGAACCCTGATCAAAGTTCATCCAGATAAAAAACGCCTTGCCGACTAGATTTTTCTCGGGCACAAAACCCCATACCCGGCTATCTGAACTATTATCCCGATTATCCCCCATCGCCAGATATTGTCCATCCGGTACCGTGATTTCTTCGCCTTCTGCAAATTTAGCACCTATCGTGTCTTGGTCATAATTACCAACCACATCATGTACCAAAATATCATGCTTTTTACTGCCTAATTGCTCGTGGTATTGCTTAGCCTGCACCACATTAAGCCCAGACATCACATACTCATAATAACCCGCACTTTCAACGGCAATCGGCTGTCCATTAATCGTGAGGCGCTTATCTTGATACCCTACTTTATCACCAGGCAAACCCACTACACGCTTAATGTAATCAATAGATGGGTTAGGTGGGTAATGGAACACGATCACATCACCGCGGGCAGGTTTATTAACCGCCAAGAAAGTGTTGTTTAAAATAGGCACACGCAGGCCATAAGTAAATTTATTCACCAAAATAAAATCGCCTGCCAATAAAGTTGGCATCATCGAGCCTGACGGAATCTTGAAAGGCTCAACAATAAATGAGCGTACCAAAAACACCACCAAGATGACGGGGAAAAAGCTTTTAGCGTACTCGACTAAGACAGGCTCATCAGCCCCTGCAGGGCGTTTTTTACTCAATACTAAAATATCAAATAGCCATATCAACCCGGTAACCAGCAGTACGACTATCATAAAAAGCGCGAACATCATGGCGTTTTACCTTTTTTCTTATTTATCTTCTACTCTTAAAATTGCTAAGAATGCTTCTTGCGGAATCTCAACGCTACCCACTTGTTTCATGCGCTTTTTACCCTCTTTTTGCTTCTCTAGCAACTTACGCTTACGGGTAATATCACCGCCGTAACATTTTGCAATCACGTTCTTACGCATTGCTTTTACTGTTTCACGCGCAATGATGTTAGCGCCAATCGAAGCTTGAATCGCCACATCAAACATCTGACGCGGGATTAATTCGCGCATTTTTGCTGCCACTTCACGTCCACGGTAAACACTGTTACTACGGTGCACGATCAGACTTAATGCATCTACGCGCTCACCGTTCACCATGATATCCAGTTTAACCAAATCTGCCGCACGGAACTCTAAAAACTCGTAATCCATACTTGCATAGCCGCGCGATACAGACTTCAAGCGGTCAAAGAAGTCTAACACCACCTCATTCAATGGCATTTCATAGCTCAGCATCACCTGACGGCCCATATACTGCATATTGCGTTGAATACCGCGTTTACCGTTACATAAGGTCATCACTGGACCTACATAATCCTGAGGCATCAGTAAATTCACCACAATCATCGGCTCACGAATCTCTTCAATGCGTGACGGTTCTGGCAAGCGTGATGGGTTCTCAATTTGCACCACCTCACCATTTTTGAGCAGCAGTTCATAAACCACCGTTGGTGCTGTGGTAATGAGGTCCATGTCATATTCACGCTCTAAACGTTCTTGCACAATTTCCATATGCAACAAACCTAAGAAGCCACATCTAAAACCAAAACCTAATGCCGTTGAATTTTCCGCCTCGAACAACAAAGACGCATCATTCAAGCTCAGTTTCTCTAGCGCGGTACGCAAAGCCTCAAACTGATTTGACTCAACTGGATACAAACCTGCAAACACTTGCGGTTTAACTTCTTTAAAGCCTGCCAGCGGCTCTGTTGCAGGCTTACCAGCCAAAGTCACCGTATCGCCCACCTTAGCCGCAGCCAGTTCTTTAATACCGGCAATCACAAACCCTACTTCACCGGCTGACAATGATGTTTTTTGTAGAGACTTTGGTGTAAACACGCCCACCTGCTCGCACAGATGCTCAGAACCCGTCGCCATCAGGCGGATTTTATCCTTAGGTTTAAGTGTACCGTCCATCACACGCACTAGCATCACTACGCCCACATAGTTATCAAACCAAGCATCAATGACCAATGCTTTGAGTGGCTTAGTGGCATCGCCCACAGGCGGTGGCACTTTGGCAATCACTGCCTCTAATACATCGCGTACACCTACACCGGTTTTAGCAGAGCAGCGTACGGCTTCTGACGCATCCACACCAATCACATCTTCAATTTCCTGAATCACACGATCAGGGTCTGCTGACGGCAAATCAATTTTATTCAGTACTGCAGTCACTTCAACGCCTAAATCTAATGCGGTGTAGCAGTTAGCCACGCTTTGTGCCTCAACGCCTTGGCTGGCATCCACAACCAGCAACGCACCTTCGCAGGCAGAGAGTGAGCGCGAAACTTCGTAGCTAAAATCCACGTGGCCCGGAGTGTCAATTAAGTTCAGGTGGTAAATCTGTCCATCATCCGCCTTATATTCCAAAGCCGCCGTTTGCGCTTTAATCGTAATACCACGCTCACGCTCAATATCCATAGAATCAAGCACTTGCGCTTCCATCTCACGATCTGCCAAGCCACCACACATGTGAATAATCCGATCAGCCAGAGTGGATTTACCGTGATCGATGTGAGCAATAATGGAAAAGTTACGAATGTTTTTCATGTTTAATTTTTAATAATGACTAAATTGACGGCGAACGAACTGTTCAGATAACAATAAAAGCGTGCTTAACAATAAGGGCGCACTAGGCGCCCTTATTGTTAACCGAACAGCTCGGATTTTACAGCAAATTCAAAGTATTAACATCTATAGATTCATGCTTACTGTTGAATTATGCGATGAAATGATTTTACTTAGCACTTGGAATTTTAACCGGCACATACAAGGTGCTCTCACCACGCAATACCAACAAAGCGATAGTTTTGCCGGCACCAAAACCAGCTAACTGCTTGTTAAACTGCTCAAGGCTTTGCACTTCAGTATTGTTCAACCCCAGTATCACATCACCGCGCCTGATGCCTGCTTGCGCTACAGCACCTAGTGCATCCATCACCAAAAGACCATTCTTTCCATTTAGTTTTTTCTTTTGTTGCGGCGTCAGTTCTTTTAAGATTAAACCAACACGATCCGCATCCTGCTTCACCGGTGGCTTATTCGCTTGTGTAGCCTCAGATCCATCTGAAGGCATCTCGCCAATCGCCACACTTAAGGTTTTATCATTACCCTTACGTAACACCTCCACTGGCACTGCCTTACCCGGCTTAGCAGCACCAACGGCACGTGGTAAATCGGAAGAATTTGCGATTGGTTTTCCGTCAAATTTAATGATGACATCACCAGCTTCTACCCCGCCTTTATCAGCAGGTCCACCTTTTTCCACAGCAGCAACCAAAGCACCGTTGGTATTTTTCATCCCAAACGATTCAGCTAACTCCTTACTCAACTCTTGAATCACAACGCCCAACCAACCTCTAGTTACCTTACCAGAAGCTTTTAATTGGTTAGTGACTTCAAGCGCCACGTCAATCGGGATACTAAACGACAAGCCCATAGAGCCGCCGCTTCTGCTATAAATTTGTGAGTTAATACCCACAACTTCACCCGCTAAATTAAACAAGGGCCCACCAGAGTTACCTGGGTTAATCGCCACATCAGTCTGTATAAATGGTACAAAGTTCTCTTGCGGCAAGGCCCTGCCCTTTGCGCTCACAATACCCGCTGTCATGGTGTTTTCTAAGCCAAACGGTGAACCGATTGCAGCTACCCACTCACCAACCTTTAACTTGTTTGGATCACCAATCACCACTTTAGGCAAACCAGTAGCCTCAATTTTAACTAGGGCAACGTCGGTACGTTTGTCCGCACCGATAATCTTAGCTTTGAACTCACGTTTATCTGATAACTTAACAATCACCTCATCAGCGTCGGACACTACATGTGCGTTGGTTAAAATATAACCATCGCTGCTGATCACAAAACCAGAACCCAGCGACTGCGATTTGTACTCTGGCTGTGCGCCGCCATTTTGGCCAGGAAAATTAGGGATACCAAAGCGTTTAAAGAACTCCTGCATTTGTTCATCACCCAACATGCCAGGAAGCTGCGCAGGACTGGTGCGCATATTTTGCGTAATGCTGATATTCACTACTGCAGGTCCTTGCTTCTCTGCCAACTCAGTAAAATCTGGCAAATCCTTAGCGTTCACATTCACTGCAGAGCATAAAATAAATATAACTGCAGCAAGCCAACTTCTCATCATCTACTCACCCCACTTAAATGTTTGAAAAAATCCGTTTAAATTTGCAAAATTCAATTAGTTAATGCCTCATGCATCATTGCCTACATCATCGGCATGGCGCAACACTATGGCCTGATATTGGTAAGCGCCGCTGCCTAAAACAGACGACCCACGCCCCACGAGATGCCATTTAACCCAGACAAATCCTATGCATAAGCCCAATATGGCTGCTAACATCACGTACAACTGGTTGTTAAATAAAAACTCTGCCATCACTGAGAAGAAAATCAGACTGAGTAGCGGTATCACATATAACAGAAAGACTGATCGCAATGCTACACGTTCATCAATACCAACCACTACACTGTCGCCAACCTGCGCATTGATGGTATTTTCTGCTAGAAATGTGTGACTTTTATGACCAAGCATTTTGCCCCAAGTTGCATTGCCACAACCACGGCGCTGGCCACAGATGCCACATGCCGTCCTGCGCTCAATTTCCAGCTCAGCTGCGCCCTGCTTGCATCGAATCACTACTGCGTGTTCTTCTATCATAATGACGAGTAAAACTGACCTGACGATTATTTACCAATGACTACCGCATTTGCAATTTGCACCACGGTCGCCTCAGGCACCTCGCCGACAGCGGTCACAAGATAGCCGTTATTCACCCCGGCATAAAAACTGGTATAGCCGCTTGAGGCCAAGGCCACTTTAGTTTTACCGCTTTTATTGGTAGGTTCAATAAACAATGAAACCGAAGCTAAGCCATCTGAAAAAATCATATGCATCACCGGATAAGGTTTACCGGGTACCATACGCACAATTTGATCTACCTTACGATAGCCGGCGGGTAGTTCTTTAATTTCCCAGCTGACCGATAATTTGCCATCAGGCAAAATGACAGGCTCATCCGCCATCACATAATTCTTTTTGCTATCAATACGTGGCGTAAACCAATCCAGTGCGACTGAATTCAATAGCGACACACGATTAAAACCGATGCTTTCAATAATTTCACTGCGCTGATTGAACCTTACGGACTTTAGTAACAACCCATATTCGTCGTCTATCCAGAACTTATAGCTATAACGTAGTCTATCTTTGGGCTCTAAAAACAAAATCTGCGCCTGACGATCTGCCACACGCTCATGCGTGCTTAAATGCACGGTGTAATTCTCTTTAATTGCATCAAAATTTAGCGGCAACATGGCTGGAAACATATTTTGACCGCGTTTCTTTTCAATGACTATTTTTTCATTTTTTGCATTGTAAATAACCAGATTACTACCTTGACTCAACACTTCACGTGACGCGCCATCCAGCACCACATTGCGAGAAAACTCGTTTCTGCCATCAAATAAATGTGTGATTTGTACAGCTTTGGCCTGCTGACCGGTTTGACAGACGAAAACGCCTTCATAACTTAAAGCGCGCGCCGCAACAGCTGCTTTTTGCAACATTACCCATAACTCATCATCGGTAGCCGCATGACCAGCAAAACTTGTTACACATAAGACAAATAGCGTAATCCCTGCGAGGGGTTTAGCCAAAAAAACGCGACTACTTGAAATCATTCTGAATAATTCACTGATTGAATATAGTATGAACTCGTTGAAGGTGCTAATGACTGATGTGCCATTAGATACTCACTGGGGATAGACTCACTGGTAGTGGTTGCTTTAGCGACTTCTAAGGTTGCTGATGGATTAGGTTGCGATTGCTGTTGTAGCGCCAGCCAGCCTACGACCATAACAGCGGCAAATGACGCAGCAATTGACCAACTAGCAGGCAACTTATCTTTCAGCGCCTCTGTTTTCGCACCAGTTGCCACCTTTGATGCGCTAGGAGCCAGTACCGTAGGCTCCTGTTCAATCTTTTGCATGAGCTTTTGTTTAAAGCCTGCACCAAGCGCCACATCACCACGCATCGCATCGCCAATGAGGTGGTACTGATGCCAAGTTTGCGAAGCTTGCCTACTGGTATGGATGGATGCAATCAGATGCTCGGCATCTTCAACTGCAATTTCATCATCCATTAAAGCAGAAATTTGTTCACTCATTATTCACTCCTAATACACTACAAACAACGCATCGATACATTGGGTGCCTGATTCACTACCAGCGTTTATTTTCTGGCGTATCCAACAAAGGTCTTAACTTCAGCGCAATTGTCTCGCGTGCCCTGAAAATCCTTGAGCGCACGGTACCAATTGGGCAACCCATGATGGTCGCAATCTCTTCATAGCTCAAACCTTCAATTTCACGCAAGGTAATGGCTGTTTTCAACTCCTCAGGCAAACCCTCAACCGTATCATTGACCGTTTGCGCAATCTGCTTGGTCATCATGCTGGATTCAGGCGTTTCCGTAGTGCGCAACTCATCACCACTATCAAAATTTTCGGCATCTTCGATTTCAATATCGGTAGATACCGTTGGACGGCGACCCATAGAAACCAAGTAGTTCTTTGCCGTATTAATACCAATACGATACAACCAAGTATAAAAAGCACTATCGCCTCTGAAGTTTGGTAATGCACGATAGGCCTTGATGAAGGACTCTTGCACCACATCTTCAATTTCAGCTTGGTCGCGAATCATACGCGACAGCAAGCGCGCTAATTTGCGCTGATATTTATCAACAAGCAAACCAAACGCACGCTTGTCCCCGCGTTGCGCACGCAACACAAGCTCGTGATCAATCTCACGATTACCAGAAATCGGCGCAGTAGACACTAATTGCAACCCTTCTGTCGGCCCCACTTTAGCCTGTCCAATTTTATTTTCAGCTCTCTCACTTCTGTAAGTATAACCTTGGCTAGCGGGTTGAATGAAGTTAAATTGGGCTAATTCCTGAATTTTACTGGGTTGTATCATTGCGTTTGCCTCCACAGCTTAAAATTTTTCATTTAAATAAAATTAAACGATTACTTTATTTATATTTACAATGTTATTTCTATTGCCTTTTGTAAAGACCGCGATACACTCTCAGAAGTTCCTAACAATTCAATCCTCCTCCACATAAATCCTTGTAAATTATGCAGCAATTTGATGTTTTAATTATTGGCAGTGGCCTTGCGGGGCTGTCGCTTGCACTACGAACTGCCGATCATAAAAAAATCTGCTTGGTCAGCAAACGTAGCATTAACGACACGGCCAGCAATTGGGCACAAGGCGGCATTGCAGCTGTACTCAACAACGATGATTCATTAGACGCGCATATCCAGGACACATTGATCGCAGGTGCTGGCCTCTGTGATGAGGCTGTGACCAAAAAAGTAGTGGAACACGGCAAAGAAACCGTAGAGTGGTTAATAGAACAAGGCGTGAAATTTACACGTGAGCACAATAACAGCAATTATCATTTAACCCGTGAAGGTGGGCACAGTCACCGCCGCATCATCCACGCAGCAGACGCCACTGGCAATGCGGTGCAAACCACACTGGCTGAGCAAGTCAGACAACATCCGAATATCACGCTACTTGAGAACCATATTGCCGTCGACTTAATCACGACGCATAAAGTTAAAAATCTCAACCCAAAAATTGCCAATGACAATGCATGCCTCGGCGCATACGTGCTAGATAATAGTACGGGAAAGGTCATGACGATTGGCGCACACAATACGGTTTTAGCTACAGGCGGCGCCGGCAAAGTATACCTCTATACCACCAACCCGGATGTGAGCACTGGTGATGGCATTGCAATGGCATGGCGCGCCGGTTGCCGCGTTGCCAATATGGAGTTTATTCAATTCCACCCCACCTGCCTATTTCATCCTCATGCGAAATCTTTCTTGATCTCTGAAGTTGTGAGAGGAGAAGGCGGCCTACTCAAGCTGCCAGATGGCACTCGATTTATGCCGGACCACGACCCGCGTGCAGAACTGGCACCCAGAGATGTTGTAGCGCGCGCGATTGACTTCGAAATGAAAAAACGCGGGCTGGACTGTGTCTATCTAGACATTTCACACAAGCCGCTCGACTTTATACGAGAACATTTCCCTAATATCTATAAACGCTGCTTAGAGCTTGGCATAGACATCAGCAAGTCCCCCATTCCCGTGGTGCCTGCAGCACACTACACCTGCGGCGGAGTGATGACCGATGACAAAGGCCAAACCGATGTTAAGCATCTATATGCAATTGGTGAAACCTCTTGCACTGGCCTGCATGGCGCTAATCGATTAGCTAGCAACTCGCTGCTAGAGTGCTTGGTGTTTGGCAAAGCAGCGGCTGAGGATATTCTAAATCAGGTACAACATACTGCGACTCAGCTGCCATATTGGGATGAAAGCCGAGTCACTGACGCGGATGAGGAGGTATTAATTACCCACACCTGGGATGAGCTACGCCGATTTATGTGGAACTACGTTGGGATTGTACGCACTGATAAGCGCCTCAGCCGAGCGCTGCACCGTATTCATATGCTGCGTGATGAAGTACATGAGTTTTATAGCAACTTTAAAATCAGTAACGATTTAATAGAACTACGAAATCTGTTGCAAGTAGCAGAGCTGATTGTATTAAGCGCGATTGAACGCAAAGAGAGCCGTGGCTTACACTACAGTAAAGACCACCCCAATTTAGATGAAGAAGCAATACCAACGGTACTGGAACCATCTAACTACTACAGCCTGCTAGATCGAGAGCATGGGCTCAAACATCAGCATTAAAACGTTCGCACGCGACGTGCAAGCACCTTGTAGCCAACCACACCAGAGCATAACAAAATATCGTTACCTAAACAAAATCTGACTTTAATCTGAATACTCCGTATAATTCACATTATTCCCTGCGCAAACCAATCAGCGTAGCGGTCTTAAAATATTAAATCTTTCCTGATTTACACAATCACGTTAATGATTTTTACATATGCCTACCTCGATTGGTGTTGCTTCACAAAGTAATAGGTCGGCTTAAAATTCCAAGCTGAGGCTATCACTTTGACTATTGAAACAACAAACACACTTACATTTAACACTCTAGGTTTATCTGAACCCATATTACGTGCTATTCATGATGCTGGATACACAGCACCTACCCCGATTCAGGCCAATGCCATTCCACTCGTATTAACTGGTGGTGACTTATTAGCTGGCGCACAAACCGGCACGGGTAAAACTGCAGGATTCACTCTGCCAATCTTGCACTTGCTCAGCCAAAAGCCGCTCACAGAAGTTGCTAAAAGCCGCCCACGTTGCTTAATGCTCTCACCTACACGTGAACTTGCCGCACAAATTGAAGAGTCAGTAAAAGTATATGGCAAATACCTGCCATTGACCTCTACCGTGATTTTTGGCGGCGTTAATGCAAACCCACAAATTGCACGCATGAAAAAACCACTGGATATTTTAGTGGCGACCCCAGGCCGTCTGCTGGACCATGCGAATCAAAAAAATGTGGATCTGTCTGGTATTGAGATTTTAGTATTAGATGAAGCCGACCGCATGCTGGACATGGGCTTTATTCGCGATATTAAAAAAATACTGGCTATGTTACCTAAGCAACGCCAAAACCTACTATTTTCAGCCACCTTCTCAGAAGAAATTAAAGCATTGGCAGACGGCTTATTGCACAACCCGGGCTTTGTTGAAGTGGCGCGCCGCAATACCGCCTCTGAATTGGTGGAACAAACTGTACACATGGTGCCACAAGCACATAAACGTGATTTAGTGACCCATCTGATTAAACATCACGACTGGAAGCAAGTGTTAGTATTCACTCGCACCAAGCACGGCGCTAACCGCTTAGCTGAAAAACTAATTAAAGACGACATTCAGGCTGCAGCGATTCATGGTAACAAGAGCCAAGGCGCTCGCACCAAAGCGCTTGCACAATTTAAAGACGGCACGATGCGTGTGCTAGTAGCAACCGATATTGCAGCACGCGGTTTAGATATTGACCAATTACCACAAGTGGTAAACTTTGAATTACCCAATGTACCGGAAGACTATGTGCACCGTATTGGTCGTACAGGCCGCGCTGGCAGCAGCGGTGCAGCAGTTTCTTTGGTCGATAGAGAAGAAATTAAACTATTAAAAGACATTGAAAAACTCATCAAGCGCGAAATCCCAAGAGTGAGCGTGGAAGGATTTACGCCAGCGGCTAATCCTGAACCAGAGGCACCACGTGCCCCACGCCCGCAACAAGGCCAACGTCGTAAACCACAGGAAAACAGCAGACAAGCTGCACCACAAAAAAATGGCACCATAGCACAGGGCCAACAAGCTAAACGTACGCCAACAGCACCAGCGCAGCCTCGTTCACAAAAGCCAATGTCTGAGGCAGCTAGACATCAAGCTATGCCGCAAGCTGCAATCTTTGCGCCGCAGCCAACTAATAATGGTAATCGTGGTAATAGCAACCGTAGTCATGCACCGCGTGGCCAGCAAAATAGAGGCACGGCAAACTCAGGCAGCCAGCACAGATCCGGTGGCAGAGCTCGCTAAAGCAAGCCAATATATAAACGATGAAGATTTGGGTAGATGCCGATGCCTGCCCAGTTGTGATTAAAGAAATTCTATTTAGAGCAGCTGAGCGCACCAAAATTACGACGACACTCGTCGCTAATCAGTTTTTACGCACACCGCCTTCTGCCTTCATTAAAACCATACAAGTACCCAGTGGTTTTGATGTAGCAGACAATCACATTGTGCTCGCGCTAACAGCGGGAGATTTAGTGATTACGGCGGATATTCCACTTGCAGCACAAGTTGTGGAAAAAGGCGCTTACGCCCTAAATCCACGCGGCGAGCTCTATACCGAGGCCAACATTAAAGAGCGCTTAAGCATGCGCAACTTAATGGAAGAGCTACGTAGCAATGGTGTAGAAATCAGCGGGCAAGCAGCTTTCAACCAAGGTGACAGACAAGCGTTTGCTGCATCCCTAGATAGACTCATCGCTAAACACCTGAAGAACTTACAAACCTGAAAATAAATATTGCCTGTATTTAAGCAATTTCAAAAATTTAGATTAAAATTTCAACATTATTTTTTAAAAAACCTAGGTAGAGGATTTCACCATGCAAATTGCAATGAACACTGTTGTCACAATGACTTACGAACTTAAAGATGCTGATGGCAACGTGCTTGAATCTAGCAATGATCCAGTAGCATACCTACATGGTGGTTATGACAATATTTTCCCAAAAGTTGAAGAAGCAATGCACGGCAAAAACATCGGTGATGTAGTGACCGTGGATTTGCAACCAGTAGATGCTTTTGGTGAATATGATGAAGAGCTAGTGCAAATTGAACCAGCGAGTGCTTTCCCTGCTGCAGAATTAAAAGTAGGCATGCAATTTGAAGGTGAAGATGAAACTGGCGACGTTGTGCTATACACCGTAACCGAAATTGCTGATGGTAAAGTGATTGTTGATGGCAACCATCCATGGGCTGGTGAGCGCGTTGTGTTCACAGCAACTATTACAGACGTACGCAGTGCAAACAAAGAAGAAGTTGCACATCAGCATGTACACGGTGCAGGCGGTCACCACCATTAATCATTAGCCACTAGAAATTATCTAGCGCAGATTAATGCAGCCGCTTTTGCTTAACATGGTAGCCTGTGCATTGCTATGCAGTGCGCAGGCTGCATTTAGTGCAACGATGTATCGTTGTGGTAATAGCTTTCAGGATACGCCGTGCGTTAACCATAGCTACAGCAAAACCTTGAACACTGCAGCCAAACCAGCTAATGGCAGTGAAGCAACGAAAGACCTATCCCCCTATGTTGTGGATGCAGGCTGCAAACAACGTGGTGATGCTGCAAAAAAAATCATGTGGCAACGTCAGGTAGGCAAAACAAAAGAAGAGCAATTAGAAGCCGCGCAAGATACGCAAACACATGCACTAGTCAGCGAAGTTTATCACCATCGCGGCAATATTTTAGAAGTCAGAAACAGCATCGAACAAGCCTGTATGCAGCAAAAAGAGCAAGACCAGCTTGCCGAGCAACTATTACTAGCGGCAAAGAAGCTGAAGCAACGTAATGGCTCACCAGCCTCAGCTGGCCCATCTGGCGCTGCGTCTGAACAGACCACCACCAACAAACCCTAAAAACAACTGACTCAAATCAAACCGCGCATTTACCAACTAACTTGCGCCCAAACTAAATACCAGCATTTGGCCCAGGCCTTGAAACTAGCACTCGCTGAACACGCCGCATAGCAAGCTAAGTTAGATGCTTTTAAAGATACATTAACGTGACAAGGAAGCGCATTAGCACATGAATATCTCAGATCAATCAAAGTTTGACCAAGCCATCGCACGCTTTGATGCATTTAATGCCCTAGACCCAAACTTTGAAGAGGTAGCAGGAGAAAGTCAGCCTAAGGAGTTGCTTTATGCACGCCGTATGACGGAGATGCTTAAACGCTACAGCGCAGGTGCATCCGAGGCATTATTACTCGCAGCAAGGTGCCAGCATATTGGCCGCTGGAAAACGCCACGCAGTGACTATCCGATGACCAAGCCAGGATACCACCAATGGCGCAATGCCCTGAAGTCATTTCATGCAGACACCGCACGCAGCATTCTGAATGAACTTGCCTATGATGTGGCAGTGATTGACCATGTGTGTGCATTAGTCAAAAAGGAGCTACCAAGATCCAACCCGGAAGCACAAACCCTTGAAGACGTAATCGTATTAGTATTTCTTGAACATTATCTTGCACAGTTTGTTGCAACGCACAGCGACTATGAGCAATCAAAATTTGTAGATATTTTAGTCAAATCTTTGATGAAAACCTCGAAAGAGGCACATCAATTTATTTTGTCGATGACCACATTGCCAGCCGCACTCGCCCCACTGGTAAAACAATTAGTGACAGAGCGCTTTTAGCTAGAGCAGGCAATGCTCTCCATTGCCACGACACAATAAAAAAGCGCACTACATAGCAGTGCGCTTTTTTTCTATCTTAAGTGCTTAAAAACTAGTTCAACGTAGGGTAAAACTTGCCCTTAATGCTTAGCGTGTATGCGCACCAGCTGTTTTAACTCAGGCACACATGAACCACACTGCGTTCCGCATTTGAGCTTGTTCTGCAATGTCAGCAAATCTGCCCCCAATTGAATATTGTCGATAATTTCGTTCTCTGCAACATCTAGGCAGTTACAGACGATTTTACCACGGCTACGCTGACCAGCCGGTGGCGCACTCAATGGTGCCAATGCCCAGCGACGTAACTCAGGGCTAAACTCTCCAGCCCCCATCACATCTTTAAGCCAAGCTGTAGCTAGCGTTTCGCCCACTAACCTGACCCCAGTCACTTCCGCTTTATTCTCCAGATTAGTTTCCACTAAGATACGCTTACTAATACCGCGTTTAGCATCCAGATAGTTAAGTAATGGTGCGTCACCTGTCATGCCCAACAGCGCATCTATATCTTGAATCACTTGTTCATCAGGGGCTTCTGTGTGTGCAGCCCTTAGAATAAGCATGCCACAATGGGTTTCGGTCTCGCGACCAAACAGCCCGCAGCTGGCATATTCAAAATGCGACAAGAAGCCTCTTATTTGCTGCATCACATCTAAGCTATGGATAGTGCGCATTACCGTCATACGCCAAGGCAGCTCAAGTTTCTCAAGCTTAATCGCAGTGTGCTTAAGTTCCGGCTGTTTAGAAGTTTTGTCATAGTTTGGCGGCATTAATGCATTCACACCTAAACCGTGCATAGACTGACTACCCCAATGCATCGGGATAAAGGTCTGAGATGGTTTCACCTCGTCTGATAGCTGCGCCGGCAAGACTAAATTGCCGCGTTTATTGCTGACTCTGACAATATCTCCATTTTTAATAGAGCGTCGCATCATGTCGTCAGCACTCATCTGAATCACTGGCTCTTCCGCATGGTTAAAGAGCTGGGCAACATTACCGGTGCGGCTCATGCCATGCCATTGGTCACGCAGACGCCCTGTGAGCAAATGTAATGGGTAGCGCGCATCTGTTTTATCGGCAGTGCCTTTATATACTGCATTTACAAACTGCGCTTTACCATCAGGCTTCTGAAACACGCCATCGGCATACAGGCGTGCTTTACCTGTAACATCACCCTCTTTAAATGGCCATTGCTGCGGACCTTGCTCGTTGAGCAATGCATAACTCAAGCCGGTAATATCCAGATCACGCCCGCGTGTGGTTTCGCGGTGCTCATTAAAGATTTGCTCAGTGGTAGTATAAGGAAATAGTGCACTGTTTTTTGCGAGCCTTCGCTCCAGACGCTGCGCAAAATCCACCACGATTTCCCAATCATGGCGTGCTTCTGCTGGGATAGCAACCGCTGGATTCACTCGCGTGATACGGCGTTCAGAATTTGTGACCGAACCCTCTTTTTCACCCCAGGTACTGGCTGGTAGCAGTACATCGGCATATTGACCAGTTTCAGTATTATTGAAGGCATCTTGCACCACCACGAATTCAGCAGTATCTAATGCTTCCAGTACGCTATTCAGATCCGGCATGGAGTGCGCAGGGTTAGTACAAGCAATCCAGATGGCTTTAATACTACCCTCTTTGACTGCATCAAACATTTCAATGGCAGACTTACCGGGTGCTTCTGGCACACTTTCCACCCCCCACAATTTAGCTACTTCAGCGCGATGCTCTGCATTGGCTAAATCACGGTGGCCTGATAGCAGCGTAGCCATACCGCCCACCTCACGTCCGCCCATGGCATTAGGCTGACCAGTTAAGGAAAACGGCCCAGCACCAGGCTTACCAATTTGTCCTGTAGCCAAATGTAAGTTGATAAGCGCTGCATTCTTCTCGGTGCCGTGGATAGACTGATTTAAGCCCATGCAATACATAGAAAGGCTTGGGCCTTTACCAAACCACTTGGCCGCAGTGATGATATCTGCTTCTTTAATACCGCAAATATCCGCCACCATTTTAGGTGTGTATTCGCGTACGGTTTCTTTTAGCTCGGCAAAACCATTGGTATAAGCCTCGATATAAGCATGATCCAGCATGCCTTCCCACAGCATGACATGCAACATGCCATTAAATAGCGCAACATCAGTACCCGGTAAAATAGCCAAATGTAAATCGGCAGCCTTAGCTGTGTCAGTTTGGCGTGGATCAACCACCACTATTTTTAAATTAGGATTTTTTTCTTTCGCCGCTTCAATACGGCGATAAATAATCGGATGCGCAAATGCAGTATTTGAGCCTGCAATCAGTAAGCATTCCGTATGGTCAATATCTTCATAGCAGGCTGGCGGCGCATCTGCACCTAAAGTCACTTTATAACCAGCGACAGCAGATGACATGCATAAGCGCGAATTAGTATCTACGTTATTAGTACCAATCAAGCCCTTAGCCAGTTTGTTAAATACGTAATAATCTTCAGTGAGTAATTGCCCGGAAAGATAAAAAGCAACGCTATCAGGACCATGTGTTTCTATTGTTCTCGCAAACTTCTCAACCGCTAGGTCGAGCGACTCATCCCATGTAGCACGCTTGCGTGGTAAATCGCGATTGGTGCGCAGCTCTGGGTAAAGCACGCGATTATCCAGCTTGGCTGAAAGGTGCAGCGTCGAACCTTTGGTACACAAACGCCCAAAGTTTGCCGGATGCTGCGGATCACCTTTAACATCGATAATTTTGTCGTTTTCAGAATGAATAATCACTCCGCAGCCAACGCCGCAGTAACAACAAGTACTTTTAGTTTGCTTAATCAAATCAATTACTCTTTTAATTCTAAATAAACTACGCCATCTTCAATCTTAGTATTAAAACATGCAGTCTCGCCTACATCTGGCTCATCCGCTTTACCATCCACTAGGCTGATTTTCCAGCTATGTAATGGGCAAGCGATTCTGTCACCGTACACAATACCTTCTGACAATGGGCCACCTTTGTGTGGGCAGCTATTGTTCACCGCGTAGATACGATCATCTTCTAAGCGAAACACGCCGATATCAACCTCTTTGCTACGCACAACACGTGCGCCTAATTTAGGGATTTCTTCAAGAGGTGCAACTCTTACCCAATTACTCATTTTATTCCTACCTTTATATCAAGTTAAATCATGAAACAGCTAATAAATAAATCAATAAAAAATTCAGGATTAGCGAAAATATCGCTATCCATTGCCATTTAACCAGCCTAGCCCGTGCAATCAATGGTGTACGGGTTGGCGGCAATATTGGCTTTAACTCACCATGCTCCAATGCCAGCAACATTTCTTCAGCAGTTTCAAAGCGCTGTTTAGGGTCTGTTGCAATTGCTTTTAAAACAATATTCTCTAACCAGTACGGAATATCTGGACGGTATCTGGTTGGGGCCGTTGGGCTGCCAAATTTTGGATTCTGAAAAGGCTCTATTTCACCATGCGGATACTTACGTGTCAGTAAATGATACAACGTAACGCCTGCCGCATAAATATCACTCTGCGGCGTTGCCACTTCACCTGCAAATAATTCTGGCGCCATATAACTAGGCGTGCCCGGGTTTTGTACTACATCCGACTTAGTGGTCTGCATGCTTAAAGCAACCCCTAAATCTAAAATACGCAGACGCTGGTCACTACCTTGATGCACATTAGCAGGTTTAATGTCTCGGTGCACAATATTTAAACGATGCAACGCACCAATACCACGCATCATATCCACACCTACTTTACCGATACCAGCCACCGTAAAATGATGCCCGCTATCTAAACGCTGCTGCAACGTTGAGCCTTCATGCCAGCTCATTACGTAGTAAAGCTTGCTACGCTTTTCTACAGAAACCGGGAACACTTGCGGTACATATTGGGAAACAACACGCTTAGCCAGCCACTCTTCATTCAACAGGCCATTACAGCTCTCGGTATCTGTCGCCAGTGCTGGCTGCAAGGTTTTCAGCACAAAAAACTGTTTGGTCGCCGTGTGCCTGACTTTATACAGCAGACTGGCACGCGACTCGTACATGACCTCAAGCACTTCAAAATCATCAATCAGGTCACCCACATTGAGCTTATCTGGCACAGTGAGATGTCTGCCACCGGCTAATAATTCAAGCAAAGTGTCTTCACCCAAGGCGGTCACACGTAACGCTACTGCGGTGGAGTTATCTTGACTGCCTTTTTCAATGGCCGCTTTAGTCAGATGATCGCACATCATCTGCGGGTTGTTGTATAGGCCTAACACTTTATGGATGGTTTGCTCACCGACGCTATCCCAAACGCCATCGCTCATTAAAGCAAACACATCACCCTCTTGCAGAGCTCCTTCAGAAAAATCAACCTCAAGATGCCGATCCAGCCCAACTGCGCGCTTTAATACATGGCGCATATCAGGCCTATCCCACACATGATCGGTAGTCAGTTGCTTTAATACGCCATTACGTAATAGGTAGATACGTGTATCACCAACATGCGCAGCGTAGTAGCGCTGACCGCGCAACACGAGCAAAGACAAGGTGGTCGCCATGCCAGCCATAGCACTGTTGGCGTTAGCCTGTGCAATTAGCCAGCGGTTAGCGGCGCCCAACACTTTATCTAAAGAAGTAAACGGCTCCCAGGTATCCGGTGTGGCATAGTAATCTGTAGTGACAGTACGCACAGTCATCTCAGAGGCTTCACCACCACCGGCATTGCCACTTACGCCATCGGCGATGGCGAAAAGTGCACCCTTCACACTTAATTGCTCACCTGATGGCGTTACCACTCCAACATAATCTTCATTACGTGTTCTAGGCCCAGTTAGGCTAGACTGACCAACAGTGAATTTAAGTGACATATTTTACTTTGCTACTAAGCTTGATGCCTTGGGTTATACCTTACTTTAGCGTTTATAGCTTACTTTGCCAGCTTATACCTTAGCAGTTGTTGCTGCGCCCCAAGTTGTACGCCAGCGTGTTTTAACACCGGTTAAGCCCAATACCGCTAAAGCAGCCAGCCCTGCAAAAATCAATATACCTACTTGATAATTACCAGTTGCTTGCTTAATGAAGCCTAAACTTGAAGCGAGGTAGAAACCACCTACGCCACCTGCCATACCGACCAAGCCAGTCATCACACCAATTTCTTTACGGAAACGTTGTGGCACTAACTGGAATACCGCACCATTACCCATCCCCAAGATTGCCATGGTTGGAATAATGACCATTAGCGCTGATTGATATGTTGGCTGACCGAAACTCATGATTACCAACAAAATTGCAGCTAGTATATACATGGTTAACAAAGTGCGGATACCACCAACGCGGTCAGCTAACCAGCCACCTAATGGACGCACAAGTGAACCTGCAAACACACATGCAGCCGTACAGTAACCAGCAACGACTGGGCCTAATGCATACAAATCATTAAAGTAAATAGTTAATGATGAAGCTAAACCTACAAAACCACCAAAAGTAACGCTATAGAAGAACATGAACCACCAAGCGTCTTTGTCTTTAAGGATCAACAGGTATTGGCTTAATGATTTTGCAGGTGGTGCATCCGGTGCATCTTTAGCAAAAACGATATAAACAAACATAGCGATGCCTAATGGAATCAACACTAGGCCAAATACATTATTCCAGCCATAAGCAACTGCCAAGCTAGGCGCAAACAATGCCGCAAATACAGTACCTGAGTTACCAGCACCGGCAATCCCCAAGGCTGTACCTTGATGCTCTGGCGGATACCAACGGCTAGCCAAAGGCAATGCCACTGCAAACGCTGCACCAGCAAAGCCTAAACCCAAGCCCAGCATTAACGCATGCTGAAATGTTTGTAAGCCGTGCAACCATGCAGCAAGCAAGCTTGCAATCACAATCACTTGGCCAATTAAACCTGCCATTTTAGGTTTAATTTGATCAACCAAAACACCCATCACAATACGCAACAGGGCGCCTGCCAGCACAGGTGTTGCCACCATCAGGCCTTTTTCAGCCGGAGTAAGCTGCAGGTCGGTCGCAATTTGCACGGCTAACGGGCCTAACATGACCCATACCATAAAGCTTAAATCAAAATATAAAAAGGATGATAGCAAGGTCGGGGTATGACCTGATTTCCAAAAACTAGACTTCATTATGTCGTTTCCTAATCTTTAAACAAAATATTACACAGTAATTGTTTCATATTCTTTATGTTGTTCACGGTTGTTCACGCGCTCAGCCCAAGGGTCAGATGCACCTTGCAGCGCATAAATCAAGCGCTCGTATGCAGCTTTACGACCTTCTGCGTCCTCTAGCACGCGCTGTTTCACGTATTCTAGACCGACACGCTCAATCCAATGCACGGTACGATCCAAATAGCGCGCTTCTTCACGGTAAATCTGGATAAATGCGCCAGAGTACTCCATGACTTCTTCTGAAGTTTTCACTTTACACAAGAAGTGCGCAGCTTCGGTTTTAATACCGCCATTACCGCCTACGTAAATTTCCCAACCTGAATCTACACCGATAATACCAACGTCTTTAATGCCAGATTCAGCACAGTTACGTGGGCATCCTGAAACCGCAAACTTCACTTTATGTGGTGCCCACATATGGTCGAATGCTTTTTCGATATCAATGCCTAACTGGGTAGAGTTTTGTGTACCAAAACGACAGAACTCAGAACCAACACAGGTTTTAACCGTACGGATACTCTTACCGTAGGCATAACCTGATGGCATGTCTAAGTCTTTCCACATATCAACCAAGTCGTCTTTTTTCACGCCCAGCAAGTCAATACGTTGACCGCCGGTTACTTTCACCATAGGCACTGCGTATTTATCCGCAACATCCGCAATTTTTCTGAGTTGGTCTGGTGTGGTTACACCGCCGTACATACGTGGAATCACTGAATATGTACCATCTTTTTGGATGTTTGCATGTACACGCTCGTTGATGAAACGTGATTGTGGATCATCCTTCGCCTCGTGTGGCCATGTTGAAAGCAAGTAATAGTTAAGCGCTGGACGGCAAGTTGCACAGCCGTTTGGTGTAGACCAAGCCATGCCTTGCATTGCATCCGGGATGCTCAAATATTTATGGGTACGGATTTCCGCACGCACTTCTTCGTGGTTCTTCGTGGTACACCCACACACTGCCTTGCTGGTTGATGGAGGGGCATAACCGCCACCTAAAGTAGAAGCAAGAATCTGCTCAACCAAGCCTACGCAAGAACCACAGCTAGAACCAGCTTTGGTTTGTTTTTTCACATCATCGATAGTGAATAAACCTTTGTCCTGAATTGCTTTAACGATGGTACCTTTACATACCCCGTTACAGCCGCACACTTCCATCTCGTTGGTCATGGCTGCTGCTTTGTCCTGGCCTTGATGACCAGTATTGCCAAGGCTATCTTGACCAAACATCAAATGGTCACGAATCTCATGGATTGCCTTGCCATCTCTAAGCATTTGAAAATACCACGAACCATCCGTGGTATCCCCATAAAGCACGCTACCAACGATTTTGTCATTTTTGATGATGAGCTTTTTGTAAACCCCACCAACTGCGTCGTGCAAAACAATCTCTTCCGTATCACTACCACCCATAAAGTCACCCGCACTGAATAAATCGATGCCTGTTACTTTAAGTTTAGTAGATGTTACTGATCCTTTATATTGGCCTATGCCAAAGTTAGCCAAGTGCGTTGCGCATACTTTAGCCATTTCAAATAATGGCGCGACCAGACCGTATGAAATACCGCGGTGCGCTACACACTCACCCACTGAATATACGCGTGGGTCATAAGTTTGCATGGTGTCATTCACCACAATACCTTTATTACAGTAAATGCCAGCTGATTCCGCTAATGCATAGTTAGGACGGATACCAACCGCCCAAACTACTAAGTCTGCCGGGATTTCTTGACCATCGCTGAACCTCACTGCCTTCACGCGGCCTTTGTCATCTCCAACTAACTGCTCTGTATTTTTATTCAACAAGAAATTCAAACCTTTAGCTTCAAGGTTTTTTTGTAGCATACCGCCCGCAGTTTTATCTAACTGACGCTCTAGTAACCACTGATTCTTGTGCACAACTGTGACTTCCATGCCTTGAATTTTCAAGCCATTTGCAGCCTCTAAACCTAATAAACCACCACCGATCACCACTGCGTGCTTGTAGACTTTAGCAGCCTCAATCATGTCATTGGTATCTTTAATATCGCGGTAGCCCAGCACGCCCTCAAACTCATTACCTGGGATTGGCGGCATAAACGGCTTAGAGCCAGTTGCAATTAATAGTCGATCATAGCTAGCGCTCACGCCATCTTCTGTATAAACCACACGGTTTTTACGATCAATCTTGTTCACCCGCGCACTCGTGTGCAGGATGATATTGTTCTCTGCATACCATTCTCTGGTATTTAAAATGATGTCATCAATCGTTTGCTCGTTTGCAAGCACCGGAGACAACATAATGCGGTTGTAATTAGGGTAAGGTTCATCGCCAAACACGGTGATATCGTAAAGATCGGGCGCTATTTTCAGCAACTCTTCCACTGTACGCATCCCGGCCATACCGTTACCAATTACTACTAATTTCATCTTTTGCATGTTTTCACCATCAATTAATCTAAATTGTCACTCTGCCCACATATAGGCAGGATTCATGCCAAGTTTCACATTTTAATGAAATATTTTTTATCATTAAAAACAACTACTTATTCTTTACAACCAATAACCATTTTTTTAAAGCAGGCTCTCTAACAGTGCTAATGCACCATTATGGGTTTCCATAATGGTGCATTTTATTCTACATCTATTCTATGCAGTATATTCTGGTGCAATATTAAAACGTATACATCGCTGTAGCCCAGATGATTTCTTTATCACCCTTACGTGCTGCAGCCTTCAGGTCAGTACCATATAAATCACCTTCTCTGAAGTTTGCATACTCTAGCTTGCCGGTCAGGTTATTATTGAATGCATAGGTTGCACTGATATCAAACTCTGTACCATATTTATCACCATACCTATTGGCAGCCACAGATTGGAACTTCTCATCTGACTTGAATACGTGATACTCAGCATAAAGCTTAACTTTATCAATTGCACCAGCCACCGTCACAAAGCTATCTTCAATACCTTGACGTGGTGTCACTAAGAAGTGATCAGCCCAACCTTGGAACAAGTGGTTAGTACCTAGTGGGGTTTGGAATGCATATTTACCATCATTGCTAGAAAGTTTTTCATGATCAAAGCGCACTGACCATGCACCGTATGCTGCACCGCCACCTAGCTTGAAGTAATGTGCATCAATCAATGAACTGCCGCCACGGTAATCCGTTTGTTTAGCGTATTCTGCTGTGTACAGTACTTTCCAGTCTGGATTGATTGGACGCACGCCATCTAAACGTAAACCGAAAGTTTTGCTGCTTGCATCAGTTTCTGTAGGCTTATAGGCGTTGAGACCAACTGCAGGCAAATCTGAACTGCCACCCAAGCCGTTACCACCCTGTGCTGCTGTAGCAGCTGCTGTTGGATTACCACCGTTTTGTGCTAAGTTCTCTACATCTACCAAGTAACCATAGCCAATCACTGATTCAGATGGTGAAATACGGTATTTAGCATTCAACAACTCAATATTACCGCGACGGTCTTTAGTAGTGATTTGACGCACGTTATCAAAGTGTGCAGCAAACAACTCTACATCTGGAATGCTCTTATTGATAACAGAAACACCATCAAACACCTGCATATTTTGTCTAAAACCAATATCACCAACAAAACGTACGTTGTCCAGGTTTACTTGCTGACGACCAGCACGAATCTTGGTGTTTTTGATACCAGTCCAATCCACATACAACTGGTTAATATCAGTAAAGCCAGGGTCTACAATATTTGGATACTTTGCTTTATCAGCACTGGCATTCACTGTGCCATTATTGTGCTCAGGCGTATTGTATCGACGGTCATTAAAGTCATCGTTAAACTCATGCACGTCAGTGATTTGCGCACCGATACTGAAGTTTTTGTAAGGAGCTGTTTGCCAGCCAATCAAGCTGCGCAAAGTAAACGCCTCACCAGTATCTAATCTTCTACCGGCGGCACCGGTCTTCGTATACGCTTCTTGGTTTACATTCTCATAACGCAAACGAAAGTTAGTCATTTGCTTACCTTCTTTGATTGAGTCCAAGAAGGTGTATTCCGCAACTTCATCTTCTGCGAAAGCAGTTTGCCCCATACCAGCCAAAGCTAGCGCGGTGCAAGCCATGACCATATTTTTCTTAAATATTGCTTTAGTTTTCATGTTAATAATCCCTTTTAAATTAAAAAATTTAGTGTTGAGTGTTTGAATACTAGTTTTATGCTGATTTCTTAGCATGACGCTCATACAAAAATCGTAATACTTCACTGCGCAGGTGGTTATATTCTTTATCTTCGGCTAATGCCAAACGCGCTCTCGGACGTGGCAAGTTAACCTCTAAAATTTCACCAATAGTAGCACTTGGACCGTTAGTCATCATCACCACGCGGTCTGACAACAGCACAGCTTCGTCTACATCATGCGTTACCATCACTGCAGTGCAGCCTGATTTCGCCATGATCTTCATCAGTTCATCTTGCAAGTTAGCACGGGTCAATGCATCCAGTGCGCCGAATGGCTCATCCAATAACAGCACCTTTGGTTCCATGGCTAAGGCACGCGCAATACCAACACGCTGCTTCATACCACCAGAAATTTCATTAGGGCGCTTGTCACTTGAATGTGACAGACCGACCAACTCAATCGCAGCATGGGTGCGTGCTTCAAGCTGTGCTTTAGTTTCGTTTTCAAATACACGCTCTACTGCAAGGTACACGTTCTCAAAACAAGTGAGCCATGGCAATAATGAATGATTTTGAAACACAACCGCACGCTCAGGACCTGGCCCTGCAATTTCACGGCCAGCGCAGAAGATCAAGCCATCTGTTGGGTGAAGCAAACCTGCGATTAAATTTAAAACCGTAGACTTACCACAGCCTGAGTGCCCAATGATTGAAATGAATTCGCCTTCTTTAATATTTAGATTAATACCCTTAAGTGCATTGAATGTGCCTTTTTTAGTGTTAAAAGTCATATTCACATGCTCTAACTGTACGTATTTATCGGTGTTTGCTTTTTCCATGATCATTCCTAAAGGATATATTTAAGTGCGTTACTCGTAACTAAATCTTTTGGCGATTTGTGTGAGTGCATACTCAAGTAACAAACCAACAATACCTACGACAAAAATTGCGATGATGATATGTTCCACATTTAAATTGTTCCACTCATCCCACACCCAGAAACCGATACCCACACCGCCCGTCAACATTTCAGCTGCCACAATCACTAACCATGCCACGCCGATAGATAAGCGCACACCTGTCATCATGTAAGGCAACACAAACGGGAACAGTATTTTGGTTACGATTTTCCACTCACTTAAGTTCAATACTTTGGCAACGTTCATATAGTCTTGTGGCACTTTATTCACGCCAACCGCCGTATTGATAATCATCGGCCATACTGCAGAAATAAAGATTACCCATATCGCCGCAGGGTTTGCTGCTTTAAACACCAGCAAGCCAATCGGCAACCATGCCAGCGGTGAGACTGGGCGTAGCAAACTGATGACTGGTGCGGTCATTCTTGCAACAAACTCAAAACGACCGATGATAAAACCCAGTGGTATGCCAATGATTGCTGCCAGGCCAAACCCCAAACCAACGCGTTGCAATGACGCCAGGATATTCCAACCCACCCCTTTATCATTGATGCCATGGTCATAAAACGGATCACTAAACAACTCAACGGCAGAAGCCCAAGTTTTAATTGGTCCAGGCAACTCTGGTGTGTGTTCGGCAATCATGGCCCAAATGACAGCCAACAAGAACAAACCAAAGATAGGTGGCAATATCCATCTAAAAAAACGATATGCCTGAACATTTAAACTACTTGAACTGCCGAAAGTGAAACATTTAGCAATAGGCATTAATTTATTTACAGTATTTGTCATTTCAATTCCTTAAGGCGCAACTCTATTGATGCTGTGTTTTATGGCTTACGCTTTAATCTTAAATGATGCAGCATAAGCAACTGGGTTAGAGCCATCCCACACTACGCCATCCATTAACTTACTGCTGCGCATTGTGCTTTTAGGCACGCTGATACCCAATTGCGATGCAGCTTCAGTATAAAGTTTGGTTTGGTTAACTTTGGTAGCAACCGCTAAGTAGTCAGGGTCTGACTTGAGCAAGCCCCAACGTTTATGCTGTGTTAAGAACCACATACCATCAGACAAGAATGGATAGTTCACTTTGCCATCATCAAAGAACTTCATGTAGTTAGGATCTTTCCATACTTTACCGTTGCCATTGTCGTAGTCGCCGACAAAGCGGCCAGCAATCACTTGCTCTGGCGCATTCACATATGCTTTACCTGAAATCAACTTAGCAACTTTTGCACGATTCTCTGCTGCATCGATATAACGACAAGCTTCAAGAATTGCCATCATGATGGCACGTGCTGTATTTGGGTTTTTCTCTACAAACTCTGCGGTAGCGCCCAAAACTTTTTCAGGGTGATCTACCCAGATATCTTGTGTAGTAGCAACAGTAAATCCAACTTTGTCGAAAATTGCCCTAGCGTTCCATGGCTCACCCACACAGTAACCATCCATGTTACCAATACGCATATTGGCAACCATTTGTGGTGGAGGCACTACGATATTTTTAACGTCTTTTACCGGATGGATGCCGTTTGCAGCTAGCCAGTAGTTAAGCCACATTGCATGGGTACCAGTCGGGAAAGTTTGTGCGAAGGTATAGTCACGGTTTTCGTTATCGAGTAAACGTTTTAAGCTCTTACCATCTTTCACACCTTTGTCTTTAAGCTGGTTAGAAAGCGTAATACCTTGACCGTTATGGTTTAAGCCCATCAGCACTGTCATATCTTTTTGTTGGCCGCCGATACCAAGCTGAACACCGTACACCAAGCCATATAGAATGTGTGCTGCATGCAACTCACCATTAGCTACTTTATCGCGCACAGCAGCCCAAGACGCTTCTTTTGAAGGGGTAATTTTGATGCCGTATTTCTTATCAAAACCCATTTCCGCAGCTACGATAATCGGTGCGCAATCGGTAAGAGGAATAAAACCGATTTTCACTTCTTTGATTTCCGGTGCGTCAGAACCTGCTGCGTATGCCTGTGTACGGATGCCGTTTGGTACTAAACCCATCATTGCTGCTGCCCCTAATGCGCCAACTGCACTCATTTTAAAAAAGTCACGGCGTGCTGGATCAACCACCACATTTGGTTGCCGACCTAATTTTCCCGCCTTATTACTTGTATTGTCATTGCCCATCTTAGCTCTCCTAAAATAATCCAAACAATCTAAAAAATTTATAAAAAAAAGGCGTCTGATAAGTTGAACCAACTCATCAATAAAGAGTTGATTGCTTATCAAGACGCCTTTGTCTTGTATTACTTGATCTGAGCCTCCATTGGCTCGTATTTACTGCTAGAGCACTTGTGTAGACTGCCCATCATTGGGCGTTTATACGCAAGTACTGCTTAATTCTTAATACATAACTCTGCTTTTATATCTGGTTAAAGTAGCAACTCTGCCGCTTCAACAATTTGTGTCGCTAAAGCTCCGATGCGCGTGTGCTTTTCCATCGCCATCTTTCTTAACATGCTATAAGCCTCGTTTTCATCCACGTTGCGCTGCTTCATGATTAAACCTTTTGCACGCTCAATCACTTTACGCTCGCTTAGCTTGGTATTTGCCTCTTGCAAGGCAACACGTAAATTCTTAAATTCTTCAAACCTGGCCACCGCTGCATCAATCACAGGCTGCAAGCGCTCATTGGGTAAAGCACCTACTACATAAGCACATACACCTGCCTGTGTTGCCAATTTAATCTGTTCTTTATTACCATCATGGGTAAACATCATCACAGGGCGAGGATCATTCATCGTCATCACACAAATATTTTCTAATGTGTCACGACTTGGCGAGTCCGTATCAATCACCACAACGTCCGGCTGGAGCTTGCTGCATGCGTCATTCAAATTGATGGTATCTCTCAGATGCGCGATTACATCGTAGCCACTATCAATCAAAGATTGCTTAAGTGGCTTAATGCGCTCCAAATTATTATCAACTATCATTACTTTTAACATAGCGGCTTAAGACTCTATCAGTTGAGCTAATATAAGCAATAGCTGTGCCAACTATGCCAAACAATTATAAATGCTTGTTTTTAATAGAATCTACTGTTTTAGGTGCGCTAGGAAACAACTTAAAAACTAGGAGTTCGCACAAATAAAGTGCGTATGCACGTGCTTGTACCAAGATGAAGCACTATTGATGACTAGCGCCACCATCATGGTGTACACATACATTTGCTCTCCAAGACGCAGGTGAATAAGACTAGGAAAGCAAACGTACGCTTTAAGCTTGATTGGTGGCTTCTTTTAGACGATACAGCATATCTAGCGCCTGCTTAGGCGTGAGATCGTCAACTTGCAGCGACTCCAATTCTGCCAATACTGGGTGTAATGGCGCATCTGCCGCTTGCTCATTCACCATAAACATATCAACCTGCGGCACAGCAGATGCATCTTGATTGGCTACTTGATTGAGCTCTAACTGAGCAAGCTTTCTTTTTGCTGCACTAATAACGGGCTTAGGGATGCCCGCCAACTGGGCAACTTGCAAACCATAGCTTTGGTTGGCAGCCCCCTCCTCTACCTTATGCATAAATACAATGGTGTTGCCATGTTCAACTGCATCCAAGTGCACGTTGGCGGCATATTTAAACTCATCCACAATCCGCGTCAGCTCGAAATAATGCGTAGCAAATAAAGTATAGGCGCGGTTTTTCTCTAACAACTGCTTAGCAACGGCCCAAGCCAAACTCAAACCATCAAATGTAGAGGTACCACGGCCAATCTCATCCAGCAACACCAAACTCTTGTCGGTGGCGTTATGGAGGATATTGGCAGTTTCTGTCATCTCCACCATAAAAGTGGAGCGCCCGCCCGCCAAGTCGTCCGATGCCCCAATTCGAGTCATGATGCGGTCGATTTCACCAATCTTCACGCTCGTCGCCGGCACATAGCAGCCACAATACGCTAATAACACAATCAATGCGGTTTGCCGCATAAAAGTAGATTTACCACCCATATTCGGACCGGTAATTAACAGCAGTTGGCGGTAAGGGTTAAGCACAACATCATTGGCGATAAACGGCTGGCCTGATGCTTGCAAAGAAATCTGCTCAACCACAGGATGACGGCCGTTCACCACCTCTAATCCAGCTTCTGTGGAGAACATAGGCGCCACATAATTTAAACTAATCGCTCGCTCGGTAAAGCAGCACAACACATCTAGCGCCGCTACTGCACCCGCATTAGTTTGTAATGCTGCGATATATTGCCCAAGCTCTGCTAGCACTTGCTCATACAGCATTTTTTCACGTGCCAATGCACGGTCATTCGCGCTCAGCACTTTATCTTCAAACGCTTTCAGTTCAGGCGTGATAAAACGTTCTACATTTTTCAGGGTCTGGCGACGCCTGTATTCTGCGGGGGCAGACTCAGCCTGTGCGCGGCTCATTTCAATATAGAAGCCATGCACACTGTTATATTCCACTTTCAGGTTGGCAATGCCTGTACGTTCTTTTTCTGCGGCCTCAAAGCTCAGTAAAAACTCACCATGATTGGTTTGTATCGCTCGTAGTTCATCCAGTTCTGCATCATAACCATCTGCAATCACACCGCCTTCACGCAGCACCACACTAGGCTCCGCTTTAATGGCAGTGATTAATAAGCTCAGCACCGCTGCTGACGGAATTAAATTAACCGCTAAGGTTTGCAGCAAACTAGCCGACTGTGGCTCAAGCTGTGCCTGTAATAAAGGTAATTGCTGCAAACTCACAGCCAAACCAGATAAATCTCTAGGGCGTGCCGTTTTAAGTGCAACGCGCGCAGTGATACGCTCAATATCCGCGACTGATTTTAATGTCTGCCTCAAACTTAAAAATTGGTTGGTTTGTGTGAGGTCAGCAATCGCCTCATGTCGCTGCATTACCAGATTACGGTCTTGCAAAGGGTGGTGCAGCCAATGACGCAATAAGCGCGCGCCCATCGCCGTCTGCGTAGTATTCAATAAAGAATACAAAGTGGGGCTTGCCTCACCACGCAAGGTCATATCAATTTCCAGATTACGTCTGGTTGCCGCATCCAGCTGCAAGTAAGCACTAGTAGTTTCTACACTCAAGGCATTAATATGGGGCAAAGTGGTGCGCTGCGTATGCTTCACGTAGTCTAGCAAAGCACCCGCAGCACAAATAGCGGGCCGCATATCGGCACAGCCAAAGCCATTCAGGTCATAAGTATTAAACTGCTTAGTCAGGGTAGAAAACGCACTATCAAAATCAAACTGCCACGCACTCAAGCGCCGCTTAGCCACTTTATTTGCACTCAATGCATGATGCTGAAAATCATCGGCAAGCAGCATCTCGCTGGGGGCAATCCGCTCAATCTCCTGCGCAAATAAACCGACTGCAATTTCGCTCAGAATAAAGCTACCGGAGGCTAGATTTAATCGTGCCAAGCCGACAACGCCATCCGCCTGAAAAATACTGAGCAATTGATTATCACGAGACTCATCTAGCAGTGCGGCATCGGTAAGCGTGCCTGGCGTCAGAATCCGCGCTACTTCACGCGCCACAGGGCCCTTGGTGGTTGCCGGATCCCCCACTTGCTCACAAATAGCAACCGCCTCGCCCATTTTGGCAAGCTTGGCTAAATATTGTTCGGCTGCATGATACGGCACGCCAGCCATTTTAATCGGCTGCCCATTACTGCTACCACGATGCGTTAAGGTGATGCCCAGCAATCGCGAGGCTTTTTCGGCGTCTTCAAAAAACAGCTCGTAAAAGTCGCCCATACGATAGAACAGCAACATATCAGGATGTTGTGCCTTTAAGCCGAGATACTGGCGCATCATGGGAGTGTGGCTCTCTAAGTTTGGCACTGAAGCGTTAGCAGCCTGCGGAAGTGGTGCAATAGTCATTCAACAATTCACAGATTTTAAGTAAGTTAGATTTTAACCTATCACACGTAAATGACAGCATTAAACTCATGACGAATCTAGTTGATTAATGTATATCGCATTAAAAAACCGACACCAAGACCAATTATTAAATGTCACCAAACTGTCACGCGCATGTCACATTGGCGCGTCAATATTGCTACCCATGATAAGACGATCAAGAGGTCTAAATGAGTACAGTGAGTAATCCGGCATGGATAACGGAACTCGGCCCATGCGCCAATGAAGCTGCTTGCTTGCATCTACACGACATTATTCAAAATAGGCAGCTCACTGCTGTTTTTCAGCCAATACTTAATATGCAGCAAGGCAAGTTTATTGGTTACGAAGGCCTAATCCGCGGGCCAATCAACAGCACGTTGCACTCCCCCATGGCTTTGTTTGCAATGGCCAGAAGTTGCGGCTTGGTGACAGAGTTGGAATATCTTTGTCGCCAGACGGTGCTGGAATCATTTGCTAGGCAAAACCTGCCGGGCAAGATATTTCTTAACATTAGCCCGGATATCTTATTACAAAAATACTCAAAATCTGGTGAAACTCTGAAATATATGGAGGCATTAGGCCTAAAGCCTAGCCAGGTCATCATTGAGTTAACAGAAAACGCACAAACGCTGGATTACCAATTGATGCGTGATGCCACGCATCACTATCGGAACATGGGATTTGAAATCGCCATCGACGATCTGGGCGAAGGTTTTTCCGGGCTGCGCTTATGGTCAGAAATCCGCCCTGACTACGTCAAGATTGATAAGCACTTCACACAGAACATTCACCTAGACCCGGTAAAACTACAGTTTGCACGCTCTATTCAGGAAATCGCCGAGAAATCAGGCGCCCAAGTGATTGCGGAAGGGATTGAAACCCATGAGCAACTGATGGCAATCCGCGACTTAGGTATTGCCTATAGTCAGGGCTACCATATTGCCAGACCGCACCCAACACCTATACGAGAAGCATCATCTGACATTAAAAACTCTTTAGTCAGATTCGAATTTGAGCGTGAAAACCTGCTACAAAATCGTGCAACGGTTGAAAAACTGTTGAAGTATTCAGCACCAGTAAGCCCAACCTGCCTGAATGAAGATATTTTTAAAATGTTCGATGAGAATCAGGAGATTTATTCCATTCCTGTCGTACTGGATGGTCGTCCGATTGGTCTGATTAATCGTAGCATCATGATTAACGATTATGCGCGTCCTTTCCGCAGAGAGTTATACGGACAACGTCCATGTGAAATCATGACAGACAAGTCTGCATTAATTGTAGACAAAGATACCAGCCTCAAAAATCTGAGTGATTTAATCCTGCAAAGCAAACCACACCACCTATCTGCCGGCTTTATTGTCACAGAAAATGGCCAGTACGCTGGCATGGCAAGCGGGCATGATTTACTCAGGCTTATCACCAAAATGCAGATAGATACTGCACGCTACGCTAACCCGCTTACTTTACTGCCGGGCAACGTACCGATTAGCGAACAAATTGATAGTTTGTTGCAATCAGGCACCCAGTTTGTGGCCTGCTACTGCGATCTTGATTACTTCAAACCATATAACGATGTATATGGCTATAAAAAAGGCGATGAAGTAATCCAGAGAACCGGCCAGGTGCTAGCAGATGCCTGCGGTCATTACGATTTTGTCGGCCATATCGGCGGTGACGACTTTATCATCCTGTTTCAGAGTACAAACTGGGAAAGTCGCTGCCATACACTGTTATCACAGATTGCTAAAGTGTCCCCTATGTTTTACTCCGATGCTGATCAAAAAAGCGGCGGCATCATCACGCAAGACCGTCAGGGAGAGCAACGCTTTCATCCCTTTATCAGCCTATCGATTGGCGCCTTAATTGTAAATTCCGCGCTGTACCACTCACATCACGAGGTTTCCACCGCGTGTGTCAACGCCAAGAAGCAAGCCAAGGAAATTGCAGGCAATAGCCTGTTTATAGAGCGCCGCAGCCCTCACGAATCCGTTGTAGAAATGGCGGCGTGATTCGCAACACATCATGACAGGATTCGCAGAACAAAAACTGAAGTCAGAACATAGCGCATGTGTTTTTCGTCAATCAGCGCTATTCCATGTTTGTTATAGAAATAATAAAAAAGGTGTGCAATGAAAGAAAATATCACGTTAACGCAAATTGAACGAGAGATTAACGAATCAGTTTCCATCGTCTTAAAAACTGATTTAGAAGGAAAAATTACCTACGTAAACCGTGACTTTATAGAAGTGACCGGTTTCAACGAGCAAGACCTGATAGGCAAAAAGCAAAGCGTTATCCATCACCCAGAGATGCCGAAAGAAATTCTCACCGATATATGGATGACACTACAAAGTAAAAAGCCATGGATAGGTGTGGAACAAGGTCTGTGCCAAAACGGCGATCATTTTTGGGTATATTCTTGTGTCACCACAGTGCGTGAGCATGGCAAAGTGGTTGGCTATATGTCTGTCAGCACCAAAGCCAGCAAAGCACAAGTTGAGAAAGCCCGTGCGCATTACCGCGCCATCAAGCATGAAGAGCGCTGGCATACCGCGCTACTGAGAAGATTTAAAGAGTTTACCAACCGTATTACGATTAACAATAAAATTGCCTGCATTTTTATTATGGTGGCATTAACCACCTCTATGCTAGGTTTTAGTGGCATTTCTGGCATTAAAGAAAGCAACCATGGCCTAGAAAGTGTCTACAAGAACAGAGTGCTGCCGTTAAAGCAATTAAAAGTGATTAATGATATGTTCAGCACTAATATTGTTAGCACTGGCCAGAAACTGCAAAGAGGCATTATCACTTCTGCCGAAGCTGCCGCCAATGTTGACCATGCACTGCTGGTATTAGACAAAGAGTGGAAATCCTATTTAGCCAGCCCGCATGCAGAAACCGAATCAGCATTAGCCGCTGAGATTCAGCCTTTATTTGATACTGCGCTAGAGTCTGCGGTGTTACTGCAAGGCATTATCCGTAGCGATGATATTGAACGCTTGATGACATTTAATACTTCAGATGTATATAAAGCGATAGACCCACTGACTGAAAGCCTGAACAAACTGAGTAGCCTACATTACGCAGGCGTGGCCGCAGAATACGAAGTGACACAAGCCAACTATATCAAACATAGAGACTATGCGATTGCATTTATTGTTGTCGCCCTCATGATATGCGGCTTACTGGGCTGGAACCTGAACCGCTCCATTATTCCGCGTTTGCGTGCGATTGGTAGCAATCTGCGTGAAAGTGCAGAGGAAATGAATAACAAGCTGGTACCAAGGTCTGAGCACAGGGATGAGCTAACCGATGTAGTGGATGCCTATCATGCACTCAAAACCCGACTGGATTTTGACCACAAAGAGGCTGTCAGTAGCATTCAGCGCATTAAAGCCACACTAGACCAAGCATCGATTGCCGTTACCTTATCTAATCGCGATAATCGTCTCATCTATATGAACCACGCAGCAAAAACCTTGTTTGAGCAAATGAGTGTTGGCATTCAGAAATACCACCCTGCGTTCGCTTTAGACCAAATGATGGGCGAGAATCTAAGCCAGTATCTGGAAAATGCAGCAGACCGTGAACAGTTTGCTACTGAAATCAGTCGCCAGAAAATCATAGATACCACTATGGCCGAGCATCACCTGCAATTAGTGGTTAGCCCGGTATATGATGAAACAGATGGTTATGCATTAGGCCAGATGACGCAGTGGAGCAACCGCACTGCCGAAGTCATTGCAGAGAAAAATGTGGCCGAGCTTATTAAGCAGGCTGTTGCAGGTAACCTGAGCGAGCGCATTGATACCAACACCTTGCCGACTGGCGTGATTAAAGACATCAGCAGCGGCATTAACCAACTGCTAGATGCCATTATCACCCCGCTCACAATGGCGGCAAATTATGTGGACAATCTCTCTAAAGGCATCATCCCATCTGAAATCACCGATCACTACCAAGGTGACTTTAATATCATCAAAAACAACTTAAATGCCTGCGGCCTTGCCATCAAAGCGCTGGTGGCAGATGCCAACCTACTGGCAAAAGATGCAGAAGCAGGCGCCTTAACTACCCGTGCCGATGCTTCAAAACATTTAGGTGAATATCGTAAAGTAATTGAAGGCCTGAACGCCACATTGGACGCTATCGTCACACCATTGAACATGGCTGCCAGCAACCTGGAACACATTGCACGTGGCGAGATTCCTGAAAAAATCACCGCCAGCTTTAATGGAGACTTTAATAACATTAAAGATAATCTGAACACCTGCATTACCTCTATTAATGCGTTAGTCAGTGATGTGAACATACTATCTAATGCGGCGCATGATGGCCGGGTTTCAGTGCGTGTAGATGCAAGCACGCACTTAGGTGACTTTAGAAAAATTGTAGAAGGCGTGAATGAAACCTTAGAGATGATTGTTGGCCCGATTGCTACAGTGAAAGCCTCAGTAGAAACCATTAATACCGCCGCTGCAGAAATCACCTCAGGCAATAATGACCTGTCAGCACGTACTGAAAAACAAGTATCCAGCCTAGAAGAAACGGCAGCCAGCATGGAAGAGCTAGCTTCAACCGTGAAACGTAATGCAGATAATGCTAAGCGTGCCAACCAGTTGGCGCTGAGTGCTTCAGGAGTGGCGGTAAAAGGTGGGGCGGTTGTTTCAGACGCAGTGATTACCATGAGTGCCATTAACGAAAGCGCACGAAAAATTGAAGACATTATCAGCGTGATTGATAGTATTGCCTTTCAAACCAACATTCTCGCGCTCAATGCCGCAGTTGAAGCAGCCAGAGCAGGTGAGCAAGGCCGTGGTTTTGCCGTGGTTGCCGGCGAAGTAAGGAGCTTGGCACAGCGCTCAGCCAGCGCAGCGAAGGAAATCAAAGCGCTGATTAATGACTCGGTGAGCAAAACTTATGAAGGCACCAAGCAAGTAGAAAATGCAGGAAAGACCATGGAGGAAGTCGTATCCTCTGTACAGCAGGTAGCCGATATCATTAGCGAAATCGCAACTGCCTCAGCAGAGCAAAGTACGGGTATCGATCAAGTCAACGCAGCGATGACCTTAATGGATGAAGCCACACAGCAAAATGCATCACTCGTAGAAGAAGCAACCGCTGCGGCTGAATCACTGCTAGAGCAAGCCAATGCCTTGGCAGATGCTGTCAGCGTCTTTAAGTTAGATGAGGCAAATATCACGTTCACCGACAATGTGATTAAAATGCACCCAGTAGCCAAACCGCAGTTAATCAGCGCCAACAAGCAAGAAGCCAGAGTCAAGGTCGCAGATTATGGCAATGCACATTGGGATCACTATTAACTGCTAGATGCGCTGCCGCCCTTGCCTGCTACTTGCAATATTGACAGTAGCAGGCTTACAATGGCAACGCCCTTATTTTTTGGTACTGGGGTGAACAATCACCGCACAGGTCATCCCAGCTACCAGTGTTAAATCTTTAGGGATACTATCCAAACTGATACGCACCGGCACCCGCTGTGCTAAGCGCACCCAATTGAAACTAGGGTTAACATTAGCCAATAAACGCACATCGGTTGGGTTATCTCTATCGGTGATCCCGTGCGCAATACTTTCAACACGCCCATGTAACACACGATTGGAACCAAGCAATTTCACTTCTGCAGGGTCACCGATTTTGATAAGGGCTAATTTATGCTCTTCAAAGTAGCCATAAACCCAAAATGAGTGCTGATCAATCACTGCCAATTTAGCTACACCAACCTGTGCAAAATCACCAGGACGTACCAATAGATTAGACACCCAGCCATCCACCGGAGAGCGTACGATAGTACGTTCTAAGTTCAGCTTAGCTTGATCAAGTTGCGACAATGCGGCTACATACTCAGCCTTGGCGCTGATGGCAACCATATCGGTATCTTCTCTGTTTTCACGCGAAATCACTTGGTCATCCAGCGCCGCACGGCGTGATGCCTGACCACGCTTCATATCCAGCATCGCTTTACGCTGACTCACCATTGCCTTGGCTTGGTTTAGGGCATGTTGATAATGTTCACTATCAATGCGGAATAGCACATCTCCACGATGCACCAGCCGGTTGTCGTGCACGGCAACCTCGGTGACCAAGCCTGCTACGTCTGGTGCAATATTCACGACATCTGCCCGTACTCTGCCGTCACGTGTCCACGGCGAGTCCATATAACGCACCCAAAGCATACGTCCTAGCGCAATAGCAACCACCACCAATAGCAACGTGATGGAGACCCTAATGAGCGTTTTATTCAGACCTTTCATGGTGATTCCTTTCAGTAGATGCAAAGCCCAAGTACGGCAAACAGGCAAATGAATAATGCGAGCCGAAACAGGGCCGGGTACCATAGATAACGGTAAATTTCATAACGTACAAATATCCAATCCAGTATTAATGAAGCGCCCCCCGCAGCGATAAAAGCAAATAGCAGGCTGGGAACAAGCGCATCTAACAATGCAACTTCAACTGGTAGTGCAATTTCTACGGGCATAGTTAATGTTTCTCCAATGTTGCCTGCGCGCCAGCGACAAGAACAGATTCTTCATCCAGTAGTGCACTGCGAATAAAATGCAGCATTACCGTGATTTGGTGCTGGTTAGCTTGTGGTAAATTAAAGTCTATATTGGCCTGACTAATTTCTACCATGGCATGATCAATCGTGCTAATCGCCTGTATACGTGAGGCTTCAGAAGGCGCGTCGTATAATTGGGCAACAGACTCCAGACCAAGCGACAACATCTTGCTGATGTAAGGGTGCTCCACCATCTGCAGATATTCGCGCAGTGCAATCACGGCATGGCCGATTTCTAAAGTGGATAACAGCCACTCAATCACAACACGGTCTTCTTTATCTCCAATACGCTGTGCACTGCCAGCGCGTTGCACCAGCTCACGTGCACCAGTTTCCAGACGACTGCGGCGCAAGGTTACTGGGTCACGGCAAGCCGCTACCACCAGATTACGCAAGGACTTTGCAATACGCTGACGTGACCAGCGACTACTGCTCAGGTCGATTAATCCATACATGATGCCTGAGATTAGCACGGCTAATAAATCCGCAATCGCATCATTGATAAACGTCACTGGGTTGCTGTTATATGCGCTATTAAATCCAATATGCATCAGATACACCATAAACACCCCTGCCCCCACAATGGCAGTTGCCGGTCTGGTTGTGAACCATGCTGCAATGATAATCCCGGGGGCAACAGCAACAGCCAGCATCCAAAAACCATGTGCCTGCGTCAATAAGTGAAAGTTGCAGAAGTACGCCAATAATGTGCCGATGATGGCGCCAATCATAAAGTTCTTGATAGTACGCGTTGGTGACGGAGTGGTTGCAAATAACGTACTTGAAATAACACCAAGCGTGATGGCTTCTACGCCAGAGCGCCAATCTGTCAATATCCACAATGCGGACAAAATTGCTAATGACAAGGTGCCACGTACCCCCGCTAAACTAACGGCTAGTGGGTCAAAATGCATTTCCAGTTTTGGTGTCTGTGCTGTTTCGGTGACAGCAACATTACTATTCTGAGCCGCCGCGAGTGAAGCATAAGTACTGGTATAAACATAAAGCTCATCTGTTAGGCGTTGCAGTAATTCGCAGCCGGTTTCAAAGTCTAGACGCTCAGTTGCGCTGACATCAGCCCTTAGCCGTGTACGCTCAGTATGAATATTGGCAGAAAATTGATTGCGGAAAGCCGAAAGCTGCCGACTCACTATCATCGCTTCTTGCTCAGTTTGTGCACTATGGCCCTCTACCATGATGGCGGCGATTAAAGACTGGTAAACCCTTTGCAAGGCCTCACTGACCTGCGGTTGCGTAATATTGTGCTGACGCCGCAGCAGTTGCTCAAAAGCATGGAAACTGGTTGAGACCTCCATAAACTCATTGTTCATCCGGCTTAGTTTTTGTCTATGCAGGCGTGACTTGTCATTCTCCATGCCGGCTGAAGCTTGAAACGTCTCTAAACTGAAAATATCACCCAGAAAACGTAGCAAAGTGGGAGTTGAGGTAGTCGAGGCAATGGGTTTCACTGCGGCAGTTTGCAGCAAGTCTGAAAAATCTTTAAATCTCCTCCGTACAGCCGCCAGCATGACATCCCACATGCGTTGTGGGAAAATCAAATCACTGACTAGTGTTGCACAAATCAGGCCTATCAATATTTCAGAGATGCGGGTTACGCCTATATTAAAGGTCAGCTCCGGAGTAAGCGTAGAAGGCAAACCAACAATACATAGCGTATATCCTGCCAGCACAAAGGCATAGGACTGGTAGTTACGAAATATCATGGACCCTGCCGTGCATAGACCTATCCACACGCCCATACATACCAAGAACAGTATGCGCTCCTGCGCAAATAGCGCTACCAGTAGGAATGACACCAAAATACCGACACTGGTCCCTAAAAAACGATAATAGCTTTTGGCAAACACCATGCCAGAGCGAAACTGCATCACAATCGCCACTGTCATCATGGCCGTGCGTGGTTGGTCTAACTCAAAACGTAATGACAGCCACATTGCCATTAGGCATGCCAGCAGTACCTTAAAGATGTAGGCAATCATCGGCGCATCTTCTGCCAGCCATTCACGCCACGCAGCCTGTAATAAAATCAGATCGTGCGCTTTGCGATTAATGATGAAATTCGGGATCAATCTCACAGCTATTTATGCTCCGTCACTGTGGAGTTAGCAGGCAAGCGTTGCTCTACGCCTTGCTCATCGAGGTGATAGCCATCAGTGCCATTTACAATAGTGCCGCCGCCAAGTGCGCGCATCAGGTTAGCATAACCATCCAGCCATACCGCCTCTAATTGAGTCGCGATTTCCTGCTGCCTTAACACGATTGCATGAGTATCGAGCACATGTTGATAGTTAGTCAAACCAGCGTGATAGCTTTTTTCCGCCAGCGTATGGGCCTTATGTGCGGTTGCGAGCGCAAGTGCTGCGTCCTTGCGCTGTTTAATATTGGATTGCAATATCACCAACTGGTCAGACACATCCTGCAAAGCACGAATCACCGCTTCGTTATAATTTTCAACAGCAATATCATAAGCCGCTGTTTTTGCAGACAAATTACCGCGGCGACGCCCACCGTCAAATATTGGCAGAGAAACTGCCGGCCCTACACCAGCAATGCCTGCCGCACTGGACAAGAGCTGGCTGAATCCAAGCGCCTGAAATCCAACAAAAGCTAGCAGGTTGATGTTTGGATAGAACGCAGCTTTTGCACCCTCAATATTGTGTGATGCCGCCTCTACGCGCCACCTGTAGGCCAATACATCTGGGCGGCGTCCGATTAAATTCGCAGGTAATTGGTCTGGCAGGCCAACTAAATGATCAAGTGACATTTTGGGGCGCTGTATCATTTCACCCGCACCAGGGCCTTGACCAGATAGCGCGGCCAGCTGATGACGTAATAAATCAATACGTGTGTTAATGGCCTCTATGTGGGCGTGGGCGGTTGGCAATGGGGTCTCGGTTTCGATGACTTCCATCTGCGTGCCAATGCCGGCAGCTAATGCACGACGCGCAATTGCAGTTCGCTCCTTCAACTGCGCTTGATGCTCTTCGGCAATGTCGCGTGCCTCAAACTCCATGGCTAACTGCACATAGCTACGGATAATTGCAGACTCCAGCCCCAATTTCACCTGTTGCATTTCAGCCGCTACCGCCTTGGATTCATCAAGTGAACCTCGCCAAATACTTTCTTGGCGCCCCCATAAATCTAAATCGTGAGCAAGCGAAATTGCCGCCTTGTTGTTCCAATCAGTATGCCCGCCCCATGGAGGAGGTATAAACTGCAACTCAGTAAAACGCTCACGTATCACAGAAACATTTCCGCTAATGTTAGGTAGTGTTTCTGCGTGCATACTATCGGCAATGGCCTGGGTAAGCGCTACTCTGGCTTTTGCCGCATTGAGCGTAGGACTACCTTCTACTGCTTTTGCAATCAGGCTATCTAACTGTGGGTCATGATAGATTTTCCACCAATCCTCTTTAGGCCAGGCAATATGTGCAGCAGCAGTAATCGCCTTGCCTGTGTTCAGACTTTCTGGCTTTACTAGCTCAGCTTGCGGCGAGATACCGGACATACTTACACATCCAGCTAACAAAATCAGGCTAAAGCCTAAGCCTAATTTAGACAGAGATTTAGATACAAGCGCAAGCTTTGGTGTGGTCATCACCTTGTTGATTGTGCTATTAGATATTAGAAATGTAAATTTCAATTTTGTTTGGTTCCTAACTAATTAGGCAAAAAAAATATCGCTACTTCATTAGATCTACATTGGCTGCCAATGATTTTAAGCTATTAAGCATTGCCGCTCGCTCGGTATCGCCTAGCACCGTCATTAAGGCATGCACCTTTTGATGGTAATCCGGCATCACATCATCCAGTTTTTGCTGCCCTGCTGGTGTAAGTTTAATTAAAAATTTGCGGCGGTCTACGCTATCCATAAAACGCGAAATTAGCCCTTCACGCTCCAGATTATCAATAAATCCTGTCATTGTGGCTTTGGTCACCCCCACCTTTTCAGCAAGCTCGGATGGCGAAGAAGTTAAATCATCCTGCCGCATCAGCAATACTAGTATCCACCAGCGCCCTTGCAGCAAACCGTGCTGGCCAAGCAACTTATCTAAAGCATCAGAAATATCAGAACATGCACGCAACAAGTTGGCAAAGTCAGAAATGGCGTGCGTATCTGCATCGGGATAGCGTTCCGCAAACTTTTCCAAACTTTTGATTGTCGGTAAATCTTTAAGTAGCAACATAGTACGGACAATGATATTAAGGAACCATACTATATGTCAAGTATAATTTAAAAAATCAAAAAGTGCTGAATCATCTAAATTGCCAGCGCAGAAAACGGACAAGATGAGAGGAGAGATGAAGAGCGAGCTCGATAAGGCTAGACAACGGCTAAAGCAGCCTGACTTAGCCATAAATGTCGAATATGAGGCAGGCGTAGGTTTACCGCTTTAGCATTGCAATCAACAACCTCTGGCAAGTGTGTGCTTACCGTTACAAAAAATGGCTGGCGCCTTGTCACTGCATAAAAATCAAGGCTGGCTTAACCTGCCTGCGTCGGCTCTTTTGGTGGCAAATTCTCAGGCGGCAAATCTTTAGGTGGCAAAATAAATTCTATCGGGTGCTGATTTAAGCGGCTAGCTAGATTTTTTAGCAATAAACGCCAGTCATTAAAACGCACCTTTCTCGACTTCATAGCGACATACAGTGCCAAACTAAAACTCACCATCAAGTTACCTAGACCAATCAGCGCAAGCCCAAGTGCAGCACAAGCAACCGCTTGCCAAGTCAGCATAAAGTCTAAACTAAAGCTGGCAAAGCCCACAAACGCAGAAGAAAACGAAATATGCCGGATATCAATCGGCAACCCCAACAGCACACCGACTGAGCCCATGCCGCCCAACAAGCAGCCGAAGTAAAAATTACCGGCCAACGCACCTAGGTTATGCTCTACATAATGTGCTACCCGCGCTAAACGCTCTACTCCCAAAAGCCGCTGCAACCAGCGCACTGCCTTCAGGCGCTGTGGAATCTTGTTATAAATAGCCAAGTTATCGTGATAACCTGAAATTAAACCAGCTAAAAACAAGCAGACACCGGCGATTCCCGCATAAAAGAATGCGCCGCTGGTCACAGGATGAATGTCACGCAGCAATTGATGCGCTTTCTCAGGCGTTACAAAGTGCTGCCCGGATAAATAAAACACAGCCCAAGACAGCAGCATTGCCATCGGGATCGCCACCACTACATTACCAAATATAGCTACGGCCTGACTACGCATGGTATTGGTCACAGTAGTCACTAAATTATGCATGTCTTTGGTTTTGCCATCCGAGGCATTATCAATGGTGGCAGCAATCGCGGCAGCAGTCATTGCAGGCTGCTTAGTCGCCACCGTGAAGTGAAAGATGTGAATCAACATAAAGCCGATACCATAATTCAAACTAAAGAAAATAGCCTCTGCCAGTGGTGCAAAATGCTGCTTGGCTAACACTAGCTTAAACATCGCCATTAGCGCAATAATGACGCCTGCACCCATAGCCGAACGCATAAGTGCAAAATACTCACTGCGGTTTTCTGTGATGTAATGCTCGCCGGCACGACTTGCATTTTCGGTGACACGAACCGCCATCACCTCTACGCTCTCCTGCCAGTACTCATGTAAATCATTCTTATGGCACTCGCTGTATACCAAATCCTTGAACAAGGGCACGATTACCGTATCTGCAGATTGCTTATGCTGAAAGCAATGCAAAATCGTCAACAACTCTTCTAACCGCGCAATTTGCTTCAAAATACGTTGGAGCAACTGGGTTAAATGTATGCTGGTGCCGGTGAGTGCACTATTCCTACGTACCTTTGCCACAATCGCCTTACATTGATCCAGCATCACCAATATATGCTTGATATCAACATGCGACTCATCTACATCCTGCGCCCCCATAAACTCTGCGAGCTCAGCCTGTTGCATAATAAAGGGGGAACTATGCTGCTCGAGCTCAGGGTAGTTTTTCAGCAACTCTGGCTCTAGTCCTAATGCCGCCGTGCGGTAAGAAAGCACCTGCGCAGCAGCAAACAAGTTTTGCTGACAAGACAAACTAAGCGCCTCATCGGCCAAATCAAAGCGCATGACGCCTATCAGCTGCGCCCAAACACTATCAGGTACAGCATTGACCCATATTTCATCGGTTGTTTTTGTAAAGAATATTGAAAACAAATCAAGCAGATAAGCACCATCAACCGCCTCAGGCAAAATTTTGTGCGAGATGCGTCTGCGCATTTCAGAAAAGAAACCGGTAAATACTGAGTGACGTGCAATCAAAAACAATGACAAGGGATTGTAAGCACTTAACAACTGTAAAATGGCATCTCTCAGCTGACTGGCTTTTACTCCATCGGTACTCACCAAATAACAAAGTGCCTGTATGGATTTAATCGCACCATCCGTTTGCTCAGGCTTTAGCGGGCGAATCTGCGCCAATAAGTCTGCAATCAATTTGGGGGCATCGGCATGACGTGCATGCTGCTCAAATGCCTGCTCCATCAAATTGGTATGGCTAATCACCGGATGACTCATATTTAAAATGGCTCCATGTAAAACAAGACAGTGCTATTCAATCAGAAATGTGCAAGTAAGGTTTAGTGTACACATTATAAAGTTAAGCCATATGCATGCATTATCTAAAATGCGCTTCTAGCATCACTTAATTCAGCATAACCTAATGCAGAGAATTTATCTAAAAAGTATGGTTTAGGAGACAAACGCCTCAGCATAAAATTCAATACTATCCAAATTTTAGTGCCTAAATGTAATGTGAGTGTGCACTAGGGCGCACAAAGCAACAAACAGAATGACTAGCGGAGAGAGAGGCTAAGCAATACGACTCAACCTTTATAAACGTCTGCCAGCTTGGCAGACGTAATTGACCACAACAAATAAACTTAAGCGTTTTTAGGCGTTTTAAGCGCCGGGGTTAGATGCGGATTTAAAACCTGCAACATTTGTGCAAACACTTTTGGATTAGCCGCGACAATATTACCGGTTTCTAACCAGCTTTCATTACCTTCAAAATCACCTACGATACCGCCAGCTTCCTGCACAATTAAGCCACCTGCAGCAATATCCCAAGCAGATAAATTGATTTCAAAGAAACCATCTACCCAACCCACTGCTACATAAGCTAAATCCAGCGCAGCTGAACCTGGGCGGCGAATCCCGGTTGTCTTTTTAATCATGTCTTTAAACATGCCTAAATAGCTATCCAAGTGCGTAAAGTCGCGGTATGGGAAACCAGTGGCAATCAATGAGTCTTGCAACTTGCTACGGTTAGTCACACGAATACGCTTGTCGTTTAAAAATGCGCCGCGACCTTTGGTTGCAGTAAACAAATCATTACGCACGGGGTCGTAAATCACAGCCTGCGTCAGCACACCCTTTTGCTGCAAAGCAATCGAGATACAATATTGCGGGAAGCCATGCAAGAAGTTAGTCGTGCCATCTAATGGATCAATAATCCAGATATTATCGGCTTCGTGGTTATCATGACCACTTTCCTCGCCCCAAAAACCATGGTCTGGATAAGCATCTTTCAAAATATCAATAATTGCCTGCTCGGCTGACCTGTCTACATCACTGACAAAGTCATTGTAAGTTTTAGTTTGAATGGCAATCGCACCCACATCTTGTGAGGCTCGGTTAATAATACGTCCCGCTTCACGGGCGGCTTTTACTGCAATAGATAGCATTGGATGCATGACTAGATTTTCTTAAAGAGCTGATAAAATGCTATTTTAACTTTTATCGACCTTAATACCAAATTGTTAATATCAATTAAGGGCAATTAAGGTTCGCTAAGTAAATAATTTTTAACAAATTAGGTCAGTCAAGTGGATAAACAAAACATTTTCAATAACATCCGTGTCGTTTTATGCCAAACCAGTCATCCTGGCAATATTGGGTCAACCGCACGCGCCATGAAAACCATGGGCCTAAACGACCTATATTTGGTGAATCCATTGCACTTTCCTGACCCACAAGCCACCTCACTCGCTACCGGTGCGGCTGATTTACTAGAGTCAGCCACCGTTTGCAGCAGCCTGCAAGAAGCCCTCACCGGCTGCGCATTGGCGATTGGCATGAGCGCACGTAAAAGACAAATCTCGCATGAACTGGTAAACGTACGTGAAGCCGCGCATCGTGCGGCCTCTCTCGCACAAAACCAACCGATTGCCCTGGTATTTGGCACAGAAATGAGCGGTCTCTCCAATGCAGAGCTAGATTGCTGCCAACTGCTCGCAATGATTCCTGCCAACCCGGAATACTCATCACTCAACCTTGCTGCCGCAGTACAAGTCATGACTTATGAGGTTCGCATGGCGATATTGGAAGGCAAGCTGGACGCTGCCGACAACCAGCCAGAGCTAGCCACCAACGAAGCGCTCGAAGGTTTTTATGCACACTTGGAAGATACACTGATTAAAATTGGCTACCTCAACCCCACTGCACCTAAAAAACTTAGCGAACGCATACGCCGCATCTATGCCCGTGCAAAGCTAGAAAAAGAAGAGGTTAACTTGCTCAGGGGCATACTTACCTTATCGGTTACGCCCAAAAAGCATCAAAAATATTAAACAAAACAGCGCTAATAATTAGTTGTTAACAAAGGCTTTATATTGAATTAATAGAACTTTTCTTCATCACTATTTTCTTATCAAAATAGTTCTATCAAGTTTTATCCTTCATCTGGAGAATCTTTGATGCGCAAACCGATGCTTAGCCTTGGCCTCATTCTCACACTGGGTTGTGTTTTTGGCCATCACTTAGCCGTTGCTGCCCCGCCGGATAGCTTGGTGTATGCGCTCAAATCTACAGTGGTAAAAATTCGTGTCGTCTTGCCTGATGGCCGCTATGGCGTAGGCTCAGGCGTAGTGGTAGCGAAAGATCAGGTAGTAACTAATTGCCATGTCATCGCAAATGCCTATGCAATTAACATTATTAAGTTTGGCGAAAGTCATCGTGCCACCAGCCTCAAAGCAGATTGGGAACACGATCTTTGCATTGCCGGGTTTGATGGGCTGGACACCACAGTTGCAACGCTGGGGGAAAGCACTAACCTGCAATACGAACAATCTGTTTTCACCATCAGCTTCCCCAATAACTCACCCAGACCGCTTACCACCTACGGCGCGGTGAAAGCGCTATACCCCATGGATGATAGCGTTATCATTCGCTCATCCAACGACTTTAGACTAGGCGCCAGCGGTGGGGCAATGTTTAGTGATGACGGAAAACTGGTGGGTATCATTACCCTAAAGTCCCCGGGGCGCAATGCGTTTTACTACAACATGCCAGTAGAGTGGATTAAAAACCTACTAAAACAACCCGAAGTCAGCCTTAATACTAAAGGCGAATCACCTTTTTGGGACGCACCTGAAGAAAAGCGTCCTTACTTTATGCGTGTGATTCAACCGTACCAAACTCAAGACTGGGCAACATTAAAAAAACTGTCTACAGAATGGGTGCTAGCAGAACCATCCACCAGCGAAGCGATAAATTATTTAGCCATTGCTGAGTACAACCTGAAAGAAACAAAAAATGCCGAGCAGCATTTCACTCAGCTATACGCGCAAAACAAACATCATTCCAGTGCATTACTCTATTTAGGCATGATTGCCGCAGAATCCGGCAATAAAGATGAAGCGATCAAAACAGCAACTCTGCTGGATCAATTGGATAAAGACGCAGCAATGCAATTAAACGAGAAGCTTGGCATTAAAACCAGTGGCGACTGCTCAGTCAGCCAGTGCTAATTGGCTAATCTTAATAGTGTGCTCTGAGTACAAAGGTGCACAGTTTGCTCATGCACATCTCCATCTATCCATGCCTGCACCCAGTGCCCTAGTAAATTAGTCAACCATTGTTGTTTATGGCATAATTACGCCCTATCTAAAACCAACGCCCAACCACATGTTTGACCACATAAAAGAAGATATTTCTATTGTTTTCGAGCGCGACCCTGCTGCGCGCACACATTGGGAAATTTTAACCACCTACCCTGGCGTACATGCATTATTGATGCATCGTTTAAGCCACTGGTTATGGAAAGCTAACTTTTTCTGGCTAGGTCGCTTCTGTTCGCACATTGGGCGCTGGTTTACCGGCATTGAAATCCACCCGGGTGCCACGATAGGCCGCCGTGTTTTTATCGACCACGGCATGGGTGTCGTGATTGGGGAAACCGCTATTATTGGTAACGACTGCACCCTGTACCATGGTGTGACGCTAGGCGGCACCTCATGGAATAAAGGCAAACGCCACCCCACCCTAGAGTCTGGTGTAGTGATTGGTGCTGGGGCCAAAGTATTAGGGCCTATCACCATTGGTGAAGGCGCAAAAATCGGCTCGAATGCGGTTGTGGTAAAAGATGTGCCTGCTAATGCAACAGCGGTAGGCATTCCTGCACGTATTCTGGAAGAGGAAAAATCTAAGAAGCGCGAAGAAACTGCACAAAAGATTGGATTTGCCGCCTATGCGGTGGGTAATGACGAAAATGACCCAATGATTAAGGCGATACATTCATTACTAGACCATGCGGCAAAACAAGACCACGCAATTACTGAGTTGCAAGCGCAATTAGCACGCCTAAATACCGATGAACGTAGCGATACTGAAGTGGCTGAAGCGTTTAAGGTGCCGACAACAAACCAGAAACCATAGCTTGAAACTAGCAAACCCGAGACTACAAGCAACTATTCCAAGTTTTAACCAAGCCAGGCAAGGCTAAACCAACGCGCATAATAGTTGACTAAAATTGTAAGGAATTATACAATTCACTCATCCATGATACTTAAACATATTTAGAACACTATGCGATTAACCACTAAAGGTCGATTTGCTGTTACGGCAATGTTGGATCTAGCGATCAATGAAACAAAAGACGCACTCGAAGCCAAGCCAGTCACGCTAGCTGGCATCAGTGAGCGACAAGACATCTCACTTTCATACTTAGAACAGTTATTTAGCCGCTTGCGCAGACAAGGTTTAGTCAAAAGTATTCGTGGACCGGGCGGCGGCTATAACTTAGCAAAAAGCCACACTGAAATTTCAGTGGCTGAGATTATCAATGCTGTGGATGAACAAATTGATGCAACACAATGCGGTGGCCATGAAAACTGCCGTGATGAAGGTCGATGCATGACACATGACTTATGGTCGGCATTAAACACCAAAATTTTAGAGTATTTAGCAGGCATCACCCTTGCTGACATGGTAGCGTCACAAAAAAGTGGTCAAAAAGTATTAATCACTCCTCGCAACTGCACAGCAGCACATGATAAAGCTGTTGCCATTAATACTGCAGCGATTGCTAACTAGACGATCTGATTAAGTTTAAGCGATGTCCAGCATTTATCTAGATCATAACGCGACTACAGCGCTAGACCAGCGCGTGTTAGAAAGCATGTTGCCTTGGATGCAGAGGCAAAGCGGCAATCCTACAAGCCGCCATGTGTTTGGCAGATCCGCGCGTGACGCCATTGAGCATGCCAGAACGCAAGTAGCTGAAGCTTGTGGCGCATATGCCTCACAAGTGATTTTTACCGCATCTGGCACGGAGGCGAATAACTTTGCAGTCAAGGGCATAGCAGGCAGCCAAGCGGGCAGCCAGATTTTACATAGTGCGATTGAACACCCTTGTGTATCTCGCCCAGCTAAAGCAATGCAGCAAGCAGGATGGTTAAGCAGTGCCATCGGGGTGGATGAACATGGCGTACTGTCAGTTGCACAACTACAGCAACACTTGCAAACACAGACCAGTGTCGTCTCGGTGATGCTCGCCAACAATGAAACCGGCGTCATTCAAAATATTGCCGAGATTGCTGAACTTACGCGTAAAGCTGGTGCTTTTATGCATACAGATGCAGTGCAGGGCTTAGGCAAAGTGCCGGTGAGCTTTACAGATTTGAACGTGCATGCCATGACGGTCTCAAGCCATAAAATTCATGGGCCACAAGGCGCAGCAGCGCTAATTTTAGATAAGCGCGTGGATATTCAGCCGCTGTTACATGGCGGAGGCCAAGAGCGTGGTTTACGTAGCGGTACAGAAAATGTGGCAGCCATTGTTGGCTTTGGTGCTGCATGTGAGCTGGCAGTCACCAATTTGGCGCATTTTGCAAGCCATACGCAAATGCTACGCGACACGTTTGAGCTAGGCTTAAAATCGCTGAATGTTACGATATTTAGCCAGCACACGACACGTATACCCAATACTAGCTTCTTTGCATTAGATGGCATTGAAGGCGAGACTTTGGTGACAGCATTAGACCGCAAAGGGTTTGCCGTAGCGAGCGGCTCGGCATGCTCAAGTGACAGTACAGAACCTAGCCATGTATTACTGGCAATGGGCATTAAGCCAGACTTAGCGCGTGGTGCAGTACGCGTCAGCTTTGGTGCTCACAATAACTTATTACAGGTAGCAGACTTTTTAACTGCGCTTAAGAATGAAATTTTGAGATTAAAACAGCTCACTGGTGTGGCAGCTTAAGCCGCCAACATCAACACTGAATACATATAACGTAACTGGTAAGGATAATTAAGAAATGTCAGCATCAATTGAAATGCAAGTATTGAAAGGCTCAGGAGATGACCTTCATCCAATTTATTTGGATTACTCAGCCACTACGCCTGTAGATCCTCGCGTTGCCGCAAAAATGATTCCGTACATTACAGAGCATTTTGGCAACCCTGCTTCACGTAGCCACCCCTACGGCTGGACAGCAGAAAAAGCAGTAGAAAACGCACGTGAAGAAGTTGCCAAATTAGTAGGCGCAGACCCACGTGAAATCGTATGGACCTCAGGCGCCACTGAATCTAACAACCTTGCCATTAAAGGTGCTGCTAATTTTTACTCAGCCAAAGGTAAACATATTATTACCGTGACCACTGAGCATAAAGCAGTGATTGATACTGTACGTGAACTTGAGCGTCAAGGTTTTGAAGCAACTTACCTAGACCCAGAGCCAAGCGGCTTATTGGATTTAGAAAAATTCAAGGCGGCTATCCGCCCTGACACAGTGTTGGCTTCTGTGATGTTTGTGAACAACGAAATCGGTGTGATTCAGGACATTACTGCGATTGGCAATATCTGCCGCGAAAATGGCGTGATTTTCCATGTGGATGCGGCACAAGCCACCGGTAAAGTGCATATTGATCTAGAAAAGCTACCTGTAGATTTAATGAGCTTTAGTGCGCATAAAACCTACGGCCCTAAAGGTATTGGCGCACTGTACGTACGTCGTAAACCACGTATCCGCATTGAGGCGCAAATGCACGGTGGTGGTCATGAGCGCGGCATGCGCTCAGGCACATTGGCAACACACCAAATTGTTGGCATGGGTGAAGCGTTCCGCATCGCACGTGAAGAGATGGATGAAGAAAACATACGCATCCGCCGCTTACGCGACAAGTTACTGCATGGCTTGCAAGACATTGAAGAAGTGTACGTTAATGGTGATTTAGAGCAACGTGTACCGCACAATCTGAACATCAGCTTTAATTATGTTGAGGGCGAATCACTCATCATGGCAGTAAAAGGCATTGCGGTATCAAGCGGCTCAGCGTGTACATCAGCCAGCTTGGAGCCTAGCTATGTATTGCGCGCACTTGGCCGTAGCGACGAATTAGCACACAGCTCAATCCGCTTCTCAATTGGCCGCTTCACTACTGATGCTGATGTTGATTACACCATCAGTTTAATGAAGGGGAAAATTGATAAATTAAGAGAACTCTCACCTCTTTGGGAAATGTTTAAAGATGGTGTAGATTTATCAAAAGTAGAATGGGCAGCACATTAAACATTGATATTTGCATCTTGATGATGCGATTAGTGTATTCACCTATCAATAACAAACGAATACACTCTCGCATGGTCCAAACTGCAGATAGGCATTTAACTTAGTTGCATTATTAGATGTACTGGAAAGCGTAGCAATACTTGCTAACAATTACGTAAAAGGCTTTCTAGTACATAACAGGAGAACGAAAATGGCATATTCAGACAAAGTATTAGATCACTACGAGAACCCGCGTAATGTTGGTTCTTTAGATAAAAATGATCCACAAGTGGGGACTGGCATGGTGGGTGCACCAGCTTGTGGCGACGTGATGAAGCTGATGATCAAAGTGAATGACAGCGGCATTATTGAAGATGCTAAGTTCAAAACTTATGGCTGCGGCTCTGCAATTGCCTCTAGTTCATTAGTGACTGAATGGCTAAAAGGCAGAACCATTGAAGAAGCGTATGCAATTAAGAACTCTGAAATTGCAGAAGAGCTTGCATTACCGCCAGTAAAAATTCACTGCTCAGTGTTGGCTGAAGATGCAATTAAAGCAGCTGTAGCGGATATTAAAGCCAAGCAAGCTGCAAAAGAAGCTGCTTAAGCTCACATACACGAGAAGCGAATCCGGAGCATTAATCTGATTATTGTTCTGGGCAGCTAGGTTAAGCGTAGCCAAGCGTTACTGCTGCTCATGCCGCCGCCAAAAGCGCGCTAAGAAAGCTAGCGTTGCTTTGTAGTATAAAATAGCAGTCTAAAAGGATTAAACAAAGAACTATGGCAATTACACTCACAGAAACTGCGGCCAGCCGCGTTGAAAAATTTCTTGCGAATCGCGGTAAAGGCGTAGGTCTGCGCTTGGGCGTTAAAACCACAGGCTGTTCAGGCATGGCTTATACCCTAGAGTTTGTCGATGAGATGCAACCAGAAGATGTTGCGTTTGAGAGCCATGGCGTTAAAGTGATTATTGACCCTAAAAGCTTGGTTTACCTTGATGGTACTGAGTTAGACTTCACCAAAGAAGGTCTGAACGAAGGCTTTAAATTTAACAACCCTAACGTTAAAGATGAATGCGGTTGCGGTGAAAGCTTCACTGTTTAATTTTGATGCACATGCAGAGCACTCCAACCAATCACTTTGAACTATTCTCTATTGCAGAACAGTTTAATCTCGATGTAAGTACGCTAGAAAGTAACTATCGCAAAATTCAGTCTGCGGCCCATCCGGATCGATTTATCACTGCACCCGCCGCAGAAAGACTATCTGCCATGCATCTGGCAACCTCTGCCAATGAAGCATATTCCGTATTAAAAAGTCCGGCCAAGCGCGCCAAGTATATGTTGGAGCAACATGGCATTGATGCCATTGCTGATACCAACACTGCTATGCCGATGGATTTTTTAATGCAGCAGATGGAGTGGCGTGAACGCATTGAAGATGCAAAAATGGCACGCGATATCCCTGAGCTAGATAATATTGCTGATGAATTAGCGACCGAAGCTAAAGCATTGATTGGTGACCTATGTGAGTTATTCGATATTAAACAAGACCTAGCCGCGGCAACCGAAATTACACGCAAACTCATTTTTATCGATAAAGTTTGTGCAGACATCGACCAAGTCATTGAACAGTTAGATCATTAGCGTAGCAATTAACAGATAAGCAACTCGTAAACTTATGGCATTACTCCAAATTTCAGAACCAGGCATGAGTGCCGCACCTCATCAGCACAGACTTGCTGTAGGCATAGACTTAGGTACCACCAACTCACTAATTGCAACTGTGCGCAGCGGTATGAGCACCGTACTGCAAGATGACTTTGGCCATGCATTATTGCCCTCAGTGGTACGCTATATGCCTAATGGCGACATCGTAGTTGGCCATGAGGCGCAAGCACACCAAAGTGAAGACCCGGTTAACACTGTTATTTCAGTCAAACGCTTCATGGGCCGTAATTTAAACGACATCACTAATAAGGCGCATATCCCGTATCGATTTGTCGAAGGCGCAGATGCGGCTACAACACGCAGCTTGCAGCTGCAAACCCGTGCTGGCCTTAAAACACCGGTTGAAATCTCCGCTGAGATTCTTAAAACACTAAAAGCCCGTGCTGAGAAATCACTGGGGGGTGAGCTAGTGGGGGCGGTCATTACAGTGCCGGCCTACTTTGATGACGCTCAACGCCAAGCAACAAAAGATGCAGCGCGTTTAGCTGGTTTAAATGTATTACGCTTACTCAATGAGCCCACAGCCGCCGCAGTAGCTTATGGCTTAGATAACGCAGCAGAAGGTACCTTTGTTATTTATGACTTAGGTGGTGGCACATTTGATGTGTCTATCCTACGATTATCTAAAGGCGTGTTTGAGGTACTTGCCACCAATGGTGACGCAGCACTAGGTGGCGACGACTTCGACCACCGCATTTACTGCTGGGTGCTAGATCAAGTGCGTGCCGCGACCGATAACTTCGCCCCACTGACAGAAGAAGATACCAGACTACTGCTCACCAAGGCACGTCAGGCAAAAGAATGGCTCACCGATAATTTTGAGGCTCAAATTGTCTGTCGATTAGGTAATGGCATCTTGGTCGATGTTACCTTGACTGCACCGCAACTTGTCGAGGTCACCGAACATTTGGTCAGCAAAACCTTATCACCAACACGTAAAGCCATGCGCGATGCCAAACTAAGCATTGAAGATATTAATGGTGTGGTGTTAGTAGGTGGCGCTACCCGTATGCCACACATTCGGCATGCAGTACAAGAATACTTTCAACAAGAACCGCTCACTAACTTAGACCCGGACAAAGTGGTAGCACTCGGCGCCGCGATTCAAGCCAATATCCTTGCTGGCAATAAGAGCGATGACGACCTATTATTGCTGGATGTTACCCCGCTATCGCTAGGTTTGGAAACCATGGGCGGCTTGGTAGAAAAAGTCATCCACCGTAACAGCACATTGCCAATCGCACGTGCACAGGAGTTCACCACGTACAAAGATGGGCAAACCGCCATGAGCGTGCACGTAGTACAGGGTGAACGTGACTTAGTGAGTGACTGCCGCTCCCTCGCCCGCTTTGAGCTACGCGGCATACCACCAATGGCTGCTGGCGCAGCTAGAATTCGCGTGACCTTCACGGTAGATGCCGACGGCTTACTCTCAGTATCAGCACGCGAACAAAGCACAGGCATTGAAGCGCACATCGCAGTGAAACCATCTTACGGCCTCACCGAAGACGAAATCACTAACATGCTGAAAGCCTCTTTCAACAGTGCAGAGGAAGATAAAAAAGCACGCATGCTGGCAGAAGCAAGGGTAGATGCGGGCGCCATTATCGGCTCCATCAGCGCAGCGTTAGCTGCTGACGGCAACCTGATTAGCCCAGAGGAAGTGAAAGCGATTGAAGCCGAAATTCAGAAACTGCAGCAACTGGCTGCAGCCGAAGACGCAACGGCAATTCATCAAGCGGTAGATGCACTTAACCATGCAACTGAGGCATTTGCCGCAGCACGTATGGACGCAAGCGTAAGCCGTGCTTTAGCTGGTAAACATTTAGAAAACCTAGATTTATAACTACAGATTTATAACTTTAAAAACAGTGTGGTACTAACAAACCATTAAGCGCATGCGCCACCAATACAGGTAGCGACATGGCTTTAAGGCTGAAGTTGGCACTACAGTATTATTGAGAAACCGATATGCCACAAATTATTATCCTGCCTCACGTAGAACTTTGCCCGGATGGCGCAGCTATTGAAGCACAAACTGGTGAGTCTATTTGCGATGTCTTGTTGAATAACGATATTGATATTGATCATGCTTGCGACAAAGCCTGTGCATGTACCACATGCCATGTGATTGTGCGTGAAGGCTTTAAATCACTGAGTGACTCAACCGAGCAAGAAGATGATTTACTGGATAAAGCCTGGGGCTTAGAACCAAACTCCAGACTCTCATGCCAAGCTGTCGTGGGTACAGAAGACTTAGTCGTAGAAATTCCAAAATACAGTATCAACATGGCAAAAGAAGGCCATCGCTAAGAAAAATACAAAGGTAGCATTGCGTCACAAACAAATGCCCCACCAGCAAAAAAGCCACCTTTAGCAGGTGGCTTTTTTGCTGCGGACTTACAAATGGTTATTAACCAATGTAAGTTTCTTCTAGGAAGTTCACTTTGCCTGTTGTCAGGTCATAAATAGAACCTACTATCGCAATCTGCCGCGCTTCAATCATATCGTTCACGATATCACTTTGGCGGATAATGGTATCAATCTGGTGCTTTACATTCAGCACATTGATTTTCTCAACAAAGTCCGGGTTTTTAGAAGTTCTCTCTTCTTTATTTAACACCGTTTTTTCATGGCGAATCGATGGCTTAATAAAGTTGATAATTTCACCGATATGACCATCTTTAAAGTCATCGCATGCTGCTTTTACTGCGCCACAGCTGCTATGCCCCATCACCACAATTAGCTTACTACCTAAGTATTTAGAGCTAAACTCCAAGCTGCCAATCGCTTTATCTGAAGCAATATTACCAGCTAAGCGCACACTAAATATATCGCCCAACGCCTGATCAAATAACAACTCTACTGGCGCGCGTGAATCACTACAGCTCAGAAAAGATGCGAAAGGATGCTGTTTGTCTCTAGTAATATTCAGCAAGCTTTGAAAGTCTTTATCGTGTGAGTAGTTATTCGTAAAACGAAGATTACCTTCCACTAAAATATCTAAAGCCTCTCTCGGTGACATTTGATCGCGGTTAAGTAATGGATGTTTATACATGCTTAATTCCTATTTTAATAATAATGAGCAAACTTCTAATTCAGTTGATTAATATTTAGGTTGAATAAATTTAATCGTTTCCACTTCAATATTCTTTAATTTTGCATGAAGCGGGTAATCACGGATATATTCTACAACATCGTATGCAATTGATTTGCAATTAGAACAATCGATAATCACCTTTGCATTGCCAGGAATCACTTCCAGCACCTTTAAGATACTCGCTTTATTAAAGAATGAAATCTCTTCAGCCAACACAATATGATGTACCTCACGGCCGTCCTCTGTTGTTGTGGTTTCTTTCATATAGTGCGAGTTACGGTAACTATGGTGCAAGGTATAAAACACACCCACCACCAACCCAATCGCAATACCTGTTAATAAATCCGTCAACAAAATAGCCACAACTGTCGCAATAAATGGCGCAAATTGCTCCCAGCCTAGCTTATACATATGTGCAAACAACGATGGCTTTGCTAACTTATAACCGACCATAATCAAGATAGCAGCCAAGCTGGCTAAAGGTATCATATTTAGAAGGCCAGCGATGGTCACCGCACTCAACAATAACCAAATACCGTGCAAAATCGCTGACAATTTAGTTTTAGCACCAAACGTGATATTAGCAGAGCTACGCACAATCACCTGCGTAATCGGTAGGCCGCCAATCAGCCCCGACAACACGTTACCAATACCTTGTGCTTTAAGCTCCTGATTCGTAGGGGTAACACGTTTTAGTGGGTCTAGCTTATCCGTAGCCTCCACGCATAATAGCGTTTCCAAGCTTGCCACAATCGCCATGACCACCGCGACCTTATAAACTTCAATATTGCTGATTTGTGAAAAGTCAGGCGTTGTAAACTGCCCTATTAAGTCGCCCACACTATGCGCTACCGGCAGTTGCACAATCTGATTGTCTGCTAAAGAGAAATTGAGAATACCGTTTTGGAACAGCCAGTTAAACAAAATACCAACCAACACCACCACAATCGGCCCTTGTAGCAACTCAAATGCGCGGTGTTTCTTCGATAATGTTGTATCCCACAATACTAATATCAGCATAGACACTGCTGCAATTAATAGCGCCCCCGGTGTTAACAAAGCCCAAGCATCAGCTAGCGCTGAGAAGGTATTGCTTCCGTCTGCCTGTACAAAAGATTCGCTACCTTGATAATCAAAGTCATAACCCAGCGCATGCGGTATTTGCTTCAGCACAATTAACAAACCAATACCAGTTAACATACCCTTGATGACAGACGATGGTACAAAGTACGCAATAAACCCAGCCTTAAAATAGCCTAACAAGAACTGAATCACCCCAGCCATCACAACAGCGAGTAAAAATGCCTGAAATGAGCCTAGGGTGCCGATTGCAGTTAGCACGATGACCGCCAGCCCGGCTGCAGGACCACTCACACCTAGCTGAGAACCGCTAAACATCCCGACCACTATGCCGCCAACGATACCGGCAATCACGCCAGAAAATAAGGGGGCACCTGATGCAAGTGCAATACCTAAACATAAAGGCAGCGCGACAAAAAACACCACAATACTTGCAGGCAAATCATTTTTAACTTCACTAAACCATGTAGCTATTTTCATTATTACTATCTCTACAATATTATTTCTGAGCCAAGGATGGAGGCTATGTCACTGACTAGTGACATAGCCTTAATTTAGTTAACGCTATCTGACCTTGCTTTCCATGTAAGGTCTAGAGCCTAGAAACTTAGTTTTGAGTACGTCATGCTTATCTGACTTATTCTCTTTAGCCACCTCTGCTTTAGTGTCTTTGGCTGGCTCGGCCTTTTCTTTCTCCACGTCCTGTTTTTCACTGGCATACGCACTGAGTGCAAACATCAAACCGAGCAACCATACTGACAATACTTTCATTCTTTTCTCCTAATCTATCTTTCTAAGTGTTGTATCTGAAACTGGACAACATTGATTCATTAACAACGAAAGCCATTGTATAGAGAGAGATTGCAACAAAAGTCTACCGATATAGGTATATCAGTATATACTGAACGGCATATACAACCTTCACGTACCTATACAATGGAAAGCGCTAGAGAGTTTCGATTAAGTAACCGAGAATCGCAGGCAAAAGAAGCCCAAGTCAGGCTATTTAATGGCTTGGGTGCAGCGCTGTTTGAAGATGGCTGGAAAACAGATTCACCACAATATTTTTTAGATTTAATTGCAGCATACATTGCGGCAGAGCATGGCATTATCGCAACCGAGTCAGCAGGAAAGCTCAATATCGTTGCAACTAAAGGGCAAACGTTACCGCAAGGTACGCGTGTGCCTATGTTGGGTATTTTTGCCACACTGTTAAAATATCCGGTTAAGTTTAAGGCGCACCATTATCAGGGCAGCATGTTTTGGACCTACACACCTAGCGACATTGATCAGGAATATCTCATCCCTATTGCTATCGGCCAACAGTCTGCAGGTCTAATCGCACTATCGGGTCAGAATTTACAACTCACCCCACATGAACTTATCACGCTGCAATCAATCAGTGGCATTCTAGGCTTAGCACTTAAGCAAGCATCGACTATGAGCACAGAAGATAAAGACCTCACCGTCATTGAGCGACTCACCCCCAGAGAGCGCGAAGTATTCGCCTTACTACCGTCAGGGTTGAGCAATCGGGAATTAGCTGCAAAACTGGGAATTTCAGCCGGGACCGTTAAAATTCATGTGGAAAGGGTTTTAAGCAAACTCAATTTACGCGATAGAACCCAAGCCGCGGTTAAGGCTTACGAGCTTGGTTATAGAGCCTAAAGAACAGATTAGCATGATGAATATTCAGATAAAACTAAACGCATACATACAGCAGTTACGAGCACCGTCATCTATTTGGCAAGATCTGCCATTACGGATCAAGGGGCCAATCGTGATTGCATTGCCGCTCACCATTTTGCTGCTATCCCTACTCTCCTTGTATTTGCACGAAAAACAAGCGGCTATACTCGAAAACAAACTAAGAGTCGCCCTACAAAACCAGCGGGATATTCAAGCGGTGCATACCCAGTTGGTAGAGGCCTCTACTGGCGTACGTGACTACTTACTAACTGGTGAAAAGTCTTTTCTCACCATTTATTTTCAAGCCAATAAAAAGCTAGCCTCCACCCTTAGCAAGCTGGAAGATGAGCTGGAAGATGAAGAACAAATAGCAAGACTCAGCCGTATCAAGCCGCTGGTCAACCAAAACCTGGCAGACTTAGCAGAGCTAGTCAGTAGCAACCTAGAAATTGATAGCACTGCACTGGTAAAGCAATTTAGTGTGCAGGGTAAGACCTTAAACAACTTGCGCACGCTAATAGAAGAAATGAGTACGCGTGAGGCAAAATTGGTCGCAGATGACCAAAAGCAAGTGAACTATGAAAGGCAACGCAATATCAACCTCACCATTATTTCGGCATTGGCAGGTATTTTAGGTACGCTAGCCAGCGCGTGGGTGTTTTCCAGAACCATCGTCAAGCGAGTGCAGTTAATCCGTGACAGCGCCGCACACTTAGCGAGGGGTGAAGCGCTTGCACTCCCCTCCATCAGCCAAGATGAACTTGGCCAATTGGCGCATGAGCTTGACCAAGCCGCTCAGCTACTCACCAACAGTATGTATGAAGCAAACTTGGCAAAGCTGCAGGCACAGGAAGCCAATGCAGAAAAAAGCATTTTCTTATCAAGAACTAGCCACGAGCTAAGAACCCCGCTAAATGCAATTTTAGGTTTTGCACACCTGCTGGAAACAGACTTAACCGACATTAAGCAAAAGGAAAGTCTGTCTATGATTTCTGCCGCCGGTAAGCATCTGCTCAAACTGATTGATCAGGTATTGGATATTGCTAGGATTGAATCTGGAGATATGCAGATTGATATTCAGGCATGTGATATCTCTGCACTGCTAGATGAAGCAACGCACTTTATGCATCCGCTTGCCAAGGCACGGGACATTCAGATTAAAACCTACTATCCGCCGAACCTCACCATTGCCACAGATAGGCAAAGGCTGCTGCAAATCGTGCTTAACTTGATTTCTAATGCACTGAAATATGGCCCAGCCCATGCAAAAGTGTATGTTCAGGCTTACAAAAAAGATGACAAAGTCATCATCGAAGTGGCAGATGAAGGCAAAGGCATCCCAAAATCTATGCATCATCGCGTTTTCACACCGTTTGAACGCTTAGGCGCAGAAAATACAAAGGTAGAAGGCGTTGGTCTAGGTTTGGCACTCAGCAACCAAATGATGGCAGCACTTGGTGGTGAAATTCATATCGCGAGCGATAAGAGCTTATTCCAGCTTACCCTGCCCTACAAGCAGCTTGCAGAAACGCCAGAACCCGCGATTGATGCACCGTCTACCTTAAATAGCATCTCATTGAGGCATCAGGCCAAAATTCTATATGTAGAAGACAACCCTAGTAACCGAGCGCTTATCGAAGCAATTATTGCCAGAAACGCCAACTTCCACTTATATGCCGTTAGCACCATTCAAGAGGCTAGGAGTTTCTTGGTAAAATCGACCCCAGATATTGCCTTAATTGACTTGAACCTGCCGGATGGGTCCGGTGTGAACTTAGTCGAGCATATCCAAAACAACGCCCATCATGCACATATCCCTATCCTGATTCTGTCAGCAGATGCAACGCCCGCAAGTATTGGCAGACTAAAGCGTATGGGGGTATATGAGTACTTTACTAAACCCTTGGATATTGCAGCATTTAACCAAACACTCAATAAACTACTCAACTCGATTGAAAAGAAATGAACGAAAAGCTAATTCTTAACGCTAAGATTCTCATCATTGATGACTCTGATGCTAATTTACGCCTACTCGAGGAGCTACTGGCAAGAGAGGGCTTCACCCAAGTGCTCAGCACGACAGATCCAACACGTTCTATGGATTTATTTAACGCCCTGCAGCCAGATATTATTTTGTTAGACCTCATGATGCCAGAGCTAGATGGTTACGCAGTGCTAGAGCAGCTATCCAAGCGCATCACGCCGGATGAATATCTTCCTGTATTGGTACTCACGGCAGACAGCACGATTACCGCCAGAAGGAAAGCGCTATCACTGGGCGCTAAAGACTTCCTCACTAAGCCGTTTGACTCCATTGAAGCCATGCTAAGGGTATGGAACTTACTAGAAACGCGCATGCTGTTTCGCGCGTTAAAAGCACACAACCCACTATTTGCAATGCCTAACCACTTTTTAAAAGACAAATAAAGTAGATATTAAGCATCCATAAAAAAACCCGCTTACGCGGGTTTTTTATACAGATACAGTTAAGTATCAATTAGAAAGTAAATTGCGCACGCGCTGTAATTGCTTTCTCGTTATCCTTCAATTTATTCTCAATCAAGATTGGTGTATCAAAATTGGTTTGAATAAAGTTCAGCATAAAGCGTGTGTTTGGGTTAGGTACAAAGTTCAAACCAACCGTCCATGCACCAGCCTCAAAGGTATTGGTACTTGTCGCTGTATTTGCAGCAGTGATTCTACCTACGTTATTAGCAACGCTAGTGCCTACAAATGTTGAGTTATTAAAGTCGCTGGCATCAATGTGTGAATAACGTAAACCTACCTGCCAAGTACCGCCGCCTTTACCCAAGTCAAAATTATTTGCTGGTTTAACTGCAGTGAAAATACCTTCTTTGTAGAAGTCAGCAAACTTCTCACCTGTAATGTTCCATAGTGCAGACACATACCAAGCATCGATATCCGCATCAAAGTCTTTAGTCGCAGTCAAATCACCGCTAAAGCTGTTACGCATCCACTCACTCGCTACCTTCACCGGACCAAATGCCGCAGCACCTTCTACCGCAAAGCGTTGACGATTAACTTCATTGCTGACACCATTAGCACTAATCAAACCTGGTAGTTTTAAGAAATTCACACCACGTGCCTCAGTACGCAATGAGTTGGTACCTGCTAGCCAGAATGTGTTATCAGCTGCGGCTGCAATTGTACCGGTACCAGAGGCATTATTATTTTTTGAAATGTCTCCATTCGCAAAACCAACACCCAAGTGATACACGGCATCTTTATTATCCATCAATTGTGCAAAGTTTACGGTTGCGTTTGCTTGGATTTCAGGTTTGCTTACACGGCTATCTGCATCGTTTCTATTTTTATTACCTTCGCCATTCACAGCAGCAATCGCGTAAGTAATGCCGTCTCTAGGCACACCCCAAACCATGGCACCACGGTCTTCGTAACTGCCCAGGCTGTCATGCAAACTGCGCTCTAAGAAGTCTAAGCTGTTAGAGCTCATTTTACGCTCCATGCTGATAGGCACCTTGAATTGACCTACTCTAAATTGCAATGGAGCCCAGTAGTTCACGTTGAACCAAGCTTGGTCAAGAATAGCAGTACTGCCTGTACCTGAGTTACCTGTAGTACCACCGGCAAAGTCACCAGAAAGTTGGAAAGTATAGTTATTAAATAACTGACCACTGATATTGATACGTGCACGGCGCATATCAAAAGTATCTGATTCATTTGCAGTATTACCACTGGTATTTTTATCATTACTACCGTGATCAAAGTTGCGATAGTCTGCGTGAATACGGCCACCCACAGCAACGCTGACTGATTTATCTTCGTTCTCAAAACGCAGGCCGTCTTTATTCACGACATTAATTTGTTTTTTTGACTTTGCTTCAGCCGCATCACGTTCACCACTGCGGCCTTTAGTTAGCAATGCGCCTTCCTCTTCAGTTAACACGCCTTTTGCAACTAACGCATTCACAATATCGATAGTAGAATCTGCAGATGCCTGTTGTGCAACACCTAACATTAATGCACCTGTGATACTCGCAGCTACCAAGCTACGTAATTTGTAGTTCATTTACATTCCCTCTATTAATTTAATAATTATTTACTGCGTTTTTCGACAGAGGGGATTTTGCGGTAGCTGTATTACAGTTTCATGACAGATCAAACTTTATAAAAATTAATTTTATTGCCGTTGTATTTTTACAACAAAAAGCCGTCACTAGTATTCACTAGCAACGGCTTTTCTATCAAAAGTAATGCTGATTAAAGCTTAAGCTTCTGGACGCATATGCGGGAACAAAATCACATCGCGGATACTTGCACTATCCGTAATCATCATCACCAAGCGGTCAATACCAATACCACAACCGCCAGTCGGTGGCATACCGTACTCCAGCGCACGGATAAAGTCAGCATCGTAGTACATCGCTTCTGCATCACCCGCTTCTTTTGCTTTCATTTGTGCATGGAAGCGTGCCGCTTGATCTTCAGCATCGTTTAATTCGCTAAAGCCGTTCGCAATCTCACGTCCTGTCACAAACAACTCAAAGCGCTCAGTGATTTCAGGGTTAGCGTCTGATGCACGCGCTAACGGTGAAACTTCTACTGGGTAATCAATAATGTAGGTAGGTTCCCACAATTGGCTCTCTGCAGTTTCTTCAAACAAGGCCAATTGCAATGCACCTAAGCCGGCATGGTCAAATGGTTTAGTTCCAAATTTCAGTATCTCTGCACGCAAGAAGGCAGCATCGTTCAACTGCTCCAACGTATATTGCGGTGCATATTTTTGAATAGCACCTACAATGGTCAAGCGTTGGAATGGCTTGCTTAAATCCAACTCACGGCCTTGATACTGCAACACGGCTGAACCTGTCGCCGCAATCGCCGCAGTGCGAATACAGCGCTCGGTAAAGTCCATCAACCATAGGTAGTCGGTATAAGCCGCATAAAACTCCATCATGGTGAATTCTGGGTTATGGCGTACGCTCAAACCCTCATTACGGAAATTACGATTCACCTCAAACACACGCTCAAAACCACCAACAACTAAGCGCTTCAAATACAACTCAGGGGCAATACGCATATACATTTGCATATCAAGCGCGTTGTGATGCGTAATAAACGGCTTAGCTGATGCACCACCCGGAATCGGGTGCAGCATTGGTGTTTCTACTTCTAAAAACTGATTCTCCAGCATAAAACTACGAATCGCTGATACAACCTTACTACGCGCAATAAAGGTAGCACGGGTTTCTTCAGACACCATCAAATCTACATAGCGTTGACGATACTTAACCTCTTGGTCTTGCAAGCCATGAAACTTTTCAGGCAATGGGCGCAATGATTTAGTCAACAAACGCAGCTCAGACACCTTGACTGAAAGCTCGCCCGTTTTGGTTTTAAACAACACCCCTTTAGCCGCAATAATGTCGCCCAAGTCCCAGTGTTTAAACGCCTCGTAAACAGCCTCACTGTTTTCATCAGTGAAATTATCTTTAGAAACAAACAGTTGAATACGACCCGTACTGTCTTGCACCGTGGCAAAACTGGCCTTACCCATCACACGTTTTAACATCATGCGGCCTGCAATACTGACGTGCACGGCGCGAGGTTGCAGTATTTCATTATCAAACCCACCAAACTCAGCATGTAGCGCTACAGCCTGATGCTCTGGTTTAAAGTCATTCGGGAAAGCAACTGAGCCAGTTTGCTTGGCGTTTTCACGAATCAACTTTAATTTTTCGCGGCGCTCAGCAATCACATGATTTTCATCCACTGCAATCACTTCATTATTTTGTTCATTATTTTGCACGTTACTCACACTACACTCCCTGCTTCAAACTTTCGGTAATAAATGGGTCAAGGTCGCCGTCCAGCACGCCTTGCGTATTGCCAATTTCCACACCAGTACGTAAATCTTTAATACGTGACTGGTCTAACACATAAGACCTGATTTGATGGCCCCAACCAATATCTGTTTTGGCATCTTCAAGTGCTTGTTTTTCTTGATTACGCTTATTCAACTCTAAATTATAAAGCGCACCCTTCAGCATGTTCATCGCTTCTTCTCGATTGCGATGTTGCGAACGATCGTTTTGACACTGCACCACGGTATTGGTTGGAATATGCGTAATACGTACCGCAGAATCCGTCTTATTAATATGCTGCCCACCAGCACCGCTTGCACGATAAGTATCAACACGTAAATCCGCAGGGTTAATGTCAATTTGAATCGAGTCATCCACCTCAGGGAATATCTGCACACTGGCAAAACTGGTATGGCGCTTGGCGTTGGAATCGAATGGAGACTTACGCACTAAACGATGCACGCCATTCTCTGTACGTAGCGTACCGTAAGCATAATCACCAGACACTTTAATTGATGCACCTTTAATACCGGCAACATCGCCTTCAGACTCTTCTAACACCTCCACTTTAAAGCCCTTACGCTCGCAATAACGTAAATACATACGGAGCAGCATATTTGCCCAGTCCTGCGCTTCCGTACCGCCGCTACCTGATTGAAACTCGATAAAACAGTTCGCAGAATCCAGTTCGCCAGAGAACATACGCCTGAACTCCATCTCGGCGATTTCTTTTTCTAGCGCCAAAGAGTCATGCTCAACACTCACTAAAGTATCATCATCATTTTCTTCTCGCGCCATCTCAAATAACTCTTGCGCATCTTTTAGCCCTGCCTGCACATGGGTAAGTGTGTTTACTACCAATTCAAGCGCACGCTTTTCTTTGCCTAGTGCCTGGCTTTTAGCGTTGTCATCCCAAATCTTGGGGTCTTCCAGTAAGCCATTAACTTCTTCTAAACGCTGACTCTTAGACTCAAAGTCAAAGATACCCCCGAAGAGCTAGGTTACGCTCGCCTAAATCGCCTAAGCGATTAGCAATAATATTGAGTTGTTCTGCTTCCATAATGCTTACGTGTTGCTAAAAAACGCCATTATACAGCAAAGGCTTATCCCGCCATATTGCCGGATTTAAGTCGAGTCAACCAACAACATTCATGTCTAATTAACTAATATCCTATGCCGCAGAACATACTCACAACCTGCGCGTTAAAATCCTGCTTAAGCGCACGGTACTCATTAGCTACCCGAGCTTTTTATCCTGCATGTATAGATTAAATGCCAGATGAAAGCATTTCATCACGTAAAGCAATCAATTTCCGTGATTGAAAAAAGTTCCATTAAAACCATATAAATACTCGCAGATTTTGGCCTAGACGGTTAAACTTGCGATATTCAAGAATTTTTAATCTAAAAGTAACAAAACAGTAATAAATAAGGGAGTTAAAAAACTATGGCAAATGCTGCACTTGGTCGATTAATGGCTGCAATTTCACCTCGTAATGACAATTACTTCGTACTTTTCAACAGCCTAGCAGACTGTGCTGTCAAAGGCTCAAAAGTACTTGCCATGATGGCCGCAGTAAGAGATAGCGAAAAGTTCGATGAACATTTTGCTGAGATTAGAAAAATCGAATCTGAAGCGGATGAATATACAAAAGAAATTTTACTCTCCCTACATAAAACATTTATTACGCCATTTGACCGTCGTGAAATTCGTGAACTGGCAATGGCATTAGATGACATCATCGACTACATGGAAGCTATTCCACAAAGTGCAAAAATATACGGCCACACCGCGTTTACACCTGAAATGGTAGCACTAGGCCAAATTCTGCTACGCGCATCTGAAAAAGTACGTGAAGCGGTAAGCATGCTGTCAGACATGAAAAACTCTAGCCGCATCCTACAAACCTGTGAAGAAATTAGCAGCATCGAAGGTGAAGCTGATCACGTGATGCGCTCAGGCATGCATCGCTTATTTGCTGAAGAAGGTGATGCTCGCACCTTAATTCGCTCAAAAGAACTCTACGATTTATTTGAAGAAGCAGTTGATAGCTGTGAAGACGTTGCAGATGTAATCCATGGCGTTGTACTTGAGCGCATCTAAGGGGTAAACAATGGATCACGCAATTCTCATCATGGCGTTTCTCGTGGTGGTTGCCCTCATATTTGACTTTATGAACGGTTTCCATGACGCAGCTAACTCTATTGCACTCATGGTTTCAACACGCTTACTCACACCACAGGCCGCGGTTGTATGGGCAGCATTTTTTAACTTCATTGCATTCCTGTTCTTTGGTCTACATGTCGCTGACACCGTGGGCAAAGGCATTATCGACCCCAACATCGTCAACAATGCGGTGATATTTGGGGCACTGATTGGTGCAATTGCATGGAACATCATCACTTGGTGGTTCGGCATTCCGTCATCATCATCACATGCACTCATTGGCGGCTTACTCGGTGCAGGCGTAGCGCATGCAGGGACTCAAGGCATCATTCTCGGGACCAAACTCATTACTACTGGTGTTGCCATTGTGCTGTCGCCACTATTTGGTATGCTGCTGGCCATGTTGCTCTCAGTTGCTGTGCTATGGCTGTTTCAAAGGTCCTCACCATACAAAACAGAGAACCGTTTTAATAAGATGCAATTTATTTCATCTTCTCTATTTAGCTTAGGTCACGGTGCTAACGATGCACAAAAAACCATGGGTATTATCACCGTGCTGCTATTTGCAAACGGCTACCTACACGGCGATTTTCATGTGCCATTTTGGGTAGTGATTTCATGCCAGCTAGCAATGGGCTTAGGTACATTGATGGGTGGGTGGCGGATTGTGCGCACCATGGGCATGGGCATCACTAAAGTACGCCCAACCGGCGCATTCTGTGCACAAACCTCTGGCTCTATCGCATTGTTCTTAGCCACATCATTTGGTATTCCGGTTTCAACCACACATACCATCACGGGTGCAATTGTAGGCGTAGGTGTATCTCGCCGTGCTTCTGCAGTGCGTTGGGGCCTTGCATCAAGGATCGTCTGGGCATGGGTGCTCACCATCCCATGCGCTGGTTTAATGGCAGCAATTGGCTACCATTTAGGCCGCAGCTTTATGTAATTATTAACAAACCGTAAAAAAGGGCTCACTTAGAGCCCTTTTTTATTTAATCAATTTTACTAATTTAATTTTTGTCATTATATTGTCACATTAGCTTCATATGATACGTACAGTTCAACAACTGACTACTCTAAGGAGCAACAAATGCAATACCAGTTTACTAAATATTCAACAATAGCTAGTTTGGTTACATCATTATTTGCATTACCAAACTTTGCTGTAGCAGCCGATAAAATCATTAAGATTGACGGCTCAAGCACGGTATACCCAATTACTGAAGCGGTTGCGGAAGAATTTCAAAAATCAACAAAAACTAAAGTAACCGTGGGCATTTCAGGCACAGGTGGCGGCTTTAAAAAATTCTGCCGCGGTGAAACCGATGTGCAAAATGCTTCACGTCCTATTCTGCAAAAAGAAATCGATGCGTGTAAAGAAGCTGGTGTGCAGTTTATTGAGTTGCCAGTCGCTTATGATGCGTTAACTGTGGTAATTAACCCAAGTAACGATTTTGCTAAAAAAATGACTACGGCAGAACTTAAAAAGTTGTGGGAACCAGCTGCACAAGGTAAAGTAAAAACTTGGAATCAAGTAAACCCAGCATGGCCAAACACACCAGTTAAACTGTTTGGGCCAGGTGCTGACTCAGGTACTTTTGACTATTTTACTGAAGCAATTGTTGGTAAAGCAAAATCAAGCCGCGGTGACTTTACTGCATCAGAAGATGATAACGTCTTAGTTAAAGGTGTTGTTGGTGACAAAGGTGGCCTTGCTTACTTCGGTTATGCTTACTATGAAGAGAATCAAGACAAATTAACAGCGGTTTCAATTGTTGATAAACCAGGCAAACCAGGTGTATTGCCTTCAAAAGCAACGATTGAAGACGGTACTTATCAACCATTAGCACGCCCTATCTTCATCTACGTTAATGCAACAGCAGCAGCATTCAAGCCAGAAGTTAAAGCCTTTGTTAACTACTACCTTGAAAATAGCAAACCGCTGATTGAAGAAGTAAAATACGTTGCGTTACCTGCTAAAGAGCAAAAAGCAGTGATTACTCACTGGAAAGCACTTAAACCAGGCACTGGCTTTGGTGGTAAACCTGAAGTTGGTGTAAAAATTGAAGAATTGCTAACGCGTATTAAGTAGTATGTTTAACTGACACTTGTTTGAAAGCACATAAATCGCTGCTTTTCTTACAAGTGTCTTTTACCAATCATGATAACAAGCTGGTATATATAACGTGAATACGGCAACTCAAGTGTTAAATAAATCATTGACCCCTCAAATTAGTGCTCGCTTATCAAAAAACTTCACTCGCCACCTAAAAGAGCGTGTGATTGAGTTTATTTTGATGCTCGCTGCTTTGTCTGCAGTATTAACAACTGCTGCCATTATTGGCATTTTGCTCTATGAGTCTTACGGCTTCTTTGAATATGTCTCTTTGTCAGACTTTTTAACCGATACGGTCTGGACCCCGCTATTTGAAAATCCACGTTATGGTATCTTGCCTTTAGTTTCCGGCACATTAACCGTGACAGGCGTGGCATTGCTGATTGCGGTGCCGATTGGCACAATTAGCGCCATTTACCTGTCTGAGTTTGCATCGCACCGTGTGCGTGAAACAGTAAAACCAGTACTAGAGTTGCTCGCTGGTGTACCAACCATTGTGTTTGGTTTTTTTGCGTTACTGTTTATTACCCCGCTATTACAAAAAATCATGCCAGAGTTACCAACCTTTAACATGCTGAGCTCAGGCATTGTAATTGGCATTATGATTATCCCTTACATTGCCTCCCTGTCAGAAGATGCAATGCGCGCAGTACCCATGAGCATGCGCGAAGGCTCTTATGCAATGGGTGCAACACGTTTTCAAACTGCGATTAGAGTAGTAACGCCAGCTGCCGTTTCAGGCATTGTGGCTGCTTACATTTTAGGGATATCGCGCGCCATCGGTGAAACCATGGTAGTGGCGATCGCAGCAGGTCAGCAACCTAACCTGACATTTAACCCAATGGATGCAGCGGCTACGATTACTGCTTACATTGTGCAAGTTGCGATGGGTGATTTACCACATGGCAGCATCGGTTATCAAAGCATCTTTGCTGCAGGTTTGGTGCTGATGTTGATGACACTAACGCTCAACATTATCGGCCACATCACACGCAAGAAATATAGCGAGAGATACTAAAATGAACAACCCATCTGCAAATCACATCAATAAGAATTTAGACGAAGTGCGTGCCATGATTCATCGGCACAAACTCAATGACTATATATTTTCTATCATTGGCTTACTGTGCCTGATGGTTGGTCTGGTGACGTTATTAACCCTGTTTATTGACTTAATCATTCAAGGCTATCCTAAGTTATTGTCTTTAAGCTTTTATACCGACTTTCCATCACGTCGCGCTGCTAGTGCAGGCTTACTCTCAGCGCTAGTTGGCTCATCGCTGGTGATGTTGGTCACGTTTATCTCAGCAGTACCGGTGGGCGTCATGGCAGCCATTTATCTAGAAGAGTACGCCCCTAAAAACTGGTTTTCGGACCTTATCGAGATTAACGTTTCTAACTTAGCCGCTGTACCTTCTATTATTTACGGTTTGCTAGCACTGGGCTTATTTGTTTACATTTTAGATCTTGGTCAAAGCATCGTGACTGCAGGTCTGACATTAGGCTTGTTGATACTGCCGGTGGTGATTGTTGCAACACGTGAATCAATCCGCAGCATCCCGATTGCGATTCGCGAGGCGGCTTATGCTGTTGGCGCAACCAAATGGCAAGTAGTGTATGACCATGTGATTAAATACTCTTTCGGTGGCATTCTCACTGGCGTAATTATCGGCATGGCACGTGCCATTGGTGAAACTGCACCTATCATTACCATTGGCGCATTGACCTTCATCGCATTCTTACCGCCATCTCCAGTGACGACCAGCGCACCATTCCTTAACTTTGAATGGCTATCATCTGGCTTCACGGTATTACCGATTCAAATGTTTAGCTGGTTATCTCGCCCAAGCGAGGCATTCCATGTGAACGCGGCAGCAGCTGGCGTGATCATCATTTTAGTAACCCTGATCATGAACGGTTTTGCCATCAGAATGCGTTACAAAATGCGTAAAAACATTAAATGGTAATTCACGGCTTATCTCTATATATCTATCAACAGGAATCTAAATTCTCATGATGACGACAACTACACCAGTAAAAGCTGAAGCACGTAATCTCAGTTTTTTTTATAACGGTGGCCACAACGCAGTTAAGAATGTTTCAATGCCTTTGTATGAAAATAAAATCACGGCATTGATCGGGCCTTCTGGCTGCGGTAAATCTACATTTTTACGCTGCTTTAATCGCATGCATGATTTGTACCCAGGTAACAAATACGACGGGCAGATTATTATGCATCCGGATGACACAAACATTTTAGAAAAAAATGTAGACCCGATTGAAGTACGCATGCGTATTAGCATGGTATTTCAGAAACCGAATCCATTTCCAAAATCAATTTACGAAAACGTAGCTTACGGTTTACGTGTACGTGGCGAAAAAAACCGTCGCGTTGTAGATGACAAGGTAGAAGAAGCATTAAAAGGTGCTGCGCTTTGGAATGAGGTTAAAGACCGTCTGCAAGACTTAGCTTTTAATTTATCTGGCGGTCAGCAACAACGTTTATGTATCGCACGTGCCTTGGCAACCGACCCTGAAATCATGCTGTTTGACGAGCCTACATCAGCGCTTGACCCAATTGCCACAGCAAATATTGAAGAACTGATGAGTGAGTTACGCAATAAGCTCACGATTCTGGTAGTGACTCATAACATGCAGCAAGCCGCCCGGGTTTCTGACTACACAGCTTATATGTACTTAGGTGAGCTGATTGAGCATGGTGAGACTGATCGTATTTTCACCCGCCCTTCACGTAAAGAAACTGAAGATTACATTACAGGTAAGTTTGGTTAATACTTAGCCTTAGCTGTTAGCTACTTGATCCAAACAATAAAAGCCAACAGTGTTGGCTTTTATTGTTTGGAGGAGCTGATAGGCTAAATTATGCTGATGCAACCATGGTGGCTGCAGTGCTAAATAACACCAAGCATCCTTCAGAAAGCTATGTTGATAGCGCGGCTAATGATAAAACACTAGGCGAAAATCAACATAGCAAATTACCCTAGCCTTTTAAGCTTTTACTCACCAACTCGAACACATCATTCGATAGGTTTGGCGTATTCATAATTGCTTGCAAAGCATATTGCATCTGCGTTTGCAGTACTGGTGTATAGCGCTTCCATTCACGCAAAGGCGTTACCAAGCGTGACGCAATTTGCGGGTTAATCGCATTTAACTCAATAATGGCATCTCTTAAAATAGCATAACCTTGCCCGCTAGGATGGTGAAACTGCACAGGGTTATTAAGCGCAAAGGCTGAGTAAAGTGAACGCACGCGATTTGGGTTTTTAATATTAAACTCATGATGCTGACGCAGCTTTGCAAAGTCATCAAAAATAGCTGACCTATTCGCCATCGCTTGTAACGTAAACCATTTGTCAACCACCAGCTGGTAATCTTTAAAGCGCTCGTAGAAGTCGGCAAACACTAACTCACGTTCAGGCTGCGTGCTGTCTGACAAGCAAGCTATCGCCGCAACACGGTCAGTCATATTATTAGCGCCATCATAGTGCGCTTTGGCTCTAGCGGCACAGCCTGTACCATTAGTCACTGTGAGTAGTTCAAGCGCTACATTTTGCAATGCCCTACGTCCCATAGCTGCTGGTGACACTGAGAACGTGCCCGTGTTAGCGTTATCATCATATAAACGTGCTAAGGCATCTTTATGCGCACGTTTAATGCTTTTAAGAATATGCGTACGCGCCTGATCTATCGCTGCCGGGTCGATCACGGTTTGGGTTTGTGCAATCACTGCGATTGTCGGCAAGGTGAGCGCTCTTGCTAACAGCGCTTTATCGCCTACGCCCGCGATCGCTTGTTCAATGATGATGCCAAAATCATCCACAAATTGCGAGATATCAGCGGTGGCGTCAGCCATCACACGCTCAATATTGCGTAGTGCAAGGGTCTGGCCAGACTCCCATTTATTGAAGCCATCTGTGTCCTTCAACTGCAGTAGACGCAGATCATCATCACTCAAGTCTGTTGTTAGTTTTACAGGTGCAGAAAAACCACGCAAGATAGAAGGCACCGGGCGTGACGGCACATGATCAAAAGTGAAGCTTTGTTCACGCGCGGTCATTTCAAGTATCTGGGTTGCATGTGTTTCATTGCCCAACGCATCTAGCAGCCCGACCGCAACCGGGATATGCAACGGCTTTTTATCGGCTTGGCCAGCGGTATCAGGTTGCGATTGCGTTAAGCTTAAAGTGTATTGCTGTTGCGCTGCATTATATTGACCAGAAGCTTTTAATGTCGGAGTCCCTGCCTGTTTATACCACAAGAAAAATTGTGACATATCCCGCCCAGAGGCATCTGCCATGCACTGTACAAAATCATTGCAAGTAACGGCATGCCCGTCGTAACGCTCAAAATATAAGTCAGTTGCTTTACGATAAGTTTCTTGACCCAGCAAAGTATGCTGCATACGAATTAGCTCGGCGCCTTTTTCATACACAGTCGTAGTATAGAAGTTACTGATCTCGATAAAGTTATCAGGCTGCACGGCATGTGCTAAAGGACTCGCATCCTCTGAGAACTGCAGACGTCGCAACTGATCCACATCATCAATCCGCTTCACCGCGCGCGAGCTCATATCTGCGCTAAACTCTTGGTCCCTGAATACGGTTAAGCCTTCTTTAAGCGATAGTTGAAACCAATCGCGACAGGTAACGCGATTGCCTGTCCAGTTATGGAAGTACTCATGGCCGATAACAGCCTCCACACTGTCAAAGTCTGCATCTGTCGCAGTTTCCTGGTGAGCTAGTACTAACTTCGTGTTAAAAATATTGAGTGATGTGTTTTCCATCGCCCCCATATTAAAATCACTCACAGCGACAATATTAAACAAATCGAGTTGATATTCACGGCCGTATTTTTCTTCATCCCACTTCATGGCTTTTTTAAGTGACTGCATGGCATGATCGCACTGCTGCTCATCACCGGCACGCACATAAATATGCAAAGCTACCTGACACCCAGACATGGTTTGGAACGAGTCTTCTATGCGAACCAAATTACCAGCCACCAGTGCAAACAGGTAACAAGGTTTAGGAAATGGGTCATTCCAGGCGGTAAAATGACGCCCATGAGCAAGATCACCAGCATCTACGAGATTGCCGTTAGATAGCAGCACAGGATACTTGTGTTTATCTGCCTCAATACGTACTGAGAAGGTACTCAACACGTCTGGCCTGTCTTGGAAGTAAGTAATACGACGGAAGCCTTCTGCCTCACATTGGGTGCAATAACTGCCTTGGGACTTATACAAACCCTCTAGCGCGGTGTTGGATGCAGGATCAATCTCTGAAGTAATGGTCAGAGTGAATTTTTCACCGGCATCCTTGATGGTCATTTCATGCTCAGTAATGGTATAGCCATCAAAGCGAATACCATCCATCTCTACGGCAGTCACAACTTGGTCTTGCCCGTTTAACACCAGATCGCCAGAAGTAGCGTCTGCTGTTTTAATATATTGCACTTCTGATTTCACAATTGTTTTATCTTCAAACAATGTAAATGAGAGGTTTACATGCCCTACTCGATAAGGTGCAGGCGTATAGTCTTTTAGATAGATGGTCTTGGGGGTTGCGTTAGATTCTATTTCCATAATTAAGCAATGACTTTATTAACTGTATTGCTTAACAGTATAAAAGAGATTGCGTTCTTAGCATCCGCTTTCATCAATTCTTGATAGAAAATAACGCATATTTCCACACATAGCTGTAGCAAGTTCCGCCACAATGGGTACCGTAGCAATCAGGCAATTGACACATACGCGCCATTAACAGCTGGCCGCGCATTAATTAACGCTGCATAAAATTGCACCATGCGCTCAGCCTGTATAGATGCCGTCCATTTAGCAAGCACATAAGACCTAGCCCGTAGCCCAAGTTCAAAGCGCTCTTCTGGGTACATTAACAAATGTTTAACCTTGTCAGAAAACCCATCAACATGATCTGGTGCAATCAAGGCACCTTGCCCATCTACCAATATTGAAGCTGTACCAAGCTCGGCTATCGCAACCACTGGTGTGCCTTGTGCCATCGCCTCAAGCAACACCAAACCCTGTGTTTCACTTTTTGAGGCGAACACAAACACATCAGCTGCCTGATAGCAGGCATTAAGTTCCAGCTCACGATCCAGATATCCAATAAACTGTACATTATGTGCAAGCCCCAACGCCTGAGTTAAGCGATGTAGGCTGGCTTCAGCAGGACCTTCGCCAGTGATCACCAGCAGCACATCCGGCACATCTTGCACCAATACTTTTAGTATTTCCAGTAAGAAGGCAATATTCTTCTCAAATGCAACACGACCCACATACAGTAGCATTGGGCGCTCTAAAGGTATCTCATACTTTTGTCTGAACGCTTTACCATCAGCGCCTTTAAAGCTCTGCATTTGCAAACCAGTAGGCACCACTTCTGCATTCACATTAACGCCGTAGCCGCGCAAAACATCCAGCATGGGCTGTGATGGTGCCACGATGCCATCAACGGCATTGCATTGGCGTTTGGAGATCATTCTGGCAACACCACGCGCCATTGGCTTAGGAATCCACGGTAAATAATGATGTAAGTAATCTTCAAAAAACGTATGGTAAGTTTCTACACAAGGGACATTCAACTCGCGCGCCAATTTCAACCCCACATAATGCGCAACAAACGGGGTGTGGATATGCACTAAGTCATACCCTTCTCGGCGTAGACCCGGCAAGCGCTGCAGCACCTCTCCATACTTCATTAGTTTATCTTCTGGGTCAAAATAAATGCTACGCGCCGGAATACGCTTAATCCATGACTCGTCTTCGGTAGCGACACCATAATCTGGTGCAATTAAATGCACTTCATGCCCTAAGCCTTGCATCTGCTCGACAAAAGTTCTGATCGAAGTTGAAACGCCGTTAATACGAGGGAAATATACATCAGATATAAATAGTATTTTCATGCGCGCTGTTCACCCATCTGTTAATAAATTCAATCCGTTACCAACAATATAAACACGCTATATGACAGTTTAATGAAAGAAAAACCTCATAACATCAACACAACAACTCAAGTCACTATCGGCGCTGACGGCAATCTTTTTCCATAAAACATCATCGTATTGTCATTTTTATTTAATATCACACTGGCACAGTGGCTCGCATGCAAGTACCTAAGATAATCAAACAGTATTACTGGTGGTTGCCATGCTGCATATACTCAGCTGATGCAAATGCGTGGGGGCTGATGACTCACCTCTACTTTGCACAATCACTGTTATGGGCTATGCCGTTACTAGACCCTAAGCTACAAACTGCGATTAAGAAGTTTCCAGACTTAGTGATGGCTGGCGCATGCATTCCTGATCTGGCGCTAGTGAGCCAACCGTTTAACAATACCCACGCATGGAAAAGTGCACATAAGCTACTTGATGTAGCAAAGTCTGATGAGGAAATGGCGATTGCTATTGGTTACGCTAGCCACTTGTATATTGATGTGATTGCGCACAATCATTTCGTGCCTGCGCATGAGGCCATGTGGTTTAAAAGCACAATGTTTACCCATATCACTTCAGAGTGGGCCATGGATGCTTATCTGATGCCACTCATTAAAACGTCGCCACATCAGCTGTTGAGCGAACATCATATGGCTATCACCCGATTCGTCAGTACTCATTTTAATTGTGCTGAAGACATCACGAGCGCTGCGATTAAACGCCTAGCATTGGGAGACGCGCTATTAAGACGGATGAGAATACCACAGCTGATTCACAGGTTTGCACGTGTGCTTGATCGTGGCCTAGGCCAGAACTTTGTGTATTACATCTCAAAAACGCAACTTGCGCTAGCGGATATCGGTAAAGTATTGGACGGGAATCAACCCGTATTTGAAGCTGAATTAAAGAATATCAGTATGGAGCAACTAGAACAATGGCGTGAACAGTGCTTAAATCATTTGCAGCACATGCACCCACAGCCTGTGCAATATTTCACCCACGCCAAACACTAATGACTGCACAGCTAAAGATTTAGAGTCAGTGGGTTAGCATAACGTATGCTTAACACCTCTCCATCGTTATTTATACAATTAAAAAAGACAAAGCTGCTATCGACGCACCAATCAGCGCACCTGCCAGCACATCACTTGGGTAGTGCAAACCCAGTACCACACGCGACAGCGCTACCATCACGGTAAACGGCACGAGTACAAACGCCAGCTGCGGGTAATAACTCAAAGCTACCATGCTAAACACCACTGCATGCAAGGTGTGTCCAGACGGAAAGCTAAATTTATCGAGAGGCTTACCTGTTAACCATATATCTTGCCTCACTTCGTAAGGGCGTGGTCGCAGGGTTTTACCTTTCAACCATTTATAAAACAAAGTACCAGACAGTCCAGCTAGCCCCATATGTAATAACGGCACCATACCATCACTGCCATTCACTAGCAGCACCGTAGCCATTAGCACATACCAAAATACGCCATCACCCAGCCTACTCGCTAACCTAAAGCTATCACGTACCAAGCGATAGCGACTGGCATGGTTGACCGCCACACAAACATTGCTATCAAACTGATGCATACGGTGCAAATATAAACGTGTTCTAGATGTCATCATCCACCTCCAATATTTACTTAAAGTGGAGCTAGCTTGTCACTACAATGTGAACAATTGATGAAAAAGAGATGAAGCTTTGTTGAATTGAACACGCTAGGCAATTGAGTGTTCAACGCAGCAAATTTATTGAAACATGCAGGCAATCCGAGATGCTGCAACGTCTTTAGTAGGGTGATGCAGTGCTACACCACATCACCTTAACTTTCAAGTGCTACTAAGATGCAACCTGCTTGACTACATCTGCAATGTTTTGTGCTAACGTGGTGACCTGTGATTGATTTTCACCTTCAACCATCACACGGATTTTTGGCTCAGTACCAGAGGCTCTCAGTAGCACACGTCCCGAGTCTTTAAGCTCGGCTTCGGCCGTTGTAACCGCTGCCTGAATCAAGGTATTGCTCAAATCAATCTTATGCTTGGTGGTGACGTTAATTAACACCTGCGGGTAAAGTGTTAAGTCAGCACCTAGCTCACTTAAAGTTTTACCAGTCTGTATCACTGCATGCAGCACTTGCAAAGCAGCAATAATGCCGTCACCACTACTATGCTTGTCCAGCGTTAAAATATGACCTGAGTTTTCTCCGCCCAATTGCCAATTATTTTGATTCAATAACTCCAGCACATAGCGATCGCCTACCTTGGCACGAGCAAAAGGAATATTCATCGCAGCAAGCTTATGCTCTAACGCTAAATTGGTCATCAGTGTCCCCGCGACACCGCCGTGTAAAACACCTGTCTGCTGACGGGCAGCTGCGATAATATAAAGCAGTTGGTCACCGTCTAGCAATCGGCCGGTATGATCAACCATCATCACACGGTCGCCATCCCCATCGAAAGCGATGCCTAAATCTGCCTGATGCTCCACCACCGCTTTTTGTAAGGCTTGCGGATGTGTAGAGCCAACTTGTTCATTGATGTTTAAACCATCCGGATGGTTACCAATCACCACAACCTCAGCGCCTAACTCATGAAACACTGGTGGCGCTACATGATAGGTGGCACCGTGTGCACAATCCAACACAATTTTCAACCCACGCAAATCTAAATGATTAGGGAAAGTACTTTTACAGAACTCAACATAACGCCCTGCTGCATCATCAATACGGCGCGCTTTACCTAACTTTGCAGACTCCATTACCTGCATCGGCTCATCTAGTGCAGCTTCAATCGCATGTTCAACTTCATCTGGCAATTTAGTGCCTAAGCTGGAGAAGAATTTAATGCCGTTATCATAATAAGGATTATGCGACGCAGAAATCACAATACCTGCCTGCGCACGCAATGCACGCGTCAAATAAGCAACTGCCGGTGTTGGCATCGGGCCTGTCAGCAAAACATCCACCCCCGCAGCTGACAAGCCAGCTTCTAACGCCGCTTCTAACATATAGCCAGAAATACGTGTATCTTTACCAATCAATACCGCTGGGTGTGCACCTTTCGCTAAGTGGCTATCAATACTGGTCAGCACTCGCCCTGCCGCATAACCTAAACGCATTACAAATTCAGGGGTAATCGGTGCATCCCCTACGCGTCCGCGAATTCCATCTGTACCAAAGTATTTTTTACTCATTCATATTTCTTTCAAGCGTTGAATTACAATTTATGTTGGCTGATAACTCGCCCAGTAGCAAGTTAGGCGGGCAGTACAGCTGTCACTACCTTTAGCGCATCTACCGTGGCTTTAACGTCATGCACACGCACAATTTTTGCACCCTTCATGGCTGAGATGACCGATGCCGCCAATCCTGCGTGCAAGCGCTGCTGTTCATCCCCCCCAGCAATCTTACCCAATACAGATTTGCGAGATAACCCAACCAATAAAGGCCCAAGTTCACCAATCTCACCCAAATGCTGTATTAACGCAATATTATGCGCTGTTGTTTTACCAAAACCAAAGCCAGGGTCTAACACGATGCGTTCTTTTGCAATACCAGCCGACATTACGACTTGCATACGCTCGATTAAAAACTGCTTTACTTCGGCGACTACATCTTGATAACTAGGTGCAAGCTGCATCGTTTGCGGCATGCCCTGCATATGCATCAAACAAACACCAGCATTGCTATTCGCAACAATTTCAACGGCGTGCTTTTCTTGCAACGCACGTATATCATTCACAATATCGACACCTGCAAAAATCGCTTGGCGCATGACTTCTGGCTTATAGGTATCGATAGAAAGCGGCACTGTGGACACAGCATTTAAAGCCTCAATCACAGGGATCACGCGTCTTAACTCTTCATCTAGACTCACAGGCTCAGCACCGGGTCTAGTGGACTCGCCACCGATGTCTAAAATATCGGCACCTTGAGCAATCAGTTCTAAGCCATGCGCTACTGCTAAATCAGTGCTAGTGTACTTGCCACCATCAGAAAATGAATCAGGCGTCACATTAACGATACCCATGACATGGGGGCGACTTAAGTTAAGTTGATATTTACCGCAATTAAATTGATATTGAGTTTGCATATGTTAATTATACTAAATCCGACTAAAAGTCGTTAGGAAGTAAAGTCCTATCTTAAGTTTTCGCATGCACACTCATCGAAACACCCGTGGTCGTGCATGATTTTTGGCAATAAAAAAGGCTAGTTTGCGCTAGCCTTTTTAAAATAAAACAACCTAATCAAGTTAAGTATTGGCAGAGTGCTGCGGCTCACCGGCTGCTGCTGGGCTTGAGCCTGAGCTTGATGAGCCAGACGCTGGCGGCACTTGCGCTTGTCTAGGCTTAGGCTCACGCACAGGCTTACCAGCCATGATGTCATTAATCTGCTCAGCATCAATGGTTTCGTACTCAAGTAAAGCAGCTGTCATTGCCTCAACTTTGTCGCGGTTATCTTCCAGCAAACGGCGAGCGATCGCATATTGCTCATCTAAAATGCGACGAATTTCAGCATCTACTTTTTGCTGGGTTGCTTCCGAAACCGTTTTAGAACTCATGCTGCCAAAGAAAGAGTCCTGCTCATTACCGGTGTACACCATCGTACCCATAGCATCACTCATACCATAACGTGTCACCATGTCACGCGCTAATTTTGTCGCACGTTCAAAGTCATTTGATGCACCGGTTGACATCTGATGCATAAAGATTTCTTCCGCAATACGGCCACCGAACAAAATAGAAATCTCTTCCAGCATCTTGTCTTTGTAGTTACTGATGCGATCAAACTCAGGCAACTGCCAGGTTAAGCCTAATGCCCAACCGCGCGGCATAATCGTTACTTTATGCACAGGGTCCGCCTTTGGTAGCAACTTCGCAACTACGGCATGGCCTGATTCATGGTATGCAGTATTACGACGCTCATCTTCACGCATCACCATGGATTTACGCTCAGGACCCATGAAAATCTTATCTTTAGCGTCTTCAAAATCCTGCATATCCACAGTGCGCTTGTTACGGCGTGCTGCAAACAATGCCGACTCGTTCACCAGGTTTGCTAAATCTGCACCACTGAAACCTGGCGTACCACGTGCCAAGATATCCGCTTTTACATCTGGGTCAATCGGCACTTTACGCATATGCACTAATAAAATCTGCTCGCGACCTTTAATATCAGGCAAACCTACCATCACTTGTCGATCGAAACGACCTGGACGTAACAACGCTTTATCTAACACATCTGCACGGTTAGTCGCCGCAATCACAATCACACCTGAGTTAGCCTCAAAGCCATCCATCTCCACTAACATCTGGTTAAGTGTTTGTTCACGCTCATCGTTACCGCCGCCAGTACCAGCACCACGGCTACGACCTACTGCGTCAATTTCATCGATAAAAATAATGCAAGGTGCATTCTTTTTAGCGTTTTCAAACATATCGCGCACACGTGATGCACCAACACCCACAAACATCTCTACAAAGTCAGAACCTGAAATTGTAAAAAACGGAACCTTAGCCTCACCAGCGATTGCACGTGCCAACAAAGTTTTACCTGTGCCTGGCGGGCCCACCATTAATACACCACGTGGAATACGGCCACCTAATTTCTGGAACTTAGATGGGTCACGCAAAAATTCTACTAATTCAGAGACTTCTTCTTTAGCTTCGTCGCAACCAGCCACATCAGCAAAAGTAGTATGGTTGTTACCTTCGTCTAACTGACGCGCCTTACTCTTACCAAATGAGAATGGACCGCCACCTTTGCCGCCACCTTGCATCTGGCGCATAAAGAAAATCCAAACGCCAATCAATAAAATCATGGGGAACCATGAGACAAAGATACTCATGAGCAATGATTGCTCTTCTTCTGGTTTTGACTCTACAGCTACGTTATATTTAAGCAAATCAGACACTAACCATGGGTCAGAAGGTGCATACGTATTAAACTTCTTACCATCTTGAGTTGTACCATGCAGCACTCGGCCATCAATCTGCACCTTGGCAATACGACCGCCCTTAACATCTTGAATAAATTGCGAATATACGATTTGGTTGTCCGCATTACCCTTAACGCCGGACAAGTTAAATACCGCCACAAGTATCATGCCGATTGCTATCCAAATAGCGACATTCTTAAACACGTTGTTCAAAATCTTTTCCTTTATCAACAACAATCACGCTTAAAGTTTCTTAAGCATTTTAGATCTTACAAAAGCAGTTTAACCCAATTTTTTAAGGTTTACGACCTATTCCTAGCAAATAAACTTCACTGCTTCTATCGCGTGACGCCTTAGGCTTACGCGTCACTACTTTATCAAACATCTGACGCATATTTTGCAAGATCTCCTCGAAGCCAGCTCCGATAAATACCTTGACCAGAAAGTTTCCACTTGGTTTCAACCATTCTTTACTAAAATCCAGCGCTAGTTCTGTTAAATAAGCAGCACCGGCTTGGTCAACATCTTTTACTCCACTGATATTGGGGGCCATATCTGCAATTACAAGGTCTACTTGCATATTATTTAATGTTTGTTCCAGTAACTTAAGTACTGAATCTTCACGAAAGTCACCTTGTAGAAAAGTGACTCCTCCAATAGGCGCCATCTCTAAAATATCAAGTGCAATGACTTTACCTTGGCCTTTTAAACGTTGCACCGCCACTTGCGACCAACTACCTGGTGCCGAGCCTAAGTCTACGACAGTCATGCCGGGCTTGATGAGCTTATCTTTATCGTCAATTTCCATTAACTTATATGCGGCACGCGCACGATAACCATCTTTTTGTGCGAGTTTTACATAAGGGTCGTTTAAATGCTCTTGCATCCAAGCTTTACTAGTACGTGTAGGTTTCATCGTTGATACTTTGCCATCAAATAAACATTGCTTCGTGTTAAAATAGTTAACTAATTAATTCTGTTAAAAAATATGAAACTAAGTACTAAACAAATCGCACACCTACGAGGCCTTGCTCATAGCTTAAACCCAGTTGTCATGATAGGCAACAATGGTTTAACGGAAAATGTAGTTAAAGAAATCGAGCTTAACTTAAACGTCCATGAACTCATTAAAGTACAGGTAGCAGGTGATGACCGCGTGGCACGCAAAGCCATGTTTGAAGAAATCTGCAAACTTACTAATGCTATTGCAGTACATCACATTGGAAAACAATTGGTGTTTTACAGAGCGAGCAGCACCGTAAAAGAAAGTGCCAAGGTAATCATTCCTAAACTTTAAAAAACATTCGGCCTGCGTTTAATCACCAGGCCGAATTATTAACGTTTACTGGGTGATTTAAAATTAACGCGCTTTTAGCACCATTACCACTGCGAGCGCGCATTCAAACACATAAGCTAAACTGGCAACTCCATGCCAGTTTCTAAACCTGTCTGCAAATACACTTTGCATCACATCAGCAGGAAAGGCTTGTGACTTCAACCCCTCTAAAATTGGCTGAATGCCAAAATGACCAGCCAACACTAATAGCAGCATGACAAAAACAGCCCAAAAGAACGCTTGCTTTAAGGCTGCAGTACCAAACTGCGCTAAACGATGAATCAATAGATAAAATGCACTGGCAAAGCCAATGTAAGTCACTACGTTAAATAGCTTACCGGCAAGGCTACCCGCTAACTGCTTATCTTGCAGCGCATCAAACAGTACATACGCACTTACCCCAGTGCTCCACAATGCACCGGCCCACAACGCAATCAAAATCAAAGATAGTCGGGAAGCCATTGTCATCACCTTAATTAGATATACAGCACATCAAGCACTTCATACTCTTTAACGCCACCTGGTGCTGAAACTTCAGCAATATCGCCAGCAGACTTACCAATCAAGCCACGCGCTATTGGTGAGCTTACAGAAATCTTGCCATTTTTAATATCGGCTTCATCTTCACCCACGATCTGATAGGTTTTATTGTCACCAGAATCCAAATCCTCAATACTCACAGTGGCGCCAAATACCACACGACCTTCAGCATTTAATGTTTGCGGGTCAATAATTTGCAAGTTCGACAGTTTGGCCTCTAGCTCAGCAATGCGGCCTTCAATAAAACTTTGACGCTCTTTTGCTGATTCATACTCGGCATTTTCAGACAAATCACCTTGCGCACGCGCTTCAGCAATTGCCTGAATAATATTAGGACGATCAACACCACGCAAACGCTGTAATTCCTCTTTTAACAATTCTGCACCACGAACAGTTACTGGAAATTGACTCAATGCCATACTACACCCTCAAATAAAAAAGAAACCACACTCACACGAGCGTGGTTTCGGAAGTAAAATTAATATTAAGTAAACTAGCTTTAGTTTATTTTAGCTTAATTGTTTATGCAAGTTCTGCAGTGACTCTACTTGTATCTCTTGCATATGCGCCATACCAATACATGCAGCTTTAGCGCCTGCAATCGTTGTGTAGTAAGTCACTTTATTTTGCAATGCTGAGCGGCGAATCTCATATGAGTCAGCAACCGCACGCTTATCTTCAGTCACATTCACAATAAAACTAATATCATCGTTCTTAATCATATCAACGATATGCGGACGGCCTTCAGCCACTTTATTCACTGCCTGTACTTTCAAGCCATGCTCAGTTAATGCTGCTGCAGTGCCTTTAGTTGCAACCAACTCGAACCCAAGTTGATGCAGTTGCTGCCCGATTTCCACTACTTTTAAGTAGTCTTCTTTACGTACACTAATAAAAGCACGGCCACCTGCAGGCAGCTTGGTAGAGGCACCTAGTTGTGATTTTAAGAACGCCTCTGCAAAAGTACTACCTACGCCCATCACCTCACCAGTTGATTTCATTTCAGGACCTAAAATGGTATCCACACCTGGGAACTTGATAAATGGGAATACCGCTTCTTTTACTGAGTAGAACGGCGGAATGATTTCGCGCGTTACATTTTGTGATGCAAGGGTTTGTCCCGCCATACAGCGTGCAGCAACTTTAGCTAGCTGCAAACCGCAAGCTTTAGACACGAAAGGCACAGTACGTGATGCACGTGGGTTCACCTCCAACACATAAACAGTTTCACCCTGAATCGCAAACTGTACATTCATTAAACCAACCACACCCAAGGCTTTTGCCATTTGTTTGGTTTGTACGCGCAACTCATCTTGTAGTGCAGTCGATAAGCTATATGGCGGCAGTGAACATGCTGAGTCACCAGAGTGTACACCAGCCTGTTCAACGTGCTCCATGATACCGCCAATAATGACCTCTTCACCATCAGATAATGCGTCTACATCGACTTCCAGCGCATCATTCAAGAAACGGTCCAGCAATACTGGTGATTCATTAGAAACTTTAACAGCTTCACGCATATAGCGCTCAAGCTGGCTTTGCTCTTGTACGATTTCCATCGCACGACCGCCCAATACATAACTAGGACGTACCACTAATGGGTAACCAATTTCCAATGCCAAGCGAATAGCCTCTTCCGGCGTTCTTGCAGTCCGATTTGGTGGTTGTTTCAAGCCTAGCTCTTGCAACATTTTCTGGAAACGTTCGCGGTCTTCTGCTTTGTCAATCGCGTCTGGTGTTGTGCCGATAATTGGCACACCGGCTTTTTCTAAATCACGCGCTAATTTAAGCGGCGTTTGGCCACCGTATTGCACAATCACACCTACCGGTTTTTCCAATGCAACGATTTCTAATACATCTTCCAGCGTTACCGGTTCAAAATACAAACGATCTGAAGTATCGTAATCGGTAGAAACCGTTTCAGGGTTACAGTTCACCATAATGGTTTCGTAACCATCTTCACGCATTGCAAACGCAGCGTGCACACAGCAGTAATCAAACTCGATACCTTGGCCAATACGATTCGGCCCGCCACCCAATACCATGATTTTCTTTTTGTTGGTTGGCGCTGCCTCGCACTCTTCTTCATAAGTTGAGTACATGTAGGCAGTATTGGTAGAGAACTCCGCAGCACAAGTATCTACACGCTTGTACACTGGGCGTACGCTTAGCGCCTGACGATAAGCACGCACAGCGTGCTGATCAGTATCCAGCAGTTTAGCTAGACGTCTGTCAGAAAAACCACGGCGTTTTAGTTGCAACAAGGCGGCTTTATCTAAATCTGCAATATGCTTGCCTTTTAACGCCTGTTCACGGTCGATAATATCTTTTAACTGCACTAAGAACCATGGGTCGATTTTGGAAATATTAAATACTTCATCAACACTCAAGCCCATTCTGAATGCATCACCTACGTACCAAATACGCTCAGGGCCCGGAACACCAATTTCTTTGGTGATGGTATCTAGATCTGTTGTTTTTTCGTCCAAACCGTCTACGCCGACTTCAAGGCCACGCAATGCTTTTTGGAATGACTCTTGGAATGTGCGACCAATCGCCATCACCTCACCAACAGATTTCATTTGCGTAGTTAAACGAGAGTCTGCCTGCGGGAACTTCTCGAAGGCAAAGCGAGGAATTTTGGTCACAACGTAATCAATACTTGGCTCAAATGATGCTGGTGTTGCACCGCCGGTAATTTCGTTACGTAACTCATCTAATGTAAAGCCTACCGCCAATTTAGCGGCTACCTTAGCAATCGGGAAACCTGTCGCTTTTGAAGCCAGCGCAGATGAACGTGATACGCGCGGGTTCATCTCAATCACAATCATACGGCCATCATCTGGGTTAATTGCAAACTGTACGTTTGAACCACCAGTATCAACACCGATTTCACGCAGTACCGCCAATGAGGCATTACGCATAATTTGGTATTCTTTATCGGTCAGCGTTTGTGCTGGCGCCACAGTGATAGAGTCACCGGTATGCACGCCCATCGGGTCTAAGTTTTCAATTGAACAGATAATGATGCAGTTATCAGCTGAGTCACGCACCACTTCCATCTCGTACTCTTTCCAGCCGAGTAGCGATTCTTCAATCAACAATTCATTAGTCGGTGATGCATCTAAACCACGCTCACAAATAGTGATGAACTCTTCACGATTATAAGCAATACCGCCACCGCTACCGCCCATGGTAAATGATGGACGAATAATCGCTGGATAACCAATGCTAGCTTGCACCTGCAAGGCTTCTTCCATGCTATGTGCAATGGCAGAGCGTGCTGAACCCAAACCGATTTTGGTCATGGCCTCTTTAAATTTTTGGCGATCCTCTGCTTTATCAATCGCTTCTTTTGACGCACCAATTAACTCAACGTTAAACTTGGCAAGTACACCGTGCTTATCTAGATCTAAAGCGCAATTTAATGCAGTCTGTCCACCCATGGTAGGCAGCAAGGCATCTGGACGCTCTTTTTCAATAATCTTTTCAACCACTTGCCAAGTAACTGGCTCGATATAGGTCGCATCGGCCATTTCCGGGTCAGTCATAATCGTTGCGGGATTAGAGTTAACCAAAATAACGCGATAACCCTCTTCACGCAGCGCTTTACATGCCTGCGCACCTGAATAGTCGAACTCACAAGCCTGGCCAATTACAATTGGACCTGCACCGATGATAAGAATTGATTTTATGTCTGTACGTTTTGCCATTAGATTTACTTTTTAACGAATTTATCTTGCATCTATACACGCGAATCTGCGTGATGATTCATATCCAAGCCATCTTCAACAAAAACAGATAGCCGGATGAATTCCATTTACTGCGCCCGCATTAAGTCTATAAACTTATCGAACAGATAACTCATTTCAGTTGGGCCAGGGCTCGCCTCTGGGTGACCTTGGAAACTAAATGCAGGCTTATCTGTACGCGCCATTCCTTGCAAGCTACCATCAAATAACGACACATGCGTCACTTTGACATTTGCAGGCAAAGTAGCGGCATCTGCTGCAAAGCCATGGTTTTGGCTGGTAATGTAAACACGTTTTGTTTCAACATCTTGCACAGGATGATTTGCGCCATGATGACCAAATTTCATTTTAAGCGTCTTCGCGCCAGAAGCAAGCGCCAACAACTGATGCCCCAAACAGATACCAAAAGTAGGGATACCTTTATCTACAATGGTTTTAATTGCAGAAATTGCATAATCACACGGCTCCGGGTCACCTGGGCCGTTTGATAAAAACACACCATCTGGATTAAGCGCTAACGCCTCTTCTGCTGTTGCCTGTGCAGGCAGCACAGTCACTTTACAGCCGCGTGAAACCAGCATACGCAGAATGTTACGTTTTACACCGTAGTCAAACGCAACCACATGAAATTGTTCTTTTGGCGCTTGAGTAAAACCTTGACCCAACGCCCACTCACCTTCTGTGAACTGGTAAGGCTTTTCACAACTCACCACTTTGGCTAAATCCATACCAGCCAAACCCGGGAAACCAGCGATTGCATGCGTTGCTAATGACAGTGCCGTTGCTTCATCGACTTCACCAGCAACGATGACACCGGTTTGTGCGCCTTTTTCACGCAAGATTCTTGTTAGTTTACGCGTATCAATGTCAGCAATCGCCACCACATTGTTAGCGACTAAGTACTCAGATAAAGACTGGGTGTTTCTAAAGTTACTATGTGTTAGCGGCAAATCTCTGATGACCAAACCGCTGGCATACACCTTGCCAGACTCTACGTCTTCATTGTTAACGCCGTAGTTTCCAATGTGCGGATAGGTCAGCGTAACGATTTGTTTGGTATAAGATGGGTCTGTCAATATTTCTTGGTAGCCTGTCATCGAAGTGTTAAACACGACTTCAGCTACAGCATGCCCAGAAGCTCCGATTGACATGCCACGAAACACGGTTCCATCTGCTAGTACAAGTATGGCGGGCAGGTTTTGTGACACAATAACTCCTCGGTTTTACGATAATTAAAATTTACGACATTAAAAACTTCTAATCTTTAGTCCATCATGAACAGATGGCAGATGTGCAAAACGGGAGGAGCTGTATATACTCTTCCCGTTTCAGAATTAACGAATTATAGCGAAAAAAAACCGACTAATCAATGTCAACGTGACACATTGATTATCTGCCAATCATGAAATGTGGCTAAAAATGCTTGCGCAGTCACCGCACCCACCAACGCCATCAACATATCCCACTGCGTATCCCATATATCGCCTTGTGTGCCTAAAAAAGCGTCTGCAGCGCCGCCCTCATAGGCCGCCACCCACCATTCGATAAACTCATAAACCGCACTAATGCTGAGACAAATACAACTCACAATAAAGAACAGCCAACGACCCGGCACTAAAGGGGATTTTTTTAACAAGATTTCACGCGCCACCATCGCAGGTACAAATCCCTGCGCAAAGTGCCCAAGCCTATCGTAATAATTGCGAGACAGCTCATAAGCATCACGCAACCAATTAAACCAAGGCACTTCGGCATAAGTGTAATGCCCGCCGATCAGTAAAATGAGTGCGTGAATTAATATCAGCACATACACTAGCGGAGTGAAAACAAAATAACGGTAAGTAACAAACAGTATAGGCAACACAATCACTACGGGCGCCACTTCTAGTGCCCAGGTTAATCTATCAGCCGGGGCCATTGCAGACCAAACAAACACAGCGCTAAGTATGCTGAGTAAAACTATATAGAATTGACGGTGAGCTCGCACCATTGACAATGACTAACGCAAACCCAATACATCTCGCATATCATACAAGCCAGATGTTTTATCTGCCAAATACTTCGCAGCACGCAATGCACCAAGCGCAAAAGTAGCTCGACTGCTCGCTTTATGCGTAAGCTCCACACGCTCACCAATACCAGCAAGCACCACGGTATGGTCACCCACCACATCACCGCCACGCATTGTTGCAAAACCAATCTTACCGGCTTCACGCTCTCCGGTCACACCCTCACGCGCGTAGACTGCACAATCCTTTAAGTCTTGACCTAAACCGTGCGCTGCAGCCTCACCCAAGCGCAAAGCCGTGCCAGATGGCGCATCCACTTTATGTCGATGATGCATCTCCACCACTTCAATATCGTAACCTTCATTTAACACGCGTGCTGCCTGCTCAACCAGATTAATCAGCAACGTCACACCAACACTCATGTTCGGCGCAAATACAATTGCTATATCCTTTGCAGCAGCTTCAATAGCTTGCTTTTCCTCTACAGAGAAACCGGTAGTGCCAATAATCATTTTCACCTGATGCTTTTGACATGCCGCTAAATAAGTCATGCTCGCCTCTGGCCTTGTAAAGTCAACCAGTACGTCAGCGCCCTTGAGTGCAACATCAATATCTGAAACCACTTTCACACCAGACATGCGACCAAATTGCTCACCCGCATCACGGCCTAAATGAATATTATCAGCACGGTCTAGCGCACTATGCAACACCAACTCAACGTCCGCAAACACACCTTCCAACAAAGCATGCCCCATACGGCCTGAACAACCAGCAATTACAACTTTTAATGGATTTACCATATCAAAAACCTATCAATTTCTACTAATTACTTTTAAGAGATTAAAAACCAATCTTTTCTAACATACGATCAAAAAAGCTAGGCTCACTCTCTGGCGGCAAGTCTTGAGGTATCGGCGCAACCTTGTTACCGACACGCGGCGCAGCAACAGCAGCTACTGCTTCAGGCTCAACCTCTTCAGGCAATGAGCGCAGCTTGCGATCAAACACCATGCCCGATGCCGATTCATAAAGCGTAGCATTCACCGGCTGGTCACCAGGCATAACAACTGGAGCTGCAACTTCAGCCACAGGCGCCTTGACCACCTCAGGCTCAACCGGAACCGCCGCTGATGGAGGACTAATTTCCGTAACCGCAGCAGCGGGCGCAACAATGGCAACTGGGGCGGCAGCATCCATTACTGAAGCAGCAGGCACTTCAAGTGGCACTGCCAGCATAGATGGTGCAGCATCTACATCTGATGCTGCATGTGGCTCAGCAACGACAACATCAGCCTTAGGCTCAACAACTTTAGTTTCCGGTATTTTTTTAACGTCAGTTTTTACAGGAGATTCTTTAGCCGGGGTAGCCTCGTCTTTTTCCCAGAACTTCAACTTATTCATTAAGCTTTTTTCTTCTGGCTTTTTATAAGGCTCAACCAAGCGGGTTCCGGTATTTGCACGCTCATCTTCAGGCGCGGCAGTTCCTGCAGGAATCACGTCACCACGTACCGTTTTCAATAGATCCTTTTCAAAATCTAGAATCACACGGCGCTGTTCAGTTACTTTGCCAGCCTCACGCATTTGATATACGTAGTCCCAACGATTGCCATGGAAACTATCTTGAATCAGGGGCGTACCCATAATAAAGCGCACTTGGGATTTGGTCATACCAGGGCGCAGCTGTAATAGCATTTTAGAAGTGACCACATTACCCTGCTGGACATCTAGCTTGTATGGTTTAATGCTGGGAACTGCCGTACCGCATGCGGAACAGAGCAAAACCAGCAAAACAACTAGATAACGTAAAGTAGAAAAATAACGCATATCATGACTTTAATTTGAATTGGCGTTAATATACCACGTAGCGACTGAAGCCAAAACATCCACCTTATTAATTGTGAATATTCCAAAATCATGCAAGATCAAAAAGATTTAAAAAATGCCGGACTAAAAGCCACCTTACCACGACTTAAGGTGTTAAACCTGTTTGAAAACAGCAAAGACCGACACTTATCTGCCGAAGATATCTACAAGATTATGATTAATGCTGGTGAGGATGTCGGCTTGGCTACGGTATATCGCGTACTCACACAATTTGAGCAAGCCGGACTATTGATCAGACACCACTTTGAAAGTGGCAAAGCAGTATTTGAGCTTAACAGCGGCGGACACCACGATCACATTGTCTGTATTAAATGTGGTCGCGTTGAGGAGTTTTATGATCCGGAAATCGAGAAAAGGCAAGAAAGCGCTGCGGCAAAATTAGGCTTTACCATGCAAGACCACTCACTGACCATTTACGGCGTTTGCACTAAACAACCCTGTGAGAGCAAAGACTAAAAAGACGCCTTTATTACAGCCAGCCTGCAAGTTAAACTTACCCTAACAACATTTCTTTCGCATGCTGCCTTGTTGTTTCGGTAAGTTCTATACCGCCCAACATGCGCGCAACCTCCTCAATACGACTGGCAGCACTTAATGCTGCAATAGTACTTAAGGTTTGACCATCCACTTGCGACTTACTTACCCGCAAATGATGCTTACCAAGCGCAGCGACCTGCGGCAAGTGTGTAATTACTAACACTTGCCGCTGCTCACCCAGCTGCTTCAGCAAGTTACCCACGACTTCAGCTACGCCACCACCAATACCAACATCGACTTCATCAAAAATCATAGTTGGAATACTGCCCTGCTGTGCGGTAACGACGCGAATCGCCAAACTGATGCGAGACAACTCACCGCCAGAAGCCACCTTACTCAAAGCGCGCGGCGCAACGCCAGCGTGTCCGGCCACCAAAAACTCAACCTGCTCCAACCCGTTAACACTCGGCGCAACAGGCGTTAACGCTACAGAAAACTGACCGCCACTTAAAGATAAGCGCTGCATTTCAGCAGTGATTTTTTGATGCAAGATCGCAGCAGCGGCAGTCCTGCCTGCACTTAAACTTTCAGCTAACTTTGTATATTCACTAAATGCCAAACGCTCTTGCTCAGCAAGCGCACCATCGTCCGCAAAATTAGACAGCTCGGCCATTCTCGACTGCCAACCCTGAAGCAATGCGGGTAAATCTTCTACCCGCGACCTATACTTACGAGCAGCAGCATGTATAGACTGTATTCTTGCATCCACCTCACTCAAACGTGCGGGATCCAGCTCCATACGCTGAATGTAGCGATTTAAAGAGCGGCTCGCTTCTTGCAATTGAATTACGCCAGAATCAAGCGACTCAGAAACTTCGGCTAAACTGGCATCGTATGTCTGCATGTTTTGCAGGTGATGCTGCACTTGTGCTAATAAATTAAGCGCAGATAACTCACCCTCGCTTAGCAGATCCAAGCAAGTTTCTCCGCTGGTAATTAAACTGGCTCCATTTGACAGCAGCAAATGCTCATGCTGTAGCGCTTCCCACTCTTGCGAATCAAACGCTAGTGCCGAGAGCTCACGTACGTTATCTCGCAATATTGCCAACTCATCGGCATAGGCTTCAGCATTTTTTTCCAACTCCAAGCGCAAGCCATGCAGGTGATACCAGCGCTTGTAATGTTCGGCCACATCTTTTGCCATTTCTAATAAGCCGCCAAATTCATCTAAAACTTGACGCTGTGTAGCTGACTTAAGCAATGAGTGATGTGCATTCTGACTATAAATATCCACCAAAAACTCGCCCAGATCTTTAAGCTGCTGCATGGTTGCTGGGCTGCCATTAATAAAGGCGCGTGAGCGACCATCTGCGTAGATAACACGACGCAGCAGCAGTTCAGGCTCATCCTGTGCAATTTCCTGCTCAACCAGCCAGCTTAGCGCCTCAACATTATTGGCCAATGAAAAACATGCACTAATCTCGGCTTTATCGCAGCCGGCACGCGTAATACCGCCTTCGCCACGCGCGCCCAGGGCCAGAGACAATGCGTCAATCAGAATAGATTTACCTGCGCCAGTTTCGCCCGTCAACACCGTAAACCCAGACTGAAAATCCAGGTCAAGCTGATCAACAATGACGAAATCGCGAATTGAAAGTGTTTGTAGCATAATTCAATTAGTCCATTTTATTGCCATATCAAAATGACAAGGCTTAGAGCAGTGCAGTAAATTGAGAGCAGCGCGCATACACGAATACAACAAGATCATTCAACTGTTGCTGTAGACCATCGCACACCGCTATTGCATGACCCCTGCCTGAGAGACAAGCCTATGGAAATAAATAGACATCAACCCCAGTTGAGTTTATTTCTGAGCATATCAAAGTAGCAATACTCTACAGGGTGCAACAGTGAGATTGTTTTCTCTGCACGGCGTACTACAATTTTATCGCCCACTTCCAAACCTAGTTGGAACTGGCCATCAAAACTTAACTGCGCCTCATCAAAATGCACCACGGTAACCACGATATTGCTTGCACTATTCACCGCGATTGGGCGGTTACTCAGCGTATGCGGACAGATTGGCACCAGTGAGATTGCTTCTAAATTAGGGTGTAAAATCGGGCCGCCTGCAGACAAGGCATAAGCGGTGGCGCCAGTTGGTGTGCTGATAATCAGGCCATCACTACGCTGCTTGTAAACAAACTTGCCATCGATTTCGATTTCCAGCTCAATCAAGCGCAAGCCACTTTTAATCACCACATCATTCAAGGCATGGCTGCTATAAATAATCTGATTATCTCTCACTACATCGGTAGATAACAGCATGCGCGGCTCTTTAATGGAGTCTCCCGCAAGGATGCGGTCAATCTCAACCAGCATATCTTCTGCGCGCAAATCGGTTAAAAAACCAAAACGGCCGCGATTGATGCCCACCAAAGGAACATCAGCGTCGATTAAGCTACGAGCAACGCTGAGCATGGTGCCATCGCCGCCCATCACGATTGCAAGATCGGCAACCTGACCGATTTCGCCTATCGCCAGCGTTTGGTAGTCGGCAAGCTGAGCATGGTGTGCGGTATTTTCCTCAATCCACACCTCGTAGCTTTTAGCGGATAGATGTCGAGCTAAATCAGCTAAATCTGCCTGCATCAACTGTAAAGCCGATACATTCATATATTTGCCAATAAGCGCTATTTTTTTAAAGTTTGTCTGCACGGCAGAATTAAAACATAGTCATGAAATCTTAGCAAAGCGAAAACAATACATAGCATGCAATAAATATCATCCACCCCTACATTTTTTGCGTCATAATAGCCTGTTAGCCGCATAGCAACATGCCAAGACTAGTGAATTAAACATAATAAACAATAAGTTAGCCAAATAAAACATAAGAAAACCGTACTGGCGTATTTTTTGCTTATACACCCCAATCTAACATTATCTAATAACAAAATATATATGACGGCTTCAAATCAAACCAACATACTGAAAACATATTTCTTACTCACTTACGTTGCAGTGCTATTTCTCGTATCTGACTCAATGCCTGTCACAAGCATTTTTCAGGATGGCTTATTGCCTTTTGGCTTTATGCTCATTACATGGCTGCTGTATGGCTTATATTACTTGTTGCCAGCCATTGCCATTACCGCGCTGGTCAGATTCTGCAGTAAAAACACCAGCGCCGTGTACATCACGGCGATTATTATGGGTGGCATTACTACGTTGCTGATGTATGCAAACGCTAAGCTATTTTCGCTTTATGGCATGTTCTTTAATGGATTCATTTTTAATCTGGTCAGTACACCCGGTGGTATTGAGTCTTTAGGTGGTAGTAGTGCCTCTGATTTAGGCTTTGCATTGATTACCTTGGGCTTTATCAGCTTGCAAGGTGCCATGTTATGGTTAGCACACCGTCTGTACGTAAAAAAAGCAGCACCACAGCTATCATTCAAGTTTCTACCTGCCACCGCACTCATTGCCACAGTACTGGTGCATATGGGCTTTGCGTTAGACAGTTACACCACAAATCAATTAAACGTAGTTGCACAGGCTATTCCGTTTTACCAAACTGTATCGGCTAGAGGTTTCTTTAAAAGCCTTGGATTTACCACGCAGCGCGAGGCCAAGATTAAACTAAAGGGCAAACTCAATTACCCACTTAACCCAATCCAATTCAAGCAACCTGCCAAGCCATACAATATTATTTGGCTCACTTCTGAGTCGTGGCGCGCAGATACTCTCAACGAAAAAATCATGCCTAACAGCTGGGAGTTTGCAAAAGGCGCGGCTAGATTCACACGCAACTACAGCACCGGCAATGGTACACGCATGGGCGTATTTGGCATGTTTACCGCCATGCCTGGAAACTATTGGTTTCCCTTTTTAGAAGAGCGCCGCGGTGCTGCGATTATTGATGTGTTGGAACAACAGCAGTACCAAATGAGCTTTTATACCAGCGCCAAATTTTCTTACCCAGAATTTGATAAGACTATTTTTGCACATGTTCCAACCAGTCAGTTGCACGATAACAACAAAGGCGCGAGCGGTTGGGAAAATGACCGTAACAATGTCACAAGCTTGCTGTCATTTATTGATAACAGAGATAAAACCAAACCATTCTTCACTTTTATGTTTTTTGAGTCACCGCACGCGCGCTATTACTTCCCGCCTGAAAGTGTCATTGCAACGCCATACCGTGACGACCTTAATTACGCGACCTTAAGTAAAACGGCATTACGTAACGACATTGTCCCGATTAAAAATCGCTACATCAACTCTGTGCATCACTTAGATATGCAATACGGCCGTATCTTTGACTACCTCAAACAACACCAGCTATTAGATAACACCATTGTTATCCTGGTTGGCGATCACGGCGAAGAGTTTATGGAGCATGGCTTCTGGGGGCATAATTCAACTTTTGTAGACCAACAGGTACGCACGCCACTCGTTATTTACAAACCAAACTCAGCACCACTAGTGAGCGATCAAATGACCAGTCATATGGATATCGTACCCACCATCATGCCATTACTGGGTGTTAGCAACCCAAGCAGTGATTACGCGACCGGCTACAACTTGCTGGCTGGCGAAAAACGTAACCATACTTATGTCTCAGATTGGGATAAAGTCACTTACGTGGATGATGAAGTTAAAATCACCCAGCCAGTGAATGCAAAAAGCTTTGCCCTCATGACGGCTAGCCGAGGGGATGACACAGCACTTCCTCATGCTGAACGTAAAACCCTATTGCAAACAAAACAGCCTGCCATGCTGCAACTCGTGCAAGACTTAAGCAAGTTCTTCAAGAAAAAAGATGCTAAAACACCAGCACCGCCCCGATAACATTGCCTTATCAGGCTAACTAACCGATAATTTGCGCATGAGCTCCAGTATAGACAAACGTGCGCAAATTTTACTCAAAACCCTGGTTGAGCATTACATCAGTGATGGTCAACCTATTGGGTCTCGTACCTTATTGCAACATTCCGGCCTAGATGTCAGCCCTGCAACCATTCGCAATGTCATGAGCGATTTAGAGCAGCTCGGATTCATCGCAAGCCCCCATACTTCAGCAGGCCGTATTCCTACACAAAAGGGCTATCGTTTATTTGTAGATTCGCTGCTTACTGTGAAGCCACTAGATTCTCAAATCGTACATCAGCTTAAAATTGGCTTAGCATCGCCAAATCCAAGCGAGCTGATTACCAATGCGGCCGATATGCTCTCGCAACTCACCCAGTTTGCTGGTGTAGTCATGACGCCCAAACACAAGCGCATTGCATTTAAACATCTAGAGTTTTTAACGCTTTCCGATAAAAGAATACTCGTCATTATTGTTACCAGTGATGGCAACGTACAAAACCGCATTATTCTCACCGAAAAAGCATTCAGCACCAGTGAACTGACACAAGCAGGTAACTACTTTAACGCGCACTTTTCCGGACATACGTTTGAAGAAGTGAAACAAAAGCTTCATGCAGAGCTCCAGCAGATGCAAAATGATATGAATCAACTGATGTCAGCTGCACTGGAGGCAAGTAGCAAAAAGGGAGATGAGGATGGGGTAGTGATTGCAGGAGAACGCAATTTACTACAAGTAGACGACCTCTCCACCAACGTTGCAAGCTTACGCAAATTATTTGAAATTTTTGAACGCCGCACTAGCCTGATGCAGTTATTGGACAACAGCCAACGCGCAGATGGTATACAAATCTTCATCGGTGGCGAAAGTGGTTACTTACCCCTAGACGAATGTAGCATGATTACCGCACCGTACGAAGCAGATGGGCAGGTTGTGGGTACACTAGGCGTGATTGGCCCTACGCGCATGGCATATGAACGCGTGATTCCTATTGTAGACATTACCGCCAAACTACTGTCAAATGCACTTTCATCCAACTAGCGTGTCGCATACAAAGCATTAACACAACCATTTACACTAAAAGACTGGCAACATGGCATATTACAACCCCGAACCAAAATACGAGCACGGCGACCAACTGAAAGTAGGGATTCTACTGGCAAACCTTGGCACGCCAGACGCACCCACAGCACAAGCATTGCGTCCTTATCTACGTCAGTTTTTAAGTGACCGCCGTATCGTAGAAATTCCGCGCCTAGTTTGGTGGTTTATTTTAAACTGCATTATTTTGGCTATCAGGCCTAAAAAATCTGCTGAGAAATACGCAAGCGTGTGGACCAGTGAGGGCTCACCTTTGCTAGTTCATGCAAAAAAGCAAACGCTGCTATTACGCGGCTTTTTAGCACAAAAAATCCAGTCACCGTTTACCGTGGAGTTAGGGATGAGCTACGGCAACCCTTCTATGGAAAGCGCCATACAGAAACTAAAAGCACAGCACTGCGACCGCATACTGGTATTTCCGCTTTACCCACAGTACGCAGCGAGTAGCACCGCCAGTGCATTAGATGCAGTTTGGCGTGTACTACTTAAAACCCGCAACATGCCGGCGATCCGCACCATCAAGCACTATCATGACCACCCCGCTTACATTGAGGCGTTGGCACAAAGTGTACGTGAACACTGGCGCATCAATGGCAAGCCCAATAAATTAGTCATGAGCTTTCATGGCGTACCTAAGTTTCATTTACTCAAAGGCGACATGTACCACTGCGAATGCCACAAAACCGCACGACTGCTCGCAAATGCATTGAGCCTTAACCAAGACGAGTACACCATCGCATTCCAGTCAAGATTCGGTAAGCAAGAGTGGCTAAAACCATACTTAGCCAATTTATTAGAATCTTTAGGCAAAGCCAAGATCAGTCGTATTGATGTTATCTGCCCTGGTTTTTCCAGTGACTGCTTAGAAACACTGGAAGAAATCGCCATGGAAGGCAAGCATATATTCCAAAGCAACGGTGGTGGCGAATACCACTATATCCCAGCCCTCAACGAAAATGAGGCATGGATACACGCAATGACTACGATCGCACTGGAAAATCTACACGGCTGGGTGAGTGCTGATTGGGATGCGGACACAGCCAAAAAAGAAGCAGAAATGACAAAATTAAGGGCTCAAGGTTTAGCCAACAATTAATAAGCGTTATACTGAACGCTTTACAACTTCAAAAACGCTGCTTATTTTTGTGGCGCAATAATGATTTAGGTACTGAGCAATGATTGTAATTACTGGCGGCGCTGGCATGATAGGCTCTATCATCGCATGGCATCTAAATACCAAACTTCAGCGTGATGATTTAGTCATCGTAGACCACATCACGCACGAAGAACAATGGCAAAATCTGGCGCATCGCCACTATGCGCATTATCTTGATAAAGATCAGCTTATGCCTTGGCTAGAAGGCCGCACCGACATTGAAGCCGTTATTCACATGGGCGCGATTAGTGCGACTACTGAGCGCGACTTTAATAAATTAGTCGAGACAAACATCCAGTACTCCCAAAACTTATGGACATGGTGTGCCAGCCAACAAGTGCCGTTTTTCTATGCAAGCTCAGCCGCGACTTATGGTGACGGCAACCTAGGCTATGATGATGCCAGCATAGATAATCTGAGACCACTCAACGGTTACGGCTATTCCAAACACTTTTTTGATCAATGGGCATTGCGTCAAGTGAGTAAAAACCTACCCACACCACCGTCTTGGGCTGGCTTCAAGTTCTTTAATGTGTATGGACCCAACGAATACCATAAAGAGCGCATGGCGAGCGTGGCCTTTCACACCTTTAACCAATTCAGTGCAACTGGTACCATGAAGCTGTTTAAAGGTACTAAGGCTGGGGTTGAAGACGGCATGCAAATGCGCGATTTTGTCTATGTCAAAGATGCTGCCGCGGTAGTGAATCACTTTGTGACTTCGGCCTTATCTAAAAAAGGCGTAGCTAATGGTATATATAATATCGGTACAGGCCATGCTAGAAGCTTTAAAGATTTAGCCACCAGTGTCATGCAAGGCATGCAACGTGAGCCACACATTACCTATGTGGATATGCCTCAAGACTTACAGGGTAAATATCAATACTTTACCGAGGCAGTGATGCATAAGTTAGCAAGCACCGGTTACACCCAACCCTTCCACAGCCTTGAGGATGGTGTGCGCGACTACGTACAGAACTACTTAATGCAAGAGGATAAATACTGCTAATGAAGTATGTTAACTACCTAAAAGACGAACACGCCGCCCATATGGCGATGTTTAATGCACTGGAGCCACTGTTTCCACTCATCAGCGATGTCGGTATTGCTATGCAAAGCACCATTAAAAATGGTGGGAAAATTTTACTGATGGGCAATGGCGGTAGTGCCGCCGATAGCCAGCACATTGCAGCCGAAATTGTGGGCAGATTTAAAAAAGAACGCAAAGGTATGCCGGCAATCGCGCTTACGACAGACACCTCCATCCTCACCTCTGTTGGTAACGACTATGGCTACCACTATATTTTTGCAAGGCAGATTGAAGCATTATGCCGACCGGAAGACCTAGTAATCGGGCTTACCACCAGCGGCAATAGTGCAAATGTAGTAAGTGCAATTGAGGCCGCCAACGCGATTGGTGCCACAACGGTAGGCTTAACCGGCGGCACAGGCGGCAAACTGAATGAGCTATGTACATACAATATAGTGATTCCATCCAGCGTAACCGCGCGAATCCAAGAAGCGCATATTTTTGTCGGGCATTCTCTCTGCGAAATTTTAGAGTCTGCTTAAAGCGATGGATTGAGACTAGTGCGCTCAATCCTCGCCCCCAACACATCAAATGCCGATTTTCGTCGGCATGACAAAATGCATATCATATTCTTAGATGTATAATCTCTTCCACCATGACCCAGCAAAAACTTCTAGACACAGTTAAACATTTTGGCAACTTCAGTGAACACGCACTTGTGATTGGTGATGTCATGCTCGACCGTTACTTAATGGGCGAAGTGAACCGCATCTCTCCAGAGGCACCCGTACCCGTTGTACTCATCAAATCGCAACAGGACAGAGCCGGCGGTGCTGCAAATGTTGCAGCAAACTTATCACAGCTTGGCATCAACACCCGAGTTATTGGCTGTGTAGGCACAGATATCGAAGCCGACATTCTGCTTAACTTAATGACAGCTACCAATATTAATGTTGAGCATGTGATCCGCTCCAAGCAACGCCCTACCGTAGCTAAAACGCGTATTTTGGGCGGGCATCAGCAAATGATGCGGCTAGATCAGGAAGACAACACAACCTTCAGTGCAGAAGAAAACGAACAGCTATTAGACGCAATCAATGCAGAAATTGCACGCAAGCCAGCTGTAGTCATTTTATCTGACTATGCAAAAGGCCTACTAAGTACAGAGATTTGCCAGCATTTGACTGCGCAATGTCATACACACGGCATCACCGTGTTGGTTGACCCTAAAGGCCATGATTACTCTAAATACCGGGGTGCGACTGCCCTAACCCCCAATAAAAAAGAAACGGCTGAAGCTTGCGGTACATCCATCCATGATGCCAGTCTAATTGAGAAAGCCACAACGCTTAAGAACACGCTAAACCTAGAGTTTTTGGTGGTGACACGCGGCGAAGAAGGCATTTCACTGATTGATGCAGATAGCCACTTATTACCGGCTACCGCTAAACAAGTGTTTGATGTATCTGGCGCGGGCGACACTGTGATTGCCACGCTGGCTGCTGGCTTAATCCACGAGCTTAGCCCATTAGAGGCACTGCAGCTTGCCAATATTGCAGCAGGTGTAGTGGTTGGCAAAGTAGGTACAGTACCGATTAACCGCGATGAGCTAATTGAGGCGCTAGCCAGTGAGCAATCTTCTGAGCAAGCGCATAAAGTATGTGACTTGCCTCACTTGATGCAAAAAGTGGAGGCTTGGAAAAAAGCCGCGCAAAAAATCGTGTTCACTAACGGCTGTTTTGATTTACTCCATGCTGGCCATGTAACTTATTTAGAAGCGGCAAAAAAACGTGGGGACAAGCTGATTTTAGGCTTAAACACCGACCGCTCCGTCAGCGCACTGAAGGGGCCAACCCGCCCAGTGGTGCATGAAAATGATCGCGCACGCGTACTTGCGGCGCTGGAGTCCGTGGACGCCGTTATTTTGTTCGATGAGGACACACCCCTGGATTTAATTAATGCAGTGAAACCTGCTGTCATTGCCAAGGGCAGTGACTACACAGCAGACCAAGTAGTGGGCGGCAAAGAAGTAGAGTCATGGGGCGGTGAGATTGCGTTAATTGACTTAGTAGCAGGACGCAGCACCAGCAACATCATTAAAAAACTTGAGAGTTAATACTGTACTAAAATGTCAGCTGAAAAAATCTTGATTCTCGGCCCATCCTGGGTGGGCGACATGGTGCTTGCACACAGCCTATTTCAAACGATTAAAACCCAACGCCCTAATGCCATTATTGATGTAGCCGCGCCAGCATGGACACTACCATTAATCGCGCGCATGCCTGAAATTAACCGTGGCATTGCATTACCATTCAAGCATGGTCAGTTAGCGTTACTAGACCGCGTAAAGTTTGGCCTATCCCTTAAAGAACAAGGCTATACCCAGTCGATCACCCTGGTTAACTCGTTAAAGTCAGCAATTTTACCTTTGGCTGCAGGCATTCCACAGCGTACCGGATTTTTGGGCGAATGTCGTTATGGTTTACTTAATGACATCCGTCCATTAGACAAAGCCAAACTACCACGCACCGTGGATAGATTTGTCGCTTTAAGCGCAGATAAAAATCAAGCACCGATGGAGAACAACGCCAGCATTCCTAATCCGCGCCTGATTGCCGACCGTAACAATGCACTGCAGGCTTTGTCTAAACTAGGACAGAATGCACCCACGACAAAGGTGCTGGGGCTATGCCCGGGTGCAGAATACGGCGAGGCAAAACGCTGGCCAGCCGAATATTATGCAGAGGTCGCCAATGCGGCATTAAGCCACGGCTGGCAGGTATGGTTATTTGGCTCAGATAAAGACCTACCTGTCACTCAAGAAATCAATCAACTTACAAGCAACCGCTGCCTGGATTTAGGCGGCAAAACAAGATTGGGTGACGCCATTGATTTAATGTCGCTTTGCGACACGGTCATCAGCAACGATTCAGGTTTAATGCATGTTGCCGCGGCACTTGATAAAAAAGTGATTGCGATTTATGGCTCAAGCGACCCGCACCATACCCCGCCGATGCACCCAGAAGCAGTAGTCGCATATTTGGGGCTAAGCTGCAGCCCCTGCTTTAAACGTGTGTGCCCGTTAACTGGGCCTGATGCACATCTTGCTTGTTTAAAACGGTTAACACCGCCATCCATTATTCAAGATATTAAGTTTTTAGCGTAGCAAAATGCAAAAGATTACAGCGGTCATTCAACAATTAAGTGATAAAAAATTCATTTTATTGATGTCGTTTTTAGCGGTCATCACGGCTTGGCGCATCCTGTACATTCAGCATGGCTGGATCAACGTAGACTCTTTGCTCTATTTTGAGTCTGCCAGGTTATTTTCGATCGGTGAGTTTAAACAAGGGGTTGCAGTATTTAACTGGCCGCTGTACTCGCTATTGATTAGCGCAGTGCATAGCATCACTGGACTCAGTATCCACACCTCTGCGCAAGTGCTGGATGTTGTATTTTTTGCGATTAGCACTTTTAGCTTCAGCTATCTGATTAAACTGGCTGGTGGCAACAAATTAACCATCGCTTGCGGTGTATTTCTGCTGCTAAGCACACCTTATATTGTTGGTGATGTGTTGCCCATGCTGCTTCGTGATCAAGGCTTTTGGGCAGCTTTATTAACCAGCCTGGTATTTTTTGTGCAGTATTATCGTACCCAGAAAATCAGCGACGCCTTGCTCTGGCAGGTATTAACCATCGTTGCCATGCTGTTCAGAATTGAAGGCATCACCTTTCTAATTGGCCTACCATTCATCTTATGGCTACGCCACGACCTAAGCTTTAAACAAAAGCTTAGGCAGTATTTATTAATCAACAGTATATCTATACTAGCGCTGCTATGTATGCTGGCGATGCTACTACTGTCGTCTTCAGTCACGCTTAGTGATTTTGGCCGCATCAAAGAGGTTATATCTCTGGCATCGGATGTTTCTCATGCATTTAACCTAAAAGCGGCGATGATGGGGAATGTGCTTGGCGGCTATTTTGAAGACTATGGCCTCATGGCTTTAGTCGCTGGCCTGCTCAGCATTTTGCTATTAAAAGTTGCCAGCATCATCAGCTGGCCAGTGATTGCACTTTACGCGCTCAATCGCAATACATGTCATCGCACTCAACAAGACTCAGCAAGACTACCATTGCAAGCCGACACACGTATTATTTTTTACGGTGTGGGTGCGATTACGATCATCAACGCCAGCGCCAGCATGGCTAGGGTGTTTGTATTGTCCAATCGATATATTGTCACCATAGGATTTATCGCACTAATTTTTGCTGCGTTTTGCCTTGCATCGCTTATTAACAAACTGCTCACCAACACATTTAATCGCCCATGGCAAAAGTGGCTTACCATCGCCTTAATCGTTATTTTTAGCGCATCCTATATCAAGAACACCTTGCCTAAAAAGGCAGGTTACACTTTTGAGAAAGACGCGGTTGCTTATGTAAAGCAAAAAAATATTACGAACGATAGAATATTCTTCGTGACAGACAAAACTGTTTTTTATGCAGGGGCTAACTTTAATGGCCGCCACTCGGACCACTGGCAACTTACGCTGGATGCAATCAAAAATGGCTCTATCTATCACTATGACTACTTGATGCTTTATGCTGAAGCAGATGAAAACACGCATGAGCAACACAAGATAATCAGTGAGCAATTAAGCCAGTATCGATTAGAAAAAGAGTTTTACGGCGTTAATCAAAAAAAGAAGATTATGCTTTATGTTAAGCAGTAACAGGCCTTTAAGACCATGAACAAGCTCACATCTATTTTTCGTCGTTTACGATTAGGTGAAAAATTCAAACACCAGTATAGCTGCCACCCTGACTTTGACATTAAACGTGGCACAGACCGCTGCACCATTATCTGGAAAGGCAAAGCAATTGCTGACATTGCGTTTGCACACACTTTACGCCATCAGTATACAGGTGCATGCTTTACTGTTGCTACAGGCCCCTCATTAGCCGAAGTAAACCTCAAACAGCTCGCTGCTTTTGAGACCATTAGCCTAAACTGTGCTATCAAAAAATTTAAAGATGCTGACTTAAATCCAACGCACTGCATTATTGTGGATCGCCGAGTATTTGAAAATCAATGGGCATGCGTTAGAGACTCGATCTTATCTGGTGCAAACTGCTTTTTTTCATACGTGGGCTTATCTAGAATATGTGAGCGAGAGCCGGAACTACTCCAGCACGGCAATATTTTCCTCATCGAATCCATCTCAAGAAAGTTTGGCGTGCCTCGTATCAGCAAAACCGATTTGCTTAAAGAAGCTGCAAACGATGCTGAAATATTTTTAGATGCAAAATTTCCAGAACTATGCAGGGCAGTTGGCTATAGCACCAACCTGAAAAAAGGCCTATTTTCGGGTAAAACGGTCGCTACTTGGGCAACACAGCTAGCGCCTGCGTTAGGATATCAACAGAATTTTATTATCGGCATGGATTTGGGCGGTACCGGTAAAAAACATTTTTACGCTGACGGTAACCATGCGCCACCTGACTTTATGCGTGACTATGAGCCATATATACGCGTTTGCTTTGAACAAGCCAAACGTGCAAGCCTAGCAATTGGATTTGAGGTTTATAATCTTTCAAAAGATAGTACACTACCGCATGAGATTATTCCGAAAATAACGATAGAACAAGCACTAGATCTGGCTACAGTACATCATCAAAAATAACTATTAAATTGCACCAGCACACAATATGAAAATTATCATTCCGCTACAAACCTGCTCTACACGTATTCCGTTAAAAAACATTCGTCCTTTTTATAATGACGATTCTTTGTTTGATATTAAGGCAAAACAGATTTTAGAGTTTGAATCGGCAGACAATGTCTATGTATCTTCAGAAGATGAAGAAAAAGTGCGTCCGTTATGCGAGAAATACGGCTTTCATTTTATGCTGAGAGACCCGTCTTTAACCGGCAATAAAATCTATCAGCCAGACTTGGTTAAAGCACTTACCGAACCACTGCCGGGCGATGATGACATCATGTGGATACAAGTCACATCACCGTTATTTAACCAGTTTAAAGAAGCACTAGCAGAGTGGAAAAAGGTGCGCGATGATTATGACTCATTAGTGGCAGTCAAACCGTTTAAAGGCCACTTACTTGACGAAAAAGGCAACCCAGTCAACTATAGCTTTGGCTACTGGCATAAGGTATCGCAAGACTTACCTAAACTTTACTCGGTGCTGTGGAGTTTATTTATCTTAAAACGCACGACGGTTAATCGTTTTAATTACCACATAGGCGTCAACCCTTATCTATTTGCTTCTGACAATATGGTCGTTGATATTGATTACCATGAAGACTTTGAGCTTGCACGCCATATCTATACCAAGATACATGGCAATAACGACTAACAGCGATTAGCCGCACTACCCAACAAGCCATCTCAAGAAGCTGAATATGAACTTACCTTTTTTTAAATACATTTGCTGTATTAATCTAGACTCGCGTCCTGACCGCTGGGAAGGTATGCAAGCCCAGTTTAACAAAGTGAACATCGTGGATGCACAAAGGTTTTCTGCGGTGTCATTTGAAAAGCTCCAGGACAACCCTCCCCCAGCAAGCTTTAAAGCCAAGATCATGGCCGCATTGCAGCGTAAAAATGAAGCGCATAATGCTGAGCATCAAATTAAAGCAATGTGGGGCTGCCTATCCAGCCATGTAGCAGTGATTAAACACGCAAAAGCCCAAAACTGGCCTTATGTGCTTATTTTAGAAGATGACTGCGAATTTGAACCTTATACGAATACGGTCATGCAGCATGTGATGCAACAGATAGGCGACCTTGATTGGGATATGCTCTATTTGGGTGGCAATCAAAAGAAATATGGCCTACGTCAGCGTAAAACTAAAAACTTGGTCGCCGTAACAGGCATCACCTTGACCCATGCCTACATGGTGAGAGCCAGTATATACGACAAAATTATCGATGAAGCCCCACAGGCCAGCATGACTATCGATGACTTCTATGCCAAACAGCTACAGAATCATGTAAAAACCTTGCTTGTAGAGCCGCCGGTGGCCTACCAAGCACCTGATGAAGTCAGCGACATTAGCCAGATGGCCAGAAGAAAAAAATACAACTGGAAGAGCCTGATCAGGCGCAGCAAACGTTGGCTGGCAAATGTTAGATATGGCGCACAGACTAGCTAGTTTCTATAGAGCTGAAAATTAAGATGAAGATACTGTTGGTCGGTGGTGCAGGTTATATTGGCTCGCATATGCTAAAAATGCTGCTGGCTGAAGGTCATCAAGTCGTTACTTTTGACAACCTTTCCAGTGGCCATCGCGATGCGATACTCGGTGGTGAGTTTATACAAGGCGACTTGGCCGACACGGTAAGCTTAGAGCAAGCATTTAAGCAACACCAGCCAGAAGCAGTGATGCATTTTGCCTCTTACATTCAAGTGGGCGAGTCAGTTAAGCGGCCTGACATTTACTACCAAAACAACGTCGCCAATACGCTTAACCTGCTCAATGTGATGTTGGAGCACGATGTCAAAAAATTCATTTTTTCATCTACGGCAGCAATCTTTGGAGAGCCTAACGCTGTACCTATAGATGAACTGCACCCTAAGCAACCCGTGAACCCTTACGGCAAGTCTAAATGGATCATAGAGCAAGTATTAGCCGATTACGACTTGGCGTTTGGATTAAAGTCAGTCTGCCTGCGTTACTTTAATGCAGCAGGGGCCGATCCAGAAGGTCAGCTTGGCGAGCGCCATGATCCTGAAACACATCTCATCCCTCTGCTACTGCAAGTTGCCTCAGGACGTAAACCTGATATACATGTATTTGGCAGGGATTATGATACGGACGATGGTACTTGTGTTCGAGATTACATTCACGTTGTGGATTTATGCAAAGCGCATTTGCTCGCCTTGCAGTATTTAGAAAAACAACAGCAAAGCAATCAGTTTAATCTAGGCAATGGTAAAGGCTTTTCAGTACAGGAAGTTATTGACACCGTACAGAAGGTCACAGGAAAGCCTATTCACATGATCAATAGCGCACGTCGCGATGGTGACCCTGCACGCCTGATTGCTGACGCTACACGCGCACAACGTGAGCTAGGCTGGAGCCCGAACCTTTCCAGCCTAGAGACAATAGTGCAGCACGCATGGCGCTGGGAACAAAGAATTACTGGCACATATCCTTGATTGCCTCTAACGCTAGGATATGATGTTGTGCGCAAAAACTTTGCCAGTCTTTCACCTCGGTCCAGCCGCTTAGAAAAACAAAATCCAAGCCCGCACGTGTGGCTGCTTCAAAGTCATACTTACTATCACCGATAAATAATGCGGGGAATTGCAAATTACCATTTTCTTTTTCGCGGGCAAGTACCGTATCTTTATTATCCGGGCTACCAAACAAGCCGCCATCAAAATATTTAGCTAAATCGCGCTTGGCAAATAAGGTACGTATCTCCTGCTGGTCGCCGCCAGACAATATCATCCAGTTAGCTTGCGGTGAGGCGGCACGCAGCGCAGGCAACCCCTCTGCAACTGCACATTCCATCAACACAACTTCAAGTTCGCGCGCAAACTCATCTAACAACACCTGCACCGCCTCCTTTGTGGCGGGCTGATGCAGCACTTCACGCAAGTACCAGTCAAATTTATGATAGCGCGAAATGCCACCTAGCCTTACGTGGTAATCAACCAATGCCTGCGCTTGCGCATCGCTTGCCCCTAAGCTTTTAGCAGTCCGGAAATAGGCTTCGGTTTTCACCAAATTAGAATCAAGTACGACGCCATCACAGTCAAATACTATGGATTTATATTTTTTAATATCTACCTTCACACTTTATGTTCCCAATAAAAAAGGGCTTTGCACTAAAACTTAGTACAAAGCCCGATGATAGCTTGCTGATATTAAACTTGAGTGAACCTCACTCACCAGCTCATAGCATTCAGTTAAGCGGCTTTAATTGCACTCGCTTCTTTAGCTAATTTAGTAATATGCGCCCAATCGCCACGTGCTACTGCATCGGCTGGCGTTAACCATGTGCCGCCACAAACCACTACGTTAGGCAATGCCAAGAACTGTGGCGCGCTTTCAACTGTTACACCGCCAGTTGGGCAGAACTTCACATCACCGAATGGACCAGCAAAACCTTTTAATAGGTTAATGCCACCCACCGCAACCGCTGGGAATAGTTTTAAGAAGTAGTAGTCATCTGCATTTGCCATCATGATTTCAGAGCCGGTAGAAACGCCTGGCAACAACGGCAAGCCGATTTTACGTGCGTATTGACCCAACTCACTGGTGTAGCCTGGGCTTACTGCAAACTGACAGCCAGCATCTTTAGAGGCTTGCGCATCTTTAAGATTACGCACTGTACCTGAACCCAAAATTGCATCTGGTACGTGTTTAGCAATTTGCTCCATACCTGCGAGTGCGCATGAAGTACGTAATGTTACTTCTAACACCTTGATACCACCTTCAAGTAGTGCTTCTGCCATTGGCACAGCATCTTCTACTCGGTTAATCACAATCACTGGAATCACTGGACCGTGATTAGCTAAATCTAATGTACTCATTTTTTCTACCTATGATATTAATTTAATTCAATCGGGTTCATGCGTAAGCATGAACCATGTGTTATAAAACTTCCCGATACTTGAACCGTTTCAAAATTAATTTAGGCAAGGCACTTGAGCGAAGACAGTACGAATAGTACGGCAAGCGAAAGTAACGCCGCATAAATTATATTTTCAAACGGTTATAACCAGGTTACGGCGCCTTCTTCGGCTGATAGTACATTTTTGCGCATACCACCAAACAACTCACGGCCAAAGCCATGCGAGTTATTGTGGCGCTTGCTATCAGAAAGCTCGGCCACTTCACGCTCTGCCCACTCATCCTCATCCACTAGCACGTTAACCATACCTACCGTTGCATTTAAGCGAATAATGTCGCCATCACGCACTTTAGCCAGTGGACCGCCCGCTGAAGCTTCTGGGCTTAAATGGATAGCAGCAGGAATCTTGCCTGATGCGCCACTCATACGACCATCCGTCACAATGGCAACCTTAAAGCCTTTATTTTGTAGCACAGCCATTGGCGGTGTTAACTTATGTAATTCTGGCATGCCGTTGGCTTTAGGGCCTTGGAAACGCACCACAGCGACAAAGTCTTTCTCTAACTCACCACGGTCAAACGCAGCCAACAACTCTTCTTGTGCGTCAAACACAATTGCAGGTGCTTCAATAATGTGACGATCTTCAGGCACTGCTGAAATTTTAATCACACTGCGACCCAAATTACCTTTAAGTAAGCGCAAGCCGCCTGACTCATTGAATGGGAATGCCGCTGTGCGCACGATCGTTTCATCACTGCTTTCTTTTGGCAAATCTTTCCAAACTACTTTATTTTCTTCTTTAACTGGCAATTTACCGTACTCACGTAAACCACCGTGCGCAACGGTTAACACGTCAGGGAACATGTAACCAGCCTCGATCAACTCACGAATCACAAATGCAGGGCCGCCAGCAGATTGGAACTCATTCACGTCAGCTTTACCGTTAGGGTAAACACTTGCCAGCAATGGCGTTGTTTTAGCTAAGTGGTAGAAGTCTGTCCAGTCAATAATAATACCTGCCGCACGCGCAATCGCTACCCAGTGAATCAAGTGGTTGGTTGAACCACCTGTCGCCAGCAAGGCAACCATGGCATTAACAATCACGTGCTCATCCACCATACGGCCAATCGGCGTAAAGTTTTTGTTTTTGATGTTATTTAACACCATTTTCACAGACTCACGCGTTAACAACTCGCGCAAACCTTCGTGAGGATGCACAAATGCAGCACCTGGAACGTGCAAGCCCATGGCTTCCATCAACATTTGGTTACTATTAGCGGTACCGTAGAACGTACAGGTACCAGCACCGTGATATGCAGCAGACTCAGAAGCAAGCAACTCTTCGCGCCCTACTTTACCTTGCGCATATTGCTCACGCACTTTAGATTTAGTGGTGTTATCAATACCAGTGCTCATTGGGCCTGCTGGCACAAACACACAAGGCAAGTGACCGAACTGTAGAGCTCCGATCAAAAGGCCTGGTACGATTTTATCGCATACGCCTAATAGTAATGCAGCGTCAAACACATCATGTGAAAGCGCAATCGCGGTGCTCATGGCAATGGTATCGCGGCTAAATAATGAAAGCTCCATGCCTGGCTCACCTTGGGTAATGCCATCACACATTGCAGGCACACCGCCCGCCACCTGAACGGTAGCGCCATATTTATGGGCTTCGTCACGAATAATATCCGGGTAGTTTACATACGGCTGATGCGCTGAAAGCATTTCATTGTATGCGGTCACAATACCAATATTAGGCGCTTTTTCTACAACAACACGTAACTTATCATTAGCTGGCATCGCAGCAAAGGCATGCGCAACATTGGCGCAGCCCAATCGATCAGCACCGCGTGGTCGGTTAACAATATCATCTAAACGATTCAAATAGGCAGCACGCGTTGGGCGGCTTTTCTCAATAATACGTTCAGTAACTTCTATATGGGACTGTTTCATAATTTTAGACACTCTACTCAGATAACTGACTTAACTAGCGGAACTTAGATAATAAAAACGACTTACTAAGTAAAGACAAACCTCAACCCCGATTATCGCTAAAGTAAGGCTTATCGTCAAACAAAAGCCGCTAATTTAGCGGCCTGTTTGATATGAATTTACACTTACTTGATTGATATCAAATCATTTTTTTGTGACCAAAACATCTTCCATCATCAAATATTCCAGGTCACAGCCATAAAACATATTCAAGGCATCAGTCGGTGAACAAATCATGGGTTCGCCTCGGCGATTCAACGATGTATTCAACACCACAGGCACCCCTCGCAACTGCTCCAGATGCTCAATTAGCTCGTAATAGCGCGGGTTGGTTTCACGTGTAACGACTTGTGCACGTGCAGTGCCATCCTCATGCACTACTTCCGGAATGCGTGATTTCCAATGCTCTGCCACATCAAACGTAAAAGTCATGTAAGGCGCAGGATGCTCAGTCTGCAAAATATCTGGAGCAACACGATCCAACATACTTGGGCAGAACGGACGCCAGCGCTCACGGTATTTGATTTGCGCATTGATACGGTCTGCCACACCCGGGTAACTAGGGTCACCCAAAATACTACGGCAACCCAATGAACGCGGACCAAACTCCATTCGACCTTGTAACCATGCCAACGGATTACCGCTCGCCAACAGTTCGGCCGCCTTTTGTGGCGCATTTTCCACGCGCGTGAAAATAGGCTTTTCCGGGTGCGCCTCACAGGCAGCAACACACTCTTCTGAGGTGAAGGCTGGACCTAGGTATGCATGCTCCATTTTTTGGATAGAGTCACCCGCCAAGTGTGCGGCATAAGTAGCGGCGCCTAATGAGGTACCGTTATCGCCAGATGCAGGCTGTACGAACAACTCTTTTACATGAGGCATTGCAATAATACGTTGGTTCAATTTAACATTCAGCGCTACACCGCCTGCCATCGCAATACGGCCAGTTTCCTTGATGATGTCACCAAGGTAATAATCGATCATTTTCAGCGCAACGTCTTCTAACAGCGCCTGCACAGAAGCAGCATAGTGAATATAAGGATCATCAATTTCATCGCCATGGCGCTTAGGTCCCAGCCATTCAATCAGCTCTGGTGTGAAGTAATAGCCCTTGCCATTCTCTTTGTAGCGGCGTAAGCCGACCACATTCACCAGCTCAGTATTGACGCGTAAATCACCGTTCTCAAACGTGACTAACTTAGATAAATCATATTTACTCGCATCACCATATGGTGCCATGCCCATGACTTTAAACTCGCCATCTAGCATTTCAAAACCAAGGTACTCTGTAATCGCACCATACATACCGCCTAACGAATCAGGGTCATAAAATTCTTTGATTTTATGAATTTTCCCGTTTTCACCATAGCCAAAGAATGTGGTCGCGTACTCACCTTTACCATCAATACCTACAATCGCCGTTTTTTCTTTAAAGCCGCTCAAGTGATAAGCACTAGAGGCATGCGCCAAATGGTGCTCAACTGGCACGAACTTAGCATTATTTAAACCTAAATCCGCCATAAGCTTCAAAGACTTATCACGGTTACGACGAAAACGACGGTTACCGTTAAAAATAGCGTCCAATGCACGGTCAGGTGCATACCAGTGACGCTTAGCGTAGTGCCAGCGTGCGTTTGTGCTCAAAGGGATTTCCGCGTAGGGGAAAGCGACAATATCCACGTCTTCCGCCTTAATACCAGCCTGCTTCAAGCAGAACTTGGCAGCTTCATATGGAAATTGATTTTTAGCGTGTTTATCTCTAATAAAACGCTCTTCTTCAGCTGCAGCAACAATTTTGCCATCGACCAATATAGCAGCCGAAGCATCGTGACCTAAAGCACCAGATAAACCTAATACAATCATGCGATTACTTTCAAATTATGTTCTTACGCAAATACCGTTTTTATGACCAATACAACTATTGCTATTTTACTGGCTTAAGCTATTTTTGCACGAATTAAAATATTATCTTGTTCAGACACGCCGTGCTCACCGTACTTTTGAACAAAAGCCTCTTTTAATAAAGACTGTATTTCAGCATTATCAGCCCAATTTTCCATCAGCCTTTTTAAATCTTTTAGATGCTGCAACTTGAACCAAAACGCAGCTAGCGCGTGCATTGGGTATGCCTTCATACTGTCCAAATCAATTAGCATCGGGGCGCTATCCACAATTTTAATATTAGTGGCTTTGCAATCCCCATGTGCAATTTTCAGTAAATACATTTTATAAAATAGCGCTGCCAGATTTTGCGCTACTGCTTTTTTATCATGCAAACCTTCAGCTTGGGCAAAATACTGCAATGCATCTGGCGCCTCAACATAGGTACTCACAAAGTAAGCGCGGCGCCTAAAGAATCCCCACCGCTCTTCTATCAAGGCAATTGGTGCTGGCGTCAATATGCCGGAAATCATTAGTCGATATGCATTCGCCCATGACTTAGCTGCCCTTGTCGCGCGCAATGCCCGACTTAGACCATGCCAAAAGTTTTTAATGTTGTAACGCTTAATGACCACGTCACTACCTGCTAGCTTAGCTTTGGCAACCGTGCAAGTATTGCCATTTTTGAAGTTGGCATTTTTATCCAGCAATGCACTATCCAATACCGACACGGAAAATTCTTCCGCATTCAATGCACTGGCAACGGCAACAAAAGAGTTAAAGTTCTTCGTTACTTTAACGTCGGTACAGGTTCTAAACACTTTTTTATCCGCATAGCCGCTTGCAACCTGACGGCGCACCTGCTGCGTCAACTGCAAAATTTTGGCCTCATCTCGCGGCGAGCTATGCTGACCTAAGCGCTCGCAGTACACGCGGTACAACTCAGGGATGCGGTGGTCGTCCAACGCATCCATTTTAGAGAACAGTGTTGCCAGATTCTGCTTTTTCTTACATGACGAAAATAAACGCGGTAGCCGGCGAATCCCATCACCATCCAAGGTAAAGACTTTAGCGCTTTGCCCATTAGCAGAGTCAACCGTTTGCAGCAGAAAATTCTTCAGATACAAGTCTGTTTGCAATAACCCCGCTTGATGGTGCGCGGCAACCTCTAGCACTAATTTCTCAGCCAACTTTATGCGCACAGGCGCATCTAGCGCTAACTCACTCCAACAAATTTCTGCATTTCGTGCTGGCGTAATTGCCTGTAATACCAGCACATGCTGCTGATGATCAAGCGACAAACCCGTGAACAATATCGGTGGTGTAGCGATACCGGCCTGCAACAGCAGCTCTACACCTTGCTTATCACGCGCTAAATACTTGGCAGCGCCTTGACCAAAGAAGAGTTTGGCATAGACCAATTGCCCACACCATCGCCCTTGGCAGACCAAGCGCTTAGCAGGCACAACACGCACGACATCCAAAACCTCCAGCACAGTGCCATCGGCAAGCGTGATTGAAGGGCTATTGATACCAAATTGCTTTAACTTTAAAGCAGCTGCGGTTGTATTCATTAAAAAATTAAATACACTAAGGCTTAATCACTTAAACAAACCGAGCAAGCTAGTCTTTAGGCTGACCAACTTCTGTTTAAAGGACTGCTGCTCATGGGCTTTAAACATTTTCTTTGCGCGTTTCTCTCGTTTTTTTGCGAGCTTTCTAACGTCAGCTTTTACCTGCTCACTATCATTTGGCCTTGCCACGTAAAGCGTATGCCTGGACTCTCCAGAATCATTGCTGATCGGGACGGCAGTATAGTAATAAAGCGCGATTGACCTGCGACTAACACCATCAGGCATAGTCAACGGGTCTGGATGCCCATGAAAACTGTCTTCATCTGTATTAAAAATTACGCACCGGTTAAAGATAGGAGCGACACTTTTCACCATAGACGTCATATCTCTATCCCACAGTTCCAGCATACCGCCGTATGAATCTTGCCAATCTTTATTGAGATAAATCAGCAGATTCACACGCCTTAAGGTTTGCAGTGACTCATTCACCCTAAAGTCGGCATGAATACCAAGCAGCCCACCGTTGCTAGTCTCATGCAACCCGCCGCCAGAAAAATAAGGATCCGGTAACAAACCGCGAATATTGGTCACGCCTTCTAAAAACTGGAGCATCGGCGCCGAGTTAAAAAAGGCAAACGCATTACGCATATAAAGATCGCAATCGTAAGGCAGTATCTGACGCTTATGTGTACCGCCGTAGCCTTTTTGATAGGTCTTATCGTGTGCTTTAGCATCTTCTGGAAAATGTGCTGACAATTGCTCCGCCATCTCGGCTGGTAAAAAGTTATCAATCACGATATGTGGGTAGGGTTCCGCAAAGGCATACTCGCCCATTAAATCTTCGCCTATCGCACGCGACACCGCATGATCCAGCACAAAGCCATCATCAGTTTTAATTGGTAACAGTGATTTCACATCGCTCATCATTAACTCTCAAACTTTTTCAAAATTGATTTTTTTCTTTTCACGCGACGATTCATATCGCTATAAAGCGCTCGCAACCCAACCGTGCCAGCTTCAATATGATCCAAAAACTTAAACAACCTCATCGGTGAAACAATTTTTAGTTTGTATCCATCCTGCTTCAATTTATCTTGCAATGCATAACCCGGAATGCGGTTTTCCATTAAAAACACATAACCTTGCTGCTTCATCAACTTAACATTCCACAAGGCAAAAAAGCTTTTTAAATATGCCTCAACATAAGGTTTAGGCTGCCGTGCATTCAAGCCCAAAAATAATCTAAATCTTCTTGAGTAGTGCTTACAGAACCTTGAAGTAATACGCCACACAGTACGCAAATATCCACGGTTCAATTGTTCCAAACAACCGACTGCCGCGACTTTTTCATCGGCCAGACAAAACTTAAGCGCCCATTCAAAAACACTGGCGTCATACACAAAAGTATCCGTATGCATTAAAAACAGATAATCTGATTTGATTTGCTGCAAAATCAGATCCAAACCCCTGCCATGCGCAACAAATCCCTCTTCATGCTCAGTGGGCGCTCTTTCAATCAAATGAATCCAATCCAACGTACGCAAGTATTCAACACTCTCATCTTGCGAATGATTGTCCACCACCCACACATCCACGCTCTTCGGGTCAAGGTCTGCACTATCCAGATGCTTCTTTAATAGCTCTAGGCAAATCTTAGTCAGTTCTAAGGTCTTGTAATTAACAAGCGCAATGCTAAATTTAGGCAAAGGGTGAGTAGGTGTAATGTTCAATTTAATTCCATGAATAGAGTAGGTTTAATCTTATCTTCTCGAGCGCTTAATAATCAATCTGCACAACACTTTACTCAAAAAATTCAGTTTTTCAATGCGTAGATAGCGCTTAAAAAAAGCCAGCCGTTGCGTGAGTCGCCAGCCTTCGGCATGTCGATTTAATGCTGCCAAATCAAAGTAAGCTCGAAAAAAGAACCAGCGACTGACTCTGGCCTTTTCCAAATCAATCAAGGCAACATCCGGAGCGCCCTCTGCATTTTTAACAAAAATATGCTTAGGATACAAGGCTCTATGCACCAAGCCAAAATCGTGAAAACGCCGAACTTCTTCAGCTATTTTTCGTATCAACACCATTTGCTGTTGACACCCTACTTTTGCACGTAAATCTTCAGACAACACATCCAGCGCTTGGTATTCGGTTAAAGCTTCTGTCACTAACACTGCACGTTGATTTTTACCTGTGCCACGTTCTGCGTAAAAGGCCACTTTAGGCGCATGAAAATGACGCGCCTCTAAAAATTGCAGCCATGCAAACTCTCGCCTGAATGTTGGCTCACCGCTGAAAGGGTGTAGTAAGGTTTTGCGACCATGATTTTGCTGTTTTTTTACAAACAAAAATAGCGGGGTTGCGCTACCATTCTCCAGCGCGATGCGGCCCACGCCACTCCAGCCACCGCGACGCTGATTCGGCTCTTCAAACCATTGAATTTCATAATCCCAAACTGCATCAAAACTATTAAGCTGATGACGTTTTAAAATGGGTGCATGCCGAGATGAAGCAAATGGCGAAGTAAATGATGTTGTCATGAATGAAAATTTAGCTAATAATTCTTTTGCGTAGACTATACTTTTGTGCGGACTAGGCGATTATATCAGTTAATCCAGATTCACTCCTCTAGCCATTATCCTCCGCTATGCTATGATTTCAACAATGTTTAAATTCCTACTCAAACCCCTCACTTTACTCTCGCTTCCCACTATCCATAAATTAGGTACAGCGCTTGGTAATATCCTGTATTTATTGATGCCTCAAGCCAAAACGGTCATTACAGAAAATTTAACGCAAAGCGGATTAGTGCCTCAAGGCACGGAATTGAATGCACTGATTAAACTGAACATGGCCGAGGCGGGGAAATCCCTCCTTGAGAGCTTAGCGCTATGGCAAAAAGATGAGCAAGAAGTACTGTCGTGGGTAAAACCCTGTACCGACTGGCATCTGGTTGAAGAAGCCAGAGCAAAGAAAAAAGGGATTATTTTCCTCACGCCGCATATGGGCTGTTTTGAGATCACTTCGGTTTTTTACGGCGCACAACACCCTATCACCGTGCTATATCGCCGCCCTAAACTACACTGGCTCCATGCACTGACAGTGACTGGCCGCACCCGCCAGCAAGTAAAATTAGCCCCAGCTAACTTGCAAGGCGTACGCAACCTAATACAGGCATTAAAACGTGGTGAAGCTATTGGCATTTTGCCTGACCAAGTACCAGGCAGAGGCGAAGGCGAATGGGCACCATTTTTCGGCAAACCTGCATACACCATGACACTGGTTGGTAAACTTGCAGAAAAAACCGGTGCCACCGTGATTATGGTATTTGGTGAACGCCTCAGTCACGGCGAGGGCTTTCAGGTGCATATGACCAAACTTGAAGACGGTGCCATTGCTACCCCTGCACTGTTAAATCAGGCAATAGAGCAGCAAGTAAGCAAGAATATTACGCAGTACTTATGGCAATATCCTCGATATAGAGTGAGAAATCGTGTACTCAAACGAGAGCAGAAAAAAGCAGAAGCTGAGCTTTAAATCGCTAAGTTTAAAGCTACAGCCAACTTAATGATACAGCCAAACTCGACCAGCGCATTAATCTACCGAGGCATGCTCTTGTTGTAATCTCTTTTGAAATTTATCACTGTGAAATTTAGCGTATAGCTTATCCGCCCTTGCTGCGACGTGTTGCCAAAAACCCAAGGTCACGCCATCAAAATCAACCGCATAATGTCGCTTGAAGCGCAGGTAATCACGCGCAGTTAGCCCCACATCCATGCTAGAAAAATACAATCCAGCAATATCTTTCATCGTAGCTTTCAGCGCAGGGTGAGGGCAGATCTGCATACGATGCAAATCAATTAAGTACAACTTGATTTGGTTTTGCTGCAATGCCTGTGCATCTAAACACAAATGGCATAGGTAGAAATCTCGATGATTCAGGCCGTTTTTATGTAGCTTTCTTGCCAGTTCCGCCACAGCAATAATTAAGCGTTTTTTAAAACGCGCATCCGGCGGGTTGTCTTTCCAGTTTGCGCATAAATCTTCTAAAGAAATAATATCGCCCAAGTCTTTAGTGATAATAAAGGATTGCTGGGTCGCCGGATTACAGCCACGCACCCCATAACCAACCAAAGGCGTAGTTTCGATGCCTATTTGATTGAGTTTCTGAATAGCACTTACTTCTGTGAGCGCGCCTAGAATTGGCACTTTAAAACTTAAAAAGCTCTTAAAAATCTCTTTCCAGCCTACGCCAAAGTGCTGCTTAACAAAATAGCTTTCGTCACCAAATTGCACCTGCACGGTACGCCTACCTGTGACATTACGATACACACGCCCCTGCAGGTGCATGACTTGATCAAAAGCATCCGCGCCTAAAAACTTACTGATCAATACTGGCAATTCTAGTTTAGTCACGTGAGCCACCTCTGGTTTGCGCTAACGCGATAATATAATCTGCTTCAGCACTGTCTGACGATATATTCTTAATATTGTTCGTATAGTACATGCCGTTATCGCGCCATTGCGCTTGCTGTGACGATTGCAACATTTGCGCTAACGCATGATTCATCTCAGTTTGGCTATATGGCGCAGGTAGCACTAGGCCGGCTTCGGCCTGTGCAATATGCGGCGCATAGCCACAAACGTCAGTTACCAGTACCGGCAAGCCTGCGGTCATCGCTTCAATCAACACCAAGCCCGCCAGCTCAGAACGCGCAGGATGCGCAAACACATCTGCGCCCACCATCAAATCCGCAACATCAGCACGGCCGCCCACATGCAAGCATCGGTGTGCAATAGCGCGTTTTTCGCAATAAGCCGCAATATTGCTATTCGATTCATATTCGCCTATCGCAACCAGCCAGGTTTTATCTTGCAGCCCTTTAGGTAAAGCCGCCATGGCATCGATTACCCGATCTACCCCTTTACGCATAAATGCAGAACCCACCGTCAGTACGATATTAGCATCTGACGGCAAGCCAAATTGCTGACGTGTGTAACTGCGGCACTGCTCACGATTTTTATTGGCAAACTTGTCCGATGGAATGCTGGGCGGGAGTAAATGAAACCTCTCATCCGGCGTCGCATACCATTGCTGAAAACTAAGTTTCTCGCGCTCAGTGAGTAATAGTATCTGGCAAGTGCTTTGCACCCCCATCACCGCCTTTTCAGCCGCCGCAAAAAAACGATAACGCCCAGTCAGGCGATAAAACCAGGAACGCTCTTCGTACGCACGCTGAATGTAGCAAGGGTCTGCCGCATAATACACATCCAAGCCTGCCATGCGATTAAAGCCGACCACTAGACCTACAGGTTGCTGCTGTAACTTATGTTGCATTGCGTTGATTAGCGACTGATGACGCTGATGGTTTAACCAACCACGACTAGGCAGAATCTCCACGTGGATGCGTGCATCCGGCATATCTCCACGCCACTCACCTGTGTAAATAGTGACTTCGTGCCCAGCCTCCACACAGTCATGAGCGATGCGCAACATATCGCGCTGTACGCCACCATATGGAAATACCTTAAAAATGAGGAATGCAAACTTCAATGGGCTAACAGACTTTATACGGGTGATGAAAAAATCTAATTGTATGCGAAAATGTCACATATGCTGAAACTGCTTATCGTTAAAACTTCGTCATTGGGCGATGTTATCCACAATCTACCTATTATCCATGACATCCGCACTCACTACCCAGATGCAGAGATTGACTGGGTAGTGGAAGAAAGCTTTGCTGACATCCCCAAGCTGCACTCTGGAGTAAATCGTGTGATTCCAGTTGCACTGCGCAGATGGCGCAAAGCGATTTTTAGCAAAAACACCTGGTCGGAAATTAGTGCAGCAAAGCGCAGGATAGCCCAACAACCCTACGATATAATTTTAGATACACAAGGGCTAATAAAAAGTGGCTTGATTACATCAATGAGCCACGGGCACAAACATGGCTTTGATAAAAACTCTGCCCGCGAACCGCTCGCCAGCCATTTTTACAATACGCCCCATCCAGTAGCTCGCAACCAACATGCGGTGGCCAGAATCCGCACCTTGGCAGCGCTCAGCTTTGGCTACACAATTCCGACTGACCTACCTAGTTACGGCATAGCTGCATCAGCACAACCTGGCCTGAGCCTTAACGCCCCTTACATAGTGGGCCTACATGGCACCAGCCGCGACAGTAAATTATGGCCCGTCACACACTGGATTGAACTAGGGACGGAATTAGCGAAGCTGAACTTACAGCTAGCCTTGCCCTGGGCAAGCGCCGCTGAGTTTCAACGTGCACAGCAAATTGCAGGCGCACTTAACAACGCGACCGTATTGCCCAAGCAAAGCATTGCACAGCTAGCCACTATTATCAGTCAAGCGCGGGCGGCGGTGGGTGTGGATACAGGCTTATCACACTTAAGCGTCGCATTAAGCATTCCGACAGTGGCCATTTACACCGACACCAACCCTGCGCTCACTGGCGTATATGCAGGAGCCCACGCCCCTGCCATTAACCTTGGCAACATCAATATAATTCCTGAACCGTTACAGGTAAACGACGCCCTAAAAAATATTCTATAAAAATTTTGCAAGTTGGCTTGAATTTCAATTCAGCATCCCCACATTCACAGAAGTGTTAATAATGAACCGGGGACAACCATGCAAGACGAACAATCTACGCCGCAACCTGAGCTAGAAACAACAACAGAAAATGTACAAACACCAGAGGCAAAAATTGCTGAACTGGAAGCTGCACTTGAAGAGGCAAAAGCCAGCGTACTTTATGTAAAAGCCGAAGGTGAAAACATTCGCCGCCGCGCTTTTGATGATATCGACAAAGCACGTAAATTTGCTTTAGAGAAATTCTCAGGCGAGTTACTGGCAGTAAAAGATAGCCTAGATGCCGCGTTAGCAATTGAAGCTACCGAAGTGCAAAGCTATAAAGATGGTGTTGAACTGACTGCGAAACAATTATCCAGCGTATTTGAGAAATTCAACATTGCTGAAATCAGCCCATTGGGTGAAAAATTTGACCCGAACAAACATCAAGCTATTTCAATGTTAGAAAACAGCGGCGAGCCAAACACAGTGACTAGCGTACTACAAAAAGGCTACACCTTGAATGATCGCGTATTGCGTCCTGCATTAGTGATGGTAGCCAAGTAATTCGTTTTTCTATCGCAAAAGTACTTGAATTTAGAAAAACAATCACCATCTAGCAAACAAGGTTATCAATTAAGCTGCTTTTAAGCTTTAGCGCTAAAAGCAGTTGGAACAAATTTAAAGTAAAAGGAAATAAAATGGGAAAAATTATTGGTATTGACTTAGGTACAACAAACTCTTGCGTAGCTGTAATGGAAGGTGGCAAACCACGCGTGATTGAGAACGCTGAGGGCGCACGCACTACACCTTCTATCATCGCGTATCAAGAAGATGGCGAAATCTTAGCGGGCGCACCAGCTAAACGCCAAGCCGTGACCAACCCAAAAAACACGCTATACGCGGTAAAACGTTTGATTGGCCGCCGTTTTGAAGAAAAAGAAGTACAAAAAGATATCGGCTTGATGCCTTACACCATTGCCAAAGCTGACAACGGCGACGCATGGGTAGAGATTCGCGGTGCAAAAATGGCGCCGCCACAAATTTCAGCTGAAGTTTTACGCAAAATGAAAAAAACTGCGGAAGACTATTTGGGCGAAGAAGTAACAGAAGCGGTGATTACTGTGCCAGCTTACTTCAACGACAGCCAACGTCAAGCGACTAAAGACGCAGGTCGTATCGCTGGTTTAGAAGTTAAACGTATCATCAACGAACCTACAGCAGCAGCATTGGCGTTCGGTTTAGACAAACAAGAAGGTGACCGTAAGATTGCGGTTTACGACTTGGGCGGCGGTACATTTGACGTTTCTATCATTGAAATTTCTAGCATTGATGGCGAGCACCAGTTTGAAGTACTTTCAACCAACGGTGATACATTCCTAGGCGGTGAAGACTTTGATAACCGTTTAATCGACTTCTTGGCTGATGAGTTCAAAAAAGAAAACGGCTTGGACTTACGTAATGACTTGTTAGCAAAACAACGTTTGAAAGAAGCGGCTGAGAAGGCAAAAATTGAGCTTTCAGGCGCACAACAAACTGAAGTGAACTTGCCATACATTACTGCTGACGCATCAGGCCCGAAACACTTAGTGGTAAAAATCACGCGCGCAAAACTAGAATCTTTAGTAGAAGACTTAATCGAGCGCACGATTGCTCCTTGCCGCACTGCATTGAAAGATGCTGGCGTTTCAGCTTCTGACATCACCGACGTGATTTTAGTTGGCGGTCAAAGCCGTATGCCTAAAGTGCAAGAAAAAGTAAAAGAGATTTTTGGTAAAGAACCACGTAAAGACGTAAACCCTGACGAAGCTGTGGCCGTAGGTGCTGCAATTCAAGGCGGCGTGTTGCAAGGCGACGTGAAAGATGTGTTATTGCTAGACGTAACACCATTGTCATTAGGCATTGAAACATTGGGTGGCGTGATGACTAAACTCATCAAGAAAAACACCACAATCCCTACCAAGGCATCACAAGTGTTCTCAACTGCTGATGACAACCAAAACGCAGTAACGATTCAAGTGTTGCAAGGCGAGCGCGAAATGGCGTCTGCCAACAAATCACTTGGTCAATTTAATTTGAGCGACATTCCACCAGCACCACGTGGCATGCCACAAATTGAAGTGACTTTCGACATTGACGCTAACGGTATTTTGCATGTTTCTGCAAAAGACAAAGCAACTGGCAAAGAGAACAAAATTACCATCAAGGCAAACTCTGGTCTTTCTGAAGAAGAAATCAAGAAGATGGAAGAAGATGCAATCAAGTACGCTGATGAAGACCGCAAATTGCGCGAACTTGTAGATGCACGCAACGCTGCTGATGGCGCAGTACACTCTGTGAAAAAATCACTGACAGAACACGGCGATAAATTAGAAGCAGCGGAAAAAGAAGCAATTGAAACTGCAGTTAAAGACTTGGAAGAAGCATTAAAATCAGACGACAAAGCTGAAATTGAAGCTAAAACACAAGCTTTAACCACTGCGTCACAAAAATTAGGTGAGAAAGTTTACGCAGAGCAACAAGCGCAAGCTAACACGCAAAGTGCTCAACCTAGCCCAGAGGGTGAAAAAACTGTGGATGGTGACGTAGTAGATGCAGAGTTTGAAGAAGTGAAGAAAGACTAATTTAGCGCTAGCTTATGGTCAACAGTCGTTAGCATCAAATGATGCTAACGACTTTTCCATTTAACCAGCAAGTCACAACTAACTACTACAGACTACATATATGGCAGCTAAAAAAGATTACTACGAAGTCCTCGGCGTTAATAAGGATGCCTCTGAAGAAGAGATTAAAAAAGCTTATCGCAAACTTGCGATGAAGTACCATCCTGACCGCAACCCGGACAACCCTAAAGCAGAAGATCAGTTTAAAGAGGCCAAAGAAGCCTACGAAATGCTCTCTGATGACCAGAAACGTGCTGCTTACGATCAATACGGCCATGCCGGTGTTGACCAAAGCATGGGTGGCGGCGCAGGCGGCTTTGGTGGCGCAGGCTTCGGCGATGCGTTCGGTGATATCTTCGGTGACATTTTTGGCGGTGGCGCACGCGGCCAACGCAGCAATGTGTATCGCGGTGCCGATTTGCGTTACAACATGGAAATTTCGCTTGAAGATGCAGCCAAAGGCACTGAAACCAAGATTCGCATTCCGGTACAAGCTAAGTGTGACCCTTGCAACGGCACAGGCGCAAAATCAGGCAAGTCACCTGTCACTTGCTCAACCTGTGGCGGTCACGGCCAAGTACGTATGCAACAAGGCTTTTTCTCAGTACAGCAAACTTGTCCTAAGTGTCACGGCACAGGCAAAGTCATTAAAGATGAAGACAAGTGCCCTAGCTGCCACGGTGCTGGCCGCGTTAAACAAAACAAAACACTGTCCGTTAAGATTCCAGCAGGTGTGGATGAAGGCGACAGAATTCGTTTAAGTGGTGAAGGCGAAGCCGGTGTTAACGGCGGCCCAACGGGTGACTTATATGTTGTAATTCACCTAAAAACCCACGAGATTTTCCAACGTGACGGTGGCAACTTGCACTGCGAAATGCCTATCAGTTTCAGCACCGCAGCACTGGGTGGCGAAATTGAAGTACCGACACTGGATGGTTCAGCAAAAATGAAAATCCCTGCTGAAACCCAAACCGGTGGCGTGTTTAGGTTACGTGGCAAAGGCATTAAACCACTACGTTCTAGCGACTACGGTGACTTAATGGTGCATGTGGTGGTAGAAACGCCGGTAAAACTAACCACGCGCCAGAAAGAACTTTTACGCGAGTTTGAAGAAAGCACGCAGGCAGACGCTGGCAAGCACAGCCCAAAAAATAAAAGCTGGGTAGATAAAGCTAAAGACTTTTTTGGATAATTAATTAGTGCTTTATAGATAAAGCGTTACCCATTAATAAAAAGGCCTGCAATTGCAGGCCTTTTTTATTTTATTTAGGAGCGCGTACCCTATTTGTTATATTTAAACCAAGAGCTAGACATCTTCAAACCCAAAAGTTAACGACACAACATCTGTCACACGTGCCTAGCGCCAAGTTAGCTGGGAATAAATCACTATTTTCTACTAATTAACTCTCCAGCACTGTAGGGCGTTTTAGTGTAATACGCTAAATATGTGAGCTATAAATGTCCTCCAGCCTTAGTGAGCATATTCACGATTGGGTCATGTTGCGCAACCGTAGATTTCATACTTGAGGGCGGAATTGGAGCTTTATATGAGCTTGGTAAGCGCGCACGAAAATTACGGTACCCATCCTCTGCTGTAGGCGCTGGTTCTGCTGGCATATATGCGGTCGCTGGTGTAGGCGCAGGCTCTGTTGAAATAACTCTTCCGTTGTATATAACAGTGCCATTTCCGTAGTTACTCTGGCTATGGTTACTAGCAATATTGTCCGCACGACGTTTAGCATAATACAGCGGAGTATGGTTCGTAGCATCCTTCGCATTTACATTGGCATTGTATTCAATAAGAGTTCGCACTATTTCTACCGAATTATTGTATACAGCCCGAATTAGTGGAGTATCTAAAGAGTTGTTCGTTAGCTCTGGGTTGGCGCCATGCACTAAAAGCTGTTGAGTTGCATTGATATTACCTCTAGTTACAGCCAAATATAATGCAGTCTCACCAGCATCGTTCTTTGTGTTGATATCAACTTTCCCAGTGGACAACAGCAAGCTTAATATGGGGGAGTTACTGCCGTAAGAAATTGATTGATGCAATAAAGTTTGACCATTAGATTTACTATTAAGGTTGGCTCCATGCTTGACTAGAAGTTTAAACGTCTCTGGATTTGAGAGAGCTAACCCAATGACTGATTGATCATTGCTAACGATATTGGGATCCGCACCTAGACCAAGTAAAGTTTCAATCAACGCACTATTGCTATTATTGCAACATGCGGCAGCAAGCGCAGTCACACCATTTTTATTTTCAGCATTGATATCCACACCAGCTTTGACTAATAACTTAGCTCGTTCGACAACCTTACTTGTCCCACGAGATTGCATTACTAACGCAATTAAAGCAGTCGAACCATCCTTCGCAGTCCCTTTTAAATTAGCTCCTTTCTCAATAAAAAGGTCAACCAATTCAAAATTGTTGGAAGAAATAGCTGCTATTAGTGGAGGTCCTGCATCGCCTGCTTTATTTAAGTCTGCGTGGTTTGAAATAAGGAGATTAGCTACATCTAGCCCACCGTTACCATTGCCCCGACCGTTATAGGTATTTTTAGCAGAGTAATATAAAGGCGTATTCCCGTCTTCATCAGCAAGATTGACATCCGCACCTTGCTTAATCAGGGAATTAGCCATTGCCACATTCCCTTTGATTGCCGCACAATGCAAAGCACTCTTTGGAACGCTATCTTGTTTACCTGGGGCTGCTAGTAAATTAACACGCATCCCAGCCTGAATGAACAATTGAACGCTACCTTGGTCACCAGAACAGGCACTTTCCAAAAACTTTTGCTCAGAAAATGGGATGCCTATTTTTTCAAGATCTTGCCTAGCTGAGTAGGTGTTATACGCTGGTAGAGCAAATTTGTAAGCAGTCACCGCACCAATCAATACCAGTAGAAACTTCAGAGCACTAGCTTTTTTCAAGTAATGAGGATTTTGTTCCATACCAGCACCTTTTTTATTTATTATTGTCTAGCTATAGCCTATAGCTTTACGTAACTAAACTCAAAAGTCAATTCCCACCAGCGACATCTACACTGCTACTTAGGTGCAAACTGGTTCACAACGAATTTAGACATGCCGATCGCCAACTCTTCTTCCCCATAAAACACTGTGCCTAATTTATCTTTGCGCAATAATTCGGACTCATCTTCGTTATGCGTCCTCAGCACAATTTCAATTTCAGGCCTGAGTGCTTTCGCGGTATCCACCATCTTGCGCACATCAATCGGCTCTGGTGTTGCCACAACTAACATAGAGGCGTTCGCAATATGCGCCTGGATTAATACCCCAGGTTCAGACGCATTGCCAGAAACGGCAGGAATACCTTTTTTCCTTAAGTTTTCTACAATAGCGCGATTCTGCTCGGCAACCACAAAAGGAATATTATGCTCTTTTAGCTCGTTGGCGATTCTGCTGCCCACACGCCCGTAGCCCACAAGCACGACCTGCCCTTCTAAATATTTACGCTCTGTACTCATAGGTAGCTCAGCAAATGGGTCAACCCGTTGCTCTAGCTCACGCGCTAAGCTAGACAGCCCTACTAGCCACTTTCTAAATGGCTTAATGGCTGAGAACAACAAAGGATTAATAGCGATAGAAATTAATGCACCGGCCAGAATCAGGCTCATGCCCTCAGCTGGAAGAATACCGAGCGACACCCCTAGGCCTGCCAAGATAAAAGAAAACTCACCAATTTGCGCCAGACTTGCGGCCACGACCAGCGCCGTATTAAGCGGGTAACGGAACGCTAGCGTAATCGCCATCGCGGCAATTGACTTACCAACGACAATCACAGCAACAACCGCTAACACACTCAACGGCTTAGTTAGCAGAATTGATGGCTGAAACAGCATGCCCACCGAAACAAAGAAAAGTACTGCAAATGCATCTCTTAACGGCAATGACTCCTGCGCTGCACGATGACTAAACTCAGACTCACGCATCACCATGCCCGCAAAGAAGGCGCCCAACGCAAACGAAACGCTAAACAGCACAGCGGCACCGTATGCAATGCCAATAGCGGCCGAGATCACAGATAACGTAAAAAGCTCACGTGAGCCTGTTTTAGCTACATGCCATAGCAACCACGGCAGCAAGCGCTTACCGACCACCAACATAATCACGATGAATGCAGCCACCTGCAATAGCGTCAGTCCCAGAGTTTGCCAAATCGAGGTTGTGCCACTATCTACTGCAGTACCGCCTAATAAACTTGCTAATGGAGGTAACAGTACCAGCACTAGCACCGTCAGCAGGTCTTCCACCACTAACCAGCCTATCGTAATTTTAGCGTTGATGCTTTGCATCAAGTTTCTGGATTCGAGCGCTCTTAGCAGCACCACGGTACTGGCGCAAGATAATGCCAGACCGAATACCAACCCTTCACCAAACGTCCACCCCCAAGCGTTGGCAACGTACATACCAAGTACGGTAGCGATACTCATTTGCACAATTGCGCCCGGTATAGCGATACGCTTAACCGACATTAAATCATCAACGGAGAAGTGTAGCCCCACGCCAAACATGAGCAGCATGACGCCAATTTCTGATAATTGAGAGGCAATGTGGGCATCGGCCACAAAACCAGGGGTCGCCGGCCCAATCAACATACCGGCCACTAAGTAACCCACTAAGGCAGATAGCTTGAAACGCTCTGCAATAAAACCAAAAATCAAAGCAAGACCAAATCCGGCGGCGATAGTACTAATGAGTGTGACGTTATGATCCATAGGCCTTTACAACTTTATCGAGCTAACCTAGCAGTTAGCATTTATTTGAATTATTTTCTAGATTACGTTTTAAGCACTAACTCAGTATCGCAGCACTTTACCTGCCTAATACACTAGCACAGCGGCAACCTGACGCAACACGTACACATCAAGTCGCGCTTTATTCTGACGCTCAATCTAAATACATTACATATAGCAGACAAGGTTTGCCTGCATATCGTTCTTAATGATTAGATTAAACTTTGATAGATCGCCCCTAATTCGGCCTCAATATCAGAAAAATCCTGATAACTCCGTCCTGCGCTGCGGCCATACCAATACTTGCTATTCCACTCATCGCCTTCAATCTTGTGCAGCACGGCATGCAGCCAATTAGCGGTGGGACTACTTTCATCTTGTGCAATTTGATGTGCGAGATCCCAATCGCCCGCTTGTGCTGCCTGCACTGCTTTGAGTAAAGCACTTTTATCCATCACTAGCACCCTCAAAAAAATTGAGTTTTTTATGTCTGGGTAAACTCTTCAACTGCGCCTCAGCAATGCTTGCGGCCGATCGATCTGGGTAAGGCTTAGAAGCTACTATTTTAATAGGCGGGTTGGCGCGGGTATAACGCGCACCTTTACCGGCCACATGCGCAGAAAACCTTGATGCTAAATCATTGGTAATTCCTGCATAGTAAGCGCCGTTCTTACATTCCAGCAGGTATAAACACCAAGTCATTTTACTAGCACTAACATACGTTCTTGTTGGCAATTAAACAGGCAACACACAACATGCACGTTACTTGCCGCTAAGAATTAATAAGTGCCAGCTTGAATAAACTCGACCTTATAGCCATCTGGGTCTTCAATAAAGGCAATCACGGTAGTGCCATGCATCATTGGCCCGGCCTCACGCACCACTTTGCCGCCAGCATTACGCACGGCTTCGCAGGCTTTGTAAGCATCATCAACCTCGATGGCAATATGGCCGTAAGCCTTGCCCATGTCATAGCTTTCTACACCGTAGTTGTAGGTCAACTCTAATACGGTATGGTCACTCTCAGCACCATAGCCCACAAAGGCCAAGGTAAATTGACCATCTGGGTAATCATGCTGACGTAATAACTTCATGCCTAACACTTCGGTATAAAACTTAATTGAGCGCTCCATGTTACCAACACGAAGCATAGTATGTAGCATGCGCATTTATTGTCCTTAATTATTAATTAGATGCTGTTATTTGATGATACTTCTCCAGCAATTGCTCTTTAGATTCCACTTTGTCCGGGTCGTGTGGAATACAATCTATCGGGCACACTTGCTGGCATTGTGGCTTATCATAATGCCCTACACATTCAGTACATAAATCCGGGTTAATTTCATAGATCTCTTCACCCTGATAAATGGCACTATTCGGGCATGCAGGCTCGCACACATCGCAATTAATGCATTCATCTGTAATCATCAACGCCATAAACTAAAGACTCTCTTTTAACTTTTTCACAATTGCATCTTCAACGGATTTAGACACGAACTGATCTACCGCGCCACCCAACTTAGCCACTTCACGCACCAAGCTTGAGGACACGAACATATACTCCTCAGATGGTGTTAAAAACAGGGTTTCTAGTTTTGGGTAAAGCTTGCGATTCATCCCTGCCAGTTGAAACTCGTACTCAAAATCTGAAGCTGCGCGCAGACCTCGAATCACCACTTGTGCGGACTGGTCTTGTACAAACTGCATCAGCAAACCGCTAAAGCCAACAACATTTACATTATCGTAAGAGGCAAATAGATTTTGCGCTAGTGCAACACGCTCTTCTAAATTAAATAAGGTACTTTTATTAGTACTACCCGCTACCGCGACCACAACCTCATCAAACAAATAGGCGGCGCGGCGGACAAGATCCTCATGTCCCAAAGTAATCGGGTCAAAGGTACCGGGGTAAACAGCAATGCGTTTTTTAGTTTGTGTCATCGCGCAATTTTATCAGATGATAAAAGACATTACCTGCTTTACTCTGCTTAAATACTTGCCATGTATCGTCATCTGCCAATGCATATTCAGCCTCCACATAGACCACGCCTTGCGTATTTAAATGCTTAGGCAATTGCGCTAGCACTTTATCCAGCCACCCTTGATGATATGGTGGATCAACAAAAACCACATCGAACAGTTGCTGATTTTTATCTAAAAAAACCATGGCATCCATATTAAGCACCTGCGCAGCATCAGCTTTCAGCGTTGACTGATTGTCTAACATCGCGCGGTACACTGCGGTGGTTTTTTCTACCAACACGACTGATTGAGCATTACGTGATAATGCCTCAAACCCCATCACGCCGGTGCCCGCAAATAAATCTAAGCATTTTTTACCTGTAAGGTCTTGTCCCAGCCAGTTAAATACCGTTTGCCTGACGCGCTCTGGCGTTGGGCGTAAGCCCTGTGCATCAGGAAATTTGAGTAAACGGCTCCGCCATTCTCCTGCATTGATGCGTACAGTATTTAGTTTTTTTTCTGCCATATAAAATGCGGTGCGATTGATTGCAATAAAACCGCATTTTACTATCAATTCTCATCGCACCACATTGCAAATCACTGCCTTACTATCACTGCAATCAAATGCTTTCATTAATTTAAGCACAATGAGATGACATAAAAGTTACTGTGCGTTCGGGTCCCCTACAATCACAGTAACAAAGTTCTGAGTCTTCAAACGGCGATTAAATGCATCTTTAATTTGCGCAGCAGTCACACTTTCTACGTTTTTATTGTACCCATCCAAATAATTTAGCGGTAATTTGTAAAAACCAATCACACTTAAATAATCCAAAATCTTCTTATTACTATCAATGCGCATCGGGAAACCGCCAATAATATTGGCTTTGGCTGCCTTTAGCTCTGCCTCGGTGACGCCATTTTTAAGAAATTTTTCCAGTGTTTCACGCACTAATACCAATGCGGCTTCTGCCTGATCTTTTTTAGTTTGTAAACCAATCTGGAACGGCCCTGCCTCAGCCATAGGCATGAAGTAACTGTATACGCTATACACCAAGCCACGCTTCTCGCGCACCTCCTCTGTTAGTCTGGAAACAAATCCGCCGCCACCTAAAATATAGTTACCTACATAAAGTGGGAACAAATCAGGATCATTACGCTTAATGCCTGTATAACCCAATAGAATATGCGACTGAGATGCCGGATGCGCAATGCGCTGCTCTTTTGCCTGACTAGGCGCGCTAACAGCGGCAATCGGCGCTGATGCTGATGATGCAGGTAATCCAGTGCTTAGGCTTTCAGCAATCTGCTGCGCTTGCTCACGCGTTACATCGCCAATAATGGCAATGACCGCGCCCTTGGCACCGTAAAACTGCTGGTAAAACGCGCGCAAATCATCAGGCTTAATTGCAGCTACTGTATCAATTTCACCGCTGTCATCCAGGCTGTACGGGTGGGTGCCATATAGCGCTGACATAAACGCTTTTGTTGAAATACTTTCTGGTTGTGTCGCAGACTCTTGCAAGCCTGAAATAATCCGGGCCTTCTCACGCGCTAACACGGCGTCAGGAAAGTCTGGCTTTTGCAGTATCTGCGTAAAAACATTGAGTGCCTGTGAACGCTCACGCTCACTACTTAACGTACGTAACGATAATGCAGCACGATCCGCATCAAAACTACCGCCTAACACCGCCCCTACGTCGGCAAATTTATTGGCAATCGCTTCATCACTCATACCGGCAGCGCCTAATGTCATCAAGTAGCGCGTAATGCTTGCCACTCCGGATTTTTCTGCCGTATCACGCGCACTGCCTGCAGCAAAGTTCACACTTAAGTCTAAAATCGGTAAATCATGGTTTTCTACAAAATACACGGCTGAGCCAGCTGAAGTTTGCCATTGCTCGATCTTAACCGCTGCTTGTACGCTGGTTGTTGCAAAGATTGCCGCAGTGCTGATCATTAAAAAACCTGATGCCACTATTTTTTTTATATATTGCAAATTCATTATTTTTACCCTAAAAATCAAAGTGTAATGTCTAATTAATGCACGTGCGGCTTACCCTGCGGCTTTGCATTCGGTGCAATCGGCTGCGGGTCTAGTGTCGCAATGGTTAGATTATCCTGATGCAAATATTTTTTTGCCACTGCTTGCACTTGCTCCGCCGTCACCGCGCGCAACTTGTTAGGGTAATCTTCTAGCATTTTCCATGAGAATCCGATGGTTTCTATCGTGCCAAGCTGCATGCCTTGATAAAACATGGAGTCTCGTTGGTACACATCCGCGGCAATCACACCAGCTTTAACACGATCAAGCTCTTGCTGCGAAACACCTGTTTTCTTGATTTTCTCAACCTGCTCAATTAAAGCCTGCTCTAACTCAAGCACAGTTTTGCCTTCGCTTGGTGTGCCATCTAGTGAAAATAAGCTTTGACGACCACGCGCCAATATGTCGTAACCTGCGTCCACATCTATCGCCAATTGCGTATCTCGCACCAGCGTTTGATTTAAACGTGCGGCAGGGTTGCCACTTAATACGCCAGCCAACACTTCTAGGGCATAAGGCTCCCAGTCTGACTCAGGGTTAACTACAGGCGGCACATGGTAGCCCATCAACAAGTATGGCAGCTTTGCTGGCGCTTTTACCACCACGCGCCGCTCACCTAGCTGGACAGGCTCTACTTGCGGTTTACGTTCAGGCAATGCCTTAGGTTTTATTTTGCCAAAATATTGTTTTGCCAACTGATAAACATCATCGGCTTTCACATCGCCGACCACTACCAGCGTCGCGTTATTAGGCGCGTACCAATTGTGATACCACTCGCGCGCATCAGCAACGGTCATATTTTCCAGATCATTCATGAAGCCAATCACGGGGCGTGAGTACGGGTGTGCGCGATACACTACGCCTTGAAATGCCTCATTTACCTGAGATTGCGGTTTATCATCAGTGCGCCAGCGCCGCTCTTCCATCACCACTTTAATCTCTTTAGAGAATTCCTCTTCACTTAACTGCAGATTTTCCATGCGGTCAGCTTCTAGCTTGAAGGAAAGGGGTAAGTGTGATTTTTCCAGTTGCTGGAAATAGCAAGTGTAGTCGGTGCTGGTAAAGGCGTTTTCTTTACCGCCGGCGGCCGCAATTAAACGTGAGAACTGGCCTGCAGGCACCTTTTTCGTCCCCTTAAACATCATATGCTCAAGTACATGTGCCACACCGGTTTTACCATTGACTTCATCCAGACTACCTGCGCGATACCACACTTGGGACACCACGACCGGTGCACGATGGTCTTCCTGCACCACTAACTTAAGGCCGTTATCCAGCTTATATTCTTTAATGAGTGGATTAGCAAAAACAGTGACGGGCATTACTAACAAAAGTAGTAAAAAACATTTTGTACGCACAGGACTTAATCTCCAGTTATTGTGATCAATATTCAAAAGCTAGCATCTGCTCAAACGATGCATTGAATCAGACTTTGGGACAAGGATACCACCGAGTTAGTTCAGCCTTGCTGGCATCTCAATAAATTACTGGCGTGATTTTAAGGTTGAGCAATATCAACCATCAACACAGCACAATTAAAAATACATAAACATTCATTAACATACATCAAATGAACTGGTTTGCCACAAGCGAAATTAAGCTAAAATAGTGCTACTAAACTCAGTTAAAAATTTATGTTCGATTTTTTCAAAAAAGACAAAACGCCAGTTGCCGCAGAGGCTAGCCCCATAGATGCAAGCCCCAGCCAAAGCTGGGCTGCTCGCTTAAAACAAGGCTTAGCTAAGACCAGAAATCAGCTGGGTAACCAACTTGCCAGTATCTTTGGTGGCGGCAAAATTGACGCAGAGGTTTATGAAGAATTAGAGACCATACTCCTCACCTCAGATGTAGGCATCAATGCCACCCAGCACTTACTGGATGACATTAAAGGCCGTGTAAAACGCCAAAGCCTGGACGACACTGTGCAACTCAAGGCGGCATTAAAGGATGCACTGTCTGACTTACTTTCTCCGCTAGAGCAACCATTAGTCACAACCAATCATCAACCATTTATTATTATGCTGGCTGGTGTCAATGGCGCGGGCAAAACCACTACTATCGGCAAATTAGCCAAGCTATTTCAATCAGAAGGTAAGAGTGTACTGATTGCTGCTGGCGATACGTTTAGAGCAGCAGCACGCGAGCAATTACAAATTTGGGGTGAGCGTAACAATGTACATGTGGTTGCGCAAACCAGCGGCGACCCTGCGGCAGTGATGTTTGACGCAATCAACTCGGCACGTGCAAAAAATATAGATATTGTGCTGGCAGATACCGCAGGGCGCTTACCGACACAAATGCACCTGATGGATGAAATTGCAAAAGTAAAACGTGTAATGGATAAATCCCTGCCTGGCGCGCCACATGAAGTGTTGCTAGTATTAGATGCCAACACTGGGCAAAACGCAGTATCTCAAGTGAAAATTTTTGATGACGCCTTGGGCGTGACAGGCTTAGTACTCAGCAAGCTGGATGGCACGGCAAAAGGCGGGGTGATTGCCGCCATCGCGCAGGCGCGCCCGATTCCGATTCGCTATATTGGGATTGGCGAGGCCATCGACGACCTCAGGCCGTTTAATGCTAATGAGTTTATTGACGCGATGATCGAGTCGTAAACTATTTTTAATCCGCGTGCATATATTAAGACTAAAATACCAGCATGATTCAATTTGATAAAGTCACCAAGCGCTACCCAGGTAGCGATGAAATACTCAAAAACATTAGCTTTAACATTGATGCTGGTGAGTTTGTGTTCCTGACCGGTCACTCCGGTGCCGGTAAAAGCACGCTGTTAAAACTGATTGCAGCCACAGAGCGTCCCACTAGCGGCACGGTATTAATTGCCAATCAAAATGTCAGCCAGTTAAAGCCTTCTGCCATCCCATTTCTACGCCGTCGCTTTGGTTTGATTTTCCAGGACCATAAGTTACTCTACGATAGAAACTGTTTTGAAAACGTAATTTTACCTTTACACATCAACGGCATATCCGGACAAGAGGCAGCCAAGCGTGTGCGTGCCGCGTTAGATAAAGTAGGCTTACTGCATAAAGAAAAAGCCATGCCAATTACATTATCAGGCGGCGAACAGCAACGTTTAGCAATTGCACGCGCAGTAGTCAGCCGCCCATCTATCCTACTTGCGGATGAGCCGACCGGTAATTTAGACGCAAGCTATGCAGCCGATATTATGGCAATTTTCTATGCCTTTAACCAAGTTGGGGTCACGGTGATCATGTCTACACATGACGCCCTAGGCATGAGCGCCGCACAAAACCGCGTGCTGCACATTAACCAAGGCTCATTGAGCGAACCTTTACTCAACACATTCAACTTTAACCAAGAGTCATCCTCTATCGAGCGTTTTACATCATGAGTAACTGGCTAAACCAACATATACAAACCCTTAAGCTGGTACTTAAGCGCATGCAAGCCAATACGCTGTCAACGTTTATGATTTGCCTGGTGATTGGGGTGGCAATGTGCCTGCCCAGCTTATTTTATTTGGCGGTAGATAACTTATCAAAACTCACAGACCACATACAAAAAGACACAGAAATCAGCCTGTTTCTCAATGTGGAAGCTGGTGCTGGCGCGATTAAAACAATTGAACGTCAACTAGCACAGAATGAAGAGATTGAGCGCTTTCACTTAGTGACAAAAGAGGAAGCCTGGAAGCAGCTACAGCTTAAATCACAAAGTAATCAGGACGTTAACGACGCTGTATCGCAGTTGGGCAAGAACCCATTGCCTGATGCATTTTTCATTCAAGCTAAATCCGCCGACCCAGATAGCTTGATTCAACTCAAAGACACGCTGCAAAACCTACCCAACGTAGAACTAGCGCTATTAAATACCGAATGGGTAAAACGCCTATCATCATTACTGAGCTTAGGTAAAAAGCTAATCTCCATGATTGCCGGCTTGTTGGCGATTGTACTGCTGGTGATTATCGGCAACACAGTACGCATGCAAATCTTGACACAAAAAGATGAAATTGAAGTGAGCAACCTGATTGGGGCGACTAGCAGTTTTATACGCATGCCCTTTTTATATGCCGGTGCACTGTACGGACTATTTGGCGGATTAATGGCAGTACTGATGCTGATAGGGATTATTCACGTGTTCAATCTCTCCATGTCGCAAATCGCCCATTTATATAGCAATGACTTCAGCTTATCGTTATTCAATTTACAGCTGTTTCTAGCAGTTATCATTACTGCAGTCTGCATAGGCTGGGCTGGGTCATACATCGCAGTATCACGTGCGATTGCAAGCTACAAAATCAACTAATGCCTGCCTCGCGATAACGCACACCTGAACGCCTGAGCACAACAGGCGTCAATCATCTTATATGCCATCATTAAGCTTGAGTTAAGCTTACGCATGCACAATACATGACCATGACCTTCACTTGGAGTTTTTGCTAAAGCAGCAACTAGCCCTTAGCAAATAAAGCATATTATGATGAAAAAACTCGGTATTTTTGTATTGTTAACTGCAGCATGCGTATTGTTAGCAGCTACTTTTATTTTCACCAACAATTCAGCAAAAGCTGATATCAATCAGCAAACTGCACGTCAGCTATTAAGTGCAGGAAAAATACTCCCTTTAGAAAAAATCACCAAACTAGCCAAAGAAATTAAACCTGGTGAAGTGCTGGAAACTGAGCTTGAGCACAAAAAAGGCATGTATATTTATGAGGTAGAACTGCTGGATGCACATAGCCAAGTTTGGGAAATCAAACTGGATGCAAAAACTGGCAAGCTCATCAAAATGGAACTTGAGGATTAACCCATGCGTCTGCTTTTGGTTGAAGACGACCCCATACTCGGCAAACAGCTGCAAACCAGTCTGCAGCGCGCGGGTTATGCCACAGACTTAGCCACAGATGGTATAGAAGCAGAAATACAGGGCAAGTTAGAACCTTATGATTTAGCCATACTGGATTTAGGCCTGCCCAAACGCAATGGATTAGAGATATTGGCACACTGGCGCAATGCGCAAATCAACACACCGGTCATCATTCTCACCGCCCGGGGCGGATGGCAGGACAAAGTGGCTGGATTTAACACGGGGGCGGATGACTATGTCAGCAAACCCTTCCAAATTGAAGAACTGCTGGCACGTATCAGTGCCGTATTGAAACGCAGTATGCTAAATCATGCAAGCGAGTTGCACGCTGCGCAATTCAAGCTGAACGAGCAGACGCAAACCGTGATATTTGGCGATGGCACTCAGCATAACCTCACCAACGTAGAGTTCAGGCTGCTGCGCTATTTTATGCTGCACCCTGGGCATATTCTGTCTAAATCGGTATTAACAGAGCATGTCTATGAATATGATGCAGATAAAGACAGCAATGTGATTGAAGTTTACGTCAACCGCCTGCGCCAGAAGATTGGTAGCCATCTCATACAAACCCGGCGCGGCCAAGGTTATGTGTTCGGAGTTAGCTCTTAATGCACTCACTCAAAGGCAGGTTATCATGGAGCATCACACTTAGCTTAGTATTGTTGCTATTGCTACAATGGCTAGTGGTTAGCTATGCGATTAATAAACTCAGTGAAGATCAGCTGATCAAACGTCTGGAGCATGAAGGGGAAAGCCTCCTTGCGAGCGCCAGATTAAACGCATCTAACCAACTGGAAATTGACGCACAGCGCTTAAGTGCTATTTACCAGCGTCCATTCTCAGGCAATTACTATGTGGTCATTTCTGGGCAGCAGCGCTTAATTTCCCGCTCACTGTGGGATACCGACATTAGCGTCACTTCCTTAGCTGCAGGTGAGCAGCAATTAATTTACCGCCAAGGCCCAGAACAGCAGTCTTTGCTGATTGTGGCTCATGGCTACCAAAAACAAACGCTGCCGATCACGATAGCCATTGCTGAAAACCTTGGCCCGCTAAAAGCCAGTATTGAACGCTTTCAGCTGATTTATGCCGCCATCTCATTGCTTGGCCTCATCCTTTTACTCGCGATACAACGCCTGATGATACACCGCGCACTTCTACCACTCAAAGAGATGCAAAGCGACATTGCCAAACTAGAGCGTGGTGAGGCTGACCAAATTGCTTCAAAAGGCCCAGAAGAAATTGCACCGCTTATTGCTGAGCTTAACCACCTATTGCATACGGTTCAACAGAAGTCCAAACGTTCCCGAGAGTCTCTAGGCAACTTAGCACACGCCCTCAAAACCAAACTGACGCTGCTGAACCAAACAGCGGAACGCACAGAAATTGATGGCCTACCCGAGATTCGCACATCCATTTATGCGGTGACAGCATCACTAGACCAAATTATCGAACGCGAACTCAAACGCGCGCGTTTAATGGGCAATGCAAAACCTATGCAGCAGGTGGATTTAAAAACCGAGATTGCACAACTGACGCATACCATGCGTATGATTTATCAAACCAAAACCGTGAATATCACGTGGGAAGTCGCAGAAGGAACAAGGTTCCATGGCGATGGTGAAGACCTATTAGAAATACTGGGCAACTTGCTAGATAACGCTTGTAAATGGTGCGCACGCAATGTGTCACTGACAGTCACTGGCAATGAAGCACCTATTTTTGTAGTAGAAGATGACGGTCCAGGCTGCCCAGTGCATGAACTGAACTCACTCACACAACGAGGCTTTAGAGCAGATGAAACGGTTGCTGGTAGTGGCTTAGGACTTGCCATCGTGTACGACATTGCAAACAGCTACGCGGCTAAGCTCAGCTTTAGTCGCTCAGCCGCGCTTGGCGGCTTACGCGTTGAAATTAGATTTAGCCCTCGTATCCCTTAACCTAAAACCACTCGCGACTCACATCACGTACCGCACCAGTTTTTGCATCCACTAACACCTCCCATTCACGGCCATCAGCATCTACGATCTCAAACTCGTAATCCCAGCCTTTGCCAAACCTTCTATTTTCCAGATCGACATCGGCTACCGCGCCAGGCTTTGCAGCCAACGCTTTGGTTTTTGCCTGCTCTAAAGTAATTAACCCTAACTCTTTTGAGATAGCTTCAATTTCATGAATATCATCATCTGCAAATGCTAATGGTGATAATAAGCTAAGTGAAATAAGTGATGCTAATGTCAATGTATGGATTGGTTTTCTCATGATGTAACTCCTGTAATAAATGGTGAGTACACTTTATGCGCCTAAGCTTAAATCAAGCTTAAAAAGTCATCACAACAACTACTCAAGGTTTATCACTTCGCAATATGTGTTGAAACTTAATCAAACTGGCATTGCTGCTAATAACATCCAAATAGGGACGGGCATCACAATTATTAAACCATATACCCATCAGGGTCACTTTACCTGTACAGACAATTTTGTTAGAGTTGAACCATGTACTAAACTCAACATTTCAAACAGCGGACAGACATGCGAATGTCTCCTCATTGATGTAGAAATTTGGCGTATAGTCAATTGTCATATGCAGTGACAAGAACTGAGAAAATACTTGTTCACAAAACTACACATCAAAGATGACTTAGGCATCGCTCAAGCGCTCACTTGGCGTTACGTCCTTGCACTATCTCTCGTCGCAACACTTTCAACCGCTGCATGGTATAGCCTGAAGCTCGTTATCTCTGAGCAAAATGGTACAGCCGCTGTGGTTAACGTAAGTGGACGACAACGGATGTTAAGCCAACGCACAGCCTTATTTGCCAATTTACTGGTCACAGCTCCCAAAAATGAACGCGCAGCCATACGCCTCAAGCTAAAAGAGTCTGTCGAACTGATGGCAGCCTCACATCACGGTTTATTGCATGGCAATCCAGACATGGGGCTACCCAGCACCATGTCGCCCGCTATCAAGGCCATGTATTACGATGGAGAGCAACCTCTTAACCAACAAGTAAGAACTTACATCAATACGGTACGTGCATTAATTGCCGCCGATAATGAAAAACTGGCGATAGACAACCCAGCGTTGCGCTATATCACGCTCACTGCACCCGGTACTTTAGTTTCATCGCTAGATAAAGCAGTACACCAATATCAATTAGAAGGTGAAGCGGCTATCAAGCGGTTAGAAAAAGCCGAAACCGCCTTATGGATGTTTACTTTGCTCCTGCTTACGCTAGAAGCTATGCTAATTTTCAACCCGTTTATCAAGCACATTAAAGTGGTCTTAGATAAACTCAAACGCGCCACTGACGAAATTTTACTCAATCAGGAAACGCTGGAAGAGAGAATCAAACAGCGCACCTCCGAGCTTGCAAACAGAAGCAAAGCACTGGCTGACAGCGAGCAAAAACTATCAGTGCTGTTAAACAACACCAATATACATATGTGGGCGTTTGACGGCAAAGTGTTCACCTATACCAATAGGCAGTGGTTTGATTTTACCGGCCAAAACCCAGAAAACAGTCTAACCAAAGAAAAGTGGGGTTCGGTGGTGCATCCAGAGGACTTAGCCGAGGCGCAAAAAATCTGGCAAGTAGACTTTGAAAAGAAATCTAGCCATGACCATTACTTTAGATTAAAGCGGCACGATGGCGTGTACCGTGACTTCTATTGTCGTGTCACACCGATTAAAGACGAAACCGGAACGTTGCTTTATCTGCAAGGACACAATTTAGATATTACAGACCGTAAACAGTTAGAAGATGAAGTACGCCAGCTAGCATTTTACGATGCGCTAACCACACTCCCCAACCGGCGCCTGCTTAAAGACCGCTTGAGCCAGACCATGGCATCCAGCAAGCGTAATAGCCGTTACTGCGCACTCATGTTTTTGGATTTAGATAACTTCAAACCCATTAATGATACTTATGGCCACGCATTTGGAGATGCACTATTGCTAGAAGTGGCAGAGCGCATCAAAAGCTGTGTGCGTCAAAGCGACACTGTAGCTCGATTTGGCGGTGATGAGTTTATTGTGCTGCTCAACGCGTTAACCACAGACAAAGAAAAATCAGTAAATCAAGCTAACCGTATTGCGGAGAAAATACGCAAGGCATTATTGGCGCCATATTTACTTTCATTAAATACCAATCAAACTAAAACCCAAATTGAGCATTTATGTTCTGCCAGCATAGGCGTTGTCGTCTTTATTAATCATGAGTCGGATGAAGATGAAATTTTAAAACGGGCTGACGATGCCATGTATGCCGCAAAAGCCGCGGGTCGCAACCAAATTAGACTTGACAGCGACTTTATTTAGCACCACAAAAACCTCAAAATATTGAAATCTTGGGCCAATAAATTGCGCCCATAAAAAAAATATCATTTTTATTTAAATTAAGTGAAAAAGGTGTTGATAACATGCCGCATTGTCTGTAATATGCGGCACTTCGTTAGTGCTGCAGGGTGCTTAGCTCAGTTGGTAGAGCGTCGCCCTTACAAGGCGAATGTCAGCGGTTCGACCCCGTTAGCACCCACCAAAAATTTGCACTGACGAAAATTTGAGCTTTAACTGAATATGTACTGATTTTATCAATACATAAAGTTCAAGGAGTGGTAGTTCAGTTGGTTAGAATACCGGCCTGTCACGCCGGGGGTCGCGGGTTCGAGTCCCGTCCACTCCGCCAATATTTTAAAACCTTTATAAGTGAAAACTTATAAAGGTTTTTTCTTTTCTAGTTATCAAAAAATGGCCAATGCCTCTCGACGCCAACCACACGGATGCTACAAGCCAAACTTATCAGCCATACCGCTAAGCAGCATGGCTGACGATATAAGCGTTCCGATACCTTAGTTTAAACTTTTATATAGACTGCGCCTCAGCAACCGGCATTAATATATAGTGCATGCCGGTATCACTAAACACTTGCTTCAGCTCGACTACTAACTCTTGTAACTCCGCAAAACTGGCATGCATCATAAACTGCACACGCTTTTGGCGGCCAGCCACCTGCTCAACCAGACTCAGCTCGGCATGCTGCCTGCCATGCCCGTTGACATTAGTTGTAGTAAAACCAGATATCTGGTCTTTTTGTAACAACAAATCTACCAATGTTTCTTCTAAACTCACTGGCGCCATCAGTATTAATAAGCCTTGTTCGCGACTCATTTTGTAACCCCATTAAAAAACCTGCGATAAAAGATTGGCAACAACACTAATGTAAGCGCGGTAGAGCTAACCAGACCACCGATCACGACAATAGCTAAAGGCCGCTGAATCTCAGAGCCAGGCCCAGTTGCAAACAGCAGAGGAATTAAGCCAAAGGCAGCAATGCTCGCAGTCATTAACACGGGCCTCAACCTGCGTTTAGCACCTTCCACCACGATATTAACCATCGCCATACCCTGCGCCTGTAGCTGGTTAAAATAACTCACCATTACCACACCATTCAACACAGCAATCCCAAGCAATGCGATAAAGCCAACAGAGGCAGGGACGGATAAGTATTCCCCTGACAGCCAGAGCGAGAACACGCCTCCTATCATTGCAAACGGAATATTAGACAAAATCAATACAGCCTGCTTAACTGACCCAAATGTCGCAAACAACAATAAGAATATCAACCCGATCGCTACTGGTACCACAATAGCTAAGCGAGCAGACGCTCTTTGCTGGTTCTCAAATTGCCCGCCAAATTTTGCAGCATAGCCTTCATCAAACTTAACCTCTGCCTGCACACGCTGCTTGGCCTCCTCCACAAAGCTCACCAAATCACGATCACGCACATTGGCTGTCACCACAACGAAACGTGCACCATGCTCCCTATCGACTTTGACGGGGCCTTCTTCACGCTCAATTCTAGCCACAGCCGAAAGCGGGATATTCGTACCATTGTCCAGTGTTAACATTAAGTTACCGAAATCTGCGGGAGATGCCCGTAGATCCTGACTGCCTCGAATCAACACCGGGGTGCGCTTCTGCCCTTCCTGCACTACGCCCAACTGCTTACCCTCAAGCTGCGCGAGCAATATTGCCTCTATCTCGGTGACGCTCAGGCCAAGGCGTCCTGCCGCCATTCGGTCAATTTTGATTTGTAAATACTGTACACCACTGTTTTGCGGGGTATATACGTCCTGACTACCCGGAATAGAGGTTAAAATTTTAACAATCTGCTGTGCTTTTGCATTTAGCGTATTGAGGTCTGGCCCAAAGATTTTAATCGCCAGATCACCTCGCACGCCCAATATCATTTCATTCACACGCATATCAATCGGCTGTGTAAAACTAAAGGCGAGACCTGGTAGCTGGTTCATCACTTTTCGCAGCTCATCAATCAACTCCTCTTTGGTCGCCATGCGCCACTCACGCATCGGCTTTAATATCAAGAAATTATCAGTTTGGTTTAAGCCCATCGGGTCCAACCCCAAGTCATCGGAACCAACTCGCGAATACACGCCTTTCACTTCCGGTACTTGGCTTAATATCGCGCGCTGCACGTTCATATCGGTAATGATGGTTTGATTAAGATTAATCGATGGTAATTTCTCTACCCCAATAATAATATCGCCTTCATCCATCACTGGCATAAAGGTCTTACCAATCTGGCTATACACTACGCCAGTAAGGGCAAGCATGACTAGCGCTGCAATGACAATCACCTTTGCATGAGCAAGACACCAGATCAATATTGGTTCATAAATCGCCAGTGCCTTACGCACCAGCCATGGGTTATCGTGACTCACTTCTTTTAACAAAAAGGAAGACAGCATAGGAATCACCGTCAACGACAATACGAGCGAGCCGGCTAACGCAAACATAATGGTCAAGGCTACTGGCGTGAATAACTTACCCTCTAAGCCCTGCAATGTGAGCAAAGGTAAAAATACCGTAATAATAATCAGCACACCAGCAGTGACCGGTACGCTAACTTCGCGCACTGCTCGATAAATAATATGCATACGCGGTAACGTGCCAGCCTGCTTTTTATCTGCCAGGTGCGATACCACATTTTCCACCACCACCACTGCCGCATCTACCAACATACCGATGGCAATAGCAAGTCCGCCTAGACTCATTAAATTGGCAGACATGCCGAAACTGCGCATCAATAAAAACGTAAACAATGCAGAAAGCGGCAGAATAAAAGCAATGGTCAGCGCGGCTCTAAAGTTACCCAAAAACAGTACCAATAAAATCAACACGAGTACTACAGCTTCAAGTAGTGCTTTCGTCACGGTATTAACAGCACGTTCAACCAAGCCGCCTCTATCATAAAACACATTAATCTTGACGCTCTTAGGCAACTGTGGCGCTATTTCTGCCAGTCTGGCTTTTACACCCTCAACCACCTTTTGTGCATTAGCTCCGCGTAAGCCCAGTACCAAGCCCTGCACGGTTTCATTCTGACCATTACTGGTTACGGCACCATAGCGTGTAATTGATCCAATACGTACAGTCGCAACATCGGCTACCCGCACAGACATGCCATGATCCGTGCGCACCACGGTGTTCTCCACATCCTCAATGGTTTTAAAACCACCCTCTGAGCGTACCAACAAAGAGCCTTCACCATCATTCAATCGCCCAGCACCACCGTTACGATTATTGATTTGCAGTATTTGCTGCAGCAGATCTATTGCCACACCTCTTGCGTACATGCGTGCATTGTCCGGTACGATTTCAAAACTACGCACTAAGCCGCCTAGCGCATTAACATCTGCCACACCTGCAACTGTGCGTAATTGTGGGCGAATCACCCAGTCCAATAGGCTGCGTCGTTCCTGCAGGCTCAGCTCATCACTTTCCACGGTGAACATAAACATCTCACCTAAAGGTGTTGTCATCGGCGCCATACCACCAGACACATTGTCAGGCAAATTCGGCCAGACTGCACTTAGCCGCTCTGACAACTGCTGTCTGGCCCAGTAAATATCCGTACCATCTTCAAAATCAATCGTAATGTCAGTGAGTGCATACTTAGCGACTGAGCGCACCCCCACTTGATGGGGTATGCCTAACACCTCAACCTCTATCGGTGCTGTAATTCTTGCTTCTACCTCCTCAGGCGTCATACCAGGGGCTTTAACCACAATTTTCACCTGTGTAGAAGACACATCGGGAAAGGCATCAATAGGCAATGCGCGATAAGCAACGGTACCTGCAGCCGCCAAACCGAGTGTAGCAATCACCATTAATAGTCGTTGCGTTAGTGCAAATTGAATCAGCTTAGCTAGCATCATTCACCCCCTAAACCCAACCATGTGCCTTTAATCGCAGAGATACCGGTCACTGCAATTTTCTCGGCACCTATAAACGACGCATCTACTACAGCCTCATCCCCTTGCTCAGAAATCACCGTCACCTTACTCGGCCTAAAGCCTGTTTGCGTCTGTACAAACACCACGGCATTGCTGCCTTGCCTTGCAAGTGCTGATTTGGGCACACTAAAATGCTTAGATTGATCACCCAGGTTAATTTCAGCCTCTACGAACTGTCCTGGCGATAGTTTTTCCGCGCCTTTGGTTATCTCCGCCCGTAAATGCAGTGTCTGGTCGGCTTTATTGACACTACGAATCACAGCAATAAGATGACCGCTTGCCTGCAACTTAGGCACCTGCACTTGCATGCCCTCCTTCACAAATGGCAAGCCTTCAAGTGGCGCATGAATTTCAAGCCACAACGGAGACAATTTCGCAATTCGGTATAAAGGCGTTGCCATATCAACACGCTGTCCAGTCGTCGCCATCTGCTCTAATACTTGGCCAGAAATTGGCGCTAATAAGCTGAGTCCGCTAGCCATTCCTGCTGATGGGCTTAGTTTTGCAATAACGCCATCACTCACGCCAGCCAATTTTAATGCCTGCTTACGCTGAGCTAAATTGGCACTAGCCTCATCATGCGCACTCTCAATTTCCAAGTACCTGCGCTGTGCAATAATGCCGTCCTTTAATAACTCCGTATCACGTGCCAACGCTTTTGCTGCCAGCTTTTTCTGCGTTAATGCTTGCAGGTAGTCGCGCTGCAATCCCAACAAGTCCGGGCTGATTAAATGCGCCATTACTTGCCCCTTTTTTACCGTCTGCCCAGCTGCAACATGCATTTGATCTAACAAACCTGACTGCGGCGCGCTAACAACGCGCTCCTGACCAACTGGAATCACAATTTCGGCAGGAAAGCGGCGGCTACTCAATAAAGTATTTTTACTGATTGGAGCCACTACAACGCCCAGACTTTTTTGTTGCGCCAGACTCATCACCACATCAGCTGCCTGCGCATTGCCGCTGAGAAATACCAGCGTACTGATTAATACAAGAAAATATCTCATGGGAGCACTCCTACTGTTTGGTTATAGCGGGCGATATCCCACTGCACTTTTATTTTTTGATTAGTGAATATACGCTCAGACTCAAAAGCTCGCGCCTGCACTCTCAACAGGCTCACCAAGTCAGTTTCGCCTAATTTAAACGCCTTATCCGCAAGCCTGGCACTTTCGGCCGCAATCTCATGCTGCTTAGTCGCCAACCCAAGTTCTGCACGGCTTACTTCCAGATTATGCTCAGCTTCATGCATCGCAGTTTCCAAGGTGTACTGCAAGGTTGCCTGCTCACTTAAAGCGTTACCTACATTTTGCTCGGCTGCTGCTTTGATTGGCGCAGCACGCACCTCGCTGCCCAATGGTATGCGTAATTTCACGCCAACACTTTCATTGAAAAGCACATCGAAGCCGCCACGGATACTACGCATATTCAATGAAAGCTGCACGTTTTCACGGCTTTCTACTTGCGCAAGCTCTCGCTCTGTTTGTGCTAAATCTAACTTGGACTGCGCCTCAAGCCAGATAGGTGACTGCTGATAATCACGCAAAGCCGACTGTGGCTCAACAAAGCCTGCGGGTATCTCGCGCAAACCTGTCAGCACATAATATCGGTGACGAGCATGCATCACTTCTGCCTCCGCACGTAGGTTATCCTGTTCTGCGCGTAAGGTTTCCTGCTGCACTAACATCACCTCTGTCTTTGCAAGCTCACCAGCTAAAAAGCGCTTTTCCACATCGTGCTGAAGCTGATTGGCAAGCTTTAATTTATTCGCAGCCAGGGCTAAGCCATTTTCACTCATCGCTAGCTCCCACAGCGCCTCCCTGAGTAAGCCAGCTACGTGCAGCTTTAAACTGCCACGGCTAGCCATCAGGCTACTGTTGCTCGCATCGGCAACCATGAGGCGCTTATTACGCTGATTGGGCATCCAAACTGGCAACTCAACTTCAGCTAACCATTCACGCTCACCACGACCGCTAGCCAGAGCATCATTCTGATGCGACACAACCATCGCTGGAGCAGCAGGCAAGACAGCATGCGCCAAGGTTTGCTTGGAAGCCACCAGCGCATTTCTAGACTGCAATGCAGACTGCATAGGGCTACGTATAAAGGTTTTTTCCAGCACCTCGGATAAATGCAAATTTGGGTTAACTTTAAGTAAGTCTAAGTGACGCCCAGCATTACTTTCATCCACAAGTGATGATGGCAACGCAACATCACCTTGAACATGAGTCTCGGCATGAAGCAAATTGCTATAACTGACAGATAGCGCTATTACTAGCCAAAGTCGGCTGAATATAGACATATCGCACTCCTAAAAAAGCAGAAAATCATTCGTGACAAGCACGAATATTGAATCTTGGACTTTTAGGAGAAGAGAGGTGGAGCGCGCGGCCCCGCTACAGACTGGAGAAAAGGAGGAATACTGATATGCGCCGTAAACGCATATTTATAACGCCGGATAGAAATGGCGAGTAAAGGAATAATAAATAACATCAAAAATAGCGGCACAGGTAATGCCTCTAAATTTTTAGTTTTAGTTAAAGCTTTATCCACCCCTATCACCTGCACATCATTAACATTCTTAAATGTATGTACAGTATCTAGCGATTGAAACAACCCTGCCTCATGCATATGCAAGCCATGCCCATAAACAGGAGCATCCGCCTGCACATGCGCATGGATAAATGGGGTAAAGGCTTGCAATACCGCAAACCAAACCACAATGAACATCAATAGTTTTTTATTAAAACCTTTGAGCATGGAATAAATGTATCAGCTATTGAGGAAGATGACAAACGATGTGTTTAGTAGGTTCTTTTTCTAGGCGTAAAACTATGATGGTTATCAATATGCCTAAATGTAATGCGGCCATTGTTTACATCGTAAGGAGATAACTCCAGCGTAACCTTGTCACCCGCTAAAATGCGAATATGGTTCTTTTTCATCTTACCGCCGGTATATGCGATTAATACATGACCGTTATCTAAAGTTACACGATAACGCGAATCCGGTAAAATCTCCGTTACCACACCGCTCATTTCAATCAACTCTTCTTTTGCCATTGTTTTGCTCCAAAATCATGTAAGACCCGTGTTAAAGCAAAAAGCGAATCAAAAGTTGATGCAATCGTAAAACGTTGGGAATATTGAGTATAAAATAGTTTACGCAAGCACTACTTAACGCACGCGCACTATAGCCCCAGAAACCTAATTTAGCAAGCTAATCAGTTAAATAAGTGCCTGATTTTAATAACTATCAAGTATGACCCTACAAAGATAATTCAAATTGTGCTTGACAGCCTCCCAAATTGTCCGTAAAAAGCAATGTAGGCGTTTGAATTTTTAATTTTTTAGTCTTTCGTAGATTGATTGTATTTAAAAACCCGAACTTTCAGGGTGCCTCCCTTTTTTAAAAAGTATGGAATAAGATATGGCAACAGGTTTAGTAAAATGGTTTAATGACTCTAAAGGTTTTGGTTTCATTACTCCTGACGCAGGCGGTGACGATTTATTCGCACATTTCTCAGCTATCAACGATAGCGGTTACAAAAGTTTGAAAGAAAACGAACGCGTATCTTTCGACGTGACTGACGGACCAAAAGGTAAACAAGCTTCTAACATTCAGAAGATTTAGTACTTAAAGAATCCATTTAAAATGACCCTTTATCGGGTCATTTTTTTTGCCTATAGATTTAGTATTTGCACTATCAAGCGATGAACGTTTATTCTTATACTTATATAAAAATTGACTCCAGAGTAAGATGGTGGCTTGTTACAAGCGTGACATCATGTAACAATCACCCAAAAGGATTAATCAATCGGATCTTATGGAACAAAAACTAACACCACTTGAAATTGCTCGCCAAACTTTAATTCAGCTATCAAAGAGCCAGAAACCGCCTACACCGGAAAACTACAGTAAAGTTTACGATGAGATTGCAGGGGGCACTCCATCCAATGGCAAACCTTTACTGGATATTACACTCAATAAAGTACTGGTAGAAGAAGGCAAAGAGCATCCCAAATACGCAGCAATTGCAAAACGTATTCCGAATCTGATTGAAAAGAATGATGCTGTTAATCTGGATGCGCAACTACGTGCGCTTATTCTTAACGATGCAGATAAAGACAATGATGTGCAGTGGGGATCGCTATTACGCTATTTGCTTAAGCAGCTAGAACTTAACCATACAGAACTATCTCCATCAAGCAAACGTGATGGGTTAAATCGCGTTATCTCCACGTTTGGTAACGATCCAGCTCAACTGGCCGAAAAGATTCAAACCCTCATTACCTCATGGGGCGAGGGCAAAGCGGCAGACATTGAAATATCTGCCAACCACGCACCAGCGCTCAACCATCATGATGTGCAGGCAACTAAGCATGTACCTCAGCACAGCGACAATAACAGCTCGACGCCTGCAGATATCGCCATTGCCTGGCGTGACATATTGGTGAGAACCATTCGGATTATTGTCATGCCAAAATTCGCGGACTCACCCAGTGCGGCGAACCGTGTGGAAGAGCTGATTAAAGAAGCTGAAGCGGCGCAAACATTAGCGCAAATCGAAGAACTGAACGGCACACTACGCTCAACCCTGCTTCGAGCAGAAATGCAAACTGACGCACAGCGCAGAATGCAAGAAGCGCTGATTGAAATATTGCGCCTGCTTGTTTCCAGTATGGCAGAACTCACTATTGAAGATGAATGGCTACACGCGCAAATTGCCATCGTTAAAGAGATTGTTTCTAAGCCATTAAAAATTGATACAGTCTATAACGCCGAAAGCAGCTTGAAAGAGCTCATTTTCAAACAGGCGCAAATTAAACCAGGCCTGATTGAAGCGAAAGAAACCCTGAAAAGCATGGTGAATACCTTCGTCAGCAGGCTGGCCGACATCACCTCTTCTACCGGCAACTACCAAAGCAAGATTCAGGAGTATCACAATCAAATTAATGCCGTTAACGACATTACTGAGCTCAATTCGATACTAGAGCATTTAGTAGACGATATTGGCGAAATGAATACCGAAGCCAAGGCAAATCATGAGACGCTGCTTGAGTCTCAGAAAAAAGCACAAGAGGCCGAAAAGAAAATCAACGAGCTCACACTCAAGCTGGACTACATTAGCGAAGCTGCACATGAAGACTTCCTCACCGGCGCTTTAAACAGGCGAGGTATGGATGAGGCATTGATTCGTGAATTTGAACGCTCAGACAGGCATGGCACATCACTCTCGCTGGCAATGCTGGACGTTGATCACTTTAAAAAGATCAATGACACGATGGGGCACTCTACAGGCGATAAAGCGCTTGCCCACTTATCCAAGGTGGTGAAAGGTATTTTACGCAGCACCGATGTCTTAGCGCGCTATGGCGGTGAGGAGTTTGTGATTCTGCTGCCTGGCTCCAACCAGAACGATGCTGTCAGTGTGGTTTCTGGCTTGCAGCGTGACCTTACCAAGAACTTCTTCTTACACAATAATGAACGTGTACTGATTACATTTAGTGCTGGCGTTGCTGAGCGTGTGCACGGTGAAACTGTGGATAGCGTTCTGCCAAGAGCAGACGCAGCGCTATACTTAGCGAAGCAATCTGGGCGTAACCGCGTTGTGGGGGCGGAGCCACCCAAGGTGCACACTGAATAAAATCTCGTGAATAACATCTAAGATACGCTGTATGCTTTCAGCACTTTAATTGAAAGCAAGCAGCGTAGCGGCCTGTAGAGAAGTGAGCATTCACAATTGACGATAAAAAAAGGGCCAACCTCACGGTTGACCCTTTTCTTTTATGACAGAATACTCAACCAGCTAGGCCTGCTTAAGTACCCATTTCACAATCGTTTTAATATCATCATCTTTTACCTGCGGGCTGTTAGGTGGCATCGCCATTTTGCCCCAAACACCACCACCACCGGCTTTCACTTTTGCAACCAAACGTGCTTCAGCAGCTGCATCACCTTTATATTTAGTGGCCACATCTTTGTAAGATGGGCCAAGAATCGCATTCTGAATTCCATGACACATCAAACATCCGCTCTTTTGTGCAAGACTTTCTGCCGGATCAGCAGCATTAGCCGCTTGTGCACTCAAGAGCAATGCACTTAATAAAATTGTTTTCTTTAATAGAGACATTTTATATTTCCTTATGACTTAACAAGTTACAGACTAAATACGTTCATTGCGCCACCACCAGGTGCAGCGTTGTATTTCACTAGATCTTTATAACCACCAGCAGCACCCAAGCCATCAGTTGAGTTAGTTAAACCTAGGTTCATTGCCACGCCTGCCCAGCCACCAATACCTGATAGCACGCCAACATATTGCTTACCTTTATTGCTATAAGTAATGGCATTACCAACCACGCCTGAACCTACTTGAAATTTCCACAACTCTTTACCATTGTTGGCATCCACTGCTTTAAACCAGCGATCCAATGTACCGTAGAACACTAGATTAGTTGATGTAACCAGCGCACCACCCCAAGCTGAGAACTGTTCTTTTTTATACCAAGCTGACTTGCCTTTTAATCCGTCCCAAGCCATAAAGCCACCCATTACACCGTCTGGTCCTGGGAACATGGTGAGGGTTGAACCTACCCATGGCTGGCCTGCAACGTACTTAGATTCAACAGGCTCATATGTCATACATACATGGTTAAGCGGTACGTAGAACATGCCAGTTTTTGGGGAGAATGCAGCAGGCTGCTGGTCTTTTACCCCAAGTGCAGAAGGACAAATACCCTGTGCGTTGTAATCTTGGTGGGTTGAGAATTTAGGGTCTTTATTTGGTATACCAGTTTTAAGGTCTACATTAAAAGCCCAGTTCACAAATGGATGCATTTTGTTGGCAACTAGCAATGAGCCATTGGTACGGTCAAATGTATATCCAAAACCATTACGGTCAAAGTGACTAGCTAGTTTCTTACCTTTAGCTTCCCACAAAATGATTTCATTCATGCCGTCGTAATCCCACTCGTCATGCGGTGTCATTTGATAACCCCATTTAGCCTCGCCGGTATCGACATCACGTGCAAAAATAGTCATTGACCATTTGTTGTCACCTGGACGTACATCTGGGTTCCAAGTACTTGGGTTACCAGTACCGTAGTACATCAGGTTTAATTTTGGATCATATGAGTACCAACCCCAAGTTGGGCCACCACCGTTTTGCCAGCCGTCTTTTTTGGCTTGTGGTTTCAACCAGGTTTTAATGCCCAGGTCTTTTTCTGGGAACTTCAATTGGTCTTTAGGCAAAGCTTTGAATGAGCCGCCAATTTTATTGCCGCCGTTCACATCTTGGTAAAGTGATAACGCGCTGTAGTGCGGATTATCCTTATTGAAATCATTACCGATCAATACGTCTTGGTCTGAACCTGTGCTGTATGCACGCCATACCAAAGCACCATCTTTGATGTTGTAAGCACTGATATAGCAGCGTACACCGTACTCACCACCTGAACAGCCTGTAATCACTTTATCTTTAATCACGTGTGGTGCATTAGTGTTTGATGCGCCTTCTTTAGGATTTGTTACTTGTGTATCCCATAGTTTTTTACCAGACTTAGCATCCAGTGCAACTAACAAACCATCATTCTGTTGCAAGAAAATCTTGCCTTCACCATAGCCTAAGCCACGGTTAACGTTATCACAGCACAGTAAAGCTTGTGTTGATGGGTCTTGTTTCGGGAAATATGACCAAAGGATTTTCTGGTTGTCATTAAGATCCAATGCGTAAACATTATTAGGGAATGCTGTATGCACGTACATCACGCCATTCACTACTAGCGGCGCACCTTCATGACCACGGTTAACACCGGTTGCAAAAGACCAGGCAAGCTTCATGTTTTTCACATTGCCTTTATTGATTTGGCTCAGACGGCTGTAACCAGAGTTGCTAAAATCTTTACGTGGGTGCACCCACTGACTATCATCCTTCATGAGTGTTGATAATTCATCTTCAGCAAAAGCTGGAGTACTTAGCATGCCAAACAGGCCTGCACTTAAAGCTAGGCTAACGCCAAATTTACGTTTAAATAGATGATTCATGTTGCATCCCCAAATTATAAAATTATTTAAGTTCTGTATTACTAATCTCATGCATTGAAACGATATTGGTAACAGTGCTAATATTGCAACAGGCATGCCAACACAATAAAAAGCCGAAAAATTAAATAAACTTTTATTGAAAATTTATTTAAAATCAACAAACTAGAATTTTCGCGGGAATGAATGCTTTTTCAGATTTGAGCGCATTTAACTTTTGATACTGTGTCAGAATTGAACAGTTGTCACGTGACAGGTGTTCAATTAATTTAAGGTAGTTAGCCAATATATGAGTAATGCTGCAACAGATAAAACCCCTGCCATCCTGCAAGCCAGAAAAGAATTTCTGAGCAATGGCAACGTAGAGCAAGGGGCGATTGCAGAAGCGATTGAACGCTCATGGCGACGTTGCCTGGCTAATGGTATCGATAGCAACTCGCCACCCAGTTTAGAAGTAGTCACCGCACAGGAGCTGGCACTCAAACGCGAGCAAAACCAGCAACTGCTTAAACTCGCGCAACCAGAGATGGAAACGCTCAACGAGCAAATTGCTCACACCCGCAATATAGTCATACTGACAGACGATGAAGGCGTGATTCTGCATAGTCTGGGTGGTCATCATTTTTTAAATGAAGCACAGCGTATAGCCTTATCTGCTGGCGCATCCTGGCATGAAGATCACAGGGGCACCAATGCAATTGGCACGGTGCTCATTGAGCAGTCGGCACTCACTGTGCAAGGTGCTGAACACTTTATGGCATACCATCACTCCTTAAGCTGCTCAGCTGTACCTATTTTTGGGGCAGAGAATCAACTGATTGCCACACTGGATGTCTCTAATGACTCCAATATGTCACAGCAGCATACGCTGGCACTGGTGAAGATGTCTGCGCAGATGATTGAAAACCGCTTGTTCTTGGCAAGCCATCAAGGTGAGATTGCATTGCATTTTCATGCGCGCCCAGAGTTTATCGGCACTCTATGGGAAGGTGTGGCTATCTTTACTGACGGTGGTCAGTTAGTTGCAACCAATCGCAGTGGCCAATTTCAACTCAGCTTAAACACTAGCAACGCAGCATCGCGACAAGGTATTAATTTCAACAATCTGTTTGATATCCCGTTCACAAGCTTATTAAGGCAAATTGGCAGCACTGATAAATTAATTGTGCCCTTAAGATTAAACAATGGCGCGCGTATTTATGTGCAAGTTGAACTACTACAGAAAAAACAGCAGATTAGCGCCACGCCTCCTGTCGCTGTAAAAAGAACTAGCGCCGCCAATTTGGATTTACTCGATAGCGGCGATGCAAAAATCTCACGCGCAGTCCAGCAAATCAAACAAGTGCTGTCGCGTGATATTCCTATCCTGATTCAGGGGGAAACCGGCGTGGGTAAAGAGCTGTTTGCACGGGCGATTCACGAAGCCAGTGCGCAGCACAAAGGTCCGTGGATTGCGGTGAACTGCGCTGCATTGCCCGAAGGTTTAATCGAGGCTGAACTATTTGGCTATGAAGAAGGCGCATTTACCGGCGCGCGCCGTAAAGGCAGCCCTGGTAAAATTGAGCAGGCCAATGGCGGTACTTTATTTTTGGACGAAATTGGCGACATGCCGCTCTCATTACAGGCACGTTTATTGAGAGTGCTGCAAGAGCGCACCGTGACCCCATTGGGCAGCACCAAAACCATCCCGGTCAATTTTTCATTGATTAGTGCGACCAATCTAAAACTGAAAGAAAAAGTAGAAGCTGGTGAGTTCCGCAGCGATCTTTACTATCGACTCAATGGCCTCAGTGTTGTACTACCGCCGCTACGTGAACGCTCTGACCTGCAAGCGTTGATTGATGTCATATTACATATTGAACAAGCTGGCACACTAGAAATTACGCCTGAAGTGATTGGGATATTCCAGGCACATTCATGGCCAGGCAATATCCGCCAGCTGCATAACGTGCTCAGAACCGCGATTGCACTGGCTGATGGCGAGGCCATCAGTACGCTGCATCTCACGCAAGATTTTATTGATGAGATGTCATTAACCAAGCCAAATTCGATTGCTGACAAAGTATCCAACACATTGGATTTAGATGACCTTACTAGCCAAGCCATCAGGCAAGCCATGCAAACTGAGGCCGGCAATGTTTCCGCTGTTGCCCGCCAGCTTGGTATTAGCCGCAATACACTGTATCGCAAACTTAAAGCGATGGGCATCGCTTAGACTTGATGTTCACATCAAGCTTAAGTAATCACACAGGGACGTTTCATGATAGGTATTTTACTGGCGGCTGGCTTTTCTCGTCGTTTTGGCCCAAGCAATAAACTGTTACAGCCGATGGCGGATAGCCGCCCTATCGCACTAGCCTCGGCAGAAAATCTAATGCAAGCCATACCAACCTGCGTTGCCGTGGTAAGGCCAGAAAATACATCGCTAGCAGCATTATTACAACAAGCTGGTTTAACCGTATTTGCATGCAAAGAGAACGAACAAGAGATGGCAGATAGCTTATCTGCAGCGATTCGCTTTTCAGCAAATTTCGAGGCAGCTAATCATGGGTTTGTGATTGCATTAGCCGATATGCCTTACATTCAGCCAGCGACGATCAGCATGGTTGCCAATAGAGTCAGTAATGACTCTATCATCATCCCTACTTATCATGGGCAGCGTGGGCACCCAGTTGGTTTTGCTGCCCGATATCGCAGCGAACTAGAAAACCTGCAAGGAGATGAAGGCGCACGCGCTATCGTGAAACGCTATGCCGATGCTGTTTGCCTGTTGCCGTGTGAGGATGCCGGCATTTTGGCAGATATTGACACACCGGCTGATTTAAAGCGCTAGAAATTTAAACACTAAGCGGCACAACTTACTTCGCGCGCCAAGCCTATCGTTGTTTGCTGCGCCCGCACCTGTATCAACTCGGCCAGAATAGCCACGGCGATTTCTGCTGGTGTACGGCTGCCGATACGTAAGCCCACGGGGCCGCGCATGGTAGCAATCTCTGGCTCACTGAGATCGAACATGCGCATACGCTCACGCCGCTTTTCCTGATTTTTCTGCGAGCCTAATACCCCTACGTAAAACGCATCTGATTTTAACGCCTCAAGCAAGGCCATATCATCAAGCTTGGGATCGTGCGTCACCGCCACTATGGCAGTATGCGCATCCGGCGCAATATCCAGCACCACATCATCCGGCATCCCATACACCCATGTTACGCCATCCACATGCCATTCATCCCGAATCTCCGGGCGCGGCTCACACACCAGCACTTCAAAATCCAAGGCTTGCGCCATGCTTGCCAACGTTGCCCCGAGCTGATTAGCGCCAATAATGAGTAAGCGCCATTGCGGACCAAAATAGGTATGAAACCAATCGCCCTCAATGCGTGGCGCACCTTCAGGTAATACTTCTGTTAAAGTAATTTCACCAGTACTGATGCGGATTGAGCGCTTGGTGAGCTTTCTGTCTCGCAGATTCTGAACGATGGGTAACAATTGTGATGCATGCTGCAATGGCTCAACAAAAATCTGCAATCTGCCACCACAAGGGATTCTAAAGCGCTGCGCATCTTCACGACTAATGCCATATTCCATGATACTAGGTTGGGCCGGCAGTGTTTGATTGCGCGCTTTATCAGCTAAATCATCCTCAATACAGCCGCCGGATACCGAGCCGATTAAGTGCCCGTCATCTCGCACCACCAGCACAGCACCGGGCAAACGCGGGGCAGAGCCCCATGTTTGCACTACGGTAAACAAGTGTGCCTGATAGCCATGATTCAGCCAATCAAGCGCTCGCTCCAGTACTTCTAAATCCGCAGACTTCACAACACTAAGCCAGCTGGTTGCCAATCGGCAATTGACGGATACGCTTGCCCGTTGCCGCAAAAATGGCATTGGTCACTGCAGGTGCCACTGGTGGCAAGCCCGGCTCACCTACACCGCCCATTTTCTCGGTACTTGGCACGATATGTACATCTACCTTAGGCATATCTTTCATACGCAGAACGAGATAATCATGGAAGTTAGATTGCTGCACTTTACCCTCTTTAAAGGTAATTTCACTTTGCATAGCAGCACCCAAGCCAAACGAAATGGACGACTCCATTTGCGCTTTCAGCGAGTCTGGGTTCACTGCCAAGCCGCAATCGATAGCACACACCATACGATGCACTTTCACCTCACCCTGATTCACAGACACTTCTGCCACTTGCGCAACAAAACTGCCAAAGGACTCATGTACTGCAATCCCGCGATAAACACCTTTAGGCAAAGGCTTGCCCCACTCCGCTTTTTCAGCAGCCAGATTAAGCGCAGCTAAATGACGCGGATGACCCTTAAGCAATTCACGGCGATAATCCAATGGATCTTTATTTGCAGCATGCGCAAGCTCATCAATCAAACTTTCCATTACAAATGCAGAGTGGCTATGCCCAACAGAGCGCCACCAAAGCACAGGAATGCTTGCTTTCACCGTATGTAAACTCACATGATAGTTAGGAATGCTTTTCAAATAGGGCGAGTCAGCAATGCCTTCTACCGAAGTCGCATCAACCCCGTTTTTAATCATAAATGCTTCAAATGGCGTGCCTAACATAATAGACTGCCCCACCGTCACATGCTCCCAAGCCACTGGGGAACCATCAGCACTCACCCCGACTTTAGCTTGATGCAAATACATTGGACGGTAATAACCGCCATGCACGTCATCCTCACGGCTCCAAACCGTTTTTACCGGAACCCCTGCTGCCTTGGCCACTTGCACCGCTTCAGATACAAAGTCTGCTGCCGGATTAGCACGACGGCCGAAACCACCGCCAAGAAACAAGGTGTGAATTTTGACTTGCTCAGGCTTAAGGCCCAGTATTTTTGCCGCCGCCTGCTGGTCTGTCCCCTGCATTTGTGTGCCGGTCCAGATTTCACATGCGTCTTTATCGATACGCACTGAACAGTTTAGCGGCTCCATCGGCGAGTGTGCCAAATATGGCAGTGCATATTCGGCCTCTATAGATTTTGCCGCCTTGGGTAACTCGGTTTTACTGTCACCAAGTTGCGCAGCCACTAAACCTGACTTAGTCGCCAACGCTCTGTATTCTGTGAGCATCACAGTAGAATCTAAATTTGCATTAGTTCCTAAATCCCACTCTACTTTAAGTGCATCACGCCCCTGCTTCGCCGCCCAGTAATGATCCGCAATCACTGCCACGCCAGTCGGCACCTGCACGACATTGTGCACACCTTTAATTTGCTTAGCAGCGCTAGCATCAAACGATTTAACCGTGCCACCAAACACTGGCGAGCGTGCCACCATGGCAGTCATCAAGCCATCAAAATGAATGTCCTGACCAAACACTGCGGTGCCATTGATTTTCTCTGGGCCGTCTAAACGCTTAGTCGCTTTACCAATCACTTTCCAGTCTTTAGGGTCTTTTAGTACAACTGCTTTAGGTGTTTCTAATTTAGCCGCAATCTCTGTCAGCTCACCGTAGCTAACCTTAGTGTCACCACTAATCACAAATCCGTTTTCAGTTTTCAGACTTTCTGCAGCAACACCTAATTTCTCAGCCGCTGCGCCAATCAATAACATACGCGTCAAAGCGCCGGCTTGACGGTAGCGGTCAAACTCAGACCAAGTAGTAGAAGAGCCACCAGTGATTTGTATGCCATACGCGGTGTGTATGTAAGCAGGTGCAGCGGCAGCATGCTCAACTTTAATCTTGCTCCAGTCGGCATCCAGCTCTTCTGCAATCAGCATAGGCAATGTCGTCCAGATGCTTTGACCCATTTCACTATGGGCGAGCATCACCGTAATCGTGTTATCCGTACCAATACGCAAAAAAGCATTTGGTTCAGGGAGCTTAGGCGCTGCTGCACCAGCATTATCTTGTGCTGCACCCGGCATTAAAAAGCGTTTAGCCGTGGGGATAGAGAAAGCAATCACCAGCCCGCCAACCGCAAGTGCAGAGGCTTTCAGGAAAGTACGTCTTGAAATATTTAAAGGGGAGTTCATGTGATGGCTCCTTAAGCTAGCTTAGTGGCAGCAGCATGGATCGCTGCACGGATACGCGGATAAGTACCGCAACGACAGATATTCCCGCTCATTGCTGCATCAATATCAGCATCGGTAGGTGTTTGATTCGTCGTGAGCAAAGCTGTCGCCGCCATAATCTGGCCTGACTGACAGTACCCACACTGCACAACATCAATTTCACTCCACGCCGCCTGCACCGCTTGGCCCACTTTATCATTTTGAACATCTTCAATCGTCACGATTTTCTTACCGACCGCGGCTGAAACTGGCGTAATACATGCGCGTGTAGGCTGGCCATCAACATGCACTGTACATGCCCCACATTGCGCCATACCACAGCCAAACTTGGTACCGGTAAGATGCATCACATCTCTTAATGCCCATAAAATCGGCATATCATCAGATACATCCAGCTGCTGTTCTTTACCATTGACATTCAAAGTAATCATGATGGTCACCCTCTAATCTGTTGTTTTAATATTGATTTTTATAAACTGATGCAAGAACTACCGTTTTAACACTTATCACAATTCATGCAAAAATAGCACTATCGCACACTGTTAGCTATCATTATATGGAATAATCTGGAATTGATAATTCCAGATTATGAATTACATAGACCATGCAAAATCAATTAGAAATGCTACGCATATTTAAAGCCGTAGCTGAATCCTCCAACTTTAAAGAAGCCTCAATCAGGCTTGGCATCTCGCCACAATCCGTCACGCGCGCTATCAAGGAGCTTGAAGAGCGCCTAGGGGAGCCCCTGTTTTATAGAAGTACACGTAACACTACCATTACCGAATTTGGTAAGCAAATGGCACTCAAAAGTGAGGGCGTAATTGAGCAAGTAGATGCGCTATTCCAACTCCACCAACATGCACAAACGCCACAGGCTATTGCTGGCTCAGTCAAGATTACGATGCCAAATACATTTGGCCGCCAATACCTCCTGCCGGCACTAACCGCCTTCTCCAAAGACTACCCAAACATTCAGCTCGATTTAAGATTCTCAGACCTAATTGATAATGTCGTGGCAGACCAGATGGACATTGGGGTGCGCATCGGCTTTTTTAGCAACAACAGAAATGTCGCAAGACGTGTGAATGAAATTAAATTCAGTATTGTTGGGGCGCCCGAACTGATTGCCAAAACTGGCGTACCAAAGCAAGTAAGTGATCTGTGTGCCATGCCATACACTGGGCTGATTGACCAAAATACAGGCCGAATGTGGTCTTGGTCTTTTGCGAGCGAGCCCGACTGCTTCCCTACCAACCCCGCATTCATCACAGATGACATCGTGGCAGAACTATCAGCGGTGCTTGCCGGTATCGGTTATGGTCAACTCCCTGACTTTATATGTGAAAAATATATCAAAACCGGCCAACTTGTTACTGTACTAGAAGATCAGTCACCCGCCCCGTGGGGCATTTATGTCTACCGCCCTCAACGTGGTCCTGTTGCAGAGCGCGTACGTGTATTATTTGATTATTTGGCAAAAACTCTGGCTGACATTAAGTTCGGCTAAGTACATAAGCTGCTAATTGATAATAAGCAGTACTTATCCAAGCAAGATACTGATTGCACTACTGATCGTGCGTCAATCCTGTTCGCACAATCATCAATAATCTAACAGCACATTGAACCAAGTACTTTGGTGAAAGACAAAACATCCATACTATTTAAAATGCAGTAAATTCTTTTAAAGAATACTGCGCATGCTATTTAGGAGTCATTGATGTCAGAGAATTATCATATATTAATCACCGGCGCCAACCGCGGCTTAGGCTTAGAGTTTGCCAAGCAATATGCACAAGATGGCTGGCAGGTAATTGCATGCTGCCGCGCACCACAGCATGCAACTGCCTTACAAGCATTGGCAAAAGCTCATAGCAACATTCAAGTGTTCGCCTTAGATGTGGCTGATTTTGCACAAATTGACGCATTAGCCCAGCAATTAAAAGATTCTAAAATTGACGTACTGATTAATAACGCAGGTATTTACCCAGACAGCAGCACTGATCTAGTCAATACAGATGACTGGTTAGACGCCTTCACAGTAAACAGCATCTCTCCATATAAAATAGCCAACGCCTTTAAACCACATATTGCCAAAAGCAATCTTAAAAAAATGGCTACTCTCACCAGCAAAATGGGCAGCATAGACGATAACGGTAGCGGTGGCAGTTATATATACAGAAGCTCCAAAGCTGCAGCCAATATGGTGATGAAAAGCCTATCAATCGACCTGCAACCGCTTGGAATCTCCGTCGTCACATTGCACCCAGGCTGGGTACAAACAGACATGGGTGGTGACAATGCCTTAATTAACGCAAAAACAAGCGTTACCGGCATGCGGCGCGTCATTGACCATTTAAACCCAGCCACTACAGGCCGCTTCATCGCCTATGATGGACAACCCATCCCATGGTAAATCAGCCTTAGACGCAGAGACTGGGGCGCTTACTGGCATTGATAAATAACAGTCACCATCTAGCCGCATGTACTATTGATGAAATGCTTATCACTGAGTCTATGTGTAACAATCGCGCTACCTTCAAGAGTTGGTACTCTCAAAAATATCGATATTGCATTTGAACCTTCTCGCACTAGCACTCTCCAACGTAGAGTGCTAAAATGACTCATCAAGGAGGGGTAAGTACGAATGACTAATGCTTTAACAGTACCTGTATTAACGGCAGCTGATAGTCTAGATCAATATACTAGAGCGATTAAAGCCTATCCTATTTTATCGGCTGAGGAAGAGCTTGCGCTCGCGACCAAGTTCAAAAAAGAAAATGATCTTGAAGCGGCTCGCCAGTTGATTGTTTCACATCTACGTTTGGTAGCGAGTATCGCACGTGGCTACATGGGCTATGGCCTGCCACAAGCCGACCTGATCCAAGAAGGCAATATCGGCCTGATGAAGGCAGTAAAACGCTTTGACCCTGAGCGCGGTGTGCGCTTGGTTTCATTTGCCATGCATTGGATCAAAGCAGAAATTCACGAATACATCGTACGTAACTGGCGTTTAGTTAAAATCGCCACGACCAAAGCTCAGCGCAAGTTGTTTTTTAACTTACGCAGCATGAAATCTGGCATCAACACCATGCAGACCAGCGAGATTGACCATATCGCACGCGAACTGAATGTAAAGCCTGAAGAAGTACTTGAGATGGAATCTCGCCTCAATGGTCACGAGATTTCGCTAGAGAGCAACATTGATGACGATAGCGAAGAGCATTACAGCCCAATTGCTTATCTGCAAGACGAGAGCTTGACACCACCTGAGGCACTTGAAGCCAAACAGTTTGAAATGGCTGAAACCACAGGCTTGGCCTCAGCACTTAACCATCTGGATGAGCGTAGCCGCCGCGTAGTAGAGGCCCGCTGGTTGCAAGAAGATGCCAGCAAAACCCTGCACGAGTTGGCCGATGAGTTTGGCGTATCTGCCGAGCGCATTCGACAAATTGAGCAAAAAGCGATGCTAAAAATGAAAACGCTTATGTTAGCGAGTCGTTAAATCGCAATAAAAACACCTCAGTTTTAGGCAATAAAAAAGGCTGCTCACGCAGCCTTTTTTATTAAGTAGCGCTGTTAAGCAGCTACGGTAGCTAATGGCTCAGCCTCAAATGCAAGCGCATTACGCATATGCATACGTAGCACATTGAGATCGTCTAGCTGTGCTTGGATGCTACGTTCAATCGCTTCCAACTCAGCAATCCTATCTTCTAAAGTATCTGTCGCTTTGTAAATACGCTTGATACTTTCTAAGCGCCTGCGCAATTGCAACTGGTGTTCACGCACTTGAGACTCCATAGGCGCAATCACCGCTTTTAACCAGTTCTCAATATCACGGTTAGCGACTTCAAATACATGAATAACTCGGCTTGCCAGTGTTTCAAAGAACTTGCTGGTGAGCGTCATCTTTTCGTGAGCAATCATATTAAACGCGGTATTAAATTGCTCTTTATAAGCGCGCTCTAATTTAGATAGCTCTTTTTGATAGCGCAAGGTAGTAAATGCTGGCGGTTCAGATTTACGTAAACCATGTTCTTTTGAAAACTTCTCATACATCACATCCATCATTTGTTTGATTTCATCAATTTGTACGTCTGATGAAATCAAGCGAGTTTTCAGTTCACTAAAGAAGTTATCCATCGCTTGGCGTATAGTTTTGGTAAAGCTAGCATCCACCATGGTTTGGCGCGTGGCATGCACATGCACTTTCAGCGACTCCATCCCCAATAAGGTAAATAAACGATTGGTATGCTGCGAGAAAATGCTACGCAACGCCTGAAAACGTTGCAGCCCCTGCTCAAAGTTTTCCTTATCCACTTTGACCTTATTCATCATGTGCTCGACTACGTCTTCGTTTTTACCACGCAATCCACGTAGCTCAAGCAACTGGTCGTTAACGCCAGAGAACCTTGCGTCCAGAATCACATGCGAGTTAGCAATCAGGTCCTCAATTTCATTTTGCGTATTATCACGCACAATTTCTTTTTTGGCTGGAATCAGCTCGTTAGACAAAGCTTTTTCCAGTTCCAAGACACGACTCTTAGCGAGCAATGCCTCATCGCTATTCACCTTAGCAAGCAATCCTTTTTGTGCAGATACCGGGTAGATATGATTTACATCCAAACCCAGCAAGTCTGCGCTGGTTTTCACTTGCTTGGCAAGTTCGGTTTGGATCTCTTCCTCGTCTTTTAGCTCATCCCACAAACCGTCAATCTTATTTAATACAGCAAGACGCCCTTTTTGCTTCCAGCGTGTGCCACTGATGTATTGTCGCCAGACATCAATCTCAGACTTAGTAACGCCTGTATCTGCCGCCAGTATAAATAACACCGCGTGTGCATTAGGCAGCATATTGAGGGTAAGCTCAGGCTCGGTACCAATCGCATTCAAGCCAGGAGTATCTAAAATCACCAAACCCTGCTCTAGCAAGGGATGAGGGAAGTTAATCATGGCATAGCGCCAGCATGGCACATCAATCGTGCCATCTTTGTTGATATTTAGTGCGTCGTCAGCACTGTTTGGGTCATATAAGCCGTATTTTTCTGCCTCTTGCAGAGTAACCGCTTTAGTACTGCTCACCTCTTTAAAAGCATTGACCATGCTTTCATTAGAGTCAACCTCAAAGGTAACGGTTTTCCATTCATCTGGGTAACGCTTATATTCAGACGTGGTTGCATCAGAAAGACGCGTTTCAATCGGCAACATCATAATAGATGTTGGTTTAGATTTATCGTAAAGCAGCTCGGTCGGGCACATGGTGGTGCGGCCGGCACTGGAAGGTAACAGGCGTGTCCCATACCCTGCAAAGAAGATTGCATTAATTAGTTCAGATTTACCGCGTGAGAACTCTGCAACAAAGGCAACGTTCAGTTTATCTTCACGCAACCTGTCCAGTAGCTGTTGAATTCGTTGATCGACTTGCGCATCATTGAGCTCTTGCTCATTTAGCCAGCTGCGGTAATCGCAAATCGTATCAACAAGCGCCTTACGCCACTGGGAATATACTTCGAAATGATGGGCTAATTTATTATCTGCCATGATGGTCCTCAAACCATTTTTAGGTAGCATTACTTTATCACTGTTAATTCAATCTGCAAATAAATCCGTGCACTATTGTTTGTGTATCTGAAAATGATTCAGACAAGCGGTTAATTATTTAATATGAACGGTTGCGCAGGAGATTATCAGCAAACTAACTCATTCTGTTATCATCTTATTTTTTAAAAGTAGTTAAGCAAACCATGAGCGAAAATACACAAAACGCACCTCGCCCAATTGATATTAAACTTCACCAAGCGTCTCGTTTGCTGGAAATTAAATTTGATAACAATACTGAATGCATGCTGTCTTGTGAGTTTCTGCGTGTTTACTCACCTTCAGCTGAGGTGCGCGGTCACGGCCACGGGCAGGAGGTACTGCAAGTCGGTAAAGAGGACGTCAATATTTCAGCCATACACCCTGTTGGCAACTATGCCGTCAAACTCGTGTTTACCGATGGCCATGACACCGGTTTGTACTCGTGGGATTACTTATACGATTTAGCGCGTAACTATGAATCACTCTGGCTAGAGTATCTGGGCAAATTAAGTGCCGCTGGGCATACGCGCAAAAACTTATCTTAAAGAAAAGACTGCAATGACATCCGAGCAAAATACACACTTTGGTTTTAAAACTGTTGCTGAAACTGAAAAGGCAAAAAAAGTTGCTGAGGTATTCCACTCAGTTGCCAACAAATACGATTTAATGAACGATGTAATGTCTGCTGGCTTACACCGCACATGGAAGCGTTTTGCAGTCAGTATCAGCGGTGTAAACCCTGGCGACAAAGTGCTCGACATTGCTGGTGGTAGCGGCGACTTATCCAAACTGTTTGCAAAAAAAGTAGGGCCAGAGGGGCAAGTCATCCTGACCGATATTAATGCATCGATGTTAGGCGTCGGACGTGACCGCATGCTGGATGCTGGCCTGAACGTACCCGCCATGCAATGTGATGCGGAAAAACTACCGTTCCCTGACCAATACTTTGACTGCGTGATTGTGGCCTTTGGCTTGCGCAACATGACACATAAAGATAAAGCGCTAGCAGAAATGCAGCGCGTACTTAAAGTGGGTGGTCGCTTACTGGTACTTGAGTTCTCAAAAGTATGGCAGCCGCTGTCTAAAGCTTACGATGTTTATTCATTTAAATTGCTACCATTAATGGGTAAACTACTTGCAAAAGATGCCGATAGCTATCAATACCTGGCCGAATCTATCCGCATGCATCCAGATCAGGAAACACTGAAACAAATGATGATTGATGCAGGCTTGAGCAAAGTAGATTACTACAACTTAGCGGCTGGTGTAGTGGCCTTACATAAAGGTTATAAAACCTGATGTTCAAAAGCTTTACTACACACCTACTGCAACATCTTATTACCCAAAACACATGGGCGTGTAGCATGCTGCAACCTTTTGCTGGCAAGTCTGTACGCATTACCATTGCACCCGTTCACAGCACACTGGTGATTTTAGAAGATGGCAGCTTGGCGATGGCTGGCGAGACTAACGTTCCGGATGCAAGCATTCATATTGCGCCAAGCTTACTACCACGACTCATCGCCAAAGATGAAGCGGCTAAGCTGCAAATTGAAGTGACAGGTGACACTCACTTGGCAACCGCGTTAGCCAAAGTGCTTTCCCATCTACACTGGGATTACGAAGATGATTTAAGTAAGTTGGTAGGCGATGTCCCAGCCAATAAAATCGGTTCTTTTGCAAGAAGCTCAGTACAAAGCCTTAAAGGTGCAGGCATTAATTTTGCCAGTATGCTCAGTGAGTACTGGCAAGAAGAAAAACCAATGCTAGCTAAAAAAAGGCATGTGGTTCAATTTAACCATGACGTTGATCACCTACGTTCGGACGTAGAGCGTTTTGAAAAAAGGCTGCAAAAACTGGCCAAAGCACGTCAGGCTAGTGACTCCGGCGCGCCCCCAAATAATCAAGTTACAGATAGCGTTAAATAAATTTATGCGGATTTTTCGGCTCTTTTATATTATTTTTATTACCCTGCGCTTCGGCTTAGATGAATTTATCTTAAGTCATAGCAAACTTAAACCGCTGCAATCCGTTATTGGCATACTGCTGTTTTGGCGCAACACCACCACCCCGCGCGGCGCCCGATTAAGGTTAGCCTTAGTCGCACTTGGTCCTATTTTTGTGAAGTTCGGGCAAATGCTATCTACCCGTCGCGATTTAATCCCGACAGACATCGCAGATGAATTAGCCAAACTACAAGACCAAGTGCCTCCATTTAGCTTTGCTGAAGTAGAAAGCATTATCACCCAAGCGTTTAACGAGCCACTTGCACAGCGTTTTTCACAATTTGATGAAACGCCAGTTGCCAGTGCGTCTGTAGCACAAGTGCATTTCGCACATCTCCCGCATGGTGAACCTGTTGCCGTTAAAGTCTTAAGACCGAATATTGAAAAAACGATTGCCCATGACCTACTACTCATGGATACGGTGGCTTTATTATTGCAAAGCATCTCTGCGGAATTTAAGCGCCTCAAACCACGCGAGATTGTTGCGGAATTTGCCAGACATACCGAGAGCGAGTTGGACTTAACGCTGGAAGCGGCAAACTGCAGTTTGCTAGGACGTAACTTTGCAGACAAATCCATGCTCATTGTGCCAGATGTACATTGGGATTGGTGCCGCAAAGAAGTGATGGTTATGCAACGGATGTATGGCACTCAGATCAGCCAACGTGACGCGCTAATCGCCAAGGGTATCGATACATCCAAACTGGCAAGAGACGGTGTCGAGATATTTTTCACCCAAGTATTTCGTGACGGTTTTTTTCATGCAGACATGCACCCAGGCAACATACAGGTAGCCGATGACGGCAAATACATCGCGCTCGATTTTGGCATTATGGGCACGTTAAATGACGTAGATAAATACTATCTTGCGCGTAATTTTCTGGCATTTTTTAACCGAGATTACCGCGATGTGGCCCAAGCACACATTGACTCAGGGTGGGTGCCAGCAGACACCAAGCGGGAAGAGCTAGAAACCGCAGTACGTGCCATTTGTGAGCCAATTTTCAATAAGCCACTAAAAGATATTTCCTTTGCGCGCACACTGCTCAGCTTATTTCAGATGGCACGTCGCTTTGGTGTGATTATCCAGCCGCAGCTGATTATGCTGCAAAAAACGCTACTCAACATTGAAGGCTTAAGCCGAGAGCTAGACCCTAACCTAGACTTATGGAAAAGCGCACAGCCATTTCTAACACGTTGGATGAGTGAACAAATCGGATGGCGCTCGATGTTCAATAACTTTAAGAACGAGTTGCCGCATATTATTAAGAGCATGCCGCAAATGCCAAGACTGGCGCATCAATTTCTCACACAGACCAATCAAGCCGAACAAGAAGTGCCGTTACGTGCATCCATAGAACAGCTTGTGCAAGCACAGCAACTACAAGCAATATGGCAAAAACGATTAGTGATTGCGATTGTCGTAATGGCACTGGTAGAAGTATTGTTGGTAGTTGGCACTTATTTTATTCACTAACCGCTTTTATTTTACTTACAGTTCAACAGCATCATGATAGCTACTCACCTGATTACTGCCATGCACCCTACATTTACTTGCCTGATAGCAGCACGCACTACATCACTCATGTTAAAGATTAAAGTTTAGGGTACTGCTATGCTGATTTGGTTTGTCGTCGTCTACTTATTAGTTTCTATCACGATAGGTTTAGTCGCCGCCACGCGCGTAAAAAACACCAAAGATTACGCAGTTGCCGGGCGACACCTGCCATTGCCAGTCGTGATTGCTACGGTGTTTGCCACATGGTTTGGCGCAGAGGCTATTTTTGGGGTTTCAGCGACCTTTGTCACCAAAGGTCTAAACGGCGTAGCCGCTGACCCGTTTGGTGCAAGTATGTGTTTAGTGCTTGCCGGGTTTTTCTTTTCTACCCAACTTTATAAGCTCAACATTATCACGCTGGGTGACTTCTATCGTATGCGCTATAACCGCACAGTAGAGGTACTCACAACCATTGCTATCGTTATTTCATATTTAGGCTGGGTGGCGGCACAAATCAAGGCGCTAGGCCTCATCTTCAACATTATTACCCATGGTGCAGTCAGCGAAGATACGGGCATGATACTGGGCACGGCGATTGTGCTGACTTATACGACATTTGGTGGCATGCTATCAGTCGCGGTACTAGACTTTGTACAAATGATCGTCGTGATTGGCGGCTTGCTTTATATCGGCAGTATCGTTTCTGATATGACCGGCGGCGTAGCGCCTGTGATTGAACATGCGCGTGCAGCAGGCAAACTGGACTTCTTCCCTAAGGGCGCAGATATCTGGGTATGGCTGACATTTCTTGGCGGCTGGGTGACCATGATGCTGGGCTCAATTCCACAACAAGACGTATTTCAGCGCATCACCTCTGCCAAGAGCGCAAAAATCGCGCTATGGGGCTCTCTACTAGGTGCTACGGTGTACTTTTGCTTCACCTTTGTGCCAATGTTTATCGCCTATTCCGCCACATTGATTGACCCTATGCATTTTGGCGCCTTAGTGGTGGATGATTCCCAACGCGTACTTCCCTATTTAGTGCTTGAACATACCCCATTACTCGCACAAGTGATTTTCTTTGGCGCGGTAATGTCGGCCATCATGAGCTGCTCATCAGCAACACTGTTAGCACCTTCAGTATCTTTCGCAGAAAACATCGTTAAAGGTTACATGCCACATTTAAGTGACAAAGGTTTCCTTAAAGTCATGCGGATATGCCTCATCGGCTTTGGTTTATGTGTGCTATTTTATGCACTCAACTCAGAGCGTTCAATTTTCGGTATGGTAGAGTCAGCCTATAAAATCACGCTGGCTGGGGCATTTGTCCCCCTCATTTTTGGAGTATTCTGGAAGAAATCCACTTCACAAGGTGCATTAGCTGCCATCATCGGCGGCGTGAGCACATGGGTACTGATTGAGGTGCTGATAGGTGAGGCATGCTTAGTGCCGCCGCAGCTCATCGGTCTAGGCGTGAGTATCATCGCGATGGTTGCAGGCTCTTTACTACCGCAGAAAATCGGCGGTAGCCCAGAAAAACCAGCAGGTTATTTACATGAGCATGCGGCAAGGCCACATTAACATCCACGCCTTACTTTAACGCAGTTGTTAACCTAGATGGGCCAGCCATATAGCCAAACACCCATCTAGCACTATCTAATGACTACGTCTTTTGGCACGTACCACAATAAAACGTAGAACGCTGGCCTTGCTTAATGTTTAAGATAGGCTTGCCACACACACGGCACGGCTCTCCGGTGCGACCATAAACAAAATACTGCTGCTGAAAATAGCCCGGGTTGCCATCTGTGCCAAAAAAATCACGCAGGCTACTACCGCCGGCTTTCAGCGCATCACTTAATGTCGCTTTAATTTCGGCCACTAGCGTTTCACATTGCCGTAGACTCAGTTTATTGGCTGGCTTTGCTGGATTAATTCTGGCACGGAACAAAGACTCACTTGCATAGATATTGCCTACGCCCACCACCAAGTGGCCATCCATAATCGTGGTTTTAATGGCAGCAGTGCGTGTGCGCATATGCTGGTGTAAATAAGCGCCGGTAAACGCTTCATCTAAAGGCTCCGGCCCCAATACACTAAGCAATTTATGCTGAGCGTAATTTTCGCCAGCCCACAGCACTGCACCAAAACGGCGTGGGTCACGTAAACGCAACACTTGGCCATCGTTGAACACAAGATCAAAGTGATCATGCTTCTGTGCGGCTTCATTTTCTGCCAACAAGCAGATACGCCCAGACATACCTAAATGCAGCAATAAGACGCCATGATCAAAGTGGGCAAGAATATACTTGGCGCGGCGCGTGAGTGCCCTTAAGGTTTTCCCCTGCAACAAGCTAGCTAAGTTGTCAGGTATCGGCCAGCGCAATGAGCCGTTGCGAATCACAACTTGCGCAACCGTCTGGTTTAACAGTGACAGCAATCCAAGTCTTGTCGTTTCTACTTCTGGGAGTTCGGGCATATAGGTTAATTCCTAAAAAAATCCCCCACAATGCAAGCACCATGGGGGATTTTTAAAGTTAGCAAAATAAGGTCAGTAATCTCACATTACTTATTAGGCAGATTGATCGGCGGGTTCAACATCACAAAACCAGCGTCAGATGGGAAGGTATACATAATGCCTTCATCCGGACGACCTAACAATAAGTCAGGCGACTCTTGAATCTTGTCAAAATGCACCTTACTACCGTCTGCCAATTTAATTTCAAATGAAGGGTAAACCATTTTATGGTCAGGCGTGTATAACTCTACTGATTTTGCCAATGTATGAACCCATGAGTAATCCACCCATTCGTTCATTTCGTTCTGCAATGGCTTAGCTTCTTTAATCGAAACCTTCCATTGACCGTCAACCAAATCCAGATTCAACCGAGAAGACTCCCATTGCTCAAGTCGGCTAAAGTCAAAACCCGCCACTTTTTCGGTAGGTTTCAATGGCGCTTTATCCACCATTTCAATCACCTGAGTAGAAGCCGCCTCTGCATAAGAGTTAGAGACTAAGTACACCGTGCCTTTATGTGCAATATACTGCTCATCAGTAAGCGGACTGTGGGTGCCGAATAAAAATTCTTCTGCGTTATTTTTATCTCTAAACAACTTCAACTTAAAGGAAGGGTTCACCAGTCCGAACTTTTCCATATCGTCAGTCACGATTTTTTGATGACTTTTTGCTGCCACTATCGCTAGAATGCGCTGTACAGACATCTGGTCTGCACGTGTCTTATAAGGCGCAGTTAAGCGCCAGTATTTATCCACCTTTTCAAACGTAACAGCGGCTTTAGCTGGAAACTCAATACTAATCGCATTAAATTCTGCTAGCTTATATGGTGAAACTTCATACTCTGTCGTTTTATTGACTTCGGTTTTAGGGCGGACATATAAAAATGTGATTAAGCCCGCAACCACCGCAAGCAAAATTAGATTTAATAACCAACGTTTTTTCATGTCACACCCTCAAACAACAATTCAATCTAAATATTCAACTTAAATAACCGCTTCCACTTAAGCTCTTCTGCGTTTCCACCAGAAATACAAACCAGCAATCATGAAGCCCAGTGGGATAAAGTACTGGAAGCCATGAAACACCGTCCAAGCCACCAAACGACCTTGATCAGTATCTGGAATAGAAACATTAATGTCTTTTAGCGGCATTGGCTGTATCGTAATCAAGTTGTCATCACCAGCTAACCAGTTCACGATGTTCACACCTAAATCCAGATTACCGCCATTGGTAATAAAGGTATTAGATAAGAAGTTAGCATTACCCATCACGACAACACGCTGACCTTTTTTACCATAAATACGCTCTAATGCCACACCTACATTGATTGGGCCGCGCTTGTCTGTTTTTTCATTGAAAACAGGCTTAGCTCCTTTTGCCAACTTCTGAGCAGATAGCCAGCCATTCGGTGCCACTTCAACCAGTTTGCTTACTTTCCAACCGTTATCATCGGTACCTACTGCGCTCACCTCATGTGACTCCGGGAACAAAGTGCGCAACATAAAGTTTGTGGTGATTGGATGTTCACCGTACAAGCTGGCAAAAGCAACACGTGCATCTGCGCCATACTGAGCCGACGCCATGTCTAACACCACACCTGGTGACACCTGCAAACCTAAGTAGTCAGCTACCACTTGCATGCCTTTAAAGTCGTTATCATCCAGCAACCACAGTAAATTACCGCCGGCCTCCAAGTACGCCTTAATTTTTTGCGCTTCTATATCGCTGATATCTACCTGTGGGCTAGCTACCACCAACATTGCGCCATTACGCGGCACAGCCTGTGCAATGGTCAAATCTGGGTTGGCAAACTTAAAGCCCTTGCTTTCCAACTGTTTACCAAACTCGCCCAAATCATGATTTTTAACTCCAAGCAAGTTACGCTCGCCATGTCCATCCAGGTACATAACAGCCTGCTGGTTGGTACGTGACAACCTGACCAATAAGTTAGTAAACTCTTGTTCAGCAAACGGTGGCGTAATGTGTTCAGCACGTTTTTGGTATTCAACGACCACTTCACCATCCACCTTAACGCCAGCATCTTGCGCTAACTTTGGCTCTTCAGATGGGTTCACGAACTTGAGCCTGATGTCATGCTTATCACGTTGATAACGCGCCACAAAATCTACAATACCCTTACGAAACACATCTCCGCTCGATGCATCATCTTTAGTGGCATACACGGTAATGTTAACCGGTGCCTTCATTTGCTTAAGCACGTTTACACTGCCCTGCGTCAGAATATTGCGATTTGCCTGTGTAATATCTTTTGCAACGCGGTACTGACTAGCCAAATAGCCTAGCAACACAACCAGCATTAAAAACAGTACGACAAAAAACCAATTTTGTACTAATAACTGAAAACGTAATTTACGATTAATGTTCATGTTAAAAATTCCAATTAACCACGTAAGCGGTCAGCATCTAGGCGACGCACTGTTAGGGTTAAAAATGTCACTGCGAATAAAATAAAATAGACGATATCAGCACTATCAATCAATCCACTTGCAAATGATTGAAAGTGGCGTGTGAGAGATAAACTGCCAAGTACATTGGTTGGATCATCGCCAAAAAAGCGGTCCAGCATCATCAAGGCAAATAATGCAATGAACGTCAGAATTGCAGCAATCACAGGCTGCTGCGTTAAGCTGGAAAAGTAAATTCCCAGTGCAGAAAAGCCAGCCACCATCAACAGCAAACCTAATGAGTTGGCTAACAAAAAGCCAAAATCAATGTCTGCCCAAATGTTCAGTGTAGATAACATTGCCGCAATAAATACAATCAACACGCTTAAAAACGCAACCAAACCTACAAATTTACCCACCACAATTTCCGTGAGCGAAATAGGCGCACTAAATAAAAATGGCAGGGTTTGACTACGGCGCTCTTCAGAAATGAGTCGCATCGACAACAGTGGCACGGCAAACAGCATGATAAATGAAGCTAATCCATATACAGACTGGCCCACAAACTGCGTAACGCCGGTACGTTCAGCCGGGCGCATCGCACCAGACATCACAGCAAAGTAGTCATTCACTGCATTCAGGTATTGCGTACCAAAAGCAAACATCAGTAGCGATAAAATCACCCACCCCATCGGCGAGGCAAACACACTTTTAAGTTCTTTTCTTGCGACATTAATAATCATAAATAAAACCTTAAATAACCGATTGTTATACTGAAAAGTGACTCGATTGAACCAAATTAAACAGCGGCATAGTGAACAGCACGTTGATTAAACAGCAACCTGCTCTTGATAAGTCAACTGCATAAACACGTCTTCTAAACTGGTTTGGTCTGGCGCGATTTGATGCAAACCCCAACCTTGCTGAACTGCTGTTTGAACAATCGCTTCTGCTGGCTCTGCACTCTCGGCATAACGCACACGAATCAAGCCATTAGCTAAACTTTCAGCCTCGGAAACACCTGATATTCTTAGAATTTCTTCAATGGCCGGCGGGTTGCGTAAGCCAATCAACAGTTTATTACCAACACGTTGACGTTTAAGCACATCAATTGATCCGTTGAAAACCAACTTGCCTTTATCAATGATTTGCACCTGATCACACACCATTTCCACCTCCGGCAGAATGTGTGTAGAGATAATCACGCTATGATCCGTACCAACCTCACGAATTAATGTACGAATATCACGAATTTGAATTGGATCTAAGCCTACGGTCGGCTCATCCAGAATAACCACCATCGGGCTATGAATAATCGCTTGTGCGATGCCCACGCGCTGCTGATAACCATTAGATAAGTTCTCAATCAGGCGCTTGCTCATGTGCGTTAATCCACAGCGCTCTTTCGCATTTTCAACTGCCTTCTTGATATGTTTAGCACTCACACGATGTAGCCTAGCTGCCATCGTCAAATACTCATCAACAGTTAACTCTTTATACAGGGGACGCATTTCTGGCAGGTAACCAATCAAGGCTTTAGCCTCTTTTGGATTCTCTATCATATCAATACCACAAATCTTGACACTGCCATGGCTAGGTGCCAAGTTACCAGTGAGCATTTTCATGGTAGTAGACTTACCAGCACCGTTCGGGCCTAAAAACCCTAAAACCTCGCCCTTACTTAAGGTGAAATTTACATTACTTACTGCTTCGCGGCCTCCGTAAAGTCGCGTAAGCTCAATTGCCTCAACTGTAAAATTATTCATAGGTACTCAATTTTAAAACATTCGTTTAAATACAGACGGTTATTACCAATTTTATAAAAACATCATAAAAGCCTGACCCAGATAAAACAAATCTATAGATTAAAATCTACAGGCGACAGTTCATTTCACTTGCGCTATAGTCAACCTGTAATTATGTCGGAACTTGCAGCCGCTGTCACGGACTAAGAAGCAACGAGGCATGATACAGTGTTTAAGCTAATGATTAGAAGGGCTCACTCAGCCACACAGCATAAATATTGAGCGAATCTCATTAAAACTAATGCAATCTACAAACGCGTAATTTACTATATAACTAAATTGATCACTTTTATAAAATAGTTTCACATACCCTGATGACAAAAAAACTAGATTTGAATACACCGCTGAAAAAAACTTCCTCAATCTCCACAGCGGTGAGCGTGACTTTATGCTTACTTGCATTTGGGCTCACTAGCTGCGCTAGCAACAACCCTAATCGCTACCACTCAGAGACGTTAGCGAAAAGCAATGAAACCGCCAACCCCAACGAAAGAACACTAAGCGCAGAGTTTGTATATAAGTATCTAGTGGCTGAAGTCGCCGGGCAACGCGGTGAAATTGGCACAGCTGGCGCAATTTTTTATGACTTGGCACGTTCAGAGCAAGACCCTCGTCTGGCAGAGCGTGCGGCTAAAATCGGTGCTTTTGCTAACATTCCAAACTTAGCAATTCCTGCAGTAAAGCTTTGGGCAGAGTTGGACCCATCCTCAACAGAGGCCCAGCAAGCCATGACAGAGATGCTGATTGCGACTGGCCGTTTACACGAGGCCGAGCCATATTTAGCGCAACTGCTAGTTAAAGAAGACTCTAGAGCTGGCGGCTTTCTATTTATTAACTCTTTATTAAACCGCAGCCCAGATAAGGACGCAGTATTAAAGCTTATTCAATCATTAGCTAAACCTTATCCTGAGCTAGCAGAAGCAAGTTTTGCTATTGCACAGGCTGCGTATATTGCCAATCAAGATAACATCGCACTGGATGCGCTGGCAAAAGCTGAAGAGTCACGCCCTAACTGGGCGATTGCCGCCCTACTGAAAGGCCAGGTGCTATTTCGTCAATCTCCAGCCAAAGCAATTGCCTTTTATTATGAGTATTTAAAAGTACAACCAGATGCAAACGAAGTACGCATCAATCTGGCAAAAATTCTCGTTAATCAAAAGCAATACGCAGCGGCAAAGGCGGAGTTCCCTACCATTTTAGAGAACGCCAAACAATCCACAGAAAACAACAGCGCGGAAATTTATGCGATTGTAGGATTGCTAGCATTCCAGTCCATGGACTACAACGAAGCAGAAAAAAACTTTAAACAAGCCCTTGCCCACAACTTTAAAGACACTGACCAGATTTATCTTTACCTTGGGCAAACCGCTGAAAAACAAAAACATGATGTGTCAGCCATGTCTTGGTACAACAAAGTATCAACAGGCCCACGCTATCTTGAAGCACAATTTAGCTTGGCTAACCTGATTGCACGCACGCAATCCACAGATAAAGCCATTGAACTGCTGGATAATCTTGAAGACTTAAACGTAGAGCAGCAAATTCTAGTGATTAAGGCGCAAGCATCCTTGCTCGCTAAAGACAAGCGTAACCAAGAGGCTTTCGACCTGTTAGAAAAAGCAGTTAAGAATCTGCCTAATACACCAGACTTGGTTTATGACTACGCCCTTGCTGCAGAGCGCTTAGCTAAATTCAACATCATGGAATCAGAGTTGCGTAGAGCCATTGCCGAAAAACCAGATTTTGCAGCCGCTTACAATGCGTTAGGCTACTCATTTGCTGACCGCAACATTCGGCTAAAAGAAGCCATCAGCTTAATTGAAAAGGCGCTAACCATTGCTCCTAATGACCACTACATGCTCGACAGCCTAGGCTGGGCACATTACCGCAAAGGCAATTTGGACAAAGCCATTCAACTTTTGGAGCAGGCATTCAACATCAACCCTGATCCTGAGATTGCAGCACATTTAGGGGAAGTACTGTGGCAAAAAGGTGAATACGAAAAAGCCAAGAAAGTATGGAGTGATGCGTTGACTGCAGACCCTGACAATGAAATCTTGTTAACGACTGCAAATAAATTTAAATCTTAAGTGCTAGCGTAGCTCGCCAACTGAACTCAACCTACACTAGCCATACCTATGCAATTGATACGTCATTTTTTAGCACTCAGCATGGTCACTTTATTAGCCGCATGCGCAACTACAGCGCCCCAAGTGACCATCAGTGCAGATTCACTCGCGCGTAATCAAACACATTTACAGCGCAATGCAACGATTCAACAATTTTCACTACAGGGTAGAATCGGCGTACAAACCAATAGCAAAGGCTTTTCAGGCGGCCTGCATTGGCAGCACTCAGCTACCAACGACAACATCGCACTTTACTCCCCCCTTGGCGGCCAAGTTGCTCAGATTACAAAGTCTAGCAACCAGATCACGCTTACCGATGCCAATGGCAAGCAGATATCTGCGGCAAATGCAGAAACGCTTACCTACAATGCCTTAGGCTGGTCGCTACCACTCACTGGATTATCCGACTGGTCACTGGGGCGCCCTTCCAGTAGTCCTGTTCTAGCCAGCACCTGGGATGAACAAGGCTTGCTCACCACCCTAAACCAGGATGGCTGGAAAATTGAGTTCTCAAACTACACCGAGCAAAATGGCCTCTGGCTACCAGGCAAAATTTCCCTGAAAAGCGACCAAGTTAACCTTAAACTATTAGTAGAAAGCTGGAATAACATTACAAACTAAATAGCGATATGCTTAATACTTTAATACTCTCCACTTTTTACGCCACACCACATCACCAGCATGCATGATTTTGAAGCTTTTTTAGCACCCGCAAAAATTAATTTATTTTTACACGTCGTGGGGCAACGCGAGGATGGCTACCATCTATTGCAAACAGCCTTTAGATTACTGGACCACTACGACACCATCTATATCAAGACAACAAGTACAAGCACGATCAAGCGTGTAAATAATGTGCCCGGCGTGCCAGAGGCACAGGATTTATGCATACGCGCCGCGCTGTTACTACAGCAACATACCGGCTGCCAACTTGGCGCCGAAATATTAGTAGATAAAAAAATACCGATGGGTGGCGGCCTTGGCGGCGGCAGTTCAGATGCCGCAACCGTGTTGCTTGCATTAAACCAACGCTGGCAGCTTAATCTACCGCGTGAAGAACTGTTAAAATTAGGATTACAGCTAGGCGCCGACGTGCCATTTTTTATTTACGGTAGCAATGCTTGGGCAGAAGGCGTAGGTGAGCAATTACAAGCACTTACGCTACACGATGCTTATTATGTAGTGCTTACGCCGAATGTTCATGTATCAACAGCGCAAATTTTTGCTAATAAGCAATTGACAAAGAATACGATTCCTAAGACAATAGCGGCCTTTTCAGGGATAGCGCAATTAAGCACTGAGAATTCAGCATGTAAAAACATACATGATGGATTTATCAATGACCTGGAAAAAGTAGTTTGCAGCATTTATCCTGAAGTAAAAGCTTGCTTGGGCTGGCTAAAACAGTACGGAGATGCTAGAATGAGCGGCTCAGGCGCTTCGGTTTTTTTAGAAGTAGCTGATGCAGATACTGCAAATAGTATTTACCAACAAAAACCGGAAGGATATTCTGGGTTTGTTGCAAAAGGGTTAAATCAGCACCCTTTTATGAGTAAGTAAGCTGGTTAAATATTGGGGAGTCGCCAAGCTGGTTAAGGCACCGGATTTTGATTCCGGCATGCGAAGGTTCGAATCCTTCCTCCTCAGCCAAATTTTGTAGAAGCGTGTAGATTATTTGATTTACACGCTTTTATTTTTTAGTGAGTTTTTTTCATTAGTTAGCTGGTCAATATTGATGAGCCGGCACGATAGGAAATCAAATGGTGTCTAACGGCAACATGATGGTCTTTACTGGCAACGCAAACCCAGAGCTCGCACAACAAGTGGCAAAACACTTAGGTATTGAGCTAGGCCAAGCGCATGTAGGCAAATTTAGCGATGGCGAAGTCATGGTTGAGTTGCTTGAAAACGTACGCGGTCGTGATGTTTTTGTGTTGCAATCTACCAGCCACCCTACCAATGATAGTTTAATGGAAGTAATGGTGATGGTTGATGCGCTTCGTCGCTCATCTGCTGGCCGTATTACTGCAGCTATCCCATACTTTGGTTATTCAAGACAAGATCGTCGTCCACGGTCTGCTCGCGTTGCAATTACCGCTAAAGTGGTTGCCAACATGTTGACCGGCGTTGGTGTTAACCGTGTACTGACGATGGATTTGCACTCAGACCAAATCCAAGGCTTTTTTGATATCCCAGTAGATAACATCTATGCAACACCAATTTTATTGGCTGACTTGCTAGTGCAAAAGCACGAGAACCTCGTCGTGGTTTCTCCTGACGTTGGCGGTGTAGTGCGCGCACGTGCATGTGCAAAACAGCTAGGCTCTGATTTGGCGATTATTGATAAACGTCGTCCAAAACCAAACGTAGCAAAAGTAATGAACATCATTGGTGATGTTGCTGGCCGTACTTGTGTGATTATGGATGACATGGTCGATACAGCCAACACGCTATGTGAAGCTGCTGCTGCACTAAAAAAACACGGCGCACTAAAAGTAGTAGCGTATGCAACTCACCCAGTATTGTCTGGCGGTGCAGCTGAGCGCATCATGAACTCTGAGTTGGATGAATTGGTAGTCACCAACACCATTCAACTGCAAGAAGATAGTATTAATTGTAAAAAAATCCGTCAATTGAGCGCAGCAGCCTTGCTGGCAGAAACTATTCGTCGCATTAGCTGTGAAGATTCTGTAAGCTCATTGTTTATGGACTAAGTATTTCACCCTGCTTTCTGGTCGCGGAAGGCAGATTCGTTGTAGTAAAGCAGTAAATTTAGGAGTAGTAAAATGGCTATTGAAATCAATGCAGTAAAACGTGATGCTAAAGGTACGGGTGCGAGCCGCCGCCTACGTCACGCTGGCTCTGTGCCTGGTGTAGTATACGGTGGTGGTAAAGAAGCATTCCCACTAGAAATCAACGCTAAAGAATTGTTCTTACAATTCCGTCACGAAGCTTTCCATGCTTCAGTATTGACACTAATCGTTGATGGCAAAAAAGAAAGCGTATTATTACGTGACTTCCAAATGCACCCAGTGCGTAACACAATTCAACACGTTGATTTCCAACGCGTTAGCGCAACTGAAAAAATCCACGTTAAAGTGCCATTCCACTTCATCAACGCTGATGTAGCTCCTGGTGTTAAATTAGGTGGTGGTATTGTTGCTCACGTATTAACAGAAGCTGACGTAAGCTGCTTGGCAAAAGACTTGCCAGAATTTATCGAAGTTGACGTTGCAGCGTTAGAAATCGGTCACTCAATCCACTTGTCACAAATCAAACTACCAAAAGGTGTTGAATTTGTACAATTAGCACACGGTGATGACGCAGCAGTAGCTTCTATCGCTAAAACACGCGGTAGTGTTTCAGCAACAGCTGAAGAAACACCAGCAGCTTAAGTATTAATTACGTAAGCTAGCAAAATAGCGCGCACTTTTTGATTAAAGTGCGCGTTTTTTTTAGGTACAGGCTGAATCGCATTTACGCACAAATGCATTAACCTAAAGATGCATCAACTAAAGTCACTATATGAGCGGAATTAAATTATTTGTAGGCCTAGGTAATCCTGGCGAAAAATATGCAGCTACGCGCCATAACGCAGGTTTTTGGTGGGTAGACCAAGTAGCGGCAGCCACGAATAGCAAATTAGCAGTAGATGCTAAATTCTTTGGCTTTGCTGGCAAGTTAAATCCTACCGCAGACAGTTGGCTGATCAAGCCCACCACCTTTATGAACGCAAGTGGTAAAGCAGTGGCGGCACTAGCTAATTATTACAAAATATCACCCGCAGAAATTTTAGTGATTCATGATGAATTAGACTTACCTGCAGGCAGCATTAAAATGAAATTTGGCGGCGGCCACGGCGGTCACAATGGCTTGCGTGATATACACTCAGCGTTGGGCACAGCAGACTACTGGCGCTTGCGCGTAGGGATTGGTCACCCCGGCTCAAAAAATGAAGTGGTTAACTTTGTGCTCAAAGCCCCCACTAAAGATGAACAGCATGCAATTGATGACAGCATTTACGATAGCAGTAAATTAGTAGATCTAATGCTTAAAGGCGAATTTGATAGCGCCATGTTAAAATTGCATACAAAGAAGTAAATCAGCTTACCTAAGCCACTGTTTTCCATTCAGATTTAACGCAAGCGTATAGTGAGCAGAATAAAGAGATGAAGACAGTACAATAAGTACGGCAAATCGATGAAGACGAACACAACGCAATACTTGCGTTAAAGATGATTGGAAAATTATGAAATGTGGAATTGTGGGCCTACCTAATGTAGGAAAATCAACCTTATTCAATGCAATTACCAAAGCAGGGATTGCGGCTGAAAATTACCCATTCTGTACCATTGAGCCAAATGTGGGCATTGTTGAGGTACCAGACACCCGCTTGCAACCGTTGATTGATATTGTAAAACCACAACGCATACAACCAGCTATCGTAGAGTTTGTTGATATTGCAGGCTTAGTTGCTGGTGCATCAAAAGGCGAAGGCTTGGGTAATAAATTCTTGGCTAACATTCGTGAAACGGATGCGATCTCTCACGTGGTGCGCTGCTTTGATGACGGCAATGTTGTGCACGTGGCTGGCAAGGTTGACCCGCTTTCTGATATTGAAGTGATCAACACCGAACTGGCACTTGCCGATATGGAAACTGTTGAGAAAACACTACAGCGCGAAAGCAAAAAAGCCAAATCTGGCGATAAAGAAGCGATTGCACTTGCTGCGATTTGTGAAAGAATCCAAAAACATCTGGATACTGGCGCACCTGTGCGTACATTAGGTTTAGACGCTGATGAACTCAACATTATTAAACCGTTATGCCTAATCACCGTTAAACCTGTGATGTACATCGCCAACGTTGATGAGAGCGGCTTTGAAAACAACCCATATTTAGACAAAGTAGTCGCGCTAGGTAAAACGGAAGGCGCGCCCGTGGTATGCATTTGTGCCAAGATTGAAGGCGAGATATCCGAGCTAGATGACGAAGACAAAGCGGTATTTTTGGCAGAGTTAGGCCAAGATGAGCCAGGCTTAAACCGCGTGATTCGCGCGGCCTATGATTTACTCGGCTTGCAAACCTACTTTACTGCTGGCGTACAAGAAGTACGTGCATGGACTGTAAAAAAAGGCGCAACAGCACCACAAGCAGCAGGGGTGATTCATACCGACTTTGAGCGTGGCTTTATTCGTGCAGAGGTAATTGCCTATGACGAATACGTTAAAAACAAAGGCGAACAAGGCTCAAAAGAAGCAGGCAAAATGCGATTAGAAGGTAAAGAATACATCGTGCAAGATGGCGATGTGATGCATTTTAGATTTAACGTTTAAACCGGTTGATACATTTCTGAGCATATCAGGCATTATCAAAAATCACTTAAAGCCCCGTTTTTACGGGGTTTTTTATTATCACAATGAATCAAGCAAAGTATTTGCATATCAACAAAAAGCGGGTATAGTTTGGGGTATGGAGTAAATAAACCGCTTAAAAAAGGCGGGTACAAACAGACCGGAGCCGCACCATGCTTAACGATACACAATGTAGGAATGCCAAAGCCAAAGAAAAGCCTTACAAGCTGACGGATGAAAAAGGGCTTTATTTGGAAGTTAAGCCAAACGGCGTTAAAGCATGGCGCTATCGTTTCAAGTTATCCAAAGACGGTGAAATGAAAGAGAGCGTTTTTGCGATTGGTGACTATTGCGCCGCTCCTAATGGTGAAACCGCCGAAGCCGGAGAAGCTAGGCGCGCGGGTGGCCGCTTCACACTGGCAGAGGCACGCAACGAACGCATCAAAGCACGTGGCCTAGTAAAGCAAGGCATCAACCCAGCCCACGACAGACAGCTATCCAAGATTAAGAGCCAGCAAGACGCATCAAACACCTTTGAGGCCGTGGCCAAAGAGTGGCTAAACCTTAAAGACTGGGAGCAAGTCACAAAAAGGCGCCGGCTGGATATGCTCACCCGCGTAGTGTTTCCAAAAATCGGTGTATTGCCAGTGAAGCAGATCACCCCAGCACACATACTGGATATATTAAACACAGCAACCAAAAACAATGGCCTTTCAGTAGCCGCCGAAGCAAAGCGCACAATGACCGGAGTATTTGAGCTTGCAGTAGCAACCTTACGCGCTGACACCGACCCGGTTTATCCAGTACGCAAGGCATTGCCGGCCAACAAGACACAGCACAAGCGCGCACTGGAAGCCAACGAGATAGGCGCCCTACTGCGTGACGCTGACGGCCACGGCGGGCGCTATGAAACGCTCACAGCATTTCGCTTGATGTGGCTAACCCTTTGCAGACCTACCGAGGTATGCGAGGCCAAGTGGTCAGAGTTTGATTTAGATGCGGGTGTATGGCGCATACCTGCTGACCGCATGAAAAAGCGCAAAGAGCATTTAGTACCATTGCCAGCCCAAGCCGTTGAAATGTTGCGCGCCTTGCATGGGCTTACCGGTAAATCTGAGTTTGTTTTCCCGAACCGCGACAGCCGCAATAGACCAATGACAGCGGCATCATTTAGGCAAATGCTTATGGTGTTAGGCTGGGCAACAAAATTTAGCCCGCACGCCACCCGCACAACTGGCAGCACCCGCTTAAATGAAATGGGCTACCCATCAGACTGGATAGAAAAGCAACTGGCACACGCAGAGCCTAACCAAGTGCGCCGCACCTACAACCATGCGGACTACCTGAAAGACCGCGCAAACATGATGCAACAATGGGCTAATTATCTAGACGGGCTCAAAGCGGGTGCGGACATTATCCCGTTTAAGGCAGTAGCAAACCAAACACAACGATAACGAGGAGATTTATATGTTTACGAAGCAAGACGGTTTAAAAATGGCGGTTGATATGCTGGTAGAGATTGAGGGCGCAGGACATAACGGAAAATATGCATTAGATGATTACAAGCAAGACAATATCTTGTATCGGCATATTCAGGCGCTAGCCAGTGACCCAAGCAATGTGGAGGCCTTAGAGGGCTTTTGTGCTTTGCTCACTGACAAGATAGCGATAGGCGCAGATGCTGAGAGCTACAACGAAACTATGGAGCAACTGAAAGACCTTGAAAAGTTTGGTCAACTTGAGGCAATGACGCCCGAACAAATCAAAAGCGAATTTTTGAATATCAAATCAAAACTTGATGAAATGACCATTGAGGAGCAATACGCAACTTTCGATAACAATGTGCTGATTACTAGAAGAAAGCAACTTGAGCAAAAGTACGAAGATTTGACCGGCGCTTCGTTATCCTAAAAATGACCACCGGTAAGCAAATAATTTACTGAGCAGTACGCGCGCACGCGCGAGCAACGAAACAAACAGCCGCCTCCGGGCGGTTTTTTTATGCCTGAGTAAAAAATATTTTTGGCACAAAAACGGAATAGTAAACCCCTTGCAAATAAAGGACTATAAGAGGGTAACTATACCGCACACGGTATAGTAAGTCATTGATTATAAAGAGATTTAGTATTTACTTTTGTTTCCGTTATGGTTTAATCAACTCCTGAGCAGTTAAGAACACAACTTAATAGAGGTGATAAAACATGAAAGAGAACACGAACAGCATTAACCCAGCATTACGCGACTTTGACCAATTGCCGGATAGCGCAAGCGTTAGAGTGCCAGTAGTAGCGGCATTATTTGCTTGCTCAGTGCCAAGCGTATATCGCGGCATCAAAGCTGGCCGCATACCAGCACCCCGCAAACTATCCCCGCGCACGTCATGCTTTAACGTTGGTGAACTTCGCAAAGCTTTAGCGCAGACAGCTTAGGAGTTTGCATCATGGCTAATGCGAACCCAAAAACGCAGGGCAAGTTTTCAAGGAAAGCTCTCCCCTCATCAATCGTTTATTACGAACAGCAAGGCATCAAGCTCAAAGGCGGCGGCGCTTGGCGTGACGCTATTTGCCCATTTCACAAAGACACTAAACCAAGCTTGCGGGTGAACGTAGAACGCGGCGCTTATCGTTGCATGGTATGCGGCGCACGCGGCGGTGACGTGCTGGCATTTCACATGCACAAGCATGGTGTTTCGTTTGTAGAGGCTTGCAAACAATTAGGCGCTTGGATTGGGGTTTGATATGACAATGACCAACGAAACCCCAAAACAAGCCGCCCGCCGTTTAATGGCAGGTTATTTAAAAAAAGGCTACGAAGCCGAAGCCTTGCACACCTACACAGACAGCGAGGGCGCCCCGCTACATTGGCGCATACGCTTAAAGCACGATACGGCCGATAAAGTTATCCGGCCATTGGCTTTAATCAATGGCGCGTATGAGCTTAAAGAGCCGCCTTATCCTGACGGCAAACCCCTATACAACCAATTCAAGATTGCAAGCGAACCAACCGCCCCCGTGTGGATTGTTGAGGGTGAAAAATGCGCCGATGAACTCAACAAGCTTGGTTTGATTGCTACCACTAGCGGCGGTGCTGACAGTGCAAAAACTACACGCTGGCAACTGCTAACAGGGCGCGAGGTGATTATATGGCGCGACAACGACAGCGCCGGCCTTAAATATCAAACCGACATTGCCGAGATATTGCACCCGCTCAACTGTAAAATTAAGCTTGTTGATGTTGAGGCGCTAGCACTACCACCAAAGGGCGATTGTGTAGATTGGCTCGCAGACTTTGAAGCACAGCAAGACCGCAAAGCCGAAGCCGGCGACTTGTACGCATTGACGCTAATTGACAGCCTCACAGAAGCGCCCGTAAGCGATTATTTAAATGCGGGCGAGACAACCATACCAACCGACACACAAACACAGCCAAGCGACAACGAAACACAGCCCCGCACCCGCAAAGATGATGAAGTAATAGCGGAACTGGCAACACTAAGCCCAATTGAGTATGACCGGTTGAGGGCAAGCACAGCCAAAGCGTTGAAAGTGCGCCCCGGTACGCTCGATATGATGGTGAAGCAAGCAAGGGCAGACAATCAGGAAAGCGAAAGCCCTTTTCAAGACGTTGAGCCGTGGCATGAGGCTATCAACCCAACCGAGCTACTAGACGATATAACCGCAACTGTTCAGCGGTTTATTGTTTTTGATAAGCACCAAGCCCAAGCGGCCGCCTTATGGGTAAGCGCTTGCTGGTTTGTTGATGTTATCCAATGCGCCCCGATTGCCCTAATTAACGCGCCTGAGCGGGCTTGCGGTAAAACACAACTGCTTACGGTATTGGCGAAGCTGGCACCACGTACAGCGCAAGCAAGCGGCATCAGTCCTAGCGTGTTATTCCGCATGATTGAAACATACCGCCCGACCTTATTTATTGATGAGGTTGAAACAATCCTAAAAGACAATGAGGATTTACGCGGGCTTATCAATGCTGGCCACACCCGCGACAGTGCCAAGGTATGGCGAAGCGTGGCCAAGGGTGACGACTTCGAGCCTAAGTGCTTTAGCGTGTGGGGGATGAAAGCCGTAGCAGGCATTAACGCTATCAAGCTGGCAGAAACAGTTACAAGCCGCTCAATCGTATTTGAACTAAGGCGAAAGAGAACAGAGGAAAACGTAACTAGGCTAAGACATGCCGAGGCTGGTTTATTTGATGAGCTATCGGCCAAGCTTGCAAGGTTTGCGGATGACTACGCAAGCGAGGTGCAACAAGCCCGCCCACACCTACCGGATGAGTTAGGCGACCGCGACCAAGACAACTGGGAGCCTTTGCTACAAATCGCAGGTGTTGCGGGTGGGCACTGGCCGGACACAGCCGTTAAAGCCGCCCTAAAACTATCAGGCGCATCAAGTAGCACTCAATCCGCAGGTAACGAGTTGCTAGCGGACATACAAGCCATATTTGAAGCTAACAAGACGCTCAAAATCAGCACAGCGGAGCTTATCAAGGCGCTATGTGAAGATGATGAAGCATCTTGGGCGACATACAACCGAGGCAAACCATTAACCCCAAGACAGCTAGCCACCCGCCTATCTACTTACGGCATCAGCTCAAAGACTATTCGAATTAACGCTTATGAAACTGCAAAAGGTTTTGAGGTTGAGCAGTTTTATGACGCTTTCGCACGTTATCTATCAGACCCCCTAAATTTGCCGTCACAAGGTAACAATTCACCCGAAGCCAATAAAGGCGGGCTTTCCAATGTTACTCATAGTAAAAATGTTACGGTAACGGAAAGGAAAGAGGTAACGCTGGAACCCCCACCGAATAAGGCTTGTGACGTTGTTACGGATAAAACACCGATTTTTGGGGGTGTAGAGAACACATACCCTAATGATGATGTGATGGTGTTTTGATGGTGACCGCCGCCGAGCTTTTACAAAAAATGCGAAACGCTGATTTTGAGGTGACTGTAACGGGTGACGCTTTGCAAGTGTTGCCCGCCCGGTGGATTGATGACGAACTGGCCGCCTTAATCAGAACCCACAAAACCGAACTTATTAACCTGCTGAAAAACGAAGCCCAGCCAATTGCTAAGCCGCCACATTCAGCCAAACACATACTAAGGAACCTAAACAAATGAGCGTGCAACAATACTTACGCAAGGCTTCACTGATAATCGGTAACGATGAAGGTAACGCCCGCGACTTTTCAGAACTTCGTTTTAAGTTTTCAATCAGGCGCGGCGACATTCAGACCCCGAATACTGCTGATATTCGTGTCTATAACCTGAGCGAGCAGACCGCCCAAGCCGTACAAAAGGAGTTTACGCGGGTGATACTGCAAGCCGGCTATGAAGGCAATTTCGGGGTTATATTCGATGGACAAATCAAGCAAGTAAGACGTGGGCGAGAAACACAGACCGACACTTACTTGGATATAACCGCCGCAGATGGTGACAGTGCGTATAACTTCGCGTTTAGCGCAACCAGCCTAGCCGCAGGCTCAACCCCCATAGACCACTTTAACGTTGTATCAAAGGACATGGAAAAGTACGGCGTTTCAGAGGGCTACAAGCCAGAACTGCAAGGCAACCCCCTACCGCGTGGCAAAGTGTTTTACGGAATGAGCCGCGACATAATGCGGAACGTTGCAAAGAACACCGATTGCAGTTGGTCTATTCAAGACGGGAAACTGACAATGATTCCGCAGACTGCTTACGTACCCGGTGAAATTCCGGTGCTTACGTCTGCGACTGGGGTTATTGGTATGCCGGAACAAACACAGAACGGCATCAGGCTTAAAGTGTTGCTTAACCCGAACATCAAGATAGGCCAAGCCGTAAAACTCGATAACGCGAGCATACAGCGTTATAGGTACAGCATGTCAATTGGACAGGAAGCGGTAAACCTACTCAATGAACAATCAAACAAGATAAACGATGACGGCCTGTATTACGTGATGATTGCAGACCATGCGGGCGACACGCGAGGCAACGAGTTTTACACCGAGCTAACATGCTTAGCGATTGATGCTTCTATCCCGCGCGAGTTACTACCCAAGCAAGCCGTTAGAGGTGATATTGGCTCAATTAAAAAGCGCGGGTGATATATGACCGAGGGAATATTCCAACCTGTACGCGCACGCGCGCGAGAGGTAAGCCCTACAGATGAAAATAACGCTTTGCTGGATATTGTAGAGGGCGTGCTGGATAGCAAAGCGTTAATGGAACTGGTAAAAGAAGTAATGGCGTAACAAGCGCACCCGCCCGGCACCACCCGCAATGCCCACCTAAGACGTGGGCTTTTGTATTTTTCCCGTGACAATAAAAAGGGGCTGGCCGGAATAAATCACAACAAGATTGCAACAAGACCACGGTAAGGTTACGGTAAGGTTACGGTAAGGCCAAGGGTGAGATTGGGGTGAGGTGCTGCTTGATGACAACACTAAGATTTACGAGCTACGCAAGGTGCCCGCCTGTTATCAAATGTTATGGTTAAAATCGCCTGTTAACATTTGTTAAGGTTAAAGCGATTGTCAGAACTTATCAAAACTTATTATTGCCGAAGCTGAAAACCTAATAAAACCTAATATTTCTCTGCGGAATTTAAGAAACGATACGCGCGCGCAAGTGTAAAAATATTAGATTATTACCTTGCTGGCGCCGTAAAGGTCATGCGCTGTATTGTTGGGTTACTTATCCACGCTCCCGAAGTCATAACTTTGTAGCATTGATTAAAGTCTGCAAATTCTTTGTTTTCATCGGGTGGACATAAAAGCTCAACGGCCGCTAAACATTGCGCCCCGCTTGGGAAGTCATACTGTATTTGGTCAGAGCAGAAGCTCCAGCCGGTTTGAGGCAGTTTGCTAATATTAGCCCGGTCAAGTAAGTAATCGTGAGCATTTAAGGTGCGGGTGCGACAAGACTTGTAAAGGTTGGGGTTGTCTGCCACTTTGAAGTTTTCGCAGTTATCTAGCTGATTGCGTAACAAAATCCCGTGAGCGCTTCTAAACCACCCGCCCCCGCGACCAGCAAGTGGGTCTATGGTTGCCGTTTCAGCAGGCGTTACAGTTTCGCTTGCTGTTTGGCACTTTTCCCACTTGCGTTGATACCCTGCTTGCCCCTCATGGCCATAGCACCAGCCTTTAGCATTGATTTCATCAATAAGTTTATCTCGCTTGTCGCATGCTTTGATTGTCGCGGGATTGTCACCAGAACCACCACGACATTGTTCATTAAGCTTATCGGCTTGCTTAATTAAACTTTCGACAGTTGCGGCATGAGTTACAAGTGGAAAGAGCAAAAAGAGTATTGTTAGTTTTTTATACATTGTTACTCTCAATTTTGTTGTTTTATCAATGTTATCAAATAACAGCGCTAATAGTGCAAAATACGCCAAGCAAACAAAACTTGATAAAACTTGAGATTTTCTAAGACGATACAAGCGGGGTAAAAACACCTAACGTTTTACATTTTTCGGGTACAAAAGCGGGTACAAATGACCATGAGAGCACAGCACAGCAAGACTCATAAAGGCTTACAGGGCGCATTTACCGTTTAACGTTTAAGCACCTTAAACACTAGGCCTCAGTTAGGCCTAGTGCCACAGCAACCCATGAGTGCAAGTGCTCCGGCATCTGCACTCATGCGTTTAATATTAAAACTCCGCATTACCACCCATCCTCCCAAAATTACTTCCCATGGCAATATTGCATAGCCACAGTTTGCATTGAGCTACGCTGCCGCGTATTTAACCGTGCTCGCTGCACTGTCTTTGTGCACCCACGCATCACCCTCCCCATCTCAGATAAACACTAAAAATTAAATTATCATTTAATATCAAATGGTTAAAATTAACTAGAAGCAATGGCACGCCTATTGCTTCTAGTAAAACAATCGCACCATGTGCAAATAACAATAAAAATTTACAAACCCAATGAGTGGGCATGTAAATAGCGATAAACATCAACACTGATGCCAATGGCGGCATTAAGTGGCTCAAAGCTTGAGCATCATGAATTTAAGACAAAGGCGTCTTTCAGACTGAGTTTTTACTCGGCCAGAAAGACGCCTTTTTTATTAGCGTTGTCATGTTCTTAAATTTAGCTAAGACGCAATTTGAGGTAGTTATGGCTAGAGATGGAATGACGAAACATCTAGTACAAGGTAACTGTATTACCTAACATATTTTAACCATTAGATAAGGAGCAGGCATGTCAAGCAACAGTACGTCTAATCACAAGCAGCAGCTAGGTACGTTGAACAAATACCGCGGCATTATATTAGCCGTTACACTCTTTTTGGTATTTAACTTGGCAGTGCTCGGCCTTAACTTCTACACATCTTCCACCCTTGACGGTGACGCTGTTTCCATTAACCTATCAGGGCGGCAACGTATGCTCTCACAGCGTACCGCCAAGGTGTTGCTGGCAATTCAGGTTGATGCTGCACAGGGCAAATTTGATGCAAAAAATACGGAAGAGCTAAAAAAAGTAAGTTCTCTGTTTGATACCACCCTTAACAGCTTTAAAACCGGTGGCATGGTGCTGGGTGGTAATGAAAAGCCAGTGTTTCTACCCAAGGTAAATGATGCGGCCTCCATCAAAGCTGTAGATGAAGCACTGCTCATCTGGCAACCATATAAAAAGCTACTGGAATCCATCATCCAAAGCCGAGTGATAGACGAAGTCAGGCTGGATCTCGCCACAGATTATGCGCGTGAGAATAATCTGAAGTTATTAAAGCTGATGAACAACCTGACCACGCAACTGGAACAAAACACCAAAACCAAGGCCAGCCACTTACAACTGATTCAAACCATTGCATTGGTATTATCACTGCTACTTTTTGCCAATATTGTATTCAATGCGCTACGCAAACTACGTGCTGCCGATGGTGAAATTGAGAAAGCACAACGCGAAACGACCGAGATTCTTAATACCGTGAAAGAGGGGCTGTTTCTATTAGACCCCGAGCTTGCGGTAGGTAGCCAGATTTCACGCTCCATTGATCAAATATTGCAACATGAAGTAAGCGCCAACATGCCGTTTATGCCCATTTTGCAGCAACTGGTTTCAGATGAAATTTACACATCCTCCAAAGACTACATCCAACTACTATTTGGCAACAAGGTGAAAGAGAGCTTAATGCTGAGCCTTAACCCACTCTCGCAAGTAAAGGTGCTAACCAAGGACGATTCAGCACCACGTTACCTGAGTTTTCAGTTCAATCGCGTAGTGGAAAACAAACAAGTACTGCACCTATTGGTCACCGTACAAGATGTTACCGAGCAAGTCACCCAGGCCGAAGAGCTAGCTAAGCTTAAAGGTCAATCTAACATTAACCTAGAGCTACTCAAAGCACTGCTGCAGGCCGATGCGTTCCAGCTACGTCAGTTCTTAAATCACACACATAGCAACTTAGCTGTCATTAACGACATATTAGCCAATGCAGATAAACGCGCCGCCACGCACACAGACATGGTTAATCAATGCTTCCGTATCATCCATGCCATTAAAGGTGAATCTGCCGCTATAGGCTTGCAGGCTATTCAAGCGCTAGCACATCAGTTTGAAGAACATCTGGTATTTCTGCGTAAAAAGAATGAATGGGATGCCCAAGAAATTTTAAGCTTACCGGTGATGCTAAGCGCCATACTTGAGCAAATTACGCAAATTGAAACGATTACAGACTTTATGCAAGCGCATCATCAAGCCAATCATAGCCCAGAAACCCCACCATCTATCTCCACCAGTGTAGCTAACAACCTAAAACGCCTCGCAGAACAAGTGAATCAAAGCCAAAATAAGAACGTACAGCTCAATTTAGAACTCACGCTACTGGATCAGATGGACACAAAAACAGTGCACCAACTGCAACAGATTGGCATCCAACTCATCCGTAACGGCATCTGCCACGGCATTGAATCTGCTGACGCAAGGCTGGCAAAAGGTAAACCATCGCATGGCGAAATATCCATCACCACACGTATGAACCAAGAAGGCATTATCGACTTTATCGTACGTGACGATGGGCAAGGCATCGTCCCCAACCGCATCCGCGCAGCCATGCTCACATCAGGGCGCTACTCTAGTGAAATAGTGCATCAGTTATCAGACAAAGAAATTGTCGCCAAACTGTTTGAGCCCGGCTTCTCAACTGCCAACGGCACAGACCAAGATGCAGGGCGTGGCGTAGGCATGGATTTAGTGCAATCTCTTATAAATGAAATTGGTGGTGAGCTAAAAATTGACACCAAAGCCGATGTCTTTACGCAATTCTCCTTCCGCATCTCCAAACACGCAAAACCATCTATTAACCTAAATGCGACAGAGGCCGTAATATGAAATTAATGATTGTCGATGACTCCAATATTATCAGGAGCCGGATTTCCAGAATTATCGCAGACTCAAAACTACCACCTATCGAGATAGTAGGCACTGCAGCCAATGGTACCGATGCGTTTGCATTATGCGTGGCACAGCGTCCAGATATCGTGACGATGGATCTCACCATGCCAGAGATGGATGGGGTTGAATGTACCGCCCTGCTAGTTGAGTTCGACCCTAACATAAAAATTCTCATCATCTCAGCACTCAGCGACAAAGCCACTGCGATTGAAGCGCTAAAAAATGGCGCCAATGGCTTCTTATATAAACCCTTTACGGACGAAGAGCTCGTAAACGCGCTACTGGAGCTAATAAAAGAAAATGAGTGATTTAAGTGAAAAAGACATCGAAGTCTTTATTGAAGCTATCGGCAACTATTTCAAACAAGCAACCAAAGAGGCTGCAGCGATTAAAGTAGCGTACCTTGCCCAAAACGCATTTCCCATGAACGACTTCACAGGCAAAATCATGGTCAGTGACGGTTACGAAGGCGCGCTCTACTTCTCTGCCCCTAGCGCCATGCTGCGGCACCTGCTTACGGTGATGAAAGAAACCAACCAATCAGAAGAAAACCTGCTCGATGCCGTAGGGGAAATCGCCAATACCATCTCCGGTAATGCACGTAAGTATTTCGGCGAAAATATGGTGATCTCCATCCCTGAAAAAATAGCCAACCTATCTGAAAATCTGGCGCAACAAGCACGCTCATACGCCTACGTGATTATCATCAAATGGAAGCACTACAGCGCATCACTCATCGTAGATATTTCAAGAAACCGTTAAGGCAAAAACCAAACTGAGAGATAGAAAATCGCCATGCAATAGATCAGAAAATTAATTATTAGAAATAAATCAAAAAAGTGAAAACTATTTTTGACAATTCGCCACTAAAACACTAGAATTGCGACCTTGCTGAAATTGAAGCAAACCAGTTTACAAGGTGATGTAGCTCAGCTGGTTAGAGCACAGGATTCATAATCCTGGGGTCGAGGGTTCAAGTCCCTCTTTCACCACCAATAAAGACGCCTCATTCGAAAGAATGGGGCGTTTTTCTTTGCACTAATTTCTCGATTAGTAGCCACCTAGTAGCCTATTTATTAATATATCATTGACCGATGACTATTGAAACAGTATATTTACGTCAATTCTGACGAAAAATACACCTAAGGATCATTTTGATTTACGAATTCGGTTTTAAAAATTTCTTCTCATTTCGAGAAGGAGGGACCATAAGCTTTAAGTTAGATGCAAACTGTCCCGCTCAAATCAGTCGTGGCCTTGATTACAGCACTGTTCTAAGCATTAAAGGTGCGAATGCATCTGGGAAAACAAGTGTTTTGAGAGCACTTTCGTTTATTATGCATTTTGCATCAAGATCTTTTCAACTTGAACCGGAGAGCCGCACTCATTTAGAGAGTTTTTTTAAAAATTCAGATCCATCTGATTTTTACCTTGAATTTTCTATTAATAACTTAATTTATAAATATGAATTATCACTTACAGATAATGAAGTGCTTCACGAGTCGCTCGCAAGGAAGAAGAGTAGAGATGTTTTACTTTTTGAACGTAAAAAGCAAAAAATCACATCCAGGACGAATGAGTTCGCGCATTTAGACAAATTAATACTAAGAAAAAACTCCTCAGTAATATCACTTGCAAACCAATATGGTATTGATGCTATAAATAAAGTCTTTGATTTCTTCAATACTTACGCTACAAATGTTTCATATAATGGATTAAGAGAACAACCTCTTTCAATTTCTTTTACTAGTAAGTTTTTAAAAGAAAACTCAAAAGCTTTTACTTTTGTTAAATCTTTTATAAAAGATATTGATTCGGGTGTTGATGACATATCTATTAAAGAATCTAAAAATGATAAAGGCGAAACAACCTATTTCCCTCTATTCACCCATAGACATGAGAATAAGAGCATTTCAATACTTCCGAATATTGAATCTAGTGGCACTAAAGCTTTATTTCGTAATTTAGCTTCTCATTGGTTAACCTTGAATTACGGCACAATAAATATAGTTGATGAAATTGACGCAAATCTACATCCAATGATATTAGCTAAAATTGTTGAATTGTATATTGATAAAAATACAAATAAAAAAAACGCTCAACTAATTTTCACTACTCATAACACCGAAGTATTGGATATTTTAGGAAGGTACAGAACTTATTTGGTTAACAAAGAAAATAACAGTAGTTATGTTTATAGACTAGACGAAATACCAGGAGATATTTTAAGAAATGACAGGCCTATTTCCACACCTTACCTAAACGGTAAAATTGGTGGAATTCCAAAACTATAATGGCTAAATTTGGCAACTCTCAAAAAGATAAATTTCTCAATGCTGTTCCCATTACAAGCATTGAGAATGACCACGATCTAATTACAAAAAAATGTAAGTTTAATTTTTCATATTTTATTAAGCAGGATGCTAGTCAAAACTTTGATGAGTGGGGTCATGAGCAGCTTGTATCATTGTTAGAGAGTTTGAAAAACTTCTCTGAGTTCCCATTAACTCATTGGAGACAAGAAATTAGAAAAGGACTACCAACACTCGCAGTGTATGAAAGTTTTCCAGTAAAGACAGACTTTACAATACCTCCCCATATACCATATCAAGCATTATGGGCTAGATTCAGGTTGGCATCAGCAGTTCGGCTGATTGGGTTTGTCATTCCTACTAACTATCATAAAACGTTACATAGTAAAACTAATGAATGTTTTGATTCAAATACATTCTATATTGTTTTTTTGGATCTAAATCATAGATTTTACAAAACTGAAAAGAGATAATTTTTTGTGCTTAAATGTCCTTTATATCTAGTCTAAAGGACAAGGCGAAATGCGCTCCGTCCGCCGCTGGCGCGTGCGGGCGGTGCGCTCCTCGCCTTGCCTAAAATGGCGTTGGTAAAGAATTATTTTCAGCAGGCAAATATCTGAAAAATATCATTGCTGTATTTCGGTCTGTTATATACAAACTATTATCTTTTGTCGCTTCGATCATTAAAGCCGGATCAAACCGCACGTAAAGCTCTTGGACGGCCTCAGCGATTGTTTCCGCCCTCATCCATTCACCCGTAGAATCTGGCAGCTTAATGCTCCTAGGAACCCAGTAACGCTTACGATTAAACTGATGATGCTCTAGATAACTTTTAGTGATGTATTTAGAAATATAACGCGCAATACCCAAGCATTGTTTTGCAGGATCTTTATGCCACCTTCTCTGCTGCTTAATATCAACATTACCAAGTGCATTAACCCCCTGCTCATTCCCTTTGCCACCTAGTGCAATTTGCCAGCAGCGCCTCAATAAATCAGCTCGCACAAATCCGTTAATTGCAGCGTGAATATGATAATGCTCACCGCTTTTATGCAACTCAGGCACTGCTATATAATCAAACTTAGCATTGGCCGCTTCTAGGACTCTCATGAAACGTTTCCAGGTAGCGGTAACACCATCATAGTCTGTAAGAATATGGCGCGGAATCGCATGAGTTTTAATCACTCAATCTCATCTAATTTGCTCACCACTGGTATTTAATTTAATCATTAATTGCATAAAATTGCTCAGTGATTGCATTAAAAAGTTCATCGGTGGCTTATTTTTGCTCAATCTCACAAAAATGCTCAGTCATTAGAGGCTGCTCTGAAAAACAGTCCCTAATGATAATAGCTATTTTGTAGGTGTCTTTTGTTTCCTTAAAGACTCACCTTTAAGGCTAATGCTATGAGCGGTATGTACCAATCGATCCATAACAGCATCCGCTGTAGTTGGGTCTCCCAGAAAAGCGTGCCATCTCTCTGGTGGGTACTGACTAGTAATTACAAAGGAACCTGTTTCCAGTCTTTCTCTTTCATCAACAATATCCAATAACGCGCGAGCTATTTTTTGATCGAAAGGCATGATTCCTAAATCATCAATCATTACAATTGATGCCTTGATATATCTAGCTTTTAGTATAGGAAGTGAGCCATTTTCAATTGCTAGAATAATTTCTTCTGCTAATTGGCTGGATGTTCTATAGATTACAGAAAAACCATTTCTACACGCTTGCATTCCAAGTGCACATGCTACCCAGCTTTTACCAGTTCCTGTAGCGCCATCAATGACTATGTGAGATCCTTTGCGAACCCAGTCGCATGCGGCTAGTACTGAGAAAAGATTTTTATCCAAGCCTCTAGTTGTTCGAAAATCTAAGTTCTCCAAACATGCATTTGGATACCTAAATTTCGCCAGACTCAATAATCTACTCATTCTTTTTGTATCACGCGAAGATAATTCGCAATCAATCAATATTGTCATCTGTTCATCAAAACTTAAACCATGAAATGCTGGCTTGTCAAAATTTGAAGACAATGCCTCGACCATGCCTGTTAATTTTAAATCTTTAAGTTTCCCCAACAATTGCTGTGTCATCATACTTAATTACCCCCTAATTTATAGTAGTCGCCGCCACGGATATTGATGTGGTGCCCATGTTTTTCTGTACCAATATCGTCCATATTTCTTTTATCCACCTTGCTTCTGAAAATGGATAAGATGCTGCTGTGGGTTATGGAATTAATTTTTAGAGCGTATTCACACACTTCTTCTAAACGCTCCGAGGAATGTTGAATTCCCAATTTCTGTATGGCTTTTGCAGTGCGAATACCATTTGGAAGATGGCGACTTTCAGTCAAATGCTGTCTAAATACTTTTTCGGTTGATTCTCCAACCTTGTGCGCCCATTCAATCAGTTGATCCACACCGCCATCCGCATATTGCTGATGTGATGCTGGCATGTGATGCTTTTCTGTTGTGTAACCACCGTATACAGTACTAATGATATGAATAGCGACTTGTTTTCCGTTATGCATTAACTCTAGAGTTTTGCTACCGGCACGAACGTCGATGAATGAATGTCGGAGCACATGTGGGACAGAGTAATAATGACCTTCATACAAAACATGATAGTTTTCACCTACACGAACATTTAATCGCCACAGCCCATAGGAGTATCTGGTTTGAGGTAGCATTTTCAGCGCAGGTTTATCTAACAATTCGAACCTCTGGAGCCTGGACGCTTTATAGGCCTTCATTTCTTTAGAGTTGAATATCCTAAGAAGTCTTTTAATTTCAGTGTTAGCCTCTTCCAACGAATAGAATTTGATATTACGCAATGCTGCAAGTATCCATCTTTGGATTACTTGCACGGACACCTCGACTGGGCCTTTATCGTTTGGCTTTCTAACTCTGGCCGGTAACACTACTGTTACGTAGTGATCTGCGAACTCAGCGAATGTTGGGTTAATAATAATTGTTTGAGGAGTATTTTTTGTAACGGCTGACTTTAGATTGTCAGGAATTAAAAACCTTGGCACTCCACCAAAATATTCTAATGCTTTTACATTGCATTCAATCCAGTCTGGAATAGATTGAGTCCAGACGGCCATGCAAAATGAATAACTAGATGCCCCTAAAGTAGCGACAAATATTTCGGCATCTCGCCATGCATGACCATCTTTTTCATATATACGGATTTTTCTACCCGCAAAATCCAGATAACTATTCTCACCAGGCAGATTAATCTTCCTCATACTGATGCGCTGTCTTTTAACCCACTTTAGATAAAGACGCGCTGCATGTGAATATGAAATGCCTTCAGGATTTTCCGAATGCCACTCTTCCCAGAGTAATTTTACAGTTACATCTTTATCACGTTGGAGATCTGTATGCCAAAGTAACCAGTTCGGGTGAGTGCCGTCATTAGTCTTGCTTGGCTCTCTTTGCAAAGCAGTTAAAAACTCTGTATCCGTAAACTCCTTCAGTTCATTCCAAGAATAAGCAATGTTAGGTAACATTTTTGCAATCGCATTAACGCTATTAGGCGCAACATCAGCATTTACTGCAATTTCACGATTTGATAAATCGCTGGACTCACATAATAGTTTTACAATTTTTCTTAATTTATGTACTTTTAAAGCCATTCTATTCCCCATGATGATTCGCCTTCGGTGATGTGCAGGCAGAATATGATTCGAGATTGATTTATCTATTCAATAGATAAAAGAAGGGCCTCGACCTTGACAGTCGATAAAAGTGCGTAGACAATATCCATAAGTATCAAGGCGGCAATCTTGATTGGAAAGTCAGAGGCTTGGGTCTATACCCAAGCTTTTGCACTTCTAGGCCTCAAAACATTGTTATATCAGTCCATTTTGATTCCCCTTCATTATGTTTTTTCTCATTACAATTGATGCCCCATCTTTTGGAGTGTTTGATTGGTCATGTATCCACTTATAAAAATCCAAAGTTATAAACAGGCGTTGTCGCCCAACTTTAAATGAGGGCGGCATAGGAAGACCTAGACTAAGCCTGTTTCGCGCCGTTGCTTCCGATATTTTTAGAACTTGGCTTACCTGCTTAAGATTCATAGTTTCCATAGTCTGCCTTCATATTCGTAGATATCACGATGTATCATGGTATGAATTTTCTTAACTTAAAGATGCAGGCCAATTTGGACACTTGCCCCCTATGCCGCTATATATTGATGACGAAAAAATTGAAAATACGTTAGGTGCAACAGTTGCTTGTGCTTTTAAAGCTATCAAAATGGATATGCAAGACCATTCCGTTACACCTAGCCTAGCTTTAGGGCTCATTAAAAAGTATCTGCAGCCACTGATGCCTGAAGCAGATAAAGACATTTTGGATAAGTTAAAACAAGTAACTTGGGATGAGCTGCATTGGGCCTATCCGGAGATTATTTTTCGTGGAGGACAACCAACCTGTCTGCTTGCAGATATTGGTGTAAGTATTGATTTGATTTGTACATACACTACAAACCCTCCTAGAGAATTCCTTAGTCAAGAAACTGTAGAGGTCGGTAATTTTTTACTAGTATGCGAACACTTGAACATAAGAATAAGCGATGAGGTTCGTTATTCTAATAATCGAAAATTCGATGTATTCAATACCTGTAAATACTGCTGGAGGCAACCTGTGCCTGGAAGATTGATATGTTCATCGCATACTGCCGGCGATAAACATTCTCCTGTTGAATTAAGTGCAAAAAAAGAATTGTCAGAAAACTCACCCTCAGCAAATTACAAAGAGAGTAAGCGTCAGAAACCCTTTTTCGATGAGTTCATAAAGTCGACGTTAAGTAGAGAAATATGGGAGTTCCATGAAAGTGGTTTCGGCTCGCAAACTTTAATTCCATCGCACAGCATTGTTAAATGGTTACTGGATAGAAGACCGCTCGTAGCAAGCTTACTTACTCAGCAGGGTACGGCAATAAATGATGACAACATTATAGATAACTTACTTCTCCTACTACACAGTCCAGAAGGCTTTACCAATACACAGATCGAGCCTTATCAAAAAACCAATCTTTTGATTAAAAAAAATCCTGTATTGATTTGGCCGATGTTATTGCGTGCTGAGGCATGGTTACACGCACGGAAAACTTTGCGGAGTAATTGGGGCGGAAAAAGAACTCTGAAAAGAAATTGATTCAATTCAATTTGTATTTGATTTAAAACCTTATTCAGATCTGTATCATTACTCTCAATCAGGTACGATAACGTTAATAACGTGAGTGGATGTATACCAATTACTTTTCGACCAGTTTCATTAAATTGATCAGCTAATTTCTAGATGAAGTGCTCGCTAAAAGTCGACTTCGCTGCTCACACTATTTTTTAATGATTAATATTGTTAACTATTGCCAAATGCGCATACAACTCCTGCCTAATGTATAAGCTAATTGAATTTTATGAATTCTAAAATTGCATTTATATTGCATAAAAGCGGTACAAAAAGAAAAGGCCACAAACTTTAAACGGCATTTACCGACTCTGAAGACCGAGTGCGGGACGTAAGGTTTATGGCCTATCTAAATTATACAGAAAAGATTACTTTGATTTTCCAATGTTGTTTTCTGTATTAAATAACAAATCTTTCATTAGCCCGCACAACAAGAAAGCTGCTTAACATCCTTAAAGAAGGTCAAAGCACACAGCTTGAGCCCTTCCACCATCGTGAGATACGGAAATAATTCTCGGGTTAAGCTTTGTACGGTCATGCGATGACGTATTGCTAGCACTGCTGTTTGAATCATTTCACTCGACTCTGCTGCTAAAATTTGCACACCAACAATACGGCCAGTTTCTTGTTCAGCGACAATCTTAATAAATCCAGTTGTATCAAAGTTGGCCAGTGCACGCGGTACATTTTCAAGGCCTAATTTGCGGCTTTCAACCTGTAAACCTTGAGCTTTTGCATGCAACTCAGTCAGTCCGACAGTGGCAACCTGTGGGTCGGTAAAAATTACTGCAGGCATGGCCATAAGATCTAATGATGCCTCCCTGCCTGCCATATTACGCGCTGCTGTTTTCCCAGACGCAGCGGCCACATACACGTATTGCGGTAATGTGGTGCAATCACCTGCGGCAAAGATATTCGGTAATGAAGAACGCATCTGTGCATCGACAATAATTTCTGCCTGTGAGCTCATGTTAACTTCAATATTTTCTAAGCCTAAATCTGTTGTATTCGGTGTACGTCCAGCCGCAACAAATAGCTGGTTTCCACTTATCATCTGATCACCCACAGTCAATTGAAACAATTGGTTCTCATACTTTACATTACCAACGATCGCGTGTGTCATGATGACCATACCTTCAGCTACGAGAGCTTGTTTAAGGCCATCTGCAATATCTGGGTCTTCTTGAGAGAGGACTGTGGAACGGGCTAGCATGGTCACTTTGGCGCCTAGTCGTAAAAACGCCTGTGCGATCTCGACTGCCACTACGGATGCACCCAGCACAATCAGATGTTGAGGTATTTCTGTGGCGATGAGTGCCGTGGTAGACGTCCAGTAAGGCGTATCCGCTAAGCCAGCAATTGGAGGTAACACTGGTGTTCGCCCCGTGGCGATCAGAAAGCGATCTGCTGTCATTATTTGGTTAGAGCCGTCTTTTTTTGTGACGATGACAGTATTGGCGTCTTTGAAACGCGCACGCCCTTTGATTAGATTTATCTCAGGATTACTCTCAAGAATAGATTCGTACTTTTCATGACGTAGGGCATCAACCCTTGCCTGCTGCTGTGCCACCAGTTTTGCACGATCAATGCTGGGCACATGCGTTTCAATGCCAGAGAACGGATGATGCGCTTGTTGATGCGCCATTTGTGCGGCACGAATCATGATCTTGGACGGTACGCAGCCTACGTTGACGCAAGTGCCCCCGATCGTACCAGCTTCAATCATGGTGACTTGAGCGCCCAGATCTTTTGCTTCCAGTGCTGCTGCAAATGCGGCGGATCCAGTACCTATAATGACGATATTGAGTAACTTTATATTCGTTTTTGCTGTAGCTGGTAATGCTGGTGATGGCGTGTCATTTAATACAGCGCTATAGCCAGAAGCTTGGATAGTTTTGATCAACGTTTCAACATTAAGATTCGTCTCAGGTTTTAGCGTTACTTTCGCAAACTTATCAGCATAAGACACTGATGCTTTATCCACTCCTGCTACTTTTGTTAAAGCAGCTTCAATAGTGCTTGCACAGTGATCACAGGTCATACCGCTAATGTCGAGATTGATTGTGTTCATGTTAATGCTTCTTTTTGAATGATGTGTTAATTACAGTGGATGGGTAACCAGCATTCGCTGTTGCATCGGTAATCTTTTGCAAGGTGGTTTGGCTATCGTCGAAGCTGACAACTGCCTGCTTAAGTTTAAAGTTGGTTGTGACCTGTTGTACACCTTTCACCTTACTGAGCGCTTTCTTGACTGTGATGGGGCATGAAGAACATGTCATACCAGCAACCTCAAGCGTGACGTGCTGAATTGCCGCATATGTAAAGATTGAAGTGCTCAAAGAGATCACAAATGAGGCGGTTAAAATAATGGATTTCAACATGGATAATTTCCTATTCAAGTAAAGTAACAAAATAAGGGTAAAGTAGTGCAATCAACACCAGCGCAGATACTATCAAGAACATTACTCGATAGTTTCTATTGGTCTGTGGTTTAGCACACAATGTATTCGGTAAACATGCATTAGCGGGCTTTGCTGAATAGATCTTGCGATAGGCCAAAGCCATGCAAATTAAAGCAATGCCGATGAGTATGGGTCTATAGGGTTCAAGCATCGTTAGATTCGATATCCAAGCGCCGCCGATGCCTAAGCTGACTAAAATCAGTGGACCTAAACAACAGGCAGAAGCTGCAATCGCGGCTATTGCACCGCCAATGAGCGTGGTATTAGCTAGTTTATCTTGTGCCATAAAATCACCATCTATAGAGTAAAAGCTTACTATAAAGGCTGTACTATAGTACGATGTCAACCTATTTTAGGATTTATTCAAGGCAATGCGATGCAATCAAAACTAACCATCGGCAAAGTGGCCAAAGCGGCTACCGTTAATATTGAAACGATCAGGTTTTACCAGCGTAAAGGTTTGATAGCAGAACCGCCTAAAGCATTAGGTGGTTTTCGTTATTACTCGGAAAAATGCATTGAGGACATACACTTTATCAAACGTGCACAGGCGATTGGTTTTACGCTTGAGGAGATTAAAGAGTTATTGGCTATGCAAGCTTGTGATGCTTGCCAGCAAACGCATGATGCTTCATTGATAAAATTGAATATGGTGAATGCCAGAATCGCTGAACTTGAGCATATCCGCGAAACGCTTCAAGATCTGATCGGAAAATGCGAAAAAGAGAATTACGAAACAGCATGCCCGATCATTGATTCTTTGCATCAACACTAATAATTAATTGCATTGTTTGGCTGATTCGCCTATCAATATAGCCATCGACTTCAAGCGACTTGCCTCAAATGCCTAGTCTTTTTAGTAGTATGGACGATAAAACTACTGTTTTAATTGCTCACGTAAAGCAATTGAAGATGATTACAAAATGGAAAAAAATATTATTCAACTGATGTAGGCGGTAAAGAAAACATCATCGAAGACATTAAAGCTATTTTTTCTGTATAATTTACATATAGGTCATAAACTTAACGTCCCGCAACCGGTCGGTAGAGTCGGCAAATGCCGTGTTAAGTTTGTGGCCTTTTCTTTTTGAGGTTTAGATAATGGGCAAATTGAAAAATGCGTTGCCGAAAATAGATTCGCAGTTTCATGGTTCTTCTTACATCACAAAACCAGGCACCAATTATATCTTGATCTGGGTTTTCCGCCTGAAGAAGCTGTAAAGCTTTATGAAGAATCACAGATCAAAATAGCGACTAAGCTCGCTACTAAACAATCCAAAAAATCAAATCCACCTAGTTAATAGACCGTCGTCTAAAGGTATTTGTGTAATTTTGTTGACAATGATTCTATATTTATGGAATTATAGAAGTTATGGATATTAAATCAGCAGTATTACAACTTTCATCAATCGCCCAAGAAGCACGTCTCGACATATTTAGACTGCTTGTTCAGGCAGGATCAGAAGGATTGCCAGCGGGGAGTATTGGCGAAAGTCTTTCGATCCCCGCGAGCACTTTATCGTTTCATCTCAAGGAATTAAGCCATGCTGGGCTTATCAATTCACGCCAAGTGAGTCGTTTTATCTACTACTCTGCCAACTATGAAGCCATGAATGGTTTACTTGCCTACCTCACTGAAAACTGTTGCGCCGGTGCCGAAGAATGTGCACCTGGTACAACCTGTAATCCGAAATAAAGGAATTCAACATGAAAAGAATGCATTTACACGTCTCAGTAGACGACATCAATAAAAGCATAGGCTTCTATAACAGCCTGTTTGGTGCAACACCTACCGTCTCAAAACCTGACTATGCAAAATGGATGCTGGATGATCCATTAGTCAACTTTGCAATCAGTAAGCGTGGTGCTACACCAGGACTAGATCACATCGGCATTCAAGTCGAAAGTGATACTGAGTTATCAGAGATTAAAGAGCGCTTGGAGAAAGCAGAATTAAGCCTACTCACACAAGAAGGCACAACTTGCTGCTATGCAAAATCAGATAAACATTGGGTTCAAGATCCTTCAGGCATTGCATGGGAAACTTATCTCACCTTAGATAGTGCACCGACATTTAGTGGCAAAGAAACTGTAGAGCCTAGTGCCGCGTGCTGCGTACCTGCCACCCAAAAAGTGCAATTCATGTCTAGGAAGTAAATACGCGAAGGAGCTACAACAATGTCAAATAAAGTCTATAACGTGCTTTTTATCTGCACTGGAAATTCTGCAAGAAGCATCATTGCAGAAGCCTTGTTAAATGAATTTGGCAATGGGCGTTTCAAAGCCTACAGCGCAGGGAGCCATCCAACTGGTCGTGTAAATCCAAATGCTCTAGAGGCATTAATAAAGAACAAAGTGAATATCGAGGGCTTACGAAGCAAAAGCTGGGATGAGTTTACAGGGTCAAATGCGCTACATATGGATTTAGTGTTCACCGTATGTGATGCTGCTGCAGGCGAGACTTGTCCTGTATGGTCTGGACACCCAATGCAAGCACACTGGGGTGTTGATGACCCTGCCGCTGTCACCGGCAATAGCCAAACAATTGCAAAAGCATTCAATGACACTCTCATTATTCTGAAGCGACGAATCGATTTGCTCACGATGCTACCAATTGAAAAAATTGACAATCTAGTCCTTAAAAATAGCATTACAGAAATTGGAAAAACTATATGACCCATTCAGAAACTACAAAAGCCACACCCCAAATTGGAAGTTTTGAACGTAACTTAACATGGTGGGTGCTTGGTTGTATTGTAGTGGGTATAGCACTAGGCAAGCTGTTCCCAAGTTTCTTCCAAACCATTGGAAGTCTCAAGATTGCCGAAGTGAATTTACCAGTAGCTGTATTGATTTGGTTAATGATAATTCCAATGCTGCTTAAAATTGATTTTAGTGCCATGAAAGAAGTATTAACCCATAGTAAAGGGATTGGGGTCACGCTCTTTATTAATTGGATAGTCAAACCGTTTTCAATGGCGCTACTTGCTTGGATTTTTATACGACATCTATTTGCTGGCTTATTACCTGTAGACCAAATTGATAGCTACATTGCAGGACTCATCCTATTGGCTGCTGCACCATGTACAGCTATGGTGTTTGTATGGAGCAATTTATGCGGAGGTGAGCCGAAATTCACGCTTTCACAAGTAGCTATCAATGATGCCATCATGTTATTTGCGTTTGCACCATTAGTGGCTTTATTACTTGGTATATCTAGTATCAGTGTGCCTTGGGCTACGCTGTTCCTATCTGTACTTTTGTTTATTGTTGTACCTGTGGTCATTAGTCAAGTCTTACGCAAAGCGCTGCTATCAAAAAGCGCTAATGTTCTAGAAAATACGCTTAAACGTCTACATCCAATTTCGCTATCTGCGTTATTAATCACATTGGTTTTGCTATTTGCTTTTCAAGGTCAGCAAATTCTTGCTCAACCAATCATCATCGCGTTGTTAGCAATTCCTATCACAATTCAAGTGTATTTCAATTCGATGTTGGCCTATTGGTTAAATAAAAAGCTCAAAGTCGCACATTGCGTGGCTGGTCCATCAGCATTGATTGGAGCATCGAACTTCTTTGAATTGGCTGTAGCGACCGCAATTGCTTTGTTTGGGTTCAATTCAGGTGCTGCACTCGCTACTGTAGTAGGGGTATTGATTGAAGTCCCAGTAATGCTATCTGTGGTCTCTATCGTCAATCGCAGTAAAAATTGGTATGAATCTAACTAATTATTGAGAGTAATGAATGAACATTTTATTTTTATGTACTGGCAACTCTTGCCGTTCAATATTAGCTGAAGCTACATTTAACGCATTGGCACCTCAAGGCATGAAAGCCATGAGTGCAGGAAGTCAGCCTGCTGGCTATGTACATCCTAAGTCTATAGCTTTGCTAACATCCAAAGGTATTGCAACCGAAGGTTATTTTAGTAAGTCATGGGACAGCTTGCCTTGCACGCCTGATATTGTGATTACTGTATGTGGCAATGCAGCAGGTGAAACTTGTCCTGCCTATTTAGGTAAGGTTATGAGAGCACATTGGGGCGTAGAAGATCCAGCTAAAGCGATTGGCACTGATGCAGAGATTAATGCTGCGTTTGAGAAGGCGTATTCAATACTCCGCAGCAGGATTGAAGCATTCTTAAAGTTACCAGCAGATGTACTTAATGATCCAGTTGAACTCAGCAAGCAAATCCAACTTATTGGATTATTATGAGTAACAAATGATGCCAGTATCAATGAATTTATCTAACACCTTCAACAAGTTTTTCGATTCAGAAAAGTCGAGCGGAATCTTTCTCATTATTTGTACGGTGCTCGCAATCCTGCTGACCAACTCATCAATTGGCCATGATTATTTGAATATTTGGCAAATGAAGTTAAGTGGATTAAGTCTTGAACACTGGATCAATGATGGTCTCATGGCAATATTTTTCCTACTCATTGGATTAGAGTTGGAACGTGAGCTTTATATTGGTGAACTTGCTAACTTTAAAAATGCATTGCTTCCAATTGTCGCAGCAATCGGCGGAATGCTGTTTCCAGCACTTATGTATTTCATGCTTAATCATGGAACACCAACGCAAGATGGTATAGGAATACCAATGGCAACGGATATTGCATTTGCCCTAGGTGTACTAGCGGTTATTGGAACACGTATACCAGCTTCACTAAAAGTATTTGTGGTAGCTTTTGCCGTAATAGATGACTTGGGGGCGATAGTTATCATTGCGGCATTCTATACAGTCAAGCTATCAATGGGATATCTCGTTTGCGCTTTAGCAGTTTGGGGGCTACTAATTGCGCTTAACAGAGCTTTTAAAGTGATGTCGCTTGCTCCCTACATTATTGGCGGTGCGATCATGTGGTTTCTGATGCTCAAGTCAGGTATTCACGCGACTGTTGCAGGTGTAATGTTGGCCTTTGCAATTCCATTCTCTGCAATAGACAATGATCAACAATCACCTTCACATAAATTAGAACACTTTCTACATAGACCAGTGGCCTTCATTATCTTGCCTATCTTTGCATTGGCGAATACAGGTATTACTTTCGATACGAATTGGTTGACTAGTTTGACGAGCTTGAGTGGTCTTGGCATCGCATCAGGCCTGATTCTAGGTAAGCCAATCGGAGTAATGTTAATGTGTTATCTTGCTGTTCTGGCGGGATTATGTCGCTTGCCATCTGATTTAAAGTGGACACACATCACTGGAGCAGGCATTCTCGGCGGCATAGGCTTCACGATGTCTATTTTTATTACAAACCTTGCATTCACAGGCAACCCAGAAATTATAAACGACTCCAAGATGGCGATTTTATTGTCCTCTTTAACTGCCGGAATATTAGGGTTTCTATGGCTTAGATTGTTGGGAAAAGCTAAAAATTAATGTCCAAAATGATTGACCATCATCCTAAATGGTCTTACATTATTAATTAGCTTTAACTAATTGATTGAAGCTACGGAATGTGTCATTCCTTAAACGCCCTCATTTAACAATCAGGGCGTTTTCTTTTTAGCTTCCGACTATCCTAATTTATTATCAGCGATATGATATTTAGGGTCTTCCATTACATTGACTTCAATCATTCCTTTTGCATTATCCAATAGCTCTAAACAATCTGGGCTTAGATGTTTGAGGTGAAGTTTTTTTCCTGCGCTAATGTACCTAAGTGCCAAGCCATCGATAGCAGCTAATGCTGAGTGGTCGACAACTTTAGCGTTTTTGAAATCTATCACCACATCATTGGGATCAATGCTAGGATTAAATAGGTTCTGAAAGGCCGCGATTGAGGCAAAGAATAACGAACCTTCTAGTTCATAAACCTTCCAATCTTTATCGTCGATATAACTGTTTACACTAATCTGTTTAGCATGCTCCCACGCAAACATTAATGCTGAAACAATTACACCTAGAATCACTGCAATTGCTAAGTCTGCAATCACCGTTACACCGCCAACTAATAAACCTACAAAAATATCTTGCTTAGGTACCTTACCGAATAGCCTGAGACTTCCCCACTCAAATGTTTTTTCAGCTACAACAAACATAACGCCAATCAATGCAGCTAATGGAATCATTTCAATCCATTTTGATGCAAACAATATGAATGAAATCAGAAACAATGCAGTTGCTATACCCGAAAGACGTTTCAGTGCCCCGTTATTCACATTAATCATACTTTGGCCAATCATCGCACAGCCACCCATGCCGCCGAAGAAGCCAGTAATCACATTAGCTGCACCTTGCGCCATTGATTCACGATTAGGCTTACCGCGTGTATCGGTCATATCGTCAATAAGGTTTAGCGTAAGCAATGTTTCAATCAAACCAATTGCTGCAAGTATTAATGCATATGGAAATATAATTTTAAGCGTCTCAAAATTAAAAGGCACGTTTGGTAAATGGAATGATGGCAGTCCACCAGCAATTGAACCTAAATCCCCAACAGTCTTTGTATCAATATTTAGAAAAGCAACACCGAAAGAGACAACCGCAATAGCAGCGAGTGTGGATGGAATGGCTTTGGTTAGTTTAGGCAATAAGTAAATAATGGCAATAGTAACGGCGATTAAACCCAACATCACATAAAGCGCATTACCACTTAACCAAGTAGCAGTACCATCAGCAGCAACAGTTTTAAAGTGCCCAAACTGCGCTAGGAAGATGACAATCGCCAAGCCATTCACAAAGCCCAGCATAACGGGATGCGGCACCATACGGATAAATTTACCAAGTTTTGCGACGGCAAAGAGTATTTGCAAAACACCCATCAATACCACCGTTGCAAACAAATACTCGACACCATGCTGAACAACCAGCGCCACCATTACCACAGCCAGTGCACCAGTGGCTCCTGAAATCATGCCAGGGCGACCACCAAAGGCGGAGGTAATTAGGGCAACTATAAATGCAGCATACAGGCCGGTGAGTGGTGAAACATGCGCAATTAAAGCAAACGCAATAGCTTCTGGCACCATTGCCAATGCAACTGTAAGGCCGCTTAACACATTAACTTTTATTTCTTGTGGGTTATATTTCCCAAGTTCAAATATGGACAAATTATTCTCCGATAACAATAGATAACAGCACTATCCACACGCGTGAATGATGCATATTTCAAAACATTAGATTTAGATATGAGTGTGCCTACAAGTTAAGTCTGCAGGACTTTAGAAATACTAGAGGTGTTGCTGAAAATTACATTGGTGTGTTCTTGTTTGATTTAGTTGTGACTCAATTATCTCATGATTTGAGTACTTTATAAAACTGCCACACTTTATTACTAATTGATTGGTATTTATTAACCATTACTATGGCATTTTTTGAAATAATTTTAAGTGGCTCTTTTTGTAATATGCAGCAGGATAGATTGAGCAAATTGCTACAATGGGTTGAACTAGGATTTTAAGACCAAGTGATTAAATTGATAAGATTTAGCGTATGGCGAGTTGTGAGCGTTAGTAATCTATCCGCACGTATTTCTAAAGCGAAATGTCGCACTTTTCTGGCAGCACGATATGCAGCTTTTTCCCGGTCACGCTGAATGTCGGCTGGGTCTCGTTCTTTTGGTTTTGTGCGCAATCCCCTTTCTCTACTTGCGTTAATCAGGCGATTAAGATGATTGCGATTAACCAATACGGCTTTTGCTTCAAACCCACCTTGAGTGAAAGGCTGGATCTTTAATCGCCATTGAAGATCTTGCTCATAGATCGGTTGATTGATTGACTCACCCCGAACTAATGCATGATCTCTGGGTAATACTGCGTGTCTATATTCCTCTTCTTCTAACTCAAAACGATTTAGATAAATCATTTCGTCACCTCCAATACCGATTGGTGACGCTGACTATTAATATAGGCTTCTAGGTCATCTAAACGATAACGCACCGCACGTGAGCCCACTTTGACAAATGGAACCCTTGCACCTGCCCAGCGATCACGCTCTAAAAACGCGATACTTACATTTAGAAATTTAGCTGCTTGTGGCGTGCTAAGTAGTTGAGAGTTCATTTTCTATCTCCAAAAAGTTAAAGGAGACAAAATAATGAAACAGGAAAAAACTAATTAAAAAAGGGTAAGGGAATTAAAACCGTTTACAACAACATAACATATTGATTAAAAATATAAATCATTAATAAATCAACATTATTAATTACTCAGGCAAGCCACCAGTTCCAAGATTTATTTTATATATTTTCGCTTCAGGACGCCCTGTCTTTCTAGTATCTTTTTGAGGATCAAGATCAGCAATCCAAGTTTTTATTGTTTTGTCATCTTTATACTGATTACCATTTCCTAATAAGCGAATAGCCTTACTATTAACCATATGGCTTGGGTGAATATTGGGATCTATATCCCAATATACTTTTGCGATTGCACGGCAAACCGCCTTGTCTTCAATTTCATTTTTTGGTCGATTATTTACTTTTTGATTGTCGGTTATTTGGGTAAGCACCCAAAAGTCTGTATAGGGTAACTTTTCCTTTTCACACCATTCAAGAAAGTTTGGACGTCTAACGTAGATGGTTTGTAAATAATCCTTATTAAAAGATTTACCCCATTTACAATAAAGCAGCTTAAGTAAATGCTTCGCTTCAAATATCAATGTAAGTAATGAGTCATCCGTAAAAATGACGACTATTTTTGTTTGCGCACGCAATGAATGACTTAATATCGATGCCGCCAACCTTTGTAAATTCAACTTCACTTGTACTGGCAAATTATCAGACTCACTCTTTTCAGGCTGAAAACCAGCCCATTCGTGAGCTAATGCCCAAACACTTCGAAAATCTTCACTCTCTACGTACATATTCAACCCATCTGTTATTTCAAGAAACAATTATTTCGGTGGTATTCTAAATACGCAGCCTGATGACTATTAAACTTCCCTACATTTACCTCTGTATTAATTTTCCATAAAATCAAAACGTTTTGATCTAATTTTTTAGAAATTAATAGATATCCGTCATTAGTAAAACTAAGATAACCGCGATCAAATAAATGGTCGATATGAGGGGATAACATTAATCCATTATTTCCATCTAGCTTTTCCGAGTCTGTAGACTTACTCCAGGGCTTGATATGACTCGCGCGAAGATGGGACTTTTTAGTAACACCGGTTAATCGACACGCTTTCTCGATCATTTCAACTCTGGACCTAAACAGGCCTTGACCACGCCTAGCTTTGACTAACTGTTGTTTTACTGTCTCAGCAATATCCGAACGTTGAGTTAATGTCTGCTCTTCTATTTCCTCTTCATCATCTTGAGCTACTAAAGGCTCATATTCATCAATAATCTTTGTGATTTGATCGCCAAGAAGTTTGTTTAGCACTCTCGCCATACTCTCTGGTACATTCGCTAAATAAACCTGATTTCCATTGCCGTTTGCTTGTAGTGGAGAATATTTAGATGGCAGTGTCGGGAGCAGTAAATCCATATGTTGAGATGGTTTAATAGGTGACTCCAATTCAATAAAATTGGTCTCCACAAACCATCCATCATCATTCCAATTTAAACCAGAGCTTCCGAATTCCGTAGGCTTTGAAGAAGATATAGCCTTATTAGTTACGATGCCTACTGCTTTGATATAAGTGTCACAAAATGAATAAACAACATCACCAGGTTCAACCAGTGTCATATTGATATAAAACTGATTCCGTCCACCATCTGAATTTGTTTTCGGTGACCACATATAGCCGCCACCTACTTCATGCTTGTAGGTTTGATTCTGATTGACCCACCAATAACTCATAAATATCTCTTTTCTATTTTTTTATTAGCGTTTTCACTTATGATGACAATTATGAATTGCTGAGATAGCTTAATAATAAAAGGTAATACTAATGATTGTCTATTCAGGAACCAAACAATCCTTTTCAGAACATGTTCGTAATAATGTAATCGCAGATAAAATTCATGAGGCTTTTGTTTCACTGATTGGACAGAAATCTAGTCCTGGAGAAATCCGCTCTTGGGAAAACTCAATGATGTACATGCACAATGTACTAAGCGATGAAACTATCCCTAACAATGCTGGCGTTGCTATTGAATACAAAATCCCAACAAGCTCAAAACGAGTAGACTTTATTCTCACAGGCGCAAACGACACACAATCAGAAGTCGCAATTATTGTTGAATTGAAGCAATGGGACAAAATCCAAACAACAAAGGAAGATGGAATTGTTGAAACGTTTGTTGGTGGCGGAGTAAGAAGGGTTACACACCCATCATATCAAGCATGGTCCTATGCTCGTCTGATCAAAGATTTTTCTGAAGTAGTTCAGAACGACAATATCGAAATAATTCCATGTGCTTATTTGCACAACTATGTGCAGGATGACGCGATATCAGATCCTTTTTACGAAGAATATCTTGAAAAGGCGCCTCTATTCTTAAGGAAAGAGTCTGGAGACCTTACAAACTTCATCAAGAAATTTATTAAATATGGCGATCAAAAAAATACATTATTCAAAATTGATAATGGAAAAATAAAGCCCTCCAAAAGCTTGGCAGATAACCTTAACTCCCTACTGAAAGGGAATAACGAGTTTGTCATGATTGATGAGCAAAAGTTAATTTTTGAGCAGGCCTTAACACTATCTAAACAAACCAACAGTAAAAATAAGAAAGTGCTGATAGTTGAGGGTGGACCTGGAACAGGAAAATCGGTTGTAGCAATTAATTTATTAGTAGCCATCACTAAATTAAACAAATTGACTCAATACATTACTAGGAATTCAGCACCCAGACAGGTCTATGAAAGCAAACTAGCCGGCTCTTTCAAGAAGTCTCACATCTCCAATCTATTTTCAGGATCAGGAAGTTTTCATAGCGTTAAATCTGGGTTATTTGATGCCTTAATTATTGATGAAGCACACCGGCTTAACGAAAAATCCGGAATGTTTAAGAACAAAGGTGAAAATCAAGTTAAGGAAATTATCAATGCTGCAAATTTCAGCGTATTCTTTATAGATGAGGATCAAAAAGTAACCTTGCATGACATTGGTGAGAAAGAAGAAATTCGGAAATGGGCTGTTAAGGCTGGTGCAGAAGTTTTCGAAACAGCGCTTACATCACAGTTCAGATGCAATGGTTCTGATGGATATTTGGCCTGGTTGGATAATGCATTACAAATTAAAGAAACAGCTAATACAACACTTGAAGATATTGACTATGATTTAAGGATATTTGACTCTCCTGCTTCGTTAAGAGACTCTATTTACGAAAAGAACAAGATCAACAATAAAGCTAGAATGGTTGCGGGATATTGCTGGAAATGGTTGAGCAAAAACAATCCACTTATGGATGATATTGCTTTTCCAGAATTTGATTTCAGTGCAAAGTGGAATTTATCAGACGATGGGATGCTTTGGATAATCAAAGAAGAGTCAGTCAAAGAAGTTGGTTGTATACATACGTGCCAGGGTCTAGAAGTCGATTATATTGGCGTAATTATTGGTCCAGATTTAATTGTCAGAAACGGCAAAGTAATCACTGATGCGAGCAAAAGAGCCGCTGCAGACTCTTCGGTACGTGGCTATAAAAAACTGATGAAAGAAAATCCAGAAGGAACAAAAGATCTGACCGATAAAATCATTAAAAATACTTATAGAACACTGATGACTCGTGGCCAAAAAGGTTGTTTTATTTACTCCACGGATCAAGAAACACAAGAGTATTTTAAGGGGCTATTACAAAGGTAATTGATTACTAAAGCTCATTATATTTTGTACTTACCCCTTTGGATTTTTCAACCGGGTACTTCAAAGCATTTTTAGAGATTTTTTCTTCTACTATCTTTTTAACATCAAATCCATATTTTTCTGCCAACAAAAAAGCAAATGAAAAAACGTCTGCGAGTTCCTCTTTAACTTTCTGAATATCAGCTTGGTCAGGTGTTTTCCAAAGATACAACTCTAGCAACTCACCCACTTCAATGTTAAGTGCGATTGCTAAATCTTTTGGGTTGTGGAACTGAGACCAGTCTCTCTCATCTCTGAATCGAGCAAGCTGACTTATAATTTCTTGAACATCTGACATTTTCATTGCTCTTTCTAATTCATTATCTAGAAACCGAACTTAGCAGCCTCTTCGCTCCCACTTGTCTTTTGCTTTAGCTTCTTGTTTAGTTTGCCATTGCATATTATTCGGTGAGTCAGCCCCACCGCAAGCCAAAGGTATTATATGGTCAATCACATACCCAGGACAGGATCCCTTAGGACGGCCCGTAGAGGGGCAATAATGCGTTGCTTTGAATAAACTTTTAGCCTTATAGCTTCTTTTTCTTTCAGCATATACAGAGAAACTTAATATGAGCATTACAAATAGTATGAAAAACCTTATTACTCTATCACTCATTATCTTTCTCTAATTCATCTGTTTTTTCTGTCAACTCGCTAGACTAATAGTGACATTTAGTTAATTTCATATGATCACTTACACACGACCGTCAAAATAGTTAGCAATTGAGATTATCTTTTCGGATAATCATCCTTTTTCTTATACAACAACGCTCTTAGGTTTGGGTATTCATTGTCGGTAGGTTGTCGCTTATATTTTAAGTAAAATTCATAAGCCATTCTGTCTATTTCGACATTGCTATTGCTGCTGCGCATAGTTGCAATGGAAACAGCTTGGGAAGACGTTCTTGAAAAACTATTTTTTTGCCTTGCTCTATAAGCAGCACGAATTGCGGTCCGTAGCTTCTCATAAAACACACGCTCTGCTTCTCTTTGTCCAGGGTGAAATAACCAATGTTTCGAAGCTAAATCGTTTTGTAATTTATTCTTCAACTCATCTTTTGATAAAAGCGCATCAGAAAATTCAAGACGTATTTCAATGGCCGGCAGCCCACTCTTTCTTAATAGCCGTAACTTCTTTTTATCCACTTTATGAGTAACTGCAATTTCAATCAGCAGCGTTTTTTCGCCACAATGCAAAGTCACATCGGGTTTGAACTTATCTTCAGCTTTCTCAATACCCACCTTTGTGATTCTCGCCTCACCACCTTTGGCAACAATCTGTTGATGAGTTATACGTTTATATCCAGGCCTTAATACCCGCTCTCTCTCGAAAAGATACTGGGGTAAAACTATGCTTTCCATTTCTTTGAATAACTCTTTTGATAATATATGTAAAGAAGTTTCTGCTCCACCTACACAATCTGTCTCTCTAGCATGAGCAAAATGATGAACATTAATTTTACCTTTTTTAGCAATGAGGTCACTTTTACATAAAGTACATACGCATCCACACGACAAACCACTTACCACATCTGAGACATGCACCAGTTGGTCATTTTTAAACGCATAAGCTGTTTGATGTATTAAATGCATATAAGTACATTCAAAATTAAAACGGTGTAAAAGATAATCTATGTACTACCAATCAATTTAATTTTTAAAAATATTGCATCCCCAAAATTCTTTTTCTTCTGTTTTTCTTAAGACCATCTTAGCGCCACAGCGCAAGGAAGTTGGTCTAGTGTAATCACCGAGGGTGATATTTCTAATACCGATTTCATGAAAATATGCACTAGTGATATCTTCAAACCTTTTCCACTCAAGTAGGTTAATAAAGACCAGCAGGTGTTACTTTTGCATTAAATTTGCTTCTTGCTTGCCAAAGATCATAAGAAGCTTGCTCAGCCAACCATAAGTCAGCACTTCCGCCATTCTCGACACCTAGCCATTTCTCAATCCGTAAAGCCATTTCTGGTGAAATCGCTGCATGACCGTTTAGTACACGCGACAAAGATGGGCGTGCTACGCCTAGTTGTTCGGCAGCCTCGGTAACACTCAAGCCGAGCGCTGGAAGTATATCTTCTCTCAGTGTTTCACCAGGATGTGGTGGGTTATGTATTCTACTCATATCAATTCCTTTCTAATGATAGTCCTGATAATCGACCAGGATCGCATCTTCACTATCAAACATAAAAGTCATGCGCCAGTTACCGTTCACCGTGACTGAGTAGTGACCAGCTAATTCACCTTCCAGCGAATGAAGCCTCCATCCAGGCAGGTTCATATCCGCAGGTACTTTAGCAATATCTAAACGTACTAACTGGCGACTTAGTTTAGCAGCGTGATCAGGTCTTATGCCCGCCTTGCTTCCGCTCTCAAAGAAATCTTTGAGTCCTTTATGTTTGAATGTTTTAATCATTTATTATTTACTTTTTTAAAAACTGTAACGCGTAACGTTACAGATGTCAATTAGAATTAAGCTTGTCGTTGCAGAGGCAAAATCATGGCTGTCTCTTTCAAACCAAATTGCGCTTTGATGTAATCTGTGATTTTTTGCATAGGTACGCGTAAACGTTCAACATCAGAAATAATATAGCCAGCAGTCACATCATTGGTCATTTTATGATTGAGTAAACGTTTTAGAGCATAAGCAGAGATATCTAAACTTTCTGCAATGGTAATAAAAGTACGTCTTAAGTCATGCGTACTGAAATTAACCCCACTTTCTTTTATTACATTAGCGATCTGCTTTTTAGGATCAGTCATATAACCCGTATTTGTTTCATTCGGAAAAACATATTTAGTTTTAGCTTCTGCTTTTCGTGTAGTCAGCAAGTCAAACAAAAAGTCGGTGAGCGGTAAGGTGTGGTCAGTATGATTCTTGGTATCTTTAATGACGATAGTTCTATCTTTTAGATCTACTCGGTTCCAGGTGAGCTTTGCAGCTTCATTTCTTCTTAATCCCGTAAAAAGAACTAGCAGTAGAAAATCTTTAACCACTTCTCTATTAGGTGCGATTGAGTCATTAGACAAGCTCATTACTGCTTGATACCAAGGGGCAAGATCATAGTGCTTGATCAGGGTGTTTTTTCTGACAGCACGATGCCATGCACGTAACTGCGTAATTCTAATGACAGGGTTATGTCTGAAGATAGAGTCACCATTACTATCTTCATATTTCATAATGGCATAATTCATCACCGCCCTAAAGTTACGCATGGTTTTATTTGCTTGGGATGTGCTTTTTTGGCTGATCTTACGAAATTTTAGCTCGACCATATCTTTTGATATTTCAATAGCGGGCTTATTTAACCAATCATTTAGATAAGCATCAAAGGTATGTCGATAATCTTGAATCGTGCTGCGCTGCAAATTGCCACGTGCTTCAATATAGTTTTCTAGCACTTCGGACAAAGTCACTAATTTTGCTTTTCTAGCTTTCTCTTCGTCGTGCGGATTTTTACCACGGGATATTTCAGCTAAATAAGATTTAGCTTGTGATCTAGCTTCATCAAGAGAAACAACATTATGTCTTGCAATGGACTTTCTGACGGTTTTACCGTGAAGCTTGGCTTCAGCATAGTAAACCTTTGCTGATTTTCCTACACGTAATCCAAAACCCAATAACTCTGAGTCGCGATAGAAAGCTTGACCTGCTTTCTCAAAAGGTACTTTTTCAACAAATGATTTGGTTAACTTATGTAACATTTTTATACTCCGTTCTACTATTTTCTCGTTAAAAAATTAGTAGCCACCTAGTAGCCAAAATCGAGAAAAAGTACTTAAAACGCAGTATATCTATGTAAAAATCGGTAGCAATATCTTGGCTACTAACTTAATGATTATTAAAAGAAATTAAAACAATATCTATTATAAACAATAAGTTACGGAGATTTTTCATAATCCTGGGGTCGAGGGTTCAAGTCCCTCTTTCACCACCAATAAAGACGCCTCATTCGAAAGAATGGGGCGTTTTTCTTTCCGGCAATTGAAGTTATAAATAATATTGCTCTAGCAACTTCGGCACAAACACAAATAACACAGTCAACATATATAACACAGTCAATAAGTGCCGACTTATAGCTAGCCTAGATGATTATCGCAACCTTGCATAACTAGCAATCGTTCATTGCTTCTCTTGAATACATTTCCAGATTTATAGCCTCCAGTTTGCAACTTTCTTAATTTAAAGGCATCATAAGAGCTGTGAGAAAACAATTTTTACATTTACTTGTCACACTCTTAGTATTGTTAATGCCAATGCAGGCTATTTCTATGCAAATGGCTATGAACCAATCTAACAGTGTAAGGCATGGTCAGCATGCAGCAATGCTTAGTGGGCAAGATTCACAGCAAACTGCTGCCATGAGCGAGCATTGTAAAATGCAAATGCATCAAGGCAAGCAAACTCAGCAAAAGCCTGCCTATTGTTTAGGTAGCACTTGTTCAGTGATATGCGCTGGCTTGGTGCTATCTATGCCTTTGTTTACTTTAGCCACTAGCCCGACTGTGAATGATTTCAGTTCCTTTGTTCCGCCCCACTTTCACTCTCAGGCCCCTGACTCCTTAGAACGCCCTCCTCGCACCTTTAGTTAATTTCTCTTGATACCGGCTTTCCTGCCGGTAATTAACAATTTAGAAATTGATTAGGAGTGTAATCATGCAACTTTCCAGTTGCTTCAAGTTTTTACTCAAGCTTGGGCTTTTTGTATGCAGCGTTAATGCAGTTGCCGGCCCCATGGGTTTTAAAGACTCGTTTATGGCGATGGGTGACTTTAACAAAAACTGGCGTGAGGTGTTTGTGAATTACGCCATCACCCCTCGTGATGCCTTTGGTGTAGGCGCGACTTACATGCGCTCTGACGATGAAACAAAAACCCGCACCCTAGAAGAGTTCACCTACACCAGCTTACTCAAACGCTGGAACTTGCCAAACTCACAAGCCAATCTATGGTTTACAGGCGGTATTGGTGCAATACAAGGTGAAAACTATTCAGTGGGGAAAAGCCATCATTTTGACAAGGTGATGGTCACCCCTGGGATTCAGTTTGATTATGAAACTACCCGTGTTTATTTTGCAGCAGCACATCGTTTGTATCGTGCGGAAGATATTAATCATGACTTCACCAGCGTGCGTGCCGGCTTCTCGTTTTATGAAACCGATTACGACAAAACTCAACCGTGGGCCATTTTGGAGGCCCGCAACATGAATGGCTTATCTGAAAAGATTGAAGTCACGCCCATGCTGCGGCTCATTAATAAAAGTTATTTTGTGGAGGCAGGCATCAACAACTCTGGCCAGCCACGCTTTAACTTTATGTATATATTTTAATGATTATTAAGGAATTTATTATGAAAAAACTATTATTAGCATCATCTATTATCGCTGTATTATTTAGCCAAGCTGCATTTGCCACACAAACCATTAAGGCCAATGTAAACGGTATGGTATGTGCCTTTTGTGCACAGGGCATTGAGAAGAAAATGCGCGCGCTTTCACAAACTAAAGACGTTTATGTCAATTTAAAGCAGCGTATCGTGGCAGTAGAACTGAAAGATGGACAAACTTTATCTAACGACACGGTAAAAGATTTGATTAAAGATGCAGGTTACGAAGTAACTAGCATTGAGATCAGCAGCCATCCAATTGAACACATTAAAGCAGAAATGGAGTCAAAGTAAATGTCACCTACTTCTGCAAATCATGAAATGGCTAGCCTTAGGAAAACAAAGTCTGCGTCATTTATCTCACTATTTACCAGTGGTGGCACGCTGATTTGTTGTGCGCTACCTGCCACGCTGGTGGGCTTGGGTGCAGGTGCGGCTATGTCGTCATTAGTGAGCAATGTGCCACAATTGGTATGGTTTTCTGAGCATAAGCTAGGCGTGTTTGTATTTGCTGGCGTAATGCTTGCGCTATCGGGCTATTTGCAGTGGCAGGCACGCAACCTACCATGCCCGGCAGATGCACAGCTAGCGGCAGTATGTATCCGTACACGCAAAACCTCACTGCGGGTATATATTGCATCTGTCATCATATTTTTAATTGGGGGGTTCTTTGCTTTTGTCGCACCATTAATCTTTTAGTATTTAATATGTTACGTATCCGGATTTAGATACGTATATATAATTAATTAAAAAGTAAAACTGATTGAAATTTAATGAGTTTTATAATGATGCGGCTAAGTGTTAGTTACCCACATCGCCAATAAAGACGCCTCATTCCACACATGAGGCGTCTTATTATTTTGCAAAAGTTAACCCAAGTTTAAAATACGGGAGCTTATACTTTTTTTCACAATTGAAACAATTAGTTAACCATCTGAAATAATTCATTAATTACTGCCCAGTATGATGGCCACATATATTGAATTGATTTGCAATATATACTCTCTCAAAGTTTGTAGCGCTTTTTTGCAGAAGCGCTATTTTTTTGCCCATTTTCTTAGTAATCATCATATTATTAACTTTAGTGCCTCTAATTTATTGCTAGCAGGCAAGCCATCATCAATGCTTAAAGTACCAAACACGAGCAATATGATGCCTTAAACCACCGTAAAAACACCAATTTTCTCTCTAATTTATTAACAGTTTATAGGTGCCATCTCAGCCATCTACGCGGCTTCGCAGCGTAATTGGCATATAGAACAATGACTCCCACACTCACCCAATATTTTGTAAGACAAAATCTTACAAAATAAATAGACAAATGGCCATTGGTCGAATCAACCTAAAGAGTTACATTTCACCAAGCCAATTGCAACACGGTTTTTACAATAGAAACAACGAATTAGGAAGCAAAATGAATGTAAAAGATATGATGTCCGAAATCAAGGACGCAAATCTCAACTATTTGATGATGGCTAAGCAGCTCATCAGTTCAGATAAAGCGACCGCAATGTTTCTTTTAGGCATCAGCAAAGAGATTGCTGATTTGCTGGAAAGCCTAAGCAATATGCAGGTTGTTAAGCTGAGCAGTACAAATATGATGCTGACTCGCTTCCGATTTGACGACAGTGCAGTACTCGGTATGCTGACTGATTATTCAAAAGACCGCGATCAGGCGCATTTACACACATCAGTTCTGCTGGCGAGTCAATCGGCCGAGCAAATTTCCTAATAAGATTAAGTATGAATATAAAGCAATTTTTTGGTATTAACTCTCGCGAAGCGCTCAAGCAAGTGCGTATGGAGCTAGGCGAGGATGCCATTATTTTATCTAACCGCGCAGTAGATGGCGGCAATAGAATCACCGCGCTGAAAGAAGAAGATCTAGACGCGATTGTTGATAACGTAGCAACGATGGAAGCATCATACCGTACCCACACAGAGGGCTTTGGTGAAGACAACCCATCAGCGCTAATCTCAGTCATCAATAAAAAAATTGAGGGCTTTCATAGCAATCAGGCGCAACCTTTTGCACCTAGCATGATTGAGCCAGAAGTACCTGCGGCTAAAATGCAGGCCGAACCTGTATTTGCACAGCCGGCACCAGATACCATCATGCAAGCATCTATGTTAGATGCCAGCCAAAAAATGACTGAGATTTTGAACGAAATGCGTAGCATGCGCGATGTGTTTGAATCTCAACTCACTACGATTGCCTGGAGCAACACACAGCAGCAATACCCTACAAAAACAAGAATACTCAATGTACTGCTATCTTCTGGCTTTAGTGCTGCACTTGCCAGAATGTTATCTGAAAAAATGCCGGCTAATCTGAATGAAGCTAAAGCACTTGCTTGGGTAAAAGCTATTTTGAGCAAAAACCTAGACACTATCCCTAACGAAATGGGTATGCTGGATCAAGGCGGAATTTTCGCGCTTATCGGCCCTACTGGCGTTGGTAAAACTACCACAACAGCTAAGCTTGCCGCACGCTATGTAATGAAACATGGTACTGAAAGCCTAGGCCTGATTACTACCGATGCTTATCGTATCGGAGGTCACGAACAACTTAGAATCTACGGCAAGATTCTTGGCGTAATGGTACACGCGGTTAAGGATGAAGCTGATCTTAAAATTGCACTCCACGAACTAAAAAACAAGCGCACCATTCTGATTGATACCGTTGGCGTGAGCCAGCGCGATACTATGGTAACAGAGCAAATTGCAATGCTCTCCAACACCAATGCTGGTATTAAAAAGCTGTTGTGCCTTAACGCAACCAGCACCGGTGAAACGTTAACTGACGTTATTAGAGCTTACAAAGGTAAGGGGCTAGATGGCACCATCATCACCAAGCTGGATGAAGCTGTCACTATTGGTGGTGTACTCGACGTTATTATCAGAGGCAAGCTAAAACTTTATTACTTGGCCAATGGCCAACGTGTGCCTGAAGATATCCATTTATCAAACAAGAGCTATCTGATTCAGAAAGCACTAAAAATTGGTGCGGATGGTCACTCATTACAGTTCAAAAATGAAGAGCTGCCATTTATCATGGCCAATACCAGACCTTCAGTAAATACTTTATCTACAGAGATTAGCCGTGGTTAGTTTTAAAAATGATCAAGCGGCAGGTTTACGCCGCATCATGGCAGCGCCTAAACCTCGGGTAGTGTCAGTGATTTCTGCATCAGCAGCAGATCAATCACGCATGATGATTAACTTGGCAGCATCTATTCGTGCGCAAGGGAGTGATGTGCTGATCGTACATGCATCCAACACGACGCGCGAAGCTAGTTATGAAGTTGATAAAACACCCACACTGTTTGAGGTTGCAAAAACATCAGCATCGCTATCTATAGCCATTAAAAACACCAAGCAAGAGTTTCCCGTTGCCAAATTACTACCTAAGAATCAAATAAACACACCTCTTAATAGCAAAGCTGGTGCAGCACTGAACCAGTTATTTGACGAGCTAGTAGTGCAATATGAGATTGTATTAGTGGATGCAACACTAAATAGCGATGACTTGCTGCCATTACAAACACTCAATAACAGCGACATTTTGATTCAACTCACACGCGAGCCAGCGTCAATTAAAGATGCATACACGCTTATTAAGCGCATCTGCAGCCAGCTTGGCAGACGCTCTTTTGGCATTATTGTAGATGACGCTAATGACGCACAAGCTGAAGTGGTTTTTAACAACATCGCACAAGTAGCCAAACGTTTTATGCAAATTGAGCTAGAGTTCTTTGGTGCGATTCCAGCCGATGTGCATTTAAACCGTGCGGCCAAGCTTGGCCGCCCGATCGTTGACGCATTTCCGTTAACCCCAGCGTCTAATGCGTTTAAACAAATTGCCCAACGTATAAATAGCAAAGGCGTACGCATGCCAGATATCAGCATGCTACAAAGCAGCGCTATGGCATAGACTGCGTTAACGCATCACACAATAAAAAAGGCTCCACTCACCGGAGCCTTTTTTATTGCATGTGCAAACTTTATCCACGATTAGCTTATCAACCGCTACAATTTACTCAGCACGTACACTCAGCTCCGGACATCAATATGTTACAGCGTATATAGATACGTATGAATTTTTTCAAGTGCAACGAGTCAACGATATATTGGCTATAACGTTCGGTGAGTTATAAACGTTTTTTGTTACCAAAAAGGATATATGATGAAGATTACACACATGCTATTAACCAGCACTTTATTGCTAAGCTTAGCAAACGTTGCTTACGCAAACCATCACGCTGGCGAAGAGGGCGGCAATCACTGTGAACATGCGGATACCAACAAAGACGATACAATTTCGCGTGAGGAGTTTATGATGAAACATCAGAAACGCGCAGAAAAAATGTTCACCAGAATGGACACTAATAAAGATGGAAAGATCGATGCCAACGAGCGCAAAGCTGCGCATGAAGCAATGGAAGAACACCACCGAACAGCACCAGAGAAGAAATAACAATCATGCGTAAAAATTTGGCGGGCATGTTTGAATATAAAAATACTACTGATTTTTTTGCGCAGTAGCCATGTAGCAGCAAAAGATAAAGCCTCCACCTAACAGCTTGGGGAGAGGCTTTATCTATTCCAACGCATAAAAACTCTACAGATAAGAAAAGCTTATATTTTATACTCTGTTTTTCCCTAGCACCCTCAGCCAAAGAAAACCTAAGATACCAGCAGTCAAAGACGCTAACAGAATCGCCATCTTGGAGGTGTTGATCACTTCGTGGCTGCCTAAAAAGGCCAGATTAGTAATAAAAATAGACATAGTAAAGCCGATACCACCGAGCATACCTGCGCCAGTGATGTGCGCCCACTTCAGATCAGAGGGTAACTGACACATGCCAATCAAAACTGCAAAGTAACACATTAAAACGATGCCTATTGGTTTGCCGATAATTAAGCCTGTGACAATACCAAGACCGTTCAAGGTTGCCAGACCGCTAAACCAATTTGAGTCGAAAGTAATGCCTGTATTTGTCAATGCAAAAATTGGCAAAATAATAAATGCTACGGGCTTATGTAAAAAACTCTCTAATCGATGTGAAGGGGATTGTTGGTCATTATCTTTCGCTGAAAATGGAATTGCAAAAGCCAACATGACACCAGCAATCGTTGCGTGAATACCAGACTTCAGCATCAGAAACCACATGACTAGACCGCCAATAATGTATGGTAAAAGTAACATTACTTTTAATGCGCGATTAAGCATCAAAAGCAGCGCCCAAACAGCAAAAGCACCTGCAAGATATGTAGCCGAGAGTTGGGCCGTATAAAACAAAGCGATAACTACAATTGCGCCCAAGTCATCAATAACGGCAAAAGCAACGACAAATACTTTTAGCGATGCTGGTATACGTTTACCAAGAATCGCCAATACCCCTAATGCAAAGGCGATATCGGTTGCCATCGGGATGCCAATTCCATCCTGTGTTGGCGTGCCATAATTTAAGGTGAAGTAAATTAGCGCCGGAACAAGCATTCCGCCGATAGCAGCCACAATAGGAAGTAGCGCATTTTTAAAGTTAGAAAGCTCACCGATATAGAGTTCACGCTTGAGCTCTAACCCTATAAGCAGAAAAAAAACCGCCATCAAGCCATCGTTAATCCAGAGTTCCAAACTTAAACCACCAAATTTAACTTGCCAGAAATTTAAGTACGCATGGCCAATTGAAGAGTTGGTCATCAGAATTGCGATCAACGTACAGAAGATGAGCAAAATTCCGCTCGACTTCTCTGACGCAAAAAAATTGTTGAAGGTATTGGATAGTTTTACTGATGCTGAAATCATTTGCTACTCGTTATTTTTTGTAAAGTGAATAATATATGTATTTGCCAACTTGCGCTCGGTGCTTAATTTTGAGATTTAAATGGCGCACGTTCGTCTAGCTCATTGGTATAAGCCACAAGCCCTGCGGACTCTTGTGTGACAAAATCCTGAATGGCTGACGCAAAATCCGGGTTGGCAATCAAGTGAAAAGAACAAGTAGACCTAGCTTTAAAGCCACGTGCCAACTTATGCTCACCTTGCGCCCCACCCTCAAAATACACAATACGCTCAGTAATACAGAACTCCTGAGCTTGATAATAACAAAGCTCAAAGTGTAAATTGGGCACATACTGCAACGCACCCCAGTAGCGACCATAGAGCGTGGTTTGATCATAGATATTTAAAGCTGCAGCTATAGGGTTCCCACCCAAATAAGCAATAATTAACAAGATATGCTGCGGCATACTGCTACCTATATTCTTGAAAAAATCACGCGTCAAATATGGCGTAGATCGGTGCTCATGATAAGTGTTTTCATAACACTGATAGAAAAAATCCCATTGCTCAGCACTAACTTCACTGCCTTTAATTGATTTGCAAACCACGCCAGAAGCTGCGACTTTCTTACGCTCTTGCCGAATCTTCTTGCGTTTATCATGGCTTAATTGACCTAAAAAATCTTCAAAACTGGTATAGCCATGATTATGCCATCGGAACTGCACGCCATGCCTTTGCATCCATCCCGCTTCTTTAAATGCCTTTTCAGAACCATCATCAGGGAACAACACATGTGCTGATGACATTTTGTTTTTCTGCACAATTTGCAGCAACGCGTTGATGAGCAATAACTTCGCTTCAGGGTCAGTTGTAAGCAAGCGTGTGCTGGTAATTGGGGTAAACGGAATAGCGGAAACCAGCTTGGGGTAGTAATTGAGGCCATTACGCTCATACGCCTCGGCCCATGCCCAATCAAAGACATACTCGCCATATGAATGATACTTTACATAGAGCGGCATAGCGCCTATTAACTGCGCATCATCATACAGTAAGAGTGGAGAAGGCTGCCAGCCAGTGCCGCCGCCGACAGACTTTGAAGTCTCTAGCGCACTCAGAAAAGCATGCGTCAATAGGGGCATGCCATCTAGCAAGGCGTCCCAAGTCTGAGCCGGAACTTGTGCTACACCATCGCCAACCTCAAGCCTTAACGCCATACACCAACACCGTATCTGTTCATGATTGATTCCTAATTATGCACCAAGGTAAAGGCAAGGCAATACACCTAACTTTAAATGTGATGATTAAATCGAAGGAAAAACAGAGGCTGGCACCAATATCGATATAATCAATATGAGTAATGAGTGGATGGGTACTGAAGAGCGGGGACGACTGGAGGATGACTAACTGTTTTCAGTGTAGCTCTATAGTGCCTTTTTTTTGGAGGTATTTGTCGCCTGCTTATTTTTAGCTTTAGCGTCTTCTAGCGCTTCAGCCTCAATGGCTTTTCTTTGTTTTTCTAGCTGTATTGCCGCTTCTGCAGCTCTACGTCGCTCGAGGATTCTCGCTTGAGCTTCTACCAGCTCGTTTAGAGAAATCACGCCATCTTGATTTGTATCTACGCTGTTGAAATGTCTGGCGATTTGCGGCAGTTTTTCTGTGGCTTCTTGTCGATCTATCGTGCTGTCATTATTTGAATCTGCTTCAAAAAAACGCGCTTCAATACTTTCTTGCATCGCACGTCTGCGCTCTTCAATTTGATCGTGACTAGGATCAATAGAGCGGGCGTAGTCTTCGAGTGCTTTACGTAGCATTTCTCTACGCTCAGGGCTAAAGTTCAGGTTTAAAGTCTTTTGGTAGCCTTCTTTAGTATCATCTTCAGTAGCACGCTCACCATCTGTCGTACGTCTAGGCTTTTCAGCTGCGGCAGCCAGATTATTCCTACTCCCAGGGTTAGCGCTTAAAGTAAGGCTTAAGCTCATGCATAAAACTAGGCAAGCGTACTTGGTCAATGACATATTGTTTAGCAAAATCAAATCCAAAAGATCAAGGTTCCAATGTTAAGCATTACGATTGAAGTTGCATTATCATGAAGCACGTTTGTTAATTGAATGTTTCACTAAACGGTGAAATTGTAAGGAATTGTAAATTTTTTCGACATAAATCATGAGACTGTAGATAAAATTGCAAGTTCAGGCACATAAAATTTAATATAAATATAAATTTAGCATACACTTTGCAGTTATTGAAAATAATATTGTTTTACAAATATTCAACACAACGCTATTAAAAATTAAGGTTTAAACATAATGATGGCCGATCAAAATAAAAAAATCTTAGTCGTAGATGATGATGTACGTTTACGTGAGCTCTTGCAGCGCTACCTCACCGAGCAGGGGTTTACCGTTAAAACCGCCAATGACGCCAAAGAAATGGACAGCATTCTTGCTAACGATGCGATTGACTTATTAGTGCTGGATTTAATGTTACCAGGCGAAGATGGCTTGTCTATTTGCCGCAGAATGCGCGGCAACGCCACAATGATGCCAATTGTGATGCTCACTGCGCGCGGCGATGAAGTAGATAGAATTATCGGCCTGGAAATGGGTGCGGATGATTACCTACCCAAACCATTTAACCCTAGAGAGTTATTAGCGCGTATTAATGCGGTGCTTCGCAGGCATGAACGCTTGGTGCCAAGCGCGCCGGCCAACGCGGCAGAAAACATCACCATTGGTGACTTTGTGTTCAATGCTTCAACGCGCTCACTTAGCCGTCAAGGCACGGCCATTGCCATTACCAGCGGCGAATTTGCATTATTAAAGGTGTTTGTTGATCATCCGCGCCAGCCGCTATCTCGCGACAGGCTGATGCAACTCGCCCGTGGACGTGAACTAGATGTGTACGACCGCAGCATTGACGTGCAGGTTTCACGCTTACGCAAATTGATTGAACCAGACCCCGCCCATCCACGCTACCTGCAAACCATGTGGGGCTTTGGCTACGTATTCATCCCAGATGGTGAAGCTGACAACTAAAAATCACAAGTCAGGCTATTGCCCTAATCACAATGGCCTGACCGAACGCTAATTTTCATTACTTAAGCCACCCACATTGCGCCTGTTACCCAAAAAGCTACTCTCAAGAATCATGTTGCTTATCGCTGTTTTATTAGCGATAGGCCAGTTTGCATCTTTGCAGATTTTTGAATACTTTGAACGTGAGCCACGCGCACAAGCAACGGCATTGCAAGCTGTCACCGTTGTTAATTACACACGCGCATCCCTGATTGCATCACAAGAAAACCTACGCTTAGCTTTGCTCTCAGAATTAACTGGTAAAGAGGGCGTTCGTATTTATTACGCCGACTTTATGGAGGAAATTGCCCCGCTGCCAGATGACCCATTCATCCACTTAGTGGCCGATAAGATTAGAGAGCGCCTGGGTGAACAAACCATTATTACCACCAAGCACTATGGCATTAGTGGCTTATGGGTCAGTTTTGGCATTGATCAGGATGACTTTTGGGTCGTTATCCCGAACGTACACGTAGAACGCCCGTTCCCTTGGCAATGGCTGGGCTGGATCGCCTTGGTCTTGAGTTTATCTTTAGCAGGCGGTTATTTGCTTGCCGCACGTATTAACAAGCCACTAAACCTGCTGGTAAGTGCGGCAGACAAACTGCGTAAAGGTGAGCAACCAGAAAAGCTGCCAGAAGACAGCGTGACTGAACTACGCGAAGTAAGCACTACTTTTAACAAAATGGCAGAATCTCTGGCTGAGCTTGATGCAGAAAGAACCTTGATTCTAGCTGGCGTTTCACACGACATTCGCACACCTTTAGCGCGTCTGCGTCTTGCTGTGGAAATGCTACCAGAACAGGACTGTGGCTATCTAAAGTCCGGCATGGTGCAAGATATTGCTGACATGGATAATATTATTCATCAGTTCTTAGATTTTGTACGCGGTACAGAAGGTGAGCCAACGCTGATGGTGGATATTAACACCCTGCTGCAAGCGCTGCATGAGAGGCAGCAGCGCGCTGGACGCGACTTGGTGATTCAACTTGCACCAACTTATAAAGTACCGATTAAGCCACTGGCTATGCAGCGCTTGCTAGATAATCTGGTCGGTAATGCTTACAACTACGGCGGCGGACAAGTTCGCGTTAGCAGCCAGATACAGGCGGACTGGATTGTAATCAGCATTTTTGATAATGGCCCGGGGATTCCCGAAACCCATCTACAGAAGTTATTACGCCCATTTGAACGGCTTGATACCGCACGTAGTAACGCAGGGGGTAGCGGCCTAGGCTTGGCGATTGCAGACCGCATTGCGAAGCTACATCACGGCAAACTTGAGCTGATTAACCGGCCTGAAGGCGGCCTAGAAGCTAGGCTGAGCATTCCAATTAAGAACTAGTAACTAGCTGGCGTATTAAGCGCCAGGCTCAAACCAAGCCAATTTCTCACGCAAATGCACCACTTCACCAATAATGGTGAGGCATGGCGCTTTTAGGCCCGCTTCGATGACCTTCTCCGACAAGTCTGCCAAGGTTGCAGTCACCACTTTCTGGCGTTGAGTAGTTCCTTGTTGCACCACTGCCACTGGCATATCCGGCGAAACTCCGTGCTTGATGAGCTGCTCACAGATTTGTGCCAACCCAACCAGACCCATATAGATGACGACTGTTTGCCTAGGGCGTGCCATCGCCTCCCAATCTAAATCCAAGCTACCATCTTTTAAGTGCCCAGTAATAAACAAGCAAGCTTGTGAGTAATCACGGTGGGTTAACGGGATACCTGCGTAACTGGAAACACCATTAGCAGCGGTAATCCCTGGCACCACCTGGAATGGAATGCCATACTCCATCAAGGTTTCGATTTCCTCGCCACCGCGACCAAAAATAAATGGATCACCACCTTTTAGGCGCAATACGCGCTTGCCTTGCAATGCCAACTTAGCAAGTAACACATTAATTTCTTCTTGTGGCAACGTATGCTGATCACGCGATTTACCTACATAAATCAGCTCCGCATCGCGACGCACCAGCTCCATCACCTCTGGACTAACCAATTTGTCGTAGACGCATACATCACACTGCTGCATCAAACGTAATGCCCTGAACGTGAGTAGGTCTGGGTCACCTGGGCCGCCACCAACTAAAAACACCTCACCTTTGTTGGCGGTGCCATTTTGCTGGTCAATCAAATCTTGCAACAAAGCGCGCGCAGACTGTTCTTGCCCTGACAAAACACGCTCGACTAGCGGGCCTTGTAGCACATCTTCCCAGAAACGACGGCGCGCCAGGGTTGTAGTGAACTTTGCCTTTACTTTATCGCGGAATTCACCCGCAATACCAGCAATGCGTCCATAGCCGGCAGGCAGCATAGTTTCAATTTTGGTACGGATGTAACGTGCCAATACCGGTGCATTACCTTCACTGGAAATTGCAATCACTACTGGGCTACGCTCAATAATAGAGCCCATGGTAAAGGTACATAAATCTGGGGCATCCACCACGTTAACCGGAATCCCCAATGCTTTTGCATCCATTGAAACTGCTTTATTCACTGCCTCATCATCGGTTGCGGCAATCACTAGGCATGCACCCTCAAGCTGAGGTTTGCTATAAGTTGCCTGAACGCATTGAATTTTTTTCGCTTCAGCCAAAGCTTGCAGCTCGTGACAAATTTCTGGTGAAATCAAGGTCACCGCTGCATTTGCCTTTAACAGCATGCTAACTTTACGAGTTGCGACATCGCCACCGCCAATCACCACACATAATCGATTGGTGATATTGATAAAAATAGGGAGTGCTTGCATGTTTTGAATGATTATCTATACATTAAGTTAATCATTTTACCTTGTAGTGAACAACTTTGCGTGAGGCAAGTGAGCAAATACGTTAAAATCATATTTTGCGTTTTGGCTATAACACCTTGAATACACCTAAAAAAGTTTTTATTAAGACCTTTGGCTGCCAGATGAACGAGTACGATTCATCACGGATGGCAGATATGCTGTCTGCGTCTGACGGCATGGTAGAAACACTGACGCCGGATGACGCAGATGTCATTTTACTCAACACGTGCTCTGTGCGCGAAAAAGCAGAAGATAAAGTATTTAGCCATCTTGGGCGCTTTATTCCACTAAAAGAGAAAAATCCCAATCTGGTGATTGGCGTGGGTGGCTGCGTGGCGTCACAAGAAGGTGACAATATCATCAAGCGTGCGCCATACGTTGATGTTGTTTTTGGTCCGCAAACCTTGCATCGCCTGCCAGAAATGATTAAAAACAAGCAAGCGAGCGGCACCTCACAAGTGGATATTAGCTTTCCTGAAATTGAGAAGTTTGACCATTTACCGCCACCGCGCGTAGAAGGGGTAAGTGCATTTTTAAGCATTATGGAAGGCTGTAGCAAGTATTGCAGCTTTTGTGTAGTGCCTTATACGCGTGGCGAAGAAGTCTCTCGTCCATTTGCCGACATTTTGACCGAAGCCGTGCAATTGGCAGAACAAGGCGTGAAAGAAATTACGCTTTTAGGCCAAAACGTTAACGCATACCGTACTGAATACGACGGCGTGGATGCTGACTTAGCCATGTTAATTGAAACCATTGCTGAAATCCCGCAAATTGAACGCATCCGCTTTACCACTAGCCATCCCAATGAAATGAATGAGCGCCTAATTAACTGTTTTGCCACTGTACCTAAATTGGCCGCACAATTACATTTACCGGTGCAGGCTGGCAGCGACCGTATTTTGATGGCCATGAAGCGCAATTACACCGCTCTGCAATTCAAATCGATCATTCGCAAACTCAAAACAGCTAATCCTAATTTAACATTCACTTCAGACTTTATTGTTGGCTTTCCGGGTGAAACTGATGCAGATTTTGAGGCAACGGTAAAACTGATGCAGGATGTGGGCTTTGACGCAAGTTTTAGCTTTCTGTATAGCCCGCGCCCAGGCACGCCTGCTGCATTTTTAAAAGATGACACCACACAAGAAGTTAAACTTACACGTTTAGATAAGCTTCAAGCGATTAACGAAGCACAAGCCAAAGCCATTTCTGAAGCAATGATGGGCACCACGCAACGCGTGCTGATTGAAGGCGCATCGTGGAAAGATGCCAGTTTGCTAGCTGGCAAAACCGATAATAATCGCGTGGTTGATATCGCAGGCGATGCCAGCTTGGTGCATCAGTTTGTGAATGTAAGAATTACCGACGTTTCTAACCCAAGACGCTTAATTGGCGAGATCGTATAACCATGGAAATTACCCTAACCCCTGAAGATAATGTTCGCCTTGCTAACTTATGCGGGCCGCTGGATGAAAACATCAAGCAAATTGAAACCGCACTCGAAGTGAACATTAACCGCCGCGGCGGCACGTTTAACGTCAGTGGCAAACTGGATAACACTCGCCTTGCCGCGCAGTTGATTGAAAACTTTTACGTCCGCGCCAAAAAACCGATTGAACTAGAAGATGTGCAGCTGGGTTTAGTCGAAATCGACAAGCTAAAGCCTGAAGATGTGGTTTCTACTGCCATGCCTGTGCTGATGACACGCCGTGGCGATTTACATGGCCGCACTCCACGCCAAGTATCGTATTTGCAGCAAATACAGGAGCATGACATTACGTTTGGAATTGGCCCGGCGGGTACGGGTAAAACATATTTAGCCGTTGCCTGTGCAGTCGATGCCATGACGCGTGACCGCGTTAAACGTATCGTACTAGTACGCCCGGCGGTTGAGGCTGGCGAGCGCTTGGGCTTTTTGCCTGGTGACTTAAACCAAAAAGTAGACCCTTACCTACGCCCCTTATACGATGCACTATATGATTTAGCCGGTTACGACACAGTGAACAAAATGTTTGAACGTGGCGCCATTGAAGTAGCACCGCTAGCTTATATGCGCGGACGCACGTTGAACCAAAGCTTTATTATTCTGGATGAAGCGCAAAATACGACACCGGAACAAATGAAAATGTTCTTAACCCGTATCGGCTTTGGCACCAAGGCAGTGATTACCGGCGACGTGACACAAATTGATTTACAGCGGCATCAAAAAAGCGGTTTAGTCGAAGCGCAAAAGGTATTAAAAGATATCAAAGGCATCGCCATGACGCACTTTTTATCTGGTGATGTAGTACGCCACCCGTTGGTACAAAAAATTGTGAATGCCTACGAAGAATACGAGTCACAGCAAAAAAATTAACGGATATAAAGCAAGCACATAGCACAACATTACTGCGCCTTGATATACCATGCGAGAATAGTGCAAGGTATAATCAAAACGACGATGCATAATTTTTGAGATAAAAAATGACACCAAATAAATACAGCAAGATTTTGCAAAAAGGCTTAAGTATTGTTGAACAAGTAGTATTGATTGTAATTGGCATTGCCACCATTTTTGGCGTGCTTCAGGCAATCTTAAATATTTGGGATGAGCGCACTATTCACGTTGGTGACCTATTACTGCTGTTCCTATACCTTGAGGTGATGTCGATGCTGAGCCACTACCTCACAGCAGGGAAGCTACCGGTCAGGTATCCGCTATATATTGGCATTATCGCCTTAGCCCGCTTCTTGGTGCTGGACATCAAAGAGCTAGACGCGATGACCATGTTTGCACTTTCAGGCTCCATCTTATTGATTGCACTAGCCATTTTAGTGGTGCGCTATGGACACGTGAAGTTTCCATATACCGATGGCACAGACTTGCAATCTAAAACCGATTAAGACGACCTATGCCTAAATTAGCTGCAACCATTCAATACGCCAGCGTCGCTGACAGCATTCCTAGTGCTAGTCAGTTCCGCAAATGGGCAAAAGCTGCGCTGCGAGTAGATACCGAAGTGACCATCCGCATCGTCGATGCCGAAGAAGGCCAACTGCTCAATAACACCTATCGTGGTAAAGACTATGCAACAAACGTACTGACCTTCCCGCTCACTGAAGAACCCTACCTGATGGGTGACATCATCATTTGCGCACCGGTGGTGGCTGCAGAAGCTGAGGCTCAGCAAAAAAGCCTAGAGGCACATTACGCGCATTTAACAGTGCATGGCATCCTGCATTTGCATGGTTACGACCATGAAATCGATGCACAGGCTGAGCTGATGGAGGGCCTAGAAACTGCAATTGTCACGAAATTAGGGTATGCTTCACCCTATCTCATTACAGAGGACGCCAACTAATGGCAACCGAGTCGGAAAAACCAAGCAACCATAAATCAATTAACAAGCCTAGCTTGTTGGAACGTTTAAGTAATTTCTTATTGCGGGAGCCTGAAGACCGCGAACAGTTGGTCGAGCTACTACACAGCGCATATGAAAACAGCTTAATGGATGCGGATTCGCTCGCAATGATAGAGGGCGTGCTGCAAGTAAGTGAAATGCAAGTGCGCGACATCATGATTCCGCGCTCGCAAATGGATGTCATCGACATCACTGAACCTCCCGAAGTATTTATTCCCAGTGTGATTGAAACTGCACACTCGCGCTTTCCTGTGATTGAAGGCAATAAAAACGATGTCATCGGCATTTTGCTGGCAAAAGATTTGTTACGTTACTATGCGGGCGAAGACTTTGAAGTCCGCGACATGTTACGCCCTGCCGTATTTATCCCTGAAGCCAAACGCCTCAACGTATTACTGAAAGAATTCCGCAGCAACCGCAACCATATTGCCATTGTGGTAGATGAGTACGGCGGTGTGGCTGGCATGGTCACCATTGAAGACGTGTTGGAGCAGATTGTTGGCGATATTGAGGACGAGTACGACTACGACGAAGATGAAGACAACATTATTCAAAACGCAGATGGTCAGTACCGAGTAAAGGCACTCACTGAGATTGCAGACTTTAATGAAATTATAGGCACAGCTTTCAGCGACGAAGAATTCTCCACCATAGGCGGCTTGATTGTTAGCAAGTTTGGCCACTTACCAAAACGCAATGAAGAGGTCAGTTTTAACGGCATTCACGTAAAAGTATTGCGCGCAGATAGCCGTCGTCTGCACACCATTTTAGTTTCGGTTAAAACCGAGCCTGCAATTGAGAGTGAAGGCTAACTAAAACCAAGCCTAACTTCATCTATTCCATTTTAAATTAGGTAGATAGGGAACTAAGTCTAGAGATTCATTTCATAACTCTGTGTTGTCGTGAATCTCAATTCTTTAGTCCAATTTAACTGGAGTTCGTTATGAAGCACTTATTGTTTGTTTGTCTTTTTGTTGCGCAGGGGCTATTGATACAAACTGCAATGGCAGAGGAAGCAACGAGTAGCAAGGCTACTATCCCCACAATAGAGCAGGACTTTGTAAAATCAATCAATCAATTTAGCAAAGCCCAAATTATTGAACAGTTTGGTGAGCCCGCAAAGTCAGACGATGTCAAGGTAAAAGGTTCGGGTAAAGTAGTGGCTTCAATTTGGCTGTACCATTTTATCAATACTGCTGCGGATGGCTCTTACTATGAAACAACCGAGTTAGACTTTATTGATGACAAAGTAGTGATGGTTGCATTTCTAAAGAATGACGGTAGTGAAGGCCCTGAAGCAAGCCAACAGTATGAAGTGCCAGTTCAATAACATGCACACATAAAAAAGCGCCGTAAACGGCGCTTTTTTATATCCAAACTTAAAGTCTATTTCTTTAATGCATCACGAATTTCACGCAACAGAATAATATCTTCTGCCGTTGGTGCAGGTGGTGGTGCTGGCTCTGCTTTTTTCAGACGATTCATTTGTTTCACCAACATAAAAATCACAAACGCCAAGATGACAAAGTTAATCACAATGGTTAAAAAGTTACCATAGGCAAGCATAGGCACACCCGCTTGTTTAAGCGCTGCATACGTGCCTGCATTACCTTCTGGAACCGCTGCCAATGCAACAAACATATTACTAAAATCTACATTACCCACAACCTTACCAATCAGCGGCATAATGATATCGCCCACTAAAGAATCGACAATCTTTCCAAATGCAGCGCCAATGATGACACCTACTGCTAAATCCATGACATTGCCTTTTAAAGCAAATTGTTTAAATTCGGACGCGATACTCATGCATTTCTCCAGTCATAAAGTTGTACAGACAGATGAACATCTGTAACGGGAATAGTTAACTTCAAATATTTTTCTTACTTGGTCATTAAATATATGTCTTATGTAACCACCATGTCAACATATGCCAATCTGTACAGCACAATTTAGATGTTAATTTTTGTTATCTGAGGCACTAACAAGCTACAATTCGCAGCATGCTATTTTCTATCTCCAACCCTGCCATCAAAACCGTCACGCTCTTTGCACTTGGTGCTTTTGGTGTGCTTGGTTTTGCGCCCTACTACTTTTACCCTGCCAGCATACTCTCGCTGATCGGCGTTATCTATTTTATTACCCTAAATGACACAGCCAAGTCTGCCGCCATCAGTGGCTTTACTTATGGCTTAGGACTATTTGGCGTTGGAATTTACTGGATTTACATTAGCCTGCATACCTATGGCGGCATGCCTGGCATCATGGCGGCTTTTTCCACTTTTGTATTAGCTGCATTTTTAGCGCTATTCCCTGCCATGGTCGGTGCATTGAGCAAGAAACTGGGGCAACAACACCCTACCTCAATCATTATCACCATCCCAGTGCTTTGGGCACTCGCAGACTGGGTAAGAAGCTGGATATTTACCGGGTTCCCGTGGCTGACGATTGGCTACAGTCAGGTCCCAGCCAGCCCATTGGCAGGCTATATGCCAGTGACCGGTGTTTATGGCGTTACCTTCATTACAGTGCTGATTGCAAGCGTGATTGGCGTTGGACTAGCAAACAAAGCAAAAACCTCAGCCTTGCAACGTGGTGCAGTTGGTACGTTGCTATTACTGATTGCTAGTGGCTACGGGCTAAAACAGATTGAATGGACGACCCCTATTGGTAAACCACTCAGTGTGAGTCTGCTACAAGGTAATATTGAACAAAACCTAAAATGGGCGCCAGAGCTTGCTGAACACACCATGCAGCAATACCTGACTATGACAGAACAGAGCAGTACAAAATTAATTGTACTGCCAGAAACTGCGCTACCCGTGATTGCCAGTGAAATTCCGCAAGAGTTAAAAACAAGGCTAGTTGCACATGCCCATAAAAATCAGGGTGACATCTTGGTTGGAATGATTGAGCGCGAGGATGGCGAATATTTTAATAGCGTATTGAGTTACGGAAGTGAGCAAACACTAACGTATCGTAAATCCCACCTTGTGCCATTTGGCGAGTTCATTCCGCTGAAAGTAGCGTTTGGCTGGATATATCGCGACTGGCTCAACATGCCATTGAGCGATTTATCGCGCGGTGCAAAATATCAGCAGCCTATGCCCGTGGCTGATGCAAAAGTAGCGGTCAATATTTGTTACGAGGACGTGTTCGGCGAGGAAATCATACGCCAGCTACCGGCAGCCACATTATTGGTTAATGTGAGTAACGACGCATGGTACGGTGAATCATACGCAGCAGATCAGCATTTACAGTTTTCTCAAGCACGCGCACTTGAAACCGGGCGCATGATGCTGCGTGCCACCAACACGGGCGCGACCGCGATTATTGATCAAAAAGGCTATCTCACAGCGCATGCGCCGCACTTTGTACAGACCACACTGAATGGGTATGCCCAAGGCTACACTGGCACAACCCCTTATGTATACTGGGGAAACTGGCTATTTCTAACCATATGTTTCGGCTTATTACTATTCATATGGAAACGTAACAGGGCGTCATCAAGATAAAACCTATTGCAAGATTACAAAACCAAGTAAAATTGCACTTTTCGCCAATTTCAACAAACACATCATGGCTTTAACATTTCAAGAGATTATTCTCACCCTACAAAAATACTGGAGCGACAAAGGCTGTGCGCTTCTGCAATCTTACGACATGGAAGTTGGCGCTGGCACCTCGCACACCGCTACCTTTTTACGCTCATTAGGCCCAGAGCCTTGGAAAGCCGCTTACGTGCAACCAAGCCGCCGCCCTAAAGATGGTCGTTATGGCGAAAATCCAAACCGTTTACAGCATTACTACCAGTTTCAGGTGGTATTAAAGCCAGCGCCAGCAGACATTCTAGAGCTATATTTAGGCTCTTTAGAGGCACTGGGCTTTGACTTAAAACAGAATGACATCCGCTTTGTAGAAGATGACTGGGAAAACCCAACACTAGGCGCATGGGGCTTAGGCTGGGAAGTTTGGCTCAACGGGATGGAAGTCACACAGTTTACTTACTTCCAACAAGTAGGCGGCATTGACTGCAAACCGATTACCGGCGAAATCACCTATGGCTTAGAGCGTTTAGCCATGTACCTACAAGGGGTGGATAACGTATACAACCTGACTTGGACCGTGGATTCAAATGGCAAAGCCTTAAGCTATGGCGATGTGTATCTACAAAACGAACAAGAGCAAAGTGCTTACAACTTTGAGCACTCTGATGCTGACTTCTTGTTTACCGCGTTCAATGCACATGAAAAACAAGCCAAGCATTTGATGGAAAACCAATTGGCGCTGCCAGCTTATGAGCAAGTGCTCAAAGCCGCGCATACCTTTAACTTACTTGATGCACGCGGTGCGATTTCTGTCACTGAGCGCGCAGGCTACATAGGCCGTATTCGCAACTTGGCACGTTCAGTTGCTGCCAGCTACTTAGATAGCCGCGCCCGACTTGGCTTCCCAATGGCGCCAAAAGATTGGGCAGATGAAGTGCTAGCCAAGCTCGATAAAGAAAAACAAGAAAAAGATAAGAAGGTTGCTTAAATCATGTCACAACAAAACTTACTTGTAGAATTATTTGTAGAAGAGCTGCCGCCAAAAGCACTAAAAAAACTAGGTGAGGCATTCAGCAACACACTATTTGAAACCTTGAAGCTTCAGGGCTTATCTGCTGAAAACTCAGTCGTAACCTCTTTTGCTACACCGCGCCGCTTAGCAGCGCACATGACTGCCATAGCAGCACAAGCTAAAGACAAACAAATCTCGCAAAAGCTGATGCCAGTGAGTGTAGGTTTGGATGCAAACGGCAATGCCACCCCTGCCCTGATTAAACGTTTAAACGGTATGGGCTTAGATGAGGCAGCAGTTTCACAGCTAACCAAACAAATGGATGGCAAAAACGAAGCCTTGTTTTTAGAAGTCACGCAAAAAGGTGCAGTGCTTAACGAAGGCTTACAAAAGGCCATTGAAGAAGCCATCCAAAAATTGCCTATCCCTAAAGTGATGACCTACCAACTTGCCGATGGCTGGAGCAGCGTTAACTTTGTGCGCCCTGCGCATGGTTTAATCGCACTACATGGCAGCGACATTGTTGCAACCAGCGCCCTAGGCTTGAATGCCGGCAACCAAACGCAAGGCCACCGCTTTGAAGCAGCATCAGCCAAAGTTGTGATTAAAAATGCAGACAGCTACGCCGAGCAACTTAAAACCGAAGGTGCAGTGATTGCCAGTTTCGCTGAACGTCGCGCTGAAATCGTGCGCCAACTCACCGCAGCGGCCGCTAAAGAAGGCCTGAAACCAATTGACGATGACGCATTGCTAGATGAAGTGACTGCATTGGTAGAGCGACCCAATGTATTACTTGGTCAGTTTGAAGAAATCTATTTAGAAGTACCGCAAGAGTGTTTGATTCTTACCATGAAGGCGAATCAAAAATACTTCCCATTATTAGACAACAATAATAAATTAACGAATAAGTTCTTAATTGTGTCTAACATTTGCCCTGCTGACCCATCGGCAGTGATTGGCGGTAACGAACGCGTGGTACGCCCGCGCTTAGCCGATGCTAAGTTCTTTTTTGACCAAGACCGCAAAAAAACGTTGGAATCGCGCATTACCAGCTTAGAAAAAGTGGTTTACCACAACAAACTAGGCTCTCAAGGCCAGCGTACAGAGCGCGTAGGTAAAATTGCTAAAGCAATTGGTCAACAACTGGGTGGTGCAGAATTAGCAGCCAAAGCGGGCCTAGCTGCTCAACTGGCAAAAACAGACTTAATTACCGATATGGTAGGCGAGTTCCCTGAGCTGCAAGGCATTATGGGGCGCTACTATGCGCAGCATGAAGGTTTGGATAACGAAGTTGCTTTTGCGATTGAAGACCATTACAAACCACGTTTCGCAGGCGATGACTTACCACGTAATCAGGCGGGCCTCACCGTAGCATTGGCAGATAAACTTGAAACACTAGTGGGCTTGTTCAGTATTGGCGAAAAACCGACTGGGGATAAAGATCCGTTTGCGCTACGCAGACAAGCGCTAGGCATCATCCGCATGCTGATTGAAGGCAAACTGCCGCTTGCTTTTGAACAACTGATTCACGATGTACTTGCTGCATTTGAGCATGATGCAGCCAATACCGCAGCTACCGTACAGGCCATCAAAGAGTTTTGCTTTGACCGCTTGAGCGTTAACTTGCGCGAAAACGGCGCTACTGCACAGGAAGTAGACGCAGTACTGTCACTCGACCCGGCTCTACTCAGTGAAATTCCACAACGTCTTGCGGCTGTCCGCACATTCGCTGAGCTTGCCGAAGCACCTGCACTCGCCGCAGCTAACAAACGCGTCAGCAATATCCTGAAAAAAGTGGAAGGCGAAGTTCAAGCACAAGTGAATGTAAGCTTGTTGCAAGAAACTGCAGAAATTGCGCTGAATAATGCACTGATCACAGTAAAACCAGAAGCTGATCAACAATTTGAAAGCGGCGACTACACCAACTCATTAAAAGCGTTGGCGGCATTAAAAGCGCCAGTGGATGACTTTTTCGACAACGTGATGGTGAATGCAGAAGATACAGCGCTTAAAGCAAACCGCCTAGGCTTGTTAGCGACATTGCACCAAACCATGAATCGTGTCGCTGATTTATCTAAACTGGCAGGTTAATTACCAATACAATATGCTCACCAGGTTAAGGTCAGTACGTTACAAGAACCTTAAGCTAGTGAGCATACCCCCTATTCAAACAAGATTGGTTACCTTATGAAGTTAGTGATACTAGATCGCGACGGCGTCATTAATCAAGACTCCGCCAATTTCATTAAAAACCCTAATGAGTGGATTGCAATCCCAGGCAGTCTCGAAGCTATCGCACTATTGAATCAATCCGGATTCAGAGTAGTGGTCGCCACTAACCAATCCGGAGTGAGCCGTGGCCTGTTTGATATGGCTACCCTCAACAGCATTCACGACAAAATGCACCGCGAGCTGGCACTGGTTGGCGGGCGTGTTGATGCAGTGTTTTATTGCCCACATTCGGCGGATGACAATTGTAACTGCCGCAAACCAAAAACTGGCATGATTAAAGAAATCGGCAAGCGCTTCTCTGTAGATTTAAGTCAGGTATGTGGCGTGGGGGATGCATTACGCGATTTACAAGCATTTGCAAACGCAGGTTGCCAACCTATTTTAGTGCGCACTGGCAAAGGTGAAACCACACTAGGCTCTGGCGAATTACCGGCTAATACCATCGTGTTTGCCGATTTAAGTGAAGCTGCACAATATATCATTGCAGAAAATAACTAACTCAGAATACATCTAAACTTAAGAATACGCCTAGCCCATGCTGCTGTTACGCTCTACATTATTCCTTCTCGGGCAGATTATTACTGCACCAATTTTTACATTGATTGCCCTGCTCTCAATGCCGCTGCATCCTGTTACTCGTAACGTGCTGATTTCTGGTTGGGCACGCAGCATGATTTGGTGGCTACGCATTACATGCAATATCAAGCACGAGATCGTAGGGCTAGAAAATATTCCAGCAACGCCCAGCATCATTCTGGCAAAGCATCAATCTGCATGGGAAACCTTAGCATTTCAGGCAATTTTCCCTACGCAAGTTTACGTGCTTAAACGTGAATTATTGTGGATTCCAATATTCGGCTGGGGCCTGGCAATGTCATCACCTATTGCTATCGATCGCAGCGCAGGACGCGAAGCACTGAAAAAACTCGTGGCTCAGGGTAAAGCTAGACTGAGCAAAGGCTTGTGGGTAGTGATTTTTCCTGAAGGTACCCGTATGGCACCAGGTGAACACGGCAAATATCATATTGGCGGCGCATGGCTGGCAACCCATACCGAAACACAGGTCGTGCCTGTCGCGCATAATGCAGGCAAGTTTTGGGCGAAAAACTCATTTATCAAAAAACCTGGTGTTATTCAGATTCATATCGGCAAACCGATACAAACCGTCAACGTTAAAACTGATGCATTAAACAACCAAGTTGAGCATTGGATAGAATCTGAAATGGCAACGCTGGGCTAACGTTAAAACTATGAGCCACAGCATCCAACTACCCTCTGGCGAGCAAATTCATTACACACTGGAGCGCAGGCAGCGCCGTACCGTTGGGCTAAAAATCACCCAAGAAGGCCTGATCGTACATGCGCCCAAGCGCATCGCACAAACCTATCTGGAAAGCCTGATTGTACTGAAAGCGGATTGGATACTTAAGAAATTAGAAGCGCGCAGCGCTAACCAACATCCGCCTATGCAATGGCAACACGGTGACCAGCTGTTATTGTTAGGCAACACCATCACACTCGTGACAAAACAGGACACCCGCTCACGAGCAGTTGAATATACGCCGGGTTTTTTACAACTGGCTATGCCTAATCACAATGAGCCAAGCGCAGTGGAAAGAAAAGTACTGCAATGGTATAAAAAACAAGCACTGACTGACTTTTCCAGGCGCTTAGCACTTTTTGCCACCAAGCTTGGCGTGCCGACGCCTGAATTGTTTCTATCCAACGCACGTTCACGCTGGGGTAGCTGCAATTCCAGAAAAGAAATTCGGCTCAACTGGCGCCTGCTACAGGCACCGCCGCACATCATCAATTATGTAGTGTGCCATGAGCTAGCACACTTAAAAGAGATGAATCACTCGGCGAAATTCTGGGCAGTGGTTGGCAGCATTTTCCCAGATTACAAAACAGCGGAAAAAGAGCTTAAAGCATGGTCGCCTAAGCTACATATCATTTAGGCTACTTGGCTTATTAACGCGCCATGCCTGAGCGCTCCACGCTGCTGCTACAGCAATTTCTGAATATCACTCGCGATCATATCTGGCTTAGTCCCATAATCCACATACAGACGAATCTTACCGGTTTTATCAAACACATAAACACCCGCACTATGGTCTATGGTGTAACCACTACGTCCTTTGTTTTCAACTTTTGCCGCAAAAATCTTAAAATCTTTAAGCACCGCTGCTGTTTGCTCCTTAGTCCCATACAAACCAATAAAGCTAGGGTCAAAAGCGGGTACAAACTCTGCCAGCAATACTTGCGTATCACGCTCTGGATCCAATGTCACAAACAGCACTTGTAGTTCACTAGCGTTTGCACCGAGTAGCTTCTTACTTTGTTTCATATCGTTAAGCGTGGTTGGACAAACATCTGGGCAGTGCGTATAGCCAAAAAACAAGGCAACCACTTTACCGTTAAAATCACTCAATGCGCGCGGTTTACCAGTGTGGTCGGTCAGGTTAAGCTGGCTGCCAAAATCCACTCCAGTAATGTCTGTGGTATTAAATTGTTGCGCATTCTTTGCAGAGCCGCAACCGACCAGCAACGGCAACAACAGCCCCAACAATATAAATCTCATGAATTTATTCACCGAATCACACCTTTGCAACATCGTTAATAGATAAAGATTCTACCATGCACAATAAATTCAACATGTTGCATGATAAATTTATCTACAAATCAGAGAAATTACTGCAAACCAAGTGCGCACTCGTTTACAATATTACTTTTGCAAAACTTCAAGCATTTTAAGGACTCAGCATGGCTAACCCTGCAGCAACTTCTGGCGGTATGGCAGACCGCGACGGCGTAATTTGGTATGACGGTAAAATGGTGAACTGGCGTGATGCCACCACTCACGTTTTAACACACACATTGCACTACGGCATGGGCGTGTTTGAAGGTGTTCGCGCCTACAAAACAGACAAAGGCACTGCAATTTTCCGCTTGAAAGAGCACACAGACAGATTATTCCGCTCTGCGCATATCTTAGGCATGAAAATGCCTTACAGCAAAGAAGAGCTGATCGAAGCACAAAAAGCAGCAGTACGCGACAACAATCTAGAATCTGCTTACATGCGCCCAATGGCATTTTATGGCGCAGAAGCGATGGGGATCTCTGCTAAAACATTATCAACACACGTGATTGTTGCCGCGTGGAAATGGGGCGCTTACATGGGTCAAGACGCTTTAGATAACGGTATTCGCGTAAAAACTTCCTCATTCTCACGCCACCATGTGAACATCACCATGTGTAAAGCCAAAGCAAACGGCAACTACATGAACAGCATTTTGGCACACCAAGAAGCTGCGCAAGACGGCTACCAAGAAGCCTTATTGCTGGATGTTGACGGCTTTGTTGCTGAAGGCTCAGGCGAAAACATTTTTATCGTACGCAACGGCAAACTGTACACACCAGACCTGACCAGTGCGCTAGAAGGCATCACGCGCGACACCATCGTGCAATTAGCGACTGAATTAGGTATTCCAGTGATTGAAAAACGCATCACACGCGACGAAGTTTATGGTGCTGATGAAGCATTCTTTACTGGTACTGCTGCTGAAGTTACCCCAATCCGCGAGTTGGATAACCGTGCAATCGGTGCAGGTACTGCTGGTCCAATCACAAAGCAATTGCAGAAACTATACTTTGATGTAGTGACTGGTAAATCTGCAAAACACGCAGACTGGTTAACATTAGTATAAAAACTAACATTCCCGCGCAAGCGGGAATGTTGAATTTAAGGATATCTTAATGTCTAGTACGAATGAAATCGAAGTATCAGCTAAAGACCTGCCACTGCACTGCCCAACACCAGAGGTGGCATTATGGTCATCTCACCCACGTGTATTTTTAGACGTAGCAAAAACAGGCCATGTGGCTTGCCCTTACTGTGGAACAAAATATAAATTAAAAGCTGGCGAAGCTGTTAGTCACCATCACTAATCTAAACACAATTTACACCCTTAAATGATTTCAGTACGCCCAATCTCTAATACTGATTATGAGGCTTGGTGTACTTTATATTTAGCTTACGCAGAGTTTTATCAAGTAACGCAAACAAAAGAAATGCGCGACCAAGTTTGGTCTTGGTTGCACGAGGCCAATCATGAAGTGAATGGTTTGATTGCCTTAGATAATGAAGGTAATGCTGTGGGCTTAGCTCACTACCGTCCATTCTCCCGACCACTGTCAGCATCAACCGGTGGTTTCATCGATGATTTATTTGTAACACCATCGGCACGTGGCAACGAGATAGGCAAAAGGTTAATTGAGGCAGTTGCACAAATCGGCAGAGAAAAAAGCTGGTCTGCTATCCGTTGGATTACTGCTGAAAACAACTATCGTGCACGAAACACCTACGACAAATTAGCCACCAAAACCCAATGGCTGACTTACGACATCAAACTATAGCAAGCTAACCTGCGCTGGCTGTCGCCATAAACTCTCCACCACTTGCTTTGCATTATCCGCGGCACTATTTGTCCAAAACTGCACGCTTCCTATCCGCAGGTCGCTGGTGAGTAAATCCAGCGCAGCCAACCGTTTTTGCAACTGTTTAGCTACCGCAGCGCCGGTATCAATCAGGCTGACCCGCTCACCTACCACCTGCTCTATCAACGGCCTTACAAATGGGTAATGGGTGCAGCCAAGCACAATGGTATCCGCGCCTTCATCTAGTAATGGCTGGCAATACTTCTTAACCAGCTGCAAAGTAGCCGGGGCTTGCAACTCCCCACGCTCTACACACTCCACCAAACCAACACAGGCTTGTGTGACTACTTTGACATTGCGGCCATAACTTTCTAACAAGCCGGCAAACTGGGCACTTTTTAATGTGCCGGTGGTTGCCAACACACCGATAATGCCATTTTTTGAGGCCGTTGCCGCAGGCTTGACTGCTGGCTCCATGCCAATAATAGGTAGCGCATATCGCTCACGCATCATATCAATCGCCGCCGCAGTCGCGGTATTACACGCCACCACGATAGCCTTGGCACGCTTTGCGATTAAAAAATCTGAAATTTCTACACAACGCGCTTGAATTTCTGCCGTACTTTTATTGCCATACGGCGCGTACTTGCTGTCCGCTACATACAGCAATTGTTCATTAGGCAATAATGCATGAATGTGCTGTAAAACCGAAATACCGCCCACACCAGAATCAAAAACAGCGACTGGACTTTGCTTGACATCATGCATAGTGGATTGATCGTTCATGGTTAAACAGTCATGGTTAAGCGGTTAAGTTACAATGCAGACATTATAAACTGTTGGCATGATTTAATGCTCAATGGCATATCGCAACATAATCTGGCATTAGTGATGGCAGGCAAATGAGCATAAGGAATGAATAATGGGTAATCGTTTAAGTAAAATTTACACACGCACCGGTGATAATGGCACCACAGGGCTGGGCGATGGCAGCCGCATCAGCAAAGATAGCATCCGCGTGGAAGCAATGGGGGATGTAGATGAGCTAAATTCAGTGATAGGCTTAATGTTGGCAGAGGGAGTCTCTCCCCACTTACAAACCACGCTCACCAAAATTCAGCACGACTTATTTAATCTAGGTGGGGAAATTTGCATCCCAGGTTATGTCCTGTTAACAGTCTCATGCGTGGATGATTTAGAACAAAGCATAGACACGCTAAATGCAGAGCTGAGCCCATTAAAAGAATTTATATTACCTGGCGGTACTAAAAGCGCGGCTTTCTGCCATTTAGCCCGCACCGTATGCCGCCGTGCAGAACGAAAATTAATTGAATTACACCACAACGAAAAAGTGACTGAAATTTCCCTGCAATACTTAAATCGTCTCTCTGACTTATTATTTGTGATGTGTCGCATTATTAACAAAGAGGCTGGGGTGAGTGACGTATTGTGGAAAAACAAGCAGGCTTGAGCAATGGCAAGCCGCTAGCATACACTACCCAAGGCGCAATACTAAAAGCACATCTAGCATGCACTGCCACATCATTCAGATTTTAGAATCAATATAGGTTAAGCTATAATTTCAACATGATAAGAAAACTGTTCAACAAAATCTTCAAGCCTAGGCTCGCTAAAACTGCGCACGAAACAACAGTGAGGGCCAAGCCAGAAAACGCGAAAACGCAGCATGCAACGCGCCCCATCCTAGGGACAAAGAAATCTGCCAAAAGAAAAGGCAGTAATGCAGACAACGCCATCAGCATTCCGCTAAAAAAGCATCAAATTGACCGCAGGCTGTTAAGCAATGCGGCAATAAAAACCATTGAGGGCCTGCAAAAAGCAGGGTTTGAAGCCTATATCGTAGGCGGTGCAGTGCGCGATTTACTGCTGCAACGTGTGCCCAAAGATTTTGACGTGGCCACAGATGCCACACCTGAAGAAGTTAACCGCGTATTTAGACGCTCACGTATTATCGGCAGACGCTTTAGGCTGGTACATGTGTTGTTTGGCGATGAAACCATAGAGGTTTCTACATTCCGCGGCCACCATGAAGCCAAAGGTGATGCCCACACCAATGAAAGCGGTCGTATCATTCGCGACAATGTTTTTGGTAGTCTGGAAGAAGATGCCACACGCCGTGACTTTACTGCCAACGCCCTGTATTACGACCCAACCAGTGAGATCGTACTAGACTTCCATCAAGGGTTTGCCGACATTCAAGCAGGTATCCTGCGCATGATAGGCAAACCTGAAACACGTTATGCAGAAGACCCAGTGCGCATGCTGCGCGTAGTACGCCTGTCGGCAAAACTGGGGCTAAAAATTGACCCAGCCACCATGGCACCCATTGCAAAAATGGCAGACCTGCTACATGACGTACCGCCTAGCCGCCTGTTTGATGAAATGCTCAAGCTATTTTTATCCGGCCACGCCATTGAAAGCGTAAGCGCATTGCGCCAACAGCACCTGCACCATGGCTTGCTACCTATGTTAGATGTGGTATTAGAGCAACCGATGGGTGAGCGCTTTGTAATGCTTGCGCTCAAAAATACAGATGAACGTATTTTGTCAGGCAAATCTGCCAACCCTAGCTTCCTGTTTGCCACCTTACTATGGCATGAAGTACTCGCCGCTTGGGAAATTTATAAGAAAGATGGCAGCCCACCCATCCCCGCACTGCATATGGCGATGAGCGAAGTGCTTGCCTCACAGGCGGAGAAACTGGCGATTCACAATCGCTACACCGCAACCATGAAAGAGATTTGGGGCATGCAGCCTCGTTTTGAACAGCGCTCAGGCAAACGTCCATTTGGCTTATTGATACATCCACGCTACCGTGCCGGTTACGACTTTTTGTTACTGCGCTGCGAGTCTGGCGAACTGCCAGCAGAACTAGGCACATGGTGGACCACATTTGCAGAAGCGGATAACGAAACACGCCAGGCGATGTTGGAGGCGGACACCGCGCCTAAAAAACGCAGAAAAAGAAATCGCAAGAAACCAAGTAGCAGCACACCCTCTGAATCATGATGAAGCGCGCTTTTGTTGCACTTGGGAGCAATCTAGAAAACCCCAAAGCGCAGGTAGAAGGTGCGTTGCTTGCCTTGAGCCAGTTGCCTGAAACGCGCCTCCTCAAGCAATCATCGCTTTACCAGACCACACCGATTGATTGTATAGCGACTGCACCAGATTTCATCAATGCGGTGGCTGAAGTGGAGACCACACTCTCGCCCGAGGCCTTACTCGACGCCATACTCAACATTGAAAATATTGCAGGGCGTGAGCGCCCTTATATCAACGCGCCTCGCGTATTAGATTGTGATTTGCTGTTATATGAAAATGTAACGCTAGATACGCCAAAACTCACCTTACCGCACCCGCGCATGCATACACGTGGCTTTGTTTTATTGCCATTATTTGAAATCGCACCGGATATTTCCATCCCAAATCATGGCAAAATAGCCGCGTATATGACGCCGGAATTATTGTTTGGCATCAAAAAATTACCATCTGCAGATAATTACCCTCAGTAAGTGAAAACATGAGCATTTTTAATAAATTTCCGTACATTGTTGTTGAAGGCCCCATCGGCTGCGGCAAAACCACGCTCTCAAAAATGCTGGCTGATAAATTCCCAGTAGATTATCTGTCTGAGAAAGCAGAGGCCAATCCCTTTCTGCCGCGTTTTTATCAAGATGCTCAACGTTATGGCTTACCTACGCAGTTATTCTTTTTATTCCAGCGTGCGAATCAAATCAAAGAGTTAAGCCAGCGCGACATGTTTGCAAGGCCAATTATTGCCGATTTCTTTTTAGAAAAAGACCCGATATTTGCCAGACTTAATTTAGATGATGAAGAATATGCACTGTATCATCAGATCTACCAGCACCTGCAGCTAAAAGCGCCTAAGCCGGACTTAGTAATTTATCTGCAAACCCCAATCGACTCATTAATGGAGCGGATTGAAGAGCGCAGCGTGAGCTACGAGCAAGATATTCCAAGAGAATATATAGAGCGTCTCTCCAATGCATATAGTGACTTCTTCCATAACTACGACACATCTCCAGTCTTGATCGTCAACAACGAGAAGCTTAATATTGTTAAAAACCACAGCTCACTTGACTTGTTGCTCAATCGCATCATGCAGATTAAAGGACAGCGCGAGTTCTTTAATCCTAACTTTGAATAACCTCTGGGTATACGTATATGACATTACCTAAGCTAAATGAAATGGCCGCCAACGGCGAGAAAATCGCCATGCTCACCTGCTATGACGCCACTTTCGCTAAGTTAATGGCATATGCCGGCGTGGATATCTTGTTAGTAGGCGACTCGCTAGGTATGGTATTACAGGGTGCAGAAAATACACTCAATGTGAGCATGCATCACATGACCTACCATACCAAAAGTGTGGCTGCTGGCGCACCTAATAGCTTGATTATTGCCGACATGCCCGTAGGTAGTTACGAACATGATAACGAGGCTGCTTACAAAAATGCAGAGTGGTTGATTCGTTCTGGTGCGCAAATGGTTAAATTTGAAGGTGGCGGTGATCGTATAGAAACCGCACGCTACCTGATTGAGCGCGGCATCCCTGTCTGTGCACACCTTGGCTTCACGCCGCAATCAGTCAATCAGCTTGGTGGCTATAAGATTCAGGGTAAAACTGAGGAAAGCGCCCATCAAATCATGCAGGATGCCATCGACATGAGTAATGCTGGTGTGAGCATGATGGTACTGGAAATGGTACCGGCAGCATTAGCAAAACAGATTACAGTCAGCATTAAAGCACTGACTATCGGTATTGGTGCTGGCGTAGATTGTGATGGGCAAGTGCTCGTCATCCAAGATGTGCTGGGGATTTATAATGGCGTAGCCAGCAAGCACCCGAGCGAATTCAAAGCCCCAAGATTTGTAAAAAACTTCTTATCCGATACCAACAGCGTGCAGCAAGCTGTAAGCAACTATGTAAAAGCCGTGAAAGACAAAACCTTTCCCGCACCTGAGCATAGTTACTAAACCTCGACTATAGCCACATATGCAACGCATCTACACCGCCGACGAGCTCAGAGCCACACTCAAGACACACAATAACATTGCCTTTGTACCCACCATGGGCAACCTGCATGATGGGCACATCGCACTGGTGAGCCTAGCTAGGCAGCATGCGCAATGTGTAGTTGCCAGTATTTTTGTTAACCCGCTACAGTTTGGTCCCAATGAAGACTTGACTAACTACCCCCGTACGCTGGAGGCAGACTGCAAACGGCTAGAGGATGCTGGCGCAGACATTGTGTTTATTCCTAGCGTGCTAGAAATGTACCCGGATTTTGATGGCGAGCAACTGCATCAAACCATGACAATCACCGCGCCGCCTATTGCCTCTGAGCTATGCGGCGCCTCGCGCCCCGGCCATTTTTCTGGCGTTGCCACGGTCGTCATGAAGTTGTTTAACCTAGTCATGCCGCAAGTGGCTATCTTTGGCAAAAAAGACTTCCAACAAGTATTTGTCATTAAAGAGCTAGTGCGACAATTTAACTTACCAATCCAGATTATTGCCGGCGACACGGTGCGCGAGCCAAGCGGCCTCGCCATGAGCTCACGTAATGGCTACTTAACGCCGGCACAAAAAGCTGAGGCGGCACAATTGCACCAATGCCTGGTGAATATTGTCAATCAGATCAAGCAAGGCAATACCAATTTTGCAGATTTGTCCCAGTCAGCATCAGAAGCACTAGTGCAAAAAGGCTGGCTGGTTGACTATATCTCCGTGCGCGCAGCCCACACTTTACAGCCTGCAACGAACCAAGATAGCCAACTTGTTGTCCTAATTGCTGCAAAGCTTGGGAATACCAGACTGATTGATAATATTGATTTTTGCGCTAAGTGATTGAAAAGACTATAATGCAATCCCTTTTGAAAAACGGTTAAGCACATGCAAAGAACCATGCTTAAATCTAAGTTGCACCGCGTACACGTCACGCACTCTGAATTACACTACGAAGGTAGCTGTGCGATAGATGAAGAATTACTAGAAGCGGCGAATATTCATGAATACGAACAAATCAGTATTTACAACGTTACCAATGGTGAGCGTTTCTCTACTTATGCGATTCGTGCCGATCGCCACTCTGGCATTATTTCAGTGAATGGTGCTGCCGCACACAAGGCAGACCCTAAAGACATTATTATTATCGCGAGCTACGCGAACTATAATGAAGCTGAACTAGAAAAGTACACGCCACAACTTATTTATGTGGATAACGAAAACCGCATAAAATCTCAACGCAATGCAATACCAGCACAGGCCGCTTAAATGACACAAGACACACAGAAAGCCGCTTCTAATAATTTAGATTTAGAAGCCATGAAAAACGCAGTAGTAGATGCAATTGAAGATATCAAAGGTTTTGATATCAGCGTGATGGATGTGCGAAAGCTCACCAGCATGACCAATTACATGATTGTTGCATCCGCAAACTCTAGCCGTCAGGCGAAAGCTGTCGCAGATAACGTAAGAGAAAAAATCAAAGAAAAAGGCTTTGCGATTCGCGGTACTGAAGGCGAAAAAGAAGGCGAATGGGTTTTAGTAGACTTAGACGATATCGTTGTGCATATCATGGTACCGGCAACGCGCGCATACTATAACCTTGAGCAACTGTGGGGCGAGGCAGAAGCACGCCGCGGCCACATTACACCCGTTTAGTGACAACAAACACCCTGCGCCGCTAGGTAGCAGGGGTAAATTTGCACACCCCTCCTTACACCTCCACCTAACGCCACTTGAAATTCCGGATTATTTCTGTCGGTCACAAAATGCCAAGCTGGGTAGAAACCGCCTGCGCAGAATACATCAAGCGCATGCCGCGTGAACTCAGTGTTGAGATTGTTGAAATCAAACCAGACAAACGTGCGGATGGAAAAAACAGCACTGTAGTACAAGAAGCTGAGGCTAAACGTATTTTGGAAGCGGCGGGCAAAGATTTCTTGGTAGTCTGTGATGAGCGCGGGCAAGAAGTCACCACGTTGCAGCTTGCCGAGAAAATGCAATTCTGGCAATCACTGGGCAAAGATATCAGCATCGTCGTCGGCGGCGCCGATGGCATCCATGCCAGCCTCAAACAGCAAGCCAGCTGGCTGTGGGGTTTATCCAAGCTCACTCTACCGCATGCCTTTGTGCGCGTACTCTTATGTGAGCAACTCTACCGTGCCCACACCGTGATTCAAAACCACCCGTACCACCGCGAATAAACACCCATTCTTCTGGCATGCTTAATGCTTAACTTAGAGATATCAACAAGATAAGTGCCTAAATTAACTGACTTATGCACCATTACATTGCATTTGTAGCTAATTAGCACTTTTTTAGAAAAATTCTCTGGGAGTCATTATGGATAATCAATGTTTAGTTGTATTGTCAAAATTCTCTGTAGCAGCTAGAAAAGTAATAGGCGCAGTTAACCCAGCCAAACTAATTAAAGACCGCCAATATGCGACCGAAGTCTTTGAGCGCGTAGATGCATTGGGTGATGAAGAGCTGATTTTATTATCGCTAGATTTACAACTGCTACTTGGCTTACTCACGCCTTCCAGCAGCAATGAAACCGCTTCTACCCCACCACAAAAGTACATGATGGGAGCAAGAAGCTAAACAAAGTAGCATCATGCTATCGTCTCAATCACTAGGAATGTGACAACTGGAGTAAAATCACTACACCTTAATCAACCACTGATAGCGCATGCAATATTCCACATCCCTAGTCTGGTTTCGTCGTGATTTGCGCGACTATGACCATGCGGCTCTCTATTACGCGCTCAAGACCTCACAACAAGTCTATTGTGTATTTGTTTTTGATACGGAAATTTTAAACCATCTGCCAGACAAGGCCGACCGCCGTGTAGAGTTTATCTGGGAGAGCGTGAAAGAGCTCAAAGCCTCACTCCAGCAGCACGGCAGTGATTTAATCGTGCTACATGGTATGGCACAGCATGAAGTACCACAGTTAGCGCAGGCGCTTAAAGCTCAGGCAGTATTTACCAATCACGACTACGAACCGAGTGCGATTACACGTGATACCCAAGTTGCACAGCAACTGCAAACACACCAAATTGATTTTCATCATTACAAAGATCAGGTGATCTTTGAAAAAGATGAAATATTAACCATGGCACACAAGCCATATAGCGTATTTACACCATACAAAAACACCTGGCTCAAAACTGTTAACGACTTTTACCTCAAGCCGTACCCGGTTGATCGCTACCTAGGCAACCTTGCCAAACTCGAACCACAGACATTAACAAGCCTTGAGTCACTCGGGTTTCAGCGCACTAATTTATCCAGTATGCGTTTACCTACAGGCATGAGCGGCGCAGCAACACTGTTCACTGACTTTATAGAGCGCATCAAACATTACAAAGAAGCACGCGACTTCCCCGCGGTCAAAGGCGTGTCCTATCTATCCGTGCATTTGCGCTTTGGCACCATTTCCATCCGCCAGCTGGCAAGAACCGCGCTGCAGATAGGTGGCTTCGGTGCAGACACTTGGGCCTCTGAACTCATCTGGCGTGACTTTTACTTTCAGATACTGCATCACAACCCACAGCTTGCTAAGGGTAAAGCCTTTAAACCTGAGTTCGAATCCATTCCCTTCCCTAATGATAGCGCGCTATTTTCAGCATGGTGTGAAGGAAAAACGGGCTACCCATTGGTAGATGCCGCCATGAGGCAACTCAACAACACAGGCTTTATGCATAATCGCCTGAGGATGGTAGCTGCCAGTTTTTTAGTAAAAGACCTGCTGATAGATTGGCGCTGGGGTGAACGCTATTTTGCAGAAAAACTGATTGATTTTGATTTCAGCGCCAATAATGGTGGCTGGCAGTGGGCAGCCTCTACCGGCTGTGACGCCCAACCTTGGTTTAGAATTTTCAACCCAATGACGCAAAGCGAGCGCTTTGACGGACATGGTAAATTTATCCGCAAATATGTCACAGAGCTGGCACGCTGTAGCGATAAAGAAATTCACGCACCTTGGTTAATATCGGCACAGCGGCAGACTAGCATCAACACTGTTATTGGGCAGGATTACCCTAAACCGATTGTAGATCATGCCACGCAACGTGAACGCGCACTCAGCCTATATAAAAATACGGTTTGAGTATTTAATTTCCTCTATATTACATATCACATACGAATGCTTACACACAAAACCATGCCTGAATTTTTGTTGCATAAATGTAACAAATGGTTTATTTTACAAGCGTTAATTATCGTCATGCGCCGCTATCAATATTTACTTATCAATAAATTGGTATAATGGTTTACTACTTTTCGACAAGTCTTTAAATAAGAAACATAAAAATGTATAAAAAAATATTCTATTTATTCGCCTCATGCCTTATGGCTGCGATGGTTACTGGCTGTGCGTCTCAAGCTAATAAAGACCCGTTGGAGAGCATTAATCGCGGCGTTTACAAATTTAACGATGTTACTGACCGCGCTGTATTCAAGCCTGTCGCCACTGCTTACAAAACAGTCGCACCTACGCCTATCCGCACTGGCGTAAATAACTTTTTCAATAACTTAGGTACACTTACCAACGTATTGAACAACTTACTTCAGTTTAAACTTGCGAATGCATTCAGCGAAGCAGGCCGCTTTGTGATCAACAGCACATTCGGTATAGCAGGCTTTATTGATGTTACTGGTATGGATAAAATCCCAGTGCATAAAGAAGACTTCGGTCAAACGCTAGGTTACTGGGGCGTAGGCCCAGGTGCCTACTTGGTACTGCCATTTGCAGGCCCGTCTAGTGTTCGTGATACTACAGGCTGGATTTTTGACCTATCAACCACAGACCCTATCACTTACACACACAATATCGGCGAAGTACGTTTGCACAACCAGTTACGTGCTGCGCAATTTATAGACAAACGTACCGAGCTACTTGATGCAAAAGATTTGGTAGATGACGCATCACTAGACCCTTACGCCTTCATGCGCGATGCTTACCTGCAACGACGTGCAAGCCTAGTACAAGACGGCTTAGTACCGAGTGAATTAATCAAAGACGAGTTCTTTGAAGATGAAAAAGAAATTAAAGAGACTAAGTAAGTCTTAAAATAAAAAGCCCACTACTCAGTGGGCTTTTTTTATAGCAAAACCTTTTATCTTTACAATGGCATGCAGCCGACGTCAAAGCAGACTATTTCACACTTGACTTGCCGCTTTAGCGATTTATCGCAGCAATCAGCTGCCGTCCATTGGGAAAGCCAATACAGACTCACACACCTAAAACCGTAAAGGTCTTGTCCGTGGAATATATCTGCTATACCAGTATTTGGCATCGCCGCTCCACTAAAGGGCTAAAGCCCTAAGTAGAAACGCGAAAGCAGATTATTCACACGCCACAGTCATGCGTTCAATCAGGATAGAACCCACTTGTTTTGAATCCTGCACTAAAACATCATTGCCAACAGCTACAATCATTTTCAGCATTTCCGCCATATTGCTAGCAATTGTGATTTCTTCTACCGGATGCACAATCACGCCATTCTCCACCCAGTAACCTGCAGCACCACGTGAGTAATCACCGGTTACCATATTCATACCGTGCCCAAGCAACTCTGTCACGACGAGCCCGGTTCCCATCTCTTTTAATAAGCCGGCAAAATCCAGTGCGCCTGGCTGCACGATTAAATTATGATTACCACCGGCATTGCCTGTGGTTTTAAGCCCTAACTTTCTGCTTGAATAGCTAGACAGTACATAACCTTGCAACACACCATCTTTAACCAACTGACGGGCACTCGTGGCTACACCCTCATTGTCAAACGGGCTACTGGCCAATCCTTTTTTTACAAAAGGATCTTCATAGATATTCAATAGTGGTGAAGCAATTTGCTGGCCCAAACTATCAAGCAAGAATGATGACTTACGATATAAGTTTCCGCCAGAAATCGCGCTGATTAAAGTAGATATCAGCCCACTAGCTAACGGCGCCTCGAACAACACCGGTACTTGGCAAGTTTTAATTTTTCTGGAGTTCAGGCGTTTAACCGTACGCTCACCGGCAAGCCTGCCAATCTCCACAGGTGATTGCAGATCTTCTGCTGCGCGTGCAGTGGCATACCAGTAATCGCGCTGCATGCTGTCATCTGACTCAGCAATCACTGAGCAGCTTATGCCATGGCGCGAGCTTGGGTAACCGCCTGTAAATCCATGGCTATTGCTATACGCAAAAAAGCCTGTGCCAGTTGAAACACTAGCGCCTTCTGAGTTAGTAATGCGCGCATCTACCGCTAAGGCCGCTTCTTCACATTGCTGAGCCAGCAATGCAGCCTCATCCACAGAGAGTTGCCAAGGGTGATGCAAGTCTAAATCTGGAGTTTCGTTAGCCATTAAATCAGCATCTGCCAATCCGCAAAACTCATCTTTGGCGGTGTATTTAGCAATATTACAGGCAGCGGCAACCGTATCTTTCAGCGCTTGGGGCGATAAGTCTGAGGTACTGGCATGGCCTTTTTGTTTACCGAAGTAAACCGTGACCGACATGCCTTTATCACGGTTATATTCAATATGCTCGACTTCTTTCATGCGCACAGAAACATTTTGCCCAATACTCAAGCTCAGCTCAGCCTCAGCTTGGCTAGCACCAAGGTTTTTGGCTACTTTAAGCACGTCTTCTGACATCTGCTTAATTTCATCTAATGTATAACTAAACCCGGAATCTGACATAACGCTTTCTACTATAAAAAATGTACTTTTATCACTCAACTGCATAACTGATATAATACCTCAGCATGAAACCTAAAAAGACAACTAAAGATACAGAATTAAGTAACGATGCAAATTTAGATGCAGACTTACCTACGAGTAAAACCAAATTAAAAGCTGAGGCAGATGCACAGCAAGCGCTGGGCGTTAAGCTATCTGCACTTTCTAAAGACAAGCTCAATAAACTTAACCTGCCCGAAGAGTTACTGACAGCCGTACTCGATACAAAAAAAATTACCGCGAATGGTGCAATACGTCGCCATCGGCAATACCTAGGACGCTTAATGCGCGACGTTGATACTGCGCCGATTATTGAGCAGCTATCACGCTGGGAAGGCAAAAATACCGCCGAGAATGCCTACTTCCATGGGCTTGAGCGCTGGCGCGATCGGTTAATCAGCGAGCCAAATGCATTATCTGAATTCATGGCCTTGCATCCAAACACTGATAGCCAGCAATTACGCGCACTCATTCGCAATGCGCAAAAAGAGCATCTAGCTAATAAGCCACCAAAAAGCAGTAGAGAGATTTTTAAACTGCTGCGCGAGATCACCAGCAGCGGAACCTCTGTCGACTCTGCTGAGTCTGACGAGTCAGAAGCAGAGTAACGCTTCGGTACTGACGTTCAAGAATAACGTTCCGTACTAACGCCGTGTCCGGCAATCTTGCCGTATTAAAGCCAATCACATACCGTTGCTAGCCTATTAGCTTCGGTATGCCCTAAAACAAGGTAATAAAAATCATGACGATAAATTTCGATACAGTACTTGATGTACGCCATGAAGATAGCCCGATCCCAACCATTCGCACCAAAGAGGCATTAGATGCCTTACCTCTAGGCACCATCTTGAAAGTAATTACCAGCAAAGAAAGTAGCGTTAGAAACATACGTACATTGGTTGCAAATAACCCATTTACATTGCTACACGAACTAAAAAATGCAGAAGACTTCATCTTCTTTATTCAAAAATAATTGCATTAAAACTGACCGCCACCCAGCTGGGCTAACTGCCTTGCTAAACATCTAGAAAATGTTTCTATCATGCTGATGTTAGCAGGCTTTTTTGCTTACTCGCTGGACTTAATACGCACATTCCGTGAAGTTTATTTTAAATAATATTTAACCGTTTTAACTCAGGTGCTCAACACAGTACCAGTAGCCAAGCTATATGCGCCTACTTTATTTACGTGCGTTCAATTGCACAAACTGCGTCATTGTCTCATCACCGCGTTGCAACGCTACGGCCACCTTTTGCCCTGCATAGCGTTTTACTGCTGCAAATAAGTCATCTGCAGTATTTAATGTGACATCACCCAGTTTTAATATTGCATCACCCCGTACCAAGCCTATGTTGTAAGCTGGGGATGCTTTAATCACTGCAATCACTTTCAAACCAGGCAAAACTTTAGGTGCAGCTTCATTTGCACTGTCTTGCTTCAGCTTAATCACATGCACGCCAAATAAAGGCATCGGCAACTTAGCCCAGTAACTTGCATGGTACTGATACTGTGTAGGTCCTTCTTCTAGATCATTCGGGTCAATTTCACCACCTTTTTTTGCAGCTTCTTTGATTAACTGCAACTTAGAACTTGCCATTTGTGCAGACTCATATTTTTGATAAACCATCACAATATCGGCTTTAATGGATTTCGCATGTTGCAATGCAAGCCCTGATGCCGCTTCTGCCGACGAGAAGCCTGAAGTTCCCATCAAATCGTAACCGTCTTCCAGCATAGTGATGTTGTCTTCATTTTTATGGTTTCCAACAAACATCTTAGTATCTGGCGTTGACTGTAATGAGCGTAAATCCCCAGCACTCTGCTTCCTGTAATTCTGCTCATAAGGGTTTTGATCTGCCGCATAAAGCTGATGCGCAAATAGCACCAAACCTAAACTTGCTAGGGAAAACAGCATAAACTTTACTAAACTGACGTATGAATTATTGGTGCTAACGGCTGGCATAAAATATCCTTTGAGCTTGGTAATGGTATGATTTAGTCTTGCTTAAGTACTAGTGACTCAGAAATGACCAAAGAATTCATTAAAATCGGATTAGTTTCAATTAGTGATCGCGCAAGCAGCGGAGAATATGAAGACAAAGGCATCCCCAGCCTGCGCGCATGGCTGGCACAAGCCCTTACCTCACCGTTTAGCCTCGAGGCGCGATTAATTCCAGATGAGCAAGACGAAATTGAATCCACCCTGATCGATTTAGTCGACTTTCAAGGCTGCCATCTGATTCTGACCACCGGTGGCACTGGCCCATCTTTACGTGATGTCACACCTGAAGCAACCCTAGCGGTTGCCGATAGGGAAATGCCGGGTTTTGGCGAGCAAATGCGCCAGATTAGCCTGAATTTTGTACCTACCGCCATTTTATCAAGGCAAGTCGCCGTGACGCGTAAGCAATGCCTGATTATCAACTTACCAGGCCAACCTAAAGCGATTGCACAAACCTTAGAGGGACTAAAAGACGAAGCAGGTAACACGCTGGTGCACGGCATTTTTGCTGCAGTACCATACTGCATAGACCTGCTCGCCACGCCAGACAGCCCAATGCCCAGAATAGAAACCAATGAAGCCGTGGTTAAAGCATTCAGGCCAAAATCTGCACCTGCAGCCTAATTGATTAGAAAATGTCTGAGTTTAATTTAATTGCCAAATACTTTACCCGCCCTGTCCAGCATGCAGACTTAGGGGTGGGGGATGATGCAGCGTTGCTTCGTGTGGCGCCAGGGCAACAACTCGCAATTTCAGCAGATATGCTGGTAGCGGGCACTCACTTTTTTCATGATGCATCGCCCTATAGCATTGGCTGGAAATCTTTAGCAGTGAACATATCAGACATGGCGGCCATGGGCGCACAGCCAAAATGGGCAACGCTTGCGATTGCATTGCCCGAAGTGAACGAGCCATGGCTGGCAGAGTTCTCTAAAGGCTTTTTTGCATGCGCCCAAGCATTCGACGTTGATCTAATTGGCGGCGATACTACAAGAGGACCATTAACCCTGAGCATACAAATCATGGGAGAAGTGCCGCTAGGCCAAGCAATTCAACGCAATGGTGCAAAAGATGGTGATGATATTTGGGTGTCTGGAATCATAGGCAGTGCCGCACTTGGGCTGGCACACCTGCAAGCTAAAGTTACGCTCACAGAACCAACGACGACGCACTGCTTAAATGCCTTAACCACCCCCACGCCACGAGTAGCGCTTGGCTTGGCACTACGTGGCATTGCTAATAGCTGCATTGATATTTCCGACGGCCTGACAGCAGACCTCAGCCATATACTCAAAGCATCTAATCTAGGCGCAAAACTCTCTCTAGAAAATATCCACTGCCACGATTACCTACGTGCGCACTTAGATGATGCAAATATCAAGCAATGCATCTTGGCAGGAGGCGATGACTATGAGCTTTTATTTACTGCGCCCAAATCGCAACGCGACTACATCCAACAACTAAGTCAGCAATTGCAATTACCACTCAGTTTAATTGGCGAGACTACGCTACAGTTAGGATTAACAGTTACTCACCACCAGCAAGCTGTAGACATCACCAAAAAAGGGTTTGATCACTTTGGCTAACGTCCCAACACAACCTACGTGTAAACTATTGTTTTCACATCCTGCCCATTTTTTTGCACTGGGTTTTGGTAGCGGACTGGCCAAAAAAGCCCCTGGCACTTTTGGCACAGCGGTGGGGTTGCCTCTATTCTGCCTCATTGACAGCCATAGTCTCACAACACAATTAGCACTGATTGGTCTATTGTTTTTAGTAGGCATTTATTTCTGCGGCAAAACTGGTAAGGCATTAGGCGTATCCGATCATGGTGGTATCGTTTGGGACGAAATTGTCGCCATGATGTTAGTACTCACTTTTACCATAAACCAATTGCAATGGTGGTTAGTTGCATTCTTGCTATTCCGCTTATTTGATATTTGGAAACCATTCCCCATCCGACAATGTGATGCCAAAGTAAAAGGCGGCCTAGGCGTGATGCTTGATGACCTGCTGGCTGCCATTTACGCCATCCTCAGTCTAAAAGTTTTAGCATGGACGATCACTCAACTTTAGCCTCAACCCTCGGCAACGCGCTCAAGCAACGCGGTTATTTACTAACACTGGCCGAGTCCTGCACCGGCGGCATGGCGGCGCAAGCCATCACTAGCATTGCCGGCAGTTCAGATTGGTTTGACCGTGGATTCGTGACTTATAGCAATTCAGCTAAAATAGAAATGCTTGATGTCCACAACACCACACTAGAAACCTACGGCGCAGTTAGCGAACAAACTGCGGCAGAAATGGCGATTGGCGCCTTACAGAATAGCCACGCACAAATTGCCGGCAGCATTACCGGCATCGCAGGGCCAAGCGGTGGCAGTACGGAGAAACCCGTGGGCACAGTATGCTTCGCACTGGTAGGCAACCACCTACCAATGTTCACATGCACCCAACAATTTACGGGCGACCGTACGGCAATCAGGCAACAAGCCACCGCATTTATGTTGGCAACGCTTACTGAACAACTCAACCTGCTGAACAGGCTAAGTTAACACTTCACACTAGGCACTATCTGCGATAACCATCGCGGTGACCGTATCCTCGATGATGGTGATGCCCGGAATAATAGCCTCCGTACACGCCATAGCTGCCACGATAAACAGCTGCAGGGTAATAATATCGGTAAGCATACGGCGTATCATAATAAACGCTGTAGCCTGGGTAATAAACTGCTGGCGGCGCAACATACTGCACCTCCGCTGGATACGCATAATAACCAGGGGCACCGATATTAAGTGAAAAACTGACGGAATCCCGCGCTTGTGCACTAGATAATGTGGCAACACCTATTGCCAACACCACTAATAGTGAACGAATTACTCTCATTGTCACTCTCCTTAACATTACACAACTACGCTCACACTTAACGAATCACAAAACATCCCGTTGACCTCAAGTGCAAGATTATTATTTTCATCATGATTGCCATAAATACACATGGTTAAGCACCTATGAGACTTACGCTAAACTGTAAAATATGGAATAATTGAAAGCTAATTTAAGCACTTCAAAATAAAGGTAAAAACCCAATGGATGACAACAAAGCCAAAGCACTCTCTGCCGCACTTTCACAAATTGAAAAACAATTTGGCAAAGGGTCCATCATGCGTATGGGTGACAGTGATATTGGCGAAGATATTCAAGCCGTTTCAACTGGCTCTCTCGGCCTTGATATTGCTTTAGGCATCGGCGGGTTACCGCGTGGCCGTATCGTAGAAATTTACGGCCCAGAATCTTCAGGTAAGACCACACTTACCCTGTCAGTGATTGCACAAATGCAAAAATTGGGTGGCGTTGCAGCGTTTATTGATGCAGAACATGCACTAGACCCACAATACGCAGCTAAATTAGGTGTCAATGTACCGGATTTATTAATCTCACAACCAGACACTGGTGAGCAAGCGCTTGAAATTGCGGACATGTTAGTCCGCTCAGGCTCTGTAGATATCGTAGTAGTGGACTCAGTGGCAGCACTGACCCCACGTGCAGAGATTGAAGGCGAAATGGGTGATTCACATATGGGTCTGCAAGCCCGCTTGATGAGCCAGGCTCTGCGTAAATTAACTGGCAACATCAAACGCACTAACACCTTGGTTATTTTCATTAACCAAATCCGTATGAAAATTGGCGTGATGTTTGGCAACCCAGAAACAACCACAGGTGGTAACGCCCTTAAGTTCTACGCTTCTGTACGTTTAGATATTCGTCGTACTGGTGCAATCAAAAAAGGTGATGAAATTACCGGTTCAGAAACTCGCGTAAAAGTGATTAAAAACAAAGTAGCACCTCCGTTCAAGCAAGCTGAGTTTGACATTATGTACGGTGAAGGCATTTCTCGCTTTGGCGAAATCATTGAGCTTGGTGCAAATATTAAACTGATTGAAAAAGCAGGGGCTTGGTATAGCTACAACGGCGAGAAAATTGGCCAAGGTAAGGAAAATGCAAAAGAGTTCTTGCGCGAGCATCCAGAAATCGCAGCAGAGCTTGAAGCTAAAATCCGCGCCAATGCTAAATCGCTGAACGAAGCGATGGCTGCACCACGCGGTGAGGATGAGTAAAGAGTTTGTCGCCAAGTCATTACGGCAGCGGGCTTTAGATTATTTAGCCAAGCGCGAGTATTCTTATACCGAGCTTGGCAAAAAACTAAAAACGTACGCGGATGAAGATGATGACATTCAGGCTCTATTGGATGACTTTAAAGCAAGAGGCTGGCTTTCCGACCAACGATTTACTGAGCAAATCATTCACGCAAGAAAAGCCAAGTTTGGCACAGCCAAGATAGCGCATGAATTACGTGAAAAAGGTATTTCAGACCAATTAATTACGGATGCAGTAGAAACATTAAAAACAACAGAGTTAGATAACGCGACTGAAGTGTGGCGTAAAAAATTCAAAACCTATCCACAGAATCGTGAAGAATGGGCAAAGCAAGCAAGATTCTTACAAAGTCGAGGCTTTGGCTTTGATTTGATAAAAAAAATACTAACCGTTGATGATAACGATTAAACAAGCGATTAAAACTAAACTTTATGACCATACAACTTAGCAGCACCCCAAGCAGCAACGAAATTCGTCAGGCATTTCTTGATTTCTTTGCATCAAAAGGCCACGAGATTGTTAGTTCTAGCTCACTAGTACCGCACGGCGACCCGACTCTCTTATTTACCAATGCTGGGATGAACCAATTCAAGGACGTATTTCTTGGCTTTGACAAACGCCCATATACACGCGCTACCTCAAGTCAAAAATGTGTACGCGCCGGTGGTAAACATAATGACCTAGAGAACGTAGGTTACACTGCGCGCCACCATACATTCTTTGAAATGTTAGGTAACTTTAGCTTTGGTGATTACTTTAAAGAAGATGCCATCAAATACGCATGGGAGTTGCTGACAGAAGTATTCAAACTACCTAAAGATAAGTTGACTGTCACGGTATACGCCGAGGATGACGAAGCTTACGCCATATGGAACAACATCATCGGCGTACCAGCAGAACGCATCATTCGCATTGGCGATAACAAAGGCGCACGTTACGCATCTGATAACTTCTGGATGATGGGTGACACTGGCCCTTGTGGTCCATGTACAGAAATTTTCTATGACCATGGCGCTCATCACTTTGGCGGCCCGCCAGGTAGCCCAGATGAAGATGGTGACCGTTATATTGAAATCTGGAACAACGTGTTCATGCAGTTCAACCGCGATGAAGCAGGTGTCATGCACCCGTTACCAAAACCATCAGTGGATACTGGTATGGGGCTGGAGCGTATTTCAGCCGTACTGCAACATGTACATGCCAACTACGAAATCGATTTATTCCAGACTTTAATCGCTGCCGCAGCACGTGAAACCAAAACAGCAGACTTAAGCAGCCCATCACTCAAAGTACTGGCTGACCATATCCGCGCTTGCAGTTTCTTAATCGCAGATGGCGTGATTGCAGGCAACGAAGGCCGTGGTTATGTACTACGCCGCATTATCCGTCGTGCAATTCGCCATGGCTACAAACTAGGTGTACGCAGTGCATTCTTCCACAAAATCGTACCGGATCTAGTGGCTGAAATGGGGAGCGCTTATCCTGAGCTTACAAGCAACCAAGCACGCATTACTGAGATCTTAAAACAAGAAGAAGACCGCTTCTTTGAAACCATTGAAAATGGCATGGCGATTTTGGAGTCAGAGCTTGCCAACACACAAGGCGTATTCAATGGTGAAACCGCATTCAAACTGCACGATACTTATGGCTTCCCTCTGGACTTAACTGCAGACATTTGCCGTGAGCGTAATGTAGCTGTTGATACGGATGCATTTAATGCGGCAATGGCACGCCAAAAAGAACAAGCACGTGCCGCAGGTAAGTTCAAAATGGCCACCAACCTAGAATATGATGGCGTCGCCACCAACTTCCACGGTTATGACAAGCTGGAAACCAGCGCTACGATTACCGCCTTGTATAAGGATGGTGCGCCAGTCACAAAATTAACCGAAGGTGAAATCGGCGTCGTCGTACTTGATAACACGCCATTCTACGCAGAGTCTGGCGGCCAGATTGGTGATTGCGGCGAACTACGTGGCACAAACGGTATTTTCGAAGCAGAAGACACGCAAAAAATACAAGCAACCGTATTTGGCCATCATGGTGTACTAAAAACCGGAACATTGAGTGTAGGTGAGCAAGTGAGCGCACGCGTTAACACGCAAGCGCGAACCAACACAATGCGCAATCACTCGGCTACGCATCTAATGCATAAAGCTCTGCGCGAAGTGCTCGGCGCACATGTGCAGCAAAAAGGCTCATTGGTTGATACCGATAAAACCCGTTTTGACTTTGTGCATACCGCACCCATGACTGATGACGAAATCGCAAAAGTAGAACAAATTGTGAACGCAGAGATTCTAGCCAACGCCGCCTGCCAAGCACGTGTGATGGATATTGAGTCTGCACAAAATACTGGCGCGATGATGTTGTTTGGCGAAAAATACGGCGATGAAGTGCGCGTCCTAGACATCGGTAGTAGCCGCGAACTATGTGGCGGCACCCATGTCAACCGTACAGGTGATATTGGCCTATTCAAAATCGCTTCTGAAAGCGGTGTAGCCGCAGGTGTGCGCCGTATTGAAGCCACCACAGGCGAAGGCGCTTTAAAACTGATTAATGCACAACAATCATTAATTTCAGCATTAGCGAATGATTTAAAAGCACCGGTAAACGAGTTGGCCTCTAAAGTAGCCCAACTTAGCGACCATGCTAAATCATTAGAAAAAGAACTAGCACGCCTAAAATCCAAACTAGCTTCATCACAAGGTGATGATTTAGCCACACAAGCCATTGAAGTTGCAGGCTTTAAAGTGTTAGCTGCTACATTAGATGGCGCAGATGCTAACGCACTGCGCGAAACAATGGACAAGCTAAAAGACAAACTAAAATCAGCAGCAATTGTGCTGGCTAGCGTAACTGACGGCAAAGTCAGCCTAGCCGCGGGTGTTACTGCTGATTTAACCAGTAAAGTGAAGGCTGGCGAGCTCGTCAACTTTGTTGCAGGCCAAGTTGGTGGTAAAGGCGGCGGCAAGCCGGATATGGCAATGGCTGGCGGTAGCGATGCAAGCAAGCTTCCGCAAGCGTTAACCAGCGTAACAGATTGGGTAAAAAGCAAACTAAACTAAATACCTAGTATTGGCTAGCAGTGGTAACAGGCTGGTCAAATACGGGAAAATGCACTATCTGCGTCACCTAATAGCAATTTGCTGTTAGCAAAATTAAACATAGTTAAAACAGTTAATAAGGTTAAAAGAACTTTTATGGCACTTATTGTACAAAAATACGGCGGCACTTCTGTTGCCAATCCTGAGCGTATTAAAAGCCTTGCTGCGCGCGTTGCCCGTTACAAGGCACTAGGCCACCAAATTGTCGTTGTTGTTTCTGCCATGTCAGGTGAAACCAACCGACTGATTGCATTAGCAAAAGAAATTATGCCGGATCCAGATCCACGTGAACTGGACGTAATGGTTGCCACAGGGGAACAAGTGACAATTGGGATGACGGCGTTAGCATTGATGGAGCTTGGCATCAAAGCAAAAAGCTACACGGGCTCACAGGTCAAAATCCTTACAGACAACTCTCACACCAAAGCTCGCATCTTAAGCATTGATGAGCACAACATCAAACAAGACCTAGATGACGGTTACGTAGTCGTGGTTGCAGGCTTCCAAGGCGTAGATGCTGATGGCAACATCACCACGCTTGGCCGTGGTGGCTCTGACACCACAGGTGTAGCACTGGCTGCTGCATTAAAAGCGGATGAATGCCAAATCTACACAGACGTAGACGGCGTTTACACCACAGACCCGCGCGTTGTGCCTGAAGCGCGCCGCCTAGACAAAATTACGTTTGAAGAAATGCTAGAGCTAGCCTCTCAGGGCAGCAAAGTGCTACAAATTCGCTCTGTTGAGTTTGCAGGCAAATATAAAGTTAAATTACGCGTGTTATCAAGCTTTGAAGAAGAAGGCGATGGCACACTAATCACATTTGAGGAAGAAAGTACAATGGAACAACCCGTTATTTCTGGCATTGCCTTTAACCGCGACGAAGCCAAAATCACTGTATTAGGCGTACCGGACAAACCTGGTATTGCTTACCAGATTCTTGGTCCAGTGGCTGAAGCAAATGTTGACGTGGATATGATTATCCAAAACACAGGCGCAGACGGCACAACCGACTTCACATTCACTGTGCATAAAAATGAAATGAACAAAGCGCTAAGTATCTTGCGCGACAAAGTACAAGGCCACATTGGCGCACGCGAAATTAATGGCGACGACAAAATCGCTAAAGTATCAATCGTAGGCGTTGGTATGCGTTCACACGTAGGTATTGCAAGCCAAATGTTCCGTACATTGGCTGAAGAAGGTATTAACATTCAAATGATCTCTACCTCTGAAATTAAGATTGCAGTAGTGGTAGATGAGAAATATTTAGAGCTTGCAGTACGCGTTCTACATAAAGCATTTGAATTAGAAGCGGCATAATTGCAAGTTAACGTTGATTTTTAAAAGCGTTTAGCGTAGTATCACGCCCTCGTAAGAAGCGTAATTGAAGTAAACGGAGAGCTGGCCGAGTGGTCGAAGGCACTTCCCTGCTAAGGAAGCATACGGGCTTAAATCTGTATCGAGGGTTCGAATCCCTCGCTCTCCGCCAAGTTTTATAAGTGTGAAATATTTTATTATTTTGCTGGAAAAAATCCCAGCTTCGAGTATAATGCACGCTTTCGCGCCCGTAGCTCAGCTGGATAGAGTACTTGGCTACGAACCAAGGGGTCAGGAGTTCGAATCTCTTCGGGCGCACCAAACAAACAAAGGCTTACAGTTTAACGACTGTAAGCCTTTTGTCTTTTATATCTCTCTTATCCAACCTCTGTAATCCACCAGCGTTATTAAGATAGGCTCTATTATTAGAGTGTATGGCTTCCAGAGAACAACACACTTACTGATGCAATTTATTAGTATCTACAATGTCTCAACATATGAGGAGGTTTGAATGCGCCCGTTGCATTAGAACTTAACACTGAGCTACTGCCGACGCTGTTGCGTAGCAGCTCAATTGCTGTTGAGGCGATGCTTAGGTGCAAGATAAAGATAGAAGATGCAGGAAAGCTAGCAACAAAGATTAAATACCAATCCTAAAACTGGTATTTCACACTAAGAAAGGCCTTCTAAGCTTTCTATCGTTTATCGAAAGGAGGCTGAAATGAGCAAAATTCTTTGTGTGCTCTATGACGACCCTGTCTCGGGTTATCCAACATCATATCCACGTGACGGAATACCTGATATCAAGACTTACCCTGGCGGGCAGACCTTACCTAGCCCAGAAGCCATAGACTTTAAACCAGGTCAATTATTAGGTAGCGTCTCTGGTGAGCTCGGTTTACGAAATTATCTAGAATCTCACGGTCATCAGTTAGTGGTCACTTCAGATAAAGATGGGCCTAACTCGCGACTAGAGAGAGAGCTACCGGACACCGACATTATTATTTCTCAACCGTTTTGGCCAGCGTACCTCACTGAAGAAAGGTTTGCCAAGGCGCCTAAATTAAAGTTAGCCATTACTGCCGGCATAGGCTCTGACCACGTAGACCTACAAGCTGCCATTAAACATGGCGTCACTGTTGCAGAGGTGAGTTATAGCAACAGTATTAGCGTTTCTGAACATGTGGTGATGATGATTCTCAGTTTGGTACGTAATTACATTCCTTCATATCAATGGGTAGTAAACGGCGGTTGGAACATTGCCGATTGTGTGACCCGATCATATGATTTAGAAGGCATGAATGTCGGCACAGTGGCCGCTGGCCGTATCGGCTTGGCTGTGTTAAGGCGGCTGAAACCATTTGATGTAAAACTGCATTACACAGACCGGCATCGGTTATCACCAGACATTGAAAAAGAACTGCAACTCACGTTTCACCCTAATGTTGAGTCTATGGTAAAAGTGTGCGATGTGGTGACCATCAATTGCCCATTACACCCAGAAACAGAACATATGTTCGATGATGCGTTAATTGCCAAGATGAAACGAGGTGCTTATATTGTGAATACTGCGCGTGGCAAAATATGCGACAAGGATGCAATAGCACGGGCATTAAAAAGCGGCCAGTTGGCTGGCTACGCTGGTGATGTGTGGTTTCCACAACCGGCACCGAAAGATCACCCATGGCGCACTATGCCATACCACGGGATGACACCACACGTATCTGGCACCAGCCTCAGTGCGCAAGCACGCTATGCCGCGGGTACGCGTGAAATTCTGGAATGCTGGTTTGCAGGCAAACCAATTCGTGAAGAGTATCTGATTGTAGATGGTGGTCATTTAGCTGGTGCAGGTGCACACTCCTACAGCACAGGCAACGCAACTAAAGGCTGGGAGGAGGCAACACGTTTTAGTGCAGCCGCATGACAGAGCAAGGCTATGTATTTCTATCGCTCTCCGGCATAACCGGAGAACGATAGAGGCATTCTTGCAATCCAGCTAATCAGAACTTTGAAGCTTAATGGGGGTCTGACTTCAATTGGCGTAACTTACGCATTTGTCGTGCGCCAATGTGGTAATCGGTTGTGCAACGTGGCTGAAAGCGTGTCACGGCGAGCATCGACAAGTGAGCATACATGCTAGAAATGGCTGTTGATAAAGCTACATTTAATTAAATGTAGCAATCAATCGAAGCAATTGTTAAATAGCTATAGATGACTAAGTTAATTGAGCTAAGCATCATGCACCTCAGCTAGTCAGCCTAAGCTACTTACAACTGCGAATCAGATAGGAGAACGCGATGAGACGTAGACTTTATTTCGTGTTACCAGATATTAAAAGCGCGCAAGTGATGATGAATGAATTGTTACTGGCTCGTATTAACGCTAATCATATTCACTTTCTGGCGAGGCCAGACAAATCATTGGGAGACCTGCCTGCGGCAACTGTACTAGAAAGATCAGAAGTCGCTTTTTGCGCAAGTGTAGGCATGCTACTGGGGGCAGTGCTAGGCGCGCTGGCTGGAGTACTGGCTATTATGGTTCCATGGTGGTTTGGGCCGGTTTCTACGGCAATTATCCCCTACACCATGCTGATTGGCGCGGTAGCGAGTGCAATGTGGGCTGGAACCTTAGCAACAGGGGTTCCCAACCACAGGCTAGAGGCATATAAACAACCAATTAATGCAGGGAAAGTATTGATGATTGTTTCTGTGCCGCTGCATAGACTCATGGAGATTCGCGATATCTTGATTAAAAGACATCCAGAAGCCGTCTATGAAGGAACTTGGCCAACTGACCACGTCTTATTTCCTTAAGAGTGCGCGAAATGCATTGGTAAAACCACCTTACAGTGAGCGCGCAATACGAGTGCCTGTTTGCTGGATATACACTTGAATGGTACGAGTTTGTTTGAGTCCTTAAATAGCTGTTAAGGAAGCGGTAGGCCCGTGGCAAAAAAAAGTCGCAGGCCAAAGCGCTACATAGCCGTACTTAACTTGAGTCCGACGATACCGATAAAGATGAATGATAAGCTTAGCAACCTACCTAAGTTAGCAGATTCACCAAATAACAATATGCCGAATATTGCCGTACCGATGGCTCCGATTCCTACCCATACTGCATATGCAGTGCCTACAGGTAATGATTTCATTGCCATTCCTAGCAACCAAACGCTGAGTACCATTGCCAGCACGGTGCCTAAAGTTGGCCAAAGTCGCGTGAAGCCTTCGGTATACTTTAAGCCAATCGCCCACACTACTTCTAACAGACCAGCTGCAACAAGAATCGCCCAACTCATCTTAACTACCTCACAAAAAATATTGGGTCGTCCCTAGATTAATTCAAATAAGTAAGGTCGTCCTTACCTATCACATACAGCATCAAGTTTAGCACCAGAATCCAATATCAGCTTACTTTAAGTCTGCCTAACGACATTAATTAACAACGCGATTGTGCACAACAAGTGCATATCAAGCACTATTGCCGACCTTGCTTGCATAGGACAAACAAGCAACCCGCTCAAATGCGGGGCCTACAATTTGTGCAGTGCCGGATTTAACTAGCTAATTAATTCATGCAATTATTGCATCATGCATGATGCATATTTAACCATTTACTTATATAAATCAAAGATGTAGTCACTTGGCACACTTGCTGCTTTTACCTTGAGAATATATCAAATCAAGGCACACCCTACACTATGCAGTCAATGAATCCAGAAGTTATTGAGAATACGGCACTACCAAAACTTTTGAATCAAACACAAGCGATATTGCTAGTTGTTATTTTCATTATGCTGACAGGCAACTTTGCTCTGTTTCACGGCATTGTGCACATATACCCACTTACAGTGGCCAATATTCCTTTTTTAACCTCATTGGCCTTATTCTTTAGCGTACTGACTGCTATTTTCTTTTTATGCATTTGCCATGGAAAATTCACACGCTGGATATTGGCGTTGTTTGTCATTATTGCATCACAAGCCGCTTATTATATGGATCACTTAGGGGTCATTATTGATACCGTCATGATTGATAACATCATGCAAACTAATACAAACGAGTTTGCAAGCTTAATCACCACCAGCTTAATTGTAAGAACTTTAGTATTAGGTTTCATCCCGGCATGGTTCATTGTGAAGCACTGCCCATCTCCTGCTAATTTCAAGGCAGAATTTAAATCCAGACTTAAAACGATCCTCTTTTGCATAGTGAGCATTGTTTTATTAGTAATACCGTTCACTGCTGACTACAGCTCGTTTATACGCGAGCATAAAATTGTCAGGTTCTACGCAAATCCTACTTACTCAGTATACTCTGCGATAAAATACCTTACAGAGCAATCAAAAATCGCAAGTCATGCGGTGTTACATAAAACTGCAGAAGATGCAGTTTTAATTGATCCGACTACCAGCAAAAAAGAGCTGATTATATTGGTTGTGGGCGAAACTGCGCGAGCAGATCGATTCTCGTTAAACGGGTATCAACGTGATACTAACCCATTACTTTCCAAACAAAAGGTTGTAAGTTTTAGTAATGTCAGCTCATGCGGCACATCTACTGGAGTCTCTGTACCATGCATGTTTTCATCTTTAGGGCGAGATAAATACGATAAAGAAAAGGCATTAGAGCAAGAAAATGTCTTAGACGTACTCAAGAAGAACGGCATCGAGGTACTGTGGCGTGACAATAATTCAGACTCAAAAGGCGTTGCCACTAGAGTTAAATATGAGGATTTTAAGTCGCCAACCCTTAATCCAGTTTGCGAGGGTGAATGCAGAGATATCGGCATGTTAAGCGGGCTTGATAAGTATATTGATGCGCACAAATCCCAAGACATGATGATTGTATTGCATCAAATGGGCAATCACGGCCCTGAGTACTACAGAAGATACCCCAAAGCATTTGAACGCTTTACACCTGCCTGCCAAACCGGCGAGTTGAGAGATTGCTCTAAACAGGAAATTGACAACGCCTATGACAATGCAATTTTATATACAGACTACTTTTTATCCGAGGTGATTAGCTTCCTCAAAAAATACGACAGCACGCACGAAACCGCAATGCTATACATCGCAGATCATGGGGAGTCTTTGGGCGAGCATGGCATCTACTTGCATGCCGCCCCCTACATGATAGCGCCCAGAGAGCAAACGCATGTTCCAGCGATTGTATGGACAGGGAAAAACTTTGATTATAGGATGGATGATATTAAATCGTATCAAGACCATGCGCTGAGCCATGACGATTTATTTTGTACTATACTGGCTTCATACGAATTGGATTCACACATATGTGCAGCCAAAAAAGGCATTTTCTCTAAAAATACCGCATTAAAATCAGCCGCTATTTCTACTCAACATGAGGACAGGAACGTAAATTAATTCACGATGGAACGCTGGGTTGCCTATGCCATTATCTCCATGCTGTTTGCAGGCTTTACTGCCGTCATTGCAAAACAGGGGTTAATTGGTATTTCTGCTGAGCTTGGTTTAACACTAAGGACGCTGTTTGTTTGCGCATTTATTATCTTGTTTGGTCTGCTTGCCGTCACTCCTGCTGAAATTAAAAGTCTGCAAAAACACCATTACATTTGGCTAGCACTATCCGCCCTCTCCACCGCCGGCTCTTGGATTTTCTATTACAAAGCACTAAAAATGGGAGATGTAGCAACCGTGGCCTTAATTGATAAAGGCAGCGTTGTTGTATCCGTATTATTGGCGTGGCTATTGTTTAAAGAGGTCATCACCTTGCGCATGATAATGGGCGCTATCCTCATCGTTGCCGGAGTCTTCTTACTGTCCAAGAAATAACATCAAGGATGATAAGTGATGAGGCTAGGAATAAGTAATATGCAGACAGATAGCTGTTAAGCAATTTAACCTCTGGCTGTATTTGGCGAGCATTGTCGCTACAACAACCGTAGGCGGATTTCGCAGATCGATCACTTGGCATAGGCTACGCAGGGGGCACTCTACTCTTGCTCACCCTACTCATGTCATCACTGTTGCTTTGGTATCGCACACTGGGTGCCGTTGTTGGCGACTTTCTTGATAAACCTTTAGCCGCTGGTGGCTTAGCACTTAGCAGCTATTCCGCCTTTATGGTTTTAATGGGGCTAATTATCGGCTGCATCATGATATTCAAACAATCAGCAGCCAAACATAGCCATTAACTTAGCCCATCTTAGTAACAAATGTAGTGACGCTTTAAAATACATCGCTTTGTGGCTTATTGCACAAGCCGCATTTACTAACTTTTAATAAATAACCAACCTAATTTCAATGATTTTTTATTCTATTTTTATTGCTGCCTTACTGGCATTTTCCATGAGTGTGATTTGTGGCGGGGGTGCAGGTTTATTGCTAATCCCAATCCTAGGCTACGCCTTGCCTGCATCACAAGTCCCTGCTGCCTTGTCCATCGGCACCTCAGTGAGCTCAATTACCAAGCTTTCTTTGTTTTACTCAAAAATAAATTGGAAAATTGTTAAGCTGTTCTTACCGGCGGCACTACCTGGGGTAGTGTTAGGTGCATGGTTATTAAGCTATTTAGATACAACTTACATTGAACTATGCATGGCTATTTTCTTAGTCTCCAACTTGCCTTATGTGTTTAAAAAAGAAGACAGCAACAACAATAATCGCCAATATTCCAATCATTTTTTACGGCTTATAGGCTTATTAGCAGGGTTTATTTCTGGCTTAACAGGTGCAGTGGGCGTGTTATTTAATGGCGTGTATTTACGTTATGGCTTAGATAAAACTGAAATCGTCGCCACCCGCGCCGCAAATGAAATTCTGCTACATATCATCAAGCTTGTTTTATATGCTTACCTAGGACTATTTACCCTTAAAGTGTTGCAAATCGGGCTGATTGTCGCGATAGCCGCAGTGTTTGCTACCTATTTGATGAAGTTTATCTTACCTAGAATATCCATTGGTGTGTTTAGCAAGTTTGGATATGGCGCAATGGTAGTGTCGGGCTTTCTACTATTTAACAGTGCAATTTTACGTGTGCAGGAAATACACAACCCAAGCTTACATGTAATGCGCATGGCAAAAGGCTACGACGCTACATTGAGCTGGGATGATTTACTCTATAGCGTTGAGTTTAAGTATAACGAAGGGTTTGAACTTGAAAGAATCATTCCATTGTCCTCATTAGCTTTAACCAATCAGGCGTTGGTGCATGCACACAAAGGTGATGCCGCTAAGATTGTGATTGAAAAAGTATACTCACTAAAAAAAGTTTCTCATGAGGCCTACTATTATGACGCCAACAATCAATTAGTTAACAAAGTTAAATTTTAATTCACGACAAAACATGCTGAGTATTAGCCAGCAACACAATAACGGTTTAAGACAAAGGATCCGCCTCAAAGACAAGAGATTTTAAGTCTCTTGTCTTTTTTATTTGTATCAAAACACTCAAAAACACCATCAATATTTTTTTAAAATAGGCATATAAAAAAATCCTTACAAAACATAGATATGGAAAAACAAAGCAAATAATATCAATATATTGTGTTTTAAGTGTTGAAACATCCCACTATGTTGCGTTATAGTACATGCATACGGTTCTTATTTTTCAGTCGAAAATTAAGATAATAGGGAATCCGGTGCGATGTTTGCTCATAGCATAAACACCAATACCGGAGCTGCCCCCGCAACTGTAATCAGAGAGTTATTTTGTATTTCTCGCCACTGAATTTTGATTAATGAAAATTTGGGAAGGCTAGCAAGATGATGATGACCTGAGAGCCAGGAGACCTGCCGTAGACATTTTTCACACTGCACTTGTGTGAATACTTTTATAACGTTTGAGGCGGGGTGTCCTCGGCAGATGGGTAGATTCAATCTATCCGCCATGCTGGTCTTTGTTTGGCGTATTTTTCTATTATAGAAGATGCTCGCCTATAAAGCGTACCTGCCCTTTATTAAAAAAGGGAAATATAAATGGATGACATAAAACCATCTTCAAGTACTGACTCAGTACAACCTACACTATTGCCAATGTTGCAGGTAATTCGCCGTAATGGTGCCGCCGTGACATTTAATTTAGACAAAATTGCTATCGCAATTACTAAAGCGTTCTTGGCAGTTGAAGGCAACCAAAGTGCCGCCTCACAGCGCGTGCGCGACCAAGTTAGCTCCTTGAGCCAAATCGTTAATAACGCCTTAATCCGTCGCTTGCCTGCAGGCGGCTCTATCCATATTGAAGACATCCAAGACCAAGTTGAACTAGCTCTGATGCGTAGCGGCAACCATGACGTAGCACGTGCTTATGTGCTTTATCGTGAGAAACGTAATGCTGAACGTGCGGCAGAAAAAGCAAGCCATGCCGAAATTGAGCCTAGCCATGCGCTTAATGTAAATATCGATGGAAAGCTTTTGCCACTTGACAGTAAGCAACTCAATACCATGGTGACAGAGGCCTGCGCAGACTTAGGCAATTCAGTGTCACCGCCACTAGTGGTTGAGCAAGCGGTACGTGATTTATACGATGGCATCCCATTCACAGAAGTGTACAAAGCGCTGATCTTGTCTGCGCGTAGCCTGATTGAAACTGAGCCGGCTTACAACTACGTGACTGCGCGTTTGCAATTAGATTTGGTGCGCGCTGAAGTACTTGGCGAGCGTGTAAGCCATGCAGAAATGGATACACATTACGTTGAATACTTCCCTCGCTATATCAAGATTGGTATCGCCGCAGATTTACTAGACCCACGTTTAGCACAATTCGATTTAGATAAATTGGCAGCCGCTTTGGTAAAAGAGCGCGACTTTCAATTCGGTTATTTAGGCATTCAAACTTTATACGATCGTTACTTCTTGCATATTGAAGAGCGCCGTATTGAGTTGCCACAAATCTTCTTTATGCGCGTGGCGATGGGCTTGGCGATTAACGAGATTGACCGCGAGGCTCGTGCAATCGAGTTCTATAACGTATTGAGTACATTCGACTTTATGAGCTCAACGCCTACGCTGTTCAATGCAGGCACCTTGCATTCACAGCTATCATCCTGCTACCTCACCACTGTGAGCGATGATTTGGATGGTATCTACCAAGGCATTAAAGAAAATGCTTTACTGCAAAAATACGCAGGTGGCTTGGGTAACGACTGGACACCGGTGCGCTCATTAGGCGCACGTATCAAAGGCACTAATGGTAAGAGCCAAGGCGTGATTCCATTCTTAAAAGTTGTGAATGACACCGCGGTAGCAGTGAACCAAGGCGGTAAGCGCAAAGGCGCAGTTTGCGGTTATCTGGAAACATGGCACTTAGATATTGAAGAATTTCTAGATTTACGCAAAAACACCGGTGATGACCGCCGCCGTACGCATGACATGAATACCGCGCATTGGATTCCAGACTTGTTTATGCGCCGTGTGACTGAACAGGGCGAGTGGACATTGTTCTCACCATCTGATGTGCCGGATTTGCATGACAAATATGGTAAAGCGTTTGAAGCGGCGTATGTGGAATATGAGCGCCGTGCTGATAGCGGCGAGATTAAACTATTCAAGCGTATTCCAGCCTTGCAGATGTGGCGCAAGATGCTTTCGATGCTGTTCGAAACTGGTCATCCATGGATTACGTTCAAAGACCCATGCAATATTCGCTCACCACAGCAACATGTGGGCGTGGTACATAGCTCAAATTTATGCACAGAAATTACGCTGAATACTTCTGATACAGAAATCGCTGTATGCAACTTGGGGTCTGTGAACTTATTGCAGCATTTAACGGAAGTTAACGGCAATTTAGTGTTAGATAACGAAAAATTGCAAGCCACGATTAAAGTCGGCATGCGCATGTTGGATAACGTGGTGGACATCAATTTCTACCCAGTGGGTAAAGCACGCAACTCCAATACGCGCCATCGTCCAGTGGGTATGGGCATTATGGGTTTCCAAAATTGCTTACATGCAATGCGCATTCCTTACGCCAGCATGGAAGCGGTAGAGTTCGCCGACCGTGCCATGGAAATGGTGTGCTACAACGCTTATTGGGCCTCAACCGTATTGGCAGAAGAGCGCGGACCATACTCCAGCTTTAAAGGCAGCATATGGGATCAAGGTATTTTGCCATTGGACACGCTAGATTTGTTGGCGAGTGAACGTGGTGGCAATGTGGAAGTGGACAGAAGCAAAACCTTGGATTGGGATGCGTTACGCAGCCGTATCCAAAAGGTCGGTATGCGTAACTCTAACTGCGTGGCGATTGCACCGACTGCGACGATTTCTAACATTGTCGGCGTATCAGCCAGCATTGAGCCTGAATACCAAAACTTATATGTGAAATCTAATCTTTCAGGTGAATTCACGATTGTAAATGAGCAGTTGGTGAATGACCTGAAAGCACGTGGCTTGTGGGATACCGTGATGGTGTCAGATTTGAAGTACTTTGATGGCTCATTGGCACCGATAGACCGTGTGCCAGCAGACTTGAAAAAGCTTTATGCGACTGCATTTGACGTAGACCCTAGCTGGTTGATTGAAGCAGCAGCGCGTCGCCAGAAGTGGATAGATCAAGCCCAATCGCTCAACTTGTATTTTGCTGTGCCTTCAGGCAAAAAACTGAACGACACCTATCTTTTGGCATGGCAACGTGGCCTTAAAACCACGTACTACCTGCGTTCATTAGGTGCAACAGCGGCAGAGAAATCAACAGGTTCAGGCGGTGAGTTGAATGCAGTTGCAGCTAACACCACAGAGCCGGCGCCGAAGATGTGCAGTATTGATAATCCAGATTGCGAATCCTGCCAATAAGCCAGCGTCTGTGAGCCATCCATTGCTTTGTTACAACAATGCTCAAAGACTACGCCGTACTTATTGTACTGTCTTGTCTTTTGCGCTTGCTGCGCCTAGCACTGAATGGCTCTCGCCAGCTTGCTTGTCCAAAATCAAGAATAAAGAATTAAGGAAAAAACATGCTTTCATTTGAAGATGAAGTTTACGTAGAGCCAGCTAAACCCCAGCTGACGCCAGTGCCAACAGCAACAGCTGCGCCAGTAGCCGCTAATCAGCCGTCCATCTCGGGTCGTGTGAATGCCTCTGATAAACGCATGATTAACGGCCAAACCGATGTGAATCAATTGGTGCCATTTAAGTACCATTGGGCGTGGGATAAATACCTGGCAGGTTGCGCCAATCACTGGATGCCACAGGAAGTTTCCATGAGCCGTGATATAGCACAATGGAAAGACAGCACAGCACTAAGCGATGATGAACGTTTAATCGTCAAACGGAACCTAGGCTTTTTTACCACGGCTGACTCATTGGCTGCCAATAACATTGTGCTCGGCACCTATCGCCATATTACTGCACCTGAAGCTCGTCAATACTTGCTGCGTCAGGGGTTTGAGGAGGCGATTCACACCCATGCCTATCAATATATCGTGGAGAGTTTGGGGCTGGATGAGTCGGAAGTGTTTAATGCCTATCAAGAGGTAGCGAGCATTAAAGATAAAGACGATTTTTTAATTCCATTTATCAACACGTTGACTGATCCGGCATTCAAAACCGGCACGCCAGAAGCTGACCAGCAATTACTGCGATCACTTATCGTGTTTGCCTGCATTATGGAGGGTTTGTTCTTTTATGTGGGATTTGTGCAGATTCTGGCACTGGGTCGCCAGAACAAGATGCAGGGTGCCGCGGAGCAATACCAGTACATTCTGCGTGACGAGTCTATGCACTGCAACTTCGGTATTGATGTGATTAATACCATCAAGCTAGAAAATCCGCACCTTTGGACTGCAGAGTTCCGTGATGAGATTAAAGGCTTAATTCAGCATGGCGTTGAGCTTGAATATCGCTATGCGGAGGCGACTATGCCGCGCGGTGTGCTAGGTTTAAATGCCACCATGTTTAAAGAATACTTGCGCTTTATTGCCAACCGCCGTTGCCAGCAAATTGGCTTGGACGCGCTGTATCCGGGCGCGACCAATCCATTCCCATGGATGAGTGAAATGATAGATTTGAAGAAAGAGAAAAACTTCTTTGAAACGCGCGTCACTGAGTACCAAACGGGCGGTGCATTAAGCTGGGACTAAACTAAGAGAAAACCGGTTGGAACCGCCTCAGCGGCCACTCCAGCCGGCACTCAATAGGTTGCGCCTTTTGCCTTTAACAGCTCTATTAGCTTAACGTTACCAGCATCTTCTGCGAGTGCTAGGGCAGATTTGCCGTTCTTACCGCGCGCCAATATATCAGCACCACGCTCGATAAGTAGCTCAGCAACCTCAAACTGAGCAGATGTCAGGCTAAGTAATAAAGGCGTAAAGCCAAGGCTATCCCGATCGTTGATATAAGCCCCTCTTTTGATCAACATTTCTGCAATCGTTTTATAGCCAGGCAGTTGCTGGCCACATACAAGTAAAAGCGGGGTCATGGTCTTACGGTCATAGGCGTTCACATCCGCACCTTTTTTGATCAGTATGCTGGCAATCACCGTGTAGCCTTTTTTTAAAGCGACTAACAGCGCTGGCGTGCCATCTGGATCTGAAATATGGATATTGAAATTACTACGAACAAACAGATCAACCACCGCCTGATTACCTGCATGAATCGCCGCCAGCAATTGCTCTGAGTTACGCTTAATGCCTAGCCGCTCTAACTCTTTAATCGCACTATCTACACCCTCAGCTTCACGGATATGCTGAGACTGCCGTACTTGCCGCAGTCTGAGAATATCTTCCATCACATCTTTTGGGAAACCTTGACGCCCACCGCGAGAGTCAATAATCAGTTCACTGAAATAATCATGGATTTGTGGCGTAGACCACAGCTTCTCAATGCGCACCAAAATACGATCAAACTTATCCTCAAGCGCATACGGGTAGTTCTCGCCCAGGTATTCAAAAAAAGGATGTTTCACAGACATAACGGATATAGTAACTTAATCTAGCTATTTAATTGAGTGAATGACTAATGACTACCAACAACTCAGTAAAATTCATTATAATCAATTTTAGTATGTAAAGCTGATGGCGTTACATAGTTTATTCACGCACAAATGCGTAAGTAAACGAAAGGATTGTTTTGTTGAATTTCGAAGAAATGCATACAAGATTACCGCCTTCCTATCGTTACCTGATTGCGATAGTGCTGTTCCTCATAGCCTTTTTTCTACGCTTCATGATCGCACCTGCGCAAGAAAATCTGGCATATATCACCTTTTATTTGCCAACACTTATCAGCTTTTACTTACTCGGCACCGGCCCTGGCATTTTGGTGGCCATACTTTCCGGGTTAGCAGGTGAATATTACTTCGTAAAACCATTTGAAGTATTATTTAGCGAGCAAAAAAGCTATCTCCCTCTAGTATTTTTCTCCCTGACATCCTGCCTGATTGGGCTAATCATTACCAGACTCAGTCACTATAGTGATGAACTCAAACAGGCCGAAGTCCGAGAAAAGTTCCGCAGCCATGTTCTAGAGCTGATTACAAAAGGCGCGCCGCTACCCGATATACTCAGAGCGATCATCCTGTGGGTGGAGCAAGAAAATCCAGCGATACGCGGCAGTATTATGTTGCTCGACATGGAAGGCAAGCGCCTGCTCGCAACTGCAGCGCCCAATCTGCCAAGATTCTATGTGGCTGCCATCAACAATCTTAGTATTGGTGAAGGTGTTGGTTCGTGCGGCACGGCAGCATTTACAGGAAAACGGGTGATTGTTGAAGATATTCAAAAACACCCATATTGGCATTATTTTAAAGATCTCGCAGGTCAGGCTAGGCTAGGGTCTTGCTGGTCCGAGCCAATACGCTCAACGCAAGGCAAAATATTGGGAACTGTTGCCATTTATCATCAGTACACGTATCGGCCAACTGAAGCCAATATTATGCTGATTGAACAAGCTGCTTATCTGGCAAGTATCGCCATTGAAAAAAATCAGAGTGAACTTGCCTTAAAGAAGAATGAAGAACGCTGGAGATTTGCGTTAGAAGGCGCAGGAGATGGGGTTTGGGAATATGACTTTCAGACAGGAAAAACTGAAGCCTCTCCTAGACTTATGGAAATTTTGGGTTTAAATGCTAATTTGCCAGAGGATATCGAAAGGTTTCACCACTGGGCAGCACACACGCACCCGGACAGCATCACCAGCACCATGATGGCAATACAAGCCATGACAGACAATAAGACAGATCGATACCAGATAGAACAGCAAAAACTATGTGGAGATGGATCTTATAAGTGGCTATTGAATAGAGGGATGGTGATTAGCCGTAGCAGTGACGGAAAACCGTTACGTATGATTGGCACATCTACCGATATCACCGAACGTAAACAGCTTGAAGAGGAGTTCAAACGTCAGGCACGTATTGATTTTCTCACCGGAGTCAGCAACCGCCGCTATTTTATGGAGCAGGCCGAGCAAGAAATACAGCGGACCAGCCGCTACGACGCGCCACTTTCGTTCTTTATGTTAGACATTGACCTGTTTAAACAAGTCAATGACACATATGGCCACAAATCAGGCGATATCGTCCTTAAAAGGATGGCGGCCGTGTGCCGTGAAACTTTGCGTGAGATTGACATTATTGGCCGCGTAGGGGGTGAAGAGTTTGCTATTTTGCTACCGGAAACAGATAAGGCACAGGCCGCAGAAGTTGCCGAACGGCTACGTGCAGTACTTGCCAATCAAAAAGTGCCGCTGGAGGCTGGCGTTCCGATTCAGTTCACTGTTTCAATCGGTGTAGCTTCAAGAGTATCCAAGCAAGACAACATTGACATGCTGCTGAACTTAGCAGATGAAGCACTATATCAGGCTAAAAAGTACGGTCGCAATCGGGTCTACATCGCAATGCAGTAAATGAATCAATCTGGCAGATGACCAGTCTGATTATCATCACACCAGATGCTGAATCCAGCTACTTGTAGGTACAGGCTTACTGTACAAGTATCCTTGGTGGATCACTTCTGCTCTGGCGTTTAAAAAGTCTGCTTGCTCTTGTGTTTCCACACCTTCAGCCACCACGTTTAATTGCATATGTTTGGCAATTGCCAATACAGATTCAACCAAAGCCGCATCATCCGGATCATGCGGCGCATCCTGTACAAAGGTTTTATCTATCTTCAACTCATGAATCGGCAGCCGCTTAAGATGACTGAGCGAAGAGTAACCGGTACCAAAATCATCCAGAGAAAAGTGTATTCCCAGTAAAGTAAGCTCGGTCATTTTAGCAATCACTTCACTGATGTTATCAATCACCAACCCTTCCGTTACTTCCAGCGTCAAATGGGTTGGGTCGGCACCTGTATCCGCTAAAATTGTTTTAATGCTAGAAACGAAACTACGCTGACGGAAGTGTCTTGGGCTAATATTGACCGATACGCGAATCGGCAAACTGTAGATATCCTGTCTTGCCAGAATCCGACAAGTTTCAGTGAGCACCCAAACATCCACATCCACAATTAAATCGGTCTCTTCAGCCACTGGAATAAATAAAGAAGGCGGGACCAAACCGCGCTCGGGATGTTGCCAACGCACTAAAGACTCTGCGCCAACCACCACACCGGCCGCATTCACTTGCGATTGCAGATACAGCATTAGCTCCCCGGCAGGGATTGCTAAACGCAGTTCACGCTCAATTTTGAAGCGCTGCTCAGCCACGCTAGCCATCGACTGCTCGAACAAGATACTTTGGTTACCACCATTCTGTTTGGCACGATGCATGGCAGTATCCGCTCGGCGAAATACATCACCCGCATCATCTTCAATACTCACAGGAAAGGTAGCAATACCAATACTACCTGAAGCAATGAGTTCGTCGTCTCCCAGCTGAATTGGAAGCTTAAGTTGCACCCTAATTTTATCCAGCAAATGGTTAACGACAGAGTCTATCTCTGTTGTATCGTTGACATTTCGCTGAACCAGCACAGCAAACTCGTCTGCAGACATTCTAGCTAGCATGCCATCTGCTTCTACCAGCAGTTTAAGCCTATCTGCGATATAACATAGCAGCATATCGCCTACCGCATGCCCACGCGCTTCATTGAGCGTTTTAAAACGGTCGAGATTTAATAAAATGAGCGCGCCTTTAGCTCCGGTGTTTTTGCACTCCAACAAGGCACGATTAAGACGATCAATCTGCAGTGAGCGATTCGGCAAACCGGTCAATGAATCGTAGTACGCCAAACGGTGCAGTTCTACATGGCCATGCTCTTTCTCTTCGTAATCCTGAAAAAGCAGGCAAATGAGCATCGTTGCTACCGGATAAAACACAATAATCGTGGGGCCAAGCTGTTTATCAATCCAAATACCTATGCCCCCAGGTAAATATAAAAAGAGTAGCAGCATCACGATGTGCACCAGCAGCCCGGCGCCTAGCAGTTGCAGTGCGTTCAAGGAGCCGCCCACACTTTTACGATAATAATAAAACGCAACACCGATTAATGCCGCCATCACGGTGACAATCACCCCAATATAAACACCAGCACCACCAAGCCATATCCGGTATGCGCCAATAATCGATGCACTCAGCGCCGCCACAAACGGGCCGCCAAACATGCCTGCAACAAACAAAATAATGGAGCGCCCATCAAAGATAACGCCATTACCGTACTGCACGGGGGTCATCATGCCAATCACACCGGCAATACCAAATAAGAACCCAAAAAATAATGTTTGTGTGAACGGATTCTTTTTATTACGGGAGGAGGCGACTTGGTAGATTGTTGTGAGCGCAACTAACAAAGCAGTATTGTGAATCAGCTCAATAAAAAACATGACGCTCCCTTAAAGTAAAACAGACAAAATCAAGCCGAATATTAACTTATATGCTCACTAATTAATAAGCAGAAAAAATAAAAATTAAGCTTTTCACAACCACGCATCACACCTAACATCCAAAAACAGCGTGACCAGACAACAACACTAGGCCGCCGCACACACCCGATTACGCCCCGACTGCTTTGCCTGATAAAGTGCCTTATCCGCGCGGCTGAGCAACATATCAATATTGTCATCAGCCGATAGCACAGAGGACACACCGATTGAGACCGTATATTGCACAGGCAAACCATCCTTCATCGGAACTTCGGAGTTAGCTACAGCAAGTCTCAGGCGCTCAGCCGCCTCAAGCGCCTCTGCATGATTGGTTTCCGGCAGCAAAATAGCAAACTCCTCACCCCCAATACGTCCAATAATATCAACCTCACGTAAAGTTTGGCGGCACACATCTGCTAATTTTTTCAGCACTATATCGCCAATTTTATGGCCGTGACTATCATTAATTTTCTTAAAAAAGTCGATATCCATCATAAAAATGGCCATCTCTTTTTGATAGCGCTGGCTTCGGCTGAGCTCTTTCTCTGCCAGCTCCATAAAATAACCGCGATTATTGAGCGCTGTCAGGTAATCAATTTGTGCTTTTTGGCTAAGCTCAAGCTCCAGCAATTTACGGCTATTAATATTGGCATGCACCCCTATCATACGCACCGGCTGGTTCTGCTCGTTAAACTCAGCAATCTTGAACACGCTACTCATCCAAACCCAATCTCCATTTTTCGCAAGGCGCCGATACTCAACAGAGGCTGAGTCACCGCCCGCCAAGCACGCATTTAATATAGACATCACTCTAGCGCTATCTTCAGGATGCAATGCTGCCTGCCACTCCTGCAAACTATGATCTAGCTCGCCTTCTGCGTAACCCAAAATTTGGGCATACTCGTCACTTGTCGTCATCTCACCCGTTTTGATATCTAAATCAAACCAAGCTTGGTTTGCCGCCAGTAAGGCAAGGCGCATTCTATCTTCACTTTTACGCAGCCGCGCCTCAGCCTCCTTCAAGTCGGTGATGTCTCTGGCAATACCAAACAATCCAATAATATTGCCGTCCTTATCTTTCATCGCATATTTTCGGTTATCAACCCAGCCATGCTTGCCATGGTTATCCAGTAGCGGCTGCACTTCTTGCGCCATAGGTAAAAACCCATTAAAAATCTTTTTCTCTAAGGTGTAATAAATATCGGCATACTCTCTGGATAAAACATCGTAATCGGTTTTACCAATCAAGCCTGACCAATGCGTAATACCTTGAGTGACGTCCACTAGCGTTTGGCTCGCACTAGTAAACTGATGATTGATATCCTTAAAGTAAATGTAATCATCCGTATTTTCCAGCATCGCAAAAAAGCTGTCATACATCATGCCTTGTGCAACCTCAAGGTTGAGCTCGGGTTGAGCCAGCGTGAGCGTAATAAGTGTTTTTAATTGATCGACATCCAGATGCTTCTGATAAGTAGCCCTCAAAATCTTAGCCTGTCCCTTTTTATCAACAATCCGGAACGTCAGGCTAACGGGCTCTATCTGGGATGAGTGTGAGAAAATGGCATCATAAATATCCAGGTCGTCTGGATGAAATAAACTTTTGAGTGTGGGGTTAGATACGGACAGCCGCGCAGAACTCCATCCGGCTAATGGCTTGGCATCCCCCTCTATCTGCTCGCAAACGAGCGCATCAAGCGCTAAAACAAACATGAATTTAATAGCGGATGTATTTTCTTGTTGTTTGCTAGCCATCATGTTGACTTTCAATCAATTAAACAAGCGACCATTATCAAAACCTACTGTGCTACCAGCGCTAGAGCTTGTCAAGAAATATACATCGCCGTAGCGTCTAGCTACTTTTGCCACCTCGCCTAGCCAAAACAAAACAGCCTAATCAGATGTCGATTAGGCTGTTTTTTTGTACCACATTCATATATAGCACTGAAGCTGGCATTCATTATCCGGATCAGACTATCCGTCGCATCACCCCAAGATGCGCCTCCGTTGGTTGGCATCTAAAAATGTCCAAGCCACGATGCGACTTTTCTTTTGGCCTTGCGTCATTTCTATCGTCTTCACCTCGTGTGCATGCACGTTTTTGAGTGCTCGATAAACGCTAGGCAAGTTTGCGGCTTTTGATACCAGCGTAGTAAACCATACACACTGTGCCGCAAACTGCTTACTCTCCCTCACCATGCTAGTGACGAAAGCCTCCTCACCGCCAGCACAATACAACTCTGCCCCTTGCCCACCAAAATTCAATACGGCAGACTTAGCACCTCCGCCAGGTTTAGCTACATGCTTACCCAAGCCTCGCCACTTACGTTGCGTACCCGCCTGTGCCTCAGCTAATGAGCCATGAAACGGCGGATTGCACATCGTCAACGCAAATGACTCGCCCGGCTGAATCACGCCCTTAAAAATAGATGCTGGCGTAGCCTGCAAACGCAGCTCAATCAGATCCGCCAGTGTGTTCGCATCCACAATCTGCTGTGCATTCCGCAGTGCCTTAGTATCGATATCCGCACCTACAAACCGCCAGCCATATTCACGGGTACCAATCAGCGGATAAATCATATTTGCACCTACACCGATATCCAGCACGCGCGCAGATGACCCACGCAGCACTTCACCACCCGTCTCCCCCAGCAAATCGGCAAGGTAATGCAAGTAATCTGCACGCCCGGGGATGGGCGGACATAGGTAATGTTTAGGAATATCCCAAACATCCACCGCATAAAACTGCTTAAGTAAGGCCTGATTAAGCGCTTTAACACTTTGCGCATCTGCAAAATCAATAGAAGCATCGCCGTACGCATTTAATTGCACATGCGGGGCTAGCGCCGCGCTAGTTTGAATCAGCGCATCGAAATCATAGCGCTCGCGATGTCGATTACGCGGATGCAACGCAGATTTGGTGTTTTCAGGTTTCACTAATATTTGATAGGCAGATTAAAAAGATAAGTACCCAAAGGCTACATGTACGGATTAAATAATAGCGCCAATCGGAAGTGATCGCACAAAAGAAAAAGGCTTAATCATTTCTGATTAAGCCTTATATATCTTGGTAGGGTGTGCGGGGATCGAACCCACGACAAACGGATTAAAAGTCCGCTGCTCTACCAGCTGAGCTAACACCCCATTCATTTCGTAATTAATCGTGCTACTTACGAAAGGTCGCCATTATATAGAAACTATCAGGTTGGTCAATGAAAAATTCACAAATAACTTAATTATTTTGTAAAAAAGTTTTCGCTTTTCCGTAAGAGATTGTTTTAACAAGACTTACTAAAATTATACTGATCCACCCAAACCACCCATTAACGCATTCCTGGCAGTTTACCGCCCATCAAGCCCCCCATGCTGCGCATCATTTTTGCCATGCCGCCTTTGCTAAACATCTTCATCATTTTCTGCGTTTCTTCAAACTGCTTCAATAAACGATTCACTTCCTGCACTTGCACCCCAGAACCATCCGCAATACGTTTTTTACGCGTTGCCTTAATCAGCTCTGGTTTACGACGCTCCAACGGCGTCATGCTATTGATAATACCCTCAATGCGGCGGATGCTCTTGTCTGCATCATCTGGATTCACTTTGGCCGCCATACCTGCTAGCTGTGACGGCATTTTATCCATCAGTGCACCCATCCCTCCCATTTTGCGCATTTGAGACATTTGCGCTTTAAAGTCATCTAAATCAAAGTTCTTACCTGATTTAACTTTATCGGCCAGCTTTTGCGCCTCAGCCATGTCTACATTTTTATGTGCTTGCTCAATTAAGCCCAGTACATCACCCATCCCGAGAATACGTGATGCCATACGGTCTGGATAAAACGGCTCCAAGCCGTCCACTTTTTCACTCACACCAATGTACTTGATGGGTTTACCTGTCACATGGCGAACCGACAAAGCCGCACCGCCGCGTGAGTCACCATCTAGCTTGGTTAAAACAACACCTGTTAATGGCAGAGTATCACCAAACGCTTTCGCTGTATTAATCGCATCCTGACCCTGCATGGCGTCGACCACAAATAAGGTTTCAATCGGGTTCAAGAAGGCGTGCAATGCTTTGATTTCAGCCATCATCGCTTCATCAATGCCTAGGCGACCTGCCGTATCGAAAATCACCACATCGTAATAACCGCGTTTTGCAAAACCCAAGGTCGCCGTGGCAATATCAAGCGGTGCCTGACTTGCATTACTGTCAAAGCACTCAATCTCCAGTTGCTTCGCCAACGTTTTAAGCTGCTCAATCGCGGCAGGACGATAAACGTCAGCACTCGCTAGCAACACCTTCTTTTTTTGCTCTTTTAATAACTTTGCCAACTTGGCCGAAGTCGTGGTTTTGCCCGAACCCTGCAAACCTGCCATTAAAATAATAGCTGGCGGCACTGCGGCTAAGTTCAAGCCTTCATTCGCCTTACCCATGAGTGAGGTCAACTCATCATTCACCACTTCAATCACAGCCTGACCTGGAGTTAAGCTCTGCAACACTTCTTTACCCTGTGCACGTAGCTTCACCGCAGCAATAAAATCCTTCACTACGGGCAAGGCAACGTCAGCTTCCAGCAAGGCCATTCGAACTTCACGCATCGCATCGGCGATGTTTTCTTCAGTTAAGCGTGCTTGGCCACGTAAGTTTTTAATGACGCCCTGCAAGCGTCCAGTCAGGTTTTCTAGCATCTTTATACTCGTACAAATAATATTAGGTCTAATTTTACATCAAGCGCCAGACCTGTCCTATTAATACATTTGTTTAATCAATCCAATATTTTAAGTAAGTTTAAGCTTTGTTACTGGTAGCTAGATTGCGCTACTGCTTACTGGCGTGCTTCGCCATGTGATAAATCTTAGATTTATTAATCTCAACTATTATATTTACACGCTAATTGCGCCATAATTGCACTATGCAAAAATTAATTCCTTATTTTATTGTTGCGTTCATTTATATGGCAGTGGCTATTGATTTCTGGCGCGGTGCAAAAGCACCCAACCATGCCAATATAAAACCTGATGCATTGAAACTGCACTCAGCAATGATTGCCTTGGGCTTACTGATTCATGGTTGGCTATTACACCAAAGCATTTTCGCTATCGGTTTTAATTTAGGCTTTTATCAGTCAATTTCGGCAATACTGTGGTTAACGGTTTTGGTGTATTGGGTAACGGACCGCAATCATCAGTTATATAGCCTGCAAGCGTTTGTATTGCCACCGGCTGCGATATTCTCACTGCTACCTGCCTTCTTCACCGAAACGCATTTCTTGCCGGAATCTGGCAACCCGCTGTTTATTGCGCATATTTGGGTAGCTATGATTGCCTACAGCCTATTTACGTTTGCTGCACTACATGCATTGCTGATGACCATTGCAGAACGCAACCTGCACCACAAAACCACGCTGATTAAACTACCTAGCTTTCCGCCATTAATGGTGATGGAAAGCCTGTTATTTAAAATGATAGGATTTGGATTTATTTTACTCACTGCAACGTTAGTGAGCGGTATGTGGTTCTCTGAGGCACTGTTCCACAAGCCAGTACAATTCAACCATAAAACCATCTTTTCGATTGCCAGTTGGTTTATCTATGCAGGGCTATTATTTGGCAGATACCAATACGGCTGGCGTGGATTAAAAGCCATTCGCTGGACCCTCACCGGGTTCGTCCTGCTGGTGCTGGCTTATATCGGCAGTAAGTTTGTTTCGCAGATTCTATTAGGACACTAGGCGGCTGGAACAACAAGCGCTAGAAGCATCGGCGGCCTCTAGCGTAAACGTTGTGTAGATTATTAATCGGCGTAGTATGAATACGCTGACTATGCAGAACGCCTTACGAGCGCAAGCTAATGCGCGGCCAATCATGTTGCTCCGCATAGCTAGCAAGTGTAGCATCCGCATCAACAGCGACAGGGTTGGTCACCAACTTCATTAACGGCAAATCATTGTGTGAATCACTGTAAAAATAGCTTTTCGCGAAATCACCTAATTGCTGACCACGCGCATTTAACCAAGCGTTAATACGCGTTACCTTACCCTCTTGAAAGCTCGGCACGCCCTGCACGCCTCCCGTGTATCGGCCATTGACCATTTCCGGATCGGTACCAATTAAATGCTCAATCCCATATGCACTGGCAATCGGCTTTGTGACAAAGCTATTGGTTGCCGTAATCACAACGCATAAATCTCCTGCCGCCTTATGCTGATCTACTAGCTCTTGTGCCTTCACGGTCATCATCGGGCGAATCACTTGTTCCATATATTTCAAATGTAGCGTATCTAAAAACTCTTTAGAGTGTTCACTTAACGGCTTTAGCTGAAACTCAAGAAATTTATAAATATCCAGATTGCCGTTTTTATAATCTTGATAAAACTGGTCGTTGCGCGCTTGGTGTGTCTTACCATCCAGCAAGCCTTCACCAATCAAAAACATGCCCCAGTTGTAATCACTATCACCAGCCAGCAAAGTATTATCTAAGTCAAACAACGCTAAATTCTGCGCTGGAGTTACGTCTTGTTTCATATTAAATATCTTTATCGTTCGTTACAGAAAGTACTAAAAACACACCGATCAAAATCACACCCAGTGCGGCCATTTCGATCATAGTCACATGCTCACCTGCCCACCAGATCCCCACTGCAAACGCTACGATTGGGTTTACAAAAGTATTACTGCTGGCAACTAAAGGCCGCACCGTTTTCAGCAAGTACTGGTATGCACTGTATGCAATTAACGACCCCAGTACAATCAAAAACAACAGCGCGCCCCACGACTTAGGCGACACTTGCTGAGGCCATGCCTCACCAGCGTAAGTACTTGCTAACAACAGCGCCAGCCCGCCTACAAGCATCTGGCACGCGGCGCCCATCAAACCCGCTGGCATCGCTAAATGCTTACCCCAAACCGAGCCAAACGACCAACTCGCCGCAGCAAATATCAGTAAGAAGGCACTAGTAAAATCGCCTTCAAAACTGCCGCCCAAGTTCAGCAACACAATACCCGCTAGACCGATGGCAATACCTAACCACTCTTTTAGCGTAATTTTATGCCCCCAAATTGAGGAAAAAATTGCCATCCAGATCGGTGCGGTGGCAATTGATAACGCAGCAACGCTGGATGAAATCGTTTGCTGCACATAACACACAGTACCATTACCCAATGCAGGCAGCAGTAAACCGACCACGCCAGCACCAAGCCATTCACGCCCAGGAGGCATAGCCGCACCCAAGTAACGCATCACCACAAACAAAACTACGCCGGCGACAGTGAAGCGTATTCCCCCCATTAAAAATGGCGGAAAGCTTTCTATCCCAAAACGAATGGCTAAATAGGTTGAGCCCCAAATAAAGTAGGTGCAGAACAGTGCCAATACAATCAAAAGCGATTGCCGACTCATACGTAGACGCATATTGTTACTCTGCTAGAACTTAGCAAGTTTCCAAAAAAAATTGTCCTGCCCTAGCAGCAGTTTAGAAAGCTCATCCAAGAATGTTGCATCCACCTGATCAAAAGGCATTTCTAATTCGATCTCACCTAGCTTTGCAATATTTTTTAATGAGAAATGCAACACTTCAGAATCAGATAATGCCGTGACCAGGATTGAACCTTTGACTTGCCAGGGAATGGTAAAAGATACCCCGGCCACCCGTGCATACTCATTTTTCACATCTTCTGCCGTATGCACAATTCCATAACGCCACAACACATCTTTAATGCGCTTCGCTATGCCTAACTCCCGCTCAAACTTAAAAACCTGAGGCGCTTTGTAAAAATAGAACAATGAAACATGACTAACCTCGTCAGAGAAAGTCTCATTACTCAAGAGCTTATATCGGTACTCAGCAAAAGGCTCGGTCACTCTTAACCCGGACAAATCACCGATGCCAGGTAATGAAATTACATGGGCGAACTCAGGCTCAATCACTCTAATTAGCTCAGAGAATTCACGCCAATAATTGAAAACCTCTTTAAGCTTTGCATTGCGCAAAGCGAGCGAATCAGCACTTAGTTTGCTTTGATTGCTTTTCTCCTCAAGCGTTTGCTGCGCCTGAAGCTTCATCTGCCCTAACAAACTCATGGATTCGCCCGACTTAGTTTAACAACACATGCGCACTCAAAAACTACACTTGAGGATGCGCACGCTCTAGCTTGCTATGTAACTTATTCAAACCATTTAAATAAGCTTTTGCTGAGGCCACCACGATATCAGTGTCCGCACCTTGACCATTGACAATACGCCCACCCTTAGAAAGACGTACGGTAACTTCGCCTTGAGCATCAGTGCCGCTGGTAATGTTATTCACGGAGTAAAGCAACAACTCAGCACCGCTATTTACAATATGTTCAATCGCCTTGAATGTGGCATCAACAGGGCCACTACCATCAGCCTCAGCTTTTTTCTCACTGCCGTTATCACTCACTGTAATCAAGGAGTGTGGCACTTCACCTGTTTGTGATGCTACTTGCAAATACACCAACTTATAATTTTCGCTTGCTTCAGATACAAACTCATCGCTTACCAAGGCATGTAAGTCTTCATCAAAAATTTCAGATTTTTTGTCTGCCAAATCTTTAAAGCGTGCAAACGCTGCATTTAACAAATCATCAGTTTCAAGTTCAATGCCTAACTCTTTCAAGCGAGTTCTAAATGCATTGCGGCCAGACAATTTGCCCAAGGTTAATTTATTTGCGTTCCAACCCACATCTTCAGCTCGCATAATTTCGTACGTTTCACGATGCTTCAACACGCCATCCTGATGAATGCCAGACTCATGCGCAAAGGCATTGGCCCCTACAATCGCCTTGTTAGGCTGCACCGGATAGCCAGTGATAGAAGAAACCAACTTACTGGTTGGTACGATTTGTGTCGCGTCAATGCTTGTCGTTAAATTAAAGATGTCACCGCGTGTTTTCACCGCCATGACCACCTCTTCCAAACTTGCATTACCTGCACGTTCACCCAAACCATTAATCGTACACTCAACCTGACGTGCACCAGCCAACACCGCAGCCAAGGAGTTTGCCACCGCCATGCCAAGGTCATTATGGCAATGCGTAGACCACACCACCTTATTACTGTTAGGCACACGTGCAATCAATTCACGCATACGCTCGCCCCATGCCGCAGGGATAGAGTAGCCTACGGTATCTGGCACGTTAATGGTTTTGGCGCCGGCTTGAATCACTGCGTCGAATACACGAATCAAAAAATTCATATCTGAGCGCACAGCATCTTCAGCAGAGAACTCAACGTCATCTGTATATTCCAACGCCCATTTCACCGCCTGCACCGCGCGCTCAACCACTTGATCTTCGGTCATACGGAGTTTATTTTCCATATGGATTTTGCTGGTGGCGATAAATGTATGAATACGTCCTTTTGCAGCGGGTTTAATTGCCTCACCGGCACGGCGTACATCGTTCTCGCTGGCACGCGCCAATGAGCAGACGGTTGAGTTTTTAATGATTTTTGCAATCTCATGAATCGCATCAAAATCGCCAGGGCTTGCCGCCGCAAAACCTGCTTCAATCACGTTCACACCCAACTTCTCAAGCTGGCGTGCAATACGGATTTTTTCTTCTTTGGTCATTGCTGCACCTGGGCTCTGCTCGCCATCACGCAATGTCGTATCGAAAATAATAATTTGGTCTTGTGTCATGATAATTACCTTAAGTTTTTATTTTGTTTGAGCCCGTCACTACAAGGCAACAGGCTGCTAGCTGGCATCTCATGCAAACAATGGATGCGCGTAAGTAATACTTGAATTGGGGGTATGTTTTAGTCTGCGCACTAGCGCAGAAAGCTAAGAAGGCGTAAAGCAGATAATTTGCGTAGCAAATCGGCGCTGGCATGTTGATGCAGCGCATACTGAGTAAATGTAATATTAAAATTAAACATAGTACTAGCAATATAATGTTTTTTAAGTGGTTTCGCAAGTGCTTAAGTATTTGAATTTATTTATCATGATGATCAATAAATCTTAACTAACCTTGTGTATTACTTAAGCACTTGGACTTGGGTATCAATTCACCAGATTCAAACCAAGGGAATTTAAATTATCTGGCAGTAAATTTCCCACGTAGCCACATCACATAGCCTGAAAGTGCGTAGATTGTCATAATCAAAAACAATACTTCAGGCGGGCTATATGAAATCAGCACGAAGCCCAACATAATGCCGAGGATGACAAAAAACGGCACGCTCGCTTTCAGGTTGATATCTTTACCGCTGTAATAACGTAGATCACTTACCATAGAAGCGCCAGCAAATACCGTGATGCACCATGCCATCCATTTCATTTGCAACACGCCAAAAAACACATCACGGCCATTTACGCCATACTCATAAGACACCCATACGAAGCCAGCCAACAAAGCGGCAGCCGCAGGGCTAGGCAAACCTTGGAAATAGCGCTTATCTTGATTCACATCATCCAGCTTGGTATTAAACCTAGCCAAACGCAGTGCCGCACAAGCACAATAAATAAATGCTGCAATCCAACCCAGCTTACCTAAAGGCTTAAGTGCCCAAACATACAAAATAAGTGCTGGGGCAACACCAAACGACACCATATCTGACAAGCTATCGTACTCCGCGCCAAAAGCACTCTGTGTATTCGTCATCCGCGCGACCCTGCCATCTAAGCCATCCATCACCATGGCGATAAAAATCGCAACAGCAGCCTGCTCAAAGTTGCTATTCATGGCCTGTACAATTGCGTAAAAACCAGCAAACAAAGCCGCAGAAGTAAATAAATTAGGTAATAAATAAATACCGCGCTCACGTAAAGACGGTGAGTCAGCGTTACGACGAAATGTTTTTTGTTTAGGTTCAATCATGTTTTACATCATACCTTTATATATGATCATATTTAAATTTTTGATTAGTATAGCAAAGCCTGTTGCGATACTCGAAATCAAATTTCAGGACTACTGACTTTAAACTTTTTCTAAAACACTGACCTTTAATATTAATGCTGATACCAAGGTGACCTACAAAACAAAGCCGGCAAATAGCCGGCTTTGTTTTAGTGCCCATTGCTCACCATAAAACAAGCGAGCGCTTACATTACTTAGCTGGTTCGGCTACAAAAATTTCGACACGGCGATTTTTTGCACGATTTGCAGCAGTATCATTGGCGAACAAGGGCTCACGAGAACCTCTGCCTTCAATTGCAATACGGCTGGAAGCCACGCCACGTGCTGCAACATAATCACGCACACTCGCAGCGCGATTTAACGATAGTGGGTTATTAACAGCGTCGCTACCTGTACTGTCCGTATGGCCAATCACAGTCACGTTACTTGCCGGATTATCCATCAAACTGGTAGCAAAAGTATCCAGCACAGTTCTAAAATTTGATTTGATGTCGGCACGACCCACATCAAAGGAAATATCACTAGGAATATCTAGCTTCAAGCGATTATCTGCGGTTTGTGTCACACCTACCCCAGTACCAGCTGTCGCCTCCTCCATTTTCTTTTTTTGCTCTTCTTGACGTTTCGTCCAGACGTTGCCAGCAACGGCACCTGCAGCAGCGCCAACTGCTGCGCCAATTGCAGCACCTTTACCTTTACCCGCAATCGCACCTACAACGGCACCTGCACCTGCACCAATCGCAGCGCCTTTGGCTGTCCCTTTTTGCGTTTCCGTCATATTAGCGCAACCACCAAGCACTAATGCCAGTACCACCGAGCTTATAACCACTGTATTTTTCATCATATCCTCCATAATTCATATTAATGCTAACCGTTGGATTGCCGCTAGCCAAAATAGTTTTATTTAACTTGCAACATTCATCAGGGCTCAGCATTTAATGACAACTTACCAGCACTAGCTGACTCCTACAAACATAAACATATTATGTTAGTATCGCGACATTCAAAATATTATTGTTTTACCATGCAATTTACCTTACACAAACAAGATGGTCTCGCACGTCGCGGCACTTTAGAACTAGCGCACGGCAAAGTTGAAACGCCTGCGTTCATGCCAGTTGGCACTTACGGTACAGTTAAAGCCATGTCGCCGCTAGAGCTAACCGAGATTGATGCACATATCGTACTCGGCAATACATTTCATCTATGGTTGCGTCCAGGGCTAGAAGTGATTGCGGCACATGGCGGCCTACATAAATTTATGGGCTGGGATAAACCCATCCTGACGGATTCAGGCGGCTTTCAGGTTTGGAGTCTAGGTGATTTACGCAAGATTACGGAAGAGGGCGTTAAATTCCGCTCTCCTATCAATGGTGACTCATGCTTCCTCACCCCAGAAGAATCTATGCGCATCCAGCGTGTTTTGAACTCAGATATCGTCATGATTTTTGATGAGTGCACGCCTTATCCTGCCACTCTCAAAGAGGCAAATGACTCTATGCAGCTTTCACTCAGATGGGCAAAGCGTAGTAAGCAAGCGCACGAAGGCAATCCGAATGCATTGTTTGGCATTATCCAAGGTGGTATGCACGAGGAACTGCGCGACGTTTCTCGCGAAGGTTTAGAGCAAATTGGCTTTGATGGTTATGCCATCGGTGGCCTTTCAGTAGGCGAACCTAAAGAGGATATGTTACGTATACTAGCGCACACGGCTCCCAAGATGCCGCAAGAAAAACCGCGCTATTTGATGGGTGTTGGCACGCCTGAAGACTTGGTCGCTGCCGTATCACAAGGCGTAGATATGTTCGACTGCGTGATGCCGACGCGCAACGCACGCAATGGCTGGCTCTTTACGCAATATGGCGACGTGAAAATTAAAAATGCCAGCTACAAAAACGACACCAACCCACTGGATGCAGACTGCACATGCTATACCTGCCGCAACTTTACACGCGCGTATCTGCACCACTTGCATAGAATTGGTGAGATTTTAGGCTCACGCCTCAACACCATACATAACCTGCATTATTACCAGCAACTGATGAGTGGCATGCGTAATGCGATTGAAGCAGGTACGTTTGACAAGTTCAAGCAAGAGTTTGCAGCAAAGCGCAAAAGCTTGACCTGAGTCAACTGAACGAAAATCTACACCGTCTGCATTCAGATACAGTATGTGCTAGAATTAAAGGCTAATTTTTAGATCATTTTTTAAGTTTTTTTAAAGAGAGTTATATCGTGTTTATTTCAAATGCTTATGCTGCAACAGCGCCTGCTACAGATTTCACTAGCTTTTTACCACTGATCGTAATCTTTTTACTGTTCTTCTTTATGATTATTCGTCCGCAGATGAAACAAGCAAAAGAGCAACGTAACATGATTGCTGCACTACAAAAAGGTGATGAAGTAGTTACTTCTGGCGGCATTGTTGGCAAGGTTACTAAAGTAACTGATGCATTTATTACGCTGGAAATTGCAGCTAACACTGAAATTACCGTGCAAAAGCATGCAATTCAAAGCGCATTGCCAAAAGGTACAATTAAAAGCATCTAAGCCCAAGGCTTTTAATTCCTAAGCACCATCCTAAATTTAACTAAACATTTTGCATCACTGCTTTTAAGTACCTGCAAACCGTTGACTAGAGTCTGACTATGAACCGCTACCCACTGTGGAAAAACATTTTTGTTGTCTTCATGATTCTGATGGGGCTGATTTACGCCATCCCCAATCTGTTTGGTGAATCACCCGCAATTCAAGTCACACCTGCAAAAAGTACCAGCAAGGTTGACCCTACTTTACTTGCGCAAGTAGAACAGATTCTGCAAAAAGAAAAAATTGCATACGACGGCATTTATTTAGATGCACGTGGTGTAAAAGCGCGCTTTGCAAATACCGACACACAAATCAAAGCCAAAGACCTGCTACAAGCAAACCTAAGCAGCGACTACACTGTTGCCTTAAACTTGCTATCACGCTCGCCAGACTGGCTACGCAGCATAGGCGCTAAACCTATGTACCTGGGCTTAGACTTACGCGGCGGCGTGCACTTTCTGCTTCAGGTCGACATGAAGGCCGCACTAGACAAAGCCGCAGAACGCTTTGTTGGTGACTTCAGAACTGCATTACGTAAAGAGCGTGTTTCATACGCTGGCGTAACACGCGAAGGTCAAACCGTACAAATCCGCTTCACCAGTGCGACTGAGCTAGCAAAAGCCAGAAAAATCATCAGCAATCAATATCCTGACCTCACGCTTAAAGATAGCATCAATGGCGAAGATATTGTACTTAGCGCTTCATTGAATGCGATTGAGCAAAAACGTATTCAGGAGTTTGCACTAAAACAAAATATTCAAACACTGCACAACCGAATCAACGAACTAGGCGTTGCTGAGCCTATTATTCAACAACAAGGCACGGATCGCGTGGTGGTGCAGTTACCTGGCGTGCAGGATACCGCCAAAGCTAAAGAAATTTTAGGCCGTACTGCTACGCTTGAGATTCGTTTGGTAGATGAAGAAAAGTCAGATGCCATGACTTTAGAAAAAGCTGAGAAAGGGCAAGCACCTGTTGGTACCGATGCCTTTAAAGACCGCGAAGGTCGTGCGATTCTCGTGAAAAAGAACGTAGTACTCACCGGCGACTACATTACCGATGCCGGCCCTGGCGTGAATGGGCAAACAGGGCAATCAGTGGTGAACGTAACACTGGACGCACGCGGCGCTCGCGTATTCCAACAAGTCACACGTGAAAACGTGGGCAAACGTATGGCCATTTTGCTAATTGAAAAAGGCAATACCGAAGTAGTCACCGCACCAGTGATTAACGAAGAAATTGGTGGCGGCCGTGTACAAATTTCAGGTATGGCTAACACACAAGAGGCAACTGACATCTCTTTACTATTACGTGCCGGTGCATTGGCTGCGCCAATGGACATCATTGAAGAACGTACCGTTGGCCCAAGCATGGGTGAAGAAAACATCAAACGCGGCATGCACTCTACCTTGTGGGGTTTCGCAGCGATTGCGGTATTCATGATTATTTACTATGTGGCATTTGGTGGCATTTCAGTACTGGCGCTAGGCATTAACCTACTACTACTCGTGGCTATACTTTCCATGCTGCAAGCAACATTAACCTTACCTGGATTGGCGGCGGTAGCACTAACGCTGGGGATGGCGATTGACGCCAACGTATTGGTTAACGAGCGTATCCGCGAGGAATTGCATAGCGGCAATACGCCGCAAGCTTCAATCCACATCGGCTATGACCGTGCTTGGGATACGATTCTAGATTCTAACGTCACCACCATGATCGCCGGCATTGCCTTATTCTTATTCGGCACAGGCCCAGTGAAAGGCTTTGCAGTTGTACACGTACTAGGCATCCTCACCTCTATGTTCAGTGCGGTAGTGGTTTCACGTGCGATTGTTAACTGGGTTTACGGTAGCCGTCGTAAAACAACACACCTTTCAATTGGTTAAGCGCTCCAGTTAATTTAGCGCCCTCAGACAAAAATATAGAGTAAAAACTATGGAATTTTTTAGAGTAAAAAAAGACATCCCCTTCATGAGCTATGGCCGTTTAACCACAGCCATTTCCATGATCACCTTTGTACTCGCAGTTGTATTTCTTGCTACGCGCGGGTTGAACTTTGGTGTGGACTTCACCGGCGGCACCATGATTGAAGTGAACTACCCGCACGCCGCGGACCTGAACAAGATCCGCACCACGATTGATAGCATCGGCTTGAAAGATGCAACTGTGCAAAACTTTGGTACTAGCCGTGACGTGCTGATTCGTTTGCCGGTCAGAACGGGGCTTACTGGTGCACAGCTTTCAGACAAAGTACTCGGCTCACTTAAAGCCGTTGATGACTCAGTACAAATGAGCCGCATTGAGTTCGTAGGTCCACAAGTGGGTACCGAGCTGTATGAAAAAGGCTCGCTAGCCCTGTTATTGGTGATTGCAGGCATTATGATTTATCTAGCACTACGTTTTGAATGGCGCTTTGCAGTTGCGGCAATCATTGCGAATATGCATGATGTGATTATTATTTTGGGCTTTTTCGCGTTCTTTCAATGGGAGTTCAACCTGACCGTACTTGCAGCAGTACTCGCAGTATTAGGTTACTCAGTGAACGAATCTGTGGTGGTGTTCGACCGAGTGCGTGAGAACTTCCGCAAAATGCGTAAAGCTACTGTCACCCACGTGATTGATAATGCGATTACACGCACCATGTCACGCACTATCATCACGCACTTTTCTACACAGCTGATGGTGCTGTCTATGTTGCTATTTGGCGGTGAAGTGTTACACAACTTTGCCCTCGCACTGACCATTGGTATTTTATTTGGTATTTACTCATCAGTGCTGGTAGCTTGCCCGATTGCCATGTGGTTGGGTGTTAGTCGTGCCAACCTAATGAGTGATGTGGAAAAGAAAGACGGCGATAAAAAAGAAACGCATCCTGATCCAGACCCATCCGAGTTTGCCTAAAACAACGATAGCGCTACAACAACCTAACAAATCTAGCGGTTGCTGTAGCGCATTGCATTCCCTATACAAAGCATTTTAGCCACTTCCGCTTCTTAGCCATTCAGTATAAACCCCTCTCAGTATGGTGCAGAGAATCACGGCACTTGTTCTAACCCCTTATCACGTATACACTACCTCTTCGTAGTAACCATCACATCATACTTTGGACAACATACCCATTTCTTGGCAGCTTGGCGCCTTAGCCGTTCTGCTGTTAATTTCAGGCTTTTTCTCACTGGCTGAAACCAGCTTGATGTCGGTTAATCGCTATCGTTTAAAACATTTAGCGAACCAAGGGCATCGTGGAGCCCGGCTAGCAACATTTTTACTGCTAAAAACCGACAAGCTGTTAGGGGTAATCCTACTCTGCAATAACTTTGCCAATGCCGCATCCGCCACTTTGGTCACCATTATCGTCGTTGAGCTTTTTGGTGAAGGGGAATGGACCCTGATGTTTGGCACCATGACCGTGACTTTTGCTATTTTAGTGTTTAGTGAAATCTCGCCCAAAGTCATCGCGGCGGCATATCCAGAAAAGCTCGCGTTTTTTTCCAGCTACATTTTGTACCCATTACTAAAAGCCCTATATCCAATCGTATGGTTTGTTAACCTGTTTGTTGTGGGCTTATTACGCATACTTAGAGTTAAAGTGAATTTTGATGCGCAAGCACAATCACTCACCATGGACGAGCTACGCAGCATTGTGACTGACGCTGGCCACTTCATGCCTAAAAAGCACCGCACAATATTGTTAAACCTGTTTGAGCTAGAAAAAATCACTGTAGATGATGTCATGACGGCGCACACCATGATTGAAAGCATTAACTTTGATGCGCCATTAGAGGATATCCTGAGCCACATTACCAATACACATCACACGCGTCTGCCAGTGCGTCAGGGCGAGTCTGAAGAAATCATTGGTATTTTGCATGTACGTAGAGTAATCAATCAACTGCGTGAGCACTACCTACGAGATGACTTTAGTAAAGCCGCGCTGCTTGAAGTGATTGACGACTCTTACTTCATTCCATCCGGCACACCTCTATTTACGCAAATCCAGCAGTTTCAGGAGAACCACGAGCGGATTGCGCTGGTGGTGGATGAATATGGTGAGCTAAAAGGCTTGGTCACCTTAGAAGATATTTTAGAAGAAGTGATTGGTGACTTTAATACCCAATTACCTTCCAGACTTGGCAGCTACCACCAAGAAGAGGACGGTAGCTGGCTAGCCGATGGCACCAGCACATTACGCGACCTTAATAAAAAATTAAATCTTGAATTGCCACTGGATGGCCCTCGCACGCTCAACGGCCTGATTCTTGAACATTTTGAAGACATCCCCGAGCCTAACACCAGCTTCAAAATTGGTCCACACCGCCTCGAGATATTGCAGACACAAGATAGAATTGTAAAAAGCGTCAAAATCTTCCCTTAGCCTTAGCAGTCACTGATTGCCTGTTCGCAACAATTATCTCTTGAAGATACACCAAATTACACTTGAATTTTTTTCAGTTTGGCTCAAAATAGACTCATACTATGGCAAATAAACCGCACGAAAATGACATTGCACTTAAGCCTGAGGTTGCAAAACCAAAATTACCCCCCATGTTTAAAGTGCTACTGTTAAATGACGACTACACACCAATGGAGTTCGTTGTTGAAGTAATTGAGCGTTTTTTTAACAAGAGTCGTGAACAAGCAACGCAAATTATGCTCAAAGTACATACTGAGGGTGCTGGTATATGCGGCATTTACCCACAAGACATTGCAGAAACAAAGATGAATCAAGTAGTGAGCTATGCAAGGCAATCGCAACATCCATTGCAGTGCATCATTGAAATGGCATAAATGTAGGCGAGATACATAATAGAAAGTTAGGTACCGAGATGATAGCGCAGGAATTAGAAGTTAGTTTGCACATGGCGTTTATGGACGCAAGACAAAAACGCCACGAGCTCATCACGGTTGAGCATTTGCTGCTCGCAATGATTGATAATCCAACCGCGGCAGAGGTTTTGCGTGCCTGCGGCGCAAAGTTAGAGACATTACGTACCGAGTTAAACCAGTACATTGAAGAACACACCCCAACCGTGATTGGGCAGGATGATGTGGATACGCAACCAACACTGGGTTTCCAACGTGTAATCCAGCGCGCTATGTTGCATGTACAGTCCTCAGGTAAAAAAGAAGTGACTGGCGCGAATGTGCTCGTAGCCATTTTTGGTGAAAAAGATTCACACGCGGTATTCTTCTTGCACCAGCAAGGCATCACTCGCCTAGACATTGTCAACTTCATTTCACATGGCGTTTCAAAAATCGGTGAAACTGCTAAACCAGAAGGTGGTGAGCAAGAAGCCGAGGCAGAAGCCGCGCCGAATGGTGCACTTGAGAACTATACCCTAAACCTGAACTTACAGGTTGTCGCTGGGAAAATAGACCCGCTGATCGGCCGCGCATCTGAGCTGGAGCGCGTGGTACAGACCTTATGCCGCCGCCGCAAAAACAACCCATTACTGGTAGGTGAAGCTGGCGTTGGTAAAACGGCTATTGCTGAAGGTCTAGCTCGCCGTATTGTAGAAAAAGATATTCCAGACGTACTTGCCAACGCAGTGGTGTACTCACTCGACATGGGTGCCTTGCTTGCCGGCACTAAATACCGTGGCGACTTTGAACAGCGCTTAAAAGCGGTAATGAAACAGTTGGAAGAAAAACCTGACGCGATTTTGTTTATTGATGAGATTCATACACTGATTGGCGCAGGCTCTGCCAGTGGCGGCACATTGGATGCAAGTAACTTACTGAAACCGGCATTATCTAATGGCTCACTTAAATGCATAGGTGCAACCACTTACCAAGAGTATCGCGGTATCTTTGAAAAAGATCACGCGCTATCTCGCCGCTTCCAAAAAGTAGATGTAGTAGAACCTAGCGTAGCTGAGACAATTGAGATCCTCAAAGGGCTTAAATCACGCTTTGAAACACACCATAGCGTGAAATACACAGCGGCGGCGCTCACCACAGCGGCAGAGTTGTCTGCTAAATATATCAATGACCGTCACCTGCCAGATAAAGCGATTGATGTGATTGATGAGGCGGGCGCGGCACAACGTATCTTGCCAAAATCGAAACAGAAGAAAGTGATTGGCAATAAAGAAATTGAAGACATTATTGCCAAAGTGGCACGTATTCCGCCCAAAAACATTTCTTCAGACGACCGCAACGCGCTAAAAACACTAGAGCGCGACTTGAAAGCCGTGGTATTTGGTCAAGACAAAGCCATTGAAGCGCTGTCTTCTGCTGTTAAAATGGCACGCAGCGGCTTAGGCCAAAATAACAAACCGATTGGCAGCTTCTTATTTAGCGGACCTACCGGTGTAGGTAAAACTGAAGTAGCTAAACAGTTGGCTTACATCATGGGCATAGAGCTGATTCGCTTTGATATGAGTGAATACATGGAGCGCCATGCGGTTTCACGCCTGATTGGCGCACCTCCGGGCTATGTAGGCTTTGAGCAAGGCGGCTTGATGACCGAAGCAATCACGAAGCATCCGTACTGCGTATTGCTATTAGATGAAATTGAAAAAGCACATCCAGATATTTTTAACATCTTATTGCAAGTGATGGATCACGGTACGCTCACCGATAACAATGGCCGCAAAGCTGACTTCAGAAACGTTACCATCATTATGACCACCAATGCTGGTGCTGAGAGTTTATCTAAATCCAACATGGGCTTTACCACTGCGAAACAAGCTGGTGATGAACAGGCTGATATCAAACGCTTATTCTCTCCTGAGTTCCGTAACAGGTTGGATGCTACCGTTTCATTCACGGCGCTATCGCACGACATCATTATCCGCGTTGTGGATAAATTCCTGATTCAGTTGGAAGACCAGTTGCATGAGAAAAAAGTTGAGGCAACATTTAGTGATGCTCTCAAGACCTACCTCGGCAAAAAAGGGTTTGATCCACAAATGGGTGCTCGCCCAATGGCAAGGCTGATTCAAGACACTATCCGTAAAGCGCTGGCTGATGAATTGCTATTTGGCAAACTGGCTAATGGCGGCAGTGTACATGTGGATATTGATGACAAAGACGAAGTAAAACTCATCTTTGAAGAAAATAATCAGAACGAAGCTAAAGACTTAGCAACCACTTAAATCTCACTGGCTGTTTGCTGACCTGCATCGTGCTGCAACGCACGATGTTATTGTATTGTTAAGTAAGCAAACAATCACCCACTTGTTATTAAGGTACTAAGCCATGGTTGATGTCACTGCATCCACGCTACAAGTGGCTATTGAGATTTTTGCCACCTCAGCTTTTGCCCTTTCTGGGCTGGTTGCTGGCGCTAGAAAAAAGCTAGATGCCTTTGGCGTGTTTGTCGTCACCGGTGTGGCGGCCTTTGGTGGCGGCACTTTACGCGACGTACTGCTTGATCGGCGCCCCTTCTTCTGGGTTGATCATGCCAACTGGATATGGCTCATGTTATGCGTATGTATGCTGGCCATGTTGTTCATGCGCAATAAACATATACAGCTTACCGAGCGCGCCATTCTCATCCCCGATGCATTAGGCTTAGGTTTATATGCCGCACTAGGCACACAAATCGCATTACAGCAGCAACTGCCTGTGATTGTTTGTACCTTAATGGGGGTAATGACTGCGGTGTTTGGAGGTGTATTACGAGATATTTTTTGCGACGAAATCCCCAAAGCTTTCAGTGATTACCAGCCGTATGCGGTGATTGCGTTTTTAGGTGGCTTGCTGGTGTGTTTGCTTAACCAGTTCAATCTGGCATCCTGGCTTTGTATCTTTATTCCTGCTGCCTTGATGACGATATTACGTATCTTAGCGATTTATTTTGAATGGCGCTTACCGCACTGGAAAACAGAGTCGAACTAAACGTTGGCGACTGATAGCCAACTGACTCAGGGCGCAGTGTAGACCGGATGCTTCTCCATAATGCTATTAAACAGCACAGACGAAAGCATCAAATCAAGCCATGCCTTTAACTTAGGATAGCTTACAGACTCAAACCACGCAGCATCTACCGCAGAAAATTGGCGAATAAATGGAAAGATAGCAATATCGGCTAAGGTCAGCTTAGCTCCCATCAAAAAGGCTGTTTGGCTTAGCTTCTGCTCCAGCTTAGCTAAAAACACCTCACCAAGTGAACGATAGTCCTCCATCGCTTGCTCAGGAAAGCGTATCGCGTACTTATAGCGATCTAAAGCCTGCTTAAAACTGGTATCGTTCTCAGTAATGAGCTGTTGTGTTTGCGCTACGTCTGCCGAGAGCCAGCCATCTGGATCGTTTTGTTGCAATGCCCAATGCATAATTTCCAAGCTTTGTTCAAACACCGCACCATGGGCTGTCACTAATACAGGGACGGTACCCTTAGGTGAAACTTCGAGCAAATGCGCAGGTTTATCACGCAATGATATCTCGCGTACTTCTACTGTAATACCGGCATACTTTAATGCCATACGCGCACGCATGGCATAAGGACAACGGCGATACGAATATAAAATCGGCAGGGTCATCGACAGAAAACGGAAATTAGCCTAATGCCTGCGCTACGTCACGAATAAGCTGCGGGCCTTTATAGATTAAACCACTGTACAACTGCACTAAGCTCGCACCGGCCGCAATTTTCTCTACCGCATCAGCACCACTTAAAATACCGCCTACCCCAATAATCGGTAACGCGCCTTGCAGGCGCTGCGATAACTGCTGAATCACTAGTGTAGATTTATCTCGCACTGGCGCACCAGACAAGCCGCCAGTTTCTGTAGCGTTTTGCATGCCTTGTACCGCATCACGCGAGAGCGTGGTATTGGTGGCAATCACACCATCAATTTTATGCGCCATGAGCAAATCTGCAATTTCATTGACTTGTGCCAGCTCTAAATCTGGCGCTATTTTTAAAGCGATTGGCACATAACGTCCATACTGATCAGCCAATTTCAATTGCTCTAGTTTTAAGGTAGCCAGTAACTCAGACAAAGCCTCTTTTTCTTGCAGGGCACGTAAGTTCTTAGTGTTGGGTGAAGAAATATTGACCGTGATATAGCCGGCATACGCATATACTTTACGCATACAAATCAAGTAATCACTCACCGCATTTTCATTGGGTGTATCAAAGTTTTTACCGATATTAATGCCAAGCACGCCTTTGTACTTAGACACCTTCACATTTGCTATCAGGTTATCTACACCTAGGTTATTAAAGCCAAAGCGATTCACGATGCCTTGTGCTTCAGACACACGGAATAAGCGCGGCTTGGGATTACCAGGTTGTGCTCTAGGGGTAATCGTTCCAACTTCAATAAAACCAAAACCTAAGGCAGCCATCCCATCAATCACCGCTGCATTTTTATCTAAGCCAGCCGCCAAACCAACTGCATTAGGAAAGGTAATGCCCATCACCGTGCGAGGCTGACAAACAGGCGGGGATGTACACAACTTTAGAACGCCTAACCGCTCGGCAGTTTTTAAGCTTTTTAAAGTAAAGTCGTGAACAGATTCAGCATCAAACTGAAATAATAAAGGACGAGCAAGCGAGTAAATATTCATAACGTGATTTTACTGCATTCTTGAACATCCCCAAAATCAAGGTGAGTGCTCCTTGCAAAATATGAGAGCTATACACCGCCAACTAATGGTGCTATTTTTACGCCACTAGCCTACCCCAACGCCACTTCCACCAAATTATCACTAAACGTAGTGGAGTGCCCCATATCCCCAAACTCAGCCGAACTAATACAGTTCACCGTCCCATTATTCAACTGCCGCCAATAACCTAGTGTCGCTACCACTATCCCTGCGTTCACATCATCAGATATCCTAGCCACACCTTCAAATGCACCACGGTCGTTAAACACTTTCACGACATCACCTGCTTTAATATTGCGCGCCGTGGCATCTAGCTGATTAATCATCACAAACTGCTCGCCTTGACCCTTAATTTTTTCTGTGACATTGGCATAGCATGAGTTTAGAAAGCCATGACTCTTAGGTGAAATTATATTCAAAGGATACTTGGCGGCAAGCTCAGGGTTGGTTGCCGGCGTTTCACGTGATGGCACATAGTCTGGCAGGCTATCTAAATCTTCGCCAGGTTGGAAACCATCATACATTTGGCGGAAAGGCCCTGCCACAAAGTTTTTTGCCCCTTCCACTAAGAAATGGCACTTGCCACTAGGCGTAGGAAACTCACCTTTTGCATGGCGCGCGCGCGTATCTTTATCACCAAACGCCTTTAAACGTGCAAAGCCGTGTTGCCGTAAATAGTCTAAATCGATACCGTCACAGGTAGGTGAATCCCAATCTACATAATTCTCTAAGCACTCAGTATCATTCCACTGGAAATTAGCATCGGTGTAACCCATGCGCTTGGCTAGCTGTCTAAATATCTCATTATTTGGAAGCGCTTCCCCTGGTGGGTCTATGCATTTTTGATTGTAAGTCAGGTACAAATGCCCCCATGAGAGCACCATATCCTCCATCTCAGCGCCCATCGCAGCTGGCAAGATAATATCCGCGTAGGCAGCAGTGTCGGACATAAAGTGCTCAGCCACTACCAAGAATAGGTCCTCACGCTCCAGGCCTTTGACTATTTTGTCCGTTTCCGGTGCTTGAGTGAGTGGGTTGGTGTTCCACACCATCATCGATTTAATCGGTGTTTTAAGATCTAGCTCACCTGTAAGCGCCCGCCCTAGTTGCAGGTTATTGACTACAGGGGTTCCTTCGGGAATTAGATCTGGGCGGGAAATCACATCGAATTTATATGGATGCTCCCATACCGGAAACTGTAGTGCACCGCCACCCACATGGCGCCATGCGCCAATAAGTGCAGGCAAACTTGTGACAGCACGAATGGCTTGGCTACCACCGTAACTTCTTTCTAGCGCAACGCCTAGGCGGATTACGGCTGGCGGGGTGGTCGCATATTCACGTGCAAACTTTCTAATATCATCAGCAGAGATGCCGGTGATTTCTGCAGCCCACTCTGGCGTTCTGGTTTTAGCACGTTCGGCTAACTCTTGATAACCTATGGTGTAATGATCGATGTAGTCTTGGTCTGTTAAACCTTCACTAATAATCACATGCATCATTGCCATCGCTAAGGCACCATCAGTACCCGGTTTCGGCGAAATGTGCCAATTCGCCTCTTTGGCAGTTTTAGAAGCATAAGAATCTACGACCACCACTTTAGCGCCCTTTTTCTGCGCCTCGTGAATGATATGCCAGTGATGTAAGTTAGTACTCACTGAGTTACAAGCCCAGATCACAATATACTTAGCGTGCGCAAAGCTTTCTGGGTCTACTCCTGCGGTAGGCCCTACCGTCAGCAGCCAGGCTGTACATGAGCCTTCGCCACAGAAAGTACGCTCACACACCGTTGCACCCATACGATTAAAAAATGCATCACCGCCATTGAGCCCATGCACCAAACCTTGGTTACCTAAGTAACTATTTGGCATGATGGCGTGCGGCCCGTCTGTATCAATAATCGCTTTCCACTTACTTGTAATCTCATCCAAGGCCTCATCCCAAGAGATACGCTTGAATTGCTTACTACCCTTGGGGCCGATACGTTTTAGCGGGTAGAGCAAACGGTCTGGGTGATAATGACGCTTTTCGTAATCTTTTAATTTCACACACAAGCCGCCACGCGTCATAGGGTGAGATTTATTACCCGTCACTGAAATGAGTTTTTTATCTTTAACCGTGTACACCATTGAGCAGGTGTCTGGACAATCATGCGGACATCCGCCATGAAAGGTTTGAACAGAAGAGTCAGTAAGAGCGCTCATCATTAATAATCCTTAAAAAATAATATAGCGATGATTCGTGATATTAGATTGCAGCAGATTGATTTAATTTTTACACTTTTTCACTAATATATACTCACCTGTATAGTAATGCAATGGCATAATTATTCACTGAACTATTAATCAATCAAGCACATGCATAATCTTAACCAACCACTACAGTTACTAGGCGGCATCACTGCCAGCGAATTTTTAGAACACTATTGGCATAAAAAGCCTTTACTGATTAAAAATGCCATTCCAGAATTTAAGGGACTATTGAGCCCAGATGAGCTAGCAGGGCTAGCTTGCGAAGAAGAGGTTCAATCCCGCATCGTGGAGGAAATTAAAGGAAAATGGCATGCAAGCCATGGTCCATTTGATGAAAGTGACTTCGCGAACCTTCCTGAAAAACCAGACCCTAAGCATCGCTGGACCTTGCTGGTACAGAGTGTGAACCATCACTTACCTGAAGCCGCTGAACTGCTAAGCCAATTTAATTTTATTCCACATGCGAGGCTAGATGACCTAATGGTGAGCTACGCACCGGATGGCGGTGGTGTAGGGCCGCATTTTGATAGCTATGACGTGTTCTTATTGCAAGGCCAAGGCAAGCGGCTATGGCGCATTAGCGAGCAAACTGATTTAAGTTTGGTCGAGGGCGCACCATTACGCATTTTAAAAAACTTTGATACGGCACAAGAGTGGCTAGTGGAATCCGGCGACTTGCTCTATTTACCGCCACACTTAGCACATTGGGGCATCGCCGTGACAGATGGCAATACGGACTGCATGACCTACTCCATTGGGTTTAGAGCGCCCAAAGTGCAAGAACTAGCCACAGAGTTTCTTGGCTTTTTGCAAGATAAACTCAATAAAGATGCAAACGCCTTGACTGGTATCTATCAAGATGCCGATTTAACTCTACAAGAACACCCAGCCGAAATTGGCGGCGAGATGATTAGCAAAGTAGGCGATATTTTAAAAACTATTCAATGGTCAGATCAGCATGTGGCAGATTTCTTAGGGTCTTACTTGTCCGAACCTAAAGTTGACGTGTTTTTTAATCCAAACAAAAAAATATCTTTACGTAAATTCCATGAAAACCTGCTGCAGCAAGGTATCTGCCTAGATTTAAAAAGCCAAATGCTGTTTTCTGCGCAGTATTTTTATTTAAACGGTGAGTCTGTTGCGGCAACAGGTGGGTCAGCAAAGTTACTCACCACACTGGCCGATTATCGTAAATTGACTAGCGACGATATTACACAAGCAGGCGAGATAGAGGCCACAATCATTGAGCAATTACATGCATGGTATCTGGCTGGTTACCTTTACTTCAATTAAGCATAGCGCGTATTATTAACATCATGGACAGCATATTAATGCCGGATAAATCATGGTAGGAGAGCATTTGTATAACGAGGCCATGCAACTCATTATACAAAGTGCAGAGCATGAGCTTTTAATCTTTGACCAAGACTTAAAGCGAGGTGAATTCTCCAGCTTGACTACCTATGAGTTGTTACAGCAATTCTTAAGCCAGCAGATTACCAGCCGTGTATCCATTATTCTGCAAGATAGCGCTCATTTCCAAGATAAATGCCCTAGGCTACTTAATCTGCTTAAAACCTTTGGGCACAAAATGAGTGTACATGTCACCAACCAGTCCGCAAAGCATGCGAAAGACTGTTTTATTCTGGCGGATGGCAAACACTACATTAAGCGCATACATATCGACCAAGCACGATTTAAGTATGCTTATGATGACGTCGCAACGGTTAAAGCACTTCATACCAGATTTGAGGAACTAACAGAAGCAATCCAAGACACAGTGAGCATCACACCATTAGGGTTATAGGGCATCAACATGATACGACTATTGATAAAAAATCGCTGGCTATGGCTGTTATTGGCATTAAGCCTCACGCTGCAAAGCCATGCCGCTAATGACTTCAAAATTTTCACCCTACAGCATCGCTTTGCGGAAGAGGTGCTACCAACGATACAAGCTGTCATTGGCAACCATGGAACAGCATCCGCCATACAAAACCAGCTTATCGTCCGCACCGATAGCAAAACGATGGCCGAAGTTGAGCAAACCATTGCCACACTAGACACTGCACGAGAAAATTTCACCATTAGCGTAAAGCGCCAGAATAACGTTACAGGCACTAGTCGTAACACTGCAATAAAAGGCCGCACCCGCATTGGCAATGTCGCCATACAGACGGGAAATGATGCTAGAAGCGGCAGGGATGGCATCCAAATAGGCCTAGAAGATAACCAAACCAGCTCACGACAAAGTAGCCAACAGTTTATTCGGGTTACAGATGGCGCACCTGCCTATATCAGTGTCGGTGAATCCATTCCCTACACCATTGAATGGGTAATGCTCACTCGCCGCTACGCAGTTAGGCAAGTCAGTACGGAATTTGTAGATATTGGCACAGGCTTTACAGTGCGCGCTCGTAGCATAGGCAGCCAAGTTGAGCTTGAAATCACCCCGACATTTTCTAGCCTGCAGCAGAATGGTCGCATAGAGTTTGAGCAACTCTCGTCTACAGTACGGGCACAACGTGGTGAGTGGGTCAATCTAGATGGCATGATGCAAGACAAAGATGAGGTTAGTCGCGCGATACTGGCCAGCAGCAGCGGGCAATCTTCCCCAAATAACCAGCTTTTTATTCGTGTTGAATAATCATTTTCAGGTAAGCTATACGAAAGCGGGAACTTTTTTACTATATTTCAGCTTAATATTTGAAATGTAGTGTTTTTTTTTTTAATTCCTGCTAGAATTTGCGCCACTCGATATAGTTATTAGTCACTTTTTAAGTAGTATCGAAAACAGTTTTTTAACCAGTTAAACTCATAAGGAAATTTAAAATGACACGTTCTGTTTTGTTAGCTGCATTGTTAGCTCTTGCTGTTACTGCTTGTGGTGAAAAAGCTGCTGAAGCTCCTGCTGTTGAAGCTCCTGCTGTTGAAGCACCAGCTGCTGAAGCACCAGCTGCTGAAGCACCAGCTGCTGAAGCTGCTCCTGCTGAAGCTGCACCAGCTGCTGAAGCTGCACCAGCTGCTGAAGCTGCTCCTGCTGAAGCTGCAAAATAATTTATTGTTTAATCAATAGTTATTAAAAAAGCCGACGCAAGTCGGCTTTTTTACGTCTGAGCACTGAACGTCAGCAATTAGCATCAGCTTTATTCACCAGGCAAACTAGCTAATTTGACGCCAGTCAAATCCCAAGGCCTGATCAGCAACACCAATCCAATCCAGCGCACAGTCAGCAACCCCTGCTAACGCAGATTTCGCAAGCAACGGGGTATTATTTTTTGCGCTTAGGTGCGCAGCTAGCAGATGCTGCAATTTGGAACGATCTAACTTCGCGAGTAAATTAGCTGAGGCTGAGTTCTCCAAATGCCCCCATTCACCCCCTACCCGTTTTTTTAAAGAGGCTGCATATGGTCCATTGCGCAGCATAGCGCTATCGTGATTACATTCCAGCACCAGCGCATCACAACCGCTCAACTGCTGCTCAATATGCAAGGTGGTACGCCCAACATCTGTCAGCACCCCTAGGCGATGCTGACCATCACCAAATACACACTGCACTGGCTCACGCGCATCATGCGGGACAGGGTATGGGCACACTTCAACATCAGCCACGCTAAATGGCGTGTGACTATCAATCACATTAAGTTGCAGGTCGTGCTGGTTCGGAAAATATCGCTCGGCCATTTTAAGTGTGCCATAGGTGAGCCAAACGGGGATGTGATGCTTAGCCGCAAATTTAAAAGCGCCTCCAGCGTGATCGTCATGCTCGTGCGTAATGACCATGCCAGCCAGATCTTCAGGCTTTAAATTCAAACGTGCCAGTCTGGTGGTGGTTTCCTTAATGCTAAAGCCACAGTCCAGCATCAAGCGCGTGTTATTGACCTCAACCACTAGCGCATTGCCAGCGCTGCCACTTCCGAGCGAAGCAAAGCGCATCTTTGATCTCTCTTTTATAAACTGACAATAAACAAAGGTAAGTTAGCCAGACTATTAAGAATAGTAACAGCCTGAGAACATATAAATCCAAGAACTACAAATCATGGCAAATAGCGGTAGCCCTATTCTTACCCTAAAACTTGCCGCATCACCAAGAAAAAAGGCGGCCAATAAGCCGCCTTATATTTAGTTAGCGTAACTGCTCATACATCAGGGCAATAATTCTATTTGCCGTTGTGGTACGCACGCGTGCACCTTCGGTATCTACCACGGTCACCACTGCACCGTTATCACCGTCACTCACTTTGATGCGGTATTGACGATCGCGATTAGCCTTTTGTTTGTCGTCACTACCCCAGAACTTCAAGCTATCTACGATGCTTTTATCTTCTTTTTTAGCGACTGACTCAGGTTTTTTCTCTTCGTCATCACCCCAGAATTTAATGCTCTCGATCAAGCCTTTCTTTTTCTTAGGTGCATCATCAATATCTACATCAGCATAGCGCACAAAGAAAAGGCCATTAGAGCGGTCTCTGTCTTCGATTACAAAGCCAACACGGTCTAGAGCCAATCCTACACGACGCCATGCACGGTCAAACTGGTCAGTCAGCAACAATCTAGCACTACCGTCAGCCTCCTTCACCACCTCGGCATGTTTAGCAGCTGTTGCATCAGCAAGAATCGTTTGCGATTTTTTCTCTTCTACCCCTAACTTCACCATCAAGCGGCGCAATAGCTCAGCATCAAGCTCCGCATCGAACGCATCACCTCTAGGGTTAGTTGCCGCTTCGGCTTTGTAACCGGTTTCAATTTCACCAACTTGCGTTCTAATGCGGGTTTTACCGTCATCTGGCGCACCAACCACTGAACGGTGCGTCATATAAATCTCGGTTGTGCCAGTATCGTTACCATGCTCCAAACGTGTACGGAATTTTCTCTTATCAGCAAACCCAGATAATTTATCCAGCCATTTGTCAAACTTATCTAAAGCGTTGCCTGATTCATCTTTTTTCAGTGCTTCAGCATCAATCCACTCTGTTTCCATCACGCCAATCTGTGGGTTCTCTACACGTACAGCAAAGCCCATGTCGGTCCAGAAGTCACGAATCACCGGCCATATTTTGTCAGCTGGTGCATTTACCACCAACCAGCGCTGTGTACCTGACTTTTCCATGCGCACACCATCAGGGTTTTGTAGCACTTTCTCAACACCGACTTCTTGCCCCTCTTGCGCTTGGCTATAACTAGAATAACTTGCACTACCTGGCACGGCATAGGCATCACTCACTGGGCTTGCGGTTAAATCCGGCGGCACCTCCAATGGGCGCGAACGGCCTGCACCTTTGTAATCTGATTTTGTATCAATAAAAGGAATAGAATCACAAGCACTTAAACTTGCCATTAAAAACAAAGGCAACACTACAGACTTTGCTTTACGCAACACGCCTAGACGATAAGCGCCTGCGTTGAAATTAACTTGTTTCATTCAAACCTCGTGTAGAACTCTATTGTTCGTTATAGAATTTGTGCAGGCTCACAAGCCTTGCGCAATACTTCATGATATTGGGCTGATAAATTAACCATAGGCAATCGAATACCAGTTTTAATCATGCCCATCTGTGCCAATACCCATTTAACAGGGATTGGGTTCGCCTCTACAAATAACTTCTGATGTAAACCGAACAGTTTGGCATTGATTTCACGTGCGACTTTTACATCTCCAGCCAACGCTGACACACACATGTCGTGCATCAACTTAGGCGCAACGTTGGCGGTGACTGAAATCACGCCATGCCCACCTAACAACATTAAAGACAATGCAGTTGCATCATCACCACTATAAATAGCGAACTCTTTTGGAGCACGTAATAACAAGTCTGTTCCACGCTCAATACCACCTGTCGCATCTTTGATACCTACAATATTGGCATGGGTGGCTAAACGTAGCACCGTGTCATTACTGATATCACAGCCCGTACGACCAGGTACGTTATACAGAATTTGTGGAATAGCTACAGCATCTGCCACGGCTTTAAAATGCTGGTACAAACCCTCTTGTGTTGGCTTGTTGTAATAAGGTGCAACCAAAAGACAAGCATCAGCGCCCAGCTCTTTTGCCTTTTGTGTCAGCACAATAGCTTCTTTGGTTGAGTTAGCACCTGTACCCGCAATCACTGGCACGCGGCCAGCCACTTGAGCCACGGCTGTTTCAATCAGCAAACAATGCTCATCAAAATCTACAGTAGGTGACTCCCCTGTAGTGCCAACAATCACAATACCATCCGAGCCTTGATCAATATGAAAGTCAATCAATGTTTTTAAAGATGGGATATCTAAACGCCCATCTTCAAACATGGGCGAAACAATAGCAACTAAACTGCCTTGCAACATAGGAAATCTACCTGATTCATAATGTTATATTTTAACCTGAATGTTTCATAATTTTCTGTATTTATTACGCACAATTTCCATTTACGATGATTTTATAGAAACATTCGCCAACATCTTTTCAGCAGACGTCGCCAATCGTAAAGCTTATCGCACTTGCAGCACTAAAATCACATAGTAAGATTGCCACTACCAGTATCAACCTGCAGCCAACTCAATGATAGTAAAAACTTATGACAGCATTTATATATCAAACACTTAACTCAAGTGCGTCCTTAACTGATTTACACCGTAACAAACGCTGTATAATCTAAAAAATTATCGCTGAAACCCATATTTAAAATATGACTTTCGATTTTCATCATTACATCATGATTTTGATTGGCACCGTGTTTGTAAACAACATCGTGCTAGTAAAGATTTTGGGCTTGTGCCCATTCATGGGTGTTTCTAAAAAATTAGAAGCGTCTATCGGAATGGCAGGTGCCACTGCGCTGGTGTTAAGCGTGGGGTCAATGACAAGCTGGGGCATCAATCACTACCTGCTAGAACCTAATGGCCTGTTTTATCTGCGTACACTGTCCTTCATTGTGATTATTGCTGGCGTTGTGCAGCTAACAGAAATGGTCATGGAAAAGAACTTCCCTACCCTACACCAAGGCTTAGGCATCTTTCTACCGTTAATCACCACAAACTGCGCGGTGCTTGGCATTCCACTCCTCAATGCGCAAGCAAGCCATAGCTTTTTAGAATCACTGTTCTTTGGGCTAGGTGGCGCACTTGGTTTTTCATTGGTGCTAATCCTGTTTGCCTCCATGCGAGAACGATTAGAAGGTGCGGACGTGCCTGTTGCATTTAAAGGTTCGGCTATCGGGATGATTACCGCTGCATTAATGAGCTTGGCATTTATGGGATTTATGGGCCTAGATAAATACTAGACTCAAAGATAAATATTAGACTTAAGCACTCAATCTTCAGCCGCAACAAAACATTGTATTAAAGATTTGGGTGTCGCTAAACTTCATTAAACAACATAAAGAACTACTAAAATATTAGCCACTTTATTTAAAAATAATCAAAAAGCGATATGTTATTAACCTCCATCTACGTCATGCTTGGGCTAGCCTTAGTGCTGGGTGCCTTGTTAGGCATTGCGGCATTACTTTTTAAAGTAGAGGGCGACCCACTGGTGGCACGTATAGATGCCATTCTGCCACAAACACAATGCGGCCAATGTGGCTACCCTGGCTGCAAGCCATACGCTACCGCCATCGCTAATGGTGAAGCAGATATTAACCAATGCCCGCCAGGCGGTGACGCCGGTGTGCATGCGCTGGCTGATTTGCTGGGCGTCGAGTATAAACCCCTCAACGCGGAGCACGGCTTGCCTAAACCCAAGTCTGTCGCCTTCATTGATGAGGCCACTTGTATTGGCTGCACTTTATGCATACAAGCGTGCCCAGTCGATGCCATCTTAGGTGCTGCTAAACACATGCATACGATTATTGCATCAGAATGCACTGGCTGCGAGCTATGTTTGGCACCCTGCCCAGTAGACTGCATTAGCATGGTAGCGCTGGCTGAAACGCCTGATAACTGGAAGTGGAAGTATCCAGTATTCCCCATCAAGGCATTGCCTGTAGATTCCGGCAAGGTGCCTTCATGAATAACATTATTCAATTTGCCAGCAAGCTGATTAAAAACCTCGCTACCAACACTGCCAATGATATACATAAGTTTCATGGTGGGGTGCACCCGGATGGTCACAAATATGAGTCAACCACACGCCCGATTGCGCAGCTCCCGATTCCACAGACGCTCACCCTGCCGTTACGTCAGCATGTGGGCTACATTCCTAAATTAAAAGTTAAAGTAGGCGATTACGTTTTAAAAGGGGAGATGCTTGCCGAGGCGGAAGGCACAGTATCTGCCGCCATCCATGCACCGACTTCCGGCACCATTACTGCTATTGAGGAAGCAGTGATTCCACACCCGTCCGGCTTGCCTGACATGTGTGTGACTTTGACACCAGATGGTAAAGATCAATGGAAACCATTAACACCGATAGACTGGAAAAACACTGCGCACAGCGAACTGATTAGCAGCTTACGTACATCGGGCATCGTGGGCTTAGGTGGTGCGACATTCCCCACTCATATTAAGCTGCGTAAGGATAGGTCATCAGCTATCCACACCCTGATTATCAATGCAGCGGAGTGCGAGCCTTACATTACATGTGATGACATGCTCATGCGCGAACGTGCTGAGGAAATCATTCAAGGAATAGCCATTGCCCAGCATCTACTGGGTGCGGCTAAAGTCGTCATCGGTATTGAAGATAACAAGCCTGAGGCCACTCAGGCGATGACTGGCGCTAGCCAAAGCCTGACCAATGCAATTGTGACAACCGTGCCCACCCTCTACCCTAGTGGCGATGCGCGCCGGCTCATTCACTTATTACTTGGCGTAGAGGTGCCGCATCACAAACGCTCAACTGAAGTCGGCATTCAAGTATTTAACGTAGCAACCGTATTGGCGATTTATCGCTATTTCGCTTTTGGCGAGCCTAGCGTCAGCCGTATCGTCACTGTCACCGGCAATGTCACAACCCCACAGAACTTTGAGGTCTTGTTAGGGACACCAATGCCATTACTCATGACTGCTGCCGGCGGTGCAAAACCAGACACCACCCACTTTGTGATGGGCGGGCCCATGATGGGTTTTGACTTACCTACGCTCAATGTGCCCGTGACCAAAGCTGCTAATTGCATTATTGCCGCGAGCCCAGCCTTGTTTGCACCGCCGCCGCCAGCCCAGCCCTGCATACGTTGCACACGTTGCGCGGACGCGTGCCCAGTTAATTTACAGCCACAAGAGCTGTATTGGTTTGCGAAGTCTGACAATTTTGAAAAAGCACGAGATTACAACTTATTTGATTGTATCGAATGTGGCTGCTGTACTTACGTTTGCCCCAGCAATATCCCGCTCGTGCAATACTATCGCTACGCAAAAAGTGAAATTATTGCCCTCGACAAAGCCCAAGAAGCAGCAGATTTGGCACGTGAACGCAATGACTTTAGGCTAGCTCGCATTGAGCGCGAAAAACTGGAACGCGCGCAAAAACATGCAGAACGGGCAGCCAGCGCTAAAAACAACGAAGCTAAACCAGAGCTAGCAGAAACAGAAAAAACCACTAGCAATCCAGATGCTGTTGAAGCGAAAAAAGCCGCAATTGCTGCAGCTGTAGAGCGCGCAAAAGCACTAAAGCTAGCGGCGGCCAACAGTGATGCAGCCAAAACAGGCACAGACCTACCAATACAAGCTGAATCAACTCCAGATAACACATTGCCTAATATAGCTGAGGCAAAGCCTGATGCCACAACATCGGCAACTAATGAGGCACAAGCCAAAGCAGACAAGCAAGCACTGATTGCCGCGGCGATTGAACGTGCCAAGGCGCAGAAGCTAGCTGCTGCGCAAACTGGCGCTACACCTAAAAATACAGAAAACCTGAGTGCCAAAGTCAAAGCTGAAATCGATGAAATCGAAGCTATACGCACTAAAGCACAACAAATGATTAAAAATAAAGCACCTGATTAATGACTATACCCACTCTATTGTTATTAGGATACGACGATTGAACCGCTCACCTTACATCACTGATGCACCTAGCGTAAGCATGATTATGCTCAAGGTGCTGCTTGCGCTGGTACCGGGCATCATCGCTTACACTTGGGTCTATGGCGGTGGTATTTTAATTTCGCTCACGCTGGCCACAATCACCGCATTAATCACCGAAGCTGCTATTTTAAAAATTAGACAGCGTCCGATAGCGCCTAGCCTCGCAGACCTTAGTGCTGTGGTAACGGCATGGCTATTGGCACTAGCACTACCACCGCTCGCACCATGGTGGCTAGTGGTGGTAGGTACACTATTTGCGATTGCAATAGCTAAACAACTCTACGGCGGACTAGGCTACAACCCGTTTAACCCAGCCATGGTTGGCTACGCTGTACTATTAATCTCTTTTCCGGTAATCATGACCAAATGGCCAGCGCCACTAGCACTGGCAACAACACCATTAACATGGACTGAACAATTTAGATTAATTTTTGGCAATATACTGCCCACTGGCGTGCCACTGGATGCCGTGACCTCGGCCACACCGCTGGACTACCTTAAAACTCAGCGCATGCTGCAGCAAGAAATAACCGCCATTTCACAAGCACCCATTTTTGGTCATTTTGGCGCAAAAGGAGGGGAGTGGGTCACTGCGGCGTATTTGCTCGGCGGCCTATATTTAGTGCAGCAGCGCATTATCTCCTGGCATTTACCCACGGCATTTATCGCAGCCCTAGCGTTAATTTCCTTTATTTTTAATATCGCGCAACCTAGCCAATTTGCCGGCCCTGGCCTGCATTTAATGGCTGGAGCTACCATGCTGGGCGCGTTCTTTATTATTACCGATCCGGTCAGCGGCCCAACCACACCTAAAGGCAAACTATACTTTGCGGCAGGTGCAGGTGTGCTCACTTATTTAATTCGCGTATATGGTGGCTATCCAGATGGCGTTGCATTTGCGGTATTAATCATGAATATGTGCGTGCCACTGATTGATGCGCACACCCAGCCGCGTGTATTTGGGCATAAGCGTTAATTCATCATCAACAGGCTGAAGAATGTCAGAAACCATTATTAAACACGCCATTAAAACAGCAGGCACGCTCACTGCGTTTGCGCTAGTGGGAACGGCCATACTTGCTTATATATTCATCATCACGCGCGCGCCAATAGAGGCAAGTGAAGCCGAGGCACGCCTGGCTCTGTTTTCGCAGATTTTGCCGCATAACACTTACAACAATAATCTACTGAAGACAGAACTTACTATCCCGCCTAACCCCCTACTAGGTAACCGTGTTCCTAGTAAAGCCAACATTGCCAAATTAGGAGATGAAACTGTGGGCGTCATCCTAGAGGCAATTGCACACGATGGCTACGCTGGTGACATTAAGCTATTGCTCGCTATCCGTGCAGATGGCGCTATCAGCGGCGTACGCGTGCTCGCACACAAAGAAACACCGGGACTTGGTGATTATATAGAAATTGAACGCAATACTTGGATCACACAGTTTAGCAATGAATCTTTAACTAAAACCGTTGCCAAAGATTGGGCGGTGGTTAAAGATGGCGGCAAGTTCGAATACATGGCAGGTGCTACAATTACACCGCGCGCAGTCGTCAAAGCAGTGGCTAAGGCATTGCAGTTTTTTAATGAAAACAAGCCATTGTTATTAGAAAACAAGACTGCAGATAAAGTAGCGCAAAGTAAGGACGCGACATGAGCATCTATAAAGAAATTACCCTGAATGGAATCTGGAAGCAAAACCCAGGCGTAGTGCAGCTATTGGGCTTGTGTCCAACGCTGGCCGTCACCACCAGTGTCGTCAACGGAGTCAGCCTTGGCTTGGCAACGGTATTGGTCATGGCGGCAGCCAATGGCACCATTTCCCCTGTGCGTAAATATGTTCCCAACGAAATTCGCGTACCTGTATTTATTTTAGTGATTGCAGCGTTAGTCACTGTGATTGATTTATCGATCAATGCGTTTGCACACCCACTGCATAAAGTGCTGGGGATATTTATCCCATTAATTGTAGTAAATTGCATCGTGTTAGCACGCGTTGAGTCATTTGCTGCCAAAAATGCGCCAATACCATCGATTCTAGACGGATTTATGATGGGGATAGGCTTAACCTTAGTATTAGGATTGTTAGGCGGGATGCGCGAACTTGTAGGTAAAGGTACCTTATTCTCAGGCCTAGACCTTGTGTTTGGCCCAGCAGCCAAACAGTTTGTACTCACGATCATCCCGGATTATCACGGGTTCTTATTGGCAGTGTTACCACCAGGGGCATTTCTAGGCCTAGGCATGTTGATTGCGGCACGCAATTGGATGGATATTAGAAACAAAGCAAAATCAGCTGACGAGCATACAACTACATCTGCACTGCAACCAGCGCTCCACCCTTAACCTGTCAATACAACCTATGAATGCAGAAAAACGCTTAGAGATATTTAAACGCTTAAAGTTAGCCATCCCTAATCCAGCCACAGAACTAAATTACAGCTCGACTTTTGAATTGCTGATTGCGGTAATGCTATCAGCACAGGCCACGGATAAGAGCGTGAATCTGGCCACAGATAAGCTTTTTCCTATCGCCAACACACCCGAAAGCATTTTGGCATTGGGACTTGAAAATTTAGAGCATTACATTAAAACCATCGGCTTGTACCACTCTAAAGCCAAAAATGTATTAGCTACCTGCCAAATATTGATACAAAAACACCAATCGCAAGTACCGCACTCGCGCAGCGCATTAGAGGCGTTGCCAGGCGTTGGCCGTAAAACTGCCAATGTGGTGTTAAATACAGCATTTGGTGAACCTACCATCGCCGTGGATACGCATTTATTTAGGCTGGGCAACCGCATCAAGCTCGCTACAGGCAAAACCGTGCTTGATGTAGAAAAGAAATACATTAAAACCATTCCGGCAGAGTTCATGCAGGATGCGCATCATCTGCTTATTTTACACGGACGCTATGTCTGCACTGCACGCAAACCTAAGTGTGCAGAATGCTGCATAGAAGACCTATGCGAATATCAGGCCAAAGAATACTACCTGCCACCTAACGCTGGCGTCACCAAAAAATGAAAGTCGCCACCAGCATTGTATTGGGGCGTCAGGCACAGCCTGCACTTGCTGCCCAGGCCGTGAACAATGCCATGAGCAAAGCTGGAATCACTAGCGCCAACGCTGTGATACTGTTATTGACCTCAGAGTTTGCAAGCAACCCGCAAGCTGCTATTAAAGCCGCGGCCAAGGCTGCAGCTTGCACGCAAGTCACGGGTTGCTCGGCAACCGGCATCTTTACTGAAGAAGACTGGGTGTTGGATACGCCTGCAGCCGCAGCAATGGTGTTTGGCGGCGATATCAAGCTCGAGCTGGCACGCCACAACCATAACCTGCAGCCACTGTTGACGATTGCAGCACCGAGTGCAATTAATAGTACATGGCTCGACCACCACACGCGCTATGGCGGTATTTCTGGCGACGTTACCGGACAAGGGCCATTCTCGGTATGGCAAAATGCAAAAGGGGATGTAACAGGCCATATCGAGATGTTTATATCCGGAGTAAAGATGGCAACTCAGGCTGCGCATGGTTTAAGCTTGCTTAGCCCCCCCAAGCCGATACAGACCAGCCGGCAGTTTGATGTGCAGCAGCTAGGCAAACATAAAGCGCTTAGATCCTTACAAAAAGCTTGGGATAGCTACCGCAAGACACCAGAGCCCTTACCGCTACATTTAATCATGGCGGTATATGGTGATAGTGAAAAGGCGATTCTGCAGGGGAATTACCATCAAACCACGATTATCAGTTGTGACGAAGCTGATGGCAGCGTCACACTCGCACACACCTTGCCCGAGGGGCAGTATTTAAGCTGGGCACTGCGTGACGCCAACAGCGCCCAAGCTGACATGCTGCTAGCTGCAGATGCACTATCAACAGCGCTAGGCAGCGCCCCAGACTTTGGGCTACTATTTTCCTGCCTAGGGAGAGGACCATACTTATACGATGGAGAAGACCTAGACCTAAAAGTCGTGACCAAGCGCTTCCCAAACATGCCATTATTAGGCTTTTATGGTAACGGTGAAATTGCCTGTATCAACGGGCAGAATCAGCTACTACCCTACTCTACCGTTCTTTCATTATTTTCAGCGTTATAGCGCAATAGGTATTTTATGAGTTTATATAACCCGAGCCGCGACCAAGCCAGAAAGTTTTTATTTGACGCATGGGCAAAGTTTAAACAACATGTCCAGCTCTCAGATTTAGAGAAAATTGCGGTCGAGGTGATGCAAATGCACCCCGAATATCACACGATACTAGATGCGCCAGAGCGCTATATGCAGCAACAGTACTTTCCAGAAATGGGGGAAACCAATCCGTTTCTGCATTTAAGCCTGCATTTATCTGTGATTGAGCAAATATCCATCAATCAACCCATCGGCATTCATGGTATTTACGAACAGCTCAAACAAAAACATCAAGACCAACACCTTGCACAACACGATATCTTAGACTGCCTCGCCGAAACCATATGGCAATCACAGCGCAATAACACACCATTAGACTCTGCGCACTACCTGAGCCTATTACAACAAAGAGTGGCGGCTTGATATGCACAGCAATGTTCACGACTGGCTGAATGAACATGGGGATTACTTATATCGCTTTGCGCTAGCGCGATTAAAAGATACGCATCAGGCGGAGGACGCCGTACAAGAAACCATGCTCGCAGCAATTAAGCACAATAGCTTTGCAGGTGATTCATCAGTACGCACCTGGCTCACCGGCATACTCAAACATAAAGTAGTGGATATGCAGCGCAAGCTGATCCGTGAACAGCCGATATCAGACATTATTGATTTAGATGCTGGCGAAGAAAGCATGGATGACTTCTTTGACAAAACCGGGCATTGGCTAGACAAGCCGCAATCTTTTGACATGCCAGACCATGCACTAGAGCAGAGCCAGTTTTTAAGTGTACTGGATGCTTGCATGCAAAAACTACCAAAGAAACTTAAAGCCATTTTTATGTTAAGAGACGTACATGAAATGGAGAATGAAAATATTTGTAAGGAACTCGATATTACGCCGACCAATGCTTGGGTAATGTTGTATAGAGCTAGGATGGTGTTAAGAAAATGTTTAGAGATGAACTGGGTTAAAGGCTAGGTGATGAATATGATGACCTGTAAACAAGCCAGCAAACTCATCTCGCAATCTCTGGACCGTCCGTTATCTTGGTCTGAACTTATGCAGTTAAAACTGCATCTCATGATTTGCGGTGCATGTAACCGATTCAAAAAACAATTGAATCTACTGCGTGTAGCACTGCAAAGCATCAGAACCAATATGGAAAACAATAGTGCTATTACGCTCCCATTAGCAGCAAAAGTGAGAATTATTGATCAGATAGAATCTGATCAGCAATCTCAGTAACTTTCGTTAGTTGCAATTAGCGGTAACTCTTTAAATTAAAGGAAACGATAATGAACAAAACACAAAAAACCATTTCTCTTGCTATCGGTGGCGCATTAGCGCTTTCAGTTGCAGCAACCACAGTCAATGCAGCAGAAAACCCATTTGCATTAAAAACGCTTGCTAATGGCTACCAAGTAGCAGATGCGCACGATGCAAAATCTGCCGATGGCAAATGTGGCACAGGTAAGTGTGGCACCGCTGAAAAAGCCAAAGAAATGAAAATGCAAGATGCAAAATGTGGCACCAGCAAGACCAGCAGTGCAGAAAAAGCAAAAGAAGGCTCATGTGGCGGTGAGAAAGCCAAAGAGGGCTCTTGCGGCGGTGAGAAAAAATAAGCACCTGCAGATTGATATAGTGCATGATGAATCGTAGTCCAATTCATGGCGCAGGTCTGGGGTTGAAGCGAGAGCTGATACCCCAGATTCAGTCACTCGACAACCAAACATTAATTTCTAATCTCCAGTTTGTAGAAATAGCGCCAGAAAATTGGATAGATGCGGGCAGCAAAGCAAGCAAACAGCTAGATTGGTTTGCAGCACGCTACCCTATCGTATGTCATGGTCTTTGCTTATCCCTAGGCGGCATCAGCCCGCTAAATATTGATTTCCTGCAACAAGTGAAGCAGTTCTTAAACCAGTATGACATTGATATCTACACTGAGCATTTAAGCTATTGCACAGATGGTTACCAAGGTAAGCAGGGCTATTTATACGACCTGTTACCCATCCCATTTACCGAAGAAGCTGTACATTATGTAGCAAAGCGCATTCGCCAAACCCAAGACATACTAGGCAGGCGCATTGGCATAGAGAACGCCTCGTTTTATGCGGCGGCTCCAATCTCAGAAATGAGCGAGCTAGCCTTTCTTAACGCAGTGCTAAGTGAAGCAGATTGCCTGTTGCACCTGGATATTAATAACATATACGTCAACAGCGTGAATTTCAATTTTGATGCACCTTCATTCTTGCGTGGCATACCGCATGAGCGCATTATTTATAGCCATATCGCAGGGCACTATCAACAATCGCCAGATTTACTGATTGACACGCATGGTGAAGATGTCATCGACCCGGTTTGGGCGCTCTTAAAAGACGCTTACGACTTATTTGGCGTGTTTCCTACCTTACTAGAGCGCGATAGCAATATTCCAACGCTAGACACCTTGATACATGAAGTGAACAAAATCGCTGATTTGCAGCGTCAGGCGATACCACGCCCCAGTAAGCTTGATGGAAATCGGCCTACACCACTGATCATTTAAATCAGTTAATCATCATGACCAACGAACTGCCTAGCTTTCAGCAATATCAACTAGCGTTTACTGCACGCTTACGCGACACCCGCAACCAACCGATTCCGGCGGGTGTTGCGCCTGAACGCATGGCAGTTTATGACGAAATTGTATTTAACAATCTGTTGGAATCTGTCTCTGCATGTTTTCCAGTCGCACGTAAGACCATCGGTAAAGCTGGCTGGCTAAAGTTGGTACGAGCTTTTTTAAAAGAGCACGCTGCCGATTCGCCACTATTCCGCAAAATTCCAGAAGAGTTCTTAACCTTTTTGCAGCACACCAATCTGGCGTTGCCACCTTATCTGCTGGCGCTATGCCACTATGAATGGATAGAGCTTTACCTGAGCGCCTTACCCGCACCCAATCATCAAGATGTAGACATACATGGTGATATAGCGCGCCAAGTTTTAATATTTACACAGACTATGCAGCTGCTCGCGTACGACTACGCCGTGCACAAGATCTCCCCTAGACATAAACCTAAGGATAAGGCGCCCACGTCTCTGCTGGTACACCGTGATATAAACGACAAAATTAAATTTATCGAGCTAAACCCAATGACATTTAAATTGATTACGCTATTAAAATCTGGAGAGTTGACTGCGCAACAAGCACTAACTATGCTTGCGGATGAATTAAAACACCCCCAACCACAAATCATCATGCAATTTGGATTAGGGGTTTTACTAGACTTGAAAAACCAAGGAATTATCCTTGGTACAGCACCACAGGTGTGATCATCGACGCCTGTCGAAGAACACACCATTGCCCTTACTTAATCGAAACTAACGGTCTCGCCCTGGCGCGTTTCTAAAACAGAAAGCAAGCTCTGCTGCTCAGCTGGCTGCATATCCCACCACCCCTTAATTTCTGGAATGGTACGATAACATCCATGGCAAAAGCCTGTTGTTTCATCAATGCTACAAACCCCGATACAGGGGGATTGCACTTCTACTGTATTGTCTGACATTGCTAACCCTATTCTTAACTTAATACGCCATGGCACTGCTTGTATTTTTTACCCGAACCGCATGGGCATAGGTCATTACGGCCTACTTTAACGCCATCACGCACCATCGGCTGTTGCGCAGCAACATTCACCTCAGCGGCATCTGATGCATCACCTGCCAGCGCTTCCGCATAGTCTGCATGTTGGTATTGTACGTTTTCAACTTCTACCGGTCTTTCCACCGCCTCAACATCCGCCTCAGTTTTCACCTGTACCAACATAGTCACTTTGGTTACTTCTGTTTTGATGATATTGAGCAAGCCTTCAAACAGTTCAAATGCCTCACGTTTATATTCCTGTTTAGGATTTTTCTGTGCATAAGAACGTAAATGAATCCCTTGGCGCAGATGGTCCAACGCAGCCAAATGTTCACGCCAGTGGTTATCTAGACTTTGCAACATCACTGAACGTTCAAACTGACGCAAGATATCTGGGCTAGCCAAATCTTCTTTTGCTTGATACGCCGCATTGGCCGCCGCAAGGATGCGCTCACGCAATGTTTCTTCGTGCAGGTCTGGGTTCTCTTCCAACATTTTTTGCAATGGAACCTCTAACCCAAGATCAGCCTTCAACTCACGCTCTAACGCTGGCACATCCCACAGTTCTTCCACGCTATCAGGCGGAATATGGGTAGCCACCATGGTCACAATCACGTCTTCACGCATGGCTTTAATGGTTTCACCAACATCCGCAGCTTCTAGCAACTCATTGCGTTGCTCGTAAATTACTTTACGTTGGTCATTCGATACATCATCAAACTCTAATAATTGCTTACGAATGTCAAAGTTACGGCCTTCAACCTTACGTTGTGCGTTTTCAATCGCACGCGTGACCCAAGGATGCTCAATCGCCTCGCCATCCGGCATATTCAGCTTGCCCATAATCGCTGAAACGCGATCAGAAGCAAAGATTCTTAGTAATTGGTCTTCTAAAGATAAATAGAAGCGGCTAGAGCCCACGTCACCTTGGCGACCTGAACGTCCACGTAGTTGATTATCTACACGACGTGATTCATGGCGTTCGGTACCTACGATATGTAAACCACCGGCTGCCAACACAGCATCATGCACCTGCTGCCAAGCAGCTTTAATCTCGGCCACGCGGCTTTCTTTTTGCGCTGCGGTCAATGACTCGTCATCATGCACTGCAGCAATTTCAGGCTCAGGATTACCACCCAACACAATATCGGTACCACGGCCTGCCATATTGGTAGCAATGGTAATTACACCCGGACGCCCTGCTTGTACAATAATGTGTGCTTCACGCTCATGCTGCTTCGCGTTCAATACCTGATGTTCCAGATTAGCCTCAGTCAATAATTTAGAAATCAGCTCTGAGTTCTCAATTGAGGTCGTACCTACCAACACTGGCTGTCCGCGGCTTTGGCAATCTTTAATATCTAAAATTACCGCCTCGTATTTCTCACGTGAGGTTCTGTACACTTTATCCATTGCATCCTTACGTTGCATCGGGCGATGTGTAGGAATCACAACGGTTTCTAGGCCATAAATCTGGTTAAATTCGTAAGCTTCGGTATCGGCAGTACCTGTCATCCCAGACAGCTTGTTGTACATACGGAAGTAATTCTGGAAAGTAATGGATGCCAGCGTTTGGTTTTCTTTTTGAATCTCAACGCCTTCTTTAGCCTCAACGGCTTGGTGCAGACCATCAGACCAGCGGCGGCCAGCCATCATACGGCCAGTAAACTCATCCACAATCACGATTTCACCATCACGCACCACATAGTGCTGGTCGCGATGGTAAAGGTTACGTGCACGTAGCGAAGCATATAGATGATGCACTAAAGTAATATTAGATGCCTCATATAAACTTGAGCCTTCAGCTAATAAACCAGCCTCGGCCAATACCGCCTCAGCATGCTCATGGCCTTGTTCAGACATCACCACATTCTGTGCTTTTTCATCCACCCAGAAGTCGCCTTCGCCTTCTTCCTCTTTTTGCGGAATCAGTTTGGCAGCCACTTCATTGATTTGCGTATACAGGGCAACGCTATCATCTGCCTGACCTGAAATAATCAGCGGCGTACGTGCTTCGTCAATTAAAATCGAATCTACTTCATCGATCAGTGCATAGTTCAAACCACGCTGTACGCGCTCTTCACGGCTATACACCATGTTGTCACGCAGGTAGTCAAAACCAAACTCGTTATTGGTACCGTAAGTAATGTCTGCCGCATAAGCTGCACGTTTAGCTTCATTAGGCATTTGCGATAAGTTAATACCGATTGATAAACCTAAAAAGTTATAAAGCTTACCCATCCACTCCGCGTCACGCTTTGCTAGGTAATCATTCACTGTAATGACATGTACGCCTTTACCAGTGATCGCATTCAGGTAGGTAGGCAAAGTTGCTACCAAGGTTTTACCTTCACCAGTACGCATTTCAGAAATTTTGCCAGCGTTCAGCACCATCCCGCCGATGAGCTGTACATCAAAGTGGCGCATCCCTAAAGCACGGCGGCCGCCTTCGCGTACCACAGCAAATGCTTCTGGAAGCAATTTTTCCAAAGATTCGCCATTGGCAAAACGTTGCTTAAACTCCTCTGTTTTCGCGCGTAGGCCATCATCACTCAACGCCTGCATTGCAGGCTCTAATGCATTAATTTGCTCTACTTTCTGTGCATATTGCTTAACCAGCCTATCGTTACGGCTACCGAATAATTTTTTGAACAACGTAGATATCATGAAATGAAATACTTTCCGCTAGAGGATAAACAACTTTAAATTGAGTAAAGATTGAAGTTAAGTGTGAGATTGTAAACTCGAAATGCCTGACAGGTAATAAATCATAAGGTATTAAATGGGGTTTATTTTTACTATTTCAAGAGTTAGCGCGATGCACTAAGATATTTTCTTGGATCTAACGGGTTACCATTTAACCTGATTTCATAATGCAGATGCGGTCCGGTTGAGCGCCCGGTACTTCCCACCTCGGCAATAACTTGTCCTTTTGCCACACGCTGCCCCACAGTCACCAGCAACTTGGAAGCATGAGCATAACGTGTTTCCAAGCCAGAGCCATGGTCAATCTTGACGATTTTACCATAATCAGGGGTCTGCTCTGCCGTTGATACAATACCGCCAGCGGCAGCGTAAATCGCAGTACCGGTAGCTGCGGTAAAATCCAAGCCTTCATGAAAAGCTTTACTGCCATTAAAAGGGTCTAAACGCCAGCCAAAACTAGACGAATTAAATGCAGCATCCACTGGGCTACTGTTTGGTAAAGTGTTTTTTAACACACTTTGCTGTAGCAGCTTTGCTTCGATATCGCTTAAATATTCGGTTTTAAGCTCGATTTTCGCCATCAAGTCGGCAATCTTAGCTTGCAACTCCGCTTCGGACAACGGCGCACTTTGCACTAACGGCCCACCCTGATTAGCGCCGATTGAGGCATTTACTACAGGGTTAGCAAGTGCTGAATCAAGGCTGGAAGTCGGTGAGTAATTTGGTTTAGGAGTGATGCTGGGTTCAACTTTATTATTGCGTATGTTTTTCTTCTCACCTGCCAGCTTGGCCAGACGCTCGCTTTGCGCGTCCAAACGCATCATACGTGCCTGCATTTCACCTAACTGCACCGCGTAAGCATCCAGATGTTTTTGTGGATTATTGAAAGAAAAACGTAAATGATGTGGAATCAGTGACTTTACGCCCTTCTGTGCAGACTGCTCCTGTGGCACAATGAACATAAGCATGAACATGACTGGCAACATTACTAGTGCAAACACGATCATACTGACTTGCAGTATAGACAGCGTTTTGGCTTTTGCCATATTGTTTGAGACTAAAATGATATTCATACTACCCCTAATCCCTGCCAGTCACTTATAAAAGCACTTAACTACAAGCACTATGCAAAGATTTAATACATTACTTAAGCAGCCTGAGTTAAATGAGCTGAATCAACGCACCCTGGAAGCACAGGCTTCGCAAAAACTTTGGGCGGAGATTGCGCCTGACGGCATGGCAAATTATAGCCATATCAGCGGCATCAAAAACAAACAATTTACCGTGTATGCAAACAACAACGCGGTGGCTGCGAAAATTAAACTTTTAATTCCTAGCTTATTGATTAAGCTAGAAAAGCAAGGGTACGAAGTTACTGCAATTCGCATAAAAGTGCAAGCAAAATCTAACCCGCTACCCACGCCAAAATCCACAAAATCACTGAGTTCAGAGGCCATTAGTCAGCTGCAAAAACTAGAACTAAGACTATCTGGCACTACCTTAGGTGACTCACTCACCAAGCTCCTCAAGAACGCAAACAAGTAACTGGGCACGCTACAATCAGTCGTTAGCAAGTACTGCTATTGTTGACCTAGCCTAATAGTGCAATAATGAAGTCATGTTACATTTTATTTACAAATTTTAAGGAGCACTAAACCTCAACTTAAGCTTTATCTGCCACAGATGTTTAGCACTTGGTTTCGTTTTCACACTAGTTTTATTTTGCAGTTTTAATAAAAATTTAGATAGGGAGAAGTCATGTCAGTCGAACTAATGATTGCCATAGGGGCCGCGTTATTAGCGGTACTGTACGGCGCAGTAATGAGTAAGTGGATTACAGGTTTACCTGCTGGCAATGCACGTATGCAAGAAATTGCCAGTGCAATTCAACAAGGGGCAGCCGCATACCTTGCGCGCCAATACAAAACCATCACCATCGTTGGTATCGTCCTAGCCGTTTTAATTGGTATATTCCTAAACATCACCACCGCCATTGGCTTTGTGATAGGTGCAGTGCTATCGGGCGCATGTGGCTTTATCGGCATGAACGTCTCGGTCAAGGCAAATGTACGCACTGCCCAAGCGGCCACCAACGGTATTGCCCCTGCGCTTAATGTAGCATTTAATGGCGGCGCAATTACAGGCATGCTGGTAGTAGGCCTAGGCTTATTAGGTGTGACTGGCTTTTATGCTTATCTGGGCGGGGAGGCAGCGACCAATCTGAACCCCTTAATCGGCTTGGCATTTGGTTCGTCGCTTATCTCAATTTTTGCCCGTTTAGGCGGCGGTATTTTTACCAAAGGTGCGGATGTTGGTGCCGACCTGGTAGGTAAAGTGGAAGCCGGCATCCCGGAAGATGACCCACGCAACCCGGCGGTAATTGCCGATAACGTAGGGGATAATGTAGGTGACTGCGCAGGCATGGCGGCTGACTTGTTCGAAACCTACGCTGTAACCTTGATTGCAACAATGGTACTAGGTAGCTTACTGCTCACGAGCGCAGGCGCTAATGGCGTCATTTACCCATTAATGTTGGGCGCAGTTTCTATCGTGGCATCCATTATTGGCTGCTTCTTTGTCAAAGCCTCCCCTGGCATGAAAAACGTGATGCCAGCGCTTTACAAAGGCTTAGCGGTAGCTGGCCTACTATCACTGATTGCCTTTTACTTTGTCACCACCAAAATGTTCCCAAATGGCGTGACTGCTGGCGAGCTAGCTATTTCTGCCAATCAATTATTTGGCGCTTGTGCTGTTGGTTTAGTACTAACCGCCGCTTTGGTGTGGATTACTGAATACTACACTGGTACGGATTACGCACCGGTTAGGCATGTGGCACAAGCCTCTACTACCGGCCACGCAACCAACATTATTGCCGGTATTGGTATTTCCATGAAATCTACCGCATTACCTGTTATTTCGGTATGTGTGGCCATCTACACCTCATACCATTTAGCCGGTTTGTATGGCGTTGCAACTGCGGCAACGGCAATGCTGAGCATGGCAGGCATAGTGGTAGCGCTAGATGCCTATGGCCCCATTACCGATAACGCTGGCGGTATTGCAGAAATGGCCGAATTACCTAGTAGCGTGCGTGATGTGACTGACCCATTGGACGCCGTAGGTAACACCACCAAAGCCGTCACTAAAGGCTATGCCATTGGCTCAGCCGGTTTGGCTGCGTTAGTGCTATTTGCTGACTACACGCACAAACTGGAAGGCGCAGGCATTGCGGTCAAATTTGATTTAAGTGACCCAATGGTGATTATTGGTTTATTTATTGGTGGTTTGATTCCGTTCCTGTTTGCGGCGATGGCAATGGAGGCTGTAGGTCGTGCCGCAGGTGCCGTAGTTGAAGAAGTTCGCCGCCAATTCCGTGACATCAAAGGCATTATGGAGGGCACGGCAAAACCAGAATACGGTAAAGCAGTAGACATGCTCACCACCGCTGCAATCAAGGAGATGATGATTCCTTCACTGTTACCAGTGGCTGTACCGGTGGTCGTAGGCTTGACACTCGGCCCGGTCGCCCTTGGCGGTTTACTCATGGGAACCATCGTGACCGGTTTGTTTGTTGCAATCTCCATGTGTACCGGTGGTGGCGCTTGGGATAACGCCAAAAAATATATTGAGGATGGCAATCATGGCGGCAAAGGCTCTGAAGCGCACAAAGCCGCGGTGACCGGTGATACAGTGGGTGACCCATACAAAGATACCGCAGGCCCTGCCGTGAATCCATTGATTAAAATTATCAATATCGTGGCATTGCTGATAGTACCTTTACTATAAACACCAACGCACAGAGGGCGGCTTAGGCCGCCTTTTTATTCGCCTTATTAGTTTACGAGCATTACAGAAATGGATAGATCAGCAGCAATTTAAATATATCCAAACTTACGTTATACAATAACACTACGTTTAACTTTAAGTGAAGAACCCTTCATGCGACACTCAGAATTTCACCGCTCACACCGTATCGGATGGCTGCGCGCTGCGGTACTCGGAGCGAATGATGGCATCATCTCTACCGCCAGTTTAATCATAGGCGTGGCATCGGCTGGCGTATCGAACAGCAGCATAGTCATTACCGGTGTTGCTTGCTTAGTTTCAGGATCAATGTCGATGGCGGCAGGTGAGTATGTTTCTGTGAGCTCGCAAGCCGACACTGAAACAGCAGACCTAGCGCGGGAATGCTTAGAATTAGCCAGCGACCACGAAAGCGAACTAAAAGAACTCACGGGCATTTATATCAACCGCGGCTTAACACCAGAGCTGGCGCATCAGGTAGCCGTGCAACTCACCCATCATGATGCCTTGGGCGCACATGCCAGAGATGAGCTTGGCATTACCGAAACCATGAACGCGCGCCCGATGCAAGCAGCGCTTGCCTCTGCCGCAACCTTTGCAGTCGGCGCTTTATTACCGCTACTGGTCACTTATTTTGCACCTGTAGCTAGTACCACACTGTACGTAGGCACATCATCCCTTCTATTCTTGGCAATACTAGGCGGGCTAGCGGCACAGGCTGGCGGTGCCAATATTATGGTAGGCGTGGCGCGAGTCGCCTTTTGGGGGGTGGTAGCCATGGCTGCCACGGCCATTGTGGGTAAACTATTTGGCGTGGTGACGGCTTAGCCTTTTAATATCAGAATCGTTTAAAACCATACCTTAAATGCAAAAAAGGCAGCTTATGCTGCCTTTTTTATTTAAACCTATGTTAATTAAAACGCTGGTTTAACTTGTGCATTATTGTAATTCTCTACACTGTTCAAGATTTCTTGTTTAGCGGCTTCGATATCGCCCCAGCCATTAATCTTAACCCATTTGCCTTTATCTAAATCTTTGTAATGCTCAAAGAAGTGAGCAATCATGTTCAAGCGCCATTCTGATACATCAGTATGTGCTTTCAAATGACCATATAAACCACAAACTTTATCGACAGGCACTGCCAACACTTTTGCGTCCATACCTGCTTCATCTTCCATCAACAGCACGCCTAGTGGACGGCAACGCACAACCACACCAGGAATCAATGGCACAGGTGTCATCACCAATACGTCAACAGGGTCGCCATCATCTGACAATGTGTGTGGCACGTAACCATAGTTGGTTGGGTATTGCATTGCGGTACCCATGAAGCGATCAACAAAGATTGCTCCGCTCTCTTTATCTACTTCATATTTTACTGGATCACCCTGCATTGGAATCTCAATAATCACATTGAAATCGTTAGGGACATCTTTACCGGTTGGCACTTGGTTTAATGACATGGTCTATTCCTAAATATAAATACTACTAATGAATTTTTGTAGGCGCAATTATAGCAAGCCCACAATAAACGCACAGAAAAAAGTCGTAACAAAGTGTAGTGGCGCCTAAATCTCTTTTGCCATGGCTGCGTGTTGCACTTGCTCTCGGCAGGCCTGTACTACACTGTGAGGAATTAATAACAAGGCAAAGTACAATAAAGCTGGAATTATCACCAACTCATCAAGCTGACCTAATATTGGGATAAAGTCTGGGATTAAATCAAACGGCAGTAATAAATAACCCACAGCCAGCCATAGCAGGCATTTTGCCAGCCAAGGAGTTTGTGGGTGCTTTAGTACCAAACGATAAACAGCTAGCTCTTGCTTGAACTGCTTGGCCAATGATTTCAGTTTTTTTAACACGTTACAAATACAGTGACTGACTAAAAGTAATCACCTATTTAAGCGTCAATGGCTGACCAGTTAAACGCTCAAACGCTTCCATGTATTTTTCGCTGGTTTTGCTGGCAACATCTGCTGGCAATGCTGGTGCTGGCGGGGTTTTATCCCAGCCACTGGCTTCTAACCAATCACGTACGTATTGCTTATCGTAACTAGGTGGATTTTTACCTACTACATAACTCTCGGCCGGCCAGAAGCGTGAAGAGTCCGGTGTTAAAACTTCATCCATCACATGCAACACACCGTTTTCATCTAATCCAAACTCAAACTTAGTATCGGCAATGATAATGCCGCGTGTAAGCGCATACTCAGCAGCCTGCGTGTACAAGGCAATGGCGGCTTTGGCCACCTGTGCGGCCATCTCTTCACCAATCAGCGCTGCGCATTGCGCCAAGCTGATATTTTCATCATGCTCACCCACCGCTGCTTTGCTAGATGGTGTAAATAATGGCTCAGGCAATTTAGAGGCTTCTTGCAAGCCCGCTGGCAACGGGATATCACACACGGTGCCTTTGGCTTTATATTCTTTCCAGCCGCTACCAACCAAGTAGCCCCGTACAATCGCTTCTATCGGCAATGCCTTGAGCTTTTTGACTACTACAGCGCGATTGGCTAGCTGGGCCTTTTCTGCTGGGTCAGTCACCACACTAATTGGCTCAATGCCGGTTAAATGATTAGGCACTACATCTTTTAATTGCTCAAACCAGAAATTAGCCATCTGAGTCAGCATGGCCCCTTTATTGGCAATCCCTGTAGGCAAAATCACATCAAATGCCGACAATCTATCTGTAGATACCAGCAACATCGTGTTGGCGTCGATATCATAAATATCACGCACCTTACCTTGATGGATACGTTTTAAACTTTGAATGCTGGTTTCTAATAGTGGATTATTCATGAGTGATGATGACTATATAAATGGGTAAATTAACCTAAGCAGATATTATAAACGTAGTTTAATTCCGATGAATTTAAAATGCAGAATCCAGCACAAAAATATTGGAGTAAATTAAGCTTGTGGGACTAGCAACCACAAATATGGCAAAGTGTTATCCACGATAGTGTAAATAGGCCTTAATCTTTCCGATTTTCGCCAATTCTAATGATTTTAAGCGTGTTGGTGCCGCCTGGATGGCCAATCGGCTCACCGAAGGTTAACAATACGAGATCCCCCAGATTGACGACACGTTGCCTGAGCAATACTTGCTCCATTTCCATGATAATCTCATCTCGATTTTTATCGGCCTGCTCAATTGGGTAAGGGTATACGCCACGATGCAAAGTGAGCTTTCTACGTGCGTACTTGTCTGGTGACAAGGCGTAAATCGGCACCTCGGCATCAGCACGTGACAGCCATTGCGCAGCATTACCAGATTGCGTCAGTGCAGCAATTGCCTTTACTTTCAGATGCTGTGCGGTATAAATCGCAGCGGCAGCCAGCGCCTCATCGGTTTTAATAAACACCTGATCAAGCTTTTGTGCATGGTGCTGGCTAAAGTACTCTTTCTCTGCCTCAAGCGCTACGCGATGCACCGCCTCCACTGTTTCTAGCGGGTATTGCCCTGCTGCAGTCTCTGCAGACAACATCACCGCATCTGTGCCATCCAGCACTGCGTTGGCAACATCAGAAACTTCCGCCCGGGTTGGAATTGGGCTGGTAATCATCGACTCCATCATCTGCGTTGCGGTAATCACTAATTTATTTTGCGCGCGCGCCATGCGTATCATACGTTTTTGCAGGCCAGGTACGGCGGCATCGCCTACCTCAACGCCCAAATCACCGCGCGCCACCATGATGGCATCTGAAGCATCAATAATTGCTTCTAAGTCATTAATCGCCTCGGCTCGCTCAATTTTGGCAACAATACTTGCGATGCCACCAGCCTTGCGCACCAACGTTCTTGCCAACTCAACATCCAGTGCAGACTTAGGAAATGAAATTGCAATGTAATCCGCATCAAGCGCCACCGCAGTTTTAATATCTTCTCGGTCTTTTTTTGTTAACGCATCTGCAGATAAGCCGCCGCCTTGCAGGTTAATCCCTTTATTATTAGATAACACACCGCCGCTCAGCACTACGCAATGAATCTGGTTACCTTTCACACGATTAATTTGCATCGTAATGCGGCCATCATCTAGCAATAAGATTGCATTCTCCACCACCTCTTGCGGCAACGCTTTGTAATCTAATCCAACGTGATATTGGTCGCCTAGCTCACAATCGGCATCCAGAATAAAGATATCACCAGTCTTGAGCGTAATTTTACCCAGCTCAAATCTGCCAATGCGAATTTTAGGGCCTTGCAAATCACATAACACCCCGACAGGGCGGCCTAATTTCATCGCAATATTACGGACAATCTCAGCGCGCTTGATGTGGTCTTCCGCATTACCGTGTGAAAAGTTCAAGCGTACGACATTGACCCCGGCAGTGATCATCCGTGCCAACATCTCATCACTACTGGATGATGGACCTAATGTCGCTACAATCTTTGTTTTACGTAGTGTCAAACTGTTACCTTAATTTCTCAAAAATAACGCTCGCAAAATAAAAATGGGGCTAGTAGCCCCATTTTTAAAGTCTTACTTTTTTAGCACTAAAGGTTCGAGCTAGTTAACTTTTAGCACGTAATTCCAAAATCTCCACTGCTGGTAATTTTTTACCTTCTAAAAACTCCAAGAAAGCCCCACCCGCAGTTGAAATATAATCTACTTTACTTTCAATACCGTACTTTTGAATCGCAGCGATCGTGTCACCACCACCCGCCAATGTAAATGCGTTTGTGTTTGCAATCGCATGCGCAATAGTTTTAGTACCTTCACCAAACTGATCAAACTCAAACACACCCACTGGGCCATTCCATACCACAGTGCCTGCATTTTTAATGATCTCTGCTAATTCATTAGCAGATTTCGCGCCAATATCAAAAATCATATCATCTGTTGCCACATCAGCCACGTCTTTCTTGACTGCTGGCTCATTTGCATCAAATTTCTTAGCACAGACTACATCAACTGCCACTGGCACGGCTGCGCCTCTTTGGGACATTTTGTCCATTAAGGTGCGTGCTACCGGCGCTAAATCATCTTCACACAATGATTTACCCACTTCAAAACCAGACGCTTTTAAGAAGGTATTGGCGATACCACCCCCGACTACTAGCTGATCTACTTTTTCAGACAAGCTCTCAAGCACTGTCAGCTTAGTTGAAACTTTGCTGCCGCCAACAATCGCCACCATCGGACGTGCCGGACTCAACAACGCCTTAGTCAGTGCTTCTAATTCATTTACCAGTAGTATGCCGGCAGCTGCCACTGGTGCAAACTTTGCAACACCATGTGTGCTGGCTTCCGCACGATGTGCCGTGCCGAAAGCATCCATCACAAAAATATCGCATAGCTTGGCATATTTTTGTGACAATTCATCGTTACTTTTTTTCTCGCCTTTGTTAAAGCGGCAGTTTTCCAATACCACCAACTCCCCCGCAGCTACATCAAAGCCACCGTCCACCCAATCCTTAATCAGGCGTACAGGTTTTGCCAGCTTTGCTGAAATCACATCGACCACTGGCTGCAATGAGTTTTCTGCTGAGTAAACGCCTTCTTCAGGACGGCCTAAATGCGATGTCACCATCACTTTTGCGCCGGCCTTCATGGCAAACTCTATCGTTGCCATTGAAGCAGTAATACGCGCATCTGATGTCACTTTACCATCAGCAACCGGTACGTTAAGGTCGGCGCGGATTAATACGCGCTTGCCGCTCAAATCCAGATCTGTCATTTTGATCACGTTCATGACAAATCTCCTTATTTAGCCGACATCATAGCGACAACGTTATCTAACATACGACAGCTAAAGCCCCACTCATTGTCATACCATGCACATACTTTTACCAACATACCATCTTTAGTGACTTTGGTTAGGGTTGCATCAAAGTTAGATGAGAAATCAGTGTGGTTGTAATCCACAGAAACCAATGGTGCCTCGTTGTAAGACAATATACCTTTTAACGCAGCACTATTTGCCGCTTCGTGCATGATATGGTTAACTTCTTCTTTGGTGGTTGGACGTGATGGTGTAAATGTTAAATCTACCAATGACACGTTAAGCGTTGGTACACGAATTGCGAAACCATCCAACTTGCCGTTCAACTCTGGCAACACTAAACCTACCGCTGCTGCTGCACCTGTTTTGGTTGGAATCAGTGAAGTCGTTGCAGAACGTGCACGACGCATATCTTTGTGATGCGCGTCAGTCAGCACTTGGTCATTAGTGAAAGAATGGATAGTATTCATCAAACCATTCACGATACCTATCTTCTCGTGCAACGGTTTTACCATAGGCGCCAAGCCGTTTGTGGTACATGATGCATTAGAAACTACAGTATGGCTTGCTTTAATGACATCATGATTCACACCATAAACGACGGTTGCATCTACATCTTTATCGCCAGGTGCTGATAACAATACTTTTTTCGCGCCTGCGTCGATATGTGCTTGCGATTTGGCTTTGCTATTGAAGGCGCCGGTACATTCCAGCACGACATCAATCCCTAAATCACGCCATGGTAGCTCAGCTGGGTTACGCGTTGAAAATGTTTTGATTTTATGGCTATTGATAATCATGTCATCGCCATCAACACCTACATCGAATGGGAATCTGCCATGCGCACTGTCATAACGCGTCAGATGGGCATTCGCCTCCGCATCTCCGCCTGAACTGTTGATCGCGATAATCTCAATATCTTTGCGACCAGACTCATATAAAGCACGCAACACCATGCGTCCAATACGACCATAACCATTAATTGCCACTCGAATTGCCATGATAATTCCTAAATATTTTCAATTAACTGCAAGCCAGTTAAAGCCATACATAGCTTAAATTCATCTACTACTTAAAGCTAGATACCCGCTACAAAAAACATCAGCTCTATAAAAAATTAAGGCACCCCAAACATGAGGTGCCTTTTAAAAACTAACTGACCAAACTTAATGACTGATGAGCTTGGTCAGCAGTAGTGTATTAAAGCACCGATTTAACAGTTGCAACTACGTTTTCAACTGTGAAGCCGAAGTGCTTCATCAATACACCACCAGGTGCTGATTCGCCGAATGTAGCGATACCAACTACAGCACCTTCTAAACCAACATATTTACGCCAGAAGTCTGGGTGAGCAGCTTCCACAGCAACACGTTTAACGCCAGCTGTTAATACGCTGTCTTTGTATGCTTGATCTTGACGATCGAACACGTTAGTTGATGGCATTGAAACTACACGTACTTTAGTACCAGCAGCATTCAACTCAGCAGCAGCTTTAATCGCCAAATCTAACTCTGAACCGTTAGCGATGATGATTACGTCAGCTTTACCAGCTACGTCTGAGAACACATAACCACCCTTACGGATTAGGTCAAAGTCTTTAGCATCATGTTTAATGCCAGGCACGTTTTGACGGCTTAACACCAAGCTTGATGGACCATTTTTACGTTCTACAGCAGCAACCCAAGCGATTGCAGTTTCTACTGAATCAGCAGGACGCCATACATCCATGTTAGGAATATAACGTAAACCTGATGTGTTTTCGATTGGTTGGTGAGTAGGACCATCTTCACCTTGGCCGATAGAGTCATGTGATAAAACAGCGATAGTACGTTGCTTCATCAATGCAGCCATACGCAATGCGCTCTTCGCGTAGTCAGAGAACATGTGGAATGTACCGCCGAATGGAATCAAACCACCGTGCAATGCCATACCGTTCATGATTGCGTACATACCGAACTCACGTACACCGTAAGAGATGTAGTTACCTGGCTCTTTACCAGATACGTGTTTGAAGCTTGCAGCTGCAGTAAGGTTAGAACCTGTCAAGTCAGCAGAGCCGCCTAAGAACTCTGGCAATAGCGGAGCTAGTGCAGTAATTGCATTTTGTGAAGCTTTACGTGTTGCAACGCCTTCTGCTTTTTCGTTTGTAGCAGCGATAAATGCATCAGTTGCTTGTTTCCAGTTAGCTGGCAAGTCACCTGCCATACGGCGTTTGAATTCTGCAGCTTCAGCTGGGAATGCAGCAGCGTATGCAGCAAATTTTTCGTTCCAAGCAGCTTCAGTTGAAGCGCCTTTAGCTTTTTGATCCCAACCAGCGTAAACGTCAGCAGGAATCACAAATGGCTCATGTGGCCAGCCGATGTTAGCGCGAGTAGCCGCAACTTCTTCTAAACCTAATGCAGAACCGTGGCAGTCATGTGAACCAGATTTGTTTGGTGAACCCATGCCGATGATTGTTTTACAGCAGATCAATGATGGTTTGTCTGTCACTGCTTTAGCCGCTTTAACCGCTGCGTCGATAGCAGCAGAATCGTGACCATCTACTGATTGAACGTGCCAGCCGTAAGCTTCAAAGCGCTTAGCTGTGTCGTCTGTGTACCAGCCTTCAATGTGACCATCGATAGAAATACCGTTGTCATCCCAGAAAGCAACCAATTTACCTAAGCCCCATGTACCAGCCAAAGCACAAGCTTCGTGTGATACACCTTCCATCATACAGCCGTCACCTAAGAAGCAATATGTGTAGTGGTCAACGATGTCGTGACCTGGTTTGTTGAATTGGTCAGCCAATAGTTTTTCCGCCATTGCGAAACCAACTGCGTTGGTGATACCTTGACCTAATGGACCTGTCGTTGTTTCAATGCCTGGCGCGTAGCTGTACTCTGGGTGACCAGCACATTTTGAGTGCAACTGACGGAATGTTTTGATTTCATCCATAGGCAAGTCGTAGCCTGTTAGATGTAACAATGAGTAGATCAACATTGAACCGTGGCCGTTAGAGAGCACAAAGCGGTCACGATCAGCCCAGTTTGGATTTGTTGGATTGTGACGCAAGTGGTGATTCCACAATACTTCTGCGATTTCAGCCATGCCCATAGGCGCACCTGGGTGGCCTGAGTTAGCTTTTTGCACTGCATCCATAGATAACGCACGAATTGCATTAGCTAGGTCTTTACGTGTTGCCATTGTTTTCTCCCTAATGATTAATACTTGAGGACTTATAAAGATAGCGTTTTGCGCGAAACCTCATAAACCTTAATTGAAGTTTTCAAAAAGACAGCAAAATCCACTGCTTTTCCGTGAAAGCTAAATTATTGCTTAGATAGCTTTTTTCGGCAAGTACAACATAAGAAAAGTGGCGACCTCCTGCAAAGCCCCACTTTCAAAATATTGGCTAAATGCCGTTGAATTTAATCCATTTTAACCAAGCGCTGGCTGGCAACAGATTGCAGTACCGCCTCAATTGCTTTGCAGTTTGCTTTTGCATCTGAAAAAGTAAGATGTGTAGGCTGGTTGTTGAGTACACAATCACTGAAGTGCTCAATTTCCAAATTAAAGTGGTTGCTTGGCGCAAAGCGCTCTTCAGCATATTTACCATCTTCAGTCGCCCACGACACAACGGGCACGTCATTCTGGAACACCCATGCAGCATGGCATTTCACCCAGCCCTTAGTACCAATGATTTCATACTCCGATTTGCGTGAGCGTTCAAAACTCACATCAAAATGACCAAATAGCGCGCGGCCTTCTGTATCGCGTCCAAAATCCAGCACGCCACTGGTAACAGTGTCTGCACCCACGTCGTTCAATTTGGCGTGCGCCATCACCGATACCGGCTCTAGCGGCTGCACATTATTGCTGCCAGCCTGCAAGCCCATCACCCAACGTAAAGAGTGGATGGCATAAGGGCCAATATCCCACATCGCGCCGCCGCCTTGTGCGACACCACTGGCAATACGGTACATACGCGCAGGGCGCATTAAAAATGAGTAACTGGCACGTGCAGATAACACATCACCAATCAAGCCAGACGCCACTATCTCCTGAATACGCGCATGTTGCGGATGAAAGCGATACATAAAGCCTTCCATCACTTTTACATTATTCTTTAGTGCTGCTTGTTCAATCCTCTCGATATCGGCTACGGTCAGCGCCATCGGCTTCTCAATCAGCACATGCTTACCGGCATTGATTGCCTTAAGCGCCCACTCTGCATGCTCATTATTGGCCATCGGACAATAAAGAGCCTCGACATTAGCATCGTTAATCAGCGCGTCCATCTCGTCATAACACTGCACTTCACTCGCATGACATGGCGCGTACTTTTGCAAGGTAGCGTTGGCTGCGCCAGCACGACGGCTGGCAATCGCTACCAGCTGGGCATTAGGCGCTTCGATAATCGCTGGCAGCAAACGCTCGTTCACACGCGCTGCTCCTAATATACCCCAGCGTAATTTCCTATGTTCAGTCACGGTCTGCGTCACAATCTATCCTTTACTCACATTAAATCAACTTAAAAAGTGTGCTCTAGCTGGCTAGCCAGACACACTATAAAACATATTGCCACTTAGAATATCACCACTTAGCCAGACAAAGCTTTCAGATTAAAACTTAAAGCCTTGATAAAGTTTCTCATACTGCGCAGCATACTCCTGCAAAATAAGGTGTCGCTTAATTTTCAAGGTGGGCGTGAGCAGACCATTTTCTATGGTCCACGGCGTAGACAGCAAAGCGATTTTTCTTACTTTGGCATAACCGGGGAAAGACTTCATCTGCGCCGTCACGCGTGTAAGAGCAAACGCACACGCTTGACGATCTGCCAGCCCTTCAGGCCAAGCGCTAGGCAAATGATGCTTTTGCGCCAACGCCAGCCACTTTTCCTGATTCACCACCGCTAGCAAGCCTAAATACGGCCTACCCTCACCAACCAGCATCACCTGCTCAAACAAAGGGTCTGCCATAATTGCAGCCTCAATATCAGTGGGCGGCACTTTCTCGCCATTGGAAAGCACAATAATCTCTTTAGTGCGCCCGGTAATGGTAATACGACCACTTTGGTCAATACTTGCCACATCTCCGGTTTTTAGCCAGCCATCGGCGGTAAATATAGCGTTGTTTGCATCCGGGTTATTCCAATAGCCCGACATCACGTTGGGGCCACTCACCTCTAAGCCACCGGACACATCCAGACGCACCTGCACACTTGGTAAAGCTTGCCCCACGCTGCTTGGCACATTATTCTCCGCCTTATTTACGCTAACCACCGGGCTGGTTTCAGTCAGCCCATAGCCCTGAACAATGGGCACGCCCAAGCCAATAAAAGTACGCGCACTATCTGCCGACAAGGCAGCACCGCCAGCAACGGCCAAACGTAAGCGTCCACCTAAACGCGCCTGTAATTTGCTGGCAACCAAGCATTTTAAGATTGGCCACAACAAATGCCGCCAATGCCACTTGGCTCGACCCTGCTCATATTCAAAACGGCCATAACCCACATCCACCGCCAATGCAAATAAACGTAGCGCATAAGCCGGCCCCGCCTCCAATTTACTGCGTAACGCAAGCTGGATCCGCTCAAAGATGCGCGGCACGGTAACGATGATAGTGGGACGCACTTTCAGCAAATCATCCTGCAACTGCTGCACGGAGCGTGCAAATGCAACAGTGGCGCCAGACATCATTGGCAAACAATATCCAGCCATCCGTTCCAACGCATGTGACAGCGGTAAGAAAGACAGAAACACATCATGCGGGTAAACAGCGAAATACACTAACGCATCCCTAGCGTTATGCATGAGGTTGCTGTGCGTAAGCATCACACCTTTCGGCCTACCAGTCGTGCCTGATGTATAAATGATGGTTGCTAGCGTATTAGCGTCTAACACGCGGTGCTCAAACTCATTTTGCGCGACTGAAGCTGGCAGCCATGCATCTAGGCTAGAGATGCGCTGATCACCAGTATCTGCTGGCGAAAGCTTGCAGACAACTACACGCTGCAAGCCTTTAAAATCAACACCAAGCGCACCAACTGCCTGCCAATCGCTAGCACAATTAACCAGCAATAATTTGGCGCCGGAATCCTGCAGCACATGCGCGATATTTTCAGCTCGATCGGAGACATAAAGCGGAACTGTGACCAGCCCTAAGCCTAAGGCAGCCTGATCAAACATGACCCAACTCGGGCAATTTTTAAGCATAATGGCAACGCGGTCGCCAATTGCCAAGTTCTCACGCAACAACGCCTGCTGCCAGCTAACTGCCTGCTGAATGGCAGATTGCCAGGTGATCTCGCGCCAATCACCCGCGGCTTCATCAAAATAGCGATACGCGACATGATGGGGCGAGCGCCTGACCCGCTCATGAAACAAGCCATCTAGCGTGAATGCAGCCTCAGGTAAAATGTAATCCACAACACACGGATTCATCGCTAACTTTTAAATGGACTCCTGCGGGAACCACTTAATACTGCAGCCGATACTTGCTATTTGCTCTTTAGGTCCCTCACCAGTTTCCGCGATTAGCTTCATTGCGTTAAAGAGGTCTCTAGGATGACTTTCATCTGATTGACGGCGCCCAGCTGCATCAAACCGCCCACGATACTGCAACTCCAAGTCGGCATTAAAACCAAAAAAATCCGGGGTACAGACAGCACCGTAAGCTTTTGCCACTTCCTGCGTTTCATCCAGCACATAAGGGAAAGGGAAGTTGAATAATTTAGCTTCCTCCATCATGCGCTCGAATGAGTCTTCCGGGTAGTTTTCCGTGTCGTTACTCTGAATCGCAATCGTGTTGATTCCATACTGCAAAAGCTCTCGGCAATCGTCAACGAGACGGGTTTTAATGGCTTTCACATAAGGACAGTGGTTACAGATAAACATCACTAGCAAGCCGTTTTTACCTGCGCTATTTGCTAACGTGTATCGCTTGCCATCCACCCCTAGCAAATCGAAATCTACCGCTGGTTGACCAAAATTACAGACTGGGGGATTTAAGCTAACCATTTTATTCTCCTTATTTCGTTATACTTATTACTCTGACAACGTTAATGTTTATATTATCACTTTTGTTTTACTGTTTGCTTTACTTTTGGAGTCGCCCGCTTTATGGCTAATTTGCGCTTTTACACCCCCTCAACTTTAGCACTTGGTGCATTGGTTCAACTCTCAGAAAGCGCGGCCGCGCATGCCACACGTGCGCTACGCCTTAACGTTGGCGATGATGTGGTTTTGTTTAATGGTGATGGCTTTAATTACAGCTGCACACTCACCGATATCAAAAAAAATAGCGTGACAGCAATTGTGAACAGCGCCACCGAGGTGCATAACGAATCACCACTCAACATCACGTTGGTGCAAGCGATTTCCAGTGGGGACAGAATGGACTTTACCATTCAAAAGGCAGTGGAACTTGGCGTAAAAAACATTCAGCCAATTAGCAGCAAACGTAGTGTAGTAAAACTATCAGCCGAACGTGCGGAGAAACGTACCGAACATTGGCAAAACATTGCCATTTCGGCTTGTGAGCAATCTGGCCGCGCTTATGTACCCAACGTACTCGCGCCCACATCACTTGAACAGTGGCTGAGCAAAAACCCTAGTGCCAATAGCACGCGTATTTTACTTAACCCAATTGGCGCGATACGACTGACAGAAATACCCAAACCCACAGATGAGATTCAGCTATTGATTGGCGCAGAGGGGGGACTTAGTCAGGAAGAAATTGATTTAGCCACCTCATATCACTTTCAGTCTATTGTATTGGGCCCACGCATTTTACGTACAGAAACCGCTGCCTTAACTGCGATAGCCGCTATGCAGTTAGCTTGGGGGGATTTTTAGTTAGTCAAAGCCATGTACCTGAGAATAGGCACTTAGATTACCAAGCTCAGCTAGCGGCTACATATGACGTTAGCTTTCACTTCGCCTATGCTATACGGCACCACGTCTGACCAACTGGTCTCTGCTTCTGGCAGGCGATAGGTCGTTAACACATCGCCTTGTGCCATATTGCCAACATAATATTGGATAGATAGCGCTTTAAATTTCTTATTTTTACAATCATGCAACTCCAGCCACTGTGACGACATTTCACCCTTGGCCTGCTGCATATAATAGTCATTCAAGGTTGATACCGTCACTAAACCCGCAGACTTCTGCACTGTATCAAAATCAATATACATATTGCCATTATCGTTAGTTTGAACCATGGTCCAATCAGCCAGTGCTTGGCCAGACCACACAACAAACACGATCATTAAGAATTTATGCATGCTTTACCTTGGCGCCTTAATATAGATTGCAACTCCGATGCAGGATTCTATAGGATTTAAGCCTGATGCAAACTAAAAATAACCCATCAAATATGGCATGCAAGCTGCACTTCTATAAAATATCAATGCAACAGCATTATTAACTCAAGGCTCAATATGCAAGAATCTCCTTCATCATGGATTGTAAAATTTGCACCACTCATCAAAAGCCAAGGGCTCGTATTAGATTTAGCGTGCGGCAGCGGACGCCACGCTAAATGGCTAGCGCAGCAAGGCTACCAAGTGGATGCACTAGATCGCGACCCGATTGCAACTTCCAGCATGCAAGGCATTGATGGTATACATATACATCTGACAGACCTAGAAACGGCTGAGCCGCCAAGTTTTGAGCACAGTTATGACGGCATTATCGTCAGCCGCTACCTGCATAGACCCCTATTGACCTCACTGGCAACAATACTCAAACCGGGCGGCATCCTGATTTATGAAACCTTTATGCGCGGCAATGAGCGCTATGGAAAACCTAGCAACCCTGACTTTCTATTAATGCCAGATGAACTAATGAACACCTACTCCCCACTCCTCAATGTAATTAGTTTTGAACAAGGTGAAGTAGTGGAACCCAAACCAGCGATACTGCAGCGAATTTGCGCACAAAAGAACATTTAGCCCACGCGCATGGCAAACCGCGTATAAACCACATGTTTAATTTGTATTTTTTACATTTTTAATTTACATTAATGTAAATAATACAAATTAACTCTCAGGCACAAACTAAGGTTTAATCATGTCACTTGGTCAATGCATACGCAATAAACGTAAATCACTCCACTTAACGTTACAACAGCTCGCGTCCAAAATTGATGCGGATGCGGGCAATTTGTCACGTATTGAGCGCGGTGAACTTGGTGTTTCAGAATCGCTACTACGCAAAATTGCATCCGCGTTAGATACAACGCCTGCCAATCTTTATGCTGAAAGTGATGCCATACAACCAAACAGCCAAGCAAATGAGCAAGCGCCCACTTACGCCAGAAACCAATCAGAACAAAACAACAGCATTAATGCGAAAGATTTTGTGCAATGGTTCCGCTCGGCTACACCTTACATCCACGCATTTGGTGGGCGCACGTTTGTGATTGCGTTTGGTGGTGAGGTTGTAAGCGAGCAACAGTTCATCGCACTATCGCATGACTTAAACCTGTTAGCCAGCCTAGAAGTGCGCTTGGTATTAGTGCATGGCTCACGCCCACAAATTGAACAGCGGCTAAAACGCGACAACATCTCCCCGCTATTCCACAATGGATTACGCGTCACTGACGATGCGGCGATGGAGGCAGTAAAAGAAGCCAATGGCGCTATCCGCGTAGAAATCGAAGCCCTACTCTCCATGGGCATTGCCAACTCACCAATGGCAGGTGCAGATATCCGTGTGGCAAGCGGCAACTTTGTGACTGCCAAGCCGCTCGGCGTGCATGATGGGGTGGACTTGCAACATACGGGCGAAGTGCGCAAGGTAGATGCGATTGGCATTCAAAAACGCTTAGACGACAATGAGATGGTTTTGCTATCACCACTAGGCTACTCGCCAACAGGCGAGGCATTCAACTTAAGTCTGGAAGACGTCGCCGTCAGCACTGCGGTGGCACTCGATGCAGACAAGCTCATTTTCTTAATGGATTCAGAAGGCGTACATAATCTGCGCGGTGAGCTCCTGCGTGAAATGACCGCAGAAAAAGCTAAAAACCTGTTAAGAAACGTAAGAGAAACCGAGCAGGCAATTAACATATCTGAAGATGTAACCTATTACCTACCGGCGGCAGTTCGCGCCTGTGAGCATGGCGTCGCCAGAACGCACTTAATTAGCCGGCATATCGACGGCGCCATCATTCAAGAACTGTTCACACTGGACGGCATTGGCACCATGGTGACAGAGCTGAGCCTAGAAAGCATGCGCCAAGCTAACATTGATGATGTGGGCGGCATTTTAAAGCTGATAGAACCATTGGAAAACGATGGCATTTTGGTCAGGCGTGGTCGTGAACGGTTAGAAATGGAAATTAATCATTTTCATGTGATGGAGCATGACAACCGCATCATCGGCTGCGCAGCACTCTATCCGTTTGAATCAGAACAGACCGCTGAGTTTGCATGCCTAGCCATCGACCCGGCATACCGTGGTGGCGGGCGTGGTGATAAATTATTCTATTACTGCGCCAACGTAGCCAAACAGCGTGGCCTTAAAAGTTTATTCTGTCTGACCACGCGTACCGAGCATTGGTTTTTAGAGCGTGGCTTCACTGAACAAGGGGTAGAAAAACTGCCCGCAGAGAAACAAAAACTTTACAATTACCAACGCAAATCTAAGGTGTTTAGCAAAACATTGTAAACAAAATTTAGTTACAATGACGGAAACCAAATTGACCAAAATTTAAGCTTACGGAAAACTCATGCTAAACCAATCAACCGCTGCAAAAAAAGCAAAGACGCTGGCTGAGGCGTTACCCTACATTAAACGTTTTTTTGATAAAACCATCGTGATTAAATACGGCGGCAACGCCATGACCGATGAGCACTTGAAAGAGTGCTTTGCAAAAGACGTAGTGTTGTTGAAGTTAGTCGGGATGAACCCGGTAGTGGTACATGGCGGTGGCCCGCAAATTAACGAAATGCTGGACAAACTAGGCAAAAAAGGCGAATTTATCCAAGGCATGCGCGTGACCGATGAAGAAACCATGGACGTGGTGGAAATGGTACTCGGCGGGCAAGTGAATAAAGAGATTGTGAACTTAATTAACCGCCATGGCGGTAAAGCGGTAGGCCTCACCGGCCAAGACGGCAATTTCATCCATGCGCACAAATTATTGATAGCAGATAAAGATGACGCCACCAAAATGATTGACATTGGGCAGGTAGGTGAAATTTCCGCGATCGACCCGAGCATCATCAACTTTTTAGACACAGGTGACTTTATCCCTGTAGTTGCGCCGATTGGTGTGGGTGCTGACGGCGAAACCTACAACATCAACGCTGACGTAGTCGCCGGAAAGTTGGCTGAAATACTCAATGCTGAAAAATTGATTCTGCTCACCAACACACCTGGCGTGCTAGATAAAAACGGCGAGCTACTCACCGGCCTAACACCAAGACAAATTGACGACATGGTGGCAGATGGCACGCTATCAGGCGGCATGTTGCCTAAAATCAGCTCTGCCTTAGACGCAGCACGCAGCGGCGTAAAAGCCGTGCATATTATTGACGGCCGCGTTGAGCATGCTTTGCTGTTAGAAGTGCTGACAGACGAAGGTGTTGGTACTCTAATTAAAGCTAAATAGCCAATAAGGCACAGATAGCTTACTACGGAGCTTCTTAACAAGATAAAACCGTGGCAAAGCAATCTGTGCCCCACATAAAACTTCTACATCAAGCATGAGCAGAATCTGGATTTTTGACCTGGACGATACACTGCATAATGCCAGTGCCCATATTTTCCCGGTCATGAACCGTAGCATGACGCAGTACATCATGGATGAGCTTGCCATGAGCGAACCTGAAGCCCATGCGCTACGCCAACACTACTGGCGCATTTATGGTGCCACCCTCAAAGGACTGATGCGTCACCATGGGACAGACCCGCACCACTTCCTGCATGAAACACACAGATTAACCAGCTTGCCCGACATGGTGATTCAAACCAAACGATTGAAACACATGCTCAAATCGCTACCAGGGCGTAAGTTAGTATTCACCAACGCACCACGCAGTTATGCCATGCGCGTATTGGAATTGCTAGACATTGCGGATGTATTTGAGCTAATTTTCAGCGTGGAATCCACACAATTCCATGCCAAACCATCCACCCGCGGCTTTCAGCGTTTACTGAACACCATTAATGCTAAAGCAAGCGACTGCGTGATGCTGGAAGACAGCCTACCCGCACTTATGACCGCCAAGCGCCTAGGCATGAGAACCATATGGATATCAAAACAATTAAATAAACCAAATTTTGTGGATTATCGCCTAACCTCAGTGTTAGCACTTACTCACATTAAGCTATAATTAAATCAATTATTTGTTAAGGAAATAAAATGGCCGGCGAACGTAAACAGCAAATTCTAGAAACTTTAGCAAAAATGCTGGAATCTCCAAAAAGAGAGAAAATCACCACAGCATCATTGGCAGCAAAATTAGAAGTAAGTGAAGCCGCGCTTTACCGCCACTTTGCCAATAAAGCACAAATGTTTGAAGGTCTGATTCTGTTTATTGAAGAAACCATTTTTGGCCTGATTAACAAAATTAGTACAGAAGAACCAGAAGGCCTGAGACAAGTACAACGCATTGTCACTATGCTCATGGTGTTTGCAGAAAAGAACTCAGGCATGACGCGCGTACTGATCGGCGATGCGCTAGTGAATGAAGACGACAAATTACAATTACGCATTAACCAACTATATGACCGTATTGAAGTCACACTGAAACAATGTTTGCGCATTGCTGAAACCCAATCCGGCCAAAAGCAAGACGCAGAGGCACAGGCAAATTTGATTATTTGCTACATTATCGGGCGCTGGAACCAATACGCAAAAAGCGGCTTCAAACGCAAACCTACAGAGTTTATTGAGCAGCAACTGCCTAACTTACTGTAATTAAAACCACGAGCCAACCCCACTTAGGAGATCACGTTGGAAGGTACAATTTTTGGCTTCACTGAAGCACAAATCACCGAATTTGGTATGACATTTGGCGTTGGCGGCTTAATGCTGCTAATGCTATTTATTGTGGGACACCTGGCTTGGGAATCAAAAGCCGGAAAGTTTGGCGCATTTGTATTATTTCTAGGGCTGACCTTTGGTTTGGTAGGCTATATAGCTAAATACTTTATTCAGAACTCGTTGGGCATTTAAATCGCGCTACTACAGCAAACAACAATTGTGTAGTTAGTATCACACCAGATAAACCTTCACAACGGTGCACGGCACGAGCGAACACTAAAGTACACGCTTAATTGCGCTAACTCTTGCCTCAAAAATCGCAGCTTTTATTTTTTCCACCTCGGTGTGGGCGCTAGCAACAGCACCCGCATCAACACTCAGCGCGGCATCTAATACTTTAAGCATTAAATCTGCCGCTGGCGTGGGGCAATGCTCGAAGCCGGTTCTGCCACGCGAATCGGCCTCGCACGCCAGTAAAAACTCTTTAAACCTTGCCGGCTGCCTGATTGCATCTAGCTGGGTTAAAAATTCCAGCAAGGTACTGGGGCGCATGTCTAATGATTGGTATAGCTTACCGTGAAACTTAGTGACGATTAACGCAAGCTCTTTACAATCATTCGGCACACGTAATCGTTTGCATAGATCTTTCACCAAATGCACGCCACGCTCTTCGTGACCGATATGTCTGGGTAAAATCTCTTTAGGTGTAGTGCCTTTACCAAGATCGTGCATTAATGCGGCAAAACGCACGGGCAATGTAAAGTTTTGCTGAGCGGCGTAATCTACCACCATCATCACATGCACTCCGGTATCGACCTCGGGGTGATATTGCGGCGGCTGCGGCACCCCCCATAGCCTATCTAATTCCGGCATAAGTCTATTTAAGGCACCACATGCACGCAACACTGTAAACATACGCGACGGCTGAGACTCCATTATCCCCTTAGCCAGCTCTTGCCATACACGCTCGGCAACTAGCGCATCCACCTCACCCGCTTCGACCATTTGCTGCATCAGGCTTAGGGTTTCCGGCGCCACATGAAAATCTGTAAAGCGCGCTGAAAAGCGGGCAATACGGAGAATCCGCACAGGATCCTCCGCAAATGCATCACTAACGTGACGCAGTGTTTTGGATTGTATATCGGCAACACCATTAAACGGGTCGACCAGCTCACCTGACTCACTTTTGGCAATGGCATTGATGGTTAAGTCACGTCTGGCTAAATCTTGCTCCAGTGTAACTTCTGGTGATGCGTATACCGCAAAACCCTTGTAACCTTTGGCAGTTTTACGTTCGGTGCGTGCCAGCGCGTATTCTGCCTGCGTGGCTGGATGCAAAAACACGGGAAAGTCTTTACCTACCGGCCTAAATCCAGCTGCGACCATTTGCTCCGGCGTGCTACCAACAACCACATAATCTTTATCTTTAATCGCATAGCCCAGTAGCTCATCACGCACTGCGCCACCAACGATATAGGTTTGCATGACGCCGCCTAAGTTAGCGTGCCGCTGAGCTACGGAAGCGATCATAGGCGCCACGCGCGTTACGGTCCACCAAGTACTCTGGCAACACCGCCTCTAATGCGCTAGGCTCTACCGCTAACACAGCAGGCAGCGGCTGCTGGCTAACGCTATCAACCTCCATGGACTTAATATTGTCACGTGACATTAACTTAACCGGCAAGAACTCCATGGTTAACGCCTGTACATAGGAAAGTGTATTATTCAAGCCAATAATCGGACGTTGAATCGACAAGGCTTGCATGATTTGCTGCAATAGCTCACGGAAGGTATACACTTTAGGCCCAGCCAGCTCATAGGTCTGACCATAAGTATCCGTATTTTCCAGACTATTCACAAAGCAGCTCGCTACATCTTCCACCCAGATTGGTTGAAACTTAGCATTAGGTTTAGCTAACACTACCACTGGCAACAGTTTAATCAGCGTGGCGAAAAGATTGGTAAATTTATCACCGCGCCCGAAAATGATGGACGGCTTAAAGATGGTGATATTAATTTTGTCTTGCAGTGCCTTTAATGCCGCTTCACCAGCTGCTTTTGAGCGCAAATATTGGCTTGGTGCATGCTCATCTGCCCGTAAACTACTCATCTGAATCAGGCGTTTGATACCCAAATCAACACAAATCTTGGCGAGCTGCGCTGGCAACTGGTGATGAATCGCATTAAAGCCTGAACGATGGCTCTGATGCAAAATACCAATCAAGTTAATCACCGCATCAGTGCCCCTGAGTACGGCATTCAAAGCGTGATAATCCAGCACATCACACTCAACCACACTCACATTAGGCAACAAAAATAAATGCTTGGCAGTCTCTCTTCTGCGCGTCAATACGGTTACCTCGTACCCAGCTGCATCCAACTTAGCCACAATAGCGCTACCGACAAATCCTGAACCGCCCAACACACATATCTTGTTTAACTGCATGACTATCCTTCTAACTTACGTATTCACTTTAAAAATATCACCAACCGTCTACTATACTCATTATTTGGCAAACTTGGCATCTGACAAGCGTCGCAAAGGCAATGTTTAACTAATGATGAGACAAGCCTTACTCATCAATCAACATTATTCAACATCCGCCAATATCACCTCTGGTTTTGTGCGCCCTGGAATCGTCCCCATTCTGGCTTTTAAGGTCTGCACTGGGTAACCAAGCTTAGGTGCATAAATCTGCGCGTTTGCCATCACCTTTTGCACATAACTTCTGGTTTCAGCATATGGGATAGTCTCAATATAAATGGCAGCCTCCATCGGCTCATCCGCCGCCCAGCGCCGCGCACGGCTAGGGCCTGCATTGTATGCGGCAGTTGCCATCACCGCCTGCCCATTCATCGCCTCCAGGGTATAGCGCATGTAGTAGGTACCAATACCAACATTAAACTTAAGATCATGAATCATCTCTTGGCTGTAGTCACTTAAGCCCATGCGCTGCGCTGCCCATTTAGCAGTAGCTGGCATCAGCTGCATTAAGCCAGAGGCACCTACGCCCGATTTAGCATAGTGCATAAAACGGCTTTCCTGACGGGTTAAGCCATAAATCCAGGCCTCATCTACGTTCTCGTTAACAGCTGCAGCACGGAATAAATCACGGTAGGGGATAGGATAGCGCAAGTTAAAATCATGCAGCTGCTTGGTATTATCCGCGGTACTAATCGCAACATCGTACCATTTCTGACGCTGGGCATATTCTGCGGCAGCCAGTAACTGCTTATCATCAAAGTCGCGCGTTACCCACACCCATTCTGCTTTAGCCTCCCAGCGCATGTCCTGCTTTTGTAACTCTAACGCACGCTTAATGCCAGGCTGGCTGGCAATTGCCATCACTTCTTGCTCTATTGGCGTGTATTGCTGCTGCGGGCTATTCATCACACTGCCTAACTCCTCCAGTGCAAGCCAGCCATAATAGTGACGCTCGGTAGACAATGGGCCTAATATTTTATTAGCATCCACCACCATAGATTTCTCTTTGAACGCGCGTCCTTTCCAATAACGCCATGCGCCCTCTTGCTGTTGCTCCGGGTTCATTTCAGCAATGGCGTCTAACAACATATCCCAGTTTTGAGCGCGCATTGCGGCGCGTGCCATCCATGCCAGCTGCTCTTTATCTAATGGCGTTTCATTGGCTTTGGCATAAAACTCAAGTGCCTGAGGGTGATGCGTGCGTGCTGCGTGATAGGCAATACGTCCCCATGCAAAAGCCGCATCCTGTGCAGACCATCGTTCCTGCAATGCCTGATTTACCGCAATTGCATCTAATATATTGGTGCGCGCCAATCGATCTAGCGCGTATAGATTCACCTCTATATCATCACGTGTTTTAAAAGCCGGTGTTTTTAATGTGGCCTTTTTATTATTCATTTTGATGTTCACGGTTTTGCTAGTGAGCAAAAGTTTTGGCGTTTGCTCTGCCACCGCGAGTAACTCCAGATTGCTTTTATCAAAATTAGGCAAACGTGCAATGATGCTCTTGGCGACGCTAAGTTTGCCATCCTGCAAGGCGATGCGCAGTCTAGCCCAGATATCATTAGCACTCAGCGTGCCAGCTTCCTGCATCGCATCAAACAATGGGGTGCAGCTACTTGGCAAGTCTGCAGAGCTCATCCATATTTTCTTAACCTGTGCGGATACTTCCTGATGATCAAACTGGTGTTTGCCATATAGCGCGTAACATTCCACCGCAATATCAGTGCGTTTGAAATTTGGATAATGCTCAAAGAACAATACCCAGTCTTGTTTCTTACCCAGCTTTTTAAGCCACTCACCCCGTAAGCGGTCTACAAAGGCCATATCGGCATATTGTGTAATAAAAGCCTGCACCTCGGCGTTGTCCGCTTGGTCTAGCCGAAGCAACATTAACCAATAAGCGGCATATGGGGCCAAGATGTATTGCTGGCTATTGAGTTGGCTCACATCCTCGGCCAACACCAACTCATTCTTTTTAGCATAAGCCTCACGCGCATGCTCGAACAATGCCTGATCTGACATGGCAGCAGCTTGGCCAGACAGCAGTAACGCGCCTAAGCACAGCTTACTGAGCTGCTTAGGCATAGCGACTAGGGATAATTTTTCGAGTAGGCTAAACATAGAGGATACGACGCAACACAAAAAGGACGGCCGTGATTAAGGCCAAAAAGAAAGTATATTTAATGGTTTGTTTGAAATAATGTAGATACTTTTTATCGCTTGATAACAAGTACAGGCCTAGCAACACCATCGCGGTAATCACTAATAAAACGAATATCAGGCGAATCATTAACATATACGCCTCCTCTGCATCATGACTAAACTTGGTTGACTATGTCACCAATTATTTTTGCTTTAACTCAATACACAGGCTTAGCGAACAACTGGGCTGGCTGCGACAAAAAAGTAGCTGGTGCATCTTCCTGCTTTTCAAAGGTAGTGTATTCCCACGCTGTGGTATCCTGCATCAGTGCACGTAACAGCTGGTTATTCAATGAATGTCCTGATTTGTAAGCATAAAAGGCCCCCAAGATTGGATGACCCAACATATACAAGTCGCCAATTGCATCTAGCACTTTATGTTTAACAAACTCATCGTCATAACGCAGACCATCCGCATTCAAGACGCGATACTCATCCAGCACGATCGCATTATCCAAGCTACCGCCACGCGCCAAGCCATTGGAGCGCAAATACTCAACTTCATGCATAAAGCCAAAAGTACGCGCACGACTAATTTCTTTGATATAAGAATCTGCAGCGAAATCAATTTTGACGTTATTGCCTGAGTGTTCAAATACCGGGTGGTTAAAATCAATAGTGAAATCAATCTTGAAGCCATGGTATGGCTCAAATCGCACCCACTTATCACCCTCTTTTACTTCGACTGTTTTTGTAATCCGTATGAATTTCTTGGCAGCAGCTTGCTCAACAATACCCGCTTCCTGCAACAAAAATACAAAAGGACCTGAGCTTCCATCCATAATTGGAATTTCAGAAGCATCAACCTCTACATACACATTGTCTACACCCAAACCTGCAAGTGCAGACATCACATGCTCAACAGTAGCAACGCGCGCGCCATTAGCCTCCAGCGCAGAGCACATTCTTGTGTCATGTACTACGCCTGGAGTAGCCACGATTTCATTGGGCTGAGGCAGATCAACCCGTTTGAAAACAATACCAGTATCAGGTGCAGCTGGGCGGAGGGTAAGAGTAACCTTTTCGCCATTGTGCAACCCAACGCCTGTGGCGCTTATCGCTTTTTTAAGTGTACGTTGCTTTAACATGCCTAATCTATTTCCATTCTCTAAGTTTCTGTGCAGCGCACGAGCCACCATGAATACTTAACTATTTTCCTTATGAATCAACTAAATAATAACATAATTCACGGCGACAGCTTTTCGCTGGCTACATTGCCTTATCTACACCGACCCCTAGCGCAATGTCAATTAGTCAGCTTGTTTACGTAAAAATGCTGGGATGTCATATTCTTCAACCCCAGACATTTTCATCGCTTCCACTTGCGCACGGCGGCTGTTTGAACCAAATACTGCCGGTGCTTCATCATCGCTGGCGATATTGGCATTACCAACAAAAATCGGTTGGTTAGTCGTACCATCACGTACCACTTGTTGTGGCATTACACGTAACTCTGGTTTTTGTTGACGGCGTTGTGCACCAGTCAAGCCAGTTGCCACCATCGTTACACGTAGACCATCACCCATGCTGTCATCAAACACGTTACCAACGATGACTGTTGCATCTTCCGCGGTGAACTCTTTAATCGTGTTCATCACATCGTAGTACTCTTTCATTTTGAAAGCAGTGGATGTTGTAATATTCACTAAAACGCCACGCGCATTTGCTAAGTTGACATCTTCAAGCAATGGGCTTGCTACTGCTTGTTCAGCTGCGATACGTGCACGGTCTGGGCCAGTTGCTAGTGCAGAACCCATCATTGCCATACCCATTTCGCTCATCACAGTGCGTACGTCAGCAAAGTCTACGTTTACCATACCTGCACAATTGATGATTTCAGCAATGCCAGATACTGCATTGTGCAATACATCGTTAGCAGCTCTGAAAGCCTCTAGGAATGGTACATCTTCGCCCAATACTTCCATCAATTTTTCATTAGGAATCACAATGAGTGAATCTACATACTTCGATAATTCATCTAGACCATCAGATGCAACTTTAGTGCGCTTACCTTCGAATGAAAATGGCTTAGTTACGACGGCTACCGTTAAGATGCCCATTTCTTTAGCAATTTGTGCAATCACCGGTGCAGCACCGGTACCAGTACCGCCACCCATACCAGCAGTGATAAACAACATATCAGCGCCATCAATCAGCTCTGCGATTGCATCGCGGTCTTCTAACGCAGCTTCACGGCCAACTTCGGGTTTGGCGCCTGCGCCCAAACCGCGGGTCATTGCCTCACCAATTTGCAATACTGTTTTGGCTTGGCTCTTTTTCAACGCTTGCATATCAGTATTAGCGCAAATAAATTCAACGCCGCCCACATTTTTTTCAATCATGTGTGCAACTGCGTTGCCGCCGCAACCACCAACACCAATCACCTTAATCACGGCTTCTTGGGAATTTTTTTCCATAATCTCAAACATTTTATTGCCTCCTCTTTTTAGCGTTTACTTTAACTGTTACTTCTGCCTTACTACTTTTCACTGCTAAACACTTACTACAACTTACCTTTTAAAAATTACCTTGGAACCAGCTTTTCATTCTTTCCAAAATGCGTCCGAATGAGCTTGATTCCATCTGGCCGGTTAAATGGCGCTCCAATTGCTGCTTGCCCATTAACACTAGCCCCACACCTGTTGCATAGCGTGGATTACTTACCACTTCTGATAAACCGCCTACATAGCGCGGCATGCCTAAGCGTACTGGCATATGGAAGATTTCCTCACCCAACTCCACCATGCCGCGCATCATGGCTGAACCACCAGTGATGACGATGCCTGATGCAATCATGTCTTCCATACCGCTGCGACGTAATTCGTTTAATACCAACTCATACAGTTCCACTACGCGAGGCTCTAAAACCTCAGCTAGTGTCTGTACCGATAACTGACGTGGGTCTCTGCCATCTACACCCGGCACCTCCACCACTTCACGCGGGTCAGCTAGCTGACGCAATGCACAACCGTGTTTAATCTTGATATCTTCTGCCGATTGCGTAGGGGTGCGGAAAGCAACCGCTACATCGTTCGTCATTTGGTCGCCAGCGATAGGCACCACTGCGGTATGACGAATTGCACCTTGTTTGAATACCGCGATATCTGTAGTACCGCCGCCGATATCCACCAAGCACACGCCTAACTCTTTTTCATCTTCGGTCAGCACAGCTAGGCTTGAAGCCAAAGGCTGCAAAATCAGATCACTCACTTCAATGCCGCAGCGTTTAATGCACTTCACAATATTCTGCGCGGCAGCAACTGCACCAGTCACGATATGCACTTTCACTTCTAGCTTCATGCCGCTCATACCCAGCGGCTCGCGTACGTCCTCTTGGCCGTCGATAATGAACTCTTGAGTAAGGATGTGCAGAATCTGTTGATCCGCCGGCAATGCAATAGCGCGTGCAGTCTCAATCACACGGTCCACATCCATTTGTGAGACTTCAGCATCTTTAATTTTGACCATGCCGTGTGAGTTAAGGCTCTTGATATGGCTGCCAGCAATACCGGTGTAGACGTTATTGATTTTGCAATCAGCCATCAGCTCGGCTTCTTCTAATGCGCGCTGAATTGATTGCATGGTAGATTCGATATTTACCACCACGCCTTTTTTCAGGCCACGGGACACGTGCTGACCTAAACCGATCACTTTCAGCGTGCCCTCTGGCTGCAACTCGGCAACAATCGCCACAATTTTAGATGTGCCGATATCCAAGCCTACAATCAAATTCTTATCTTCTTTAATTCTGCTCATTCTTCATCCCTTCCGTGAATTAGGTCACGGTTCCCGTACGTTTTTTCACTGCTTCGCTTTTAATCGCCTTGGTATCGCCTTGCTTAGCCTTAGCACCATCTACGCTAGCGACTTTTTCTTTTTCTGGGTTCACCACCGCTGTCGGCCTACGCACCGCAAAACCACTTGGGTAGCGTAAATCCACATAAGTAATTTTCTTATTCAGCCCAACCAAAGTACTGCTATATATATTGGCAAACTTTTCTAACCTCGCTTGCATTTCCACTCTGCCCAGTTCCAGCACGATGCCGTTAGTGGTTGTCACTTGCCAGGCACGCCTAGGGGTTAACGCCAAGGTTGCCACCTCTAAATGAGCGCTTCGTAGCACTTTGTTTAAAGAGTCATATTGTGATGCCACTTCAATCACGCCATTATCTGGGCCGTAAAACACTGGCAAATCACTGCCAGAAGCCGCATGAAACAACTCCCCCTGCTTATTCACCAATGCAGTACTACCCCAGCGCGCCAGCGCCTGATGCTCTTCAATCACCACTTCCAGTCTATCTGGCCAGCGGCGGCGCACACTCACACTGCGCGCCCAAGGCAACTTTTCAAACGCATCACGTGCATTAATTAAATCCAGCGTGAAAAAGTTACCTTTCAAATGCTGAGCCACAATCAGCTTTACCTGCTCGCGGCTTACATGGTGCAACTCTCCATCCACCTTAACTTCGCGCAATGGGAAAATCGGCAGATGCACCACCACATATACCACTGCGTATAACATCACTACCATACTGATCGCGTACAGTAGATTTGCTACCCAGTTAAGTAATGCAGGCTTATCCCACATGCGCTAATCTCAAAACTCTGACTACTAAGTCATCAAAACTGATACCAGCCGCCTTTGCAGCCATCGGTACCAAACTATGGTCTGTCATGCCGGGGCTGGTATTGACTTCTAAAAAGTAGTGATTACCTGCTTCATCCATTAAGAAATCGACACGCCCCCAGCCTTGGCAACCAATGGTATTAAATGCCAGTAAAGCCTCTTGCTGTATCTGTGCTTCTTTTTCTGCGCTCAAACCGCAAGGACATCTGTACTCGGTGTCATCACGCAAATACTTGGCTTCAAAGTCATAAAACTCATTCTTAGGTACGATGCGTACAATCGGTAACGCTTGGTCACCCAAAATACCCACGGTATATTCGCCACCACCTACAAACTGCTCTGCAATTACCAGTGGATCAGATTTTGCGGCTAGCTCATAAGCCGCTTTCAGCCCACCAGCTTGCTTCACCTTACTGATACCGATACTGGAGCCTTCGTTAGCTGGTTTTACAAACAAAGGTAAACCCAGCTTTTTCTCAATCGCATCAAAATCTGAATCTGCAGTCACGACTTCAAATGCTGGGGTGCTCACCCCGGCTGCTGACCACATCATTTTGGTGCGCCATTTATCCATGCCTATGGCAGATGCCATCACGCCACTGCCGGTATATGGAATACCCAGCAACTCTAAAGCCCCTTGCATTGCGCCATCTTCACCAAAGCGCCCATGCAATGAAATCATGGCTAAATCAAATGACTCTAAATCGTGTAATGGTCTTGTTGCTGGGTCAAACGCATGCGCATCAACCCCTTGTCTTTGCAATGCGGCAAGCACAGCCGTGCCACTTTTCAGCGAAACTTCACGTTCGCCAGACTTACCACCTAACAACACTGCTACTTTTCCAAAGTCCTGCATTATTCTCTTACCTCTAATTCGCCCAGCACTTTCACTTCCTGTTGCAGTGCTACGCCTTGTTTTTCCAATACTGTTTCGCGCATATGCTGAATCAGCAGTTCAATATCCAGCGCATTTGCGCCACCAATATTCACAATGAAATTGGCATGCTTTTCTGACACTTGCGCCCCGCCGATGATGTAGCCTTTTAAGCCGCTCGCCTCTATCAGCCTGGCTGCAAAATCTCCCGGCGGATTTCTGAAAGTAGAACCAGCACTCGGTTGATTCAATGGCTGAGCGGCTAAACGTTTTGCCAGCAATGTCTTAATTTTCTGCGCTGACTCCTGCGCATCACCTGGCGCCAAGTTCAACCATGCCGCTATAAACCATTCATCGGCAACAGGCATATCAATATGCCGATAACTTGGGATAAATGCGGCAGCATCACGTGTATTCAGTTCTCCGCGTTTATTAATCGTGGTCACACGTTGCACTGCATTCCAGGTTTCACTGCCATAGCATCCTGCGTTCATCGCCAGTGCACCGCCCAACGTGCCAGGAATCCCCGCAAAAAACTCGGCACCCTGCTTAGCTTCTTTAGCGCAGAACCTTGCCAACTTGGCACAAGTCACACCGGCTTCGGCATAGACGGCATCGCCATCCATTTGCAGCGCGGTTAATACGTTATGCATCAACACCACCGTGCCGCGTATGCCACCATCACGCACCAATAGGTTTGAGCCAAGCCCGATAAAATAAGTAGGCTCAGCGGCATCTAAGCCTTGTAAAAACATACTTAGATCTTCCAAACTTTCTGGAATGTAAAATTGATCCGCACGACCACCCACACGCCAGCTGGTATAGCGCGCCATGGGTTCGTTTAAGAGCAATTTTCCTTTCAGTTGGGTCATGCTGCGGCAACCCCTTGTGATTGCGCTTTAATCAATGGCAACTCTTTGGTTTTTAAAGCCACTTGGCCAATAGAACCCGCGCCCATTACAATCACCACGTCATCCGCATGTGCAATATCTAGAATTGCCTGTGGCAACTCATCTGTTGTTTCTACAAATAACGGCTCCACCTTACCTGCAACGCGAATCGCGCGGATAAGCGAGCGTGTATCCGCTGCCACAATCGGCGCTTCACCTGCAGAGTAAACTTCCGTCAGCAATACCACATCAGCACTTGATAGCACACGCACGAAGTCTTCAAAGCAGTCTCTAGTACGCGTATAGCGATGTGGCTGGAATGCCATCACCAAACGTCGATTTGGGAAAGCACCTCGCGCAGCTGCTATCACAGCTTGCATCTCTACCGGATGATGTCCGTAGTCATCAATCAGCGTAAATGTGCCGTTGCTGGTTTCGTTGCGTGGCATGGCTGGTACTTCACCATAACGCTCAAAGCGTCTGCCTACGCCTTTAAACTCTTTAAGCGCCTTAATAATGGCTGCATCCGGTACGTTCAACTCACTGGCAATTGCAATTGCAGCTAGCGCGTTTAATACGTAGTGATTACCTGGCAAGTTCAAGGTCACATCAAACTCTGTAGTCACACCATTAATGCGCTGTACCGTGAAATGCATCTTGCCATCATCGGCGCGCACGTTCTTAGCGCGGATACGTGCATCTTCACTCAGGCCATACGTCATCACCGGTTTAGTCACGCGCGGCAATATTTCGCGAATATTGGCATCATCCACACACACTACGGCCATACCCCAAAACGGCAATTGCTGTAAGAACTCTACAAATGCACTTTTGAGTTTTTCAAAGCTGTGTTCATAGGTGTCCATGTGGTCTTGGTCAATATTGGTGACCACTGCCATCACTGGTGTCAGGTGTAAAAATGACGCATCTGACTCATCAGCCTCAGCAACGATATACTCGCCTGTACCTAATTTAGCATTAGCATTGGCTGCCTCTAATTTACCGCCAATCACAAAAGTTGGGTCCATGCCTGCTTCAGCCAAAATGCTGGCGATTAAACTCGTTGTCGTAGTTTTACCGTGCGTGCCGGCGACAGCAATCCCCTGTTTAAAGCGCATTAGTTCAGCCAGCATCAAAGCACGTGGCACCACTGGTATCTTTTTCTCGCGTGCGGCTTTAACCTCAGGATTCGCCTCGTTGACTGCTGAAGACACCACGACCACATCTGCATCTTTCACGTTTTCAGCTTCGTGGCCTTGATACACGGTGGCGCCAAAAGCAGCCAAACGCTTGGTGGTTGCGTTTGCAGCCAGGTCTGAACCACTGACGTTAAAGTCCAAGTTAATCAGCACTTCAGCAATGCCGCTCATACCTGAGCCGCCTATGCCAACAAAATGTACATTTTTTACTTTATGTTTCATTTCGCGACTCCTTGCTCTGCCATTTGTAAGCAAACTTTTGCAACATTAGCGGTGGCCTCTGGCTTGCCTAATGCGCGTGCTTTTTTTGCCATGCTCAGACACTGCTCACGACTTAACTCATTTAAAATTTTTGCCAATTTATCTACACTCAATTCTTTTTGTTGCACCAAAATTGTGGCGCCTGCATCTGCCAAATATTGAGCGTTGCCAGTCTGATGGTCATCCACCGCAAATGGGAACGGCACCATCATAGAGCCCAAGCCCGCAGTAGAAATCTCCGCCACAGTGAGTGCGCCTGAGCGGCAAATCACAAAATCTGCCCATGCGTACATCTCTGCCATGTTTTCAATATAAGCACGTGTATCTGCCACTACTCCTGCTTGCGCATAATGACGTTTTAAATCTTCAATATGCTTCACACCCGCTTGATGCACTACCTGCGGACGCTGTACCTCTGGCAACTTGGCCAAGGCCTGCGGAATCACCTCGTTCAATGCTTGTGCGCCTAAGCTGCCGCCAACAATCAATAAACGCAGAGCACCACTTCTATCTGCAAAGCGCTGTTCTGGCTGTGCAATATTTGAAATATCCGCACGCACCGGATTACCCAATAAATCCGCCTTAGCGCCAAATGCCGCAGGGAATGCCGCTAAAACCCTTGTAGCCACTTTTGCCAATACCTTATTGGTTAAACCAGCAACGGAGTTTTGCTCATGAATCACCAGTGGCCGACCTTGCAAGCGCGCCATCAAACCACCAGGGAATGCAGCAAAACCACCCATGCCTAACACCACATCTGGCTTAAATTGATTGAGCGCTTTTAAACTTTGTGTGAACGCCGTGATTAACTTCACAGGCAATAACAACCAACCCAATAAACCTTTACCACGCACGCCTTGCATCGTAATCATCGCTTTATCGTAAGCTTTGCCCGCAATCAGCTTGTTTTCCATGCCGCCTTCAGTGCACAACCAGACAATATGCCAACCTGCATTTTGCAAAGCGTCAGCCACGGCCATGGCTGGGTAAACATGCCCGCCTGTACCCCCGGCCATCACCATTAAAGTTTTGCGCGCTGGTTTATTCATGCTGGCAACCCTTTTTGCAATCGACGATTTTCAAAATCAATGCGCAGCAATATGGCAAGTGCGATGCAGTTAGCTAAAATGCCGCTACCACCAAATGACATCAAAGGTAGCGTCAACCCTTTGGTTGGCAGCAAGCCCATGTTCACGCCCATGTTGATAATACTTTGCACACCAATCCATACACCCAAGCCCTGTGCTAACAGCGCTGAGAAGTAACGCTCATTCTCTATTGCCTCTTTGGCTATCCCAAATGCGCGAATCAATATCCACATAAACAAGCCAATCACAGTGAGTACGCCAACAAAACCAAGCTCCTCTGCCACTACCGCTAATAAAAAGTCCGTATGCGCTTCTGGCAAATACAGCAACTTCTCTACGCTGCCACCCAAGCCCACCCCAAACCATTCTCCACGGCCAAATGCAATCAACGCGTGTGATAACTGATAGCCTTTACCATACGGGTCTGCCCAAGGGTCCATAAACCCGATCACGCGCTCTAGGCGATATGGCGAGCTCCAGATCAGGAACACAAAGCCAACCACCAGCAGCACAATCAAACCACCAAAGATTCGCGCATTGATTCCGCCCAGCCACAGAATAGAAATGGATATTGCCGCAATCACAGCAAACGCACCAAAATCCGGCTCATTCAATAGCAAGCCACCCACCAGCAGCATCACAAACAACATAGGCATAAAGCCTTTGGTGAAACTATCCATTACCGCAGCTTTACGCACGGTGTAATCTGCCACGTACATGGCAGCAAATAACTTCATAAACTCAGATGGCTGCAAGTTAATCACAAACAAAGACAACCAGCGACGGCTACCCCCTACCACCTTACCAATGCCAGGAATGAGTACCAGCACTAACAATGCCAACCCCAATAAAAATAGGTAAGGCGCCATTTTTTGCCACCAAGCCATCGGCACGTTAAAAGCAACGAAACCGGCGGTTAAGCTCACGATTAAAAATATGGCCTGACGCACCAAGTAATAGCTGCTGTTATAACCGAGCGCTTTATCTGACTCGGCAATCGCAATCGATGCTGAATACACCATGACCAAGCCAATCCCTAGCAAAATGAGGGTCACCCACAGCAAACTCTGATCGTAGCTTGGTGAGTTGATGCGATCACGATTCAACATGGCAGTTATCATGCAGCATGCTCCATACGCTTCACCGCCGCTACAAACACTTCGGCACGGTGTACATAGTTTTTAAACATGTCAAAACTGGCGCAGGCTGGAGATAGCAGTACGGCATCGCCCACTTGCGCGAGCTTTCTTGCAATCGTCACAGCCTCTGGTAAGTCTGCGGCATGGTACATAGGCACATCGGTGGATAAAAGCTCTGCTTCAATCAACTGTGCATCACGGCCAATCAGCACCACCGCGCGCGCGTTGGTACTAACAGCCTCTTTCAGCGGAGAGAAGTCCTGCCCCTTGCCATCACCACCGGCAATCAGCACTACTTTTTGTGATAAGCCAGATAATGCCGCACAAGTTGCGCCTACATTAGTGCCTTTTGAGTCATCGTAATAATCAACGTCATCAATATTGGCAACCCACTCCACACGGTGTGGCAAGCCTTTAAAGTTGTATAAAGTCTGAATAATCGGTGCAAAATCCAAACCTATGCCGCGGCATAATGCAATAGCCGCCAATGCATTGCTGGCATTGTGCAAACCGGCAATTTTCAAATCGCGGATATTCATTAGGTCATGCGTACCGCAGCTCAGCCACGCATCGCCATCCACTTGCTTAATACCATAGTCTTGCTCAGCAACAGCGTCGTCCAGACCAAATGTCACTTGTGCCAACTTAGCGCGTGACATCATCATGCTCCATGCATCGTCACGATTGAGCACCTGCAATTTTGCATGGTAAAAAATATGCGCTTTGGCCACAGCATAGCTTTGCATGCTGTCGTATCTATCCATATGGTCTTCTGACAGATTCAACATGGTGGCTGCATCTGCTAACAGACTATGAGTGGTTTCTAACTGAAAGCTAGAAAGCTCCAGCACGTAAACATCCGGAGTTTCCATACTTAAGGTATCAAGTACAGGTAAGCCAATATTGCCAGCTACGATAGTTTTTAATCCCGCCGCTTTGCACATCTCACCCACCAGTGTGGTGACTGTGGTTTTACCGTTGGCACCGGTAATCGCAATCAGTTTGGCACTAACTGGACGATATTGTGCAAATAACTCTACATCCCCCACTACCGGCACACCGCGTTGTATTGCTGCTTGAATTTCAGGTTCACTCAACGGCACACCTGGGCTAATCACAGCTAAATCCACACCATCAAAGACAGTTGGTTTCAACGCACCGGTATACACCACCGCGTCAGGTAGTTCAGCTTTTAATGCATCTAGCCCCGGCGGCATGTCACGAGTATCAGCCACAGACAAACGTGCGCCTTGGCTATGTAGCCAGCGCAATGCTGATAAGCCGGTGTCACCCAAGCCTAGCACTAATACTTTTTTGTCTTTTAACGCGATTTGCATGTTTAAGTTCACTAATTACCTAATTTTCAGACTAGCCAAGCCAATCAATACCAGCATCATGCTGATAATCCAAAAACGCACCACTACCTGTGTTTCTTTCCAGCCTTTTTGTTCGTAATGGTGATGCAGCGGCGCCATCAAAAATATGCGTTTACCAGTACCGGTTTTATATTTGGTATATTTAAAGTAAGTCACCTGCGCCGCTACCGACAAGGTTTCCATCACAAATACGCCACCCATAATGAATAAGATCACTTCCTGACGCACCACCACTGCAACAATCCCTAAAGCCGCACCTAGTGCCAGCGCACCAACGTCACCCATAAACACTTCAGCAGGATATGCATTAAACCAAAGGAAGCCTAAGCCTGCGCCCACCATGGCAGCACAGAATACAGTCAGCTCACCCGCACCTGGCACGTAGGCAATACTTAAGTATCTTGAGAAGTACAAGTGACCAGTCACATACGCAAAAATAGCCAGAGCACCTGCTACCATCACCGTTGGCATAATCGCTAAGCCATCTAAACCATCAGTTAGATTAACGGCGTTGCTACTGCCAACCACCACCAGATAAGTCAGCACAATAAATGCCAAGCCACTCAGTGGAATGACCAAATTCTTAAAGAATGGAATCAGCAATGTCGTTTCCGCTGGCGTTGCAGCCGTTTGCTGTAAGAACACAGCCACACTTAAACCAACCACTGACTGCCAGAAATACTTTTCTTTAGCAGACAGGCCTTTAGGGTTGCGATGCACCACCTTGCGCCAGTCGTCCACCCAGCCAATGACACCAAAACCTAGGGTAGTAAATAGCACCACCCAAACGAATCGATTACTCAAGTCAGCCCAGAGCAGGGTGGAAATTGCGATCGATACTAAGATTAAAGCCCCTCCCATGGTTGGAGTGCCTGCTTTAATCAAATGGGTTTGCGGACCATCATCGCGCACGGCTTGACCCACTTTATATTGGGTTAATTTACGAATTAAAGTTGGCCCTACCATCAATGAAATCACTAATGCAGTAAGCGTGGCCAAAACAGCACGCAAGGTAATGTAATTAAATACATTAAACCCGCGGATATCATGTGCTAACCATTGCGCTAGTTCGAGTAACATTTTCTTTCTCCCAATTCGCTTACTTTTGTATTGCTACCAACAATTTCACTACGCGCTCCATTTGCATAAAGCGCGAGCCTTTAACCAGCACAGTCGTACCTTGCTCAAGTGCAGGCATCACCGCCTGTGCGATAGCCTCTGCCGAGCTAAAGTGCTCCGCACCCTGCCCGAAGCTACGTGCAGTCTCTATACTTAAATTACCCAGGCAATACAGCGTTGTTAGCCCAGCCGCTTTGGCATAAGCACCAACTTCTGCATGCATATTTTGCGCATCGGCACCCAGCTCACCCATATCACCCAGCACCAGTATCTTTTTACCCGCAAGTTTTGCTAAAACATCAATGGCAGCCTTCATTGAGTCTGGGTTAGCGTTATAAGTATCATCAATCACCACGGCACCATTAATACCGGCTTTACGCTCTAAGCGCCCATATACACCAGTAAAGCTGGCTAAACCACGACCGATATCACTTAATGAAACCCCTAGCGCGTAAGCCGCCGCAGCCGCAGCCAATGCATTGCTAATATTGTGCTCACCTTGCACACTTAACTGCACGCTGATCTCTTCATCGGCGGCAGTCAGCACTACACTGGCGTAACCATCAAGCGCTTGATAGCGAGCACTTACATCCGCAGCCTTTTTCAGCCCGAACGTCACAATTTTTCTGTTTGGATTCAGTGATTTCCAATAGTCTGCATAATCGCTGTCAGCATTAATCACTGCCACGCCATCAGACTTGAGCCCTGCAAAAATCTCACCTTTAGCTTTGGCAATATTGTCACGTGACCCAAGTTCGCCAATATGCGCGATGCCGGCATTGTTAATCAGCGCTACATCGGGCTGGGCAATATGCGTTAAATAATCAATCTCACCTAGATGATTCATGCCCATTTCCACCACGGCATACTGATGGCTTGGTTGCATTTTCAGTAAAGTAAGTGGCACGCCGATGTCGTTATTCAAGTTACCGTAAGTGGCATGCACAGATGCTTTAGCTTGCGCCACCACACTTAATATTGCGCTTAGCATCTCTTTAGTAGTGGTCTTACCGTTACTGCCAGTCACGGCTAGCACAGGCATATCAAATTTCTGGCGCCAGTATTTAGCCAACTCGCCTAGGGCAAGTCTGGTGTCAGCAACCACGATACGTGGCTCAACCTGCACGGATTCATCAGACACCAGCACAGCTACCGCACCCAGTTTTAACGCTTCCTGTGCAAAACTGTTTCCATCAAAGTTCACACCTTTAAGCGCTACAAATAACTGACCCGCCACAATATTGCGGCTGTCACTGCCCACAGAGGTAAATTGCACATCAGCACCCACGTGCTGCACGCCTAATGCCGCTGCTGCTTCTGATAGCATCATCATTTACCCACCGCCATTGCCTGATCAGGCACCCAATTTAATAGCGCAGATTGGGCAACACTGATATCGCTAAAAGGTGTTCTTACACCGTTAATTTCTTGATAATCCTCATGCCCTTTACCTGCCAGCAACACAACATCATCCTTATTTGCAAACTTGATTGCCTGTTGAATCGCAATCGCACGGTCGGGCGCAATGCTTGGCAACACGGTCATGCCGTTAATGATTTGCTCAATAATTAATGCAGGGTTTTCATTACGCGGATTATCGCTAGTCACCACCACATGGTGCGCAAATTTCTCGGCAATCGCGCCCATCAATGGGCGCTTACCTGCGTCACGATCACCACCGCAGCCAAATACACAAATCAACTTGCCTTGTGTTTGCTCACGTAAACTCACTAACACATTTTCTAAAGCGTCTGGTGTATGCGCATAATCCACCACCACCAGCGGTTTATCATTACCGCCAAATTGCTGCATGCGCCCAGCCACTGGCTTAATTTGTGCAATAGCAGCCACCGCATCACTTAATGGCACTTGCCGCGCCAATAAGGTTGCCAGCACAGCCAGCAAGTTATAAGCATTAAAGCGCCCCAACACTGGCGCGTTTAGCACTGCTGCACCTTGCGGCGTAGTCACCTGCATGCTGATTCCGTTCGCGCCCAAAGTGAGCGTGTTAGCACGCACATCGCCATGCGCCAAACCGTAAGTCAATAATGACTTGTTGTCTGCAAGTAGTGATGCCGCCACTTTTTTGCCAAAGTCATCATCCGCATTCAAAATTGCGATGCGTAAATTTGGCCAGTTAAACAGCTTTTGCTTCGCGCTGGCGTAGGCATCCATCGTTTCGTGATAATCCAAATGATCACGTGTCAGGTTGGTAAATACTGCAAAATCAAACTCAACTGCATTGACACGGCCCTGATCTAAGCCGTGCGATGAAACCTCCATCGCTACCGCATCAGCGCCTTGGTCCGCGTAATCCGCCAACATTTTTTGCAGCAAAATCGCATCCGGCGTGGTGTTACTGGTTTCCACCAAGCCGCTGCCACTCGCATCGGCAAAGCCGCTACCAATGGTGCCGATTACTGCCGTTTTCTTACCCAAAGCCTGCATTGCCTGGGCAATCCATTGGCTCACTGAGGTTTTGCCATTAGTACCGGTCACGCCGATTACATCCAGCTTACGTGATGGATATTGATAAAACTCAGCAGCAATCTGTGCCACTTGGTTTTTCAATTGGCTCACACCAAGGTTATCCACCTTGATTGTCGCATCCCAAATAAAACCCTGGCTTTCCCAAAGCACAGCACTGGCACCCGCGGCAACCGCCTGTGTAATGTACTTGCGGCCATCGCTATGCACACCCGGATACGCCAAAAACAAAGCACCCGGTACAACTTGCCGGCTATCCGCTGTAACGGTAGTAAATGACTGACTAAATGATGTGAACAAGGTCATATACTTTCCTTCACATCTTCAACATCATTAGGTATCACCACGTTATTATTCGGTGCATCTTGTGGCACGGACAACATACGTAATGCATCGGCCATCACCGCGCTAAATACAGGCGCGGCAACCGTGCCGCCGTAATACTCGCCGCTGCTTGGGTCATCAATCATCACTGCCATAATCAGGCGCGGATTAGAAGCTGGCGCCATGCCTACAAACGAACCTACATATTTGTTCTTTTCATAGCCGTGATCACCAAGCTTGTGCGTGGTGCCGGTTTTACCTGCAACACGATAGCCCAGCACCTGCGCTTTTAATGCCGTACCGCCAGGTAACACGACCAACTCCAGCATAGACTTCACTTCATTGGCAGTTTTTGCACTAAACACTTGCGTCCCCACAGGTGCGTCTTTTAATTTCAACAAAGACACTGGCTTTAATTCACCGTCATTGGCAAATACGGTATAAGCCCTAGCCATTTGCAACAAAGTCACACTGATACCATGCCCATAAGACATAGTTGCCTGCTCAATAGGGCGCCATGTTTTGTAATCACGTAACCTGCCAGAAACCTCACCAGGGAAACCAATGCGGGTTTTTGAACCGAAGCCGATTAAATTAAACACACCCCACAAATACTGAGGTTCAAGCGACAACGCCATTTTTGCCGCACCTACGTTTGAAGACTTCTGAATCACTTCCGACACTGTCATCAAGCCATGAGGATGCGCGTCATGAATCGTAGCTGGGCCTATGCTCATATAGCCGGGTGCTGTTTGAATCAACGTATCTGGTGTGTATTTCCCAGCTTCCAAGGCCGCTGCTGCCGTGACCGTTTTCATGGTTGAGCCCGGCTCAAAAATGTCTGTAATGGCACGGTTACGTGTTTTACCTTGAATATTGACAGGATTATTCGGGTTGTAGGTTGGCACATTCACCATCGCCAACACTTCTCCGGTTTTTGCATCCAACACAATTGCTGCACCCGCATTTGCCTGAAACTTCTCGACCGCTTTTGTCAGTTCACGATGCGCTAAATACTGAATCCTGCGATCAATAGATAACGTAATATCTGCGCCGTCTTGAGGCACCTTAACCGCTTCCAAATCCTCGATAATGCGACCAGCGCGGTCTTTAATCACCTTACGACTGCCATTTTTACCTGACAATGCACTGTTCATCGCCAACTCAAAACCTTCTTGGCCTTTATCGTCAATATCAGTAAAGCCCACCAAATGCGCAGTTACCTCTCCAGCAGGGTAGTAACGTTTATACTCACGTTGCAAATACACGCCGGCAATACCCAGCTGCATGATTTCAGCTGCTAATTCCGGAGAAACGCGACGCTTTAAATACACAAACTCACGTGTATTGTTGGCTAGTTTTTTATCAATGGTTTCTTTTTTAAAACCCAGCAATTCAGCAAGCTTTTTGGTTTGGCTTGCACTAATTTTCACATCAGACGGATTCGCCCACACCGATTCCACGGGCGAGCTAATCGCCAGCAACTCACCGTAACGATCCGTAATCTTTCCGCGTTGTGCCGGTAACACCAAAGTACGGCTATAACGCGCATCACCTTTTTCTTGCAAAAAGCGCTTGTGAAAGCTCTGCAAATACACACCCCTGCCCAGCAATGCGGCAAACCCTAGCAGCACCAATACCAGCAATAGGCGGCGACGCCATGCTGGCAATTTAACAATCACTAAGGGCGTGTGCATAGCCATTAAGGTTTACCCTCACCTTGCACCGTTGCAGGTTTATTGAATGCTGGCTGCGCCACCAAACTCACCACTTGAATTCTTTTTGCATCAGGCACTTGCATTTGCAATTGCTGCGTAGCAATTTGCTCAATGCGCGAATGCATCGCCCAAGTACTCTGCTCCAGCTGCAACTGACCATACTCTTGGTTGTACTGTTTTTCAGTTTGATTCAAGTGCTCTAACTCTATGTACAATTTACGGGCTTGGTGCTGCGCATTGACCAGACCCAATGACGAAAAAATTAAGGCAAAAAACAAAATCACATTCAGGCGCGTCATACCACTGACGTCCTTTCCGCCACGCGCAATACCGCACTGCGTGAACGTGGATTCAATCGCACCTCTTCATCGCTAGGCTTAACCGCCTTGCCCACACTTTTCAATCTGGGCTGAGGCAAATCAGCCGCACGCACCGGGAAGTTTGCCGGCAGATCATCGCGATCTTCCTGACCGCGAATAAACTGCTTCACCATGCGGTCTTCAAGCGAATGAAAACTAATGATTGCAAGCCTGCCATGTGGCGCGAGCAACTGCAGGCATTGCGGCATGGTTACCGATAGTTCCTCAAGCTCCTGATTGACGAAAATCCGTAAAGCTTGAAATGTGCGCGTTGCAGGGTTCTGCCCTGGCTCGAAGCGCGTGACTGCACCTGCCACGACCTGGGCAAGCTGCCCAGTAGTGGTGATGGCACGCCCGTCATTGCGCTCCGCAATAATCGCCCTTGCAATCGACTTAGCAAACCGTTCTTCACCATAATTTTTTATAACCTCCGCTAATTGCTGCTCTGTTGTACGGCTAAGAAAGTCTGCCGCTGTTTCCCCACTACTTTGATCCATGCGCATATCAAGCGGCGCATCGTATCTAAAACTAAAACCACGACCTGCTTCATCAATTTGTGGTGATGAGATACCTAAATCCAACAAAATCCCATCCACATGATGCACACCAAGCTCAGCCAGACGCGCCTGCATTGCCGCAAAGTGACTATGCACCAGCGTAAAACGCGGATCATCAATCGCTTTACCAGACTCGATAGCAGCCAAATCACGATCAAATGCAATCAATCGGCCTACTTCACCTAACTGCGCTAAAATTTTTCTGGAATGGCCACCGCGACCAAACGTGCCATCCACATAGATACCATTTGGCTTAATGTCTAAAGCATGCACAGCTTCATTCAACAGCACAGTAATGTGCGCGTTTACGGCAGAAGCTTCATCTACCATGCTTTGATCTTGATTTGAATTTGAGACTGACACTTCTTGTGGGTACTTTTCTAACTTATCAGCGTTTTTTAGAGACGCTTTTTTTGAAGACAATGATGCTTTGGTGGGCGCGCTGTTCACGCCCTTAATCACAGCGAAAATCCCTCTAATTCTGCGGGCATTGCAAAACCATCATCTTGCATTACTTGCTCTAACTGGGCACGCCATGCAGCGATGCTCCATAATTCAAAATGGCTACCCTGGCCAACCAACATTACTTCTTTATCCAACCCGGCAAAGTCACGCAACACTGGCGACACCAGTAAACGGCCTGCACTATCCATGCTAATGTCTTCAGCAAAACCAACCAGTAAGCGCTGCAAAGCACTAGACTGCTTATCAAATGACGACAAAGCCATCATTTTCGCTTGAATCGGCTCCCAAGCCGGCTGCGGATAAAGCAACAGACAACGATGAGGGTGCGCAGTCAACACCAAGTTACCGGCGCACTCAAGCTGCAACGCTTCCCTGTGCTTTGTGGGCACAGCGAGCCTGCTCTTGGCATCCAAACTTAGTGATGTAGCACCGCGAAACATACGTCTGTTATTTTCCTTAAAGTCCGATTAAGCCTAAACAAACAATTTCAATATAAAAAATGGGGAACTGCCAAACATCATCACAAGACACCAATCAAATAACCCTTAGTAGTTATCTAACGAGCCAATCTTTACACCACCACACCTGCACTTCACTTACACAAGAATGAGCAATTCCCCACAAAAACCCACTTTTCCCCACTAAGATGCACTATAGATAAAAAAATTACCGAATGCAAGCGCTTTTTTGCTATTTTTTCTTTACAGGTCAAGGACTTAGCGCATTTTTATGATAAAAATAAAATCGTTATAAATTAAGCACATACAAAATTGTGTGAATGTAGATTGTTAGGATAAGTGCGAAAGCGTTTGAATTGTAATTAAGCCGTCACAAAGACTATTTTCTACTCGTCAATTAGCCAGATTTTTCACATACAAGGCGATAAACCAAGCCCATGCTTGTTTGAGAAAATAAATGACGGTAAAAATCGATATCACGGCGCACGACATTCCATCGCTAAGCGAGCATTTTAAACATTGAAATAATAAAAATTGGGATAAAAAAACATGATGCAAGACAGGTGCGCAATGCACTGAGGGATAAAAAACTAAAAATTTAGATTAAATTGAAGCTGGCCGATAAGCCGGGTTCTGTTTGCGTTTTGCAACGCATGACAGTCATTCATCTAGGCGCACAATTACTTGTACGCTCAAGCAACCTACCCGCTGGCAGCGCGAGCCACGCCAATACCAGCCTATTTGGTCTTGCTGCGAATGGAGGTTACCGCGTTTCACCGTAACTTAATACGCTCGTCTCTGTGGCCCTATTCCTCGCCTTATACCTTGCGGCTTTCAGCGGACGGCCGTTAACCGTCATCCCGCTCTATGCAGCCCGGACTTTCCTCCCTCCACCAAGAGAACCCACAAGGAGCTCTCCCGCTTAACTAAACCAGTAAACTGGTAAGTTAAATGTGAACGGCGACTGTCTAGCCAGCTTCAAGCGTATTTTAACATGCACGAAGCCAACCTAGCCGAGTTTATTAGCCAATGGCTCATCATGCAGAAAGTCTGGGCAACATTAAGCGCTAACTGGTGTAATCAGAATGGAGGTTTGGAGCATAAAATACACACACCCTCTTGCAACTAAACTAGCTGGGCGTTTGGAACTCAGCCTATCTAAAGCGCAAGGCGTGAAAGAAACACAAAAGAACAGACTGAATAACCAGACGAATTCCCTAACTAAGCGAAGGTATCAATCGTATTACCGAGATTAGGCGGATTGTTAGGTAAGGACTGCGTAGCGGCCTGAATAAGCTGCAACGAGTTTTGAGCACTGATGTCGACCGCTTTTTTAAATACCGCCAACTGCACATCGCTGGCAGTTTTGTATTGCGCCAGATTAGCTGCCGCCGCCGCTATTCCTGAAACATCCATATCAAACTCCTAACCACAAATACATTAAGCTATGCATTAATGTCGATGATAGTACCCATCAACATATCATTATTGGATTTAAATACCGACAGATTAGTCATGTAAGTATTTCTGGCCTTAAGCTGCTCAACCATATCAGCCTCTAAATTACTGCCGGCCTGTGCCGCGTTTTTAATATCCGCCACTTTCGTACCACCTTGTGGCAAATCAGCCTGCACAACTTCTTTTCTTGTAAAGTTATCGGTACTTAGATTGGCAATATTATTCGCTGCCACATCTAATCGAGCTTGCGCAGCATTCATACCAGATAAAGAAGTGTTTACATTCATAATTTTAATTTAATTCAATAGATTAAGCTCACACTACCAAGTAGCGCAAACACTGTCAACCCATATAATTTTTGAATATATTTAAGTGGATTAATGATATAAACACACCTATGACAAACACTCAACATAACAACCCATTACATGGTGTGACTTTAGAAGCCATCGTGGCCTATTTGGTAGATTATTACGGCTGGGAAACACTCGCCGATAAAATTCCTGTCAATTGTTTTAGCAATGATCCCAGCATTAAATCCAGTTTAAAATTTTTACGCAAAACACAATGGGCACGTGAAAAAGTAGAAAGCCTCTATTTAGCCACCATTCCAAAGCACAGCTAAGCCTTAATCTGGTTCAACTCCAAAATAATTAGCCACGCTAACCACTTTCAGGCGCCTAGATTGCCCATGGGGGAATGGCCAATCAATCACCTGCCCCTCTTTCAACCCCAACAATGCGGAGCCCACGGGTGAAAGCACTGAAATCTTACCGTATTTCAGGTCCGCCCCCTCAGGAAACACCAGCTCCACTTCGCGGCTCAAACCGCTGCTTTCATCCAAATAGATAACGCGTGAGTTTATCCTGACCACATCTGCCGGCACCTGATCCGCTGGCACAACCATCGCCCTGCTCAACTCATCCCCCAGCAACTCATCATTGGCAAGCATAGAAAGCCGCGCATAGTCTTGATCTGAAAGTATTAATTTGTCAATTTCCATTATCTTCCCCAACACATCGTAAAAATGCCGAACACAATGCTCGGCACATCAACATATTAATGGGGACAAACAGATTAAATAAGACCATCAAATCGCACATAACTGTTTCCAATATAGCTACAATGAGCTTATGTATGATTTAAATTTAATGATAATTTTTGCCCATGTGGTCAATGAGCAGGGCTTTTCAGCTGCAGCAAGAAAGCTTGGCGTGTCCAGATCTTCCGTCAGCAAGGCTGTTGCCAAATTAGAACATAGCCTAGGCGCCAGCTTGCTCAACCGCAGCACACGACACCTAAGCCTAACCGAGATTGGCGCATCTTTTTTTGATTACTGCACACGCATTAATGATGAGGCAGACCAAGCGCATAAGATGATTGAAAGCCTAAATGCACAGCCACGTGGCGTGCTTAAGGTTGCCGCCTCTGTGGCATTTGGCACATTACATATTGCGCCAGCAGTAGGCGACTTCCTGCATCGCTACCCAGAGCTTGATATTGATATGACCATTACAGATCGCGTGGTCGACTTAGCTGAAGAAGGCTATGACTTAGTGATATGCGCCACTAGAAATCCGCCCGAGGCGCTGGTTGCAAAAAAACTGGCCCCGATAAGACGCAAACTATGTGCCACACCTGATTACTTTAAACAGTTTGGCATTCCACAGTCGCCACAGGCATTGGCACAGCATAATTGCCTTGATTACATACACTCGGGGGACAGCGGGTTATGGCGCTTTGAAGTTGCAGGCAAAGAGATTCTGATTCCAGTTTCAGGGCGCTTACGCATCAACGACGACGAAGCACTATCTCAGGTAGTATTAGGCGGGTTTGGACTTGCGCTACTCCCCACTTTTATTATTGGCAAAGATATACAAGCCAAGCGCTTGCAGTCAGTCTTGCCGGAATACATTCCTATTGACCAACACGTATACGCACTTTATCTGCCAAAACGCAATCTACCGCTAAAAACACGTGCTTTGATTGACTTCCTCAGTGAGCGCTTTGGCCCAGAACCCTATTGGGATAAAGAATCGCTCTAGCGCGCTGCGGTGCCTTGCACAAATGGTAACGCTGACTGCAAGTTGCGCCAGCTGGATAAACACTGGCGCAGCCTACGCAGCGCAGTTTACTTCAAGCGTTAGTAATTACAGCATTTTCCAACTGAGCATTTGTTCTGCACGTAGCGGCACTAGCACATCACCTTCATACGGTAAGCTACCTGGCACCTTCCAGCTTTCTTTCACTAAAGTAATTTGCTCTGTATTGCGTGGCAATCCATAAAAATCAGCGCCATAAAAACTCGCAAAACCTTCCAGCTTATCTAAAGCATCTGCCAACTCAAATGCTTCGGCATAAAGCTCCATTGCTGTATGTGCTGTGTACATGCCAGCGCAACCACACGCAGCTTCTTTTGTATGCTTCGCATGTGGCGCACTATCCGTACCCAAGAAGAACTTAGGGCTGCCCGATGTTGCCGCTTTTACCAATGCTACACGGTGCTCCTCACGCTTTAGAATAGGCAAACAGTAGTGATGAGGCTGAATGCCACCTTTAAACATATCATTACGATTCATCAGTAAATGATGCGCTGTCACCGTAGCGGCTACATTGCTTGGTGCCTGCGCTACAAAATCCGCAGCGTCTTGCGTGGTGATATGCTCAAACACCACCTTTAAACCTGAGAACTTCTTAAGCAAGGGAATCATATTGCGCTCAATAAACACGCGCTCACGATCAAACACATCCACATCACTATCGGTCACTTCCGCGTGTGCCAGTAGCGGCATACCTAGCTTTTCCATGGCTTCCAGCGCTTTCACACAGTACCCTAGATTAGTCACGCCCGAGTCGCTGTTAGTGGTAGCACCTGCAGGGTAAAGCTTTACCCCATGCACAATACCACTCGCTTTAGCGCGCTCAATTTCTTCGGCACTCGTGTTATCAGTCAGATACAAGGTCATCAACGGCTCAAAGTTTGCGCCTACCGGTAGCGCGTTTAGGATACGTTCACGGTATTCAATGGCCAATGCTGTTGTAGTCACTGGCGGGCGCAAGTTCGGCATCACAATCGCACGTGCAAACTGCCTTGCGGTGTCTGGCAGCACGGCTTTAAGTGCGCCGCCATCTCTTAAATGTAAGTGCCAGTCATCTGGACGTGTAATGGTAAGTGAGTGCATAGGCTTATTCATATTCAATAACTCTGATTCAATAGTACGGATAGTTTATTCAGACTGCTGTTTTAACTGTAGTGCAAAATCGTATAAAACATTCTTTTTTTCATGGGTAATTTCTGTGGCCAGCTTAACTGCCTGTTTGAGGGGCAAGTCAGCTAACAATAATTTCAATACGCGCACCGCCTCTTCAGGCATTTCTTCTGCGTCTTTAATGGCAGCAGCCTCGATTAGCAACACAAATTCTCCGCGTTGCTGATTGGTATCAGCCTCTAACCAAGCGACCGCATCTGAGAGTGTACAGCTATAAATCGTTTCAAAAGTTTTAGTTAGCTCACGTGCAAAAGTAACACGCCGCTCGCCACCTAACACTGCACACATATCGGCCACACTATCTACAATACGATGCGGCGCCTCATAAATAACCAGCGTCACAGTTTGCGTTTTCAGCGCTTCCAGCACCTTACGCCGCGCAGCGCCACTTGCAGGTAAAAAGCCATGGAACAAAAAGCCATTTTGCACAATACCGCTGGCAGACAGCGCGGCAATGACCGCACTTACACCTGGTACCGGCACCACTTTCACCCCGGCTTTACGCACCAAATCCACCACCACAGCGCCAGGGTCACTAATGCCAGGCGTGCCGGCGTCTGTCACCAGCGCAATGCTCTCGCCGGCATTCAGCTGCATCAGTAACTTTTCTGCGGACTGATGTTCGTTATGCTCGTGCACTGCAATCAGTTTTTTGCTAATACCAAAGTGACTTAACAAGCCAGATGTATGGCGCGTGTCTTCCGCTGCAATCGCATCAACTGCTTTAAGTGTATCCAACGCCCGCAAGGTAATATCTTGCAGATTTCCAATTGGCGTTGCGACAACATATAATATGCCCATAGGATACAAAATTTAATGACCAATAATTTAATAAACATCATTTTAGCAACATGCCTGCTTTTTAGCAGTTTAAATTTAGCCGCAGAGCAAATCAGCCCATCCAGCAGCAGAGGTGAAACCCAGTTTTTAGCTGGGGAAGCTTGCCTTAAACAAGCCAATACTGCGTGCGCCATGGCTGCACTGGCTAAAATACCCAGCAGCTCACCTTATGCCAAACTGCTCCAAGGTGAAATTGCCTATACCAACCAAGCACTAGACCAAGCATTGCAATTACTGCTACCACTGCAAGCAGAAACGCTGTTCACCACGGTTGCAAAAATCAGCTTGCATCAATATCTGGCAAAAGCCTTTACCAAATTACAGGATGCAGAGCAAACACTGGTACATTTACTACAGGTTGATCTAACGCTATCAGCCACAGCTAGCATTAGCCAAAAAGATGCGATTAGTGCAAACCAGACACAAATATGGAATCTACTTGGCAAGCTAGATCAAACCGAACTTCTGGCGATGCGCGGCAACAACACTGACGACAATTTCCAAGGCTGGGTTGATTTAGCCCTTGCGGCAAAAAATCAAGACTTAAGTAATAGCTTAAAAAGCTGGCAAATTAACTATCCAGACCACGCAGCAACAGCACTCGCGAACAATTTGCAGCAATCAAGTGCCAATCAAAATGCACCACAAGCACTCAAACTGCCATCAGCCGATGCGATTGCGATTAGCTACGTCCCAACTTCTGATGCAGACAATCCAAAAGCCGAGGCGTTTAAAGCAGGTTTAACGACTGCTCTGGCACTTCACGGCCTGAATAATGCCATTCAAATTTATACAATCGACAATGGAGCTAACAACGATCAAGACAAAGATAATCATGGGACGGATAATCAAGGGCAAAGCTTGCCTGACGACAATACAAAAATACCTGAAGCAGATACCCCATACGCCATTAGCTTAGACTTTACGAATGGCACAGCCAATGCTGCCACATCCCAAACAAACAACCATCAAACGCTAATACTAGGCCTACATCTGGAAGAAGAAGCTGAACAAATTGTAAAGTTTGCAGTTAAGAACGCGATTAGCCATGTGGCGATTCTTACCACTGAGAGTTTCACTTCCGCCCAAATGTTAAAGTGCTTTAGCACTGCATGGCAGCAAGCGTTCAATCTAAGCGCAGAGCACAATAACTTCAACATCATCACTTTGCCGCAAAACATCACAGCTAACGACCCAGGTTTGCTCGACATCCAAACAAAAATCAACGCCAAAGCGCATGATATGGTCATACTGGCGCTACCCGCGGCTGACGCTCGCATCATAAAACCCTACCTGAATGCTGGCACTCCCACTTTGGCATTCTCAAATATACATGAGACCGCCACTGACCCAGCATTAAATACCGTGCGCTTCGTAGAAATCCCTTTTCTACTACCATCTAACACACAGTTCACCGCATACCAAAGCGGCGCAGCCTCACTGCCCACTAACGACTTACTACGATGGTATGCGCTAGGCGCAGATGCATTGCCTATTTTAATCGCCACACAACAAGCGAGCGAAAAGGAAGTGCTATTGAACGGACTTTCTGGCAAATTCAGTATCAAGCGCAACAGCATCACGCGCCAGCTATCTATGGCAAGATTCAGTTACGAAGGCATCAACGAAGAAAATTAACATAATCAAGCACATGACCACGAAACCACTAGCCAAAAACATCACTGAAGGGCAGGCGGCAGAGCAAATTGCTGCAACTTTTCTGCAAAACAATGGACTCACTGTCGTGGAAAAGAACTTTCGCGCTGCATATGGTGAAATTGACCTCATCATGCGTGAGGGTAAAACACTGGTTTTTGTAGAGGTGCGCTTACGTAGCAATACAAAATTTGGCGGCCCGGGCATGAGTATCAACGCCAGCAAACAACAAAAACTCACACGAACTGCAGAACGCTACCTACAGACACATGGTGACAGCGCCTGCCGTTTTGATGCAATTTTAATGCATACTCTTGATATAACCGCAGTAGAATGGATAAAAGACGCGTTCTGAACTACTTTTATCGCCTGATTAACCTACCCCAATCATCTGAGGAACTTCACTATGAAACTACCGATTAAACTATTTGCCGCTGTAGCATTGGCTACTCAAATCAGCGCTTGCGTACCTGTGGTAGTAGGCGGCGCAGCAGCCACTGGCGTGATGGCAGCAGATAGACGTACGTCTGGCGTCTATGTTGAAGATCAAAACATCGAACTAAAAGCAATTAAGAAAATTCATGACGCATTAGGTGAAGAAGCACACGTTAATGTCACAAGCTTTAAAGGCAACGTGCTGTTAACTGGTGAAGTCCCTAATGAAAATGCAAAATCTCAAGCTGGCAACATCATCTTAGGCACAGAGAGTGTACGTAGCTTAACCAACGAGCTAGCAATTGGCCCTAAAACCACACTCAGCTCACGTGCTAACGACTCATTCTTAACCTCAAAAATTAAAACTCAGTTTGTAACTGAAAATCGCTTTAGTGCCAATTACGTCAAAGTAGTGACTGAAAACAGCATCGTTTACCTTATGGGCTATGTCACACAAAAAGAAGCTGACGCAGCAACAGAAATCGCACGTAACGTAAGCGGCGTCACCACCGTGGTAAAAGTATTTGAATACATGCCTTAACCAGCATTAAGTAAATGATGCCAACGGGTAAACCTGCCTGAACAAAACAGACCAAGTCTATCAGGTAGGCTTGCCCACAAATGCACATACGCTGCGCATAGTGCAAGCAATCCCAAACTGTTCTAAATTATTATGTTGCTTTTAAAATCAGGCACATTTTCATGAAGACTGGCAATGCTATAATGCAGGAAATTTTTAAGCTGTTTAGCAGCACATTCATTGGTAAATATAAATGACTACAGACCCCAAAAACGCTCATGAGCTACAAGAAATCATTATCGAAGGCAACACGCGTGCAGGCAAGCCGTTCCGCCCTAGCGATTGGGTTGACCGTATGTGCAGCACTTACGCAACCTTTGGCGATGACCGCAAACTAAAATACTCACCCTACTTAAAACCAAGAGTGGTGAACGGTGTGCGTTGCTTAGCAGTTGATCTGAAATTAAAAGTGGTAAACCCTGAAGGCTACGCACAATTGATGCATTTTGCTGATGAAAACCAGCTCAACGTGCTAGATAGTAGTGGCAACAGTATTCCTGTGCCGCACTAGCCATTATTGACGCAATCAAAAGCTCACACATATGCATCAAATATACGTGAGCTTTAATCGATAAACTAACCTAAGCAGCCCATGTAAAGCCCAAGGGTTACTTACCGCCAGATTTCATCAGACCCTCTACATACGACTTAGTCACTATACCGCGCTTTATTTTGACTAACTTACCTTTGGGGTTGTAGATAAAAGTGGTAGGCATTACGTCTGCTGCCCCTATCTGCTCCACCACGCTATCATCGCCTAATACGATCGGGTATGACATCAGCATGTCATCGACATATGCTTTTACTTCATTCACGTCTTTATAATCAAACACCACACCAAGCACCATCAGGTCTTTTTGCCGATGCTGATCATACAAGTTGACCAAATCAGGCACCTCCTCCAGGCATGGCGGACACCAGGTTGCCCAATAGTTCACTAAAACCCACTTGCCTTTGTAATGAGAAAGCTGATGCTGAACACCTGCCATATCTTTAAGCAAGAAATTAGACTTAGTAGCCACCTCAGCACTGACAAACTGACTGGATAACAGCATTAACAAACCCAATAAAAACTTATACATAAATCCGCCACAGAAACAGCAATCGACTATTGACTGCCTAAAAATCGAGATGCTAGCAAAAACAAATATTTAGATGTATGCTAGCCGTAACATATTGTTTATACTAACTTTCATATAAGCAATATCATACAATCATCCACACACATAAATTGATTGCAAAAAAAATAATATGGCATTAAACCTGAATATTCCAGCATTACAAGAACACCCTGTATTTATTGCGGAAACTCGCCCGCAAAGAATACACCAATTATTACAAGAAATTAATTCGCAAGACCCAGCAGACATCGCCACGCATTTACACAACGAATTGGAAACGCTAAATCGCCAGAAAGTCTCCCCAAGCCAAAGAACGCAGGCACTGGACTGTTACCGTAGCCTGATTATCAACGTAACTGCGGTACTTTCTGCCGACTACATCAATTCCACGTTGCCACTTGAAGATAAAGCAAAATCTGCAGCAATGGCCTGCGAATCACTATGGTTAGAACTAGGCTACGGCTACAAGCTGGTGTTAATCGACCTACAGAACCAACTGATTAAACTACGCACAGATAAAAACTCAGCATTAGCCATCCAGCGCGCAATGCACGCAATTGCCGAGTACACCCTAGTACACTACCAAACCTACTTAACACCACCCAGCCATGTCTGGAGTGATTTACATCAGCTTTATTTCTGCGCTGCTAAACTTGGCATACTTTACACAAGCATTCCAGCAGACCCAATTCCAGCCCAAGCTAACAGCTACGCTAGGCTGCTCACCTCAATCGAGGACACTTATAAACATACGTTGCTGGTCAGCCTAGCGCAGCCGCACCATCTGATACAGCAAGATATCAGCGCAATTGCTGACTATTTAGCGCATCATATTCAGAGCGCAAGAGTGACTGCAATAGAGCCCTTAGAAAACAGCTCGGGCGCATTTATCATTAACTTAACGTCAGACGCACCACCCATCCCTTACAGCAAACTCAAATCAGAGCCTAACCCAGATTCCGAGCTACTATTACATACTATAGACCTGATTCGAGGTATTCACGAGGATCTGAGTAAACTGCAAAATCGTAGCACGCCCACCAACGGCAGCATTGATGCTGATGCGAACCATAATGACTACATTGAGCTATTGTCCTACCTCATCACCAACTGGGGCATCTCGCCCAAACGTATATTTAACCGCTCCGCTAAAAATGGGGATATTGACATCGTTGCAGGCATTGATGATATTCACAACACTATCGCAGCCACACCAACAGCCAACATGCCAACCAATAGCAACAACCCTGTAGCGCAGGCCTATCAGGTCACGCCATCGCACTGGAAGATATTAAACATCAGTGCAACCGGCATATCCATCAGGCGTTACCACACCGCACAAAAGAATATCAAAGTCGGTGGTTTAATTGCACTAAAAGCAAAGCATGAACAGCAGTGGTCGATTGGGCTAGTGAAATGGGCCAATTGCGGCACTAGAGACCGTTTGGACATCGGTGTACAACTGATTGCCCCTCATGCAGACAGTGCGATGGCTCAAACCTTCCAGCACAGCGGTCATAGCAAAATACTCATACTGCCGGAAATCACTGCGATGAATCAAGCTGCAACAATCATCGCACCAAGAGGCACTTACATCCACGGTCGCCAGCTTACATTTACGTGTAATCAAAAAACCGTGCAGGTGTCACTAAACCGCCTAATAGAAAGAACGCATGAGGTAGAACGCATCCAGTTCAACATCGTGAATTAAATCTTATTCAGCATAATTAGGCTTCACTAAAACATTTTTTTTCGTTACGATACACATTTTCAAGTATTATTTAGTCATATTCAATTTAAAGGTTTTTTCTATGAGCGAACACATCACACACCTTAGCGATGCAAGTTTTGAACAAGATGTTCTACAATCGCAAATCCCAGTTCTTGTAGACTACTGGGCTGAGTGGTGTGGCCCATGCAAAATGATTGCACCAATTCTAGATGAGATTTCAAAAGAATATGCTGGCCGCATAAAAGTTGCTAAACTAAATATTGATGACAATCAACAAACGCCACCTAAATACGGCATTCGTGGTATCCCTACACTGATGCTATTTAAAAATGGCAATGTAGAAGCAACAAAAGTTGGGGCGCTATCTAAGTCACAATTAACCGCTTTTATTGACAGCAACATCTAAACACATTACCCTAAGCATAAATCAAGCGCTTGGTTTTAAACAATTAAAGCTTTAAAACCAAGCACCACACCCTTCAGGCATATAACTTAGCCTCTGGCATTTAATATCTAAAGCCTTAAATTACCTCTATACATCTTGTTTTAGCGAGACTTCATGCATCTATCAGACCTCAAACATCTACCTGTTACTGAATTAGTAGAAATGGCCATTGCCAACGAAATCGACAATGCCAGCCGCATGCGCAAACAAGACTTAATTTTTGCCATTTTGAAAAATAAAGCAAAAAAAGGGGAAAGCATCTTTGGAGATGGCACTTTAGAGGTTTTGCAGGATGGGTTTGGCTTCTTAAGATCACCAGACACCTCTTATTTAGCAGGCCCTGATGATATTTACGTTTCACCTTCTCAAATCCGCCGCTTCAACCTACATACGGGCGATAGCATTCAAGGCGAAATACGCATCCCTAAAGATGGTGAACGTTACTTTGCTTTAGTTAAAGTTGACATGGTGAATGGCGAAGCGCCAGAAAACACCAAACATAAAATTCTGTTTGAGAACTTAACACCTTTATTCCCAACTATTCCACTGACACTAGAGCGTGATATTAAAGGCGCGGAAAACATTACTAGCCGCGTCATTGACATGATCGCGCCTATCGGCAAAGGTCAGCGCGGCCTGCTGGTTGCCAGCCCCAAAAGCGGTAAAACGGTGATGATGCAAAATATTGCACATGCCATTACTGCCAACCATCCTGATGTGATTTTAATTGTGCTGTTAATCGACGAACGCCCTGAAGAAGTGACAGAAATGACACGCTCAGTTAAAGGTGAAGTGGTTGCTTCTACGTTTGACGAGCCAGCGACACGCCATGTACAAGTGGCAGAAATGGTACTGGAAAAAGCCAAACGCTTGGTTGAGCATAAAAAAGATGTAGTCATCTTACTAGACTCTATCACCCGCCTGGCGCGCGCATACAACACTGTGATTCCATCATCAGGTAAAGTGCTTACTGGCGGTGTAGATGCCAACGCACTGCAACGCCCAAAACGCTTCTTTGGTGCCGCCAGAAATGTTGAAGAAGGTGGTTCACTCACCATCATTGCGACTGCGCTAGTGGATACCGGCTCACGCATGGATGACGTGATCTACGAGGAGTTTAAAGGTACCGGCAACATGGAAATCCATCTTGACCGCCGCATGGCAGAGAAACGCCAATACCCAGCAATCAATGTGAACAAGTCCGGTACACGTCGCGAAGAGTTATTAATCGAAAAAGATGTATTACAGAAAATCTGGGTATTACGCAAACTACTCTACCCGATGGATGACCTTGAAGCGATGGAGTTCTTGTTGGACAAAATCAAGTCAACGAAAAACAATGCGGATTTCTTTGACAGTATGCGTAGAGGCTAAGTCCTTTACTTTAAACAATTTACCTTGCATAGCTTAAGCAATATAAATATAATGCTGAGTTATCGCAAAAATTTGCAACATATGCCGTATCGTTCGGCAATCAATTAGAGGCTATTATTATGAAAGATGGAATTCATCCAGAATACCGCGAAGTCGTATTCCAAGACATTGGTGCTGACTTTAGCTTTATCACACGTTCAACTATCGCTGCTCGCGACACTATCAAGTGGACTGACGGTAAAGAGTACCCATTAGTTAAGATTGAAGTATCTTCAAAATCACACCCGTTCTACACTGGTAAACAAATGATTCTTGATACTGCTGGTCGTGTTGATAAATTCCGTAAAAAATACGGCATGTAATTCAATAAATACGAACCTGCTTGCAGATTATCGTTTATCAAAAGGCAGCTTAGGCTGCCTTTTGTTTTAGTATGTTGTTTATACAACCCACTTGCTCATATAAAATGGGCATACTTCAATGATGCAGACTCCGAGCTAATCCACATGCGCTTCCAACTTGATCATGACTGGCAAGGCAATATGTCCACACCGCGCGCGCGCATCGGTGAGAACACAAAAACACAACTCCTTATCCTCTTATCTATTATTTGGATTTTTCTTGGACTGATTGGTCATGCGCCTTGGAAGCCGCTAGAAACAACCAGCATCAGCATTGTTAAAGACATTCTGGATAACGGCCACATCATTGCACCGTTAGCCGTAAACCAATCACTTGTAGACCTACCACCGTTATATCATTTATCCGCTGCAGGCAGCGCCAAGCTATTTAGCTACCTGCTCGATATACATGATGGCGCACGCCTCATTAACGCGCTCTGGATGTCAATCACGCTACTCATGATAGGCATGACAGGGCGTGAGTTATGGACGCAAGGCGTGGGGCGTTACGCTACATTTATTATGATTGGCACTATTGGCCTTATTTTAAATGCACACAGCCTGAATGCCGAGGTTGCCATGCTTGCCAGTACTGCAACCGGCTTTTATGCACTTGCGCTCTCCAAACGCAGACCGTGGCGAGCCAGCTTACTCTTAGGCTCAGCGATTGCTGTTGGCTTTTTAGCCAAAGGTCTTTTGCCTGTACTAATCCTAATCGGCACCTCATTATCTTTAGCCTTAATATTCAATCATTGGCGCACCAAAAGTTTTGCAGTATTTTTCAGCACAGCCATTCTTGTGGCACTACCACTAGTTGCTTTGTGGCTAGTGCCTTTCGCACTGTACTTTCCAGACCTATTTAGCGCATGGTTCCATACAGAACTTAACAGCTTCAATAACGCCTACCTTTCATACTTCTTTAAGATATTAATCTGGTATGCATGGCCTGCACTACCCTTGGCACTATGGAGCCTATGGCGCCATCGCGCTCACTTATTGAGTAAACCTAGGTTTCAGCTCATTATTGTATTCTTCATCGTGAGCTTAATTACCCTGGGTGCAGGTGCAGACAATAAAGATATCAATGCGCTGACATTATTACTGCCTTTGGTGGCGCTCGGTGCGGGCAGTGTGGATCATCTTAAGCGCGGTGCGGCATCCGCATTAAACTGGTTTAGCATCAGTTTATTTGGTTTAGCTGGCTTTTTGATCTGGTTAGGCTGGTTTGCTATGATGACAGGCTATCCTAGCCGCATCAAAGAGCGCATGCAGTTCCTATCTGGCAGCGAAAGTACCAACCTTAGCATCCTCAGCCTAACGTTAGCTATCATTATCACCAGCATCTGGTTATTCACTTGCGTTAGAGTTAGGCAAAGCAACCGCGCTACCGTCACTAACTGGGCCGTAGGCATGACTTTCGGTTGGGGGTTACTCATGACGCTATGGCTACCATTAATTGATAGCGCAAAGAGTTACATGCCAGTCTTTACGCAGCTACAGCAGTCACTTGGCAATAATAAGTCTTGCATCAAGAACTTAAACGTAGGTCAATCACAACGCGTATTACTAAACTACTACACCAATCTCCATCTGGAGCCTATGGACGCGCCACAGTCGACTCACTGCGAGTTTTATCTGATACAAGATGAACGGGGCATGACCAGAATGCAGCCTAGCGATGAGTGGACCTTAATTTGGCGAGGCAAACGTGCCGCCGACAGGAAAGAAAGCTTTAGGCTTTATCAACGCCAGCACTAAAGCTATTACAGGGATAAACATCTAAGGAAATTGCGCTAATGCCAATCACATAATCAATATGTGGCTGGCATTAGCGGAGTCTGGTAGTTATGTATACCGTGCAGAGATGATGTGACTTAGACTTGTATGTGCGCTTTGATGGCTGTTTGCACCATTTGATGCAAACCATTACCACCCTGCACATTTACATACTCAGCAATTTGCTTACGCATAGGCAGAGCCCAAAAGCTATTCAGATGCTTGGCGATATTTTCTTGCGCTTGGCTCTGATTCGGATATGACTCATAAAAGTCACCAATCTGATTCGCCATCGAAATTAAACGTTTAATATCCATATACTCTAGCTTCTCTGTATTTTATTGATTCAAAATTCTTTCGCCGTGGCTATACGCTACATATCGATTCTCGCGTGCAAAACCTAGCAAGGTTAAATCGCAGGCTTGCGCCACACGCACCGCTAAGCCAGTAGGGGCTGACACAGCCACCAGTAAGCTCACACCTGCTCTTGCAGTTTTCTGCACCATTTCAAAACTGGCACGGCTGGTGGTAATAATGAAACCATCATTAGCCACACCCGACTTCAATTGACCTCTTTCCAGCGCACCGACCAGCTTATCCAACGCATTATGTCTACCCACGTCTTCACGTACAAGGCTAATTGTGCCGTCAGACAGCACATATGCACTAGCGTGCGTGGCACCGGTCTGCTGCTGCAACACCTGCATTGCCTGCATGGCATGTAAGGCACGCCTGATACTTGACGCAGCGAATACAGATTGAGACTGCAAAGGCTCAGGATAACGTACGGCCTGCCCTAAGCTTTCTGCACCACATAACCCACAACCGGTCTTGCCTGCCAAGGTACGGCGCCGCTCTTTCAATTGTACAAATCGCTCGCTTGCTATCTCGCAGTGCAATTCAATGCCATTGTCACGCACCTGAATATCTACATCATATAGCTCGCTCGCTTGCTCTATGATGCCTTCAGATAGCGAGAAGCCCAAGGCAAAATCTTCCAGATCCTGTGCTGTTGCCAACATCACAGCATGTGAAACGCCGTTATAGACTAAGGCAACTGGGGTTTCTTCTGCCAAGCAATCCGAGGCCAGTTGTAGCTCTCCATCTTGCCACTGTGCAACCTCGAACTGACTGGTAGATGCATCTAATATTAAAGACAGCCTAAACTCCTAACTAACTTTTGCAGCTTCTGCTTTTTTACCGGCAAAAGCAATTTGCGCTTCACTAAATGTTTTGTAGTGTTTTTGCCAATCAGACAACTGGCTAACACGTGACACTTGCACAGCGGTTACCTTAAACTCAGGGCAGTTGGTTGCCCAGTCTGAGTTGTCAGTGGTAATCACGTTGGCACCGGACTCAGGATGGTGGAAGGTTGTGTAAACCACACCCGCTTGCACGCGGTCTGTAATTTTGGCGCGCAGTACAGTCTCACCCGCACGGCTCACAATACCTACCCAGTCCCCCTCTTTAATACCGCGCTCTTCTGCGTCATGTGGGTGAACTTCCAAAATATCTTCTGCATGCCAAGCAGTATTATGCGTTCTACGTGTTTGCGCACCCACATTGTATTGAGACAAAATACGACCCGTCGTCAGAATCAATGGGAATTTAGCATTGACTTTCTCAGTGGTTGGCACGTACTGGGTAATAAAGAACTTACCTTTACCACGCACAAACTCGTCGATATGCATGATCGGCGTGCCATCAGGATGCTCATCATCACATGGCCACTGTACGCTGCCCATTTCGTCTAGCTTCTTGAAGCTTACACCACGGAATGTAGGTGTTAACGCAGCAATCTCATCCATAATTTCTGAAGCGTGGCTGTAGTGCATTGGATAACCTAATGCCTCAGACAGCTTGGTGGTAACTTCCCAATCTTCATAACCATTTTTTGGACGCATCACTCTACGTACAGGTGAAATACGGCGCTCAGCATTGGTAAACGTACCACTCTTCTCTAGGAATGAAGCACCAGGGAAGAACACGTGCGCAAACATTGCCGTTTCGTTCAGGAACAAGTCTTGAACAATCACGCACTCCATATTTTCTAATGCGTGAGTTACGTGTTGTGTGTTTGGATCTGACTGAACAATATCCTCGCCAACACAGTACAGGCCTTTGAAATTACCTTCGCCAGCTTCGTCCAACATATTTGGAATACGTAAGCCTGGCTCTTTGCTTAAAGGTCTACCCCAAGCTGATTCAAACAAGGCTCGCGTTGCATCATCTGCTACGTGGCGGTAACCTGGGAACTCATGCGGCATAGAACCCATATCGCATGAACCTTGCACGTTGTTTTGACCACGCAACGGGTTTACACCCACGCCTTCACGGCCAAGGTTAGCAGTAGCCATCGCCAAGTTAGCAATACCCATCACTGTAGTAGAGCCTTGGCTGTGCTCAGTAACACCTAGGCCATAATAAATAGCGGCATCGCCACCTGTAGCGTACATACGTGCTGCAGCGCGCATCGTTTCTGCATCCACACCCAATTCATCGGCGAGTGCTTCAGGCGAATTTTCTGGCTTAGCCACAAAATCACGCCATTCTACGAATGAATCCCACTCGCAACGCTCTTTAACGAACGCCTCTTGCACCAAACCTTCCGTCACAATCACATGCGCTAAGGCTGAAACCAAGGCAACGTTTGTACCTGGACGCAATTTGAGGTGGTAATCCGCACGAATATGTGGAGAGTTCGCAACCAAGTCAATTTCACGCGGGTCAGCAATAATAAGCTTTGCACCCTCACGTAAACGACGCTTCATTTGCGATGCAAATACAGGGTGACCATCTGTTGGGTTAGCACCAATAATGAAAATCACATCTGAATGCATTACCGAGTCAAAGGTTTGCGTACCAGCAGACTCACCTAGCGTTTGCTTTAAACCATAGCCGGTTGGGCTGTGGCAAACACGCGCACAAGTATCTACGTTATTTACGCCAAATACTGCGCGAATTAATTTCTGCGTTACATAAACTTCTTCATTGGTGCAACGTGATGACGTAATACCACCAATTGCATCGCTACCATATTGTTTCTGAATACGGGTTAGCTCGCTCGCTGCGTAGTTAATTGCCTCATCCCAACCCACTTGTTGCCAAGGGTCTTTGATGCTCTTACGAATCATCGGTGTAGTGATGCGGTCTTTATGTGTTGCATAACCCCATGCGAAACGGCCTTTGACACAAGAGTGACCATGGTTAGCGCCGCCGTTTTTAGTTGGCGTCATGCGAACAACTTCCTCGCCTTTCATTTCCGCATCAAAGCTACAACCCACGCCGCAATATGCACAGGTAGTTGTTACGCTGTGCTCTGGCGTACCGGCTTCAATCACGGTTTTTTCTATCAAGGTAGCTGTTGGGCAAGCTTGCACACAAGCACCGCAAGAAACGCACTCTGAATCCAAGAAGTCTTTATTGCCGGCAGAAACTTTAGATTCAAAACCGCGACCAGAGATAGTTAGCGCGAATGTACCTTGCGTTTCCTCACAAGCACGCACGCAACGTGAACACACAATACATTTGCTAGGGTCAAAAGTGAAGTATGGGTTGCTTTCATCTTTGACTGAAGCTAAATGGTTCTCACCGTCATATCCATAACGCACTTCACGCAGACCTACTGCACCAGCCATGTCTTGCAGTTCACAGTCGCCGTTAGTTGCACAAGTGAGGCAATCTAATGGATGGTCTGAAATGTAAAGCTCCATCGTGCCACGGCGAATGTCAGCAAGTTTTGGCGTCTGCGTATGTACTTTAAGGCCTTCAGCAACCGGCGTTGTACATGAGGCAGGATAGCCACGACGACCTTCAATCTCCACCAAACACAAACGACATGAACCAAACGGCTCTAGGCTATCGGTTGCACATAATTTAGGCACCATTACACCAGCAACTGCCGCCGCATGCATGATAGAGACGCCATCAGGTACTGTGATTTCTCTGTCATCTATCGTCAGCGTCACTTGCTTTGCCGATTGACTTTTAGGGGTGCCGTAGTCGATGCTCGAATTGTATTTAATTTCGTCCATTATTCTCTCCTAACCCACTTGCGTTTCAGCAGGTAGTCCAAAGTCTTGCGGGAAGTGATTTAGTGCACTAAGTACAGGGTAAGGGGTCATACCGCCAAGTGCGCACAGTGAACCGTTTAGCATGGTGTCACTTAAATCGCGTACTAATTGAATATTTTTAGCGTGGTCTTTACCTGATCGGATTTTATCAATCACTTCAACACCGCGTGTTGAACCGATACGACAAGGAGTACATTTACCACAAGACTCAACGGCACAGAACTCAAATGCATAACGTGCCATTTTTGACATATCCACCGTATCGTCAAATGCAACAATACCGCCGTGACCGAGCACCGCCCAAATCTTAGTAAATTCCTCGTAGTCTAAAGGTGTGTCAAACTGACTCTCGGGCAAGAATGCACCTAAAGGCCCGCCTACCTGCACCGCCCGGATAGGCTTACCGCTCGCGGAGCCGCCGCCAAAGTCATATAACAACTCACGCAAAGTTGCACCAAACGCCAACTCGACCAAACCATTATGTTTAAGATTACCAGCTAACTGAATTGGCAGCGTGCCACGTGAGCGACCCATGCCGTAATCAGCATAGAATTGTGCGCCCTTATCTAAAATAATCGGCACTGAAGCCAGTGAAATGACATTGTTGACGACCGTTGGTTTACCAAACAGACCTTCAATCGCTGGTAGTGGCGGTTTAAAGCGTACCAAACCACGTTTACCTTCCAAGCTCTCTAGCAATGAGGTTTCTTCACCACAGACATAAGCACCCGCAGCACGGCGTACTTCCAAGTGAAAAGCTTTACCGCTACCTAAAACATCCTCGCCTAAGTAACCCGCTTTATTCGCGGCTTCAATCGCTTCGTTAAGTGCCACTAGTGCATGTGGATATTCTGAACGCAGGTATATATAACCTTGTGTAGCACCTACAGCAACACCTGCAATCGTCATGCCCTCAATCAGCACGAAAGGATCGCCTTCCATAATCATGCGGTCTGAGTATGTGCCTGAATCGCCTTCATCGGCATTACACACCACGTATTTCTGTTCTGATGCACAGCCAAGTACGGTATTCCACTTAATACCAGTTGGGAATGCTGCGCCACCACGGCCACGCAAGCCTGAATCGGTCACAGCTTTAACGATTTCAGCACCGCTAAGTTTTAGTGCGTTTTTCAGGCCTTTGTAACCATCATGTGCAATGTAGTCATCCAGTGACACAGGATTTGTTACACCTACACGTGCAAACGTTAAACGCTGCTGCTTTTTGAGCCAGTCGATTTCTTCTGTTAAGCCCAAATTTAAAGCGTGCGGTTTGGCGTTAATAAAATCAGCATCAAATAGTGAAGGTACGTCTTTAACTTTTACGGGGCCATAAGCAACACGGCCATTAGGGGTGGACACCTCCACCATAGTTTCCAGCCAATACAGGCCACGAGAACCATTACGTACAATTTCTATGTCCAAACCACGGTTTTTAGCTTCTGCGGCAATCGCAACTGCCACTTTTTCTGCGCCCACTGACAAAGCACTAGAGTCGCGTGGAATATAAATCTTTGTTGTCATGCTTTTGCCTCCGCAATCAATGCATCTAAATCCGATGGAGACACTCGACCATAAATCTCATCGTTCATCATCACAGAAGGTGACAATGCACAGTTACCCAAGCAATAAACGGCCTCTAGGGTAATCGCGTTATCCGCTGTGGTTTGGTGATAATCAATGCCTAGGCATTTCTTCGCATGCGCTTCCAATGCTTCACTACCCATAGACTGGCATGACTCCGCACGACAGATCTGCATGACATTGCGGCCGGGTTTATGTGTTCTAAAGTGATGGTAGAATGTAACCACGCCATGCACTTCTGCTACGGACAAAGCCAGCGCTTTAGATATCTGCGGATAAGCAGACTCAGGCACATAACCTAGATTGTCTTGGATCGCATGCAACAAAGGCATCAATGCGCCGGGACGATGTTGGTGTTCGGTAATTAAGCGACTAATTAACGCATCAGCATCTTCTAGTGGTGTATTTGAATCAAGCAAGCTAATATCTCCAAAGCAACTATTATGACGATACTACAATCCTACTATAATATTAATGTAAAATGTTAATGAAATGTAAAATGCTAATAGATACGACAACTCGGGACTTAAAAAGTGCCTGACTCAACATCCAATTACCCAGACAAGCTGATTGACCAATTTGGCCGTCAGGTTGACTACATTCGGCTTTCTATCACAGATCGCTGTGATTTTAGGTGCACGTATTGCATGGCTGAAGAAATGACATTTCTGCCACGCGACGAAGTGCTCAGTTTAGAAGAGTGCCTCCGTCTGGTAAAAGCGTTTGTGCAATTAGGTGTGACCAAGGTACGCATCACGGGCGGCGAGCCACTAGTGCGTAAAAACGCACTATGGTTATTTGAAGAGGTGGGCAAACTTGAAAAGCTAAAAGAGCTAGTGCTTACCACCAACGGCAGTCAATTAGAGAAGCAAGCCATCAGCCTAAAACAAGCGGGCGTTAAGCGTATTAACATCAGCTTAGATAGCTTAAACAGCGAACGTTTTAAAAAAATCACGCGCACTGGCGAACTAGACAAAGTACTGCGCGGCATACAGGCTGCCAAGCAAGCCGGTTTTGACAATATCAAACTCAACACAGTCCTCATGCGTGGCACCAACGACGATGAAGCAGAGGCGCTCGTTGACTTTGCCATCAAGCAAGCCATTGATATTTCTTTTATTGAAGAAATGCCATTAGGTGAAGTTGACCATACACGGGAGTCTACTTTCGTCAGCAACGCAGAAACTCTCAAAACCCTGCAAAACAAGTACGCACTGACTGCCAGCACCGTCACCACAGGTGGTCCTGCACGCTACTGGCGCGTTGCCGATAGCAACACAAAAATTGGATTCATTTCACCGCACTCGCACAATTTCTGCGAGGCATGCAATCGCGTGCGCATCACTTGCAAAGGCGAGCTATTTCTTTGCCTAGGACAAGAAGACAAAGTGGATCTTATGCCACTATTGCGCAACCACCCTAACGATGACCAGCCATTAATTCAGGCCATTCTTGATAGCATGTCGATAAAACCTAAAGGCCATGATTTTGATTTGCAACGTGCCAAGCCTGCGGTGGTAAGATTCATGTCACATACTGGCGGCTAAGTGTCGGTTTCAGCGCTCATTCTTGCCGGCGGACGGGCCACACGCATGGGCGGTGTTGACAAGGGTTTAGTGCAGTTTCAATCCCAACCACTCATCCAGCATGTTATCTCCAGACTTGCACCACAAGTCGATGAAATTATGATTAATGCAAACCGCGAATTAGCGTACTACAACACGCTAGGTTACCGCGTATTGCAAGATGAAGTCGCAGATTTCGCAGGGCCTTTGGCCGGGATGCAGCTTGGGCTCAAGCACGCAAGCCATGATTTGGTACTATTCACACCATGCGACTCACCGTTACTCCCGACCGATTTGGTACAGAAACTCAAAGCTGGATTATTCCAAGCTAATGCGGATATTGCCGTAGCAAGTTGTGGCAGCAACAATCATCCTGTATTTTGCCTATGCAAGAAAACACTACTCCCCAGCCTCCATCACTTTCTCGCCCAAGGCAACAGAAAAGTACAGGCATGGCAGAAAAGTCAGCATTACATAGAGGTGGATTTTGGTGATGACAATGACGCATTTGAAAATTTAAATAGCCCAGATGACATTATCAAATTAGAATCAAAACTGGCAAAAGCTCACGCTGATTAAAGCAACAGTGCCATAGATGTTGCCGATTTATCTGTAAGACCTAACCAATTTCTTTTAACGTAGTAAACTAAACTGTTAACGTTCAATACACACGCAACCCCACATCCACATGACTAGCGACACATCACTCCAAACCTTAGCCAACAATCCCAGCTGCATGGATGATTACGACCCTAACGCCATGCACGTAGCAAAAGCGCGTGAGTATATTCAGCAGTTCTTAAATCCGGTGTCTGAAGCCGAAACACTGTTGTTGCGTGATAGTCTGGGGCGCGTGCTGGCAGCAGACATCACGTCACCAGCCAACGTGCCCAATTATGACAACTCGGCAATGGATGGTTACGCACTTAAAGCCAGCGACATCGCCACACCACGCCTCAAGGTGGTGGGAACTGCATTTGCTGGGAAAGCATTTGATGGCACGGTAAGCGATGGGCAGTGCGTCAGAATCATGACCGGCGCTGCCATGCCTGCCGGCACCGATACGGTTGTCGTGCAAGAAAAAACTGTCACCGACGGCGAGTTCATTAACATTAGCGAAGCACCCAAACCACAGGCGAATGTACGCTATGCAGGAGAAGATTTAAAGCTAGGACAAAACGTACTGAGCAGAGGCCACCTCATGCGCCCTGCGGATTTAGGCTTAATCGCATCGCTAGGGATTGCAGAAGTACAAGCTTACCGAAAATTAAAAGTCGCATTCTTTTCTACTGGAGATGAACTGGTCGGCTTAGGACGCCCTCTTAAAACTGGGCAAGTTTACGACAGCAACCGCTACACACTGTTTGGCATGCTAACTAGGCTTGGTGTAGAAGTAATCGACATGGGCGCAATCGCAGACGACCCAATACAGCTTGAAGCAACGCTACTTAACGCCACACAACAAGCGGATGTAGTCATCACTAGCGGCGGCGTATCTGTAGGTGAGGCCGACTACATGAAACTGTTGCTGGCCAAACATGGCCAAGTCATGTTCTGGAAAGTGTCCATGAAACCAGGGAGACCACTCGCTTACGGTAAGGTGGGTAATGCACACTACTTTGGACTACCTGGCAACCCAGTAGCAGTAATGGTCACGTTTTACCAATTTGTACGAGACGCTTTGCTGAGGCTAATGGGTCAATCCACCCCAGTACCGTTACCCATGTTTTCAGTACAGTGCACACAGGCGATTAAAAAACTGACAGGACGTACAGAGTTCCAGCGCGGTATATTATTTACTGACACTGACGGTGTATGGCGTGTAAAACCGACTGGTGCACAAGGCTCGGCCCTATTAAGCTCCATGTCATTAGCCAATTGCTTTATTGTGCTAGACGACACGGTTGGCAATCTGGATGCCGGAGCAACAGTCCAAGTTCAGATGTTAGATGGTATTATCTAACATCATATTTATTGAGTTGAGTGAGCGTTAAATAAATCATGCATGATATGAACAACAAGCAAAGTACAATCCTCCAAAACAGCACCCTAGCAATCAGGATTGCTTGTTGTATAATTTCGTGTCATTTTTAACCAACGCCCACTCAATCAGGTATTTTTTTCTTTGAACTTCGCGGCAACTCAGCCCTCTTTAAAGGGACACACCATCGTATGGGCAATTATTTGCTCAATGCTGTTGCATGGTTTGCTCATACTGATTATCCCCAACATTCATTTTGATGCTGTACAAATGCCTGAGGTTTTAGAAATTCAATTAGTTAAACAGCCGGCACCAACCCCGCCTGCACCACCACAACCGGCTCAACCGCCTGCTGAAGTTGTCGAACCACAAACTAAAAGCATCCCCAAACCGACCCCTAAGCCAGTTGTAAAGCAGACACCCAGCCCTATCGTTCAAGAGGCTAGACCAATCACAGAGGCACCAATCACTACAGCAGCACCAGAGGTGATTGCAGTTAAACCGGCACCGGAACGTCCAGCACCAACGCACACTCAGCCGGTTGCTGAGCCTGTCAAAGAAACACCGCCCATGCCTAGTCAGGCCGAAATTGACAACGCTACAGGGCGTTATGGCAACTCACTATGGAATGCCATCAGCAAGCATAAAAAATACCCCAAAATTGCCCAGATGCGCGGCTGGCAAGGTGAGGCAATTGTTGAGCTAGAGCTTGATGGCAGCGGCAAATTAAAATCAAAAAAGATTACGCAATCTAGTGGTTATGAAGTATTAGATAAACAAGCACTGGAAATGGTGGAAAAAGCCGTCCCATTCCCGACACCGCCAGAAGCATTACGTAACAGCAATTTCACGATTGTGATTCCCGTACCATTTAAGCTCGAATAATCACCAAACCTACTGCTGTGGCTAAAAAAAAGACCTCTCTTAAAGACCTTTTACTCATTCATGAGCTAGCCTTTATCTTACTCATCTTCTTAGTCGCCTCAATTGGCGCGATTGGGATTCAGCTCCAAGACCAATCCAGCCAAGAATCCAACCGGATCAACTCACTGATTCAAGAGGTGCAGCAAACACGCGGCGACTTATACCGCCAACTCAAAGAGCTGTTTGATGCTTACTTTTTAGACGACCCAGAAGCGCGCACCGAATATAACCAATTCACGGTTTCAGTAGAAAATCACTTTCAGCAATTGCAGCGACTCGCGGTAGGCGATGCCGAAAAGGCCGCTATTCATGATCTGCATGCTGGCTATCAGGCATTTGTCTCTGAGACCTCCACGCTGTTTGATCAAGACTCGCACCTTAACCGCAACGACCTAAAAAAAATCCTGAATACAGATCTGGAAGCGGGCATATTTAATCGCTACGAATCCCTACTGGCAAGCACGGAGCAGCTCCTGAACCAGAAGCAGGCTGAGTTAGACACACAACTTAAAAACAGCAAACATAAATCCAACTATTTACTATTTACACCACTCGCACTAGCGATTCTGCTTCTAGTGTTCTCACGCGTGTTTCTGAAACGTTCCATCGTGCGGCCGATTGAAGGCGTACTGCACGCCACTACTGAAATCAGCGCCGGCAACCTGACACATAAAGCCCCCGATGAAAATATTGAAGAACTAGCGTCTCTCTCTAAAGCGGTAAACGAGATGGCGGATAAGTTATTAAATAGTCAGGAGAACTTAATCCGCACCGAAAAGCAAGCCGCACAAGGTTTGCTGGTACCTATGCTCGCACACAACATTCGCAATCCGCTTGCCAGCATTCGCGCCACAGCGCAGGTCATGGATGACCCCAGCAACAATGCAGAAACGCAAGAGTCCATTTACGGCATTATCAATACCGTAGATAGGCTAGAACGCTGGACCGGAGCATTACTGGCATACTTACACCCACTGCAACCGCAGCCTGTTTATACGAATATGCGCGAAATTGTGAATGGCGCACTCAGCCCATTGCAGCAAAAAATCGCGGAAAAAGCTATTCAGCTCAAATTACCTGACTGGCCTAAGCCTAATGCCAGTTATAACGATAAAATATTTACCGACCATCACCTGCTTGAACAAGTAATCTATAACCTCCTGCTGAATGCAATCGACGCGTCAGGCAAGAACGCTCCGGTAGAAATAGTGTGCAAGATAACTCAAGATGCATTCGATTTGTTCTTGATGGATCGCGGCAGCGGCATGCCGTTCAAGCCAGATCCCAGCGCTATGAGTGCACCTACGACCAAACGATTTGGCACCGGCATAGGCATACCATTTGCGTTCAAGGTATGTGATGCATTAGGCGGTACACTTCAGTTCAGCGCAAGGCAGGGTGGCGGCACGATGATTACCATCTCACTACCGAGAATGCTCAATACGCATCACGACCCTGTCTAAAAGCTCACAAACTAGACGAAACCAATATTTTTCAAAATTATTAGCATTTACTTGCGATATAGACTTGCCTTAATAGGGCTTTTTATCAACAATGTAACTAACATTTTATATCAGCGATCAATTTTCTTATGCTTAATCAATCTGTACCTGATTTTCAATTACCCGCAACCAGTGGCAAAACATTCCAACGCTCAGATTATTTAGGTAAGCGACTTGTGATTTACTTCTACCCAAAAGACTCCACGCCAGGCTGTACCACTCAAGGCATGCAGTTTCGGGATGCTTATGCGGACTTCCAAGCCAAAAATACTGAGATTTTCGGCATTTCACGCGACAGCCTAAAGTCGCACGAAAATTTTAAGGCAAAATTCAGTTTTCCTTTTGAGCTGTTAGCCGATACCGAAGAAGTGGCTTGCGCACTATTTAATGTCATCAAAATGAAGAACATGTACGGTAAGCAAGTAAGGGGAATAGAGCGTAGCACCTTTATCATTGATACTGACGGCACACTTATTAAAGAATGGCGTGGCGTAAAGGTAGATGGTCATGCAGCAGAGGTGTTAAGCTTCATCAGTGCGTTATAGTTTTAGCAATCACTCAACTAGATTGGACAATTTTATTAATCGTAGCATCACATGGAATAGCAACATCTCAACGCAGTATGCAGTTAGTAATTTTTTAACTTAATTTAACTCCATTACATTCATCACTTATTAGAAAGTCTTTTATGTCCAAAAAAGATACTGGTATATCTAAACTATTTGTTCTTGATACGAATGTACTCATGCATGATCCTTCTTCACTGTTCAGATTTGAAGAGCACGACATCTACCTACCGATGGTCACGCTGGAAGAGTTAGACAACAATAAAAAAGGCCTTACCGAAGTTGCACGCAACGCACGCCAAGTCAGCCGTAATTTAGAAGAAATCGTCAGCTCAGATTTAACCAACTTAGAGCTAGGCTGTGCCTTATCACGTAACGGTAACAAGCAAGCTACCGGCCGCTTATTCTTACAAACAACACAACTACACCTAGATTTACCTGGGCTAGCCGGTAGCAAAGCCGACAACCAAATCATCAGCGTAGTGTTATGCCTACAGAAGCAGCACGCTAACAGGCAAGTCATCCTTGTCAGCAAAGACATCAACATCCGCATTAAAGCGCGAGCGATGGGCGTATTGGCTGAAGATTACTTTAACGACAAAGTATTAGAAGATACCGACGTTCTCTACAGCGGCATGAAAGAGCTACCGGCTGACTTTTGGGATAATCACAGTAAGGCAATGGAGTCATGGCAAGAATCTGGCCGTATGTTTTACCGACTGACAGGCCCGCTCTGCAAAACTTTTTTGGTCAATGAGTTTGTTTATTACGAGTTTGAGAAGCCATTCCATGCTATTGTGCGCAGCCTAGAGAAAGACACTGCAGTACTTGAGGTAGTAAAAGATCATTTAATACCAAAACATAATGTATGGGGCATTACCGCACGCAACCGTGAGCAAAACTTTGCATTAAACCTGCTCATGGACCCAGAAATCGATTTTGTTTCTTTACTGGGGCAAGCAGGTACTGGTAAAACACTGTTAACATTGGCAGCCGCACTGACTCAGGTACTGGATAAGAAAATTTACTCAGAAATCATCATGACGCGTGTAACGGTACCAGTGGGTGAAGACATCGGCTTCCTACCTGGTACAGAAGAAGAAAAAATGACGCCGTGGATGGGTGCATTAGAAGACAACTTGGATGTATTAAATAAAAGCGATGAAGAGGCTGGTGATTGGGGACGTGCTGCGACTCAAGACTTAATCCGTACTCGCATTAAAATTAAATCATTAAACTTTATGCGTGGTCGCACTTTCTTAAATAAATTCTTAATTATTGATGAAGCGCAAAACTTAACGCCTAAGCAAATGAAAACCCTAATCACCCGTGCGGGGCCTGGTACTAAAGTCGTTTGTTTAGGTAATATCGCACAAATCGACACCCCTTACTTAACAGAAGGCAGTTCAGGGCTTACTTACGTGGTAGATCGCTTTAAAGGCTGGAACCACAACGGGCACATCACACTACAACGTGGTGAACGCTCGCGTCTGGCTGACTTTGCGGCGGAAATTTTATAGGTTCAATTATGTGCAACTTCAAGCTCAACAACCAGTGCTGTGTTATCAAAGGTGATTTCTAATGCGGATGTGTAAAGGCTTTTATACCTTACTCACAGCGCAGTTTTTATCTGCCCTAGCTGACAATGCACTGCTGTTTGCTGCAATTGCACTGCTTGCTAAAATCCACTCACCAGATTGGCACACGCCCCTATTACAGCAGTTTTTTGTGATCTCCTACATTGTACTTGCACCATTTGTTGGGTCATTTGCTGATGCCCTACCCAAGGGGCGCGTGATGTTTCTTGCCAATGCAATTAAGTTCATCGGTAGCCTTGCTATGCTGCTTGGCGTGCCGCCACTCTACGCTTATGGCATTGTTGGTATCGGAGCTGCAGCCTACTCACCTGCGAAGTACGGAATTTTGACCGAGCTACTACCTCCAGAAAAACTGGTCAGTGCCAACGGTTGGATGGAAGGCTCCACTGTAATTGCAATCATATTAGGTGCACTGCTTGGTGGCAGCCTTGCCAGCCATGACCCTTACTTTGCCATGATTTTCATCACCCTGCTGTATTTGGTCGCAGCGGTATTTAACATTTATATTCCCAAACTACCGATTGACCATAAACTGCCCAAGAAAAACCCGGCGTTTATGCTTTACGACTTTTGGCAATCGTTCAAGGCATTATGGTTAGATACGCGCGGACAAGTTTCACTTGCTGTCACTACTTTATTCTGGGGTGCTGGCGCAACGCTACGCTTGGTAGTCATTGCTTGGGCCGCCAGCACACTTAACTTTGGTTTAGAACAAGCCACGCAGCTAATGGCAATACTTGCAGTAGGCATTGCTGCAGGTTCAGTAGTTGCAGCGACCTATATCAAGTTAGAAGAGTCAACCAAGGTACTACCCGCAGGCATTGTCATGGGCGTACTGGTGGTGGTCATGGCGTTTGTGCAGCATTGGCAGCTCGCAGTGGCATTGCTATTTATTATCGGCGCACTAGCCGGCTTCTTTGTGGTCCCATTAAACGCACTCTTACAGCACCGTGGGCATGAGTTAATTGGTGCAGGCCACTCTATTGCCGTACAGAATTTTAACGAGCATATCGGCATCCTGCTTATGTTAGGCGCCTATCTATTAATGGTAAAAGCTGAACTTCCCATCAATATGATCGTGATTGTATTTGGTGTCTTTGTTAGCTTATGTATGACAATCATTAATAAGCGTTACAGAAATCTCGCCTAACTCTCATCAACATCTTTGACGCATCTTGCAGGGCATGCAAGGTGCAACCCTAAGGCTAGGCGGTTAGGCTCCGCTACTGACTAGCACATAAGCCTAGTGCATTATTCATACTGAACTTGTAATGTACGCACGACTCACTTCTTATAAAGCACACTACAAATCACAACGGGCGCATTAATAAAACCATGTTGCTGTTTTATTAATGCGCCCGTTGTGATGGCTAGAAGCAATTATTGATTAATGCAGTTTCACGTGTGCTTCAGTACGTTTTGCAATCATTCTAGCTAATGTTTGTAGTGCCATGCTCCAGAACCCATGTAGTGCCATCAAATGCAGCTTATAGAGTGACTGGTACATCGTACGCGCAATCAAACCTTCAATAAATAAACTGCCGCCAGATAATGCGCCCATCAAATTACCTACGGTTGTGTAGCTACCTAGATTCACAAGAGAACCATAATCTCTGTATTTAAACTCAGGCAGATCTGCCTTGCCAGCAACACGGTATTTTAATGTTTTAACTAACATACTCGCTTGCTGATGTGCGGACTGGGCACGTGGTGGCACGGTCACACCTTGACTGTGCCCTACCCACTGGCATGCCGCACAATCACCAAATGCAAAGATATTGTCATCTAGTGTTGTTTGTAACGTAGGTTTAACTACCAATTGGTTAATGCGGTTAGTTTCCAGCCCATCAATCTCACGAAGAAAGTCAGGGGCTTTAATACCTGCAGCCCAAACCACAAGTGCGGATGGAATAAAGCGGCCACTATGCGTCTGCACACCTTTACTTGTCACCTCAGTCACACGCTCACCCATATATAAGTGCACGCGTAGCTTTCTCAGCTCCAAGTCTACAGAATTAGAAAGTTTTTCCGGGAGCGCAGGCAACACACGCTCGCTCGCCTCTATTAATGAAATGTGTACATCACGGTCAGGATCAATTTTATCCAGCCCATAAGCCGCTAATTCACGTGTTGTATTATGCAGTTCAGCTGAGAGCTCAACCCCGGTTGCACCAGCACCCACAATGACTACCTCTAACTGACCGGCTTGCACAGGCTCAGCCTGAGTTTGCGCACGCAATAACGCATTGTGTAAACGTCTATGGAATTTTTCAGCCTGATCTTGCGTATCCAGTGCAATAGAGTGCTCACGCGCACCTTTAATACCAAAATCATTGGTAGTGCTGCCTACCGCTATCACCAAGGTGTCATATTTAATGGTGCGGCGTGGGATAACCTCTACCCCGTCTTCATCATAGTTTGGCGCAATAGAGATTTCTTTTTTAGCGCGGTCCAGACTGTCCATACTACCCAGGCGGAACTTAAAATGATGCCAATGTGCTTGCGCTAAATAAACTAGCTCATGCTTCTCTGGGTTCATACTGCCGGCAGCAATTTCATGCAGCAATGGCTTCCAAACATGCGTCTTTGATTTATCAATCAAAGTAATCACAGCCTTACCTTTACGCCCTAGACTATCGCCCAGCTTAGTTGCCAATTCCAAACCACCAGCTCCACCACCTACGATGACGATTTGATGCAGTTGCTCTGCTTCCGCTTTACCCATTTTGCACTCCCTGCATACACTATTATTAAACTCTTAAAATAAAAAAACGCTTACTGAACCTCAGTAAGCGTTTTCTATTTTTAAATCACTTACTCGTTCCCAGTGATTGCTGAATTGCTACGAATCCATGCAATAACTTTTAATACTTCATCTGGTTTCAGACCATCAGGTGGGTCAGCTTGCATTAAACCAAAGCCTTTAGCCCCCATACCACCGTTGGTGCCATGCCAAATTGTTTCAAACATACCTTTGTTTGTCGCATTCTTAGCATATTTGAAATTCGGGCCTTGTAGGCTTGGGCCTACTGCACCTTCTGCGCGGCCGCCATGACAGGCTACACATGAATATAAGCTAAATTTCTTTTTGCCAGCCAGAATCTCAGCCTCAACACCAATGTATGGGTTTTTACCTGTTGCAATAAACTCTTTTGCAGCTGGCGTATCAAACAGTTTTGCGTCAATTTTTAACGCTGAACCATCTTGAGTTGTTACCAAATCAATCATCTTTATTTCTGAATCAGAACCTGCGCCTGCATCTGCACTTTTAGAACCTGAACCTTGACCACATGCAGCAAGCATTGAAATGAGCGCCACTAAAAATAAATGTTTATTCATCATTCACTCGATTAATTATGAAAAGTTTAATAATAACGCATTTAGTCGTAATAAAAAACGGTCGCAATGGCGACCGTTTTTTACGACACAAAGCAATTAATTATTCGTTGCCAGTAATTTTGCTGTTGCTACGAATCCAAGCGATTACTTTCAACAAATCATCAGGTTTCAAGCCTTCTGAAGGATCTTCCGGCACCATCAAACCCAAACCTTTAGCACCCATACCACCATTAGTACCATGCCAAATCGTTTCAAACATACCTTTGTTTGTAAGGTTTTTAGCATACTTCATGATGTTACCGGTCAAGCCTGGTGCAATTGCACCTTCACCGTGACCACCATGACAGGCGTTACATGAGTACAGGTTGAATTTCTTCTTACCTGCTTTAATAGCATCTTCATTACCAATGTATGGGTTTTTACCTGTTGCTAAGAACTCTTTTGCAGCTGGCGTATCGAACAACTCTTTTTTAATATTTAAAGGTGCACCATCTTGCGTTGCTACTAGGTTAATGTCTGCTGCCTGCACATTTACAGATACTAAACCTGTTAATGCCAACATAGAAACTAATAATGTTGACGCTAAAGTTTTATTGCCTAACATGTTATCTCCTAATTTTAATTCACATAAAATGAGTTACGTCCTAATCATGCTAAGCGCATTCTTCAACGTATGGTCATTCAACGTAGGTATTTATATATCGGTTGACTTAACAACGCAAAATAAGCGCACATTTTACTCTGTTTTTGGGATTGCGTCACCGCGAGTTTCTTTATTAACTTCTTTTCCCTTACGATAAACTTTCATAATGCTGTCACCTTCAACAACAGGCATATGCGGGATACCGTAATCATCTAGAATTTTGTTAATCTTATCTTTATTTCTTTCCAGCGCAGCATCAATCATTGCCATACGCTCTTTATCAGCTTTACGCACACCGACTGAGATGTTCCAGTTAGTTTTACCTTTAGCATTCACCATTTCATAATCTGGCACCATCACAACCTCTAGCGGCTCTTTTGATTGTTTAGCGAAGTAACCACCGATGGGGCCCCACATAATCGCCACATCAATATCACCAGCAAGTAAGTCATCAATTAAATAGCTAGGCGGTAAGTTGAGGTCGCGCTGCATACGATATGGTCTAGCATTCGGCATAAGGCCATAATCATTTAAAGCAATCGTTGCTGGGCTTTGACCCACAATACCAATAGTTGCTTTTTTAAGATCTGGGCTATCCCAACCAGTAATTTTCATACCGCTGCTTTTTTTGTAGACAAATACATGGCCTGCGCGATAGTAAGGTTTTGATGTTCTTAAAGCATCGTAATCTGATGTTGTACCCATAATGACATCACATTTTTTTGCACTCAGGGTATTTCTGATGAAACCCATTCTGTCGTACCAGAACGTAAAGGCAAGTTTCTTATTTAAATCATTTGCCAACACTTCAGCAATTTTATTTTCGAACCCTTCTAAATTCTTATTTGAATAGGGTAGGTTATCTTGGTCTGCACAGACTCTAAACTCTGTACCATCATCCACACGCTGCACTTCGCCAGCCCGGCCTGAAGAGTAAACATCTTCTGCCTGTACACTGCCTATTGCAAGAAAACCCATAATAAGACCAAGCAATTGCATTCTTTTAAACATTTTTATTCCTTATCATAAAAATGCGGCTCTTACTCCACCGCGCTATGTAATAGAGTAGTAACTTAATTAAAAGTTCTCCCTATTAAAACCCTCAAAACCGACATTCGACTATACAGGATAGCCTATGCATGAAACAGCAGATTTTCATGAATCTGGCTTAAATATTACCTATTTCTTAATGGCTCTTTATTGAATCAACATGAGTACAAACTCAGCATGCCCAACCGCAAAAAATGCACTATTACTATCACGTCCTCAATAAAAAAACACCCCGACGAATCGGGGTGTTTTTAGTTACTACTTTGATACTAGCTTACGATATTAGCTAATAATTTTATTGTTTTTCAACAATCAATTATAGGCTGAATACGTTCAATGCACCGCCGCCAGGAGCAGCGTTGTATTTAACTAGTTCAGCATAACCACCAGCAGCACCTAAAGCGTCTGTAGGAGTAGTCATACCAAGGTTCATCGCAACACCAGCCCAGCCACCGATACCTGATAGCACGCCAACGTATTGTTTACCTTTGTTACCGTATGTGAATGCGTTACCAATCACGCCAGAACCAACTTGGAATTTCCAAAGTTCTTTACCTGATTTAGCATCAACAGCTTTGAACCAACGATCTAAAGTACCGTAGAACACTAGGTCAGTTGCAGTAGTTAAAGCACCACCCCAAGCTGAGAATTTCTCTTTGTTGTACCATACTTTTTTGTTTGTCATTGGATCATAAGCGCCGAAGCCACCCATAACACCGTCAGGACCTGGGAACATTGTTAATGTTGCACCAACCCATGGTTGACCAGCAACGTATTTAGACTCAACTGGCTCGTATGTCATACATACGTGGTTCAATGGAGAATATACTAGGCCAGTTTTTGGTGAGTATGCAGCTGGTTGTTGGTCTTTTGTACCCAATGCAGCTGGACATACGCCTTTAGCGTTGTAGTCTTGGTGAGTAGAAGCTGATGCCAATTTGTTTGGTACACCAGTTTTCATGTCAACGTCAGTTGCCCAGTTCACGAATGGGTGAACTTTTTGAGCAGCTTGTAATTTACCGTTGTGTGCATTCCATGTGTAAGCGAAGCCGTTACGGTCATGGTGCCAAGCGTATGTTTTACCACCTTTGTCGAACAAGATTACTTCGTTGATACCGTCGTAGTCCCACTCGTCATGTGGAGTCATTTGCATACCCCATTTTGCAACGCCAGTGTCTAAGTCACGTGCGAATACAGTCATTGACCATTTGTTGTCGCCTGGACGTACGTCTGGGTTCCAAACTGATGGGTTACCTGTACCGTAGTAAACTAAGTTTGTACGTGCATCATATGGCCACCAGCCCCATACAGAGCCACCACCATGTTGCCAACCATCTTTAACTGCTTGTGGTTTCAACCATGTACGTGTACCTAGATCTTTTTCGCCAAATTTGATTTGGTCGTTAGGTAATTTTTTGAAAGAACCGCCTTCTTTGTTGCCGCCGTTTACGTCTTGGTAAACTGACAATGCACTGTATTCAGGAGTTTCTTTGTTGAAATCTGCACCGATCAACACTTCAGAATCTGGACCTGTTGAGTATGCTTTCCATGCTAAAGAACCATCTTTAGCGTTGTATGCTGCGATAAAGCAACGTACGCCGAACTCAGCACCTGAACAACCTGTCAATACTTTGTCTTTGATTACGTGTGGAGCGTTAGTGTTAGTCGCGCCAACTTTTGGATCGTTGATCAATGTTGACCATACTTTAGCACCAGTTTTAGCGTCTAAAGCTACTAAGTTACCATCGTTTTGTTGTAGGTAGATTTTACCGTCGCCGAAGCCAAGACCACGTGAAACGTTGTCACAGCACAATACAGCTTGTACTGATGGATCTTGTTTAGGGAAATATGACCATACGATTTTTTGGTTGTTGTCTAAATCTAAAGCGTATACGTTGTTTGGGAATGCTGTATGTACATACATCATGTTACCAACAACGATTGGCGAACCTTCGTGACCACGGTTTACACCAGTAGCGAATGTCCAAGCTGCTTTAAGATTTTTAACGTTGCCTTTGTTCACTTGTGACAAAGCGCTGTAACCGTTGTTGTTGTGCTGACCACGTGGGTGAGCCCAGTTGTTCGCGTCTTTCATTGCTGCTTCTTGATCTGCAGCGGCTGATGCTACTAAAGGCATCGCCATACCTGCTACCAAGCCAAGTGCTAACTTGATTTTGTTGATTTGCATATTAATCTCCAAAGTTAAACTACTAAGGTTTAAATAAATAGATTCATATCTAAAGCCAATAAATTTTTGATGTTCCTCAAAATTTTTACTAGCTTTTATGAATCTATTTGTAGCACACTTAATGTGCTTGAACAGAACTATAAACCAGTGAATCATGAATTGCAATACATTGTTTACAATTTATTTACATTTAACTTAACATATTGACGATTAGCACTCACAACTGCCGCAAAGCATTAGGCCTAAGAATACCGAAGTTTAAAAAAGTCATTTAAAATCAAACAGAAAGAGAAATTCCCGCATGCAAACCGACATTTACAAGTTGTATCCAGAACTTGATACATTTAAAGAATCTACGATTAAAGTGGATGATTTGCATGAAATTTACTATGAAGTTTGCGGCAACCCTGCGGGTGTGCCGGTAGTGTTCTTGCATGGCGGCCCCGGCAGCGGTTGCAACCCGACACAAAGACGCTTTTTTGACCCCAAGCATTACCGCATTATCCTACTTGATCAACGTGGTTGCGGGCGCAGCAAGCCTTTAGGTGAGACAAGCAATAATACCATTGATGACTTAGTGCATGATATTGATTTGATTCGCACCCACTTAGGTATTGATAGATGGCTAGTATTTGGTGGCTCATGGGGCAGCACGCTTGGCATTGCTTACGCCTTAAAACATACACAACATGTAACTGGACTGATTCTACGCGGCATCTTTTTAAGTCGCGACAGTGAGCTTAATTGGTTTTTAAACGATGTAAAAGCTTTTTACCCAGAACCTTGGGAGGCTTTATGTGACTACTTACCTGCGCACTCAAGAGCGAACCCGATTAACGCATACGAGAAACTCATTTTTTCGGACGATACAGCTATTAATATCCCAGCTGCAATTCAATGGAACCAGTTTGAGAGTAGCATTATGACGTTATTGCCTAGACCCTCCAATGAGCAGGAGGTGAATGGGGCTGTAGAATTGGCACGTGCCAGAGTGCAAATTCACTATATACAACAGCAATGTTTTGTTGGAGCGCGCGATTTACTAGCAGAAGCCAAGGAAAAACTATCCCATTTGCCTACCATTATCGTGCAAGGACGTTATGACATGGTTTGCCCGCCAATCACGGCTTGGGAGCTAAAGCGCGCAATGCCGCATGCTGAGTTACAATTTGTTGATGATGCAGGGCATTCTGCCATGGAGTCAGGCACCACATCAGCGCTGATTGCCGCGACTGAGAAATTTAAGAATTTAGATTAAACATACATTAATATTGAGAAAGTATAGTGCTAAGATTCTTAATAGATATTTGTCTTATACTTTCTCATTAATCGTACGCCAAGGTGACTTCACCGCAATATCTATACATGGAAATTTAAGCGTCATGCCTATCCATCAAGATTCAACTAAACACATCGCCGCATGAAGAAGATCACTTTCACTCCAAAACCAAATTTAGCGATACGTGACAACTTGCGCAAAGCGATTAATATGCCCAGTGAGGTTTACGCTAACCAACGATATAACACGCCGCTATTTGTACTTCATGAAATGTTTAAGGCGTTTCAACGGCACAACGCATTGGGCTTATCTGCATCCTTATCTTTTTATGCAATGTTTGCATTGATTCCTTTAGTACTGCTCATGTTTTTTCTATTGAGCCAGATTATTTTCAGCTCGGACTATGCAATTGTTAAACTGGCTATCATCACCAGCAACTTGGTTCCGCAATTTAGCAACGCCATCATGACCGAGGTTTACAGCACAGCGAAACACCAAGTCGCATGGGGCGCTTTGGGTCTATTCGTACTGCTTTGGACCGTAACCCCGTTGGCTGGAGCGATGCGCGCGGCTTTTTACAGTATTGCAAGCCTGGTGGAGGCGCCATCATTTGTTAAAAGAAAGATAAAAGACATTTTTGCCATTATCGGCATGTTGCTACTCTTCTTTTTATTTACATTTGCCGGACTGATGCTCGAGAAGGTCATCATCTTTTTAGGGGCTAGCAGCCGCTTTATACATTACGAAACATTCACAACGTTAACCTCACTAGTGTTAACCACGCTGCTAATCAGCGCTTTCTATTTTGTATTCTTTCCTGCACGCTTATATATTAAGCATATCTTAATCGGCTCTTTATTCACCGCCATACTCTGGCTGCTGATGCGCCCTGCATTTACTTTATTTTTATCGATGAACGAATCATACGGGTCAATTTTTGGCAGCATGAAGAATCTGTTCATTTCTATCACTTGGCTCTATGTAAACTTTGCAGTGTTCTTACTCGGCACAGAACTGATTGCCACTTTAAGAAAAAAGGATGTCCTGCTACTCAAGGGACTGTTTGATGAGTCATTAGAGCATCATGTGGCTACACAGTCTCACTATGTAAAGAAGCTGATGCAGCGCTATGGCAAGGTATATGCGCAAAATGACACTGTTTTCCTACATGGGGAAGCAACCGACCGCTTGTACTATTTGGTGTCAGGCGAGGTGCATATCATTAAACATGGCAAAGTGTTACGCACGGTGCATGCCGGCGAGTATTTTGGTGAAATAGCCATGCTATCCAACACACCAACGGTTGCAGAAGCAAAAGCCGCCTCAACTCATGCAGAAATCATTACAATGAGCACTGATAATATTGAAACATTACTGCTAGACGAGCCTAAAGTCGCCATGAAGTTTTTACGCAAACTGGCAATCCGTCTGCAACAACAAGACGAATAGACGTCACTCTCATGCAATACAGAATTTGATATAGTTTAGGACAAATGATGGCAAAGCAAGCACCTCTCTCCCCTCAACCCAGCCAAGCTGAAATGCAACCTGTCCTGCATTTATTCAACTCAGGAAAAATGGCCGAAGCGGAATTAGCCGCAAAGAAACTGGCAAACCGCTACCCTAATACATTTATTCTGTATCAGATTCTAGGGATTGCTCAAGATAGCTTATCCAAACCGCAAGCGGCTATTGAAAGCTACAAAAAAGCATTGTCGATTCAGCCCAATACGCCTGACCTGCATTTCAACTTAGGCATAGCACTTACCAACATTGGAGATTTACAAGGCGCCAGTGGTCATTATCAGCAGGCAATTGCATTGCAGCCAAACTTCTTTGAAGCCTACGGCAACTTAGGCGCGCTATTACAAAAGCAGGGCTTATTGGAAGATGCGATTAAGAACTACCAGATAGCACTCAACATTCATGAAGATGCGCGTGGCCATTTCAATATGGGTACGGCATTACGCGATCAAGGCAAACTGGATGAAGCGATTAAACACTTTAAAGATGCAATTCGCTTGTTTCCTAACTATGCTGACGCGCACAACTATCTGGGTGAATGCTTGCGCGACCAAGGTAATATGGAAGATGCTGTTAAGAGCTACCTAGATACGCTCAAGCTCAACCCAGAACATGCCGGTGCAAATTACAATATGGGCGAGTTTTTATATCTGGCGAATCGCTTTGATGAAGCGGTTGAGCACTTTGAACGCTCACGCTTGGATGATTGGCAAGAACGAGCCTTGTATTGCACCTATAAAGCTGAGCACTTTGATGCATTTAAAACAAAGTTAGATGAAATTGTACGCACACACAAAAAGCATGATGCGCCATTTCTCGCTACGTTATCCTCACACTACGCCCGCAATTTTGGGGTAGAAGACCAGTATAACTTTTGTAAGAACGGTTTTGATTTTGTTTACCAAAACAGCATTGCAGAACTCGCAGAGCCTAATAGCCAATTTCTCAAAGACCTGCTTAATGACATAGACAACACTGCGATTGAAGTACGTGCACAGGGCATGATTATTAACGGCAAACAATCAGCCGGCAATTTATTTAAACGCCCGGAGGCATCCTTCAGAAAGCTGGGGGAATTAGTTAAACAAGAGTTTATTAACTACAAAAACCGCTTTGCCGGCGCTGACTGTGAGCTGATTAAATCATTTCCGCAGGAACTGGAATTTACCAGTTCATGGTATGTACGATTACGCCGTGCGGGTTATGTAGATCGCCATATCCATGAAGTGGGTTGGATTAGTGGCGCTGTGTATCTGGTGTTACCTAAAGACCGCAAAGACCCGCTAGAGGGCTGCTTTGAATATGGGCTGCATGGTGACAATTACCCACAAAAGCACAATGACTTCCCTGTGGGTGTCGCATCACCTAATGTTGGCGACATTGTGCTGTTCCCGTCCTCGCTGTTTCATCGCACCATTCCGTTTAACTCAAATGAAGAACGAATTTGCATTGCGTTTGATTTAAAGCCACAAGGTGAGATTTTCAGGCGATCTAACTATTAAATAGTTAAACACACCTACCAACTAGGGGCTGACTTGATCTGCACCTAGTTGGCAGAAAGTTTTCACTCACTTACCGTCAAAGCTAATCTGCGTCAGGCTCTATAAGTTTACGCGCATCTTCAATCATAAATTCCAAACGCGCTTCGGCAATATCTACCTGTGTATCCATCATCGGGTCGATACACTTACTACCGAAGATAATCTTACCTTCCAAGTTAGCTTGGCTAGTCAGGCGCGTATAGTCTTCCACGATACAGTTCTTGATTACTGCACCGCTCTCAACCACACAACTTGCGCCCAATACTGCAGGGCCGACAATCGTGGCGCCTGGCTCAATTTTAGTACTGCCGCCGATATAAACCGGTGGCGTAATGTTGACCCGATCAAAATCGACATTTAGATTAATCCCCACGTGCACGCCGGGTTTCACCTCGCGCCCCGGCATTTTAAAACCAGCGACTTCACCGTTTAATATTTGGCTGGTCACTGTCCACACATCCTGCACATTGCCAATATCTAGCCATTGAAACGGCAAGTTAATGCCGATAAAAGGCAGGTGTGCTTGCGCCAGTTTGGGGAACAATTCACCACCAATATCATAGGCAACACCAGAGGGAATGTAGTCAAAGATCTCCGGTTCAAAGATATAAATACCGGTATTGGCCAGATTAGAAATTGCGTCTTTTGGATCCGGTTTCTCTTGGAACTGTAAGATGCGATCATCTTCATCCAGCGCCACGATGCCGTATTTAAACACCTCATCATTCGGCACTTCACGAATAATAATGCTGGCAATCGCTTTTTTATGGCGATGAATCTCTAGCGCTTTACTGATATCCAAATCGATCCAGGCATCGCCACACAGCACGATAAACGTTTCATCAAAAAAACCTGAAAAATCCTGAATCTTTTTCATGCCGCCAGCTGAACCAACCGGTGAGCTGATAGCGATGCCAGACTCGACATACCCCTCGTATGAGTAAGCCATACTCACACCAAACTGCTCACCATCTCTAAAATAGTTCTCGATAATTGGCGCCAAATGGCTGGTATTGACCATAATTTGATCAACACCATGCTTTTTAAGCAACTCAATCAGATACTCCATCACTGGCTTGCGTACCAATGGGATCATTGGCTTAGGAATTTCATGGGTGATGGGCTGTACTCTAGTACCTTTACCAGCCCCAAGTATCATTGCTTTCATGTTTTTCTTAACTTCAGATTTAATTATTTAATAGGCTCTATTATGCCTAATAAATAACAAGCTGACACGATTTGCTTAAGCAGAATGCGTCTGAAAGAAACAGAAGCGAGCATAGCTGCACCACACAACCACCATTGAGTAAATTGCAGTGCAGCTAATGGTGTGTTGCCTTTTGTTGATACATGGCAGTATCCGCCGACTTGAGCAACTGATTGATTGTTTTTTCATTCCCTTTGAACAGCGTAATACCCAAACTAACAGTCACTTGATGCTCAAATAACTGCAACTTAAAAGGCTGTTCTACAACTGCACGAATCTTGTCAGCCACCTGCATGGCTGCCGCATTAGCCTCTGTAAGCTCAGGGCCCAACTCACTTAAAATAACAACGAACTCATCCCCTCCTAGGCGAGCAGCAGTATCTACATCCCGAACACAACTCTTGATTCTTTTCGCGACCTCGATCAAAAGCAAATCACCCGCATCGTGCCCCTTTGTATCGTTAAGCGCCTTAAAGTTATCAATATCCAGGAAAATAACCGCACCATACTGTCCACTGCGCTCACTCACGGCCAAGGCTTGTTCAAGCCGGTCTAACATCAGCATCCGGTTAGGGATTCCCGTTAGTCCATCCTGATTGGCAAGCTTCCACAACATATTTTGGTGATTAATATGTTTCAATCGGCCACGCTGAATAGCGCGCAAATACCTGTAAAGAATCGCCGAAGAGGCTAATGACAGTACAGCGATTAACCCTATCAAGCCATAACTTAAGTCAGTCCAGCCGGCTTGCCTGGTCATTAATATTAAAAATGGCTCACCCATGGTGGCCAACGATTTTTGATGTTTAAAAACTGGGAATATCGCCACCTCGATTGCGCTGCGGGTACGCCCAGCTACAGAAAACAGCTGACCTTTTGAGTCTTGCACGGTGAAGTCTTTATGATAAACCGTCGCGGTAAAGCCATCACGCATCAGATTATCGCCCGGCCGCTGCAGCTTATCTGCATCGATAATCATATCAACAATCATGTTTTGTTCTGACTTTATCGGGCAGAACACTACATAAGCAAGATTCCCCTGTATCAGTCTGAATGGATGACTCGCGACTGGACGCCGCAGTGTAATTGCCTGAGTCACTGCACTTTCAAGAAAAGGGACACTGGACACATCCAAGCCAATAATTTCATTTGAGCTTGATGACAGCGACTCCATATAAATGACTGGGTAATAAAATGGCTTATCTTGAGGATGCTCCCACCCGCGATGCCCACCAAAAGAAAATGCCTTAAGCGTAAAGTCAGGAGTGCCACTGAGCCGCCTGCTGATAATGAAATCTTGGAGTTGTTTCTTTGCTACTTTTTGTATAATTTCTAATGCAAAAATTTGATCATTAGTATCAATCACACTTCTGACATACACCGAGACTTTTTCAGGACTGGTATTACCAATGGCTGCAAACAGCGCAGAAAAACCCTTCAACACTGTTTCGCTACTCACCATACTTCTGTTGAGCTTATCTACGTAGTCCTCACCATGTTCAGTGAAGCTTTTTTCAGCATCGCGGAGATTAAGATTAACCACTGCCCACAGCGCCACCAAGCAAAGTGACACCCAAACCACTAAAGCTATCAAGATAGCTAGGGTTGAAATTGGTTTAATATCATTTAACTTAGCGTTCATCACACCCCGCTAACCAATCAGGACTAAAGCAAAGCTCACTCACTTGCCGCCCACTTACCGTGGCCATTGATGATGAGCGATCAACTCACGGTGGCAGCACTCTACAAACGAGAGATGCACACATCATGCTACACCTCGCTTACTACCCCTGCAAACAAGTATCCTCGTGGCGCTGCAGTTTTGCAACCACCCTAAAGCATGCATCGCTTCATTTTTATGCAAAACTATGCATCAGACGAGAAGGTAAATGCACCCGCGCAAACCAATACTTTTTAGTAATGGATATCCTGATAGTTATTAACAATTGCCTGAATTTCTGCACGCTGCTCTAACAATACATCAACGCAATCTGCGTCCAGTTTACCAAGGTCTACCATATGCTTTAGCTCAGCAAATGCATCGTCTAGTGGCCAGCCTGACTTATACGGCCTGCTACTGACCAGTGCATCCAATACATCGGCTGTTGTAACAATACGCCCCTCAATAGGTATAGCGTCACCTTTAACTCCTTTAGGATACCCCGAGCCATCCATCAACTCATGATGGAATGCCACAATATTACGCATCACCTTAGATTCGGCAAGCTGCTGTAAGTTAAAGTCGCCTAGTATCTTCTCAATAATCTCAATACCTTTTTCAACATGCGTTTGCATGATTTCTTTCTCGTCGGGGTCTAGCCTACCTTCTTTTAATAATATTTTGTCTGGAATACCAATCTTGCCAATATCATGTAAGGGTGCAAACAGGTATACATGCTCAACAAACTCATCTGCCAGCCCCAGCTTGTTTGCTACGCCTTTTGCAATCACCCTAGAGTAGCGCGCCATTCTTTCAATATGTGCCCCAGTCTCAAAATCTCTGAGGTTTGTCAGTTCCTTAGCCATTTCAACCGAGGCAATCACCGTACGCAACGCCGTCATCTCAGTAGATAGCGTCATATTAATCAAGCTTGAAAACAGCAGCAGGTCACGCTGAGTTTGTGGGGTAAAAGCGGCAGACGCGGCAGAATCAAAAAACAAGAAACCAAGAAGCACACCTTGGTCATACATTGGAATCGTAAATGACGATTGATAGCCCTGCTCCAGCAGCCAAGCAGAATGCTGATTAGTTGGTTGAATGGACTCTTGAATAGAGTCAATCACGCGTGGACTACCGCTTGACGCAATATCTGATAGGGACATACTGTCGCCCAGCTTAATTTCATAGCCTGAAATCGGCACGCCTTGCCTAGTGCTATTGACAAAGGTTTTTAACCGATCCTCTTTAGCATCATAAATCGCGCATCCAATTCGATCTACTACAGGCACAGACTCTAGCATCCGATCATGCAAATGGCTCAAACGCTCATTTAAGGTATCGCCATGCTTTGTTACATCAAGTAATTGGGGATTTATCATATCTTCTTAGTATTATTGACCAATAGAACACTATTATGGGACTGGCTTTTTCATAAACATTAGGCAATTTGTACCGGATGCCTCAAACACTTCGCTACATGGCATGCGCCTGCTTTGAAAATTTAACGCGCGGCACCCATAAGGAAAGTTGGGCTTATATGTAATGAAATAATGAGCACAACGAGAGCATAACTTAGTATCAAGATGATTTGAATCATTAACCATAGGTTTTATTTGCAAAAAAATAGCTACTTCTCAGTAGCCAAAACACGGCGCATCCATCACCCATGATGTTGCGTCCAACAAAAGCACCAACCACTGCCTTCAGCACTAAAGGCCGCTATCAATCAACTCTGCGCAAGCCAAAAACTCACCCGCGACAGCCTACAGTCAACTCAACTCCCCGCATACAGAACTAACAGCCAACTTAGGCGCGGCGTCTAAGTTCAAAAGCGGTTTTTTGGTAATCATGCGCAGCTAATGGATGGTGCACTACACCATCTTGCATTACGACTTCTTCAGGCAAAGGTAACTCGTTGATTGCACGTTTCAATGCAAGCTTAGTTGCCTCGTAATTCCAGTCTTGGATTTTATTGTCATCGGCTGCATCCCAATGAATAAAAACCCCAACACAAATGAACAAGTCATTTGCTTCACCAATAGGAATCAAACCTTCTTTCACGCTATCTGCTACGGCCTGCGCAACCCCACACTGAGCGGGACCAAACATCTGAACAGCCTGCTTAGCATTCTTGATATCAACCTTATTAAACATCACCGTGGCTGGTTTAGCCATCATATTAGGCGCAAGCACTGCCAATAAACCATTCACACCACGTTTTTGATTAGTCAGTGTATTACAAAATGCTGTTTCAGCTGGGCTGCCGCGTGGGCCGATGATTAAGTCGACATGGGCAACCTCATTGCCCTCACCATACAAGGCTTCGCCGACAAACACCTTGTTGATTTTCATTGTGTTCATGATAAACCTCTCACTTAATCTGCCATTGGTAAGCAAATTGAAAGATTTATCACTCTTCATCGTTAGCTACAATCGGTATTACGGTAAGGAGCATTCAGGTAGCTATCGACCAAATTCAATTACTTACCTCAAGCTATCTCCTCAATAATTAAGACTGCTGTTCAGCAAGAGAGTTCTGGTTAAACTAGCAAGCTGGGCACAAAATCGTTAATTGATATTACGCAGAAATACATCGTGAATGGCTTTAACCCGGGTAGGCTTTAACAGGATATCCGTCACATTAAGAGACTTAAGTTCGTACAACAATTCTTCAGTAATTGCGCTCGTCATTACAACTATCGGCACACTCTTATCTGTCAATGTCATGCCGTTTCTTATCAGCTCAATAAAATGCTTTTCTTCATGCTCTTGACCCATGCCAATAATAATTAATTCAAAAGCATTGGTCTGACATAAATTGTTGGCTGTAGCCAAATGTGCTGTTTCCATCACACTCGCTTTAGCGGTTTGATTCGCTAACAATGCAAAGACACTTCTGATCATATATTCAGAATCGTATAACAACACTAACGGTAATTTAGAGTCTTTGTAGGCATGTAGTGACATAGGCTTTACCAATTAATGATCTATTGACCGATAGACTTGTCGCAATTTGCCACAAGCTCAGTAACCACCATCTGCCTTAGCGTAGACAAAATACTAAGATCATTTTCATCCAGCGTTCTGGGCTTTCTGTCTATCAGGCAAAAAGAGCCTACAGCCTCGCCTGTAGGAAGCACCAACTGTGCCCCGGCATAAAAACGAATATGCGGCTCTCCTATCACTAATGGATTGTCATGAAAGCGCACATCTTGGGCTGCATCCTCAATCACCATAATCTGATCTTGCAAAATGGCATGACCACAAAAAGAAATATCTCTGGATGAACTGCAAAAATCAGTGCCGAACGTAGATTTACACCATTGTCTATCGTCATCAATCAACGAAAGTAACACAATAGGCACATCAAACTCAAAGGCGGCAAATGCCGTGATTCGGTTAAACCGCTCTTCAGGTGGCGTATCCAGAATAAGCAACGCCCTCAACGCTTGCAATCGTTTGTCTTCATCATGAGGTATGGGCGCTGCGATCATAAAATTAGTCTACCATAAGCATTATTGAGGGGTTATTCCATCACTACTAAACGATACTATAACCATTTAAATAACTATACAAAAAAATAAGCGTTATTTCATGATCAGTTTGTGAACCACAATGGCACACCAATACACTCTACTTGTTTTTAAGCTTACCAATAGGTTTGAAATACCTAAATCTGCTTGGCTTTTCCACTTATTTTTATATCAAATTTTTGTCTGTTAATAATGCAGCGCTCATGACGCCCTTGGGAAATTAAATCCATCCCATCATGTGCCTCAACATTAAACACCAGCCTTCTGCCATCGACAGCAACCAACTCAACAGCGACCGTGACTTCACAGCCGGGAGGGGTTGCCGCTTGGTGGCTGACATCAATATGCGTACCAACCGTCTGCTCTTTTGGCCAGTCTATATAAGGGTTGATGGCCTTAATGCACGCCCACTCCAGCAAGCCTACGAGAAAACCGGTTGCAAACACCTCAGGCATCGCAGCGAACTCAGTTGATTCTGGATACAGGGCAGGCACTGTTTTAGATAAAGGAACCAAAAATTTATGCTCATACTTGATACCGGGTTTTAAGGTTTCCTGCATTGGTACAATCTCCAATTGACTACCTAGTGGATGACGGTCTGCAAAAATCGTTCTTTATAATGCGACCTTGATATAGCAGGCAGCCAATATTTAAACAATACTAGCAACATAGTTTGATAATGCCTTACCAAGTACTACATGCTGCTCTAAATCAAGATGTACACCATCAATGTTACTGGAAGCGGTCACCAACCCTGCATCAAAAAAGCGGCATTGCATCTCCTCACACAAGTGCCGGTATGCATCTGCTAAACCTATGCACTTTGTTTCGGCGCCTTTAAACTTAGCTGCGATTTCTCCCTTAGGCTCCCTAATCGGTGGCGCAGCCACCACCAGAATTTCAGGAGCAGGCATACCTAGCTCTATCGGAGCGCTACGAATCGCCTCAATCAACGCGCTCATGCCAAATGCAGCATCTGATGCCTTGTGATCATGATTGCATTGAAAATCATTTGTTCCCAGCATCACAATCACCAGCGCCAAGGGTGAGTTCACCTCTATTCTCTGCGCCAAACCAATCAACCCATTACGACCAGGCTTAATCGCATCCTCGTAGACAGTGCGCCTGCCGTTGAGGCAATCTTCAATCACACGCACATTTTTACCTACACTTATTAGCTGGTTTTCCATGACACCAGGCCAGCGCTGATTAAAATCAAAACGCTTCCTAGTCATCGGAATAATGCCCCACGAGAGTGAGTCAGAATATACAAGAATTTGCTTCATGCAATCTCTTCTAAACTTAATTAATCATCAATTAGTTAAATCATAAAATGTGCATTACCTACGTCATGGTTAGCATTTTAAGCTGCATAAGCAATGCTTTTGCTCATCACTAAATCCCGCTAAATAAATCTCTCTTTGATTAAGTGACGATTTACATTTCCAAACAAATTTTACCAAAATGCCTATTAGTCTCTTGGTACTGAAAAGCCTCAACAATGCTCTCCAGAGGAAATACTCGATCAACAACTGGCTGCAGTTTGTTTGCATCAATCGCTTTAATCATGTCTTGTTGCTGCCTGCGATTACCGACAATCAGCCCTTGCAAACGTAGCTGCTTAATGAGTGCCGTCACAATAGAAATCTCACCACCTAACCCTGTCAGGATGCCGATGACTGAAATGTGCGCGCCAACGCGCGCTGCCGCCATAGACTGATCCAGCGTTGCAGGGCCACCCACTTCAACAATATGATCAACGCCTCGTCCGCCGCTAATTTCACGTGCAAGCTCACCCCAATTAGCGGTCTTCCGATAATTAATCAAATGATCGGCACCAAGCAGCTTGAGTTTTTCTAACTTTTCATCACTAGATGATGTTGCAATCACGGTGGCACCTGCCATCTTTGCAAACTGTAGGGCGAAAATTGAAACACCGCCCGTGCCCTGCACGAGTACGGTATCTCCCGGCTTTAAAGCATCGTCTGACATTAATGCACGCCATGCAGTTAACGCAGCCGTGGTGAGTGTGGAGGCCTCTACATGACTCCAGCCTTTTGGCGCTTTAGTAAAAGCATTGATCGGAGCTGTGACCACTTCGCGTGCGTAGCCATCTACGCCATCACCAGGCACCGTAGCAAAGCCCTCCACCAACGGCTCGCCTTCTACCCAAGTGGGAAAAAACGTACTCACTACATGGTCTCCCACCGCAAACTCTGACACCCCATCACCTACGGCAGTCACTATACCTGCGCCATCTGCCATGGGGATTCTAGGTTCGACTGGGCCCCACATACCACTCACCACCGCAAAATCGTGGTAGTTGAGCGAGTTAGCGTGCAAGCGTACCGTGATTTCACCGGCCTTGGGGTCTTTAGCTTCACGCGTACCAACCGTGACCTTATCGTAACCACCACCAGCCTGAAGAATAATTGCCTTGTTTTGCATACTAATCCTTTCAATCAGTTACTTGAGTGCATTAATCGGGATAAGTGAGTTCAACCGCCCATTCTGCTTGGGCTGACTATGCAACTTTCAGAAACACTCACTAATTTCTTTCATTGCTTTTGATACAGATGAAACAAAAGTACGTAACACGAGAGCTACATGGGTAAACGCCAAAACCATCCCTTGTCATTAAAATAGCACCGACACATTTTGTCTCTATTTCTAGTTTTATTGTCCGGATAACAACAAGCACACCAAAGATGTGACTAACTAAGTTGAGCTTGCCTAGTTGCCTCAGCGCTGTAATGAACTAGGTTAATCGTACCAAAACTTTTTCCAACTTGGTTAATTAAAGCAGCCATGTTTAAAGAATGTAAATGTATGGCACCAACATCTCTATTGCGGCATTAGAGCAAGCAAGGTCTGCTAACGCATATGACCATTTACAAATACTGTTTTTCCAAAAAATTTACACTTTTTTTACATAAATTAGTGCATTCTTTACAAAACTTTCAATGCAATAATTAAAAGGTAATTTTAATTTACATGTCTAGCAACCTTAAGAATAAGAATAGAAATCGCAACTATCTAATTTCTGTTCTGATTTGCATGTTGACCACAGCCCTTGCTTCACCGCTGAGCCATATTCTGGATTTAGCGAATATCGTCATGCTGTTTCTTCTTGTGGTATTTCTGATTGCACTTAAATTAGGTCGTGGGCCAGCTGTGATGTCAGCATTTTTAGCGGTGGCGTTGTTTGATTTTTTCTTTGTCGCGCCACAAATGTCATTTGCTATTAATGATGTGCAGTACTTGGTAACGTTTGCTGTAATGCTGGGCGTTGGTCTTGCTACAGCGCATTTAACGGCAATACTTGGCAAGCAAAAAGAAGCAGCTATTGAACGTGAGCAACATACACATCGCTTATACGAGCTAGCGCGTGAACTGGCAGGCATCATCAATCAAGATCAAGTCTCAGAAGCATTACTTCGCTATTTATCAGGGGCCAAATGCAGTGCAACATTACACTTGCTTGATGGCAATGGGATGCTGCAATCTACTTCGGATAATACCCCATTAAATATTCTGGCTGAGATGGCGATTCAGCAGGGGCAGTTAATGGAGGCAAAGCAGATAGCTGACAACGGCCATTCTACGCTGGTGTTCCCGCTGATATCCCCCAATGGAGTTCGCGGCGTAATAGTCATTATTGCTGTTGATACGTTAGAAGAGATTGATAAAGTTCAGCTCAAAGCCGTCGCTAATCTGGTTGCTATAGCGATTGAACGATTGCACTATGTCGACATTGCACAAAAAGTTCAAATTGAAGCCACCAGCGAGCGATTACGCAGCTCTGTTTTATCCGCTCTGTCACATGACCTTCGTACGCCGCTAACCGGCCTTGTCGGCATGATTGATGCACTTGCAGTTAATGCCGACCCAGTGAGTACATCAATGCAGAATGCCATCACTGCTATTCGCAATCAGGCACAAGCAATGTGCAACTTAGTAGATAAGTTGCTTGATATGGCTCGCCTGCATGCAGGCAAGATTAATCTGCAAAAAGATTGGCGCCTATACGAAGAGGTGATTGGTTCGGCCATTAAGTTATTAAAACCATCGCTGACAGAACATCCGATTAAGGTAACACTGTCACCTTCACTGCCTCTTATTGCGTTTGATGACGTACTTTTAGAGCGTGTTATTTGCAACTTGATAGAAAATGCAGCCAAGTATTCTCCAAAAGGACAACCTATTGAGATACAAGGATTCGTGGATGGGAATACCGCCTGTATTGAGGTACGTGATCATGGTTCTGGCTTTTCTACAGACCAAACCGAAGCGCTGTTTCAAATGTTTACTCGCGACCATGCTGAGTCAAGCATCCCCGGAGTTGGCTTAGGCTTGGCCATCTGCAGGGCCATTATTGATGCGCACGACGGAACGATAAAAGCCGTTAACCATCCGGATGGTGGTGCATGTGTCACTTTATGTCTACCGCTGGGCAACCCGCCAGCGCTGGATTCAGAAATTGGTAACTCGCCATGAACTCAGCCAATACGGTGATTCTGATTGAAGACGACCCTCAAATTAGACTGTTTGTAAAAGAGTCATTAGAGAGAGAGGGGTGGAAAGTATTTGATACGGAAACCGGGCAACGTGGCCTTATTGAGGCAGGCTCACGCAAACCAGACTTACTACTTGTAGATCTGGGGCTGCCAGACATGGATGGGGTAGACGTTATCCGTGACTTTCGCAATTGGTCTACAGTACCCATACTCATATTATCCGCACGTAGTAATGAACATGAAAAGATTATCGCATTAGATGCTGGTGCAGATGATTACCTCACCAAGCCATTTGGCATCGGTGAACTGCTTGCTCGCGTGCGCGCCGTAACTAGGCGGCGACTAAGTGGCGCAGACAACTCCCCCAAATTTAACTTTGGAGAAGTAGAAGTAGATTTCTCTAAACATAGCGTTTCTAGAAACGGTAACGCAGTTCATCTTACGCAAATCGAATATCGCCTACTCGGTGTTCTGCTGTCAAATGCAGGAAAAATCATGAGCCATCGTCGACTCATGCAGGAGGTCTGGGGTCCTAATCACACTGAAAGCGCACATTATTTGCGCATCTATATGAGCCATCTGCGTCAAAAGCTTGAAATTGATTCAACCCAACCAGTTCACCTACTAACCGAAACTGGTGTCGGATATCGTTTTGAACCATAGGAGTTAATAATGTCGGAACAAACTAAAAGCAGCAAATCAGTACTAGCACTAGCTGCATTGGGTGTTGTATATGGAGATATTGGCACTAGCCCACTATATACAATCAAGGAAATTTTTGCCGGAGCTCATCACCCTGTTCCTATTACGCCAGACAATATACTGGGAATATTGTCCTTAATCTTATGGTCACTCATCGTTGTAGTCACACTTAAATATGTCATTTTTGTGATGCGCGCTGATAATCGTGGTGAAGGCGGCATCATGGCATTGATGGCGCTTGTTTTGCGGAGTGCAGCCGATCGCCCTTATGCTAAACTTTTGATGCTTTTTGGGTTATTTGGTGCCGCACTGTTTTATGGGGATAGTGTCATAACACCGGCGATTTCTGTACTTTCAGCAGTAGAAGGCCTAGAAATTGTCACACCAGCATTTAAACCTTATATCTTGCCAATCGCCCTTGCCGTGTTAATTGGCTTGTTTGTAATGCAGAAATATGGGACGTCCAAAATCGGCAAGTTGTTTGGCCCCATCATGGTATTGTGGTTCAGCTGTCTAGCATTATTAGGCTTAATTAATATCGCGAATAGTCCGCAAGTATTGGCTGCATTAAACCCGATCTATGCACTACGCTACTTCATCACTGACCCTGTGCTTGGTTTCTTTTCACTAGGCGCCTCGGTTCTAGCGTTAACAGGTGCTGAAGCACTATATGCCGACATGGGACACTTTGGTCGTAAACCAGTTCAAATGGCCTGGTTTGGCTTGGTACTTCCTGGCTTAGTACTTAACTATTATGGTCAGGGGGCTCTACTACTATCTCATCCAGAAGCTATTGCAAATCCATTCTACCTGCTAGCGCCCAATTGGGCATTACTACCAATGGTCATATTAGCAACCATAGCAACCGTGATTGCCTCACAAGCCGTTATTTCCGGTACATTCTCTATCACCCAACAGGCGATTCAGTTAGGTTATGCGCCGCGCATGGAGGTTCAGCACACATCCGGAAAGGAAATCGGACAGATTTATCTGCCGGGAATGAACTATGCATTGTTAACTGCAGTTGCGGTGCTGGTGATCGGCTTCGGTTCATCATCCAAGCTGGCGGCAGCTTACGGCATTGCCGTTACCGGCACGATGGTCATCACAACCTTGCTTGCATTTGTGGTAGTACGAAAATCATGGGGCTGGGGTTGGGCACCCAGCATTGCAGTAGCCGGTGCTTTTCTCGCAGTTGATATCGTGTATTTTTCTGCCAACTTGGTCAAAGTCCATGAAGGTGGATGGTTCCCATTATTACTGGGCTTAGGCGTCTTCACTCTAATGCTAACTTGGAAACAAGGCAGACAGCTACTCTATAAACGGATATCTACTGAGGCCATGCCATTAATGCAGTTTGTAGAAAACACGGCTTCATTTAGCTTTAACCCAATTGCAGGTACTGCAATTTTCATGACACCAAACGCAGAAATGACCCCACACGCTTTACTGCACAGCTTAAAGCATTATAAAAGTTTGCATGAGCGAGTGGTAATTCTAACCGTAGAGACGTTAGACTTCCCTTACGTTGAAGAAAGTCAAAGGGTAACAGTAGAACAACTTAACCATCACTTCTATCGCGTCAAAGTAAAGTTTGGCTTCATGGATCAACCTTACCTGCCAAAGGCTCTTGAAAGCTGTGCATCACAAGGGCTCCCACTGGAGTTAATGGAAACATCATTTTTCTTAGGAAGAGAAACATTAATTCCCAAAGTGGGCTCAGAAATGTCTCTCTGGAGAGAAAAGCTTTTTGTCACAATGTTCCGAAATGCTGGCAGTGCTGCAAGTTATTTTAGAATCCCTCCCAATAGAGTTATTGAGCTTGGAGCACAAGTCGTTCTATAAAAGTAGCTGAAGTTGGTCTGGTTTAGCCAGCAGCGTCCTATACCACAGCCTTCGTAAGAGAGTTATCTTCGCATCTACACAAATGCACGCTAGCGTACCGACAGGCTAACTTAGCTAGGTAAAATTTATGGTATGTCAGGACACGATGAGCTGATTGTGGCTTTTCAATCCTGACTTGATAGCCATTTACTGGGAGTTGCCATGCGTATTCGACATTTCAGATTTATCTGTTGCTTGTTATTTGCGCTGCCATTCTCATCTACGGTAACCGCAGCTATTATTCATTGGGAGTTGGACAGCTCCACTGGCGTCTATACCGATGGATACGTAAAAGGTGGCTTTGATTTCAACACAGCCAACAATGAAATTAACAACATCACGGCTGAAGTATTCAGCAACTATGGTGCCTCCTGTCTTCAATGCGCGCTGTATGATGACGCAACAGCCTCTTATTATCCCGGCATCCAGCCTATTGTGGAGTTCAGCAAAGCATTCTATACAAACAGCGTGCTGGATCGGGAGATTTATTTTGCAGTTAGCGCGACTAATATTGACAACGTTATCTCGCCATTTGATTTAAGTTCCCCTGCAACATACTCTGGCTTGGAATACCGGGAAAGAGGCTATTTAAGGCTGGATAATCCGATGGACCCGAGCATGTTTTCGCAGGATAGTTGCTCTCAATGCGCAGTGGCAATAGGCACACTGGTTGCAGTACCAGAGCCGGAGACCTACGCCTTACTTCTCACAGGCTTAAGCATCATTGGCTGGCGTGTAAAATCAACACCCAAACTAGCATACTAGCCAGCTAGCCAACATATAACGCCAAACTTAAAAAAGAAAAAGGACTCAGATTTCTCCAAGTCCTTTTATTTTTGGTGGCCCCCCTGTGAGTCGAACACAGCACCAACGGATTATGAGTCCGCTGCTCTAACCAAGCATGAGCTAGGGGGCCTAAACTTTTGAAGTCGTTATTTTAAACTAATCTTGTCCAGTTTCTAAGAAGCTTCTTAATCTTTCTGAACGAGTTGGATGGCGCAATTTGCGTAGCGCCTTCGCTTCAATTTGTCTAATACGCTCACGCGTTACATCAAATTGCTTACCTACTTCTTCCAAGGTATGGTCTGTGTTCATTTCGATACCAAAACGCATACGTAATACTTTTGCTTCACGTGGTGTGAGTGATTCCAGCACTTCACTGGTCGCATCACGCAAGCTGGCATAAACCGCTGCATCCACTGGCGCCAGGGTTGTGCTATCTTCAATAAAGTCACCTAAGTGCGAATCTTCATCGTCACCGATTGGTGTTTCCATTGAAATTGGCTCTTTGCTGATTTTCAAGATTTTACGGATCTTGTCTTCAGGCATTTCCATTTTTTCAGCCAGTAATGCTGGGTCTGGCTCGATACCAGTTTCTTGCAGAATTTGGCGGCTGATACGATTCATTTTATTGATCGTTTCAATCATATGCACAGGGATACGGATAGTACGTGCCTGGTCAGCGATAGAACGGGTAATCGCCTGACGAATCCACCATGTTGCATAGGTTGAGAATTTAAAACCACGACGGTATTCAAATTTATCTACCGCTTTCATCAAGCCGATATTACCTTCTTGAATCAAGTCTAAGAACTGTAAACCACGGTTTGTGTATTTTTTAGCAATAGAAATCACCAAACGCAAGTTAGCTTCAATCATTTCACGTTTAGCACGACGCGCACGCGCCTCGCCTGTGGTCATTTGCTTGTTAATTTCTTTCAGTTCTTTGGCTGAAATACCAACTTTGGCTTCTAAATCAATAATGCGTTGTTGCTGGTCTAAAATTGAGTGATTGAAACGCGCCAATTTTTCATTGTAAGGCTTGTCAGATTTAAGCTCTTCTTCCAACCAAGCTAAATTACTTTCATTGCCTGGGAATGATTTAATAAAGTATGGGCGTGGCATACCTGCTTTTTCTACGCAGAAGTCCAACACTTTACGCTCATGGCCACGCACTGTTTCAACTAAACCGCGCACTTGATCACATAGCGTTTCTACCTGTTTTGGTGAGAAACGGAATGCAGTCAACTCAACCAAAATTTCAGACAACAATGCTAAGTACTCAGGATCTTGCGAGCCTTTAACCGGCAAGATGACCGTCATTTTTTGGTGTGCTGCACGTACTACTTGGAAGCGTTTAAGCAGCTCTTCTTTCAGCTTAGCTAATGCTTCTGCAGAAATAGCTGCGGCTTTTGCGCCGTCTTCGTCGCCTTCGTCTTCGTCTTCATCAACTTCTGGCTCTTCATCGTCTTGCGTATCCTCTGTCATTGCGTCATCCAGACCAATATCAGAATCAATCAAGCCGTCTACCAAGTCATCTACACTCAGTTCATCACGTTCAACTTTGTCCACCATTTCCAACAAAGCAGCAATCGTGGTTGGACAAGCGGCAATCGCCTGCACCATGTGTTTTAGGCCGTCTTCAATGCGGCGTGCAATTTCAATTTCGCTTTCGCGTGTGAGCAAGTCTACAGTACCCATTTCACGCATATACATACGCACTGGGTCAGTAGTACGACCAAACTCTGAGTCTACCGTGGCAAGCGCTTGTTCAGCTTCTTCCACCGCATCGTCATCAGTTACCGCTGGAGGTGCATCAGACATTAACAACGCTTCAGCATCAGGCGTTTCTTCGTACACCTGAATACCCATGTCGTTAATCATGCCGATGATGCCATCAATCTGCTCAGATCCTTGAACATCATCTGGCAAGTGATCGTTAATCTCTGCATAAGTGAGGTAGCCGCGCTCCTTACCTAATACGATTAAGCTTTTTAGACGAATGCGGCGCTCTTCAGCACTGACTTCTTGCAACTGTTCTGGACGAACGTAGTCTTCTGCATTTTTTTCAGCTTGTTGATCACTTTTCTTTGGTCTTGCCATGTCTTACCTCTAAAATTTTAGCTCAGCCATGATGCCTACATCACATATGGTGAATAAGATTACCGTAACCGTGCATTATAACAGAATATAGCCTTATTTTGGCTGGGGTTTATTGCCTACAGATTTCAATAATGCGATTTCATCCGCCGTTAAAGCGCTTAAAGGTTTTTCGCTAATTCGCGCTAACAGCGAGGCACCTTGTCGCTGTGTATGTACTGCTTGCAACTGCTGACGAGCACCTGCAACCTCTTGCGCCTGATCCAGCGTATCATCCAGCAACGTTAGTTCACGCTGCAACTCTTGCAGGACACCAACATCAACCCTTCTCTCCAACTCACGCAACAGTACCGCAGGTTTAGAATGGGGATGTAGCAGGCAGATTTCAATCACCTGCCGCAACAAAGCATCTACATCATCCCGCTCATCCAACAAAGCTAGATCATCCTGTTGCGCCAGCGCTGGATGCATCAGCAGCATCAAGCCAAAGCGCTTTTGCAATGACATCGTGGTGCGCGTCAATTTTGGCTTAGCCTTTACCGGCGTTTTATTCAGGTTAGGCAATTTTAACAACGCCTGCATTTCATCTTGCGACAACTGCGCCAACTCAGCCACTTTTTTGCGCAAATACATCGCACTACGTGGCGCATTGATTTGCTGCATGATAGGCTCGGCCTCGTTCAAAAATCGCACGCGATCTTCCTGACTTTGCAGAGGATTATCTTCACTCAAGTGCTGCAGTATGTACTGAGACAACGGCATGGCCGAATTAATTTCAGCTTCAAATTTTTCTTTACCAAATTCACGCACATATGAGTCTGGGTCATGCTCTTTAGGTAAAAACAGAAATGACAGCTTCAAGCCATCCGTCAATGCTGGCAAGGCATTCATTGCTGCACGCCACGCTGCGGTGCGGCCGGCATTATCCCCATCAAAGCAAAATACAATTTCATCTGCTTGGCGCGTTAATTTCGTAATATGGTAAGGCGTTGTCGCGGTACCAAGCGCTGCTACTGCATATTCAATGCCATATTGCGCCAATGCCACCACATCCATATAACCCTCAACCACTAGAGCACGGCCTGCATCGCGGATTGCCCTGCGCGCCAAAAACAAGCCATACAATTCATGACCCTTTTGAAACAACGGCGTTTCTGGCGAGTTGTAATATTTAGGGGTATCTTCCGGGTTAATCACCCGACCACCAAAGCCAATCACCTGCCCTTTTTGATCATGAATCGGAAACATGATGCGATCACGAAAGCGGTCGTAGCGCTTGCCCTGATCGTTCTCCACCACCAAGCCGGCAACATTCAGTGCCTCATTCTCATAATGCGGGAAAACGCTCTGTAAATTTTGCCAGCCCGCTGGGGCATAGCCTACCTGAAACTTGGCAGCCACTTGACCACTCAAGCCACGCGCCTTCAAATACTCAATGGCACGCGGAGATTTTTTTAACTCAGCTTTATAAAAATTAGCCGCCTGCTGTAGCGCCTCCTGCAAACCAACCACCACCTTAGGCGCAGGCTTGTCGTTATCGCGCACTTCTTGCGGCACCGTCATACCGACCATTTTAGCTAGATCATGTATCGCATCAACAAAGCTAACCCCTTGATACTCCATAATAAAACCAATGGAAGTGCCATGCGCGCCGCAGCCAAAGCAATGATAGAACTGCTTGGTAGGACTTACGGTAAAACTAGGGGATTTTTCATTATGAAACGGGCAGCAGGCAGAATAATTGGCACCGGCTTTTTTGAGCGGCACGCTTTTATCAATCACGTCGACAATATCAACGCGATTTAGCAACTCTTGAATAAAGCTCTCAGGTATCAAAGTGTCTGCTTTAGCTAAAAATAACTACGTGAATAGAATTTGCTAGCAATTCTAGCGAATTTCAAAACAAAAAAGGAGCATATCGCTCCTTATAATGTCTACTTGCACTTATCGCTACAGGTTAACCTAGACGAGTTTTAATCAATCCGGATATTTTACCCATATCAGCACGGCCAGCGACTAACGGCTTAATCTCTGCCATTACCTTGCCCATGTCTTTAATACCAGCAGCGCCTGTATCAACCACAACTTTTTCCAAGATGGCTTTAATCTCATCTTCAGTCAGTTGCTGCGGCAAATACGTTTGCAACACAGTAACTTCAAACTTTTCTACATCAGCTAAATCATGACGATTTGCTGACTCATACGCAGCAATAGAATCGCGACGCTGTTTGAGCATTTTTTCGATCACAGCAATCACATTGCTATCATCTAATTCAATACGCTCATCCACTTCACGCTGTTTAATAGCCGCTTGTAATAAACGTATTGCACCCAAACGCACGCTATCTTTAGCGCGCATCGCGGTTTTCATGTCCTCAGATATCTGAGCTTTTAACGACATGCTAATAACTCTACTTAGAGACTATTAGTACAATTTTGCTGGTAATGTTTGCTTCATCAAGCGACGATATTGACGCTTAACAGCAGCAGCAGCTTTACGCTTACGCTCCCATGTTGGCTTCTCGTAAAATTCGCGAGCGCGAAGATCATTCAACAAACCAGTTTTTTCAATTAGGCGCTTAAAGCGACGTAGAGCAACGTCAAACGGCTCATTTTCTTTTACGCGTACACTAGACATTTATTCTCTCTTATCTGCAACAATTTAATTAGGTGATGCTCAAGCTCGCCAAACAAAGGCTCATAAACTTGAGAAAAGTCCACCATTTTAATCGTATAATTACTTTTATTCAATTACTTTTATAGCTTTGTGTTATAAAAATGCACTTTATGACAAAAATGGAACAAAATAAATGTTAGTTTTAGGCGTTGAATCATCGTGTGACGAAACCGGCATCGCCTTATATGACACAGACCACGGCTTATTATCACATGCCTTACACTCACAAGTGGAAATGCATGCAGAGTATGGTGGTGTAGTGCCGGAACTTGCATCGCGCGACCATATTCGCCGCGTATTACCACTTACCGAACTTGCTTTAAAAGATGCCAATAAAACATTACAAGACATCGATGCGATTGCCTATACGCAAGGCCCTGGTCTTTCTGGTGCACTGCTTGTAGGCACCAGCTTTGCCGAGTCATTAGCATTTAGCCTGCAAATTCCCACTATTAATGTCCATCACCTTGAAGGTCATTTATTAGCACCATTGCTAGAAGACAACCCACCAGCGTTTCCATTTGTTGCTCTATTAGTTTCTGGCGGCCATAGCCAGCTCATGCGTGTTGATGGCATCGGCCAGTACGAATTACTTGGTGACACTTTGGATGATGCTGCTGGCGAGGCATTTGATAAAACTGCCAAATTATTAGGGCTAGGCTACCCTGGCGGCCCTGCACTATCCACCTTAGCAAAAACAGGTAAACCGCGTTTTAAATTACCCCGTCCATTACTCAATAGCGGTGACTTGAACTTCAGTTTCAGCGGACTTAAAACCTCGGTATTAACATTAGTAAACCAACATCAACCACTGGATGATGAAACCAAAGCCGATATTGCTTACGAGTTTCAGGAAGCCGTGACGGAGGTACTCACCATCAAGTGCATGAGTGCACTACGTGAGACCGGGTTAGATAATCTCATTGTGTCTGGCGGCGTTGGCGCAAATGCAAAACTGCGTGAGAAACTCAACGCCGCTACCAAACGCAAGCTATGTAAGGTCAGTTACCCACGTTTAGAATTTTGCACAGACAACGGCGCCATGATCGCATTTGCAGGCGCAATGCGCCTGAAAGCTATGCAAAGCAATACGGATAAAAATTACAGCTTTAGCGTGAAACCTCGCTGGAACTTAAGCGAGCTACAAGCACCTTAACCATCATGCCTTGCAAGCAAGGCATGATGAAAGTGCGCTTATTTCTTTTTACCGAAGCCTGACTCCGTACCAGCCAATAGTTTTTTGATATTGCTTCTATGGCGCCATATCAGGAATACGGACATCACCAATACCATCTGCACATAATCTGAAACGCCAAGCGCATTATCTGCATTAGCCAGCAAGTACCATGCATACACTGGCGCCAACGCGGCAGCCACTAGTGCCGCAAGCGACGAGTAACGCGACACCGCAAACACCACAACCCAAGTTAGCACCGCCGCCAAAGCGAGTATAGGATCAATCGCCAGCATCACGCCTAGTGCAGTCGCCACCCCTTTACCACCTTTAAAGCCATAGTAAATTGGGTATAAGTGACCAAAGAATACCGCCAAGCCTACAGCGCTTACTACCCACATGGTCATACCAGACTGCAAAGCCAGCCATACAGGAAACCAGCCTTTAAACACATCGCCTAGCAAAGTAAGAATGGCGGCTGACTTTTTACCACTACGCGCAACGTTGGTGGCACCGATATTGCCACTCCCTACTGTGCGTGGGTCAGGTAAGCCAAACAACTTACTCACCAAAATACCAAAAGCAATAGACCCCAGCAGGTAAGCCGCAACTATCCACACAGCAGGCACCAAGGTAACAGGAATAAAACCTAACTCATTCATTTAAACACTCTCTCCATTCGCTATCCCGATGTAGACGGGAATCCATTTTTTATTAGCGCAACACCACAATAAATTGTGGTTTAATATTCAAGATATTACTGGATTACCGCCTTGGCGGGAACGACGACATACAAATAAGGCATTATGGACACCATTTTTTTAAGTGAAGTTAAAGTACAAACCAAGCTCGGCGTACCCGAATGGGAGCGCATGACACCGCAAACCATTATCCTGGATATAGAAATCGGCTACGACCTCAGCAATGCCTGCCAAAGCGACGATGTAAACGACACCATCGACTATGGCGCAGTAGTTAAACGCGTACGTGAAACCCTACAAGAAAATAGCTTTCAGCTAGTAGAAAAGCTAGCAGAACATTTGTGCCAATTGATATTGAAAGAATTTAACGCACTACACGTGAAAATTAAAGTGGCTAAACCTACGATATTGCCGGGGCTCAAGGCTTTGGGGGTGGTGATTGAAAGGCAAAGCGGAAAGTGAACAAAATCGAATGCCCTATTTGCAAATCTCAAGCTACCACAACACCAAAAAATTTCGATGGTGATGCACTAACTTGCCCTAGATGTGGAAGTTTCTCAATTACTCGCTCGGCATCACTAAGTTGGAGACATGACAGTTACGACTCCGTACAAATAGCTAACGCCAGTAGCTGGATCAGAGAGCATCAAGGAATTATGCTAAATAGCGATCAGATTGATTTTCTGCGATGCATTAAAACTCCAAGCGTTGCTGAAAGAGCGATTAAAATCCTTGAATCTATATCAAAGCTAAGTACTAGCCTGTCATACCGATTTAGTATTTCTTCTAACAATAGCTTATTGAATAATTGGTTAGGTATTTCTTATTCAGATAACTTCGTTGAAATTGATTATTTATTTCGTGTTTACCTAAAAAATGAACTTGATTACCTTTCATTTGAGGAAATTATGTACAACGATGGTAACTTCGTATTTAGCAACATATCAATTACCCCAAAAGGCTACGATTACTTAGACAAGCTATATCGCGGGGCAACCTCAAGCCAGATTGGCTTTTGTGCTATGTGGTTCGATAACACTGTTTTACCTATCTGGACTAATGCAATCTCACTAGCAATTAGCGATGCAGGTTACACACCAAAAAGAATAGATAACCATCAACATAACAACCGAATTGATGACGAAATAATTGCTATGCTCCGTCGCAGTAAGTTTGTAGTTGCTGACTTTACCGGGCAACGTGGCGGCGTTTATTTTGAAGCAGGCTTTGCTTTAGGCTTAGGACTACAAGTAATTTGGACATGCAAAAGATCTGAACTCGAAAGAGTTCACTTTGATAACCGCCAATATAATTTCGTCTTGTGGGAAGAGGACAAACTGGATGACTTTAAGGTTGCGTTACAAAATCGTATTGAAGCAACAATCGGACGCGGAAAACTCCAATAATCAATCTTACGCTGATTAACGCAGACATAATGGTAATTTTCATCAATCTGCTACCTGAGCCAGAAATTGTACGGCAAAGAACTGGATTCCCGCCTACGCGGGTATGACGGAGAAGTAATCAGCCCCGCGGATGATGCACGCTATGCAACCGCTTCAATCGCTCCCGTGCCACATAGGTATAGATCTGCGTTGTTGATATATCAGAATGCCCAAGTAGCATCTGCACCACCCTTAAATCCGCCCCATGGTTGAGCAAATGTGTAGCAAACGCATGACGCAACACGTGCGGTGACATATGTTTAGTGATGCCAGCCAGCAAGGCATAACGCTTAATCATGTACCAAAACGTTTGACGCGTCATGGCATCGCCACGGTTTGTTACAAATACCGCATCACACAAACGATTTTGCAAAATATGCGGTCGCGCTGCTTTTAAATAGCGAGAAATCCACTCCACCGCATTTTCACCCATCGGCACCAAACGCGTTTTACTACCTTTACCTGTCACACGAACTACGTTGTCACTCATGCTAATTTCGCTTATTTTAATCGACACCAACTCCGAGACTCGTAGCCCACTGGCATACAATAACTCAAGCATGGCTTTATCTCGCAAGCCTAATGCATCATCGACATCCGGTGCATTAAGCAGGGCTTCCACCTCCTCCTCATTCAAGCTCTTAGGCAAACTACGCGGTAGCTTTGGGGATTCAATCTGCAGGGTAGGATCTATCGCGATTTGGTTCTCACGCAAGCTATAACGATAAAATCGCCTAAGCGTAGCGATTAGGCGACCGATACTACGCGGCTTGCTGAGCGGAAACTTAACCGCCAAATATTGCTGAACATCCGCTTTGTCAACACTGAGCAACTGCCGACTTTGTGACGATGCCCAGATAGCAAAGGCGGTTAAATCTAACCGATAACTCTCTAATGTATTTTTAGATAAACCATCTTCTAGCCATATGGCATCGATAAACGCATCAATACTTGCCGCATCTTCTGGTGCAACCGTACGCTCACTCATGCCTACCTCCGCCAGACGTGGATGACTCATGCTGCAACAACCATTGCTTAATAAGCAGCCCATTGTGTGTACCTTGCATAAAGCCGCCCAAGCCGCTTTTAGCCACCACGCGATGGCACGGTATCAACAATGGCAAGCGATTGGCTCCACAAGCATTGGCGACCGCACGTGGGCCAGAGCCAATTTGCTGAGCTAACTCACTATAAGTGCGAGTTTGCCCACATGGAATAGCAGCAATTGCCTGCCACACCTTTTTTTGAAAAGCAGTGCCATCTTGCTGTGCCGCTAAGTCAAAAGTCGAACTGGCGTGCTGTAAATATTGCAGAACCTGCATAGAGGCAAGGCTAACTAGCGGATGAGTGGACGCAGCCTCTAGCGTTACCTCCGCATGCGATGGCAACACCTTAACATCGGCTGGTAGCGCTAACAGTTCAATCATTAGCTGATGATCATGTATAGCAATACGTACCCGACCAAAAGGCGCTTTAATAAAGGCATCATTACATACGGTTTGGAGCTTAATATTCATCTTGCCATAGTAAACCAAAGCAAAGTTAAACTAAAGCAAGCTAACCCAACCTAAACCACACCAACTTAATGTCAGACAATAAAAAATCTGCCCACCGCAAAATGCTTGTATTGATAGTGCATACCTCAGCTAACAATAATTGACACCTGACGCACGCACGTAACAAAAAACCCCAATGATTTTCATCAATTGGGGTTTGCTGTGTATTACAACACCAAAACTAGGTTTTACGCTTTTTCTACTGGCGCTAAAACGTCTCTGTCACGTGCTACTAATTTTTCTTTAATACGTGCTGATTTACCTGAACGCTCACGTAGGTAGTACAGTTTCGCACGACGTACATCACCGCGACGTTTCAATTCGATTGAAGCGATCAATGGTGAGTAAGTTTGGAATGTACGCTCAACACCTTCACCTGAAGAGATTTTACGCACGATGAATGATGAGTTCAAACCACGGTTACGCTTAGCAATAACAACGCCTTCGTATGACTGCACACGTTTACGTGTACCTTCAACTACGTTTACGCCAACTACTACTGTGTCGCCTGGTGCAAAGTCAGGGATTGTTTTGTTTAGGCGGGCAATTTCTTCCTGCTCTAACATTTTAATAATATCTGCCATCTTCTTTATCTCTTCAGGTTGCCCGTCGGAGTTCCTTTTAATTGTGAAGAAACTTGTTCCTGCTACTAATCTTCTTGTAGCAGCCGTGTTTCCTCTTTCGTCAACGGCCTTGCGGCCAATAAATCGGGACGTTGATCCCGGGTTCTGTGCAATGACATTTTCAAACGCCACTGCTTAATCTTGGCATGATTACCAGACATCAACACCGCTGGTACTTTCACACCGTTATATTCTTCTGGTCTTGTGTAGTGCGGGCAATCTAACAAGCCATCTACAAATGAGTCTTCAATCGCAGAATCACTATCACCCAATGCACCTGGCAGCTGGCGGATAATCGCATCCATCAACGCCATCGCAGGCAGCTCGCCGCCACTTAACACATAATCACCAATTGATATTTCTTCATCCACCTCAGCATCAATCAGACGCTGATCGACACCTTCGTATCGACTGGCAAGCAATACCAAGCCTTGCTTCTTGCTTAACTCCATGACCTTTTGATGGGTCAGCGGTTTACCGGCTGGAGATAAATGCACCACCCAGCTATCGGCTTGCTCTACGGTTTGCGCTGCCTTAGCTGCGCCAATCGCTTGCTCAAGCGGCTGCACCAGCATCACCATACCAGGACCACCACCATATGGCCTATCATCCACAGTCTTATGATTGTCACTAGTGAAGTCACGCGGATTCCAGAAGCCAACCTCATAAATACCCTGCTGCATCGCCCTGCTGGTAATGCCATGCTTAGTGATGGCATCAAACATCTCAGGAAACAGGGTCACTATGTCAAATTTAAACGCCATGATTCAATTTGTATGGGTTGATTTTAACCAAGACTAAAAGTCTTCGTCCCAATCAACCAACATGGTTTTAGCGCCTAAATCAACCGCCAATACAACGTCTGCAACAAACGGCAACAGACGCTCTTGCGGCTTATCTTTCCCTGCATCTGCCGGCGCTACATCAGTCTTAACTACATTATCCGGTTTAACCACTAGCACATCATTTGCACCGGTTTCAAACACTTCAGTAATTAAGCCAAAATCAACACCCTGACTGTTGGTAACACGCAAACCGACTAAGTCTGACCAGTAATACTCATTCTCGTCAGGCTCTGGCAACTGCGCTCTAGGCACAGCAATTTGTTTACCTTTGCAAGCAAACGCGGCGTCACGGTCATCAATCCCTTCCAACTTCACAACAATCACATCGTTATGAATTTTAGCGGTTTCTACCACCATTTCGCGCCAGTCGTCGCCTTTACCTAGCCACCAAGTGTCATAATCAAACAGACCATCAATCGCTTCAGTGTCCGGCACTACTTTGAGCCAACCATAAACGCCGTAGGGCGCAACAATGCGCCCCATTACCACCATGTTATTCACAGCCATTTTAATTGCTTAGGTAAATTACCTAAGCTTTTTAAATTAAGCGTCAGCAGCTGGTGTTTCAGCAGCCGCAGCTTCGGCAGCTTTAGCTGCAGCAGCAGCCTCTGCGGCTTGAGCATCAGCTTCTGCCTTAGCAGCGTCAGCAGCTGCTTTTAATTTTGCAGCTTCTTCAGCAGCAGCTTTAGCTTTAGCAGCTTCAACTTTAGCAGCATCTTTTGCTTTAGCAGCGATAGCAGCTTCTGGGCCTTTAGCGTGGAATTTAACCAAACGTGCAACTGTCTCTGACAATTGTGCGCCGTTATTTTGCCAGTGAGTAACTCGAGCTAAATCAATACGTAAACCTTCAGCATTTGCGCTAGCTGATGGATTGTAAAAACCAACACGCTCAATAAAGCGGCCATCACGACGATTGCGTGAATCAGCTACAACCACGTTGTAGAAAGGAGTTTTTTTCGCGCCACCACGAGCTAAACGAATAATAACCATAATCTTTGTTCTCTTTTGAAAAATTTAAAGCAGAAAGGCGCGGATTTTACGTTATTTATGCACCACTTGGCAAGCTATTTATCGATATTTCTTATCTACCAATCGATTTATATAAAAATCGCCTGCCTACCAAGTTTACAAATGCATTTTATAACGAGTAGGGTCCGCTAACCCTGCGGCTAAAAAGCCATCGCGCCGCAAGCGGCACGAGTCACACAAACCACAAGCCTCACCTTCACTATCAGCCTGATAGCATGAAACCGTCATGGCATAATCGACACCCAATTCAGTGCCTAGCGTTACGATTTGCGCCTTGGTCATATCAATCAATGGCGCATGAATCGTAATAGTTTTTCCCTCCACTGCACTTTTAGTGGCTAGGTTGGCCATCGCCTGAAACGCCTTCACATACTCACCGCGGCAATCAGGATAGCCAGAATAATCTAAAGCATTCACGCCAATAAAAATATCCTGAGCCTGTAATACTTCAGCCCAGGCTAACGCTAGCGACAACATGATCGTATTGCGTGCTGGCACATAGGTAATAGGAATGCCTTCGGTTGCACTTTCCGGCACGGCGATGGCATCGTCAGTGAGCGCAGAGCCGCCAAATAGCGACAAATCTAGCTGTGCCGTTTTATGTGCAGCTGCGCCCATCACCTTCGCTACATTTTTAGCGGCGTGCAACTCTGCAATATGGCGCTGGTGGTAATCCAAACTCAGGCAATAACACTCAAAACCCTGACTACGTGCATAGGCAAGTACAGTGGCGGAATCCAGCCCACCAGAGAGCAGTACAACTGCGTTCTTCGTCATTTTCCAGGCACCTCGCCCCATAAAATCTTGTGTAACTGCAATTGCATGCGCACCGGCAACTTATCTGCCAGCACCCAATCCGCCAAATCTGCAGGCGCCAGCTGACTGTAGACCGGTGAAAACAGTACCGAGCACTTTGCTGTGAGGTGTTCTTTCACCAGCAAATCCCTTGCCCATTCATAATCTGCACGGCTACACAGCACAAACTTTACTTCATCAGCTTTTTTAAGATGGGCTAAATTACCCCATACATTGTTCTTTAGCTCGCCAGAATCTGGTGTTTTGATATCTAAAATGACCGATACACGCGCATCTACTGGGCTAATGTCAATGGCGCCACCCGTCTCCAGCGAAACGCTATAACCCTGATCACACAAAGCTTTGAGCAACACATGGCAATCCTTTTGTGCAAGTGGCTCACCGCCAGTCACAGTGACATATGGTGTGCCGAACTCCGCAACTTTAGCGAGGATGTCATCAATTTCCATATTACTGCCACCGCTAAATGCATAGGCAGTATCGCAATATACGCAGCGCATTGGGCAGCCAGTCAGACGCACAAATACCGTAGGCAGCCCTACACGTGAGGACTCGCCTTGCAGCGAATAAAAAATTTCATGGATTTTAAGTTTCATCTAATACTTTGCACACTAACAATGAATAACGCAAAAAAATAGCGCCAATAATGAATGGGCGCTATTTTAACTTAAAAGCTTTATTTACCTAAATATAGGCAAATAAACAACTTTCTGAATTACTTATCTAATCGCCTCTAGTGCTTTTAGGCGCTTCTGCGCAGTTGGCGTCAGCTCACTATTTGGGAATTTGGCGATTAAATCACGTAATGTTTTTTTAGCACCCGGCACTAAACCTAGTTGAATCTGGCTATTGGCCATATTAAACATCGCATCAGGCACCTTAGGACTATCCGCATAAGTATCAATCAGCTTTTGCTGTGTAGCGACGGACGACTTATAGTTCTTTAACGCAAATTGCGAGTAACCTAAACCGTACATCGCATCAGCTGCCTGCGCACTGTTAGGATAGTCTTTTAAAAACTTGTCATACTCTTTAAAAGCCTCTTTATGCTTAGACTCTTTTGATAGGCCATTGGCTAATTCCAACAGCTGGTATTCTTGTGTATTTTTCTCAGCCACCGCTGGCACAGGTGCCGCAACTTCAGCAACTGGAGCAGACTCTAACTTACGCAAGCGCTCATCGATATCGGTATATAAATCTTTTTGGCGTTGAAGTGCGGTTTCAACTTTATGATTAGCGACTTCTAGCTCGCCTTTCAATCTTGCATTCTCTTGCTTCAATGCATCTAGCTGCGATTGCATATCAGCCAAACCATTTCTTGTGACAGCATCTCGCTGCTCATTTGATTGTTTTAAATCACGGATCGCAGATTGCGTAGCCTGATTCTGAGTTTGCAAGTTCTTCTCAACTTCCAATATTTTCTTTCGTGCCTCATCGTCATCGAACAATGCCGAATGGCCGCTAATAGAAAATAATTGCGTTGCTAAAAACACGCTAGTCAGAATCAGGTTTTTCATCATTTTTTAAACGTAATACCTAAAAAATTAATCGTTTTCGTAAACTACATCTACGCGACGGTTTTGTTGGTTGCAAGCTTCATCTGCACAATTTGCTGTTGCTTTTTCTTCACCCAAGCTTACTGTTTCGATTTGCTTATCTTGCACGCCTAACAAGTTCAATGATTTTTTAACTGCTACTGCACGGCGTTGACCCAATGAAACGTTGTACTCACGTGTACCGCGCTCATCCGTATTACCTTGCAATACTACTTTAGCGTTGCTGTTAGCTAGCAAGTATTTAGCGTGCGCTTCCACTAGTGGACGGAACTCCGCTTTTACTGCGTCGCTATCAAAGTCAAAGTAGATGTTTCTTTTTGACAAGATATTGTTTGGATCTTTCAATGGGTTGTTACCATTGTTAGCATTGCTATCAATCACTACTTCTTTAACGCCAGAAGTGTCTGCTGAACCGTTAGCAGATGATTGTGTTGATGCACCTGCTGGGCTTTTATCTTGTACGCCAGCTGGTTTATCTGTCATTGGTGTGCTTTTACAAGCTGACAATAATGCTGCTAACACTAATGCACCCAATACTTTTTTATTAAACATTCCCTTATTCATTACACTCTCCTTTAGTAAAAACAAATCTATCTATTACATACTACTAATTCAGTAACGGGCCCCAAGCTGGCTCACGGATATCTCCGCCAGACTCGCTCAGACGCTGCTTCACGCGGCCATCTGCAGACACGGCAGCAAGTGCACCACGACCCGCAGTTCTGGTCGCATAAAGCACCACACGGCCATTAGGCGCAAAGCTAGGTGACTCATCCTGATTACCTTCGCTTAGAATCTGCACTTGCCCAGTTGCTAAATTTTGTAATGCGACGCGATATCTTCCACCGTCATTACGAATCATCGCTAATGACTTACCATCCGGTGAAAAACGCGGGCTTAAATTGTAAGGGCCATCAAACGTAACGCGCTGTGCGTCACCACCGATAGATGACACTTTGTAAATTTGCGGACTGCCGCCTCGATCAGAGCTGAAATAAACCCATTTAGCATCCGGTGACCACACTGGCTCAGTATCAATCGCATTGCTTTTGGTCAGTTGCCTCAAGCCACTGCCATCAGCGTTAATTAAATAAAGCTGTGAATTTGCAGCATGCGTTAATACGATAGCAAGTTTACTACCATCTGGCGACCATGCAGGTGCACTATTATTACCTTTAAAGCTGGCTAAGGTAATGCGTTGCCCAGTCATCAAAGACTGCACAAAGATAATAGGCTTTTTCTTCTCAAATGAAACGTAAGCGATTTTAGTGCCATCTGGTGACCATGCCGGAGAAATAATCGGCTCATTAGATGACACTACCGTTTGTGGGTTAACCCCGTCAGCATCAGCCACTTGCAGCGCATAGCGTCCTTTAGATTTATTAATGTAAGCAATACGGCTAGCAAATATCGCCGACTCACCAGTTAGCTTCTGGTAAATCACGTCCGCAATCTTATGCGCTGTCATCCGCAATTGACTAGGCGTGATGTTGTAGTCCATATCGGCCAACTGGGTTTGCTTGAGTACATCACCCAACTGGAAACTTACCTTAAGGCGGTTACCAGGCAATGCCTCAATTTTACCTACGGCAATGGCCTGCGCCTGCAAGCTAGCCCAATCACTATACTTCACTTGTGACATCGCACTAGGCTTGCTCGCGACACCAGCAGTTTCTAACACGCGAAACATGCCGCTACGGCGCAAGTCAGCACTGATGATATTAGCGATATTTTCTTGGTTTTTAACTGCATCCTGATTAAACGGCACAATGGCGATAGGCAACTGCTGCGCATTACCACCACTGATTTCAATTTCTAGGGCGGCATGGCTTACTGAAGTCATCATTGCAGATACGGCGACTGTGCAAACAAACAACACAGTCTGAAATAAACTAGGCATTTTTTTCATATAGCGTATGGTCAGTAAGGTCTTAAAAAGTTCATGAAATTTTACTGCAATCTGCAATAGATGCCAGCGCATTTACACTTGCTTACATTTCAGCCGTAGAGCACTTAGTCTTTGCTGGGGTGGAACGTCAGCTTTAATGTCCTGAACTGCGAAAATAAAGTTTTATCTTCAGGTAGCGGCAAAGGCTCAGAGGCACGGATCGCGCGCTCGACAGCATCATCGCAACCAGCAATACCGCTAGACTTGGTAAGCTTAGGCGCTGCACCCAGCTCACCAGTAGGCAAGAGAGCGATTTCAAACTTCAACTCAGGGTTGCCATCACCGCATAGGGATTTATTCACGTTATTGCGGATTTTAGTTTGTATCTTGGCCTTAAACTCATCCACTACACCGGCTTTGGCCGCGCTGACTTTAGGCTCGGCTGATGTACCAGAATCACTCAGGCTTTCTTGTTGCAGTTTTTTCAGAGCATCATTGACTGGCGGCTTCTTAGGCTTTTCTACCGGCTCTTGCAATAGCTGCTTTTGCAGCTCCGCTAGCTGATCAGTTTTTTTGACCGGCTTCACTGGCTCTTTTGGCGGCTCTTTAATTGGTTCTTTCTTAATCGGCTTTTTAGGCGCCTCATGTTTAATCGCGATTTCCGGCTCTGGCTTAGGTTCTAGCTTGGGCTCAACCACTGGCTCAGGTTTTGGCTCCGGCTTCGCTTCTGGCTTAGGGGGTTCTTTGACCACAGGCACTGGCGGTGTCACTTCAGGCTTGGGCACGTTAACGGCGGGCAGACTATCCCATAACTCAACCTCGGCAATACTGACAGGGTGAGTCGTTTTCCAGTTAAATGAGACCAACAAGGCACCTAGTAATATGGCGTGCACAGTGATAGAGAGCACACCGGCTTTGAATGAGTCTGGATTTTCGCGCTGACGTAACATAGTGTAATTAAGAGCTAACCGCACACCTTAAGCCGGTTTTAGCAGCAAACCAACTTTATTGACATGGTTAGTTTTAAGCAGATCCATAATACCAATCACATCTTCGTATTTAACGTTTTTATCCGCAGCAATCACCACAGAACGTTCCGGAGATTTTGTAAGCGTAGCCTGTACTGCCACCAATAGCTCATCACGCTGCATGGCTTTACTATCTAGCTCTATACTGCCATTTTTTTTCACAGTCACTACCACTGGTGGCAATTTAGGCTGACTGAGCGCTTGCCCGGCTCCCGGTAATTCAACAATGCCAGGATTGGTCATGGGTGCGGTAACCATAAAAATAACCAACAACACCAAGGTCACATCGATGTACGGCACGACGTTGATTTGATTCATCATCCGGCGTTTACGTGTTCTGCTCATCACGCAACTCCTGTTGAAATTAGTTTAAAAGTAACCATCAAACGCGCCGCCATTTAAGATTTACGCTGCAAAATATTCGTAAACTCTTCCATAAAGCTTTCGTAGCGCACGGAGAGTCTATCCACAGAACTGGCAAAGCGGTTATAAGCAATCACAGCTGGAATCGCCGCAAACAGGCCGATCGCCGTGGCTACTAATGCCTCAGCAATACCGGGCGCCACTTGGGTGAGAGTTGCCTGCCCAACACTGGATAAGCCTCTAAACGCATTCATAATGCCCCACACAGTACCAAACAAGCCAATATACGGGCTGACAGAACCTACTGACGCAAGGAAAGGTAAGTGTGCATCAAGCTCATCCATCTCACGGTTGTAAGCGGCACGCATCGCGCGGCGTGCACCTTCCATTACATCGGATACATCCATACGTGTCTGCTGCTTGTGGCGCGCGTACTCTTTGAAACCCGCTTCAAAAATACTTGCCATGCCTTGCGGTTTACGGCGATGAGAGGTGATGCTGTCGTACAGTTTATTAAGATCGCCACCGCTCCAGAACGTATCTTCAAAATCTTCAGCATCTCGCTCTGCGCGTTTAACGGTAGCTACTTTGATAAAAATATACCACCAAGAAAATAAAGAGGTGATAATCAAAATAAGCATCACCAACTGCACTGGTAAACTTGCACCTGCCACTAGGCTGAAAAAAGACATATCACTACTAGCGTTCATAACTTCTCCACTTTTTATCTACCGCTCTTTTGATCTAATAGCTGTTAAGCAATGTGCTTATAGGCATTGCTTAGAGGCTGTTGCCATGATTTTAATCTATTAACCACGCCAAACTGCACGCTGTTAACAACGTTAATTAAGCATTGCTTGTTTAATTTGTGCTGGAATCCCTACAGGCTTGAAGGTTGCGGCATTCACAAAAGCCGCTTTCACATGCGCGTTAATCAACAACTCGCCATTACGCGTAATTGTTTGCGCCAATTCGATACTACCGTGTCCAATTTTAACGATATCACAATGAATTTCAAGCACATCATTAAAATATGCAGGCTTCTTAAAGCTAATAGACAGACTATGTACCACGATAATCACCCCATGGCTGTCTTTCAGTTCGGTCTGCTCAAAACCTAAAGCGCGCAACCACTCAGTACGCGCACGCTCCATAAAGTTCAAATAATTAGAATGGTAAACCACGCCACCAGCATCGGTGTCTTCATAATACACCCGCACTGGCCAAGTAAATTTAGCTAGAGGCATCACGGCTCCTGCCACGATTCGTCACTGGCAATCGCGCCCGGTACTGGCAAACCAAAGTGCTGGTATGACTGGCTGGTGGCAACCCTGCCGCGTGGTGTGCGCATCAAGAAGCCTTGCTGAATTAAATACGGCTCGAGCACATCTTCAATCGTATCGCGCTCTTCGCCGATCGCAGCAGCTAAGTTATCTAAACCCACCGGCCCACCGCCGAACTTCTCCAACACCGCGAGCAGCAGCTTTCTATCCATCACATCAAAACCGAGCTTATCCACATCAAGCATTTTCAATGCAGCATCGGCAATATTAGCACTGACTTTGCCATCGGCTTTAACTTGGGCATAGTCACGCACACGGCGCAATAAGCGGTTAGCAATACGCGGGGTGCCGCGGGAGCGCTTGGCAATCTCCAGAGCGCCAGTATCAACCATTTCCACATCCAACAAACCAGCCGAGCGCTGCACAATGCGACCCAGCTCATCTGAGGTATAAAACTCTAGTCGGGAAACGATGCCGAAGCGATCTCGTAGCGGATTGGTCAGCATGCCAGCACGTGTAGTGGCGCCCACCAAGGTAAATGGTGGCAAATCCAGACGTACACTACGGGCAGCCGGCCCTTCACCAATCATGATATCGAGGCGGTAATCCTCCATTGCGGGATATAGAATTTCTTCCACCACTGGGGACAGTCTGTGTATTTCATCAATAAACAACACATCATTTGGCTCTAAATTAGTCAGCAACGCAGCCAAGTCACCCGCTCGCTCCAACACAGGCCCCGAGGTTTGGCGCATATTGACGCCCATTTCTTTAGCAATAATATGCGCCAACGTGGTTTTACCCAAGCCAGGCGGACCAAACAGCAACACATGATCCAGCGCCTCACCACGACCACGCGCAGCATTGATAAATATCTCTAGTTGTGCCCGGGCTTTTTCTTGACCAATATACTCATCCAGCACTTTGGGGCGGAGTGCACGTTCTAGCGCATCCTCCTGCGGGCTCACGACATCCGGAGCGATTAAACGATCAGTTTCTATCATACAACTTCATCTGCTCTCTTATTTTGCAAAACTACCCAATGTGAAACCAGTGTAAATCCAACCGCTAACAGGGTTGGCCCTAAAAAAATACCGATAAAACCAAACATCAGAATGCCACCTAATACGCCCAGCACAACCAGTAACAAGGGCAAATGTGATGAGTGACTAATCAAAATGGGTTTAACAACATTATCTACCATGCTAATCACTAGCAACCCGTAAACCAACAGGAAGATTGCCCACCCTTGATCGCCATGATTAAACAGCCACAATGAGGCTCCGCCCCATACCAATGGCGGACCGACTGGAATCACCGATAAGAAAAATGTAGCCAGCGCTAATAATAACGGCGCAGGCGCACCCGCCAGCCAAAAGCCAAACAGTCCGACACTGGCTTGTGCCAGCGCGGTACCAAACACGCCCAGCATCACGCCCTTTACCGTATTACATGACAAGACCAGCATTTCCTGCCCCAGTTCGCCACCCAAGCGCTGTACTATAGCCGTTATCGCGGCTGCCAGCTTTGTGCCATCGCGATAAAAGAAAAATGCAACGAATACCACGAGCACTAACTGCACAAACCCACCCATGACGACCTGCACGACCTTCAATAAAAACTCACGAATCGGATCTGCATACTGGTTAAGCAGATGCATTAATTCCTCATGGCTCACAACGACACGCTGCCAAGATTCAGCTAAGGGAGTGCCAACAATTGGTAGGTTCTTTAGCCATGATGGCGCAACTGGCTGCATACTTTGCAACACAGCCTGTGCCTCATCTAGCAACAACGTAGCAGAGTCTGCAAGATTCATTGCCAAATAGGCCATGGGCAGAATCATTGCAAACAGCAAGAGCAGCGTCATGGTGACGGCAGCGAGCATATCGCGTTTACCGAGCAGCTCCCATATGCGCTGGTATAGCGGCCAAGTAAACACACAAATGATGGCAGCAAACAGCATTGCCGCCATAAATGGATACAACACAAAAACACAGCCTACTATCAGTAGCGATATCGTGGTGATACGGGCGATTTGGTTAGTGTTAATCATGCAGAGCCCTCAAATTGTGGGTGGCCTATCTATTAAAGCCACAAGCCACTACATCATACTGCATCCTACTTTGAAAGTAATTTTAATGCTTGCTTAATGCCGTCTGTCACACTGATTTCTTTATCTAGCAATTTCACAGCAGCGACCGCCTCGCGCTCGTTGTAGCCCAGCGCCAACAAGGCATTCAGCACATCGCTGGTGGCAGATTTAGGCTGGTGCTCGTTCATGGCAGCTACACCATCAATCGTGAACTTATCTTTTAACTCTAACAATAAACGTTCTGCTGTTTTTTTACCGACACCAGGCACGCGCGTTAGCATGCTGGGCTCTTGCAAGGCCACCGCTTGCACCAAATCATCAATGGACAATCCGCTTAAAATAGATAACGCTGATTTAGCGCCAATGCCATTAACTTTTAGCAATTGTCGAAATGTGGCACGCTCTTGACTAGTACCAAAGCCATATAACAGTTGCGCATCCTCGCGCACCACAAAGTGGGTGAGCATGACGACCTTATCGCCGATAGCAGGCAGGTTATAAAATGTGCTCATTGGCACTTCGCACTCGTAACCCACCCCATTACAATCAATCAACACCAATGGAGGCGTTTTTTCTAATAAGGTACCGCTTAATCGACCAATCATCTGGCATTCCATTACAAAATAATAACGAACAATAACGCATGGCTACGTATCCCAGCAAGCGTAGATTTAAGCATACTAGTCAGCATCTTAAAACCAAGCCCGCACACAGCCAATATCTACTGACTACACAGCGTAAATAGGGAGAAATGAAACGAGAAAAATGAACCAGATAGTCGCGAGGGCGACAGCCCAACCAAGTGATTATCCAAACGAGTAATCAGCCAACTAGGTAATCAGCCAACTAGGCGCCCGCCTCGCACACGGAAACCGGCAGTTGCCATCAACCCCAACCCTTGACCACCATGCGCATGGCAAATGGCACAGGCCAGCGCATCTGCAGAGTCTGGCTTGGGCGCAGCAGGTAGCTTGAGCAATCGCTTCACCATTTCCTGCACCTGCTCTTTTTGCGCATGCCCATTACCAACAACCGCCTGCTTCACTTGCAGCGCAGTATATTCGGCAACACTCAAATTGCGGATAACGGCAGCACTGATGGCAGCACCACGCGCCTGCCCAAGCAGCAAAGTCGACTGCGGGTTAACGTTCACAAATACTTTTTCAATCGCTACCTGATTAGGCTGGTAAGTATCGATCACCTCAAACAAGCCATCTAAGATGATTTTGAGGCGAGCAGGTAACTCTTCACGTTCAGGGTCACCCTCGACCTTGCTTTTTTTGCCACTGGCGGTTTTGATAGTACCACTGGCAACGTAGGTGATTTTCTCACCTACTTTTTCAATCACGCCAAAGCCTGTTAACCGCAGACCCGGGTCAATGCCTAGAATTCGTGTAACACTCACAGCATGCCCTTAGTGGGTTTAGTCATGCAGACTTATTCTTCAATCACGGCAGATGTATAAACATCTTGCACGTCATCTAAGTCTTCCAGCGCATCCAGAATTTTTTGCATTTTAACGGCATCGTCACCGGTAAATATTACTTCAGCATCAGGCTTCATGGTAACCTCACCCATCACAGCCTTGAGGCCTGCTGCTTCCAGCGCTTCTTTAACCGCCACAAAGTCAGCTGGCGGTGTAATCACCTCAATACTGCCATCATCGTTAGTCAGCACATCCTCTGCGCCAGCTTCCAGTGCGACTTCCATTACTTTATCTTCTGAGGTACCTGGCTCATACACCAAGCTACCACAGTGTTTAAACATAAAAGCAACAGATCCATCGGTACCCAGATTGCCACCGTGCTTGCTCAATGCATGACGTACATCCATCACCGCACGTTGCTTATTGTCGGTTAAGCAATCAATAATGATAGCAGCACCGTTGATGCCATAGCCTTCGTAGCGGATTTCTTCGTAGCTGACGCCCTCTAACTCACCCGTACCTTTTTTAATCGCACGTGTAATGTTATCCGACGGCATGTTTTCTTCTTTTGCCAAAGCAACGGCCGCACGTAAACGTGGGTTCATATTAGGATCACCGCCACCCAAGCGAGCTGACACTGTGATTTCTTTGATGATTTTAGTAAAAATCTTACCGCGCTTTGCGTCTTGGCGACCTTTGCGGTGTTGAATATTTGCCCATTTACTATGACCTGCCATGTTTAGATCCTAATTTCCAACTAAATAAGGCGAATTTTATCACATGCGTTTACCCAAATTACAGGCTTTTAAATGAGGGGGCTTAGGGAAATGTCTTAGGTCAGTAGTATCTAAGCACTCACGTTTACTCTTGTCCGATTGCCGGGTCAACAGGGGCGTGCTTTTTAATGCTGACGAAAGAGATAATCACTAAGGATAACGCGATCAATACCATGCCAATCAACTCCATACGATTAGGCACTTCATTTAACTGTATCCATGCCGCCAGCACGCCAATCACAGGCGCCAGCATAGATGCCATACTGGCTACACCCGCAGGCAAAATCTGCAAAGCATACAGCCATAACAACCAAGCCAGCGCACCGCTCAGAAACACATTGAACAATACGGATCCGATAAAATAACCAGTCCATTGAATCGGCGGTGCTGGAATGACAAAGGCAATCGCGAGCATAGGCACAGAGCCTAGCAACATCGGCCAAGCTGTCAGGTTTAATAAATCCAGATGCGGGCTGCGCTGATGTAGCTTTTTAGAAATAATAGCAGACAGCGCCCAAGACACCCCTGAAATAATAGCCAGAAACATACTGAAACCATCGGCTTTGATATGTAACGGATCAAAAATCAGCAACATGCCAAACACGGCAGAGATTACAGCTAACCACTGCCAGCCTTGCACTTTCTCGCCCAGCATCGGCCAAGCAAAAAGCATCACCCAAAACGGCATAGTGTAAGTGAGCACCGCAGTTTTACCTGCGCCACCCTCCACCAACGCCCAAATCAATAAGCCAGTAAAACCTACAGTTTGCAGTAAACCCAATACCAACATAGTAGGGAACTCTTTAAGGCCCAACGGGCGCTTGGTGGCATAGATGACAACAAAAAGCACGACCGCACCAAAGAACACACGCAAGGCAGCAAACTGAAACGGGCCTGCATATTGCAGCGCACTTTTCATCACCACCCAGTTGTAGCCCCAAATAATGGTGAGTACGATTAGCGCAACAAATGCGCTAATGATTTTTTTTGTACTATTTTCCATCTGTTTTCTATGCCTTAATCAATTTTCTTGCACAAACTGCTTAGTTCCAAATATGCGTAACTGCTTTCCATGTGCCATCCGCCTGTTTACGATAAACCAAATGCACGTTGCCACCAAAAGTTTGTTTTTCGCCTTGTGCATTCAACATTGCACCGGCCCAGTTACCACGCTGGTAAGCCAAATTGCCATCTTCTACGGCATCGGCCAAAGTGAGTTGATGCTCAATGACACCCGCATCAATCAGCCCAGCAAAAAACGTTTGGATTGCAGCAGCGCCTACCACAGGCTCGCCTGCTGGCGCCGGCATCACCACCGCACTGTCAGCATACAGTGCGCCAATCGCTGCAGCATTTTTGGTGTTGAACGCATGGTCAAAGCTTTGGTTAATTGCACTAATTTGTTGTTGGATATTACTCATGTGATCTCCTAAATTCTTGAAAATAATTTACTTCTGCTTGGTTAATTCCGGAATGCCTAAATTGATTAAATCCAGCATCTGGTGCATCTGCTCACGCTGCGCTTCACTAAGACCTTTCATGCACAACCTCAAGCGTTGGTAGTAATCAGGCATGACTGCATCCAGCTTTGCTTGCCCCGCCTCGGTGAGGTGAATCGAGACACTACGCCTATCACTTTTGGTAAACACCCGCTCGACTAAGCCACTCTGCTCCAAACCATCAATCAAACCAGTCATGGTTGCGCGTGTAACACCAGCTTTATCTGCCAGCACAGATGGTGTTGATGCTTGAGTCTCCTCACGCATCAACAAAATCAGCACCCACCAGCGTCCTTGCAATAAGCCATGTTTACTCAAGCAAGCGTCCAACGCGATAGATAAATCGGTTGCCACCCGCATTAAATGCAAAAAGCTCGACACTGCCGTGATATCCGCATCAGGATATCGTTCAGCAAACTTATTGAGCACACCAGTTGTAGGTAAGTCTTTTAGTTCTAGCATAATTAGGTACATTATAGTTAGCTGACTAACTATGTCAAGAGAAGATTAACCCTAAATAAAGATATGGACTGACAGCCGTAACTACTTCTAACAATAAACGAAGTATGAAAAATCTGGTGAACCCAAAAACCACTATGCAAGCACCCTCACAATAACGCCTATATATAAGCCTTAGCAGACAACAGCAACCGATCATCAATGACTTGATAACAGTCAATCAGATTGATCTGTAAGTTTTTCATTTAAACTAGCGCTACTGAAAACTTAGCAATTACGCTGTAAAATGCAATGCGAGTAAGTTATTTTTAGAAATAGTTTTTCGACTTTTACCGGTTTAATAAGGAACATAATGAAACGCTTTTTGATGTTATTAATGGTTGCTATCACTTGTGTCAGTTTTATGTCTTCAATAGCAGAAGCAAAACGTTTTGGCGGAGGCAGCAGCTTTGGCAAAAGCAGACCTGCACCGACAAAACAATCGCAAAGGGCACCAGAATCTACACCTAAACCTGCACAGTCTGGAGCAAGCAAATGGCTAGGTCCATTAGCTGGTTTAGCAGTTGGCGCCGCACTTGCGAGCATGTTTGCTGGCTCGGGTATGGGCGATGCCATGGGTTCTATATTAATGGCACTTGCAGCTGCTGCCGCCATCATGTTCTTAATCGCAAGATTCAAAAAATCGCAGCAGCCAACCATGCAATATGCAGGGAACAGTGGCGCATACAACGCGCCTAGCCCTAACATCGAGCAAGCACTTAGCAGTGGCGGCACACCAAGAAGCAGCCATCAAATTCCGCATGACTTTCCGGTAGATAGCTTTTTGAGAAGCGCCAAAGCGTCTTTTATACGCTTACAGGCAGCCAACGATAGAAAAGACATTAACGACGTGCGCGAATATACAACCCCTGAAGTATTTGCAGAAATCTCTATGCAAATGCAAGAACGAGGTAGTGATGTGCAGACTACTGAAATTGTTGCGATTAACGCAGAGTTATTAGAAGTAGCAAATGAAGATACATACGTAATCGCCAGCGTCCGCTTTACGGGCCAATTGCGTGAGAACAATGGCCCACTGGAAAGCATAGATGAGGTGTGGCATATACAGAAAGACACGACCAATAGCCAAGAAAAATGGCTGCTAGCTGGGATTCAACAACTAAATTAGGCTTAACGCGAGCTTGATTGTCAATTGCAAGAATCAGCGGGCAGTGGCTATGGCAAAATATATTTGCATAGTCACTATCTGCTGTTAGTTAGTCGAACCGCCTTGCGATTGCACTAGAAAAACATTAACATCAAAATATGGGGAATTAGCAGCCTCCCCGTTTCAAGACACTCACGTCCAAGGCCTGCTCAAATCTTATGGCATAATGCCTTAGAGGAGAAGCTATGGACGCTCATCACAACAAAAACCTAAACTCAGCCCCCAACCCAGTACCGTTTGTAGAAGCTGTTTTCTACTGGCTCAAACTTGGCTTTATTAGTTTTGGCGGCCCCGCCGGACAAATCGCCATCATGCACCACGACCTAGTGGAAAATAAACGCTGGATTTCAGAAAAGCGCTTTCTACACGCATTGAATTACTGCATGCTACTGCCAGGCCCGGAAGCGCAGCAATTGGCTACCTACATCGGCTGGCTCATGCACCGCACCTGGGGTGGTATCGTTGCTGGCACCTTATTTTTCCTGCCCTCATTTTTTATTCTGGTAGGTCTCGCCTACATCTACATGGCCTACGGTTCAGTGCCTGCAGTTGCCGGGGCGCTATATGGCATTAAGCCTGCTGTGGTTGCGATTGTGATGTTCGCCGCTTATAGAATTGGCCTGCGCACACTTAAAAACAAGCTGATGTGGGGTATTGCAGCTGCGGCTTTTTTAGCTATTTTTATACTTAAACTACCTTTCCCGCTCATTGTGTTAACTGCCGGCCTGATAGGTTACGTAGGCGGTAACCGTTACCCCAATTACTTCAAGTTGGGCGGTGGTCACGGCGCTGCCCAAAAAAGCTACGGTACAACCCTGATTGATGACGACACACCCACCCCATCACATGCATTATTTAGCTGGCATAGATTATGGCAAGTAGCCATCAGTGGCATAGCACTATGGCTCATTGCCATGACGGCCCTAATGGCAAACTACGGCTGGCATGGAGCATTTACCCAGATGGGCTGGTTCTTTACCAAAGCGGCTTTACTGACTTTTGGCGGTGCTTATGCGGTCTTACCTTATGTGTATCAAGGCGCAGTTGAACACTACCACTGGCTAACACCTACGCAAATGATTGATGCACTAGCCCTTGGCGAAACTACGCCCGGCCCGCTGATTATGGTGGTGACATTTGTAGGGTTTGTTGGCGGCTGGGTGACGCAGGTGTTTGGTGCAGATGCCCTATTTGCCTCTGCTTTTATCGCCGCAACCATTGTCACCTTTTTTACGTTTTTGCCCAGTTTTGTGTTTATTTTATTGGGTGGCCCATTCATCGAGACTACGCATGGCAACCTTAAATTCACCGCACCATTAAGTGCCATTACCGCAGCAGTGGTAGGTGTCATCGTCAATTTAGCACTGTTCTTTGCGTACCATGTATTTTCGCCACAAGGGCTTACAGGCCAAATTGACTGGCTCTCAGTTGCGCTGACCGCTTTAGCGACACTTGCCATATTCAAATACAAAGCCAATGTCATTTTGGTGATTGTAGCTGGCGGCATACTAGGCATGGCTTGGCAGCTACTGGCATAACCACACAAGAAAAACTAATGCACTCCCCTCTAAGTTCAGGGGGAGTGCAAACATCGATTAAAGCAGCCTAGAAATTAACTATAAACTAGAACATTTCAGTTAACACACACCAATCATCAAATTCACAACTCAAGAATAAGTTAGCCAATTGACTTTAAGTCTTTAATATCATTGGTAAAACTAATTATTGGTGTATATTTACTATTTATACAGTATTTTTTGCACAACACTTTTTTGGACGTATTTTTACGCATCACAAGGGAGAGCAGCATGAAAACACTACAACAATTACTAGATGGTAAAAAGTATAAAGAAGTCATTTCAATCGCACCGCACCGCCCTGTATTCGACGCGTTAGTCATCTTAGCTGAATACAAAATTGGCGCTTTAATTGTGCTGGATGGGCAAAACTTAGTCGGTATTTTTTCTGAACGCGATTACGCGCGTGAAGTGATTCTTAAAGGCAGATCATCTAAAACCACCTCAATTAACGAAGTAATGACTAGCAAGGTGTTGACTGCCAACCCCAATGACTCGGTAGAGCACGCATTGTCACTCATGACAGAGCACCGTATCAGACACTTACCTGTAGTGGTGGACGAGAAAGTGGTAGGCGTACTCTCGATAGGCGATTTAGTGAAAGAAACTATTGCATATCAGCAAGAGCTGATTAAGCAGCTGCAAAGCTATATTAAGAGCTAGCTTGCCAATAGTGAGGCAATGGCAACTAAAGTACCGTCGTCATTATTTACCACGCACCATCGCGCCGACCAAGTTTTTGCCTAACCATTTAGATAACACTGTCACTGCCAGCAAATGCAGAACAACCATGCCTTGCAATAAGTAAGATAAAGCTTCGTGCAAATCAACAGGCCAGTCCTCACCCCACAACTCATCCGTGCGACTGAGCCAGCCTGTCAGTGCCAGCAAGAAAATCAACGCCCACATTACGTAAACCGCATATTGCCCCAACGGGTTGTGCCCAACATAATCATGCTTCTCTCGCTTTAATAACGATTGAACATGTGACTTAATCGCTTTAACCCCAGGCAAATGCAGCTTCGAAGCCTCTAGACGCGCAAAGAACAAACCATTAATTAAGCGTAACAGCACTAACCCAGTGCAGATGTATCCTATCAAGCGGTGCGTATAACCAGATTCATTAAAGAAATTCACAATCACCCCAGCAGCTACTAGCCAATGGGTTAACCGTACTATCAATGTCCATTTCATCATTATTTTTCTATCGCATTCGCGCCAAAGTAACTTAACTCAAGATAGGTGACTTAACTTAATATCAGCCAAAGTAGCAGCACCAGAAAGCGCCATGGTCATCTCCAACTCATCGCGCATTAAACGTATGACGTGCGCAACACCCAAGGCACCTGCAACTGAGAGCCCCCAGACATAAGGGCGGCCAATCATCACGGCATCGGCACCCAGCGCTAGCGCTTTAAATGCATCCTGCCCACGGCGAATACCGCTATCAAAAAGCAGGCAAGCCTTCCCTGCAACCAAATTGGCAATTTCAGGCAACACGGCAAGACTAGTCGGCACGCCATCTAACACGCGTCCACCATGATTAGAAACCACTAGCCCATCGCAGCCCAGACGCAAAACACTTGCAACATCTTCGGTATGCAGTAGGCCTTTTACTATTAGTGGCACGTTGATTTGGTCTCGCAGCCAAGCTACATCATCCCAGTTCGGCGCCTGCGTCATCCAGCCATCAAACACCAAGCTTTGATGGCCTTGCACAGGCGGCTGCGACAATGGGGACTCCAGATTCACAGCGCGCACGCCGTCAGGCAGTTCCATAACAGCCTGTTTAACCGGCGCATCCACAGTAAACATCACTGCATTGTAACCTGCTGATAATGCACGATTGAGCAAGCGCAAAGTGCGTGGGCGATCCCCTTGCCAGTACAACTGGAACCATAAAGGCTGACCAGCCGCCTCAATAATTTCTTCTAACGATTGGCTGGCAAGGCTACTAACGACCATTTGCCCGGCCTGCGCATTGGCGGCCATGGCAGTGAGTTTTTCACCATGATCATGAAACAAGCGCTGGTATGCGATTGGCGCCAGCAATAAGGGATGCTCAAAATCTTGCCCAAATAAATTGAGACGGGTGTGGCCACCTTTTACATCCACCAAAGGCCTGGACATCAATTGCACATGGTCAAACGCCTCTAAATTCGCTTTCAGGCTAAACCCTTTACCAGAGCCGCCTTCAAGGTAATGCAAAACATCAGGGCTTAATCTTGGCTGGGCGTGTGCAAGATAATCTTGTGCAGTTTGAATACCGGGCGGAATCGCTGTCAACTTGCTCAGCAAAGCCATTACTCAGCCCATAGCCGTAAAAGATTGTGGTACACACCCGTTAGATGCACGACTGCCTCAGACTCACCTACCGTTTGACGCAGCTGCGCCAGCGAGATATCCATGTCGTACAACAGGCGGCGTTTTTCGGCGTCACGCACCATACTTTGAATAAACATAAAACAGGCCACTCGTGCACCTTTAGTCACAGGCGTCACCTGATGTACAGATGATGATGGATACACTACCATGCTGCCGGCTTTCAACTTGAACGCATGGCGGCCAAAGGTATCCTCTATCATCAGCTCACCGCCTTCATATTCATCCGGTTCTGATAAAAATAACGTCGCAGAGACATCGGCACGCACATAGCCACTACCATCTGGCATCATGCGCATCGCGTTATCGACATGAAATCCATAATGATTGGTTTGCCCAATATAGCGGTTGAAAAATGGCGGTAAAATTCTAGAAGGCAGTGCCGTTGAGAAAAATAGTGGGTTACGGCCTAGCGCCATATGTACTAACTGCCTGAGGGCGCGTATTTCGGGCGCATTTTCCGGCAGCTGTTGATTATTTTTCACAATTGCAGCTTGTGTTCCCGCGGTGACCCTGCCATCGACCCAGCTCGCGCTGGCCAATAAACGCCGCGCCTCCACCAACTCTTCCGCCGTTAATACATCAGGCACATGCTGCAACATACGATTCCCTTGGGTTACGCTAATTGTTAGATTGTACTAACTTTGGGTTAGTCTTTAATACCTTCTGCCTTGATAATTGCCAAGGTTTTGGTATCAAAGTAGATTTCTACTTTTTTACCATCTTTATTGCGGCCGTAAATCTCATAACAATTACCATCCACTTTAAACTTTTTGATGGTATATCCTTCATCTGCCAAGGCTTTTTTCAACGTGTCTTCTGATGCCCACTCTTCTTTTGGGTGCACGGGGCAATCTGCCGCTGCATGTGCGTAAACAGGGAGTAAAGCTAACAGTGCAAATAATACGCGCATATTCATATCCTTATATCAATTTAAGTTTTCAGCCCACAGGTGAGCAAGATTGTTATGATATCGACTGCTTATCAACGAAATTAATTCAATTTAGGCACACTCAACTAAAGCAATGCGCCCTAAGCCAGCATTAAAAAAACCAAATAATAAACAGAAAAAGCCATGAGGACTACTCATGGCTTTTTTAGCATCAAAACTTAGAACTTGATCTCTGTTGTTAAGATTGCCGTTCTACTGTTACCTGGCGTCAGGAAGGCGCCGTTATCGTAAACATCGCCATAATAGACTTTATCAAACAAGTTTTTCACGTTTAAACGTACGGCCCATTTTTTTTCCTCATAGGCAGCCATTACATCCCAGCGGGTATAGCCAGGCACCACATTAGGCTTGAATGCACCATTCACAAAGTTAGTACCTGCAGTCGGACCACTTGGGTTATAACCGGTACGTTCGCCTTTAGCCTCAAAGCCGCCACCGATTTTCCAGTTACCAGCGATGGTATAGGTTGTCCACAAATTGGCAGTCATAGCCGGTGTATTACGTGCGCGCTGGCCTTTGAACCCTGAGTAAGCGCTGTAGACAGACCCTACCGGACCTTGTCCTGCACCACCAGTGCTAATATTTTGAGCCACTTCAAGGATTTTAGCATCCATAAATGCCACGCCACCAAACACTTCCCAGTTATCGGTCAGGTGACCTGCCAGCTCAAACTCCAGGCCATCGGTACGACGTTTTTTAGTAAGGATACTTGCGGTAGCCTCTAAATCGGTACTACGCTCCCAGTCTTTGGTTGTGCGGTATAGCGCTGTACGGAAAGATAAGTCTCCGTCTAAGAATAGCCATTTCGCACCCAACTCAACTGTTTTACTTCTTTCAGGTGGCAATGGTGCCACTGTCAACTGATACAAATCTGCGGTTGGGCTGAATGAGTCGCTAAAACTCACATAGTAATGGCTATCCGGTGTTTGGTGCCAAGACAAACCAGTACGGTAACTATTCTCACCATAATTTAAATGTGTATTTCTTGTACTTGAATAATCAGCCTTCATTTCGTCACGACGTAGACCCACTAACAAATCCCAATTCTTCACAAATTCGATCGTATCTTGTGCGTAAACTGCGTAGTTATCTGCATCAAATTTATTTGCCACTCCTGTTACTTGGCTTTCGGTGTAACCTGGCACCGATGCAGTTCCTATATTTCGTAAGCTCTGACGATATGAGTCTTCTTTCAAATACTCAACGCCCGCCAATACTTGATGTTTCATTCCCGCCAAATTTAATTTTGTGCTGAAGTCTGATTGCAAATTCAATGTATCGTAGCTCGCTTTTCTTGCCTGATTCTGACCCAGCACTAATGAGTCATTAGTAGGCACTGCATTTGCAGCGGTTTGATGTGGCGTCTTTGCCCAATATGCACGATCATAACTTGCACTTCTCAATTGCGTACGGATCTGCGTATCTTCCGAGAACTTATGGGTAAAAATACCGGTAGTGACACGCGTATCGCTATTATCAAAATTTTGGTTGCCGCCGTAGAAAGTCTTGTCGTCAATTTTACCGGTTGCAACGGTACGGTTAGCTGGACGCTTATTAAAGAATGAAATACCAAAATCTGGTACATCACGTGTTTGTGTGTAGACGTGATTCAAATAGAACTCATTATCTGTACCGATACCAGTACCAAAGCTAACCGCAATACCTTGACGGTCAATCTCAGGCCTATCACCCGTCGCAGGGTTTCTACGATAGTTTTCCTCATGTCTATCCATCACATTGACACGAATCGCTGTGGTATCGCCTAGCTTCTTATTAAAGTCACCAGTAAGCTGGTGGTAAGAGTAGCTACCCAAACTACCAGTAACCGTGTTTTTATCTTCAAGCTTAGCCATTTTAGTCACTTGGTTAATCACACCACCTGCTTGACCCCGGCCAAACAGCATTGCTGCAGAACCACGCAGTACATCTACTTGGTCCAAGTTGTATGTTTCACGGTAGTACTGCGCCGTATCGCGCATATTATCTAAGTAGATATCACCAAATGTGTAGAAGCCACGTAGATTGAAGTTATCGCCGCCACGGCCACCTTCAGCCGCGTTAAAGGTTAAGCCAGACACGTTGCGCAGTGCATCGCGTAGTGAGCTTACTTGCTGGTCATGCATCAAGTCATGCGTCACTGAGGTAATCGCTTGTGGAACGTCTTGTGGATCTTGCAGTACTTTACCTACGCGGGTTTTTGTTGCTTGGTAGCCACCAATCTCATTGACTGAAACAGCTTTTACATTCACTTCTTCTAGTGTTTGTTGTGGCGCTACTTCTGCCGTTTTTTCTTCGGCAATTGCGTTTGCGGCTGGTAAAGCCAGCATCACCGCTAAATACAGTGATTTTTGTGTCAGTGATTTATGTTGTGTCAACATCATGCTTTAGTATCCTAATGATAAATGTCAATCGCTGGCTAACTAAGTCTATTGCATGTGCAACACTTACTGGCTGGCTAAAAATGATTATTTAAGCTTTACATTACCCTTACAAATGTAAAACTAAGTAAATTAAGCGCTAATGATAACTGTTCTCATTTAGAATTGCAACTATTATGTATGATTAGCTTCATAATCATTAACCAGTCATTTTCAGCGATGAAGACACTGACTGCTTAGGGATAAAGTTTGCATCATGCGCCTCAACCTCAAAAAAGATTCAATATAACATTGTGCCAAAGACCAATATAAACATACACTTATGTGTGGCTAGCTTAGTGCTGATCACTCACCAGGCTTTTGCTGAAGATAGCATCTGGTACCAAGATCAACATGCCAAGAAAAACGACCCACTGCAAACCAAGCTATTTTCATTGCAAAAACTCACGGATGGCTATCAGTCACTAGATGCAGCCTGCGCAGACCAGCTATCCGCATCAGCTTTTGCCAAACCCCTCACATTGGCAGAAGTTGCCAATGCCAGTTTGTGTAATAACCCACAAACCAGTGAAGTTTGGGCGAGTGCGCGCGTACAGGCAGCCCAGCTTGGTATTGCAAAATCAGCTTACCTGCCCACTTTAACCGATAATATAAGCAGCAACCTGAGCGTGCTACACCCGGAATCAGCAACACGCAACAACCCGAACCTGAATTTAAGCAATAGTCTGGTGGCGAGCTACCTCTTGTATGACTTTGGGAACCGCAATGCAAATTTAGAGAGTGCGCGCCAATTATTGCTCTCAGCCAGCGCTAGCCAAAGCAGCACAGTACAGAATGTGTTGCTTGCAGCTACCGTAGCGTTTTATCAAGTGCAAGCCAAGACTGCCGCAGTAGAAGCTGCATTACAGGCGGAACGTGCAGGTAACGAAAGCTTTAAAGCAGCCGAAGCAAGATATAACGCTGGCGTATCAACCCCCGCAGACAAATTGCAAGCGCAAACCGCTTACGCACAACTGACGCTGACACGCATTACCAACGAAGGCAGCTTGCAAACCGCCTATGGCAACCTAGCAAATGTCATGGGCTTACCGGCCAACCAGCAAATACGCTTAGTGAGCAATACAGTTATACCATCTGCCAACATATTGAGCGATGTTAACTTACTAATAGACCAAGCCAGCTTGCGACGGCCCGACCTGATTGCCAGCGAGGCGCAACTGAAAGCAGCACAAGCCAGCATTGATGCAAGCAAGGCCGCAGCAAAACCTACTATTTCGGTTTCTATGTCCAACAACCTACAGGATGGTTCTAGCCTGGCAACCAGCAACAACTCAACCGTGGGCTTGACGGTGGCAATCCCGCTGTTCAACGGATACGCTCCAACCTACAGAATACGTGCAGCTGAAGCGACTGCAGATTTACGTGCGGCACAACGTGATCGCTTGCGGCTGCAAATCTCGTTAGATGTATGGACGGCCTACCAGAACTTACGCACCGCACTGGAATCTGTGAGCGCGACCGAAGTGCTGGTAGCAAGCGCGGAGCAGTCTTATCGCGTAGCGCTTGGGCGCTACAAAGCAGGTGTAGGTAATATTATTGATACACTCAATGCACAAAGTGCCCTAGCCAGCGCACATCAACAGCAAATTCAGGCTGCACTTAACGCCAACATTACACGCGCTACACTAGCCCAGGCGATGGGCTCCTTGGATCATGCAATGATTCAGTCACTGCCGAGCGCGACCGTTAATGCTTTGCCTACTACCAATACTCCATCAATAGATTAGCCTGCTATGAAACTATTTAAAAACATCATTTTGATTATTGCGTTCATCGCGTTAAGTGCTGCCGCTTATTTCTATTATCAACGCACGCACCAGACCAATCCGGCTGATACTTATCGCTTATCGGAAATCACACAGGGCGATATTGAACAAACAGTCTCGGCCAACGGCACACTCAACCCGGTAACGCTAGTGAGTGTGGGTACACAGATTTCCGGTATCGTTAAAAAGCTGTACGTAGACTTTAACGATGCCGTCAAAAAAGACCAGGTACTCTTGGAGTTGGACAACTCGCTATTCATGGCGCAAATTAGCCAATCGCAAGCCAGTGTACGCAACAATCAAGCAGCGGTTGAGTTAGCGCAGGCCAATGAAAAACGCATACGCCAGCTATATGCGCAGGAGTACGTATCAAAACAGGAGTTAGATACCGCCGTACAAGTGCTAAAGTCTGCCAAAGCACAACTAGACAGCGCACGCGGCTTGCTGGCTCGTGACCAAACCAACCTGAACTTCACCATCATCCGCTCACCGGTTTCAGGCGTGGTGGTAGATCGGGTGGTAGATGTCGGCCAAACCGTTGCTGCGAGCTTTCAAACCCCAACTCTGATTAAAATTGCGCAAGATTTATCAAAAATGCAGATTAACTCCAGCTTTGCCGAAGCCGATATTGGCAATATCAAAGTGGGGCAAGTCACCAAGTTTAATGTGGATGCATACCCCAACCGCAACTTTGAGGGCGTAGTTAAACAAGTGCGCCTCAATCCAACCAACACTTCAAACGTGGTCACTTACGATGTAGTGATCTCAGTTGATAACAACGAGCAACTACTACTGCCAGGCATGACCGCCTACGTGAATATTGGCGTTGCCAAGCGTGAGCAGGCGTGGTTAGTACCCAATGCGGCGCTACGCTACAAACCAAAATTAGACGACAACACTGCAGACAGTGCGAAAAACGAACCACGTAAAAATGCGAGTGGCCGTAAAAAGGGAAATAAAGGCTCAGACCTCAATACAGGTAGCATTTATATCTTAAAAGATGGCAAACCTTTAGCGATTAAGGTGCGCACAGGCATTACTGATGGTCGCTATACCGAGATTACCGGCCAAGATTTAAAAACACATGGCATCAATATAGGCACGCAAGTGATTGTGGCTGAATTGCAAAGCAATGGACAAGCACAGGCTGGCGGCAACATGCGCGGGCCTAGAATGTTCTAGATTGGATATAGGCCATGCAAAATAGCGTTATTGAAGTCAACCACCTATACAAAGACTACCAAACGGCGGCAGGACCATTCCCGGTGCTGAAGGATGTTAACCTAAGCATTGAAAATGGTGACTACGTAGCCATTATGGGGCATTCCGGCTCAGGAAAATCTACGTTCATGAACATCCTGGGCTGCCTTGATAAACCGAGCAAAGGTGAGTACATATTAGATGGCCACCCTGTTGCCGATATGGAGCAGAATGCGGTGGCGCAAGTACGCAACAAAACCATAGGTTTTGTATTCCAAGGTTTCAATTTACTGGCGCGCTCTAGCCTGCTGGACAACGTGGCGTTACCACTGGTATATGCTGGTGTTGATAAAGCTGAGCGCCATGCCCGTGCCAAATTACTATTAGAAAAAGTAGGTCTGGCTAAATACCTGAATTCGCGCCCCAACCAAATCTCTGGCGGTCAGCAGCAGCGCGTAGCTATTGCACGCGCGCTGGTAAACAAGCCCAGACTCATTTTAGCGGATGAACCCACAGGCAATCTAGACAGCACCACTAGCGAAGAAATCATGGCGCTATTTTCTGAACTCAATCAAGAAGGCATCACTATCGTATTAGTAACCCATGAGGCAGACATTGCAGAACACGCCAGCCGCCAAGTACGATTTTTAGACGGAAGAATTGTGCAAGACACGCGCACTAAACAAATTGTTACTAGGCAAATTGGCATGACCACCTCGCAACCGATGAGCGAGGCTATTTAATGTTTACCGCAATGCTAGGTGAAGCATGGCACGCCATGGGCGCTAACCGCTTACGTACGTTTCTAACCATGTTAGGCATGGTAATAGGCGTGAGTGCCGTAGTATTGATGATGGCGATTGGCCAAGGCGCGGAGGCTGCAGTTAAACGCTCTATCAGCGCGATGGGCAGCAACCTATTTGTTGTACTCTCTGGGCCGCCAACTGCGGGAGGTGCGAGATCAGCCACAGGCAACGCACCATCACTGAATGTGAAGGATGCAAATGCAGCTACTGAGCTGGACGGTGTTATTGGCGTTGCACCCGTCACTATGGGCAAGGCACAAATCGTATTCGGCAGTAACAACTGGAATACCGACATCATCGGCACCACCCCCAGTTATTTAGAAATACGCGGTTGGAGTTTAAGTGACGGCTATGCGTTCTCTGAATCGGACCTGCGCTCTGCCACCCGCGTGGCATTGATAGGTAAAACTATCGTACAGAATATCTTTGGCGACAATATTGACCCTATCGGTAAAACTATCCGTATCAAACAGAGCCCGTTTGTGATTTTAGGCGTACTGGATAGCAAGGGCCAAACCTTAGATGGCCGCGATCAGGACGACACCATTATCGTGCCGCTCACCACCGCGCAACGTAAGCTCTTTGGCAACCAACTCCCAGGCAGCGTCAGGCAAATCATGGTACAGGCAGAATCTGACAACACCATGTCCATGGTGGAAGAAGGCTTAAATAGCTTACTGAATCAACGCCACAATATCCGCGAGGGTGCGGAAAGTGACTTCTCGGTACGCAATCTAACCGCGATTGCCAACTCTGCCGCAGAAACCACACGGACCATGTCACTGCTACTAGGCGCGATTGCCTCTGTCTCTTTACTAGTCGGCGGAATCGGCATCATGAACATCATGCTGGTATCAGTGACGGAACGTACTCGTGAAATAGGCATACGCATGGCAATTGGTGCACGTCAGCGAGATATCCTATTGCAGTTTTTGCTAGAAGCCATCGTTATTTCGATTGTCGGCTGTTTAATCGGCATTGCGATAGGGGTAGGTGGCGCCATTATGGTGAACACCATCACCAAGGCAGAGATTATTATTTCAGTAAACTCGGTCGCCATCGCCTTTGGTGTGGCCGCCAGCATAGGCGTATTCTTTGGTTTTTACCCAGCACGTAAAGCCGCAAGACTCAACCCGATTGAGGCATTGCGCTATCAATAAACCTATCTAGCCGACTACGCACATGCTGATAGTGCAAGCCTTGTGCAAAAACCTTAGTCCGCTACTCAGCCAGCCCATGCTAGCCAAAATATGATTGTTTTAGTATGGGCTGGTAAGCGAGTATTATCGTAACTCTAGTAGGTAATATGCCAAGGGAGAAACCATGGCTAAAGATTGTTGCAGCAGTGGATGTAGCAGCACTAAGCAACTGGCACCTCAATATCGGAAGATACTGTGGGCTGCGTTAATCATCAACGCATCAATGTTTATCGTAGAGCTTTTGAGTGGGGTCCAAGCGGAATCAGTATCACTCATGGCAGATGCAATCGACTTTTTTGGCGATGCCATAAACTATGGCGTCTCTTTAGCGGCGCTCTCCATGAGCCTTGCATGGCGCGCGCGTACTGCCTTGCTTAAAGGGCTAACCATGGGTAGCTTTGGATTATTGATACTCGTCACAGCCGTTTGGTCTACGCTGCACGGTGCAACCCCTAAAGCTGAGACTATGGGCTTGATAGCGCTTATCGCCCTACTGGCAAACGTAAGCGTCGCTATGATGCTTTATGCCTACCGCGACGGGGATGCCAATATGCAATCGGTATGGCTGTGCAGCAGAAATGATGCTATCGGCAACATGGCCGTTATGATTGCCGCACTGGGCGTATGGGGGAGCAAAAGCGCATGGCCTGATCTGGTAGTGGCAGCAATCATGGCAAGCTTAGGCGTATCAGCAGCAACGCAGGTGATCAAAAAAGCACGGTCAGAATTAAATCATCAACAGTAAATGATGAGTTTCGGCTTCTATCTGGCGCCAGATTACCTCATGCGTTGCAGGTAGTGGGTTGAGCGCTAAGCGCATGCCGATTACAAAGACATAGAGCCCATAACCCATATACATTAAGCGCAAAAAAATGGCGCAATTACTATTGCGCCATCTCCTATCAATTAAGTTGGCAACTACTTACTCTCGCTGACAAAGCCTAATTTAGAGACTCCTGCATTTTGCGCATCAGCCATTACTTCAGCCAAAATCTGATAACGCGTTTCTTTATCTGCGCGGATATTCAGTTCAGGTTGTGGTTTCTTTTGCGCCACTTCCTGCAACTTTACTTTCAACTCACCATCCACTAGCGGTGCATCATTCCAGTACATTTTACCTGCCGCATCAATCGCAATTGAAATCACCTCAGGTTTTTCAGGAATAGGCTGACTGCTGGTTTGTGGCAGATCAATCTTTACCGCATGCGTGAGTAGCGGCGCAGTAATAATAAATATCACCAACAACACCAACATCACGTCGACTAATGGTGTTGTATTAATCTCAGACATAGGGGCTGAATGAGATGAAACACCTGCGTTATGACCTGACCCTATCATGCTGATGCACCCACCACATGCATGGTTTGCTGCACGGCATCATGGTGCTTGTGCGCATCACGCTTAGTACTCATGACTGCACCAGTAATAATCAAGGTATGTAGCTCATAGCCAAATTTTTCTAATTCAGCAGACAAGGCACGGTTGCTACGTACAATTGCGTTGTACGCCAGCACAGCAGGAATCGCCACCGCCAAACCAAATGCCGTCATAATCAATGCCTCACCTACCGGGCCAGCCACTTTATCTAGCGTTGCCTGACCACTTAAGCTAATGCTTGCCAGCGCGTGGTAAATACCCCAAACCGTACCGAACAAACCCACAAATGGAGACACACTACCAACAGATGCCAACACGGTAAGACCGCTCTCCATGTTTGCACTTTCTTCAGCAATACTGCGGTTCATTGCACGTGCAACAAATTCGTCTTGTGCAACAATTTCTACGGCTTTAGCTGCGTGTAATTTATGATGTTCAGCGGCCAGCACTGCTTTTTCTGCCAATCTCGCCATGCCTGTCGCTGAAGCCTGCTGACCTTGCTTTACCGCAGCCGCTAAACTTGGTGCTTGCCAAAATGCAGCCAGGTAAGCTTTATAGGCACTACGTGTGCGCCATACGGCAATGCTTTTTGTCACAATAAAATACCAGCTTGCAACAGACATCACCAACAGCACCAAAGCTACCAGTATAGAAACTGGTCCGCCAGCCGTGATAAATTCCCAACTATTAAACTCATACCCGTTTTGCATCATTTACCTCGCTTCATTTGTAATCTGTACATTAATCTTACGGCTTAAATCTTGCAACTTAGCTATTCAGTGAAAAGTTGATTGGCACTAATACGTATGCGCTCATTGGTTTGTTGCTGCGTTTTGCCGGCACAAAGCTCCATTTTTTCACCGCTTCAACAGCTGCTTCATCTAACTTGCTATGACCACTGCTTCTATCCACTTGCACAGTGGTAGCTTTGCCTTCTTCTGACACCAATACTTTGAGCAATACTTTGCCTTGCTCGCCCATACGTCTGGCTGACATAGGGTAAGCCGGGGCAGGGTTATTAAGGTAAGCCGCACCAAAACTCGGTGGCTCAATCGCTGGCTCAGGCGCTACTTTTGCCTTTGCCACTTCAGCTACAACATCTGTAGCCTTCGCCGCTGGCTGTGCATCGGTTGGTGTATTTTCCGCAACAACTGGTGTTTCTACCTTCTCTGTTGTCACTGGCTCTTTTTGTTCGATTTTTCTCGCTGCATCATCGTTCACTACGCGTGGTTGCTCTACCACTTTCTGCGGTTTAACAACGGCTTTTTTAACTACCGGCTTTTGCTCAACCACTGGCAACGGTTTTTCTTCCGGCATATTTTCAACATGGCTCACCAAACTCACCATCATCGGCGTCTGTGGCTTTTCTAGCTCAACCGTTTCCGGCTTAGCGTAAAGAATGCCAATCAGCCCGGCCATATGCAGCACTAACACGGTGACTAGCCACTTATAAGAAACTTTATCTTCTGCTGAGGATGCGGTATGAGCGTATGCATTAAGCGGCGCAGCTTTTATATTTTGTTTATTGCTACCTTCTACACTGCTCACAACAGGATCCAAGAAGAAATGAGGATTCACCACTAGTTCTGAATTTGACACCATATCTTCCTCCCATCCTATTGCAAAAAACCAATTTTCATTGGTCGCTATCAGCTCTACTTCGTTAAAATCAACTTACCTTGATTCGTGAGTCTTAAACGGTAATCCTCACCAAAATGCTTAATCACCAACTCACGTGCACCTGCGAATAAAGCCTCACTCGTGGTCTCTTTCACTGGGGTAGCCTGCGCAAGTTTAGGTGCATTTTTCTTGTCATTAAGCATCGTCGTCTAACTTTATATTCGGTTAAGTTTTTTAGATGCTTACACATCAACAAACTCGAAGCACAATGATAATTGTTATCATTTAGATTTGTCAATCGATTTGTTAACTAATCATGCGCTATGTTATTGATTCTATTTAGTTGAACGCATCAATGCACGTTGTAATTGATAGCTGTTTGCTTGCTATAAACCGCCTGCTCTTGCTGATATAGTGTCAATCGAGTCGCGGCATCTGCCAGCAGCATTTTTAGAGAATTAAGCGCACTGCCCTCTATACGCAAACTAATTGCGCCAATTTCCAACTCTGCCACACTACAGCCCTCACAAAACACTATCCGACCTATTTCATTTTTTGATAACAAAACACGCGAGCATGACGCTTCATTGTTCATTGCTAGCTCCTGCTTATTATTTTTTTCCATGTCACACCTATTTAGTGAGTATCAATTTATTTTGTTTGGTCACACGTAAAATGTAAGTCTCGTTCTCGTGATCGATCATCACCTCTTTTACGTTGGTAAATAACTTATCACTGTGCAATCTTCTTAATCCTTGAAATCTTAATGTCTTCATGCGTACGCGCAGTATCTGTCACGATTGCTATATCAAAACTCATGTGCTCTTTAGAGGTTAAATTAGTAATAATTTTCATGATGGCGGCCCAATTGATACGCTCAATTAAAAAAGATGGTCGTCTAACATAAGTGATTAAACCTAACGCGACCATTAAATGACCAATTAAGATCAAGGAGACGCATGTTGCCATGCATTTACTACATTCAAGCCACTGTTAGTAGGCGGCTTAAATTCTGTCGCTACCGTTACACGCGGTTAGCGTAATACTCAACCACCAGTTGCACATCAACCGGGAAAGGCACATCAGTAATCGCCGGCAAGTGCGCCACTTTTACCAACTGCTTATCCGCCTCCCAAGCTAGCCACTCCGGACGCTCCAGTGAGGGCTGTTTAATCGTTTCAACCACCATAGGTATATTTTTACTTTTTGCTTTAATCGTGATCTCATCCCCTATGTTTAAGCGTATCGAAGGGATATTGGCAGGCTTGCCATTCAACATAAGATGCCCATGACTGACCAACTGGCGGGCAGCAATCACAGTAGGTGCAAACCCTGCACGAAATACCACGTTATCCATGCGGCGCTCTAACAACTGCAACAATCTTTCACCGGTTGGTTCTTTGCCTTTACGCGCGTCTAAAATCAATCTGCGCATTTGTGTTTCAGTCAGCCCATAGTTAAAGCGGATTTTTTGCTTTTCATGCAACTTCACCCCAAAGTCAGAGCGACGCTTGCGTGAGGCTTTATTACCATGCTGGCCAGGCGGCGTCGGGCGCGCTTCTATCGTTTTACGTGACAAGCCTGGCAAATCAATCCCCAGTGCGCGCATCACCTTTAATCTTGGGCCAATAAATCGTGACATCTTGTTTCCTTATCTATTTATTTGATATTAATTAACTTATTGCAGTGTGCGATGGCTAGCTAGCAACCAGCTATTTTCGGCACCGTATTCACTCACGATACGTGCCCATTGCTGCACCAAACGCTCGGCAATATCTTCTATTAACTTGCTATCTGCATATTCTGGCGCCGTCAGCTTATTGGCTAAATCACTGGCCAATATCGCCAACTCTTGCGACGGTTTCAGTGCGTATTGCGTAGCGACACAGCAAATTGCCGCCATTAACTCTTTAGCAGTTGGCAACTCTGGGTCAAACAACTCGCTTGGCGCCTTTAATGATGAAACTTGTTTTTGCATGTTTTTACTCGCTTGTTATTTGACTTAACACTTACGCCTGATGCAACTCTGTTTGCATCACCAATCTCGCCACAGCTTTACGCATCATTTCATTCATCATAAAAAAATTGCGCACCTCAAGCCGTAAAGACGTATCACCAATTTCCAGCTCAACAATGTCTTTAGCTTTGTTGTACAGCACTTTGCAATCCTCATTATCGGTTAGCTTTGCTTGGCTAATAATTAATTGCTTACTCATGATTTACTCCAATCCAGAAGTTAATTAAATGATAATGATTCTCATTTAATATGTCAACCATTAATTTTGACTAAATTAGTAAGGTATTATTGATGACCGTTATTCAACACATCCCACCCCAAAATAATTGATCGCGATTAGCCATATATGTTAAGTAACTGAGGGCGCTCTCATGATTAATATGAAGTATCAATCATGAATACATATAGCGTGCAAATCGGTACATAAGCGCATAATCACTTTCACGAACCAGGCTAATGTGTATAGATAAATGCTGGTTCTAAATTAAAACTATTTTTATGGAGAACGATTATGTGGACATCACCATCAGCAACTGAAATGCGTTTCGGCTTTGAAGTAACAATGTACGTAATGAATAAGTAATTTGATTTCAGCAATAAAAAAAGGGAGCAATTGCTCCCTTTTTTATATCACGCTACCAATTTACAGATATTTCACAACCATCGCATTACTTAAGTCCCCGGCAACGATTGGCAACTTCACATAGTAGCCACTACCTGAAGCCTCTTGTATCGATTCACCCTTTTTATTAAATAGGTTTTCCACAACAATGTCCTGATTACCCGTTGGGTGAATCACCTGTAGACGGTCACCCACGGCAAACTTATTACGCGCCTCAACATCAGCCAGGCCTTTTTCTGCGTCATACGCGACCACGTCACCGACATACAAACTACGGCTGGAACTAGAGTAACCTTGCTTGTAATTTTGATGCTCTGCCGTGTGATGGCGCTGATAAAAACCATCGGTATAGCCACGATTAGCCAAGTTCTCCAAATCGCCCAGCAAGTTCCAATCAAATGGACGGCCAGCCAATGCATCATCAATCGCCTTGCGGTAATTTTGGCTAGTACGTGCCACGTAATAGCGTGATTTGGTACGGCCTTCAATCTTGAGCGAATCCACCCCCATTTTAATCAAACGCTCTACATGCTCAATGGCACGCAGGTCTTTACTGTTCATGATATAAGTGCCGTGCTCATCTTCTTCAATTGGCAACAACTCACCTGGGCGGCCTTTTTCCTCAATCAGATAAACTTTATCTGCCAATGGATGGCGCGGCAAACTGCCACAGCCAGACAAGCTGGATTTTTCCATCTCGGCTTTAAAATCAAACTCATCTAAACGGATCACCCCTGCAGCATCTTCTGCCGCATCATGCACTTTATAATCCCAGCGGCAGCTATTGGTACAAGTGCCTTGGTTAGGGTCTCGCTGATTAAAATAACCCGAGAGTAAGCAACGCCCAGAATATGCAATACACAAAGCGCCATGCACAAAAACTTCCAATTCCATTTCGGGGCAACGCTGACGAATATCCTCAATTTCATCCAGAGATAACTCACGCGATAAAATCACGCGCGTTAAGCCTAGTGACTGCCAGAACTTCACCGTCGCATAATTCACAGTATTGGCCTGTACAGATAAATGCACTGGCACTTCAGGCCACTTCTCGCGCACCATCATAATCAAACCAGGGTCAGACATAATCAGGGCATCAGGGCGCATCTCAATCACAGGCGCCATATCTGCCATATAGGTTTTAATTTTTGCGTTATGCGGTGCAATATTGCTCGCCACAAAAAACTTCTTACCGCGTGCATGCGCTTCTTTAATGCCAATTTCAAGGTTGGCCATCGTAAAATCATTATTGCGCGCGCGTAAGCTATAGCGTGGCTGCCCTGCGTAAACGGCATCTGCGCCATAATCAAATGCAGTACGCATACGGTCTAAATCGCCCGCTGGGGCCAAAAGTTCGGGTATCTTCATCATCTTTACTTCACTTAATCTCTATAAAATCAAAACAACATCGCCATACGGTGTTATTTTGGCTTTATTCACCAATAATTTTCACTAGTACACGCTTCTTACGTCTACCGTCAAACTCGCCGTAGAATATCTGCTCCCAAGGACCAAAATCCAAATCGCCATTGGTAACCGCTACTACAACCTCACGCCCCATGATTTGGCGCTTCATATGCGCATCGGCGTTATCTTCACCCGTATCATTGTGACGGTAACTGCTCACTGGCTCATGTGGCGCAAGACGCTCTAACCATTGCGTATAGTCATGGTGCAAGCCGCGCTCATCATCATTAATAAACACGCTAGCTGTAATATGCATGGCATTGACTAACACCAGCCCTTCACGCACGCCACTTTCACGCAAACATTCACGAATTTGCTCAGTAATACGGATAAATGCAACACGTGTAGGTGGGTTGAACCAAAGTTCTTTACGATAGCTTTTCATCAAATAGTCCTTAATTTTCAATAGCCTAATTTTAACATCGCATTATCTGTTTCAGATAAATAATTTCCACATTTTAATCATGGTCAAAAAAAATGGCCTCACATTGGAGGCCACTTTATTATTAATTCTCAACTTTAACGTTATATTTTTACATCATATTGTTGGCTAAATGTCTTACCTTCATTATCTGTCGCTACTGCCTCCAACTTGCCTGCTGAAGCTGGAATAAAACTAAATTTGAAGTAAGGGTCTTCTGCTGTGCCAACCCCAACATCCACCGTCATCAATGGTTTGCCACCATAAGCAAAATCAACTTTGTTAATATAAAACGCTGGTACGTAGCCTTGAGACACCAAGTCGCGTTGTAGGCCTGTGCGCATAATGTGCTTGATATTAAAAGTTGCCATGGTTGGTGTGCCAAACTTGGCAGGCGTTTCTACATTCATTTTAATACGGCCTGCAGCAGCACGAATCTCTGCCTCATTGTTCTCTACCATCCCGCCACAGCCGCCAGCGGCACGAATCACACGTGACCCTAAATAGAGCTTGCCATCTTCAGTTTCACCAACTAAACGCACGTAAGCATCAGTCTCAAAGCGAATACGTGTTGATAATTGGAAATCACCCAGCGCGTCCGTCAAATGATAAGTAGCGGTTAATGGAATCGGGTTTGCATCCACAAACGCATATAATTTCTTGATGACGACACCGTTGGCCGCCGCACGATCAATACTGTAGGTGACAGGTACCTGCGCGCCACTTTCAGCTCGCTTAGGCGCTTCAATCTTGATAAAGTCCACTTCTTTCATTTCACGCTTTGCGAAGAAAGCTTCTTTCATTACTGCCCATAGTTTAGGGTCGGCCTCTGCATAAGTATTAGCAATAAAAGCTAGAGACAACCCCACCGCAACAGCAAGTTTACCTACCCATCTTTGAAACTGCATAACCATACGATACGCTCCCAAATAATATTTATTTTAACAAGTCTAGGACAAGCAATTTTACCAAATAGTTCTACACGCTAACGGTTAGTAGAGATAGCCACATCACCTCATTACACGCGCTCATTTTCCATGTAGAAAAATAACTCTATGCCATTACCTACCGGATCTTTAAAATTGATTTGCTTCACTTTCAGCACCGGCAAGTCTCGGGTGGTGTATTGAATACCATGGCTTTTTAAATGCGCCTCCATTGCAGGCAGGTCAGTACAGGTAAATGAAATATGATCTATGGTGGTAAGCACATTGGTTAATGGCTCCCCTTCACCGCGATACTCGGCCAAGTGCAGCACATGCGTATCGCCAATATAAAGCCAAAAACCTCTACTGGTAAAGCCCTCACGCGGCCCAACCTTTAAGCCAAGTACATCACAGTAAAAGTCCTTGAGCTTGAGCATCGTCTCGTAAGGCGTGCGTAAGTTGTAATGATTAAGTTGGGTAACTGGCATAGTATGATTTTAGTAAATTGAAGTAGTTAAGCCGATAAGCTTTCGGCGACATTAATTGATACACTTTAACATCTTTGTAGCATCGCGTAACTAGCGCAAACAGATGAAATAGATGATTAATCGCCTTCAAACTCGCATAGCGAATAAGGCACCAGCCCAGCATCAGCTAGGCGTTGTGATCCGCCTAGATCCGGCAAATTAATCACAAAAGCACAACCCACCACTACGCTACCAAGTTTTTGCAGCAAAGCCACTGAGGCCTCAGCAGTGCCGCCTGTCGCAATCAGGTCATCTACTAACAGCACCCGCTCGCCTTGCGCAATTGCATCGGTATGAATCTCCACACGGTCAGCACCGTACTCCAAAGCGTAATCATGCCCGATAGTTTCTGCAGGTAATTTGCCAGATTTACGTATCGGCACAAACCCCACGCCCAGCTTATACGCCAACGCAGCGCCAACAATAAAGCCGCGCGCTTCTATGCCTGCGATTTTATCTATAGGCTGGTTAGCATAATGCTGTGCAAACGCATCAATGACCATACGAAAACCAATAGGGTCTTTGAGTAAAGTGGTGATATCGCGGAATTGGATGCCCTGTTTTGGGTAATGGGGGATAGTGCGGATAAGAGATTTTAAAGGCATAAACGCTTACACCATGTTGAAACACATTGAACTGCCGACCCCAAAGACATTGGAGCCAACCAGTTCATGTGCGAATTTAGAAGCAATACTTAACCTTCCAGAATGCAATTCACGATACGAGCACCAGACACATCCGCGTTGACAGTACAAGAGTACGACAAGCGGATGTAACAACGTTATCGTGAAGTGAAATGCATTTTATGCGGCTGGGTTTTGTGAGCGAACGCGAATATGCAACTCACGCAATTGCTTCTCATCCACTTCGTTCGGTGCATTGGTCATCAAGCACTGAGCACGTTGTGTTTTAGGGAAGGCAATCACATCACGGATAGACTCAGCACCCGCCATCAATGTCACCAAACGGTCTAAACCGAATGCCAAACCACCGTGCGGAGGCGCACCGTATTGCAATGCGTCTAGCAAGAAACCAAACTTCTCTTGCGCTTCTTCACGGCTGATTTTTAATGCGTCAAATACTTTAGATTGCACTTCTTGCTGATGGATACGCACAGAACCGCCGCCTACTTCCCAGCCGTTTAACACCATGTCGTACGCTTTTGATAAGCAGGCACCTGGGTTAGTTGCTAACAAATCTTCGTGACCATCTTTTGGTGCAGTGAACGGATGGTGTAACGCCACCCAGCGATCAGCATCTTCATCATACTCGAACATTGGGAAGTCTACCACCCACAATGGCGCCCATGCGCGACCATCCACATGGCCTTTATCGTGACCAACTTTCAGGCGTAATGCACCTAAAGCTTCATTCACTACCTTAGCTTTATCAGCACCGAAGAATACGATATCGCCGTTTTGTGCGCCTGTGCGATCAATAATCGCTTGCAATGCATTCACGTGAATGTTTTTCACGATTGGTGACTGTAAGCCTTCTTCGTTCAATTTAGTGATGTCATTAATCTTGATGTAAGCCAAGCCTTTAGCACCGTAGATTTTTACAAACTCAGTGTAGGCATCAATTTCAGAACGGCTAATTGCCGCGCCGTTAGGCACGCGTAAGGCAGCCACACGGCCACCCGCCATATTGGCAGCGCCTGCGAACACTTTAAAGTCCACGTCTTTCATTACGTCTGAAAGCTCAGTGATTTCTAAAGTCACGCGCATATCTGGCTTATCTGAACCGTAGCGGTTCATCGCTTCAGCAAATGGCATACGTGGGAACTTAGCTGGCAAGTCTACGTTTTGAACTGCTTTAAGCATTTGGCGAATCATTTCTTCCACCAAATCCATAATGTCGTTTTCTTCCATAAACGATGTTTCAATATCCACTTGTGTGAATTCTGGCTGACGGTCAGCGCGCAAATCTTCATCACGGAAACATTTAGTAATTTGGAAGTAACGGTCAAAGCCTGACACCATCAACAATTGTTTAAACAATTGTGGTGATTGTGGCAACGCAAAGAACTGGCCGTGATGCACACGGCTAGGCACTAGGTAATCACGTGCACCTTCTGGTGTACTACGTGTCAGCATGGGTGTTTCAACTTCAATAAAGCCGTTCACATCTAGGTAATCACGCAAGGTTTTAGCTACGCGGTAACGCAACATCATGTTTTTTTGCATCGCAGGGCGGCGCAAATCAATATAACGGTGCTCTAAACGCACGGTTTCAGTCAGGTTTTCATCATCTAACATGAACGGTGGCGTGAGTGATGGGTTTAGTACCTCAATCTCAGTCGCTAACATTTCCACCTCGCCCGTAGGCAAGTTTGGGTTAACAGTGCCTTCTGGTCGCGCGCGCACTTTACACACCACTTTTAGCACGAACTCACTACGGATAGTTTCCGCTACCGCGAATGCGTCTTTGGTATCTGGGTCAATCACGATTTGCGCCAAGCCTTCACGGTCACGCAAATCAATAAAAATAACACCACCGTGGTCACGGCGGCGATGTGCCCAACCACATAATGTGACAGTTTGACCAATGTGTTCGCGGTTTAAATGGCCGCAGTAATGTGTACGCATCATAATTTAATTGTTTGAATATTGAGTTAAAAGTTTTGGAATCTTAGGTACAGGCGCAACCACGCCCATAGAAATAATATATTTAAGTGCTTCGTCTACGGTCATTTCCAGCTCCACCACATCCGCCTTTGGCATCATCAAGAAAAATCCGCTTGTTGGATTGGGCGTGGTTGGCACAAAAACACTGACATAATCGCCTTGCAAGTGATTTGCAACATCACCGCCAGGGGTGCCGGTTAAAAACGCGATGGTCCACGCACCCTCCCGCGGAAACTGAACCAGCACTGCTTTACGGAACGCATTGCCTGAATCTGAAAACAAAGTATCAGACACCTGCTTAACACTAGAGTAAATCGACTTCACCACTGGTAGATGATTAAGCAGTTTTTCCCAGAGTATAATAAGCTGCATGCCAAAGAAGTTGGTCGCAATCAGCCCTGTGGTTAAAACAATCAAAACGGTTAGAATCGCGCCGATACCAGGGATATCCCGCCCCAACAAGGTATGCGGATGCCAAGCTTCAGGTAACAGTAACAAGCTTTGATCCATCACCGCGATGAAGGACTTGAGCACCCAGATGGTAATCACCAACGGCACTAACACTAACAAGCCTGTAATAAAGTATTTTTTCATTCGCGTGATTTATTCAGCAGTCACTAATGACACGCGCAACCTGTGGCACAAGCCGTTGGCGCTGCACTGGATTCGCTAGCTGACTCAGATGCTGCGGAATCTGCTGGTTTAGCGGATTTACTAGCACCACCCTTAAAGTCAGTTGCGTACCAGCCACTGCCAGTTAACTGAAAGCTCGGTGCTGACAACTGCTTGGAGAAAGTCTCCTTGGCACATTGCGGGCAGGCCTCTACGCTTGCAGCACTTACTTTGCGCATGACCTCTGCTTTGTGTCCGCAGCTACTACATTGATAATCGTAAATAGGCATAGAAAATCACCATTCTTAATACGTTAAATAACCCACGATTATACCTGAATCCATTGCAATTTTATTGCAGCTAAAACCGCCTGAGATTTAACCAGCAAACACTACCAAGTCTTACTCATCACTATCATCATCTTGCTGATTCTTCAGGCGGCGCGCTTTCACGCTTTCTGCCAGCAGATCCAATAGCGGCAATGTCTCTTCCCAGCCTAAACACGCATCGGTAATCGACTGACCATAGGCCAATTCGCAACCTGGGGCATGGTCCTGACGCCCAGCTTTCAGATGCGACTCAATCATCAAGCCCATAATGCGGTCATCACCCGCATGCAACTGCTCTGCTACATTTGCAGCTACTTGCGCCTGTAACTGATACTGGCGCTGGCTATTAGCGTGAGAGCAATCAATCATCACCTTGGCGTTAAGGCCAGATTGCGCCAACTCAACCGCGGCCGCTTCTACACTTGCCGCATCGTAATTAGGGGTTTTACCACCGCGTAAAATCACATGGCAATCTTCATTACCAGTGGTGGAAATAATGGCTGAGCGGCCTTCTTTGGTTACCGACAAAAAGTGGTGCGGGCTAGCTGCTGCTTTAATCGCATCAACTGCAATACGGATATTACCATCGGTACCATTTTTGAAACCAACCGGACAAGACAAGCCTGAAGCCAACTCGCGATGAATTTGGGACTCTGTCGTGCGCGCACCAATCGCGCCCCAGCTCACCAAGTCTGCCGTATATTGCGGCGTGATGGTATCTAAGAACTCGGTAGCGGCTGGCAAGCCTAGTTCGTTCACTTCCAGCAAGAAGCGCCGTGCCAACTCCAAACCCGCATTGATATTGAAGCTTCCATCCAGATGCGGGTCATTAATCAGGCCTTTCCAGCCGACAGTGGTGCGTGGTTTTTCAAAGTAAACCCGCATCACGATTAACAGCTCGTTACTGTACTTGTGGTATTGCTCTAGCAAACGCTTTGCATACTCGACACCTGCCGCATAATCATGAATAGAACACGGCCCAATCACCACCAACAGGCGGTCATTTGCGCTATGCAGGATACGGTGTATATCCGCACGGGTTTTAACGATCATATCCGTGGTGGCTGCGCTAGGCTCAAGTTTATCCAACAGCACAGACGGCAACGTCAGCTCTTTGATTTCGATGATGCGTACATCATCAGTAATAATTTTTTGGACTGGGCTCATTTAGATAACTCATTGGTTGCAACAACGAAAAGGCATTGCAACAACAAAACACACAAACAACAAAGCCCGTATAGCGCGGGCTTGTAAACAGTAATAACGATGGCACAAATGACGATGGCTTTTGCAGTACGCTCAAGCAAAATCAAATAAGCTGATTTTTCACACTTTTCTGCTTTTTTGCCTTTAAAACCAATCGCCTTGTACGATTTTAACACTTTACAGCATACTTGATACAATTTAGTGGCATTTACGCCACTACACTTAGATAAACACAGTTAGACAAGCCAGCCGAGACTAGCCATCAACGCAACAGGCTAGACAACATCAGAGCAAGCCTTCAAACACATCTACGGGAACAGGCTGGCTAAACAAATACCCCTGATAATACATGCAGCCACTATCCAACAGTATGCCCTGCTGCACTTGCGTTTCTACCCCTTCTGCAATCACGTTCAGGTTTAAAGTATGCGCCATGGCGATAATCGTCCGCACGATTGCCTGATCACTACCCTTACTTGCGATGTCCTGCACAAATGAGCGGTCTATCTTCAGTTGGTACAACGGCAACAAGCGGAGATACTGCAGAGAAGAATAGCCTGTACCAAAGTCATCCAATGAGAACCTTACGCCAATATCCTTCAACGCATTCATGATTTGAATTGCGTCTTCAATATGATCCAGCAATGCAGTCTCTGTTAACTCCAGCTTCAGGAGCGCGGGATTGATCGCATGACGCGCAACCACCATGGTCACTTGCTCTACAAAATCCGCCTGACGGAATTGCTTAGCACTGACATTCACAGAAAGCGTTAAATCACGCGTAAGCTCCCCCGACTCCCAACGTTTTAATTGTGCACAGGCTGAATCCAGCACCCATGCACTTATCGACAGAATCATGCCGGAGTCTTCCGCAATGGGTATAAACTCATTTGGCGCAATTAATCCGCGCTCCGGATGCATCCAGCGAATCAGCGCTTCAGCCCCCACGGCGCGGTCACCAATGCCAACCTGCATTTGATAAAACAGCTGAAACTCGTTTTTATCAAGGGCTTTACGTAACTCATGCTCCATATCCACACGCGCCTGTATCCCCTCTTGCATTTTGGGGTCAAAAAAGCTCAGTGCATTACGCCCTAATTTCTTCGCTTGATACATGGCAATATCAGCCTGCTTTAACAGCTCGTCTGATTTCAGGTTGTTTTTACCAAATAATGCAATGCCGATACTCGACGTAATATGATACTCATAACCTTTAAACTGAAAAGGTTGAATAAACCTAGTCAGGATTTTTTCCCCTACGACTTCTGCCTGAGTTGCCGCCTCAACTTGCTGCTCGCTCAAGCCCTCCAGAATCACCACAAACTCATCACCGCCCAAGCGGGCAACCGTATCGCCTTCTCTCACGCAGGCAATCAGGCGCTCGGCAACTTGCTGCAACAACAAATCACCCACATCATGGCCCAAGGTATCGTTCAAGGTCTTAAAGTGATCTAAATCCAGGAACAGTAAAGCACCGCCACGTCCGGTACGCGTAGCAGAGGCCAGTGCATGCGTTAACCGATCTAACAATAAGCGCCTATTGGGTAGATTGGTCAACGGATCATAAAGGGCTAAGTAATTACTTTTATCTTCCGCCGCCTTGCGCTGTGTAATATCGGTACGGATAGAAATGTAACTCTGTGGCTTGCCATCATCACCAAGAAAGGGCGCTATCGTGGTGTCCACCCAATATAAACGACCATCTTTAGCACGATTACATATTTCATCATGCCAAACCTGACCGTTAGCTACGATGCGATACATTTCTTTAAAGTATCCCTTGGGGTGATAACCAGAGTTTAGAATGGCATGATCTTGCCCGATCAAATCTTCGATCGAATAACCGCTAATTTCACTGAATTTATCATTAGCATAAGTAATGCGCCCCTTCACATCCGTGACGGCAACAATGGCATGCTTATCTAGTGCATACTTCTGGTACTTCAATTCCTCCAGCGATTGCTTTGCAAGGGCCTCGCTCAGCAGCAACGCATCCTGCGCCCGCCGCAAATCGGTGACATCATAGAACCAGCCTAATATAGCGGCTGCCCCTTCGTAATGCACTGGGCGGTAGGAGGCCATCACCCATACCGGACCTTTACCATCCACAATCAGCTGAATCAATTTATCATTGATAGCGTGCCCACTATTCACCTGCGCCAACAACGCCTCGTACTCATCGGCATGCGCATAATAAAATTTAGGGTTACGCCCCATCACCGCTTCTGCCGGGCAATTAATCAGCTCGGTATAACGTTTATTCGCGAACAAGACTTTATCGCCGGATGACGTAGCAATACGCACAGCGATTGGGCTGGTCTCCAACATCTGAATCACTCGCTCTTTACTTTCACGGTCAGCATCTGCTGCCAGCCGCTTGTCTGTCACATCATGAATAACACAAACCAACTCGGCGGACTCGCCTTGCTCTCCATACACCACATGGCGACTATCAGACACCCAGCGCACCGTACCATCAGCCAATACAATGCGATACTCCAGCGCCACGCGGGACTGCTCAAAAACAGCCCCCATCACCAATTGGGCCTGCGCACGATCATCGGGATGAATAAGGTTAATCCACGTTGCTATATCATCGATCAGCGCTTGCTGCGATAAACCGCAAAGCTTTTCTATCGCGGCATTCACGTGATTCACTCTAAAGTCAGGCGCGCTCGCGGTCCAAATCACTTCTTCAACTGAGTTAAGAATATTGGTGAGATAACTTTCGGTTTTTCGGATGAGTGCCTCACTATTTTGACGCTCAGTGACATCCTGCACCGTTCCACGAGAGCAAGTGGGATTACCTGCCGCATCATAATCACACGTGCCACGCTCATGCACCCACTTCACAGAACCGTCAGCCAGCAGCAATCGGTGCGTGATCTCGTAAGGGGTACGGCTCGCAACCGACGCCTTGAATGCACAATCTACCGCTTCACGGTCGCAAGGGTGTACTGCATTTAAAAACGCTTCATAATTTGCATGGAACTGATGTTTATCAATTTCAAATAGATGAAAAATCTCTTCACTCCAAATCAATTCCCCTGTCAGCCAATCTAGTGACCAACTGCCAACCTGTGCAATACGTTGCGCCTCCACCAAAAGCGCTTTACTTCTAAGCAGACTTTGCTCCGCATGCGTACGCTCCACATCATGCGCATGCAATAGACTTTGCATTTTTGCCAGCTCGGCCAGCACGCTATTATCTTGTTCAGGCTTGACGATAATGGGTATGGAAAAATCACCGGCACCGATTCTAAAGATATGCCGATACACCTCATCCGCACCCGCACCCAGGGTTGAATGCAGCGTGCGATAGGCTCGCCATATATAGAATATTGACCAGAATGCAACCAATATAAAAAGTACCCGGAACAGTGTTGCCACCCGCTTGGCGTGCGCTACCGCAGTTAATGTACGGCGATCCATCATCAAAAAGGTTTCGTTAATCGGCCCCATGATTTTGGACTTGGCTTGATGATAACGACTATCCAGCAGCATCTGCGCGGCTTTTAAACGATTCGCATCGACATCCGGCGTTTTCAATTCAGCCAACCGCATAGCTTCAAATTCCAAGGCGGTTAAATCATCTGAATATTGCTTGGCAGAAGCGAGCTTATCCAGCTCGCCTTGTGTAAAACCGGCATCACGCATCATCTTTAGTAGCGCAACACCTGTGCCGCGTGTGGATGGCGGCGGCAACTTACCCACTAGCACCATATCCCAGTAAGAATGAAAATACCCTTCGGGAAGCGGGATTTTACCGTTACGAATATCTATAATATTCTGGAAATAAAGCTTGTATCGGGCATCACCGGTCAATACGTAAGAGCGCACCATCCGCGTCAAATCATCTGAAGTCTGCCGGAGCTGGCTGGCTAACTGATGAGAAACATAGCGAGACTCACTGGCTGCATCCAGCTGCTTCTCGGTATAAACATAATAGCTAAACACAGAAGCTAAAACTGCCAGTATTAATATGGCAAACCCTGTCCTCTGGCGGAAAAAGTACGCAAGTGTATTCATGTTGAGCATCGCCGCATCACCTTAAACCGCTAAATGCGATGACCAAATAAACACAGGTCAACTTTGATTTGGCCGCGAATATAGTACAGATTTTGAATATGCAGATTAACTACATCGTGAAGTACACCACACATAAACCTTAGCCCCTTTAAGGAATGCTTGTTTCATTATGGATTAATCCAATAACAAAACCCTTGGAGGCGGCTTCTAGACCCCACTCACATTACATACCAACTGTAGATTAGTTTTGAACACCATTTTCAATGGTTTAGGCAATTTAACAAACTTAATTCGCTTAATCAATCAAAGATTACTTACTATTTGATATAAAACAAAGACTTCACTCATTAACGCTTGCCTGAGATAGCATCGATTAGCGAGTTTTCAACTGATTACACCTAGCTTTCCAGCAAGATTTGATAGCGAACCAAGCACAGCTCTGGCTCAGCTGATGATGGTGAAATTTTTGCCACATTGTAAGCAAGCACCGATTTACACTTAAAAGGACTCTTTGAGATGCGCCCTGATAAATGCAAGCTCCTGCACAGAAGCTTCTTGAGATTTAGCGATAAGCGCATGGTAGTTTTCCAACACTTTAATGCCAAACTCAGTGAGCTTAGCTCCACCACCGTGACTACCGCCAACACTGCTCGCTACCAGTGGCTGATCAAAGCACTTATTCACTTCATCCACCAACTGCCAAGCGCGGCGGTAAGACATTTTCATTTGCTTGGCTGCGGCTGAAATCGAGCCGCATTCATTGATTAAGGCTAAGAGTTCAGCTTTCCCAGGGCCCATCGCAGTTGCAGGCCCATTAGATATTCTAATTTTGATCTGATTATTTAGCATATTGCTAATTATAGTGCCTAAAAATTTAAAAGCATCTAGCCATCGAGTAAATAGGTGGTTGCAGCCATCATTAATGCTGCAAAAATATTATGCTAATGCCATCGCTATATCCATTGAAACATAGCGAGCTTTGTGATTAAATTGCGTCTTCTTTAAAAATTACAACAATTCATCCAGATGCAAAATCTTTCCAACACAGCCAATCCCAGCCCATTTCGCACCAAATCATATACAACTGCGTTTTGTGCACCTATTTTATTAGCGGCAAGTATGCAGTACGCATCCGCAGCCGAGAGCAGTAATGGCTCATATTATGTCGAGCGTAAAAGCTATGGCACTTCATTAGAAACTGAACCGCCAAAATACGTAAAACAGCTTAATAAAACATGGTTAAAAGAGGTAAGCGGCCTTGAGGATGTGAACTGGCTGGATATAGGCTTAGACCACAGAATTCGATACGAGCACCGCGACAATGACTTTAGACGCGCCAAAGACGTGATAGACGACCCAATTTTGCTCAGAACACGTGCCTATGTTGGCATTAAAGATATTTTAGACCCGTTACGCTTTGCCGTGGAGCTTGGCGATGCCAGACGCAATCACAGTCAATTCAGCCGCGAGTACGACACGCGCGATGTTAACCAAGGTGAAGTAGTACAGGCTTATCTGGAACTGTTTTTTAAAGAAACGCCATTAGGTAAAGATGACTTAGGCAACAATCGCCCGATTAGCATTAAGGTTGGCCGCCAAGCGCTGGAGCAAGGGGATAAAAGACTAGTAGCGCGTAACGGCTATCGCAACACCACCAACAACTTCGAGGGTGTGCGCGCCATCATCGGGCAACAAAGCAATGACTGGCAATTAGAAACATTTGCATTTAAGCCTGTGCAACGATTTACCGTTCAGGCAGACGAAGACAATGATGCGCAACATTTTTATGGCGCGCTGGGCAATTGGAGAAGATGGTCTGATGTGATTAACCTACAACCTTATTACTACTTGCTAAAGCAAGACGGTGACAAAGTTAAATATGACCTTAATGGCCGAGATGAAACAAGCGCCACACGCAGAATCGACCGCACTATCCATACCGCCGGCTTACGTGCATACGGTGTATTAGGTAAAACTGGCTGGGATTACGACACTAATTACGTTAAGCAATGGGGTGAGCAAGACACCAGCCTAACCAATAAAACTAAAATTGATCATGACGCTTACGCCTACAACGCAGAGGTAGGCTATACGTTTGACCAATCCTGGAAACCTAGATTAAGTGGTTTCTATGGTGTGGCAACGGGCGATAAAAGCGCAACAGACAAGAAAAACCAGCGCTTTGAGCGCCTGTTTGGCTTTGCACGCCCATGGTCTAACAGCGACACCATGGAAATGTCGAACATACGCGCAACCAAGCTAAGAGTGGAGTTCGACCCTAAAGTAAGCTTTATCAAAAACCTGAAAATTGATGCTGGCTACAACTGGTATCGCCTAGAAAGTGACACCGATAGCTGGGGCCCTGCAACGCTGCGCGACACTAAGGGCCTGAGCGGTAGCGACATTGGTGAGGAGTTCGACATTACAGCGCGCTTCCCAATTAATAATCAAATCTACACCTCGATTGGTTATGCCCATTTTATGGCAGGTAACTTCACGAAAAATGCCACGCAAATCGCAAGCAACAAAAATGACCCAACACGCCGAGATGATTCGGACTATCTTTACGTGCAATTTGAAATCAGCGCGTTCTAAATTATTCACATAAGATTTTGGAGTTTATGATGCAATTCAATCTATACATAAAACTAGCAATCGTCAGTATTTGCTTAGCATTAGCCCCCAGCCTGCACGCTGCGGATAACAAAGATGCTGTTGTAGTGTTCGCAGCAGCCAGCCTAACCAATGCCATCAATGAAGTTTCAGCGAATTATGAACAAGAGAAAGGCGCACAAATTAAAATATCCTTTGCTGCGTCATCTGCACTTGCAAAGCAAATCGAGAATGGCGCACCTGCAGATATTTTTATTTCTGCAGACACAAAATGGATGAATTATCTAAAAGACAAGCATGCGCTAAAAGATAGTAGCGTATCTAACTTATTGACCAACCATCTTGTGCTGATTGCACCTTTAGGCAAGCGCTTTGATGTTAGTATGAATAAGTCTTTCGATTTTTTTGGCGCATTTAATGGCAAGCTTTGTACGGGAGAAATGGCATCAGTACCCGTCGGCATTTACGCGAAGCAAGCGCTAACTTCACTGGCTTGGCTGGATGCTGGCCAGTCTAAGATAGTGGGCACGCAAGATGTACGCGCTGCGCTAACCTTGGTAGAAAGAGCGGAGTGCGCGGTGGGCATTGTGTATGAAACCGATGCAAAAATATCAAACAAGGTTGAAGTGATTGCCACCTTTCCAGATAATACGCATGAGCCAATTTTATACCCACTATCGCTCACTAAAGACGCAAGCACAAAGTCGGCAGACTTTTATGAATATTTAAAATCAGATAAGGCGAAAGTAATTTTTACTAAGTACGGTTTTACGTTCTTAGGAAAAAATAACAAATAATCACATGTTGGAGTTTTTCAGTTTTACGCCCGCCGAAATCACCATATTACTGCTGTCACTAAAAGTAGCAGTATGTTGCGTGATATTAATCATCTCTCCTGCGATTGCGGTGGCATGGCTGCTGGCTAGAAAATCCTTCCCAGGCAAGTCACTGTTAGATAGCTTGATTCACCTCCCGCTGGTACTGCCGCCGGTGGTACCGGGTTACCTGCTATTACTATTGTTCGGCAATAGTGGTCTGATTGGCAAGTTTCTCAATGAACACTTTGGATTTAGCATCGCATTCACTTGGATGGGTGCTGTTGTAGCGTCAGCAGTGATGGCATTCCCCCTCATGGTACGCTCTATCAGACTTGCGATTTCCCATGTGGACCGCCGCTTAGAACTGGCCGCCCAATCACTTGGCGCTCGCCCCATCAGCGTATTTTTTACGGTCACCCTACCTTTATCCATGCCCGGCATTATTACCGGCTTAATTTTGGCGTTTAGCCGCAGCATGGGTGAGTTCGGAGCCACCATCACATTTGTGGGCAATATCGAAAGCGAGACGCGCACATTGCCGCTTGCCATCTACTCCCTCACACAAACGCCAGATGGCGATTTAGCTGCACTACGCTTAGTGATTATTAGCATGACACTGGCATTAGGGGCGCTCATGATCAGCGATAGGCTGGAACGTAAAGCGAGCCAGCAGATTGGACACGGCCATGATTGAAGTTAACGCCAAACTTAAACGCCAGGATTTTGAGCTAGATGTATCGCTGGCGCTAGATCAGCACGTGACAGCGATTTTTGGGCCCTCAGGCTCTGGCAAGAGCACGTTGCTCAACGTGATCGCCGGCATTAGCAAACCGGATCAGGGTAGAGTGGTGGTGAACGGAGAAACAGTATTTGACCATGAAAAAAGGATTAATAAACCGATTCACCAACGTAGAATAGGCTTGGTATTTCAAGATGCACGCTTATTTCCGCATTTAAACGTAGAGCATAATTTGCGCTACCCACTAAAGTTTATTCCTGCGCATGAACAGCAGTTTCATTTAAGAGATATCGTCAATTTACTGGAAATTGAGCCATTACTAAAACGCACTACGCACCAACTATCTGGCGGTGAAAAACAGCGCGTGGCGCTTGGCCGCACGCTTCTGAGCTCACCTAGATTGCTCATGCTAGATGAGCCACTAGCTTCTTTGGATGAATCATTAAAAAGTCAGATTCTGCCGTTTTTAAAGAAAGTGGCCGACGAAATTAACATCCCCATGATTTATATCAGCCACTCCAAGGATGAGATTATGCAAATCACCAATAACGTGGTTTACATCAATGCAGGTAAAGTTGCCACTTAATTCATTACACCAGACCATGCAACTACTCTTACAGCGCCTAGTAAGTGATAGTCAACACTCTCGGGTCTGAGGCGTCACAGCTGGAAACGCTACAAGTCCCTGCCTGATTGGCTGGCATGTTGCCAGAAATGGTCTGGGTCTGGCCTGGACCAGTGCCAGAACTACTGCTAGCACTCAGCGACAACGAATAATTCAAACCTGCCACCACCCCTGTACTCGCATCTAGCGACAGCGTGTAACTCAATTGCGGTGTGCAGTTCAGTACCACATTCGCTGGCGTTGCTGTCAGTGCAGTATTTCTAAATGCCACATAAGTTCCAAAAGCAACATTACCGATGCTACTAATCAGGCATACAGCCTGATTAGTAAAGGTAACGAGAAAAGTGTTGCTGATCGTTTTGGTGGTAGTCAGCACGACAATAGGGTCGGTGTAGGTCACAGTCATTGTCACGGTATCGTTGTAAGTGCCAACCGGCACCTGCTGATTGATAGGAATACACGCCCAGTAATTGATGGTGACAGAGTAGTTAGTGTTCGAATTAGTCATGGCTAACCGGCCTGTGATAGGGCTAGATAAAGACCACGCAGTGCTCGGGCAGGCACTGGCTTGGTAGGTTTCATACTGAATGACATTGGCACCGGCCTGTGCCCGGTTCTGCACCCCAGAGGCATGGATACCATCGTCAACGACTATCGAATAATCTGTATAGTTAACTATCTCCAACGTACCACGGCTACAAGTGAGCGTGAGGCTAGATTGCGTGATATTAGGTGTGGCCGCGTTTGGTGTATGCGTAGTAGAAAGTCCACTTGAAGTGATGCTGCAAGACACTGCGAATGCAGAGGATGCGTATAGGCAGAGCGCACATAACAATAGTAAACCTAGCCAATGGTGTTTGATCGGTGATGTTATCATCTGGCAACTCCACTACAATTTAATGGGCCTAAACGCGGAATCTCATCAGGCTTTTCAGGTGGCAGGTTCACGTCAAATTTACACTGCTGTTCATTCCAATGCAGTATGACGGTATTGCTGCTTTGCAAGCCAGTTACAAAAGCTTCCCCACGACGAGCAACATAGAACTCCTGCGCATCGCCCTCAATCTTAACGATAGCGCCTGAAGGCGCCACATCATTATCGTTCAGTACAATTCTCAGCATAGCCCCGCGACCACTACGTACCGGGAACTTAGCCTTCACACCACTGCGCCATGCTGGCACTACCTCTTTTTCCAGATTATCGACTTCAGCACTAATCGGCAGGTTTTGTGGATTTACACGTATATAGTTATTTTGATAAGCGGCCAGATGCGGTAAGAACGCCACGCCATTTTTGTCAGTCTTACTCTGCGATGTATTACCTAAGCCCACACCTACATCGGTATAGTCCTTCACTTCAACCAACGCAAAGCTATCTGTTAAACGCTGTGCGGCAAAAGCATGACCGTCGGTCATAATCAGTGCGCCATTGGCACCCAGACGCGCGGCATTCTGATTAGGTGTGGCGCTAAAGTCTGCAGTTAATATGCCATGTTGACCATAGTAATAAGCGCCAACTTCATTACGTGAGTGATTCTGCTGCTGCCCAGTCAATACACGCCAACCCAGGTTATGATCGACACTTGGGTTTTGCGAGTAAGTAGCGTAAAAATCGGTTTGCGAACTATGTCTATTAGCATATAAGCTAGCTAGGCGATGGTTATCCAATGGAACGATGAAGGTGGCCCCAACCGAATAACTATTGAGGCTGGAGGTACGTGCTTCACTAGCATTCAATACCAGCGTACTGGCTTTACCCACACGTATGGAATAGTTGCCGGAGAGTGTCGTCACACTGGGACGGTCATACTGCTCTATCTTGGCGTAACCGAAACCAAAACTGCCGAAACGGTTGGTGGCATAACTGACATTGCCAGCCAGTTGCAACCTGGTAGGCTTGAAGCGTGCATTTTGTCCTAGCTCTCTAAAGTCTTGTGTCGCGCCTTGGGCTTCAAAAGATGCACCAAAGCGCAAGGTCTGGCGTTGTATGCCCAGCAACCATTGAGCGCCAGCACCATGAGATTTATCATGGCTAGCAGTGAATGCAGTCTTACCTAATAATTGGAACGGCAACGCTTCAACAGCACCTATTTGCAATAGTGCAGAGTCCTTGGTAAATGCGGTTCTGTTTTCCAAAGTGAGCTGATTGCTGAGGCCACGACGCCACAAACCACTGACAAAGCCAGGTCCATAATTGGCATTCTCGGTGCCCAGTTCACGCCGCACACTACCAATTGCAACACTCCAGTCATGTAGGCCAGGGGCTAATAACTGACTATCTGTGAAGAATGATTGCTGGATTACCGTTTCACGTCCCAACAGATCACGCACCACCACGCGCGCATCGCCGCTACCGGTCAATATCGGAAAATTGTTGATACTGAATGGCCCAGTAGGCACATTTGAAACTTGTCGCAACACATCGTTAACATACAACTCTACGGTAGAGGGTGCTGCAGATAATCCTGACAGTGCCGGTAATGGCTGGCTCACATAACCCGGTGTCAAGCTAAAGTTGGTGCCGTATTTAATACCACCGAAATAGACATTTCGCCCCAACAACCCCATACGGGTGCTGGTATCGCCTAGTTGTAATGTCTCATTACGGTCGGGGAAATCCTTGGTGAATGTGGTTTCCAGCCGTATTAATTGGCTTTTCTGCCCCAGCGATTCGTCACGTGTTAGATTACGTGCGCTTAAACTATTAGTTAATACGCCCCAGTTATTGGAAAAGCCTAACTCTGCTAGTGCGCTCAAGTTTTCAGTGGAAGGAGCTGCGCGTAAATCAAACCGGTTGTAACTGACATCGTAATTAAGGAATGCGCTAGGTAATACCGGGCTAACCACCGGACTTTTAGGTACTCCATTATCCAGACGGGTCGTAGCAAAAGACTGCGGTGCAAATAACAGCTCTACAGACTGGTTGGCAAAGTCTATTTTCGCTTTATAGCCAGACACAGCATCCAAAGGCCAAAATGGCTGACCTTTGAACTCGATAGGTTGTGCGGTTTTATTAACGATGACCCTCCAGTCATCCAGCGCCTCACGCTGCACATATAAAACGCCGGCTTGCTCTACGAACAACCAGGTGCCAACTGCGCTACCATTTACCATCACCTCCATAGATAAGAGGTTCTGGCTAAGTGTTTTGGCCAACATCAATGACGGATATTGCGTGCTATCGATTGCCATACTAATTGGAGTTGCACCAGCAAGCCTGCTTGCGCCAATCAGCAATGCAAAGAAACAGATAAAGCTATATATAGGATAGCTCAAACCGTGACCTGGTTTAGTTGGCTATGCTTACGTCATACTCATGCTTGCTTGCATCATCTAATACCACCGCGATTCTGGCCTTACCAGTAGGTAATTGGCCTGCGCTGGCTTTGGTTTTTTCGGAGGGTTTCAATTGGAAACTACGTTTACTGCCAGGGAGCAGATACGCACCGGAGTCCTCTATCCCAATCAAGGTGCCATCTTTTGCCTCTAAGTTGATTTGCGTAGGATGAACATGCGCTTTGCCGGTGTTCTCACATACGACAATCAGGCTGCTGGCGCCAAGCTCGCAAACCAATTGAGGTTTGACGTTTGGCGGCGTGATAAATACAGGCATAGAAAAGGCTAAAGCAATCTGCAGCTGCAAATCTTGCTTGGCAGATTTTGCCTCAGGAATCTCTCGCACGATCATACGGTAAGTCAATTGCTCCCCCAATTTAGCTGGAGTAAGTCTAGCTAAACGGACAACTTGTCGGGAGTTTGGCGCCAATTTAATGATAGGTGGCGACAGAAACATATCTTCCGTTAAGGTCAGCTCGTCTTCGCCGTTAGGCTTCTGTTTCCATGTGTATAGATCAGCCTGCATCACTAGTGGCTCGTCACCATCATTGGTAATGGTCACGGCAACTGCACGATCTTTAGGCTCCATGTAAATGCGTACCGGAGTGACCGAAAACACTCCGGCATATGCGTTTGGACCAACGATCAATAAACCGAATATGGCGCTTAAGATAAATCTTTTTAGAATAAACCTATTAAAATGGTCGATGATTTCTGTAGAGGAGATTTTCATTATTGTTTCCCTCGATCAGTTAATAATTGATTACCAGTTGATAAGAATTTCCAGATAATCGCGGTCGGTTAAATTAATAAGGCGCCAGCTAGTAGCAGTACCTGTGCCAGCATGGCTATTCATCGCACCCAATTGATTGCTACCGCGGTTTGCTTGAAACACATAGCGATAAGCACCACCATGTATAGGGCTGAATGACTGCTCTGCGCCTCCTGATTCTATATTCACTACTGCGCCAGTTGCACATACCACAGTAAAGGTTGCTCCAAATGCTTCAGGACGATTACTAGTCTGGCAAAAAGCCGAGTTAGGTTGGTTCGCTAGCGGCAGTGGTGTACTACCACCTCCTTGCAAGTTAACAGTCACATTAATCCCTCGGCTGGCCTGCGCAGCGCTGGCCAAAGGCGACCATATACCACACGCCGCACATAAGGCTAGCATCGCTAGTGGGTTACACAACTTGCAGCAAGCGCAAAGCATGCTCTGACCTAAGAGCATTAGTAATTTACGGTTAAGGTTCTAACCTGCGTTTGCGTTCCAGAGGAAGTTATCCCGGCTTGACTGGCTGGCATGCTGCCCGTAATAGAATATGGGCGGGAATCTGCAGTACCGGTACTTGATGCAGTAGCTGCATTTCCTGGAGTGATTGAGCCTGGGGTAGCAGTAATATCATACTGCAGACCAGAAATAATGCCCGCACCTACAGCATTAGTGGCTGCAGCCGCAGCAGTAGATCCAGGAGCGGCAGTATCAAAGTTGCTGTCACACCTGTTAAGCCGCGCGTGCAGGTCAATGTTGCTGTAGTAGGAGTAGCCGTTTGCGTACCAGACTGAAAAGCAGTGTAGGTGCCAAACGCTAGGTCTCCGATAACGCCCATGGTGCACACAGAAGTCAAGGTAACGGTGACATTAAAGTTGCCGTTTACACTAGCGGAGAGAGCAGGTTTTGCTGCGAGGATTAAAGAGGTAGAAGTTAACGCTATTAATATCTTTTTCATATGCACCTTTCCAGAATGCAGTATGCGCAATAGAGTTAAAACTACCTAAGTGCCATCTCCTGTTGCGTATACATATTAATAAAACTGTTGTAAAAATAAACAAAGTTAAAAAATGAAAACACAATAGTAATGACTTCTTTAATACACAAACCTTTGATAAGAAATTGATAAAAACGGATAAGGTTTGCCATTCCCTAATTTTTAGATTGGGGAAATTGCCACCATACTAGCTCAATAAAAATAATATGTAAACAAGAAAAAACCCCATTAACTCATTAGGTTAACGGGGTTTGTTTACATTAACACACTAGGTAGGTCCTAGAACGGAATATCATCCTCAAAGTCATCAAAACCCGATCCACTGGTGGCAGGTTTTGCTGCTGGCGCTTGCCTTGCCTGACCTTGGCTAGGGGCCTGGTTGTAATCATTGTCACCACTTTGGTCCATGCCACCATCATAACTAGCGTTTGAACCACCACCATCACGACCACCCAGCATTTGCATTTGGTCTGCAATAATTTCAGTGGTGTAGCGGTCTTGGCCTTCTTTAGTTTGCCATTTACGTGTTTGCAAGCGCCCCTCTACATATACAGGACGACCTTTTTTCAAGTATTCGCCCGCAATTTCCGCCAGTTTGCGATACATCACAATATTGTGCCACTCAGTACGCTCTTGCTTGGCACCTGATTTATCTTTCCAGCTATCGGTTGTTGCAATACTGAAGTTACATACGGCCTCACCATTTGGCATATAGCGTACTTCAGGGTCGCGGCCAAGATTACCAACCAATATCACTTTATTTACTGATGCCATGTTTATCCTCTCAACAATTGATACACTTGGGCGTCATCCCAATCATACGATTTATCTATCTTCAATATCACAGTGCGTTCCTGTGGCAACACTGCAGCTTCTATTACGCCAGCCAGCTTAGTGAGGCTGCTTCGCACACTCGCCGCCACCTCTGCCGTCATTTGATCGGCAGACGCTTCCATGGTGTACATTTTGGTTCTGACCGCTAACGGCGCCTGCATTGAAAGCGCTAATAATAGCCATAAAAGCATCATCATGCCACAAAATATAAACACGCTTGCAAAGCCGTAAACATGTGAAAGATAGCCACCTAATGCCCCCCCCACAAAAATCCCTAAAGACTGCGCGGTATTGTAAACACCCATGGCAGTACCCTTAGCTGCAGCCGGGGCGATTTTGCTGATTAACGATGGCAACGAAGCCTCTAGCACGTTGAAAGCAACAAAATAAACGGTGAGTGAGGCCACGATTCCCCAGAAGTAATGTATCGATACAGAAAACATCAATTGCGCCACTAACATCATGGCAATCGCAATGACAAATACACGCTTCATCTGGGATTGCTTTTCCGCATAGATAATCGCTGGCACCATGAGTACAAAAGATGCCAATACGATAGGCAAATAGACCTGCCAATGCTGGTTCTCATGCATACCACTGGCACTCACAATAGCAAAGGGGACAACAACAAACATCGCCATTTGGGCGGCATGCAAGGCAAAAATGCCATAATTCAAACGTAATAGCTGCTTATTGTTAAGTACATCCTTTAACTTAGCAGGCGTAGCGCTGGCATCAGAATGGTAATGGCTGTGCACTGGGTCTGGCACCACAAAGCGCACCACGGCAATGGCAGCCAAGGTCAACACGCCTGTCAGGGCAAAAATACCCGGCACGCCTATCCATTGATTCAAAATTGGGCCGCCAACCAATGACACTGAAAACGCAACGCCTATCGTCACGCCTATGGTGGCCATGGCTTTGGTGCGGTGTTCATCGCGCGTCAAATCAGCAACCAACGCCGTCACTACGGCAGAAACAGCTCCCGCGCCTTGTAAAGCGCGGCCAATAATAATGCCTTCAATACTGCCGGCTAGGGCCGCTACTAAACTGCCGATGGCAAAAATAGCTAAGCCCAGATAAATCATCGGCTTACGGCCATATTTATCGGATGCCATGCCAAATGGCAATTGCAGCAAGGCTTGGGTTAACCCATAAGCGCCTAGCGCTAACCCCACCATAAAACTGCTAGGCTTGCCAGGCAAAGTGGATGCGTAAATTGCAAAAATCGGTAAAATCAAAAACATACCAAACATGCGCAAGCCGTAGATAGAGGCTAAACTCAAAGTCGCACGGGTTTCTGCCGGGGTCATTTTTTCTGATGAGAGATGTTGCGTTGATGACATGAAAAATAATTAAGCTAATTGCGTAAAAGTAGGTATATTAGCAGGTTGCCTTAATGTTAACCTGAATGTTTCATAAAATTGCATACGGTCAATTGTCCATTTTATAGCATGCAGCGTTTGCTGGCGTGGCTCATGGGTCAAAACACCACCTCTTTCACAAACTTTACCTACATCATAAAATACTGCGTGAACACGTGGCTATTTTATCAGACGCACAGGTGAGTAAAAGTACAATGGATTTAGCTATATGGATTTAATTCGCATTCGCGGTGCGCGCACGCATAATTTAAAGAATATTTCGCTGGATATTCCACGTAATCAGCTGGTTGTGATTACTGGCTTATCTGGTTCCGGTAAATCTTCACTTGCTTTTGACACCTTGTACGCAGAAGGTCAGCGGCGCTATGTAGAATCACTTTCAGCCTACGCGCGCCAGTTCCTGGCACGGATGGATAAGCCAGATGTTGACCTAATAGAAGGCTTATCGCCAGCGATTTCGATTGAGCAAAAATCCACCTCGCACAACCCGCGCTCAACCGTGGGGACCGTGACAGAAATCCATGATTACCTACGATTGTTATATGCACGTGCTGGCGACCCAGAATGTCCTGAACACGGCATCAAACTTGAGGCACAAACAGTCAGCCAAATGGTTGATAGCGTATTAGCCTTACCAGAAGATACAAAACTCATGATATTGGCGCCTGTGGTTTCTAACCGCAAAGGTGAACAAATTGATCTATTTGAAGAACTGAAAGCGCAAGGATTTGTAAGGCTGCGTATTGATGGCAAGATATATGAAGTGGATGCGTTACCGCAGCTAGCCAAAACCACCAAACATAACGTTGATGTCGTGATTGACCGGATTAAGGTCAAGCCAGACATGAAACAACGTATTGCAGAATCATTTGAAACTGCGTTACGCTTGGCTGATGGTAAAGCGATTGCCGTGGAAATGGATACCGACAAAGAGCTGCTATTCTCTGCTAAATTCTCATGCCCAGTGTGTGACTACTCACTTGCAGAATTAGAGCCGCGCCTATTCTCTTTCAACAACCCAATGGGCGCCTGCCCAACTTGCGATGGTTTAGGCAACATCAACTTCTTTGACCCGAAACGCGTGGTTGCCTTCCCGCACTTATCATTGGCTTCAGGCGCAATTAAAGGCTGGGATAAGCGTAACCAGTTTTATTTCCAGATGCTAGCCAGCTTGGCAGCACATTACCAATTCGATTTAGATACGACGTTTGAACAGTTGCCAGAGCCTATTCAAAAAATACTGCTCAACGGCAGCGGCAAAGAGGAAATCCCGTTTAAATACCTGAATGAGCGCGGTGTGTTCTATCAAAAAATCCACACCTTTGAAGGCATTTTAAATAACCTTCAACGCCGTTATCATGAGACCGACTCACAAACCGTACGCGAGGAGCTGGCAAAATACCTCAACTCGCAAAGCTGCCCGGACTGTGCAGGCACACGCTTACGCAAAGAAGCGCGCCACGTAAAAGTGGGCAACAAAAACATTCATGAAGTTTGCCAAGTCCCATTAAAGTTAGCACTTACTTTCTTCGACTCACTCGAATTAACTGGCGCCAAGCTCGCAATTGCCGATAAGATTGTTAAAGAGATTAGCAACCGTTTAAAATTCCTCACTAACGTTGGGCTAGAGTATCTATCACTGTCTCGCTCAGCCGAAACCCTGTCAGGCGGCGAAGCGCAACGCATTAGACTAGCATCACAAATTGGCAGCGGCCTAACCGGCGTGATGTATGTGCTGGATGAACCATCAATTGGCTTGCACCAGCGCGATAACGACCGCCTGTTGGACACCCTCAAACGCTTACGCGACATTGGCAACAGCGTTATTGTGGTTGAGCATGATCAAGATGCGATTATGGCCGCAGACTATGTGGTCGACATTGGCCCTGGCGCAGGCGAGCATGGCGGACGTATTGTGGCCGAGGGCACTCCAGCCGAAATTAAAGAAAATATCAACTCAGTTACCGGTGAATATTTAAGCGGCAAACGCCAAATCACCTATAACAAAAAACGTACCGCACCAGACCCAGAGCGCTGGCTCACCATGAGCAATGCAACCGGCAACAACCTGAAGGATGTAACCTTAAAGCTCCCCGTTGGCTTACTCAGTTGCATCACCGGCGTGTCTGGCAGTGGCAAGTCCACCCTGATTAACGATACGCTATATCGCATCGTTGCACAGCATCTGTACGGCAGCAGTACCGAGCCTGCGCCTTATGGCGAAATCGACGGCTTAGCATTTTTCGATAAAGTGGTTGATGTAGACCAAAGCCCGATTGGCCGTACCCCGCGCTCCAACCCTGCCACCTACACTGGCCTGTTTACGCCTATTCGCGATTTGTTCGCTGGCGTACCAGAAAGTCGCGCACGCGGTTACGGACCAGGCCGCTACTCATTTAATGTGAAGGGCGGTCGCTGCGAAGCATGCCAAGGCGATGGCGTGCTGCGCGTAGAAATGCACTTCTTGCCCGATGTTTACGTGCCATGTGACGTTTGTAAAGGCCAACGTTATAATCGTGAAACGCTAGAAATTCAGTTCAAAGGCAAAAACATCCATGAAATTCTAGGGATGACCGTAGAGCAGGCGCACGCCTTTTTTAGTGCTCAGCCGGTGATTGCAAGAAAACTGCAAACCTTACTTGACGTAGGCTTAGGTTACATTACACTAGGGCAAAGCGCGACTACGCTATCGGGCGGGGAAGCGCAACGCGTGAAACTGGCACTGGAACTAAGTAAACGCGATACAGGCCGCACGCTTTACATCCTGGATGAACCAACCACCGGCCTACACTTTGCCGATATTCAATTATTACTAGATGTGATTCACCGCCTTCGCGACGCGGGCAATACCATTGTGATTATTGAGCACAATCTGGATGTGATTAAAACTGCAGACTGGATTGTAGACATGGGCCCAGAAGGCGGCGATGGCGGCGGCATGGTGATTGCAGAAGGCACCCCTGAGCAGGTTGCAACTAGCGAGATCAGCTACACTGCCAAATACCTAAAACTGATGCTTTAACAAACAAACTAAAAACGCTGATTAAAATACAGATTGCGTATTTTAATCAGCGTTCCAAAAGCAATAAATAATTAGTTGGCGTTATCAAACTAGTTGCAGCAACGCCGCAGCCTCAAGACTACATCATCGCATTAGCTTCTTGCAGCAACCCTCGGTAGCGCTCAATCAACAACGCCCAAGCATCCACCCTAAACTGCAAATGCTGAATCACTTCTGGGTTTAAAGACGCAACGATGGCATTCGCCTCATCACCCCGCACCAGCCCTTGTGCAATCTGCACCGCGATATAAACCACAGGCGCAACTCCGCATGCACCTTTATCCAGTGGCGTCGCATAGTAATGCAATGCGCGTGAAATTTCGGATGGAAAGCCCCAGCGCAGCGCAAGCTCTTCGCCAATCTGACAATGATCTAAACCGATTACGTCACGCTCTGCCAAGCGCCGCTTTTCCGCGCAAGTACTCTCACACAGGGCATCTACCTGCAGCGACACCTCGGGCGACACCAAATGCAGCAACAAATCACCAATATTGTGTAATAGGCCAGCGATATATGCCACCTCAGCATCTCGGCCCAACTGCTTGGCAATGTCACGACTGATACTAGCGGCAAGCAAACTGTGACTCCAAAATCTTTTTAAATCCAAGCCAGGCACATGAGCAATCGCCCCAGTAACACCACTAGCAATGACCAAAGAACGAAGCTTAGCCAAGCCCAAAATAGCAACCGCATCGTCGATATTTTTAACGGCACGCGTCACCCCATAAAATGATGAATTGGCCATTTTCAACACCTTAGCGGCAATCACTGCGTCCTGCTCAATAATGCTCGCTAGCTGATTAATATCAACATTATCATTACTGAGCATCTGCATCACCTCTTGCACCACTTTAGGCAGGCTAGGTAAGCGAACAATCGAATTAAAAAAATCTTCCACTGACTGCATGCGCCTCTCCGTTTAACGTGAGTGATTAATCATGCCTCGGACACATCTCAAAATTTTAGCCATCCGCATGCCATATACTTAGCTTAAGGCACTGGCACCATGTGCATTCTTGCCTGTATCGTGCCTGTACGCCTATTCAAATAACGGGTGTACTGATGCTTATCGTAAAAACGTGGATTAGGGATCATTGCCGCCAGCCTCGCCGCCTGCCCTTTGCTTAATCCTGCTGCACTCGTTTTGTAGTAATGCCGCGCAGCAGCCTCGGCGCCAAACACCCCATTACCCCACTCGATCACATTTAGATAAATCTCTAAAATGCGCCGTTTAGACATGACGTTTTCCAACATGATCGTAATGATGGCCTCTTGCCCTTTGCGCCAAGGCGTTCTTTTGGTGGATAAAAACAGATTTTTTGCCAGCTGTTGGCTAATGGTCGAGCCGCCAGCCACAATCTTGCCTTTTTTCAGGTTTTTTTCATAAGCCTTCTGTATACCATCCCAATCAAAGCCCTCATGGTCAAGAAATTTTGCATCCTCTGAGGCAATCACCGCACGTTTCAAATGATTAGATATTTTTTCATAATCCACCCATTTATATTTCAGCTCAGCATCAGGACGATTTTCCTGAATAATTTCCAAGCGGTCTTCCATGAAGGCGCTAGAAGAAGGGTTAAATTTAACCCACCAGCAAATATGCAAAAATATCCAAACCTGATACAACAGCACAAAAGCAATAAAAAGCACCGCCGCACGCTCTAAATAAGCACCAACACTTAGCGGCGCTGCATTAGGTTTACTATTCATCAACCAGGTAATCATCTTGCCAGTGCCCTTATTTTATCCATCACCGGCTTAGTGTCAGGATGCACGCCGCGCCATAAATAAAACGCCTCGGCAGCCTGCTCTACCAACATACCCAGCCCGTCAGCCACTTGCGCACCATTGCGGCGTGCCTGCGCCATAAACGGCGTTTCACGACCGTACATCATGTCGTAAGCCAAGCAACCTTCAGCAAAAATTGTATCGGAAATAGGCAGAGCGGTATCGGTCAAACCAGCGGATGTACTATTGATGATTAAGTCAAACTGCAAACCATCTAACTCCTCAAATCGCTTAGGTAAACTCAAGATGGCACTGTTGCTTGCTTGAACAATCTCAGCAAGGCGATTGGCCGCCTCTTCCGCCTTAGCAAAGGTGCGATTAGCAATCACAATAGAGTATGGGGCAGCTTCGACCAGCGGCTGAAGAATCCCAAAAGCCGCACCGCCACTACCTAACACCAGCACTCTTTTATGACGGATATCAAACTTAATATTATTAGTGATATCGTTCACTAGCCCCACACCATCTGTGTTGTCTGCAATAACCCCTGCATCCATATTAAATATCAGGGTATTTGATGCACCGGCCCTCGCCGCAAAAGAATTCACCTTGCCATGTGCAGAAGCAAACTTCAAAGCCTCAAACTTAAATGGCACCGTGACATTCAGTCCCTTATAACCATTTTCCCTAAGCGTTTCTACCGTATTCTCAAACCCATCTAATGGCGCCAGAATAGCCTCATAACTCATACTCTGCCCAGTTTGCTGGGCAAAAGCAGCATGAATCAAGGGCGATTTACTATGTGCGATTGGATTACCGATCACCGCATATTTATCCACCATCATTAATTTGTCCAAGGTAAGCCCGCGTGCTTCCAACCGTTTATCAGTGTGCGCTGCTTATATTCATTGGCATCACCTTCAAAGCCCTCCAGCACGTTATACACATGCATATAGCCTAAAGACTCTGCAACCACGGCTGCATTGTGTGAGCGTCCACCCGTTCTGCATAAAAACATAATGACCGTATTTTTATCCGCGCCTTTTAGGTTAAGCTGTGCCTGCAATTGTGCGGCAAAATCTGGATTAGCCACCATTCCTGGGTAAAAAGCCCACTCTACGTGTAGCGCAGATGGCACACGTCCGACCAATTCCAGTTCCGCCTTGGTGCGTACATCCACCAGCTGTGCACTTGCATCCGCACGCAAAATTGCATCCGCCTCTTGTGGTGTCAGCGCACCAGTGTATGGCAAACGCTTTTCAATCGCACGCTGCTCTGCAAGCGCCAAAATTTCCTGTATATCACTCATGATGCATCTATCCTTAAATTACATGTCCAAAAACAACCTGTTAACACCTTTTTCTTAACACCATTACTGCCGTTCGAATTATAATAAACCATCTTTAAGATTATGCTTAAACCTGTTGAGACTAACCACGTCGCCAACACTCATTTGCACTTATTTTGTGCGTAAAATCACAAAATGCATCATACTGGTGCATCAATGCGAAGCTGTCTTAATTTATCCTCTAAAATTCAAGCGTTTACCGCTTTCCAGATTGGCACGTTTCCTGCTAATCTTATGAGTTGAATTTTTACTTGTTTTATTTTAACCCACACCACACCAATAGGAGATTCTAATGTCAGTGGAAAATGTAATGAAATTGGTAATCGATAACGACATTAAATTTGTTGATTTTCGTTTTACCGATACACGCGGCAAAGAGCAACACGTAACAGTGCCAGTGTCACACTTTAATGAAGACAAATTTACAGAAGGTCACGCTTTTGACGGTTCTTCTATCGCTGGCTGGAAAGGCATTCAAGCATCTGACATGCAATTGATGCCAGACGCAAGCACTGCATTTATCGACCCATTCTTCGACGAGCCAACACTAGTATTGACTTGTGACGTGGTAGACCCTACTGATGGTAAAGGTTATGACCGTGACCCACGTAGCTTGGCAAAACGTGCGGAAGCATACTTAAAATCAAGCGGCCTAGGCGACACAGCTTACTTTGGTCCAGAACCAGAGTTCTTCATTTTTGACAGCATCCAATGGGATGTTTCAATGAACGGCAGCTCAGTACGCATCAACTCTGAAGAAGGCGCATGGTCATCAAACGAGAAGTTTGAAGGCGGCAACACGGGTCACCGTCCAGGCGTTAAAGGCGGCTATTTCCCAGTGCCACCAGTCGACTCACTACACGACATCCGTTCAGCAATGTGTACAACATTAGAACAACTAGGCGTGCCAGTTGAAGTACACCACCACGAAGTTGCAACTGCTGGCCAATGTGAAATTGGTACAAAATTCAGCACATTGACACAACGTGCTGACTGGACTCAAATCCAAAAATACGTGATTTTGAACACAGCACACGCTTATGGCAAAACTGCTACATTCATGCCAAAACCATTCGCTGGCGATAACGGCTCTGGTATGCACGTTCACCAATCAGTTTGGAAAGATGGCAAAAACCTGTTTGCAGGTAACGGCTACGCTGGCTTGAGCGAATTCGCACTTTACTACATCGGCGGTATCATCAAACACGCTCGTGCATTAAACGCGATTACAAACCCAGGTACTAACTCATACAAACGTTTAGTACCACACTTCGAAGCACCAGTTAAATTAGCTTACTCAGCTAAAAACCGTTCAGCTTCTATCCGTATCCCGTTTGTGCATTCTGACAAAGGTCGCCGTGTTGAAGCGCGCTTCCCAGATCCAATCGCTAACCCATACTTGGCATTCTCTGCATTGCTAATGGCTGGTTTAGATGGCGTGCAAAACAAGATTCACCCAGGTGAAGCTGCAACTAAAGACTTGTACCATCTTCCACCAGAAGAAGATGCTAAGATCCCAACAGTATGCGCATCACTAGAGCAAGCACTAGAAGCACTTGATGCTGACCGTGAGTTCTTAACTAAGGGTGGCGTATTTACTAACGACTGGATCGATGCATACATCGCATTGAAAATGGAAGAAGTAAACAAAGTACGTATGACACCACACCCAGCTGAGTTTGGCTTGTACTACTCTTGCTAATGTGTTGTTAGTTTGATTCAATTAAAAAGGGCGATTTATCGCCCTTTTTAATTTTTAACGCTTAAGCATTCCCCTCAAGAGCCAAGTCAACGCAATACAATGTACATCCGTTAAGCAACGAGCTAACCCTAATACAATCCATGTTGCCTTATTTGATTAACTCTAATAAACTCACCTCATGAAAAAACACTTATTTTTATCACTGATTGCTATTACGCTCTCAAGCCATGCATTTGCTGAAATTTATAAGCGTGTAGATGCAGATGGTCGCGTAACCTACTCCAATATTAAAAGTAAAGGCTCAACCCGCCTTGAACTAGACCCCGACGCCAACTCGATTACCAACGAGAACAGACCCAAAGCTAGCCCAGCCCCCTCCAAGCGGACAGCTACGCCTGACAGCTTTCCACGTGTGGATGCCAACACGCAAAACCAGCGCGATGGCAAACGTAGAGAAATTTTACAAAATGAGCTTGAAGCTGAAAAGGCAGCACTAGAAGAGGCGAAAAAAGCCTATGCCGAAGGCGAATCAAACCCTGAAGTTTACAAAACAGCAACTGGGCAGACTTTTAGAAACGTTCCAAAATTCGAAGAAAAAATGAGAGGTCTGCAGGCCAATGTAGACAATCACAAAAAAAATATCGAGCTTTTACAAAAAGAAATCGATTCGTTACGCTAACAGCCTAACTTCAAACAACGAACAAAGCCGCTATCGCACCATTTAGGTGCATTGACGGCTTTTTTGTTTTCTATTCCTGCTATACTTAAACCCATTAATATCTGGAACCAATAGGTTCTACTATTCAACCAAATCCAGATATTCAGCATCACCATATTTTTTTAGCATTGATATTCAATGGGTTAATAACCAACATGCACAACTATGGCATATTTAAAAAACTTATTCATCACAGACGTTAAAACTGGTCTGTCTTTTGCTTATGGTAAGTCAATCAATGAAATGACGAGTGAAGCACTATTATGGTTCAACCAACGCCAGACCACTTTGCTGGCTTAGAGCATTTAGCAACAGCAATCATCCTTTTGGATGATCACTGCCGCGTCGCTTACGTTAACCCGGGCGCCGAAATTATATTTGCCTTTAGTGCAACCCAAATCGTTGGCCAACACATCAATGAAGTGTTTCCAGACTGCGAAATCTTAATGCTTGCAGTCAACAACGCGATTAAAGAGCAAAGCCCGTTCCGTGAGCATGAGTTCACCATTAGCACCCATCGTCACAACTCCTTTGCCGTCACATGCACAGTGACCCCGATAGAGTCTGTGGTTGCTAGCTTGATTTTAGAATTCCAACCGATGGATGCGCAATTAAGAATCGCCCGCGAAGAGCGCATGCTGATTCAACAACAGGCAAATGCAGAGCTATTGCGTAATTTGGCACATGAAATCCGCAACCCACTTGGCGGCTTGCGTGGGGCAGCGCAACTACTAGAACACGAACTGCCGTCACCTAGCCTGCGCGAGTACACGCAAGTGATTATTAAAGAAGCCGATAGACTGCAAGCGCTGATGGATAGACTATTAATTCCACATCGCGTACCTAAGTATCAGCCTACCAATATTCATGAAGTGTTAGAACGCGTGCGCAGCCTGTTACTCGCAGAATCTCCGCGCAGTATTTTAATCAAACGAGATTATGACTTAAGCCTGCCCGAAATTATTGGTGATCGCGAAAAACTGATACAGGCAGTATTAAATATTGCACGCAACGCCGTACAAGCCATGCAATCGAGTAAGACACCAAACAGCCAAATTACCTTTAAAACGCGTGCAGAAAGACAAGTGACCCTTGCCAGAAAACGTTACCGTGTAGCCATTAAGTTGGAGATTATTGATAACGGGCCTGGCATTCCTGCTGATATACGTGATCGTATTTTTTACCCTCTAGTATCCGGTAGCGAGGGGGGAACGGGGCTAGGCTTGACGCTTGCCCAAACCTTTGTCACACAGCATCACGGCATGATTGACTGCGATAGCACACCAGGAAACACCCGCTTCACGATACTGTTACCCATTGAAACTACAGCCATTAAACCAGCAGTAAAAATGCAATAGGCGTGTTCCTTATGCTACAGAGCACGATATTAAATGAAGTAGATACAAAGAGAATAATAAGCAAAATTTTGTGCAACTTACATAGCACCACTGATAAATGAGAAACCTATGAAACCAATCTGGATTATTGACGACGACAAATCTATACGCTGGGTCTTTGAAAAAGCGCTCGCTCGTACCGACCTCGAGTTTAAAACGTTCTCATCAGTAGTTGAGGCGCTCAATGCGCTAGATCACGAACAGCCACAAGTAGTCGTCAGCGATATCCGCATGCCAAATGGCTCAGGGTTGGACCTTCTCAGCGAGATAAAACGCAGGCATCCAGACATTCCAGTCATTATTATGACCGCTTACTCTGACCTTGAAAGCGCAGTTGCCGCCTTCCAAGGTGGCGCGTTTGAATACCTAGCTAAGCCTTTCGATGTTGACCAAGCCATTGATATCATCAAACGCGCTGTAGAAGAAAGTACCAGACAAGCTTCTGAAAACGGTTTCAACTCAGTGGCAGAAGATACACCCGAAATTATCGGCCAAGCACCATCAATGCAAGAGGTTTTTAGGGCAATTGGTCGCTTAAGCCGCTCACACGCCACGGTGCTAATCAATGGGGAGTCAGGTAGCGGTAAAGAACTTGTTGCGCGCGCGCTACATCGCCACAGCCCTCGCGCTGACAAACCGTTTATCGCCATCAATACCGCAGCGATCCCAAAAGATTTATTAGAATCAGAACTATTTGGTCACGAGCGCGGCGCATTTACCGGCGCGGCCGCAGGGCGCCGTGGGCGCTTTGAACAAGCTGATACTGGCACCCTATTTTTAGATGAAATCGGTGACATGCCAGCCGACCTGCAAACGCGTTTATTACGTGTACTGAGTGATGGTCAATTCTACCGTGTTGGCGGTCACCAACCAATTAAAGTCAACGTGCGTATTATTGCAGCAACCCACCAAGACTTAGAAGAACGCGTTAAAAATGGCTTATTCCGTGAAGATCTATTTCATCGCCTAAACGTGATTCGCCTACGCTTACCTGCCCTACGTGAGCGCCGTGAGGACATACCGCTGCTCATTAAGCATTTCCTGCAACACAGTGCGACCGAGCTTGGGGTTGAGGCTAAACAACCTTCTGTTGCTGCACTCAAATTCTTAAGTGCAGTCAACTGGAGCGGTAACGTACGCCAGTTAGAAAACGTATGTCACTGGCTTACTGTAATGGCACCTGGCCAAAATATTGACATTGCAGACTTACCGCCAGAGTTAAAACAAGACGGTAATAAAGTAGACTCAAATGGCTCATGGCAAGAAGCACTCGCTGCAGAAGTAACCGATGCACTCAACCGTGGTGAACAAAATGTACTGGAGTCACGCACACAAATTTTTGAGCGTATTCTGATAGAAAAAGCATTGGAACACACACACGGACGCAGGATTGAAGCCGCAAACCAACTTGGCATGGGGCGTAACACGCTCACAAGAAAGATTCAGGAGTTGGGTATTGAAGAGTAGGCTATTAGCACACGCACATACTACCATCACGCACCTGATAGATAAAACAATTATGGAGTTGTAGCCTTTTGATATGAATCAGCAAACATTCTGCTTACATTCAAAAGGGTAAGCTTAAAGGCTCCGTTATCCGTATCAGATTAACTGACTTTTAACGCGCAACATTGGAAATGAATTTTGCTTATTCGCGTCAATTTTATTAATAAAAAACACCTGTGCTAATCTTGCATTATGATTGTTATCCCCAAAAAACTGGTTAGCGCAGTGATGAATATCCCCCTCAAATAAAATTAAGGTGTTATATACGTTATTAACTCTAACGACCTCGTCAAACATACGGTGATAACTAAAATCTATTGGAGAGTTACTCTTAAAGTTCTCATCATTCTCTTTAATTGTCTTCCAGTACAACTCATCGTTATATGAAGAGTTTTTTCTAAATAAGGATGTTCCCGCATCTAAAGGCGCATTGGGTGTTAAATACAGCACACCCGCAAATACGGTATTTTGGTCTTGGTGAATTAAACCTGAGCCATACTCGGCACCCACAATTTGAAAGCTAGTGCTAATCTGCCAGCGCATCACATCATGCTCAGCAATGTGAAATATGCTAATTAACTTCTTACATACCTTATCATAGAGGGACGCACTGATGTCGCGTAAATCTTTCGTGCGACATCCTGGAAAAACATAGCTAGCATTCTTCATTTCATGACGATAGGTGTATTTCTGAGAAAGTGCATACTGCCTTATTTCATCGGGATTATCATAAAAATCGCTAATGACTGTCACTGGATATAAATTCATTACAAGATCTCTTCATATTTATTACTAAACAATACCTATAAAAAAACGGCAACCTAAGTTGCCGTTTTTTAATCTACTACTTAAACACTACAGGGTAACCCCTGCCTTATCCTAGAAGAATAAGATAGCGCCTAAAGAGATAGTTTTTGCTTTAGCTTTAACGTCAGCTGCAGCGCGGTTGTCTAAATCACGCTCAGACTCTGAGTACTCAGCAACCAAGTTCAAGTGTTTTGTAAGTGGGTGGTAAGCACCAACTGTCCACATAGAATCTGTTAGATCTTTCCATGTATCAGCAGAACGGTTGCCGTCTAAAGTTGACTCGCCATATGAAACGCCCAATTTAGTACCTACACCTGGAAGTGTGTATGTACCTTGTACGTACCATTGGTCTGAATCACGTGATTTACCGTTTGCATCAAAACCGTTACGTAATTGGAATGTTTGACCAATCCCATCACCTTTACCGTAGTAACCAGTTAAACCGAAACCAGCAACATTGATTGTAGTACCGATATCGAATGCTTGAGCATTGTCAGCACCTGCAGTACCTGCGAAGCCAGATACTTTTTGATAGATACCTGAAGCCCAAACTTTACCAGCTACATCGCCAGCCCACTCATATGAAGCTTTACCTTCGTAAGCTGAGCCTGCACCGCTACGGCCAGTACTTGCTAAGCTAGAAATACCAGCACCTTCAGCTGCAGCAACTGAATTCCAACCTTGTGTCAAACCAACTGTGAAGCTGAAGCCATTCCAGTTTGGTGATGAGTAAGCAACTTGTGATTTCCAGTCAGCATACATGAAACCTGAACCGATACGGCCCAATGTAGTTGTGTTGCCTGATAGTGAACCAGCACCACCACCAACGCCTAACAATGTCATGTCGTTCAAGATAGCGTCAGAAGCGTAGATACCTAGATCTTTACCTAACTTGATAGAACCCCATGATTTGTCACCGAATGTCAAGAATGCTTGACGGTTTTCTTGGTTAGCTGATTGAACACCTGAGTTAGATGTTGAAGCACCTGGGTTGATGCTGATTGTGAAACCAACATCTAAATCGTTTTGACGTGTTTTACCAGAAACTGATAAGTAGTTTGGCAACAAACCAGTAGTGATGTTGTTTGATGATGCGCCATCACCGTTACCTAAACCTAAAGCAGCTGTACCACCGTTGTCACCACTGTATTTAGTAGTTGTGTAGTAAGCGTTTACAACACCACCGATGTCCAATGTCCAATCGCCAGCTGGGATTGTGATACCAGCTTGTGCGCTTGAAGCTGCAGCTACTAGAGCTGAAGCAACTGCTAATTTAATTGTTGTTTTCATATAAATCTCCTAAAAAATATTACTATTTTTATTACTCGATTACCTCATCAGTTTGTTACCGTACGGCAACCAAACCAAAGAGAAAGTTTGCAAACTCTCTCAACGTTTACTACTTAAGTAGCATTCACTAAGAAGGTAGAGCGTAGTATGCACAAAGATTTTTAGGCTTACAACTAAAAGTTGGGCTTTTTGTCACAATTACTTACATTTGTTGTAATTTTGCAACACTAAAGATTTCATCAGATATATTTATGAGGTAAGAGGTGGCTAATGCGGCTTGCTACTTACCAACCGCCAGAGAACAAGTACCAATTTTTGGCGCCTATCGCATCATTAAAACTAGACATAGCAGCAAAACAATCCAGCCGCATATGTACCAGCGGCACACTGTCATTACCAAAAACTATAAATACTCTTCTACATTAAATAGCTTACGGTGTTCTCTTATCGCAAAGCGATCTGTCATGCCTGCAATATAATCAGCAACCGCCCGCGCTTTATCTACTTCTGCATATACTTGAAACTCGTTTGGCAACAATCCTGTATTTTCATAAAAACACGCGAACAACTCCTGCACAATTCTGACTGCCTTTGCGCTCATGCGATTCACTTTATAGTGCTGATATAAATTTTTGCGTAAGAACTGCTTTAGCTTTAAGTTTTGTTTAGCAATATCTTCACTAAAGCCAACTAATTGCGGTAGTCGCCTAATGTCGTCAATGCTAGCAGGTTGATGCTTTGCTATGTTCTTTGCACTATGCGTACATAAATCCACAACCAAGGTGTTAATCATACGGCGTATTGTTTCATGCACCAGCCGCTTTTGCTCCAAGACTGGATACTTTACCTTAACCTCTGCTAGATTTTGTGCAAATAATTCCACTGTCGATAGCTGCTCAATAGTGATTAAACCCGAGCGCAGACCGTCATCAATATCGTGGTTGTTATAAGCAATTTCATCTGCGTAATTTGTTAGTTGCGCCTCTAGGCTAGGGCTGGTTTTTTCGATAAAGCGCACGCCCACATCACCAAGTTTCCTGGCATTTTTGATTGAGCAGTGTTTAAGTATGCCCTCTCTAACTTCAAACGTGAGGTTTAAGCCATCAAATTCGGCATAACGCTGTTCTAACTGATCGACTACGCGTAACGATTGCAGATTATGCTCAAACCCACCGTAATCACGCATACAGTCATTAAGTGCATCTTGCCCAGCATGGCCAAATGGCGTATGCCCCAAATCATGCGCCAAAGCAATGGCCTCAGTGAGGTCCTCATGTAAATTTAAGGTTCTTGCGATGCCACGTGCCATTTGGGCAACTTCAAGGCTATGTGTCAAGCGCGTACGGAACAGGTCACCCTCATGGTTGACAAATACCTGAGTTTTATATTCCAAGCGACGAAAGGCGGTGGAGTGAATAATACGGTCACGGTCACGCTGGAATGCATTGCGTGTTGACGAGGCGGGTTCAGCGTGATGCCGCCCTATAGATTGATTTGGATTGGCGGCATAAGGAGCAAGAGTATTCATGCTTGTATCTTATATAGGTAAACCACTTCTAGCAAGCTAGCCAAACACCCTAGGCCACTACCAGACAACGACTGAAAAAGTTGCAGCTTACTTTATTGACTCACCACCTAGTGCTGTTAACCGGCACTGGGCTGACATTTCGAAACAACAGCTACATAGATGACAAAGATAGGGTTTCTTTTAGCTTTTCAGCGTCATAATCGCTGGTAATCACCGATTTACCTATCGCCTGCTGAAGTACCAGTCTAATTTTGCCATCCGCCACTTTTTTATCTAACTGCATTAGATTCAGGTACTTTTCCACACCCAACTTCGGTGCATCTAATGGAAGCTTTGCAGCAGTTAAGAGTTGACGAATACGTACCACCTCAGCATCGGTTAACCAACCCATGCGCTGAGACAAATCTGCTGCCATCATGGTGCCAGCGCCTACAGCCTCACCGTGTAGCCATACGCCATAACCCATCGCGTTTTCTATTGCATGACCGAATGTGTGACCTAAATTCAACAAGGCTCGTTCGCCTGTCTCATGTTCATCTCGCGCAACCACGTCTGCCTTATTTTTGCATGAGCGGTAAATAGCCTCGGTGATTGCCTGCTCATCTAATGCCATTAATTGCTCAATGTGCACTTCTAACCAATCAAAAAACTCAGCATCACGGATTAAGCCATATTTAATCACCTCAGCCATGCCTGCAGAAAACTCACGCGCAGGTAAGGTTTGCAAGGTATCAATATCCGCCAGCACAAGTTGCGGCTGATAAAAAGCACCAATCATATTTTTACCCAGTGGATGATTGATGCCAGTTTTACCGCCAACAGAAGAATCCACCTGCGACAAGAGCGTAGTCGGTATCTGTATAAACGGAACTCCGCGCAGATAAGTCGCAGCTGCATAGCCGGTTAAGTCGCCAATTACGCCGCCACCGAGTGCGATTAAGGTGGTGCTACGCTCGCAGCGATTTTGTAGCAGTGCATCATAAATTAAGTTAAGCGTTTCACTATTTTTATACGCCTCACCATCAGGCAATATAATTGGAATTACCTTCACACCTGCAGACTGTAGCACATTGCTTAAAGTCTCAAGGTATAGAGGCGCTACCGTTGTATTTGTCACAATAGCTACATGCTTACGCTTCAGGTGGGCCAGGATCAAATCAGCATTTGAGATCAATGACCGCCCTATATAGATTGGATAACTTCTATTCGCTAATTCTACTTTTAGTGTTTGCATAACCATGTTTACTTTTTCAATAAATCTTCAATATAACTCGTGATCTCAAGCGCAGATTGGGCACCGGTATCTACAATATAATCGGCCAAACTGGTATAGATAGGATCACGCTCTAAATATAAGCGCTCCAACTTTTGCTTCATGTTCCCGCCTTGCAGCAAAGGTCTGGTTTTATCGTGCCGAGTACGCTGGTATAAATCATTGACTTTGCCACGCAGATAGATGATTTTTCCACTATTTTTCAATAAGACCCGATTCTCCGGCATTAGCACGGCACCGCCGCCTGTTGCCATAATTATATCGTTCAACTGGCAAAGCTCTTCAAGGGCAAGCGTCTCGCGCTTACGAAATCCGTCTTCACCTTCCAACTCGAATATAAGCGGGATTTTTACGCCGGTTCTACGTTCAATTTCAACATCAGAATCATAAAATTCTTTATCTAATTGTTTGGATAGCATGCGCCCTATGGTGGTTTTACCTGCACCCATTAGCCCTATAAAATAGATATTATTCAAATTAAAACCACCCCTTATTACCTACAAGACTCTCATAGCGCTAGCGCATTACAATACCTCTATTATGTAATCACACAATAGCCTGTAAAACAAAATGCCCATCAAATTCCAGATGGGCATTTTATCAAAACAATGGATGCTATTATCAATACGTAATCAATATCATCGATTACTACTGCAACGTCACACGCTCATCCACTATTTTCGGAGTGATAAATATTAGCAACTCTGTTTTATCGCTTTGACGAGACTTCTTCTTAAACAAGTTACCAAAAAGTGGCAGATCCCCAAAGAATGGCACTTTGCTTACATCGTCACGCTCAACTTGCTCAAAAATACCACCTAGAACAGCAGTCTCACCATTGCCCACTAACACTTGAGTATTAATATTTTGAGTATCTACTGATGGTACGCCATTGAATATTTGGCCGACCTTATCCTTTTTAATATCAAGTTCCATGATAATTTTTTCATCTGGCGTGATTTGTGGCGTCACCTCCAAACTTAACACAGCAGGCTTAAATGTAACGTTGGTAGCACCGCTACTTGATGCTTGCAGATAAGGAATCTCAGTACCAGACGCTATCTTAGCCTTGTGCTGATTGGCGGTAATCACGCGTGGGCTAGATACAATCTTACCCCGTTGATCAGTCTCCATCGCCGTTAACTCTAAATTGAGCAACAAACCCGCTGCAACATTATAAATACTATAAGCAATTGAGCCTGTCGCATTTGCAACCGCAAGATTCGACATCAAATCAGGTAACCCATCAGAACTAGTTATCACACTACCATTAGTTAATGCAGTTTGCACTGAGCCATTATGAGTGCCTTGCGTGAGCACCCCACTAGTCAGCGCGGTTGGCCGGTTACCCAAGCTACCACTTAATGTTGTGACGTTACTGCCAGGAGTACCGGTTTGGGTAACGCCAAGCCTAGCACCTAACGCCTTACTGTATTTATCATCAGCAAGCACCAAGCGCGATTCAATCATGACCTGCTTAACAGGGATATCCGTCTTATTAATGATGGCTTGCACTTGCTCTAAATATTTAGGTGTATCTTGCACAAACACTGTGTTTGTACGCGGGTCTAGTACTGCATTGCCACGCTTGGATAGAATTTTTTGTTTAGAATCGCTTAAAATATTTTTTAGAGACTCTGCTTTCATATACTTCAAAGTAAACACTTCTGTACGAAGTGGCTCAACATCATCAATCTGCTGCTGGCTTTCAAAAGCTTGTTTCTCCTTGGCCGCAATTTCATCGGCAGGCGCCACTAAAATCACATTGCCATTCTTGCGCTTGTCCAAGCCCTTACTTTGCATAATAATCTCAAGCGCCTGATCCCAAGGCACATCTTTAAGACGTAGCGTAAGGTTACCAGTCACCGTGTCACTAGTAATGATATTCAAGCCGGTAAAATCAGCAATCACCTGCAACACTGCACGCACTTCAATATTTTGGAAATTTAAAGATAGCTTCTCTCCAGCATAGCCAGGCTTAGAGCCGCGCACTAGTTTATTTGGGTCTTCCACTACTTGGCGCACATCAATGATGAATTTTTTATCTGCCTGATATGCTGACTGCTCCCAATTACCTTTAGGCTCAATGGTCATACGCCCATTTTTGCCTTGTTTTATCGTATCAACATAAAGCACAGGGGTATTGAAATTGATTACATTTAAACGGCGCTGCAAATTAGCGGGAACATCAGTATTAATAAAATCCACCTCTATAGTTTTACCTTTTTGCTTGATGTTAATACCTGCTGACGCGTCTGACAAATCAACGATAATGCGCCCTTCGCCATTTTTTCCGCGTACAAAGTCTATATTATTAATGGCAACCGCTTTATTACCCAAAATCGGCTCAGAGAATTTAGTCTCCACACCAGTCGCTGCTGACGCCTCGCTTGCCTGCAGCAGGACCGTCACCTCATTACCCTTTACTGTTGTACTATAACCTACGCTTTTTGACAGATTAAGTACCATACGGGTACGATCTTTACCTTGCGCTAACGTTACACTTTTTAATGATCCGGCCTCCGCTGAAATATTATTTTTTGCTAGGCCATTACCTACTTTTGGAAAGTCCAATGCAATACGGGAAGGGTTATTGAGTGTAAAGCCAGCTGGAGGATTTGCTAGCGGCTCTGTAGTTTTTATACGAATGCTGACCCGACCACTAGGCAGCGTTGAATAATCAATGCTCTCAATTTTATTGGTTAGCCCAGCCTGATCTTCAGCAAGGGCAAAAGCCGAACCTAAGGTTAAGCCAAACAGCATAGTTGCCTGCAAAAGTTTTGATATCCAAATATTCGTTTTCATTATTTCACCTTAAATCCCACTTCCTAAAAATATAAAATTTCTAGGGCCTAATGCGCTATCACAATAAACTAATCACCTTGAAACGAACCATCATTTAATTTCATAACTAACACCAACCACAACAAAGGCAAACGCGCTCTGCTTCAAGTTAACCTCTTCTACGCAGATAAAACTACTACTCTTGCAATACTAAACTTGTAGTACGCTCCACCCAGTCGCCCGTAAGGTCGTCTTGCACAAGCTCCACTAACACTATTTCACTATCTTTAATTTGCGTTACTCTACCGAAATTCTGCCCTACATAATTTCCCAATTTAACTTGCTGTACCGATTCATCTGGTGTTTTAAGTAGCGCATAGGTCAGCTTACTTTTAGATAGCAACCCAACATATTTCAGACTCTCAAGCGGATAAGCCTCCATCGGCTCTTTAGGCCGATTCAAATTAGGTTGTAGCACACTCGATTTATTCACAGCCTTACGAGCACGGAACGGATCAATTAACGTACCATCAGCGTTATATTGCAAAGCCATGTACGGCTGCACCTCTGGCAATGGTTTTACCCTAGGCTTTACATCCTTAGTGGCATCTCGCATATATTGGTCAAGATCATCGCCCTTTTCAAAGCTGCATCCAGCAAGCCCTGCGCTAAGTACCCCAAACACCAAAAGGGACATGATAATTGGCAAGGTAAATCTTCGTTTGATAATGTCAGCCACGGTTACTAATTACCTTTCCTAGCTGATTTAGCTTTTTCACTCTCAGCTTTACGTTTTTCTGCAATTTCACTCGCATCCAAATATCGATAAGTCTTTGCAACAGCCTCCATCACTAAACCGCCGTCATTGGAACCCGGTTTAGCATCTTTGTTTTTACCGGCGACAAAAACGTCACCTAACGTAACAATGCGTGACAGTTTTGATATATCAGTCGCAAAGGCGCCCAAATCATGGTAGGTGCCGGCGACTTTAATTGCTATTGGCATCTCCGCATAAAATTCGGCCTGAGTTTCTTGCCCAGGTTTAAATAATTCAAACTCTAAACCACGGCCTAATCCTGCTTGATTAATATCTGTCAACAAACCGTCAATTTGAGAGCGATCTGGTAATTGTTTCAATAACACACCAAAGGTCTTTTCAATTTCAAGCATTTGTGCCTGATATGCAGCTAAATTAATCGCCTGACTTTTCTTATCAAAATAGACTTTCCTTAGCTCTTCCTCTTTTGCTTTTTCTGTATCCAAAGTATCCATCGCAGGACTTAACAACAAGTAATACCCTAACGCAAGCAGCACTAGAAAAACAGTGCCGAGAAGCACAGCCTTCATTGGCGCTGGTAAGCTACCAGCGTTATTGATATCTATATTATTAAAATCTTCTAACTTCATGAGTTTCTCGCACTTCCAGCTTTCGCTTTAGCACCCGCATCATCTGCTTCTGTTGTCGGCGTCTTTAAACTTACCTTGAGCGTAAATAGATTTTGTTTTTGCGCGCCTACGGTGATTGCCTTAATTTCTATCAAAATTGGCGACTCCATCCAATTCGACTGATTAAAATTACGCACTAGTGTCGCCACTCTGGCATTGGTATCAGCGACACCTTCGATAGTAATGATTTTGCCCTCTTGCTTGATACTTTTGAGATACATACCTTCTGGCAACTGACGACTGAGTTCATCAAAAACAATCACTGCCTGGCTACGATTGGCCTGCAAATTTTCAACCACTTGTTTACGTTCGAGCATTGCGCTGATTTGCTCCCGCAAGTCTTTAATGTCAGCAATTTCTTTATCTAACTTGGTGATCGCATTATTAAGACGCTGATTGCGCTCTAGCTGAGACTCAACTTTACTATTGATGACAGTGTAAGCCACAAACAAAATTGCACAGGCGGCAATAGCAGTAAACACTGCCATCAAACCAAACTCACGCTGCTTTGCTTCACGCCTAATTTGACGATGTGGTAATAGATTGATGCGTATCATATTGCGAAACCTCGCATGGCAAGTCCACAGGCAATTAATAACGCAGGCGCATCTGTCGCGGCTTGTTGTGCTCGCACTTTGGCACTCATCGCCATACTGTGAAATGGATTAGCAACAATGGTGTTGACCTGTGTACGGTCTTGTACCGTTAAAGCAATCTCCATAATGGAAGCACAACCACCAGCTAGTACGATATGGTCAACACGATTATATTGGGTAGAACTCGTAAAAAACTGTAACGCTCTCGCCACTTCCATTGCAAGCAATTGCACAAACGGCTGCAACACTTCACTTTCGTAACTCTCAGGCAAGCCGCCTTTACGTTTAGCGATTTCGGCCTCCTCTTGTGACAAGCCGAAGCGGCGCTGTATCTCTTGTGTTAACTGCGCCCCCCCCAAAGCTTTGCTCACGCGCATAAATCGGCGCGTTATTATGCAGCACATTAATGTGCATCATCGTTGCGCCCACATCTACAATCATCACAGTCTGATCACGCCCTGCATTAGGCAACTGACTTGACACTAGCGTATACGCAGCTTCTGTCGCGTAAGACTCCACATCCATCACAACCACGTTCAAGCCGGCACTCTCAGCGGCGGCTACGCGATCTTCAATTTTTTCTTTACGTGCAGCGGCGATCAGCACTTCAACTTCATCTGGATTATTGGGGGCAGAGCCAAGCACCTGAAAATCGAGATTCACCTCATCGAGTGAAAAGGGAATGTATTGATTGGCCTCCGCTTCCACTTGCACTTCCATGTCCTCTTCGCGCATTCCGGCGGACATAATGACTTTTTTGGCGATCACTGCGGATGAAGGCAAGGCTAATGCAGCACGCTTCTCGCGAGAGCCAAGTAGCTTCCATCCGAGCTTGATAGCATCGGCGACCTTTTCAAGGTCTCCAACGTTACCATCAGCAATCGCGTCCTTGGCAAGGGGTGAGATTGAATAATTCTCAAGTTTGTAACCTCCACGCCCATCGCTAATAAGCTCAACCATTTTTACTGAAGTTGAGCTTATATCTATGCCGACTAGCGGGGGTACCGATTCTGTAAAAAAGCTGAATTTCAAATTGAAATTCCTTTTCTGATTTCGTTAGTTACGAACATTTCTAATAATTTACATTAAATCCTAGCAACAACTTTAAACCCTGTAAAGCAATTTTTAATTTATTCATTTTTTTAAGCTTTATCACTCACTTTGTTCGCGTCAGCATCCATAGCAATTTATAATAGCCCTATATTTTTAGTTTATAGAAATCAAATCGCCCATGACTCCAAACAAATGGTGGCACTATCTCTTGTTAACGATCATTGTTAGCGGCCTATCTGCCATTGCTTTTGTAGGGATTGCCGTTGCAATCATTTACCCTAGCCTGCCATCGCTTGAAACGCTCACGGACTACCGCCCCAAGCTGCCGTTAAGAGTGTACTCCGAAGATGGTTACTTAATCGAGGAGTTTGGCGAAGAGCGGCGCGCTTACGTCAAAATCGCAGACGTGCCGAAAAACATGAAAGATGCGGTACTTGCCATTGAAGATCGCCGCTTTTATCAGCACGGCGGCATTGACACTAAAGGCATCCTGCGCGCGATTAAGAATAACATCACCGGGGTTAGCCACGAGGGTGCCAGCACCATTACTATGCAGGTTGCCAAGAACTTTTTCACCAAACCCAATGGCAAACGCACACTTGGCACCAAAATCAACGAGGCTTTACTCGCCATCAAAATCGAGAACAACTTAAGTAAAGATAAGATTCTTGAGCTATACATCAATCAAATCTACCTAGGTCAGCGCTCTTACGGCTTTGCCGCGGCGGCGCAAGTTTATTTTGGCAAACCGCTAGAGAAACTGAACCTAGCGGAAACTGCCATGCTTGCCGGCTTACCTAAGGCACCATCTGGCTACAACCCCTACCTACACCCCAAGCGCGCCATTGCACGCCAAATGGAAGTGTTGCGCGATATGCAGCGCTACGGTTTTATTGAGGAATCCGTTTACAAAAAAGCGCTTAATCAACCACTTAGATTTAAAGCATCCAGACAGTCTCGTGACTTATCTGCCGATTATGTTGCCGAAATGGTAAGAGAAAGCCTATATGCAACCTATCAAGATGAAATTTACAGTAGCGGGTTAAAGGTTTACACCACCGTACGTAAAACGAATCAAGAAGCAGCCAACAGCGCACTGAGAGATGGCATCTTGGATTACGATGCACGTCAGGGCTACCGAGGACCGGAAAAGATACTTAATATCAACGCAACAGTTACCGATGCCGACAAAGAGGAAATTACAGAAGCACTGAGCGACATTGATGTCTCAAACGGGCTAGTTCCAGCCGCCATTACTAAAATTTCAGAAAAATCCATCACCGTGCATACTAAATACGGAGATGACGTTGAAATCAATGGCAAAGGCCTAGCATTGATTCAGAATACGCTGAATGAAAAGAAACCTGAGAAACGTTTACTAAAGGTTGGTGCAGTCATTCGCATTGTTAACGCCTCATCATCCACCCAATCGGGTCAATGGCGTGTAACCCAACTGCCACAAGTTGAATCAGCACTGATTTCAATAGACCCTGAGACTGGGGCAATTCGTGCACTGGTGGGCGGCTTTGATTTTAATCGCAACAAATTTAACCACGTTACCCAAGCATGGCGCCAACCCGGCTCTAGCTTTAAACCATTCATTTACTCCGCCGCTTTGGAAAAAGGCTACACACCAGCAACGATTGTTGAAGACGCGCCGCTTACATTCTCATCTGAAGAAACTGGCAACAAAGAGTGGACACCACAGAACTATGACGCCACTTTTGACGGGCCAATTCGACTCAGGCAAGCTTTGGCAAAGTCAAAAAACATGGTGGCAATACGCGTGCTAGACAGCATCGGCCCAGGCTATGCGCAGGACTACATTACGCGCTTTGGCTTCGCTGCAAAAAACCACCCTGCCTACATGACAATGGCGCTGGGTGCGGGCTCAGCAACTCCGATGCAAATGGCCAGCGCTTATGCAGTTTTTGCTAATGGCGGTTACCGTGTTAATCCTTATTTAATATCCAAGATTGTTGATCAAAATGGCAAGGTAGTCAGCCAAAGCAAATTTGTGACCGCTAGAAACGATGCACCGCGTGTGATTGATGCGCGCAACGCATTTATCATGAACTCGATGATGCAAGACGTGGTGAGATATGGCACCGCGGCCAAGGCCGCACAGCTTGGTCGCGGTGACCTAGCAGGTAAAACCGGCACCACGAACGATCACTATGACGCATGGTTTACAGGCTACAGCCCTAAACTGGTTGCAGTCACATGGGTGGGCTTCGACAAACCTAGGCGCTTAGGCCGCAACGAAACTGGCGGTTCAACTGCTCTGCCTATCTGGATCAAATACATGGCTAGCGCCTTACGGAACGTACCTGAAACTGACATGCCTGTACCCGATGGCGTGATGGCGCTGCGTATAGACCCAACTACGGGCATCAGAGCAGACAATGATGAGAATGGTATTTACGAGTACTTCTATCACGAGAACCCACCACCCGAAGTTGAGACCGAGTTACCGGGCATGCTAGAAGGTGGCGGTGAAGCACTACCGCTAAGTCAGCCACAACAAATGCTGCAACCTGACGTTACTTTGCTGCCCAGAAAAGACCTTGGTGCGAACAGACCGCCGAAACCTGCTGATACGGCTAACGGCAAAGAGCAGAGCACTCATAAACCTGCAGACCAAGTTCAGCAGTTACTTAACCCGCATTAAGCTCCAACACAACGGGTGTATGGTCGGATGGGCGCTCTAGCTTACGTGGCGCCTTGTCTATATATGCGGCAGCACAGCGCGCTTTCAGTGCATCACTCACTAGTATATGGTCGATGCGCATACCAAAATTGCGCCGAAAACCCATCATGCGATAATCCCACCAACTAAAGCTTTTTTCTGGTTGTTCAAACAACCGGAAACTATCATTAAGCCCCAAACTCACCAGGCGATTAAAGGCCTCTCGCTCCAGCGGGGAGACTAATATCTGCCCCTCCCAAGCCGCTGGGTCGTGGCAGTCACGGTCTTCAGGTGCAATATTGTAATCACCCAAAAGAGCCAATTTTGTATGTTGCGCCAATTCGGTCTTTAGCCATTCATTTAAGGCAGCAAGCCAGCGTAATTTATACTGATATTTGTCGGAGTCTACCGCCTGCCCGTTTGGAATGTAAGCGCACACTACCCTCACCCCATTAATATCGGCGGCAATCACTCGCTGCTGATCATCATCAAAGTTAGGGATATTGTGCTGCACATTGAGAATGGGATGGCGGCTTAAAATAGCGACACCATTGTAGGTTTTTTGGCCGATATGCACGGCGTGGTAGCCCAACTCAGAAAACGCAGCATAAGGAAACTTGCTATCTTCCTGTTTAGTTTCTTGTAAACAGAGCACATCCGGCTGATTCGCAGTTAACCAATCAAGTACATGCGGTAATCTCACATTCAGCGAGTTGACGTTCCAGGTGGCGAGTTTCATAGGCTTAAGATAGAAATAAATGAAGGGGGTCAGGTGCGCAACTCTAGCATGTGCCTATACATGAGTCAAAAATCTGAATCCATAAGCTAAGCGCGTTGCAACGCTATAGACAATCTCTAAGCAAATACCTGCGTCAGCTATTCACGCCATATGATAAAGTCCACCTTTTTTACAACACCAATTTCAGAAAAGCTAGCCAGTGATAAAAGCCGCAATATTTGACATGGACGGTCTGCTGATTGATTCAGAACGCATCATCATGCAGGCCTGCATCAGCGCCGCGCAACAAGTCGGCATCACCTATACTCAGGCGGAATATGTGGAGCTGATTGGTCGCGCGGGGCCAGATTCCACACGCATTATGACGGCGCAACTAGGCGGCACGGAACGATTTAATCTGGTGATGCAGGGCTTAGACGCCCGATTAGCAAGCTTGAACAACACATTCCCATTAAAGCCTGGTGTACGCGCCCTGCTGCAGCACTATCAAGCGCACGATATTATTTGCAGTGTTGCATCGTCTTCTGCTAAACACCACATCACTCAGCGCTTAAGTCAGGTAGGTGTAAGTGATTACTTCCACCACATTACCAGCGGGCAAGAGGTGGAACGAGGCAAGCCTAATCCGGACATTTATTTGTTAGCCATTCAAAAACTAGGCCTACCTGCCGAAGCATGCATCGCATTTGAAGATAGTGAAATGGGCGCACGTGCGGCGATTGCAGCTGGCTTGAAGGTCGTAGTGGTACCAGACTTAAAGCAACCCAGTGACTTTGTAAGACAACACTGCCATCAAGTAGTCGACAACCTGTCGGATTGGTTAAACTGCATTTAATGGCTTAAATCTGAACACATTTAGTCATGGAGTTACGCCCCGACATAAATACGCATGCCAGCCTACGTAACTCAGCACACCGAGGATTAAAGATTATGAGGCCATGCCACTATGGCGCAGTAAAGCATCCAAGCTCGGCTCCCGTCCTCTAAATGCAACAAAGGACTCCATTGCCGGACGACTACCGCCCTTAGCTAGCACCTCATTTTTAAAGCGCGTGCCAGCTTCGCCGGACAACACACCCATTTCTTCAAACAGGCTATAGGCATCAGCAGATAGCACTTCAGCCCATTTGTAACTATAGTAGCCCGCAGCATAGCCACCTGCGAAAATATGAGAGAAGCTGTTGGGGAAACGATTCCAGTGCGGCGGCCGCATCACCGCCACCTCGTCGCGCACTTGTTCGATTAAGTCTAAGGCGGTGAGTTTGCCGTTAGGGTCAAAGTCACCATGCAATCGCATATCAAATAGTGAAAATTCGATTTGGCGTACCATTTGCATGCCTGCCTGGAAGTTTTTCGCTGCCACCATTTTGTCAAACAGTTCTCGCGGCAATTGTGCGCCCGTATCCACATGGGCTGTCATTTGGCTCAGCACTTCCCACTCCCAGCAAAAGTTCTCCATAAATTGGCTAGGCAACTCCACTGCATCCCATTCCACCCCTTTAATGCCAGATACGCCATATTCATCCACTTGGGTGAGCATATGGTGCAAACCATGCCCAAACTCGTGGAACATCGTAATGACTTCATCATGGGTAAACAGCGCAGGCTTACCGCCCACTGGCGCTGAGAAGTTGCACGTCAGATAGGCCACCGGAAGTTCTACGCTATTGGCATGCTGGCGGCGGCTAATACATTCATCCATCCAGGCGCCACCACGCTTGTGGTTACGCGCATATAGGTCTAAATAAAAATAAGCAATCGGTTGATTTTCGCTACTACTGATCTCATAGAAGCTCGCATCAGGATGCCATACCGGCGCATCAACTTTACGCACATGCACACCAAAAATGGTTTCTGTTACCTTAAACAAGCCAGCCAGCACTTTGTGCTCGGGGAAATATTGTTTTACCTCTTGGTCAGAGAATGCATATTTTTCTTGTCGCAGCTTTTCACTGACATAGGCAACATCCCAAGCTTGCATATCGGTAATGCCGAGTTTGTTGGCATAGGCCGTGAGCGCTTCCATATCTTGCTGCGCATAAGGTTTGGCACGCTTAGCGAGGGTATCCAGAAAGTCCGTCACTTGCTTAGGTGTGTCTGCCATTTTGGTTGCCAGTGAAAGCTCAGCAAAGTTATTAAACCCCAGCATTTGCGCCTCTTCTTGCTTCAGCTTAAGAATATCGCGAATCAACCCGGTGTTGTCCCAATCAGGCTTACTCAGCTCAGAAGCACGTGTAGCGTAAGCTCGGTATAAAACCTCACGCAGCGCTCGATTATCCGCATATTGCAGCACTGGCATATAAGATGGAAAGTGCAGGCTAAACTGGTAACCTTGCTTACCATCCGCTTTAGCAGCCTCTTGCGCTGCTTCAATCGCATCTTCCGGCAATCCAGCCAAATCTGCCAGATGCTCAACCGTATGCTTAAAATCGTTCGTGTTATCCAGTATATTTTCTTCAAACTTGGCGCCTAGCTTAGACAGCGCCTCACTCACTGCCTTGAACCTAACCTTTTGCTCTGCCGGCAGCTCCGCTCCGCCTAATTTAAAATCGCGCACTTCTTTATTGATAATAGTTTGCTGTGTAGCAGTCAGCGTAGCAAAAACCGCACTGGATTGAATCGCTTTAAACTTTGCATACAGGCGCTCATCTTGCGATAAGTCACTGTAAAAGTCTGTCAGCTTAGCTAAATTATCGTTATATGCCTCGCGCAGCTCCGGACTATTCACCACGGCGTTCATATGTCCAACTTGGCTCCAGCTACGGCCTAACTTTTCGCTATGATCCTCTAGCTTAACTGCAAAATTCTGCCAAGTAGGCGCTTCAGTACTGGTCGCCAGCTGCTCAACCAGTGCACGCCCCTCCGCAATTAAACTATCCACCGCCGGGCTCACATGCTCAGGTTTGATTTCGTTAAATTTTGGTAAGCCAGCAAAATGTAATAATGGGTTTGACACAGGTAATCCTTAAAACTGCATTAATAAGACGCATTAGTTGATAAGACGTAAGCACAGTGGGTAGCGATAAGTCTCGCCATTACTAGTAGAGATGGCGGCGACTATACATAAAACAACATTGAACAACCAAATAATTCCCAGCAGTAAGAAACCCACCAAAATGGCAATCAGTACACCCGCAGCAAATTGTGCGATAAGAATGGTGATTTGAAAGTTCAGCGCCTCTTTGGCCTGTGCTGATAAATATTCGTTGTCGTCTTTCTTTAACAACCACACAATTAGAGAAGGAATGAACGAAAACAACACTCCACTCAAGTGCGTAATGGTTGCGATGTTTTTATCATCATTACTTGGAACGAATAACGCGTTGCTCATGACCAGCCCTCTCCTTATTGAATCTGATTAAACTTAGCAAGATTGAGTTCAATTTTTTCTATGTCTGTTAAGTTTAAAACTTTACGTGCCTGCACCTTGAGCTCAGCCAATTGGCTATGCAACACTTGCTGCTTAACACTCAGAATGTGTGAAGGGTGCATAGAAAGCTGCTGCAGCCCCATGCCCAACAACAGCTTGGTAAACCTTGCGTCACCTGCCATTTCGCCACAAACGGATACGGATTTGCCCAACTTAATGCCAGCTTTAATTGTCATTGAAATCAGTTTCAGAATGGAAGGATGCAGCGGGTTGTACAAATGCGCAACCGCATCATCGGTACGATCAATCGCCAACGTGTATTGAATTAAATCGTTAGTACCGATTGACAGAAAATCCAGCTCATTGGCAAAGGCCTCTGCATTAATCGCCGCAGCAGGAATCTCTATCATGCCGCCCAAAGTAATGTTTTCATCAAACGGGATATTGTCTTTACGTAAACTTTGCTTGGCACGCTCTAGCAACAGCTTGGTCTGCCTTAGCTCAGAAAGTGTGCACAGCATAGGGATTAAAATCTTGATATGCCCAAAGTGCGAAGCACGCAGCAATGCACGCAACTGGGTATGAAAGAGCTGCGGCTCAGCCAAACATAAGCGAATGGCGCGTAAACCCAATGCCGGGTTGGCGCAACTCACAACCGTATCAGAATTAACCTGCTTATCAGCCCCGATATCCAAAGTACGAATAGTGACTGGCGCCCCCTTCATTGCCTCAGCTACTGCCTTATACGCCAAGAACTGCTCTTCTTCATCAGGCGTATCGTGGCGATTCATAAAAAGAAACTCGGTACGATACAAACCAATGCCGGTGGCACCCGCAAGCTTCACAGCAGCCACATCTTCCGGCACTTCAATATTCGCCAACAAGTCGATACTAACGCCGTCAATGGTCACCGCCTTGGTGCTCTTGATTCGTTTCAGCTTTTGCTGCTCAAGCTCCCACTGGTCCTGACGCAGCTTGTATTCGGCCAAAATCTCTTTGGACGGGCTAACAATCACAATACCCAAATTACCATCGACAATAATCAACTCGCCATCATTGATTAGGTCACGCGCACGCTGCAAAGCCACAATAGAGGGAATATTAAGACTACGTGCCAAAATGGCGGTATGCGAAGTCACGCCGCCTACATCGGTAATAAATGCAGCAAATTGATGCTGCTTAAATTGAATCGCGTCAGCGGGTGAAATATCATGGGCCACCAAAATCAGCTTGCGCTCCTGATGCATAGCGCTAATTTGTTGCTCACTACTCAGTTGACTGGGATGCCCCAATAATGCCTTGATGATGCGCTCAACAACTTGCACCACATCCTGTTTGCGCTCACGAAAATAGACATCTTCAATCTGCTCAAACTGCTCAACGATATCATCCATTTGCAGTTTGATTGCCCACTCGGCATTGCACTGCTCACGCCTGATAATATCCTGAGGCACTTCGGTTAAAGACTTATCCTCCAGCATCATCAAATGCGTACCAACAAACGCACTTAGCTCTGCGGGCGCATTTTTACGTAAACTATGATTAATCTGCTCCAGTTCAAATTTAACACTGGCAATCGCCTCGTTAAAGCGATCAATTTCTGTTTCAATCAAATGCTTAGGTAATTGATAATGCACAACCTCCAGCAAAGCATTAGACACGAGATGTGCCTGCCCGATGGCAATGCCGCTAGAAACGGCCACACCATGAATACTAAAGCTTGGGTTGGTTAAATTACTCATTCATCCTCACCGAAACGGTTATTAATTAAGTCAACCAAAGTGTCGATGGCAGACGCCTCATCAGCGCCATTGGCCTCTAAGGTCACCATAGAGCCCTTTGCTGCCGCCAGCATCATCACACCCATAATACTTTTAGCGTTAACACGGCGGCCATTACGTGTAATCCACACCTCGCTAGCAAACTTACCAGCGGCTTGCGTAAGCTTAGTCGATGCGCGTGCATGCAACCCTAGTTTGTTAATAATTTCCAGTTCTTTACTAATCATGCTTTGGACCTAGTTATTTGTAAAATCTATTAATTGGAGGATTCCGGCTCATAACGTTCGCACTGCTGGCCGGTAAACTGCACCACCCCCTCACGACCGCCACTGATGGCTTTTTCTACAACGACAGCAAGGGGCTCTTGCCGGTAAGTCATGGCGCGTACCAGCATAGGCAAGCTAATACCAGCCACACCGGCCACCATGCCGGGCTGTATCAATTTGGTGACAATATTGCATGGCGTTGCCCCATACATATCTGATAGCACCAGCACGCCATCCCCGCTATTTAACTGCGCAACCAAAGCCTGTGCTTTGGGTAGCATAATATTGGGGTCATCCTGACTATTCACCGCCAGTGCTGCTGTTTGCGCTGGCGCTCCGCCTAGCACGTGGTTGGCACATGCAATCAGGCTTTCGCCTAGCGCACCATGCGTCACAATCAAAATACCTATCATTGTTTAATACCAATCCTATTTATTTTAATGCTTAGTCTTACTTTAACTCTTGCGCTTATTTTAATTCGCGGTGCCGTGTTAGGACCTTTTGTTTATCTTTAAAGTATTGGCTCAACATTTCCACCAAATACACAGAGCGATGCTGGCCACCTGTGCAGCCAATCGCCACCGTGAGATAACTGCGATTATCCAGTACAAAACATGGCAACCATTTTTCAACATAACTTCTAATATCATGCATCATATCGCTCACGGCTGCATGATCTTTTAAAAAGTCCTGCACCTTCTCATCTCGCCCGGTCAGATCACGTAGCGCAGGGTCATAATGAGGGTTAGGCAAGCAGCGCACATCAAACACAAAATCCGCATCCAACGGAATCCCATGCTTAAAGCCAAACGAGGTAAACAACAAGGTCAAGCCTGTATGCTCGATAGAAACCACCTCTTTCACCCAGCCACGCAGTGTATTAGCACTGAGATAACTAGTATCGATCACATGCCCAAGGCTACCTAACCCACTCAGTAAATCACGCTCCAGCGCGATACTTTCGGCCAGTGTGATGGAGGCTTCACTCAATGGGTGTTTACGTCTAGTCTCACTAAAACGTTTAACCAAAGTTTCAACATTGGACTCTAAAAACAACACCTGTACATCAATATTTTGCGCCTTGAGCTGGTCAATATGCATCGGCAAGGTTTCAATCGCAGCGCTGCGGCTATCAATACTGATAGCAATGCGCTGACGGTTCGCGTCTAGGTGCTCTGCAATCGTATCCAGCATAGTGGCAGGCAAATTATCAATACAGTAATAGCCACTATCTTCCAGTGCACGCAATGCAATACTCTTACCTGAACCAGAAAGTCCAGTGACAATAATCAGTTGTTTCATTAGGATTAATGAGTCATGGTTGTTGATGAGTCGATACAGAAATTACTTGTGCTGCTTCATTGCGCGTTGCTGGCGCTGCATGAGCTGCTTAGTTGCGTTTATCCCACGGAGCAACAGCATATGGTTACGCACAGCCACCTCAACCAACACCGCAATATTGCGCCCCGCAGCAATCGGAATGTGTACCTTGGTCACCTTTAACCCAAGTACTTCTTCATGCTGTGTTTTAATACTTAGTCGGTCCAGCATCTGCAAAGTTTGCAGGTCTGCTTTTTCGAGCTGAATAATTAAATCCAGAGGCTTGGTCGGTTTAACTGCGTTATCACCAAACAATGCACGTATATTCAAAATACCCAAGCCGCGGACTTCCAGAAAGTCTTCCAACAGGGGTGGGCAACGTCCTTCAATGCGCTCAGGCGATATTCTGAAAAAGTCCACAATATCATCGGCAATCAAGCGGTGTCCGCGTGAAATGAGCTCCAATGCCAGCTCACTCTTACCGATAGCGGCTTCGCCTTTTAGTAGCACGCCAAAACCCTGCACCTCCATAAACACGCCATGCACGCTGATAGTTTCAGCCATCGCCTGCGCCAAGAAGTGGCTCAAGATATCCATGAGCTCAGGGCTACGTAAGGTAGAGGTAAATAATGGAACGTTATGAAGATTGGCTGCTGCCAATAATATATCAAGTACTTTTTCCCCGTTAGCAACAATGACAGCAGCTAGGTCGGTAGAAAATAAATTATTAATTGCACGCTCTGCATCAGCAGTGGGCAAATTGGAGATATAGTCCATCTCGGCACAGCCTAACACCTGCACTCGATTAGGATGTACAAAGTTAAGATGGCCTATTAGCGCCAGGGATGGTTTAGTAACTGTTTCGCTGGTGAGAGTATTTGACCCGCCGTTGAGTCCTGCAACCCAACTTAACTTGAGTTTACGGCGGGTTTGTTTGAATAGCTCAGCGACGTTGAATTGAGCCATAGTTAAGGTAACAAAAAGAATTAAATACTAAAAAACTCAGTCAATGTTTTGATGCTTAACTGCACCATTCGCTTTGTGATGATTCGTATTTTTCTCTTTATGTTTCACCACTTGACGGTCCAGCTTGTCGGTCAACATATCGATTGCACTATACATATTTTCATCTTGGCATTCTGCGTGTAAATCATTACCAGGCACATGCAGTGTAGCTTCAACCTTTTGAGCCAGCTTTTCGACACTCATGGTCACCTTGACATCGATCACATGATCAAAGTGATTGCTGATTTTAGTTAATTTACTGGTGACATAGTCACGTAAAGCGGGCGTAATTTCTAAATGATGACCTGTTAATTGTAAATTCATGACTTGCTCCTTTTGAAAATATTCCGCAAATATTAATTGTCAGAGATTCGTGATTAAGACTTACAGAACAATTTCAGTTTACAACTTTTCACTGGGTCTGTGGCAAGGAATTCAACAATTTTTTAAAGAGATTTCAACAATCAACTTATAAGGATTTTCTTAAGCTTGCCGGTGCAATGTTCATAGACTCACGATACTTTGCAATCGTGCGTCGCGCGACCACAATCCCCTGTTTTGCTAGCAAATCGGTAATCTGATTATCGGAGTACGGCTTCCTTGGGTTTTCTTGATCCACCAACTGCTTAATCAATGCGCGGATTGCGGTTGCCGAACAGGTGCCGCCAGCATCGGTAGCTACCGAGCTGCCAAAAAAGTACTTCAGCTCAAAAATACCGCGCGGCGTCAGCATGTATTTATTGGTCGTCACTCGCGAAATGGTCGACTCGTGTAAATCAAGTTCATCAGCAATCTCCCTTAATACCAGTGGGCGCATGGCAACCTCACCGTACTCTAGGAAATTACGCTGCCTGTCCACAATCGCCTGCGATACACGCAAAATCGTAGAAAAGCGCTGCTGAATATTTTTAATCATCCACTTGGCCTCTTGCATCTGACTTTGCAGGTACTGACTAGAGCTATCACGATTACGCTTCAAAATGCCAGCATAGAGCTGATTGATTTTCAGCTTAGGAATCACGCTGTCATTTAAGCTTGCAATCCAGATGCCTTTTACTTTTTTGACAATTACTTCATGCTGTATGTAATGCTCTGAGCCTATATGACTAAACGCACTACCAGGGCGTGGGTTTAAGCTGGTAATCAATTGCTGCACCTGTTTTAAGGTTGCTTCGTCACAGCCCAGTTCTTTACGCAGCTTCACAAAATCACGCGAGGCCAACACTGGCAGGTAGTGCTTCGCGACCAGACTAGCTAACGCCAGATGCGGTGTATATTCGGGCAATACATCTAGTTGCAGCAGCAAACTCTCGCTCAAACTGCGGGCGCCTACCCCGGGCGGATCTAAATGCTGAACATGTCGCAGTGCCGTTTGCAATTCAATCGCATCAATTTCCAGCTCTTCAGGCATGAGCTCCGCAATTTCTTCTAACGACTGCTCTAAATAGCCATCATCATTGATGCTATCTACCAACATTAGCACTAGCGACTGATCACGCTCTGACAACGGCATCAGCTTTAGCTGAGAGAGCAAGTGCTCACGCAAGCTTGTTTGCAGAGTTTCTTGCGGCTTGAAGTCACTGTCATCATCTGCCGGCATGGTATTTTCATCCCAGCGACTGCCATTTGAAAACTCATCAAACTCATCATTAAATTCAGCCGAGAATGTATCCGCATATTCTGTAGTCGGCACCTCAAACTCCGTTGATTCAGAGGCATCAGTAACACTAGACATGCCAGACTCCGAGCCACTGAACTCACCCGCAGATTCTACATACTCAACATCAAAGCTTTCTGCATCTTGTTTGGCCTCACCAGCCTCAAGGCTGGAAGGCGACAAGCCAGCGCCATCGACCACAGGCTCAACAGCGTTTCCGTATTCATCTTCGGTATCATCCCCCCTCTCCAGCAAAGGATTGGTCTGCATCAGCACATCGATTTCTTGATTCAACTCCAGCGTAGAAAGCTGCAATAGGCGAATAGCCTGCTGCAACTGCGGAGTCAGTGATAGATTCTGTGAGAACTTTAGCTGTAAACCTTGCTTCATAGGCGGAAATCTTTACCCAAATACACTTCACGTACACTTTCGTTTGCAACAATTTCAGCCGGCACACCCGAAGCAAACACATGCCCTTGGTTCACAATATAGGCTCGATCACAGATACCTAAGGTTTCACGAACGTTATGGTCAGTAATCAACACACCAATATTGCGGGCACTTAAAAAGCGGATAATTTGCTGAATATCAATCACGGCAATCGGGTCTATGCCGGCAAATGGCTCATCTAACAAGATAAAACTGGGGTCCGATGCCAGGCAGCGTGCAATTTCCACACGGCGGCGCTCACCGCCAGACAAACTCACGGCGGCGCTATCGCGAATATGCGTAATGTGCAATTCTTCTAGCAAGGATTCCAAACGAGCGGACATTTCCTCCTCAGAGATATCCTGTAATTGCAAAATAGCCAAAATATTTTCAGATACCGTTAGTTTACGGAAGATAGAGGCTTCTTGCGGCAAATAAGACAAACCCATTCGGGCACGCATGTGAATCGGCATATGGCTTAAATCTGCGCCATCTAGGGCAATTTTTCCTGCGTCCAGCGCCACTAGCCCTACAATCATGTAAAAGCTGGTGGTTTTACCCGCGCCATTGGGGCCCAATAAACCTACGACCTCACCACTTTTAATCGTTAAAGAGATGTCCTGCACTACCGTGCGGGCACCGTAGGATTTACGCAAACTTTCTACAGTTAATTCGCTCATCGTTGTTCACTTATCATGCAGTTATCGTCGTTTCAAAAATTATTGAGCGCTGGCAGCATTTTTGCTGACTTCCAAGGTGCGGCTGAATCTTGCGTCTTTTACTGTAGGAATCGGGCCATTGCTGCTAGAACTCTCTGGTTTAGCCTTAGTGGCAGGCTCCACCGGCTTAACTTCTACTGGCGCTTTTTTGTTTTTAGGCTGAATCACTGCTCGCACACGGCCGGAGCCCGGTGTTGCAGACTGTGAATTACCACCTATCACCTCTGCATATTCGGCATTCGCATCGTACATAATGTAATCGCCATGCACTACATCCTCGCCACGCTTCACCCAAGCTTTGGTGTAGAGCTGTACTTTATCCATACGCCCATCATATTCAATGCGTTGCGCGCTACCCTGTATGTACTCACTCTTGCCTTCAAGCTTCTGCTTAAAGGTGGTAGGGTTGCCAAGAGAGGTGCTGTGCTGAAAACCTTCTTTGTCTTCACGCACCACCAATTTATCTGCATGTATCTCTAATGTGCCTTGGGTAAGAATCACATTACCGCTGTATGTGCTGATTTGTTTCGCATCATCGACCTTCATCGTATCCGCTTCCAAATCAATTGGCTTATCGCGGTCTGCCGCTTCTGCCCAAGCGCGTCCAGCTACACCCATCAACAAGCACCCACACAATAGGAGTGTCGAGAATGTACTGGTGTTAATCATAAAAAGCTGCCTATTCATAGCGTCTCCGAATGCGCGCATGGTTATTTGGTTTATCTTGCTGAGCCCCCACCACTGGCTTCTTAGCCTTAGGCGGGGCGCCATTTTTGGTGTCTGGTATCACTGCTTTTTTTGCTTTTGCTTTGGGTGGCTCGTAATGTGCTCGCACCTTATGTAGCAAAGTGACCGTTTGTTGCTTTTGTTCATAAATCATCCCCGTCGCGTGCACCACCGTGCCGGGCGCCTGTTTAATCACCACAGGCCTATCTGTTGTTGCATACTCTTCATTAGGTAAAATTTTGAGCGCGTCTGTTTCTATCGTCATGACGCCCTTTTCACCAAAAGCCTCCCGCAACACCAGCACATTACCCAATACATCAACCTCCTCACCATCACTGGAGACATTGCCAGTATCTCCCTCTAACTTGGTGTAAGGCTTATCCTTCGCAAACCGGGTAAAACGCGGCTTAATCAAATCTGTGGAGTCCTGATCAGGAAAGTGCTTCATTTCCTCCGCTGCCAATTTATAACGCAGCGCACCATTCACATCGGTTTGCGTAGTCACGAAATTATGCATGATGTAATCGGGATCATGACGGCTACTACCATCCAGCTTAGGTGCCAACGGCTGCACCGCCTTATTAATCCAGAACGTCAGCAAAGCTAACAATAGTAGCAGTATCAATGGAAAAACAATTGCAGATTTTGTACCCAGTTGCATACTTAAATACCCGTGCTTTTCATAGCAGATTGCATTAACCGTTTACCCATGCCGGTAGCGTTTTCCACTTAGTTCGCAATGCTAGCTTGCGTTAAAAACTGCGCCATTTGCCCGTCAAATGTGTCTTGCGCCTGCATAATCAACTCACAGACCTCGCGCACCGCACCGCACCCACCTTTTTTATAGGTGACATAGTGCGCGTGCTTAAGCAACAAATCAGGAGAGTCTGGCACTGCAATCGCCAAACCGCAACGCAGCATTGGCGGCAAATCAACCACATCATCCCCCATAAAAGCACACTGCTCCGGGGCCAAACCAGTTCGCTTCATTAAATCCTGCAAGGCAGCCAGCTTATCTTCCGCACCTTGGTAAAAATGTACAACACCCGTACTTTCTGCGCGCTTCTTTACTACTTCAGAAGTGCGCCCGGTAATGATTGCCACGTTAACACCGGTTGCTTTCAACAGCTTCATGCCTAAGCCGTCGTGTGCATGAAACGTCTTATACTCCTGACCATCATCACCTATCGTCAAACCGCCGTCTGTCATCACACCATCTACATCCAGCACCAGCAAGCGAATGTTCTTCAGGCGCTGTGTAAGCTCTAAACTATTTTCTGCACCGCTCAACTAAACCACCTTTGCTAATAAAAGGTCATGCATATTCAATGCACCCACCAAATGCCCAGCAGCGTCTACAACCAGCAAGCCGTTAATTTTACGCTGCTCCATAATCTCAACCGCCGCAATCGCCAACTGATCTTGATGGATAGTACTAGGGTTAACATGCATCACATCCAAAATCTTGGCGGTCATCACGTTCACATTTTGTGCAAAGGCACGCCGCAAATCACCGTCGGTAAAAATACCGACTGGCTCATGCTCAGCATTAACTACGGCCGTCAGCCCTAGCCCCTTGCGTGACATCTCGAGCAAAGCCTCAGCCAGGCTAGCATGTTCAGGCACGTGCGGCACACCATCTCCGGTACGCATCACATCACAGACATGCACCAGCAAACGGCGCCCTAAACTACCACCCGGATGCGACCTTGCAAAATCCTCGGCGGTAAAATCTCGTAAATCCAGCACACACAGCGCTAAAGCATCACCCAGCGCCAGCGCCACTGTAGTGCTCGAAGTCGGCGCCAGACCTAAGGGGCAAGCCTCACGGCTAACATGCGCACTCAAATGTATATCTGCGGCCGTTGCCAAGCTGGAGGCGTCATTCCCGGTAATCGCAATAATGCTGGCACCTAAACGCTTTAAAGGTGGAACAATCGCCAGCACCTCGTCACTCTCTCCTGAGTTGGAGAGTGCAATCACCACATCACCCGCGGTAATCATGCCCAAATCCCCGTGACTAGCTTCCGCAGGATGCATAAAAAAGGCCGGCGTTCCGGTACTTGCCAGTGTAGATGCTATTTTTCCGCCAATATGGCCAGATTTCCCCATGCCAGTAACGACCACACGTCCTTTACACTGCAAAATTAAAGAAACAGCTTCACTGAAACGATGATCCAAACGTTGCGCCAACGCCTCTATCTCGCTGGACTCTAGTTGCAAAACCTCTTTTGCCAAGGCGAGTGTCTGCGCTTGATCGCCCAATTGCGATTCGCCCAAGTCACTTGATTTTTTAATCTGCGTCGACGACACCATAACTTTATCTACACTTAAATTTAATCTACGCTTAATGCAGTTGATTGATCATTTTGTAACAATTAAAACCCGATTAAAAGTCTTAGGTAACTAGTATAAAAGGGATTGCTTTGAGGATAAAGCATAATGCATGATGAATATCAGAATATTGCCAAAAATAATCCATCTTGGGCATAGTTTTTGCTAACGCTCAGCGCTTTTTACAAAAAATACGAAAAATCGACTAAGATATTCCTAGTTTTGGATGTGCTTTGTGAAACAATAGATAATCGTAAAAATTTAATAATAAAAAATAGCCGCTAATAAAGACAATTATGTCAGGTACACTTCCATTAATTCTCATCCTGCTCATCAGCTCAGTTCTGGCTGTTGCGCTTTTCCGTAAGTTACAACTACCAGCCATGCTGGCCTACTTTTTGGTCGGCTTGGCGCTGGGACCTCACACCTTTGGCGTGCTTCCGGACGATGAAGCCAGCCGCGAGTTCGCGGAGTTTGGCATCGTGTTTTTAATGTTTAGTATCGGCTTGGAATTCAGCCTGCCGCAACTGTACGCCATGCGCAGAAAAGTACTCGGCCTTGGCGGCGCGCAGGTATTTATCACACTAGCACTCACCATGTGCCTTGCAAAACTGGCCGGTGTGAACTGGGCGGCAGCGTTTGTGATTGGCGCCGCGCTTACCATGTCTTCCACGGCGATTGTTTCAAAAATCTTAGCAGAGCGCATAGACTTAAACTCAAGACATGGGCGCCTAAGCATTGGCGTACTGCTGTTTCAAGATATTATCGTAGTACCTGTTTTAGTGCTGATACCGGCACTGGGCGCCGCCAACGCCAACATTTTTGACGTACTGGGGCTGGCTACGTTAAAAGCGATAGGCATGCTGCTGTTTTTATTTACAGTTGGCAAATGGCTGGTAAACCCTTTATTCAATCTGGTAGCTAGCCAACGCTCACGCGAGTTATTTGTCATGAATGTGTTGATGGTAACGTTGCTTGTTGCCTTTGCCACCAAGACTGCAGGGTTGTCTTACGCTTTGGGTGCTTTTGTTGCCGGCATGCTGATTTCTGAAACCAAATACCGCTATCAGGTTGAGTCTGACATTGCCCCTTTCCGCGATATTCTGCTGGGCTTGTTTTTCATCAGCGTCGGCATGCTGCTTAATATTACAGAAATCGTCAATAACATCGGCATCATTATGCTGACGCTATTTGGGTTTATTCTGTTAAAAGCCATCATCGTCACAGCCGTCGTGCGCTTCGTGAAATATGAAATCGGCGTTGCTATACGTACCGGTATCATTCTGGCGCAAGCAGGTGAGTTCGGTTTTGTAATTTTGGCCCTAGGCGCAGAACAAAAGTTGATTGCAGGCCCCACCTTGCAAGTGGTACTGGCTGCAGCGCTACTTTCCATGGTGATTGCACCGTTCCTGATTCAATATAACGGCCGCATCGCCAGACGCTTAGCCCGCAGTTACACCCGCAATAGCAGCCAAATCATCGAAGAAATAGATGAAGGCAGCAAGCACTTACATAATCACGTAGTCATTTGCGGTTATGGCCGTAGCGGACAGTATCTTGGCCGCTTCCTGAAAGAGGAAAACATCCCCTACGTTGCGTTGGATATTGACCCATCCAGGGTGCTGGAGGCCTCCGCAGCGGGCGAGAATGTCATGTTTGGTGACGCAGCCAGACGTGTGGTACTGGAAGCGGCCGGTGCCGGTAGAGCCAAAGCGCTGATTATCAGTTATGCCGACAATCGCGCTGCCATGAAGATTCTGCATATCGCACAGGAAAGCTACCCGCAATTACCAGTCATCGTACGTACCGTAGATGATGCCAATATGGAGGCATTACGTGAAGCCGGCGCCACTGAGGTCGTACCGGAGATTCTGGAAGGCAGCTTGATGCTAGCATCGCATGCATTAATGCTGCTTGGCGTACCACTCAACCGTGTAGTGAAGCGCATCAGAATCTTTCGTGAAGAACGCTACAGCATGTTTAAAGGCTACTTCCGCGGTATTTCCGATGCAGAGAATGAGGAAATTGCCAAACAAGAAGTGCGGCTGCACTCGGTCATTATCACAACTGGCGCTTATGCTATCGGCCGCTGCCTCAACGATATGCAGCTCGACAGCTTTGACGTCATCATTAAAAATATTCGCCGCCCACACGCCAACAGCGCGCATATGACTAACGAAAGCCTGCTTGCTGAAGGCGATGTAGTGGTATTGCTCGGCCAGCCAGCAGGCTTGGCAAATGCAGAAAACGCGCTATTAATGGGGCGCGTGGCGAATAAATAAACGTTTAAATGACTTGAGTATCTAATGGCTAAACCACACACCATGATTATTGGCGGCGGCATTGTAGGCTGCATGACCGCAATGGAGTTAATTAACAAAGGCCATCGCGTCACCATCGTTGAGCGCAATCAAATCGCTAGCCAAACTTCAGGTGAATCATCCTGGGCTGGCGGCGGCATTATATTTCCGTTACTACCATGGCAATATTCTGAGCCCGTGAACGCCCTGACCAAGCACAGCGCCAACTTCTACCGTTCACTATCACAACAGTTGCAGCAAGAAACCGGTCTGCCGACCGACTTTGCACAATCCGGCTTTTTACTGCTGCCAAAATTTGACCTCAATGCAGCGCAAGCATGGTGTACACAAAACGATGTCAGTTTTCAGCCTGTTAGGGCCAGCGCCTTTGGCGTGCAGTCACTCGAGGGTGAGAATGCGCTATGGTTGCCCACCGTATGCCAAATACGCCCTCCGTATCTAATGCAGGCTATGCGCAAATGGCTAGAGTTGCATCAGGTTACGATGCTGGAACACACACAGCTCATGCCGCTGGAGGAAAGCCAGCAGCTTAATGAATGGCAAACCACCAGCGGAGAAAAACTCAGTGCAGATCAGTTCGTGGTCACCTCTGGCGCATGGAGCTTTGACCTACTCAAAGCCACCAGCGCAAAATTGAATATCAAGCCAATGCGTGGACAGATTCTGCTCTACCAACCACAAAACAATCTAGAGCAAATGGTGTACAAAGAAGGTTTTTATATGATTCCGCGTCTGGATGGTTACCTGCTGGCTGGCAGCACACTCGAAGACGTGGGATTTGATAATGGCGTAACAGAAGCGGTACGTGAAGAACTGCGCCTCAAAGCCGAAGCCATTATGCCAGCGCTAAAAGGCCAAGCCATCATTAAGCACTGGAGCGGACTGCGCCCAGGTACCCCTGAAAACCTACCAACCATAGGTGCGCATCCTACCATTAAAAACCTGTACTTAAATACAGGGCATTTTAGATACGGGCTGACCATGGCACCAGCCAGCGCCAAACTAATCGCAGCTATTATGGCGGATGAAAGCCCAGCACTAGACGCAACCCCCTACGCATGTGCCAGCTAACACACACGGCCTAAGTTATATTAACTGCCAATACCGTAACAACATGGTTGATTCTTTTCACCATTTAAGCAGAATTTACCTATACGTAGATTTTAAGCATTGGTAAAATAACACTCAATCCCACACGGCTTTTTGCTAACAGGAAGCCAGCCAGTAAACTAGGACAGAACATGCTGCTAATGATCGACAACTATGATTCATTCACCTACAACTTGGTGCAATACCTTGGCGAGCTCGGCCAAGAGGTGCTGGTGTACCGTAATGATGAAATTGATTTAGCCAAAGTTGCAGAGCTTAAGCCAGACCACATCGTGGTCTCACCCGGCCCCTGCACACCGAATGAGGCCGGCATCAGCGTACCTTTGATTAAAGAATTTGCAGGTAAAATCCCGTTATTAGGGGTTTGCCTAGGGCATCAAAGTATTGGCCAAGCGTTTGGTGGCAACATCATTCATGCCAAACAATTAATGCATGGCAAAACCTCGCTGATACACCATAAAAATATCGGCGTATTTAAAGACCTACCTAACCCCTACACCGCGACGCGCTATCACTCATTAGTGATTGAAAAAGAAACCTTGCCGGACTGTCTGGAAATTACTGCATGGACCGATGACGGTGAAATCATGGGCGTGCGCCATAAAACACTGGCAGTTGAAGGCGTACAGTTCCACCCCGAATCCATCCTAACCGAACATGGGCACGCGCTTTTGAATAATTTTTTGAAAGCCTAAACCCATGAGTTATGCACAAACGCTGACCCGTTTAATTAACGGTGAAAGTTTAAGCTTTGCTGTCATGCAAGGCTTAATGCAACAAATCATGGCGGGCGAACTCAGCGCCGCACAGATTGCCGGTGTGCTGGTCGCACTGCGCATTAAAGGTGAAACTGTAGACGAGATTGCAGCGGCAGCCAGCGTGATGCGCTCACTTTCGACCAAAGTAGAGATTCAAGACAGCTACCATTTAGTTGATACCTGCGGCACAGGTGGTGATGGCATACAGACGTTCAACATCTCTACGGTCAGTGCCTTTATTGCGGCAGCAGCCGGTGCCAAGGTAGCCAAACATGGCGGCCGCTCCGTATCTTCCACCTGCGGCAGTGCAGACGTACTCGAGGCATTGGGCGTTAACGTTAACTTAACGCCTGAGCAAGTGGCTAACTCGGTGAACCAAGTTGGCCTAGGCTTTATGTTCGCACCAAATCACCATAGCGCAATGAAACATGCAGCACCGGTAAGGCGCGAGCTTGGCATTCGCACGTTATTTAACCTGCTAGGCCCGCTGACCAATCCGGCCAATGCCAAGCGTCAGGTCATGGGCGTCTTTTCACCTGACCTGACTGGTAAATTAGCGCGTGTATTAAAACAACTAGGTAGTGAACATGTGATGGTAGTGTGTGGTGCCGATGGCATGGATGAAATTTCATTTACCGGCGACAGCTACATTGCAGAACTTAAGCAGGGTGAAGTACATGAGTACACGGTAAACCCCGCTCAGTTTGGCCTAAAACTGCACGACTTAAACAGCATTAAAGTTAGCAACGCACAAGAATCCAAAGACATGATTCTCGATTTACTCTCCGGAAAAATCGGCCCGGCACGCGATATTGTGTTGCTGAATGCAGGCGCGGCAATTTATGTTTCCGGTATCGCACATACGCTCGCAGACGGCATTAACACTGCGGCGGACATGCTAGATGGCGGCAAAGCCATGCAAAAACTACAAGCACTGATTGCAACCACCAACGCATGAGTCATGCCGCCAAACATCTGTGCTATGCACTGATCCTAGCCTTTGGTTTATGTGCATGTAACCAGCCCAGCGCCGAAAGCAACCTAGCATCGCCGCTGGCAGAACAAGCCAGCACCAGTAACCGCAGCATTGAGTTGGCATTTTCTGCCAAGCAGAGCAATATACAGGTCTCAGGTACGGGCGTTGTCGTCAAGCTACTAGCAGACGACAACAAAGGAGCTAGACACCAAAAATTTCTGGTAAAAATCAACCCGCAGCAAACCCTGCTATTTGCGCATAATATAGACTTAGCCCCCAGAGTCCCCTTGCAGGCAGGTGATACAATTTCGTTTAGCGGTGAGTATGTATATAATCCAAAAGGCGGAGTTATCCATTGGACGCACCATAGCCCCAAAGGCAACCACCCGGGCGGATGGGTCATGCATAACAATGAGAAATACCAGTAACGCGATGTAACGCCACCGTACCCATTGATTGATTAATGTAATAGCGAAAGCAATATGTCTGACATTCTGAATAAAATTATCGCCACCAAAACGCAAGAGGTTGCTGCAGCGAAAGCCGCCAAACCACTAGCCGTCGTGCAGCAAGAGGCTGCTGCGGCCGTGGCAACAAGGGACTTTGTAGGCAGTATCCGTGCAAAAATCGCCAACAACCAAGCCGCGGTCATTGCAGAAATCAAGAAGGCCAGCCCATCCAAAGGTGTGATTCGTGCCGACTTTCAGCCTGCCGCTATTGCCACCAGCTACGAGCAAGGTGGTGCTGCGTGTTTGTCGGTACTGACCGATGTCGAATATTTTCAAGGGTCGCCCGAGTACCTGAAGCAAGCCCGTGCAGCATGTAGCTTACCGGTATTACGCAAAGACTTTATGATAGACGCTTATCAGGTCTACGAAGCGCGCGCGATGGGTGCTGATTGCATTCTGCTGATTGCAGCCGCAATTGATTTAGCCAAAATGCGCGAACTGGAAACCATCGCATATAGTTTAGGCATGGCGGTCTTGGTTGAAGTGCATAACGGTGAAGAGCTAGACCTTGCCTTACAGCTAGACACCCCACTGCTCGGCATTAACAACCGTAACTTACGTACCTTTGATGTCACGCTGGACACCACGTTAGGCTTGCTAGCTCGCATCCCGGCACATAAAATCGTGGTTACAGAGTCTGGTATTTTCACCCAAGCCGACGTTGCGCTGATGCGTCAAAACCATGTCCATACGTTTTTGGTTGGAGAAGCATTTATGCGCCAGCCTGAGCCTGGCGTTGAATTAGCAAAGGTGTTCGCTTAACGCCTGCAGCCCTCGCCAAGCAGCTATAGAGCGGGGCGCGACTGCGTCACTATTTTTATTGAGGTTTAATCATGAGCTATCCCTATTCTCGTCCGCGCCGTATGCGCAAAGACGCATTCTCCCGCCGCCTAATGCGGGAAAATGTACTCACCAGCAACGACCTAATTTACCCAGTATTCGTGCTAGATGGCGAAAACCGCATTGAAGAAGTGGCATCGATGCCAGGCGTGCAACGCCAAAGCATAGACAACCTGCTGAAAACCGCAGCAGAATGTGTAGCCCTAGGCATTCCGGCCATTGCCTTATTTCCAGTGGTGGATAGTGAGTTCAAAAGCTTAGACGCTGCTGAAGCCTATAACCCGGATGGTCTGGTGCAACGTACCGTTGCCGCGCTAAAAACCAATTTTCCAGAACTGGGCGTCATTACAGATGTCGCTTTAGACCCATACACGACCCACGGCCAAGATGGCTTGATTGACGCCTCTGGCTATGTGCTCAATGACGAAACCATCGAAGTATTAGTTAAACAGGCCATCTCCCACGCCAATGCCGGTGCTGACGTTGTTGCGCCAAGCGACATGATGGACGGCCGTGTAGGCCAGATTCGCGAAGCACTGGAGAGCACGCAAAATATACACACTAAAATTCTAGCTTACTCGGCTAAGTACGCCTCTGCATTTTATGGTCCGTTTCGTGATGCGGTAGGCTCTGCGGCCAACTTGGGCAAGGGCAATAAATACACATACCAAATGGATCCTGCCAATAGCGATGAAGCTATGCAAGAGGTCGCGCTGGATATCTCAGAAGGCGCTGACATGGTGATGGTGAAACCTGGCATGCCTTATTTAGACATAGTACGCCGCGTTAAAGATGAGTTCGGCGTGCCGACTTTTGCATACCAAGTGAGTGGTGAATATGCCATGCTCAAAGCCGCCGCTCAAAACGGCTGGTTAGATGAAAAATCTTGCGTGCTAGAAAGCCTGCTTGCATTTAAGCGTGCTGGCGCTGACGGCATTTTGACTTACTTTGCTATGGATGTAGCGCGCTGGTTGCAGGAAACTGACGCATAACCATTTGCATCCGCACCACGCAAGCCTGATGGGTCAATTAGCTTAAGGTCAATAGTGCCCTTAAGCCCTCAATATTGACCCGATCTGCGTTGCTGCCATCTGCCGCACGCTTGGTGGGCACGCGGATATCATCCACTTCAAACACGCTCAGTTTAATTAAGCCTATATTAGTTTCCAAGGTAAATACGGGGACGGTTTTGCGACCATCACCCTTTTTATCGCGCTTGCCGTCATTCATGATGCGATAAGACTTTTCATTCACATCAAACGGAATCTGGGCGTTGAGCAAAAACATCTCCACTTCTTTAATGCTATCTGCAAACAAATGTATATGCGTTTCTGACAGCAATCCTGCGGTGCCATCCAGCACCGCACCTGTTAAATGTGGATTAAATTTTGCTAGTAGCTGCATGGTGTACAGTGCGTTTTTACGTAGCTCCAGTAAATTCTCAGGTTGTGCTTCACTTAAAAACAACGCGTTGTAGCGTTTGAGCTCTTCTTCAATTTCAGCGTTGGATGGCAAGCTGCTGTTCTCCAGCGCACCTAGTTGCCGCCCCGCCTTCTTTTTAGCGTACGCATAATCTGAAATCCCATCCTCAGCCATCATGCGTGCAGCTTGCTGTGCAACCAGCTGGCGGATATGCATTAAGTTCTCTTTTGACATTATTGACTATCTCTATGGCAGCATTAACCGGGGCATCTCGCAGACTTCGTTATCAAGACTGCACACCTCATACTCGGCATTGCTTAATATTATCTAGTGATAAAGTAGGACTACCCTTTAATTTTGACGTCTAACTGTTTAAGCTTGCGATATAAATGCGTACGCTCCAGTCCGGAAATCTCAGCCAGTTTATTCATGTTTCCCGCCACTAGCTTAATATGGTGATTGAAGTACTGCCGTTCAAACTCATCACGTGCTTCGCGTAAAGGCTGGTTAAGATTCACGTCGTTTTCCAGGCCGTTTGGTTTAACACCAACCACCGCCGCATCTACAATCACCTTCAACTCAGAGTGCATCTGTCCGTCAAATTGATGCATGACCCGATTCACGTCATCTAAAGTAATCTTATCACCCAAACTGGTTTGAATCAGATTACGCACCACTGCATCCAATTGCGCAATGTCGCCGGGCCAACTGGCATTGCGCAAGGCATTGAGCGCGGCAATATCAATCTCACGATAAGGTAAATTGGCAATTTCAAACTGCAGATTTGCAATCGTCAGCACCAAATCTGGAATATCTTCCTTATGCTCTTCTAACGCCGGCACTCTTAACGAAACTGCAGAGAGTAATTGCAGCAGATTATGGTCAAACAGCCCTTCCGCCTGCAGTTTTTGTAAATTATGGCTGGTGCCGCAAATCACGCGCACGTTATATTTTTCGGCCTTGGTAATTAACAGCAGCAGACCTTTTTGTTCAGTCTTACTGAGTTCTGCAATTTCTGGCAAATACACCACACCATCATTTGCCTGCTCTAAAATTTCTAATGGCGCATTCACCAACTGACTAAACTCGGTTAGCGCTAGCCACGGCGTGCCCGCGTTGTGCAGAAAACGCGCGCACAACTCAGCACCGCAGCCCAACGGCCCAATCAGCAACACTGGGCTAGGTGCCACACTGGAGCTCATAGCAATTTTATCCAAGCGCTCTTTTAGCGCCGCGACTATCGGGCTCTTACCTAAGCTAATCAAGTTCATTTCAGACTTGGGTAGCTGCTCACTATGCTTTAATGCAGTCGCTACCGTTTTAAGTAGCTTTTGCAGTGCAATCGGCTTTTCCAAAAAGTCAAAAGCGCCAATACGCGTCGCCTCTACCGCAGTATCAATGGTGCCATGACCAGACATCATGACGACAGGCATGGTCAGCAGACCACCGTTAGCCCACTCTTTAAGCAAGCTGATGCCATCGCAATCAGGCATCCAAATATCCAGCAAGACGACATCCGGACGCTCATGCAAACGCATGGCACGTGCAGCCGCCGCATTCTCTGCGAGCTGCACTTGGTAGCCCTCATCTTGTAAAATATCACGCAATAGTTCGCGTATGCCTATTTCATCGTCAATCACTAATATATGTTTTGATGCCATACGGTTTGTTTGATTAATTAAGTTAGTTATTAGTTAGCTGATGAATAGCGGGATGCTAATCGTAATAATAGCACCCGAGCTATTCGCTTCATTGCTTAATACATTTTCAACTTTAATATTACCCTTGTGTTCCTCAATAATCTTTTTAACGATTGCCAAGCCCAAGCCTGTGCCATGTGGCTTGGTCGTCATATAAGGCTCAAATACATGTAGCATCATCTCTGCAGGAAAGCCGCCGCCATTATCCTGCACCGTTAACACCAGCATGTTGTCGTAAACAGCGGTTGTAATTTGAATCAATGGAGTCGACGCTGACGCCAAGGCATCCTGCGCGTTTTGCAACAGGTTATGCAACACCTGCCGCAACATCGTGCTATCTCCTTTGATTAAGCAAACCTGCTCCGTGAGCGCCAATTGGATACGAACTTTAGGTGCATCATAAAAAGAAACAATCTCGCGGATTAACGCGTTAAGGTCTAGGCTTTCCAAGTGTGGCGTCGGTGAGCGCGCGTACTCGCTAAACTCATTCACCATTTTCTTCAGTGCATCTACTTGATTCACAATGGTTTCGGTGGAGCGCTGCAAAATCTCAGCATCTGTCGCCGCCAATTTACTATGCAATTTATGCGCCATGCGCTCGGCTGACAATTGAATCGGTGTCAGCGGATTTTTAATCTCATGCGCCAAACGCCTTGCCACTTCACCCCATGCCGCGTCACGCTGCGCTTGCACCATGGCGGTAGCATCATCAAACACTGCCACATAGCCGCCATCCGGCAGTCGTGTGCCACGCAGGGTGATAATCTTTTTACCCTGTGCAGTCGCCAACTCAACCTGTGCCTGCACCTCTTCTTTTTGCACAACGTCTTGCTGTACACTCAGCGCAATAGTCTGGAAGAAACTCGCCAGATTTGGCTGCTTTTCTATAATTTTCTCTGGTGTAAATCCAACATAAGACTCAAGGGAAATGCCAAGAATATTCACTGTTGCTTCATTAAAAGTACGTAACTCACTACGCTCATTGAGTGCCAGCACGCCTGACGACAAATGCGCTAATATCGTTTCCAGATAGCCGCGTGCCGCTTCAACACGCGCACGGTTTCTATCGGCAGCTTTGGTCGCGTCCCCCAATTGCTGGGTCATGCTATTAAATGACTGCACCAGCACGCCCAACTCATCTTTACCATGTGCCGGCAGCATCGTGCTGTAATCGCCACTCGCAATCGCTTTGGTCCCCTCAGCTAGCACAGTAAGCGGGGCAGATAAACGCCGGCTCAACACAAAGGCAATCGCCACCGCAGTAAACATGGCCAACATCATCACCAAGGTCAACGTTAGCGCAAATACTTCTCTAAGCGCAGTGCGGCTGTATGAGAGCTGCTGATAGTCTTGATACACATCCTGCACCGCCTCTGCTGTTGTGGCCAGCGACTTAGGTACAGGCTGCAGCAGCTGCAAAATACGTGTTTCACCTGAAATATCCTGCACACTCACGGGCACCAGCACGCGTAGATACAAACCTTTGTCACCAATCGGCTCTATATTGCCATAGATGCGCTGCCGCGCTTGCCGCAGTTGTGCCACACTGGGCAGATCCGGCAAAAAGCTACTCGCATCGCCGCTGGACACCGCTAATATGCCACCTTGCGGCGTGAAGAGCGTAGCATCCTGAATGCCGCTCTTCTCACGTAAATCATTCAGCGTAGAAAAGTGCGTATTAGCCGGCTGAAATGCCAAACTGGTCGCCATGCTTTCGCCCTTTTCTTTGACATCGGCCAGCATGATTTCAAGTGCAGTTTGCCCAAGATTAAGCCCGCCCTCTAGTGCAGACTCCACTTTGACGTTAAACCAGGACTCAATAGACCGCGTGAGAAAATTCACAGATACCAGATACACGATCAGGCCGGGAATAATCGCCATCAACGCGAATGAGCCTAGCAAGCGTAGCGTAAAGCGGCTACCCATCACTCGCTGCCTGATATTACGGTAGAGGCTAAAAAGCTGTACGCCTATCAACACTACCAGCAACACGGCTAGCGCAATATTTAGCCCCACCAGCAAGGTATAATGCTCTCCAGACGCAGCGGTATTGGCACTTGCATTAGATAGCAAGTACAGCAGCAGGCCGCCTAGTAACGCACTGGTAAAAACAATGTATTTCATTTGAATAAGTTAGGGGTCCATTCAAAGCGTTGGGAGCTAATTTTCCATTCACTCGAGGTCATACCCTCTATGCGTAAGGCTTTAGGCAGCTTTTTCTGGTCCAAACGCATTAGTAAAACTGCACGATAGCGCTCATTCCTATCAACATCCGCTTCCTGAAATACTTTCATGTCTTGGATAATAGATAGATCTTCAACTGCCTCATCTAGGCTGGCATAAGCGCGCTGCTGATCATTGCGTGTAACAATATATTGGCGCGTCAGTGCGTGATAACTTAAGTTAACTTGCTGCACAGTCGTAACAACTTCATCATCGAACCAGTACTTTTTAGGCGAAAGCAATTGAAACTCAATCAAGAAGCTAAACGTAAAACCTTTTAAGATTGCCTTTTCGACCTCAGCCCCAAAGTTGATTTCCGCATCGGCGTTAAGTAGGTAATCATCTTCATAAGCCGTTAAGTTTGCGCTACGCAGGCGCAAACTACTACCCTCTGCCAATACCGAGCTTGAAAACAATACCAACGCAATGATGCAAAAAATGAGCTTAATTTTTTTGCAGCAGTGCATAAAAGAAACCATCATGTGAGTTAGAGGGAATAAGCTGACCATGCGTATGAGTGACATTGTATTGTGCGAGCGCCTGTTCAATTGGCAGTTGCTGTGCATCAGCATTTTTCTGTAAAAACTGATCAATTTGCGCTTGATTTTCTTCTTTAAAAACTGAACAAGTGACGTAAAGCAATTTACCACCCTTTGCCAGCATCTGCCATAAGCTTGGTAAAATTTTCGCTTGCTGGGCCACAAACGAAGCAACGTCAGCCTCTCGTCGTAACCACTTAATATCCACATGGCGCCTCACAATACCAGAGGCAGTACAAGGGACATCTGCCAGAATTCTATCAAATGGCTTAGCATCATACCAATCTGAGGCTGCCGCATCGCCCGCAATTAAATGTGCTTTTAAGTTCAGGCGAGCCAAATTACTCTGCACTCGCTCTAGGCGCACAGCGTCGCTGTCTAATGCGGTCATCTCCACATTAGCTAGCTCTAAAATATGTCCGGTCTTACCACCTGGTGCACAGCATGCATCCAGCACACGCATACCAGCTTGGGCATCAATCAAATGTGCTGCCAATTGCGCACCGTAGTCCTGTACTGAAACCACACCGTCAGTAAAGCCTGGAATTTTCTCTACGGCGATAGGTTTGGTCAAGATTACCGCCTGCGGCCCGACCTGCGTCGCATCAATTTCGCTACGCGCTAACAACTGCACATAGTCTTCAGTACTGATTTTTTGCGTATTCACACGCAAACTCATAGGTGGGTGCTGATTGCCCACGGCTAACATTCCCTGCCAGACATCAGGATATTGCAATCTTAATTTATTTACCCACCATTGCGGGTAAGAGTAAGTTGCAACCTCATTCGCTTTTAACTTTAGCGCCAATTGCGCTTGTTGACGTAAAAAATTACGCAAGATGGCATTCACCAACCCTTTGGCCCAAGCCTTGGCTGCTGGTCGCCTTAATTGACTAACCGCATGCACGGCCTGATTCACCACGGTAAAAGCATCGGCCTTATCATGCCGTAGCTGATAAATCGCCACTAGCAATAAGGCATGAATCCGCTCATCTACCAGCGGCTTTTCAAGCAGCGCTCTTAAATATGCATCTATTTCGCCATAAAAACGTAAGGTGCCGTAACTCAAATCAGCCGCGGCGCCTTTTTGTTGCGGCGTTGCATTAGGGAAAACAGATAAGGCAGCAGGCAATGCTGTGGTCAGATTACGACCTGAAAACACTTGATGCACCGCATCTGCAGCGATTAGTTGAGAAATATACAAAATTAGTTTCTATTCATAAATTGCTAAAACACTGATTTTACTTGATATCCGCCAGATTAGGGTTAAGCTGTTCATTATGTTGTCATCGCAAAGCGAAGCTCATGCGTTATATGATTTCGATTCACAAGGAGATATCCATGAACAAAATAAATATATTAAAGCGATTACTGATTACCGGTTTTTTAGTTGCCTCTGCTAATACTGCATTTGCTGCGGATGTTGGCGTATCCATCAGCGTGGGCCAACCTGGATTTTATGGCCAGATTGATATTGGCGACTACCCATACCCACAGCCTCGGGTAATTTACAGAGAGCCTATCATTGTGCATCGTCATGTGGACGTATATGAGCCTATGTACTTACGCGTACCCCCAGGCCATTATAAAAACTGGCGTCGCTATTGTGGTCGATATGGTGCTTGCGGTCGCCCAGTGTACTTCGTGCAAGACCGCTGGTATCACGACGACTTTGCGCCGCAATACCGCGCACGCCATCATGGTGGCTACTACAATCACAACGACTATGATGATAATCGTGGTAGAGGCGGCTGGGATGACCGTGGCAGAGATGATCGCGGTGGCAGGGGAGATCATGATCGTGGCAACCAAGGCCGCGGACATGGTGGTGACAAAGGCAATCATGGTAACGGCCATGGCAGAGGCAGGGACTAAGGCCTGACCGTCGATAGACGGGGAGCGAAAACCCTACTCCCCGTTAACTGATGAATATTGCCTTAATGCAATGCACGCGACACAGTAACAGATGTTGTACACAACTTAGCAATGGACTGGGGCTAGCCGAATTATTACAACCAGGCCAGTCCAATCAAGCTAAAACAAACCGCTAGTATCGGTCAGCCATTGCCATTAAACGCGATACACGCTCTTCAGTACTGGGGTGTGTGCTGAATAAACGGTCAAATGAAATACCGGAGAGAGGATTAATAATCATCATCTGCGCTGTTTCTGGATGGGCTTCTGCGGTTTGATTGGTCACCTGATGCGCGTAGTGGTGAATTTTCTGCAATGCACTCGCCAGAGCACGTGGATCACCGCTAATTGCGGCACCGGCTTTATCCGCCTCAAACTCACGTGCACGTGAAATCGCCATCTGGATTAATGCCGCAGCCAACGGTGCGAGCAACATTACTAACAAGCCAACAATAGGGTTCATATTACGCTCCCCCTGTTCATTACGACCACCGCCAAACATCATGCCGAATTGGGCAATAGAGGCAATGGCACCAGCAACGGTCGCAGAAATCGTTGAGGTTAAGGTGTCTCTATTTTTCACATGCGCAAGTTCATGCGCCATTACTCCACGCAACTCCCTGTCGTCCAAAATCTGCATAATACCTACGGTAGCGGCAACAGCGGCGTGCTCAGGGTTGCGTCCGGTCGCAAAAGCATTGGGCTGCGACTCATTAATCACATACACTTTAGGCATGGGCAATTGTGCATTTTCTGCCAACTGCCGCACCATTTGATAATAACTGCGAAACTGGAGATTGTCCGACGTCACCTCTTGTGCACCATACATCTTAAGTACGGCCTTATCCGAAAACCAGTACGCGTGAACATTCATCGCCCCAGCCAATACCAAGGCAATCATCATTCCGCCAGCACCACCTAGCGCGGCACCAACCATGCCAAACAAGGCCACAATTGCTGCCATTAAAATAGTAGTTTTAAGCCAGTTCTCTAACATTATTTCCCCTTTATCTCATGCCTAAACATTGCATAAAGTGGTGGCGTCAATCTTAAAATTCAAGCTTATAGTGCGCCGCCAAACTGATCACCAGTTTTTAACGCATGCCCCTGCATAAACACCTGCGCACTTAAACGCTTACCGCCCGGAGCTTGCAGCTCACTAATACGCAGCACGCCATCGCCACAGGCGACCAAAATGCCATCATGTACATCTAGCACAGTACCGGGCAACGCCGTAGTCGGCATACCAGCGACACTGGTTGCCATCCAAATACGGCAAACCTCACCATGCAAAAGGCTTTGCGCTACAGGAAAGGGATTAAATGCGCGTACCTGCCTTGATATTTCAACTGCACTTTTGCGCCAATCAATCATGGCTTCAGCTTTTTCTAACTTGTGTGCGTAAGTGACCTGCGATTCGTCTTGTGGCACACTGGCCAGATAACCCGTTTGGGCTAATGTCTGCATCGCCTCCACCATTAGATCAGCCCCCATCGCGGCCAACGCATCATGCAAGCCTTGTGTAGTGTCAGCCTCTGTAATGGCTACCACACCTTTACTCACCATCGCGCCAGCATCCAATGCCGGCACAACTTCCATGATGGTAACTCCAGTTTCCTGATCACCAGCCAAGATGGAACGGTGAATCGGTGCAGCACCGCGCCAGCGCGGTAACAATGAAGCATGGATGTTATAACAGCCGTGCTTAGGCATCTGCAAAACAATAGTAGGAATAATTAAACCATAGGCGGCAACGATCATGACATCCGCGTGAGTTTGCGCAATTTGCGCCTGCACAGCCTCATTTTTTAAAGTTTCGGGCTGAAACACAAACAAGCCATGCTGCTCTGCCAACACCTTCACCGGGCTAGCCTTGAGTTTCATGCCGCGCCCGGCTGGACGATCAGGCTGTGTCAGCACCATGACAATTTCATGACCAGCATTAATCAGGGCAGCCAATGCCGGCACTGCAAAATCGGGGGTCCCCGCAAATATAATTTTCAACGCTTTAACCTTTAATCAGACTATTTGCCACGATGTTGCTTGAGCATTTTGTTTTTAATTCTATTACGCTTAAGTGGCGATAGGTATTCTACAAACACCTTACCTAGCAAATGATCCATTTCATGCTGAATGCATACACTCAACAAGCCATGTGCTTCCAGCGTGAATTTTTTACCGTCCTGATCCAAAGCCTCTACCAAAATCTTTTCTGCGCGTTTCACGCTCTCGTAGATGCCAGGCACTGACAGACAGCCCTCTTCATACACCTGCTCGCCATCTCGCTCCAGTATTTTGGGGTTAATAAACACCTGCAGCTGATCTTTGGTCTCACTGGTATCAACCAGTAGCAGCTGTATATGTTGGTTAACCTGCGTTGCTGCCAACCCTATCCCTGGCGCCGCGTACATGGTCTCCGCCATGTCATCAATCAAGCGGCGAATAGTGGCATTCACCTCTTTTACAGGCTTGGCCACCGTGTGCAAACGCGGATCAGGATAATTAAGGATATCTAATATCGCCATAAAAACTCTTTAATATTCACATTCAAAAATTCTAAAAAAACTCAAAACCATAGCTTTTTCTATAAAAGCTTGATTCTTTAATGAATTACGTGATAAATTTAACGTAAATTCACGGTGTGTGTGGCTCATATTGCACGCCATTGTATGTCGTCTAAATGCATCTTTGACCGGGGTCATCAACATATGTTTCGCAATATTATAACGCTGCTCATGTTTTGTTGCTTAAGCTTCAATCTGAATGCACAAGTAATTGCACTAAAAGAAGATCATCCCGATCGTCATGTTGTTGTTAAAGGTGACACCTTATGGTGGATATCCGCTCGTTTTCTTAAAGATCCATGGTTGTGGCCACAAGTTTGGCAGTTGAACCGTGCCCAAATTAAAAATCCGCACTTAATTTACCCTGGCGACGTCATCGTGCTGGATCAAAGTAGCGGCAAGCCGCAGTTAAAGCTGTTGCGTCAAACCATTACGCTAGAGCCTGGTGTTGTTGTAGAGCCACTCGACCAAGCTGCTATTTCAACCATTCCGATTAATGCCATTGCACCATTTTTAAGCCAGCCACTGGTTATAGAAAAAGACCAATTAGCAGAATCACCAAGAATTATCGCTGGCCCAGATAACCGCGTGGTGTTAAGCACGGGTACTCGTGTCTACATCAACAAAATTGAAGAAAATAAGGATCTGAACTGGTTTATTTACCGTCCGGGTGACTCTTTTATTGACCCTGATACCAAAGAAGTGCTTGGCGTAGAAGCTACGTACCTCGGCGACTTAAGAGTTAAAAAGTATGGTAAACCTGCAACGGCAGAAGTGGTAAAAGCAAAAGAGGAAATTTTCGTCAAAGACCGCCTAGTACCAAGCGGCGATGAAATTTCTGCCAACTTTACTCCACATGCGCCAGACACTCCTATCAAAGGCAGAGTGCTGAAGATTTATGGCGGCTTGGCTGAGGCTGGACCAGGAAGCATTATCTCCATTAGCCGCGGCTCAAAAGATGGCGTAGAAGTGGGGCAAGTATTGGCGATTAGCCGTTATGGTCGCATTATTAAAGACCCTGAACCGACCAAAGAAGACAAAGCAGAAGCCAAGAAAGCGGATGCTAAGCCAAAATTAAAAGAATTAAATTTTGACATATCTACTGGTGAAGACGGCAAAGCCATCGTTAACTTCGGCAAAGAAAAAACCGAAAATACTACTGAACCAGTACTGGAGCCTGGTTATATAAAACTACCGGATGAGCGCGTAGGTTTAATCATGGTATTCCGCGTATTTGATCGCATTGCTTATGGCTTAGTGATGCAGGCCACTGACCCGATCAACACACTAGACTCCGTACACAACCCATAACAACACGCATGACGATTAATCGCGAAGAAATTGCGGAAAAATCGCTATGGGTGGGCTTGGGCAGCATTTCCGGCATCGGGTCGCAGACCTTTTGCCACTTGCTGAAAGCATTTGGTAGGCCATACAACATCTACGCGGCAAGCATCTCTCAATTAAAAGAAGTTGTTTCAGCAAACATTGCCAATGCAATTAGCAATGGCGCAAACCAAGAACCCTCAAACGAGCTAGCAAAATGGCTAGCGGCGCCCAACAATCATCTGGTCACACTTGCGGACCCTGAGTACCCAAAAGCACTATTAGAAATCAGTGACCCGCCGCCTTATCTCTATGCAAAAGGCAATTTAGCGCTATTAAATCAGTCCAGCATCGCCATTGTGGGTAGCCGCAATGCATCGGTACAGGGCGAAAAGAATGCAGAGGCATTTGCATATGACCTATGTCAGCACGGACTTTGTATAGTCAGTGGCTTAGCACTAGGCATTGATGGTGCAGCCCATCGCGGGGCACTTAAGGCCAACGGTGCAACGATTGCTGTAGTCGGTACGGGGCTAGACATTGTATACCCGGCAAAGCACCGCGAGCTTGCGCACCAAATTGTGGAGCGTGGTCTGATTTTGTCAGAGTTTCCATTAGGCACGCCATCCAAACCGCAAAACTTCCCCAAAAGAAATCGCATTATCAGCGGCTTAAGTTTGGGCTGCTTAGTGGTAGAAGCCAATGTACAGAGTGGCTCACAAATCACGGCGCGGATGGCAGCAGAGCAAGGCCGTGAGATCTTTGCGATCCCAGGCTCGATTCACTCACCAATGTCTAAAGGTTGCCATCAGTTAATTAAACAAGGTGCTAAGCTGGTCGATTGCATACAAGACATTACCGAGGAGCTAAAACTGCAGCCCAGACTTGATACCACATCCTCCAGCACACAGGTGGAGCAAGGCAGAACCCCTAGTGGTTCCTCAGAACAGTTATTACTAGACGCCATGGGCTTTGACCCTTCACCTTTAGAGCGTCTCGTCACGTTAACAGGCTTGACGGTGGCCGAAGTTTCATCCATGCTAATGTTACTGGAGCTTGATGGAAAAGTAGCCAGCTTATCAGGAGGGCAATATCAAAAAATTATGTAGTTTTTAATTCAAAAGTTTAATTAAACCATCTCACTTAAGTTAATCATTTAATAAGGATAAAAATTATGTTTGAAGCCTTGGTTTATATGTTCGAAAACTACATTGACACACAATTTAGACCCGATAATAACACCCTCACCAGAGAGTTATTTGCCGCAGGGTTTGACGAAGAAGATATTAATGGCGCTTGCGATTGGTTCAATCAGCTTGAATCCATGACTGGCAAACCTGAGCTATTTCAAATGGCAGACGCAGCCAACAGCAGGATATTTACAGAAATAGAACTAAAAAAAATATCGGCGGAAAGTATAGGCTTTATTTTATTCTTAGTACAAGCCAACATTCTCAACACCTCTCAGCGCGAATTGGTACTGGAACTTGCTATGAACGTGCCACAGGCCATGATAGGCATTGAAGAAATGCGCTGGATAGTACTCATGACAACATGGGGCGCAAGCAAATCTGGCCCGGACAAAACAAAAGAATATTTGTTTATTGAAGATGTATTACTAAATGATAAAAAGCCTACACTGCATTAAATGTCAGGCCTTTACAACCGATACGCACACTACGATGATAACTCTACTCGCCGTACCACACCGACAGTACAGTATGGCGAGTAAGTCATTTACATTGGCTACAGGCCCAACCTACGCAAGAGCCTGAAACTAACTGGCTAGCTTTAAACCGACCCACTAGTCCTGAACGTTCTCGATAATATTGCTGATAATATTAGACTGATTCAACGTATAGAAATGCAAGCTCGGCACACCCCAAGCCAACAAGGTTTCGCATAACTCGCTCACCACATCTACACCAAATGCCCTTAGCGATGCGATATCGTCGCCGTACTCTTCTAAACGCATTTTTAACCAACGCGGAATTTCAGCGCCGCACACGCTTGAAAAGCGCGCTAACTGGGTAATGTTGTAAATAGGCATAATGCCCGGCACAATCGGCACGGTAATGCCTAATGCATCACACTGATCAACAAAGCGGAAATAGGCATCCGCATTATAAAAATACTGTGTGATGGCAGAATTTGCACCTGCATCTACTTTTCGCTTCAAATTCAACAAATCTGCGGCTGGGGTACGCGCCTCAGGGTGAAACTCAGGATAAGCCGCAACTTCAACACTAAAATGGCTACCGGTTTCGTCTCGAATAAACGCCACCAACTCCGATGCATATCTAAAATCACCGGCACTCACCTCACCTGATGGAATATCGCCCCGTAATGCCACCAAGCGCTTAATTCCTTGTGCCTGATACGCGTGCAAGAGGTCTCGAATCTCCGCCTTACTAGATGAGATGCAGGAGATATGCGGCGCAGACTGAAAACCTTCACGCTGAATTTCCAACACTGTATCCATGGTTCTATCACGCGTAGAACCACCCGCACCAAAGGTCACCGAGAAAAACTCTGGGTTAAACTTTGCCAGTTGGTTACGTGCTTCACGCAACTTATCCATACCTTCGGTGGTTTTAGGCGGGAAAAACTCGAAACTAACATCAAACTTCTTAGTAGTCGTTTTCATTTGTATGTCTTTATATATATTTCTTTAGTGATTATTTATCATCAACCAATAACGCGGTCAGCACCCATGAGAACACGCTATAAAGTATCGCACCCAGAATACCTGCTGTGAAGGTATCTACGCGGAAGCCTTGTAACGATTGCCCGACAAAGTAGAACAAGACCCCATTAATAACTAAAATAAATAGCCCTAATGTAAGCACCGTAATAGGCAACGTCAACAATATAAGCAATGGCCGAATCAGTACATTGACCAAACTTATGATGAAGGACGCAAGCAAAGCACTCAAGAAACTTGCCACATGAATATTGGGCAGTAGGTAAGCAACCGCCAATAATGCCAGTGCATTGAATATCCAACCCAACAGTAACTTCATGAGGTAGCTCCTTGAATGTTTGAGCAGTTAAGCCCTAACTTACTTAATAACGATAAGTATCTGGTTTGAATGGACCTTGTTTCTGTACTCCGATATAAGCAGCTTGCTCGTCAGTGAGTACAGACAATTGCGCATTCAGTTTCTTCAATTGCAATACAGCCACTTTCTCATCCAGATGTTTAGGTAAAGTATATACGCCAACCGGGTATTTACTTGTTTGTGTAAACAACTCAATTTGTGCAATGGTTTGATTAGCAAATGATGAGCTCATTACATAGCTTGGGTGACCAGTACCGCAACCTAGGTTAACCAAACGGCCTTTTGCCAGCAGAATGATTTTTTTACCATCGGGGAAAATCACATGGTCAACTTGCGGCTTAATTTCATCCCAAGTGTATTTTTCAAGTGAGGCAACATCAATTTCATTATCAAAGTGGCCAATGTTGCAGACAATTGCCTGATCCTTCATTTTTGCCATGTGGTCATGTGTAATCACATGGTAGTTGCCAGTCGCAGTTACAAAAATATCACCATGCTCTGCTGCATAATCCATGGTTACCACGCGGTAACCTTCCATCGCTGCCTGCAATGCACAAATTGGGTCAATTTCCGTCACCCAGACTTGCGCAGATAGCGCACGCAATGCTTGTGCAGAACCTTTACCTACATCGCCATAACCAGCCACGATTGCAATTTTACCGGCAATCATTACATCAGTTGCGCGTTTGATGGCATCCACTAAAGATTCACGACAGCCGTACAAGTTGTCAAATTTAGACTTAGTCACAGAGTCGTTCACGTTAATTGCAGGGAAAGCCAACTTGCCTTCTTTATGCATTTGATACAAACGGTGTACACCTGTCGTGGTTTCCTCAGTCACACCTTTGATTTGCGCCAAACGTGTTGAGTACCATGTTGGATCGGTCGCCAATTTAGCTTTAATCGCTGCAAACAGACAGGTTTCTTCTTCTGACGCAGGATTAGCAATCACAGACAAATCTTTTTCTGCTCGCGTACCAAGATGTAACAGCAAAGTTGCATCGCCGCCATCATCCAGAATCATGTTGCTGTAACCGCCGTCAGTCCACTCAAAAATACGGTGCGTATAATCCCAGTACTCAGTCAGTGTTTCACCTTTAACCGCGAACACAGGGGTGCCGCCTGCAGCGATTGCAGCTGCCGCATGATCTTGGGTAGAATAGATGTTACAAGACGCCCAGCGCACGTCCGCGCCTAGGTCTTTTAAGGTTTCAATCAGCACCGCAGTTTGAATCGTCATGTGCAAACTACCGGTAATACGGGCGCCTTTAAGTGGCTGTGCTTTCGCGAACTCTTCACGAATCGCCATCAAACCTGGCATTTCTGTTTCAGCAATCGCAATTTCTTTACGGCCGAAAGCCGCTAAATTGATGTCCGCAATTACGTAATCTTTAAAATCAGTCACAGTATTCATGTGTTTTCCTTGAATGTGTGACCGGGGGGAAGGGGTGTTTATTGGAAGATAATCTATCTCACCCATATCCCGTGCCCGGCACGGTTAATATTGGTGAGCGTCGTTTACTGCAGCTTTCTGAGCCTGGGAGCCTGTATGGTTAACACGCCTCGCAACGCCCCTCAGAAGATAAGCTATTATACTTGATATTATTTTTAGCGCAAATGTGGACAACCAGCTCCCCACTTTGCATCAACCATCTGTTTTATATCAAAATTCCGCTGACTATTCGGCCCATAACTTATCTACATCGAGCACACCCCAAAGCACGGGGTCCTCATGCCCAACAATCGCATCGTTTGCACCAGCTTTTGATAGATCCAAGACTTCAACTGGCAGCCTTGTTTTAGACTTGGTTGAAAAGAAAACTTTGACGATAGGTGTCAGTAAGGACTTTGGACTTTGATCAATCACCACGGCCAGACGCCCTGACTTCAACTTCACCATAGAGCCTATGGGGTAAATACCTACGCTTTTCACAAATGCCTTGAACACGACATCATCAAAATGCCCAGCCCACTGCACCATGCGCTGCAAAGACACACCAGGCTCCCAGCCATCTTTGTAAGGCCGGTTTGAGGTCACCGCGTCATATACATCACAAATAGCGCCCATTCTAGCGAATAAGCTGATCGCATCACCTTGCAAGCCATGTGGATAGCCAGTGCCATTCACCTTTTCATGATGATGCAAACAGACATCCAGTGCAACAGGATCTGTAATATTGGCCTGAACCAACAACTCATGACCGCGCTCCGGGTGCAACTTGACCAAAGAGAATTCATCGTCAGTCAATGCCCCAGGCTTATTCAGCACATCCAAAGGAACCGCAGCCTTACCAATATCATGCAATAACCCGGCGAGACCGGCCTGCATTTTCTCCTCATTGGACATGCCCAGCTCTTTAGCCAAAGCAACCATCAATGCACATACGGCAACAGAGTGCATATAAGTATAGTCATCTTTAGTCTTGAGCCTGACCAGACTAATTAACGCACCCTCATTACGTGCCACCGAGGCTGCAATATCATCGACAAACTGCATCGCAGCCTCAACTTTAATCACATTACCCATGCGCACGTCATTAAACATAGAGGCAACCGCTTTTTTAGAGGCTGCAATCACCTGCTTAGCACGAGCACGCTCCTCACCAGCTGGGATGCGTTTAGTTTGACGCGCTGACGTAGCGACAGCTTGTTGCGCTGGCAATACTTCAGACAAAGGGACTTCACTCTCTGCACTCACCTCTGCGGCAACATCTAAACCTTTAGACGTATCAATCACCACCTCTTTGATATTACTCGCCTGTAGTTTTTTCAAGTCTGCTGCATCTGTCAATTTAAATGCATTTTTCCAAAAAGGATGATCTATCCAAGCGCCTTTTAGCTCGTGAATAAACATACCCAAACGTACTTGCTTTGTAGAAACGAGTTTTAACATGTGATAACGATCATTCAGTTGATACTATTTAGCGCGATTACTGAGCAAACACTCAAGGAAATACTACATGCAATGAATAAAAAACCCCACCTTGCTTCACACATGGCGGGGTTGTGCAACTCAACTAGCTAGATAGCTGAATTAACTAAAAGCCGGCAGCCGCTCGCAACGCAGCTGCTTTATTGGTGTGCTCCCAAGTAAATTCAGGCTCATCACGGCCAAAATGACCATAAGCAGCTGTTTTCGTATAGATAGGGCGCAACAAATCAAGCATTTGCACGATACCTTTTGGACGCAAATCAAAGTGATCTAACACTAACTGCGTCAGCACTTCGTTGGATACTTTACCTGTGCCGTAGGTTTCCACCATCACGCTGGTTGGTTTTGCCACGCCAATCGCATAGCTTACCTGCACTAGGCAACGTGATGCCAAACCAGCAGCAACGATGTTCTTCGCTACATAGCGACCGGCATAAGCAGCGCTACGGTCAACTTTAGAAGGGTCTTTACCTGAGAAAGCACCACCGCCGTGAGGCGCTGCACCACCGTATGTATCAACGATAATCTTACGACCAGTTAAGCCGCAATCACCCTGCGGACCACCAACAACAAAACGGCCGGTAGGGTTCACCAAGAACTTGATGTCACCCTTAATTAACTCTTTAGGCAACATAGGCTTGATGATCTCTTCAATCGTCGCTTCGCGCACGGCTTCCAGACTCATATCAGGTGCATGTTGTGTTGATACCAGTACTGTATCAATTTTATACGGTTTGCCATCCACATATTGCACCGTCACTTGTGACTTAGCGTCCGGGCGCAGCCATGGCAAGCGGCCGTCTTTACGCAATTGCGCTTGGCGCTCCATTAGTCGATGGCTCAACCAGATTGGGAGCGGCATCAATTGCGGCGTTTCATCAACGGCATAACCGAACATCAAGCCCTGGTCACCAGCACCTTGATCCAAGGGGTCATCATGCGCACCGTCTACACCTTGAGCGATGTCTGGTGATTGCTTGTCATAAGCTACCAACACGGCACAACCTTTATAGTCAATGCCATACTCGGTATTGTCGTAACCAATGCGCTTAATCGCATCACGCGCCACTTTAATATAATCAACATTTGCTGTGGTGGTAATTTCACCCGCCAACACGACCAAACCAGTGTTTGCTAAAGTCTCAGCAGCTACGCGCGCAGTTGGGTCTTGAGCCAGAATCGCATCCAGAATACTGTCTGATACTTGGTCTGCTAATTTGTCCGGGTGCCCTTCAGATACTGATTCTGAAGTAAAAAGATATTCGTTCATTCATCTGCCTTGAAAAGAAAAAAGTTTATTTAAGATACTTACTAAAGGCTGAAGCAAGTATTGGGGGAGGTGAATTGTACCTGAATTAGTGATGACATCAAAAAAAATTACTAATTATCAACACATTATCAACTGTGTGTGATAGCTATATCTACGATTGGTTCATCAATATAATCTACTCAGCTCAAATAATGTGAGTAGCAACCGCAAGCGCGCTACATAAATTAAAAGTCTGATAAATTAACAAATACCGACACTCCAGCCTAAAACCTGACGGTGGGTACATATAAACTGCGATTTTTTCACCCCTGAATATACATTCTCATTACAATAAACATATGGCTAAAACGATTAAATTTACAAAAATGCAAGGCGCTGGCAATGACTTTATGGTCATTGATGGCGTAACGCAGCCCATCTCACTCTCAGCGGACACCATTAAAAAACTCGCTAACCGCCAGTTTGGCATAGGTTTTGACCAGCTGCTATTGGTTGAGTCATCAGCGGTTGCAGATTTTAAATATCGCATCTTTAATGCAGATGGTAGCGAAGTTTCACAGTGCGGCAACGGTGCGCGCTGCTTTGTGCGCTTTGTGGTTGACCAAGGCTTAACCCATCAGCGTGAAATTAGCGTTGAAACCGCCAGTGGCATCATTACCCCCAAACTCGAAGCGCACGGCTTAGTCACTGTAAACATGGGGGCGCCAAGATTCAAACCTGACGCGATACCGTTTGTTGCAGAGTCTGCGGCAAATAGCTACGTGCTAGAGGTGAACAATCAGGCACATAACATTGCGGCAGTCTCTATGGGCAATCCGCATGCAGTGTTGATTGTGAATGATGTAGAAACAGCACCGGTACAATCATTGGGGGCGGCGATTGAATACCACCCACGCTTTCCTGAACGTGTAAACGTTGGCTTTATGCAAATCATGAATGAGCACCATATCAAACTCCGCGTTTTTGAGCGCGGCTCAGGTGAAACGCTCGCCTGTGGCACAGGCGCTTGCGCCGCTGCTGTATCAGGCATCCAGTCCGGCCGCTTGCGCTCTCCGGTCAAAGTATCAGCACGTGGCGGTGAGTTAAGCATTGCATGGCAAGGTACAGATACGCCAGTGATGATGACAGGCCCTGCCGTCACCGTATTTACAGGCGAAATAGACTTAGACGCGATCTAAATTAATAAAACTTAAAGAAAGTCCGATAATGACAAGCCATCAACATGAGACGATTTCTGCAGAGGATGTAAAAGACTATCTGCGTAATCACCCCAATTTTTTCGAGAAGAATGCCACATTACTCACGGAGATTACACTGCCTAATCCTCACGGCAGCGGTGTTATCTCGCTCACAGAACGCCAGCAACTAGCACAGCGCGATAAAATTCGTGTGATTGAAGCGATGATGGCGCAAATGATCGTGCATGCAGAAGAAAACGATGCCACCAGCGCCAAAGTCCACCGCCTTAGTGTCAAACTGCTTAATCAGCAAAGCTTCACCGCCTTACAAGCACTGATTGCAGACACATTAAAGCTCGACTTCGCCGTCACGGACTCACTAGTGCGCATTTGGGTAAAACCAAGCAATAGTGCAATCATCCAAGACGCAGTGTTTACCCACGTTAGTGATACATTCAACGAATGGGTAATGTCTTTAACACAGCCTTACTGTGGCGCCAAACCTGAAGTAGTTGGCGACTTAGTTGATCACAACCTGCAATCGTTTGTGATTATCCCCCTAGGTACAAAAGCAGCCGACCAACGCCCATTTGGCGTACTTATTCTGGGCTCGGCAGACAAAGATCGTTTTAAAGCCGGCATGGGTACACTGTACCTAGAGCACATAGGCGAGCTTGTGGCTGCAGCTTTACTGAACCACCTATTTGCGTTAAATCTATAAATAGTCATTACGCCGTGCTTCACCTAGACGCATACATTCAGCACCTCACCTTTGAACGCGGCCTGAGTCAGCTCACTTGTAAAAACTATACACGAGATATTTTACTGCTAGCGTCTCTGGCTGAAGGTGCCGAACTGCAAACACTAACGCATGCGCAAATCAGGCGCTTTATCGGCAAGCTACATGCACGTGAATTGAGTAGCAAAAGCATAGCAAGAGCCCTTTCTGCCTGGAGAGGGTTTTTTGATTATCTGATTCACCACCACGCATTCACACAAAACCCGGTCCACGGCTTACGCGCCCCTAAAGCGGCAAAGACACTGCCACAAGCACTATCAGTGGACCAAGCAGTAAACTTTGTTGATATTAAAGGTGACGGCGCTCTAGAACTGAGAGACCATGCGATTTTGGAGCTGTTTTACTCTTCGGGGTTACGCCTCGCTGAACTGGTTAATCTAGATATTGATCGCTTAGACTTCACTGACGGCACCATAGAAGTCACTGGTAAGGGCAACAAAACGCGCATTGTTCCGCTGGGCAGTCACGCGGCGAATGCCATGCAAAAATGGCTGCAGGCGCGAGCCAACATATCAACGGATGAAGTCAACAAACACGCGGTTTTTATCACCCAGCAAGGAAAAAGAATCACACCGCGTGCAGTGCAATACAGAGTTAAAGCATGGGCAATTAAACAAGGCGTGGGCTCAAACCTGCACCCACACATGCTACGGCACAGCTTCGCTAGCCATGTGCTGCAATCGAGCCAAGACCTGCGCGCAGTGCAAGAGATGCTTGGGCACGCCAACATCAGCACTACTCAGGTGTATACGCATTTAGACTTCCAGCACCTAGCCAAAGTCTACGACAACGCCCACCCCAGAGCCAAGAAAAAATAGGCTATTTCGATAATACCCTACTAATTTACACTGTTATTATGGCAAAATAACGGTTTAGACTTTAACTTACGAACAAAGGACTATCATGGAACATCAATTACCAGCTTTACCATACGCAAAAGATGCGTTAGTACCACATATCTCAGTAGAAACGATTGAATACCACTACGGCAAACATCACCAAACTTACGTGACTAACTTAAACAACCTGATCAAAGGTACTGAGTTTGAAAACTTAAGCCTAGAAGAAATCATCAAAAAATCTTCAGGTGGCATTTACAACAACTCAGCGCAAATCTGGAACCACACATTTTTCTGGAATGGCATGAAACCAAATGGCGGCGGCGCTCCTGCTGGCGCATTAGCTGATGCAATCAATGCAAAATGGGGTTCATTTGACGAATTCAAAAAAGCATTCCAAGCTTCTGCAGTTGGCAACTTCGGCTCTGGCTGGACATGGTTAGTTAAAAAAGCAGACGGCTCTGTAGATATCGTCAATATGGGCGCTGCTGGCACACCACTAACAACTGGCGACAAAGCATTGCTGACCATCGACGTATGGGAACACGCTTACTACATCGACTACCGCAACGCACGCGCTAAATTCGTAGAAGTATTCCTAGCTTCTTTAGCTAACTGGGACTTTGCTTCAGCGAACTTTGCTTAGTACGCCTAGCATCTATTTCACGAGAATAAATACGTAACTTGAATAATAAATACGTAACTTTTGAAAATTTAGAAATAATAAATACGTAACTCGAAAAAGCCCTAAACGCACAATTTAGGGCTTTTTGTTACCAAATTAGAATGCTTAATCAAAGATTATGCAAAATAAATATTGACTAACTGAAAATACCCCATTATTATGCATAATTATGAATGATGCAGAAAAAATAAACCTCAAATGGATTGCTTCAATTTCCACTGGTCACCCCTTTAGGGGCAGTATGCCTGTGTCCGATAATTCAGGGGTTAGAGTTGTTCAAATGAAAGACCTTGATGATAACGGCAAGATTAATTGGGTTTCAGCTACTCAAGTTTCGCTTGAAACAAAAAAACAACCAGACTGGCTTAGCGACGGAGACATCTTGTTTGCTGCCAGAAGCACTCGCAATATTGCTTCGCTTGTAGATAACTGCCCGCCACAAATGCTGGCTGCACCTTATTTCTACGTTATTCGCATTAATCATAAAAAGGTTTTACCAAAATTTGTGGTTTGGCAACTTAACCAAGGGCCATTACAAAAATATTTTCAGCGCGAATCTGAAGGCTCAATCACCAAGAGCATCAAAAAGAATTCGTTAGAAGAAGCTGAAATTGCGATCCCAGCAATTGAGATTCAGCAAAAAATTATTTGCATGGCAGAAATCTTTGACCGAGAAAAAGAAATCTGCGAAAAACTGATTAGCAATGGCGAGTCTATTATGAATAGTATCGCTGTTAATATTTTAAACAAGCAACACTAAAGCGAGTTCAATATGGCCATAGAAACAACAAGTCAAGAAACCATTAACAAAGCATTATGGGCTGCTTGCGATACCTTTAGAGGTACGATCAGTGCAGACACCTACAAAGACTTTGTGCTCACCATGCTGTTCTTAAAGTACATATCTGACGTATGGCAAGATCACTATGATACATATCAGAAGGAACATGGTGATGAACCGGAGCTTATTCATGAACTCATGAAAAATGAGCGCTTTGTATTACCTCCGGAATCAAGTTTTTATGTGTTATTTGCTCATAGACATGAACCAGGTAATGGCGAGCGTATTGATAAAGCCTTACATGCCATAGAAGAAGCAAACGGCAACAAACTGCGTGATTCTTCAAAATCCGTATTCCAGGACATCAGCTTTAACACGGACAATCTGGGTGAAGAAAAACAAAAAAACACCATATTGCGCCATCTGCTAGAAGACTTTGCTAAACCAGAGCTGGATTTAAGGCCTTCGCGTGTTGGCACGCTAGATGTGATTGGCAATGGCTATGAGTTTTTAATTAAAAACTTTGCAGCGAGTGGCGGCCAAAAGGCTGGAGAATTTTATACTCCTCCAGAAGTTTCTGACCTGATTGCAGAACTACTCGACCCGCAAGAAGGTGACACCATATGCGACCCAGCATGCGGCTCAGGCTCATTGCTGATGAAATGCGGCCGCAAAATACAAGATAAATTCAATTCCAAAAAATACGCGCTGTTAGGACAGGAAGCGATTGGCTCAACATGGTCACTTGCCAAAATGAATATGTTTTTGCATGGCGAAGACAATCATCGCATTGAATGGGGCGACACAATCCGCAACCCCAAACTTCTGGATAACACCGGTGGCTTAATGCATTTTGATATTGTTACCGCCAACCCACCTTTCAGCCTTGAAAAATGGGGACACGAAGAAGCTGCACATGATGTATTCCACCGTTTTCGCAGAGGTGTTCCGCCAAAAACCAAAGGTGACTATGCGTTTATCTCGCACATGATAGAAACCCTTAAACCAAAAACCGGGCGTATGGGTGTAATTGTGCCGCATGGTGTGCTATTTAGAGGCAGCAGCGAAGGTGTGATTCGCCAAAAGCTTATTGAGGAAAACTTGCTCGATGCCGTGATTGGCCTTCCTGAGAAATTGTTTTATGGCACAGGCATCCCCGCTGCTATTTTGGTGTTTAAAAAACAGAAATCTGACAACAAAGTTCTGTTTATCGATGCAAGCCGAGAGTTTAAATCCGGAAAAAACCAGAACCAATTGGGTGAAGAGCATATTCAAAAAATCATTGCCACCTATCAAGCCAGAACTAATATAGATAAAAATGCCTACTTGGCTACCTTGGAAGAAATTAAAGAAAACGATTACAACCTCAATATCCCGCGCTATGTAGACACCTTTGAGGAAGAAGAAGAAATTGATTTAGTAGCCGTACGTAAAGAACGCGAACAACTCAAGGGCCAATTAGCAGAATTGGAAATTGAGATGGCTAAATATCTTAAGGAGTTGGGATATGGCGCCTAAAGAATGGAAAGTACGAGCCATATCAGAGATATTAGAAAAAGTAAGCATCCCAGTTATAGTTAAAGCTGACGAAATATATCAAGAAATTGGGATTAGATCTCACGGGAAAGGTATTTTTCATAAAGAGCCAATTACTGGAAAGCAACTAGGTGAAAAAAGAGTGTTTCATATTGAGCCTGAGTGCTTAGTAGTAAACATCGTATTTGCTTGGGAGCAAGCCGTTGCAAAAACTTCATCTTCTGAAATTGGAATGATAGCTTCGCATCGGTTTCCAATGTTTAGACCCATTAACAATGGCTGCAATATTGACTTCATACTTTATTTATTTAAAACAAAATTTGGAAAGTATTTATTAGAGCTAGCTTCACCTGGTGGCGCAGGCCGAAATAAAACACTTGGTCAATCAGAATTTCTAAGCTTGGAATTAACACTGCCTCCAGTTAAAGAACAAAAAAAAATCGCTCAGATTCTTTCCACTTGGGACAAAACAATCGCTACCACAGAAAAATTGCTCGAGAAGAGCCAAAAACAAAAACAAGCGTTAATGCAGCAATTGTTGACAGGCAAAAAACGCTTTCCTGGATTTACAGGTAAGTGGACTACTCAAAAACTGGGACAAATTGGTGAAATAAGAAGTGCCGGTGTTGATAAAAATATTGTTGAAGGTGAAATGCCTGTCCGTTTGTTAAATTTCACTGATGTTTTTAATAGAAGTTTTATCTATTCAAACGAATTAAATCAATGGGTAACAGCACCTGAATCAAAAGTCTTTTCTTGCAATGTAAAGAAAGGTGATGTTTTTTTCACTCCATCATCTGAAACTCGAGATGAGGTGGCTATTCCAGCAGTTGCGGCTGAAGACATTATTGACTGTTGCTATAGCTATCATGTGGTTCGATTCAGGATTCATGAGCAATGGGATCTTAGTTTCAAAGCATATATTTTCACCACCCCAGAGTTTAGAAAACAAGCATATATTTTGGCAGATGGTAGTGGTCAAAGATACGTAATTTCACAAGATGGATTTAGAAATATCAAAATTACCTACCCTTCATATGATGAGCAAGTTGTGATTGGTAGAGCAATTAAAGCTGCTGAAGATGAAGTTAATTTGTTAAAACAAAAAGTCTCATTTCTTAAGGAAGAAAAAAAAGCTTTAATGCAACAGCTATTGACTGGTAAACGCCGAGTAAAGGTTGATTATCAATGACCATATCAGAAATGTTTCAAGGCTTATTGAATAACCTAAAAATTGATAACAGTGATGTGATTAGCTTACGCTACGGGGAAATTACCGCTTCTTTAAACAAAAAGTTTAGAGATACAGATTCAAAAACAGCAAACAGTCTGCAAGTTGGCTCTTATGGTAGGTGGACAGCAATTAAAGGTATATCAGACCTTGACATGCTGTACATCATGCCTGCAATGAAATGGGCTGATTATAAAGATGGTAAACAATATCAACTGCTATCTGATACTAAGGATGCAATTAAAGCTCGATACCCTAATACAGAAGTATTTGTTGATCGTTTAGTTGTGAGAGTTCTATATAAAAGCTTTCATGTCGAAGTACAGCCCGTATTTGAAAACACTGATGGTAGTTTCACTTACCCCGACTCATACAATGGTGGCAAATGGAAAGTTACCAGACCTCGCGAAGAGATAAAGGCCATAAGTGAGTTTGATGCCAATAAGAATAAAAACCTTCGTAGATTATGCAAGATGGCCAGAGCTTGGAAAAACAAGCATGGAGTGGTTATGGGTGGACTGCTTATAGATACACTCGCACATAACTTTCTGAAATCTACCAGTGATTATGATGACAAAAGTTATCTGTACTATGACTGGATGTGCAGAGATTTTTTCAAATACTTAATGGATGAGACTGATAAAGACCATTATCAGGCACTTGGCAGCGGTCAAGATGTAAAGGTTAAAAAGAAGTTCCAGAAAAAAGCAAAGAAAGCTTATGAGTTAAGTCTTAAGGCAATTGAATCTGGTGATAACGATGCTGCAAATGCTAAATGGAAAAAGATTTTTGGGCAAGCATTTCCAGCAGCAACCACAATCCAGAAAGCAGCGATTGCAGAAGCTGCTAATTATTGGCGTGATACGGAAGAGTTTATTGAGGATAAATATCCGGTTGATATTCGTTATAACTTAGAAATTGACTGTGACGTTTCACAAAATGGTTTTAGAGAGCATCCTTTAAGATATTTACTTAATCACTCTATCCCTTTAAGGATTAATAAATCACTCAATTTCAAGGTAGACAAAATTGACGTACCTGAGCCATACCAAATCAAATGGAAGATTCTGAATCGAGGTGAAATTGCTAGGCAAAAAGACATAGTACGTGGCCAGATAGTAGATGATGGTGGCCAAATGCAACGCGTTGAAACAACCAGTTTTAATGGGGAGCATATTGTTGAGTGCTATGCTGTAAAAAATGGGGTTGTTATTGCAAAAGATAGAATTGATGTGCCAATTCAATAATTAGGTGATGCCATGAATAAAGATGATTTATTAAAACATATCGCTGAAACAGCCTACAACATAGGCTTTGGAGCAAAAAAAAACTTTGCAACATATGATTTAATTGCCAAAGCACCAGGCTTGATTAGTTTTTTTTCTTTTGCGATCGGTATTTACGCACTAATTTGCGAGAGCCTAAATACTAAAACTGTCTCTGCTACGCTTCTTATTTTGGGCGTAATTGGACTATATATTTCGTTCTACGAGTCAAAAAAAGAAACTTACTTTCAAATTGGAAACAAACTTACCGATCTTTTTAATGACCTTAAAAGATTGAGTGGCTCAGTTAAAGCAGTAAGCACTCCAACAAAAGAGCAATTGAATAGTCTAGAAGAGATTGAAAAAAAATATACGCAGGTTAGTAGCGCACATCAAATTATGTTTAGCAATTGGTACGCGCACTATAAATTCTTCTGGGAGCAACAAATTGAATGGATTGACGAACAGAAAAAGTTCAGATTTTGGCGTGACAAAATACCGCTTTCATTAACTCTGGCAGTTGTGTCAATCGCAGTTATTGTGGCTTTGTGCTTTAACAAAATTAATATCGTTTATTGTAATTGGACGCTCTACTAGAAAGTGGTTCTATGACAAATAAAAGAAATGACAATCAAAAGGATGCCATGTTGCTGAAACCATGACACTAATTACAAGTTGATGGTAAAAACATGAAAATTCAGCGCTCTGATAGTCATGGGAATGAACCTCATCCGCCTATTGATAAGAAGTAACTAATTCGGTATTCATTGATGAATATGAAAGATAAATTTTTAAGGAATCCCAAGTGCATTTAAGAATTGGCAAAATCATTTTAAAAAACTTTAAGGTTTTTAAAGAAATGACAATTTATCCAAATAGTGATTTCAATATCATCATCGGTGAAAACAGTGCGGGGAAATCCTCAATATTTGAAGCATTGCATCTTTGGGAAAAATGCTACCAGACTTACATAATGGCTTCACGCAAAGGCTTTTACAAAGTTCAGAGTACAACCAGCAGATATGTAAACTATCAAGACTTGGACTTTCTCAGAATAACAACTGATGACGATTTATTTCATGAGCCTCGTAGAACCAAATGCGCAGAAATAACATTAGTGCTAGTTGATGGAATAAATGAGTATGAGTTGGGATTCAAGATTACTAGTCCGGCTTCTATTGAAAATGCCTTTTTCAGAGTACAGCCAATAAAACAAGTGCAATTCACAGCTTTTGCTCAAGCATTTACCGGAGCAGGTAGATTTCTTGATGAAGCAGTATTTATTTACCAAACCCGCCCTGTCTCTGGTGTACATCAATTCGAACCATATTTCAATGATGCTCAGGTTAAAAAACGGATCCAAAGGGGGCTTTCACATGAAGTACTTAGAAATAAAATTGTCTCAAGAAGAGACTCAATAGATCAGTTGCAAGACAGCATCTCCGAAATCATGGGAAAACCCGTCAAATTTGACCTTCCCCCACGAGCACGAGAAAAGAAAGATGAATTTGTCTCAATCAAAGTAAGCATTGGTAATGGAAAAAGTCACGACCTTCATCTGCAAGGAAGTGGGTTTCTTCAAATCATTGAAATCCTATCTACTATAGAATTTATTGATGCTCCTTTGAAGTTATTACTTGTAGACGAACCTGATTCACATATACATAGCAAGCTACAGCAAAATTTAATTTCAAATCTTCGAAAGATTGATAATAATCAGTTCTTTGTAATTAGTCACAATGATCAATTTGTGACTAATGCAAGTGATAATGAAATTTTCTTTCTGTGTGATGAAGCAAAGGTTAGTAAAGAGCTTAAAGCTATCCCATCAAAAGGCTTTGATACCATAAAAAAAGCCTTGGGGGGCGTCATACTGTCTTTAGATATGCTTAGTCGAGCCAAAAATATTGTTTTTGTAGAAGGCAAAGATGATGAGAGTTATATAAAGAAATTATCTAAAAAGCTTGCTCATATTTCTGGTTTAAGTGACACAAGCGCGGATTTTAAATTCTTTCCGCTACGCGGAAAAGACAATATAAATAGCAAAATTGAATTTAACAAAAGAACGCTCTCCGAACTTTTCTCTAACAAACGCTGGATAGCAATATTTGATCGAGATTTTTCTACAACAGCGATTGACGTTGCTTTAAAGCAATCTATACAACGAAAGATGGGGAATGGCTCACTAGCCTATAGCCATAACGGATACTGCATTGAATCAGTATTATTCTCGGATATCCCTCTTCTAAAGTCTTTCTTAATAAGACACAACTCAGGTATTGATGCTCAAGCATTATCCGATGCGGTCGATGAAAGCATTGCGCTCATTACAGCAAATGCCGCTAATGTTACTAGTAATATATATTGCGGTCTAAAAGCATCGTTTAATGGTCAAAAAAATAATCGCCCTGAGTTCGAAAAACTTGATTTTGATGAAGTTGTTCAAGACTGGAACACTGGCAATCAATTAAGGCTACAAAATGTCATGAATAAAATCCATATAAACGAATTTGTGCAAAAAGTTGAGAGTGGAATTGGTCATTCAATTTGTCTAAGATCAGGAAATAGTGATGAAGATGTAGCATCATCTTTATTAAATACTTACATAGACTCAATACAAAATGAAGCGGATGTATATCCAACATTTAGAGACCTTTCTAATCAAATGGGATTGCTAGCCTAAGCATGGTAATCAATCATCAACAAGATCATCCGATGCTCGAAAAAGAGAAATTCAATGACACTATACGCGCCAAAGTTTCAAGAAGAATACAGTGCAAAGATCCCCGCACTCACACTTTTAACCAATTTGGGGTGGGAATTCATAAATCCGGAAAAAACAGTTGCGGCCAGATCCGGTAAAACAAATGAGATTGTGCTGAAAGATATCTTACGCAAAGAGTTACAAAAACGCCGATTTGTATTTGCCGGCAAGGAATACCCGCTTTCTGACAAAGCGATTGATAATATTATTCACGAGGTCAGCTCCCCAGCACTAAATGAAGGGTTAACCATTGCGAACGAACGATTGTACAACCATATGTTGTATGGCATTTCTGTTACCGAATTCATCAATGGCAAAAAAGCCAACCCGACCATTTTTTTAATTGACTGGTCTGACTTTACCAATAACAGCTTTATATTCACTGAGGAGTATGGTGTCCTCAGAACGAACAGTGTGGATCATCGCAGACCCGATATTGTTTGCTTTGTGAATGGCCTACCTCTAGCAGTGATAGAAGCCAAAAGGCCGGATGGCAACGGCAACAAAGGTCCAACTATTGATGAAGGCGTATCTCAGCACTTGCGAAATCAACGCAACGACGAAATCCCTACGCTTTTTGCCTATGCTCAGCTATTGATTTCGATTAGTGGCGCTGATGCAAAATATGCCACTCAAGGCACACCGTCCAAATTCTGGGCGGTATGGAAAGAAGAAGATTTTAGCGAAACCGATTTAGCTAATATTAAAAATAAAAAACTTTCATTAGAGCAGAAACAATCGATTTTCGGGCACCGTGAGAAATCTACTTTAGATTGGTATGAGAAGCTCATTGCGAATGGTGATCTGGCTGTTACCAATCAAGACCGCTTAATTATCAGTTTACTCAGCCCTGCCCGCCTACTTGAGCTGATTCGTTTTTACATCCTGTTTGATAAAAAAGCTGGAAAAGTCGTTGCGCGACATCAGCAGGTATTTGGCATCAAGCGCCTGATCGAACGAGTTAACAAACGGGATATCAAGGGTGCTCGTCAAGGCGGCGTGATTTGGCATACAACCGGCTCCGGCAAGTCATTCACCATGGTGTTTTTATCCAAAGCACTCATACTGCATGAATCTTTAAAACAGTGCCGCCTGATCATTGTTACGGATCGTGTCGATCTTGAAGATCAGTTGAGTCGTACCTTCTCAAGCGGTGGCGAACTTGCCAGTAAAAAAGACAAAGAGTCCGCCATGGCGACATCAGGCAAACGCTTGGCCGAACAAATTGGCAAAGGCAATGAGCGCATCATTTTCTCTATCATCAACAAATTCGGTACTGCAACCAAACTTCCGGAATGCCACAACGACAGCCCTGATTTGATTGTGCTGGTTGACGAGGGTCACCGCACCCAAGGTGGTGAAAACCATATTCGCATGAAACAGGCGATGCCGAATGCGGCCTTTGTCGCATTTACCGGCACACCGTTACTTAAGGATGACAAGACCACCAATAAATTTGGCTCGATTGTACATGCCTATACGATGCAGCGTGCCGTAGAAGACGGTGCAGTGACACCATTGCTCTATGAAGAGCGCATTCCTGATCTGGATGTTAACTCCAGAGCGATTGATGCATGGTTTGATCGCATTACCGACGGGTTAACCGACGAACAAAAAACCGACCTCAAGAAGAAATTTGCAAAAAAAGGACAGGTTTACAGTGCTGAAGATCGAATTCGTTTAATTGCTTATGACATTGCCGACCATTTCACAAAAAATATTGATGATGTATTAAAGGGACAAATTGCCTGCGAAAGTAAACTGGCGGCGATTAAGTACAAACGCTTCCTGGATGAAACCGGCTTGCTTGAATCCGCGATTGTAATGTCCGCACCCGATACGCGCGAAGGCAATACCGAAGTTGATGAAGCCAGCGTTCCTGAAGTGACTAAATGGTGGAAAGAAAATATTGGCAATCAGGATGAAACTGCGTACACCAAAGCCATCATTGACCGGTTCGATAAGGACGACAATCTTAAATTACTGATTGTTGTCGACAAGCTGCTAACAGGATTCGATGAACCCAAGAATACTGTGCTTTATATCGACAAGCCACTCAAAGGACACAATCTGATCCAGGCAATTGCACGGGTGAACCGCCTGCATCAGCTCAAAAAGTTCGGGTTACTAATCGACTATCGCGGCATTCTAGGCGAACTGGATACGACCATTGCCAAATATCAGGATTTGGCAAACCGCACGCAAGGCGGATTTGATATTGGTGACATCATCGGCTTATACAGCCAGATGAGCACTGAATATAAAAAACTACCTGGGCTTTACGATGCACTCTGGGCAATCTTCAAGGATGTAAAAAACAAATCCGATGTTGAGCAGCTTCGCCAGGTGCTGATTCCTGTCATGAAGGAAGTGGATGGCAAGCTCGTGGATACTCATTTAAAAGTACGTGACGACTTTTATGACCGGCTAACTGAGTTCGCATCCTGCATGAAAGTTGCCCTACAGTCGGCAAGTTTCTTTGAGGATAAAAGCTTCACCGAAGAAGACAGGCAGAATTACAAAGAAACTGTGAAGCAATTCAGCTCATTACGCCAACTGGCGAAGCAGGATGCCGGAGAGTCAGTGAACTATGACATCTATGCAGAGCAAGTGAAAAAGCTCATGGATAAGCATGTTGTAGGTGTTGAGATTCGTGAGCCTGATGGTGTGTACGAAGTGGGCAAAATGGGCAAAATGGCCAAGCCTGAAGACTGGTCGGAGGAAAAAACCCGCAACGAGACTGACATCATCAAAACACGACTCGCCAAGAAAATTGAGCAGGAACTGCGCAATGACCCATACGCTCAGGAGGTCTTTTCTAAACTACTGAAAAAGGCGATTGAAGAAGCAGAAGCCTTGTTTAATCATCCGCTCAAACAATACCTGCTATTCCGTGAATTTGAAGAAAAGGTTGAGAACCGACAGCTTGATGATATTCCTGATAATTTTTCAGGTAATAAACACGCTCAGGCTTACTTTGGCGTATTTAAAAAACTACTGCCAGAAACTTTTGTGTCCAGCCAAAACCCGGACTTGCAGGGCTGGATCAATCTCGCCTTTACAATCGACAATCTGGTACACACAGCGGTGGCTGAACATTCAATCAATCCACAAAATATTGAAGCCGAGATTCGTAAAAAACTTTTACCGATGATGTTTAAATCCTGTAAGGATGTTGGCGCGGGTATGGATCAAGCCAAAGCCATTGTGGATCTCATCGTTCAAATCACGCGTATTGGTCTGAATCAGTACTGATAGCCTATCAGGTCATTGAATATGCTTGCTCTAACAAAACAATTTGTACTCTATGGTGACGAGCGCATCGAATTTACACGCGTGCATAAAAAGCGTGAAAGCAATCGGGTAATGATTCAGGTCAATCCTGACTGTACGATTCTAGTGAGCGCACCAGAATCAGCCACTCAGCAGGAAGTCGCACTCGCCGTAGAGAAACGTGCAAACTGGATTTCCAAACAGCTTCGTCAGTTCAGACAACAGAATACATTTGTCTTACCCCGCTCTTATGTCAGCGGTGAGTCACATTTTCATCTTGGCAAACGCTATATCCTGAAAGTGAATACGGATAAAAGTACGAGCCAAAGTGTTAAATTGCTGCGCGGCAAAATTGAAGTCAATGTAAAAACCAATTCCCCTGAAAAAATCAAAACTCTGCTTCAAGATTGGTACAAAGAAAAAGCACGGGAAATTTTCAATAACAGACTTGAAGTTTTGTTACAGAAAACACCATGGGTTTCTGAGAAACCCCACATCCGCATCATGCGAATGGCGACGCAATGGGGCAGTTGCTCCCCTCATGGACAGCTGACGCTTAACCCACATCTTGTAAAAGCTTCGCGTGAATGTATCGACTATGTGCTGTTGCATGAACTATGTCACTTGGCCGAGCATAATCATAGTGATCGGTTTTATCGTTTGATGGATCAGACAATGCCAAAGTGGCAGGAGATCAAGACTTTTCTTGATAACAATGCGAGCAAATACATTAATAGTTAACTGATTTAATTCTTACTTCACGCAACTTTTAACCATGGATGTTTAGAAGTAAGATATTTAGCCAGCTTCTCGCGCCCCCATGCCATGTTATATGCATCCCGCCATAATAATCCTAAAACTGCACCCATCAGAAAGCCGAAGGGCAATCCAGGCAAGATACTGGTAGCAACTTCCCATACGACTAAAGCCAGCAATGGCGTCAACATGAACAGCACACCAAGCAATAATTTTGCTTTTAAATAATCTTTGCTGGATGGAGTAATTATCAGACACGAGCCATTAGACTCAAGCTTAATCATCTTATATACATTTAAAATTCTAATTTGGGCTCTCGTAATTTCTTTTCTATTACCAAGAGCCTCAATAAAATTACGAGTCATCGAATCAGCGAACGGTGGGCCAAAATTCAATAGCCGAGGCAAATAAAAAAAACAAACAGCAAATGTTTTAAACTGCAGCCAGCTATCTTTCTGTTTTGTTTCTTTTTTGTTTAGCTTCTGCAAAGCTATATAGTCATCAAATTCAGCAGAGACGGTATTGATTAAATTTACGCCGAGATCATTTTGATGGTTAGCGTTGGCTGCAGCCGATTGTACAAGTCGCTTGAACTCACCTAACTGTTTTTCCTGCTCACTCATCTAACTTCACCAAAGTATTAGATTCAAGAATATCTTTTTCTAAAAGATCTGGCCGGGTAACACCCATTGATGCATCTAGTACATCCTTAAATGCATCATAGAGTTGCTCTGCAGTGAACTTCATATCTGAGCGTTCTGCAAATGAATGCTGCACCAACAAAAAAGAATTTTTCAACAACACCCAATCCAAATGATCTTTTGATGGCCTAGAGCCAGTTGCAATAAATCCGACATCAACTCCTTTAAGTCTGAGTGATTCGAGATATTCCAAAGTTGGCCAGTTTCTGCCTGATTCATATAGCCACTGAGCGGTTTTCGTCACTCCCCCTATCCGTCCAAACTCCTCCTGACTTAAATGCAGCCTCTTGCGCTCTACACGGAGACGCTCAGGCAAAGTCAAAACAGAATTTTCAGAAGATGTTTTCAAGGTATATATCAAATTAATTTACATGGAAATTATCGCACTTTATTGAATATTTTTACAATATGTTTAAAATAATATAAACATATTTATATCAATGGAGTAAAAATGCTCTCATATTCTGAAGTTCGCAATCTCTTTGAGACCAATGGAATTTCAGTTGCAGAGTGGTCTCGTGACCACGGGTTCCCATCAGCGCTGGTATATCGAGTGTTAAGGGGAGAAGCTAAATGCCGACGTGGGGCAACTCACAAAATTGCACTTGCGTTAGGCATTAAAGCTCCTGTTTCAGAAGAGCAGAGAAAACTATTGGAAATGATTACCGAGTCCCATCAAACGGCGAGTGATGAAAAATTAAATTAAGGAGAACAATCAAGACTAACAAAATCTAGAAAACAAAAAAGCCGAACATTTAGCTCGGCTCTTTGCACTTGAAGCCCCTGCGCTAACAGGGTTACATCTAACTACATAACTGTATTTTGCCTTTCAACGTGTGAAGAGTCAAGGGGTTCGTTCGCCCCAAACTCTCGTAACCAAAGAGTATGCGATGACGCTTGTCGGCCCAAGGCTGACCAAGCCTTAGCCACTCTTCACACTTAAGGAATACAAAATGATTTACTGTAGCTTTACTACCTCTATTCTCAAAGAGGTTAGATAATGGCGCGCCCACCTAAAGTTACCTGGGATCGGGTCAACGAAATGATTGCAAATGGGATTGGCTCTGGATTCGGCGAAGCCTATCAACCCATTATTCAGATCAAGCGTTGGAATTCATCGCCTGTTTCTACGCAAATTATCAAACCCTTACCCCCTTTCAAAAGAGCCTGTCACTTTTTAAGCCAATCAGAGTATTGGCTGGGACTGCTGTTTAGTTGGGTAGGTTGCGAAATTCGCGAGCAATTTCCACTGTGGTCTTGGCCGCACCCTCACCCAGAAAGTGGAAGAAACTTATCTAATGACCGATTTTTAAAAGAGTCCAGTGGGTTAATTGAAATATGCAAACAGGCTGACATCAAACATGGAAATTATCCTGGGACAAATATTCCCTACATCTGGTCGATGGATATGTGTCTTTACTTGCCTTGGGTTACTGACTTTAAACGCAACTGCACAATGGTGTCGGTCAAGCCCATGTCTCACAAAACCTATAGGGATCCTGACCCGATTAACCGTAGTTTAGAAAAGCTAGAAGTAGAGCGTCGCTATTGTGCAGAACTAGGTATTCACTACCTGATTGGGGATCATCAGGCATTCACAAGAACACTGTTTGGAAATTTAGAATGCATCCAATCGAGTGCCAACGCAAACCAATATCACTCATCAAATTTCATTTTAAAAAGATTCTTGGATAAGCAAGGGCATAAGCTGCATCAACAGCATTTAGGCTTTATTCGCGAGGTACTAGTTAAAGATTATAAGTGCTCAAATGAAGACGCAATACTGCTAAGAAATTTTTTGATTTGGCATCAAATTATCGATATCGATCTTAATGGTCCAATCAGTGAATCTATATTGCCAAGACAAGGTGGTCGCGCTTTTAAGCAGTCAATTAAATTAAATCTAGAAGGAAAGTCATGACTACGATCCTTTCAGGTATGGCGCTAAGTCCGATTAACAACCAATCCGTATTAATAAATCGCCCAATGCGCGTACTTTACGTCAATAAAAAGCTTAATCAGTTAGTCGCAATTGCTGTAGAGCCTAAGTCCTCTAGAGGTAGGCTTTATTTTACCAGTCCCAAAATATTCCACTACAACGAAATAGTAAAACTGATTGAGACGCTCAACGTCAGACTTATAACTCAAGGGATCAGACCAAGACCAGATGTACTGGCATCAGACCAAACATTAAATAAAAAGTACAGGGCGAATCCATGTAAAGCGGTTCTGATGCGACAACAACGTTACAAACTGATTGAGTCGCTTGTGCAAAATACTGGTGATCATGCTTTGCTGTTTGATGAACAAACAAGAGATGAAATTATTGATAAGCATATATCCGAACTTGAAGAATCAAGAAATATATCAGTGTTAAAGAAATACATTCAGCAACTCATTTATCAATTTTTTGCAGAAGGTTCAAGCTCAAATGCACTGACGCCGTATTTTGCAACACGTGGCGGCCGAGGCAAAGAGAGACTACAGAAAAATAAACTAGGTAGACGTAATGCACCAACGAAGGCTGAAATTACTGGACATCAAGGCTTTTTGTTGTCTGATGACGATAAGAAAATTTGTGGTTTCGCGTATAGAAACTATCTAGTCTGGGGTAGAACTTGCGCGCACGCGCTCAGGAAAATGTGGGCCAATTTTTATTCATTTGAAGAGCAAGATGATTCAGGAAAAACACATAGCAAATTGCTTCCAAAAAATTTACGCCCAAGTCGCTCACAATTTGAACGCTGGGGCTCCAAAGTAAGCGGTCTAGAAGCTTGGAGAAAAGAACTTAATAAGCAACAACTAGCTAGGCTAGATCGTGCGCTACTAGGGAATTCAAACGACCAGATTGTCTCGGTTGGTCAGGTTGGTGCAATTGACTCAACAACAACTGATACCGAATTTGTTTCTGTAACAGATCGTCTGAAAAGAATTGGTCTAGCCACTCGAATGCCTGTTGTTGATAGCTTACATGGATATATCCCCGGTTTTTACATGGGCTTGGAAGCACCCAGTGCAGCTACAGTGAAATTAGCATTACTGCACGCCATGTCTGATAAAACTGAATGGCTTAAATTTTTAGGATTAGAAGATATGAGTCCAGATGACTGGCTACCAATCCGGTTTGGTAATCATATTGGTGATAACACCGATGCAAGAAATCAAATCATCATGCAAGAATTAAATCATGATGGAATTGGACTAAAGTATGTGCCTACAAGTCGATCCGACATGAATGCTATAGTCGAATCAGCCCATCATAGTCTGCATCGTCTGATTGACCATCTGCTACCAGGCACCACTCGTGGCAAACGTCTACAACGCGGCGATGATCGCCCTGATCTAAGTGCCAGAATGACGTTAATAGAAGGGATTCGCGAGACGACAAAGGCAATCCATTTTCATAACACTGTACCAATAGATATCCCAATCACGCTTGAAATACGTCAAGAGTTGGTCGAAAAAGGCCTAATCATTAACAGACTCAATTTAACAAAGCTCGCTATTCAAAAAGGCAATCTACATGTGAGCCTGATAAGTCGCGAGCAGGCAATCGCAACACTAGCCACACCGATTAAAGGTACTTTTACAGCAAAGGGAGTAAAACTCCATCGAACCGACAGAGAAGAGCGCGCCTTTATTGAACCCATACGCTATTTATCAAAGCATCCTGCAATGATTGCTAGGTTTCAAGAAGCAAAAACGAATCGTCGTGTGGCGCCAGCCTATCATGATGCCACTTTTCTATATAACCCTTACCAGCCATATGAAATTTGGTATCAGGACATACACACTGGCGAAATATTCAATCTGGAACTGGATTCACCAGATAGCCAGTGGTTTGAATACACGATCCCCGACTACCTGGCGGCTATGCAGCAGGATGCCACCTACAATTACCTTATAGATGATGTGAAGCAACAACAACGTGTCTCGTTTGAGAGCGAACTGAAAACCACATTAGACAAAATTGAAATTAAATATGCCGAGGTAGCGAAAAAATCAACGCCCATACCTAAATCAAAAATAGCCCGTGAGAAAAAGAAGAATCGCAAAAATGAAAAATCCTTAATGTCTTTTGCAACAACAAAACCAGCTACTAAGGACCAACCTGTGATGCCACCTGCACAAGTGCAGTACCCCCTTCTACCTAGCAAGCAGCCAAGCTCAAATGTTCTGGATAGCTTGATCTCAGGAGGTATGAAATGAACCAACCATCTCTAAACAACCCTTTACTTGAGAGATTGCCCAACTATCAGAACTTGCAAGATGTAATGAACGCTATTACTTACAACCCGTTGCAAAATGTTGATATATCAAAATTAACTTTTACAGAAAAGGATGCGCTGCTATCTGGTGAGAAGGTAATCCTTGCCCCCACAAAAAAAACAATGATGGCTGTAATGACCTGGTACGGCATGCTAAGAACTGGGCTACACAACAGAAATCCCATTCTAGCCGAGAACAAAAAACGCTATTTTGAATCCCTTGAGGTAGATAAGAAACTTAGCGAGTTTCCGAAATATCCTACTCGTGGAATTTCTGTTAATGTGATCAAAGGCCCGACTGGCACAGGCAAAACAGTAACGGTTGAGCGTTTTTGTGCCACACTACCCCAAGTAATTGAGCATGGCAAAAATGATGCATCGGGTTGGGTTTACCAAAAACAACTGGTATATCTGCACATTAATCTTTCGCATGATGGCTCGCGAGGCGGTTTTATCTATTCTATTCTACTCGCAATGGATGAAGCTCTAGGCACTCAATATGCAACATCAATACCAAAACAAAACCGGACAGTAGAAAAGTTGGCAGTTGCAACAATTGCAAGACTCGTCGCCCACTTCACCGGCATCATTTTTATAGACGAGTCGCAACTACGCAATCTGGTAAAAAGCGGACAAGCTGAATTGATGCAGTTATTCTTACTGCAGCTTATTAATAGCGGCATACCCATTGTTATATCTGGAAATGAATGTGCGTTTGATTGGTTAAAATATAGCCAGGATCTTAGTCGAATAGCATTATCTGGAGCTTCGCATTTTCATCCGATTGGAGCTCTGGACGAGCCTGATTGGAAGACCGAGTGGGAAGCGCTTTGTCGGGGAATTATGCAGTTCTATGTGTTACCACAGCCACCAACATCACTTTTAGAATGCTCCATCATGCTTCTAGAATGTAGTGGGGGCATTGCTAGATTGGCCATCATCCTTTGGTCAGAGACTCAGCGAAGCTGCCTTTACCATCAAAAAAAGCTTGTCATGCCAGATGACATTAAAGAGATCTACCTAGGTTATTCATATAGCAAAATTAAGCCACTTGCGGATGGCTTCAGATATAAAAATGCGAATTTGCTGAGCAATTTTCCCGATGTAGATGCAAATTTTTATAAACAACATTGGCAGACTGAAAACGGTGACGAAAACAATCAAGAAACACCAGAGCCCTCTCATGCAGAAGAGTCAGTCAACTCAAAACCCAAGCAAAAGCGAAGTGAGCAAGCGAAATTTAAAAGTCAGCAAACAGCTGAAAAGAACAAGCGCACAAAATCAAAATTGCTAAGAGAAACCCTACCCCAAGAAGATATGCGCATAAATGGTCTAGTTAATCATAACTTAGACCAGCTTGCGGCTCTAAGACAAGAGATTGAGGGCTGATTTATGACGAATTTAATTCTACCCTCAATGCACAAAGACATGACTTTTTTTAGTTGGATGTCGGCGACCCATATGATGAATGGATATCCAAGCTCATATCAATTGAGCGAAAAATTACTTGGCAATGGCTCGGCTGGGACAAGATTAGATTTCCCATCGCATCTTGAGAAGTTCTGCAGCAACACCTCCAATGCATTTGGTGATTTATTTAGCCTCGCTAGGAATTCGACGGTGTTGCCATATTATCTTGCATTCAGACCCACCAATATTTTTGATAATTGTGTCCGTCTAATGGCAAGTAACAGTGTGGAAAATCTTAAATTTATATTGGGGCTGCCTCCTAGTCGTACCAACCAATTTCCTATATTAAAGTTCTGTCGCAGTTGTCTTGAGTTGGATGTTGAAGAGCTAGGGTATGGATACTGGTATCGCGCTCATCAACTACCAAGCGCTCATATCTGCACAAAACACGGTGAATTACTCAATACATTTCGACTACGTGAAGATGGCAGAGGGAAATGTGAATTAACCTTACCCTCAATCAATAATAGCTACGTCATTCAAGCCCCTATGCATAGCTTGCCTCTTTTACAAGACCTATCGAACTTGTCGGTCAAGGTGATGACAGGCTTATTACCGGGCGAATTTAATCCCCAACAATTACAATTTACCTACCAACATGGTTTGAAGCAACATGGGTTAATCACACCCAAAGGAAAAGTTAAAGTCAGTGAGTTCCTATATCGGCTGCAAAAATACTTTCATCCAATTCAATCGATTCCACCATATGATAAATTGTTAAGTCAGGACAAGATATCACACTTCCTGAAGCTCATCAGAAAGCCTCGCGGATTTCATCATCCAATAGCCCATCTGTTATTGATTCAATTCCTGTTTAACTCCTGGGATCTATTTTGCTCAACATACAAATGGGAAAGCCAGTTCCAGTTGGATCTGGATCCTGAACCACAATTTGATAGCGCACCATTCCAACTCTCAGTTGACAGCCATCTAAAGGAAATCGCTGTGCGCTACAAAGCAGGAGAATCGCTCAGAAAGTTAGCTTTGGAATATAGCTATGATATTGGCACGCTAATGCGACAGTTAGAAAAACATAATCTGGCGACAATCAAAAAAAGACCCAAAAAAGTATCTTTAATAATCAAAGGTCAAGTACTTGATTTGCTCAGCAAAGGTCATGCTTTGAAAAGCATCTCACAAAAGACCAGCCTATCAAAATCAACAATAGATCGGATTTACGCATCCAATCCTTCAATTCATAGAATCTGGAGGGAAAATAAACAAGCCAACTTACGTGCCCCAAAAAGACAAAAGCTGATGCAATTTATTGCAGAGAATCCACACACTTCAAAAATAGAGATAAAAAAAGCCATGTCATACACATACAAATGGTTGACTGCAAACGACAGTATTTGGCTGAACCAATTTTTGAATAACGTTAAACCAGCTAGAGTGACTCGTAGCTTGAAAGCAAGTAAGCCTAGGATCAACTGGTCTCGTAGGGACGATGAATGTTTAAAGGCATTACAAGAAATCAAAAATATAGAACTCGAATCGTGGGAAAGACGAAAACCGCAGGCCTTTTTGAGAAGACTTCCTTCGCTTTCATTTAAGCCTAGATTAGCGAACCTTCCAAAATCAAAAGCATGGATCACCAAAGCACTGGGAAGTTTAAATGAATCATTTAGCTAAAAAAATCTCAGTAGATACGACAATCAATAATTTTGGCGATCAACGTATCGGCCAGCAATTTTCTTTAATTGTTCCCAAATTAATGCCCGATGAATTTCATCTTGGCTATTTTGGAAGGTTTGGACTTTATAACGGATTTCCAAATTACCTATCAGCAAAAAGAAAAATCAATCATATTTTTCGTATTCAGTTGAATAAAGAGCGCCAGTACCCCCTACCCCTTCAACTCGCAGATATTCTAAACATAGATCCAGAAAGATTTGTCGCCGATCACACATTAGTGCCCATTTTTCGTTCGCCTGATCATAACAACATACCTAGCCATGAAGTAAAGGTACTCAAAGCAATGGGTTATATTTTAGCTAAACCTAATGTTTGCTTTTGCGAGAACTGCATATCTGAAGACCTAAGTTACATTGGTTATAGCTACTGGCGTCGATCTCATCAAATACATGGCGTTGACTTTTGTAGTAAACATGGAACTCAGTTAATGATGGCTGTTGATGAAAATTCTCACTATCAAAGTCCAAATAAAATTCTAAAGCTCGGGAGATACTTAATATCTAAAATTACACCAACTGAGTATGATCATCCTGTTATAAAAAAATATATCGAACTATTAATGGATTGTATTGAAAACAAACCAAAAATAAACTTTATGAGTTTGGTAAAAATGCTAGATCACAGGAAACTGACAAATAGTATAGCCACCCCCCATGTTAAACATTCCTTCATTAGCGATTTTATCTTTGATAACACCCCCAATAATTGGTTAATTGAACATTTCCCTATTTTCAGAGAAAAAGAAAAAAACATACCTATCATTAGAATCGACTTTATAAAAGACCATATTGAAAACTGCCCAAGTCTATTTAACTTACTATTAATGATTTCGAATCTAATGCCAGAAGCAAACTATCAAACTTTTCAAAGTGATTCTTTTTCTTACTTCATGCCCAAACGTATTAACTCTATAGGAAAATCTACCGCTATACTTTTATATAAAAGAAATCGAGGTAAATATAACCTTATCTTTGAAGAGTTAGTAAAATTAAAAATTGGTGACATGCATTTTATTTACCGATTGGGATTGGTACCTCTTGATGATTTGGATGATGCAACTTCCAAAGCAATTTTTGATTTCCTAGATGGCACTGCACTAGTAGAAATTATGCTAAGAAAGAATGTTAATTTCTCAGCTTTTGAAAAAACAATTAAAGTAAGTTCTAAGTTAACAATACTCAACTCGCAAGAATAAAAACTTGAATCGCTATTAGTCTACTAGACTGCTTTAAGCAGAACTAATTGCAATTTGTAAGCGTAAGTTATTCTGGAGAGTCCAGTATGTTATTAGGATTCTATAGTTTTACTGCGTTAGACAAATAATAAAAAAGTCACACAAATAAAAATGGTCGTTAAATACTGAGAAGGTGGATTAACACGGCAGGAAATAGATGCTACAGAGATAATCGCTTAGAAGTTTGGGCTACTAACGGCACAATAAAAGAATTTATCATCAGCTTCTGGGAAGCCCGTAAAGCTGAGTTCCTTTGAGGGATTGAAGCACTTGCGTCCTGAAGCTTCTTCAATGTGGCCTTGGAAAGGTTATGCAGGTTTCCGTTTAATTGGTGGACATAACAATGAAGGTGAGTTTGATCTGGTTATTGTTACAGACTTTGGACTTGACCCGCTTTATTAGCCGTTTGCTTCTTATCTTAGCTATATTTAAGTCTCCATCACTAATGGCAAACCCATATCAATCCTAGCTAATCTCTGCGCAGTTTTGATCATTGATTCACTGAAGTTTTCCATCTCAGTATCTGCCAGTGATATTTGCTTGTATTTCTCCAAAGCAGATTCAAACGAAGCCTCTTGAACATAGGCAATTAATTGCATATAGCGATCACGTTGCTTGGTATTCGTGCTTTTAGTTTTCTCGCAATGGAGGTTTTCTAGATGCATTGAGAGATAAGCAATAAATTCCAGCTGGAACGCATTCTCTATATTCACTTTATCCATGCAAACATACCTCAACTTCAGTTACGTCGATTTTCATACAAAATATCATGGATGAGTTCTAATCTTAAAACAGGGCTATCAAGTTGCATCAATCGTTGTTTTTGTAGCAAAGGCAGATCCAGTAGCTCTACCCATCGATTAGCTACCCATGCAGCGTTTTCAAACTGATAAGGCTGAATCACGGGAATATTCTCCGGAGCGACGCCACTAGCAGGTAATGAAATCAGCAGTTCTTGAAGTGAGGTGGCTGTGCTTTCCAAATCCTCAGGGATTGCTGAATCTATATCATTTGGAATGTCATTGACCTGACCTACCACTAATCCATCTGCCTGCTTTACGTACGAATCAACCTTTACTCGGTGTCTGCCTACGCAACGAATGTTCATTAGGCCCACTGTTGTGACATCAGCGTCCACAATATCAACGAATGTCCCGATATTGGCAAATGGGAAGTAGCCTTCTGGATCAGTTTCACCTTCAGGCATGACTGCAACAATCGCAAATGAGGATTGATTCCTTAAACAATTACGTACCATGTCTAGATATCTTGCCTCAAAGATTCTGAGTGGGAGCAATCCTCCTGGGCAAACCACGACATTCAGTGGAAATAAGGGAAGTGTGTAGGGTTTCATAATCTGTAAGTGTATGACAATTTAAATGGGTTATGCGTGAGTTGAATACACCCAATATTCGGTTTTATATATAATTGATAAAAAGAACGTTTGTTCGTTTGTTGCACCAGATTCAATTGAGATTAAACAAAGCATGATGACGCATGATTAAACCAGCCATTCCATATGCAAACACCAACAGTTGAAAGATCCTACATTAAAGACTTTCTTGCCAGCTTTACGCGCAAGAAACCGCTTATTAATTGCGATTCAGTCATTGAGTTTGAACGCCCTGAGCGAGATGCTTTACCTGTTCCACTCACTTTATACTCCTCAAAAGTATCTGCAGGCTTTCCAAGTCCCGCAGAAGAGCATGTTGAAAAAAGACTAGACACGAATGACTATTTGATTGATCAGAAAGACGCGACATTCTTTGTGACTATACAAGGACAGTCGATGATTGATGTTGGTTTACTCCCTGGCGATAAAGCCGTAGTGGATCGCTCTAAAACCGCCAAAAATGGCTCTATTATTTTAGCTGTGGTGAATGGAGAGTTCACCATCAAAACGCTCAGTTGTAGTAAGAATGGCACTCTACGATTGTTACCGGCTAACTCAACTGGCGCTTATTCACCTATTGAGATAACAGAAGACACTCAATTTGAGGTGTGGGGTGTTGTTATTGGGTCATTTCGAAGATTTGCCTGAATAATTTAAGTTGATATTGCTCTGTACTTTAAATTGTTTTAATGTACAAATTACATCGGCTATTCAGTATTGAGGTAATGTCATGAAGCCTAAGTCACACAATAAAAGTGATAGCGTAATAATTGCTGGTCAAAGCAAACTGGTGCCTGTGGCATCTGGATTGGACAAACCAAAATACAAACTGTCCGACCTGTTAGCCGAATGTAATCAGAATATGCCAATCCCACCTGATTTGGCCTCATGGGATATTATGCCGCCAGTTGGATTGGAAATTACTTGATTCCACAATTTCTGTGGATAACGTTGTTGAATGGGTGGGGATTACAAGACTAAGTCTTTGGTCTAGCAATACAATGTGGGATGTATGAATTTTTAATCATCACTTAAATAAAAAACCCAGCATATAGCTGGGTCTTGTCGTACCAAGAACAATGATTATTTGTTCATTACGTACATTGTTACTTCAAAGCCAAAACGCATTTCAGTCGCTGCTGGTGTTGTCCACATAATATTCTCCAAAGTGTTGTCTGTTTTGAACTGACGAGATGTCTGTTCGAGTGAGTTAATTATGCGCTCACCTGATAATTAAGCACTATTGGTACTCATGATTGAACACTCAGTAAAATCATGAACAGTGGATAACGTTACAAGCATTAATTGTTGTTACAATAATCAAATGCAAGCATCAAACCTCTCCACCCAAGCTCGTCATATCGCACTCATCGACGTGAACAACTTTTACGTCAGCTGCGAGCGTGTGTTTAATCCTCAGCTGGTTGGCAAGCCTGTCGTTGTGCTATCCAATAACGATGGCTGTGCAGTTGCACGTAGTAATGAAGTGAAAGCACTTGGCGTTGGGATGGGAGCACCTTGGTTTAAGTTTAAAGATCTGGCCAAGCAACATGGCATTATTGCCTTATCAAGTAACTATGCACTCTATGCAGATATGAGTAATCGTGTCATGAGTATCTTGCGTGAATATAGCCCTGACCAAGAAATCTATTCAATAGATGAGTCATTTCTAGATCTCACCGGCTTTAAGAAGCGTGACTTGATTCTATATGCACAGCATATGCGTAAACGTATCTTGCAGTGGACTGGGTTACCTGTGTGTGTAGGTGTCGGTGCAACCAAGACCTTAGCAAAACTGGCTAACCATTGTGCAAAGAAGAGACCACAGTTGAATGGCGTGTGTAACTTTAATACGATGACCACGTATGACTTAGACCAGCTACTATCTGAGATTGAGGTCGGTGAGATATGGGGAGTAGGACGTAAGCTTGCCCCTAAACTGGTGGCATTAGGTTATCAATCTGCTTTGGATTTAAAACGCGCAAGTCCAGAAGCCTTACGGCAACAATTCAGTGTCGTCATGGAAAAGACCATTCGTGAATTAAATGGCACAGTCTGTATTGAACTAGAAGAGATCTCACCGCCTAAGAAACAAATACTCAGCTCAAGAAGCTTTGGTCATCCAGTACGTGACTACAACAGCTTGGCTGAGTCCATCACCCTGTATATGAGTCGTGCAGCAGAAAAGCTACGTAGACAACAATCCTTTGCAGGCAGTGCTTATGTGTATATCCGAACATCACCATTTAAGCCAGACGATCCGTTCTACAGTAACGGACTCACCATCCCATTACCAACCCCAACGGATGACACAAGGCAATTAGTGAATGTGGTTCTATGGGGATTAAAACAGATCTATAGGCCTCACTTTAACTATGTGAAAGCTGGTGTCATGCTCTCTGAATTAGTCCCGGCACAAGGGGTGCAGACTGATTTGTTTAGTCAGATGCAAAGCACACAAAAATCTGATGCATTAATGACAACGATTGACCAGATCAATCGCAAGATGGGGAAAGACTCTATCAAGCTCGCGAGTGAGGGATTCAGGAGACCTTGGAAGATGAAGCAGGAGAATAAGAGCCCGAGTTATACGACCAATTGGGAGGATGTGCCGGTTGTCAGTTGAGGTATATTATTTGTGTAAGAATTTTTAATTCATGTAACGCATTCGCATACAACGTTAAAATACCACTACATTGACGCCCAATAGTTTAGCCTCATTCTAAAATCCAACATATTCGAAAGTAATGTCCATGACTAACATGTACAAACTCAATCAATACCTGACGTTAGCCAATCAACTTACAAGTGTTGCGACTAAAGAGGAGTTAGCTGAATGTGCGCGGTTACTTGCGATTAATGTTGCACATTACCAATCAGTGTATGGATCGCTTCCGTTAGATGAAACCCTGGAAATGGCCTATGCGGAAAACCCCAATCAGGCTCAGTTGAATTTGGTGGCAAGTGGATTAGAGACAATGGTGGGAGTGTTAGGTGGCATTGTGCAAGGTTTTGACACTAACCCATCGCATTAATGTAAATCATAGAATTTGAGAGAACCAATCATGACTATCTACATCATTCGTCATATATTACTCAGTCTAATTTTATCACTCTCAGCTATCGCTCATGCTGAAACCATTACTGGTCGGGTAGTTGGTGTGTCTGACGGAGATACGCTTACTATCCTTGATTCAACTAACACCGAATATAAAATAAGGTTGGCGGCCATCGATGCCCCGGAGAAAGCACAACCCTTCGGTCAACGCGGAAAACAAAAGTTGTCCGACCTCTGTTTTGGCAAGAGCGCCAGCATCCAAGTGATTAGCACAGACCGTTACGGACGTTCAGTCGGCGATGTTGATTGTGCTGGCGTTAATGCAAATGAAGTAATGGTTCAATCTGGACTTGCTTGGGTTTATCGTAAGTATGACAAAGGCTATGGTCATTTGTACGGTCTAGAAGAAGATGCTAGAAATACCCGACGTGGCCTTTGGTCAGATAACAATCCTACCCCGCCTTGGGAATGGAGAAAGTCTAAGCGCAATCATTGAACTGATGCTGACTAGTTAAACTAAAGTAAACATTAGTCTTGAATCATGACTAATTTATAGGTGGCTTTGAGCCAACTCGCTCAAAATATAGAGTTAAAACTATATGACGCCGCCATAACTTATTGCATTGAGTATTCTTTTAACCTCTAACAGACCTGACTCAGATTCAACCATGGATATTGGCGTAGACTTCAAAACAAAGTTTTCAGAATGGAGCCATTTTTCAGCCATCTCTTTTGAACCAAAAGTTTCAATAGCAATGGCATGCGCTTCATCAAGGCGAATTTGTAATGCGGATTTTGCTTTCATTTGTAGCCCCACCGACAAAACTTAAATATATTTACTATTATAAATAGCTGCATATTGATGAGTAAGTTGTCTCTTATAATTAAAACGAAGAAAGAACAACGGCCACATGAGTGGCCGTTGCATGCGAGATTCTCTCTGTGTTTTACACATAGCCACTCCAGGTGACATCTAGATTCCTAGACGGCGCTACGTTATTACACTCGCTCAACGTAACCTTGTCATATGTAATACTAATTATAAATCAATGACTAAAGTATTGATATAGAGCGACAAATACTCAGTAAATTTGAGAGTTAAGTCCAATGCTTAGTATTCCAGTCAAAGAAGCCATCTGTAATTATTTCAAAAGAACCCACTAATAATTATCTTACGAGACCAATTATTCAGTGAACCGAAAAATGCTTTCAATGTCGCCTAAGGGGGACAAAGCTACCGTTAAGTTTAGGTTTTCTGATTTCGGCAACCGGCCCAAAGCAGACACTGAGAAAGATTGTTTGGAGTTCTTATATTTGAATTATTCAAATTCAGGTAAAACAAATTCAGCTAGTTCTAATAGCACTTCATTTGCAGCGCGTTTTCCATATTTGAAGTTGAATATAAGATGATCTACACCAATGCGCCTTGATGCTCGCAAATGAACTAGAAGAGTATTTCGACCCAATCTGTGACCTAGATGAATGGGTGTTGGTGCTTCGTTAAGGTCGTCATTTAATCAATAAAATACGATTGTGTAAATGGTTTATATTCACCGGGTAAGACTGACTTGACAGTGTTACGCTAACGCATAATTATTTGTTCCTAAGCATCAATACTTCTTGGATAACTCATCTAACCATCAGCATGATGGTTTTTTATTGGATATTATCTAGACGACTGGTCTAATCTATGCAATAATGCACATATGGGTAATGAACTTCCAATCACAAAGTTTGGCGATACGCGTCAGCAAATCCTTGATACAGCCAAGGACATCATCCTCGGCAAGGGGTTTGCCGCAGTCGGCCTCAACGAGATACTTTGTACTGCCGGCGTGCCCAAGGGCTCGTTCTATCACTATTTCAAATCCAAAGAGCAGTTTGGCGACGCTTTGCTCGAAGATTACTTTGACGGTTACCTGCACATGTTAGAGCGCATGCTTAAAGATGACGGCAACACTAATTCCAGCCGACTGCTGGGATTTTTCCAGTTCTGGCTGGATACGCAGTCTAGTGATGGCACAATGGATAAATGTCTGGTCGTTAAATTGAGCGCAGAAGTGACGGATCTTTCCGAATCCATGCGTATTACGTTGAAGAATGGCACCGACAGGGTAATAGCGTGCCTCACACATTGCGTGGAACAAGGTATACGCACAGGTGAATTCCCTGCCAACCTCGATGCAAAAACTGTCACGGCAGAGATCTATTATATGTGGATAGGCGCAACGCTTTTGACCAAGGTAGGCCGCACGCGTGCAGCCCTGGAATGCGCCATGAATGCCACGAAAGCAAGACTGGGGCTTGATTGAGTACGATCTTTTTTATTTGGCCTAATACTAGCCGACTGGTCTAATAACTGTAATTTTTAAGGAGTTTTGATGCTGAATTTTGATTTTTACAACCCGACGCGCATCGCTTTCGGCAAGGGCAAGGTCGCCGAAATCGACAAGTTGGTGCCTGCTGAGGCTCGCGTATTGATTGTTTACGGCGGCACTAGCGCCAAGAAGAATGGCACGCTGGATGAAGTCAAAGCCGCACTGGGCGGGCGTTATGCCGAAGAATTCAGCGGCATCGAGCCTAATCCGACTTATGAAACGCTCATGAAAGCCGTCTCTAAAATCAAGGCCAACAAGCTGGATTACCTACTGGCAGTTGGCGGTGGCTCGGTGATTGATGGCACTAAGTTTGTCGCAGCGGCGGTGTATGCCGAGGGCGACCCGTGGGAGATTTTGCTCAAACGCGGTGCCAATGTGAAACAAGCCATGCCTTATGGCACGGTGCTGACCTTGCCTGCAACAGGCTCGGAGATGAACGACGGCTCGGTGATTTCACGCACCGAAACCGCATCCGGCTTACACGACAAGCTCTATTTCACCAGTGAGCATGTGTTTCCACAGTTCTCCGTACTCGATCCGACCAAGACCTATACCTTGCCGCCGCGCCAGTTGGCTAACGGCGTGGTGGATGCCTACACGCATATTATGGAGCAATACCTGACCTACCCGGTGGAAGCGCGCGTGCAGGACCGCTTTGCCGAAGGCCTACTGCAAACGCTGATTGAAATCGGCCCTAAAATTCTGCAAAACCCGCAGGATTATGATTTGCAAGCCAATTTCATGTGGGTTGCCACGCTGGCCTTGAATGGCTTGATCGGCTCCGGTGTACCGAGCGATTGGGCGACGCACATGATAGGCCACGAAATCACCGCGCTCCATGGATTGGATCACGCGCAAACGCTGGCTATCATCCTGCCGACCATGTTGAGTGTTCGTCGCGAATCCAAGCGCGCCAAGCTGCTGCAATACGCCGAGCGCGTCTGGCATATCAGTGAAGGTACAGAGGATGCTCGCATCGAAGCGGCCATCCAAAATACCCGCGCTTTTTTCGAAAGCCTCAGCGTGCCGACGCGCTTATCCGCCTACAACATTAGCGCGGATGCCATTCCTGCCCTGCTGGCGCAGCTTGAAAGTCATGGCATGGTCGAGTTGGGTGAACACAAGGATGTGACGCTGGATAAGAGCAGGGAAGTGCTGGAAGCGAGTATTTAGATTTTTAGTAGGGTGGATAAGCGTGATAGCGCGTATCCACCATCTTCGTGTTTTATTTTTTTAGGAGCAATCATGAGCAAGAAGTTAGCTCTGTATGTACGTCTGCACGCCAAGCCAGGCAAGGAAGCAGCACTAGAAGCATTTCTTAAATCCGCACTGCCACTAGTGGAAAACGAGCCGGAAACCGCTACCTGGTACGCACTCAAATTCGGGCCTGCAACCTTTGGCATTTTTGACACCTTTATGGATGAACATGGTCGACAAGCACATTTGACCGGGAAAATCGCTGAGGCACTAATGGCGAATGCCACAGACTTGCTAGCTGAGATGCCGATGATCGAAACCGTGGATTTACTGGCAGTCAAAGGCCAGGCTTAAATCAGTTTTTGGCTAAGTAGATAGCTCCTCCCCCTGGCTATTTCGGGCCTGTACTGGCACATCACTTTCCTCCCTTTTGTGGATGTGCCAGTTTTTTTCTTATAGAGCAGAATGTATAACCCTAATCCAAATCAATCGCCGACAGGCAACCGTGGCTGGCAGCGTGTGTTCCAGCGCGGCAAACTCACGCTGGGCATCATGTTCCCAATCGAGGCCTTCGAGCGGGACCAACCGACCATGCACAACCAGGTAGCGCTGGCACAGTTTGCCGAAAAAGCCGGTTTTGCCAGCTTGGGCTTTCGCGATGTGCCGCTGCGCGACCCGAATTTTGGCGATGTCGGTCAAGTGTTCGACCCGTGGGCTTATCTCGGTTATATGGCCGCGCAGACCACAGAAATCGCGCTGCTGACGGCATCCATCATCCTGCCATTGCGCCACCCAATTCATATCGCCAAGGCCGCCGCCAGCATAGACCAGTTGTCCAATGGACGCTTGCTGCTGGGCATTGCTACGGGCGATAGATTGGTGGAATTCCCTGCTTTCAATGTGGATTTTGAGTCGCGCGGTGCCATGTTTCGCGAAGAGGTCGAGTTGCTCAAGATTTATTGGTCAGAGTTCTTCCCGCAAGTCAGTAGCGGCTTCGGCCATCTGCAAGGTGCCGATGTCATTCCCAAGCCGGTAGCTTCGCATGTGCCCTTGCTCGTCACCGGCCATAGCCAGCAGGATTTGGGCTGGATCGCGCGCAACGCCGACGGCTGGATGAGCTACCCGCGCAGCATAGAGGCCCAAGAGCAGATCGTCCAGCGCTGGCGCGATACGGTAGAAGCCGAATTGCCAGGGCAGTACAAACCATTCACACAGTCTTATTTTATTGACCTTGTCGACAACCCGAATGAAGCAGCAACCCCTATTCATTTGGGTCACCGTCTCGGCAGGAATGCGCTGCTGGTGCATCTGCGCGCGAGCAAGCGTATCGGCGTGGATCACCTGATATTCAATGTCAAATACGGCAAACGTCCGGCCTGTGAGGTGTTGCAGGAGTTGGCTGAATTTGTTTTACCGGAATTTATATGAAGTTGTAGCGCAGGCAACCCCGCCTGCCAACTTATCAAAAAAACGCAGACGAGGACGCCTGCGCTACAAAAATAGGAGCCGCCATGAAAGCCGTTGCATTAACCAAGTATTTACCTATCAGCGATCCTGAATCGCTGATAGATGTCGAATTGCCCAGCCCCGTCGCTACCGGTCGCGACCTGCTGGTGCGTGTACATGCCATCGCCGTTAACCCGGTGGATACCAAGGTGCGCAAGCCCAAGGATAAAGTAGAAGCTACGCCCAAAATACTGGGCTGGGATGCCGCTGGTGAAGTCGTCGAAGCCGGGCCAGATTGCGCGCTGTTCAAGCCTGGCGACAAAGTGTTTTATGCAGGTGACATCACGCGCTCGGGCTGCAATGCCGAATACCAGCTCATGGATGAGCGCATCGTCGGGCACATGCCGCAGAGCTTGAATTATGAGCAGGCGGCAGCTTTGCCGCTGACCGCAGTGACAGCTTGGGAATCACTGTTCGACCGCCTGGGCATTGCGCTTGATATAGCGCAGAACCGCAATAAAAGCCTGCTCATCATAGGCGGTGCAGGCGGCGTGGGTTCGATTGCAATCCAACTCGCGAATAAACTGGCGGGATTGACCGTGGTAGCCACGGCATCGCGGCCTGAGACCGTGCAATGGGTGCAGGAATTAGGCGCACAGCACGTCATCAATCATAAGCATGACCTGGTGACGCAAATGCGCGAAATCGGCATTCCCCAACCAGACTATATTTTCTGCTGTAATGATACCGATGGCTATTTTGCTGTCATGGCCGAACTTATCAAGCCGCAAGGCAAGATTTGCTCGATTGTCGAAACCGCACAGCCGGTGGACCTCAACCTGCTCAAGAATAAAAGCGCGACGTTCGCGTGGGAGCTGATGTTTACACGCTCCATGTTTCAGACAACCGACATGACAGAACAGCACCATATCCTGGATCGCATAGGCAAGCTGGTGGATGAGGGTGTGCTGAAGACCACGCTCAATGAAACCATATCACCCATCAACGCCGCCAATCTGCGTAAGGCGCACGCTCAGCTCGAAGCAGGTGGCACCATAGGCAAGATCGTGTTGAGCGGCTGGGCTTGATTTTCACACTACTTTTTACATTTTCAGGAGATAAAAATGTCACGTGTCGTCAGATTCCACCAAACCGGTGGGCCAGAAGTATTACAGTTAGCAGATGAACAAGTCGCCGCACCAGGCAAGGGTGAAGTGCAGATCAAAGTGCATGCCATCGGACTCAATCGTGCAGAAGTCATGTTCCGCAATGGTCAGTATCTGGAAGTACCGCAACTGCCAGCGAGGCTGGGCTATGAGGCAGCGGGTACCATAGCCGGAGTAGGTGAGGATGTAAGCGAATTCCAAATTGGTGATGCGGTCAGCACAATCCCAGCGTTTTCACAGAATCAGTATGGCGTGTATGGTGAGTTGGCGAATGTGCCCGCATTTGCCGTGGTCAAGCATCCACCATCACTTTCCTGGCCGGAAGCTTCCGCCATCTGGATGCAATATATGACTGCCTACGGCGCACTGGTGGAGTTTGCCGATACCAAAGCCGGGGAGTTTGTGCTGATTCCCGCAGCTTCGAGCAGCGTGGGGATAGCAGCCATACAAATCACCAATATACTAGGTGCCATCCCGATTGCGCTCACGCGTCATAGCAACAAGCGCGAAGCGTTGCTGCAGGCTGGTGCCAAGCACGTCATTGCCACCGAGGAGCAAGACCTGGTAGCAGAAGTGAACCGCATTACCAATAACAAAGGCGCACGCGTCGTGTTTGACCCAGTGGCTGGGCCAACTATTAACAAGCTGGCTGAAGCTACAGCCCAAAGCGGTATTATTTTTCAGTATGGCGCACTGAGCAGCGAGCCTACGCCACTGCCACTATTTCCCGTGCTCGCCAAGCAATTGACCATACGCGGTTACACCCTGTTTGAAATCAGCACCAATCCCCAACGTCTGGCACGCGCTAAACAATTTATCGTGCAAGGCTTGGCAGAGGGCAAGCTGACACCGACCGTGGCAAAGATTTTCCCGCTGGAGCAAGTCGTTGAGGCGCACCGCTATATGGAATCCAACCAACAAATTGGTAAGATTGTGCTGACAATTTAGCCGCTATTACCATCTGCGTAGGCGGCTTTGCAGTTGGTTTGACTATAACGTTTGAGAGCTGAAATGAAGTCTCCGCGGTTAAGTATTCAAACATAGAATCTGGTGGCGTTAATGGATTTTGTTTAGCAAGCTCAGCCTAACCCTTTAGCGGGACGCCTGACGGCGCTCCTGCATTCAACTGTTGAAGGTCAGATATGGGCCGATGGCAGTCGTTTTTCTGTTAAATTCGACAGTCAGCTTTGCGGATTTATCTGTCATTTGAATATGAGATATACACAACAATTTCGTAGTTACGTATTTATTAAAATGATCTGCCAATAAATAGTGATGCATTGCTCGAAAGTTACGTATTTTCTGACGTAACATCAAATTTTAGTCAAATTTGAATGGCTCTAAACCGTGACATCAAGTTACGTATTTATTCTCGTGAAATAGCATCAGCAGCGACTCAATAGTTAGCACAACACAGTAACAACTAAGCCTTAGCGGAAACGCTAAGGCTTTTTATTTGCCTTTCAACATACCTCAGTGCAACAATCCATAGCACCTACGTTTCGCCTTACCTTTATTTTTTAGCCGACCAAAAACTAAATCTCTGCTAGAATACGCAACTATGTTGCAAAGATTCGCCACCCACCTCACGCTTGCCCTGCTATTTGCATTCACGCAAATAGGCGTTGCTACGCATGAAATCAGCCACATTACGAATGGCTCGCAACACTTGCAACCCCATGAGAAATCGCAACAAAAAAATACTGTTGCCGAACAATGCGCGCAATGTATCAGCTATGCAAAAATCGCTAGTGGTGTATTAACAACCCCAACTATCACGCCTGTCGGCCAGCCCGGCTTAATTGCAACACCTAGCGTACACCTCTCTTTTCAGCACTATGCAAGCAGCCCATACTCTGCAAGGGCACCCCCTCAAATAGCAAGTATTTAACTAAATACCAGACAGTAAACGCCACTACGTTTGCTGATTACTCGCTTTTATTTTGAGGTTTTTGATATGCATTATGCTCCAAACCTGCAATTGCTTAGCGCATTTGCATTTAAACCATTACTGATTGCTGTTGCTACAGTATTTTCCACTTCATCCATCGCCGCCGATGCCAATGTTGCGATAGATTTACCAACAGTACCTGTCACCGGCAACCCTCTAGGCGTAGCATCTGACGAGTTGGTGGTGCCAGTTGCCGTGATCAGCGGACGTGAGCTTTCACTCAAACGAGAGAGCACTTTAGGCGATACACTCAATGGCATTCCAGGGGTAAGCGCCACACAATTTGGCCCCAATGCCTCACGCCCGGTCATTCGAGGCTTAGATGGTGAACGTGTACGTATCATGCAAAATGGCACCAGCATTTTAGATGCTTCTAGCTTAAGCTTTGACCATGCCGTAGGGATTGACCCACTCATCATAGAGCAAATTGATGTGGTGCGCGGACCAGCCGCGTTGCTATACGGTGGAAGCGCCGTGGGTGGCGTAGTGAACGCAATTGACCATCGCATTCCCAAAGAACAGCTAGAAGGCGCAACAGGCCGCGCTGAAATGCGCTTTGGTGGCCCAAGCAACACCAGAAACGGGGCTGCTGTCATTGATGTTGGCAATGGCGTCATTGCCATACATGCCGATGCCTATACGCGAAAAACCAGCGATTTGGACATTCCGGGTTATGCGCTATCTCGCCGCAAAAGCGAGCAAGACAATACACCCCGCGAGAACCGTGGCAAACTCGTCAACAGCAGTGCAGAGGGTGACGGCGGTGCATTAGGCGCAGCCTTAACTTTTGACAATGGCTACATTGGCACCTCATTCTCCACCATGAACAACAACTACGGCGTAGTCGCAGAAGAAAACGTGCGTATCGATATGAAAAGTGATCGCTGGGATGTCGCCAGTGAGTTTACCGACTTAGGCGGCATGTTTAACCGTGTAAAAGTGCGCGCCGCGCACACCGATTACGAACACCGTGAGTTAGAAAATGGCAGCGTAGGCACCACTTTTAAAAACCGTGGCTTAGAGAGCAGTATTGAACTAGGTCACCGCCCACTAGGCGCGTTAAGCGGTGTAGTTGGTTATCAATTTAACAACACCAATTTCGAGGCGCTAGGCGAGGAGGCTTTTGTCCCTAGCGTCAACACGCAAAACCAAGCAGCGTATATTTATGAAGAGCTCGCTATTGATAAACATAAAATCACATTTGGCGGGCGCTTAGGTCACACCACAGTAGACTCTAAAGATAATGTTAATTTTGGCACAGGTCAAAGCAACAGCTTCAACCCTAACAGTGTAGTGCTGGGTGGGTTATATAACATCGACAGCAACTGGTCAGTTACCGGCAATCTGTCCCATAACGAGCGAGCACCTAGCTACTTTGAACTCTATGCCAACGGCGCACATATGGCTACCGGCCAGTTTGAAGTGGGCAATACAGACTTCAAAAAAGAACGCTCCAAGGGTGTTGATGCGCAGCTACGCTGGAAGGATGCGAAAAACGCCTTCAGTATCGGTACTTACTACACCAGATTTAGCAATTTTATTGGGCTATTTGGAACAGGCAATGAGATTGATGTTAACGGTGAGTTTTTGCCGGAAGCTAAATTTATGACCGTGCCAGCGGTATTCAAAGGCATAGAAAGCGAAGCAAAGTTTAATATTGCAAACAATCTAAACTTAAACCTGCTGGGCGACTACGTGCATGCCAAAGACCTGCGTAATGACAAGTATTTACCGAGAATTGCGCCATTGCGCCTAGGGGCTGGGCTGCACTACCAACGCAACAGCTTAGGGGCAAGATTAGATGTGCTCAAGGCGTTTGCGCAAACCCATACTGCAGAGAATGAATTGAAAACAGATGGCTACACCAATGTTAGCGCGCTGGTTTCTTATAAACTGCCAACCAAGTTAAATTTAGAGCTATTTGCCAAAGCCAACAACCTGCTTAACCAAGAAATACGCGACCATGCCTCGTTTTTAAAAGACATCTCGATGCAGGGTCAACGCTCAATCTTATTTGGATTGCGTGGCGATTTTTAGTGAGATAAACCATCACGCCGCGCAACATAAGCAGCATGGATTGTGTTGCGCGGCGTAAGCCTTAAGCGAACAGGATTAAACCCCAGACTACCGCCACAATCAGCAACGCGATAAACACCGCAGCACTGCCAATATCTTTGGCCTGCTTTGCCAGCGCATGATGCTCGGTAGAAGTATGATCCACCGCCGCCTCAATAGCAGAATTGAGCAACTCTACAATCAATACCAACAGCACGCTTGCAATCAACATCGCCTGCTCTACCGGACTATTACCTAAATAAATAGCCAACGGTATTAGTACGATTGCCAGAAAAACCTCTTGGCGGAAAGCATCCTCATGCACGAAAGCCGCTTTAAAGCCCTCCAGCGAGTAACCAAAGGCGTTAATCAAGCGGCGAATACCAGTCTTCCCTTTAAACGGGCTGGTTGCTAAATGCTTAGATTTTGATGCGTCTTGTGTATGGTCCACAGGCTTATTTGGAGATGTTGACATCATAGACTTTCTAAAAAAATTGATTATGTAACGTTAAATTGTGAATAGTTTAATGCATGAATTTTAACATGCGCTATCATAACGGTTTAAGCAATAACGATTAGATTATATAAAAGGACTATCATGGCACGTACTGTTAATTGTATTAAACTGGGTAAAGAAGCCGATGGCATGGATTTCCCGCCATACCCAGGTGAGTTGGGCAAACGCATTTACATGAACGTATCGAAAGAGGCTTGGGCTGTATGGTTAAAACAACAAACCATGCTAGTAAACGAAAACCGCCTCAGCTTGGCAGATCCTTCAGCACGTAAATACTTAGCAGAACAAACTGAGAAGTACTTCTTCGGTGATGGTGCAGATACGGCAAGTGGCTACGTTCCACCGAAAGAATAACAACTTTTAAGCGCAGCTAATGGCGCACCAATACGCTCCATATAAAAACGCCAGCATATGCTGGCGTTTTTATATTTGATTCAAACCAAGCCTAAATGACTCATCAAGCTTGATGCCAGCGTTGAAGCTAACCGCTGACAAAAGTCCCTAAAGAGCCAGCTTCATTGGTTTCCACCCACTTACGAATGCGATTTGCGTCGCCAATACGGGTTAACTTACCGGCTGAGTCCAGCAACACAATAATCACTGGCTGACCTGAAATATGCGCCTGCATTACCAAACAGCGCCCAGCTTCATTAATAAAGCCTGTTTTTGATAATCCGATATCCCATTTACCACCACGCACTAGGGCATTGGTATTCACAAAACTTAAGGGGCTGCGGCGGCCATACAAGGTCACCTCTTGCGAAGCCAGCGTCGTCACCTGACGAATCTCTGCGTAGTGATAAGCCGCATCAACCATTTTTGCCAAATCTTCTGCGGTGGATACATTATTGCTATCCAATCCGGTTGAATCCACAAATCGGCTTGCGTTCATGCCTAGCAATTTCGCTTTTTGGTTCATCGCCTTAACAAAAGCATAACTACCACCCGGGTAATTACGACCTAAAGCTGAGGCCGCTCTATTTTCTGAAGCCATCAAGGCTAACTGCAATAACTCCCCGCGGGTTAACGTTGTGCCCACAGCCAATCTGGAGGTGGTATGTTTCAGATAATCCACATCCTCATCAGAAATGTTGAGCAATTCATCCATAGGTAAATGTGCATCTAACATGACCATGGCCGTCATCAACTTAGTGACGGATGCAATCGGTGTTGGTAAGTTGGTGTTTTTTGCAAACAGTACTTCGCCTGTCTGCTGGTTGATGACCAAGGCTTTGGCTGAAGCTAGTTTTAAAGGGGTGGTGCCATCATAGCTATCCACTGCTGCAATCGCTTTACGTGCAGGCAAACGAGTTTTAACACGAAGAGCACTAGACTTAAATTTTACTGCTTTATACTTGCTGGTCGACTTAGACTGTGTTGAAACATGCCGATGTTTTTTACTCGTAGTCGCATCTGCAGCCACAGGTACCAAGCAAAGCGCCAAGCTAATGTAAAATAAAGTAAACTTTCGCAATGTGCTTTTCATAATGACTTATATCTCATGGGGTTACAGCACAATACTATATAAAAACTTTAGCTTTGTCATCAAGATTTTTAAGGATTTTAGGGTTAACCCGCACTCAGGTTAAAAATAAATTAAAATTGACGTAATTTACGTTAAAATTTAAGCCAATTTCAACTCAAAAATCACAGAGCGACCAGCATGCAAACGCCACAATCTTTGTTATTCAGCCCTCAACATTTATGGACGAAAACCACCGCAGATGGCGTGTGGGAAGCCGGCATTACCGATTATGCACAAAACCTGCTGGGTGACATTGTGTTTGTTGAAGCGCCGACTGTAGGCGCACGCTTGAGCGCAGGGCAACCGTGCGGGTTGGTAGAGTCCGTCAAGACCGGCTCAGACCTGCACGCGCTGATGAACGGCGTGATACTGGAGATTAATCAGGCGGTGATTGACTCACCCGAGCAAATCAACGACCACCCATATAAAGCATGGATATTCCGATTCCGGGCTGATAACAATGCAGATGCTGAACAGCTACTATCCGCCGCCGCCTATGATGCACTAACAGACGCTTAATATACCGACGCACCTAACTGAAATTAGGATAAAGCCTTGCGCTTAGCAAATGGCAAGGCTGCCCAACACAAACTGAACTAGACCACAGGAAATACTAGGCGCACAGCCTCCACCACCTTGGCAACTTCAGCTCTCACATTCGCAATCATCTCACGCTCTATGCGCGGCGTTTCTACCGACAACACTTCATGCACTTTATTAGCTAAAGCTTGCTCGGTAGTTGGCAGCTCCGCATTCAGGCCCTGAATAAAATCATTCTTAGCACCTTCCGCCAACACGATGAAGTCTGCTTTCAGCGTTGCACTTAACTGTTGAGACAACTCCTCATACAGCGTAGGGAAAGTAGCGCCCAGCTTCTGCTGCAATGCCTGCTGAGATTGCAATTGAATTGCATCCAGATAAATACTTAACTCCGATTGTGTATGCTGTGTCAGATCTTTATAAATAGCGGCTAGCTCTTGTGCCAAACTGGCGCGATGCTCACTGAGAATATCTTCATGTAGCCTTGTGATTTTAGCCTGCAAATCATGTGAGGCATTCTCGACCGTCAGTTTCTCCAAGTTGAGTAAGGATGCCTCCAGCCCTTCTGTAAGCGACTGTTCCAGCTTCGGCAATGCTGCACTCAAATTGTTTTGCACATCCACCACCACTTGCGACTGCATCTGCGTCAAACTCTGTGCTAAGTCAGCCTTAATGATATCCACATTGGCGTGTACCATTTTCGGAATTTCAGTTGCGAAGTCCGCACGGGTTCTATCCACAAAAACAGAGGTCTGCTCCATAATCGCCTGCTTCGCATTCATCAGCTCTGCGCCAATTTCTTTTTTCAGCGCCTGTTCGGCATCCTGCTGTGCTGCGATGATGTGCTGGGTAAATTGTTCATGCTGCTGCTTTAAGCCACTGATGGCATCGGTTTGCCCGTCTTTGATCTCAGCAGATGCATTTGACAGGTAATCCAATAACGCTTGCCGCACTTCGTCTTTCACTTTTTGTGTGACTGCATGTTCAATTTCGGCCGCAATCTGTGGCCTGATTTCAGCAGCAATCATAGCAATAAGCTCTGGCGTCACATTAAATGTATTTGCCAACACTTTGGTTGGCAAAGCATGCACCTCGGTTAACAGTGGAATATCGTCATCTTCTTGCATGTAATTTAATGTCCTTCTAACACGCCAATTAACGGCTAATTATGTGGCAGATTCATCAGTAGACTTGATTTGATAGCCACGGTCTCGATAAAACTTATAGCGCGCGCGGGCTAACGCTTTATCCGTATCATCAACACCAACCAACTCCACTAAATACTTAAATCGGCTAAAAAACGGCGGATGCTCTGTTTTTAAATTAATCAAGATATCGTCTTGTAGCAGCTGTTCACCCAGCTTATCCACAATAATGGCAACATCATGTTGCTCAGGGCTGCCTGGATGCGCACTCGGCATAAAACCTGTCGCCGAGTGTTGCCACAGCACATCCTGCATACGCGCAGACATTGCATCATCTTGTGTAAAAATAGTCAGCTGGCGCCCCTTAACCACCGCTCTGCTGCATAGCTCTGCAGCTTTAGCCAGCTTATCCGGGACGTTAAAGAAAAACTCTACGCGCGTCATGATTAAAAATTTCGCATTAAGCAAGCATTAACGCTTTTGGCTTGTACGGCCAACCAAAAATTCCGTTAACAATGGCACAGGGCGGCCAGTACCGCCTTTTTCTTTGCCGGATTTCCAAGCAGTGCCAGCGATATCCAGATGCGCCCAGTCATATTTCTTAGTAAAGCGAGATAAGAAACATGCCGCGGTGATGCTGCCGGCTGCGCGGCCGCCAATATTGGCGATATCGGCAAAATTACTGTCTAACAACGGTTGATAGTCGTCCCACATCGGCATGCGCCATGCACGATCCAACGCCTGCTCGCCAGCCTGCAACAACTCCTGCGCCAAACTGTCGTTGTTACTAAATAAACCGGTAGCATGATGGCCGAGCGCGATCACACATGCGCCAGTCAATGTTGCAATATCCACCACAGCGCTTGGCTCAAAACGTTCTGCATAAGTCAACGCGTCACATAGAATCAAGCGCCCCTCTGCATCGGTATTGAGTACTTCAATCGTTAGGCCGGACATGCTGGTTAACACATCACCTGGCCTTGTCGCGCGACCATCTGGCATGTTTTCACAGGTAGGAATCACGCCAATCACATTCAGTGGCAAATCCATCTCTGCAATTGTTTTAAAGACGCCCAGCACGGTAGCAGCGCCACACATGTCGTATTTCATCTCATCCATTTCGGCACCTGGCTTCAATGAAATGCCGCCAGTATCAAAGGTGATGCCTTTGCCTACCAGCACCACTGGCTTTTGCTTTTTATCACCTTTAAGATGTTGCAACACGATAAGTTTAGGTGGCTCTTCACTCCCTTGAGCGACTGCTAAAAATGAACCCATGCCTAATCTCTGCATAGCCTCACGCTCAAGCACCTCTACGGTAAAGCCATAACTGCTTGCCAAGGCCTGCGCCTGCTCTGCCAAATAGGTAGGGGTACATACGTTAGGCGGTAAGTTACCTAAGTCCTTGGTTAAGCTTACACCCGCACCAATTGCCTTGCCATCAACCAAACCAGACTCAGCTGCCCCAACATCTGCCGCAGCCGTAATCTGGATACCCAGCTTTTTAATTCCTTTTTTCGCTGCTTTTTCTTCTGCCGCATCTGGCTTACGCTTAATCGCATCAAAACGATAGCTCGCGTCTAACGCAGTTTCCACCAACTGCGCAACTTTTTTGCGTACATCTACACCCGCTATCGGCAACTCAGCCAGCGTCGTCAACACCTCATCGGCACTAATCGCGCCTAGCGCTTTCACCGAAGCACGCACTGCCTTGCCATATTGCTTCTCAGCAAACTCGGCTTTTTTACCTAAGCCCACTAACAACACGCGATCAGCCTGCACGCCAGGCACTTGATGCAACATTAAACTAGAATCTAGCTTACCTTCTAAGTCACCATGCGCCAGTACATTACTGAGATATCCTGCAGATAAGGTATCAAGGGCTTGCGCTGCATCTGATAACTCTCGCCCCTCATACACGCCAACGATGACACAATTATGACGCTGTTTTTCCGCTACGCCCGTTTTTATGCTAAATTCCATAGTGTTAGATCCTAGTTGTTATTGTTACATTAAATTTTTTGCCGAAATGTAGAATCATCACTACATGCAAACTTAACTACTCTACAATAGAGCATTAAAAATCAGCATAAATTCAATCAAATGTTTAGTAAACCACTCATGATACTAAGTTTGATTAAATTATCGCGTGTTTTACACGTAATTCATAGTCGTAAATAAATTGGTTTTCAGTCCAGCATATGCTTTTTAGGCACTCATTAATAAAAGAACTTATTTCAACCGCCGCAGGTGCGTTTCTCATCCTGATTGGGATTGTGCTCGCCCAACGTGCGGGTAATTTAGTGCGCCTTGCTGCCAAAGGCATCTTGCCTAATGACGCTATTACCACTGTGCTGGGCTTTAACATGGTCAAGTTCTTGCCGATGGTGCTCTCGCTCTCGTTATTTTTGGCTGTACTCATGACTTTATCGCGCTGGTATCGTGATTCGGAAATGGTCATTTGGTTTAGTGGTGGACTCAGCATCAACCGCTGGATACGCCCTGTGCTCACCTTCATTTTCCCCGTTATCCTGTTTATTCTGGCGCTCAGCCTATTTGTCATGCCTTGGGCCACCAGCAAAGGTGAGCTCTATCGCACCCAGTTAGAAGCGCGCGATGATTTGGCTACCATTAGCCCAGGTGTGTTTAAAGAATCAGGCAGTGGGGAGCGCGTGTTTTTTATGGAAAGTTTTGACGAGCTAGGCAATATTGTCAAAAACATTTTCGTACAAACACTGCAACACCAGAAACTGGGCGTGATTGTAGCCGCTGAAGGGAGCCGCTACACAGAGAAAAACGGCGATAACTTTGTGTTGATGGAAAATGGTAAGCGCTACGAAGGCACTAGAGGCAGCGCTGAGTTCTCCACCACGACTTTTGAGAAATACGCTATCCGCATTGAGGCGAAAGAAGCAAAAGAAGAACCGCCCAGCACCCAGTCCAAGCCCACTAGCGAGCTGGTGAGCTCAATCAGCAGCACTAACAATGCAGAGCTGCAATGGCGCCTAGCCATCCCCATCTCCGCTTTGATACTATGCTTGCTCGCCGTCCCCTTAAGCGCACTAGACCCACGTGCCGGGCGCTCAGCTAACTTTATCCTAGCGTTGGTAATCTACATCATTTACAACAACCTGCTGAGTATCTTTCAGGCTTGGACCGCGCAAGGCAAGCTCAGTACGCTTATCGGCTTATGGCCGGTACATGTGTTTTTCTCACTGCTGACCATTTACATGTTCTATCGACGCGGACGACAACTGCCTATAGTGCCCAGCATGTTTTCAATCAACTGGCTAAAAAAACGCCGCCAAACTGCCTCGGCAAGCTAACGCATTAGCCTTTTATGAAAATTATTACCCGCTATTTATTCAAAGAAATCACCGTCAATGTACTGCTAATTACATTGGCACTGATTGCCATGTTCTCATTCTTTGATTTAATACAAGAACTGGAAAGCCTGGGTCAAGGTAACTATGGCTTGAGCAAAATCATCTTGTTTGTGGTGCTCAGCGCACCAGGTCATGTCTATGAGGTGATCCCTGTCGCGGTGCTTGTCGGCTGCATGTACAGCTTAGGGCAGCTTGCGCGATACTCGGAGTTAATCGTGCTAAGAGTGAGTGGTATCTCAGTTTACAGCCTGGCTGTCACGCTACTTAAAATAGGGATGGTATTTGCTATCCTCACCTTTTTTGTCGGCGAACTGATTACACCGCTCAGTGAAAAAATGGCGCAACGCATACGTATCAAAGCCACCGACTCTGTGATTGTGCAAGATTTCAAATCTGGCTTATGGGTCAAAGATGGCCACAGCTTTGTAAACGTGGAAGAAGTACTGGCGGACACCACACTACTCAATATTCATATTTACGAGTTCGATGACAAGTTCAACCTGCGCACTGTCAGCCATGCGCATAAAGGACTGTTTGAAGATGAACAGTGGCATTTAAAATCAGTGTCACAAACCCACCTCGATAAAGACAGCAACTACGTACAGCATCTGGATAAAGCCACATGGCGCTCGCTGATACGCCCAGAATTATTGAATGTACTGCTGGTCCTGCCAGAAAAAATGTCTGCATGGAACTTATATGCCTACATTGAACATTTAGCCATTAATAAACAAAAAACCACGCGCTATAAAATGGCATTATGGCGTAAATTAGTTTACCCGCTAGCTAGCCTAGTCATGGTGATTCTCGCGCTGCCATTCGCATTTATTCAGCAGCGTTCGACGGGCGCCAGTACTAAAATATTTATCGGTATCATGCTGGGTATTTTATACCAGACCCTTAACCAGACCTTTGTGCATCTAGGCTTATTAAACGACTGGGCGCCTGCATTTAGTGCTATCACACCAACTGCTTTATTCCTGTTTGGTGGGCTAGCGATGCTGCACCATATTGATAAAAGGTAGAATCAGCCCCATTACTCGCAGGCGGATACGGTGGTGACGTGTTAAACCACGATGATTTTGGATTTGAGCAATCGATCGTGCAGAAATAATCGATCTTTATCTACTACGGCCCATACAAAGCCTAAACCAAACAGCACTAAACTTAAGCTGGCTAATAGATAGCGCACCAATGCAGTAGACATAGGCAAAGGCGCGTTATTTTGCGTAACAACCTTTAAATGCCAAGCCTGCATCGCGAGTGTTTGTCCAGTTTTCATCCAGCACCTAAGGTAATACGCACCGAGCATTCCCCACAAAAACATTTGCTGCAATAAGTGCTTAACACCCTCAGTGGCATCACCAAATAGCGCATAGAATAGCCCTGCAAGCACCAGACATAAAGCGACGATAGTGAGCAACTCATAGAGCAAACAGGCACCCAACTTAAGTAAGCTAGGTGCCTGTGGTTTTGATGAAATGACGACAGATTCTTGAGGATGCATGTAAAGCTTATTTGTAATTTTGTTTAGCGTGAAGCTTAGTTTTGATTCAAGCTTTAATTTAAATCAGCATCAGTATAAGTATCTGGCGAGTCTGCACGCAACTTTGCACGCTCAGACTCAGGTAGCTTTTGATACTCCAGCCATTTTTTGCGCAGCTCACTTTTCTTATCTGCGGACAACGCATTAAACTGCTGATGCCTCTTTCGTGCATTCTCACGCTCATAAGGCGTCATGCGGCTCCAGTTGGTCAAACGCTCCTTAACCAAGGCCTGCTTATCAGCATTCATTTTCGGGTAGTCCTTGGCTATATCCAGCATTTTTTCACGTTGCCACGGACGCAAGGTATCCCATTCAGAAGCTAGAGGATTTAAGACTTTACGTTGTGCATCATTCAGCTCAGACCAAGAAACATCAGCAGCGTTAGCAACTGAAGCTCCATAGACAATCAATGCAAATACAAAAACTAGGCTCTTCAGCTTCAATTGGTATCCAACCATGCAGTAAATCCCTTGTCTGCGTATGCTTCAGGCGGCAAATCAGACGCCAGTAAGAATGCATCGCTATTTTCCATTTGATGACTAACACTCAACTGCTGAACAGCAAAAAGTGCAAATAACATCACCCCTATAATCAACAACGCAGATAGTATGCGGTGCTGTTCAAAGTAATGCCCCCAACGTCCTCCGCGCCATTGCAAAGCATGACCATTCCTGTGCAGGCTATGGCCAGCTAGCTGTGCTTCCCGGTTCACTAATCTGCCTATGGCTAAACTACGCGCATCAGCCAAACGCGCCGCTTGAGCTTCCGGCAACTTCTGGGCGTGACTATTTAGCAACTCAACCATATTACGTGCAATCTGATCCTCAACGCTGGCATCCAAAGCCGTTGCCTGATCGATATATTTATTTTCACTCGCGCTCATTGCTCGCTCCTATTCTTTCGAGCCATCATTTCGGTTCATTCAATGTTACATTGGACAAACCTATTTTATCTAGCCCTTGTTTGCGCAATTCTATAGCTAACGCATGTACCGCTCGCGAACAATGCGTTTTAACGCTGCCATCGGAGCATCCCATGATTTCTGCTGTTTCTGCGACATCCATCTCCTCCCAGTAACGCAACACAAATGCTTCTCGTTGACGTGCTGGTAATTTTTCTAATGCTCGCTCAATTAGCTGTATGGTTTGGCTGCGTGCGATTTGTACCGATGGCTCTTCGCTATCATCGCCCACATCGATGGTGTCTAGAGGATCACGGTCTTCATTATCATCGGCACCGCCACCAAAGGCTGATAACAGCGTAGTCCACAAGTTGCGCACTTTTTGCCTGCGCCAGTAATCGCGCATCGTATTTTGCAAAATACGCTGAAACAACATAGGAAACTCTGTCACAGGCTGGGCACCATATTTATCTGCAAGCTTCATCATGGCATCTTGCACGATATCTAATGCCGCATGATCATCGCGGACAGCATAAGCCGTCTGCTTAAATGCACGCCGCTCCGCTGCTGCGAGAAAATCAGAAAGTTCCTTGGGTGTTGCCATGTTTAGATATTTGACGCCATATTTAGGTTGGTATTTTATACTGTTAACCAAATCATGTGCGTAAGTGCACCTCATATTCAGGCAGACAGTATATCAGGTTTGTATTTTCCGCTAGGTCTGCCACAGGCGGGCTGAGCCCGTGACTCAAATTTGGAACCCAGAAGCCAAGCACTTTAGCGGCAGCATAGGTAAATCTCTAAATAATCAATGAAAATAGCTAAGGCAAAGGGATAGCAAGCATTAAAATACTACATAGCCTACACTTTTAGTTACAATCTGAACTTAACCATTTAAGATTTGAGTAACGTTCATTATGTGGAAACTAATTTTTTGGGCTATCGTGATTGGGCTCGTCATCCAGGCGATCAAGCGCAACCTCAACGCCAAGGCAAATCGAACGGCAGAGAACAACAAAGCGGCAGAAGCGAGTATTGAGAACATGGTGGAATGCGATCAATGCCATGTGCACTTGCCTAGGTCTGAGGCGTTTTTAGTAGAGGGTAAATTCTACTGCTCTCAGGCACACATTAAATCAGATGTATAAGTCTGCAATTGTCGATTAACTGAAGATACATACGCAACATGTATAGATACGCCAATGATTGACTTCATGCCTCATCAACACCTTAGCTCGCAGAGTGAACTATCACTTCAGGCGCGCACTATTCGTATTATTAATGTATTCAGGCTAATTTTAAGCCTGATTTTTGTATTATTCTCGCTATATATTGGGCAAAAGAACTGGGGTGAAATGCAAGATGCCTCGTTGTTCTTTAGCTTATCCCTAGCCTACTCACTGTTCAGCTTCACGTTGCTGATTGTGGCGCCGATCAGATCTTCCGCATTGGTATTTTTTAATCCGGTGCAAATTATCATTGATATACTTTTCATCATTGCCATTATGCATGCGGCCGGCGGCATGCAAAGCGGCTTAGGGCTGCTGCTGATTATCACTATCGTTACCGCCAGCCTCATCAGCAATGGCCGTCTAGCCTTATTCTATGCCGCCATTGCCACCATAGGCCTACTGCTGGAGCAAAGCTACCAAATCGCAAAATGGGATCTGCCCGTTTCGGGGTACAGTCAACCGGTGATGCTAAGCTTGAGCTGCTTTGCGACGGCCTGGCTAGGCTATAGCTTTGCCAAGCGCATTCTGCAAAGTGAGGCACTCGCCTCTGCCCGTGGCGTTGACTTAGAAAACCTAGCGCAAGTAAACGCGCTGATTACCGAAGAAATGCAAGATAGCGTTATTGTCATGGATCAGCACCTGAATATTCGCCACCATAACTCAGCCGCCACATCGCTACTGACTGTCACACCAACCGATGACGATGAAATCGTTAAATTAAATGACAGCGCCATCGAAATCGCCCATGCATTTAACCGCTGGATGCATGCAGATAGCGCAAGCGAGCACCTGATTATTTCTATTAACAATAAAGAACTCAAACTCAGATTCGAGCCTATCAGTCGCGACACTCGCCTGCACGGCGCGGTAGTGTTTATTCAGGACTGGAGCCAAATCCAGTCAGCGGCACAGCAATCAAAACTGGCAGCACTCGGCCGCCTAACCGCCAATATTGCACACGAAATTCGCAACCCGCTCAGTGCAATCAGCCACGCCACGCAATTACTGCAAGAAGAAAACTTTGGTGCGCAAAATAATCGTATGCTGCAAATCATTGCAGATAATATCCAACGCATTGATAAAATCATTAAAGATGTACTGGAGCTTAATCGTCGCGACCGCACCAATCAGGAGAGGCTGGCGCTTAATCAATTTATTTTCGATTTTTACACGCAATTTTGTGCCGTAGAGAAAATACCTGAATCAGATTTTCAGATTAACCTGCCTAAAGATGCATTATTTGTGACTTATGACCAACGCCATCTGATGCAGATTTTATGGAACTTGTGTAAAAATGGCTGGGAGCATAGCCATAAACAGATGGGCAGTTTAAAGTTAAACTGTACAAAAAATGGGCGTGCTGGTTTAAACTTAGAGGTGATCGATGATGGTGAAGGCGTGGCAGAAGAAAATCGCAGCAAACTGTTTGAGCCTTTCTATACAACCAAAACAACAGGAAACGGCCTGGGGCTCTATATTTCACGCGAGCTTGCAGAGGCTAACAGCTCGCGCCTAAAGTACCAAAAGCTAGACACCGGTAGCGCATTCATACTGCAGTTACAAACGATTAACTAAGGGCAATATTTTTAGTATGCAACAAAGACCTAGCTGCTTAATTGTTGATGATGAGACAGACATCCGCGAACTGTTAGCGATGACGCTGGAGCGCATGGATGTTGAAACCTTTAGCGCGAGTAGCGTTGAAGAGGCCAAGGCCATGCTGAAATTACGCACTTATGCCCTATGCCTCACCGACATGCAAATGCCGAACGGTACCGGATTAGACTTAGTTAATTATATCAATGAATTTCATTTCGGCCTGCCGGTTGCCGTTATCACCGCTCATGCCAGTGCGGACAACGCAGTATGTGCACTCAAAGCCGGCGCGTTTGATTATCTAGCCAAGCCCATTTCACTTAAGCAGTTACGCCCCGTGATTGAGTCTGCGCTTAAACTCAGCGCAAGATCCAGCCAAAGCAAACCCAACACCCTGGACATGATTGGCAATTCTGAGCCGATTCAGTATGTACGCACGATGATTGCAAAAGTCTCGCGCAGTCAGGCACCGGTTTATATCAGTGGCGAATCCGGTAGCGGCAAAGAGTTGGCGGCAAAACTCATCCACCAGAACAGTTCGCGTGCCGATGGTGCCTTTATCGCAGTGAACTGCGGTGCAATTCCTGAAAACTTAATGGAAAGTGAGTTTTTTGGCTACAAAAAAGGTGCGTTTACCGGTGCGAACCAAGATAAAGAAGGGTTATTTCAAGCGGCTAACGGTGGCACATTATTTTTAGATGAAGTTGCGGATTTGCCACTCGCCATGCAGGTAAAGCTGCTACGGGCGATTCAAGAGAAGAAAGTGCGCATGGTAGGCGGCACAAATGAAGATGCAGTAGATGTGCGCATCATTAGTGCCACACACAAAAATCTAACCGAAATGATGGATGCAGGTCAATTTAGAAAAGATCTGTACTATCGCCTCAATGTGATTCAACTCAAGATGCCAGCACTACGCAACCGACCGGCAGATATTCCACTGCTTACCGAGATGCTGCTGAATAAACTATGTCAGGCTCAACACATTGCAACACCAAAAATTGATGCACAAGCACAGGCATATATTGCCAGCTTGGCATTTCCAGGCAACGTGCGCGAGCTGGAAAACATGTTAGAGCGCGCTTTAGCACTATGTGACGGCCAAACCATCGTCGTAGAGGACGTATTAACGGAAGGCAACCCCGATACACCGGCAATTAGTGCAAACCCAATGTTTGGTAGCAGCAATACCAGTGAAATCAACCTGACTGATTATCTGGAAGAAATAGAGAAAAAGGCCATTATTCAAGCCTTGGATAAAACCAACCACAACAAAACTGCCGCGGCAAAACTGCTTGGGGTGACTTTCCGCACCTTACGCTACCGACTTGCCAAGTTAGGCCTATCAAAAGAAACTGATACAGATTTTGAAGCGGATACAGAAGAAAGCTGAGTCTAGACGCAGTAAACTCACCAATGGCTGCTGCGCCTTCATCAGCACAGCAGCAACACCATCAGTTTAAGCAAACACCAAACCTAGGCAAGCACTAAGCATAGGTACGTTACATAAATAGCGCCATTCACCAACAGATGCCAAACGCGCAAGCCACCTTTTTGCACCAGATAGCGCAACCAGATAGCGGCAACGAGGGTTAATACAATGCCCAACAACACTTCACGGCGCGGCTCCCATGGCGTGAGCATAATACCGATTGCCGGCAACAGCGTGCCTTGAAACACCATAGCACCAGTAATGTTGCCAAAAGCCAAGGTATCCTTACCTTTGCGTATCCATAAAATACTATTCACTTTTTCCGGCAACTCTGTGGCAATAGGAATAATTAACAGTGACAGGAGCAAGGCTGAAATACCTAACAAGTGTGAAGCTTCTTCTACGCCACCGATAAAACCTTTAGCACCACCAACTAAGAGTGCTAAGCCTAAGAACAACTGCACAAATATGATTACCATATTATTAGGCAGACCAAGCTTGCACAAAAACATATCGCCACCAGCTTCAGTCGCGTGGCCATCTTCGACCAGCGCTTTTGATGCACGTAGCGTCAACATCACGTAGACGAAATAAATCATGACCATAGAGAAACCTAAGCCATAACGCACTGCACTTAAACTATGTGGTACAAACATCGCAATCGCAGCAAAACTAAACGCTGCAATAAAGAAACTAAGGTCACGAGCTAAACCTGTACGCTCAGGACGGAGGTGGCCATTCGTCCCTCTACTGCGCCAAACTGATACGGCCATCAAACAGATAGAAAGCGTAGCCAACATCAGTGGCGCACCCAAAATAGCACCTACCCCGATCTCTTCATTGGTGGCAGCATTTTGTGTACCCGCTAACAGTGCCAGCAAAGGCACAGAGGTTTCTGGCAACGCAGTGCCTACCGCCGCGAATAAAGACCCAGTCACCCCCTCGGAGATGCCAAGCTTTTCACCCAAATGCTCAAGTGCATTAGTAAACACCTCTGCCGCGATTAGAATCACGACGAGCATCAGTAACAGTTCTAAAAATACCATTTAACTTTCCTTTTTATTTCAAGCGCCTTTTATTTCAAGCGTCACATCATTAATGTTGGCATTTTAAACTGAACTCAGCATAAAATTAGCAATGATAGAAAATTACGTGATAAATAGTGATGGTTTCGTGGCGCAGGCACTGCAAATCGCATCGCCCAACTTTGATGCACGCCCTGAAAACGAAATCAGTTTAATCGTGATTCATAACATTAGCTTGCCACCCAGCCAATATGGAGGCAATGGGATTATTGAGCTATTCACCAACCAACTCAACCCTGACGAGCACCCGTATTACGCAACGATTCATACTTACAAAGTTTCTGCTCATTTTTTAATCAGGCGTGATGGCACACTGATACAGTTTGTGTCTTGTTTAGACCGGGCTTGGCATGCAGGTAAATCTAACTGGCAAACGCGTGAACGTTGCAATGATTTTTCAGTCGGAATAGAGCTTGAAGGTTCTGACTTTGAGGCTTTTGAAGAGGCGCAGTACCATACACTCAATAAATTAGTAGCCTGCCTCAACAATAGCTACCAAATTCAAGCTATAGTAGGGCATTCCGACATTGCGCCAGACAGAAAAACCGACCCAGGTCCTTATTTTGACTGGAAAAAATTAACTCACCATCATCATTAACCACTACCAATTTTATGCAAAGATTTTTTAGCTTGACCGTATTGACGCTGCTCACCGGCATACTATTTGCCTGCGGTGCAAAAGATGAAAACGCCGATAAACAGCAGGCGAATAAAAATGGCCCTAAGCCCACGTTGGTGACTGTGACAGCAGTGCAAAATGCGCAGGTAGAGATGACTGAGGATGGTATCGGCTCACTAGAAGGTTTGGTTGACCCGACACTGACGGCAGAAGTCGCCGCGCGTATTATTAAAGTATATGTAAGCCCTGGCGATACGGTGAAACAAGGCCAGCTCATTGCAACGCTAGACCCTACCGAATTCAACCTGCAAGAACGTGAAGCACAAGCTGAAGTAGCTAGAATTGAAGCACTGCTCACTAACCAGACTAAAACCGTTGCCAGAAATCAGGCCTTGGTTGATAAAAAATTCATCTCGCAAAATGCGGTGGACACCAGCCTAGCGGATCAAAAAGTATTAAAAGAACAGTTAGTCGCAGCTAAAGCACGCATCAATACCATCCGTAACAGTACAGGCAAAACAAAAATTTTTGCGCCTACTGACGGCGTGGTGGAAAAGAAGATTGTAGACACTGGCGAGTACGTAAAAATTGGCGATCCTATCGTGCAGATTATTTCTAATAAACTACTGCGTGCTTACATTCCATTCCCTGAACGCGTAGGCTCACAGCTTAAAGCTGGCTTAAAGCTACGACTCACCACCCCAACCAGCAACAACAGCGTTGAAACTGTGATTCGAGAGTTAAAACCATTGATTACAGCCAGCAATCGCAGCATTATTGTGATTGCCGATGTCAAAAATGTGGCCGGCTGGCAGGCTGGTGCCAGCGTAAACGCCAGTGTGATTTTAGCGGAGCGTGCCGGTGCCATGATGGTGCCCGAGCAATGCGTGGTGCTACGTCCGGCAGGGCAAGTCGTCTATGTGGTGAAAGACAAACAAGCCCAGCAAACCGTTGTAACAACAGGTGCACGCCAAAACGGACTCGTTGAAATCACCGATGGCCTGCAAGTGAATGATGTCGTGGTGGTCGATGGGGCGGGCTTCTTGACTGACAAAGCGCTAATCAAAATTGCCGATAAATCTGCCACACCATAAACCTTAAACCGAATACCCCATGACGCTACCTGAACTCTCTATTAAACGCCATGTACTGGCTTGGATGCTATCTGGCGTCATCGTTTTGTTTGGCATTATCGCGTATAACCGTATCGGGGTAGACCGCCTACCGGCAATCGATTTCCCGGTCATCATGGTGAATACCACCCTGCGCGGGGCAAATCCCGATGTCGTGGACACCAGCATCACCAGCGTCATTGAATCTGCCATCAACACCACACCTGGCATTGAGCATATTCAGTCGTCATCTTCTCCTGGCGTTTCCAGCATCAGTATTACGTTTGCTTTAGATAAAAATATTGATGTCGCTTATAACGAGGTGCAAGCCAAAGTCAATCAGGTATTACGCCGCCTGCCTGTAGACACCGACCCACCCTCTATCCAAAAGGTTGACACTAACGCATCAGCCGTCATCTGGCTGGCGTTGAGCGGTGACCGCACCATCCAACAACTCAACCTTTATGCCAATAATGTACTAAAAAAGAAATTTGAAACAATTAACGGTGTAGGTGAGGTATCCATCGGCGGACGCCGTGACCGCGTGATTCGCGTGAATGTAAGCCCGGAGCGCATGGCCGCCTACAAACTGAGTGCCAATGATTTAGTGGATGCATTCAACCGCGAGCATATTCAACTGCCTGGTGGATTTCTGGTCAGCGCACAAGCTGAACAGCTATTAAAGCTCGACCTTGAATTTCATGACATCAAAACGCTATCTGCATTAATTGTTAGCACCAAAGACGGCGTGCCAATTCGCCTTAGCGATGTAGCAAAAATTGAAGACGGGCTGACCGACAATCGTCAAATCGCGCGCTACAACGGCAAGCCTACTGTGGGTTTAGGCATGGTGAAGATCGCCAATGCCAACACCGTAGAAATTATTAAAGAGGTAGAACGCAGGCTAGAACAGGATATACGCCCCAATCTGCCGCCGGGGCTGAGTCTGGAGATTTCAACCAATGACTCGATCTTCATCAATCAATTAGTAGCGTCACTGAAGGAGCACTTGGTGGAAGGCACCTTGTTCGCCGCTTTAATTGTACTGATCTTCATGCGCTCGTTCAGCTCTACTGTGATGATTTGTCTGGAGATTCCTGTATCCCTGCTGGGCGCAATCGCGGTCATGTATTTTGCCGGCTACACCTTTAACAGCATGACTTTGCTGGCACTGCTATTACTAATCGGCGTGGTGGTAGACGATGCAATTGTGGTTCGAGAAAGTATTTTGCGCCATATGTCCGGAGAGGTGGGCGAAGTGCTGAGCCCAGCAGACCTCAAGAACCCTGCTAAAGTAGCCTTGTTTCGCTCTCAAGCCACTAGACATGGCAGCAATGAGGTGGTTTTTGCCGTACTAGCCTCATCGTTATCTCTGGTTTGTATTTTTGCACCGGTGATTTTTATGAGTGGCGTCATCGGCATGTTCTTCAAATCTTTCGCCGTGGTCGTCACCTTTGGTGTACTGGTATCACTCTTCGTTTCGCTCACGCTCACGCCTATGCTGTGCTCGCGCTACTTAAGCGTCACACACCAAGAAAATGCCGTGTATCGCCTCACAGGGCGCGGCTTGGATTACCTGGATACGCAATATAAAAAACTATTGCACGTTACCTTGAAACATCGCGGTTTTGTACTGATCTTCACCGCCATATTCGTGGCAGCATCTGGCTACCTGACACTCAAATATGTAGAAAAAGATTTCGTGCCGGAATCAGACGAAAGCAGCTTTAGTATCAGCCTGAAAACACCATTGGGCTCTAGCCTAGACTACACTGACTCTAGGCTGCAGATGGTTGAAAGCATTTTAAAAAACCATCCAGATGAAGTAGATAGCTATTTCTCTACCATCGGCACCGGCTCACGCGGACAGGTAAATGAGGGGCGTGTGAATGTACGACTCAAGCCGAAAGAACAGCGCGCCAAAAGCCAGCAAAGCTTGATTAAAGAGCTCAAAACCGAACTGGATCAGATTCCCGGCGCTCGTGCCATGGCAGCGCCACCCTCTGTGGTGCGTGGGCAACGCTCAGAAAAACTCCAGTTCAACTTAATTGGCAATAACCTACAAGAACTAGGCCGCATCTCCAAACTGTTGCAACAAACGCTTAGCAACAATGCTGCGATGGGTAGAGTAGACGTAGACGTACAGCTCGACTTACCGCAACTCAATGTAGATATTGATCGCGCACGCGCAGCGACACTGGGCTTGAATGCACAGGAGATTGCCACGGCCATCAGCCTATATGCCGGGGGCATTAATGTTGCAAAATACAATGAAGCCGCAGGCGATGGGCAACGCTATGACATCCGCATTAAAGCCGCTGAGGGTGATTTAAATAACGTACAGGATTTAAGCAAAATTTACCTGCGTAGTGAAAGCGGTGAACTGGTACGTCTTGATGCGGTGGCAACGTTTAAGCAGGAGCTAGGACCTGCAGTGATTGGTCGCTACGATTTACAGTACGCCGTTAATTTTTATGCTAATCCGAATATGCCATTAGGCGAGGCCGTAGATTTAGTCAAAGCGACTGCAGCTACTATTGTGCCGGCGGAATATACACTGAGGCTGACAGGCCAAGCTGAAGAGTTTGGCAAAACCTTTAAGAACATACAGTTTGTGTTCCTGCTCGCGTTTATTTTGCTATACATGGTGCTGGCCAGCCAGTTCAACTCTTTTGTTCAGCCCCTACTCGTGATGTTAGCTCAACCACTGGCCATTATCGGCGGCCTGATTGCGCTGTTGATTTCCGGTGACAGTCTCAACATGTACTCCATGATTGGCTTGGTGCTACTGATAGGTTTAGTGGCTAAAAACTCGATTCTGTTGGTAGATTTAACCAATCAACTATTAGATAAAGTGAGAGAAACTGGCACAGTCATTAACAAAGCGCATATTAATGCAGCGTTGAGTGAAGCTTGCCCGGTACGCCTACGCCCAGTATTAATGACTTCTCTCACCATCATTTTAGCGTTGCTGCCGGCAGCAATGGGCTTAGGCGCCGGCTCGGAAACCAATAAGCCACTGTCCGTTGCTATTATAGGCGGCATGATTTCTTCTACCTTATTGACGTTAGTGGTGGTGCCTTCGGCCTACTCATTGCTGATCGGCTGGATCAGTGAACTACATGCACGCCACCAGCATACTGAGCCACCGCGTTAACAATACACTGCGCAGGCATACAGCATAACCACCCATTTAATAACATCAACTTAAGTACTGCATGCACTGATTAAGCCAGCCGCTTAATGTGGTGCACCCATCGTCAGTTTCTGCACAATTAGACTGCCGATAATATCACCTTGCACATTTACGCTAGTGCGTACAGTGTCTAGCAAGCGGTCAATCGGCAGCAAAATAGCAATCGCCTCGGCAGGCAGGCCTACAGACTGCAACACCATCACCATGGTCACCATGCCGGCACTAGGAATCCCAGGTGCGCCCATCGCAGCAATCATCGCCGTAAAAAACACGATCATCTGCTGTACTAGGCTCAACTCTACGCCCATCAAGTTAGCGATAAAGATAGCGGCAATGGCCTCGTACAACGCCGTACCATCCATATTGATAGTGGCTCCCAGCGGTACGACAAAACCCGCAATCTCCGGTTTTACTTGCATCTGTAAGGTGGAACGCATGGTGACGGGCAGGGTGGCAGTACTTGAGCTGGTAGCAAACGCTGTTAACAGCGCTTCACGGCTGCCGCGAAAGAACCACAATGGTGATTTGCCCGTCACTAAATATAAAAGTAGTGGTAGCACCACCACACCATGCAGCAAAGTAATGCCTACGACCACTGCGGCAAATTTAGCCAAAGTATGCAGAATCGCAATATCCTGCACCGCAACTAACTTAACCAGCAACGCCATGATCCCCAGCGGTGCCAAGTACATCACCCAGCCCACAATCAGCATCGTCACGTCCAGCGCCTCTTGTAACAGCGTGCGCAGGTGATTAAAACGCTCACCGCCCACCACCAATGCAACGCCTAAAATCAGCGCAAACATGACCAGTGCCAACACATCACCTTTAGCGAGGGCGGCAAACGGGTTGACGAACAAACCATGTAAAAATTGTGCAAAGTACTCAGGTAGCGGCAGTTGCTTAGCCTCAAAGCCATGCATAGCATCTTGAAACATTGCCACATGCATGCCGCTACCCGGTTCGAAATAGTTGGCTGCGAGCAAACCTAAGCTGATGGCAATCATCATGGTTGTCACAAAATAAAGCATGGTACTGACCCATACTTTGTGCATTTGCTGATGCTGGCGCAAATTAGCAACGCCAACGGAGATAGAGCAAAACACCAAAGGTACAAGTATCATTTTAAGCAGGTCAATAAATAGTGTGCCTACTAGTCCTGCGCCATACACCCCCCCTTGCACCAGTGCATGCTGCGTCCCTAACGCCTGAAAATAGAACCCTAATGCAACACCAATGATGGATGCCAATAATATTTGTAAATTGAGGCTAGGCCACTTCATCCTGCAACGCCTTTACATTAAGAAAAAAGCGCCGAGGCGCTATTACTGCATAAAAAAAGGGTAAGATTTTTTAATCTTACCCTATCTGACTTAATCTGGCTTTAGGCTTTAACTGCTTTTGTTTTAGCCGTGCTAGCTTTTACTTTGCTCACTTTAGGCTCAACCACGCTGTCATCTTTTGGCGCTTTAGCTACTTTAGGCTTAGGCTCTTTTTTGACAGCTGCCTTTTTAGCTTTTTTAGCCGGCACTTCTTCTGTCGCGGCTTCTTCAACAACTGAAGCGGCCTCTAAAGCAGGTGCAGCCTCTGTAGTAGCTTCTGCCTCATTAGTTTTACTTAGCGCTGGCGCAGTTGCCGCATCCAACTTCTCAAATACCGCGGCAAAGAAACCATCGGTATTATGTAAGTGCGGTAGCAATTTCAGGTAATCACCAGTATCCAACTCAATTTGGTGCTGTGCCAAAATCTGTGCGGCATTCAGCAATTTGAAATCTGGGTGGGTGGCTAAGAACTGCTCCGCAATTTTCTCATTTTCATCGCTGAGCAAACTACAGGTTGCGTAAATTAAACGTCCGCCCACTTTAGTCAGCTTAGCTGCACGCGCCAGAATATTGGTTTGTTTAACATTGAGTTCGGCCACATCTTGCGGGGTTTGGCGCCATTTAAGGTCAGGATTGCGACGTAAGGTGCCCAAACCGCTACATGGCGCGTCCACTAGCACACGGTCAAACTTCCCGTTTAAACGTTTTAGTTTAGGGTCAGTTTCGCTGCTAATCACTTGTGCATTCAGGTTGCTTAGGCCAGAACGTTTTAAACGCTGCCCTAAGTTATGTAAACGTTTTTCTGAGACATCAAACGCATACAAACGGCCAGTATTGCGCATCAGTGCGCCCATCGCCAAGGTTTTACCACCAGCGCCTGCGCAGAAGTCGGCTACCATCATGCCGCGTTTGACTGCAACTAAATGCGCCAATAGCTGGCTACCTTCATCCTGCACCTCAATCTTGCCTTCAGTAAACAATACGTGACGGCCAATATTCATACGATTAGGCATACGGATACCTATCGGAGAATAAGGCGTTTTGGTCACATTGGTTTCACCAGAAGTATTTTCGGCAATAAACTTTGCCATCACTTCATCGCGCGTGCCTTTGATTGTATTCACGCGTAAATCCAAAGTGGCTTGCTCATGCATGCTGCGCGCAATAGTTAAGGCTTCAGCCTCGCCGTATTGCGCTACCAGCTTATCCCACAGCCAGTCGCGCACATCAGCCTGTACCGCTAGTGGTAAATTATCCGTAGCTTTTGCTTTAATCAGATGCGCCCATTCTTTTTGCTGTTCACTCAGCATAGGCTCTAGCTCACGGATACTCATGCCTTGTACCCGCAACAACCAAGCCAAAATCAACTTACGCGCATCATCCGGGTCATTTTCATCGTTAGCCGTCACTGTGCTTAAGAAACGTAGACGACGCAATACGCCATATACACTTTCAGCCACAAACGCACGCTCTTTGGTGCCTAGATCACGGTTATTACGAAAAAACTCACTTAACTTCGCATCAGCAGGGCTACTAAACGTCAGTAGATTAGATAAAACGATTGCAGCTTGCCGAATTAAATTAGGCGTCATATTGATTCTCTTTGTATATTTTTAATTACTTGCTAAATAGCGTGGCAGCATGCCAGCGTTATTGGATACGCAACTCAGTTAAGGTTTGCTCTAGTTTGTGTCCGTCTTCATCAATCACCAGAATACGCGCTGGCACGTAATTTTTTTCTGCCGCCAGCCACAGATCTTTGGTTTCAGCCCCATCATGCTCAGATGGTGTCAGGTACAGGGTTTTATACTGTACACCAGCACAATCGATGCTTTTGAGTTCCGGGCTAACTTTATAGGCATACTGCTTCAGTTTTTTACCTGTTGTTACTGGCACGGTAATCGTATTTTTTAACGATGCACGCATAAACATAAACTGATAGGGATAGCTCGCTAAATCCTGCGTGCCAGGCTTCAGTTCAGCAGTTTCTTTCTCACCTTTAATCGTCATGACCAGACTTTGTTTCGCCCAATCAAAATCGGTGAATAATGATTTCTTTTTTTGGTTACCCTGATGCAATTCAAAATGGCTAGGCTTTAGACCTTGCGCCGTAATCTCACCAGTACTGGTTAATTTACGCTCGCCCAGCAAAGCATACACGCCAATACCTTTGGTCACGCTTTCAACCGTATAGGTGTTTTTGGTAACGGTAAACTGTTCATATACGTTAGCAAATGGGTCACCGTTTTTAGTCACCACGTAAGTGGCGCTAATACTTTTTGGTAACGTAAACTTTGCAGCGGCCTCTTTAGGCTTTGCTTTAGAAAAAGCCGCCTGTGGCATGAGCGCAACACCCATGCCAACCAAAAATATTACACACCATGCTTTGATTCGATTCATCACTAAAATTCCTTAATTTTAAGACACATCATGCTCAACGCATCAGCGCTACTTTTGTTACAGCGGAAGCAGTTTTTTCTAACTGATTTAACAACAGACTAAACAACGATAGTAGGCGCTTCGCCTGCATTTTGTGCACGGATATGACCGATTTCAAACACAGTCTCACCTGAAGCCTCTAGTAGCGCTCTAGCTGCTGCAGCGTTTTCTTTAGCCATCACAATCGCCATGCCAATACCGCAGTTAAATGTTTTGTACATTTCGCTCGGTACAATATTGCCCTGTGCTTGCAGCCATTGGAACAATGGTGGAAGCTCCCAGCCTGATGCTTGAATTTCTGCCGTTAAGCCTTCTGGCAATACACGTGGGATATTCTCGGTAATACCACCACCTGTAATGTGCGCCATGCCTTTAACCGGCATCGCTTCAATCAGTTTCAATAGAGATTTCACATAGATGCGGGTAGGCGCCATCACCACATCTTTGAATTTTCTACCGTGGAAGTCCGACTCAAAATCAATGCCTGATTTTTCAATCAATTTGCGAATCAGTGAGTAACCGTTTGAGTGCGCTCCGCTTGAAGCCAAGCCTAATACCACGTCACCGACAGCAATGGTCGTACCATTAATCAAGTTGGCTTTATCTACACAGCCTACTGCAAAACCTGCCAAGTCGTATTCGCCCGCTGGGTACATACCTGGCATTTCTGCAGTTTCACCGCCCACCAATGCACAGCCAGATTGCTCACAACCTTCGGCAATGCCCTTAATCACTTGTGCTGCAACGCCAACTTCCAGCTTGCCGCATGCAAAGTAATCCAGGAAAAACAGCGGTTCTGCGCCTTGCACTAAAATATCATTCACACTCATGGCCACTAAGTCGATACCCACGGTATCGTGCTTATTGAGCTCAAACGCTAATTTAAGCTTAGTCCCCACGCCGTCGGTACCAGATACCAAAATTGGCTCTTTAAATTTCTGCGGCACCGCAAATAATGAGCCAAAACCACCAATACCGCCTAATACTTCTGGGCGCATGGTACGTTTGGCAAACGGCTTAATTTGTTCAACTAATGCATCACCCGCTTCAATATCCACTCCGGCATCGCGGTAGCTAATTGAAGTTTTATCTGAATTATTGGCGCTCAAGGGGGTTCTCGCTTTCTACAAAAAGTGTGTTCTATCGTTATAATGTTATTTTAACCGAAATGCTTAGTTATCTGAAATGTTGAAAGCCTCAAAACGCAGGCTTTTGCAAAACAGCCACACTTTACTGAAAGCGCAGAATGAACAAACACAAAAATACCGTTTGGCTGGTCGCTGTTTTATCAGTGTTTGGCATCATTTATCTGCTTAGCCCAATCCTGACTCCATTTCTAATTGCCGCAATTCTGGCGTATATTGCCAACCCATTAGTCAACAAAATCGAAGCCATTCAACTGAATAGCTCGCGAGCCAAGCGCTCATTCAAGCCGAGTCGCACTGTCGCCACTTTGCTCGTGCTGTTATTTTTATTCGCGGTACTCATCATCATTCTGCTCATCATGATTCCACTGTTACAGCATGAGTTTGTGCAACTATCGCAAAAAATCCCTGTGTATTTGAATGCGGCTAAAACCAACCTTGAGCCTTGGCTACAAAAAAACTTTGGCATCAGCGCTGAAATCGATCCCGCACAGATTCAAGCCATCCTCACTGAAAACTGGAAAACAACAGGCAATTTTGCCAAAAATATTGCACTAAGCTTGAGTAGCCATGGCATGACCGTGGTTGGCTGGCTAGGCAATCTAGTACTCATTCCACTCGTGCTGTTTTACTTGCTGGTGGACTGGAATATTCTCCTACAGAAAATAAGTGCGTTATTACCACGCGCACTCCTTGGAAAAACTCAGGAAATCGGCGCCGATATTGACGCGGTACTCGCTGAGTTTTTACGTGGGCAATTGACTGTGATGTTGTTAATGAGCGTTTTCTACGCCGCAGGCTTATGGTTAGTTGGACTGGAGTTTGCGCTGCCCATCGGCATATTATCTGGCCTGTTAGGGTTTATCCCATACTTGGGCTTTGGCTTAGGATTAACATTGGCGGTCATTTCCGGCGTATTGCAGTTTGGCAACCTGCATGACTTAATCCCGCTACTGGTTGTGTTTGGCATAGGACAGCTGGTGGAAAGCATGGCGCTCACGCCATGGCTGGTGGGCGACCGCATTGGCCTGCACCCGCTAGTAGTAATTTTCGCACTGATGGCTGGCGGCCAGCTATTTGGCTTTGCCGGCGTACTACTGGCACTACCGGTATCGGCAGCGATTGCGGTAGGTTTCAGACATGCCAAACAAAAATATCTTAGCAGTCACTTTTACTTAGGTTAGCAGTATGAACAGCACGGATCTTCATTACAAATCCCCGACTAAGCAACTATTGCTGGACATTCAACCACTGCCGCCACCTAGCCTGGAAAACTTTATCGAAGGGCAAAATGCAGAAGCGCTATATAGCCTAAAGCAAGCACTCACTCACGCTGAGGAAGCACGTTTTATTTACCTATGGGGCGCACAGGGCAGTGGAAAATCGCACTTGTTACACGCATGTGAGCGTATGGCCAAACAATCGAATCTGCCCCTATTTATTGCAGATGACACACACACATTAGATGAGGATGCGCAAATCGCGCTGTTTGACCAATTCAACCAATTACGTGCATCTGGTGGCATCCTGATTTCTAGCGGCATTGCAGCCCCTACGCAAATGCAACTGCGTGATGATTTAGCCACTAGGCTGGCATGGGGCTTGGTTTATCAACTACACCCACTCACCGATGAGGAAAAAGCCCAAGCACTGAGAACGCATGCCACAGAACGCGGGATGAAATTGCCGGATGAAGTGGTTGAGTACTGCCTGCGCTACCTGCGCCGAGATTTGCCAACTTTAATGGCGGTTTTGGATGCGCTGGATGTGTGGTCGCTCACCGAGAAAAAACCGGTGACCGTGCCTATGCTAAAAAAGCTACTGCAACACAACCTTGAAGCCTAGCCTAGTACCATGCCCAATACTGTTTTGGGCACCTGCCTTTATCTTAGGCAATACGAGCGAATCGCGACTATGCCATTTTTCGCTAAGCTCAACATACTGTAAAATCACACTATTGGCAGATAAACACTCCCCTTATTAAAGTGACCACACATGTTACGTATTACTGAAATCAAACTCCCGATTGAAAATGCACAATCGCTGATACACCAAACCGATGAAATAAAAGCAGCATTGCTTAAACGCTTAGAAATTGTAGAAAGCGATTTAATTCATTTTGAGATTTTCAAGCGTGGTGTAGACGCCCGTAAATCGCATGCAATTTTGTATGTGTACAGCCTAGATGTCGAGGTGAAGAACGAAGAAAAAATTCTCGCCAAGTTCCGCAAAGATGCACACATTAAGCCAGCACCGGATACCAGCTATAAATTTGTGGCGACCACAGAGGCTGAGCCGCTGACCAGACCTGTGATTGTAGGCTTCGGCCCTGCCGGCATTTTTGCTGCGCTGATCTTGGCGCAGGCAGGCTTTAAGCCTATTGTATTGGAGCGCGGTAAAGAAGTGCGTAAGCGTACGCAGGATACATGGGGATTATGGCGTAAAAGTACACTCAATCCTGAATCCAACGTGCAATTTGGTGAAGGCGGTGCCGGCACGTTCTCTGACGGCAAGCTTTATAGCCAAATTAAAGACCCAAAACATTATGGCCGCAAGGTGATTCAAGAGTTTGTAAAAGCCGGCGCGCCAGAAGAAATCATGTATGTAAGCCACCCGCACATCGGTACATTCCGCTTAGTGGGAATGGTAGAGGAAATGCGTAAAACCATCACCGAACTAGGCGGTGAAATCCGCTTCGAGAGCCGTGTCGATGATATTGAAATTGTAAATAATCAGGTACAAGCTGTGGTGCTGCAAACTGGAGAACGCCTTGCTACCAACCACTTAGTGCTAGCCGTTGGGCACAGTGCGCGTGATACGTTTGAAATGGTTCACAAACGCGGCATTTATATAGAAGCTAAACCGTTCTCAATTGGCTTCCGCATCGAACATCCGCAATCTATCATTGATAAAGCCAGATACGGCAAGAGCTACAGTGAGGACTTACTTACAAAGCTTGGTGCTGCCGATTACAAATTAGTACATCATGCAAAGAATGGCCGTTCGGTTTACAGCTTCTGTATGTGCCCTGGCGGTACGGTAGTAGCTGCAGCGTCTGAGCCTAACCGCGTGGTGACTAACGGCATGAGCCAATATAGTCGCAACGAGCGCAATGCCAATGCAGGCATTGTGGTGGGCATCACACCGGAGCAAGATTATCCAGGCCATCCGCTGGCAGGCATGGAATTACAGCGCCAGTTGGAAAGTCAGGCGTTCATTGCCGGCGGCAGTAATTACGAAGCGCCTGGGCAGTTAATTGGTGACTTTTTGCAAAACAAGCCTTCTACCCAGTTTGGCGAAGTAACGCCTTCTTACAAACCAGGCGTACACCTGACTAATTTGGCATCCGTCCTACCGGAGTTTGCCATTAGCGCTATCCGTGAAGCAATTCCGGAATTTGCAAAACAGGTAAAAGGCTTTGATTTAGCCGATGGCGTACTCACAGGGGTAGAAACGCGCACCTCCAGCCCTATCCGTATCAAGCGTGATGATGACAGCTTAGAAAGTATTAACACTAAGGGCTTATACCCTTGCGGTGAAGGTGCGGGCTATGCTGGCGGGATTTTGTCAGCTGGGGTTGATGGCATCAAAGTAGCGGAAGCCGTCGCACTAAGTATCATCAACGCTGGCTAGAACATCAAGCCAATACAAGCCACTTTCATGCACAGCGAGTTGAGCGTACACTAAACATTCTGTACTTTTTAATGAGTATTTACTCATAGGAGTTGCATGATGAAAGCTAATATTGGCGGAATCGACCGCACCATACGCATTGTTGCAGGGCTGGCACTCATTGCATGGGCATTATTCGCAAACGGTCCGGCTTGGGCTTGGATTGGCCTAGTACCGCTAGCAACCGGGCTGATTAACTTCTGCCCAGCTTACGGTTTACTCGGAATGAGTACCTGCAAAACCAAACACGAATAAAAAAGGCGGCCGAAGCCGCCTTTTTTTATTGCCAGTTTACTTTACTGCCTAATTAAGTAATCAAAGGCACCGAGTGAAGCTTTGGCACCTTCGCCCATCGCAATAATAATTTGCTTGTAAGGTGTAGTCGTCACATCGCCAGCGGCAAACACGCCCGGCAGCGAGGTTGCATTGTGATGATTCACTTCTACTTCGCCGTACTTGCTTAGGTTCACACTACCTTTCAACCAATCACTATTTGGAATTAAACCAATCTGTACAAACACGCCATCTAACGCTAAATGCTTAGATTCACCCGTCACACGGTCGGTATAGGTCAATCCATTCATTTTGTTACCATCGCCAGTGACTTCTGTAGTTTGCGCACTAGTAATAATGGTGACGTTGCTTAAGGTACGTAGCTTTTTCTGTAACACAGCATCGGCTTTTAATTCAGTATCAAATTGCAGCAAGGTCACGTGACCTACAAAATTGGCTAAATCGATAGCGGCCTCCACCCCTGAGTTGCCGCCGCCGACTACAGCTACAGGCTTACCTTTAAACAACGGGCCGTCGCAGTGCGGGCAGTATGCAACGCCTTTGCCTCGATATTCTTTTTCACCGGGCACATTGAGCTCGCGCCAGCGCGCACCAGTGGCAAGAATCACCGATTTACTTCTTAAAGTTGCGCCGCTTTCCAACTTCAACTCGATCAAATCATCGTTTTTGTTGCCATGTTTACCTGGCTCAGTTAAAGCAACTGCACGCTGTAAATTCATGATTTCCACGTCATAGCTTTTTACGTGCTCTTCCAGCGCCATCACTAATTTCGGCCCTTCTGTTTCTTTCACAGAAATAAAGTTCTCAATGCCAAGCGTATCCATCACTTGCCCACCAAAACGCTCAGCAACGATGCCTGTGCGTATGCCTTTACGCGCTGCGTAGATAGCAGCTGACGCACCTGCTGGACCACCGCCTACCACCAACACATCGAAAGGTGCTTGTGCTTCTAGTTTTTTCGCTTCACGCGCTACCGCACCAAGGTCAATTTTTGGCAAGATTTCATCTAACTCCATACGACCAGCACCAAACACTTCACCATTTAAGTAGGTAGTTGGTACGGACATAATGTCTCTGGCTTTTACTTCATCCTGATATAGCGCACCATCAATCATCACATGGGTAATATTGGGGTTAATCACCGCCATCATATTCATTGCCTGCACCACATCCGGGCAGTTATGGCAGCTCAGTGAAATATAAGTCTCGAAGTGGAAACTGCCTTCAATTGCTGCGATTTGTGCAATTTTTTCAGCCTCTAGCTTCATCGGGTGACCACCAGTATGAAGTAGCGCCAACACTAAAGAGGTAAATTCATGACCCATAGGAATACCAGCAAAACGCACGCCGACCGCTTTATGTGCCTCGGTATGGGTTGCACCACGTTTTACAGCGAATGAAGGTTTACGCGCATCATCTTCCATGGTCAGCGTAATTTTGTCTGACATGCTCGCGATTTCTTCCAGCAGTTCACGCATCTCTTGTGCTGCTGCAGTTTCATCTAATGATGCAGCCAATACGATAGGCTCACGCAACATCTGTAAATAGGTTTGCAATTGGGTTTTGATACCGGTTTCTAATGCCATGATTGCTCTCTTTTTCAAATTCTCATCTGGTTGTGATTTAACGCAACCAACTTTACTTAAAATAAAGGCATTATCTTTTGAATAATGCCCTTGTTATTTCACTGCGCTAAGAGATGTTTGCTCGTTAGCGCAGCATTACCTTGCTTAAACCAGTATTAGATCTTACCTACTAAGTCTAATGATGGAGTGATTGTTTGAGCACCTTCTTGCCATTTAGCTGGGCAAACTTGGCCTGGGTTAGCTGCTGTAAATTGTGCAGCTTTCAATTTACGTAGTGTTTCTTTTACATCACGTGCGATTTCGTTGCTGTGCACTTCAACAGTTTTAATCACGCCTTCTGGGTTGATCACGAAAGTACCGCGTAATGCTAGGCCTTCTGCATCAATATGCACATCAAATGCACGTGTCAATTGGTGTGTTGGATCACCCACTAATGGGAATTTTGCTTTACCAACTGCTGGTGATGTTTCGTGCCATACTTTGTGTGAGAAATGTGTATCGGTTGTTACGATGTACACTTCAGCACCTGCTTTTTGGAACTCAGCATAGTTGTCAGCAGCATCTTCAACTTCGGTTGGGCAGTTAAAAGTAAATGCAGCCGGCATAAAAATGACCACAGACCACTTACCCTTCATGCTTACATCGCTCACTTCAACAAACTTACCATTGTGGAAAGCTTCTGTTTTGAACGGTTGCACTTGTGTATTGATTAATGACATCGTTTTTTCCTATCTATTGATTAAAAAATGGGTTAATAGAACTATAAATTCATGATTTGAATTATAGAGATTAATTTTAATAAATCCAATATATCATTTTAATGATTATGATAAGTTAAATTTATCAAAGTTGACTGCGTAAAGCATCTGCATAACGTCGATTGTAAATAAACTGAACCAAGTCAAGATGTGCGGCTAACTCAAGCCGGCGTCACTGCAATACTTTGGGTGGCACTTTCACCAAGATTGTCATGCCAGGTCACTTCAACCACATCCCCCACCTTGGCGCCTTTTAACCTAAAGGTTAAATATGGGTTTTTAGCAATACCGGTGCCCCACTGTGCTTCTATCACCGGCTTTCCGTTCAAGGTAGCCGTCAATAGCTGTACAAAATGTGCAGGCACTAATTGGTCATGGTCATCTTTTCTGCGCCCAGTTTCCATCGGGTGACTCATCAACACCTTCACTTCGGTGTAGTCTCCCTTCAGTTGGGCACGCATTTTCATGTTGTTATCCATGTAAATTCCTTAGTACACAACGGCTAGGCCACGTTGAATCATATCAATCAACATTAACCGCAGCCGTTTTCTAACACGATGATATTTTTACTGCGTGTGAAATATTGCGTGCCTGACTTCACAATGATTTTAAGATCAGAGGTTTCCGCCATTTTAATGCGTGTGATCACAAACGGCTCAGCGCCATTACTGAACATAAAATTGGCAATGAGTGGTGTGGGGTTGTGCTCCACCAAAATCGCAATCGCCTCTGTATTCTCGATTTTGCTGTGTACTTCCACCTGAACAATAGCGCCATTCTCGGCGCGGTCTGGCGCGATAATCACGATATCTTGCGTTGGGATCTCGGCACTGATATTTAAAGAGTGCGTTGCGTCATTGATTTTCACCGCTTCAAACGCGGTTTTATTCCATAAAGCAGCCCATACCTTAACCGGCGCTAACGCAATCAAAGTAAGCATTCCTAACAAAAAACTTCTGCGCTGCATATCGCCCCCTACAGTTTTGCCTTTTTCTCATCACCCATCATTTGCCTGAGCTGCCTTAAGCGTGCTTCAACAATTGATTGCTGATAAAAATCGCCGTCATTCGCTTTTGCTGCCAAATCCATCTGCTCGATAGCACGCGCAAGGTCATACTTTCTGTAATAGGCCTCACTCTGCGCCTGATGGCTAAGTAGCACTTTATTCTGCATAGTGTACGCCTTAGCTAGCAAGTCATACAAATAAGCATCATTCGGATATAAACCCTGTTTTGCTTTCACCAACTGGATAGCCTGGTCTGCCTGCCTCGTGGCGAGATAATGCTCTGCGTAACCATAAATCAAAGCGCGGCTGTCCGGAAAAATCTTTAATGCTGATGCATATTTCTCTGCGGCTGCGGCGGGTTTGTCTCTACCCACTTCTAAACGCGCAGCCAAGCTCTCTATCATAGGATGTGGCGTAGCGTTCTTCTTAAGCCATGCCAGTTCCTTTTCCGCTTGCGCCCATGCGCTTTTGCGCAACAAAGCCACGGCTAAACCATAATGCTCTGCCGCAGCATTGGCGTAGCGCTGCTCGCGGATATTCTGCTCAAATAAATCAATCGCAGCCTGATCGCCACCCTGCAGCGCACGCAGCTTGGCTTTTACATACTGAAACTCCACGCTATCTGCCACTTGCTTGTAGTGCATTTGTTCTACGCGGTTAGCCACGTCAGCGATACGCTCAGTGGTTAATGGGTGAGTACGCAAAAAGCTAGGCGCACTTCCCTCGGCAAAGCGTGAACCACGCTGCAAAGTTTTAAAGAACTCCGGCATGGCGCGTACATCAAAACCACCTGAATCTAAAATCTGCAAACCGATACGGTCAGCCTCACGCTCATGCTCCCGCGTGTAATCAAGCTGATTCTGTACGCCTATCGCAGAAGACGCCGTGAGCGCCCCGGTCGCCAACTGTGGGTTAGATCTCGCGACAAGCAACGCCAACGCAATGCCCGCTAAGTTTTTAAATGTGTCGTACTTTTGCGAAGCAAGCATACGCGCCAAATGTCGCTGCGTTACGTGGCCAATTTCATGCCCGAGCACACTGGCAAGCTCAGATTCACTGGTTGCCGCTAAAATCAAACCTGTGTGCACACCAATCACGCCACCAGGCATGGCAAATGCGTTAATAGATGGGTCCTGCAGCACAAAAAAGTTAAAGCTCTGACGCTTATCGGGGCCATTCGCTACTAATTTTCCGCCCAAGCCTTGTAAGTAGTCAGACACTTCTACGTCATTCAACACTTCATCACTCACCGCCACCTGACGCATAATCTGCTCGGCGATTTCCTGTTCTTGCAAGGGCGAGAGTACTGTAGCAGAAACATCGCCTAAATCTGGCAACTCATTCGCGATTGCGGGATATACATGCGCAACAGATACAACTAATAATATAATGGTACGTAAAGTTAATTTCATCATTACTATGATAACGTTTGTCGTTGAATGTTTCATAATTCTGCGCAAATTATCCACCATCAACCTATGCATTTCAACACAGTAACACCCTAGATACCGAGACTTTCAAGATGACAAACCCACTTACCCACTTTGATCAAAATGGCCAAGCACATATGGTAGATATTGGCGAAAAAGCTGAAACTCACCGCATCGCCATTGCCACAGGCCTTATCAGCATGCTGCCTGCAACTCTGGCGTTGATTCAAAGCGGTACCAGCAAAAAAGGGGATGTGCTTGGTATTGCCCGAATTGCAGCGATTCAAGCCGCAAAGAAAACCTCAGACCTTATCCCGCTATGTCATCCCATTTTTCTCACGCGCATTGCGGTCAGTTTTGAGATAAACGAAACGCAATCTAGTATTAGCTGCACCGTCACCAGTGAAACCTATGGAAAAACAGGCGTGGAAATGGAGGCCCTCACCGCAGTGAGCGCTTGCTTACTCACGATTTACGATATGTGTAAAGCGGCTGATCGCGGTATGGTGATTTCTGAAATCAAACTGCTCGAAAAACAAGGCGGAAAATCGGGGCATTGGGTGGCTGAAAAGTAAATGCCATCTTGTGATTTAGCCATAGGATTTCTATCGCTAAATCACATCTAAGCGGACGCCGACTATGTACTTATTCGGGTTAAATATTGTCCTCTATGAATGCCGCCTTGATTGCCACTCACTCGCTAGTGGCTTCTTTATTTTTGATCTCTCCAGAGAAAAGCGGGAACAATAAAGGCAGCAGTAGCAAGGTGAATATCGTGGCCGTGATGAGTCCGCCAACAATCACAACCGCGAAAGGACGCTGTGTTTCAGAGCCTATCCCATGCGAAAGAGCCGCTGGTAACAAGCCCAAACCAGCCATTAACGCAGTCATTAAAATCGGGCGCAAACGCACCACAGCACCCTCCATCACTGCCTCAGCGACACTGCGTCCTTCTAACAGCAGGTGGTTAAATTGTTCCAGCATAATCACGCCGTTTTGTACTGATATCCCAGCTAATGCAATAAAGCCAACCGCAGCCGAGATGGAAAGGTGGAGTCCTGCCAAACCTAGCCCAGCAAAGCCGCCAATTAAGCTGAAGGGTATCATCAGTAAAACCAGCAGTGCATTACGTACAGAACGGAATGCGCCAAATAACACCACAAAAATTAGCATTAATGATAACGGCACAATCACCTTGAGACGTTTAATTGACCGTTGCTGATTCTCAAATTGGCCACCCCATGTCATGGTATAGCCAGGCGGCAGCTTAACTTGCTGCTTCACCTTGACCATGGCCTCTTTCACAAAGCTACCTTGGTCGCGATCAATCAGATTGGCTTTAATAGCCACTATCCGGGAAACGCCCTCACGCGCTACTCTAGATGCACCCTGCTTAATGGTGACATCTGCAACCTCGCCCAAGGGGATAGTGCCTGCATTGTTAGGTAAAGCGATTGGCAGTTCATTAATATCATCTAAAGAGTCGCGGTAGTCTCTTGCTAACCTAAGCGTAACGTCGAAGCGGCGGTCACCATCATAGAAAGTGTTTGTCGTCGTACCGCCCAATGCGGTTTGCACAGAGGCATTCACGTCATTCACATTCATGCCGTAACGAGAAAGTTTCTGGCGATCCAAGGTGATATCAAGCTCCGAGTTACCTGAGATCCGGATAGCCGCCACATCTGTAGCGCCTTTAATTGAGTTAAGCACAGTGGCAACCTGATCCGACTTTTCTTCCAGAACTGCTAAATCCGAGCCGAAAATTTTGACTGAAATCTCGCCTTTTACCCCGGACAAAGCCTCTTCCACGCTATCTTGAATCACTTGAGAGAAGTTAGTTGGAATGCCCGGAATTTGATGTATTTTCGCGGAAATGTCTGCAATCAGCTCTTCTTTGTTACTAAAGTGCCAAGTATCTTTAGGCTTTAAGTCAGCCAATATCTCAATATTATTGGGGCCTTTGGGATCGGTGCCATCGTCTGGCCGTCCTACGTGGCTTACCACCAGATTAATTTCTTTATAGCTGGTTAAAACATTGCGAATGTTGCGTTCGATTTCTTTGGTTTTTTCTAAGCCAGTGGATGGTGGCATGCTGATGGTTAGCCAAATATTACCTTCATCCAGCTTGGGCAAAAATTCTGAACCTAGTAGTGGTGATAAAACTAGAGAAAGCACTAATAAAGACACCGATGCCAAGATGACAGGCAGGCGGATTTTAACCACCTTGAGCAAAACACTGCGATACCACTCTTGGGTATTGTGCATCCATGTGCTGTGCTTCTCTGCCATGTCCGTGCGCTTCATTAGGTAAGACATCAGTGCAGGCACCAGCGTGAGGGTGAGTAAAATTGAGCCCAGCAAAGCAAAACTCAAAGTAAACGCCATGGGTGAAAAGATTTTGCCTTCTACACGCTGGAAAGTGAAAATCGGCAGAAAGGCCAAAATAATAATCACTTTTGAAAAGAGGATAGGGCGCCCCATTTCAATGGCCGTATTTTTAAGCGTCGTGACACGCCATGAATGCGTACCATGATGTGGAAACTCATCTACTTTAGCGAGGGATAACTTCACCATGAGCGCCTCTACTAGCACCACGGCACTATCGATAATAATACCGAAGTCCACCGCTCCCAGTGAAATCAAGTTTGCCGAAACGCCGCGGATATCCATGACGATAAAAGCAAACAGCAGTGATAACGGGATAACCGCCGCAACAATCAGTGCTGCGCGCCAGTTACGTAAAAAGATGATAAGAATAGCCACCACAAGAAGCGCACCAACAATCATGTTTTCAGTCACCGTGTGAACTGTGTGATGAATCAGGCTAGTACGGTCATAAAAAGGTCTAATTTTGACACCTTCAGGCAGCTTGGCATTGACCTCGTCTACCTTGGCTTTTAAGGCTTCAATCACCTTCGCTGGGTTCTGGCCTTTGTTCATCAGCACAATGCCTTCAATCACATCATCTTGATTGTTAAAAGCTACAATGCCTGAGCGGAAGCGGTTACCAATAACAACCTCGCCTACATCTTTGACTAGAATGGGTTTGCCCGCACTCGATAAAATAACTGTGTCGGCAATATCATCCAGCGAACGGTACAAACCCAATGAACGCACAACCAGCGACTCATCGCCGCGGTGCATCAGGCCACCACCTACATTACTGCTGCCATTATTGAGTGCCTGATTAACCTGATCGATGCTGATGTTGTACTTCTTGAGCAGGTAAGGGTCTAGCTTGACTTGGTATTCTTTGACTGCACCGCCAAAACTAGTAATGTCGGCTACACCAGGTACTGTTCTTAGCACTGGAATAATCTGCCAATCTTGAATTGCACGCACCTCGCGCTGTGGCATATCTTTCGGGGCATCAACCAAGAAGCGATAAATTTCACCCACAGCGGTTGTGAGCGGTGCCAGCGTGGGCTGGTACTCTGGCGGCAGATTGACCGCTTGCAACTTTTCCAACACTTGCTGGCGGGCAAAGTAGTCATCCGTCTTTTCAGAAAAAGTCAGTGTCACTACAGATAACCCAGTAATTGAAACTGAGCGCATCTGCGCTAGATTCGGCACGCCGCTCATGCCGTGTTCAATCGCTAGCGTCACAACACGCTCGACCTCTTCCGGTGCTAGGCCCGGCACTTGCGTGACGATACCTACGTGAACGTCCTCAACATCAGGGAAAGCCTCAATCGGCAGATTCTGCACTGAGACGATCCCCGCAACCACAAGAACAAATGTTGCAATCAGTACGAAGGTACGTTGTTGCAGCGAAAAGGTAATCAGTTTTTCTAGCATTATTTACCCGCGGCGAGCTCTGAGTTAATCAAAATAGCGCCTTTGGTCACCACACGCTCACCTGCCTTGAGGCCGTCTTTAATGGTGGCGTAGTCACGCCCTTGCAAATCTAGCGTGACGCGGCGTTTTTGAATATGCCCATGACTGGTTTCAACGAATACATAGCTATACAAACCCTCAGTAATCAACGCGCTATTAGGGATGCGAATCACTTTTTGCTGCGACATGCTGAGCGGGGTCACGCGTGCATACATTTCGGGGCGCAGCTTGCCCTTACTCTCCACCGAGCAACGCACTTGAACGCGGCGGCTAACTGGGTCCAGCATGGTACCAATTGACTGTACCTTGCCCTGAAACTCTTCATCCGGATAAGCATCCACTTTGATACTTAAGGTTTGACCAAGACTCACTTTGCTAAGATCGCGCTCAGGCAGATCAATGATTGCCCACAGGTGATCTGGATTGGTAATAATAAATAGTGGGTTTGCTGCATCGGGACGGACTTCGTTGCCGATGTTAATCTGGCGGTCAACAATCATGCCGGCCATCGGCGCTTTCAAGGTAAAGCTCTCATTGCCAAAAGTTGCGTGATTAATGCCCAGATTATGTAAGCGTGATTTTGTACGCTCTGCCTCAGCTTGTGATTGCGCCATATCCGCCTGCGCAGACTCTAGCTCTTTGTGTGCAACTACGCCACCATCCACAAGCACTTTACTGCGCTCCAAGGCCTTTCTTTTTAGGTCTAAATCCGCACTGGCTTTACGGTAGTCAGCAACCGCAGACCCCATATCTGGTGAGTCGATAGTCAACAGTGCCTGGCCGGCCTTTACGCGGTCACCTAACTGCGCATGTATTTTGATAGCACGGCCTAGTACTGGAGAGCTGATGCGTGAGGTGTAGTTTTCATCAAAACCAATCTTTCCATTAAGAGGCTCGGTAGTGGAGGCAACCACCTCAGCAACAGGCTCAATTTTCAGATTAGCCTCCTGAGCAGAGTTTTCTTTCAGGATGACTTCATTGTCTGGCTTGGCGTGCTGGGCCGGGGAAGGCTTAGGGCCGGCCATAGCAGATGTCGGCAGCGTGAAGGAGGCTCCAACCAGTAGAATAGTGAGTAAAGAGCTGAGTCCGTGCTTCATGTGCTTCCCTTATTAATACTTAATTTTAATTATCTTCTATTCTTGTCGCTGCTTGCCATGCCGCTAGGGCTTTTGCATAATCCGCGTGGGAGGTGGCAGCATCTAATTGTATTGAACGTAGTACACGGCGCGCATCGAGTAAATCAGTAATACCCGTAGCGCCATGACTATAAGCAAACTCAGCGGCGTCTGCCGCTTTTTGTGCCTCGGTCAAGATTTGTGTGTCAAAGCGATTTACTTTTTCGATAGCAGCATTTAAATCGGCGCGTGCACGCGAGATTTCACTCACCGCAGATGCACGTGCCTGCTGTTTTGCCTCCAACGCCGAAGTCAAATCAACTTCAGCACGGCTGATTTCACCTTGGTATTCGTAGTTAGTAAATAATGGAATGGTAATCGCAGCCCCGATGGTGTTGGTGTCAGCACCTGGCATTTGTCCGGGAAAGCGTTGGTATTGCAGGGCAATATTCACATCGCGCGTTTTTAATGCATTGGCGAGACGTTGATTCTCTTCGGCTTGCTTGGTGCGTGCCTCTGCTGCTAATACATCGGGCCGTGCATCTACATCTTGCAGCGTGCTGATAGTCTGGCTAATTTTAGGCCAGCCATCTTGAGCATACAAACGGGCCGCCTCGTTCTCTTGCCCCATCATGTAGGCAAGATTCGCTTGCGCCTTTTCACGGTTTGCCTTGGCCTGACGCATGTCATTTTGTATTTTTAACAAATCCACGCGCATTCTGGCAACGTCGCTAGCGGCAATGTCTCCGACTTTTAATCTCAGCTCGGCAGCCTGAATGGTTTTTTCGTAAGCGGCACTATTACCAGCCAGAATTTTTTCGGCTTCTTGTGCCAATAGTAAGTCGTAATAGGCATCATTAAAATTCAACAGTAATTGACGCTCTGCGTCTTTTAAGTCGTAATTGGAGGCTTTGATCGCATTTTTGGCTGATGCCATGCGTAGCTCACGCTTATCACCGCGCTCGATTAATTGGCTAATCTGCACGGTTGAGTTGAGGGTTTGATCCGGCAGGCTGTTGCTGCCATTGGGGTTTTTATTGGCAGCTGAGCGATTAAGGTTAAAGCTTGCAACGCCGAGTGATAAGTTAGGGTTTGGCTTTTGTGAGGCAGTGATTGCGTCTGCCTCCGCTCCTTGCACGATGCGCTTGGCGGAAATTAGCTCTTTATTATTTTCATGAAATAAATGTTGAGCTTCTTCCAGAGTTAAATGTGCCAAATCAGCTTCGGCATAGGCAACGGGCAGATTGCTCAAGAAACCGAGCGCTAGAATATAAGCAACTTTTTTAAACATCATTATTCGCTATAGTTATTTTTAGTCAGATCGTCAGGGGAATCTCGGGCTGCTTTAAAATAGGTAGAATGCTCAATTGACCAATCTGCGTAAGAAAAATTCCACGAACGCATTAAGTTTAAATTTTAGATCAAACACCCCTGAGCAAAGCCCAAACAAAGATAGTAGTTCAAAAACATCGGGCAGTATATCCTATCTCCACCACTCTAATTATTACGAAATTATTATCCACCCTAGCCATTAATAACGAACTCCTCAAAATTCGCTACGGCTATAGGTCGGCTAAAGTAGTACCCCTGGAAATAATCACAGCCAAAGTCCCTAAGCAGATCAAACTGTTCGACCTGCTCCACACCTTCCGCCACAATGTCACAATGAATGGTCTTGCCAACCGCAAGCACCATCTGAATAATGGCAGCATCGTTCGAGTCGGTGAGCACATCATGCACAAATGACTGGTCAATTTTAATTTGTGTCACTGGCAGTTTTTTCAGATAAACCAATGATGAGTGACCAATCCCAAAATCATCCAACGCGATACGCACACCCATTTGCCTCAGAATGTTAATCTTATTGATCACATCATCCATATTATCAATGACCGCTGTTTCAGTCAGTTCCAGCTTTAGCAAGCCCGGGTTAATCGCTGTTTTAGCCAGTATCTCTCGCAGCTCTTTTACAAAGTTGATGTATAAAAATTGCTTAGCACTAATATTGACCGAAAGCTTGATTTGGCTGAGGGCAGGGTTAGCCTCCCATGTTTTCAGTTGCTGACATGCCTGCTCAAGCACCCAATGCCCAATTTTAATAATGAGATTTGTTTTTTCAGCAATCGGTATAAATTCAACCGGACTAATCTCGCCTAATGTCGGATGACTCCATCTTAGTAGCACCTCGGCTGCCACTACTTGTTTAGCCACATTAACGATAGGCTGGTAATTGAGATACAACTCTTGATTCACCAACGCTAGGTTCAGCGCCAACTCTAATGCAAAGTTTTTTTCTATGCTCTCTTGCGTCAACTGATCATAAAAACGATAAGTATTGCCACCGCTGTCCTTTGATAGGTACATCGCGGTATCTGCATGCCTTAGATGATCTTCAAAAGTAAGTGCATTATCATTAAATAAAGTGATGCCGATACTGGCAGAGGTGGAAAATTCAAATAAGCTTAGGTAGTAACTTTTATTCAACTCAGCCAACAGCTTTTGTGCAATCTCGCTTACCTGCTGATAGGCAATGCTAGCATTCTGGTCCAGGCTTTCTAATATCACCACGAACTCATCACCACTAAGTCTGGCAACGGTGTCACCAGAGCGCACCGTATGTTGAATGCGATGCGCCACCTCAATCAGTAGCTGGTCACCTACATCATGCCCCTTGGTATCATTAAGTACTTTAAATTTATCTAAATCAATAAACAATAAGGCGCAGTAAGTCTTAGCGCGCTGGGCAATCGACATAGCATGCTGATACCGATCTGCGAGCAAACGCCTATTGGGTAAACTAGTTAACACATCATAATAAGCAAAATTCTCGATTTCCTGCCTTGCTCTTTTCTGCTCGGATATATCACGCACAAAGCCGGTAACTAACGACAAATTGGCATCTTTTAAAGCAGTCAGCGTTAATTCGATAGGAAACTCACTACCATCTGCCCGCATCCCTACCAACTCAATACGCTGGTTAAAAATATGCGTCACACCTGACAACTTATATTGCTGATGTCCTGCATGGTGAGCAGCACGGTAGCGTGCGGGAATAATCAGCTCAGACATTGACTTGCCAAGCACATCTTCTTTTTTATATCCAAAAATACGCTCAGCTGCCGGATTAAACTCAACTAATAAGCCAGCAGAATCTATGGTGACAATCGCGTCAAATGCCCCATCAATGACTGCGCGTAATTTTTTATCATTTTTTTGTATGGTCATATGCGCTAAATTGCGCTCAGACTGCAAAGCGGAAATTAATAGCATGGTCACCACCAGTGCCACCATAAACGTCCAAAGTGAAAACACGCCCTCACTTAAATCATGGCTGTAAAAATTGCCGCTGCCCTGTGAGGTTACCCAGACGGCTATGCTGGATAAAATAATCACAAAAAACGAACCACCGACCAAACCAAAGCTCATTGAAGCCCATATCAACATGGGTAAAATCACGAACATGGATAAAATAAACTGCTTATTTAGGTCCGGCACCGCACTCACGATGATAAGCTCAACGCAAACAAATAAAATGATCCACGCCAGCAACTGATAGCACTTGTTGTTACAACTAAATGTGCCCCTCCTGCCTAGATTGAGCACCAAAGGCAATGCGAGTAGTACACCGAGGCTATCACCTAGCCACCAAATGAACCAGATACTGGATAACTTATCAGCTGGGGCAAGCCCGGTAATATATAAGCTAAACGCTCCACCCGTGGCGCATACCGACATGCCGATCAAGGCGACGATAATCATCAGAAAGATATCTTTTTGCTTATATAGATGATGATTAAAACGAAGTTTTGGCAGGAGGTATGCGGCGAGCACAGGACCCAGCGTATTGGTAATTGCAATCAAAACGCTGGTAGTGAAGGGTAAAACAGTTAACTCAACAAGCAATGATGCGATAAAGACAGCAGGAATGCTGACACGCCCCCACCGCATGATGGAACCGATAGCAATCCCGGTAGGAAGCCAAATCAGAGTCGCCACAGACTCTTTATAAGGCACCATCAGTCCAAGTTTAGCAGTAACAAAATAAGCAAACGCTACTGCTATAAAAGTGATTAACTTTCCTTTGAAAGTCAAAAAACGATATTGAGCAATAGCGTTTTGCATCACGTGCGCTTAGCTGATATCAAGTCCATCTTGCACCAATTCAGCAGCACGTAAAACTGCCCGTGCCTTGTTCTGCGTCTCCATCCATTCGCTTTCAGGGACAGAGTCTGCCACGATGCCGGCACCAGCCTGCACATAGAGCATGTTGTTTTTAATCACACCGGTTCTAATCGCGATTGCCACGTCCATATCGCCATTAAACCCTAAATACCCGACAGCACCCGCATAAATGCCGCGCTTGCTAGGCTCTAATTCATCGATGATTTCCATCGCACGCACTTTAGGTGCACCGCTCACGGTACCGGCAGGGAACGTGGCCTTAATTACATCAATCGCGTCCATTCCCGGCTTGAGCTTGCCCTCCACATTACTCACAATGTGCATGACGTGAGAGTAACGCTCTATCATCATATTATCGGTCACTTTCACCGAACCAGTCACTGCAACGCGGCCTACATCATTACGCCCTAAATCCATTAACTGTACGTGCTCTGCACGCTCTTTCGGGTCTGCCAGCAACTCTTCCGCTAATGCAATATCCTGCTCACGGGTCTTGCCGCGTGGCCTTGTGCCGGCGATTGGGCGTGCAGTCACGGTGCCGTTCTCAAGACGTACTAGAATCTCCGGAGAAGCGCCCACCACGTGATGGTCACCCATGTCGTAATAGAACATATACGGGGATGGATTCAGACTGCGCAATGCACGGTAAAGCGACAATGGCGGCGCAGAGAACTGCTGTGACATACGCTGTGACAACACCACCTGCATAATGTCGCCGTCTAAAATGTACTGCTGGGCACGCTTAACAGCCGCTTTAAAGTTATCTTCACCAAACTCTGAACTTGCCGTGGTTTTATCCATAGCGATAGATTTTGGAATCGTGACCGTGTTTCTTAATTTTTGCACCAAGTCATTTAAGCGCTGCTTAGCCTGCTCGTACGCACCAGATGCCGCGGCATCTGCGTAAACAATAAAATAAAGCTTACCACTTAAGTTATCCACCACAGCCAGTTGCTCAGACACCATTAACAGCACATCGGGGGTCTCAATCGCGTCTGGTTTTACATTGTTTGCCAGGCGTTTTTCTATATAACGCACAGTTTCGTAGCCAAAATAACCAGCTAATCCGCCGGTAAATCTAGGCAAACCTTCATATGGTGGCGTTTTAAAACGCGCTTGGAAGCTTTTCACAAAATCCAGCGGGTTGGTGTTTTCAACGCTTTCCACCACTGTGTCGCCATCTAATACCTGAATATTTTTGCCATGCGCCACAATGCGTATTTTTGCAGGCAAGCCAATAATGGAGTAACGACCAAACCGTTCGCCGCCCTGCACGGATTCCAGCAAGTATGAAAAAGGCTGATTGGCGAGTTTTAAATAAAGTGAAAGCGGGGTATCGAGATCAGCAAAAGTTTCGAGTACGAGGGGAATGCGGTTGTAGCCCTGTGCTGCCAAGGCATTGAATTCATCTTGATTAATGGTATTTAACATAAACTTCCTAAGACTATATCATCGTGTTCTTAAAAATCGTGCGCTACACTTGGTGTATGCGCTGCGCTTCGTGCATTAGCGTTGCCAAGAGCCTCGCCAACTAGAAGAATCATTAAGAAACTTATCGTACAAATAATCGTCTGCGATGTGCTTCATATTCGAAGTTATGTTTAAAAAATTGCTAGGTTAATAGATTAAGTAAGTCGGGTAAATCGTCGATGGTGGCGTCCACCATACTTTCATCGATTGCCTTACCTTGATTATACCCATAAGGCACAGTAACAATATAGCATCCTGCGGCGTGCGCGGCTACTACATCTGTATCAGAATCACCCACCAGCATGGATTCCGTTTCCAACACCTCTAATTTTTTACAGATATGATGCAACTGCATCGGGTCGGGTTTCTTTCTGGGTAGCGTATCTCCAGAAACAACGACCTCAAAAAAATCAATCAGCCCGGTCGCACTCAGGAGCGGCAGTGTGAATTTCTCTGGTTTATTCGTGACACACGCCAGCTTAAAGCCTGTGCGCTTGAGCTGGTCTAAAGTCTCTAATGCGCCGTGATATGGCTGGCTGCTAGTCACATTCTGGGCATAATATTCAAAGAACAACGCCTGCGCTTCATTGAGTAAAACATCATCTGGCTCGGCTAACGCACCATTCGCCACGCAGCGCTTAACCAGCATTTGCGCACCTTCACCAATGTAACGTGCTATCTGTGCCGGTGATTTATTAGGTAAATTCAATGCGTCCAGCATCTGATTTGCCGCATAGGCAATTTCAGGCGCAGTGTTCACCAATGTACCGTCAAGGTCAAACATGACGGCTTTAACATTAAATCCCATGACGGTTTACTTTAGTTTCAATGACGCTGATTTTAAAGCTAGATTTAATTGCAACGCACTTAATTTAGAAACGCCTAGCCACTCATTACTCTAGTGGCTAGGTATCTTAAAATATACTGCGCTTATTTTACTGTTGCTAAAGATGCGCGCATTTCAGATACAACAGTGTTGTAACGGTTTGCATCGGTATCTTTAGGTGATCCAAAAATCGCTGAGCCAGCAACAAAGGTATCAGCGCCAGCACGTGCAATTTCTGCAATGTTTTGTGCGTTTACGCCACCATCTACTTCAAGCCAGATTTGACGGCCTGTTTTTTCGTAGTATGCATCGATTCTAGCGCGCGCTAATTTTAGTTTTTCCAATGTTTCAGGGATAAATTTCTGACCGCCAAAACCTGGGTTCACTGACATCAGTAAAATCATATCTACTTTGTCCATTACGTGATCAAGGTAGCTTAATGAAGTAGCTGGGTTGAATACCAAGCCAGATTTACAGCCTAAATCACGTACCATCGCCAAGCTACGGTCGATATGCTCAGAAGCTTCTGGATGGAAAGTAATGATGTTTGCGCCTGCTTTTGCAAAGTCAGGAATAATACGGTCTACAGGTTTAACCATTAAATGCACATCAATCAGCGCGCCTACTTTTTTTGCAGTTTCGCGAATGGCATCACATACCAATGGGCCGATGGTTAGGTTAGGCACATAGTGGTTGTCCATTACATCAAAATGCACGATGTCTGTGCCTGAAGTAATCACATCCTCAATCTCTTGACCAAGTTTGGCAAAGTTAGCAGAAAGAATACTTGGGGCAATTCTAAAAGTTTTATCCATGGCAATATCCATCAAATTAAATTTATTAATCAGTTTAAAGCGTTATTTTAACCTTATTTCATACTAATAAGATGATGCTTCTTGCTTAAGATAGTCCAATCCCTCAAAATTACACTTATGCAGTTATATGTTATAGGCGTGAACCACACAACCGCCCCCATCCAAATCCGTGAGCATGTCGCTTTTAACAGCGAGCATCTTGGTAGCGCCCTGCGCGAGCTGACCATGCACGATGCCTCTGAGGCGGCTATTTTGTCCACCTGTAACCGTACCGAACTGTACTGCAGCACAGACGACCCGCAAAAAGCGCTGGCCTGGCTGTCGCAGTATCACAAAATCGAACCAACAGCGATCGCCCCTTACATTTACACATTACCGGACGATGAAGCTGTAAAACATGCGTTCCGCGTGGCATCCGGCTTGGACAGCATGGTGCTGGGTGAGCCGCAGATTTTAGGCCAATTCAAGCAGTCAGTAAAAATCGCCCAAGATGCCGGCACTTTGGGCACTTTGTTACACAAACTATTTCAACGCACGTTTGAAGTAGCAAAAGAGGTACGCACCAACACCGATATCGGCGCCAACTCAATTTCGATGGCAGCCGCTGCAGTAAAACTTTCGCAGCGTATCTTTGGTGATATCAGCGAGCAAAAAGTACTGTTTATTGGCGCCGGGGAAATGATAGAACTGTGCGCAGACCACTTTGCCGCACAAAAACCAAAAAGCATGACCATTGCCAACCGCACCATTGAACGCGGCTCTAATTTGGCGCAAAAAATCAATGGTGAAGCCATGCTACTCAATGACCTACCCGCACATTTTGCCAATTTTGATATCGTCATCACCTCTACCGGTAGCACCTTACCCATTATCGGGCTAGGCATGGTAGAGAGCGCAATCAAGGCTCGCCGCCACCGCCCGATTTTCATGGTGGACTTAGCAGTGCCACGTGACATTGAGTCTGAAGTAGCTGAGTTAGACGACGTTTTCTTATATACGGTAGATGATTTAGCGCAAGTTGTTTCGGACGGAATTGAAAATCGGCAGACTGCCGCAGTTGAAGCAGAAATGATTGTAGAAACACGCGTTGAAAACTTTATGCAGTGGTTTAAAAAGCGCGACGCCGTCCCCACGATTAAGGCATTACGCGACCAAGCTGAGCATATGCGCAAGGCCGAGCTGGATAAAGCCTACAAGCTGCTACAAAAAGGCGAAGCCCCGGAAAAAGCGCTAGAAGCATTGAGTGTGGCACTCACCAACAAATTTCTGCATGCACCTAGCCATGCCTTAAACAAAACCCATGGTGACGAACACGCCAAACTAGAAGAGATTCTAAAAGACTTATATCAAATTAAAAGTTAAGCAGTATTACTTGAGAAATAAACAATGAAACCAAGCATGATTACCAAGCTCGCCAACTTAAGCGAGCGCCTAGATGAAATTGACCGTTTAATGAGCAGTGAAGGCATCACTGACAACATGGACAACTATCGCAAATTAACGCGCGAACATGCAGAAATCACGCCTATCGTGGAGCAATACCGCGCATTTGAGCAGACGGAAGCTGACATCAACGAAGCGCAAACCATGTTGAACGACCCGGAGATGAAAGCGTTTGCGCAGGAAGAAATTGAAGCGGGCAAAGCCAAGCTAGAGTCGATTGAAGCCGCGCTGCAAACCTTGCTCTTGCCGAAAGACCCGAATGATGACAAAAACATCTTCCTAGAGATCCGTGCCGGCACTGGCGGCGATGAGTCTGGCTTATTTGCCGGCGATTTATATCGCATGTACTCCCGCTATGCAGAACGTCAGGGCTGGAAAGTAGAAGTCATGTCAGCCAACGAAGGTGAAATGGGCGGTTACAAAGAAATAATCGCCAAAATTGAAGGCTATGGCGCCTATTCAAAACTAAAATTTGAAAGTGGCGGCCATCGTGTGCAACGCGTGCCGGATACCGAAACTCAGGGCCGCATTCATACCAGTGCTTGTACAGTGGCGATATTGCCAGAAGCTGATGAAGTGTCGGATGTGGTCATCAATCCGGCCGATGTGCGCATCGACACCTTCCGCGCTAGCGGTGCAGGCGGTCAGCACATTAACAAAACCGATTCAGCGGTACGCCTCACCCACGCACCTACCGGCATTGTGGTTGAGTGCCAAGAAGGCCGTAGCCAGCACGCCAACAAAGCACAAGCCTTTGCCGTATTGGCCGCGCGTATTAAAGCTAAACAAGTTGACGAGCAGCAAAGCAAAATTGCCAGTGAACGTAAAAGCCTGATTGGCAGTGGCGACCGCTCCGAGCGTATCCGCACTTACAATTACCCACAAGGCCGCATTACCGATCACCGCATCAATCTTACTTTATATAAAATTGATGCCATTACCGAGGGCGACATGGACGAACTGATCGGTGCACTTGCGGCTGAACACCAGGCAGACCTACTCGCCAGCCTAGGTGAAGATAATTAATTGACACAAACCGTCCGTAGCACATGGGTAGCAGCTCAACAGCGCCTGATTCAGCAATTAGCGCTAGAAGCTAGCGATGCAAAGTTTGAGGCACAACTCCTGCTGCAAAACGTACTCAATGTAAATCGTGCGTGGCTACTCGCGCACGAGCACGACACCCTACCAAGCAAGACAAATACAGACTTTGAAGCGCTACTGACACGCCGCCTCGCCGGCGAACCGGTAGCCTATATCTTAGGCTACCGTGAGTTTTATGGGTTAAATCTCGTGGTGACCCCAGACACACTAATTCCAAGACCTGACACAGAAACACTAGTTGAAGCCGCCTTAGAAAAAGCCCCTGCCGATACGCGCTGTTCGATTCTGGATTTAGGCACTGGCACTGGCGCAGTAGCACTGGCCATAGCTAAACATCGCCCACACGCTCAGGTAATGGCGCTTGATGCCTCGCATGCCGCACTGCGCATAGCTGAACACAATGCCAAGCAATTAGGCTTAGCCCACGTAAACTTCACTTTAAGTCACTGGTTTTCAGCAGTAGAAGGTGAAAGATTTAACCTGATTGTCAGCAATCCGCCCTACATTGAGCAACACGACCCGCACTTAAGCCAAGGAGACTTGAGGTTTGAGCCCATGTCTGCACTCGCCTCCGGCGCGGACGGCCTAGATGATATCCGTGAAATTATCGCGCACAGCTTAATCCACCTATTACCACAAGGCTGGCTGATGTTGGAGCACGGTTACAACCAAGCCCAGTTAGTGGCAGACTTAATGGCGGAAAGCGGCTTGGTCGACATTAACACCATCCAAGACCTAGGCGGCAATGACCGCGTCACCATAGGCAAAAACCCACTAATAGTAAGCACTCACTGGGACTAAAACCTATACCGACAGAGTGCTGCAACAATACCAAATAACAGTCGCCTCAAAAATCGCACGAATATCCAAACGCCCTCACGTGCCCACCGCCGCTTGAACAAACACACGAAGCAAATGTCTGAAACAATAAGCACAACACATCATCAAGGCGCACCCAACCTATGTCCGACCGACTGATCTTACTAGCCTACACCAGCGTTGCAACACATCCGATGACGCACGACGAACTGCTATCACTGTTGGATTCAGCACGCAGCTGCAACCAGCGCCACAGCATCACCGGCATGCTGCTGTATATGGATGATTGTTTTTTTCAAGTGCTGGAGGGTGAGGAGCACACTGTGGACGCCTTATACGAGAAAATCTGTCTGGACAATCGCAACCATCACGTGGTGAAACTGATTAGAGAGCCCATCACGCAGCGTAGCTTTACTGAATGGACCATGAGCTATGAACATGTCACACGCGAAGAAATGGCATCCTTCACTGGCCTGACCGACTATCTTGACCAAGACCACCCAGGATTTAACGGCATGGCAGCAGGGCGTGCGCGTCAACTGATTGAATCGTTCAAGAATGGTCTATGGCACCGCCATGACCTAACGCAACAAAAATTTATACACATCGGCACATAGCGCGTTCGCAACATAAACTTTTGCAGTCGGGCATAGTATAATCAAACTATGTCTGAAAATAACTCTATCGGCATTGTTGCCCCACAAACCGCACACTTTAACGAGCCGCTCACCTTAAAAAGCGGCGCAGTGCTAGCGCAATTTAATCTTGTCTACGAAATCTACGGCACCTTAAATGCCGACAAGTCCAACGCGGTGCTGATTTGCCACGCGCTATCAGGTACACACCATGTGGCAGGCAAGTATACGGAACAAGACAAATATCCCGGCTGGTGGGACAACTTAGTGGGCCCAGGCAAACCGCTGGATACCAATAAATTTTTTGTGATTGGCGTTAATAATTTAGGCGGCTGTCATGGCAGCTCCGGCCCAGTGAGCATCAACCCTGCAACGGGCAAACCATGGGGCTCAGTTTTCCCCATCGTGACCGTTGAAGACTGGGTAAACTCGCAAGCACGTTTGCTAGACCAACTTGGCATTACACAGTTAGCAGCGGTTATAGGCGGTAGCCTTGGCGGCATGCAAGCACTACAATGGACAATTGCTTACCCAGACCGCGTACGCCATGCCTTAGTGATTGCCTCTGCACCTAACCTTACCGCCCAAAACATCGCATTTAACGAAGTCGCACGTCAGGCCATTATCACCGACCCTGAGTTTCATGGCGGTGACTACTACGAACATGGCGTAGTGCCACGTCGCGGCTTGCGCATTGCACGCATGCTGGGCCACATCACCTATTTAAGCGATGACGCGATGGGTGAAAAATTTGGCCGCAAACTGAAAGACGACATCAAATACGGTTTTAATGTTGAGTTTGAAATGGAGTCTTACTTGCGTTACCAAGGCGATAAGTTCGCCGGCGAGTTTGATGCGAATACTTACTTGCGTATGACACGGGCGTTAGACTACTACGACCCAGCATTGGCCTACAACGGCGACTTAAGCAAAGCACTTAGCCAAACCCAAGCCAAATTTCTAGTCTTGTCATTCACCAGCGACTGGCGTTTCTCGCCTGCGCGCTCACGCGAAATCGTAAAAGCGCTGCTTGATAACGAAAGCACCGTCAGCTACGCAGAAGTGACTGCTGCCCACGGCCACGATGCATTCTTAATGCCGGATAAACATTACCACGCTATTTTGCGTACGTATTTAAGCAACATTGAAGTTGGTGGTAACCATGCAAAATAATGTAAATATTACAAAAAATGTGACTGAGTATCGCCAAGATTTTGCAATTATTGCAAATTGGGTGAAATTTGGCACAAAAGTACTGGATTTAGGCTGCGGCGACGGAGAGTTATTACAATTTTTACGTAGCTCATTAGAAACCAAAGGTTATGGCGTAGAAAAAGACGACACTAATCTGATTGCTTGCGTTAAAAACGGCATCAATGTGATTCAAATGGACTTGGAAGATGGCTTGTCCGGCTTTGAAGACCAGTCATTTAACACCGTGATACTCTCGCAAACCTTGCAAGCCATGCACAATACAGAAGAAATTGTGCTGGAAATGCTGCGCGTGGGTAAAGAGATCATCGTGACATTCCCCAATTTTGGTTACTGGCGCAACCGCATGCAAATCACAGCGGGGCGCATGCCTGTTTCAAAAGCACTACCATACCAATGGTACGACACGCCCAACGTGCATTTATGCACAATTAACGACTTTGATTACTTCTGCCATCATCACAACATTGAGATCCTAGAGCGTCGCGTGATTACCGATGGCAAAGAAGTGAATTTTATGCCCAACCTACTGGGCAGCCTTGCAATGTACCGCCTGAAATCCAAGTAATGTCGGTGCAAACCATCGCGCAGCCAACCATTCGCCAATCGCTTATGAGCAAAAAAATGCTTATCTGCGTATTTACCGGCTTTAGCTCGGGACTACCGCTATTTATTTTAATCAGCCTACTACCAGCATGGCTGCGCTCCGAGGGAGTAGACCTGAAATCGATAGGCTTGTTTGCATTAATCAGCCTGCCATTTACCTGGAAGTTTTTGTGGGCACCGCTGTTTGATCGCTTCACGCCGCCGCTAGGGCGCCGCCGCGGCTGGCTGGTGGTCTGGCAGGTGTTATTGCTGCTGTCGATTCCCGCATTTGGCGCTTTTAACCCAAAATTTGATATATGGAGCATTGCTTACCTTGCCACAGTCGTGGCCTTTTTTAGCGCATGCCAAGATATCGTGTTAGACGCCTACCGCCGCGAGTTGCTGATAGACGCAGAGCTAGGCCTAGGCAACGCCGTGCACGTGAACGCTTACAAAATTGCAGGCTTAGTGCCGGGCTCGTTGTCACTGATACTTGCAGACCATATGCCATGGAGCAGCGTGTTTACCATTACCGCACTATTTATGCTGCCCGGACTAGTCATGACACTGCTGGTGACTGAACCAGCGCTAAAGTATGGCGCCCCCAAAACCTTGCGCGCTGCGATTGTAGAGCCTTTTAAAGAGTTTATCGAGCGCAACGGCTTAAATTCAGCACTGTTTATCTTGGCGTTTATCTTTCTGTATAAACTTGGCGACAGCATGACTACCGCCCTTGCTACACCGTTCTATCTAGATATGGGCTACAGCAAAACCGAAATTGGCTTAATCGCCAAAAATGCAGGGCTATGGCCCAGCGTGCTAGGTGGCTTAATCGGTGGGCTGTGGATGATCAAGCTAGGCATCAATAAATCATTATGGATTTTTGGCGCAGTCCAAATGCTGGCTATCTTAGGCTTCGCTTGGCTGGCAGACGTAGCAAGCAATCCTACAGCATTCACTGCTATTTTTGAATTGGATATATTGGGCGCCAACTTCAGCTTACAAGAACGTTTACTATGGCTAGGCATGGTGATTGGAGTAGAGGCGCTAGGAGTAGGGCTGGGCACCGCGGCATTTGTGGCCTATATAGCCAAAACCACACACCCACTTTACACCGCCACCCAATTTGCACTGTTCACCAGCCTTGCTGCCGTACCGCGCACGTTTGCCAATGCCGCCACCGGCTATATGGTGGAAAGCATGGGCTGGCGCGATTTCTTCATACTCTGCTTTATCATTGCAATCCCAGGCATGCTATTGCTGCTGAAAATTGCGCCTTGGCATGAGACCGCGAAAGAGCCTCAAGCTAACACCTGAGAAAGCACGGATTAAAAGACTACGCCAACTTCGCTGCACGGCACTCATCACCGCGCCGCAAACGCATGCTATCTAAACCTCTCCGCTCCGTGCCCCCACCCCTGATCCCGCTCGCTCAACCACTCGCTTTATTAAGCATAATCGATGATTAAAGGTGCATGATCGCTAAAGCGCTCATCCTTATACACACTGGTTGATACAGCTTTGGCTGCCAAATCTGGGGTCGCAATTTGGTAGTCAATACGCCAACCCACATTATTCGCCCATGCCTGACCGCGGTTACTCCACCAGGTGTAACAAGCATCGGTAGTGTCTGGATGTAATGTGCGATAAACATCTACCCAGCCCATTTCATCAAACAACTGAGTCAACCATGCGCGCTCTTCAGGCAGAAAACCCGAGTTCTTACGGTTACCTTTCCAGTTTTTCAGATCAGCCTCTTTGTGCGCAATATTCCAGTCACCGCAAATCACCACGTCACGCCCGCTTTGCACCAGTGCCTGTAATTGCGGCATAAGCCGCTCCATCACGCTAAACTTAAAAGCTTGGCGTTCTTCTCCGCTAGAGCCTGACGGCAAATACAATGACACCACGCTCAAGTTACCAAATCTGGCCTCAAGATAACGTCCCTCACTGTCGATATCGGCAATCCCCAAGCCCTCAATCACGCTATCTGCTTTAGTTTTTGCATAGATACCAACACCGCTATAGCCTTTTTTCTCTGCGTAATGAAAATAGCCGTAATAACCTTCTGGATTCAGCATTTGATCAGTCATATCGCCAGCTTGCGCTTTGATTTCCTGCATGCAAATGACATCAGCATCTTGTTTTTTTAGCCATGCATACAACCCTTTGTTAGTTGCAGAACGAATGCCATTTAAATTTAACGATATAATCTTCAAAACTTTATTCCAAAATAATTAACAGAAACTATCATGACCCAATCACTCGATCAATTCAGGCAAGATTTTATCGCATTTGCAATCCAAAAAGAGGTTTTAAAGTTTGGCGAATTTAAAACCAAGGCCGGCCGATTAAGCCCGTACTTTTTTAATGCCGGTTTATTTAACGATGGCGAAAGCCTGATGAAGCTTGGCGAGTTTTACGCACAAGCGATTAAAAACTCAGGTATTGCGTTCGACATGCTGTTTGGCCCAGCTTACAAAGGCATTACATTAGCGGCAAGTATTGCCATTGCACTTGCCAAAGATGGTCACAATGTACCTTACGCCTACAATCGCAAAGAGGCCAAAGACCATGGCGAAGGCGGCGTGATTGTGGGCAGCCCACTCAGAGGTCGAGTTCTCATCATCGACGATGTGATTTCAGCAGGCACCTCAGTGCGTGAATCTGTCGATCTCATCAACGCCAGCGGCGCCACAGCTTGCGGTGTGGCGATTGCCATCGATAGACAAGAGAAAGGTCTAGGCGAGCTTTCAGCAGTGCAGGAAGTCATCAACAGCAACAAAATACCGGTATGCGCCATTGCCAATTTAAACGATCTTTTAGCCTATTTAAATGATAAAACCGAGATGGCGCAGAATTTGCATGCAGTCGAGGCATATCGACAAAAATATGGCGTCATTTAGTATCGTGGTTAAATAAAGCCCCTTTAAATGTGGCCATTGGAAAGGTTATTAAAGACAAAATGCAAAAATTGTTAAGACCGCTACCTAGTCAATCAGCGCATGTGGCCACACAATCTATCCGTCAATTTGTGATGTATATCATGTTTACATTAGGCTTGGGCTTACTGTTATGTACGGCACAATATGCGAAAGCAGAAGGCGGCGGCAAAATTCTGAAATGGAAGGATGAGAACGGTACCACGCACTACGGCGACAACATGCCTAGCCAGTATACCAATCGTGAAAACTCGCTGATCAATCGCCAAGGCATTACGGTGAAGCACAACATGCCGACCAAAGACAATGCTGATGAACTGCATAAAATAGAGCAAGCTAAATCCGAGCAAGCGAAAAAAGATAAAGCGCTCTTGGGTGCATTTACCAGTGTCAATGAAATTGACTTAGCACTAGAACGCAATATTCAATTGGATAAAATTGCCCTGGATAACTTAAAACAAGACCGGGCAGCGCATCAAAAAAGCTTAGATAGCAAAAAATCTATGGCCGCCACTTTTGAGCAAAAAAAGAAAGCCGTCCCCAAAGACCTCAAGGCTGACATTGCAGATGAACAAGCTCAAGTCAGCCGCCTAGATAAAAATATCGCTGACAAAAACATGGCGATTAGCGATACTCGTAAGCGTTTTGAAGAGGATAAAAAACGCTATACCCAACTTAAAAATGAGTCCGCTAAGTTGGCACCATAAATTAGCAGTACGCTGTAAGCAATATGTGATGCGATAGAGAAAGAACGCCACTAACGCGGCTAATCTTATGTATGAATCTGTAAATAAAAAAATCCTGCGGTAGTTAACCGCAGGATTTTTTATTATAGGTACTGCAAAACAAGTACCTAAGCAATATTATGCGCCTAGCTTGTTTTTCAACACTTCATTCACTTGTGCCGGATTTGCCTTACCTTTTGAAGCCTTCATCGCCTGACCAACCAAAGCATTAAATGCTTTTTCTTTGCCCGCTTTAAACTCTTCTACCATCGCGGCGTTAGCCGCCAGCACTTCATCAATAATCGCTTCAATGGCACCTGTATCAGACACTTGCTTGAGACCTTTGGCTTCAATAATAGCATCCACTTCACCCTCACCATTCCACATCGCCTCAAACACCTGCTTAGCTGCGTTATTGGAAATAGTATTATCTGTGATGCGCTTAATCAAAGCTGCCAAGCTCTCAGCTGCCACCGGCGATGCAGCCAAGGTTTTTTCTTCCGCATTAAGCTTAGCTGAAATCGCCCCCATGACCCAGTTAGCGGCAGGCTTAGCTTCCGCGCCGGCATTCACTACCGCAACAAAATAATCTGCAAGCGCACGATTTGCCGTTAAGGAGGCCGCATCATAGCTTGTTAGGCCAAATTGGTTTTCAAACCTAGCTTTCATCGCCTCTGGTAACTCTGGCATTTCTGCTTGTACGCGTGCTTTATCGGCTTCAGTAATTTCTAATGGTAATAAATCAGGATCCGGGAAGTAGCGATAGTCATTCGCTTCCTCTTTGCTACGCATCGCGCGTGTTTCACCCGTATCCGGGTTAAAGAGTACGGTAGCTTGCTGAATCGTGCCGCCATCCTCCAGCGTTTCAATCTGCCAGCGTGTTTCGTACTCAATCGCTTGTTGCATGAACTTGAATGAGTTCAGATTTTTAATTTCACGACGTGTGCCCAACTTTTCAGTGCCTTTTGGGCGCACAGAAACGTTAACATCACATCTAAAACTGCCTTCTTGCATATTGCCATCGCAAATACCAATCCACTGCACGAGCTCATGCAGTTTTTTTGCATAAGCCACGGCTTCAGCCGCTGAGCGCATATCTGGTTCGGTCACAATCTCTAGCAATGGCGTACCGGCACGGTTAAGGTCAATCCCACTCATGCCTTCTACCGCACCATGCACAGACTTACCTGCATCCTCTTCCAAATGTGCACGCGTGATATTAATCACTTTTTCATAAGCAGCGTTTTTGCCAACTGCCGGCACCTGTATGGTGACCGCACCTTTACCCACAACCGGTAACTCATACTGGCTGATTTGATAACCTTTAGGTAAATCTGGGTAGAAATAGTTTTTACGCGCAAATACTGAGCGCGGAGCAATTTCAGCATGTACGGCTAAGCCAAACTTAATCGCACAATTCACAGCTTCTTTATTCAGCACAGGCAACACACCCGGTAAGGCAATGCTCACTTCACACGCTTGCGTATTAGGCTCGGCGCCGTAAGTAGTTGAAGCCCCTGAGAAAATTTTAGTATTTGTTTTTAACTGGGTATGCGTTTCCAACCCAATAACGACTTCCCATTCCATTATGCGGTTCCTTCTGGCTTATCCAAGTTTGGTGCTTGAGCATGCCAATCTGTCACTTGTTGATACTGATGTGCAACGTTCAACATACGTGCCTCATCAAAATAGTTACCAATAATCTGCAAACCTACTGGCAAAGCCTTACCGTCAGCGCTAGTGCTAAAACCTGCAGGCACGCTCATGCCTGGCAAGCCGGCTAGGTTAGTAGAGATGGTGTAAATGTCTTGCAAATACATCGCTACCGGATCATCGACCTTCTCACCCGCTTTAAATGCAGTAGATGGCGCTGCTGGCCCCATAATCACATCACATTTTTTGAAGGCTTCTTCAAAATCTTGCGCGATTAAACGGCGAATCTGCTGCGCTTTCAGGTAGTACGCATCGTAATAGCCTGCGCTTAACACATAGGTACCAATCAAAATACGACGCTTAACCTCTGCACCAAAACCCTCAGCACGGCTCTTACAGTACATATCCATCAAATCTGTATATTCTGCGGTACGGTGACCGTAACGCACACCGTCATAGCGGGACAAGTTACTAGATGCCTCCGCTGGTGCTAATACATAATAAACCGGGATAGATAAACCGGTATTCGGCAGTGAAATATCCACAATCTCAGCGCCTAGTTTCTTGTATTCAGCAATCGCATCTTCAATCACTTTGCCCACGCCAGTATCTAAACCTTCGGCAAAAAACTCTTTAGGCAAGCCGATTTTCAAGCCCTGTAACGGCTTGTTTAAATCACGACTGTAATCCTCTTTGTCGCGATTCAAACTGGTTGAATCACGCTCATCAAAACCGGCCATCACGTTCATCATCAACGCACAGTCTTCAGCAGACTTCGCCATCGGGCCCGCCTGATCCAAGCTGGAAGCAAAGGCAATCATGCCGTAGCGTGAAACCACGCCATAGGTCGGCTTCAAACCAGTAAAACCACACAGCGAAGCTGGCTGGCGAATTGATCCACCAGTGTCTGTACCCGTTGCCGCAGCACACAAACGTGCAGCCACTGCCGCTGCACTACCGCCACTGCTGCCGCCAGGCACGCGGCTAAAATCCCAAGGGTTTTTTACGCCACCAAAGTAACTGGTTTCATTGGATGAACCCATCGCAAACTCATCCATATTGGTTTTACCCAAATTCACGGCGCCGGCATTATCAAACTGCGTAATCACGTGTGCGTCATAAGGCGCAATAAAGTTCTCCAACATCTTGGAGCCACAAGTGGTTTTCCAGCCTTGCGCGCAGAAGATATCTTTTTGTGCGATTGGAATGCCAGTCAGCGGGGTAGCATTGCCAGCCGCAATACGCACATCTGCTGCCTTGGCTTGCGCCAAGGTTTTATCTTGGTCTAATGCAATGTAAGCATTGATAGTTGGATTCAGCGCATCAATTCGGTTCAGAAAAGTTTGGGTCAGCTCTACGCTAGAGATTTCTTTGTTAGCCAACATTTGGGCTAATGTTTTTAAGCTACTGTTGATCATATTGCGATTACTCGATTACTTTAGGAACAAGATACAGGCCGCTGTCCACAGCATGCTCTGTCGAGCCATTGCCAAGTACTGGCGAAATTTTTTGGAATGCTTCACGTTGATTGGTTTTGGTGACCACATCATCACGCAAGCGTTGCACCACATCCTGCGAATGCGACATTGGCACAATACCATCGGTATTCACCGCTTGCATTTGCTCAATCAGCCCCAAAATACCGGTCAGTTTTGACAAGGTTGCCGCAGCATCGCTATCACTCACTTCGACACGGGCCAGATGCGCTATTTTTTTAATATCTTCAGTACTCAGTGCCATACTTCTAACAATCCGAAATGGTTAGTTGAAATTTGATAAGTTTGCAACAAACCTACCTTTTAAATTTATTGTTTATATATTCAAGCAACATGCCAGCCGCTCGGCAGTCATTACCCTAGCCCGACTCAGACAAAATTACCCTTGATGCATCTTAATTTTTCTAATGCATCTTAATTTTCAACAAGATATACGGTATTATAACCTGATTTTACGTGCACCTTAATCGTGTCAGCTACGATTAACTAGGGATTAACCACGCAAGCAGTATTAAACAAGCACCACACCACAGGAAAAACATAATGTTCGGCACTATAAGTAGTTATTTTTCAAACGATCTTGCCATCGATTTAGGTACGGCAAACACCCTTATTTACTCTCGCGGTAAAGGCATCGTGCTAGACGAGCCATCCGTGGTGGCGATTCGTCTAGAAGGTGGCCCTAATGGCAAAAAAATCCTTCTCGCCGTTGGCGCCGAGGCAAAAGGTATGCTCGGCCGAGCACCTGCCAATATTCAAGCCATTCGCCCAATGAAAGACGGCGTGATTGCTGACTTCACCATCACCGAGCAAATGCTCAAATACTTTATTCGCCGCGTGCATGATTCACGCTGGTTCGCACCAAGCCCACGCATCATTATTTGCGTACCGGTTGGTTCTACCCAGGTTGAACGCCGCGCAATTAAAGAATCTGCAGAGCGCGCTGGCGCCAAACAAGTTTTCTTAATTGAAGAGCCTATGGCTGCGGCCATCGGTGCAGACATGCCAGTGTCTGAAGCAACAGGCTCTATGGTCGTTGATATTGGCGGCGGCACCACTGAAGTAGGTGTTATCTCACTTGGCGGTATCGTATATGCCAAATCAGAACGCGTAGGCGGTGATAAATTTGACCAAGCAATTATTGACTACATCCGCCGCAATTACGGCATGCAAATTTCAGAGCCGACTGCTGAAGCGATTAAGAAAAAAATCGGCTCTGCATTCCCTGGCTCTACCGTGCTAGAAATGGAAGTAACCGGCCGCAACCTTGCCGAAGGCTTGCCACGCAAGTTCACTATTTCAAGCAATGAAATTCTTGAAGCCCTAACAGAACCGCTAAATGCCATCGTAGGTGCAGTTAAATCAGCGCTTGAGCAAACACCACCAGAACTCGGTGCAGACATTGCAGAAAAAGGCATGGTACTCACTGGCGGCGGCGCATTGTTACGCGATTTAGACCGTCTGCTGATTGAAGAAACCGGTTTACCAGTGATTGTGGCAGAAGACCCGCTCACCTGCGTGGCACGCGGATGTGGTCGCGCACTGGAAGAAATGGATAGACTAGGCAGCATATTTGCCTACGAGTAATCAATATCTCTAAAACACTAGCCTTGATGCATGCAGCTAAAATAACAACCGCACAGCTCGCCTGCGCTCAAGTCTAATTGTTGATTTACTTGTATTACAACATAGGCCGTATTATTACGGCCTATGTCTTACCTATCTAATAGCATTAAAGTTTGGAACTAGAACGCACTCACAATGGCCGGTTATCATCAAAATCTGGATCAACAGCAAGCCCCAGCTTTTTTTGCGCGCGGCCCTAGCCCACTGGCACGTCTGGCGTTTTTCTCCGCGCTTTCCCTTGCGCTCATGGCAACAGATTCACGCTTGCAGTATTTAGGCAGCGTACGTGAACACTTAATGGTGGTATTACAGCCGTTGCAACTGATTGCAAACGCGCCCTCCGTGCTCTACGACTCAACCAGCGAGTACTTTTCTACGCATCATCGCTTACTGAATGAAAATCAGTTTCTGAGGAAGCAAGCACTAGTACAGGCCATTTCTCTGCAGAAGATGAAAACACTCACGCTAGAAAACACCAACCTGCGCGAGCTATTAGCAGCCAATCAATCACTGGAAGAGTTTAGCCAACTTGGTGAGATTCTGCATGTAGGCCGCGATCCCTTTACCAAGAAAATCATCGTTAATCGCGGCAGCAACCAGCAAGTAGTCGATGGTGCGGCAGTGGTCGATGCCAAAGGTGTGATTGGACAAGTAACACGCACCTACCCGGCAAGCAGTGAAGTCACCCTGATTACAGACAAATCACTCACGATTCCTATCCAGATAGAGCGTAATGGCTTGCGCGCCATTGCCTTTGGCCATGGCCGCGACAACACTTTGGATTTGCCTTTTTTACCTGCAAACGTAGACATCAAACGCGGCGACAAACTGATTACCTCTGGCATTGACGGCGTTTATCCTAAAGGGTTGGCTGTTGCAACCGTGACTGATATTCAAACCAGCGCAGACTCTCCATTTGCAAGAATCGTATGCATCCCTACCGGCGGCATTGAGAATCATAAGCAAGTGTTAATTGTCAGCATCTCGCAGCCTGACAACCCCGCCAACATTAGCGCGGCCACCAAGCAACCGGGCAATGCCGACATCGCAGCGAAAGCGGCGGTGCCCACTGAGCCTGATGCGGCCCAGTCACCTGTAAGTAAAGTGCCTGAAAACAAAACACCCGCAGTGCTAGCCACTGAAAATTTAAATCAACATAAAAAACCAGCCAACCCAACACCGGCTGTAGCCACAGAACCTAGCACCTCCCACAAGCCTCATGCACAAGACTAAGTTACAAACCATCTACTTTTCACTGCTAGTGGCATTTATATGTGTACTATTGCCTTGGTCTGGCACCGCGCTTAAGTTACGCCCAGACTTTGTGCTATTGGTCATCATCTTCTGGATTCTGCGCGCCCCTAATAAATGCAACATCGGTACCGCGTGGTTTATCGGCTTATGGGTAGATCTGGCAACCGGAGGCGTCTTTGGCCAATATGCACTGGCTTACACCGTCACCACCTTTGTAGCCGTTATCTACCAGCGTCGCCTAGTATTATTTAGCAACACCCAACAGTTGGTATATGTATTGTTATTACTGATCATTTCACAACTTACCTTGCTCACCGTTAAAATATTTTCCGGTAACGATGTTTTGGGTTGGAGTTACTTCCTGCCCAGCATCACCGGCGTCATCTTGTGGCAGGCAGCCGTTGCGCTTGGCTTAAACACCAGCAGACCTTCCCGTAGCAAGTGATGTAAGTATGGTTGCTGAACTCAAAAACTACATTCATGAGCAATATTACTTTAGGCTACGTCTAGGCGTAGCCGGCTTAATTGTACTCAGCTTATTCACGCTACTAGCGTTCCGCTTTTACTATCTGCAGATTCTGCATTACGACCACTATCAAACGCTGGCAGAAAATAACCGTATCTCGCTGGTGCCTACCATTCCAAACCGTGGTTTGATTTTAGATAAAAACGGCGTTGTGCTTGCGCATAACTTTTTTGTTTATACCTTAGAAATCACACCATCGAAAGTTAAAAATCTCGACAGTACCATTGCCGAACTAGGACAATTGATTGAAGTAAGCTCACAGGATAAAAAACGCTTTAAGAAGTTTAGAGAGCAAAGTCATAGCTTTGAAAGTGCACCAATACGCACCCATCTCAACGAAATTGAAGCCGCCAAATTCGCGGTGAACCACTTCCGTTTTCCAGGTGTTGAGATTAAATCGCGCCTGTTCAGACACTATCCATTGGGTAAATTAGGCTCACACATGGTGGGCTACATTGGACGCATTAACGACAAAGACATTGAGAACCTGAAAAAAGATGGGGTTTACTCCAACTATAAAGGCTCAGATCACATCGGCAAAAGCGGGTTAGAGCAGTTTTATGAACAACAACTGCATGGCGTGACCGGATTTCAGCAAGTTGAAATTGATGCTGACGGCCACGCTGTCAGGGTGCTATCCAGCAACGCCCCGATTCCTGGTGACAATCTGATTTTGTCAGCAGACAGCAAACTACAAGAAATTGCGGAGACGGCATTTGGCGAAAGACGCGGTGCACTAGTCGCCATCAACCCTAAAACGGGTGAAGTGCTCACCTATGTCAGCCAGCCTACGTTCAACCCCAATCTGTTTGTAGATGGCATTGATAGCGAGAACTGGAAATTACTCAACGAGTCTTTAGATAAACCTTTAATCAACCGGCCATTGCGCGGCATTTATCCGCCTGGCTCTACATTCAAGCCGTTTGTGGCACTGGCTGGACTCGAGGCAGGGAAACGCAACCCGCCATTCTCCATTCAGGATGGCGGCTTCTTCACGCTGGCTGGCAGCAGCCACCGCTACCGAGACTGGAAGCCAAGCGGACATGGCATGGTAGACATGCAAAAGGCAATTACCGTGTCTTGTGATACTTTTTTCTATGGTCTAGCCATGGAGCTGGGTATTGAAAGGCTCACATCATTTGTCAGTCACTTTGGATTTGGCAGAAAATCCGACTTAGACATCAAGGGGGAAATTGGCGGTTTGCTACCGACACCCGAATGGAAAAAGCGCCGCTACAAACAGCCGTGGTACCCCGGTGAAACAGTGATTGTCGGCATTGGTCAAGGCTACACCTTGGTCACACCGCTGCAACTGGCGCAAGCGACTGCTATTTTGGCTAACAACGGCGTCGCAATGAAGCCGCATTTAGTCACTAAAATTCAAAACGGCTTAACCGGCAAGCAAGTGGATATCCAAGCCATCGTGCAAGACCGCGTTGAGCTAAACCCTGAAAATATGGCCATCGTAAAACGCGGGATGGTAGACGTCACGTTGCCAGGAGGTACTGCGGCAAGTGTGGGCGCAAATGCACCTTACTCCATCGCAGCAAAAACTGGTACCGCACAAGTGATTGGCATTAAGCAAAATGAAAAATACAACGAGCATGGCATGAACGAGCGCCATCTTGACCACGCTTTGTTTATTGCATTTGCACCCGCCGAGGACCCCACCATTGCCGTAGCTGTTATTGTAGAAAATGGCCGGCATGGCGGCTCGACAGCGGGGCCAATCGCGAGAAAAGTCATGGATTATTACTTGCTAGGAAAAATGCCAGCCATTGAACCATCGGCAGTAGCGGCTCCTGTGCCGGCAAGTGCCACTGGCACAGCCACCATTACTGAAGAAGAATTACATGATTAGTAAATTATTTCACTTTCTATTCAAGCACTTCGATTCATTTCTAATGGCTTGTCTGTTTTTTGCATTACTATTAAGCCTGTTCGTCTTATATAGCGCATCAGGCCAAGACATTACGCGTATCTATGCGCAAGGTTTTAACGTCTTGGCTGCGCTTGGTGCCATGTGGTTAGCGGCAAATATTTCCCCGCTCAATCTGGAGCGTGCAGCACGGCCACTTTACATTCTAGGCATGTTGTTGCTGATTGCTGTTGCGCTATTTGGTACAATTAGCCACGGTGCGCGTAGGTGGTTAAATTTAGGCTTTATGCAAATACAGCCATCAGAGCTAATGCGGATTGCAGTACCGATGATGCTCGCCTGGTATTTTGCCAGCAGGGAGGGTAAGTCCAGCGCCAGTAATTTTGTGATTGGCAGCTTATTGCTGGCTTTTCCTGTGGCACTGATCATGAAGCAACCCGATTTGGGCACGTCATTGTTAATCGCATCCTCCGGTTTCTATGTGCTATTTCTTGCTGGCTTAAGCTGGCGCTTCTTATTAGTAGCATCAGCCTCACTGTTGGCATTAATGCCTGTATTTTGGTCGCTACTACATGACTACCAAAGAAAGCGTATTGAAATACTGTTCGACCCTACCCAAGACCCATTAGGGGCGGGCTACCATACGATTCAAGCGATCATTGCGATTGGCTCTGGTGGTAGCGCTGGTAAGGGCTGGCTTAATGGCACACAAACACAGCTAGACTTTTTACCTGAGCGCACCACCGACTTTATCTTTGCGGTATTCAGCGAAGAGTTCGGCTTTTTGGGCAATATGCTGCTGTTGACTTTATTTAGCCTAATTATCGCGCGCGGCTTAGTGATTGCCTCGCAAGCGCAAAACACATTTTCAAGATTACTAGCAGGCAGTATCACGCTTAACTTTTTTTCGTATGCGTTCGTTAACATGGGCATGGTAAGCGGTATTTTACCGGTAGTTGGTGTACCATTACCCCTCATTAGTTACGGTGGCACCTCACTGGTGACACTGTATCTGGGGTTTGGTATTTTGATGAGTATCCACACCCATAAAAAACTCGTTGCAACCTAGCTGCTTGCATTACAGAGGAGAGATTTAATGGCTATTTTCCAAAAAAGCATCATCATCTTATGTATGGCGTTATTAACCGCATGCGCCGGTACATCTAATACTAAACCAGAACCAACCAGCGCCAAAAACACTACGACCAAACAATCCAACGGCTCCAGCAAGGGCGGAGGCTATTATCTGGATGATGGCCCTGGTGACAATACAGGGATAGATTTTGACAGCATCCCGGATGCACAGCTTAAAACAGAAAAGCCATTGGTCAGCAGCAACAAGCCTTATCAGGCTTTAGGTCAAAAATATGTGCCGATGACCAGCTATGTACCTTATACAAAACGCGGTGTCGCCTCATGGTATGGCAAACGCTACCACGGCAGAAAAACTTCCAGCGGTGAAGTGTACGACATGTATAGCATGTCTGCGGCGCACACCACCTTGCCGATTCCTAGCTTTGTCAAAGTCGTTAATCCGGCCAATGGCAAAGCCGTGGTGGTGCGAGTAAATGACCGCGGCCCATTCAAAAGTGATCGATTAATCGACCTATCCTACGCGGCAGCCCACAAACTGGGTTTAGTCGCCAACGGTAGCGGTATGGTGGAAGTAACAGCGATTGATACCAGCCCGGAAGCTTTAAAAAATACCGCTAATATTACTGTGGCAAAAGCGGAACTAACCAATATCAATCCAACTCCTACACTGGACCAAAGTAACAGCATCACAGACAACACATTGAGCGCGGCGCCAGCTGTCAGCAACGAAGCAAGGTCCACCAGCTATTACGTACAAGCTGGTGCTTTCAAAAATGAAGCAAACGGAGAACTGTTACAAAAGAAAATTCTTGACCTCGACCTTGCAGGCGATGCCGCTGTGACTAACGTGTATAATAATGGTTTGCATCGCGTTAGATTAGGCCCTTTTGCCAACAAAAAAGAGGCTGACATTCAAGCAAACAAAGTACGTAAGCAACTCAATATTTCCGCAATTGTTACCAATCAGTAAATCTACACATTGAATCTCATGCATATTATTAAAAAACACGTTTTAACTCGTATTATCAGCGCATCTTTACTAGCAACCAGCCTAGTTGCCACAACTTTCACCAACTTGGCTCATGCCGGTGCTGCCCAAATTGCACCACCACCAAGCTTAGCGGTTAAAGCATATTTGCTTAAAGACTTTAACAACGGCTACGTGATCGCACAAAACAATGCCAGCATGCGCGTAGAGCCAGCTTCACTCACCAAAATCATGACTGCATACTTGGCATTTAAAGCAGTTAAAAATGGCCATCTACAACTCAACCAAACCTTGCCAGTGAGTGAGCATGCGTGGAAAACAGAAGGCTCAAAAATGTTTATTGAGCCTAACAAACCAGCAACGGTTGATGAACTACTACACGGCATGATTATCGTGTCAGGTAATGATGCGTCTATTACTCTCGCAGAAGGCATTGCAAGCTCTGAGCCATTGTTTGCGCAAATGATGAACAAAGAGGCAGAGCGCCTAGGCATGAAAAATACCCACTATATGAACGCTACTGGCTTGCCAGACCCACAGCACTACACGACTGCTGAAGACTTGGCGACTTTGGCGATGGCGCTGATTCGCGACTTCCCGGAAGAGTACAAACGTTTATACTCTGTGAAAGAGTACGCCTACAACAACATCAAACAACCTAACCGCAACCGTTTATTATGGCTAGACCCTAATGTGGACGGCATGAAAACCGGCCATACTGAATCTGCTGGTTATTGCTTAATTTCAACCGCAAAACGCGACAATACACGCTACATCTCTGTCATACTCGGTGCGCCAACCGATACAGCGCGTGCGACCGAAAGTCAAAAATTATTAAATTACGGCTTTCAGTTCTTTGACTCAACCCTGGTGTACAAACAAAACAAACCTGTGAGCAAACTTAAAGTTTGGAAAGGGGATGTAAATGAAATTAACTCCACCACGGCCAATGACCTTTACCTGACATTACCTAAAGGTGAATATGCCAACGTAAAAGCGATTGCTTCAAGCACACAGCCGCTTATCGCGCCTATCAAAAAAGGCCAAGTGATTGGACAAGTTAAATTTGTATTAAATGGCAGAACCATTAGCGAGCGTGCATTGGTAGCGGACAGATCAGTTGCCGCTGCCGGCTTGTTTGGCCGCGCTTGGGACTCTATTAAACTACTGATGCAGTAGGTGTGATAACGATGACCGATATTGACCCACAAACCACACCGCCACTTATCGAGTTTCCATGCCGCTTTCCCATTAAAGTGATGGGGGAAACGCAAGAAATATTCTCTACAACGATTATTGGCCTGATTCAAACCATCGTGCCTAGCTTTAATGCTGAGCATGTAGAGATGCGCGCGAGCACTAACGGCAAATATATCAGCCTGACCTGCTCAGTGGATGTGGTTTCACAAGCACAGCTTGATGATGTTTATCGCTTATTAACTGCGCATCCTTTAGTGAAATATACGCTTTAAGATACGCATCACCTTGCGATGCTAGCCAATATTATCGTTAGAAATTTAGGCATCACCTCATTTGAAGCTACATGCGAGGCGATGCAACAGTTCACCGCAGCGCGCACTGCCGATTCTGCCGATGAAATATGGCTCACAGAGCACACGCCAGTTTACTCAGTAGGACTTAATCGTAAGCAGATCATGCCGCCATCGCGGCATGATATTGCCGTGGTAAATACTGACCGTGGCGGTAAAATCACCTATCACGGGCCAGGACAAGTCATCGTTTACGTATTACTAGACTTATCTAGGCGTCATCTTAATATACGCAGTTTAGTCAGCCTGCTAGAACATACAGTGATAGAATTACTGGCGCAATACCATGTAAGCGCAGTGGCAAAACCCGATGCGCCCGGTGTTTATGTAAGTATAGCGAACGCGCCAGAAGCAAAAATTGCATCATTAGGCTTACGTGTTAAGAACAACTGCTGTTATCACGGCCTAAGCCTGAATATAGACATGGATTTAAGCCCATTTAGCGCGATTGATCCTTGCGGCTACAAAGGGCTGGCAGTGACACAAACCAAAGATCTCGGCATTCATGCCAATATACAAACCATTGGTGAGCAACTTGTAACGATGCTTGCCAGCAAACTAGAGCCTTTGTATGACCAACGTAACCCCTAACAGAACACCTAAAGTTGCTGGTGTAAAAGAAATTGATGCGGCAAAAACGTCGCGCATCCCCATTAAAATCATTCCGCAGCCAGTCCAACGCAAGCCTGACTGGATACGCATGAAAGTGCCTGATGGAGAGCGTTATCAGGAAATCAAACGTGTACTGCGTGAAAATAATCTACATACCGTATGCGAAGAGGCCAGCTGCCCCAATATCGGCGAATGCTTTAGCGGCGGCACTGCCACCTTTATGATTTTGGGCGACATTTGCACGCGTCGCTGCCCATTTTGCGATGTAGCCCACGGCAAGCCGCTGCCACCAGACCCAAATGAACCTGAAAATCTGGCAAAAACCATTGCACAGATGCGCTTAAATTATGTGGTGATTACCAGTGTAGATCGTGACGACCTACTAGATGGCGGCGCCCAGCATTTTGTCGACTGTATTCAGGCAGTACGTACACACTCACCCAATATCCGCATTGAAATCTTGGTACCTGACTTTCGTGGCCGCTTAGATGTAGCAATGGAAATCCTGCGTAAAGCGCCGCCAGATGTAATGAACCATAACCTGGAAACTATCCCTAGACTGTATAAACAGGCTAGGCCTGGCTCAGACTACCAAAACTCATTAAACTTATTAAAAGTATTTGGTGAAATGTACCCGCATGTGCCGACCAAATCGGGCCTGATGTTAGGCTTGGGCGAAACAGATGAGGAAATTTTAGCGGTGATGCAAGATTTGCGCGCACACAATGTCAGCATGCTTACGCTGGGGCAATATCTACAGCCGAGCGTGCATCATTTACCGGTGATGCGCTACGTGGAACCACAAACTTTTGAAACTTTAAAGCAAAAAGCTGACATGATGGGCTTTAATAATACAGCCAGTGGCCCCATGGTAAGAAGTAGCTATCATGCTGACGCCCAGGCCCATCAGGTAATCACTTAACGATGGCGCTCTGGTATCGGTGATGACCTCTAAATAACCGCGTTAAAGTTTTAAAAAAGGAAAATATGGTTCCGCATTTAACAACAGCACTCAATGGCCCACTGTTATCTCTAGAAAAAAGCATGCTCAATGCCATGCCCAAGATTGAGCATTGGTTTCGCACACAATGGCTAGATCATGCAGCGCCATTTTATGCATCTGTTGATTTACGTAACGCCGGCTTTAAATTAGCTCCGGTTGATACCAATTTATTCCCCGGCGGCTTTAACAACCTTAATCCAGACTTCTTACATTTAAGCGTGCAGGCTGCAATGGTCGCCGTTGAAAAAATCTGTCCGGAGGCCAGCCGCCTACTCATCATTCCTGAAAACCACACCCGCAACACTTATTATCTGCGCAATGTAGTGGAGCTAGCCAATATATTAAAACAAGCAGGGATGAATGTAAGAATTGGCTCTATCTCCCCAGAAATCACCGAACCCACATTGCTGGAAACACATGACGGCCAGCCACTATTGCTAGAGCCTGTGGTACGCGAAGGCAATCGCCTAAAATTAGCAGCCGCTAAAATAGGCAACACCGCTCTAAGTGAATTTGATAGCTGTGCAGTTCTGCTTAACAACGATCTATCGGGCGGCATTCCAGACATTCTGCAAGACTTAGAACAAAATCTAATCCCGCCGCTCTATGCAGGTTGGAGCACACGCAGAAAATCACAACATTTTGCTGCCTATAATCGGGTGGCGCGTGAGTTTTCTGACCTGCTAGGCATTGATGAATGGCTGCTGAACCCGTATTTTGAAACTTGCGGTGAAATTGACTTTAACGCCAGAACCGGTGAGGACTGCCTTGCAGCCAAAGTAGAGTCATTGCTTGAAAAAATTAAACTCAAATACGCAGAATATGGTGTGTCACAAGAACCGTTTGTGATTGTGAAAGCCAATGCCGGCACTTATGGCATGGGCATTATGACCGTAAAATCGCCAGATGATGTGCGCGGCCTTAATCGCAAAGCACGCAATAAAATGTCTGTGATTAAAGAGGGCCTGGAAGTCACAGAGGTGATTATCCAGGAAGGTGTTTACACCTTCGAGAGCATTAACGATGCAGTTGCCGAGCCAGTCGTCTATATGATGGATCACTATGTCATTGGCGGCTTCTACCGTGTACACACAGGCAGAGGGGTGGATGAGAACCTGAACGCACCCGGCTCACACTTTGTACCGTTAGCGTTTGAAAAGCCCTGCACATTACCCGACTGTGCAGGCGCACCAGATGCCACCCCTAACCGTTTTTATGCGTATGGCGTTGTAGCGCGTTTAGCTCTATTGGCGGCCGCCATCGAGTTACAAGAACAAGACCCACTTAACCAATAAAGCCTGCCCCTATGAAATTAGTCTTTATTCTGGACCCGCTCGCAAGCTTAAAAAGCTATAAGGATACTAGCCTTGCCATTATGCGCGAGGCCAGCCTACGCGGACATGAACTATTCGTGAGTTTGCAGCATGACCTCTTCCTGCGTGGTGCACAGGCCAGAATTAACGTACAGCAGTTTAAGTTTACGGGCCAAAGTTATGTGGCCTCAGAAAAGGTGGAGTTCGCACCCAGTGAGTTTGATGCCATTATCATGCGCAAAGACCCACCTTTTGATAACGAATATCTTTACAGTACCTACCTGCTTGAAATAGCAGCCCAGCAAGGGGCACATGTATTCAACAACCCTAGTGCTATTCGTGGCTGGAATGAAAAACTCTCGGTGACGCGCTTTCCGCAGTTTGCACCAGAATTTTTGGTCACTGCAAATCAAGCATTAATCCGTGAGTTTCTTCTCACGCATGCAGATATTGTGGTTAAACCTTTAGATGGCATGGGTGGCAGCAGTATTTTTCGGCTAACATTACAAGACCCCAATATCAGCGTGATACTAGAAACCATTACCCAGTTTGGTACGCAAACCGTGATGGCACAACGTTACCTGCCAGCAATTGTGCAAGGTGATAAGCGCATTATTGTCATTGATGGTGAGCCATTGCCTTATGCACTGGCACGGATTCCGATGGCGGGGGAGACGCGCGGCAATTTAGCGGCGGGCGGCACTGGCGTTGCACAACCGCTCACGGACCGTGACCGTGAAATTGCGACCACCGTTGGTCAAGTGTTAAAACAAGCAGGTTTGTTCTTGGTCGGCTTAGACGTGATTGGAGAGCATCTCACCGAAATCAACGTGACCAGCCCCACGGGGATGGTGGAAATTGCCAACCAAACTGAGTGTAATCCTGCTAGCATCTTTATCAATGTGTTAGAGCAACGACAGCAAAAATAAATGCGTAAAGGATTGAAACCCCTATTGATTGTAGCAGCATGCTGCCTGGCAATATGGGGATACATTGCTTACAAGCAACCCGCGCTCTACCACAGCCAAAGCTACGTATTCGGTACGCTGGTTGATATCAGTATTTATGGCGAACCTGAAGAACGCGCCAAAGCACTGACCAATCATATCCTGCAAGACTTTCAGCACCTGCATGTGCAGTTACACGCATGGCAACCTTCAACAGATAATTCAGCCAACGAACTAGGCACCCTCAACGCCGCCTTCGCCTCCGGCGAAGAGCCCATACACATCAGCCCGCGCATGGCCGAGATTTTGCGCGACGCAACCAAGTTATCGCAGCAGTCTAATGGCTTATTCAACCCAAGTATTGGCCATTTAATTGGCGCGTGGGGCTTTCAGCGTGATGAATTTAGTGCGATGCATATAGATAAAGCGCATATAAGCAACCTAGTTAAGGCTAATCCACGCATGTCGGATATCGTCATTAAAAATAATACTGCCTATAGCAGAAATCCGAATGTAAAACTGGATTTAGGCGGCTATGCCAAAGGTTATGCGTTAGATCAGGCTGCCGACTACTTACGCAGGCAACGGGTACACAATGCCCTCATCAACATAGGTGGCAATATCATCGCACTTGGTCAGCATGGAGATACACCCTGGCGCGTAGGTATACAGCATCCACGTAAACCCGCAGCGATTGCCACACTGGAGTTGGCCGACGGTTGGGCAATTGGTACCTCTGGTGATTATCAACGCTACTTTATGTTAGATGGTAAACGCTATTGCCACATCATTGACCCTCACACAGGCTACCCAGTACAGCACACGCAGGCGGTTACCGTGTTGATTCCGCCGCAAGCAGTGCATAGTACACAAGCTGGCACGTTATCTGACGTTGCATCCAAGCCGATTTTTATTGAACCATTGGCACAAAAATCAACCATCGCAGCCTCTCTGGGTATTCAACACTACATGGTGATCGATCAAGCCTCTCAGGCATTTGTTACTCCAGAACTGCAAACCAAGCTCACCTGGCTAGACTCAGACTTTAAGAGGCACTTGCATGTCCAAGCTACTGCACAACATTAAAACCAAAACTCGTTTCATGCGAATTGGTGATTGGTGCGTAGTCACCACTGGCATTGTTCTGGTGGTGGTATTGTTTCAACAGTTATGGTCACACGAGGGGGCAACCCGTGTACAGATTCGGCTAGGTGACACCATATATGGCACATATAGCCTCAACCAGCAACGAGACATTCAGGTTGACGGCGCCATCGGCCCCGCTACCGTCAGCATCATGAATGGTAAAGCGAGATTCTCCAAATCACCATGCCATAATCAATACTGCGTACACCAAGGCTGGCTATCACGCTCAGGGCAGGCCGCGCTATGCCTACCTAACCAACTCAGTTTAGAACTGATTGGTGAAGCAAAACACTATGACTCGCTCAACTATTAGCACTGACATTACACGGCAAATCCATAGATAGACTAATCGATGTTTATTCAGACCTCCATAGAAGACCATCGCATTGCCAAACTAGCCACCCTTGCTATTGCGTTGCATATGCTAGAGGCCGTGATTCCATCACCGCTGCCAGGTGTCAAACCGGGCATCGCAAACATAGTGACCTTATATGTATTATATAAATATGACTTTGCCAGTGCCGCATGGGTGAGCATACTGCGGGTATTTGCCAGCAGCCTACTACTAGGGCAGTTTCTATCGCCAACGTTTATACTAAGTCTGGCAGGGGCATTACTGAGCCTTGGTGTATTGTGGTTAGGGATGCACCTGCCGAAAAAGCACTTCGGCCCGGTATCATTAAGCATACTTGCTGCCTTTGCCCACATTGCAGGGCAATTGATGATTGTAAGGCTATGGTTGATTCCACATGCCAGCATGGGTTACTTAGTCCCCATTTTTGCGATGGCTGCGCTGTTTTTCGGGCTAATCAATGGCATCATTGCCCACAAGTTACTCTATAATGAAACATCTATCACAGACACCTCACCTAGAAGCCAACAACACTAGCTAACCAAATGTTTCATACCCTTAAATCACATGCTAAAGCTCATAAAACCTTTATAGCTGCTGTGATAGTGTCTTTGCTACTACATACGGCATTTTTATCCGAATTCTCTTTCACACTGCCTGAACTAGGTAATGATCATCAGCCACTCAATGTGCAACTAGAGCAAACACCCGCACCCACCTTGGTCAGCAAAACCATAGAAAAAGTTGTACCTAGACACAAATCCACAAAAACTGAAATTGCAAGTACTGAAATTAATCAGCGTGTTGATAAAATCGACACGTCAAGAGAAGACGAAATTGACTTTCCTGCAGACGACGACATAGATACACCACCACCGCCAGTTGAGCATGAACCTGTTAAGCAGAATGATGTACCTGCACCTACAGAACCATCAATCCCAGAGCAAGCGGCGGCGGCAACTACACCACAGTATATAGAAACAGAATTCGATGTGTTTCAAGGCGGGAGTAAAAGTATAGTAGGTAATGCACGCATCACCTTCAATATAGACAAGTCCAGCAGTTATTCAATCAAAAGTACGATTGAAGCCCAAGGCATAACAGCGTTATTCTTTCAGAACCTAGTACAAGAGAGCCAAGGCTTGGTAACAGAAAACGGTTTAAAGCCAAGCTATTACTCGTATCGCTATGGCAATAAAAAATCACAAACTGCTAATTTCCACTGGGATGACGGCACATTAACAATGCGCACCGAAAAAGGTGAGAAAACCGAAAAATTAGAAGCCGGCACACAAGATTTATTAAGCTTCATGTACCAGTTCATGTTCACACCACCTTTAGAGTCCAATGCAATCAACATGACCAATGGCAAAACATTGCGTAACTACAACTACCGTTTTGAGGGGGAGGAAATCATCTACTCAAAGCTTGGCGCATTAAATGCAATCCATTTAATCAAAACTAGCGCAAATAGTGAAGAAAAAACCGAACTCTGGCTAGCTACAGACTACAAGAATCTACCGATCAAAATCCGTAAGACTGAAAAGAATGGCAGTGTGATTGAGCAAGTTGCGACGATGATAAAAACGGAAATAGTCATTAAGCCTTAAACAACGAACGGGGCAAGCCCGCTCGTTGTTGTTTTAATATCCACTTTTTGAGTAAATACTAATTAGTCAATTCCCTGTACCTTATGGTATATCCGCTTGCGAATGGGCTTAACTGGGGGTTTTACCTTGTTTGGGGAAATTGGAGTATTCAGACCTTTCCCTTGATCAACAGCCCCAATCACCACAGTTTCTGGCTTTCCATTAATCAGTACAGTACCAACCACTGGCGAAGGTGGCATACCGTCACTGACAAATTTTGATGATCTATCCCCACCGCAACTACCAGGATTAACCTGATCGATAGTACCCGACGCATTGGTCAGATTCATCCAGTAACCTCTTGCCTCGCCAAGCCCGGTAGCACAGCTGCCTGAAGCCGGGTCAATCGGTCGATTGGTACTAAAAATAACCTGCCCAGCAAGAATCAAGGCTGACGTCACCGTCTGCTCACCTGTACCGTACTGATTAAGATTCATAAACCAGCCGACTGTAGTTGAAGCAGGCGTAATAGAAGCAGAGTCACATCCTAAATCAATGGTTTTATCGACAAGAGCATTTAAATTAACACTATCTCCCGACGTCACGCTCAAGTCATCAAGGTAAACATAAAAACGATTAGTCACATTACTGTAAGCATAATGAGATTTTAGTGGATGCTCTCTATCTCCTGATCCAATAGCCACATAGACCCGGCCGTTTTTAGCTATTGGGAACAATGCTGGCTGGAAGAAGAATTTTCTGCCACCTCCAGCCGCAGCCACTTTTCGAATAGTCCAACTATCGGGAGATAATGCTGTATAAGTAACATTACCCCCAGACACTGTTCTAATCACCATGTCTATGCGGTAGATATTGCCTCCAGTATCTCCCACGTATGCATAATCAGCTTTACCATCGCTATTGATATCGAGGACGGATACTTCCGATACTACACTGCGCTCAGTGCTAAACTTCTTAAGAAATGCTCCGCTTCCTGCATCAACCACATATACATTAGCACCTTTAGGCGAGCTGCAAGCTGGTGAAGCTGTGTTAGCATCTTCACATGCATCATAACCGCCACCAAATATTGCCACTTTTTCAGTTGTGTATCCTGCCACGGGAGCAGCAACGGGTGCAGACCAACTCTGTCCCATATTGTCGAAATTAGCTGAGCAAGTACCCGAATAACATCCTTGCTTCCATAAAATAGTAGGATTGCTTTTATCCGTGACGTCTAAAGCATAAACCATTTGCCCGCCGCGCCTCATGGTAGGGTAAATCCAAACTTTCGTATTGCTTAAATTTTGCACTACACCAATAGAACCATCCCAACCGTATGGTTTAGGCAGGTAATCTACAGAAGCACTAGAAGTGTCATTAGAGAACTTAATCAATGGTTCATTATTACGTAGGCGATCTACAAATCCCGGTTGTGCGAACTCATAAGGCATAAACGCCCAGTTTTCTTTACCCGTTTGCGCATCAATTGACCTGAACATACCATCATTAGCGCCATAATAGATGACCGTATTGTCTGGACCATATGTAATAGGCAGTGGTCTAGAATGCACTACATCCCCATGGATTGAAGGTCTAGATTGCGCGGCACTCAGTAATTTCGCTTCACCCTCTGTATTTAAGCCACTCATCCATTTTCTTTGAGTATCATTTAAATTCGACGCACTAGAAAAGCTTGATAGTCCGGTACTGAACGCACTAAGAGTCGTATACAGTGTGCGGCTTGGGGTCCAACTACTGCTACCTTTGCGCAGTAATTCAGCAACTGAGCCCTTTTCTACCACTGGGCCATCCGGTGAATCTGAAAAAGCCGCTGCTCCTGTAATCGTAGGATTAGCTGGACTAGGACTCACAGATACATTGGCATCCGTCCAATAATAACCCTTACTTAAATCTGCAGCATCGATCGGTGAATCTGTAGTCCAGTAACTAGTTGCGCTATTTTCGATAAAACCGGTTGTAGGACTCACAGCAAAGCTACCATTCTTATCACCTAGCTCGATCTCTTCACCAACTTTAATAATCTGATAGCGCTTTAAATTACCAAACCAGCGCGGCTTCCTATCTGGATCAGGCCTGAACATACCAATATAGACTTGATTTTCATTTTGTGCGCGGTTAGTGGCGTTCACTGGTAAAGAAGCAGAAGCAAAGGTTGAGTTCACAGCCAAAATTTGGTTAAACGCTTTTTCAATGGCTTTTGCTATCTCATCAGCGCTGGTTGCTCTGAAATACGAGCCTTTACCATAATTCGCCATATTTCTTAACATGGAAGTCTGATCTGCACTAGGTTGATCTTTGTACACATCAATAGCAAACGTGGTTACATTTTGCTGACCAGGAGTATTAGATACGTCGGTATTCGCTAAAAAGGATGCAAACTCATCCCCATAACGACCAGCTGCATTAGATGATGGCGTTGTATATGCTGTGTCAATTGAAGTACATCTCTGTACTAGTCGTTGACTGCCGCTGCAGCTACTCTTTACGCACTGATAAAGACTATCTGTCGTTTTACCTTCAACCAAGTCAGCTGGTTTTGTTGCATCGCATACTGTTTGACTAGCATAACATGTACTAGGGGTAACATTAGACCACGTGCCCGAGCAGGAGTAAGTGGGCACCTTAAACTCTGTAATACTTGCAGGCGGGCTTGCTGGGTTGGTTAAGTACTTAAGCACTTGTCCCATATCTGAGGAGGGCGAATCATCTTTAGCTGGAAAACCGTTGCCGATAAAAATTATATAATTCTTACCACACGAAGACTGCGCTGGTGGTACATAATTGCTACCGCTATAGGCACCAGCCTCTGGTTTACTGCCATCAGCATTATTCGAGCCCCAGAATTGGGTACCAAAAATATTAACGCTGCTATAGCTTGGATTAGCAGCAGGCGGCTCGTTTTTATTAGCATGCAGTGTATCAGTGTAACCACCAAAATATTTAAATGCGTCAAACAACATTGCACCGTACTGCACAGAAGATGCTGCCGTTTCCGTATTAAAGTTCAGAATAATGGTGTCAATTTTAGCGATGAAAGCACTCAAATTTGCATTCGTCATTGGCTTAATGGCAGAACGCACATATCCGCCATCACGAGAAGCTGAGGAGTTATTAAACAGCATTAAGCCTAAATTTACACCTAGATCACCACTACTATTACCCACCCTTGCCTGTAGCCCCTGTAATACAGTGCGAATCGCTTTAAGCTCGTAGTAGCCCTGCTTATTGCAATCATTACCGCAATTCACAGGGGGTGCTGCATCTGTGGGCCACCCCTGATTATTTGCTGACCAATTAGAGCTATTATCCAGCACAATTAATACGTTAGGGTCGCCACTAGAGCCGGCACTATCGCCGGTAAATATATCAATATCCTCGGCTTGTACACTAGATACCTGTAATGACAACATTACAGCCAATATATTTAGTAAAAACCTTTTAAATGTAATGTTCATGATGACTTCCTTTTTATTAAGGGCATATATTGGCGGTGTTTCCAGCACTATCTGCAGATATCCTCACACCGACACCCGTCGTAACTTCAACCTGTCCACCGGTCGCTTCATCTTCAGCAACTGCAGCAATCTCCCATATACTGTTCGCGCACAAGGAATTGCCAGTTCTAACGCCTTCCATACCCATACCGTTAATTTCCCCCAAAGCACATGCCATATCGTTACTGTTACTGATATCTAATTCTGCATTTTTGATAATCTGCGCTTTTTTTACACAGGGTTTCGGATTAAGTTTGACCGTTACATCGTTAGTCCCGTCACCATTCACATCATAACTAACGGTATTGCCTGGCAAAGCTCCACTAGGACTATCAATAAAGGTTGTCGTTGAAATCACCTTCTCTACTGCTTGATTAGCCGCAGTTAATACCTCGGCTTTGTGTTGCATGTTACCCGCAATAATCGTGTTCTGCCTCCCCATGTTGAAGCTGGCAATCGCGATTAAAAACAGCATGATCATTAGAATCATTGCCTGCAATAGCACTATGCCCCTATGCCGTTTGGGTAATAATACTTGTCTCATTGGAGCCTCCAGGACGGATTTACAAACTGTACAGCTGTACTATAAACATGTCGTTTATAGCCGTCATTGTTCGGCCCCACAGTTTCATCGCCAAGCACATAGGTGTGGTTGTCTGTATAACCTTGTGTTTTAACAGTATTCCGCGCAAGTAGATGCACACGTGCACTCATCGCACCACGCCACTCATCGATGGAGGCAGGAGCTGATTTATAGCTGTTGGGTACCCCATCACTATTGGTATCTACCCCGTACTCCACTTGCATATTCTCGATTCCATCAACTAAAGGAACGATAGCAAAACCTCCGGTGCCTATTTCTGCGCGCTTCAAAGTAGGGATGCCATCGCCAGCCACATTGTTATTCGCTATAAAATAGATATGCACTAAATAACGACGAATATCAGCTTGTGTCGTTCCACAGCTGGTTTTTCTGCGGGTAAAATCTGCTAGTGTGCTGCTGAAAGCAAAATAGTAAGCCGCATAATCAGCATTATTGTTTGCTGCATGTGCCAACTCTGCACCACTACCATCTGTTGGCGTGCAAAGAGAAGCTTGAAAATGGGGGGCGCCGGCTAAAAATGCAACACAATCAGCATTCCCTGCAACGCACGTGGAGACCCGTTTTACAACAATAATATCCGTTCCTGTTTTCAAATCGGTAAGACACGATGGTGTTGTAGCTGCATTGTTCACTCCTTGCACATGAAGTGGTAGACCAGATAACAGTGTTGGCATATCAGTAGCACAAATGTCGGGTAAAGCAGCAGGTGAAGTAAGAGGACTGGCGTCAAACTCTGAGAGATATCCAGCCAGCATAAGATCTTCGTAAAGTAGCTGTGAAGCATAGCGGCCACTTTCCTGCTGCTGGGTTGATTTTCTCATTTCAAGACTAGAGCGGTTACTACTGAGAAATATACTGGATAAAGCAAGCAAGACAACCAAGCCTATTACAACCGAAATCATCAACTCAACCAAGGATAAACCGCGTTGACTAACGATGCGATGCGAATAGTACACTCTGAGATTGATCATATTATTTATCATAGACAACTGGTCACCCCCGTTGCTACACGTAGCGAAATAGCGCGACGCAAAGCATCATCGCCATATGAGTCCTTCGCACAGGTATTATTAGGTGCTACTGTTTTAAACATACCCTGCCAAGTAACGGTAAGCTCATAAACACCTGGCGCACAAGCACCAGAACTAACAGGAGCATTAATTTGAACCACACAAGCTCTAGCGCCAATCATTGCACCCAAACTTGTTCCGCCTGAAGTCTCCGCTGCTCCGCTTAATGCGTTACCCCACTGACACAAGTCATAATCTGCGCCCAGTTTCCCGCTGCAGTTTACAACACTACCACCTATAACACCTGCACTTACGTAACTCGCAGCGTTATTACGATTCATTTGAAATTGACTAGCCATGCCGTTCAGAATCACCATCGCTTGCGCGCGCTGATAAGACTCCATCTCAATCGACCGCGTTTTCATCTGTAATCCTGCAAGGCCCAACAACCCAAAAGCCAGAATAACAATCGTAACCATAGCCTCGATCAAACTGAAGCCAGCTTGCCGGCGCTGATTGAATGATTTTTGATTTAACATGACGTATTCTTTATTGTAGGCAAGCCGCTTAGAGTCACAGAAACACAACGCTGCGATGTAACTGAGTTCATGCTCGCCTCAATGTTAAATTCAACCGAACCAATCACACGACCTGTGGGTTTATACTCAACGACATCAGGGCCTGTAATACTGACGGTACCTGTAGTACTGTAATTCTCAAAAACCTTACTAGCATCACTCGACAAGTATATTTTCCAGCCCTTAGCCCAACTATCTGCCGGCGCCAACTTAACACTGGCATTACGCTTTACCGCCTCACTGCGCGCCCTTACCAACCCATCATAAAGACTAGAAGCTGAATTTTTAGCACGCATACTAGCAATACTAGAACTGAAAGATGGCACCGCTACTGATACCAATATACCTACAATTGCAATCACGACTACTAACTCTACCAAACTGAAGCCGCGTACCAAAAGCACACTCACACCAGTCTTGCTAAAAACATTGATTTGTTTGCAATTCATCATGACTGACTACCACTTACTGGCAGGCGTTTTCAAGCCTGTGCTATCTAAAGTTAAGTTGCCATCTGAGGTTTGAGTTCCTTGAGCGGTCGCTGTAATCGTAAATGAAGGAGGCGTATCGGCAACATCCACTTGAATAGTGTAATAATTAGCGACATCTGCTGGCGTTGTAACACCAAGAGTCGTTAAACTTGATGCATAGGTTCTCGCATCCAACAAATATTGCTGCTCGCGTTGTGCAATTTCCATTAAATGGGATTGTGCAGATGCTCGCCTACCTTTTTTGACATACTCTACGTAACTAGGAATTGCAATAGACGCTAAAATGCCAATAATCGCGACAGCTATCATTAACTCAACTAGAGTAAATCCCAAACTATACTTGTTATTTTTCACTTGCATATCCAATCTATTATTACCTATTGTGTATTATGCTGATAAACAATCATGAATCCAGCACATACTGACAATCGGCCTTATAACGCCGACCAACGGCAAAATGGTCACCTCAAGCCGCGTTTGTCATTTATGTTAATATTATAAAATTCGTTGTTTTAGGAATTTAGTCGTGGCACGCACACTCCCAGTCATCATATTAATGTCCTTGCTCTGCTGCGCATGCGGCACCAAAGGACCGCTATATATCCCTGAGCAAGCATACCCGCAACCGGCCACATCCAGCAAATAAGCCCAGCATTTTCAACCCCTATCGTTAAGACATTACCGTGAATACTTTTACACTCAAAAACAATGTGTTGCATGCTGAAAATGTAGCACTTACACAAATTACAGAGAGCTTTGGTTCGCCTTGCTATGTATATTCCAAAGCCGCACTTAGCCAAGCTTTTGAGCGCTTTAGCGCTGGCTTTAAAGATGCCAATCATTTAGTTTGCTTCGCTGTAAAATCCAACCCTAGCCTTGCGATCTTAAACTTGTTTGCCAAGCTTGGCGCTGGCTTTGACATCGTATCTGGCGGTGAGCTGGCACGAGTGATTGCCGCTGGCGGCGACCCGAAAAAGGTTGTGTTTTCTGGTGTAGGTAAAACTGCAGATGAAATGCGCGCAGCATTAGAAGCTGGCATTTTTTGCTTTAACGTGGAGTCTGCCAGTGAATTAGTGCGACTAAACGATGTAGCAACCTATATGGGTAAAATCGCACCGGTTTCATTACGGGTAAACCCTAACGTAGATGCAAAAACCCACCCTTATATTTCTACCGGTTTAAAAAATAATAAATTTGGCGTGGCATATGAAGACGCGCTGGATATTTATCTACAAGCGGCAGAAATGCCCAATATCGCCATTCATGGTGTAGATTGCCATATCGGTTCGCAAATCACCGAGCTATCTCCGTTCTTAGATGCGTTTGACCGCGTGCTGGCACTGGTAGATGCATTAGCAGAAAATAATATACAGATTCAACATATCGACCTAGGCGGTGGCATCGGCATTTGCTATAGCGATGAAACACCGCCAGAATTCACTGCTTACGCAAAAGCCATGCGTGAAAAACTAGGTAACCGCGATGTGAAGCTGGTGTTTGAACCTGGCCGTGCATTAGTGGGCAATGCTGGTGTGTTAGTCACTAAAGTTGAATATATCAAACAAACCGAAACCAAGAACTTTGCAATTGTCGATGCAGCCATGAACGACCTGATGCGTCCGGCACTGTATGACGCTTACCACGATATTCAAGCAGTGCAACCGCGCAATGAAACTGCCTTGAACTATGAAATAGTCGGGCCAGTATGTGAAAGTGGTGACTTTTTGGGGCACGACAGAGCGCTGGCCTTGCAAGAGGGAGATTTGTTGGCCATTATGTCTGCAGGTGCTTATGGCATGAGCATGTCTAGCAACTACAACACCAGACCGCGCGCTGCGGAAGTCATGGTAGATGGCAGCCAATGCCACTTAATTAGAAAACGTGAACAAATTGCCGACTTGTTTGCAAACGAAAGTATTTTACCGAACGGCTAAATATCTAACATACCCCGCCATTAGCTCATGAATACCTAACGGTGGTGATCATAAAAAAAGCGAAGATTCATCTTCGCTTTTTTTATGTTTTGTTAGTCAAAAATCACCGTCTTGTTTGCATATAGCAGAATACGGTTTTCAATATGCCAGCTCACTGCTTTGGACAGTACTACGCGCTCTAAATCTCGCCCCTTTTGAATCAGGTCTTCAACTTGATCCCGATGCGAAATACGGTCGATGCCTTGTTCAATAATCGGGCCTTCATCCAGCACCTCGGTCACGTAATGGCTAGTTGCACCGATCAATTTAACACCGCGCTCAAAGGCACGATGATAAGGGCGTGCACCAATAAAGGCTGGCAAGAAAGAATGGTGAATATTAATAATGCGCTGTGGGTAACGTGACACAAAATCTGGCGACAAAATCTGCATATAGCGCGCTAGCACGATTAAATCAATGCCGTAATCTGCAAACAGCTTAAATTGTGCGGCCTCAGACTGTGCTTTGTTGTCTTTATTGACTTCAATATGGTGAAAATCAATGCCATAGAATTTAACTAAATTTTCGGTATCACGGTGATTACTAATCACTAACGGAATCTCACAGGCCAACTCGCCGCTTTTGTGTCTATGCAACAAATCGGCTAAGCAATGGTCATACTGCGAAACCATGATGGCAACACGCGTTTTATGCTGAGACAACTTAAGCTGCCACTGCATGCTGAATTTATTAGCAACCTCAGAGAATGCATGATTAAAGCTGGCTTCATCCAGATTAAAACCGGTGAGATCCCATTCCACACGCATTAAAAATAGATTATTTTCCGCATCTTGATGCTGGTCTGCGTGTAAAATATTAGCATTGTGCTGAAGTAAGAAATCAGCAATAGCTGCGACAATGCCTTTAGTGTCTGGGCAAGTAATCAGTAAGGTTGCAGTATTTTTCATAGTAAAAATTTATAATCTAGCTAATTCCGGCATTCTAAGGATGCCAACTAACCGACAATATTTTTAAAGTTAATTATTTTAAAAAAAGCAATTATACCTGATGCGCTTAGCGCCTGATGCAATTTGAATGTGGATGATATATGAACACCGAGCAATCTATGCCTAATCAGCAAGTTCTAGGCGGAGAAATAACACCGAATGATGCAGCGATCGTGCTAGCTAACCCTCGCGGCTTCTGTGCAGGCGTTGATCGTGCCATTATTATTGTAGAGCAGGCACTAGAGAAATTTGGCGCACCGATTTATGTGCGTCACGAGGTCGTGCATAACAAATTTGTGGTGGACGAACTGCGAGCGAAAGGCGCCGTATTTGTTGAAGAGCTAGATGAAATCCCTACCGGTAGCATCGTGATTTTTAGCGCGCACGGTGTATCTAAAGCGGTAAGGGCAGAAGCAGAATCACGCGGCCTAACTGCTTATGATGCCACTTGTCCGCTAGTGACCAAAGTGCATATAGAAGTGGAAAAAATGCGCAAAGCCGGCATGGAAATCGTCATGATAGGGCACAAAGGCCACCCTGAGGTTGAAGGTACCATGGGGCAGGTTGAGCAAGCAGGTAGCAGCGCCACCAATACCGGCATGTATTTGGTAGAAACCCCGGAAGACGTTGCAGCGTTAGCCGTAAAAGATCCTAGCAAACTGGCTTACGTCACGCAGACTACGCTATCCATGGATGATGCTGCACTCGTCATCAATGCACTCAAGGCTAAATTCCCAGAAATTAACGCACCTAAGAGTGATGACATTTGCTACGCCACACAAAACCGGCAAGATGCAGTAAAAATTATGGCGCAAGACTGTGATTTAGTGATTATCGTGGGTTCACCCAACAGCTCAAACTCCAACCGTTTGCGTGAAGTGGCTAAGAACCAAGGCATTGAAGCCTACATGGTAGATAACGCAAGCTACTTAAAACCAGAGTGGTTAATTAACAAGAAAAAAGTAGGCGTGTCTGCTGGCGCATCTGCGCCTGAAATATTGGTGCAAGAAGTGATTGCACAGTTACAAAGCTTTGGCGCCGGCCAAGTACAAGAATTGCAGGGTGTAGTGGAGAGCGTAGTATTTCAGCTGCCTAAAAACCTGACGAACGCAGCCAAGACCAATAACGCGCAATAACAAACCCATTACGACAGTTAGTCTTAAATTGAAAACGTATAAAACCCCAGTTTCTGCACTTGTGCTTATTTACACCCCAGACTTAAAAGTGTTGATCATGGAGCGTGCAGATAAAGCTGGGTTCTGGCAATCGGTAACCGGCAGCATCGAAGGTGACGAAACACCGCAGCAAGCAGCAGCCAGAGAGCTAGCCGAAGAAACTGGCTTAGATGCAACACAATATACTTTGGAAGATTGGAACGTATCTAATATATATGAAATTTACCCCCACTGGCGCCATCGCTATGCCCCTGGCGTCACTGAAAATCGCGAACACTTATTTGGCTTGATGCTACCAAGCGCCTTGCCCGTTACGCTTGCACCAAACGAACATTTGCAATATGAATGGGTAGATTGGCGCGAAGCTGCAAAACGGGTGTTTTCATGGACAAATATAGATGCATTAAAAAGATTAGGTGAACGACATCAATTAACGTTATAAAATATACGCTTTAGCGTGCGCACTTTTAGAAAATACTATGTCTATTGCAACCATACCAGCAGCCCCGATTAAATTCGAGAAATTTCAAGCCACTGATGACGCTGACTGTCAGCGCCGCATCATTGCCGCTAAAGAGAAGTTAGGCAAACGTCTTGTTATCTTAGGTCATCACTACCAGCACGAAAGCGTGTATCGCCATGCCGACTACACTGGCGACTCACTAAAGCTGTCACGTTACACTGAAAACCTAGATGCTGAATACATCGTATTTTTAGGCGTGCATTTCATGGCCGAAGTAGCGGATATTTTAAGCCGCCCAGAGCAAATTGCGATTCTGCCTGACCTTGCTGCCGGCTGTTCGATGGCAGACATGGCCAACCTTGCAAAGGTTGAGCGCAGCTACCGTGAGCTTAACAAGGTGCTGAACTTTGATGAACAAATCACGCCAATTACTTACATTAACTCCGCTGCTGACCTTAAAGCGTTTTGCGGTGAGCATGGTGGCATTGTGTGTACCAGCACCAACGCGCCTAAAATCTTAGAATGGGGATTTGCACAGCGAGAAAAAGTGCTGTTCTTCCCTGACCAGAACTTAGGCCGCTGGAGCGGCTACAAAATGGGTATCCCCCTAGAGCAAATGCCAGTGTGGGACCCAGACCAACCGCTAGGCGGCTTAACCGTAGAGCAAATCAAGAATGCGAAAATTTTGCTGTGGAAAGGGCATTGTGCTGTACACCAGATGTTCCGCCTGCAGAACATAGAGAAATTCCGCGCCGAGCATCCGGATGGGTTCGTGATTTCACACCCGGAAGCACCATTTGAAGTTTGCCAGCACTCTGACTACGTAGGTTCTACTGAATATATTTTAAAAACCATCAGCGATGCACCTGCCAATACAAAATGGTTAGTTGGTACTGAATTAAATCTGGTAAACCGCCTGGCTGAACAAATGAAGGCAGAAGGCAAACTGGTACAGTTTATGAGCCATGTGGTGTGCGAATGTTCTACGATGGCACGCATAGACCCGCAACACTTAGCTTGGGTGCTGGAGAATTTGGTAGAAGGCAAAGTGGTGAACCAGATCAAAGTACCTGCGCACGAAGCTAAACTGGCAAAATTAACGTTAGATCGAATGCTAGCGGCCTCTTAAGCCGGCATACTGGCATAACGATTGCGTTGAGAGGTATTAAAATTGACTTGTGCATTATGCGGCCCTACACCCCATGAAATCTTATGGTTAGATGACTTCTGCCGCGTAGTATTGCTTAACGATGAAGATTACCCAGCTTATTGCCGGGTAGAGCTATTAGAACACGTTAAAGAAATGTCTGACCTGCCACCGCAAGAGCGGGCGCGCATGATGAAGGTGGTATTTGCGGTGGAAACTGCGTTAAGAACAGCGTTCAACCCGGACAAAATCAACTTAGCCAGTCTGGGCAATAAAACACCACATATCCACTGGCACGTGATTCCGCGCTTTGAGCATGATAAGCACTTTCCGAACTCGCACTGGGGGCAAGCGATGCGCGAACACAACGCCACACTGCTTAATGCGCAAGCTAAGCAGGCACTGGCTGACAATATGAGCACACTGATTGAGTGCGCGCTTAGTGCTAGTTAAATTGCCAAAACATTCAGGCGCTTTAGTATTCTGCAAACTTCCCTAGCCTAGACCAACAAGCGCTCCACGACTTTGCCATTAATTAAGTGGCTCTCAATAATTTCGTCAATATCATCGTTATCGACAAAGGTGTACCACACAGCCTGCGGGTACACTACCATCACTGGCCCGTCATTACAGCGATCTAAACAACCAGCACGGTTGATACGTACTTTACCCTTACCATTTAGGTTGAGTTTTTTCACTCGCGACTTCATGTGGTCAAAAGCCTGCTCAGCACCATGATCCATACAGCAAGCGGCACCGCCCTCACGCTGATTTAGGCAGAAAAATACGTGATGTTCGAAATGGCTGGTCATCATTTTCTTATCTCAATTCTTAAGGCAATAACAGGTTATGTATTTTCAGACCAAACTAAGCCATGAAGATTTTTAATTTCTATTTCAGCATTGAAGCGCAGGCAACACACTTAGTACTACAAGTGAAAAGCAGAAATTAAAAAAGATAAAGGCTTACTCGGTAGCCAAGCTCTCTTCTTTGGTAAAGGTCCATGTTCTGGTGATGCTCAGCACATCGATCTCTTTGCGCACATCATCGGGAAACCTAGCGTAGGGCGCCCCTAACTCAACAATATGCCTTGCCGCAGCATCCAGAACCTTATGCCCCGAACTGCGATTGATTTCTATAGATTCAATGCTGCCATCGGCTTTAATCGAAACTGTCATTTGCAGCTGGCCATACAGCTTTAGGTTTTTTGCGGCTTCCGGATAGTTAATATTACCAATCTTCTCTACTTTTTGTCGCCAGGCTTCCACGTATAGTGCATAGCGATACTCCTGCGCCCGGCCACCGACAAATTTGCGCTTAGGTCGTTTTTGGTACTCATCCTGCTGCTTGGCAATCAAGGCCTCCAAGCGGTCCATTTCCAGCGCGGCGGCAGTAATATCCTGAATATTAACCTTTTTACTCAAATGCTCTTGAGGCGCTGTCTCAGACTCGGTGGCATTCACCTTTTGTACCGGTTGAGATTCGACCTTATGCGTAGCTTCTAGCTGGGTCATCAATGCCTGCGCCTGCTTTTCTAGCGCAGCAACATTTTTCTTCGATTGCTTCTCTTCTGTTGGCTGCTCTGCCAATTTAGCTGCTTGTTTTGCATTGACCACAGGCTTAAGCGTCACGTCTGCCTGCTGCTGTTTAAATGCAGGCAATGCCGTCTTCATCTGGCGTTCTAAATCCGTATTGCCGCCACGATCCAAGTTGGCTTGAGCATAAACCTCGGTATTTTGTGGTTTTGACTTGGTTTTTGTATTTACCAACATCACCTCAAGTACTGGCAATTTATCACGAAACTTTTTAAGTTCAGGTTCAAAATGGATACTGAGAATCACCAAATGCACCAGCAAAGAGATGCTAAGCGCAATGGTCATCACACGCATTGTTTTAATTTTTACAATGAGTGATGCCAATGGGTTTAGCGCTGTTTTTGCGGGCTGCTTGCTCAAATGTTTACACTTCTTTTAACGCGTCGAGCAATTTCTGATGGATGCCGCTAAAACCACCATTACTCATAATCAACACATGATCCCCCGCAACCGCCACTTGCTTAATGGCAAGGATCAACTGCGTCAGGTCATCATGCACTTGAGTTTTACTGGCAATAGGTGCAAGCGCCGCACCAGCATCCCAACCCAAATTAGCTTGGTAACAAAACACTAAGTCTGCCTCTTTTAGGCTGGCAGGTAATGCGCTCTTCATCACACCCAGCTTCATAGTATTAGAACGTGGCTCTAATACTGCCAGGATGCGGGCTGAACCTACTTTGGCGCGCAAACCAGCAATGGTAGTTTCAATGGCTGTCGGATGATGGGCAAAATCATCATACACCACCACACCACGGCTCTCACCGCGCACTTCCATGCGGCGCTTTACGTTCTTAAACTCGGTCAACGCAGCAATGCTTACATCTACTGTTACACCAGCATGACGTGCCGCAGCAATGCTTGCTAATGCATTCATGCGGTTATGCTCACCGAGTAAACCCCAGGCCACATGACCTTGCATTTGACCTTTATAGATGACGTCAAAGCTACCGTCGCCTTGTGCGTTGATGGCTTGCCAGTCGTCATCTGTGCCAAACTTCTCTACAGGGGTCCAACAACCTTTATCCAGCACGCGTTGCAAGCTAGCCTCTTTACCATTGGCCACTACCAAACCCTGCTGCGGTACAGTTCTCACCAAGTGATGAAACTGTTTTTCAATCGCATTCAAATCTTCAAAAATATCGGCATGGTCGAACTCAAGATTATTCAACACCGCAGTACGCGGGCGGTAGTGCACAAACTTGGAGCGCTTATCAAAGAAGGCGGTGTCGTATTCGTCCGCCTCAATCACGAAAAATGGCGATACACTGTTTTTATCTTGTGCCGGCACTTGTGGCAGACGCGCTGACACTGAGAAGTTTTCAGGCACCCCACCAATTAAGAAACCTGGTGCCAAGCCTGCGTACTCCAATATCCACGCCAACATCGAGCTGGTGGTGGTTTTGCCATGCGTACCAGCCACTGCCAGCACCCATTTACCTTGTAGTACATTTTCTGCCAGCCACTGCGGCCCTGAAATATATGGCAACCCTTGATTTAGAATCGCTTCCATTAAGGGATTGCCACGCGACACCACATTACCAATCACATAAATATCTGGATTAAGTGAGGTTTGCGATGGGTCGAAGCCCTCAATCAACGCTACCCCTTGCGCCTCTAGCTGCGTACTCATTGGCGGATAAACATTGGCGTCACAACCTGTGACTTTATGCCCTGCGGCTTTAGCCAGCACCGCAATGCCGCCCATGAATGTACCGCAGATACCTAATATGTGAATGTGCATAAGTTCTTTTTTACTTGGTTGTAAACGATTAAATTTTCTAAATTTAAGACAGATTTGGCGCTAACCAACGCTCCAAATACTCTTTAGTTAAGCCTCTACGCGCTGCCATGTCCTGCAGTTGGTCTGCGCCAATTTTATCCACACTGAAATATTTAGATTCCGGGTGTGCGAAATAGAAACCTGACACCGCAGCGCCTGGCGACATTGCAAACGATTCAGTCAATGCCATGCCAATAGTCTCCGCTTGTAGCAACTTAAACATATCTGGCTTAACCGTATGGTCAGGGCAAGCAGGGTAGCCAGGTGCAGGACGAATGCCTTGGTATTGCTCCTTAATCAAGCCTTCTTTGCTAACGTTTTCATTCGGCGCATAACCCCAGAAATCTACACGGACGCGCTCATGCATATATTCGGCAAACGCCTCAGCCAACCTATCAGCCAAGGCTTTGAGCATGATGCTGCTATAGTCGTCATGTGCATCTTCAAACTTCTTCTCGTGCTTTTCAATGCCTAAGCCAGCCGTCACGGCGAACAAGCCGATGTAGTCCGGTGTACCTTTAGGTGCGATGAAATCAGCCAGACATTGGTTAGGACGTGCGATGCCGTCAATCACCGGTTTCACGGTTTGCTGGCGCATACCGTAATAGGTAAATGCCACTTGCTCACGCGTTTCATCGGTATAGATTTCAATATCATCATCATGCACGCGGTTAGCTGGGTGCAAGGCGACTACACCATTGGCGGTGAGCCAACGGCCGTCGATGATTTTTTTCAGCATCACTTGCGCTTCATTGAACAACTTAGTGGCCGCATCGCCCACTACCTCATCCTTTAAAATAGCAGGGTAGAAGCCTGCCAAATCCCAAGTCTGGAAGAATGGCGTCCAATCAATGTATTGAGCAATGATGCTCAAGTCTGCATTTTTAATCTCACGGCGGCCGATAAACTTAGGTTTCACCGGTGCATCTGCACCAGCAAAAGACAAGTCAGCTTTATTGGCACGCGCTTCAGCAATGGTGAGCATCGGCGTGCCTTTTTTATTGGCATGCTGGGTGCGGGCTTTTTCGTAATCGGCCTGAATCTCTGCCAAATAAGCGCCACGCGTTTCTGGGGTGAGTAAGTTCTGCATTACCGTCACAGAACGTGAAGCATCTGCTACATATACAATTGGGCCATCATAATGCGGTGCAATTTTTACTGCAGTATGCGCACGTGAAGTAGTGGCGCCGCCAATTAACAATGGCATTTTCTGTTCTTTGAAATACGGGTCGCGCTGCATTTCACGTGCTACATGCGCCATTTCCTCGAGTGAAGGAGTGATCAAGCCTGACAAGCCGATAATATCGGCATTCTCGGCTTTGGCCATGGCTAGAATCTCAGAGGCAGGCACCATCACGCCCATGTTTACCACCTCAAAGTTATTACATTGCAGCACGACGGAAACGATGTTTTTGCCGATGTCATGCACGTCGCCTTTTACCGTCGCAATCACCATTTTTCCTTTAGGCTTGGCTACGATACCGGTACGTGCTTCGTCGGCAGCTTTTTCCGCTTCAATAAACGGGATCAGGTGTGCTACAGCCTGCTTCATCACGCGCGCAGACTTCACCACCTGCGGCAAGAACATCTTACCTTGGCCGAACAAATCACCCACCACATTCATACCATCCATGAGCGGGCCTTCAATCACATGAATCGGCCTGCCGCCAGCCTCGGCGACTTTTTGCCGCGCTTCTTCGGTATCTTCTACGATAAATTCGGTGATGCCATGCACCATGGCGTGACTCAGGCGCTTTTCAACCGGTACCGGATTTTCTGGCGTACCACGCCATTCCAGCGTCGCCGCCTCTTTTTTGCCGCCAGCCACTAAGGTGCTGGCTATCTCAATCATGCGCTCGGTAGCAGCTAATGGATTATTTGGGTCAACCACACGGTTAAGTACCACATCCTCCACGCGCTCTTTAAGTTCGGCTGGCAAGTCGTCATATACGCCCATCATGCCGGCGTTAACGATCCCCATAGTCATACCTGCCTTGATGGCGTGGTATAAAAACACGGTGTGAATCGCTTCACGCGCGGGGTCGTTACCCCTAAAGCTGAAGCTCACGTTGGATACCCCACCGGAAATCTTGGCGTAAGGCAGGTGCTGCTTAATCCAGTGGGTAGCGTTGATAAAATCAACGGCGTAGTTGTTATGTTCCTCGATACCCGTCGCAATCGCGAAAATATTCGGGTCGAAAATAATATCTTCCGGCGGGAAATCTAGCTCTTTTACCAGCAAATCATAGGCGCGCTTGCAAATCTCAATCTTGCGTTCAAAGGTATCGGCCTGACCTTTTTCGTCAAATGCCATCACAATCGCCGCGGCGCCATAGCGCTTACATAACCTCGCCTGACGGATGAACTCTTCTTCGCCTTCCTTCATGGAAATCGAGTTAACGACGGCTTTACCTTGCACGCACTTTAAGCCTGCCTCAATCACTGACCACTTACTGGAGTCGATCATAATCGGCACGCGTGCGATATCCGGCTCTGACGCCACTAAGTTCAGGAAATGTGTCATGGCCTTGATAGCGTCCAACATGCCTTCGTCCATGTTGATATCAATCACCTGTGCGCCATTCTCAACCTGCTGGCGCGCTACGGTCAGCGCTTCATCGTATTGCTCGTTGATAATCAAGCGTGCAAACGCTTTAGAACCGGTCACATTGGTACGCTCACCTACGTTCACAAATAGCGAATCGTCATCAACCACAAACGGCTCTAGGCCAGACAACTTCAAGGTGCGTGGCAATACCGGAAGCTGGCGTGGCGGTAAGTCTTTAATTTCGTTATAAATGGCATTGATATGCGCTGGCGTAGTGCCGCAGCAACCGCCTGCAATGTTCAAAAAATTACTGAGTGCAAACTCTTTTACCAAGCTTGAGGTGACGTCAGGCGTTTCATCAAAGCCAGTGTCAGACATTGGGTTGGGCAAGCCCGCATTAGGGTAGATACACACGAAAGTATCTGCGATCGAAGACAGCTCTTCTACATAAGGGCGCATCAAGGTAGCACCCAATGCACAGTTTAAGCCGATAGTAAGCGGCTTGGCATGACGTACAGAGTGCCAGAAGGCGGTAACCGTTTGCCCAGATAAAATACGGCCCGAAGCATCGGTCACCGTACCGGAAATCATAATAGGTAGGGTATGGCCCACTTCTTCAAAATAGGCATCAATCGCGAACAATGCGGCTTTACAGTTCAGCGTATCAAAAATGGTTTCTACCATTAAGATGTCCGCTCCACCCTCTACTAACGCACGCGTTTGCTCCAAGTAAGCATTTACTAACTGATCAAAATTCACGTTACGGGCAGCAGGGTCATTCACGTCAGGTGAGATAGAGGCCGTTTTAGGGGTGGGGCCTAATGCGCCAGCCACAAAACGCGGCTTATCTGGCGTGCTGTATTTGGCGCAAGCCGCTTTCGCTAGTTTGGCTGCCTCTACGTTCATTTCATACACCAGATGCGCCATATGGTAGTCATCTTGTGCAACAGCAGTGGCGCCAAACGTGTTGGTTTCTATGATATCTGCACCAGCCGCTAGGTATTTTTCGTGAATCTCCTGAATAATGTCAGGCTGAGTTAAGGTCAATAATTCGTTATTGCCTTTTACAAACAACTCGCGCTCACCTTCAGGTGCTTTAAAATCGGCAAAGCGCTCACCACGATAGTCGGCTTCCGTCAGCTTATATTGCTGAATCATGGTTCCCATCGCACCATCTAAAATCAGGATGCGCTGCGCCAGCAAAGTGCGTAATTGGGTTTCTATCGGGGAAGTTGTTAATTGAGCCATGAAAATCAGTCGTTAAAATTTTCTCAATTTTATCATGCAAGTATCAGGTTGCTAAATCTAGTTCTACACTTCGCCGCGCCTATATTGCACAGCCTCGGCAAGGTGCACAGGTTTAATATCAACCTCCCCAGCTAAATCGGCAATACTTCGTGCTACTTTTAAAATACGGTGATAAGCGCGTGCGGATAAATTAAGACGTGATATCGCAGTTTTTAATAATGCTAAACCTGTCGCATCAAGCGCGCAGTGCAACTCTATTTCCGCACTGCCAAGTGCAAAGTTCGCCTTACCTTGGCGGCGCAGTTGCGCATCGCGCGCTTTCTCAACGCGAGTACGAATAGCCTCACTAGCTTCTGCATCGGCAGCCCCGGTCAGTTCATCCTCTTTTAACGCAGCCACTTCTATATGCAAATCGATGCGATCCAGCAATGGGCCGGAAATTTTGCCTTTATAACGCGCCACCTGATCCGGCGTACAACGGCACTTATTATTGAAATGCCCCAAATACCCGCAAGGGCAGGGGTTCATGGCAGCGATTAACTGAAACTGTGCAGGAAAATCTGCCTGACGTGCGGCGCGTGAGATAGTGATATGCCCACTTTCCAAAGGCTCGCGTAACACCTCTAATACTTTACGGTCAAACTCAGGTAGCTCATCTAAAAACAAAACCCCGCGATGCGCTAATGAAATTTCACCAGGGCGAGGAACACCGCCGCCGCCCACCAACGCTACGCCAGAAGCAGTGTGATGCGGAGATCTAAATGGCCGCCGCTTCCAATGCTCCACTTTATATTGACCATTAAGCGACTGTAGTGCGGCTGATTCGAGCGCCTCATCTTCTGCCATGCTGGGCAGTATGCCAACAAAGCGACTTGCCAGCATACTCTTACCGGTGCCGGGCGGGCCGCTCATAATCACACTATGACCACCAGCCGCAGCAATCTCCAACGCACGCTTAGGACCGGACTGCCCCTTCACCTCACTAAAGTCAGGATAAATAATCGGTTGCGCTTGGCGCTGCGCATCCAGTTGCACCAATAGTGTGCGTCCACTTAAATGCGCGCACACTTCTAGCAAATTTTTTGCGGGGTATATGACTGCATCGTTTACCAATGCTGCCTCTAGCGCACTTTCGGTAGGCAAAATAAAGGCGCGCCCACTTTGATAAGACTTATAAGTCATGGCTAACGCACCGCGTACCGGGCGCAATTCACCGGTTAACGCCAACTCACCTGCGAACTCGTATTGAGATAAAGCAGTTGCTGGAATCTGGCCGCTGGCCGCTAGTATGCCCAGCGCGATAGGTAAATCGTAACGCCCGCTCTCTTTGGGCAAATCTGCAGGAGCCAAATTCACCGTAATGCGTCGTGCAGGAAACTCAAACTGAGCCGTTTGTAAGGCCGCTCGCACGCGGTCTTTACTCTCTTTCACCTCAGCTTCAGGTAAGCCCACGATGGTAAAGCTAGGCAAACCATTGGCCAGATGCACTTCCACTACCACCTGTGGTGCGTCCATGCCGGTAAGCGCACGACTATACAAGACGGCTAAGCTCATACGGCTTACTTTCCTTCCAACTCAGCCAGCCTGGCCTCTAGCGCCTCTAGCTTTTCGCGCGTATGACGCAGCACCTCTGCCTGTACTTCAAACTCTTCGCGTGTCACAAGCTCCATTTTGGTGAATGCGCCCTTTAATAGTGCATTTAGGTTTTTTTCAACATCAGCCAAAGGTGAGGTTGACATTACCTCTTTGATTTTATTAGATATTTCGTTAATTTTATGTGTGTCTAACATATTAAATTCCTTAGTAATAAAGTCTAGTTTAGCAGATTATTTATCAGCATTACATAAACGCAACAATCATACAATTCAATATCACATTGATTTTAAACACTTTTATTATTGGCACGGCAATTGCTTAATCAAAATCGTAGAATTTTTAGATAACCTTTTTTAACTTGGAGTTAATAGCATGCGTAAATCAATACTAACACTAGCTGTTTTAAGTACTCTCGCCTTACCTTCGTTCGCTTCAGCAGCAGAAGAAGCTGCAGAAACAACAGCCAAAGCACCAGAATCTGCTTGGTCATTAACATCAAACGTTGGCTTTGTTTCAGACTACTACGCACGTGGTATTTCACAAAACTGGCACAAACCTGCTGTTCAAGGCGGTTTTGACGTAGCTCACTCAAGTGGCTTTTATGCTGGCGTTTGGGGCTCAAGCATTACACCAAACACATTCCCAGATGCTACTGTAGAGCTAGATGCATACGCTGGCTACAATGGTTCAATTCCTGCTGTTGAAGGTTTAGGCTATACGGTTGGTGCGATTGGTTACTTCTATCCGGGCGGCAGCTGGAAAAAATACAGAGCATCAAATGCAGTTAACCCTAATGACCAATTGACGCCTCACGGCGGCCGTTGGGACACTTATGAAGCTAACTTTGGCTTGTCATACAAATGGCTAAGCGCTAAAGCTTCTGTGACATTAGGTGACTGGTTTGGCGCTGAAAAGAAAACTGGTTGGGATGGCGGTACAAGCGGTACAACTTACCTTGAATTAAATGCTGCTTACCCATTGCCATGGGAAGGCCTGACATTAGTTGGCCACATTGGTCATTTAAATGTAGCAGGTAAACTAAACTTAGCTTATGCAGACGGTAACGGTAACTTGCCAAGTACTTCTATTTCAAATGAGACAAACCCTGACTACACCGATTGGAAAATTGGTTTAAGCAAAGCATTTAAAGTGGCTAACTCTGAAGGTTGGAATGCTGGCTTATACTGGGTAGAGTCAAACAATGATGATTACTGGGGCTCAAAAGGTTACGGCGGCACAAGCTTTAACGGCAAAGGCACTGCGACCAAAGCACAAAGTAAAGATCTAAATGACGGACGTTTGATTATCTCAGTCGGTCGCACGTTCTAAATTTTTCAGTAGAATAACGGGCGTAGCGCCCGTTATTGTTCTTAACAACTAAAGGAGACATACATGAAATTTGTATCCGCAATTATCAAGCCGTTTAAGCTTGACGAAGTGCGCGAGGCACTTTCAATTATCGGTGTACAGGGCATCACTGTAACCGAAGTGAAGGGTTTTGGACGCCAAAAAGGCCACACAGAGCTGTACCGTGGCGCTGAATACGTAGTAGACTTTTTACCAAAAGTTAAACTAGAAGTAGCGATTAAAGATGAGTTACTAGACCAAGTAGTAGATGCGATTGAAAAATCTGCAGCGACAGGTAAGATTGGCGACGGTAAGATTTTTATCTTTAATCTAGAAGAAGTCTACCGCATTCGTACCGGTGAAACCGGTGTAGAAGCTCTATAAGGGGATCAATAATGAAGAAACTACTCTCGATGTTTGCGTTAGTTACCATGTTGGGTTTCGGCTTCACAGGTAACACATACGCAGAAGACGCTGCGCCAGTGGCTGAAGCCGCGACCGCGGTTGCGCCAGCTGCCGAAGCAGCTGCTGCTGCAGTTGCACCTGCTGCGACAGAAGTTGCTCCGGCAGCTGCGCCTGCACCAGTACCAAACAAAGGTGATACAGCATGGATGTTAATGGCAACCGTACTGGTTAGCTTAATGGTAATTCCTGGTTTGGCATTATTCTATGGTGGCTTGGTTCGTCAAAAAAATATGCTGTCTGTACTAATGCAAGTATTCATGATTTTCTCGCTCATGGGCGTGTTATGGGCAATTTATGGTTACAGCGTTGCATTTACAGGTGGTAGCCCGTACTTTGGCGGCTTAAGCAAAGCATTCTTAGCTGGCGTCACCCCTGATTCATTAGGCGCGACATTCAGCAAAGGTACTTACATTCCTGAATTAGTATTCGTTGCTTTCCAATTAACTTTTGCAGCGATTACGCCAGCATTGATCGTTGGTGCATTTGCTGAGCGCATGAAGTTCTCTGCAATCTTGGCATTCATGGTGCTATGGTTCACATTTGCTTACTTGCCACTAGCACATATGGTTTGGTACTGGGATGGTCCTGATGCGATTACTGATGCAGCTTCACTTGAAACTGTAGTAGCTAACGCAGGCTGGTTATGGGCTAAAGGTGCACTAGACTTTGCAGGCGGTACAGTAGTGCATATCAACGCTGGTGTTGCTGGTTTAGTGGGTGCCATCATGGTTGGTAAACGTATCGGTTACGGTAAAGAAGCAATGACTCCACATAGCCTAACCTTAACTATGGTTGGTGCAGCATTACTATGGGTGGGCTGGTTTGGCTTCAACGCAGGTTCTAACCTTGAAGCTAACGGTTATGCAGCACTTGCTTTAGTAAACACATTTATCGCAACTGGTGCAGCTACATTGTCTTGGACATTCTCTGAGTGGATGCTGAAAAGCAAACCATCAATGTTGGGTGCAGTATCTGGCGCGGTAGCAGGTTTAGTAGCAATTACACCAGCTTGTGGCTTCGTAGGCCCAATGGGTGCAATCGTGATTGGCTTGTTAGTATCACCAATCTGCTACTTCATGGTAGCTAAAGTGAAATACGTACTTGGTTATGATGACGCATTAGATGTATTTGGTATCCACGCAATTGGTGGCGTATTCGGTGCATTAGCAACTGGCGTGTTCGTTAACCCAGCACTAGGTGGTGCAGGTGTGGTTGATTATGTAGCAAATGGCGTAGCAGCTTACGACTTTGGCGCACAAATGACTGCTCAAGTTTATGCAGTAATCACTGCAATCGTGTTATCAGCAGTGGTTTCATTCATTGCTTTCAAAATTGTAGATGTGCTGATTGGCTTACGTGTAAGCGAAGAAGCTGAACGTGAAGGCTTAGATACAAGCCAACACGGTGAGCGTGCATATCACAACTAGTAGTACATAGTTGTAAAGCAAAGGGGCGCAAATGCGCCCCTTTTTTTATACCTAATCACATGCAGGCATTAGTTCAGTCTAAGCCTAACCACAAGCAAACGATTATGCAGCAACCTGTTGCACAGACCCTATTAAACTGACAGCACTTGCATTATCACACTACCGCTCGCCTATGGCTTATAGGGCTTACTTAGCCTTGATCTCCATGTATGGCCTCTTACCCAAAAACTGGGTTTTTAACGCATCGTGTTGATGCGATGCCCCATCATCCACGGCTTGATTAGTGCTTACTTTATTTGTATCTGCCACTTGCATATTAGCCTGCTGTACTTGTGCCGTGCTGGTTTGATCTTTAGCTTCATTCGCACTTGCATTAATGCTCACAGCAAACCCTAAAGTATAAATAAATAATACGAATAACTTCATTAGTGCTCTCCTAACTCTAATTTAAAGTTGAAAATATCCCTCAAGCATTTAAAGCTTAATCAATCGCTCACAATGGGTAATAGGGTAAAGGGGTATTGATTAGCATGATGTAATGCGACTTAAGCGCACACATCATGCTAACTGTTACTTACAGACTACTTCCAGCCGCCGCCTAGTGCTCGGTATAAATTCACCATTGCACTAATCTGCTTCTGCTTGGTTTCAATCAGTTCACTTTTTGCTTCCAACGCTTCACGCTGGGTTAACAAAATCTCTAAATACTCTGCTCGGGCAGATTTAAAGAGCTGATTCGCCACATCCACAGACTCGGTTAAAGCTTGAACCTGTGTCGTTTTAAGTTGATAATTTTTCTCTAAATTATCAATATTAGACAGCTGGTTAGCGACCTCACCATAGGCATTAATAATGGTCTTCTCGTAATCATAAGCAGCCTGTATTTGCGTTGCATTTGCATTTTTATACACGGCTGTAATGGCATTACGATTCACTAATGGCGCCATCATATCGCCCGCCAAGGTGTACATTAAAGACTCTGGCGTATTGAGCAGATACCTAGGGTTGAATGCCTGGAAGCCAACCCCAGCGCGTATCGCGAATGAAGGGTAGAAGTTAGCCTTCGCCACTTGAATATTCAAATCGGCCGCCGCTAATTCCAGCTCAGCCTTTCTGATATCAGGACGATTTTCCAACAGCTGTGCAGGCACACCTGCCTGAATCATCTTAGGCTTAATCTCCATAAAGCCTGCACTTGCTCTTTGAATCGGCTGTGGCGTTCTACCGAGTAAGAAGTTAATGCGATTCTCCAGCTCAACTTGCTGCTGTTTAATCACGTACTGTCTACTTTGGTTTTTCTTCACTTCCGCTTCAAAGCGCTTCACCGCCAGCGAGGTTGCTCTAGCGTACTTTTTAAGCTCTTGGGTCACTTCTAGCGCATTCTGCTGGATCTTAATATTCTGCTCTAAGTTATCCAACTGATTATCTAGCGCGATCAGCTCATAATAAGCATTGGCAATTTCCGCAACCAAGTTAGTCACTAAGAAATTTTTGCCCTCTATCGAGGCCATGTATTCCATGCCGGCAACTTTTGTGGCGTTTCTCAGTTTCTTCCAAACGTCTAACTCCCAAGAGGAATACAAACCAAATTGATAATTAGGCAAAGGGTCCGGAAAGGCCTTGCCCTCTTTGATTTCCAGACTTTCCTCTACCGCGCCATTTCGCGTAAAGCGTCCAACCTTTTCTACTTCTGCACCCGCGCCGAAGCTCACGAATGGCAGATACTCACCACGGCGAGCCTGAATCTCATTTTTGGCCATGCTGATGCGCTGGGCCATGATATTCACTTCTTTGTTGTTGGCAATTGCAGTGTCTATCAAGCCCGGCAAATAGGCGTCGTCAAAAAAATCCTTCCAGTTCACATTGGCAGTATTTTCGGTACTTTGCGCTTGGTTATTAAATTGCTCAGGCAGCTTAGTGTCCGCCTTTTTAGTTGTTAATAAAGGGATGGAACACGCCTGCATCGAGAGGGCTAACGCCCCTGCGACCGCCAATCGAATATAAATAGGTTTATTTGTCATCATCTTTATCTTCATCTTTATTGTAGTGATATAGCTCAGTAAGAGGTTTGAACTCTTCGTTTTTAATCAATGATTTGCCTTCTTCCATTTTTGCAAATAGATAGTAGAGGCCAGGAATCAAGATCACGCCAAAGACAGTACCGAACAGCATGCCACCTAACGCTGAACTACCAATCGTACGGTTACCAACAGCACCCGCTCCTGTTGCAACCACTAATGGAATCAAGCCTGCAATAAATGCAAACGACGTCATCAGAATTGGGCGGAAACGCGCTCTTGCGCCTTCAATGGCAGCTTCGGCAATCGACATACCTTGCTCATGTTTTTGTACCGCAAACTCCACAATCAACACGGCATTTTTGCCCAGCAAGCCCACCAGCATCACCAGCCCCAGCTGCGCATAAACGTCATTGGCAAGGCCCAGTGTTTTAAGCAGGAAGAACGTACCAAACACACCCGCCGGTAATGACAGAATCACGGCTAACGGGAGCAAGAAGCTTTCATACTGCGCGGCCAGCACCATGTATACGAAAACCAAGACCACTGCAAAAATGATCATCGCCTCGTTACCACGTTTAGCTTCATCAAAGGACAGGCCTTCCCAGCCAATGTCATAGCCATGTGGCAAGGTTGCCGCAGCCACTTCTTGTACCGCTTTAATCGCATCATCGGTGGTGTAACCTTTAGCTGGCGTTGCACGAATCGTGGCTGAGTTATACAAGTTGTAACGGGTAATTTCGTTTGGCCCTTGTATTTTCTTCATTTTCATAAAGGATGAATAAGGCACCATTTCACCTTCTTCATTTTTCACGTAATAATTCAAAATATCACTTGGATATCTACGGAACTCTGGGCCTGACTGCGTATACACCCGGAAGAAGTTATTGAAGCGGATAAAGCCTTGCTCAAAGGTACTACCAATCAAGATATTGAGGTTATCCATTGCCTTACCAATAGACACGCCTTTTTGCATGGCAGCCTTATTATCAATGTCTAACTCATATTGTGGATAATTGGCGGCGTAAAACGTGAACAAGCCTGTCAGTTCTTTACGCTTACCTAATTCCGCCATAAAGTCCTGATTAATCTTGTCAAACTCGTGGTAATCCGTGCCATTGGTTTTATCTAACAAACGCAACGCCAAACCAGAGGCTGCGCCATAGCCAGGTACCGCAGGTGGCTCGAAGAACTCGACGATTGCACCAAAGTTTTTGGTTTTCTCTTCCAGCTCTTCAATAATTTGCTGCACAGATTTGTCGCGTTTTGACCAGTCTTTCAAGTTAATCAGACAAGTACCGGCATTAGAACCGCGACCCTCGGTCAGAATCTCATAACCCGCCAAGGCAGATACAGACTCAATCCCTTCAATTTTCTTGGCTTCTACCTGTAATGCACGCGCCACCTTGTTGGTAGCTTCCAGCGTAGTGCCCGGTGGCGTTTGAATAATTGCGTAAATTTGCCCCTGATCTTCCCCTGGAATGAAACCGGCAGGTAAGGTCTTATTGATGGTAAATGTCGCAAAAGAAAAACCTACCAACGCTAAAATAGTCACCACTCTTAACGTAACGATTTTGCTTAAGAAATTGGTGTAGCGTCCTGTTAGCTTCTCAAACACGCGGTTAAACACATCGATGAAATAGCCAATGGGGGTTTTTCTCTTAACATGCCCATGATGATTTTTCAGCAGCATCGCGCACAACACTGGTGTAAGTGATAGCGCAACCACACCAGAAATCACGATAGACGCAGCCATGGTAATAGAGAACTGACGGTAAAACACGCCCACAGGCCCAGTCATAAACGCAACTGGCACAAACACCGCAGTCATCACCAAGGTAATCGCTACAATCGCACCGCCAATTTCACCCAATACTTGCTGAGTTGCCTTATATGGGCTTAATTCAGCATTTTCTTCCATTTTGGCATGCACCGCCTCTACCACCACGATCGCATTATCGACCACAATACCAATCGCCAGCACCAGCGCGAACAGGGTAATCAGGTTAATGGTAATGCCAAATATCTGCATGCAGAAGAACGTACCAATCAAGGATACCGGCACCGCCAAGATAGGAATTAAGGTAGAGCGCCAATCTCCAAGGAAGATAAACACCACCAAGGCCACTAAGATAAACGCCTCAACCAGCGTATGTAGCACCTTTTCAATCGAAGCATCTAGGAACTTAGAAACGTCATAGTCAATTTCATATTCCATACCAGCAGGGAAGGTGCCTTTTAGCTCCTCCATTTTTTCCTTAACCTGCTCAATGACCTCACTCGCGTTACTGCCGTAGTTCTGCTTTAAAATAATCGCAGAGGATGGATAGCCATCTTTATTTGAGTAAATATCAAAGAACTCACTGCCCAATTCCACCTTGGCAATATCTTTAAGCTTTAAGATTTCGCCTTCAGAATTTGCCCGAATAATAATGTCTTCATATTGTTCAGGCTTGTTATAGCGGCCTTGGTAAACCAGTACGTACTCTTTAGACTGCGCTGCAATGCCTGAGCTTTGACCCAACCGACCCGGGCGGCCAATAATGCTCTGCTCGTTCATGGCCTTCATCACTTCTTCAACCGAGACTTTATAAGCACGCATTCTGTCCGGGTTTAGCCAAATACGCATCGCATATTGGCGGCTACCAAGAATCTTCGCGCTGGCAATCCCGTTTACACGCTGTATCTCAGGAATCAGATTGACGTTAGCGTAGTTGTATAAAAACTTCTCATCAGCATCTTTATCTTTACTGAACAAGTTGATATACATCAGCATACTAGGCTGCACACGCTCTACCACCACACCTTCTAACTGCACTAACTCAGGCAAGCGGCTCATGACCTGATCCAAACGCGTTTTGACGTTAATCATCGCCTGGTTCGGGTCAGTACCCAGGCCAAAAATCACCTGAATAGTCGCTTCACCCGCACTGGTCGCATCTGACACGATGTACTTCATGCCAGGCACACCGTTAATAGCACGCTCAATCGTAATTAAAGATGATTGCACCAATACATCGGCACTCGCACCTGGGTAGGCTAAAGACACAATGACGCGCGGCGGCGCAATGTCAGGAAACTGCGAAGTCGGCAGCGTCCTAATCGATAAAAATCCAAGAAAGACAATAATCAGCGACAGCACAATCGCCATCACCGGTCTTTTGATAAATATATTAAACATATAGGGTCTCTTCTTTCACTATTCGGCGTGAAGTTCTAATTGTGAAAGTACTTTCTCTGGCGCGACAAAATTAACGCCGATTTTCTGGCCATTATGTACCTTGCGCAAACCCTCTACTAAGACCTTGTCATCATCTTTCAAGCCACTTTTCACAACAAACACATGTGGCAATTCAGCAGCGATGGTAATCAGTCTTTGCTCCAGCTTGTTCTCTTTGTTCACTACATATACATAGGTTTTGTCCAGTATTTCAAAGGTCGCTTTTTGTGGGATAAGCATGGCATTTTTGTAAGGAATGTCGATGAGGATATTGCCGGTCTCACCATGACGAAGAATTTGATTCGGATTCGCAAATACAGCCCTAAATTCGATGTTGCCGGTTTTGTTGTCAAAATCCGCTTCTATGGTTTCAATCACGCCTGGCTGATCAAACATTTCACCGTTCGCCATTTTCAACTTAACGTTAACGGGAGCTTTAGTCGTTTTGGCAATCTTATAATCCAGATACTCTGACTCAGGCACATTGAAGTAAACCCACATTTTGCTGATGTCAGATAGCGTAGTTAATAAGTCACCTTCATCCACCAGACTACCGTTTCGCGCATTGAAGTGATCCATCACACCACTAAATGGCGCGTTAATATCGGTAAAATTTAGATGCGTTTGTGCAAGCTTAACCTCAGCCTCGGCTTTATCCAGCCTAGCCCTAGCTAGCGCCAGTTCATTTGGGGAAACGATGTTTTTTTCTGATAGGGATTTAGTATTTTGATACTCAATCCGCACCACTTCAGCCTCAGCTTTAGCTTTTTGCAAATCCACTTGGTACAGGTTCGGCATAATTTTAAACATGCGCTGACCTTGCTTCACCGCTTGGCCTTCATCTACAAAAATGTCTTGCAGATAGCCACGCTCTAGCGCCCTTAATTCAATATGCCTGAACGCATGAATCTGGCTCACATACTCTTTAACAATGGCGGTGTCTTTACGTAGAGGTTGTGTGACCTCAAGCTTAGCCTCCTCCTCTTTTGCCTCTTCTGAATGGTGGCAGCCAGTAATGAGCAATACGGTAAGGCCTAATGCTACAAACAATTTATTAATCATATTAATTTCTAATTTCTAAAATTTAAAAAAGATTTGAAGCTCAACTATGTTGTTTTAGCAGCTTCAGTAGCCGCTAGATTGTTGTGATTACACCAAGAATAAAAACACGAGGTGAGACATGCACAGACAAGCAGGGGCGACTTTGCTAAATACAGTCAGTAAAACAATTGATTTGTAGACGATGGCTTAACGCATACCAGTGCTTGAAACATACGCAAAATCATCACCGCGGGTGCAGTGTGCATCGGCTATATGCAAAGCAAGATGTAATACATGACCAGTCTGTTAAATCTGAGCGGCAACGTAATGCCAACCCATGTTAAACCGACTAGTTGAGTGGGGGAGAGCGGGGTCGTACGTGAGAAAGAAAGGTCAAACGAGGGAAGACCTCGTTCAAAAATACAAATGAGATGAAAAATACACTAGCGAAAATAAAGACAATGCTGGACAGCATGATGTCCCGCGGCGGCCTATCCTGTGGCGGAGGCTCGGAGTCACCCGTTGCGCTTTGTATTTCGGCTACGCGTAAGCGCGGCGCATCGTCGTTATATGAAGAACTATCTGAGAACTGGGCCAGAAAAACAAATCCGAGCACAGCAATCAGCACTGTTAGTGATAACAGTCTGATTCTAAACGCTACTGAATTTAAGTTTTGGTCCATAAGGTTGTTTGTACAATCCTGATTTTGTATAAATATTAAGCAAACTGACGCTTAATTATTTGGAAACATACTATATCAAAAGCACCACTTTAACAATGATTCAATCACATACGACTAAAATGTTGTCAATAATCGCGCGTTGCTAGCGTCAGCCGGCAACTGAATAAATAAAACCAGCAAATCAAAACCGTGCTGATTGGACAGGCCAAAGCCAAATAGTTCAAAACCGCATGGTGATATCACTGCCGCAGTATAAATCAGCGTTAGAATTTCAAGTCTTGCTAAGCGGAATTGCGGATGTCTAGCTATTGGCTTATGAATCAACTTCGCTTTATATAAAATCCGCTTGACTTTCATAACTAAATAACTAATTATTTAGTTATGAAGAGTGTGACAGAAATTCCAACTAGCTTTAAAGATACCGCGGATATTTTCATCGCGTTAGGTGATGAGCATCGGCAACTGATTCTGCTTGCCTTTGAAAAGGGTGAGAAACTGAACATTATGCAAATTGTTTCCACCACCACACTCAGCCGCACCGCAGTGACGCATCACCTAAAAGTATTACATCGCGCAGGCGTGTTAGCGTCAGAAAAAATAGGCAAAGAAGTCTTTTTCTGGATTAATAGCCCGCTAATTTCCAATGCTCTGCAACAAGTACTGCATTACATCCAAAACGAAACCTAATAACAAATGGAGAAAATATGATTGCAACGCTGTTACAACTGGTTTGCCGTATTCTTTTCAGAGTAGATGTCTCTGGAGTTGCCAACCTACCAAAACAAGGCAAGTTGTTGATTATTGCAAACCACGAATCATTTTTAGATGGCTTGCTACTAGGCTTATTTTTGCCGATTCGTGCCACGTTTGTAGTGCATACCACCGTACTGAACCATTGGCTATTTAGACAAATATTACGCCTTACTCCTTATTTGGCGGTAGACCCGACGTCACCGCTCGCCATGAAAAAAGTCATTAAGTTGCTGGAAGCTGGCAAACCTGTGGTGATATTCCCCGAGGGGCGCATCACGCTCACCGGCTCATTAATGAAGGTCTATGATGGCCCCGGCTTTGTTGCCGCAAAAACAGACGCGATGATTTTACCGGTGCGCATTGACGGTGCAGCCCGCTCTTACTTTAGCCGCCTCCGTGGCAGCCACCCAAGAAGGTTATTTCCCAAAGTCACCATCAGCATCTTGCCGATCCGCCACATTAGCATGCCACAAGCACCCACCGCCAAAGCCAGACGCAGACTAGCCGGTGATGCCATGCGCCGTGAAATGCAAAATATGCTGTTTAGTTCGGCGCCTATCAGCACCTTGTTTAGTGCATTTCTCGATGCGGTTAAAACCTACGGACGCAGCACCATGCTCGTGGAAGACATGCGTCAAGTTGAGGAAAGCTATGGCGACTTGTTGAAAAAGAGCCTTGTCTTAGGACGGCTCACCAACAAAATCAGCAGCAAGCATGAAAACATTGGCGTACTCATGCCCAATGTCACTAATACAATTTGCCTGATATTTGGCATGAGTGCCTTTGGCCGGGTGCCCGCGATGCTGAACTACACCGCAGGCAGCGCTGGCATTCAAAATGCCTGTACTGCCGCAAGCGTTAAAACCATCATTAGCTCCCGTGAGTTCATTAAAACCGCCAAGTTGGAAGAGGTCATCTCCGGCTTAAAAAATATCAACATTGTCTATCTTGAAGAGCTATTCAAACAATTCACCTGGGTAGATAAATTATGGCTAATGGGCTTTGCATTATGGCTACCTAGACTGGCTGTCAATAAAGGTCAATCACATGACCCTGCTGTCGTGCTGTTTACATCCGGCTCCGAAGGAAAACCCAAGGGAGTCGTGCATACGCACACTAGTATCTTGGCGAATATTGCACAGATTAAATCCGTGATTGATTTTTCCATGCAAGACAAATTCATGATGGTGCTACCGCTGTTCCATGCGTTTGGCTTTACTTGCGGCGCAATCATGCCGCTAGTTGCGGGCAGTAAACTATTTGTCTATCCATCACCATTACATTACCGCGTGATCCCAGAGGTGATTTACGACCGCGGCTGTACTGTGCTGTTTGGTACCAGCACTTTCTTAGCTAACTATGCAAAATTCGCTAATCCGTATGACTTTTATAAACTACGTTATGTCGTCGCTGGTGCAGAAAAACTCAACGAAGAGGTGCGTAAAACCTGGGTAGATAAATTTGGTATCCGCATACTAGAAGGCTATGGCGCTACCGAATGTGCTCCAGTACTTGCTGTGAACACGCCGATGGCCAACAAACTAGGCTCAGTAGGCACGCTGATGCCTAGCCTAGAATCCAAACTAGAAAGTGTCCCCGGTATTGAGCATGGTGGTTTGCTCTCGGTGCGCGGGCCAAACGTGATGCGCGGTTATTATTTATTTGATCATCCCGGCGTCATACAAGCACCAAAAGACCAGTGGTATAACACTGGCGATATTGTAGAAATTGATGATGATGGCTTTGTGTTTATCAAAGGTCGCGTCAAACGCTTTGCCAAAGTAGCGGGCGAAATGGTTTCTCTGGAAACGGTAGAAAGCATTGCCAACCATGCCTCACCACAACATCAACATGCGGCCACGACCAGCCCAGATCTACAACGTGGCGAAAATATCATTCTCTACACTACAGACAAGTCACTCAGCAGAGAGCAGCTAGGTAATAGTGCAAAAACACTAGGCAGCCCAGAACTTGCGATTGCCAGAAAAATAATATGGATAGAAGCACTACCATTATTAGGCACAGGTAAAACTGACTATGTCACGCTGAAAAAAATGGCAGAAGACTTGGATACTAGCTTTTCTAAACAATAGCGCTTTTAAATAAACCCAACAACAGAAGGCAAAGCCCATGAGCAACCAGTTTCAATTGATGCGAGAAAAACGTTTTCGTCCATTTTTCTTTACCCAGTTTTTAGGCGCATTTAACGATAATGTTTTTAAAACTGCACTGATCACACTGGTGGCATTTCACACGGCTAAACTCACCACCATAGACGGCAGCACACTTGCGACCTTGCTACCGGGTTTGTTTATTCTGCCATTTTTTCTGTTCTCAGCCACTGCCGGGCAATTAGCAGACAAATATGAAAAGTCACAAATCATCCGCTTAGTTAAGGTGTTTGAAATTGGCATCATGTTATTTGCCAGTGCCGGGTTTTTTCTGCATAACATTTGGCTGTTAGCCACGGCGCTATTGATGATGGGTATGCATTCCACACTGTTTGGGCCAGTGAAATATGCCTACTTGCCGCAACACTTGAACGAGCATGAAATTGTGGGCGGTAACGGCATGGTAGAAATGGGCAGTTTTGTGGCGATTTTACTTGGGCAAGTACTGGGTGCGTGGCTCGCCATGCAAAACGGGCATGCTGCATTAACCAGCATCACCGTGTTAGGTATCGCCGTACTAGGCTACTGGACTAGCCGTGGCGTGCCCAACTCGCCAGCAGCAGCCCCTAAGCTCCACATCAACTGGAATCCAATCACCGAAACGTGTAAAAGTATCAAGTTCATCTGGCAGCACCAAGCTATTTGGCTCACCATTATTGCCATCTCTTGGTTCTGGTTTTATGGCGCGACGCTACTGGCGCAATTCCCTAACTTTGCAAAAAGCATACTGCACGGGGATGAAAGCCTATTCATTTTATTACTGTCAATTTTCTCATTGGGTATAGGCATAGGCTCACTGATGTGTGAAAAGCTTTCCAAGGGGAAGGTGGAGCTTGGTCTGGTTCTATTTGGTGCGTCCGGGTTAACCGTATTCGGTGTTGATTTATATTTTTCCAGTGCAAGCATCTATGAAAGCTTGAACAATAAAGCCTTGTTTGATTATGTAGCGTTTATTGCAAAACACTACGATGCAGAAGGGGGCTTAATTCTCACTTATTGGCGCTTACTTGCAGATATCGCATTGATTGGTGTTTTTGGTGGTTTATATATCGTGCCACTGTACGCATTCATCCAAACCCGCGCGGAGAAAAGCCATCAATCACGCGTGATTGCAGCCAATAACATTCTCAATGCACTGTTCATGGTGACTTCGGCGTTATTTTCAGTGCAGGTTTTCAATATGGGATTGAACATTCCACAGTTGTTTTTAGTCACAGCACTGCTCAATGTCATCATCATGATGTATTTATGCATTCGACAGCCTGTTTACTTGCAGGCGTTTATCAGTTGGCTAAGACCCCGTCATAAACGCCTCTAAACATCAGGCATAAAAATATCTTTAACCTTATAATAGCAAAACTATTTTATTGTCTGCACGCTCATGCCTTTAATCAAAAAACTACACCTATCCATCTGGAAGCTTTCTTCTAAATTAGGCCCGTTTGCACCATTGATTGCCATGCTCATCTTGGGTTTGGCAATTTTGTCTGCAAGTCGCTTGGGGCTGGTTTTATGGAAATTTGAGCGCGTCACGAGCACAGGTAAGCTAGCGGAAATTTTGCTGCAAGGCATACGTGTAGATGTGATTCAGCTCTGCTTGGTTGCTTTTATACCATTACTACTCTCGCCTATATTGGCAACGCAGCGACTGTTCAAGGTTTGGCAAAAATTCAGCTATGTTTGGGTAAGCATTGCACTGGTGCTGCTTGTGTTTTTAGAAGCCGCTACGCCAGGCTTTATTAGTGAATATGATGTACGCCCTAACCGAATTTTTGTGGAATACCTTAAATACCCACACGAAGTATTTAGCATGCTTTGGGGCGGCTTTAAGCTGGAAATCTTTAGCGCATTAGGTGCAGTGGCATTAGCCGTATGGTTAGTGCGTAAATTTATGCGCCCTTGGCTCACTATGTCATCTGGCTGGTCTAATACAAGAGTCTGGCTGGTGTGTCCGCTTATCGTGATTTTAGCGGCTCTGGGTATACGCTCCACTTTAGGTCACCGTCCTGCCAACCCAGCCTTGTTTGCTATCACGGCAGATAATATGGTCAACAGCCTGGTCCTTAACTCTGGCTACTCCGTGATTTATGCCACTTACAATTTAATGAAAGAAACTAAGTCTAGCGACATCTACGGCAAAATGCCGCGTGAAGAAATATTCAGCATCACCGGCGCTAAAGATACAGATATTCCGACACTCACCACGCTACACCCTAGCCAAAAACGTGACAAACCACTGAATCTGGTGATTATTTTGCAGGAAAGCCTGGGCGCGACCTTTGTAGAGTCATTAGGCGGCGTTCCGGTCACGCCCAACTTAGAAAGACTGAAAGAACAAGGCATCTGGTTTGAACAACTGTACGCAACCGGCACCCGTTCCGTACGCGGTATTGAGGCTGTCGTTACCGGCTTCCAGCCTACCCCGGCGGATAGCACGGTCAAACTGTCAAAATCACAAAAGAACTTTTTCAGCATTGCCGCATTATTAGAAAAACAAGGCTATAACACCGAATTTATCTACGGTGGTGAGTCACATTTTGACAATATGCGCAGCTTTTTCTTAGGCAATGGCTTTAACCATATTGTGGACCAAAAAGACTATAAAAACCCAGTGTTCTCAGGCAGTTGGGGAGTTTCAGACGAAGACCTACTGAATAAAACACACGAACAGCTCATGGCGCACCACAATGCCGGCAAACCATTTTTCACGCTGGCGTTCTCATCTTCTAACCACGCCCCATTCGAGTTTCCGGATGGGCGCATTGAGTTGTATGAACAACCTAAAAGCACAGACAACAATGCTGTGAAATACGCAGACTATGCCATAGGTGAGTTTTTCAAAAAAGCACAGCAAAGCCCTTATTGGAAAGATACGGTATTTCTGGTGGTAGCGGACCACGACATCCGCGTGCGCGGTGAAGCCTTGGTGCCGATTACCCACTTCCATATCCCTGCACTTATTTTAGGCGCAGACATTAAGCCACTACGCTATACCGGTCTGGCAAGCCAGCTAGACTTACCCGTTACCATGCTGTCACTGATGGGCATACAAGGCGCGCATCCCATGACTGGACGTGATTTATCCAGCCTGGCTGCCGACACCCCAGGACGCGCCATGATGCAATACAACGACAATTATGGTTGGATGGAAGAAAGCCCGCTAGGTAAACAGGTAGTGGTATTACGCTCCGGTAAGGTGCCAGCGCACGGCACGTATGACACAAAGACTAAGCGCATGACCGAAGTCGCGCCACCGGCAAATGCCAAAGAGCTTGAGCAGCGCGCTTTGGCCAACGTATTGCTGCCAGACTTACTATATAACGAACAGCGTTACCATTTACCTTAAACATTAATGAACAATTCAACTAAACAACGTAGCATGCTGACCTGGTCTATTATCAGAAAAGGTCTGGCCTACATTTTAAGCGGCAGAATGCGTCAAAAAGACGCGCACCTGCCTGTTAATCAGCATCAGGTGCCAGCGAACTTTATCGGGGTTTGTGTCGCTTCTGCCGCTGACCCTGCTATGGATGACTACGTTATCTCCGAACTACTGGCATTAGGCATTAAACAAGTACGCCTTGATTTCACTTATGGTGATTTGGAGAGCTTTAACGCGCGCTTTTTGCAACGCTTAATTAACGATGGGTTTCACGTCACTTTGCACTTGATACAGCCATTCCGCAATGCCAAAAACATGGAGAGTAAAGCGGAGCAGGCAGCATGGCAAACCTTCCTCGATAACGTAATCAGCCGCTTTGGTAGCCAGATTACGCGCATAGAGATCGGCAACACCATCAATAGAAAACGCTGGACCGGCTATACGCCTGATGGCTTTATCGCGGCATGGAACATTGCTTATACCAGCATTAAACAGCACCATATTGAACTAGCCGGCCCTAATGTCACCGATTTTGAGCCTATCTACAACATCGGCATATTAAGCCAGCTCAAAGCCCGACAACAATTACCTGATGTGCACAGCAACAATCTATTTTCAGAACGTGTTTCTGAGCCTGAGCGCTTTGACCACCGCATCTTGAAATACCGCTGGGCCACCATCTTTAAATACAATCTGGTCAAAAAAGCACGACTGCTCAAAAAAGTTGGTACTGACTTTGGCATTAAACGTTTTATTTCACCGGTGGCATTTTGGGCAATTTATCGTATCCAACGCCTACTACCAGATGGTGAGCAAAAACAGGCAGACTATGCTGCACGTTATATGATTCTGAATGCAGCCTCTGGCGCACTAGACCAAGCTTTTTGGGGGGCTTTTATCTGCCACCGCGAAGGCCTGATTGATGACGGCCTGTTGGATGCAGAATACCCTGCGCTGGAGCGGGTTACCCACTATGCCAGCGTAGATGGCAACGTAGATAACTTCTGGCGCCATGCCAGTTTTCACGCCATCAAAACCGTGGCAGCCATGATTCAAGGTGCGAAATACATCAAGGCTATCTCCAGTGCTAACGGGCTGGAGATTCATCACTTCCAGACCAATGAGTATGACATCCACGCACTGTGGACCATCAATGGCAAAATGGCCTTGCTGCAAGATATTTATGAAGCAGCTGATATCAGCACGGGTAAAATCATCCACCGTGATGGTCACCCATTAACGCTAGCAAGCCACATTGTTTGCGAGTCACCGATCTATATACGCTGGCCCAAAAACCACACGGTTAACATCAAAGAAAGCTGTGGCCTTGCACAAGACTTGGCTATACATGCGCATATTGCAGCGCTGCAATACTTCCCATTCCGCCAAGGTCAATGGTTTGGCATGATATTGGCCCGTAATGCCGAGGAAGCATTGCTAATTGGTGAGCGCTTGCATCCCGATACACTGGTGAGCCCCCAAAAATCAAGCGCACTGCGCCATGCACGCAATGCCATCTGGGCACTCACTGACCCTCGTGATCCCAATGCGCAAGTCACCGTTAAACAACCGATTAAGATGTACCCGCACAAAGCATTTTTGGATAGATTCAAACCAAGCAAAGCTAAACGCAGTTGGAATGGCGCTGTTGAGTTATTAAGACGAGGCATCAGCACCGCACACCCGGTTGCTTTTTTCGAGCAGACGGGCGATAAAACGCTCAAACAGAATTTTTATATCTGCGACTACGTGAAAGCCGATTGCTCGGTAGGGGAAATGTTCGTACATTTTGCCAAAGGTAATAAAGAGTTTCATTTTGCCGGCAAAGACTATGCAATCCGTGCAGAAGACGCGTATACCCAGTTAGCGCAATACCTGCACCGCATGCATCAAACCGGCACTTTCTTCAGAGATTTATCCGGTGGCAATGTATTGGTGCAGCTACAAAGTAACCGCCAACTCGCATTCTCATTAATTGATACCGCACGCGCGCATTTTTATACACACCCAACTGCAATGAAGTATCGTATTTCAGACTTAGCGAGAGTCTGCAACAAGCTGCACTGGGCTGGACGTGAACGTTTTATGGGCTTGTATCTCGCCAATATCGGCAGGAAACTTACCCTGCAGATCAAACTATCGCTCTATTTATATGACTTTAAAGTGGCATTTAAGCGAAAGTTTGGGCGCAAAGGCATTAAGAAATTAAAACAGAAATTTAAAAAGTAAACCCTGCCGGACAAACAAAGCCGCTTCTAATGATTTTCACTAGCCTGCTTTAATGAACAAGGTCATGCTACAAAGTCAGGCTAGCCGTAATATCTCTATCACGTAATGCAATTGTAATTAAGCAAATGCGGGACGAATTTATATAAAAGGAGAATTACTATGTGGACAACACCAGCTGCTACTGAAATGCGTTTCGGTTTTGAAGTTACAATGTACGTAATGAACAAGTAATATCTTACGTATAAATAAAAAGGGTGCTGATGGCACCCTTTTTATTTGTCTATATCATCTAGAAGCTTCGATGTACTACTTCACCTCGAGCTACATTTACACCCTAGTGGCTAAATAGCTGCAAAAGCGCATGCACCTAAACCCGCCTCAGATATCTTACCCTCTGTTATTGAGCTTTAATCACAAATCCTTTAGGTAAAAACACCCAGATCTTACCGGTTTGCTTCATTGCGCCAGCTTTAGCACCAGCGATAGCCCCTGCCCCCCAGAAGAAGTCTGCACGGACACCGCCTTTAATTGCGCCACCTGTATCCTGCGCCATCATCAAACGTTTTAACGGTTTACTGGTATTCGGCTCTGTTGTTGATAAAAATACCGGAGCACCTAACGGCACAAACTTAGGGTCAACTGCCACACTACGCTCTGCCAGAATGGGCACACCCAATGCGCCCAAAGGCCCGGGCAAGCCTGCTGGCAGCTCTCTAAAGAATACATAGCTAGGGTTCTGATTCAATAACTCGCGTAGCTTATCTAAGTTATTGCGTGCCCAGTTCTTGATGCCCTGCATAGAAGCTTGAGCCAGCGTCAGCTCACCGCGCTCGATTAACAGACGACCTATCGAGTTATAGGTATGGCCATTCTGATCCGCGTAACCTACGTGTATTTGCTCGCCAGTATCTAGCTGTACCAAGCCTGAACCCTGAATTTGCAAAAAGAAGACATCGATAATGTCATCAATATATACAAACTCGCGCCCCTTCACTGGCGAAGCCTCCGCTTCAATCTCGGCGCGATTGTAGTAAGGCACCAGTTTATTACCGACTAAGCGGCCACGCACACGCTTGTATTTCAACTCAGGAAACAAACTATCCAGCTCTACCGTAATCAAGTCATCCGGCGCGCTATACAATGGGTTGGGATACTTGGCAGACTTGGTGCGACTACCTTTTAGCAAAGGTTCATAATAACCAGTAATCAAGCCTTGCTCTGAACCATCCAGATTGCTCGCCTTATACACTGAGAAATACTCCTGGAAATAACTCAGCACTGCCTGCGCTTGCGGCTTGCTTGCTGTGTCATTATTGAGCTTTTGTGCAGCGCTGCAGGCGTTTTTCCACATCGGCTTATTCACCAGAGTAGAGCAACTTTGCATCCATGCTGGCCAAGCCAGACTAAGGTTATCCAGTTGCAAGCCATCTATGTCGCTCCAATCTGCTGTTTGCAGCAAACTATAATCTGGCAGCTTCGCCATTTGCTTTTGCTGCTCAGCCGTAGCCTCAGCAGGCTTGCTACCTGCTGGCACTTGTACCGGTGCACCAGTAGCGCAATCGCATTTTGCCTGCGGCGGAGCAGGGGCTGTCACCGGTTTGATATTGTTGTTTGCACATGCTGCTACAAGCAGAGTGAGCGCTACAAGCAATGTATTCTGTGCGATTTTTTTCATTTTTATCACAAGTCTAGTGTGGAATATTAATACTGAAATGAGCACGGCTTAGCCGTTGTTTAGTGCAGGATTCTAGGCATCGCCAGTGCAAAAGGAGCAATGACTGCATCAAATTGCGTACCATCCTCCGCCACCATTTGATAAGCACCATGCATCTCGCCCATGGGCGTGTTAATCAAGGTACCGCTTGTATATTCATAATGCTCGGCAGGCTTGAGCAGAGGTTGCGCGCCTACTACGCCCAAGCCTCTAATCTCCTTGCGTTCGCCGTTGGCTTCAGTGATCACCCAATGACGGCTAATCAACTGCGCAGCGACATTACCGGTATTAATGATGGTCACATGGTATGCAAACGCATATTGATTATGCTCAATATCCGACTGCTCAGCGATAAAAGTAACCTCTACTTTTACCGTGCATTCATAATGTTTATCGCTGCTCATCTCGCGTTCAATACCTAACCGACAGTGCAAAAGTAATAAAATTCATAAGCTAACCTGTACGCTTTCATCAGCGCGCATACTGCAACGGCATGCAATTACGCACATCTATTGCACTAAAATACGCCGGCGCGCCAGATTTAAGCGTGTATAGCTTATTTCGAGATCAAGCCCGTAGTTGGTGAGCTAGGACTGGCTGAGTACAATTTTTTAGGCATACGGCCAGCCAAGTAGGCTTCACGGCCAGCTTCAACTGCTTTTTTCATAGCACTAGCCATTAATACGGGGTTGCTAGCCGCGGCAATTGCGGTATTCATCAATACACCCTGACAGCCAAGCTCCATTGCAATTGCAGCATCTGACGCTGTACCCACACCGGCATCTACCAATACTGGGATTTTTGCATTTTCGATGATAATTTGCAGGTTCCATGGGTTTAATATGCCCATACCTGAACCGATGAGTGATGCCAGCGGCATCACGGCGCAACAGCCAATCTCTTCCAGCTGTTTTGCGATAATCGGGTCATCAGAGCAATACACCATTACTTCAAATCCATCTTTGACTAAAGTCTTGGCTGCAGCCAGTGTTTCAGTCATATTCGGGTATAAAGTGTTAGGGTCACCTAGCACCTCTAACTTCACCAATTGATGACCATCTAATAACTCACGTGCCAGGCGTAATGTACGCACGGCCTCATCCGCAGAATAACAGCCGGCGGTATTCGGCAAATAAGTAAACTCTTCAGGCGGCAAAAAGTCCAGAAGTGAGGGCTCACCTGCGGTTTGACCAATGTTGGTACGACGAATCGCCACGGTAATAATTTCTGCGCCGCTGGCATCAATCGCTGCACGGGTTTCTGCAAAGTCTTTATATTTACCAGTGCCCACCAACAAGCGTGATTGATAGGTCTTATTTGCTATTTTCAATAAATCTGACAACTTATTATCCTTCATCATTCATTAATCGCGATTTTACAATCGTGAGTCTATTCAACATACTGACTAGCCGCCACCGACTGCGCCGACTATCTCTAATTTGTCGCCATCCGACAGCTTGGTATGTTCAAATTGGCTACGCGGTACAATTTCGCCATTGAGTTCTATTGCCAAGCGTTTTCCTACTAATTCGAGCTGCTCTACCAGCTGTGCGGTATTCATCTGCGCAAGTTCAAAACTGCGCGCTTTTCCATTTATTGTAAGTTGCATAGAAATTGCCATGTGATTAAATCAGGAAACCATATACGTCTGGCCAAACTCACCAGACAAGAACTCACCTGATCTTGTATGAACAAGCGTGATTTGTTTATACAAATAGATTCAAAACAACATTTTACGGAAGTTTTAGCACTCTTAGCAAACCTTAATTTAGGTAAATATGTAATAAACGACTAAGCTAACAAATCGCTGCGTTACACGGCACGTACTGCCTCAGCATATAGGCCCTGCGGACATGGACTTACGATGACTCTTCATCTCACTCGCCCATTGATTTCGTGCTGCCACTTAGCTAAAGGTGATTTTGGGCTGGACGGCTTATTTATCGCAGAAAATGCCAGATTTTCCTGTTGTTAAGTCCCACTTATCCCACAAAAAACACGTGTAGCGTTGTACAATATCTCGAGTTTTTTATTTGAAAAGTCTATTCAGAGAGCTATCATGAACATTCAAAGTAACATTGCTGACCTTAACACACCAACTGGGGTTATGCGCACTTATATTCACCGCCCAACAGGCGATGGAAAGTATCCTACTGTTTTATTCTATTCAGAGATTTTTCAGCAAACCGGCCCAATCGAGCGTGCCGCTAAAATCATTGCCAGCCATGGCTACGCGGTATTAGTTCCTGAGGTATTTCACGAACTTAACCCAATTGGCACTGTATTGGGCTATGACGATGCAGGCCGTGATAAAGGCAATGCCGACAAATCTGCAAAAGATGTTGAAGGCTACGACACAGACAACGCTGCAATGATTGCTTTTGTGAAACAACAAGCTTGGTATAACGGCAACATTGGCGCAATGGGCTTCTGCATCGGCGGTCATTTAGCTTTCCGTGCTGCATTACAGCCAGAAATCAAAGGCACTGCGTGTTTCTATGCAACAGACCTACACACACAAGTGATTCCTAACAAACCTGGCCAGCACAGCATGGAGCGCCTGAGCGACATTACAGGTGAGCTATTGATGATTTGGGGTAAACAAGACCCTCATATCCCTGCAGCAGGCCGTGCAGACGTGTATAAAAAGCTAGGTGATACTAACATCACATTCACATGGCATGAGTTTAATGCCCAACATGCATTTATGCGTGATGAAGGTGAGCGTTATGATGCGCAAACTGCAATGATTGGTTACCAATTGGCACTGAATCTGTTTAGCCGCACTTTGCATCAATAAACCTTACAGCATCGCTATTCATTAGCGAATACGTACAAAAAAGCCTGATCTATTGATCAGGCTTTTTTAATATCGTTTACCCAGCTCATTGCGGATAAAACGGTAAATTACACATGGTATTGCTGACTATGTGCCCTGATGGCAGTAAGCATCGCTGCTGCGTTTTCTGGCGGCGTCCATTGTGTGATGCCATGACCTAAATTAAATACGTGGCCATGTCCTTTACCGTAGCTTGCGAGCACACTGATCACTTCTTTTTCAATGGCTTCTGGTGTTGATAGCAAAATAGCAGGGTCTAAGTTACCTTGCAGTGCAACCTTATCACCCACACGTTGACGTGCGCTGCCGATATCTACCGTCCAATCCAAGCCCAATGCATCTGAGCCAATCTCGGCTTGCGCTTCTAGCCATAAACCGCCACCTTTGGTGAATACGATACTTGGCACTTTACGGCCATCATTGGTTTTAATTAAACCATTCACAATTTTTTGCATGTAATTGAGTGAAAACTCAGTATAGGCATTGTGTGACAAGGCACCACCCCATGAGTCAAAAATCATCACAGCCTGTGCGCCTGCCATAATCTGTGCGTTCAGATATTGAATCACGGTCTGCGCAGTGGTTTCTAAAATATGGTGCAATAAATCCGGGCGGGCGTACGCCATTTTCTTAGTGGTTAAGAAGTCGGTACCGCCTTTGCCTTCCACCATGTATGTGGCTAGCGTCCACGGGCTGCCTGAAAAGCCAATTAAAGGTACACGGCCATCCAATGCTTTGCGGATACTGCTCACCGCATCAAACACATACTGTAGCTTTGCCATGTCTGGCACCACTAGCTTTTGAATATCAGCCTCTTGCTGCAAGGTGCGCTCAAACTTAGGACCTTCGCCTTCTTCAAAATACAAACCCAAGCCCATGGCATCTGGCACCGTGAGAATGTCTGAAAACAGAATCGCCGCGTCTAGCAGTGGGTAGCGGTCCAAAGGTTGCAGTGTGACATCGGTTGCAAATTGTGCATTTTTGCAAAGCTGTAAAAAGCTGCCCGCGGTTTTACGACTCTCACGATATTCAGGTAAGTAGCGTCCTGCTTGGCGCATCATCCACACTGGCGTGTAATCCGTTGGTTGGCGCATCAGTGCTTTTAAGAATGTGTCGTTTTTTAATTGATTCATTTGGTTACCTAAATAAAAAAGGACACAAAGTGGTTTTACTTTGCATCCTTTATTTTTACATTGTCATACTGTAGCTTAACTTAACGTGGCAATACTGATGAGCCCATCAAAAATTCATCAACTGCACGTGCTGCCTGACGACCCTCGCGGATGGCCCAAACCACTAAAGACTGACCGCGGCGTACATCACCAGCCGCGAATACTTTATCTTTGTTAGTTTTGTAACTTGCGTCGCCTTCAGTCGCTGCTTTAGCATTGCCGCGGTTGTCTTTCTCTACGCCAAACGCTTCTAGCAACTTCTGAATTGGTGACACAAAGCCCATTGCCAAGAACACCAAATCTGCCGGAATTGTAAATTCAGAGCCAGCGATTTCAGACATTTTGCCGTCTTTCCATTCCACACGAGCGCCTTTCAGTGCCACCACTTTACCGTTTTCGCCAATCAACTCTTTAGTGGTGATGGACCAGTCACGGTTAGCGCCTTCTTCATGTGAGCTTGAAGTGCGTAGCTTCAGCGGCCAGTTAGGCCATACCAGCTCTTTATTCTCTTTTTCAGGCGGTTGTGGCATTAACTCAAACTGCGTAATGCTTAATGCGCCATGACGGTTTGAGGTACCCACACAGTCAGAACCTGTATCGCCGCCACCAATCACAATCACGTGCTTACCTGTAGCTTTAATTTGGTCAGGGATAGTATCACCAGCCACTACTTTGTTTTGCGGTGTTAAAAAGTCCATCGCAAAATGTACGCCATCCAACTCACGGCCGGTTACTGGCAAGTCACGTGGCTGTTCTGCACCTGCTGCCAATACCACAGCATCAAACTCCGCGACCAAATCGTCGGCATTTACGTTTTCACCAACATGTTGATTAACGCGGAACTCAACGCCTTCCACTTCCATTTGCGCCATACGGCGGTCAATGTGGGACTTTTCCATTTTGAAGTCAGGGATACCGTAACGCAACAAACCACCGATACGGCTATTTTTTTCCAATACAACAACACTGTGACCAGCACGCGCCAATTGTTGCGCAGCAGCCAAACCAGCAGGGCCAGAACCTACCACAGCCACTTTTTTACCGGTTTTATTCGGGTTAACTTGTGGTTGTACCCAGTCGTTTTCCCAAGCTTTATCAATAATCGCATGCTCAATTGATTTAATACCAACCGCATCCGCATTGATGTTCAACGTACATGCAGCCTCACACGGAGCAGGACAGATACGACCTGTGAACTCTGGGAAGTTATTGGTTGAATGTAGTACATCAATTGCGCTACGCCAGTCTTGGTGATACACCAAATCATTCCAGTCAGGAATGATATTGTTGATCGGACAACCCGTTGTACAAAATGGAATACCACAGTCCATGCAGCGTGCACCTTGCTGTTTAGCTTGGTCATCTGTTAAATGCAGTACAAATTCTTTGTAATTCTTAACGCGATCCTGTACAGGCAAATTTGCCTCTGACAGACGTTCAAATTCCATAAATCCCGTTACTTTACCCATACTATAAGGCCTTTTCCCAAAAGAGTCTCTTTACTTGTTTCATATTAAAAGCGACTCTAGGCCGCTACTAGCGCTTTATCTTCAGCCAATTCAATCAAGGCGCGCTTATATTCATTTGGCATCACTTTAACAAACTTAGCACGTGCATTATCCCAATCAGCAAGCAGCGCTTTAGCTCGCTCACTGCCAGTGTATTCAGCATGCTTGTTGATTAAAGCAAGCAATGTCACTTCATCAGGTTGATTCAAGTGGTGCACCGCGTCTGCAGCTACATTGTCAACGTGCTCTACTTTTTCTAAAGACACCATGCCCATATTGCAGCGTTTTCCAAACAAGCCGTCTTCATCATAGACATAAGCCACGCCGCCACTCATGCCTGCAGCAAAGTTTTGACCAGTCACGCCTAACACTACAACAGTACCGCCTGTCATGTATTCGCAACCGTGGTTACCAACACCTTCAACCACTGCAGTAGCGCCTGAGTTACGCACACAGAAACGTTCGCCTGCTACACCGCTGAAATAGCTTTCACCGGTAGTTGCACCAAACATCACCGTGTTACCCACAATAATGTTCTCGTGAGAAATGCCACGGAATGTTTTTGGCGGTTTAATCACAATACGGCCGCCACATAGACCTTTACCTACATAGTCATTGCCTTCGCCTGTAAGGCCAAAAGTAATGCCTTTAGCCAAGAATGCAGCAAAGCTTTGGCCAGAAGTGCCAGTGAAGTTCACATGGATGGTGTCATGCGGTAAACCAGCGTTACCATAACGTGTAGCCACTTGGTTAGACAGCATAGTACCTACAGTACGGTTAGTGTTGGTGATTGCAATATCCAACACTACTTTCTCGCCTTTTTCTAGTGCTGGTGCCGCTAGTGCTACGAGCTTGTTATCCAGTGCATTCACCAAGCCATGGTCTTGCACATCATTATTTTTACGTGACACACTAGCTGGCATATCTGGTTGATGGAATACTTTGCTGAAATCTAAGCCGCTGATTTTCCAGTGGTCGATACCTGCTTGCATATCCAATAAATCTGGGCGGCCAATTAGGTCGTCAAACTTAGCGATACCCATAGAAGCCATTAATTCACGCACTTCTTCAGCGACAAAGAAGAAGTAGTTCACTACGTGCTCAGGTTGACCTGTGAAACGTTTACGCAATTCCGGGTCTTGTGTAGCAACACCCACTGGGCAAGTGTTCAAGTGACACTTACGCATCATGATACAGCCTTCAACCACGAGCGGTGCTGTCGCGAAACCAAACTCATCAGCGCCTAATAGCGCACCGATCACTACGTCACGACCCGTTTTCATTTGGCCGTCAACCTGCACCACCACACGGCCGCGCAATTGGTTCAATACCAAGGTTTGTTGGGTCTCAGATAGACCTAGCTCCCACGGCGCACCTGCGTGCTTAATAGAAGAAATCGGTGATGCACCGGTACCGCCATCGTGACCTGCGATCACGATATGGTCAGATTTTGCTTTGGCCACGCCGGCAGCAACCGTACCTACGCCAGTTTCAGATACTAACTTCACTGAAATAGAAGCTTTCGGGTTAGCATTTTTCAAATCATGAATCAGCTGCGCCAAGTCTTCAATTGAGTAAATGTCATGGTGCGGAGGAGGCGAAATTAAGCCTACACCTGGCACAGAGAAACGCAATTTAGCGATGTACTCTGATACTTTATGGCCAGGTAATTGACCACCTTCGCCTGGTTTTGCACCTTGTGCCATTTTAATTTGGATTTGGTCTGCATTCGCCAAGTACTCAGCTGTCACGCCAAAACGGCCTGATGCCACTTGCTTAATGCTAGAACGCATTGAATCACCAGCTTTTAGATTGATGTTACTTTCAATCAGCTTGCTACCCAGCACGTCTGCCATAGTGGTTGCATTGGCAACAGGGATAAAGCGTTTAGCGTCTTCACCACCTTCACCCGTATTAGATTTACCGCCAATACGGTTCATGGCAATCGCTAAAGTCGCATGTGCTTCTGTTGAGATTGAACCCAATGACATCGCACCTGTTGCAAAACGTTTAACGATTTCTTTCGCAGGCTCTACTGAGTCTAGCGGAATGGCAGCAGCTGCCGGTTTAATCTCGAACAAACCACGTAGTGTCATATGACGACGTGATTGGTCGTTAATTAACTTAGCGTACTCTTTGTAGGTATCATATTGACCAGTTCGTGTTGCATTTTGCAATTTAGCTACTGATTCTGGCGTCCAGGTATGCTCTTCACCGCGCACACGATAGGCATACTCGCCGCCAGCTTCTAGGTGATTTGCTAACACAGGATCGGTACCAAAAGCCGCCGTGTGTAAACGCACCGCTTCTTCAGACACTTGATCTAAGCCGATACCTTCAATATTAGTCACGGTGCCAGTAAAGTACTGTTCAACGAACTCACTGTTTAAGCCAATCGCTTCAAAAATCTGCGCGCCACAGTAAGACTGGTAAGTAGAAATACCCATTTTAGACATGACTTTGTACAAGCCTTTGCTTACGGCTTTCACAAAGTTCTTATTGGCAGTGTAGCTATCAGTTGCCAAATCTTTGATTGTCTCAAAGGTGAGCCATGGACAGACAGCCTCTGCACCGTAACCAGCCAACAATGCAAAGTGATGCACTTCGCGAGCGGAGCCAGTATCAACCACCAAGCCAGTGCTGGTTCTTAGGCCTGCTTTTACCAAATGCTCGTGCGTTGCAGAACATGCCAATAGGGCAGGAATCGCCACGCGGTCTGCGCTCACATTGCGGTCAGATAAAATTAAGATATTAAATCCATTTTGCACGGCATCAGACGCTGCTTTAGTGATGCTGGCAACTGCGGCGGCCATGCCAGCTTTACCTTGTGCTGCTGGGTAAGTAATGTCCAATACCAATGATTTATATTGGTTTTGCGTCAGGGTAGCAATCGCTTTCAATTGCTCTAGCTCATCTAGCATCAACACTGGCTGGCTCGCCTCTAAACGCATTGGCGGCGTAGTTTCATCTAAACCCAACAAGTTTGGTTTAGGGCCGATAAATGTAATCAATGACATCACTAACTCTTCGCGAATCGGGTCGATTGGCGGGTTAGTCACTTGTGCGAACAATTGCTTGAAGTAGTTGTACAAGACTTTAGGCTTGGCAGACAACACTGGCAATGCAGCATCGTTACCCATAGAGCCTGAACCCTCTTCACCGCTTTGAATCATAGGCTGCAAGATAAACTTGATGTCTTCTTGTGTGTAGCCAAATGCTTGTTGTGTATCTAACAAATCAGCCGCCAGTTCTAGCTCGCCTTGTACTTTTGGCATATCGCTCAAGAAGTAGCGTGATTTCTCAATCCACTGTTTATATGGCTTAGCTGTTGCCAACTGATGCTTCACTTCAGCATCATCAATAATGCGACCTTGCTCCATATCGATCAGCAACATTTTGCCTGGTTGCAAGCGCCATTTTTTAACGATTTTCTCTTGCGGGAATGTCAACACGCCCATTTCAGACGCCATCATCACGATGTCATCATCGGTTACCAAGTAACGTGCTGGACGCAAACCGTTACGGTCTAGCGTAGCACCCACCATACGACCATCAGTAAACGCTACCGCTGCTGGGCCATCCCATGGCTCCATCAATGCAGCGTGGTACTCGTAGAACGCGCGGCGCTCTTCATCCATCAATGGATTGCCTGACCATGCTTCTGGAATCAACATCATCATGGCGTGCGGCAAGCTGTAGCCACCCGCAACCAACAATTCTAGACAGTTATCAAAACAGGCAGAGTCTGACTGGCCTTCAGCGATTAATGGCCATAGTTTTTCTAAATCTTCGCCAATCACGGTTGAGCGCATCGCCTCATGACGTGCCGCCATCCAGTTGACGTTACCTTGTACGGTATTGATTTCACCATTGTGCGCAATCATGCGGAATGGGTGCGCTAAATCCCATGCTGGGAAGGTATTGGTTGAGAAGCGTTGATGCACTAGAGCCAGTGCTGAAACTACGCTTTCATCGTTTAGATCTTGGTAGTAAATACCCACTTCATTGGCAAGCAACATGCCTTTATAAACGATCGTGCGTGATGACAACGAAGGCATATAGAACGCCGCATTATCCGTTAATTCTAGCGCACGTACTGCATGCTCAATACGTTTACGAATCACGAACAGTTTACGCTCGAACACGTTTTGGTCAGCAGTAGTGGTAGCGATAAATACCTGACGCATGGTCGGCTCTACATCGCGTGCCGCTTGTGCAATATTGCTGTTATCGACTGGCACATCACGCCAGCCTAGCAAGGTTTGATTTTCTTCTGCGATGATTTGTGTGAATAGGGCTTCACAGGCAGCGCGATTATTTGCAGCTTGCGGTAAAAATACATTACCCACCGCATATTGGCCTGCTGCAGGTAATTCAATACCAAGCTTAGCAGCTTCTTTGCGCATGAATGCATCAGGCATTTGCATCAGCAAACCAGCGCCATCACCCAATTTAGGGTCGTAGCCGGTAGCGCCACGGTGCGTTAGGTTGGTTAAAAGCTCCAAACCTTTTTGCACGATATCGTGACTTTTTTTGCCTTTAATATGCGCTACAAAACCAACACCACAAGCATCGCGCTCGTTTGAAGGTCTGTATAAACCTTGTTTTGCTGGTCGTCCTGAGTACAGGTCAGGATTAACTGAAGCTACATCATCGTGTGCAGCCAGTGCGTTTTCAGAACCAATTTGCTTACTTAAATCTGTTGCCATATTATCTAATCACAAAACATTTAGCGGAACCTTCAATATTACCGCTAAATGCCTATGAGTTCAATAAGATAGGACTGAAAGATAAATATTTTTTTATCAGCAAGCTTTAAAGCAAGTGAATTAGGCAAAGCAAGCTTTGCCTCTAGCACTATTGAGCAGCAATCGCCGAAAATGCTTTTTTAGCGGCAGCTAAAGTAAATTCAATATCATCATCTGTATGCGCCGCCGATACGAAGCCAGCCTCAAATGCAGATGGGCCCAAATAAATACCGGCATCCAACATGCTGTGGAAAAATTGATTGAAGTTTTCCTTATTGGTCTGCATCACTTCAGCAAAGCTGGTAGGGCATTGCTCGCTGAAATACAAACCAAACATACCTCCCACGCTTTGCGCACTAAATACAACGCCAGCCTCTTTTGCCGCCGCAACCAAGCCATCCACCAGCTTTTTAGTTTTTGCGGTGAGCTTGGCATGAAACTCCGGCGCTTGAATCAACTTCAAGGTTTCCAAACCAGCCGTCACTGCTACCGGATTGCCAGACAGGGTGCCAGCCTGATACACCGCACCCAATGGCGCCAAACATTGCATAATATCTTTACGGCCACCAAAGGCGCCCACTGGCAAGCCGCCACCAATCACCTTACCTAAAGTCGTCATATCAGGCTTAATGCCATACAACGCCTGCGCACCACCCAGATGCACACGGAAACCAGTCATCACCTCATCAAAAATCAGCACCGCACCATGTTGAGTGCAGAGATCACGCAAGGTTTGCAGAAACTCCATATGCGGCACTACTAAATTCATGTTGCCCACTACCGGCTCAATAATCACACAGGCGATTTCATCGCCCGCTTTTGCAAACAAGTCTTTTAATTGCTGCGTGTTGTTGTACTCAAGTGTTAACGTATGTGCGGCCACTTCCGCAGGCACACCCGCTGAACTAGGCTCGCCAAACGTGAGCAAACCAGAGCCAGCTTTTACTAATAAAGCATCTGAGTGCCCATGGTAGCAACCTTCAAACTTCACCAGCTTATTGCGGCCAGTAAACCCACGCGCCACACGAATCGCGCTCATGGTGGCTTCTGTACCGCTGCTCACCAAACGCACTTGCTCCATGCTCGGCACTAGTTTGTTGATCAGCACCGCCATTTCCAGCTCTAAGCCGGTAGGCGCACCAAATGACAAGCTGTTGGCTGCCACTGCCTGCACTGCACCTATCACATCCGGATGTGCGTGACCAACAATCATCGGCCCCCAAGAGTTAATGTAGTCAATATACTCCTTACCATCGACATCCCACAGCTTAGAGCCCAGGCCTTTTTTGAAAAATATAGGGGTACCGCCTACGCTACGGAACGCACGCACCGGAGAATTGACGCCACCAGGAATAAGTTGTTGTGATTTTTCAAAAAGGGCTTGATTAGATGAGGTCATGATTGAAATAGCTTTGTAAATTGTTGAGAGGTTAATTTTACGTCATCTGCATTAAAAATTGCATTGATGACCGCTATGGAGTTAGCGCCAGCAGCAATTGCTAACGGTGCATTTTCTAGTGTAATGCCGCCAATAGCGACAGCGGGCACCTTAAGCTCTGCTCTTGCCTGCGTGAATAAATGTAAGCCGGCTACCGGCGCATTGGGCTTAGTACTGGAAGCAAAGCAAGCGCCAAACGCCACATAATCTGCGCCTAGCTGCTGCGCAGAAACAGCTAAATCAAACCGGTTATAGCAAGATGCACCCAAGAGTTTATTACTTCCTAATCTAGCCCTGGCCTCAGCCAAATTACCGTCATCTGCGCCCAAATGCACACCATCAGCATCCAACGTAAGGCAAAGTTTGATGGAGTCATTGATAATAAACGGCACATGGTATTGACGGCACAGAGGTAGCAAGGCGCGTGCTTGCTGCGTTTGCAACTTATGATTAGCCAGCTTGTTGCGATACTGTAAAACACCTATACCACCCTGCAGCGCAGCCTCCACCTTGGCAAGCAAGACATCGGTATCCTGCTCATCCGGCGTAATTGCGTAAAGCCCTTTAATTGCCCACATGCGAAACTGGCACCTAATGCGTTTTTACACTGCCATCACCGCTATTGATAGCAGGATCTTCTTCGTCCCGCGCCCAGAACATGCGGTCTGGAATATATTGGCCCATGCCTGGCCTGAAACCGTTTTTAAGGGTTTGCCATGTGTACTCCTGTGCTTCCAGCACGGCATCTTCAATGCTGAGGCCATGCGCCATGCACGCAGCAATCGCACTGGTCAGGGTACAACCAGAGCCATGGTAACTACCGGGTAAACGCTCCCATTTATAGGCTTTGATTAGCTTATCTTCACCATATAGCGTATTAGTCACCTCTGTAGTGCGCTCATGCGTACCTGTAATCAGCACATATTCACTACCCATTGCCAACAAACGCGCCGCGCTTTCATCTAGCGAGGTCAGACCTACCTCTTCCGCCTCATCTGCAAACGCAAAGCGGCGCGCCTCTAAACTATTAGGAGTAATCAGTGTGGCCTGTGGGAATAACAGCTCCACCATGGCTTCCATCATTTCATCATTGCTTAAATCATCGCCACGGCCAGAAGTTAAGATGGGGTCTATCAGCAAAGGGATGTCCGGGTAATCTGCCATGATTTCAGCAATCACTGCGATATTCTCAACCGACCCCAGCAAACCCAATTTAAAGGCAGATACCTGCACATCTTCTAAAATAGCGCGCGCCTGATCATTCACCCAGTCTGGATCCATCGCCAGCACGCCATCGACACCCACAGTATCTTGCGCAGTAATGGCCGTCACCACAGATAAAGGATGGCAGCCAATACTGGCAAACGTGAGGATATCTGCCTGTAGCCCAGCACCGCTACTGGGATCTGTACCTGCGAATGTCAAAACTGATGGAGGTGCTTGGTTGGCCATAATATTATCGCTAATTGCTATAAGGTGGAGCGGGTGACGGGAATCGAACCCGCGTATCGAGCTTGGGAAGCTAGCGTTCTACCATTGAACTACACCCGCCAAAAGGTCAATTATACTCTAATCGATTCAAGTTAATAATTAAGCCATGAAAACGGGAGCTTTGAGACTTTCTCTGTGAGATTTAATGAAGTTGTCACACTTAAAATTCAACATGCTTGCAACCATTCTTGCAGGCCGCACTTAAACAAGGTTTGTACAAACCCTGCAAAATATGTATTAATTTTAGGCGTTCATGCTATTCGATAGCTGACCAATGTGCCAATAACACATTGATTAATATCAAACAGTATTGCATCAACCTGACAATGGCATGGCTTTTGCATTATTATCTCGATTAAGCCAATAAAGGCGTAGGTTAAAAACAGCATGTCGCGCACTCAAACAAAAGCTTTTCTCTATTTCACTGCATTAATTTTATTTGTCATTACGCTACGCATCATATTGATGACGAGCATGCCGTTACTCGACACCACAGAAGCGCGTTATGGTGAGCTAGCGCGCGTGACCGCAACCGGCCACTACTGGTTGATGCCTCACATGTCGGCAAGCCAGCCTTTTTTCGCTAAACCACCGCTAGCCACATGGTTTGCAGCCTCCAGCTGGCTGGCATTTGGCCACAACGAGTTTGCGCTCCGGTTACCTTCCTTACTACTGGTGCTGCTATCATGCCTGGCGCTTTTATATGGTGTGCAAAGCCTTAAGATGACACGTCAGCAATGGCTATTGGCCTCTTTTGTGATGCTAACTGCACCGATCGGTTTTATCAGCGCTGGCGCGGTGATGACCGATGCGACCCAACTTGCTGTCGTTACTTGGGCCATGGTCCTTTTATGGCGGCTGCAGACAAGTGCTGAGCCATCAACGCTGGATCAATATGGCTTATGGGCTGTACTGGGCATAGGTGCCATTGCTAAGGGGCTGGCTACCTGGGCGCTGATTGGGTTACCAGTTTTGTTATTTTGGGCCTGCTCGTCGCGTGCAATCATCTATCAACACATCAAAAAAATATGGTTTTGGCCGGGAATTTTGCTCTTTATTGGCTTAGTCTTGGCCTGGTATATTCCAGCAGAAATTTATTACCCCGGCTTTCTGAAATATTTCATTATTGGTGAACATTTTCAGCGCTTTTTAGAGCCTGGCTGGAAAGGAGACATGTACGGCATAGCTCACCGCCAGGCGATAGGCATGGTCTGGGTGTATTGGTCAGTATCTATTGCCATCTGGTTGCCGATATTTATTCACGGTATCGTTAAAGATAAGCCGCTCATCAACGCCAGCCTAGACACACAAACGAAATGGCTATGGGCATGGGTGCTAGCGCCATTGCTGTTTTTTACTCTGTCGCGCAATATCATATGGACATATACCTTAACGGCTTTGCCAGCTTTTGCGCTATTAACTGCCAATTTTTGGCCAACATTAAGCAGCCGCTTTAAAAAAACGATGCAAGTGCTGATCGCAGCCTGGCTCATTTTGGCCACAGTGGCTAGCCTGATATGGATTCCGCAACAGGCTGAAAACAGATCAGCTCGCAAACTGATACAGCAGGCACAAAGCGAATATCCAAACCTTCCGCTGTATGCTTATAGTTCTGATGAATTCTCCGTGAGCTACTATACCAAGGGAAATGTTCATGTAGTCGATGATTACAACGCTGTCATTACATTACTGCAACAGCCAGATAAACTGCTGATTACCAGCAAAAAACTCGCCCCGCAGCTAGCAGCAAAAGAGCAGGCTGCCATCATTGGTAGTAATAACTACCATGCGCTATTAATGACAAAACACCAGTAGACCCTTGTCTGCAGGCCAATTTGAAGCAAGGGTAAGCAGATTTAGTCATCTTCTATAAATCACGGAACCATCGCAACAAACGCATTGTCTCACCATAGCATCTGGATAAAAACAACCGCGGAGAATGATGAGACAGATGAGTTTGTGGCGAGACCCCGCCTAAGCTGATTTGGGAGTCGCGCGGTTTTAAGCACAAGCTGGCAGAGCAATGCGAGTGATACGCTTATGGTAAAGTCTAATGTCAAGGACACGACGTGCAGGACACGTTCCATGGGCATGAAACAATGGTTATCCATCATCATTGGCGCTTCACTTGCATTGCTCTGTTAGTTTGTCTGGGTATGCAAACCAGCTGCAGCAGGCATCAATACATTAGGAAGCATATTGATAGATAGAACTCGAGTAACTTGTATAATCATTTCAAATTTGACTAAATCCCATCCGCAATGGACAATAGACAAACTGTATTACCGATTACTAGCATTTCCAATTACTTAAAGTACGCTTCCAAATCAACGCTATATTCAATGCTCTATAAATTGCTATCAATAAAATCAATCGCACGGCTGATTTCGATTATCGGAATATTGACGGCGCTTGCTGCAATTACGCAGTTGAATATGGATTTATACGAAAATAAAGTCATTGAAAATGCGCAGCTTTCAGCAACACAACCCGATAAAGATAGCAACCGCGACTTAAGCGACACCATTGTCGACATCATTCCTCGCTCCACCTACATGTATAGCACGTACATCATGCTGCACCATGATTATGCAAGTTATCAGGAGCCTACATTGCTCCTGTATCTAAGACCCCCCCTCCAAAGCCACTCTTTGGCTTAACTCTTGCTTGCCAATCATTTGAGATTGGCATTTGCACAGAACCCTCACGCTCAACTAGCGCATAAAGCGATAGGCTACATAGGCCTACAGCAGACTTGCGCTGATTGTTGCGCTTACTTCCATCACAAAGGAAAAGAATTCATGCCTGCATTTGGTGCAAATTCAGGGGCAACGTCGCCCCAAACGATAGCTTTAACATTTATTTTATTGGGAGGTATGGTTGCCAGCTTCACAGCAACAGCCGCACCCAATTACTCCATTAGTCAAATCATTAGCATTGCTGCGGAACAAAACCCACTGCTTAATATTTACAAAGCGCGCGAAGATGCAGCTTCGGCGTCAGTCATCACTGCTAAAACCTATGCAAACCCGGAAATTGAACTGCTTGGCGGACCTACGCGTTACAGAACCCCGGGCGGACAAGGCTCAAGCGGAAATTGGGTCGTCGGAATATCTCAACCCTTGGACTACCCTAGTGTGCGCAATGCCAAAATCAATGTGGCAGAACACAACATCGCGGTCGCATCACTTAGCACTGAAGTAACCAAACGCGAGCTAATCACGCGCGTTAAAAGTGCTTTTTATGATGTATTGCAACGCGAGGCTTTTCTTAGCCTGACCGAAGCGGACTATAAATTATTAAAAGACATTCGTGACCGCGTGAAACTACGGGTTGAAGTAGGAGAATCCCCCAAATATGAACTGATTAAAGCCAACACAGAAGCGCTGGCTGCTGAGCGTGACTATCAGTCGGCCAAAACACGTGTGATGGAAGGTAAAGCTTATCTAAGAGGCTTAGTCAGCGCCGCCATTCCTGAAGACTACACCTTAAGCGGTGAACTACCGATTGCAAGCAGCCTGCCGCAAATTGATACTTTGCGTGAACAAATGAGCGACTCACCGCAACTCAAGCAAATCCGTGCTGCCATCAAAACCTCTGAAGCCAATTTGCGCTTACAAGATGCACTACGTAATCCGGGGCTAAGCCTGAAAGCTGGGGTCGAGCAGGATCCTGATTTACGCCAATTCCGCATCGGGGTGGCGATTCCTATCCCAGTTTGGGACAAACGCAGCGGCCCGATTGCGCACGCAGCAGCAGAGCTGAGAGAAGCGCAAGCGGTACTGAGTGACCGCGAACTCACCATTCAACGGGATATAGAGTCAGCGTATCAGCGCTACCTCATCGCGCAGCAGCAAGTGTCCGCTTTTGAAGATGGCCTGCTTGAGCAGGCCGAATCTGTACTTAAAGTTGCTGAAGCCGCTTATCGCTTTGGCGAGCGCGGCATTCTGGATTATTTAGATGCACAGCGCACAAAACGCTCTGTCAGAAAAGACTACTTATCTGCACGCTACGAATATATAAACGCCATGCTAACAATAGAACGTTTGCTTGGTTATGAACTTTTGGAGGTTAAACCATAATGACTGCTCAACCCATTACTACCCATCACTTCTTTAGCAAAAACCTGCTGCTGGCTTTTTGCATGGTTGGCATCATGTTAACCGGCTGTTCCTCAAAAGAAGAGGTCGCTCCAGCTAAAGCAAAAACCAAAGATGTAGATATCGTTGAAATTACCAATCAGCTCGCCAAGCAAGTGACCTTACATACCACAGGTAAAATTGAGATGCGCGATACCATGCGCCTGCCTGGCACTATACAGGTTGACGAGCAGCGCATGGCGAGAATTGGCGCCTCAGTGACAGGCCGCGTGAAAGACATTGAAGCCACCTTAGGGCAAAAAGTCAATAACGGACAAGTACTGGCCACTTTAAACAGCACAGAGTTAGCACAAAGCCAACTGGTTTATATTAAAGCCGCGCAACAGATTGGCCTGCAAACCAAGGCGGTGAACCGCGCCAAATTACTGCAAGAAGCGGATGTGATCGGCTCTGCTGAACTGCAACGCAGAGAGGCAGAATTAAGTGCAGCACAGGCAGATTTAAACGCTGCACGCGACCAATTGATAGTACTGGGCATGAGTGAGTCGGCCATTGATAAACTCTCTAAATCTGGCCAGATTCATTCTTACAGCAATGTAGTGTCACGCATTAGCGGCAACGTGATTAGCCGTAAGGTTAACCTCGGGCAAGTGGTACAGCCGGCCGAAGAGCTGTTTATCATTGCCGATCTATCGCATGTGTGGGTAGTGGCCGAAGTGCCTGAACAGCAGATTGACTTGATTCAAATTGGTGAAGAGGTGTTGGTGGAAATTCCAGCCTTACATAACAAGCAATACACCGCAAAACTGATTTACGAAGGTGACGTGGTCAACCCGGAAACCAGAACTGTCACCGTGCGCTGCGACATTGAAAACGCTAACCGTGAAATCAAGCCGGATATGCTGGTCTCTATGCTGATTAAATCTAGCCCAACATCCAAACTGGCGCTGCCGCTACAGAGCATCGTGCGTGAGAATGACAAAACTTATGTTTACGTGCAGCTTGCGCCCAATAAATTCCGCCTGCGCGAAGTGGAGCTAGGGCCAGAGTACATGGATATGGTGACCATCACCAATGGCATCTCTGAAGGCGAAGTGGTCGTCAACGACGGCGCGTTCCATGTGAATAACGAACGTAAAATTAAAGAATTGGAGTAAGGCATGATTGAATCTCTGATTCGCTCGGCGCTCAAGCAGCGCCTTATCGTGCTGGTCATCGCCGTCGCGCTGATGATGGCCGGTGTGTTTGCATTACAAAAGCTATCCGTGGATGCATTTCCGGATGTAACCAACGTACAAGTACAAATTGCCACCCAAGCCACCGGCAAGTCACCGGAAGAGGTGGAGCGCTTTATCACCGTGCCGTTAGAAATTGGCATGACAGGCTTACCGGGCCTCACCGAGATGCGCTCTCTCAACCGCAATGGCTTATCGTTGATTACCTTGGTATTTACGGACAATACTGATGTTTATTTCGCACGTCAGCTGGTGATGGAGCGACTAATGGAGGTGATGGATAAAATGCCGCAAGGCGTTACCCCCATTTTAGGTCCAGTGGCCACAGGCTTGGGCGAAATTTACCAGTACACGCTGGATAACCCGGCGGATGGCAAAACCGAACTAAGTGTAGAAGAACTGACGGAAAGGCGCTCGATTCAGGACTGGATCGTGCGCCCATTGCTACGCGGTATTCCTGGGGTGGCAGAAATCAACTCTCAAGGTGGGTATGTCAAGCAGTACCAAGCATTGGTTAATCCAGACAGGATGAACCACTACGGCCTTAAACTACAGGACATCTACTCCGCCTTAGCCAAAAATAACGCAAACAGCGGCGGCGGCGTGTTGCCACAATTTGCAGAGCAGTATCTGATTCGCGGCGTGGGTTTAATCGAAAGCTTAGACGACATTCGCAATATCGTACTAAAAGAGCAGAGCGGTGTGCCGGTATTTATGCGCGATGTGGCAGAAGTGAAGTTAGGCCATGAGGTACGCGTGGGTGCTGTGATGAAAAATGGCTACACCGAATCTGTAGGCGGCATTGTGATTATGATGCGTGGCGGAAACGCCAAAGAAGTAGTCAGCCGCGTCAAAGAACGTGTAGAAGAAATTAACGCCAAAGGCATGCTGCCACATGGTTTGCAGATTGTGCCTTACTATGACCGTAGCGAACTGGTGGATGCTGCACTGTTTACTGTCAGCAAAGTGCTGGTGGAAGGCATTATTTTAGTGGTGTTGATTCTGTTCCTGTTCTTGGGGGATGTGCGCTCTAGCGTGATTGTGGTGGCTACCTTGATTCTGACGCCACTCATCACCTTTATGGCCATGAATCATTACGATATTTCTGCCAACCTGATGTCGCTTGGCGGCCTAGCCATTGCGATTGGTCTGATGGTCGATGGCTCGGTAGTGGTGGTGGAAAACGCCTTCCACCATCTGGGGCATCGTCAAGGTGAAAGTAAAATCCGGGTCGTGTTAGAAGCTGCATCAGAGGTGGCGACACCGGTACTGTTTGGTGTGGGCATTATCATCTTGGTGTTTTTACCGTTGATGACCTTGCAAGGCATGGAAGGTAAGATGTTTGCACCATTAGCACTCACCATTGCTATTGCGCTGTTTGTGTCTTTGATTATTTCGTTAACACTATCGCCGGTACTTTGCTCGTATATTCTGAAAGGCGGCTCTGGCGAAGACACAAAATTTATCCAATTTATCAAAAAACCTTACCTCAAGATGCTGAACTGGGTACTGGTAAACGATAAAAAAACCATTGCTGGCGCAACTGGGATATTTATTGCGGCGCTGTTGGTAGTGCCATTGCTAGGTACCTCATTTATTCCAGAAATGAAAGAAGGCTCTATCGTGCCTGGCATTAACCGCGTGCCAAATATTTCACTTGAAGAGTCGATCAAGATGGAAAATGAAGCGATGCGCTTAATCATGGAGAAAGTGCCTGGGGTAAAATCTGCCATGTCAGGTATCGGCCGCGGTGAAAGCCCGGCAGACCCGCAAGCGCAAAATGAATCTACCCCTATCATCAGCCTCAAGCCGCGCAATGAGTGGCCAGAGGGTTGGACACAAGATGACATCGCGGACAAAATGACCGAGGTGCTGACAGAAGGCCTGCCCGGTGTGCAAATCGTGATGGCGCAGCCTATTTCAGATCGGGTAGATGAGTTGCTCACCGGTGTGCGCTCTGATGTTGCAGTCAAGATATTTGGCGACGACATGGGCAAACTCAAAAGCAAAGCTGAGGAGATTGTTAAAATCGCCGGCGCCATTCCTGGTGCTGTGGATTTACGTGTAGAGAAAATATCTGGGCAGCAATATCTGAATATCACGGTCAACCGCCAAGCCATTGCGCGCCAAGGCATTAACGCCTCAGATATTCATGACATTATTGAAACCGCGATAGGCGGCAAAATTGCCACCGACATCTACGAAGGACAACGCCGATTCTCAGCAGCCGTGCGGTTTCCGGATAGCTTTAGGAATAATGTAGAGTCTATCGGTAATATCTTAGTCACTTCACCTAACGGCTCGCGCGTTGCACTCCGAGATTTAGCTAAAATCGAAATCAAGGATGGTCCTGCGCAAATTAGCCGTGAGTTGGGTAAACGCCGCATCGTGGTAGCGATTAACGTGAAAGACCGCGACTTAGGCGGCTTTGTGGCTGAGCTGCAATCGGTGCTGACAGACAAAGTGAAACTGCCGGACGGTTATTATCTGGAATATGGCGGTCAATTCCAAAACATGGAACGTGCGTTAAATCACTTGATGATTATCGTGCCAGTGACAGTAGCCGCGATATTCTTCCTGCTATTCCTGCTCTTTAACTCGATTCGATTTGCCACCATGATCATTATGATCTTGCCATTTGCCTCAATTGGCGGCATTTTTGCGCTACTGGTGACTGGCGAATATCTATCCGTGCCAGCGTCTGTCGGGTTTATTGCACTGTGGGGTATTGCCGTGCTCAATGGGGTGGTACTGGTGTCATACATCCGCTCATTGCGTGAAGAGGGCAAAGGTCAGATGGAAGCGATTATTGAAGGTTGCCAGCAACGATTTAGGCCGGTCATGATGACCGCCACCGTGGCGATGCTGGCATTGGTGCCATTCTTGTTTGCCACCGGCCCAGGCTCAGAAATACAGCGTCCGTTGGCAATTGTAGTGATTGGCGGGCTTATCAGCTCAACGCTACTGACATTAGTGGTACTGCCCACGCTATACCGCATCTTTGAAGAGTCAAAAATTGAAGCTTAACCAGTCGTTGAAAGGGATTGTTTAATGAAAGAAATTAGAGCAGTGATACAACCGCATCGTTTAGCAAAAATTCGCTCATCCCTGCGCAACATCAAGGGCTTTCCGGGCATGACGGTGAGCAAAGTGGATGGCTGCGGCCATCATTTGGCAAAACCAGCCCAAGGCATACGGGAAGAGCTAACGGACTACAGCCCCAAAGTGATGATTATCATGGTGGTAAGCGACGACTTGCTAGAAGGCATTTTGCAAACCATCGTAGAAATCGGGCATACTGGCCAAGTAGGTGATGGCATTGTTTGGGTCACACCAGTAGAGCGCTTTATCCGCCTCTCTGAGCAAATTAATGTTGTAGATTGTTAAATTAAAGCGGCATAACCCGCAGTACCGCACAATCATCTATGTCTGCTTGTGATTGTTCGCAGTCAATTAAGCGAATTAAGTACAAGTGGCATAGATGTTGTGTCCTACCCATGCAATATCCATCAAAACTCCAAGGGATTCACGTCCACGGCCCATCTCACTTTAGCCGCTATCGGTTCAGACCTTAATTGATATACTAATTGCGTCAACAGTTTTTGCAATGCCAGCCGCTGATGCGCATGCATCAAAATATAGCCGCGTTCCATGCCCTTGAGGCGCTCCATCTGTGGTCGCACTGGGTCATAAGTCACCACATGCTGACTCAACGCGCGCGCGCCTGTAAATGCCAACTGCAGAAATTGCTGTACTAGGGCAAAATCATGCGCCTCAGCACGCAGTAATGCGGTAAACACATAAGGCGGAAACTGCACCTGCTCACGCTCCAACAACAAATCATTGGCATAGCTTGCGTAATCCTGACTGCGCAGCGCATTAAACAGTGCGTGATCTGGAAATGCCGTCTGAATAATCACTTGCCCAGCCTTATCGGCACGCCCGGCGCGGCCGGCCACTTGCATCAGTTGTGCAAACAAACGCTCACTCGCCCTAAAGTCCGGGCTGTGTAGCGCGCTATCTGTATCAATGACGCCTACTAGCGTTAAATTAGGGAAATCGTGCCCTTTCGCCAGCATTTGCGTGCCCACTAAAATATCAATCTCCTGATTATGCACACGGTCTAATATCTCAACCAAAGCATGCTTACGGCTAATGCTGTCTCTATCCACACGCGCAATACGTGCTGTCGGCAATAAGCTAGCGAGCGTCTGCTCCAAACGTTGTGTACCGTGGCCAGTTGGGTGTAAATCGGCATCGCCACAGCTTGGGCATTGGTGCGGAATCCGCTGCTCATGGCCGCAGTGATGGCAGCGCAATTTTTTTTGCCCCAGATGCACGACCAAGCGGCTACTGCAGCGCGTGCACGGCGCAATCCAATGACATGCGGTACACAGTAATACTGGCGAATAACCACGACGATTGATAAATAATAGCGATTGTTCTTTGCGTTCCAGCCGCAGGCGTAATGCGGAAACCAGCTGCGGCGTCAGACCGTGCTGCAAGTTCACCTTGGTGGTATCAATACAATCAATTTTAGGGAGCTGGGCTGCACTCACCGCGCGCTGCTTTAATGTGAGCAAGCCATATTTATTAGTCTGGCTAGGCGTAGCGCTTACCCCCTGCACTTGGCTACCCATCGCGTTATACCAGCTTTCCAACGCCGGGGTGGCAGAGCCCATCACCACTGGAATATTCAGGCGTTTGGCACGTACTAAGGCAACATCACGCGCATGGTAGCGCATGCTATCTTGCTGCTTGTAAGAGCTGTCATGCTCTTCATCGATAAGAATCAGCTTGAGGTGAGGGATAGGTGTAAAAATTGAAAGACGCGTACCGATAATAATTTGTGCAGCGCCTGATTGCGCCAACTGCCAATTATGTAAGCGCTCACTCTCGCTTAGGCTGCTATGTAAACTCACAAGATGATATTGTGGCAAGCGCGCTCTGAATCTGGCCTCCAGCTGTGGCGTCAGGTTAATTTCGGGTACCAGTACCAGTACTTGAGCGCTGTGCTGCGCAGCTCCATGCGCTTCCTGCTGTTGCAAAACGTGCTGCATTAAACGGATATATACCTCCGTTTTACCACTGCCGGTAATGCCGTGCAGCAGCCAAGCCTTAAAGGTTTGCACTTCTTGCGTAATGCTCGCCACCGCCGCCGCCTGCTCCGCATTGAGTGCGGGTTGCGGTGTTTCCAAAATCGCCGGCACACGCTTTACCGCCAGCACCTGCTCAGTGACAGCATAGCCTAAACCAACCAGTTCTTTTGCTGCCTTACGCGCACTGCCAGACAGCGCATCCAGCGCTGCTTCCGACTGTGCACCCTCGTTTTGCAGGGCTTGCAACACCATGCGTAGTACGCGCTGCCGCTTGGGCAAGGATTCCACATCGACTTGCTGGCCGGCCCCCGTGATTTGATAACAATATTGTTTACGTGCAACGGCTGGTGCCACTTGGCGCAAACGCGCAGGTAAAGCCGCCAGCAAAGCCTGTCCAAATGGATAGTGATAATAATCTGCGCTAAATTTAATCAAACTTAACACTTCTGCATCCAGCGGCGCTTCATCACTCAATACCTGCGTGATAGGCTTAAGCTTCTCGATGGCAAACTCACTGCTATCTGCCAATGCCATCACGATACCAATTTGATTGCGACGCCCAAACGGCACTAATACCCGCTGGCCAACTTGTACGTGCTGATCCGCACTTAAATAATCAAATAAGCGCGCCAGCGGTACATCAAGTGCAATTTGTAAAATAGGTTTTGACAATGGTAATAATGCTACGGATTAAAAAATTTTAAGCATAAAAATGGGGTAAAAGTTAAAGCCGCTTTAGGTTAGGAAAATGAGTGAAAATTTGCCGTCTATTATGCGGCTTTTAGCACCAATTAAAATATTTAACCCCATCTTTATCTGCGACTTTTTCACCTAAATGCTGATTATCTCAAGCCCTTAGACGCACGTCGCCACCGGAACTTGATCACTTAGTGTTCTAAGCAATAATATATGCACCAATATGGGTTAAAATACCGTTTTTAGATTTTATGTAATTATTGTGAAAACACATCTTACCCAATTACTAACGACTGCCGCAAAAACGATTGCGCCAGAAATTACTGACCTAACGATTATATTAGAGCGCCCAAAATCAGCCGACCATGGCGATTTTGCCACAAATTTGGCCTTGGTTTTGGCTAAACCGCTAAAACAAAACCCGCGCGCGATCGCCACCCAGATTATTGAAGCATTACCAGCCAGCGAATATATCGCTAAAACTGAAATTGCAGGCGCCGGCTTTATTAACTTCTTTTTAAGCCCGCAATCCAAGCAGGTTGTGATTAAAGATATTCTCAACGCGGGTGCGCAATACGGCCGTAACAACAACGGCCAGCAGCAAAAAGTACAAGTAGAATTTGTATCCGCCAACCCAACCGGCCCACTGCACGTTGGTCATGGCCGCGGTGCCGCGGTAGGTGACTGCTTGGCACGTCTGTTGGATGCCAATGGCTGGGATGTCACTCGTGAGTTCTACTACAACGATGCCGGTGCACAAATCGACAACCTAACCATTTCTGTATTGGCGCGATGCAAAGGCATCTCTACCGAGCATGAGAGCTTTCCGGAAAATGGCTACCGTGGTGAATACATTAACGATATTGCTGCAGCATTCTTAGCCAAGCATACCGTGGTTGCCGACGACATTGAAGTCACCGCCAGTGGCGACATCAATGATTTAAATTCAATTCGCGCCTTTAGCGTGGCATATTTACGCCACGAGCAAGATTTAGACTTAAAAGCATTTCAAATTAAATTTGACGTATTTTCATTAGAAAGTGCGCTCTATACCACCGGTAAAGTGGAGCAAACGGTGCAAGCGCTGATTAAAAGCGGCCACACTTATGAAGAAAACGACGCACTATGGCTTAAAACCACAGACTTTGGAGATGACAAAGACCGCGTGATGCGTAAAACCGATGGCGGCTACACCTATTTTGTACCGGATGTGGCTTACCACACCGACAAATGGAACCGCGGTTTTGTACGTGTAATTAACGAGCAGGGCGCTGACCATCACAGCACCATCACCCGCGTACGCGCCGGCTTGCAGGCTCTGGATATCGGCATCCCTAAAGGCTGGCCAGATTACGTACTGCATCAAATGGTGACCGTAATGCGCGGTGGCGAAGAAGTTAAACTCTCTAAACGTGCCGGCAGCTATGTCACATTACGTGATCTCATTGAAGAAGTAGGTTGCGATGCAACGCGCTATTTCCTAGCCGCACGCCGTGCAGATTCACAATTGGTATTCGATATTGATTTAGCGCGCAGCCAAAGTAACGATAATCCGGTGTATTACATACAATATGCACATGCTCGCATTTGCAGCGTGCTCAGCCAATGGAGTGGTGACGCAAGCAGCCTTGCGCACGTTAACCTGAGCCCACTCACTACAGCGCACGAAACCGCGTTGATGCAGCGTTTAAGCGAGTACCCAGAAGTCGTAGCCAATGCAGCAACCGAGTTGGCACCGCATGTGGTAGCTAATTACCTAAAAGAATTAGCTAGCGACCTGCACAGCTACTACAACGAATATAAATTCTTAATCGAAGATGAACAGTTAAAACTCGCACGCTTAAGTTTAATTAGCGCTACCCAGCAAGTGCTTAAAAACGGCCTGGATTTACTGGGTGTCGCAGCTAAAGAAAGAATGTAAGGAATCATTATGAGCAGGGATTACAAACCTAGACCAGACCGTGCACCCAAACAAAGCCAGGGCAATCCATTTGTCACTGGTTTATTAATCGGGTTTTTACTGGGCGTAGCCGCTTCTTTAGCGGTAGTGATGATGATTAAGGGTGAAGAAAGCCCATTTGCCGATTTAGCCTCACCTAATAAGCCAGTCTCTGAGAAAATCGCAGATACCACTAAAGAAAAAGCGGCACAGGATAAAGAGCCCGCTGCAGAAGAGAAAACTAAACCAGCTGAAACAGCTGAAGATAAAACGCGTTTTGATTTTTACACCATACTGCCTGGCAGCGAGCGTCAGGTAACTACCGAAGAGGTGAAAATCAAGGAGCAAAGCACTGAGCCTTCAGTTAAAAATACTTACTTTTTACAGGTTGGTGCTTTTCAAACTGAAGACGAAGCAGACAATATGAAAGCCACACTGGCCTTACAAGGTTTTGAAGCTGTGGTACAGACCGCAACCATCCCGAACAAGGGGGTTTGGCACCGCGTACGCGTGGGCCCGCTCAAGAATCTGGAGCTCATTAATAAAACTAAGGCGGATTTGGCCAGCAATGGTTTTAAATCTGATTTAATTACCATCAATAATGAAACCCAATAGAGACTGCGCTGGTCAATGCAAAGTGATCGTAATCAACAAACAGTATTGATAAGAAATAATTGTCAGCCAAATTGCAAGATGAGACGTTTAAGATGACACGTTTGTTGAATAGCTGAATTTTTAATTACAAATTTAAAGAATCGTTAACAAGGACAATATCAATGAAAAAATTATTAACCGCTTTAATGTTGCTAGCCTCATTTAGCGTCATGGCTGAACCGCAAATGGGTAAAGACTTTGATCGCACCGCACAAACCATCAATACCGACAACCCAAACAAGATTGAGGTAATTGAGCTATTTTGGTACGGCTGTGGCCATTGCCACAGCATGGAAACACCGATCAACGCATGGGTAAAAAAATTACCGGCAGATGTAGCGTTTAAACGCGTACCAGGGCTACCGCACCAAGCATGGGCACCAATGGCGAAAGCTTACTATGCAATGGAAACACTAGGCGTGTTAGAAAAATTGCACACACCGTTATTTGAAGCGATTCACACTAAAAAATCACTCAATCCTACTGATGAAAAAGCTGCGATTAACTGGGTTACACAACAAAGCGGCCTAGATAAAAGAAAAGTGGAAGAAGCGTTTGGCTCATTTGCGACCAACACTAGCTTAAATCGTGCGGCTAACATCTTCCGTTCTTCAGGTGCCACTGGCGTGCCTAGCTTAATTATCAATGGTCAATTCATTACTTCAAGCACCATGGCAGGCAACAATGATGCAGCGCTAAAAACTGCTGAATACATCATCGCCAACATTCGTGCCGATAAAGCCAGGGCAGCTGCCCCAGCAAAAAAGTAACGGCCTCACCCCACTGGTTTAAAGCCTGGCTTAAAGCTTGGTATGAAAAGCTTTTTAATTGGTAAATTACTCTGGCTGACCTAAACTTAAAACCCCGTTTCTGCTATATCGCAAAACGGGGTTTTATATTTACATGAACTGTCATTCAACAATTAATAATAATGGAAGATGGCGATGAAAGTTTTTATCACCGGTGCATCCAGCGGCATAGGAGAAGCACTAGCATATGAATATGCCAAGCGCTATTCAGGCAAAGATACAATCATTGGCATGGCAGCAAGGCGTAGTGAGCACTTACAAGCACTGCAGCAGACTTTAGAGTCCAGCTATCGCGTCAAATGCGCAGTTTATGCGTTAGACGTACGCGATGGCGAGGCACTGAGCTCTGCTGCGCAGCATTTTATACAGCACTATGGCACACCTAATGTTGTGATTGGCAGCGCAGGTGTCAGTAGCGGCACACTCACCGAAAATGCGGCAGACACCAATGCATTTCAGGCCGTGATGGATATCAATGTGATCGGTCTTGTGAATACATTTCAACCATTTATTCATGCCATGCACTTAGCTGCCGACAACGGTCGGCCAGCTCAGCTAGTCGGCATCGCCAGTGTAGCTGGCATACGTGGCTTACCGGGCGCAGGAGCATATAGTGCGTCTAAAGCTGCCGCCATTGCCTATCTGGAAAGTTTACGTGTGGAAATGTTGCATCACAATATCGCTGTCACCACCATTGCTCCGGGCTATATCCGCACCCCAATGACCTATATCAACACCTATAAAATGCCATTCTTAATGGATGTGGATATCGCAGCACATAAATTTGTGAATGCGATTGAGCACAAGCGGCGTTTTGTGGTCATCCCTTGGCAAATGGGCTGGGTAGCAAGGCTGATGCGACTGATTCCGCCAATTATCTGGGACAGACTTGCAAAGAATGCACCGCATAAACCTCGCATTGATATTAAATAGCGTAACGGTCATGATGGCTTATCATGACCGTTACGTATTGAGATTACTATCTGGCAATAGGTTTATAACGAATACGTTTTGGCTTCGCGCCTTCCTCACCTAAACGTTTACGTTTATCAGCTTCATATTCCTGATAATTACCATTAAAGAACGTCCATTGCGACTCGCCTTCAGCCGCCAAGATATGCGTGGCGATACGGTCTAAGAACCAGCGATCATGCGAGATCACTAACACGCTGCCCGCAAACTCTAGTAATGCATCCTCCAGCGCACGTAATGTTTCTACATCTAAATCGTTTGACGGTTCATCCAGCAGCAATACGTTGCCGCCTGAAATCAGCGTTTTTGCTAAATGTAGACGTCCACGCTCACCGCCTGACAGTTGACCAACGATTTTCTGCTGATCGCCGCCTTTAAAGTTAAAGCGGCCAATGTAAGCACGAGATGGTGTTTCATAACGGCCCACAGTTAAAATGTCTGAGCCACCTGAGATTTCGTCAAACACAGTCTTATCATTACTCAACACATCACGGCTTTGGTCTACGTAGGCCAGCTTAACGGTTTGACCGATGTTCACTTCACCGCTATCTGGCTGTTCCATACCAGTAATCATCTTGAACAGGGTGGATTTACCCGCACCGTTCGGGCCGATAATGCCCACAATCGCACCAGCTGGAATGCTAAAGCTCAGGTTATCAATCAGTAAACGGTCTTTAAATGCTTTGCTCACACCATTAAACTCAATTACTTGGTCGCCTAAACGCTCACCAGCAGGGATAAAAATCTCCTGTGTTTCATTGCGTTTTTGGTACTCGGCGCTCGCTAACTCTTCATAACGTGCAATACGCGCCTTGCTCTTGGCCTGACGTGCTTTCGGGTTCTGGCGTACCCACTCCAACTCAGTATTCAGCGCTTTACGGCGTGATGACTCTTGCGACTCTTCTAGCGCCAAACGGGCTTGCTTCTGATCTAACCAGCTAGAGTAATTGCCTTTCCATGGAATACCGTGCCCACGGTCTAACTCTAAAATCCATTCCGCCGCATTATCAAGGAAGTACCGGTCATGGGTAACCGCCACCACAGTGCCCGGGAAGCGCACTAAGAACTGCTCTAACCACTCTACAGACTCTGCATCCAGATGGTTGGTTGGCTCATCTAGTAACAGCATATCTGGCTTAGATAATAGCAACTTGCACAAAGCGACACGGCGCTTCTCACCGCCAGATAACGGACCAATTTTTGCATCCCAAGCTGGTAAACGCAGGGCGTCAGCCGCAATTTCTAGTTGATGCTCAACGTCAGAACCACTCGCAGCAATGATATTTTCATAACGCGCTTGCTCTTCCGCCAGCTTATCAAAGTCTGCATCAGGCTCGGCATAAGCTGCGTACACTTCCTCTAGCTTTTGCTTAGCCTCCATCACTGCACCCATGCCGCTTTCTACTTCTTCTCGCACGGTTTTATTCGCATCTAACTGCGGCTCTTGAGGTAAATAGCCGATCGAAATATTCGGCTGCCACTGCACCTCACCCTCAAACTCTTTATCGGCGCCCGCCATAATGCGTAGCACCGTAGATTTACCGGAGCCATTTAAACCCAGCAGACCGATTTTTGCGCCAGGGAAAAAAGACAAAGAAATATCTTTAATAATCTGTTTTTTGGGAGGGACAATTTTGCTCACGCGGAGCATCGACATTACATATTGAGCCATGATGTTATCTTGCAAATTTAAAAACGAAAGCTTAACAGAAAGCCTGCATGCTTGCTTGCTATCACTCACTGCAATCAATGATTGCCAATGAATAAGGCAGGGGAATGTAGGTATAATGTGCCAACAATAAAAGGCAGCACTTACATGGCAATCAAATCCACAATTTATAAAATCGATCTACAAGTTTCTGATATGGATCGTAATTATTACCAGCAACACAATTTAACCATTGCTAAGCATCCGTCAGAAACTGATGAACGCGTCATGGTACGTCTGATTGGTTTTGCCATGTATGCCAATGAAGCACTGATATTTGGCAAAGGCTTGAGCGACGATGAGGAGCCAGATTTGTGGCAAAAAGATCTCACCGGTGCTATCGAATTATGGATGGATGTCGGTTTGCCAACAGAAAAAGATATTCGCAAAGCAGCAGGGCGTGCCAAGCAAGTCGTGGTTGTGCTTTATGGTGGACGAGTGGCGGATATGTGGTGGACAGCCAATAGCAAAGCCCTACTTAAAATCAACAACCTCACTGTGATTAATTTACCTGAGACGAAAGAACTAGCGAATATTGCAGAACGTGGCTTTAATATCAGTTGCACCATTCAAGATGGGCAAATCATGGTGGGGCATGACGGCGGCACTTTAGACATTAGCCCTGTGATATTGAAAGAACCAAGCACTTACTAACTTGGTAGCTTCTTAGTCATGGTATTAGTTACGTAAAAATGACTTTATAAGCAGCGTTTGCACCTGCTGGTGCGTGTTCCAACTTTTGATAAGTCGCCCCTGAAAAATCCGCACAAGCTTGTTGAAATGCGCCAGTCACCAGCGTTTCACCTTGCTTAGCGACATCCTCACCCAGCTTACAAGCGGCATTCACCTCTGCGCCGAACACCTCGGTATTCCCTACGCGCAAAATCTTACCGTAGCCTAAACCCACACACAGGTGAACTCTTTCCTGCTCAAGCTTAGCCTCGTTATAAGGAATTAAAACCTGCTGCATCACCAGTGCGCATTGCAAGGCCTTTTGTGGCTTACGAAAAATCACTAACAGAGAGTCACCATCCGTTTTCAGTAAAAAGCCCTCATGCTGCTCAATTACTGGTAACAACAAACGCTCAGATTCATAGATGGTCTGTAAAAAATGAATAATGCCATACTCAGCAACTTGGCGAGAAAAGCCCGCCAAGTCCGTCATCATCACGCACCATTCTTCGCCAAATAAATCCCAAATTCGCTGATCTATTTCTGCTTTATTGGCATCAGGCAATAACCTCTGTGCAATCAGGTCATATAAACGACCTTCAGAGTTTTGCATAACGGTTTTAGAATTGTGACTCATCACGCTCCAATTCTTCTTTAAATGACTAATATTATGGATATTTCAAACAAATGGTAGTAAAGTGCACTAATGCACTGGAAAACTGACCCAGGATTATATCCACCATACCTAAGAACGCGAATTCAACGTGGAAAAGGCGTAGGAAAAGGTATAACCTATAAACCTTGGTTAAAAATTAGAGATGTACCTTCTGAAGGAACATCGTCATCAGTTTCAGGGATCATCGTACCAAGACCTTACAACCTTCTATCAGAAATTGAAACTACATATTTCTACCTGTTGGAACGAAAGCCATCAACTGTGGATATTCAAGAGCAGTGGCCAATTCTAGATATCGACAGAACTTTAGAGTTATGTGCTGAATATGGGATACGACATAACTTCCGGAACTCAAACCCAGAACCATTTACTATCGACTTCCTAGTTACATCAAGGAATAACCAAGGTGAGTTAAGCGTACGTGCCGCAAGTATCAAGACGCCGGTAGATGCTTCTAATCCTGACATACGCACTAGATTGCTTATTGAATACGTTTGGTGTCTTGAACATGAAATTCCATGGACTTTAGTTGACACCTCTAAATTTAATAAAACAATGTTAGCTAACCTGCGATTCATGAGAACTTGGTATAGACATCGTTATGTATCTAGTCCTGAAAATGAAGCTCTCTTTATTAAAAATTTTCATTTGTCATATAGAAAAAATATTCTGTTAGCAGAGTTTATTCAACAAACAAGCAAAACCATGCGTTTATCTACGGATACTACACTGGATATTTTTAGATATTGCACCTGGTCAAATTTCATTGATATTTCCCTTCAACATCCGCTAGCTTTAGACAAACCTATCTTCCTTAATAGAGCATCTAATCATGATTGAATTCCAGCCATTAGAAAATCCAGCACTCTCCCCAGGGCTTGCTCTTCGAATCAGTGATAACGATATCCGATATCTTCGATTAACACATGTGTTTGAAGAGTGTGTTTATGTGATGTGGGTAAGCGAGCCAGAGCAAGCTCGCTACGCACGTCGACCATCAAGGATGTTATTAAAGGTGTTGAAAAAAATGGCATCCAGTAACAATGCCACTTGGGGAAGGATAGGATTGCCGTCAGCATTATCTGTATCACCAATTCCAGAATCTGAGAGGGCACTGGAGTTAAACGCCGCATGGCTTTTAATCGAACCACTAATTGAAAATTTTGATTCGGAAACAAATCTATCACGCTCACGTTTTAGTTATCTTATTCGAGAGCGTTCAGAGGAAATGCAGGCTAATTTTTTAACACTACTAAGAATGATTCTAAGATATTACTACTTCGGCAGAACAAGGCTAGCTTTGCTCCCACTACCTAGGGGGGTGCAGCAAGAAAAAAGGGGCTATCCAGATATTGTGAAAGAGAGTTCTGGTGAAGTTCGAAAACCTAAACGTAGAGGTCGTCAATCAATCTTATCAGAAGAATTAGGTAATAATGATTTTGTAGTTCTTGAAGATGATATTTCAGACATGATTGACTGTTTGAAAACTTGTCTACGAAAAGGTCCTACTTATCGAACATTGGCACACGAGCATTATCTTGCGACCAATTTCAAAATACGACACCCAGAAATACATGCTGCATATCTAACTGGGAAATTATCTGAACCTGTTACAGCAAGACAATATAGTTATTACATAAATAAATTTGCCGTATTAGACGATGATCTAGCTAGAAATTTGCGTTCTCAAGAACGAAAACAAGGCTATCTTGGCTCTACTCAAGCAAGCGGTCCTGGCGAAGTGTATGAAATTGATGCAACTATTGGTCGCTTACATCTTGTTACGGACGAAGAGTTACCGACTATAGTAGGTAAACCTACTATATACTTAATAATCGATCGCTGGAGCAGATTTGTAGTATCGGTATATATTTCTTTACGATCACCTTCATATGAAGAAGTGCGCCATGCATTGCTCATCGCTTTTACCTCTCGTGAAAAACGGTTCAAAAATCTGAGTGTAGACATAGACGATGAGCGTTGGCCAATAGGTAGAATGCCCGCAGTGTTATGTCCTGATCGCGGTTCAGACTTTATGAGTCATTCCATGGAGCAATCCGTAGTTCAAGATCTTCTTATTGAGCTAACCCCACTTCCACCACTATGCCCGGATGGAAAACCTATCGTAGAAAGATTCATACGTGAAATCAAGCGCAGAATGGCAGCCTCTGGAATGAAAGGAGTATATGCGGACAGACCAATGGATCCTCATTCGAAACGTGCAGCTAGAAAGGCAGAGGCGGCTGCAGTACATTCATTACCTGAAGCTTATAGGCTATTAATTGAAATTATCGACGACCATAATAATAGGCCTCACACAACCTTAAAACGTAGACGAGTACTAAGTTTAAATAATGTACCCCCCACACCAAAAGAAGCATATTTATGGGGTTTAAAAAATATTACCGGTTTACGTAAAGCTCCATTGACTGATGATGATTATAAAAAACTATTACTTAGCACTGATAAAGCGAGTATTTCAAACAGTGTTTTAAGGTATAAGCAACGTCCGTATTTACCAGCGAATGAAGTTGCATATGATATTGCAAAGAAATCAACAACCCGCGCACAATCAATTGATATAAGGCTCGACAAAACTGAACCACATGAAATTTATGCAGTAACCGCTAGACGCGAGTGGGCATTATTTCGAATTACTGAAGGAGCTGCTAAAGAGTTAGCAAATCTTACTCTTGACGAAGAGGAAGTTTTATCTTCCCAAACCGCGAAACTGTGGGCAAAAGCTGAGCATAAAAGCAGGGTTGCTCGTATTGCAGCGAAAAGTACAAAAAAGACCGTTAAGCGGAAAGAAACTGCCACGAAAGTCGATAGAGAACAATTATTAGCTGCTCGGCAAAAAGAAACTGCAGCAATGAAACGTACGCTCACTGGCAATGATGATCCTAAAAAATCAAATATTGAAGATATTTCTGGAGTATCTAACTGGGCCAATATTGAAGAACAAGAACGCTTAAGAAACCTAGAGTTGATCCGTAAACATAGGAGCAAAAAATGAATCCGATAGAAATCATACCAGCAAAATATATTGATACGGGCGTTACACGATTCAAAGGAAATCCCTTTATTGAAGCGTTACCTTCACTTGAAAAGACAAAAAGTGATTATCTAACAGGATTGTCAAATTATCCTCCTAAACCGACTGCTAAGACAAGAAGATCGGGAGAAATCGTGAGAATGATGGAACTATCAACTTTAAACGATATTGTTATACCATTTCCTGAATATCAGAAAGCTGCAATCACATTAGCAACAATAATGCGTGAAACCTATGTTGCGCGAAATCCTTTAAGTGTACAAGATAGGCAACGACGCCATGCGCTTGCAACAGATGGCTCAGACGGCCTGCCCTTTCCTGCGAATTGGAAGTCATCTGCCAAAGGACATTTCATGATGGCGGTTAGTGGCATGGGTAAAACAACCTTTGCTCAAGCCTTTCTACTTCAGTATCCACAGGTAATTAAGCATAGCGATTATCATGGGCAAGTATTACAGTGCACGCAAATCGTCTATTTATTCCTTCGAGTACCACATGATGCTACGCTTAAGAGCTTATGTATTCAATTCTTCGATGAAGTTGATCGATTATTGAATACTAGTTACGCTCGCCAAGCACGCGGAGTAAAACAAATCGGTCTAATGGTTCAATTAATGAACCAAGTTGCTACAGCAGTTTCTCTAGGCTTTTTAATCGTTGACGAGTTACAAAATCTTAAAAGTGCGAAAGGTGGAAATGCTGAGTTTGTTCTAAACCTGTTTAGCGAAATTATAGAAAGACTTGGTATCAGCTTGTTGGTTTTAGCAACTCCTGCAGTTCAATCTGTAATAGAGGGAAGTGTACGAAACGCTAGAAAGTTAGCGTCCTATGGTGAAACTGTCTTAAAACCAATGCCTAGAAATGACCCACAATGGGAAGATTTCTGTGAAACTCACTGGGAATATTGTTTCGTTAAAAACAAAGGTCCTTTAACCAAAGAAATTCGTAATGCTTGGCACAATGCATCTGCAGGAAACACAGCATTTGCATCATTAGCCTATATGCTTTCTCAACGTAATGAGATAGGCGGCAGAGAAATCATTGATGTTGCATCATTTGAACGGACTGCAGCCACTGATATGGCATTTTTACAGCCTGCAATAATGGCATTGATTAGTGGTAAACCTGAAAAACTTCGCGCATTTGACGACCTCATCTTTAGCCCAAAATATCTAGCCCTAAGAAAATTACTTGGTGCAAATGATGTAATTTCCAAAAATAACGTAACTGAAGAGTTCGATGACATCATTGAATACTCTCAAGCAAAGATATCTTCCAAACGACCAAGTGCAGCAATAACAGCAAAAAAAATTAGCGAAAGTGACTTACCAATGGAAGATCCATTGAGCATGTAACTATGAACCCAGAATCTGGACAGGCTGTAGATGTTTCAACATCTCTATGCTTCGTTCCACAGATGTTATCTGATGAACTGGTCTACTCTTGGCTAGGGAGACTAGTTGCATTGAATGCATTGGGTCACCCTAAAGAGTATTTGAGTCAATTATTTGGAACAAAAAATATCGTTCCCTGTATCGATCTTCCTACCCATCTAGATGCATTACATAACCGTTTAGGGGTCAATTCGCCTTATAGCTCCATAGAGCAATTGATTGATCTTGGTACATTATATCCATACCATCGGCCATTTCTTACTCAAGAGAGGCACGAACAAGTTCACAATATTTTAATTAGTAATGATGGCAAGGCGTTAAAAGTGTTAATAGGTAGAGTTGCCAATAGATTTGGAGCAAGCCATCCTTTACGCTACTGCCCAATTTGTACTATGGAAGACACTCAAACTTTAGGAACGCCGTATTGGAAAAGAAGCCATCAGTTACCAGGTGTGAAATGTTGTATTAAGCATAAGTGCGAATTAACTACTTATATATCGCCACATTTGGTAACAGATAAACGGCGAATTATTTTAGCTCCATATGTTAACTTTGATTCAAAACCAATAGCAGCTTCAGAGAAACAGATTCTGTTTGCAGAGCTTTCAAGCGGCCTCCTAAATTCAAAATTGGCTGTTATTGATCCATCAATACGTAAAAATTTATATGTTGAAGCTATAAGATTAGCTGGCTTAAGTACCAAAGGATCATATATTGACTATAAAAACCTCAGTCAATCAATTTGTAACAACTATGATTATTTTGAGGATTTCATTCACAGAGATAGATTATTGGCTAGTTCTGAGTCTTCGCTTAATTGGCTACGTACTTTAATTCAACGCCCTGAAAGAGCTTCACATCCAATTTGCCATTTATTGCTAATTGGCTTTCTATTCAAATCAGTAAAAACATTTAAAGAGGCATTGAGGCATTTACATATAGATGCTGAGCACAACATCAATCCCTCTAAAGCAATTAATAACTCAGACTTAAAATTGGATATTAATGAGCAAGCAAAAATCATAATTCACGATAGCTCAATTTCTTGCAGAACAGCCGCCAATATTCTCAACTTGTCAGTTACAACTATTGTCTGCCGCCGGAGGGCACTAGGATTACCAATTTCAGAAAGACGTAAATCTCTATCCATTATTAAAATCAATGCTATTAAAGATGATTTTCTTTCCGGATTGACCCCATCTGCTATTGTATTGCGTCAAGGAATTTCAATTAGTACGGTTTACCGTATACGTGCACAATTAACTGATACCCTTAAAGCTCAAAAACTTCAGATATTTAACAAGGAGTTAAAGACAAGACGAAAGCAATGGTTGCTAATAAAATCCCAACACTTGGAGGATGGAATGACTATGGCGCGATCAGAAAACCCATCTACTTATGCGTGGCTTTATAAACATGACTGTATGTGGCTGCGGGAAAACAGTTGGAAACCATCTAAACAATTATTTCCAAAAAAACTGAGAATTGATTGGACTACTAGAGATCAGAATTTACTTAGAACATTAACCGATTATGTTTCCTCAATTATGCAAACTACACATAGGCCTCGCATCAGTAAATCATTAATGTTTAGAAAATTAGGTGAATCGATGATTAGGGCAAATCTTAAAAAAATGCCACTTTTAGAAAAATTTATTCAACAACATACCGAGTCAATTGAGTCATACCAAAGGCATAGAATTGACCAAGCAATTCATGACCTCAAATCCCAATCTAATTGTGTAAAAATTTGGAAACTCAAACGTATTACCGGCATTCGGAACTGGTCCAGTGATAATGAGTTTTATGTAAATCAAATACTTAAAGGCCTAGATCACTAAATAATTATGACTCTTAATTTTACAGATTAAGTTTTACCAAAGCGGCACAATAGTCTCTGATTGGAGAATTCTTGCTAAATCTTTTTGAACGTCTTTTGTTGCTGGTAACTTTGCTACACGGTAGATTTCGGATAAACCTAGCGACTTTCCTTCTGCTTTTAACGTGTTAATTGCCCATATCAACGTCCTATTCTGCTTGTCATTGTTTATTTTCAAAATCTCCTTTTCAATTTCTGGGAATTCTATTAATAGATAATCAACTTGAGAATGCGTCATTCCAGATGCATGTGCTAATTGTGGCCTAGTGATACGTTTTGGACGCTTCTCATTTTTGACATATCGATGTAGTGATTCTAATAAGTGATTCTTTTGTTCCTGCCGGATAGCATTTCGCTTTTGATCCACTTGCCTAGCTTTTTTGATTTGAATCATTTTGAGTTGTTGATCTACCCATGATTTATCCCTAATTCTCGCCCTTATCCCAGGACACCGACCCAAAGATTTTCGGTAAAGTGTTTCAATACTTGGGGCATCAGACTCCATTAGTTTTAATATAATGTTTCTGTCTTGTTCTATTGTCGGCAACTTTGTCTTTGCAGCACTAGGAAGAAGTTTAATCAGCCATTCGTAGTCATTGATTTTCAGAAACCAATATAGATTCCTATAATGTGAGGGAGGCTTATTAGGATGCAGAGAAATTTGCTTCAGAAGCTCTTTGCGAGCAAAATCCACTGTTAATTTATCAATGCGGTAGCTTGTAACTGAGCGTTCAATCTGTTCTTGATTTTGGGTCGCGTCACTTGCGTGCCTTCTAAATCCTTCAACTGCTGATTGGAAACTAATATTTTTGGCTACTAATAAAGCTGCACAGTCGGGTGCTTTAACTTGGCGCCATTTTACACGGGAATGTTTTGTGACTTGATGTGATTTGCCAAATGCTTGTTTGATTATAGGAACCCAAGACTTAGTACCTATAGATTCAAGAATAAAATTTCTGACATCTTTATTATTCCAATTTCTATTATCTACGGTAAGTGCCTCAAAACTCAGCTTGGCAATAGTGATATCTACTTCAGACATATTGAATGAATCAGCTTCAACTGATGATAGTAAATGATCACAGGTGCATTTGAGCTTTAAAGGATTTATCAGCTTCCGTTGAATCGGTGCAATGACCAATCCACAGGCTCTACATCTATCCATTAATTTACACTGGTGTTTATGGCAAGCAGTTACATTGGGTAGTTGATGTGCCCTATGCCAATATGGCTCACCATATTCCTCATAATCTTCTGAAACACACACGGGACAAAAATGTGGAATTTTCAGTGTTCCTGTACTGTTGCCATTTTGAGTTAACCGAAAAAAATTATCTACGCGTCCAGTTACATTTGATATCTCAATATCAGCCTCATTGAAATGTTTTTCTGGTTGATGATTTATAAGGCCATCAAAGGTAATCCAATATGGAAGCGTTGTAAGCTCCATCCAGACAGACGCACGTGTCTTACCTAATAACTGGAACAACAACTCATTTTGTGGAGAAGTTTGAAATAAATCAAAATAAGGGGCTTTAAGCCATCTCTGGAACCCTGCAGCCACTAACAATGATGACCATGTACCCTCTCCATTATGCAATCGAATGCTTGATAGCCAAGACCCTAAGATTTCATCTGGGTATGGTTTAGGTAAATAGGGAATGGCTATCATCAGCTTTATTTTTCTTATTGATCCTAGTGCTCAGCAAAATATGCAGAAAAGCAGCTATTTAGTTCAGCTCTTCTGATTTCAGCAATCGGCCAGAAGTAGACATTCAACGTTTGACATAATTGGTCGGCGACCATATCACATCAATCCTCGATATTAAACCATCATTGAAGACTGCTTCGACCAGTCCCGGTTGATGTATATTAGCCATCAACCCACAGAACATCTCTTACAAGCACATTATTGGCTAGGTAACCAATAATGATATGTACAGTGTGGATGTAGCCTAGTTTTTCACGAAATGCTGTCGGCGGAAGCATAACCTTGTCCCAAAGGCAGCTTTATGCTTCCAAATCAAAAAGCCAAGTCTATGCTTCCAGTTACAATTTACGGAAATTAAGAGTCTATTAAAATGTATGACTCTATTGCTAAATTAAGATTACTAAACTTTAAGCTTGAAGATGTGATTAGAAGACAATGCTCTGATAAATGGTGGCGATTCAAATACCCAATTTTTATTAATTCCATAATACTTACTTACAGTCTATGAAGCTAATAATTAACGCTTAGAAAGAACAATGGTCGCATAAGCGGCCATTGCATGCGAGATTCTCTCAGTGCTTTCACACCTAGCCACTCCTGGTGACATCCAGTTTCCCAGACGGCGCTACGTTTTTTCACTCGCTTTAACGTAGCTTTATGCCAACAACAATAGCACTTTATCAAAATATGTAAATATTTATTTAGCCCTAAACTGAGTATTCCTGTGAAAAGAGTCAATTGGAATTATTTTAAAAGAGCCACTAATAACTTTCTTAACTGTGCCAATTGGTTGTTGGTCTGCAAAGCGGGACAAAGCGGCCGTTCAGTTGAGTTCTTCTGACTTCAGCAATCGGCCCATAGCAGACATTGGGATATCTCTAAATTTTTTAAAAAAGTTAAGAATCTTTTGGTCACTTTACAAAAAATAATTAATTCACTGTCACATACTTAGCCAACTTTTCCGTAGGCATATCCACTACTGAGTCTTTCATAAAACTCACTTCCTCCATCGGAGTTCGGCCAAAAAAACGTTTAAATTCCCTGCTGAATTGAGAGATGCTCTCATATCCAACTTTCCGAGATGCGGTTGAAGCACTCATATCATCTTGTAGCATTAGCAAACGTGCTTTATGTAGCCGTGTAGTTTTGAGGTATTGCATAGGAGAAGTGGCTGTAAGCGCCTTAAAATTTGCATGAAAAGCTGGAACGCTCATATTTGCCTCCTTAGCCAATACTGCCACATCCAATTCACCTGCGAACTCACCGTGAATACGCTTTAATGCTTTTCCAATTTTCCCAATATGACTTTGGTGTTGCATAGCTTCTCGAATAGCCGCCCCCTGTTTTCCAGTGATTACTCGGTAAAAGATTTCACGTAGGATTGATGCGCTTAATATTTGAGAATCTTGCGACGAAGGCAATAATTCAAGCAGCCTCATGACAGCGTCAGCCAATTTTGTATCCATGGCTGTAGCAACCATACCCAATTGCGGTATTCCGGAGGTTGGCATTGAATCGAGGGATAAGACAAGCTCAGCGACGACAGCGAGGTTGATCCGTATTGAAACTGCAAGCATTGGCTCCTCTTCTGTCCCTATGGTTTCGCTTTCAAACGGAAGAGGCAACGCTAAGACTAGAAATTGCTGCGGGTCATAATGAAAAACTTGATCCCCCAAATAACCGGTTTTCTTTCCCTGCAATACAACTACGATACTTGGTTCATAGAATACGGGCATCCTGGGAACAAACCGGTTGGACCGCATCAACTTGATGCCATCAATAGGAGCTAGTGTATAGCCCTCATTAGGGGCAAATTTTAGTAGAAAATCTATAAGGGCTTTTTGACGCGACATATTATTTCCAATTGAATAGTTAATAAATATGCACTAATTCAATCATTAATATGCATTAAATGTCAATTTTTAAATACCTTTAGGCAAAACATACATATATTTAGGCATATCTATCTGACCTTGAGCAACTTAAAATTGCTTCACGTTCAAACCTGTTCAAAAAGATTATATTTTGAAAGGTTTTTGAGCAATCTATTAATTTTAGAATGAGGAAACTATGAAAAATAAAGTCAAAGTTTTAACTACCATTGTTTTGGCAACATTGAGTATTCATGCGACTACAAGTTTTGGAGGGATTGCAGATGTTGAAGGCAATTTAGGTAAACTGCATATGCCGCCAGGGTTTAAGGTCGAAATCTATGCCGAAGTTCCAGGCGCGCGTCAAATGGCGCTGGGTACCAATGGAAATGTTTATGTTGGCACTCGCGGCAATAAAGTTTATGCCGTTGTGGACAAAAATAAAGATCATAAAGCCGACCAAATTGTTACTTTGGTTGATGATCTTAAAGTTGGTAATGGTGTTGCCATGCATGATGGCACTTTATACATTGCAGAACAAAATCGCATAACCCGTTTCGGTGGGGCCGACTTTGATCTCAATCTACCGTTTAAGCAAATGCGTGAAGTAATTTATGACAAACTTCCTGACAAAGATCAGCATGGCTGGCGCTATATCACCTTTGGACCGGACAATAAGCTGTATGTAACTATCGGGTCCCCCTGCAATATTTGCGAGCCTGTTGGAGATGAAGGCACCATTATTCGTATGAATCCGGATGGTAGCAATGTTGAAACATTTGCAAGAGGTATTCGCAATTCTGTCGGCATGGACTTTCAGCCTGGTACTAATAACCTATTTTTCACAGATAACGGCGTAGATATGATGGGTGATGATGTTCCTCATGACGAGTTAAATGCCGCAACCAAAATGGGCATGAACTTCGGATTTCCTTCCTATGCAGGTGGTAAGACTCTGCAATCAGAATGGAAAGGCAAAACACCATCGAAGGATGTTATTTTTCCAGTGGCCGAATTTCAGGCGCACAGTGCAAATCTGGGCATAAAATTTTATACTGGTAAGCAGTTTCCGTCCGAATATCAGAATAGCGCTATTGTGGCTCAGCATGGATCTTGGAATCGGAAACAACCTGTCGGTTATCAATTGATGCGTGTTACATTTGATGAAAATCATCAGGTTAAAGGTAGTGAAGTGTTTATTGACGGTTGGTTATCTGATGGCGAGCAATGGGGCAGGCCTAACGATATTTTGCAGATGCCAGATGGATCATTGCTTGTCTCGGATGATTATAATGACATAATTTACAGAGTTAGTTATGGCGAATCTGCTGCAAAAATCACCCCAAAATCCACAGTATCATCAACTGAAACTCTGACTGGGCTGAAAATGCCTGAATCATCAATTTCACATAATGATGGGCGAGTCTTCATTACTGAAATCGGTGAGTTTGGCAAAAACCTTGATGGGAAGGTCGCAGTATTGAACAACGATGGCACTACAAAAACCCTGGTTGAAGGATTGAATGATCCCAAGGGTATCGACTTGTTTAATAACCAACTCTACGTGGCCGATATCAATCAGGTTCTGCGCATTGATCTAAATGGGGAAAAGACAGTAATTGCGAAACCAACTGATTTTCCTGTACCACCTACTTTTCTGAACGATACGGAAATAGATGGTCTTGGAAATGTTTATGTGTCTGATAGCGGTAATGATCATGGTAAACATGGGGCAATTTATAAAATTACTCCAGCAGGCAAGGTTATCACCATCATTAACGATAAGTCGGGTATAAGCCGTCCGAATGGTTTATTGATGGATGGTCCAAATGACCTAATAGTTGCTGATATGGGCACAGGGAAATTGTTCAGGGTCGCATTTGACAGCTCTTCAGATAAGCCAAAGTCAAAAGTCACATTACTTAATAGTGGGTTTGGGGCAGCGGATGGTTTGACTCGCGATACTCATGGTTTCCTTTATGTAAGCGATTGGGCAAATGGCAAAGTGTGGCGATTGAGTGAGCCAAAAGCTACACCACAACTATTCTCTGAAGGACATAAGTCTTCCGCTGATATCTCGTTATCAAATGATGGCAAATACATTCTGATGCCTGATATGTTAGCTGGTCAACTCGTTCCATTACAAATTAAGTAATAGGATAGGTAAAAAGCCGGGAATTCCCGGCTTTTTTCATACAAGAAAAAGAATCATGAACCGTATAAACGTGTTGTTCAGGTAGTGTTTCAGTGGAAACAATAATCATAAATTGTTTATCCCTAATTGGATGTATAGCTTTAATTTATTCCATGAATCGCCACCGGTTTTATAGACACTAATCAGCCGTTTTTCTGAATTTGTTTTCGTAGTCTATCGGAGATAACAAGTTATTGGAATTGTGACGTCGTTTTGAGTTGTAGAACAGCTCAATGTAGTCAAAGATATCCTGTCTTGCTTCATCGCGATGATTGTATATTTTTCGTTTAATCCTTTCCCGTTTAAGAAGTTGAAAGAAGCTTTCTGCCACAGCATTATCGTGGCAGTTGCCCCGTCTGCTCATGCTTGACTCCAAGTTGTGTGCTTTTAAAAATACATCCCAATCTTCACTGGTGTATTGGCTACCTTGATCAGAATGTATCAGCACTTTGCTTTTGGGTTTCCTGCGCCATACAGCCATCAGCAACGCATCCAACACCAGTTCTTTAGTAATCCTTTACTGCATAGACCAGCCCACAATGCGCCTGGAGAATAAATCCATCACCACTGCAAGATATAACCAGCCCTCATGGGTACGGATATACGTAATATCTGTCACCCATGATTGGTCTGGCAGTGTTGGGTTGAATTGCCGATTCAACGTGTTCGGACTGGTTAAGTAAGGTTTGCCACCGTAATGCCTTGGCTTACGGTAACCTACCTGTGCTTTTAGTCCATGAGCATGCATCAAGCGATACACGCGATTCATGCCAATACGCTCACCCAATGCACGCATATCGCTATGCACTTTACGATAGCCATAAACACCACCCGATTCAAGCCAGCATTGCTTAATCAATCCTGTCTGGCGTTGATCATTTTTATAGCGTATTGAATGTGGCTGTTTTAACCAGGCATAAAAGCCGCTGGGATGCACTTCTAACATCTGGCAAAGCCATCTTGTCGGCCAACAGTCCCGGTGGTCTTTAATGAAGGCATATCTTACTCGGACTGCTTTGCGAAGTATGCCGCGGCTTTTTTTAGCAGATCACGTTCTTCTGTGACGCGCTTTAGCTCTTTGCGCAGTTGATTTAACTCAGCTTGCTCTGCACTTTTGGTTTGATACGCCGCAGCATCTGGTCCATATTTCTTGACCCATGAATATAGGCTATCGACTGTGACATCAAGTCGTCTTGCCACATCGGATACTGCATACCCACCTTCTGTGATTTGACGCACTGCTGCTAATTTGAATTCTTCTGGATAACGTTTCGCACTCATTTTATACACCTTTTTAAGTTGCCATTATTACGGCTCCAAGGTGTCTAGTAAACTAGTGGCGATTCATTAAACCTTAATGCCCAACATGGCCGTTAGGCTTTCTGACGGTCATTTCAACTCCTTCTTCTTTAGTTGACGGCATAGCTCTACTGACTGGCGGCAAATCATTTTCTACTTCATGAGCCACAGTACCCTTTGGATGCTTGTAAAACCCAGGGTCTTTGTAGTCATTGCGTGCCAAACCCTCACGTACTTTGACTGTAGTAAACATGCCACCCATTTCAATGGCTCCAAATTGGTCTTTGCCAGCCATCATGGGTAGCGTGTTTACAGGTAGAGGCATCTCCATCATCTCTGCCATGTCTGTCATTTCAGACATGCCTGTTTCGCCCATCGGCATATAGTCTGGAACCAAATCACCAATTTTTTTAATGAGATCGTTCTGTTTTACACCTATTAAAGTGGGTACATTGTGCCCCATTGCATTCATGGTGTGATGGCTCTTATGACAATGCAAAGCCCAGTCGCCAGGCTCATTTGCAATAAACTCCACTGCACGCATTTGCCCGACAGCCACATCGGTGGTTACTTCCGGCCAGCGGGCGGATGCTGGAACCCAGCCACCATCAGTGCCAGTGACTTCAAATTCATGTCCATGCAGATGTATCGGGTGATTGGTCATTGTGAGGTTGCCAACGCGAATCCGTACACGATCATTTTTACGAACCACAATTGGATCAATTCCTGGAAATGCGCGGCTGTTCCAAGTCCACAAATTAAAATCTAACATCGTGTTCACTTTAGGCGTATAGCTACCCGGGTCGATATCATAGGCATTCAGTAAAAAGATAAAATCGCGATCTACTGGCATAAATTTGGGGTTCTTTGGATGTGTTACCCAACTCCCCATCATGCCCATCGCCATCTGTAACATTTCATCGGCATGTGGGTGATACATAAATGTGCCAGGTCGCTTTGCCTCAAACTCATACATAAAAGTTTTGCCTGGTTCAATCGGTGGCTGGCTTAGGCCGCTTACTCCATCCATGCCATTTGGTAGCCGTTGCCCGTGCCAGTGAACGCTAGTTTTTTCAGGTAGGCGGTTGGTGACATAAATTCTCACCCTGTCTCCCTCAACCACTTCAATGGTTGGACCTGGACTTTGTCCGTTATAGCCCCACAAATTGGCCTTCATACCCGGTGCGATTTCACGGACCACAGATTCAGCGACCAAGTGAAACTCCTTAACGCCTTTATTCATGCGCCAAGGTAGACTCCAGCCATTCAGCGTAACAACTGGGTTATAGGGTCTTCCAGTATTGGGATGTAGCGGTGCTTGGGTGTTTGCAGCCTCAGCTGACACAATTTCTGGAATGGCCGCCATCGCTACTTTACTAACTGAGGATGCAGCAAGACCTGCCAGCCCAAGTCCTGCCAATTTAAAGAAACCGCGTCGATTTAGATTTGGTAAATTCATTATTATTGTCCTTCCATAGGGTTAGAGCCAATTAGCGTCATTTGTAATGAGCTATCGGCCAACCAAAATTCACGTAATGCTTCAATATAGTTTTTAACACTAGCAACCTGTGCTCTTGCATCACCAAATAGTTCAAACGGACTGGTGAGCATGCCGTTGTAACGAAGTTGGTTTTCACTCAAGATTTTTTTGCGTATCGGTACTATTTCATCACGCAAATGCTTGGTGACATCGTAGTTGGTACGGTAGGTGTTATATGCCTCTCTGATTTCGGATTGTGCGTTGATAGCCACTTGTGCAGTCTCATTGACCGCTTGCATATAAATAGCTTCTGCCTTGGCTACGCGTGCAGTGCCCCAATCAAATAATGGGATTTCAAACCCAATCTCCAAGCCTTTTTTGTATGGATCATTCCTTCTGCCTTCAAGTACTCGTGCTGGACCTATTTCAAGCACATTGATAAAGCGTGTGGTTTTAGTAAGGCCTAATTGCTTAGCAAGAGCTTCTGTTTGCAAGCGAGTGGCTTGTAAGTCCAGACGATTTTCAAAGGCAGCTTTTTCAAATGGTTGTAGATCCTCAACAGCTTTGGGAAGATCAGGCAGCCGTTCAAGTAAGGTCATCTGATCAGCAGATACGCTCAATAGCCTAGATAGTGCTTCATATGCCCGCACTTGCTTATTTCGGGCATTGGCATAATCTAGCGCTGCATCTGCATAGAAGCTCTGCTCTCTGGCTTGTTCCAGCTTATTCCAGTTGCCGGCCTTATACATGCGCCTAGCCAGCTCAGCACTAGCCTCAGCACTTTCTTTTACTTGTTCGCTATAACGAGCTAGCTCCCTAGCTGCCACTGCATTAAAGTAAGCAAGACGAGTATGGTTAGCCAGCTTAAGCACTGCGAGTGCGGTCTCTTTTTGTACCTGCTCAAAACGACGCTTTTCGATTTCTACCGCTTTAGGCATGGTAATCAAAGAGAAGATGTTGAAAGTGAATGCCTGTTCTATCTTGTATTCGCCATTGTTCTTGGCGTACAACATAGAAAATCGCGGGTTAGGCAAACGACCGGCTTGTACAAGATCAGCTTCCGAGATACCCAATTCATAGAAAGACGCCTGCAATCGCTTGTTGTTGAGCAAGGCGATTTGTACGGCAGATTCAACATCAAGTTTGTGCTCAAGCAACGCGTTAACTTTATCATTAATTTTGCTTTGCTCTTCTTTCGTCTTAGGCCAAGCGATTTCCTGTTTGATATGTTGCTGCGTGGTCTGCTGCACATTAGCAAAACCACCATCTTTAGAAAATGTAGCACACCCACCCAGTAGTAAGCTGGCACTCACCAAAACAGTGATTTTTCTATATTGCATAGGGAATTGATTAATGTTCATGAACCTCTCCTTGTGTAGCTTCATGTTGGTGAGTGCTGTGTTCCTCTAGCTTTGTGGCTTCATGAGCGTGCTCAGTTTCATTCGCACTATTATGCTGATGGTTATGCCCAGCGCCTTCAGCGGACGGAAGTGACAGCACACCAATGCCATGACGATATACGATTTCCCCGCCCAACCATGCAGTGGTTGCGATTGCACTGGATAATACAAACAGGAGCGCCAATACTGGTAAAGACATGACTTGATTTGCACGTGTTTTCCAAGCATCCCAGCCTGCAAGCACTACCAACCCTAAAGCTGCTGGAATAGCCCATTTTCTATGTAATAGCATGGCTGCATGTCCAGCATCGTCGTGATTCATGCCTGAGTTAAATGCCAGCCAACCAAATACAGCTGCAACAACAGCACTCAACGCCGCTAACCATAAAGTGAAGTGACCTGAAGCAGCCAACAAAGGAACAGCACTATGCTTACGAAGCATGTGTGCACCCAAGCCAAACAATAATGAAATCAGTGTTAATGCAATTGGAAAATGCACAACGGCAGGATGCATATTCGGGATAATGCTGAAGCCTGTGCTGGCCGGCTGAGCTGTTGCAGCTGATGTTTCTGGAGTTTTATCCATACTCGGCATAGGCTCGGTCATATCATGGTCTTGCATACCGTTTTCAGAGCCATGAGCATGTGGAGCCGCTTCTGGGTCATTGGGCTCAGTCTTATTGCTTGGCTGAGCCATATTTGCCATTTGACTGTGATCCATTTTCCCCATGGAACTATCACTTGCCCCATGCTGATGTTCCATGGAGGTCATTTTGGAGTGATCCATTGTGGAGCCTGATTTTGTGCTAGGACTGGGTATAGATTTTTCGCTTGGCATCTCATGGTTCATATGCTGATGGCTCATATTTGCCATGTCATGATCCATTTTGTTGTTTGGAGCACTATTCACTTGCGCGTCATTGTGCGCCATTTTGCTATGGTCCATGCCACTGTGATCCATAGTTGGCTCAGCACTCCCCATTTCACCAGACTGCATATCGTGCTGCATGCCTTGCATCTGATGCCCAGCGTGCCCGCTACCACCTGAAGATTGGTTGATAGACTTCCAATCAGTTAAGGTATCTTTGCTAATAGCACGATAGCCTTCGAACGCTGATTGATAAGGAGCGTCACTTGACGTAGTTGCACTATCTTCGAGTGCAAAGGCTGTGGTCGTACCAAATACCAACAGTGTGAGTAGGCCCAATAAATATGGGCGGATAATCGCGGACAATTGCCGCTTGGGAAATATGTAATTCATAGAAACCTCTCATTAAGTTTTTCCAAATTAACTAACTCGGAAAAAATCATTCTTTGCAAATTAAATGCTTAAGAATGCTTGTGAATGCACGAATAGAGACAAATACAATCTGCCTCTATCCGACAAAACAATTTAAGTAAGAGTGAATCGTGGAGGTCGTTCTAGACCAGAGGGAATAAAGCCAGTGAAAAGAAGCGTGTTGTAACTAAATCTAGCTTCGCCAGCATTTAATTGTTGAAATAGATTGGATGAGGTCGTTTGGAATGTAAATCCAGAACAGCAGGTTGTACATTTAACACAGTGAGCGCAAGCGTGTTTACTCTTATCTGTGCCTTGTGATGCGTTATCGCTAGTTTGCAGTGTGTCATGGGCATGTTCTGCGCTCATGCTATGTTCATTATGCTGGTCGTGATGGTTATCAGTTGTAGCATTTTGGCTGTGATGACTGGAAAGCCGCTCGCAATTCATCATGGCAATTGATGCAAGCCCTTGCGTAGGGATTGCAATCGCAATAAGCCATATAGCAAAAATTTTAATGAATTTTCTCACGTGATTATTATTACATATCTAATTTAAATAAATCTAAAAAATCATTGAGCACTGTAGCTCCCCTAGATGGGCAGCTTACTTCGCCGCCCATTTTTACTAGGTTATCAATACAAAGTCATTACTTCATATGATGGTCGCAAGGCATAGATGATGCGTTCACTTTATGTTCTTCCATCATTTGCCCCATCAAAGTATCCATAATTCTTTGATGCTCAGCGAACCACTCATCACGTTCTTTCTCTGACATGCCTGCTTTCGGTTTCATCTCACGGCAGGCCGCCATGTTGTCATGTAACATTTGCGCATGTTCATTGAGTAGTTTTTGTTGCTCCGCACCTTTTGATGCCTTGGCCTCTTCAAGTTTTTGTTTAGTTAATTGTACATTCTGAATTAACTTCTCTTGAAACGCATCTCGACCCGCCATTACGCTAGCAGAGGCGAAGCCTAGGCATGCAATCAATGTAGTGGTAATCATTGTGTTCATTAATTTGTTGTTCATGGTAGTTCTCCTAATATTAGTTTCACCTTGTTGGTGACAAAGTTTTACGCTCGTTAGAGTATTGCGTAACCTCGAATATCTTTGGTTCTGTGCAATGTTTTGCTTGCTGAATGATCAGGCGCAATGCAGGTTGAGTTACAAATTAAATGCAAAGACGCAAGTCACTCAGCATTAGGAGAATGATTGCTTGGGAGGGTGTAACAAAGGTGGAGAAAAATGTTGATAAAGCGGTATGGTCAACTCTGGATACGCAGTGTTATAACCATCAATTAAGACAATGTTATTTGCTTCGGGTAATTGATAAACACTTACATGACAAAATGAGCATTTCATATTTGAACAGTCTTTAGTGCTTCCGTCTAAGCCATTACTTGTACTTTTTGTATGGCAATCTGCGGACATACTCATATCCATAGCTTCATTATTTATTGAAGTGTGGACTTTCATACTGACAACAGGCAAAGGTGCATCATCGCAGATAGGCATAGTTACCGCAGCAATTCCTTGCAAAGGAACGCTGATAGCAAGAGCTATGGAAACCAGTAATTTGAGCCAGTATTTCATTTTTTGAGTATTGATTCGTTCATTCTTCTATTGATGCTAGACTAAATTTCTCATTACATAGTTCACATTATTAAGGTTCCAACACTGGTAAGGTCAAGCGTTTTTATCAAAAAATTTATCTTTCTTTCTATTATTTTAAGTAAGATCGTAATACGCCTACTACTAGCTCTAATTCTTGCTGCCGTTGTTCTTGTAGCACATTTACACCTAGATGTTCCCGGATGTGCTTCTCCAGCATTTCTGACATCAGCCCATTCACAGCACCGCGTATGGAAGCAACTTGCTGAAGGATGGCAGCACAATCAATATCATCGTTTAAAGCTTTCTCCATAGCTTCAGCCTGTCCTTTAATGCGGCGAATGCGGGTTAATAGTTTCTTTTTATCTTGTGCTAAATGAGCCATCAAAAAACCTTTCTTTTAAATTAAACGTATACTGGGGTATACTATATTTAGTAGATAGAGAGCCCATTATGACACAATCAATTTCCTTAGATACCCTCAAGCACTCGCATAAATTTGATGAGGGAAATCCCTTAGCTGAGAAAAATACCTTGCGTGTTGCCATTCTGACTGCTGTCATGATGGTGGTTGAGATTGCCGGGGGGTGGTATTACAACTCAATGGCACTACTTGCAGATGGTTGGCACATGAGCTCACATGCCGTGGCTTTAGGGTTATCTGTCTTGGCGTATTTTTGTGCCAGGAAGTATGCACATGATCCCCGCTTTTCGTTCGGCACCTGGAAAATAGAAGTATTAGGTGGCTATACCAGTGCTATTTTTTTAGTAATGGTAGCTGGGTTAATGATCTTTCAATCTATTGAACGGTTAATTTCCCCTAGTCCGATTCACTATAATCAAGCAATTGGCATTGCAGTCGTGGGCCTCGTGGTAAATTTGGTCTCTGCTTGGTTACTTAAAGATGGACATCATCATGACCATGGACATGGTAACGAACATGCTGAGCATGATCACCATGGCCATCATGACCTGAATTTACGTTCAGCTTATATCCATGTTATTGCTGATGCAGCCACGTCTGTGTTGGCCATTATTGCGCTATTCGGCGGCAAACTTTGGGGTGCAAGTTGGATGGACCCAGTGATGGGCTTAGTTGGTGCTGTCATAGTTTCTATATGGGCCTATGGTCTACTACGCGATACTGGTCGCGTGTTGTTGGATGCCGAGATGACAGCGCCTGTCGTTGAAGAAATTCGTGAGGTGATTGCGCAGTCACCGATAAAAGCCCAAATCAGTGACTTACATGTTTGGCGAGTTGGGCAAGGCAAATATGCTTGCATTCTTAGCCTTGTGACATACACAGAGGTAGCTCCGGCGTATTTTAAAAATCAATTAAATATACATGAGGAGTTAGTGCATATCTCAATTGAAATCAATCAAATGCGCTGAGCAAGATAATGTTAAATACCGTTGGTCATTCTGAGGACAAGCTATCTAAAATCGGGCAGTCTGGGCGGCCATCGCCATGACAGCAACTCACTAAACGCGATAGCTCTGATTTCATAGCGCTTAACTCTTCAATCTTTTTGTTGAGCATTTCAATATGTTCTGCGGCCAAGGATTTGACCTTGCTACTAGCACGGTTCTTGTCACGCCACAGGCTTAACAAATCGGCAATTTGCTTAATCGAAAAGCCCAAATCGCGTGAATGTCTGATAAAGCGCAACATATGCACATCTTGATGGTTATAGGTTCTATAGCCAGAAAGTGTTCTTGATGCTGCTGGCAAAAGACCTACTTCTTCATAATGACGAATCATTTTTGCAGAGATCCCTGAAGCTTTTGCTGCCTGTCCAATATTGTATAAGTCACTTTGCATAAAACGTCCTTATCTTTTAATTGAGGGTTTCCATTTGCTTAACATCAAGGCGTTCATTACCACACTGACCGAGCTGAACGCCATGGCAGCCCCTGCAATGACTGGGCTAAGTAATCCCATCGCAGCCAGAGGAATGCCTATCAAATTGTATATAAATGCCCAGAACAGGTTTTGTTTAATCTTGCTATAAGTCCTACGCGAAATATCGATAGTATCTGCCACCAAGCTTGGATCAGATCGCATTAATGTTATGTCAGCTGTATGCATCGCTACATCTGTCCCTGAAGACATGGCAAAACTCACATCTGCAGCGGCTAAGGCTGGTGCATCATTGATCCCATCACCGACCATGGCAATCACTGCATCCTTATTACGTAAAGATGCAATGCTACTAGCTTTGGATTCTGGCGTTTGTTCTGCCAACACTTTATCGATCCCAATCATTTCTGCAACACGTGCAGCACTGGTACTGTTGTCACCCGTTAATAAAAGTGTTTTGACTTCTTTATCATGTAAAGCGGATATCGCTTTTTTCGAAGACTCTTTAATTTGATCGCCGAAAGCCAACATCCCCAATAACATAGGGATAGTCTCACCATCTCCCTGTGCGACCCAAGATATGGTGTTACCCGCATTTTTATATGCCAACGCTGCTACATTTTGAGGATTAATGGATACATCCAGTTCACTCATCCAGCGTTTATTGCCTACATAAATGACTTTGTTATTAATTTTTCCATGTAAGCCACGCCCTGCCACATCTCGCACATCGGTGGCAATCGCTGGACTCTTTCCTAATGACTGCAGTTGATTCACAACCGCCTTAGCTAATGGATGTAGGCTATTCTGCTCAATGCTTGCAGCGAGTTCTAACAATAATAGGTCATCCCCATCAATCGCGTTATAAGACAACAGCACCGGTTTGCCTTCAGTCAGAGTTCCGGTTTTATCAAACACCACCTGCGTGATGCTATGGGCAAGCTCTAATGCTTTCGCATCTTTAATTAAAATCCCGTGGCGTGCTGCCACCCCTGTGCCTGCCATAATGGCGGTTGGCGTCGCTAAACCAAGCGCACATGGGCAAGCAATCACTAATACAGCAACAGCGTTTAATATTGCTTGCTCCCAATTGGCTGAATATAGTCCCCAAGCAAGTAGTGTAATGAATGCAATCACGATGACTACCGGCACAAATACAGCGCTAACTTTGTCAACCAAACGCTGGATTTCAGGCTTTGCTGTCTGTGCGTCCTCAACCAAGCGGATGATACGAGACAACGTGCTTTCAGCACCTATCGCCATCGTTTTAACTAATAGCATGCCATCAATATTAACCGCTCCGCCTATTACCTTATTGCCTACTGCTTTATTCACTGGCTCACTCTCGCCAGTCATCATAGACTCATCAACATGGCTGCTTCCATCGATAATTATTGCATCTACGGGGATTCGCTCACCCGGACGAATAATCACAACATCGTCAATCACAACCTCTTGGAGTGGAATATCTAGCTCCTCATTCAAGCGCCTTACTCTGGCAGTCTCAGGTCTTAATTTCTGTAGGGCACGTATGGCCTCTGTTGTTTGCCTTTTTGCACGTTTCTCTAGCCATTTGCCTAACAGCACAAGGGTAATCACAACACTTGAAGCCTCGAAATATAAATGTTCATGACCTTGTAACATCATATATATCGATAGCAAATACGCGGCTGAAGTGCCGATTGCAACTAGCAAATCCATATTGCCGGTTTTGTTCTTAATGGCCTTCCAGGCAGATGTATAGAATCCTGCCCCCAAGTAAAACTGTACAGGAGTTGCCAGTAGCCATTGAACCCAAACTGGTAGATTCCAATGTCCACCTGATAGACTAAATAGCATCGGGATAATGAGTGGAGTACTTAATAAAACCGCCATTACAATACGGATGCCATTAGCAGACTCATCGTCATGGTGTTCTAGGCTGTGGGTGTGAGTAAGCAACTCAGCACCATATCCGGCATCAATAACTGCCTTTAAAATAGCTTGAGTCTGTAATGATCTTCCCTCTTTTAGCTCTATATGGGCTTTTTCAGTGGCTAGATTAACGCTAGCTGACTCAACTTCAGGAATTTTGCGTAAAGCACTTTCAACGGTAGAAACGCAAGATGCGCAACTCATACCAGTAATTGCAATATCTAAAGCGTGATCAGACCCCGTCATTTTTACCTCCTATTTCAATCATTATGCGTCATCGTAAAGATTCCCACCATTGGAAGGTCAAACGGTATTTTAACAATTAAGAACTGCTTGACCTTGCCATGATGGTAAGGTCTAAAGTGAGGCTTCAACAATTGAAAGGGTGTGCTATATGTATACATTTAATGTACCGAAAATGAGCTGTGGTGGCTGTGTGAATACAATCAGGGCAGCCATACTTCAAGTGGACGAGAGTGCTGTTGTTGAGGTGAGTTTGCCCACAAAAACAGTAAGCGTTCAAACAGGTAGTTCTGAAGAGGTTATTATTAAAGCTATGTCTGATGCTGGATATAAACCATTGCTATAAAGTACTGGTTAAGATTGGTGGCTATGCACTATGTTTAACTGCAAGGGCTTGCATGCGTAATGATTAATAGAAAAAGCTACTTCCTGTAATTCATGAAGTGGCTTTTTTTAGTGCAGTATAAGGGCTCTTTTAAGCGATACTGAGTGGCGACTTTAGGCGGTTATACGCAGCTAATTTTGAAATCAATTAATTTTGAAAAATTAGTTCAAAATATCCTTAATTAATTTATTTTGTCTTAATTTTTATATCGATAAAAATTAAGAATGTTTCAGACATTAAATTATCCACAATATTAGTAATTTAAAGTTCTTAAAGTATGCTAAGCGACACTTACTCTACGGTGACTGATTTTGCCAGATTCCTAGGCTTATCTACATCGGTTCCCTTCAACAGGGCAGCATGGTAAGCCAGCATCTGTACCGGTATCGTATGCAAAATAGGCGAGAGCACGCCTACATGGCGCGGGGTACGTATTACATGCACGCCTTCAGATTCTGTAAAGTGACTGTCTGCATCAGCAAACACAAATAACTCTCCGCCACGCGCTTTCACTTCCTGCATGTTAGATTTTACTTTTTCTAACAACGCATCATTCGGCGCAATCACCACCACCGGCATGGCGCTATCCACCAGCGCCAAGGGGCCGTGTTTAAGCTCTCCCGCAGGGTAAGCCTCGGCATGGATGTACGAAATCTCTTTAAGCTTCAATGCGCCCTCTAAGGCGATAGGGTAGTGTATGCCACGGCCTAGGAACAAAGCATGTTGTTTATTGGCAAATGATTTTGCCCATTCACGTATTTGCGGCTCTAAGTTTAGTGCATGCTGCACGCTACCGGCTAATTGGCGCAGTGCGCCTAAATGTGATTGTTCAGTTTCTTTATCCAATAATCCGCGTTGTTTTGCCAACGTTGCGGCCAAGGTGAATAAGGCCACTAATTGCGTGGTGAAGGCCTTTGTAGAAGCAACACCGATCTCCGCGCCTGCACGCGTATAGAACACAAGCTCTGAAGCACGAGGAATTGCACTCTCTTGTACGTTGCAAATGGCTAGTGTGAGGTGCTGACCCAAGGCTTTGGCATGTTTGAGCGCCTCCATCGTGTCTAGTGTTTCACCAGACTGTGAAATCGTCACGATTAGCTGACGCGGGTTAGGTACAGACTCACGATAACGGTATTCACTGGCGATTTCTACATTGGTAGGCAACTTAGCAATGCTCTCTAACCAGTACTTAGCGGTTAGCGCCGCATAATAACTGGTACCGGCAGCCAAGATTAAAATGCTATCTACTTGCTCAAACACAGCTGCGGCGGCCTTGCCAAACAGGGCAGGTGAGAAGTGATTGTCGTCAATCAATGCCTCTATAGTGTCAGTTAAAGCACGTGGCTGCTCATGAATCTCTTTTTGCATGAAGTGCGAATATGGGCCCAACTCCAAGCTAGCGAGTGACACGTCACTCATATGAATTTTACGTGTTACCTCAACCCCATCGCGTCCCAAAATGGTCACACCTTCACGGCGAATATCTGCCACGTCGCCATCTTCTAAATAAATCACTTTGCGTGTGACAGAGAGCACGGCAGAAACGTCAGAGGCAATAAAGTTTTCGCCCTCACCCAGGCCAATCAATAACGGGCAGCCTAGGCGCGCGGTCACCATATGCTCAGGCTCTTTTTTAGAGATTACACTGATTGCAAACGCGCCTGTAAGCTCACGCACCGCTTTTTGTGTGGCTGCAAGTAAAGGTAGGGTTTGATGGTAGTAATGAATTAAATGTGCAATTACTTCAGTATCGGTTTGTGATTCAAACACATAACCCAAGGTTTTTAAATGTGCGCGCTGCTCATCATGGTTCTCGATAATACCGTTATGCACAACCGCAACCTCACCATTCAATTGGCTAGGGGACATATGTGGATGTGCATTACTTTCCGTCACACCACCATGCGTAGCCCAGCGTGTGTGGCCAATCCCAACTAAGCCACTTAGCTGTGACTCATTCGCCTTTTCTGTCATGGCTGAAACACGGCCGACAGCACGCACCCGTGCAATGCCTGTATCGTTTAATACAGCCACACCAGCTGAGTCATACCCTCTGTACTCTAGGCGACTTAAGCCTTCAATCAAGGTTGAAACGACATTTCTATTTGCTACTGCACCTACAATGCCACACATAGTTTTGCTCTCTTAAAATTTTTATCTTGATATGTTCACATAATCGATAGGCTCGAATCTGCTTTGAGCCTATCGACGATCAAATCACTAGTAAGGAATTATTTTTTAATTTTTTCTGGTCGCTTCCAACCCATAATTGACTTCTGCTCTTTAGCACGGCAGAAGGTAAGGGCATCTGCCGGTGCATCACGAGTAATGGTTGAACCTGCCGCAATCGTTGCGTTTTTGCCTATGGTAATCGGTGCTACCAACTGTGAGTCAGAGCCAATAAACGCACCGTCTTCAATCACCGTTCTAAATTTATTCGCACCATCATAATTACAGGTGATGGTACCAGCACCTATGTTAACCGCCTTACCTACAGTACTATCACCCACATAACTCAAATGGTTGATCTTACTTCCGACGTCAACCTGTGCATTTTTCAGCTCGACAAAGTTACCAACGTGCGTATCAGCAGCGAGTGTAGTGCCAGGACGTAAGCGTGCAAACGGACCAATACGGCTATTTTCACCAACTGCCGTGTCATCGATATGCGTAAACGCGGCGATCTGTGCACCTGCAGCAATGACTGCATTTTTAATCACGCAATTAGCTGCTATTTTCACACGGTCGCCTAAGGTCACATTACCTTCAAACACACAGTTCACATCTATCTCTACATCTCGGCCACAATGTAAATCGCCTCGCACATCAATACGTGCTGGGTCTTTTAAAGTAACGCCTTGCTGCAATAGCGCTTGTGCTGTTCTTGCTTGGTAGACTCGCTCAATTTGCGCCAAATCAGCCTTCGCATTAATGCCGGTTACAGACCACTCATCATCCGTAATTTCAGCTACTACACCCACTTTATCCGCTACCGCTAATGCCACAATATCGGTTAAGTAATATTCATCTTGTGCATTATTGTTGGTGATTCTTGATAACCAGCTTTTCAGATAGACATTTGGCATGGCCATAATGCCAGTATTCACCTCTACAATCGCACGCTGCGCCTGTGTGGCATCTTTATGCTCCACAATAGCATGCACATCACCGCCTAGGTCGCGCACGATACGCCCGTAACCAGTAGGATCGTCTTTATTAAACGACAATATCGCCAGCTTGTTATCCGCCTGCGCAATCAGGCGCTTACAGGCATTCACATCGACTAGCGGCACGTCACCCAATAAAATCAGAGTGTCTGCATCCGCATCTAAATGGGGTAGCGCCTGCTGAACGGCATGACCGGTACCATTTTGTTCTGCCTGATTCACCCAAGTAATCTCTTCGCCGCTAAACGCGTCTTTGACACGTTCACCACCAAAACCATATACAACAATAATCTTATTAGGCTGTAATGCTTTTGCACAATTAATCACATGGGCCAAAATCGGCTTTGCGCCAACCACATGTAAGACTTTAGGTAAATCAGAATGCATACGGGTGCCTTTACCCGCTGCCAATATCACGATATTTAATTTGTTCATGTGTAATTTTGGTCTGTATCTATTCACAAAGTATAACAAAAAAGGCAACCGAGGTTGCCTTTTTGCTTTAACACCATCTTCAACGCAATTAATGCGTTTTCTTGCGTAAGCGTTCGATAGTTTGAATCTGTGCCACGGCCTCAGACAATTCTGCCTGTGCTGTTGCATAGTCAATATCTGAAGTTCTGTTTTTAAGCGCTTCTTCAGCTGCTTCTTTTGCAGCAATCGCTTTTGCTTCATCTAGATCATGGCCACGTACTGCTGTATCAGCCAATACAGTCACCACACCAGGTTGCACCTCTAACAGGCCACCTGAGATAAAGATTAACGTTTCTTCAGCTTCGTTCGCTTGCTTAATACGCAAAGCGCCAGGCTTGATGGTAGTAATCATTGGTGCATGGTTAGGGTAGATACCTACTTCACCAGCACTTGCAGGTGCAACTACAAACTCAGCCTCACCTGAGAATATACTAGCCTCTGCACTAACTACATCAATATGAACAGTATTTGCCATTATTTTTCCTTAAAGCGTTTAACTAATTAACCAAGTAAAACTTAGTTAAGTGTTTTAGCTTTCTCAACAGCCTCTTCAATACCACCAACCATGTAGAAAGCTTGCTCTGGCAAGTGATCGTATTCACCAGCAACAATCGCTTTAAAGCCTTTGATTGTTTCTTTTAGTGGTACGTATTTACCTGGCGCGCCTGTAAACACTTCAGCAACGTGGAAAGGTTGTGACAAGAAACGTTGGATTTTACGTGCACGGCCAACAGCCAATTTATCTTCTGGTGACAACTCGTCCATACCCAAAATCGCGATAATGTCACGCAACTCTTTGTAACGTTGTAGTGTTTGTTGTACTGAACGCGCTACGTTATAGTGCTCTTCGCCAACCACTAATGGGTCTAATTGACGTGATGTTGAATCCAATGGGTCTACCGCTGGATAGATACCTAAAGAAGCAATGTCACGTGACAACACAACGGTTGAGTCCAAATGTTGGAAAGTAGTTGCTGGTGATGGGTCAGTCAAGTCATCCGCTGGTACGTAAACCGCTTGGATAGAAGTAATAGAACCTGTTTTAGTTGAAGTAATACGCTCTTGTAAACGGCCCATTTCATCAGCTAGGGTAGGTTGGTAACCTACAGCTGAAGGCATACGGCCTAACAATGCAGATACTTCTGTACCAGCCAATGTGTAACGGTAAATGTTGTCAACGAAGAACAACACGTCACGGCCTTCGTCACGGAATTTCTCAGCCATTGTCAAACCTGACAAAGCTACGCGTAAACGGTTGCCTGGTGGCTCGTTCATTTGACCGAACACCATCGCTACTTTTGATTCTTTCATATCGTCAAGCTTGATAACACCAGCTTCAGCCATTTCATGGTAGAAGTCGTTACCTTCACGAGTACGCTCACCCACGCCTGCAAACACTGATAAACCTGAGTGTTGTTTAGCGATGTTGTTAATCAGTTCTAACATGTTAACGGTTTTACCTACACCAGCACCACCGAACAGACCCACTTTACCACCCTTAGCGAATGGGCAAACTAAGTCAATCACCTTGATACCTGTTTCTAACAGGTCAACAGATGGAGATAACTCTTCAAAGCTAGGTGCTTTTTGGTGAATAGAACGGCGCTCGTCAGAATCAATAGGACCAGCCTCATCGATTGGGCGACCCAACACGTCCATAATACGACCTAAAGTACCTGTACCTACTGGCACTTGAATTTGTGCGCCAGTTGATTTAAACGCAGTACCACGTGCAAGACCATCAGATGAGCCCATGGCAATAGTACGCACAATGCCGTCACCTAGTTGTTGTTGCACTTCCAATGTCAAACCAGCTTCCGCTTGGCTTGATGCGTCATCAATAATCAACGCTTCAAATACTTTTGGCATTTGATCACGTGGGAACTCAACGTCAACCACCGCGCCAATACATTGCACTACTTTACCAATATTTGCTGTACTCATCTTTTTTCCTCGACTCAAACGTACTGTTAGTCAGATATTACTTTAATTAAATTCTTTGCTTGCTTATGCAACCGCTGCTGCACCACCAACGATCTCTGAGATCTCTTTGGTAATCGCTGCTTGACGTGCTTTGTTATAAACCAGTTTCAATTCGCCAATCACGTTTTTCGCATTATCAGAAGCTGACTTCATCGCTACCATACGTGATGATTGCTCTGATGCCATGTTCTCAGACACTGCGTTGTAAACTAATGATTCAATGTAACGTACCATCAACTGGTCAATCACTGGTTTAGCTTCAGGCTCGTAGATGTAATCCCAATGACCTTTAGCCGCACCGATTTCAAGCGCACTCTTAACAACAGCACTAGCACTCAACGCTTCAGATTTCTCTGTCGTTGGATGTGTACCCAAACGCTCCGCCGTCAATGGAAGCAATTGCTCAATCACTGGCTCTTGCTTCATTGTGTTGATGAATTTGGTGTAGCAGATATGCAACTGATCAATTTCACCAGCGGTGTAAGCGTCTAGCATTACCTTAATCGTACCGATGAGTTTATCCAAATGTGGCACATCACCTAAACCGGTAATGTGTGATTTCACATTGGCACCAACGCGGTTCATAAAGGTGTAGCCTTTATTACCAATTGCGCTTACGGACAATTTCTTGCCTTCTGATTCCCAAGTTTTCATTTGGTTAACAGTTAAACGCAATACGTTAGTATTTAAACCACCGCACAAACCTTTGTCTGAGCTCACAACGATAATGCCAACATTCTTAACATTGTCACGCTTTAACAGGAAAGGGTGCTTATATTCAGAATGCGCAAGAGAAAGGTGAGCTGCAACATTACGAATCTTCTCAGCGTATGGACGTGATGCACGCATTCTGTCCTGCGCTTTACGCATTTTAGAAGCGGCAACCATTTCCATCGCTTTAGTGATCTTGCGTGTATTTTCTACACTCTTGATCTTGGTTCTAATTTCTTTACTACCAGCCATTTTAGTGTCCTAATAGTTAGATATTAGTAAGCAGTCGTCGCTTTAAAGTCTTGAATTGCTGCATCAAGTGCTTTTTCGTTATCGCCGCTTAAGTCTTTGCTTGTTTCAATCGCATCAGCCAATGCTTTGTATTTAGAAGCGATGAAGCCGTGCAATTTGCCTTCAAATGCTAATACTTTGTTAGTAGCAACATCGTCAAAGTAACCTTTGTTAGCTGCAAACAAAGTGATTGCCATGTTTGAAACGCTTAAAGGTGCGTATTGCGCCTGTTTCATCAACTCAGTAAACATACGACCGCGGTCTAGTTGTTTACGTGTTGCTTCGTCCAAATCAGAAGCGAACTGCGCAAACGCAGCCAATTCACGGTATTGCGCTAATGCTAGACGCACACCGCCGCCCAATTTCTTGATAACTTTAGTTTGTGCTGCACCACCTACGCGAGACACTGAAATACCAGCGTTGATCGCAGGACGGATACCAGCGTTGAACAAGTCAGTTTCCAAGAAGATCTGACCATCAGTAATAGAAATCACGTTGGTTGGAACGAATGCAGAAACGTCACCAGCCGCTGTTTCAATCACTGGCAATGCAGTCAATGAACCAGTTTTGCCTTTAACAGCACCGTTAGTGAATTTCTCTACATACTCTTCGTTTACACGCGCTGCGCGCTCTAACAAACGTGAGTGGATGTAGAACACGTCACCTGGGTAAGCTTCACGGCCTGGTGGACGACGTAATAGCAATGAAATTTGACGGTAAGCAATCGCTTGTTTAGTCAAATCATCATAAACGATCAATGCATCTTCACCGCGGTCGCGGAAGTATTCGCCCATCGTACAACCCGCGTATGGCGCTAAGAATTGCAAAGCTGCTGAGTCAGAAGCTGAAGCTGCAACTACAATGGTGTATGCCATCGCGCCGTTTTCTTCAAGCTTACGTACCACGTTAGCGATAGTAGAAGCCTTTTGGCCAATCGCAACGTAGATACAGGTCATATTTTGACCTTTTTGGTTGATAATCGCATCAACCGCAACTGCTGTTTTACCTGTTTGGCGGTCACCAATGATCAACTCACGTTGACCACGGCCTACTGGCACCATAGAGTCAACTGATTTCAAACCAGTTTGTACTGGTTGTGAAACTGATTTACGTGCAATCACGCCAGGAGCCACTTTTTCAATCTTGTCTGTCAACTTAGCGTTAACTGGACCTTTACCATCGATAGGCTGACCCAATGCGTTCACTACGCGGCCAACTAACTCTGGACCAACTGGCACTTCCAAGATACGACCTGTACATTTACATGTGTCGCCTTCAGTAATGTGTTCGTAGTCACCTAAAACCACTGCACCCACAGAGTCGCGCTCTAAGTTAAGCGCAAGGCCGAATGTGTTGCCTGGGAATTCGATCATCTCGCCGGCCATCACGTTTGAAAGACCGTGAATACGAACGATACCGTCAGTTACTGAAATAACAGTACCTTGAGTACGCGCTTCAGCACTGGTAGAAAAATTTTCTAATCTGCTTTTAATCAGTTCACTGATTTCTGATGTAGATAACTGCATGTAAACTCCTAATAGTTTCTTTGCCTAAAGTTAGGCCATTGCCTGCGTCTTATGCCGTAAGCGTATAGGCTAAATTTTGTAACTGACCTTTGACGGATGCGTCGATCACGGTATCGCCAACAATAATTTTGATGCCACCAATGAGTTCTGGGTCAACAGAAACACTAGCCTCAATCTTTTTACCAAACTTAGCTTCTAAGCGTTTTACTAGGTCTTTAACCTCTGCCGCACTCGGTTTAGCTGCTGCAATAATCTCAGCATCTAACGTACCTTCATCTTGTGCTTTTAACGCCTCAAATGCGCTTGAAATTTCTGGCAAAATGGATAAACGACCATACTCAACCAAAACTTTGACAAGATTTTGTCCGTTTTCGTTAAGTTGATCGCCACACACTTTCAAGAAAGTTGCTTGCAAATCACTGCTCACAACTTTAGGGTCTTGAATATAGGCTTTAATTTGCGCGTCATTTGTAACGGCAGCGGCAAAACCCAACATCTCAGACCATTTACCAAGTGCCTTTTGCTCACGACCCAATTTATAAGCCGCTACTGCATAAGGTCTTGCGATGGTTGATACTTCAGCCATGTGATTTCCTTTATCCCTTAGCCTTAAAGTTCTGCAGCTAGTTTAGATAGCATTTCGCTATGAGCATTTGCGTCGATTTCTTTACGCAAAATCTTTTCAGCACCAGCGATAGCTAATGCAGACACTTGCGCACGCAAACCTTCTTTAGCACGGTTTACTTCTTGATCGATCTCAGCTTTAGCACCAGCTAAAATACGGTCACCTTCAACCTTAGCATTGCCTTTAGCTTCTTCAACGATTTGTGAACCGCGTTTTTCAGCTTGCGCAATAATCTCGCTCGCTTTTTGTTTTGCTTCAGCCAATGTCACTTCTGACTTTTTAGCTGCAACCTCTAAAGCACTGCGGCCTTCTTGCGCTGCTGCCAAACCATCAGCAATTTCTTTTTGGCGCGTTTCAATCGCTTTTAAAAGCGGCGGCCAAACGAATTTCACTGTGAACCAAATCAACACAGCAAATGCGATAGCTTGTGCGATAAGTGTAAAGTTAATGTTCATTTTTGATCCATTTTGTTAATCATAAAAGCACTAGTCATTAAACTTATGTTAATGACTAGTTAGCTTAATTTTGCTAATTACTGAGCAACTACGCTTAATAATGGGTTAGCAAATGCAAACATCATTGCAAGACCAACACCGATAATGAATGAAGCGTCAATCAAACCTAATAGCAAGAATACTTTACCTTGCAAAGCTGGGATCATTTCTGGTTGACGAGCAGCGCCTTCCAAGAAACTTGCACACATAATACCAATACCGATACAAGCACCAGCAGCGCCCAAACCAATAATTAAACCAATACCAACGCCTGTGTAGGCTTGAATCAATGCTAATGCATCCATGTTATTACCCTCTCTAAAATTAAACTTACAACCAACTACAAAAAATAAAACTACTTAAATACCAAACAAAACTTAACTAGTGACCTTCATGTGCCATGGCTAAATAAACAACCGTTAACATCATGAAAATAAACGCTTGTAACGCAACAATCAGAATGTGGAAGATAGACCAGCCAGCACCTAAAATTGCACCTGCGATAGTGCCGGTCAAGCCTGTAGCAGCCCACATACCTAGCAACAAGAAGATAACCTCACCAGCATACATATTGCCGAACAAACGTAGTGAGTGTGAAAGTGGTTTTGATACGTATTCAATCAAATTGAACATGAAGTTAGCTGGCCATACCCAGATTTTGGTACCGAATGGTGCACAGAACAGCTCGTGAATCCAACCGCCAAAGCCTTTAACTTTAATTGCGAAGAAAATCATTAAGATCCACACAGTTAATGCCAAAGCAAATGTGGTGTTAATGTCAGAAGTAGGTACTGCGCGCCACTTAGCATGCTCACCACCAAAGAACGAAACGATACCAGCCACCCAATCAACCGGTAAGAAGTCCATGGAGTTCATCGCGAACACCCATAAAAACACGGTTAATGCGGTAGGTGCAATAAAGCTATGACGGTTACCGTGGAAAATATTTTTAACTTGGTCATCAATGAAGCCAAACACCAACTCAACAAAAGCTTGTCCTTTTGTTGGCACGCCAGCAGTCGCTTTACGCGCTACTAACCAGATCAAACCCATCACAATCAATCCCAGCGCTACTGACATCACAAACGTGTCTACGTGTAATGTCCAGAAACCTGCACCTTCGTTTAACGGATGTGCATTAAAACTTAAGTGATGCTCGATATAAGCTGAAGGGGTGAGTGCGTGTTGTGCGTTATCTGCGTGTTCTGTAGCCATAATCTAATATTTTTCTAACTGACGTTTGTTTAAATTACACGTTTAACTTACTGAGGGCTGCACCAGAAAACAATGCGGCAGCCGCCAAACCAGCAATCAGTGCAAACGGCACCAATTGTTTATAAAAACTAAATACGATAACCAAAATTACAATTATCATTAAAATCTTAACGGCTTCTGCCTTGAGCAGATTAATCAATATTGCTGAAGCATCCGTTTTATTTGCACCGCGCTTGGCAACTAAACTTGCTACATACGCTCCTACCACGACGCTCAAACCACCCAATATGGCTGAAACCGCAGCGGGCACACCTGAAGCAAAATACATAACTAGCGCTACAGCAAGCGTAGCAACCAGCTGAATTTTAAGCATTTTACTAAAAACATCTGATGTATTTAATGTTGACAACGACTTAAATCCAGTTAATTTAAAAGCTTATTTGCTGCCTGATAATGCATGGTTTTAGGTACCTACTTTCGCCACGCAAAGACCATGAAGTAGCAAAGACCGCGATTTTGAATTATTAGCGGTTTTTAGTCAATAGCTAAGTTGTAAGTAAATGAAACACTTAGCGTGCAATTCTGCTGATAATATCGTCTAACTGATCTAAATTTGTGTAGTTAATTTTCAACACACCTGCACCATTCGCACTTGCCTTAATACTAACGCTAGCACCGAGCTTATCACTTAAGGTTTCCTGCAGCCTGATTACATCCTGATCCTCTTTCACCACTGGCGTTGGTTTTGCAGCTGTGGTCGCTGGCTGCTCAGCCAGTTTTTTGACTAATGCTTCCACTTCGCGCACAGATAAGCGTTGATGCACAATCTGCTCAGCCAACATCACTTGCTGCGCACCTTCCAGCCCAACCAGCGCACGCGCATGCCCCATATCCAATTTGCCGTGCATCAACATTTCCTGCACTGCATCGATCAAGGTGAGTAATCGCAGTAGATTAGACACCGCCACACGTGAACGCCCAACTGATTCTGCGGCTTTTTCATGCGTCATGGCAAACTCATCGATTAAGCGCTTGATTCCTTGCGCCTCCTCCAGTGGATTAAGATTCTCACGCTGAATATTTTCGATTAACGCCATCGCCAATGCTGATTCGTCGGCTATTTCACGTACCAACACAGGCACCTCGAGCAAGCCCGCACGCTGACTCGCACGCCAGCGACGTTCACCAGCAATAATCTCATATTGCTCATCCGCCAATTGGCGCACAAGAATAGGCTGCATAATGCCTTGCGCTTTAATCGAATCAGCCAGCGTTTTCAGCGCTGCCTCATCCATGTAACTTCTTGGTTGATATTTACCAGGTCGCAACTGCTCAACTTTTAGCATCATGAGCGAATCCGCCTCGCCAACACTCCCCATATCCCCAGCGAGTAGGGCATCAAGGCCGCGCCCTAAACCTTTTAACTTAACCATATCTGCTTCTCTTTTAACTTATATTTATGGATAACGCCTAAAATCTGATCAGACGCGCTCTCTATTAGTAATTTCTTGCGCTAGCTCCATGTAGGCCAGCGCACCTTTTGAGCTTTTATCGTAATTTAATACTGGAACACCGTAGCTTGGCGCCTCGGCTAAACGAATATTGCGCGGAATCACCGTCTTGTAGACTTTGTCACCAAAGTGGCTAATCAATTGCGCAGAAACCTGCTGAGCTAACATATTGCGGTTATCAAACAGAGTACGTAACAAACCCTCAATTTCTAAGGTTGGGTTTAAGTGTGCCCGCACTTTTTTAATGGTATTCACCAAATCCGACAACCCCTCGAGTGCATAATATTCACACTGCATCGGAATCATCACCGCATTGGCTGCAGTGAGTGCATTCACCGTGACCAAATTGAGGGCAGGGGGGCAGTCCAGCAATACGATGTCATAGCTGTCACCCAATTTTGCTATGGCCGCCTTGAGTCGATTCTCGCGTGCCAGCTCATTCACCAGTTCGACTTCTGCACCTGCTAACTCTCGATTAGATGGTGCAATATCAAAACCACCTTTTTCGCTAGTAACTACAACTTCTTTTAGCGTTTTCTCACCAATCAGGACATGGTAGATACTTAGCTTAAGGTGCGCTTTATCTATTCCACTGCCGGTACTTGCATTGCCTTGCGGATCCAAATCTATCAACAATACACGCTTACCTAGGCTAGCCAGACTTGCCGCCAAATTGACGCAAGTTGTAGTTTTACCTACACCACCTTTTTGATTTGTGATTGCCAATATTTTCATTATATTTTTCTTTGCATTTTTAATGATTACACATGTACCTGATGCGGCACTCAAAACTGCTCAGTTAACTAATTACGTATCTTGCTTTAACACCACTAAATGACGCTCTGCGTCCAAACCAGCCACTTTCAATGGGCGAATTTCTGTAGGCTGAATACTGCTCTTCTTAAACTCATGCTCAGGTACCACACCTTTCATCGCCAGCCATGAGCCTCCGTTAACCAGCAAATGTTTAGTCAACTTGATGAATAGCGCAATCTCGGAAAACGCACGTGAGATGATGACATCAAATTTTTCTGGCATTTCTTTGCTTGGTACCGCTTGCTCTTCAATGCGCCCATGAATGACGGTAAAGTTTGTCAAACCCAGCTCAGCTTTAACCTGGCGCATGAAGCTCACTTTTTTCTGCACTGCGTCAATCGCGGTTACCTGCAACGCAGGCAAACAAATCGCCAGCGGAATACTTGGCAAGCCAGCACCGGCACCAACATCGAGTAAGTATTTACATTCAATATGTGCCAATACAGACAAGCTGTCTAATATATGCAGCGTTACCATTTCCATCGGCTCGCGCACAGCCGTCAGGTTATGCACCTGATTCCATTTATAGATTAACTCAACATAATCCAGCAACTTTTGCTTTTGCTCAGGGAGCAAGCTGATTCCCATCTGATCCAAGCCGCTCTCTAGTTTTGCCTGCAATTGCGCACGATCATCCTGCTTTAGATTTTTTGGCATAGCGGCCGTCATGCTACATTTCCCATATCTGTATTTGTGTTATCCAAACTCTTTGCGCGTGATTTACGCTTTAAGTAAACCAGCAACAGGGAAATTGCCGCAGGTGTAATACCTGAGATACGACTAGCCTGACCTATCGTCTCAGGCTGATGTGCATTCAATTTTTGCTGAGCCTCTATTGGCAGACCATGAATTTCTCGATAATCTAAATCCTTAGGCAATACAGTATTTTCCTGCCCACGGCTACGCGCTACTTCTTCCACCTGGCGATCGATGTAGCCTTGATACTTAGCAGCAATTTCCACCTGCTCACGCACAGCAGGCTCCACTTCACCCAAACCTAAGCCATCCAAGCTCAGCACTGCATCGTAACTCACCTCTGGACGACGCAACAATTCAAACAAACTATACTCATGCTCCAGTGGTTTACCAAACACCGTTTGCATCACTTCTGCACTCAAATTGGCTGGCTGCACAAAGGTCTTCCTCAAGCGCTCCTGCTCGCGTTCAATTGCTTCTTTTTTGCGGCTAAATGCTTCCCAGCGCACATCATCCACCAGGCCAAGCTTTCTACCGATTTCAGTCAAACGCATATCCGCATTATCTTCGCGCAACTGCAGGCGATATTCTGCACGGCTGGTAAACATACGATAGGGCTCACTCACACCGCGCGTGATTAAATCATCCACCAACACACCTAAGTAAGCCTCATCACGTGCTGGGCACCATGCTTCTTTACCCTGTGCATACAATGCCGCATTGGCACCAGCTAACAAGCCCTGTGCTGCAGCTTCTTCGTAACCGGTTGTACCGTTAATCTGACCGGCAAAAAACAGACCTTGCACCGCCTTTGTCTCTAAACTTGACTTCAAACCACGCGGGTCGTAATAGTCATACTCAATCGCATAACCCGGGCGCAGAATATGCGCATTCTCCAGACCTCGCACTGAGCGCACCAGAGCAAGCTGGATATCAAAAGGCAAACTGGTGGAAATACCATTCGGATAAATTTCATTGGTTGCCAAACCCTCTGGTTCCAAGAAAATTTGATGTGATTCTTTATCCGCAAAACGATGAATCTTATCTTCTACACTAGGGCAGTAGCGAGGGCCCACACCCTCAATTACACCCGTATACATCGGTGAGCGATCTAGCCCGCTACGAATAATGTCATGCGTACGTTCATTGGTATGGGTAATCCAACACGGCAATTGCGCCGGGTGTTGTGATGCGCTACCCAAAAACGAGAACACAGGCACCGGATCATCACCAGGCTGTATTGTCATTACAGAGTAATCAATTGTGCGGCCATCAATACGCGGTGGCGTACCGGTTTTCAAGCGACCGGCAGGTAAACCTATTTCACGTAAACGTGCAGCCAAAGATACAGAAGGAGGGTCCCCAGCACGTCCAGCTTGATAGTTTTGCAAACCCACATGCACCAGACCACCCAAAAACGTCCCCGCAGTTAACACCACAGATTTTGCAGCAAAGCGCAGGCCAATCTGCGTTACCACGCCAGCAGCACGCTCGCCTTCCAAAATAATGTCATCTACCGCCTGCTGAAATAACCAAAGATTTTCTTGATTTTCCAACCTATGTCGAATCGCCGCTTTATATAGCACACGGTCCGCTTGCGCACGTGTTGCACGTACAGCAGGGCCCTTACTTGAATTTAATATGCGGAATTGGATACCACCTTCATCAGTAGCGGCCGCCATCGCGCCACCCAAGGCATCAATCTCTTTGACCAAATGCCCTTTACCTATACCACCAATACTTGGGTTGCAAGACATTTGGCCTAGGGTTTCAATATTATGTGTGAGCAATAAGGTTTTTTGACCCATTCTTGCACTCGCAAGCGCTGCCTCAGTTCCAGCATGACCACCGCCGACCACAATCACATCAAAAATATCAGGATAATTCATATTTTAATCACAAAAAAACGTTATTACTCAAGAGGTAGCAGTTTAACTTAAACTCAAGTTTAGGTCATGCATAACGCTACTTATAATCAATGTTTCACGTGAAACAATCAAAAATCGACGCTCAGTCATAATTTCTTCACAAAATAGCAATAAAATTCATGCTAATCGATATCATGCAAGCTATAATTGGTTTAGAATTAAGGCATATTATAACAAGCACAATCAATATACTTTTTTAACAAGATTTGGTTTTATTGGTTTATTACTAAGGAGTCGCACGTGAAACACACCCATATTATTTTGGCCACGTTACTAGGTTTTGCTTCACTTACAGCCCATGCTGCGCAAGCAAATGTTACCAACGCCGAAGCGTTAACAAAAAAATACATCGGCATTGCACAAACGGTTAATCCAGAGTTCGTATCTTCAGTTACAGAAGGTAAGATGTTCTTTAACCGCAAGATTAAAATGCCTAATGGCAAAGAAATGGCCTGTGCTTCATGCCATACAACCAACCCAGCTAATCCAGGTAAACACGCATTAACTGGCAAATCAATTGAGCCACTTTCACCTGCGGTTAACAACAAACGCTTTAAAGATATTGAAAAAGTTGAAGAGAAATTCACTGAGCACTGCAACGAAATTATCGGTGCAGATTGTACAGCAGCTGAAAAAGCTAACTACATTATCTATCTTTTAACTGAAAGAACACCTTCAGCTAAAAAATAATTAGCTACTGTAATTAAAAAGCAGATCCTTAATACGGCTCTGCTTTTTTTACGCCCATTTCCAACCAATACACCCGGCCCTATCCAAAGCATCTCAATTGGCTGGTGTAATTTAATATAATTACCAGACCTGCCTACAGCAGTCTTCAGCAAACTTACACCAGAGCATTATCAAACATAGTAGTGCGGGTTGCAAAATCGCATCTCCAGACATTACAAAACAAATAAGTTATAACAACCCGCCGCCATACCAACCAAAAACAGCAGTGCTAACCGAAGCTTATTAGCAACGCACCCACAAATCACCCTCCAATGCCACCACCGCAATCCAAGCACAATATTATGTTTCACGTGAAACAATTCACCTCATTTACCTATAACGCTAACAAGCATTACGTATTGGTATTGACTTGTACACACATGGGCGCCTATAGTACATGTAGCAATTGGCGTAAAAACGAATATTGGACAGACAAATAATACTAAGGAGAATTTTATGGCTGGAAAATTTGAATTAAAAACGGCAAAAAGTGGTCAATTTCACTTTAATTTATTGGCAGGTAACGGCCAGATTATCTTGCAATCTGAAATGTATGAGACTAAAGCCAGCGCATTAAATGGCATTGCCTCCATTCAAAAAAACGCAGCTGATGATGCACGCTACGAGCGTCTCGTGTCAAAAACTGAGAAACCATACTTCGTACTCAAAGCAGCCAACCATCAAGTAATTGGCCAAAGCCAACTATATGAAAGTGAAGCTTCTCGTGATAACGGTATTGAATCTGTGAAGAAAAATGGTCCAGATGCAACCATTACAGATCTGACAGCTTAAAATTTACAAAAAAATAGCGCCCATTTAGGCGCTATTTTTTTATCCTACAATGGCAGTTCCATACATCCAACTAGGTAGCAAATAGCAACCTAGCCACACATAAATTAAATCTTAACTTATTTGCCTATACAGAATTTAGAGAAAATTTCACCCAATAAGTCATCAGGTGTAAATTCACCAGTAATAGTACCTAAGGCTTCTTGTGCCAAACGTAACTCTTCTGCCACCAATTCTGCAGAGTTAATCTGAGTCGCCGCCAAATCCAAATGCTCTGCAACCTCTGTCAATGCAGATATATGCCGAGCGCGTGCCATGAAAACACCCTCGGCATTATTCTGATAACCAGCCAATTCTAACAAATGACTCTTTAGCAGATCAACCCCAACTCCCGTTTTGGCGGAAATATAAATATGCGTAGCCCGCGCTTTTTGTTCAATTAAAGCCGGCTCTTGCGTCACATCAATTTTATTATGCACCCAAATTTTGGGAATTTCTTGCGGCAACCTAGCTAAAATCGATTTTTCTGTCTCGGTAATACCATGAGCTGCATCCACCAACAATAATGCGATATTAGCCGTTTCTGTGGCTCGCCAAGTTCGCGCTATACCGAATTTTTCCACTTCATCATCTGTTTCACGCAGTCCAGCGGTGTCAATCACATGTAAAGGTACGCCATTAATTTGAATCGCATTCTTAATAGTGTCACGTGTCGTTCCCGCTATTGAGGTGACAATAGCAACTTCCTCTCCAGCCAATTGGTTCATCAAACTAGATTTACCCACATTAGGTTGGCCAACTAAAACAACGTTGATACCTTCTCGCAATAAACTACCTTGTTTAGCTTTCGCAAACACGGCACGCATCTCTACAATAATGGCGTCTAACTTTTCGGCTACTCGCCCTTGCGTAATGAAGTCAATTTCCTCTTCAGGAAAATCTAAACACGCTTCAACATACATACGCAAATCAACTAACTTGGAGAGCAGGGTATTAATCCGCTGTGAAAACTCACCAGACAATGAGCGCACCGCGCTTTTAGCCGCCTCTATAGTAGCGGCATTAATGACATCAGCAACCGCCTCTGCCTGCGCTAAATCCATCTTATCATTGAGATAAGCACGCCGTGTAAACTCACCAGGCTCAGCTTGGCGTGCACCAAGCGCAATACACCTAGCCAGCAAGATTTGCATCAGTGCAGTACCGCCATGGCCTTGCAACTCAAGCACGTCTTCACCAGTATAAGAGTGTGGATTAGGATAAAAAATGGCAATACCGCGATCGATCAAATCGCCATCGGCATGCAGGAAGTCGAGATAAGCTGCGTGGCGCGGCTTAGGGCAATGCCCAAGCACACTGATTGCAATCGCTTGAGATAAAGGGCCGGATACCCTTACGACGCCAATACCACCAGCGCCACTAGCAGTGGCGATGGCAGCAATGGTGTCTGAAGAATTAGTGATGTTCACCTGATTTTTTTACGTGGCTTTGCTTTTTGGCAACAGATTCTGCGTGAATCATTTTATTAACATACCATTGCTGCGCAATAGAAAGTACGTTATTAACCAACCAATACAATACCAAGCCTGCAGGGAAGAAGAAGAAGAATACGCTAAACACTACAGGCATCCAGGTCATTACCTTAGCCTGCATAGGGTCTGTAGGTTTAGGGTTAAGTTTAGTTTGTACAATCATGGTTGCGCCCATGAGGATAGGCAGAATATAGAATGGGTCAATTGCTGACAAATCCTGAATCCAACCAAAAAATGGTGCATGACGCAACTCAATAGAACCTAACAACACCCAATAAAGCGCAATAAAAACAGGCACTTGGATCAAAATAGGGAAGCAACCACCCATTGGGTTAATCTTCTCCTTTTTATAGAGATCCATCATCGCCATCTGCATTTTTTGGCGATCATCGCCAAACTTTTCTTTCATTGACTGTAAGCGTGGCGCCAATTCACGCATTTGCGCCATACTGCGATAACCAGAAGCAGAAAGTTTAAAAAATGCAGCTTTAATCAAGATAGTAAGCAAGATAATCGCCACACCCCAGTTTTGCACCAAAGAATGAATCTTAGATAGCAACCAGAATAATGGTGATGCAATCACTGTTAACCAACCGTAATCAACGCTATATTCCAAACCTGGTGCAGCAGCAATTAAGTCAGCCTTGGTTTGTGGGCCAGAGTAGAGGCGAGCAGGTACCGCAAGGGTAGCACCTGGCTGAATAGTGCTTAGTGTACTTTTGGTACCAATTCTGAAAATATTGCTGCTGAGTTTCTCAGTATAAAATTTACGCACCAAACCATCTTTAGGAATCCAGGCACTTACAAAATAATGCTGCAAAATACCAACCCAACCATCATTTGAAGTGATATTCAACGGCTCTTTCGCCATGTCTTTAAATGCTAACTTTTTGAATTTACTTGCTTCTGTATAGTAAGTACCGCCAGTAAAGGTTGGCATTAATGCCGAGCCTTGATTAGACTCGCTATCATGGACGATTTGATAATAAACAACAGGTGTAATAGCGGCGCTAGAGTCGTTTTTAATTTCGTAATTAACGTCAATCTCATAACGATTACGATGGAAGGTATATACCTTATTAACTGTAACACCATTGCTAACCACACTTAAGCGCACTTCAAGCTTATCTTGACCTTCTTGCATTTGGTAGCTAGGTGCTGTGCTAGTGAACAGCGTGTTGTGGGTAGGTAAATCTTGGCCAATTAAACCAGTTTGTGCAACATAAAGCATAGGCTTAGCTGCATCATCCAACAATAAATAATTAGATTGGCTATTGTTAGCGCGATGTTTACGCAACTCTAACTTACGTAAATCACCACCCATGGTATTGATATTAATTTGATATAAATCGGTGGTAACAGCAATATTTTGGCCAGATTTCAGTGCATAGCCAGTATCAACTGGCGTATCAATTGCGCCGGCAGCAGCACCAACATCTGCAGTGGGAACTGAGCCTACGCTAGCAACTGGCGCAACCGCGGCTGGTGCATGTTTAGTTTGCCATGCATCCCATAACATCAAAATAGACATCGAAAAAATTACGAATAATACTAAACGTCTTGTATCCATATTGTTTTATAAGCAATCTATATAAATATTTAGTAATGCAACTTAAAAGAGGGTATCAAGGTACTGGATCATGTCCACCCTCACACCACGGGTGACAGCGACACAATCGGTGGACCATATAGTAACTGCCGCGCAAAGCACCATGCCTTTGAATCGCCTCTACTGCATATTGTGAGCAAGTAGGGTAAAAGCGGCATTGCTGCCCAAAAAAAGGACTCAAAATTAATTGATATCCTTTAATTAACCAAATCAATAAATGCGACATTCTTGTTATCACAAAAAATTAAGCGCACAGTGCAATCATGCATTATAAAGGCTGATTGCCTTTTAATGGTGAAGCATTGGTGTTGTTTTGCGGTGTATTTAATGAGGTGCGTAGATTAATTTTATTCAATAAAGAATCAAACTCTTGCACTACAGATAAAAAATCTTTTTTATTAAATTTTTTCTGCACACGCACCACTAAATCTAAGGGGTTAATGCTATGTTGATGTAAGCGAAAAAACTCGCGCAACACGCGCCGCATATAGTTTCTGTGTACTGACGATTTCGCCGTCTTTTTCCCAACCACCAAACCCAGGCGAGCGTGCCCTAAAGTGTTAGGTTGATAGTGCACGGCTAAATACTGTGCAAAAATACGTTTGCGGAAATTAAAAACGGATGAAAATTCATCCGTTTTAATAAGCTTAGCTTTTTTCGTAAACCTAAGCGTGCGCACTATATTAAGTTTTTACTGTAATTAAACTGACACATACAGCGAAAGTAACGCCAATGGCGTTACTAACTTATAGACCTAAGCGTGAACGACCCTTAGCGCGACGAGCAGCAATAACAGCGCGACCACCTTTAGTTTTCATACGAACTAAAAAGCCATGTGTACGTGCGCGACGTGTTTTAGAAGGTTGATATGTACGTTTCATGTGAATCTCCGACGAGCAAAATGCTACAAAGGGCGCTATTAGACCCGATAACACAGTGTTTTGTCAACGTTTATTTAGTTTTATTAATCAAGCTAACTTTTTAATTATTATCAGTTTTAATTTATAAAAATTTTATTCGTTAATTTTGAAAATGGCTGTGGATAAGTTGTGATAAACCAGCTAAAATGCAGTGGATAGATTAGCGTTTAGTTGTACGCAATTTTACCAAAAAATAAAATAAAAACAATAAGTTAATCATTCATACAATCGTTGTTATTTCAATACGTTAGTTAAAAATAACTGTACAAACTAAGGTATATCACTACAGATGGAAAATTTTTGGCCTGCTTGTCTTTCTAAATTTCAGAAAGAACTTTCAGCACAACAATTCAATACTTGGATCAAACCCCTGCATACAGAAGTGAACGGTGATGCTGTGCGCATATTTGCGCCTAATCGTTTTGTGATGCAATGGGTTAAAGATCGATTTTTGAAAAAAATTGAACAATTTGCGGAAGAGCATAAGCCTAATATTCAAATTGAATTAGTACTAGGCGATGCCACGACCAAGACCAACGCTGATGAACCTGTAAAAAAGGTTGCTAAAGTTATTGTTGAAAATAAACAGACTATGAATGAAATCAAGTCTGAGAGCATTAAACAAAACCTAAGTGAAGTGTTAGCAAAAACTAAGAAAACAACAGTCACCGCTCATAAAAACGTAGACACTTCAAACTTAAATCCTACATTCAACTTCAATAATTATGTAACAGGCCGTGCTAACCAATTAGCACGCGCGGCAGCGATACAAGTGGCTGAGAATCCTGGTAGCGCTTACAACCCATTATTTATCTACGGCGGTGTAGGTTTAGGTAAAACCCACTTATTGCAAGCAATCGGTAACGAATTAAGACTACATAATCCGGATGCAAAAATTCGTTATTTGCATGCTGAGCGCTATGTATCAGATGTGGTTAAAGCATATGAACATAAAGCATTTGATGAATTTAAACGCCAATATCACTCTCTGGATTTGTTACTGATTGACGATATTCAGTTTTTTGCTAAAAAAACACGTACGCAAGAAGAGTTTTTCTATGCGTTTAACTCACTAATTGAAGCAAAAAAACAAATTGTTATCACTTGTGATACTTATCCTAAAGAAATTGCTGACGTAGATGAACGTTTAAGAACCCGCTTTAGCTGGGGTCTAACTGTTGCTGTTGAGCCACCAGAGCTTGAAATGCGTGTAGCGATTTTGCTCAAGAAAGCAGAAGCGGTAAATCTTAACCTGCCTGAAGATGTTGCCTTTTTTATCGCTAAGCAGATTAGATCTAGCGTACGCGAGCTGGAAGGTGCCTTAAACCGTATTATTGCTATGTCTAAGTTCACCGGTCATGCGATAGACGTACACCTCGCTAAAGACGCATTACGTGACTTAATAGCGGTACGTGGCCGTCAGGTGACGATGGAAAACATACAGAAAACGGTTGCTGACTACTACAAAATCAAAGTAGCGGAAATGTATAGCAAAAAAAGAACACGTAATTTTGCCCGTCCTAGACAAATCGCAATGGCATTATCACGTGAATTAACCAACCATAGCTTCCCTGAAATTGGCGAGGCATTTGGCGGCAGACATCACACTACAGTAATGCATGCGTGTGATGAGATTGATTTATTAAGACAAAATGACGCAACAATTGCCAGAGATATTGGGTTTTTAGTTCAGGTAATTAGAGATTAAACAGTAAAAATCAGCTTAATTTTCTTCAATCGGGTTAAGGATAAGTTGTGGATAAAATTAGCATAAGGTTGTGATTAAGAAATTTGGGAAATTTAATCAACAATTGACCCACAGTAGATTATGTTTTTACCAAGATAAAAAAAATTGTTGCAAGCTATTGAAAATATTAAACAAAAAGTAGTTATGCACAAAAAAATGCAACATTATTATTGTTATTATTTTATATATATATTATTTAGGTTATAGAGATGAATATACAAATCAACCGTGAAACGTTATTAAAACCGTTAACTTCTGTTACAAGTATTGTAGAAAAGAGACATACGCTACCTATTTTGTCTAATTTATTGCTTGAAACTAAACAAAACAAAATTCATCTCACAGCAACTGATTTGGAAATGCAAATATCGCTATCTGTGGACAGTGCTACTACTAATGATTTCTCAACAACGATTTCAGCTAAAAAATTATTAGATATTTGCAGATCATTACCAGATAACTCAGATATCAATATGGCGACTAATGACAGCCGTATTACTGTTAAAGCAGGTAAGAGCCGTTTTAATTTACAAACATTGCCTGCAGCTGACTACCCAGTCATGACTAAAACCCAGTCACAAGGTACGATAATTACCATTCCGCAAAGACAGTTAAAAGAATTACTAAAGCAAGTTGAATTTGCTATGGCGCAACAAGACATTCGCTATTATTTAAATGGCTTATTGGTAGAGGTCGTTGCTAACCGTTTAAATATTGTAGGTACTGATGGTCATCGATTGAGTTTCACATCGACAGAACTTAAAGAAAACTATGAAAAACAAGATGTTATATTGCCTCGTAAGACAGTAATTGAGTTAATTAAACTATTGGATGATAGTGAAGAAGATGTGAATGTAGAGATAGCCAATAACCAAGTTAACTTTAGTTTTGGTAATATTAGGTTGATTTCTAAAGTAATTGATGGCAAGTTCCCTGATTACAACCGAGTAATCCCGACTGGTCATCAAAATACATTTACCACAGAACGTTTAGGTGTATTGTTAGCAATGCAACGTGCTTCTATTTTATCTAATGAGAAATATCGCGGTATTCGCATGGTACTAAGTAATAATAATCTGAAATTAATTAGTACAAACAGCGATCAGGAAGAGGCTGAGGAAGAATTAGAAATCGCATACGGTAGTGATACTCTAGATATTGGCTTTAATGTCACCTATCTCATTGATGTACTTAACAATACCAATAGTGAGCAAGTAACATTCTCATTTGCGGATGCAAACAGCAGCTGCTTAATTACCTTGCCGAATAATCCAGATTACAAATACGTTGTGATGCCAATGCGCATCTAACGAGTGTTTCACGTGAAACAAAGCTTTAGTATTTTTATATCAGTAAAAGTATTAAATTTAAAGATAACTTTAAAGTAAAGAAAATAAGTATGAGTGAAAACAACGCAATATCACCAGATTACGATTCATCCAGTATTAAAATATTGGAGGGCTTAGATGCCGTACGTAAGCGCCCGGGTATGTATATCGGTGATACATCAGATGGTTCAGGCTTGCACCATATGGTGTTTGAAGTGCTGGATAATGCCATTGATGAAGCATTAGCTGGTCATTGCGATGATATTAAAGTGATAATTCATCCTGATAACTCGGTAAGTGTGGCTGATAATGGCCGCGGTATTCCAACTGATATTAAATATGACGACATCAAAGCGGTAAAACGCTCAGCTGCTGAAATTGTAATGACGGAACTACATGCAGGCGGTAAGTTTGACCAAAACTCTTACAAAGTGTCAGGTGGTTTGCATGGTGTAGGTGTTTCAGTCGTCAATGCCTTATCTGATTGGCTAAAACTGAAAATTTACCGCAATGGCAAAGTACATCAAATGGAGTTTCGCCGCGGCGAAGCTGTTGCGCCTTTAGTTGAAACTGGCGTAACTGATAAAAAAGGCACAGAAGTACACTTTTTAGCCTCAGTTGAAACCTTTACGCTGGTTGAATACCATTTTGAAATTTTAGCCAAACGTATTCGCGAGCTATCATTTTTGAATAACGGTGTGAAAATTGAGTTGGTAGACCAGCGCACAGGCAAAAGTGAAAACTTTGCTTATTCAGGCGGTATTAAGGGCTTTGTGGAGTATATGAACCGTAGCAAAACGGTACTGCATCCTAAAACCTTTTATGCATCAGGTGAAAAAGACGGCATGACCATTGAAGTTGCTATGCAATGGAACGACTCTTACAGTGAAACTGTGCAATGTTTTACTAACAACATTCCACAGCGCGATGGCGGTACACACTTAACTGGCCTACGTACCGCAATGACACGTACTTTAAACCAGTATATTGAACAAAGCGAGCTGGCTAAAAAAGCAAAAGTTGAAACAACCGGAGATGATATGCGTGAAGGGATTACCTGCGTATTGTCAGTCAAAGTGCCTGACCCTAAATTTTCATCTCAAACCAAAGATAAACTCGTTTCTAGTGAAGTGCAGCCAGTGGTGTCTGAGGTAGTAGCGGCAAAATTGGCTGAGTTTTTGCAAGAAAACCCAGCCGATGCGAAAATTATCTGCGGTAAAGTGGTTGAAGCAGCACGTGCTAGAGAAGCTGCACGTAAAGCACGTGAAATTACACGCCGCAAAGGGGTGATGGATACCATGGGTCTGCCTGGTAAATTGGCTGATTGCCAAGAAAAAGACCCGGCACTATGTGAAATTTATCTAGTCGAGGGTGACTCTGCGGGCGGTTCTGCCAAACAAGGCCGTGATCGTAAAAATCAAGCGATTTTGCCGCTTAAAGGTAAAATCTTGAACGTAGAAAAGGCGCGTTTTGATAAACTGCTAGGTTCACAAGAGATTGCAACGCTGATTACAGCACTGGGTACCAGTATTGGTAAAGCAGATTTTAGTGCTGAAAAGTTGCGTTATCACCGTATTATCATCATGACTGATGCGGACGTTGATGGTGCACATATTCGTACACTGTTACTTACATTCTTCTACCGTCAAATGACTGAGTTAGTGGAACGTGGCCATATTTATATTGCGCAACCACCGTTATACAAAGTAAAACAGGGTAGGGATGAGCGTTATCTCAAAGATGAGCAGGAGTTAGATATTTACCTACTGCAATCTGCGCTGAAAAATGCTGAACTAGATACTAAAACCAATGCTGGCACTTTAAAAGATGAAGCCTTATCTGAAATTGCCAAACAAGTTGTGCTCACAGAAGCTGTGATCCGCCGTATTGCTTCACTGTATGACGAGAGTGTACTACGTGCAATTCAGGATGCAGGTGCAATTGATTTAAGCACAGAAGCTAGTGCAAATGCGATTGCTGAGAAGTTACGCCCTATCCTAGGCGCAGTGGGTAGTGAGGTAATTGTAGCGTTTGACGCAGAAACCAATGCCTACCGCTTAGAGATTAACAAGTATGTGCATGGTAACTTGCAATGCTGCGTGATTAATGCTGAATTTTTAAACAGCGGCGATTACAGACAATTGCTAAAAACCTCAAATATGCTCAATGGGTTAGTGGGTGTAGGGGCAATCGTTAAGCGTAACGAAAAAGAGCAAACAGTATCTACGTTTAAACAAGCACTAGATTGGCTACAAGGTGAAGCGAAAAATACGCTGAATATTCAACGCTATAAAGGTCTTGGCGAAATGAACCCAGAGCAGTTATGGGAAACTACCATGGATCCAAAAGTGCGTCGCTTACTCAAAGTGCAAATTGATGATGCGATTGCTGCAGACGAGATATTCACTACCCTGATGGGCGATAATGTTGAGCCTAGGCGTGCATTTATTGAAAATAACGCGCTGGGCGTGGGTAATTTGGATGTTTAGCTTGTTGTAAATTTATATTTATTCTGAAAAGCTAAAGTTTGAGATTTAACTAAAAACGGCAACCTAAAATGGTTGCCGTTTTTTAATATCATCTAAGCACAACTTAATGGACCTAGATATTTGCTGCGATGGTTGCTTTTAATGGGGTAGTTGCTCTGCCTATTAATTGGCTAAGTTGTCTGCTGTCGTCATAAAGTGCGCCCTTGGATGCACCAGTGTCTGAATCGGCAATCAGTTGCGCAAAAGCATCTGGGAGGCCTATTTTTAGCAACAGTGCTTGATACTCTTGCTCGGGTAGGTTGATGTAGTTGATGGCCTTTCCGGTTTGTTGGGAGACCTCTGCTGCTAATTCTGTGAGTGTGTAAGCACTATCTCCAGCTAACTCATACACTTTTCCTGCTTGATTTTCTGTGGTGAGTACCGTGGCATCTGCTTCTGCATAGTCTGCGCGGCTGGCTGAGGCAATTTTCCCATCTGCCGCAGATCCGTACAAGGTGCCGTGGGCAACACTTTGTGCTAATGAGCTGGTGTAGTTCTCCGTGTACCAGCCATGGCGTAATAATACAAATGGCACACCAGAGTTTGCAAGGTATTGTTCGGTAGATAGGTGCTCTGCCGCTAAACCCAGTGGTGAGGTGTCAGCATGTAATAAGCTGGTGTAGGCTAATAACTTAACATTAGCTCTTTTTGCAGCATCAATCACGGTGCGGTGCTGCGCAAAGCGTTGGCCGATTTCATTGGATGAAATTAGTAATACTTTGCTGGCGCCGGCTAAAGCTGTATCCCATGATTCGGGCTGGCTATAATCAGCATGGCGTACTTGAACGCCCAAATCGGCAAGATCTTTGGCTTTATCAAGGTTGCGAACTGCTGCCACGATGTTGGATGCAGGGATTGTTTTTAAAAGTGAGGTAATCACTAAACGGCCTAATTGGCCGGTTGCGCCTGTAATAACGATCATAAAAAAACCTTTCTAGTAAGATGAATGAATTGGTGTAATGCATAATAATCTATATACTTACTATTAGTAAGTACGTACAAAAAGGTAAGTATGATGACAACACAACAAGCAATTACATTAGCTGAGCGCATGCTGCGTGGTGAGGTTTTTTCAGATAAATGCCCATCACGTGAAATACTTAAGCATGTGACAAATCGATGGGGTGGACTGGTGTTAGTGGCACTATTGCAAGGTATGCACCGATTTAGTGATTTACGCAGAAAATTAAGTGGCGTAAGTGAAAAAATGTTGGCGCAAACCCTGCAAACATTAGAGCAGGATGGTTTTATCTTGCGCGTATCTTATCCAGTAGTGCCGCCGCATGTTGAATATTCGTTAACACCACTAGGTGAAGAGCTGGCAAAACAGTTAGAGCTGCTGGTAGATTGGATAGAAATTAATTTACCTAGAATATTAGAAGCCAAAAAGAGCGGTGTGGCTAGCGAATATGATGAATAAAATATCGATGAATCAATAGGTTGAATAATTAATGCTTAGTGTGAGCTTTACAGAGATTAGAAATGCGTTTGAATTCGTGAGCTCAGGTTCGCCAGCGCAGCATCATGCCTATATCAATAAAGATACGGGCGAAATTTACTGGACATCTAGTGTGTTGACGCTGGAGGAAGAGGTGCCAGACGACCTTGAAACCTCATCAAACTACATAGAGGTTCCGCATAAAAACGAGTTAAAGCTAGGTCAGAGCTTCGCTTTGTCTTTTATTGATCAAGAGTTACCACATGAGTACAACTTTGTAGCTAGTTTATTTCGCAAGCGAGGCGCCTACAGGCGGTTTAAAGATATGCTGCAATATCAAGGCTTGCTTGAGAAGTGGTATGCGTTTGAGGCACAAGCTTCGGATGATGCTTTGATAGCATGGTGTCAGGAAAATGGAGTTAACCTGACAGATACAGAACAGTAGAGGATGAAACCATTATCTAGCTATAGTATTAATAATAGTTAACGTTTTTTTAATTTGCACTCAAAATTCACTTGGTCTGACAACTCTTTATAGCTGGAAAGTGCGCCGGTGGCGGAGGAATAAGGGTCATTTGCTAGATATTTGATGTATTTTAATTGGCGCGGACTGACTTTTTTACTAATCGCATCGGTTTTACAAGTGCAGCCATTCACGTTGCTTTCGCTAGTATATTGGCTTTCGCATAAACTTATTTCTTGATCTAACAAGCTCGCTGGCCAGCGTTCAGTATTTATACTTTGAGGGCTTACCGTTGCTCTGGTTTGTGCAAGTGTTGCATACAGCAGTTCCACGGAAGCGCGATTTTTGCCTAGTGCAGCGCTTTGTAATATATCCTTGTGTTGAATTGATAAAGTATCTGGCTTGACGCCAACGGTAGCAATCAATCTAGTTTGGCTTGGCAGTTCATAACCTTGACCAGCTAGCATAATGCGTTTTGCTGGGTTAGCACTCAATAACTGGTTAGCCTCATCAATATCTGCACTGGATACTGTATAAGTAATCGTTACATTACATGCATCCTCGGCTTGTTTCACCTCTGATTTTGCTTGTTCGACACTAACAGATAACAGTTTGTCCTCAATAGCATCTGTCATGGTGGCTACATTACGTGAGGCTAAGTACTGTTCCTCATTCGCCTTTAATTGCGCTATAGATTTATTGTCTAGGCAGGCGTAGGCATTATTTAATGAAAGACAGCACATTGCGGTAAAAGCTAAGCGACGAAATATTAGATTACACATGGCTAACTCTTATTAATCTTAAAAAATATTGCTAGATATGAGCCACGCAAAAATAATAAGTTCTTCAATAGATGTGGTTTTTTAGCTTATCTTTGATGATGTCATGTTAACAGCGACGACCGCAGGATGATTGGCGCGACGTTCTACAGAAATGGCGTAGAATCGTTCGGTCACTTGATCGGTCTCGCCAATCTTAATCACATTGTGTTGCGCAATCACTTCATCTGCAATGATGGATGGCGCACAGAATATTCCAACGCCTGCCTGACCAAAGGCACGCATAAGCGCGCTATCATCAAACTCTCCCACAATTTGTGGCTGCATACGCAATGTGTTGAGCCATGACATCAGGCGTTTACGTACAGCGCTGTCCTCGCCTGGTACCAGTAACGGTGTGTTACTTAGATGTTGTGGAAACACTAACGCAGACGATTGTACAAGGCCATAGGCTGCAAAGAAGCTCACGCCGCATTCCAATAGTTGCTGGCTTCGGCCTTTAATATCAATTTCACTAGGCATAGGACGGTCTGATAACACCAAATCCAGACGATGGATGGCAAGCTCACCGAGTAAAGACTCTAGCTTACCTTCACGACAAATAATTTTAATCGGTTCTGCTAATGACATTGCCGGCGCTAGTAATCGATAGGCGATGGATTTGGGAACGGCATCGGAAATGCCTACTCTAAATAATCGTGAACGTTCTTTGGAGCCTGCGCGCAGTGTTTCTTCTAGTGCATTACCAGTTTGAAATATGTCGTCAGCGTAAGTGAGTGCCAACTCTCCAGTTTCGGTAAGTTCGATGCCGCGCCCGACTTTTCTGAATAGTGAAACACCGAGTGAGGCTTCAAGAATTGCAATTTGCCCGCTGATGGTTTGTGGCGTTAAATGCAGCTGTCTGCTGGCTTTCACTATGCTGCCAGCTTTTGCTACCGCCCAAAAGTAATGGAATTGTTTGTAATTAATCATATGGGTGAACAATAGCTCGTAAAAACCGAATAATCAATCAGAAATATTCTGCTTTTATTGAATATAGAAACAGACTAAAGTAGCAGCATGATAATCATGCTTGATTTCACAAAGCGTTGATTCAACCGAAGGAGACCATATGAAACGTATTTTATATTTTCTAGCAACCAACCTAGCCATTGTGTTTGTGCTTTCTATCACCATGCGTATTTTGGGGGTAGAGCCATATTTAAATGCGAACGGCTTGAATCTGAGTAGCTTGTTAGTTTTTTCAGCCATTATGGGTTTTGGCGGTGCATTTATCTCGCTAGCGATTTCTAAATGGACAGCAAAACGTATGTCTGGTGCGGTAGTGATTGAAGAGCCACGCACACCAACAGAGATCTGGCTGGTGAAAACAGTGCGTCAACAGGCCGATGCCGTGGGAATTAAAATGCCAGAAGTGGCTATTTTTGATACACCAGAGGTGAATGCATTTGCAACCGGTATGACTAAAAACAGTTCTTTGGTGGCAGTATCAAGTGGTTTATTAAATGCCATGACGCGAGACGAAGCTGAAGCGGTGCTGGCACATGAGGTATCACACATTGCCAATGGTGACATGGTCACATTGACCCTGATTCAAGGTGTGGTGAATACGTTTGTGATGTTCTTATCACGCGTGATTGGCTATGTTGTGGATAAGGTAGTGTTTAAAACTGAACGCGGTACCGGCCCTGCATTTTTTATCACCATGATGATTGCGCAGTTTGTATTAGGTATTTTGGCGTCTATGATTGTGATGTGGTTCTCACGTCAACGTGAATTCAGGGCGGATGCTGGTGCGGCTAAATTATCAAGTAAAAACAAGATGATTGCAGCGCTGCAACGTTTGCAGGCACAGCATGAACCTTCAGCATTACCAGAGCAAATGGCTGCTTTTGGTATCTCAGGCAAAGGTGGGTTATCAAAACTATTTGCTAGCCACCCAGGTTTGGATGAGCGTATTGCCGCATTGCGTGAAGCACAATAAGTAAAAGTGGCTACCGTTAGCAAGGTGGCCACTGTAGTAAACCAAGGCTGAGAGATATAAACGGTATTTCTCGGCCTTATTTATGTTCGGTAGCGTTATTGCAAGCAATGCCGATTAATTAATAGAGATGTATGAAATGAGAGGCACGCGTGAGTGAATTAGGGTCGGTAGGTGCTTGGTGGATGTGGGCAGGGTTTGGCATATTTGTGATCGTGATGCTGGCTATAGATATGTTTGCATTAGGGCGCAAAGGCGCACACAAGGTAGGGGCGCGTGAGGCACTTATTTGGTCGTTAGTATGGTTTAGCTTAGCCATGCTATTTGGCGCTGCCCTATGGGCCTGGTTAGACCATACCAGTGGCAGAGCAATTGCGGATGCCAGAGCCATGGAGTACGTGACGGGTTACCTGCTTGAAAAGACCTTGGCTATGGATAACATCTTTGTGTTTGTGATGATATTCAGCTACTTTGCTGTGCCGCTAGAGTATCAAAAGCGCATATTGGTGTATGGAGTATTAGGAGCGATTATCTTACGCGCGCTAATGATATTGGTCGGGGCTTGGTTGATTGCTGAGTTTCACTGGGTGCTTTATGTGTTTGGCGCCTTTTTATTGATTACTGGTATCAAGATGTTTGTGTTTGCTGACCATGAGCCTAACTTAGTAACGAATCCATTATTAAAGTGGTTGCGCCAACATATGCGTATTACCGATAAGTTTCATGCGGATAAGTTTTGGATTACGCAGAACGGTGTGCGCTGGTTTACGCCCATGTTCTTGGTATTGGTGCTGATTGAGTTCTCAGATGTGATTTTTGCGATGGATAGTATCCCAGCGATATTTGCGATTACCGATGACCCCTTCATCGTGTTTACCTCCAATATTTTTGCGATATTAGGTTTGCGCGCTTTGTATTTCTTGCTGGCAGATATGGCAGAGCGCTTCCACTTGCTCAAGTTTGGTTTGGCGCTGGTATTGATTTTTATCGGCACAAAAATGCTGATAGTGGAATGGTTTAAAGTCCCTGTGGCGGTGTCATTGGGGGTAGTAGTGGCGGTATTGGGTACCAGCATGCTACTGAGCTTGATTGCTACCAGAAAGTCTGATGAGCACTAACGTGACTGCAATAAAAAAGCCCGCATTGAGCGGGCTTTTTTATTGTTTGATGTATGTAATTAAAAAGACATACGTTTCATCGTGCCGTCTTTATCAATCCATTTATGTTTTAATGCGCCTAAAATATGCAGGATGATGGCAATCAGAAAGATGGCGCCGATAATTTCATGCGCTTCTTTGAAAATGTCACGCAGCGTGCTGTTATCTAAACCTGCAATGATATCAATACCAAACCACTTTACCCCGTACTTGCCGCTCATGGCCATGATTAAGCCGCTCACTGGCATTGCCACCATTAATAAATACAGCAGGTGATGCGTACCTGTGGCTAGTTTCTTTTCCCATGCTTTATATGAAGCAAGCATCGCCGGCGGGCGGTGTGTAATGCGCCATAGTACACGCAGACCAATCAGTGCTAATAAAGTAACGCCGATAGATTTGTGCAGGTTAAAGTAAAAGTTTCTTGGGCTGACTTCTTCCGCAAGATGCCAGGTGTAAACACCTAAGTCGAACAAATCAAAAGCAGTTTGTTTGGCAGCTTCTTTGGGCAGCTCTGTCATGTACCAACCCAGTGCAAACATGGCAATAACCACCAGTGCAATCAACCAATGCAGAATAACAGCGAGTTTTGTATAGCGTGAAGAATCTTGATTCATAGTAATATCCTAAGTAACACTTCAGTTGACGTTCAATTGTGACTATAGTCATCACAAATGATTGCATAAACGCAGTCATTTTAATCACTAACTTTAACGCAAGGAATCATTTATGAGAATTTTAATGATAACCATGAGCCTATTTTCAATAATGGGCTGTACACATGCGCAAATACAGCATGAAAACTTTGCGCTAGAGACGGTGGCTGAAGGTGTTTATGTGCATCATGGACAGCATTTAGATATTGATACAGGCTACCAAGGGGATATCTGTAATATTGGTTTTATTGTCGGTAGCAAGGGCGTAGCCGTGATAGATAGTGGCGGTAGCCTGAAAGTGGGGGAGCAACTACATGCGGCGATTCGTAAAGTCACTAAGCTACCAGTGTTGTATGTGATTAACACGCATGTACATCCAGACCATATTTACGGTAATGCAGCATTTTTGCCTAAAACCGCGAATGAACCCAAGCCTGAGTTTGTAGGCCATGAGAAATTAGGCCATGCCATGGATTTGAGAAGCGAGCAGTACACCAAATTGAATGAGCGCTTGTTGCACGAGGATGCTAAAGGCAGTGATCTGGTAAAGCCAACACTGGCGGTCACCAGCACGTTAGAGCTTGATTTGGGTGATCGGCTACTGGTAGTCACTGCACACCCACCAGCCCACACCAATACCGATATTAGTTTACTGGATAGCAAAACCGGTACCTTGTTTGCTGGCGATTTGTTATTTATCACGCGTACACCAGTGGTGGAGGGTGATATTAAAGGCTTAATCGCAGAAATTATTAAGTTGAAGAGCAGCCCGGCAAAACAGGTGGTACCAGGACATGGTCCAGTGACCAAGGATTGGTTGGCAGCTTTAACCGATGCCGAGCGTTATTTAACCGTACTATTGAGCGATGTACGCACTAACATTAAGCGTAATATCAGTATGGAAAAAACCATGGATACTGCGGCCGAGAGTGAGCGCAATAAATGGCAGCTGTTTGAAATTGCCAATCGACGCAATGTCAATACGATATACCCGGTGTTGGAGTGGGAATAAAAAAGCGGCTAATGAAGCCGCTTGAGTGTTGCCGATTTAAGCTAAATGCCGGTTAAGCATTTTTCTTGCAGTTGTCTAAGCTGCATGCTGTATTTGGGTTTGCGTGTAATAGCAACAAACCGCCGGCAATGGCTAAGTATTGCAATAGTGGCAATTTCAGTAATAGGGTTAAGCCCACGATATAAAATGCCATGACTAACGCAAAAGCTTTGGTTTTGTAGCCTAGTAATAAAGCTAAGCCACCAATACAGTTCACTAAAATAATGAGCGGGGCAAAAATGCCAGGCAAGCCCATGCTACCTAAACTAGCTTGATATTGCTGATATCCGTCAGGATTATTAGTAAAACCAATAATCAGCACCACAACTTGAACCAGGAATAATTGTGATAATAGAACGCGTGCTGCAGTTGCTAAGTATTTTTGCATATAACACCTTAATCATTAATTAAAGACCAAGGCTGCATAATGCCTGTTACTGCCAACGCTCGCAAGGGGTTAACATTGCAAGATCATTTCAATATAGAGCAAGTAAGCTGGCAAACGCGCGCGCCACAACTAATCGCGGTGCGGGAAGCGGTGTTTATCGTTGAGCAGAAAGTGCCGGCAGGACTGGAGTGGGATGGTCTAGATGAAGCAGCGCAACATTTATTGGCGTTCAACGTAGCAGGAGAGGCCATAGGCTGCGCCAGATTGTTAGGGGGTGGTAGTATAGGCCGTATGGCGGTATTAAAGCCCTGGCGAGGCTCAGGAGTAGGTGCTGCCTTACTCAAAGCGGCGATAGCTTATTATCAGCAACGAGCATTGCCTGTCATTACCCTGTCAGCACAAGTGCATGCGATTGCCTTTTATGAGAAGTTTGGCTTTAAAGTGTGTAGCGAGGCGTATATGGATGCGGGTATTTTGCACAGGGATATGCAGCGCATAGAGCCATCACTGGTTTAAAGGGTAGGGAATTTAGCCATTAAAAAAGCCTGCACATTACTGAGCAGGCTTTTTATTTCGCGAGACGTCGCTGGCTAAGTTGTATTACTTGTTCATTACGTACATAGTCACTTCAAAGCCAAAACGCATTTCTGTTGCTGCTGGTGTTGTCCACATAATAATTCTCCGGTTAGTTATTAACATCAAGATTGATGCTGTACTTGTATGATTAGTATCATACCCAACAGTTGCAGCCTAGGCGTATGTACTTTAATGAATGCAGCATCATGATTTTACGTAATTATTTAGCTGATTAAGCTTGCGATAAATTTCTTAAATATCCGTAATTAATAGATAATACTGATAGTTATTAGGAGTTTACATGGGCTTAGATGCACGTACTGTCATGGTGATGTTTTCCATGCTGGCGTTTATGTTTTTCTGCTTGTTTGAATTAGCAGGTTTGCGCGTAGGTAATATACGTGGCGTTAGGCAATGGGCGATTGCTAACCTATGTATCAGCTTAGGGTTTAGCCTCGCTTATTTTTATGGGCAAACCACGCCTGGGCGTGAGTGGGCAACGGTGATTGGGGTGGCTCTCATCGCGACGGGGGCTTGCTTACAATTAACCGGCATACAAACCTTTAAAGAACAGCCAGTGTGTTGGCGCATACTTGTGCCGCTTATCGTGTTGATTTTTTGCCTGAACACTTGGTTTAGCGTGATACACCCAGATTTTCATGCACGGGCGATTATTAATTCATTTTTATTCTGCGCTATTTATGTGGCATGTGCACGCGTACTGCTGGTGAAGGTCGAGGCCTCGCTGAGGGTGGCCTACTGGTTTACCGGAGTGTCATTTTCTATACTGGCATTGCTAATGCTCGCGCGCGGTGTGGTGATTCTTCTGTCTCCGGATGCGGTGATTGGTTTGCATGTAAACACGCCTATTAACACCTTGCCATTCGTGATCAGCTGTCTACTGCAGTTTTGTGCAGCATTTGGCCTGTTATTGATGCTGAATCATCGCCTGATCGCTGACGTTTATCAAATGGCGTCGCGTGATGCGCTTACTGGCGTGCTCAATCGCCGACGGATTGAAGAGGAGGCTGTGCGCCTGAGGGCACGTTGCATGCGTACTGGTGAGACCTTGGCGATTATGATGATTGATATTGATTTCTTTAAATCTATCAATGATCGTTATGGCCACCCGGTTGGGGATAAAGTGTTGTGCGCGGTAGCGGATATCGCACAAAAATCTATCCGGGCTGAGGATTACTTTGCCCGCTATGGCGGTGAAGAGTTCTGCATGTTGCTTACCTCTACAAACGAAAATGAGGCATTAGATTTGGCTGAGCGTTTGCGTTTAGCTTTTGCTGAGTTCACGTTAACCGTGGGTAAAGAGCGGCTTAACATTACAGTGAGTATCGGCGTAGCAGACTCTAGCGTGATTGGTTTAGAGTTTGCCGATTTGGTGGTGGCCGCGGATAAAGCGCTGTATTGTGCTAAAGAGAGCGGGCGTAACCGGGTAGTCACCTACACCGAGATGGATATGTGCAGTACATCTTAAGATTAAGAGGATAAGCCCAGCGTTTTTAAGTTAGCTACGCGTCCGTGGTATAGGGCAGATACCAAATCAGACTGTGTCACCATGCCCACCAAGCGGCGCTCATCATCAACCACGGGAATATGATGGTGGACCTTGGTTTGCGACATGAGTGGAATCAATTCAATAATATGCATATTGGCTGATGCGGTGACCGCTGGCGATGTCATGATTTGGCCGACTACTTCAGGCTTGTGTGATGACAAGGTATGCGTTCTGCGGATAAAGCTTTTAAGTTTGGTTTCAAAGCCTTCATATACCTCTAAATTGGCATGCTGCATAAAGTTAGCCTGCGTGATGATACCAACCACACGCCGTGCTCGATCAATCACTGGCAGCGCTTTAATTTCGTGCTGTCGCATGAGCAGCCAAGCGTCTTCCAGCAAGGTGCCGAATACGACGCTCACCACATTTTTAGACATAATGTCTGCACAAACAATCTCACCAAAGCGTCGTCGATAAGCGTGCATTTCGGTTTGTTGTAACAAGGTTTGCAAGTCATCACGGCTTACGTCGAGCACTTGGTTGTATTCTTTAAGCACCGCATTTAAATCTTCAGTATTAAAGCCAAAGCGCATTTCAGCGGGAATATCCTTAGCTAATTGCTGAGATGCTTTTACTACAAGGTGTGGATAAGGGCGGCGTGTTGCATTGTTGAAGATAATGGCGACCAGCAACAGGATGAACGAGTTAAGCGCGACCGGTGCCAACACAAACCAATAACCCTGTGCATGGATGGTAGCGCCACCCAGTACGGCGGTGAGTGCCACCGCGCCGCTGGGCGGGTGTATGCACCTTAACGCAAACATGGCGACAATGGAAAGACTGACGGCTATCGCAGCGGCAGCAGCCGGGTGTGGGATCCACATTGCGCAAGTCACACCAATGAGGGCTGCTGTGGTGTTGCCGCCAATAATCGACCACGGCTGTGCCAGCGGGCTTGAAGGCACTGCGAATAACAGTACGGCGGAAGCGCCCATCGGGGCAATGAGATAGGGGATAGTGCTGGTATCACCCTTTATTAGAACGGTCACTAGGCCAGTTAATAAAATGCCGACAAAAGCGCCAATACCAGCGCGCAGGCGTTCGGTATGATTAACGGCAATGCGTTCTGGGACAAAGCCTTTCAGCCAGTTTTTAAGTTTATCCAAGCTTGTGAACCTAAGTATATTTTTAATGATATTACACTATGCACTAATTTGGCGCACCAGATTAGTGCGCTGATGCGGTACACGGCCGACTGTGTAGTGGTTTGTACATGCTAGGATGCTTTATTTGCATGTAAATTGCTTAAAGCAGGGCTATTCTATAAAATCCTACTTTATAGAATAGCATCATTGATTTTATTCGTATTTTCCATCGTTTTATTTTCTCAAGGATTTCTCATGTCAAAAATCATTTTCAAAGCAGGCGAAGCTACTGTTTACTCAGAAGGTAAAGACGTTACCGCAGCAATGCCAGAAATCTTAATCGGCGCGGTTGACGGCCCAGTAGGCCAAGCGTTTGCAAACTTAATGGCACAAAGCAAAGGCCACACTGCAATGTTTGCGGTACGTGATATCAACCAATTGGTACGCCCAGTATGTATGACCGTACCAAAAGTAACATTGAAAGGCAGCACAGATGTAGCCTTGTTCGGTGGTGTGGTGCAAGCAGCTACTGCTGATGCGATTTTGGACTGTGTAATTGAAGGCATCATCCCTAAAGAGCAAGCAAATGATCTATGTATCATCAGCTTGGTGTGGATTGACCCAGGTTGTATCGAGCTAGAAAAGGCAGGCACTTTAGACAAAGCTGATATGTACAAAAACAACTACGATGCGACTAAATTGGCGATCAAACGTGCATTGAACGACGAGCCTAGCATTGACGAATTAATTGCTAACCGTCACAAAATCAAACACTGCATGTGGGAAGATTCTTGGGATCAAAAATAAGATAGCTGATTAAGTTATCTCATCTACATTGATGGTTAAGCTGTACTAGGCTTAAACATCAGAATTGTAGGTGAACAAAAAAGCGGCTATAAGCCGCTTTTTTTATTTCCTGATTAAGATATCACTGACACTGCGTGCCAGATTGAGTGCAGAAAAACCGGTTTTTAACCACTTGAGCACACGGCTAGGGCGAATAACGCTAATTGCGGTGGTGACCCCAAGCATCAAAATAGGGTGTTGCCGTACGTAACGTACAAGTTGAAAGCCTCGGTAAGCAATGGTTAACGGTTTGCCTAAGGGAGCGATATCTTGTGCGAGTAAGGCACGTTGCGATGCCGCTTTAAGGATTAGTTTTTCGCGGCGCTCGGCGATGGTTGCGCGTTTCGGACTCACAAATCGCTCCTAGTCTCTGCTGGTTTCTTGATGATCTTTCACCAGCTCAGCTAAGCTGGCTTCGAACATCCTAGGCATGGATTTGAGCGCGCGAATCGCTAGCGCACCAATGACGCCGCCAGTGAAAATAAATAGTCCGGTGAGCAGGCTTAACACCAGCAAACGATGCGTATCCCAGAATAAAACCACAATCAGGATTGCCAACAACACCATACCGAAGCACAGGCAAAACAGGGCAACAAAGGTCATCGCCAGTAATGAGATTAGACGCTCGCGTCCTTCTTCTAAGTCTGTACTTAGGAGTTCAAGGCGCGTGTGTACAATCCCAATACAGGTGTTGGTAAGCCTTTTCAGCGAGCCTAATAGCCCGTCATTGTTATTGCTATCACTCATTGCAATTAACGGCGGCCAATAAGTAAACCAACCACTAAGCCAACGCCTGCTGCGATGCCAACGGCATGCCAAGGTTTGTCGTGTACATAGTCATCGGTTGCGCGTGCTGCGGCTTTGGTTTTTGCCACTAAAACTTCTTGTGCATCGGCTAATTTTTCTTTGGCAACAGCAAGTGATTCTTCAGTTTTTGCACGTAAATTTGCCATTGCTTCGCCGCCCTGACTAGCGGTTGCTTTTAGTAAGGCTTCTGCATCAGCGATGACTACTTTGAAGTCGGCAATCAATTGTTCTTTAGAAACATCTACTGGTGAAGGTAAATTGTTGTTGTTCATTTATGTTTCTCCTTATGTGTTGTTGTTTGAGAGAGGTCTGACCGCCATCTGAACGTTAGATTCAATTTAATTGATGGTAATGATAGCTTTAATCCTACGCCTTGCTTGGACATAGGGCAAGAAGTGTATGGTTAAGAGCGGTCGTGAGCTAGTTTTAAGAGAATATTACGTACCGGAGTGGGTATCGCGGCACCAAGTGCATCTTCGATCGTCAGCCAGATTGCCGTTGCTTCGCGCGCTTGTAGTGCGTGCTGGCTAACGGTAAGGGGCTGAGGCTTAATATGCAACTTAAAATGAGTAAAAACGTGGCTGATGGGGGCTAATGGTGCATCTACCGTTGCGTTGATGCCAAATTGCTTGAGCACGGTCGCGGCGTAATCCTGATTCTCTGTATCGTCCGATTCCGGAAAGCTCCATAAGCCACCCCATATGCCTGAGGGTGGGCGCTTGACCAGCATCACCTCATTGCCTTGCTGCAAGATGAGCATGGTGGTGTTCTTCTCAGGGATGCTTTTTTTGGGTTTGGGGGTAGGTAAGACTGAGGTGAGGTTTTGTTGGCGCGCTAAACAGCTTTCATTTAAAGGACATACCGCACATTTAGGCTTGCTTCTGGTGCATACGGTTGCACCCAAGTCCATCAGGCCTTGGGTGTAGGCCACCATGTCAGACTGAGGTAATAGGCTCTCAGCTAGCTGCCATAGTGCCTTTTCAATTTTGGGTGCGCTGGTCCAGCCGCTAATGGCAAAGTGCCTTGCCAGCACCCGTTTTACATTGCCATCCAAAATGGTTTGTACCTGATGAAAGGCAAACGAGGCGATGGCAGCTGCGGTGGAGCGGCCAATGCCGGAGAGCGTTTGTATAGTGTTGAAGTCTTGTGGGAACTGCCCAGCATGTTCGTCCACGATAGTTTGTGCGGCATGGTGCAGGTTACGTGCTCTAGAGTAGTAACCAAGACCGCTCCAATGCTGCAATACTTCATCTTGTGTGGCATTGGCTAAGTCGGCAATGGTTGGAAAGCGGGCCATGAATTTGCCGTAGTAACCAATTACCGCCGATACTTGGGTTTGCTGTAGCATGATTTCAGATACCCAGATGGCATAGGGATCTGTAGTGTTTTGCCAAGGTAAGTCGTGTCGCCCGTGTATTTTTTGCCAAGAAATCAGGCGGCTGGCAAAGTCAGTCATGAATCAAGCTACTTAATAAAAATGAAAGAGGGTGTAACTGTATGCAAGTTGCTTAAAATTTGAACAGTTTTTTAAGTTTTTGCTCTGCTTTTTCTTTCGCTAACTCTTCAGTCGATTTTGGCTGCTCTGCGGTGCCGCCGTCTGCCGGTGCAGTAGCACTATCTGCAGGTTTGTTTTTATTGAGCAGGCCTTTTAATGCATCTACTTTGTTACCATCGCCCACCAGTGCTTTCACGGCACCAGCTTTATCGCCACCCACTTTGTCGATTAAATTGGATTTCGCAATAGCGGTGCCCAGTGCGGCAAAATCAATGCCGTATTTAGGTGCGGAGAAGGTACCGGTCACCTTAACGGGGATTGATACACCAGCAAGCGAATCAAGCTCTGCGCCGCCCTGGCCTTTAAGGGATTTAACAATCGTCGGTTTAGCTAAGTAGTTAATGGTTTCGTTAGCAATATCTACATCGCCACGGCTATCACCTTTGGCTAAGCGCAAAATAGGAGCCTTCATTGCAAGGTCCTCGTTGTGGGCGACCCCATTTTTAATGTTAAATGACGCGGTGAGTTCACTAAAGTCAGTTTTCTGTGTTTGGTCAGCACCAATGCTGTTTTTGTCTTTGAAAATATTGATTTTAGATTTGGCATTGCGAATAGTGCCGGCAATGTCGATGCCCTTGATTGCACCATCGGCCAGTTGCAGTGAAGATGTGCCATTCAGCGCTTTTTTCATAGCACCCACAGTATTGCCTGCTGCGGTTACGTCAACGCTGAGCGTGCCTTTGCCGTCTAACATATCATTATTGATGGCATCTACTAGCAAAGGGCCAATGGCAATGCCTTTCATGTCTTGCTTGAAGGCGATGCTGGGGGTGCTGCGTGCGTCTACCCTAAGTGAGCCATTCATACTGCCTTGATACAAATTTGCAGACAGTGGGGCAATAGTGGCAACGCCATCAGCGGCTTTTAAGTCTACACGCACGTTTGAAGCCTTGGTTTTGCCGTATCTTAAATTGCCAATACGGATAGAGCCATTGGCATTCAGTGCTTTCAGTGCGCTTAAATCCAGCGGAGCATCGCCTGTGTTGGCTTTGGTTTCTACTGGCTTGTCACTTGCAATGATATATTTATCAAGATTCAGTTGGTCAATATCAAGATCAAACGTATAAAGCGGTTTGTGAAATTGGCTGATGCCCAAGCTCCCTTTAATCTGGCTCTCGTCAAACTTCACATTTAAGCCGGATAGTGCCAGCTTTTGCCCATCGGCTTTCACATTAACATTGAGGCCAGATAAGCGATATTTGTCGTAACTGATTTGTCCAATATTGATTTTGCCGTCTAAGAGTAAATTAGCCAATGCCGACATATCAGCAGGTTTTTGGCTGGCTGGCTCAGCTTTTTTAGGCTTGCTTGGGCCTAATAGCTTGTTTAAGTCTAAAGCATCCGCAGTTAAATTAAACTGAATATTGGGTTTTTTAAAGTTAGCGAGCGCTACGTTACCGTTAAGCTTGGTGTTATCTAGATTCATCAAGAATTTGCTATGCACTTGTTCTTGCTTAGCATCTGCGTGCAAACTTAAATCAAAACTCACTTTGGCACTGCCATTAGGGATGGCAGGGTCTTTAATGTCGATATTGCCGGCAAATTTTGGTAAGTCAAAAATCAGGCTTTCCAGATTGCCTTGGAACGGAGATGAAAACTTGCCGTTGATGCTGCGCTTACCTTGTGTACCAGTGATGTCACCACTAATGCCGCTGCTTTGTAGTGCTTTAGGAGAACCTTTAATATCAGCCAGGATTAAGTTTGCTTTAAAGTTGTCGCTCGCTTTTTCTTGGCTTAAGCTCACGGTGATTTTTTTGCTGGTGACTTCATCCTTTTGCGCAACCAGTGCGGGTGCGTTTAAATCCAAGGTGACTTTGGCACCGTCAAATTGACCGGCTAAGGCTAATTTCAAGCTATCGACTAAGAATTCACGCGTTTCCGGCTTGGCATCAACATCACCGCTTAAGGTGATTGCTACATCTTTACCGCCCAGCACATCGCCTTTAATGCTGGCGTCTAGGTTTTTTGCGGCAAAGTGTTTGGCCTCAGGATCTGCAAGGAAAGTCCCCTTAAGTTTTACATTAGCCGCCAATGCCGGTTGATTTGCCGTTGCGCTAAAGTCAGTGGCCAGATCAATCGGCTCAGCTAATGCGATGTGGCCAGAAGTTAAATTGAACTTAGAGAGTGCATATTTTGCACCCGTGCCTTCGTCGGTATAGTTGATGGCAGAGTTGGTGACTTTAACGCCATCCACATCAAATTTAATTTGCTCGGACTCTTCTTCATCCTTGCTGAGTAGGTCATCAAAGTTATTAGTGCCATCTTTATATTTAATGATGTTAGCCTGCGCACCATCAATGTAGACGGTATCTACCACTAGCTCTTTTTTAAGCAAAGGTAACAGAGCCAGTGCTACTTTTGCACCTTGAATCGAGGCAAAAGTTTGCTCGGAGTTGTGTTCAGAAATTGAAAGTTTGCCTAAATCTGCCCCAATTTTAGGCCAGAAAGCGAGTTTGATATCGCCCTCAATATTCAGGGTGCGCTGTTTCTTTTCTTGCACTAGCTTAATGATGAGCGGCTTGTAATCATTCGGGTTAAATGTTGCAGAGATGATGGCAACGGCCAGAACCAGCAAGGCAACCACGCCAGCTGCACCGTAGAGACCGTATTTCAATAATTTTTTCATGATGTCACCTTTGTTAGCTATATTGATAATGCGTCTGTTGTCATTACCAGTATATGCACGTTCATATTGTTGTTATTACTTCAGTGTACAGTCCAGTCGACTAAGCCTGTATACGCGGTTAGCAGTACGATTCCGCCAAATGCAAGGCGATACCATGCAAAAATCGTAAAGTCATGGTTGCTGACGTAGCGAATAAGCGCTCTAACCGCAATCATGGCACTAATGAAAGAAAATATAAACCCCATTGCCCATGCGCCCATGTCATCCATACTGAGCAGGGCACGATCTTTGTACATCGAGTAAATAGAGGCAATCCCTAGCGTTGGGACAGCGAGGAAAAATGAAAATTCCGCGGCCGCTTTGCGTGATAAACCAAAAAATAGGCCGCCGATAATGGTGGAGCCAGAACGTGACATGCCTGGAATCAGCGCAACCGCTTGTGCCAGCCCTAGTTTTAAGGCATCTAAAGGGCGAATGTCATCCACGGTTTCTATGGTCACGGTGTGTGTGCGCTTCTCTGCCCACAAAATAATAAACGCACCAATAATAAACGCCAAGGCAACCGGCACTGGTTTAAACAGGTGGGTTTTGATGGTGCTACCAAAAGCCAAGCCCAAGATGGCTAGTGGCAAGAACGCAATGCTCAAATTAATGAATAAACGGTTGGCGATGGGGTCGCGCCCGATCCCTGCAAATGTACTGACAAAACGCGTACGGTACTCCCATACCACCGCTAAGATAGCGCCCAGCTGTATTGCAATATCAAATACATTCCGTTTTTCATGGTTCATGAAATTGAGTAGATCACCAGCCAAGATTAAATGTCCGGTGCTGGAGATAGGCAAGAACTCGGTAGCGCCCTCAACAATGCCCAGTAAGGCGGCTTTAAGTAGTAACAAGATATCCATATGCTGATTTTATTAAATAAAGTGATTGGTAAGCAGTAACAGAGCTTACAGGCAAAGGTTAACGTACAGTAATTTTAGTATGTGCATAGCAGGGCATTGTGATGCCAGGTATGTGAGTATTGAATAGAAACGGCGCCTAAGCGCCGTTTCTATTGTGGTGCTGTTATTTAAGCATCCCCATGACTGCTGTCAGCAGGTTGCCTGAGTTGCTGTCTACTTCACCATTTGGCGTCATTTTGTCGATGGCCTGCGGTAAGTATTCTGCAATTTTTGCGCTGATGTCACTAGGTGACATCGTTAGTTTTTCGGCAATACCGACAATACTGTCACGCCCTAGTACTTCTATTACTTGCTCGGCAGAAATTGGTAAGTTGTCGCCTTTGCTAATCCATGATGCAGCTTGTTCAGACAAACCAGCCTCATTAAATTTGGCCACTACGCCTTCCAAGCCACCGTTCTGTTTAAATAGATCCATGGCGATTTGCAACATAGCGCCTTTATCGCCGCCCATGTTGCTTAACACTGCACCAGCTAAACTATCAAATAATCCCATGATACAACCTCGCTATCAATAATTAATCATTAAGCCAGATGCTACATTAAAAGCGCTCATCGTTGCGTAAATATCGCCATTCGCCAACGGGTAATTTACCCAAAGTCACACTGCCGATACGAATACGTTTTAAGCCTACTACGTGCAACCCTACCATTTCACACATACGGCGAATTTGGCGTTTTTTGCCTTCACGTAATACAAAGCGAAGTTGGTCTTCATTTTGCCAGCTTACTTTGGCTGGTTTTAATTTTACGCCATCTAAACTCAAGCCGTAGTTCAAGCGTTTTAAGTCTGCATCGCTAAGCTCGCCAGTCACACGCACCAAGTATTCTTTTTCAACAGTAGAGTCTTCCCCAATCAAATGGCGCGCAACGCGGCCGTCTTGAGTGAGCACTAACATTCCTGTAGAGTCAATATCTAGGCGGCCAGCTGGCGCTAAACCCTGTAGCATGCCGCGATGGAACTGTTTGGGGTGATGGTGGTGTAGCTCTGGATCGTCTTCCCACTGGTTATCTGGGTGTATCAACACAATCGCAGGTTGGTAGCCATCTTCTGCCTGGCCACTCACATAGCCCACAGGTTTGTGCAGAATAATCGTCACGTTTTCAGCTTGGTATTCCTGAGCATAGCTGCTGATAATGATTTCGGCGTCAGGTTTGATGCGTGAGCCTAGTGTTTCAATAATCTCACCATCTACTTTTACCCAGCCATTGGCAATCCACTCATCTGCTTCGCGGCGTGAACACAGGCCACGTTCTGCCATTACTTTAGATAAGCGTGGCAAATCAGGCTGGCTGGCATTGGCTTTGGCGGCAAATGCTTCTTTATTACTACGTGTTTTATCAAACTCACTGGCTACAAAACCATCGCGCACCTTGCCGCCGCGGCGTGGTGGGTTGCGGTAAGCACCTTCACGGTCTGCTCTATCGCGGGTGGTTTGCATGCTGTCTAATTTGTGAGCATCCGGTCTGCGCGCATCCGGATCAATTGGGCGCGGTGATGGCGCACGGCTATCTGGTGTTTGTGCTCTAGGTGCAGAGGACGTGTGCAAGGAACCATCATGACGGTGGTTACGTTGACGTGGCGCATCTTGATGCGCAGGCCTTGTTTGATCTCTAGTTTGGTCTCTAGATTCACTTCTGGCACGCACCGGCGCGCTTGCCTCTGGTGCGCTAGGGCGTTGTGGTCTAACCGGTGCAGTTGTTCTATCACGCGTAGGCGTGTTTGAGCGGCGTACAGGTGCTTTACTTGCCACATTGCTTGGGGCATCACCAGATTTTTTTGAGAGTTTTAGGGTAGTCAAAAGTTTTTTCCTTGAATGTTACTATTTTACGCCTTTTTTATTGGCTAGGCGTGAATACAATTGATTGAATTTAAAACAAAACAGCCAGCGATTAGCGGGCTGTTTTGATCACATCAAGGTTGAAACTTACTTAAAAATGACCAAAAGCAAACTAAGTCATTTAATCAAATCTGCGATTAGCAGTAGCCATTTGCGTCAGACGTAAAGTCTGACTTCTAATTATCTACTTTACCAAACCAGACGCTTTTCAATTTAGCAACCTTATACAGTAAGCCGGTATTTTCATTAGAAAGTGCGTCTAAGAATAAGGATAACCTGCGTGATTTAACGACCGTGTAAAAGGTGAGGATGCTTACCGGTACAAAGATGCCTACAAAATAGGCAAATTTTTCTATGCTAGTTGTTTGAGAGAAGTCAAAAATATTCATGCCTAACAAGCCACTAGTCATGGTGCCGATTAAGCCTAAAATGGTGACAACCGTTAGTCTGACTACTGTATCTGCTTGGCGTTTAATTTCTTCGCCTTCTAAATATTCAGCCATATCCATAATGCGGCTACGCGTTTTTTTAAATAAATCTAGCGTGTTTAATTGTTGATGCATCATGGCAAAGATATCTTTTGCAACGGCTTGGTCTGATACGCTTTCAAACCAATAGCGATGGGTAAAACGTAGAAATACGCCCATCACATTGCGGATGCTTTGTCTAAATGTTTTGATGGAAGTCTCATCTTCAATATTTAAACGACTAATGGCTTGTACCATGCGGTCTGATAGCATCAACAGTGCTGCTTTTTGAAAGTGGGCAATTAGAAACAGTAAGAAATATTGGCTTTGATAATTGCGTTTAATGCCAGTTCTTTCATTGGTATATACGCGGTGCTGTTTACTGCCAACCACAATAAAATTTTGCCCTGTGCACATGATGCGAGTGGTGCTCCATGGGTCGCTTTTATTATTATCCCAGTAGCGGTCGTAGCAGTGCTTGTGTTCAAAATTACTTAAAAACTCTTCGGTAAATGGTAGCGTTTCGGAATCCCACGGCTGGGTAACCAAACCTAAGCGTATCAAATCACCACGAGTGAGCTTGCTAACGTCTTCAAACGCTAGGTAAGCCATTAATGGCATACGTTGATATTCAATTTCTCGATAACGAATCTGTCCTTCTTGGCTGGAGTAATGCTGCACCAAGGGGTGCATCAAAAATTCCCAGTGCAAAGAAACGCAGGGTACGTGGTTATCTTTTACGAATGATAAATATCGAGTCTTGTCTTGGTAGTCAGAGCATGCAAGCACATGGCCTTGTTTATCTAACCACTCAATGCTTTTTGCACAGTGGCCGGCATCGCCATTTTCTTCCCAATAATTAGGGTAGGTGCGCCCTAAGCGGTACAAAATCTCCATGGCATGGTTGAGCTGGATATTTTCTCCGGTGACTTCAAGCGCTAAAAAAGCGACATCGATATCATAGAAAAAATACAGCTCAATATGTGCTACTTTTAAGATGATAGGGGCTTCGTGATTGTTGAGTGTGATGCGTACTTGATTCACGTCGGAACGCGAGAAGATATGAATCGGCGATTCACCATAGCCGCCAGAATCACGTCCATGCTTGCCTTCTCCGTATAAAAAACGCTGCGCAAACGGCATGAAGGTAACAAACTCTTGGTAACGCACTTCACTTAAAGATTGTTTGGCTAACGAGAACTCGTCTTGTATTTCTTGCCAAGGACAGCTTTCGGCTTTAAGAATATCCCATGGGCGCTGGATCTTCTGACTATTGGATTCTGAAATCAGTTGGACAGGCCAAAGTAGGGTTTGCCTAAAGTCAGCAACGACACTGGATTCAATATTGTTCACGACGCAGCCAGATCTAAGATAAAAGAGGATAGCAAAAGTTTAGCATAATGCAGGTTGGCTGAAATACACGCAGAAATAAAGCAGATAAATAAGATTAAAGACTTAAATACTATGCTAAAAGTAAAAAAGCCAGCAAGGATGCTGGCTTTTTTTACTAGCTAGGAAGTTTATTTAAACTTACAAATAAACCCAGCAAAAGGTGTTTAGACCTTTTGATAGACTTCTGAACCTTTTTTCACAAACTCAATGGCTTTTTCTTGCATGCCTTTGGTCAGTGCTTCTTGTTCTGAAACACCTTGCTCAGCTGCGTAATCACGTACATCTTGTGAGATTTTCATTGAGCAGAAGTGTGGGCCGCACATTGAGCAGAAGTGCGCTTGTTTTGCGCCTTCTTGTGGCAATGTTTCGTCGTGGAATTCCTTAGCTTTCTCTGGGTCTAGGCCTAGATTGAACTGGTCTTCCCAACGGAATTCAAAGCGTGCTTTAGATAATGCATTGTCACGGATTTGTGCGCCTGGGTGGCCTTTTGCTAAGTCTGCCGCGTGTGCTGCGATTTTGTAGGTGATGATACCAACACGTACGTCTTCTTTATCTGGCAAGCCTAAGTGTTCTTTAGGCGTTACGTAGCAAAGCATTGCACAGCCATACCAGCCGATCATGGCAGCACCGATACCAGAGGTAATGTGGTCATAACCCGGTGCGATATCTGTCGTTAATGGGCCTAATGTATAGAATGGAGCTTCACCGCAATGCTCTAATTGCAGTTCCATGTTTTCTTTAATCAGGTGCATCGGTACGTGGCCTGGGCCTTCGATCATACATTGTACGTCGTGCTTCCAAGCGATTTGGGTTAATTCCCCCAATGTTTTCAATTCTGCAAATTGCGCTTCATCGTTGGCATCGTAGATTGAGCCTGGACGTAAGCCATCACCTAAGCTGAATGAAACGTCGTACTGTTTCATGATTTCGCAGATGTCTTCAAAATGCTCGTACAAGAATGACTCTTTATGATGTGCCAAGCACCATTTCGCCATGATAGAACCGCCGCGTGACACGATACCGGTCATACGTTTTGCCGTCATCGGGATGTAAGCCAAGCGTACACCCGCATGGATAGTGAAGTAATCCACCCCTTGCTCAGCTTGCTCAATCAATGTGTCGCGGAAGATTTCCCAAGTCAGGTCTTCAGCCTTACCGTTCACTTTTTCAAGTGCTTGGTAGATAGGCACAGTACCGATAGGCACTGGTGAGTTACGGATAATCCACTCGCGTGTTTCATGGATGTTTTTACCTGTGGATAAATCCATCACGGTATCGCCACCCCAACGTGTACTCCACACCATTTTCTCAACTTCTTCAGAGATAGAAGAACCTAATGCTGAGTTACCGATGTTCGCGTTGATTTTAACCAAGAAGTTACGGCCAATAATCATCGGCTCGATTTCTGGGTGGTTGATGTTCAGTGGGATGATGGCGCGGCCACGAGCCACTTCATCACGCACAAACTCTGGTGTAATCATTTTAGGGATGTTTGCACCGAAGTCTTGGCCCGGGTGTTGTGTTTGCAACAGCTCGCTCATGTTTTCACGGCGTTGATTCTCACGAATGGCAATGAACTCCATCTCTGGGGTGATAATGCCTTTACGTGCGTAGTGCATTTGCGATACGTTTTGGCCTGCTTTTGCGCGCAATGGTTTGCGGTGCAGGTTAAAACGCATTTCTGAAAGCTCTGGGTCAACTAGGCGTTGGTGGCCAAATTCTGAAGTAGGGCCATCTAATTGTTCTACATCGCCACGTTCCATAATCCAGCCAGTGCGTAATGCAGGCAAGCCGTTACGGATATCGATGCTGATGGTTGGGTCTGTGTATGGGCCTGAAGTGTCATAGACAACAACTGGTGGGTTTTTTTCTGCACCAAAAGCAGAAGGGGTGTCACTTAATGAAATTTCGCGAAATGGTACGCGAATGTCTGGGCGTGAGCCTTCAACATAAACTTTGCGTGATTTAGCAAAAGGGGTAGTTGCGCTCTCATCTACAGAGGCAGTTTCATTAAGAAACTTGGTAAGATTTTTATCGGTGGCGTTCAAGTGTGGCTCCTAGCAAAAACGTAAGGAGCAGGAAAACTGCGTGCCCTTACTAGTATATTTGTAGGAAAGCGGATAGATGCTTTCCTACGGCGGCATGACCCGCATCAGGTTCGAAGGGTATATCTCACTGTATTTAGGTAAAAATACAGACCCCTAGCAATTAGCGAAATATACGCTAAATTTGCTATAAAACCAAGTGTTTAAGTCAAGTGTTTAATTGCCGTAACTTGTGGATTAAAGTAAGACGCGAGATTACCGTAACTATTTAAGGGTGCTGGCGGTGTATCGCTACGCCTATCAGTACGCTTGCTAGTGCGGCTATCCATTGGTTTTTGATGGGCGATGCTTAAAAAGCAGTGGTTGTGTAGGTTTTTTGGTACACTTGTATTGTACGTATCGTATTTAACTCAAACTTAAAATGGTATTGGTGAGATTATGGCATTAGCTATCTATATCGGTTATTACCTTGTGGCAATTACAGCGCTCTTTTTTCATTTCACTGGTCATTTGGAGCGCTGGGGTATGGAGTGGGTGATTTTGGTATTGGCGGCAACTGTATTTCCTGTGGTGCTTTACGTTTAAGCCTTTATCTTTAATCTGCCGTCGCGCATTGCAATCTAGCCCTGCATTATTTTTTTGTCACAAACTCACGCGCCAGTCTTGCCTGTTTTTTCAGGCCTAGGTTAACTGCGCTGGGTAGCACACCATTGAGCCAGGCGAAGAACGTTTCTGGCTGACCAATAAATACTTCCTGTTTTTGATGTTCAATTGCCTTCACAATCATTTGTGCCACTGTTTCCGGGTCATCAATATTGCCGCCAGTTTTAGCCAGCATCGCTAGTGTTGCTGCATCGTTCATTGGTGTGTTGACGCCACGTGGCGCAATGTAGGTAACGCCAATATTGGTATCGCACAGCTCGCGGCGTAAGGCTTGTGAAAAGCCGTGTATTGCAAATTTGGTAGCACAGTAAGTAGCATAGTGCGGAAAGCCCAATGAGCCCAAAATTGAGCCTATCATCACCAGCTGACCTTGATTGTTCGATTTAAAGTGCGGTAACAGCGCGTTGGTTAGTTGAATCGGCGCGGTGACGTTGGTGTGTACCATTTGCGCTATGCGCTCAGGGCTTTGGTCTTCAAATTGAATAAAATCGAGAATCGCCGCATTGTTGATCAGCACATGTATGCCATCAAATAATTGCAATGCTTGTTTGGCCACTTGTTGCACGCTGCCTGCGGCTTGAAGGTCGGCAATAATGGTTTTGGCCTTGCCACCTTTGTCTTGAATTTGTTGGCTTAATGCCGCAAGTTTATTGCTATCGCGCCCGACTAAAATCATGTTGGCGCCTTTGCGTGCCAGCATGAGTGCCAGATGTTTGCCTATGCCGCCAGTGGCGCCAGTGAGTAGAATGCATTTGTTTTTTAGTTGCATAGGGATCCTATTCAATCTTGCATGTATTCGGCTTCTATTGTACGGAATATATTGCCATACAATCTATAAAATGTTTTTGCACTGTGAATCAGTAGTGCTTGGTCGTCAGCATTGGTAATTTGGTTCATTAAGCTCTCGTAAAAAGAAACGTGGCTGATATCAAGCGAGCCATGGGAGAGCAGGTAGCTAAAGGCTTTTTTCGGCAGGTTTAATGATTGCATCAGCGCTTCACCTGCGTGCGTGGCAACTGCGGTGCTGGTTCCCTCTAGTACCAGTACCATGCCAAAAAAGCCAACTGGGTTCACGCGGTTAATCATGTCGTAAGCATACGCTACCATGACTTCAGTGGCGAAACTGGCACTGTGGCTCGCTGTTGTGCTGTGGCGCACAGCTTCTTTATCGCCGCCGCATGCTTCAATGTCATTGAGCACCCATTCCTGATGCCCCATTTCTTCTTCAATGTACTCACCGATGGCTGTACGCAGCCATTCATAATGCGCTGGCAGGCGGCCGCCACATGCCATAAGTAATGGTGTGGTGTGCTTCACATGGTGGTAAGCCTGGGTTAAAAACCCCACATAAGTTTCGCGTGAAATCTTGCCGGTGGCGCCTTTGGTAATAAGCGGCAGGCTGAGTAGTTCATTGCGTTCTTTTTCAGTGGCCTGTAGTAATCTTTGGTAAAAGTTCATATGCATTATCTTTCGTAAAGCGCATTAATTTTTTGCTGGTAATGTTGCCAAATGACGTCTCTGCGGTTTCTGCCGTTGGCCGTAAGCTGTTGGTTGTTTAGTGTAAATGGTTCATCGGCAGGCAGCCATTGCGTGATTCTGGCGTAGTCTGGCAGGCCATGATTGATGCTTTGTATCGTGGCTTTAATCTGTTCTGTCGTGCTATTTTTTCCGGGGACGATAATCGCAGTGTTCCATGGCTTTGCTTCGCCAAACAAGGCGGCTTGTGCAATGCCTGGCGAAATGGTTAGCTCACGCTCTACCCATTCTGGGGATACATTACGCCCGAATGAGGTGATAAATATGTTTTTCTTGCGGCCAGAAATCACCAAATAGCCATCTGCATCAATATAGCCAATATCTCCAGTGTAAAGCTGTGGAGATGGTGTGGCGGTTTGCCCTACGTAGCCTAAGTAGGCATTGCCGCTCACCACAATTTCATGTTCGTCTGTAAAGCTCACGTTCAGGTGTGGCAACACCTTACCCACCGTGCCAATTTTATTCAATGCTGGGGTATTGAGCGCTACCACGGACGAGCATTCAGAAAGGCCATAGCCTTCGTAAACCGGTATAGAGGCTTGCTGTGCGCGCTTAAGTAGTGCTGGTGACACGGATGCACCGCCTACCGCTAAAAAGCGTAAGCTGCTAGGGAGCTGATCGCCTGCTTCTGTTTGATGCACCAAGGCATTGAGTAACTCTGGGGTAAAAATCGCCGTGGACGCTTGCGTTTGTACAAGTGCATTGAGCAGTTTTTGAATATCCAGCCCAGTGGCGCGCGTTAGGCCGATGTCGCTGCCAGGCAGCAATACGCAGCAGGCACCGGCAAGCAATGGCGCGTAAACGCCCGCCACATTTTCTAATAAGGTAGCCAGTGGCAGCACGTTTAAATGAATATCGTTTGAGGTTAATTCTGTAGCCTCGGCAATAGAGGTTGCTACATTAATCATATTGTCTGCACTGAGGCATACACCTTTAGGGGTGCCTGTGGAGCCAGAGGTGTAGGTGATTTTGGCAGTGTGAGCAGGTAACACAGCCTTTGCTGGCGATTTTAATGAAAATTGTGTGAGCGTCTTTCCCGCCACTGTCCACCGTGTCTGATTGGCAATATTATTTGCCAGTAAGGGCTCAAACAATTCTGGATGGTCGGTGATCACGATATCCACACCGGCATCTGTAATCGCATGCAGCCATTGTGTGTTTGAAAAAAAGAACGGTAGTGGAATAAGCGGGATGTTACTCGCTAGCGCAGCCAAATCCAGTACCACCCAGGCCGGATGGTTGTCTAACGCCAACGCAATGGTGGGCTGTTCTTGCCGGCCTAAGCCATTCCACATGTGTTGCTGTGCTTGAATCTCATCTTGCAGTTCAGCATAGGTGAGCTGACTATCTCTCCCACGCAGCGCGACTTTATCGCCATGCTGCTCTGTATGGTTTGCGATAGCACTGATAATGATATTTTGCTGCATCGCACTTATAGCTGAGCTATACCTCTTACCGCCACTACTTGTGGTGAGTTGTCGTAATAGCGCCCCCATGCGATTTGTTCTGCTGCTGTGAGGCGTGATTTGTCCGCACCTTGTAGTGCGTAAACATCGCGCCCGCCTTTAATGAGCCCATTTTGTAGGCTATGGTGGGCGGTGGCTACGCACCACTCAACGTTATTATCTAAGCTGTATTGGATGACATGCGCAATTAAAACGCCGGCATTGCGGGGATTAGACACCGCTAAATTACCAATTTCAGTAATTTGCTGGCGTGTAATTGCACGGTTAAAGTGATTAGACATCACTGTTTCAATCGGCGCATCCAAATAGCGCTCTAAGAACAAGGGTTCTGCATCTGCTTTGCGCATGCCAAATGCTGCGACTAACTGGTTATTCTCCCCGCGCAGGCTAATGAGCTGCGGCATAAAGTGCTGTATATCAGCACCATAGGTGTGAGCGAATACATCATGAATAAATTGTTCAACCTCGCGACGATCAGGCGCCCCTAGCTCAACGCTAGCAGCCTTGATGTCGCTAGCAAGGTGGCGTTTGGCTGCAGCAAAAGGGCGGGTTTTATACGCAGCTTCTGCATTAAAAAATAATGGACTTGCATCAAAACTTAGGCTCAGCATGTTGTCGTTCACCTTCAATTAATCATATATAAGCTAAGGCAATTAGCATGCCCATGCATTGTCTTGAGGTGAGGATTGGCATCAATCACTTTTGTTAAATAACTGACTATATATTTAACAATCAATAGCTTATATTTGTTAATAAAATGGGTGCTTAGCCCTTTCAATCATATATTCATACCATCTATACCTGTGTCCACCAAGCAAGGTGCATGCAAAAATGGTATGTAACATTGAGACTTATAAATTTACACCATGCAAATATTGCACTTAAATTAAGGGGGTGCAATTAAGCTTGGTGCAGTAAATTAATAATCCCTGAAATAACAATTAGTTACTGCTCGTGCCGTGCTGGCACCTTACAGAATTTTTGACATTGGGTTTATTGGTTGGTGCCGGCGATGCGTTTATTTTTAGCAGAATTCAGCTCGCGTTTAATTTGAACGGTCGTGGATTTCCATATTTGCGGCAATGCGTTTAGTTGCAATAAGTTTTATTAACTAGGCTGTCGCTATTTAAACTCTATTGAAGCTGAGAAAGCGTCACTTAATTGCATTTAAGTACAGCGGCGTCGGTACTGGTTTCACCGTTAGGCAGGATCCATAACACGGCTTTAACGCGATTATCCAGTTTGCAGGCATCTACATAGGCAATACTGCCTGCTGTTTCCTGCACGTAGCGGATGGCGGCTTCGTCCGAATATAGTACATGGGGCGGTGATACGCCGTGGAAATATAAACCGTTCCAGTAGTCGCTTTGTGTGTTAGGCAAGCTGCCTAAAATGCTATTGGAGAAGTGCAGTCTAAGCGGGTTGTCAGGTGGCAGGTTAATTGGGTGAATGCGCTGGCCATGTGACCAGTAAGTTTTTTTGCGCCAGTAAATGAGTTTAAGCTCGCCTACCGCAATGCTTTTGATGGGATTGTCGTTGGCTACAATCACCGCAATCACGGTTTTATCTGCGGCATAGCTAGGCGCAGGCAGGCACAGGCTGCTTGTTACTAGCAAGATTGCAATCAGTAAGCGCATTAGAACAGCACCGCAAATGAAGCTAAAAAGCCGCGTGGTGACTCAGGCTGGTCGCCACTGCCGCCGGTAAATTCCAGCTTTAATAACTGGGCGGGCTTAATGCGCCAAGTGGCGCCAAGTAACCAGCGTTGCTGGTGCCCTTCGTCAGGGCGCTGGAAGGTTTCAACACGTGTAATGCCATACCAGTTGGTACCGATAGGTAACGGGATGGCAGTTTGCAGATAGGCACCATAGCCGCTGCTGTTGTTATGCGCATCCCAGCGCTGGAATGCCTCACCTAATATTTCAATGTCGCGATAGTGCGTAAGGAAGTCTAGCCCTAGCATATGGTAACGAGCGCTAGTGGTGTTTTTTTCTTCAAACGACATTAAGTTCACGCCTATATTGGCCTGTTGGCCAAACGCAATACGTGCACCCTTAGTGTTTTTGAAGTTTAGCTCGTCCTGGCTGACATCTTGGTCTTTGAGTGTCTCTATATATACGGAGTACTCGAGCGCGCTTTTATCTAGCGAAATTGCGCCAAAGGTCATAACCCCGTTAATTGCTGTTGGAAAGAGTCTGCTGGTCGCAATGGGGCGTGAGCTTGTCCATACCAATGGAGAGGCGTGTAGCTGGTTCCAGCGGCCAGTAGGTGTGAGGAAGCGCCCACCACGCAGGTTGATATTGTCTGACAGGTTGTAATCTAGATAAAAGCGCTCTAAATCAATATTGCTTTGTTTGCTGTGGAACTTGTTATCATCATCCCAAGTAAGCGGTTTTTCTAATTCTAGTTCACTAAAAAACCTGAGGCGGCTTTCGCCCTCCCAAGTCAAAATCAGGCTGATTTCGTTAATGGCGGCGCTTGCTTCTGATTCACGCGGCACTGTAATGCCTGCGCTGGTGTAGCCGCCTAGCCTAAAGCCATCCAGCACGCCTTTTTGCAGGTCGGAGGCTTCCTCGGCATAGGTAACCTTGCACAGCAGCAGTAGCAGGGCTACACTGCTGATACGAAATTTATTGATGAGACGCATGGAAGCTCCAAGCTTTAAAATCAGCGATAATTTTTGAAATTAAATGCATAGGCGAATTATATTCGATATCTATCGCAAAGCGTTGCGGCAGGTCAACGGAGACGCAATCCTGTTAATCCGGTACTGCAGAATTATAGGTGCTTAAGCACAGGCTAAATATTTTGAATCTATCCACCGTAAAATCAATGTCAGTAAAGAAACTGCTCTTGCTAGGCTTCTTGATGACGGCATTACTGCCGATGCTGATAGTGACACTGCTTACCTTCTACGAAGCGCGCACCGTATTGAGGGAGGAAATCGCGCGCGATATGCAAACACGCGCCAATGCAGCCGCGCGCCAGGTGGATAACATGATGTTTGAGCGGTTGCAGAATCTTGCCTCCTGGAGCCGCCTGGAAATCATGGATGAAGTCGTGATTGGCGACTTTGACAAGCGCTTATCTAACTTTCTTAATGAGCTGAAAGTAAGTTATCACGGGGTATACCAGTCTATTTATGTAGTCAATAATCACAATGTGATCGTGGCTTCCAGCCAGCCAGCGGATATTGGCAAGCCCGATGCCAGTGTGCCGTTATGGCTGCAAATTTCATTTGCAAATCGTGTTGTGCGCTTGTATCAGCTGCAGCAGCACAAGTTGCGCATGGCCAGTGATATTCTGGATGCCAATCAACATAAAGTGGGCACTTTATGGGTGGTTTTTGATTGGAGTGCGGTCACCAGAATTTTAGAAAGCACGGCTAATCAGGGGAGTGCGGCTGCCTTGATTAATCCGGATGACCCACATTCGGCTACGCGCGTGCTGGCAGAAACACAGCACTGGAAAAAAATCGTGGCGGCCCATGATATTTCTGTCGACTCTGTCTTGCAGCCTACTGCCGAGCCGCCGATATTTAACTGGGTTGTGTCAATTGCACAATATCGCTCTGTGGTAATGGCGCCAGTGCATCGCATGGGCTATATGTTTATTCTGCTCTTGATTATTACCGGCTTAACGGCCGCCACCTTTGCAGCACCATTGTCGGCACGCATTACGCGACCGTTGGCTAGGCTGACAGATTACGCCAATCACTTTATGCGATCTACCAACGGAGCCCCACCCAAAGTGGATGGGCCGACAGAGGTACGCGCATTGTCCAGCGCGTTTAGCAAAATGATGGATGACTTAACTTTGTCTAAAGAAAACCTGACCCGCGCAGCCAAATTGGCGGTGGCAGGTGAAATGGCGGCAGCGATGAGCCACGAAATCAGAACACCGCTCGGCATATTACGCTCATCAGCCCAAGTGTTGGCGCGTGAAAAAAAACTGAGCCCAGAAGGGCAAGAGGTGGTGGCGTTTATCAATATGGAAACTGAACGTTTAAATAAATTGGTGTCTACGTTAGTGGATTCTGCGCGTCCACGTCCACCGGAGTTTGCTGTGCATGACTTAGTGCCGATGGTGGAGCATGCGGTGGCAATGCTGCGTATGCAGGCCAATAAAAAGGATGTTAATCTAGCGGTGGTGTTGCCTCAGTCCTCCGCAACTGAGGCTGTAAGCCGTGTGTTGGTCGAGTGCGATGCCGAACAGATGACACAGGTGCTGCTGAATTTGCTATTAAATGCGATTCAGGTACTGCCAGCCGGTGGTAAGGTGGTAGCGTCTATTATTGATGCACCAGACCATGTCGTCATTAGCGTGGCGGATAATGGGGCAGGCGTGACTGACGCACAAAAAGAACAGATATTTGACCCGTTCTTTACGCAGCGGCCAGGCGGTATCGGTTTAGGTTTGGCAGTATCTAAACAGATAGTAACTGCTCACTTTGGAACGCTGGCCGTTGAGAAAAGTACATTGGGTAGCAGTGGTGCAGACTTTAGAATTGAACTACCGAAACGACAGTTGCTGCAAGATGCGACGTCATAAGAAAAGTAAAATGGCAAAGTGAGATTATGTCAGACAGTACCAAATACATATTAGCCGTAGATGATGAGCCTAGCATGCTGCGCTTGCTAGAGATTAGCCTACGTCAGGCTGGCTATCAGCCACTGACTGCCAAAGATGGGCGCGAAGCGCTAGATGTGATTAATACGCAAAAAGTGGATTGCGTAGTTACAGATTTACACATGCCGCGTATGGATGGCTTACAGCTCCTGAAAGAGGTGCGTAAAAACGACACTGAGTTGCCTGTGATTATCGTGACGGCACAAGGTGAGATCAGCTCGGCGATAGACGCCATGAAAAATGGCGCGTCGGATTACATTCTGCGCCCGTTTGATTTAACCGAGCTAGAGCTTGCGATTAAGCGTGCCTTATCCTTTTCACGCTTGGTGGTTGAGAATAGATTTCTGCGTGAAGATAAAGCAGTCGGTACCGGTTTGATTGGCAATAGTCCCGCGATGCAACATCTGGCTGAATCTATCCGTCAGGTAGCGCCCGAAAAGGCAACAGTGCTGGTCGCGGGTGATACAGGCACAGGCAAGGAGCTGGTGGCGCGTGCGATTCATGCCGCTTCCCCACGTAGCAATGCTTTGTTTGTTGCAGTGAACTGTGCGGCGATTCCGCATGAAATGCTGGAGTCAGAGCTGTTCGGGCATGAAAAGGGCGCGTTTACCGGTGCAGTGAAAGAGCGGGTCGGTAAGTTTGAGTTGGCTGATGGCGGCACTTTGTTTCTGGACGAAGTGACAGAAATGCCGATGCAGCTACAAGCCAAGCTGCTGCGTGCGCTGCAAGAAAATGTGATTGAGCGTTTGGGTGGTAATCGCCCGATTGCTGTGGATATTCGCGTGGTGGCGGCGACTAATCGCAACCCGCGCGATGCGATAAAAGACGGCAAGCTGCGTGAAGACCTATATTACCGTTTAAATGTATTCCGTATCGATCTGCCTGCGCTTAAAGCACGTAAGTCGGATATTGAGCTGCTGGCAACGCACTTTTTGGCTAAGCGTCGCGTAGAGATCTCAGCGCAAGCCGTGCAGGTGCTCATGCAGTATGACTGGCCGGGCAATGTGCGCGAGTTGGAAAATGTATTGGAGCGCGCGGCAATCATCAGCGGCAATCGGCAGATACAGCCACAACATTTGCCGGCTGAAATGCTCAATAGCACCAGTGAGTTCATGGTCGCCACGGCGTTAGGTCATGATGCAGATACTGCTGAAGCAAAGCACAACCCGCTATGCTTGCCCAATGCAGTAGAGCAGCTAGAGCGGCAGCTTATCGCCCAAGCGCTGGCGCAGACCAATGGCAACAAAAGCAAGGCAGCTAAAGTGCTGGAAATTAGCGAACGCTCCTTATGGTATAAGTTGAGCCAGTACGGCATCAGTTAGCATGAGGCTTGCCAGCCTAGATGGCGGTATGGTTTAGCGTAAAAGTACCTTAGCCAATAAGCACTTGCGTTATAATTAACATTAAATAAAACCCATTTAGAGTAATCAACATGACACAAACAGCAAAAACAGTAGAAAGCGCTCAATTTAATATCGGTGAAGCCAGATTTAACATGATTGAGCAGCAAATTCGTACTTGGGAGGTACTAGACCCAGTAGTGTTATCGGTGCTAGATGCTGTGCCGCGTGAAAAGTTTGTTGCAGAGTCTCAGGTGGGCTTGGCATTTGCAGATGTAGAGTTGCCTATTGGTGAAGGCCAAACCATGTTGTCCCCTAAGCTGGAAGGCCGTATTCTGCAAGCGCTTAATATTAAAAAAACCGATAAAGTATTGCTAATCGGTACCGGCAGTGGCTATCTGGCTGCACTGTTGGCCACTTTGGCACAGCATGTACATGCTGTTGAAATTTACCCAGAGCTATCTAATACCGCGCAATATCGTTTGCAGGCGCAGGGTATTCATAACGCTACGCTGTACGTAGGCGATGGCGTGAATGGCTTTGCTGCAGCTGCACCTTACGATGTCATCGTGTTTGCAGGTTCATTGCCGCTACGTCCGATTGCTGCAGAAAAAATGTTAAACATTGGTGGCCGTTTATTTGCGGTCGTGGGCGATGCGCCAATTATGGAAGCCACGGTGACTGAGCGTGTCAGCGAAGCGTCATTCCGTCATGAAACGATTTTTGAAACCTGCTTGCCAGTGCTGGAAAACGCGCCACAGGCCACCAAGTTTGCTTTTTAATCGCCAGTATTGATTAAGCGCCCACATTGAATATGCTTAGAGTCTTAATCAAGTGCATGGTGTTGTGGTCAGTGTTGGTGTCCTGCGCCTATGCTGATGACAAAGCTTATTCGCTGATAGAGGTTTACCAGCAGGCGCTGGCCAATGACCCCACACTGGCGTCAGCGTTGAGCGCCAATCAAGCGGCGCAAGAAACCATAGAGCAAGCCAAGGCCTTGTATCGCCCCACGGTAAATTTAAATGCAGCCGCCACCGCTACCCAGTCTGACCTTAAGTATTTATCCGGAAACAGCCCATTCAGAGTACAAGGGCGTTCTAACTATGAAGGCTATAGCTATGGTGTAGAGGCGCGCCAGCCCATTTATCGTAAAGATAGCCTGGTGCAAATTGACCAAAGCAAAGTGAAGGTTAGTCAGGCAGATAAACAGCTGAATCTGAGTAAGCAGGATTTGATTTTGCGCGTGACGCAGGCTTACTTTGATGTATTGCTGGCGCAAGACAAAATAGACTTAATCATTGCGCAGAAAGCCGCCATTCTCAGCCAGCTCGAGCAGGCCAAGGCTAATTTTGAGGTGGGTACCGCCACTATTACCGATGTGAACGAGGCGCAGGCGCGTTATGACTTAGTGTTCGCGCAAGAGATTGCGGCGGTGAATGAGCACCAAATTGCACAGCGCTCGGTGCAAGCCATTACTGGGCAAACACCACAGAAATTAGCTAGCGTTAAGCCAGACATGGCGGCTACCAGTTTGACACAGGGTGTGGATAAGTGGCTAGAGGTTGCCAACCAGAATAATTTAAAGCTACAGATTCAACAGGATGCGTTGGCGCTTTCTGCGCAAGAGGTAGAGCGTTTAAACGCAGGGCATCTGCCTACATTGGATGCGGTGGCGAATTATAACGATAATTACTCCAATGGCAGCGCAAACGGCATCGGCAGTGAGCTCAAAACCGCTGTCATCGGTCTGCAGTTACAAATCCCGCTGTATCAGGGTGGCGCGGTCAGTTCACGCGTGCGCCAGGCGGTGCTCAATCAGCAAAAAGCGCAAGACGATGTGCAAATCGCACGCCGCAGTGCAGAGCTTGAAACACAGCGTGCTTACCTTAATTTAAGCTCCAGTATTGCGCAGGTGAAAGCTTACGAGCAGGCGCTGGTGTCTAGCCAAAGTCAGGTAGACTCTACCAAGCTAGGTTATGAGGTAGGTGTGCGTACCAGTGTAGATGTGCTGAACGCGCAGCAGCAGCTGTTTAGCGCTAAACGTGATTTATTGCAGGCGCGTTACAGCTATTTGGTGAATATCATCCGTTTGAAAGCAACTACTGGCGTGGTAGCCGAGGTGGATTTAGCGGATATTAACCAGCAGTTAGTGGTTGCAGGCGCGCGTTGATATGAGTATTCAGCATAAGGCAGATGTTACGTTAAGTCAGCTGGTCGTGGTGGACGTGCAAACCAAGTTAGCCGCAGTCATGGCAACTGACGATATGCAGGCCGTGCTTAAAAATTGCAGCATATTGCTGCAGGCCGCCAATATGCTGAATGTGGCCGCGATTATTACTGAACAATATCCACAAGGCTTAGGCCATACCGTACCTGAGCTATCTGCGGTCAGCCCGCATATCCACGCAGTAGAAAAAGTAAGCTTCTCTTGTTTGGCCGAGCCCAAATTTAGCCGCCAATTAACGCGTGATCATGCGCAAGTGGCGCTTGCCGGGATGGAGGCGCATATTTGCGTGCTGCAAACGGCGCTGGATTTAATCGCTATTGGTAAACAGGTGTTTGTGGTGGAAGATGCCATCATCTCACGCAACCCGGCAAATAAGGCAAATGCCATTGCACGTATGCGCAGCGCTGGCTGCATCATCACTAATACTGAGTCGCTAGTGTTCGAGTGGCTAGGGGTGGCGCAGGGCGATGCATTCAAAGCGATTAGTAAGCTGATTCGCTAACTTATTGACTGTGTAATGTCAGGCATTACGCTTGAATATAAGCTTGCATTACCTTTAAGGTTTTTTCCGTGGCGCCGCGGTTCTGTTCACTAAATTGAATGCTGGCATCGCACATGGCTTGCCTTTGCTGGTCGTGTGCAAATAATTGCTGTAGTGTTTGGCTCAGCTCATCTACATTCTGCACCCGGCTAGCTGCACCAGCCGCGATTGCCATTTTGGTAGCTTCTTCAAAGTTAAAGGTATACGGCCCTACCAGCACGGGTTTACCCATGCTACAGGCTTCAATCAGGTTTTGCCCACCCAGCGGCAGCAAACTGCCGCCGATAAAGGCAACATCACAACTGGCATAGTAAGTGAACATTTCCCCCATTGAGTCGCCCAATAGGTAATGCGTGCTGCTTGCTACCGCCGCATCGTTAAGCGTGGAGCGGCGCATAAAGGGTTGGTTAGATTTTTTTAGTAGCTCGGCTACTGCCTCAAAGCGCTGTGGGTGCCTAGGCACAATAATCGTGAGTAAGTTCGGAATATTGGTTTTGCTGACGGCTTCAATAATCAAATTTTCTTCACCATCGCGCGTGCTTGCGGCTAAAAATACTGGGCGCTCAGCGCCTAATTGCTGGCGTAACTGTGCCCCTAAGCTGTGTGCGGTGGGGTGTGGGGTAACGTCAAATTTGATATTGCCGGTAATGCTTACCTCGGCCGCACCTAAATGTTGCAGGCGGTTAGCATCGGCTTCGGTTTGTGCAGCAATCGCGCTTAAGTTTTGCAAACCTTGCGGCAGTAGCTGGCCTAGTTTGGCATAACCTGCGGCAGATTTTTCTGAGAGTCTGGCATTCACCAGTAACACAGGGATGTGACGTTGCTTGCAGCCCGCAATCAGGTTAAACCATAGCTCGGTTTCCATCAGTGCGCCCACTACCGGTTTAAAGTGCTGTAAAAAGCGGGCAACGGCAAACGGTACATCGTAGGGTAAATAAACACGGGTGACACTATCCCCAAACAGCTGCTCGCTGGTCGCGCGGCCGGTTGGTGTAGTGTGTGTCAGTAATAATTGGTGCGTGGGATATTGGCTTAATAAAGCTTTGATCAGAGGTTCTGCGGCACGCGTTTCGCCAACCGAAACACAATGCAGCCAAATAACAGGCTTTTGCACTGGTGCTTGATAAAAACCATAACGCTCACGCCAGTGCGCTAAGTACTCAGGCTGCTTTCTGCCGCGCCAAAGCAGCTTAAGCGGCGTAAACGGCAGCAATAGATAAAGTAAGCATGTGTATAAGCTACGTGTCATTTTGTTTATCGGTACTGGTCAGGTGCAATATGGAGTTGTTGTATTTTCGCATAAATTTTTTCATATAGTTTTTTAAGCTGCATTGCAGTAGATTTAATTTGCTGATTTGCCCTAAGCCAGCGCCAGTGCGGCCTTGAAATTTGGCAAGAGAAATTTGCTGTTTTGGATAAAAATATTTATCGAAAAACAGCTTGACCTACCACTACAGAATGATTAAATTACTAAAAAAACACAATATATAGTGGTTAATGCATGGTTGTGGTGGTGTTAAAAAGTTAGTGTGTGCTTACCATCTTCAACTGCGTTGCCGTTAAATAATACAGACTTATCTCATTGTTTTATCGCTGATTTAAGTCTACCAATAAAGAGGGTTAAATAATGCTAAAAGCCGTAGATGCTGCTAAGAGTTCAAGTACAGATGTTGAAAAAGAAATCCCGGTTCAGCCTGTTTCACTAGATATTTGGGATAAAAAATATCGTTTGAAATCTAAGCAGGGCGAAAATGTTGATCAAGACATGGATGCCTCATATCTACGCGTAGCCCGTGCCCTAGCCGATGTAGAAACCACAGAAGAAAAACGTGCGGAATGGCATGAGAAATTCTTGTGGGCATTGCGCCGCGGTGCTATCCCAGCAGGCCGCATTACCTCAAACGCGGGTGCGTTAGAGCACAAGCCTGCCACTTCTACCATCAACTGTACTGTTTCTGGCGTCATTTCAGACAGCATGGATGATATTTTAGGTAAAGTGCACGAGGCAGGCTTAACCCTAAAAGCAGGTTGCGGTATTGGTTACGAGTTCTCTACCTTGCGTCCAAAAGGCGCGTTTGTCGCGGGTGCCGGCGCTTACACCAGCGGCCCATTATCTTTCATGGATATCTACGACAAAATGTGCTTCACCGTCTCTTCTGCGGGTGGCCGTCGTGGTGCGCAAATGGCAACTTTTGATATCTCACACCCAGATGTGACTGACTTCATCAAAGCAAAACGTGAAAACGGCCGTTTACGCCAATTCAACCTGTCATGCCTTATCACTAAAGAGTTCATGGAAGCAGTAAAAGCGGATGCTGAATGGAAACTGGCATTCCCTGTCACAGAAAAAGAATCCATTATTGATGGCTTGAATGTTAACGACGAAAGCCAAGTAGTATGGCGCGAGTGGCCAATCAAGGGTAAATACCTGACTAAAACCGATGGTGTAGATGCAGGCAAAGTAGCATGCCGCGTGTACAAAACCATCAAAGCACGCCGTTTGTGGGATGTGATTATGTCCTCAACCTACGACTTTGCTGAGCCAGGTTTTATTTTGATTGACCGCGTCAACGAAATGAACAACAACTGGTTCTGCGAAAACATCCGCGCAACTAACCCATGCGGCGAGCAACCATTGCCACCTTATGGCGCTTGCTTGTTAGGCTCAGTGAACCTCACACGCTTTGTGAAAAAACCATTTACCGACGAAGCCTACTTCGACTGGAAAGAATACCGCGAAGTAGTCGCCATTTTCACGCGTATGCTAGATAACGTGGTGGAAATCAACGGCTTGCCATTGCAACAACAGCGCGATGAAATCATGCGTAAACGCCGTCACGGCATGGGCTACCTAGGTTTAGGTTCTAGCCTCACCATGATGAAAATGAAATACGGTGAAGAAGATTCAATCAAGTTCACAGAAGAAGTCACACGCGTGATGGCGGAAGAAGGCTGGAGCGTAGGTGTGCAGTTGGCCGAAGAAAAAGGCGCAGCCCCGATTATGGACGAGAAGTTTGAAGTCACCGCAGACATGCTAGCAAAACGCCCAGAAATGGCGGCAGACGGCATTAAAGTTGGCCAAAAAATCGCAGGTAAAGTACTGCTGGGTAAATACAGCCGCTACATGCAGCAGTTCCCAGAAGGGTTGCGTAACCAAATTGCAAGCAAAGGCGCACGTTTCACGCACCATAGCTCAATCGCGCCTACCGGCACGATTTCATTGTCACTAGCTAATAATGCAAGTAACGGTATTGAGCCATCATTCGCGCATCACTATGCACGTAACGTGATTCGTGAAGGCAAAAAATCAAAAGAGAAAGTTGATGTGTTCTCTTATGAGTTACTAGCTTACCGTGAGTTGATTAACCCAAATGCCATGCCATTTAGCGACAAGCCAGAAGAGCAATTGCCGGATTACTTCCTTGATTCTTCAACCATCATGGCAAAAGCACATGTGGATATTCAAGCCGCATCACAAAAATGGATTGATAGCTCAATTTCAAAAACCATTAACGTGCCTACAGATTATGATTTTGAAGACTTCAAAAACATCTATCTATACGCATACGATAAAGGCCTAAAAGGTTGCACAACATTCAGATTCAACCCTGAAGCGTTCCAAGGCGTATTGGTGACTGAGAAAGACTTAGAAAGCACCACTTACAAATTTACCTTAGAAGACGGCACTGAGATTGAGGCCAAAGGTAATGATGAGATTGAGTATGATGGTGAGATTCATAGTGCGGCGAACTTATACGATGCATTAAAAGAAGGCTACTACGGCAAGTTCTAAGCTGCTTTGTTTGTTAATACGGCGTTGCGTTTAAATTTTTAATCCTCATGTACTACTTGTACATTCCGGTAAAAAATTTAAACCCGCCTTGTCTTAACTGCACACGCAACGCTTAAAACAAGAGCGAATAAATGTGAGGGCAACCTCAAAAGGAGAACAACATGGCAATTAAAATTGAAAAGAAAATCGTTAGCTACAACCTAGTGTCAGAAGAAGACAAAGCAAAAGCTGCCGAAGCCAAAGTAGCAGAAGCCGCAACTAACGTTGTGCAACTAGGTGAGCCGTTAGGCCGCCCAGAGAAATTGGTAGGCAACACCTACAAAATCAAAACACCGGTCACCGAGCACGCGCTTTACATCACCATTAACGATATCGTGATGAACGAAGGCACACCACAAGAGCACCGCCGCCCGTTTGAAGTATTTATTAACTCCAAAAACATGGAGCATTTTCAATGGATTGTTGCGCTAACACGCGTGATGTCAGCCGTGTTCCGTAAAGGCGGCGACGTGACCTTCTTGGTAGAAGAGCTAAAAAGTGTATTTGAACCAAGCGGCGGCTACTTCAAAAAAGGCGGTAAATTTGTCCCTAGCCTAGTGGCAGAAATCGGCGAAGTAGTCGAGCAACACCTGCAAGAAATCGGCATGCTGAAAAAGCCAGGTTTAGACGAACACCAACAAAAACTGGTGGAAGAGAAAAAAGCAGAATACCTGGAAAAACACGCTAAATCAGGCGAAGAAGTCAATGAGGAAGGCTTCCCAAAAGGTGCGCAGCTTTGTAAGAAGTGTAATACCAAAGCTAGCATTATCATGGATGGATGCTTAACTTGCTTGAATTGTGGTGAGAGTAAGTGCGGATAAATTTAAACTTATATGGCTAATTTTAAGCATTCTATACTTAGTCTAAAAAGTAGAGCAAAAAGGGCTAGACACTCTGCTTTGCTGATAGGGGCAATTATTTTAACGTTAGGCGTCTATGCTTTTACATTTGTAGCCTATAGATACACTGTTGTTAATAACCCCTTTGCTGATTGGCCAGAACCAGCTTCAAAAGGTAGTGAGCATAAAAATGTTAGACCTGAATGGAGTATTAGAAAAGACGGTTCTCCAGAGGCCATTTTTAATAATAGAATAGAGCAAGTTCTTGCTGGATCATTAGGAAAACAATGGAATGATTTGGATGATTGGCTTTTTACCTCAAAGGGTGTAAACGATAAGAGTCCAGTTATTAGTGCAGATTACAATCCAAAAGTATTGGAGGATAGATTAAATCCACTATTAACTGCATATGAAAGATACAGCAAAGCAAAAAAATCAGAAGTAGATGAAACTTTAACGTCGGACGCCTCAAGCTATGTTTCTATTATTTCTTCTTTAATGCTAACCATTGGCGTAGTTGGTTTTATTGTATTGATAATTCAAACAGCTGTAACTTTTATAAGATATTACGTAAGACTAGCCGAGTTGTATGAGGCTCAAGCAGATGCTCTCTCGGCATCGGATGGCGATCCTGAAGTTGCCATTAATTTTATCGAAAAGTTTTCACCATTAGGGATTGATTTTGGTAAGTTGCCTACAAGTAGTTATGAAAAGTCACTTGAAACTATTATTGAGCTTTTAAAAAGCAAAAAGTAATCATAATGAGTAATTCAGCCGTATTAAGCCTGCTCCTAGCCTAGTAACGTGTAAATAATCACCACTCCTTTTCTCCCTTCGGCGAGTTTCTTTCTTTTCTTAGCCAAAAGAAAGAAACCAAAGAAAAAGCTACCCTCTACCGCTTGTTTACTGTGCTGCTCTGCTTGGCGCGATAGTAGGTGAGAAATCTTGCTGAAATGGCTAGTTTTACTCGGCTTATCGAACATACCATCTACAACTCATTCTTTGTTGTGAGAAACTATCTATCGTTTTGGCATTCAAACAGATTGTTAGGTAAAAAATCTTAAGCCTGCTTAACGGTGGTTTAAGTGCTTTAATTTCGCTGGCTTAGGTTGGGCGGATAGTTAGTGATAGGATTTAGATGCTTCGCCCGAAAGGAGAAGTCAAATGTCTAAAATGCATATTGCTTTACCACTTGCGATTTTGCTATTTGGTGGCTGTGTGGTGACTCCCGCAGATAGGGTGGTGGTAGCGCCGGCCTTGCCAGTAGTAGTGGAATTTGGTGCTGAGCCATATTATTATCAACAAGGTTATTACTATTATTACGATAATAACTACTGGCGTTATTCACATTCACGCGCAGGACCTTGGGTAGAACTACCTCGCAGCCATTACCCTAAAGAAATCAGATATAGAGGTTCCCGTGATGGGCGAGATTGGGACAGAGATGGGCACAGAGGTCGTGACCGTGACGACCACGACCGAGGCCGTTAAATTGTTGCTTTTTCTCAACGGCGTTATGAATAAAACAACGCATGTTAAGCCGCTCATTAGCGGCTTTTCTCATTTCTTAGACGCAAGTTTTACGCGCTAATGTTTTCACTATTGGTGCTAGCATAACCTTGTTTTATTTCACGGATGAGTACCATGAGCGCTCGTATTGTAAGTTTTGAGCCGATAGCCAATAACTCTGCATGCATACTGATACTTGGCAGCATGCCTGGGGAGGCATCACTTAAGGCTGGGCAATATTATGCGCATACGCGCAATACGTTTTGGAAGATTATGGGGGAGCTTATTGGGTTTGATCCGCAGGCGCCCTATGCGCAGCGTGTTGCCGCACTGAAGCTTGCTGGTATTGCATTGTGGGATGTTTTGCATTCATGTTACCGTGAAGGTAGTCTGGATTCCGCGATTAAAAACGATTCAATCGAAGTGAATGACTTTAATGCGTTTCTAGCGCAGCACCCGCATATTACAAGGGTGTGTTTCAACGGTGCTGCAGCAGCAAAGTGTTATCAAAAGCACGTATTACCCACATGCAAGCATACTGCTATCCACTATATGCGCTTACCATCAACCAGCCCGGCACATGCAGCATTATCATTTGAGCAAAAAGTGATGGCCTGGCGTGCAGCCATCGGTACTGCATACGCCATGCATGATTGAGGTTTAACCTGACTAGCCAAGTAGGGTGGGCTATTGATTGTTAAAGCAATTCTTCTACCTGTTTTTTGATATTCGCAGCCAATTTTTTTGTGGGTAAGTCGTTATCATCGCCGCCAAACGGTTCTTCAATTTCTTCGGCAATCAGTTCTAAGCTGGCTAACACGTAGAAAATAAACACGACCACTGGAATCACGTAGTAGCCCAAATTAAACACATAGCCAAACGGCAGTGTCATCACATAAAAGAAGATGAATTTCTTAATAAATGCACTGTAAGAATAGGGGATTGGTGTGTTTTTTATGCGTTCGCATGCGCCGCAAACTTCGGTGAACGATTGTAGTTCATCTTTAATGATATAAAACTGGTCGCCTGTGATTTTGCCTGTGGTGTATAGCTCATTGGCTTTCTGAAACAACAGCCTAGCCACTTGAAGGGGGCTGTGTTTGCGGTGGTCGATTTCTAAATCTAGCCCTTCAAACAGTCCTTGGCTGACTTCTTCATTGGCTAAATGTTTAGAAAGTACCGATGCATAGGTCGGAATGGCTTTTCTAAAGAAATTGCGGTCACTTTCTTCGGATAAATAAGCAGAAAGTTTAAGCGCTAGGTTGCGGCTGTTGTTGACTAGGGCGCCCCATTGTTTTCTGCCTTCCCACCAGCGCTCGTAGGCGGTGTTGGTTCTGTAAGCCAATAATAATGACAATACAAACCCTACTGTGGTGTGCATTAGCGGGATATTTTTCACATGGCTTTTTTCGGATAGCTGCCAGAATTCTAACTCCAAGTAAGCAATGCCGCCGGCGTATAACCCAATGAATATCATCATGGGGATAAGGCGCCTAAAGGTATCCGATTCGTGAAAACGGAAGATAAAAATAATCCAGTCTTTTGGGTTATATTGAATCATGGTGAGTGCTTAAACATTGCCTGTTAAAAGTTTGAAGCGAGTATAGCATGACAGCAATGGTCGGCTGGATAAGGCCTTAGGCGCACGCAAGAATCTAAATCTACAACATGCCTTTGCGCGAAATAGTGCTAATTTTTAAGGCGCTACCAAATAAAACTAACCCAAGTAGCAAGGTAATCAATATCACCGCCACCGGCTTTCTCCACTTGTGAGCCTGTGTACATATGCACATAAGATGCGGTGGCGACCATGTGTCGGTTAACTTTCCATTGTGCTGCAGCTTCTAATGCAGTGCCTACATATTTGGATGCATCTGTAGCGGGTAACAGCACACGCCCTGTGGTTGCGTAAATTGCATCTTGCTTGCTATGTTTCCAAATGAAGTCACTGCCAAACGTGATGGTAAGGTCTTCTCTAGGCTGCATCTGTAGTGAGGCATGAATGTCTGCCAAGTTGGCCGGGCGGAAAAACGCGGCATCATTGAAATAATTGGCTTTAAAGAATAGTGGATTAAACGTTTCTAGTTTGCCGTCTTTTTTATTGCGGTCACCACTTGCGATATCCGCTTTAATGCCTAGGCGCGGATGCCAAGCCGTGTCAGCAAAGGTGTAACCGGTATCGCTGGCAAATGTCCAGGCGCGAATCTCTTGGTCACCAACTTCGCCCAATTGCGCCACAGCTTCCCAGTCATAATCCCATTGCCCAGTCTTGCCAAACCAGCGCAGGCCTAAGGTGTGCCTGTTCTCAACCCCTTTGGCACCCACATATGCCGCTTCTTCATTACGGTAGTTTAGGTAATAAGCATCTACACTGGCGCCAGATGTGGCATTTAAGGGAGTGCTGGCATAAATGCCACTAAAATTTTGTGCCTGATTTGGCCTGTCGGCCTCGTATCTATCTTCTTTTACCGGGCGGGCAATAAACGCATACAGTTTCTTATTACCTTCGTTAGAGTGAATAAACTGTAAGCCATCAAATTTCAGTTGGGTATTGGGCCCAGCGCGGGTGGCAATCAATCTACCAGAGCCATAACTCATGGAGAATCTGCCGGCACGTACGGTTTGCCTGTTCCCATTCGGGCTTGGGTCACCAAAGGTATAGTCAACAAAGGCTTGTTGCAGGTCGAGCGGGTTCTGGTTTACGTCTAGCTTTTGCTCGCCGCCAAACTGTACGCTGGATATGCCTTGCACAAAGAAGCGTAGGCGTTCATTTGCATGCAGGTCCGCATGCAGCATGATTCTCTGTAAGCCGTAATGGTCACTGTCTGCACCTTTGATGCCAAAGGCTTGATTGTGAGACTGCTCATAACGCTCCCGTATTTCGCCGCCGAAAGAGAGGTAGCTTTCAGTATTTTCAGGGTCTAACGGAATGTATTTGTAGGTATCAAAAGGGTCTGTGCGTTTTTCAGGGTCTGCCAGATATGAATAGCGCTCGGTGTAGCGCAGGATGGTATAAGGCGGTGGCTTAGCATTTGGCGCCCCAAACGGTACATCCTCAGCGAGGATAGATTCATGAGGATGCACGAACTGTGCGTCATGTTGCTGGTTGTCGGCAACGATGTAATCTGCGGCCAAGGCTGGAAAAGTGATTGCACCGGCCATCATCGCTGCCGTTAAGCGCATGGGTACCACGCCAGTTGTTTTGATTTGTTTGGTCATGATTTAAAAACTCTAAAATGCAGGTTTAATGGCGAGTTAATTTAGGCAAATAACAAGCGGGGCAGAAGGGGAATATTCCCCTTCTGGTTTGATGCACTATTTACTACCGCTTTGCGCGTTAAAAGAAGTAATGAGATTACGATAATCCGGGATATGGTTAGATAACAAAGTCGCCAAACCTTCCACATCATTACGCCAGTCACGATGTAACTCACAAGCCACACCGAACCATGTCATAAATTGTGCACCAGCTGCTGCCATGCGTTGCCATGCCGCATCACGTGTCATTTCATTAAACGTACCGGAAGCATCCGCCACCACAAACACCTCAAACCCTTCTTCAATCGCAGCCAATGCCGGGAACGCCACGCATACCTCAGTCACCACACCAGCAATAATCAATTGCTTCTTACCTGTGGCTTTAATCGCTTTCACAAAATCTTCGTTATCCCACGCATTGATCTGGCCTGGACGTGGAATGAATGGTGCATCTGGAAACATCGCTTTCAACTCTGGCATCAACGGACCGTTCGGTCCATTCTCAAAGCTAGTGGTTAAGATCGTTGGTAACTTAAAGTACTTAGCAGCATCTGCTAGCGCCAACACATTGTTCTTAAAGCGGTCTGGGTCAATATCACGCACTAAAGATAACAGGCCTGCTTGGTGATCTACTAGTAACACTACTGCGTTATCACGGTCTAGACGTACGTATGGTTTGTTCATTTTCATTTCCCTTTTTTAATAATGTTTAGTGTTTTAATTTGTTTGTTGCTGGAACGGTTCCCACTATACGGAGATGAGAACTTGTGTACTATATGGTTAAATGGTAAATTACTTTTCATTTAAATGAACAATTGGCAAATGTAACTAGACTGATGTAGTTGGTGCTTTGGGTTTGTGTCGGTGTGTTTGGAGCTGAGAGCAGGCAACAATTTGTTAAACAATTCTTTAGTAGTGTTACTATGTTAGTAAATCTCAAATAAGCTTTGAGCTTAGCCAGAAATGGAAGATTGTCGGCCCTAGAGGGTTCCTTACAAGCCGTTGTGACTGATGCTATTGCATATATAAGCCATTGATACAGATGAAATTTATGAGTTCAGATAAGAGATGGAATCTTAAGTGCCTCGTAGCCGCTGTGATCACTGCGCTAGTTGTATTTCTTTTTCTAAATCATTTTCTTAATTTGCAAAAGCAGAAGTTGAAGGCAGATGAAACGCTAAAGTCGTCTGTTTATGGCAGTTTGCTTTGGACTGAAGTAGACCGTGAATTAAATTCACTTTTGTTTATTTCTAATGGCATGGCCAGTTTTATCTCAGCATATAGGGATGACCTGCGCCCGGAGAAAATTAAATTCATCCTTAAAGATTTATGGGAGCGCTCTAAGCACGTCCGTAATTTAGGTGTGGCCGTGGGCTACAAAATCACTTATGTGTACCCTGAGGCTAATAATCTAAAAGTAATAGGTAAGGATTTCCGCGATATTCCCAAACAATGGCCCAAGGTGAAGCAGGCTGTTGATACTCGTCAAGGCGTGTTTGATGGCCCTGTTGACTTAATACAAGGCGGCAAGGGTTTTGTTTATCGCTACCCGATATACTTAGATGATCAGTATTGGGGAATCATGTCTACGGTCATCGATACCGATGAGTTTTTAGATGCAGCCTTCAAAAACACCCCCAAAAATCATCAATTCGCTATCCGCTCCTATGAGAGTAAGAAAGTGTTTTATGGGGATCCACAATTGTTTGCCGATAAAAACACCTATAAGCAGACTAGTATCGTGCCCAATGGCAAATGGGAGTGGGCGATTAAAAACCATACCAATACATTTACCAATCAATTGTTTGTTTACCAGATCATTGGGGTTTTATTCAGCCTGTTATGTGGGGTAATGGTTTATCGCATGATTCACGCAATGCGCAGGCTATCTGAACAAGCCATGCTGGATAGTTTGACGCATCTGCCAAACCGCAGGCTGTTGCAGGACCGTATGGATGCGGCTTATTACGCCTGTAACCGTTTACACAAAATGATGGCAATCCTCATTATTGATATCGATTATTTCAAAAAAATTAACGATACTTATGGCCATGATTTTGGGGATGAGGTGATTAAAACCGTGGCTAATGGCATTAAAGCCACGTTGCGTGATACTGATACCGTGAGCCGCGTAGGCGGTGATGAGTTTATTGTGCTGCTGAAAGAGTTTAAAGTTTTAGACAATGTGCATGCAATCGCAAATAAGCTGACTGAGGTGTTCGCTAGCCCCTGGTTAGTGCTGGATAAAGAAATCACGATACATTTAAGCATAGGGATTTCGGTTTACGACCCAGCGCATCCTGTCAGCATTAAAGAACTGTTGAAAGAGGCGGATATCGCTTTATATGACTCCAAAGCGCAAGGCCGTAACCGCTTTAACTTTTATCAGAAGTAGTAGTCTTTTGGCTGCATCACCTTAACCTGCGATGCAGCCTGTAGTGCCTACAGCGGCGAGCGCGGAATAAAACTGTAGATCAATCTAAAGCTAGCCTAATCGTTTAATTGTTGTGCACAAAATCTACAAATGAGGCCAGATTCATTGGTTTAGCTATAAAGAAGCCCTGTGCAGTATCACAACCCAAGCGCTTCAGTGTATTCCAGTCTTTTTGTGTTTCTACGCCTTCGGCCACACTTTTAACCTGTAGTTTATGTGCCATTTCTATGCTGGATTCAACCACGATACGCATTGCTTCGCTTTCTGATAAATCGGTTACGAAAGACTGATCAATCTTAAGCTCACTAAATGCAATGCGCGTCAGTTGCTGCATGGTGGAGTAGCCGGTGCCGTAGTCGTCAATGGATAGCGTGAATCCTTTCATGCATAAACGCGTTAGATTCTCCAGAGCATGTGCCGCATATGACATCGCCGCAGTCTCGGTGATTTCTAAAATAATGTGGTTAGGCTCAAGCCCGACCTCTCGGACGATACGCGTAATTTTGTCGGCAAATGCAGTGTCATCCAGTGAGGCTAGCGAGATATTGACGGATAGACTAAAAGTATGGCCTTTATCGTGAAAATCGCGCAGGGCGAGGGAGGCTTTTTCCAGCATCATAAAGGTTAGGCCTTCAATATTATTAGTTTGCTCAAGCTGTGGGATAAAGCCATGAGGGCCAACCACCCCTAGTCTGGGGTGGTTCCAGCGTGCCAACACCTCAGCGCCAACTAATTGATCGGTGGCTAAATCTATCTTAGGCTGAAAGAATGGCTCAAACTCATCGGCTTTGATTCCTTGCAGGATATCTTTCAGCATAAAACCATCTGCAATGTTTGCTGCGTCTAGCCATTTATTTTCTGAGCGTTCATATTTAAGTAGCATGCTTTTGAGCTGTACTAGTGCAACGGGTTTTTCAATGGCGCCGAGTAACTTTATGCCATACATTTTTGCCATCCGTGCCGCCGAGCCCAGCAGCCTGCCACCGAGTGCGCTCATCAGGATAATAGAAACGTTGTGGCGCTCCTGGCTTAAGTGGCGTAAGAACTCTAAGCCGTCCATCTCTGGCATGTTTAAATCGCAGATAATAATATCGACCAGTTTTTCAGTATTTCCACGCACCATTTCAATGGCTAGCTGGCCGTTTTCTGCATCATGTATCGAGCCCACCCCCAGTGAACGCAGCATATTAATGACCATTTGACGCTGAAAATCATCGTCTTCAACTACTAAAATATTGAGTTCTTTCGTTTGCATGATTTTTCCACTTTTTATTTTGTTTTTGGGGTTTTTATTGCAAGTAGGCATGTTTCAAACTGCTGTATGGCTTCATTTAATGCCGCCGTTGTTGTTTGGAGATTAGCGAGCTCTTTGCCTTTTGCCGCCAGCTCTATGAAGGTATATATTTTGGTGAGCTGTGTTGCGCCTACCATGCGGCTAGACCCTTTCAGGCGGTGTGCCATGCGCTGTACATTGGCTTGATCACCTTGCTCTAGCGCTTCTATCAGCTTAGGATTATCTCCACGAATATAGGTCAGAAACTCTGTGAGTACCTGAGTTTGCTCAATGCTATCGGGTACCACTTCTTTCAATATTTCAAAGTCGATGGGGCTGTTGTTAGGGCTGGTGAATGCAGAGATAGAAGCTTCACTTTGGTGCTCATCGTTTGCTGAAATGTTGAGCCATTTAATGAGCACCTCTTTCAATTGCGTTAAATTGGCGGGCTTCACTAATAAGTCATCCATGCCTGCGAGTTTGCAGCGTTCATTTTCTTCAGCTAGCGCATTTGCCGTCCAGGCAACGATTGGTGTGCGTGGTCTGGCATCTTCTGCCTCAATTTTGCGTATGGCTTGAGCAAAATCATAACCATCCATTTCTGGCATGTGACAGTCGGTGATGACCATGTTAAAACCGCCATTTCTCCACATGGCCAGTGCCGATTGTCCATTTTCAGCAGTTTTAGAACGTAAACCAAGCAATTTGAGCTGGCGTGCTAACAAGTTGCGGTTGATGGGGTGGTCATCTACTGCAAGGATAAGAGGTGCGTGGTTGTTATAGTCAAATAAAGGTTGCACGTTCCTTCTTGCTACTTCTGGGTGCTGGCTGTGCAAGGTCTCTGCTAAAGCGCTAGAAACAGGCAGCGTTAAAGTAAGGCTAAAAGTAGAGCCGTGACCTAGTTCGCTTTCTAACTCAATTTTACCGTCCATAAACTCGGCCAAGCGGCGGCAAATAGCGAGCCCCAAGCCGGTACCGCCGTACATGCGTGCGGTATCTGCACTTTCCTGACGATAGCGCTGGAATAGGTGCTGCTGCACCTCTTTACTCATGCCGATGCCGGTATCCTTTACAGAGAAGCGTATGGTTTCGCTATTCTCCAGCTGGCTGACTAGTTCGGCTCGGATTTCAATTCCACCGTGTTCGGTAAATTTAATCGCATTGCTCACAAAGTTATTTAATACTTGTGATAACCGTAACGGATCAACTATATGTGCTGGGTTGAGCCGCGGGTCTGAGTGCTGCACAATCATGAGGCTTTTTGCGCTGGCGACGCGTGAATACGTGTTATCTACTTCTTGCAATAACTGGTGAATGTGCGTGGCGCGCGGTGATAGCTCCAGTTTTCCTGCTTCTATTTTTGACCAGTCCAGAATGTCACTCACAATGCGCAACAAGCTTCTGCCGGAGTCCCAGGCAGCTTGTAGTGTTTCGTTCTGCTCATGGTCTAGGGGCGTTAAGGAGAGCACTTCCAGCATGCCCAGCATACCAGTTAGCGGTGTGCGTATTTCATGGCTCATGGTGGCTAGAAAGGAGTCTTTGGCACGATTCGCAAGCTCTGCTTGCTCTTTAGCTGAAACCAGCGCCTGCTCGTTTTGCTTACGCTCGGTGACATCTTTAAAGAGAATGCCTACTTGCGTGCTGCCATCCCCCCCGATGCGCGATGCAAACACATCGTAATGCCGGTTCATCGCATTGGCTCGGTTTTCAAAGCGAATTGCTTCGCCCGTGAGTGCTACTTTGCCGTAGATTTCAAACCAATAGGTATCATGATTGGGCACCATTTCACGAATCGTCTTGCCCAAGGCTTGCTTTAGCCCCGTTTGGTTTTCGAAAGCTTGGTTGATTTCTAAAAAGCGATAATCAATCGCTTTGCCATCCGCGTCATAAAGCATATCAATCACGCAGAAGCCTTCATCCATCGAATTAAATAACATGCGATAACGCTCTTCGCTATACAGTAAAGATGCGTTTGCCTGTGCAACCTCTTGGATAAATTTGCGCTGGCGACCCAGCACCACGCTAAAAACAACCCCCATCAGTGTAAACACGCCGATAGAAATCAGTGAAACAGGGCTTTGCAGGCTGAATGAAAATACGGGAGGGATGAAAAACCACCAGACGATGGCGACAGAAGTGAAGGTAGCGAGTAATCCGCCGCGCAAGCCACCTAGCCACGCGCTTAGAAAAACTGCGGGATAAAACAGAAACCATGCAAACGGCTGCACGTCATTTCCATATTCCCATTGTACGAAGAAGGCAAGGCAAGGCGGCAGCATTGCCAAGATCAGAGGCAGACTATTGAGACTGCGCTGGCTCATTGCAGCTGATAAATCTCAGTATTAATAACAACGGCTGCCCAATTTAACATAGGGTTCCTTATTATTTTTTTAGACGTCGGGTTGATTATGAGTGTTTATAACAAGAAATGCAAATGACAATTAATGCAAAAGAGGGTTTGATAATTAGTTGATAAAAATCAATGGGTAATGACGTATATGGAGGTGTTTTTCATCATGCAGATGGAGGGCTAGGCAACTGAGAATTTAGCTTGATAGATAAAGTAAATCCTCAGTTTAGGGCTATATTACTGAGCTAATTACTGGCCTAGGCGTCTGCCATAGCTCACTGCATAAGCGGCAGGGCGCGCTAGTAATATCGGGTCATCAGATGCTGCGATGCCATCCACTAAGTTAAGCGGATTGAACATGGTAGCTTTTTCAAACGCCAAGCCATTGGCATCTACATTTTTAAGGGTAAGCGTGCCTAGTTCTACTTGCTTTCTTGTCTCTGGCCACACCACTGTAGGGTCATTCACGGCATCATCTTTATCCGCCAATTGCACTGAAATTTTGAACTTAGCAGGTGCTTTGCTTAAGCGCACTGGTAGCTCATCTATTAAATAGTTAGGCGCGGCATTGGCGGTTTGTTCTTTGGTTAAGAACTCTGTGCCGTTGATTGGGGTGATGTGGTAACGGCCATACTGGGTTGCCCCTTGTGCGTTAGTGAATTTAAATGCGTTTACACCGTAAAAAGCTTCGGTTGCAAAGCTTACAGGCGCGGGTTTAGGCATTTGCACAAAGCTGAGTGCGGCAGGGTGTGAACCTAAAAACTGTTCAATTGGCGTTGGTTTGGCAGCGTTTGGACCACTCGCAGCAATTGCATTGAGCAGGCCTAAAAAGTCTTCAGGTGTCGCTGCTGGAAATCCATTGGTAGAAATACTCACAATATCTGTATAAGTTGCGTCCGGGAGCTGAAAGCGGATGGCGATGCCTTTGGGAAACGAGTTGCCATCGGCATCCGGAATTGTTGGCAGGCCGGTAGCATCTGAAAAGCGCACGGTGACAGCGCTGGCTTTTGCTTGCAAGTGCGCGGCACTGCTGAGGCTGGCCGCAGATTTTGCTGGTATAAATTCACCCTGCGCTACAATGCCCTTGGCGTGATTGGCGCGGTAGCCTTTGTGTGGGCCACCGGATAACTTGGTGAGTGTATTCACAATTTGTTCAACGACTGGCTTATCGCCTTCTGTGATAGATGCGTCCTCGGCATAAGCGTTAGAAATGCTTAAAACTAGGGCGGTGAGGGCAAAACTTTTAATCAAGCTATTCTTTGTTTTCATCATGTTGTCCTAAGTATAAAAAGTGATGGGCGCGTTAAATAAAGGTAGTTCAGTTAAGCAGTATTTAAATTCTTAATCAAATTGGTTCTAAGCATAATAAGCTGATTATTTAACGCTTGTAGTTCGGTGATTGTGCAGCCAGTACTACACGCAATTTGACTATGCACATTAGTCGACTCTGTTTGCAGTAGCCTTCCTGCTTCTGTGAGCGTGATAATGACTTTCCGCTCATCTTCGCGCGCACGCTGGCGTTGAATCATGCCTAGTTTTTCTAAACGCTTAAGCAAGGGTGTTAACGTGCCAGAGTCCGAAAATAATCGTTCGCTGATACTATTGACGGTCATGCCATCTTTTTCCCATAACACTAATAACACTAAATATTGTGGATAGGTCAGCTTTAGCTTTGAGAGCAAAGGTTTGTATGTCTTGGTCATACTCAATGAGGCTGAGTAGAGCGCAAAGCAAAGTTGCAAGTCGACATTCGACACTTTGGTTGCTGAAAGACTTTTATCGGGTGCTGTAGTATTCATCATGGATGTATAATACTTCACAATTAAATTGTGTACAATATATTATTTGTAGTTAAAGCACAGATTTGAGTTTTTTATTGCTTTATTTGCTAGAGTGACCATGCGCTTGCTTACGATAAAAAATTAGTACGGATAAGCAGCAGGACAAGATTGCCTGAGCGTGGCTTGGGTCAACAGATTAGCAGTTCGTTATAATTGTTAGTTTTTAATATATAAGTTTTAAATATTAAAAGTTATATATATGCCGTTATATTATCCAGCCTGAATTGCATTAGGGGTACTTTATGGGGCATATAGAATTTAACGAGTATGGTGAGGCTGAATATAAGGCAAGAAGCGGCCCACCCGTCATCACCTTTAAAAATCTCAATCAGGTTAGCCTGTCAATTAGGGCAAGTGCGCTGGTGTTTGAAGACCCAGAGTCATGCAAGTTGCTGTCATTGATTGAACGGGTTGCCCCTAGTGATGTTACTGCTTTTATTATGGGCGAGACCGGCACAGGTAAAGAGTTAGTGGCGCGCCACTTGCACGCATTAAGCCCACGTAAACATGGCCCATTTGCCGCGATTAATTGCGGTGCATTTTCTGAGTCTTTGGTAGAGAGTGAGCTGTTTGGGCATGAGAAAGGCTCGTTTACCGGCGCCGTATCCAGCAAGCAAGGATGGTTTGAAAGTGCTAATGGCGGCACCTTGTTTTTGGATGAGATTGGCGATCTGCCGTTATCTACACAAGTTAAACTATTACGCGTTATTCAGCAGCGTGAGATTGTGCGTGTCGGCTCCAGAAAGGCCACGCCTATTGACGTGCGTTTAGTGGCAGCAACCAATGTTAATTTGGAAGATGCAGTAAAAGCTGGCCGTTTTAGGGAGGATTTGTACTATAGGATTAACGTGGTGCCGATTCAGATTGCACCTTTGCGTAATAGAGTTGGTGATATTTTGCCGTTAGCCGAGCATTTTCTGTCCATCTACAAAAATCGCCTGCATACAAAACAGCCAATATTGGCGCCCGAAACCATTAAGCTGCTGCATGACTACCCGTGGCCGGGCAATATTCGTGAGCTTGAGAATGTTATTCATCGTGCGTTATTGGTGAGTGATGGTAATGAGCTGCGTCCGCGCGATTTAAATTTGCCAGCGATACAGTTGGCAGCGGGTTCATCGTCAGGCGTGGCCGCGGACAATGCTTTGCATTATGCAAGCAATCAAGCGTGCACCTTGGATAAAGCGCTTAACGAAATTATTCAATCCGAACCTGAGCACTTATATGAAACGGTGAATCGCAAGTTAGTGTTGTCTGCTTATACATATTGCCGCCAAAATCAGGTGCAAACCGCACGGGTGCTAGGCATTAGTAGAAACATATTACGTACCCTGCTGAAACAGTTTGGCGTGATTCAATAGTTAGCTGCTATGTTGTTTACTTTGCAACACCCCTGCTTCATAACAAGCAGGGGTGTTTTTTTTTAACCAGAAAACCGAGCAAAAACACCATTTTTAGCCATTAAATGCAGGCATGAATCGTGCTGATGTTAATGGGTACGTTTTACTTAATTGACGCATTATTCGCAAAGGATTAAAAAATGAAAGTTGTTGCTATCTCAGGCAGCCTCAGCGCGCCATCCCGTACCAAGGCATTGGTAGAAAATATTCTTAATAACGTAACGCAGAAGGTACATGCCAAACATACCCTGATTGATATTGCACAGTTTGCTCCCGAGTTAGGCAGTACCGTGACTTATAATGATTTCCCTAAAGTGCTGTTTGATGCTTATGCGGCGATTGCCGAGGCTGATTTAATTATTATCGGCACCCCTGTGTACAAAGCATCCTATACCGGTTTATTGAAACACTTTTTTGACTTGCTGGATCCAAAATTATTAGTTGGTAAAGTTGCCGTGCTGGCTGCCACTGGCGGCACCGATCAGCATGCACTAGTGCTGGAGTATCAGTTAAGACCATTGGTTAGCTTTTTTGGTGTCACCACAGCGCCTACCGCCATTTATGCACGCGATAATGAGTTTATCGATTACCGTTTACATAGCGAGGCGATTGAAGCGCGTGTTAACACAGCAGTTAATCAAGCGCTTAATTTATTAGAGAACAAAGCAGCACAGGCACTTGCTGCTTAGATTTTAAACATAGTGAACATAAAAAAGCCCATGCAGAAATGCATGGGCTTTTTATTTTGGTTTTAACTTTAGTTTTTTAGAGGAATGGTGATTATTGATTGCTCTAATTTGCTTGAGTAATTACCGCAAGCTTAGTGATACCAGAGCGCTCAATTGCAGCCATGACTTTGGCTACTGAACCATATTTAACAGACTCATCTGAATTTAAATGATAGGTTTGGTCCGGGTTGCTGTTGTACCTTGATTTTAACTCAGGCTCCAGTGCTGCCAGTGTCACAGCCTGTTTATCAAGGTAAACGTTACCTTCTGCATTCACACTAATGGTGACCGGTGTGCTGGAGTCCGCTAGTTTGGATGCACTCGCTTTAGGTAAGTTAACGGTAATTGCGTTATTGAGCAGCGGGGCAGTCACAATAAACACCACCAGCAGCACCAACATTACATCCACTAGAGGAGTGACGTTGATCTCGCTTAGTACGTCATCCCCATCGCTTTGAGAGGAAAAAGCCATTATGCTACCGCTCCTTTCAGGTTATGCACCACGGCTTTTTCGCCTTGGTTAGCGGTTGCATCAGTATTTTTTCTGAACGTTGCTTTGCGTGACAGGGTAATTAAGTCTTCAGCAAAGTCATCCAGATTATTGCTGCTGGTTTTTAATCTGCGTAAGAAGAAGTTATAAGCCAATACTGCTGGTACGGCGACGGCAATACCCACTGCCGTTGCAATTAACGCCTCGCCAATGGGGCCAGCTACTACATCTAAGCTGGCAGAGCCGGTTTTGCCGATGGCAGAGAGTGCGTGCATGATGCCCCACACCGTGCCGAACAGGCCAACGAACGGTGCTGTACTACCTATGCTGGCCAGTACCACTAGGCCGCTCTCTCTGGTGACGCGTTCTTTCTGGATTTGCTGGCGTAATGCGCGCTCCAATACATCTTGTCTATCGCCAAAGTGCTGTAAATCATTGGCAGTGTTGGAGTCAATGTCTTTTAATACATTAAATCCTACTGTTGCCACCCGATAGGCAGGGCCGTTGTGGTCTTTCAGATCTGCGGCTGATTGAAAATTACGTGCGCTCCAGAATGCCGCTCTGTATTTAACATTTTGTTTACGGATTAACCATACCTGTAAAGATTTGGCCAAGATTAAAGTCCAAGTGACAAAAGACCCTGCAATTAGCGTTAACAGCACGGCTTGCACAACAATGGAGGTAGAGGTGTCAGAAAAATTATACATAGTAATATTACCTTTATTTAGCTAGTTTGAATTCAATAGGGACAGTCGCCCAGCCATCAATGGCGGTGGTGCCACGTTTGGATGGAATGAAGGTCCAGTTTCTTACGGCATTGGTTGCCGATTCATCCAAGGTCTTACGACCGCTGGATTGTTTTATTTCCACTTTGTCCGGCTTACCGTTTGCCAGCACATGCACGCGCAGTAGCACTTTGCCTTCCCAGCCCTGGCGCTGTGCAAACGCCGGGTAATCTGGCGGTGGGTTATTTAAATAAGCAGCGTTACCAGTGGCCTCGGTGATTGGCTCTTCCGCTTTTACCGGCGGTGCTTCTGGTGCCGGTGGGGCAGCCACTACTGGTGCCGCAGTGACCGGTGCCTGACGGTTCTCTGGAATAGTGATAGCCTCGGCCGGTACGTTGTCCTGAGCGACTGCAGTGCGTAGCGCCGGCGCAGGTTTGGCTGCTTGTGGCGTTACCGGTTTCACCACTTTTGGTGGCGGCGGAGGTGGCGGTTTAGGTGGCTCTATCACTTCAGGCGGTTTTGCTTTGATAAACTCAATTTCCACCTTATTCACCTTAGTTTGCTGCACTGCCGGTGTTGCCGGGTAGTTCAGATAGGCAATCACAGCCGCGCCATGCAAGAGCGCCGCCAATGCACCTAATGCCAATAGGTGGCGCTTATTAATGGCCGTATGCTCAATGACAGCATCTGGTTTAAAGTCGTATGCAGTGCGGTACGGATACGTTACCGTTTCAGTGTCATAGGCGGTCGGCGCCTCTATGCCAACACTGGCAAATGCGACTGAAGATCTGGTTAATGTAGACATATTAATCCTTCTGCCAGGGGTGATGATTTGCAGCCAGCATTACTCAACCCCTGCCATTGAGAAATCAGACATGACATCAGTCTTGATACTTTGGAATAAATACGAAGAGCGGTCACGCGGGCGAGGCAGCGGTACTGGGACGATGCGCTTGATGCGACCGGGGTGGGACTCCATGACCACAATCCGGTCGCCCAAAAACACTGCTTCTTCTACGTCATGCGTGACCAAGATGGTGGTGAGGCCTTCTTGCTCCCACAGGCGTTGCAGCTCTTGTTGCAGCTTTAGCCTAGTTAGCGCATCCAGCGCGCCAAAGGGCTCATCCAGCAGCAGTAGTTTTGGCTTTAATACCAAGGCTCTGGCAATAGCCACACGTTGCGACATGCCACCGGAAATCTGGTGAGGGTAGGCTTTTTCAAAGCCAGTTAAGCCCACCACATTAATCTGCTGCTGCACACGCAGCTTACGCTCGTGACTAGGCACATCCGTGGCGGAGAAAGCTAGGTCTATATTTTCTTCCACAGTCATCCACGGGAACAAGCGATGCTCCTGAAACACAATACCGCGGCTGAGGTCGGTACCAGTCACCAGCTGGCCCTGATAGATAATAGAACCTTCGTAGTGGCTATCCAGACCAGCGATTAACCTAAGCAAGGTGGATTTGCCGCAACCACTGGTGCCGACAATAGATAGAAACTCACCCGGGATAATCTCAAGGTTAATGCCATCAAGCACTTTCAGCGTCGTATTTTGCAGTTGATAACTTTTAACTACGTCCTGAATCAGTAAAGATTCTTCAGTCGTCGTCTTATTACTGTCAGTGCTGATCAGATCTTTATGAGGATGAAGCGCAGCAGGCGAATCTGTTGCTATATTCACCTTGTTAAAAGGTGTTGCGCTTTTGCTAAAGTCTATAGCCACGTTATATGTTGTCATGCCTTAAATTCTCCATACCGATAAACAATTGCCACGAGTGGCTCTGAATCTATATTGCAAATGCCATGCCATAATAAATATATGTTTATAAACAGAGTGTTAACCAATTTTGTATATTTTTAAGACTGATGTTTGTTGCTTAAACAACAGTCACTAACTGATTACTGTTGAATTAGCAGCATATGCATTTGCATCCGAGCGCATGCCGCGGCTGCTGCTTAGGCAACAGTGCTGTTGCTGTTGCCACATGTAGCCTGCGGCGTAATCAGCAGATTGGATTAATAATTCAGTTTATGTTATGTATCGTATTGATTTGTATATGTATTATTTGTTGGCATGAAGCGTGCTCAATCCTTATCAAGCTTGCGTGCATCCACGCATTAAATATTTTAAGGAGAAATCATGAGTACAGCATTAGATACACTTTGGTATACACGTTGCCCAGTGCCGACAGGCTTAGGTATCGCCGTGCAAAAAGGTTGGCTAGAAGAGAGCTTTCGCGCTAAATCTACCAAGATTGAATCATTACGTGAGTCAAATAATCAATCGGTACGTGAATCACACTTTGACCATACTTTGGCTAACTCAGTACGACATGGCGGTAATATCCCAGCGATATGGGCACGTGCCATTGGTCGCGAAACCAAAGTAATTGGGCTGTCATGGGCAGATGAGGCGCAGTTGATTTTAACGACGCCGAATTCAGGCATACGTAATGTTAAGGATTTAAAAGGCAGGAAATTTGGTTTACCTAAGTGGGTCAATGTGCAGATTGATTTTGTACGTGCACAGGCGCTACGCGGCTTGGAAAACGCACTTAGCTTAGACGGTTTGGCGGTAAGCGATGTTGAGATTGTGGATTACGAGATTGGCATAGGCTATAGCGATGCGCCAGCCAAAAAAAGTGCAGATGGTAGCTATATCTTTGGCAGCCAGTCCGGTAGCCGTAACGACGAGTTAATCGGCTTGCTGCGTGGCGAGGTGGATGCCATTTTCCTTAAAGGGGCAAGTGCAGTAGCGCTGGCGAGCCAGCTTAATCTGGTGACGGTGATTGATACTGGCGCACATCCAGAGCCACTGATACGTGCCAACAATGGTACGCCACGTACTTTGAGTGTAGATACGCATTTAATTGAAAATCATTTTGATGCTGCTGAACGCATCGTGGAGCAGGTGCTGCGTGCCGAAGATTGGGCCCATGCGCACCCGGATGAAACCCGCCGCTTTCTGGCTAAAGAAACTAATAGTAGTGAGTATTGGGTAAGCGTGGCGTATGGCACTGACGCACATCTGCGTCTGCAAACCGATTTTGCACAGACGTCTATCGATGGTTTGCAGGACTTTGTGAATTTTCTGCATCGCTGGGAGTTTATTCCTCAGCCATTCAATGTGAATGATTGGATTGATACCAGACCTTACGATGCCGTGATCAGCAAACGCCAGGCGATTACCGCCTGATAGGCTAGGCATACGAGTGCTTGGCTAATTCTTGTATTTGAATGTGAGAACAAAATGAATTTCAGTATTAAAAGTGAAACACCTGTGATTGCGTGGCTATTGGTGGGCTTGGCCTTTATGTTTGGCCTGTTCACCGATGCCAATGCAGACACGGCCAAAGAAGTCAGGATTGCCACCGTAGCCTATAACGTGAACGGCAAGATAGGCTTTAACGGTACAGCGGCTATCGTTGAGGAGCAGGGTTGGCTAAAAGAGGAGCTTAAAAAGCAAGGCGTCACCCTGACTTGGGTACCGGTTACTGCACAATCTGTGGGAGTGACCATTAACGAGGGTTTTGCTAATAAAAGCATAGACTTTGCTGGCTATGGCGATTTGCCATCGATTATCCTTAACTCTGGTGGCGTAGAAACACGCATTGTGGTGCCAGGCGGGCGCGGCAACAACGTGTATCTGGTGGTGCCGCCTAACTCCAGCGCAAAGTCGTTGGCTGACCTGAAAGGTAAGCGTATTGCGTTGCATCGTGGTCGCCCTTGGGAAATCGCATTTGCGCGCTATGTGGCCGCAAGTGGATTTAAGTTCTCTGATTTCAAGATTTCTAACCTAAACCCGGGTGCGGGTGCTGCTGCTTTAGCGGCGGGCAATGTGGATGCGTTTGTCACCTTGAGCGATGCTTACCAGTTGGAAGATAAAAAAGTAGGCAAGATCATTTGGTCTACTAAGAGCGCTGCCCAAGATTGGAAAATGCGCGCTGAGCTGTGGGGTGCCAAAGACTTTATTGCGCAAAACCCTGCCATCACACAGATTATTGCTACTGCTTACGTGAGAGCGGTGTACTGGACCTCTCAAGAGGCACATCTGGATGAATATTTGAAGATTGCCAATCAAAATGGCCAGCCTGAAAACGTATTCAGACGTGAGTATTCTGATGACTCAGTATCATGGAAGCTACGCTGGAGCCCGCTGTTTGATGACTTGGTGCTAGATCACTATGCCAATGTTGCCCAATACAGCCGCCAGGCCAACCTGATTCGTAAGGATATTAATACCAAGCAGTTATTTGATGCACGTTTTTTAAATGCCGCCATCAAGGAACTCAAGCTTGAAGGCTACTGGCAGCCGAGAAAAGTTGCGCTTAAAGGGGCTTAGTCATGACAAAAATACGGGATTTAGCTAATAGCCTGCATGCCAATGTATTGTTCTTTGTATCGCCGATACTGCTGTTGCTTGCATGGGCGTGGGTATGCAGCGCTGGCATATTTCCTGAGCAGATTTTAGTTTCACCGGCTGGTGTGTACCAAACTGCGCATGAGCTTTGGGGCAGTGGCGAACTACAGTCGCATCTGCATGACAGCTTGTACCGTCTTGTATTGGGCTTTGCTATCGGCTCACTGCTAGGCTTGGTGTTTGGTGTATTGATGGGGCTGTTTAAGCCTATCGATGCTTTTTTTGCACCTACATTTAACGCTTTACGTCAGGTGCCGACTATCGCTTTTATCCCAATGCTGGTGATGATTTTTGGGGTGGAAGAAACATTCAAGATTGTGGTGGTGGCTAAAGCGGCCTTTTTCCCAATCACTATGGCCACTTATGATGCGGTTAAAGGCATACCACGCAGTTATTTTGAGGTTTCTAAAGTGTATCAACTGTCCCACATAAGCTTAGTCAGGCATGTCATCCTGCCGGCGACGGTACCGCCGATACTGACAGGTCTGCGTCTGGCGCTGGGTCGCTCCTGGATGGTGCTGGTGGCGGCCGAGCTAATCGCGGCAGACAGCGGCATCGGGCAGATGATGGAAATGGGTCGGCAGATGTTCAGAATCGATATTGTGTTGGTAGGCGTGCTGGTCACTGGGCTGATCGGTTTCTTGCTAGACCGTAGTTTGCGCTCTGTAGAGACGCATCTTGGTCGCTGGCAACAGAGCTAATTAGCAGAGGTAATGATGAATATAATTAATCAGTTTTTATTGAATGTGAAGCATTTTAGTGGGCTGTTACTGCCTGTTACGGTAGCCGTGGTGTGGGAATTTATGTCGCGGCAGGGGGATGCTTATACCTATATTTTTGTGCCTTTAAGCCAAATTGGCAGTGGTTTTTTGGTGCTGATTCAAAGCGGGGAATTGCTAATCAACCTCGTGGCAACTTTACAGACCACCGTGATCGGGTTGTTGATAGGCGGCTTTGCCGGTCTGTTTGTGGGTGGCTTAATGGCGGTATCACCACTTGCTAATAAACTGATCGGGCCGCTATACCACACTATGCGGCAGGTACCGTTGTTAGGGCTAATCCCCTTAATTGCCTTATGGTTTGGCAATGATCTGTTTTCTAAAATACTAATTGTCAGCCTTGCCGCATTTTATCCGGTAGTGCTGAATACCTTTGAGGGCATGCGCGGCATCGAGCATAAGTATGTAGAAGTAGCATCGGTGCTTAAATTTAACCGCTTGCAGTTGTTAATACATGTTTTATTGCCTGCAGCCACGCCATCAATCATGACCGGTTTTATGCATGCATTGGCCTTTGCCTGGGTATCTACCGTAGGCTCTGAGCTACTGTTCTCAACCGGGCCCGGTGTGGGCGGACTGATGCTGATGGCGCAGGAATCATCAAGAATGGATATTGTGATTGTGGCTGTGGTGAGTATCGGTTTGACCGGTTTACTGATGAACGCTAGTTTGTCTCATCTACGCCAATATCTGCTGCGTTGGCGTAGCGTACGCTGATGTTGTCTTAAGCAAGTGATTCTCGTGGTGTTGTGTGCGGTGTGTCTGCGGATGCACCGCATTTTTTTTGTATAGAGATTCTTACCCTGTTTTTTCTACATCACGCTTAGCCAGCAACCGTCACTAAGGGCTGTTTATTAACAAGCAACTGTTCAGATTGTTGCTGCTTATACAACAAACGTAATCATGCATTGATTGGTGTGTTGTTGTTTATATTCAATAAAATCAATGTTTTGTGCGTTATTTGATACTTGGCACATATTCTGCAATCTCTATAACTGTTAAGGCATTTGTGCCATGCAAATTTTAATCACAGTTAAAGAGAGTATTCAATGAGAAGTAAAGAAATTAAAGGCGCGCATCCGCGCCAGGCTACCTTCCAGTTAAAGCCGCTGGTCAAGAATGTATCGATAGCATTGGCAATTAGCGCGGCTACGGTACTTAATGCCAATCTGGCTTACGCTGAGGAGAGCGCCTCAGCCCAGGCTGAAGATAAAGCCAAAGTAGAAGGCGTGGCACTACCTTCAGTGACGGTGACTTCACAGAAGCGCGAAGAGAGTGTGCAGGAAGTGAAAACCGCGATTACGGCCCTAGGCGGTAAAGATTTGCTAGACCAAGGTGTAGGTCGCTCAGCCAGTGAAGTATTGAATTATGTACCTAATGCCTCAGCTGGAACGCAGCAGCATGGACGCCCACGCTGGTGGATTCGTGGTGTAGGTGCCGGTCAGCAGCAATATGACTTATCCAATCCGGTTGGGTTTTATTTAGATGAAGTCTATATCAGCAATGCCAGTGCTACCGGCTTCCCTTTATTTGATATCGAGCGTGTGGAAGTACTGCGCGGCCCGCAGGGCACGTTGTGGGGTAAAAATACCACAGGCGGTGCGGTGAGCGTGGTTTCAAAAAAACCATCATTTAATACCGATGCCAAAGATAATTACGTGAAAGTAGATTACGGTAGTTACAACGACAGAATCGTACAAGGCGGCGTGGGTGGTGTGATTATTGATGAGCGCCTGGCAGGCCGTGTTTCATTTTTACAAGAAGACCAGGATGGCCGTTTAAAGAACCAATATACCGGCAGCAATGATAGTGGGTTATCTGAAGGCGCGATTCGCGGGCAGTTGTTGGCTGTCTTAACGCCGGATTTAGAAGCATTGTTAAATGTGCATTACCGAAAATATGAAACCGATGGTGCCATTACCACCACCAGAAGTTATGCGGCGAATGGCGTGTTCCGTAACGGCTACAAGCCAAGTAAAGATATTAAGCATGTGAGCACCAATGCGCCTGACTCTAGCGACAACACGCAAAACGGCGTGAGCTTGAATTTGAAATGGCAGCTTGGCCGCTTAGCGTTGACCTCTATTACGGGCTATGAAGATTTTCAGTCTGAAATTGTGACGGATAACGACTACACGCCGCTAGAGATTTCCAGATCGCACACCGATGGCAAAAGCCGGCAGTTTACGCAAGAGTTTAGGTTGGCATCGCCTAAAGAGGATCGCTGGAACTGGTTAGCGGGTGCTCACTATTTTAATGAGAATGTTAACTTTAGTACGCAGGGAGCTAAGTTGCCGTCTGCTTCAGTGCCTGGTTTGGCTGGCGCGCCACCGGGGGCAACTTATAACAAATCAGACTTAACGCATAATGCGGAGAGTTTTGCATTGTTTGGCAGCAACACCTATAACTTTACCGATCAGTTCAATGCGACTTTGGGCGTGAGATGGACGCGCGAGACTAAAGAATATGACCTGAACAGAAAAGGCTCAACCGGAACTGGTAGCTGGAGCAACCTGGCACAGTGGTGGAGCACATATACCGGAGCCTATGCCGCAGCAGGGCCATCTGGCTCGGGCACGTTTAGCGCTAAAGACTCTAAAACCTGGAATGCTTTAACTTACGACATTACGCCTGAGTATAAAATCACCCCGCATGACCGCGTATATGCCAAATATTCGCATGGCGAGAAATCTGGCGGCTTTAACACTGCCGCGACTAGCTTGGCCGCGGTGAATACGGTAAAACCTGAGCAGTTAGATGCTTATGAGGTTGGCTATAAGTCAGAGTGGTTGGATGGGCGCTTAAACTTTAATACTAGCTTGTTCCATTACAACTATAAAGACGTGCAGGTGAACGTGGTCGGTTTTAATGCCAATGCGAATACCACCGTTTCTTATTTGCAGAATGCTAAAAAAGCCACGGTAAATGGTGCTGAGTTTGAGGTGGAAGCATTGCCACTAGAGAACTTGCACGTGAATGCCAGCCTAGGTTTGTTAGACGCAGATTATGACAGCCTGCAGGTGGTAAACGGCGGGTCAGATTTGAGCGGTAGGTCATTAGTGCGTTCGCCGCATGTAACGGCACAGCTTGCTGCTGATTATCGTATCCCGGTGCGCTACGGTAAGGTGATTATCGGTGCAGATGCACGTTACCAAGCTAAACAGTATTACTTTATTGATCCTCAGTCTGAAGCGCGTGGGCATTTGAATCAAGAGGCTTATACCTTGGCAAATGCGCGGATTTCATTCGCTACGCACAATGACAAATATTTATTTACTGGCTACGTGAATAATTTATTTGATAAAGAGTACAAAAACCATTCATTGCCAGCGTTTAACGCCGCTCAGGGCGTTAATGGCGATAGCATTTATTGGGCAGCGCCAAGAACAGTTGGCGTCTCAGTCACCACGCGCTGGTAATTATCCACGCAAGCGTTGATGTAAAAAGCGCCAGATTCCCATTAGGTAGTCTGGCGTTATTTTTATCAGCACCACACCTATCGCATCATTGCGCCCGATGCTGGCGCAAACAGTTCTGTTATTCATTTCTATCCTGAGAGTGCATCAATATGAGCCAATCCAATACGTTAAATACGCAACGTCCCTTATTAGCCACCCATCATTTCACTTATTCATTTGTTGGCCTGGCGCTGATGAGTGGCATCACCATTGGTATGAATAAGATTTTAGTCACGTTGTTAGCGCTGCACCTGAATGCCGAGTCTTGGCAGATAGGCTTGTTAATCGGTGCGGAAAGTTTATCCATGATGCTGATGTCATTGCCGGCCGGTATCTTTATCAGCCGCTTCAGTGCGCGCTGGGTATATGCAATTTCTAGTTTGGGCGCCATGACCTTATATCCGTTGATTGGCTACTCCACTTCTTGGTATCTGGCCGCCATCTTTTTGTTTATTGCCGGCATTTGTATTCCGTTTCGCGTGGTAGCCATGAATACCTCATGGCTGGAACGTCTGCCTGAGGTTGGCACTAGCCGTGGCGGCTGGTATCGAGGCACCTTGATGCTGGGCATAGGTTTGGTCGGGCCATTACTTGGCAACCTGGTGTCCAGCCATTTGGGGATACAGGGTAGCTACTGGATTACCAGCCTATTGTTTGCCGTGATGTCGTTTTATGGCTTCACCATTTTATCGCGCACACGTGAGGCTGATCGTGCCAAAAGTGTACGTGGCGGGGTGAAGGAAATGCTGCAATACCTTACTGACCCGATGGTGCGTCAGGTATGTATCTATGATGGCTTAGGCGGCATGGTGCGTGGCTTCTTCGGCACTTTTATTATTGTGATTGCAGTGCGTCAATTCCACTGGACTGCACAGCAAGGAATCACCCTCATGGTGGTAGAGGGCGCCGCCTTTGTTGCAGTGCTGCTGTTGCTGGGGCATGTGGTGGCAAAGTTAGGTGAAAAGCTCACTTATAACTTGAGCCATGCCAGCCTGATTATAGGCTTAGCGTTTTTGGGCTTAAGTAGTGGCGTGGTCGGGCTTTTGATAGGTGCTGTATTACAGGCGATAGGTCAGGCGTTTAATCATCTCGTCAATATTTCACGCTTGGCACATTCTGGTAAAAATATGGGTCACGTTTCCGGCTTGTTTACGATGGTTGGCATGGCTGGTGGCTTTGTGGGCGCCACTCTGGGTGGCTTTTTAAGCAAAGGCTTTGTGCTGCAGGATATATTTTTACTGTGGATTCCTATCTGGCTGGCAGTATGCCCAGGCTTTCGTGCGTTTATCAGCAGCAACTTTAAAAAGCTGGCTGCATAAGGGGTGAATGGTTTGCAAAATCAACAGCGCTGTTTATCGCCTTGTTGATTTTGCAGCAACTATTTATTTTGCAAAATAACAGTGAGCTGTTGTTTTGTTAAAAAACAATACAAATCAATTGGTTGCGTTTATTTTTATTGGTGCCGGATATTGGCATGCATCCTGCAAATTAAAAGAGATAGTGCTACAGACATATCAATGTAGCTAGTTAATCCAGTTTAATTTTAGGAGGAATGTATGACTACAGAGTTCTTGTGGCAATTGCCAACCAGTGGTGATGGACGTTACGGCAATAGTAGAAAAGAGCGCCGTGCAGAACGTGCCTCATCAGCGCATCCCTACTCGGATGGTGTGACCGACCCGCGTGGTTTGAGCTTCAACTATTTTGATTACCTGCATCAGGTTGCACGTGCGGCAGATCTTGCCGGCTTCGACGGCATCCGTATTCCGGAAGATATCAATGGCGATGAACCATGGATTATTGCCGGCTATGTGGCACGTGGCAGCCGCCATTTAAAGCTAGTCACCGAGTTTGATGCCTCACGTGGTTCATCGGTATACGCGGCAAAAAATACAGTGAGCTACCAGCGCTTTACCGATGGGCGTTTTGCCTGGCAAATTAGTGCTGGTGGTGATGATAAGCATAGACGTGCCTTGGGCGATTTTGTGGCAGATAGTGAAATTAATCCGCGCATTGAAGAGTTTGTTACCGTGGCACGCGGTGTGCTCACCCAGTCTCCATATAGCTTTAAAGGCAAGTATTTCGAGGTGCTCAATGGCGGGTTTCAGGGAGCGTTATCTAACCAGAAAGTGCCGCCTATTTACCTTTCCGGTAAGAGTCAAGAAGCCTTAGCGCTATCCGCTAAGGTTGCGGACTTTCACATTTTTGATGCAGACACGGTTGAGAGTATTCAACAGCAAATCCAAGAGCTGCGTGCACTTGCCAAGCCTTATGGACGTGAGCCTGCGTTTGCGCTGCGTATTGATATCGTCAGCCGCGAAACTGAGGATGAAGCGACTTTTGATGCACGCCGCTATTGGCAGCAGTCGGAGCACGGCAATCATCAGCCTGTCATTAACGGCAATTTATGGGCTGGCCTATCAACTGACACCACGGCAGCTAATGCCACGCTGGTCGGTAGCTACGAGCAAGTGACAGAAGCGCTTGTGGCTTATGCCGCCACTGGAGTCAGCAGCTTCCTGCTGTCATCTGTCCCGCACTTTGAAGAGGCCTATCGCCTAGGTGAACACGTTTTACCTGCGGTACGCGCCCAAATCAAGCACGACCAACGTCGTGCTGCCTAACTAAATTTAAGGAATATTTTATGACTATTGATGTTTTCTGGCGGATTCCGACCCATGGCGAACCAAGCTCACACCGTAATCGCACTCCGCATCGCGGTGACTGGTTTCCTGGCGATGACACTAAAGCCAAGCCAGGTAGTGTAGGCGGTACAGGGCAGGGCTATATCGATTACGTGGCAGAGATTGCGCGTGCTGCCGAGATTTCAGGTTTTCAGGGCGGTTTGATTCCATCGTTCCCAATGACGGATGAGCCATGGGTGATCTCTTCGTTACTGGCGCGTGAGACTTCTACCTTTCGTTTCATGATTCCGTTTCAGCCCGGCTTTCTCAACCCAGTGGTTGCTGCGCGGATGACCGCAAGCTTGCAACGTGCCACCGGTGGCCGCGCTTTATACAACATCATTACCGGTGGCGGTGGCCCTGCGCAGTTGTGGTGGGGAGACTCCGCTTCGCATGATGATCGATATGGGCGAACCACAGAGTTTCTGGATGTATTGAAAGGTGTCTGGAATGGTGGACCGTTTTCATATCATGGCAAATTCTACCAAGTGGAAGATGCTGGTTTGGCGCACCCATTGTCGCAGGAAGAATACCCTGAAATTTATTTCTCCGGCTCCTCAGATGCGGCGCTCGCCTCTGCCTCTAAACATGCTGATTATTATTTAACGTGGCTAGAGCCGTTTGATCAACTGCGTGAGAAGTTTGACCGTGTGAAAGCCCGCACGCAGATTCTTGGGCGCAAAATTAAATGCGCAATCCGTGTGGATATCATTGCCAGACCCACTGAAGAAGAGGCTTGGGCGGAGATTGAAAAAGGCTTTAACAGCCTGAGTCGTGAGGCTTTGGATAAATTTCAGAACCCGGATGCCAGTGATTCTGTAGGCGCTGCGCGTCAGCGTGGCAATCGGCCGACCACTATCAATAGTTATAAAGATTTGATTATTGAACCGAATGTTTGGTCTGGCTTTAGCCTGCTGCGCGGCGGTCAAACTAACGGCATCGTCGGTAGCTATGAGCAGGTAGCGGAACGCTTGGACCAATTGGTGGCGTTGGGTGCAGATGCATTTATTTTAGCCAGTACGCCACACCTTGAAGAAGCGTATCGCGTGGGTGAAGAAGTGCTGCCGCTATTGCGCGGCAAAACAGATACCGCGATTTTGCGCGCCGTGGGGTAATTAAATGACCAATCCATTATCAGTGAATCCGCCAGCCAATACGCAACTTAAAGACATCTGGTTTACACGCTGCCCAGTGCCCACGGCAACTGGCCTGGCTTATAAATTAGGATGGCTTGAAGAAGAGTTTGCAAAAGACGGTATTTCGGTCGCAACGATTCAGGACGCACCTCAAGCGCTTGCGCGCCATCATTACGACCATGAAATCAACAGCTTGATTCGGGAGGGTGGCAGCTTGCTCGCCTTAGCGGCTAAAGCCCAGGGCGCAAAAACAAAAGTCATCGGCTTAACCTGGATAGACGAATGGCAGGTGATTTTGGTGCGCCCGGACTCTCACATCAATCGGCCGGCAGACCTGAAAGGGCGGCGTGTTGCGTTGCCAGCGTATGTAGAGCGTGAAATACAGTCGCATGTGCGCGGCAGCAGTATTGCGCGCGGCATGACCTTGCAAGGAGTGAATGGCGTTCTGGCTTATGCAGGCTTAACGCTGGATGACGTGTCCTTTGTTGAGGTGGGCTCGGGACAGGATTCAGATGCCGGTCTGGGTGGGCTGTGGGCTGGGCTTGATAACTTGGCACGCGGCGAAGTCGATGCGGTTTACGTCAAAGGCGCGTCTGCAGTTGATGCCGCCAAACGCTACGGCGCCGTAGTGGGTATTGATATTGACAGGTTCACCGATCGCCAATACCGCGTCAATAACGGCACGCCGCGGCCGATTACTGTGCATGAAGATTTTATCGAAAACCACTTTGATTTGTTAGTGCGCTTTCTTGCACAAACCCTGCGTGCTGCAGATTGGGCAGCTTCTAATCTGGACGGTGTGCATCAAATTTTAAAAGGAGAAACTCGTGCCGGCGACGACGGGGTGGCAACGGCTTACCGCGATGGGTTTCATCAGTCGTTACATCCTAGCCTATCAAAAGAGTTGCTGGATTTATTCAAAATCCAAAAGAACTTCACCTTAATTCACGGTGTGTTAGACCGTGATTTTAATCTGGACGCATGGGTAGACCACAGGCCATTGGCGGCTGCACGTCAGTGGCTGGATAACTATTACCAAACGCAGAGCAAAGCTGCGTAATTTATTTAATTTTAATGAAGGAGTTTTAGCATGGGAAAAATCGATACAGAATTAGCGGCAGATGTCACGGCATTTGCACAAAGTGTGAAGCAAGACGCCGAGCACGCCTTTAGAGTGCTGCGCGAAACCGACACCACTACGGCCTATGGTACGGTAGGCTTTGTGGTACGCGTGCCTGGGCACGAAAAACTGGTGGTGGTGAACGACCCGGGTCCGTGGAATAGGGGCGCAGAAATCACACCGGCTATTATTGGCTTTGATGGTACGGTGTATGCTGGCAACCATAGCGGTGGCAAACGTTACAACAAGCTGTTTATAGAGCATCCAGACGTCAATATCATTTCACACGTACATACCCTGTATCTGGCTGCTTGGGCACAAACGCACCGTACTTTTCCAATTAACTATGTTGCGTTTAATCGCCACCATCTGGTGCGCGAGCTGCCTGTTTATATTGATAGACGCCAGCCAGAAGTAGATTTTATTGTTGAGAAAGTGAATGAAAACCCGCATAACTTTGCCATTATTGAAGCCAATGGCGGCGGTACAGTATGGGGCAAAGGCGGTGTGCGAGCGCTGACTGACACCATTATTCTGCTCGAAGAAACTGCGCGCTTACAATTGCTGGCTGAGGCGGTGGGTGGCTCAAGAAACTATGGTGCGGGTGCTTTAAGGCAAAATTGGACCATGACAGGTTTGTTTGATGAAGCTAAAACCTTAGGCTTGCTGCCAATTACTGATCTCTAATACGTCGGTATCGCAATATTGCAGGCCCGGTAGTTGTGCTATGTAGGTAGCCGATTACCGGGCTGCATCCATTTTTTTATCAGTACTTGTTTTCAATACCAGTTATCTAAACGCTTGCAGTTGCAGTATGGTAAGTTAGGTTTAGCCCTGCTTACTCACGGCCACAATAAAACTTACGCATGGCTTCGCCCGTTATATCCGGGGCAATATATTCCCACTGTGCAGGGCTGCTGGTTTTAAGGATAGCTTCGCCACGCCCCATATTCAGCTTGTAGTTGCTAGCGGCCATGGTCCTGCGCATTTTGGTTTTACAGTTAACCTCAAGCAAAGATTTTACCGAGAGGTAAGTTTGACTTTGCACGGCTTGCGGTGCGTTGTAGTCCTGCATTTGCCAAACTTTTAGCACATGGTCTTGGTTGCGCAGCGTAGCCAGATTGTAATAAACCTTGACGCCACCTTGGTTGCTTGAGCCGCTAAACTCAGTCCAGTCCGCCCATGTGCTAGTGCTGGTCAGCGCCAGTGTGAGTGCGATTAGCAGTTTTTTCATGTTGTGTTCCATTATGGCTTGCACGCAGAGTAACGTGTTATGACTGACTCGCATTCATTTTGCGATCAAGATCAGCAATGTCATTGGTGAGTTTGGTTCTTTCGGCTTCACTCAACTGCGGGTTGTTTAAGCGTTGTTGCAATTGATTGCGCACGGCCGCTAGCATTTTTGTCTGAGGCGCTTGCGTTTCTACTTGCGGTGCTCGCATTTTAGCAAGGGCTGCACTCAGTGCTTCGTATTCTTGGTCATTGAGGCCGGTAATGCTTTTTAGCTCGGCTGATGGTTGTGTTGGTGTGTTTGTCATGGGCAGGTCAAATGCATAATTAAATTAAAGGATGGTGGAATCTTATCACAGGCGGCCTTGCATAGAGCGCTTGGCATCGATGGGTACAGATTGGGTGACATGATGTATTTGTTTAAAAATTGCTTGAAAGTTCAAGCTTAGGCACCAAATAAAAATTGGTAATCTATGGCTAAAAGGTAGATGATTATAGTTATCTGGAATTATTCCAAGATTTTTAGTCAAGGAGAATGCTATGTCTGCACATACTTATAAACTCATCGAACTCGTAGGCAGTTCTAGCGTTGGTACTGATGATGCAATCCGCAATGCGATTGCGAAAGCTGCCCTCACCGTTAAGCATATGGACTGGTTTGAAGTAGTTGAGACTAGAGGGCATATTGTGAATGGTGGGGTTGCGCATTTTCAAGTGACCATCAAGGTTGGTTTTAGAATAGAAGATTAAATAATAATGATCCATGGTTCCAGCTCATTACAAATACCTGCTTTATCCGATAATGATACGCAAGCATGGATAGTTTCGTTAGCTAAGCATTATTCGCCAGCAGACGTGGAGCTCATTCGTCAGGCTTGCCAGTTGGCAACCTTGGCTTATGATGCGCAGACCGAGCTGACTGGTGAGCCGCTGTTGCGGCATGCAACCTGCACTGCCGCGATATTAGTCAGCCTAAATATGGATGCTGAATCCATTATTGCGACCATTTTATATGCGGCACCTAAGCATATCGATAATTGGCAGGAAACCATCAAGCTGCGCTTCGGCAGCAATATTGTAAGCATGGTTGAAGGCTTGCTCCGTATCGCGCAAGTGCAGGAGTTCAGTGAGCTTGAGCGTCTGCATCTGCAAGGGCAGGAAAATGCAGATAACAGCAAGCAGGTTGAGAGCCTGCGCAAGATGTTGTTGGCGATGGTGCAGGATATTCGGGTTGTGCTGATTAAATTGGCAGAGCGCACGCAAATACTGCGTAGCTTGGCTGGTGCTAGCCGCGAGCAGCAAATACTGATCGCGCGCGAGGTGCAGGGTATTTTTTCTCCGTTGGCTAATCGTCTTGGGGTCTGGCAGCTCAAGTGGGAGATGGAAGATCTCTCATTGCGCTACTTAGAGCCGCAGCTCTACAAAGAAGTCGCCAAGTTACTGGATTCACGCCGTGTGGACCGTGAGCAGTACATTGCAGATGTTGAGAATATACTGAAGCAAAAATTAGCGCAGGCTGGTATTCGGGCAGAGGTTTCAGGCCGGCCTAAACACATCTACAGCATTATCAATAAAATGCGGCGCAAACAGCTGGATTTTGAGCAGTTGTTCGACGTGCGTGCTGTGCGGATTCTGGTTGATGATGTAAAAGATTGCTACAGCGCGCTCAGCTTGGTGCAAACTTTGTGGCAGGCGATTCCAGGCGAGTTTGATGACTATATCGCACGCCCTAAAAGTAATAACTACCGTTCATTGCACACCGCAGTCAATGGCCCCCAAGGTTTGGCGCTAGAGGTGCAAATCCGCACTTTTGAAATGCATCAGTACTCTGAGCTGGGCGTCGCCGCCCACTGGCGCTACAAGGAAGGTGGTAAGTCCGATATTGTGTTGGACGAGAAAATCGCCTGGTTGCGTCAGATTCTGGCATGGAAAGAAGGCGCCACTGATAGTGGTGACTTACTGGAGCAATTTAAGACCGAATTGTTTCAGGAGAACGTGTATGTATTTACGCCGCAAGGCAGGGTGATAGATTTACCCAAGGACGCGACGCCTATTGATTTTGCCTATGCGCTGCATACGGATTTAGGGCACAGAACGCGTGGCGCTAAAGTGGACGGCAATATCGTGCCGCTCAATTACAAGTTACAAAATGCACAGCGTATTGAAATTCTTACCACTAAACATGGTGCGCCCAGCCGTGACTGGTTAAGCCCGACCTTGGGCTATTTAAAAAGTGCCAGCGCGCGCGCCAAGGTGCGGCACTGGTTCAGGCATCAGCACGCAGAAGAAAACGTGACGCAAGGCCGTGCCAAATTAGATAAAGAGCTACACCGTGCAGGGGCTGGGGCGATTAATCAGGAAAAAATCGCACAGAAGCTGCACTTTAATAAGCTGGAAGACTTTTTAAGCGCGATAGGCCGTGGTGATGTGAGCGAGTATCAAATCGCAGGTGCTATCCATGAAATCGCACACCTGAAACCGATGGAAAGAATCAATCAGGTGGTTTCGCGGAAGACAACGGCACAGCCAGTGGCAACTGAGGTCACGGTAGAAGGCGTTGGCAATCTACAGACCTATATGGCACAGTGCTGCAAGCCGGCCTTTCCGGATGCTATTGTCGGCTATGTGACCTGCGACCGCGGTGTGACTATTCACAGCCAAGCCTGCACGTTTATTCGGCGCTTGCCTGATGAGCGCCATGATCGCCTGCTGCACGCGCAGTGGCGCACCACTAAAGACAAAAAACACACAGGCTAAGTATGCATCGGTATTGCCGTGTTGTAAGTTAAATTGTCAGCACCGTTGCACCGGTTGTTTTACGGGCCTCAAGGTCGCGGTGAGCGGTGCTGGCGTCTTTGAGTGCATAGGTCTGGTTGACCTGAATATTTACCTTGCCGCTCGCGACTGCTTCAAATAAATCGGAAGCGTTTTCCTCAAGTTGTGAACGGCTGGCAATAAAGGTGGCAAGTGCTGGCCTAGTCACCATAAGTGAGCCTTTTTGTGCCAGCACGGATAAATCTAGCGGTGGCACCGGGCCAGACGAGGCGCCGAATAACACCATGAGCCCTCTGGGTTGCAGGCAGTCTAGCGATTGCATAAAGGTGTCTTTACCTACTGAATCGTAGATTACCGGCAGTTTTTTGCCGTTGGTAATCTCCAATACGCGTGCTGCAAAGTTTTCGCGGGTGTAGATAATGGGGTGGTGGCAGCCATTGGCTTTCGCCAATGCCGCTTTTTCTTCGGTAGAGACGGTGCCAATCACGGTTGCGCCCAGCGCCGCTGCCCATTGGCAAACGATAAGCCCCACGCCGCCAGCCGCTGCATGCACCAATATGGTATCGCCAGCACTTACTTTGTAGATATCTCGAATCAGGTAGCGTGCGGTCATGCCTTGTAGCATCATGGCGGCGGCAGTCAGGTCATCAATGCTGTCCGGCAGCTTAATCAAGCGCTCAGCCGCAATCAGCCTAGATTCCGCATAAGCGCCAATCACTGAGGCATACGCCACACGATCCCCCACTTTTAAATGTGAGACCCCTGCGCCCACTGCCTCCACAACGCCAGCAGCTTCCATGCCGGGAATGAACGGCAGCGGCAGTGGGTACAGCCCGATACGATGATACACGTCAATGAAGTTCAGACCCACTGCGGTTTGCTGCAATCTGACCTGACCAGCCTCCGGCGCGCCTACCGTCATTGGCTCCCAGCGCAATACCTCGGGGCCGCCTGTTTGGTGAACTTTGATCGCATGTGACATGGGGCTAAACTTCTCTATTTTGATGAAAATAATGCTAAAAATAATAGCACTAAATGTTGGACGGTATGAACAGCCAGTGTGAATAATTATGGTAATTGAATCAGCCTGATATTGACTATCTGGTGGGTTATCAGTATAGTGCCGGCCTTCGGCGTGTAGCGTAGCCTGGTAGCGCGCCTGCTTTGGGAGCAGGATGTCGGGAGTTCGAATCTCTCCACGCCGACCATATATTCCCCAGTTTTTACCTCTAGGTTTGCATCATTGGCGAACCGCACCGTGGCTTCTGTTTGGCGCCCACGCTACTGTCCTATCCTTCGTTTGCATATCACTCCAGTATTCCAGAATGAAACCATTGATGCAGCGCTTAGTCCAATCCAGTGATTGCTAGGACAAACCCGTTTGCGCAATCAGTTTGATGTTAAACATTTGAGGAGAAACATCATGGCAAAAGGACAGCTACACAAAAACAAAGAGGCAAAAAAACCTAAGCAAAGCAAAAAAGCAGTAGTGATGCCGGGTTCCACCGTCATGCCAAGCAAGCCTAGTATGCCCAAAAAGTAGGATAAGATGGATGTGCACCTTGTCTCATGTGGCAGGCGGGTGCCGTGTATTTAACTTTAAAGGAGCTTAGGCTCCTTTTTTGTTGCGGCATCTTGATGAAGCCTACCTAATTAGCGCAGCTGGCAAAAGCGGTTTTATGATGCAGCGTTGCGTCAACTAATGGTTGGTTTATGACTAATAGCTTTTTAACTTTAATAAGTTATGGCACTATGCCATTATGAAACTTCCGCACAATCCAACCCCAGCCGCTAGCTCCACAAGTGTACCCGCTGGGGATGCTGAAGACATGATGCCAGCAGAAGCCTTATCCACGCTTTCTTCTGTTTTTGATCAAGAGGCAGAGTCATTATTATCATCCAGCGCTGTTATTCAGAAGGTACTCGATTGCTTGCCATCCGTGGTCGGCTATTGGGATAACACACTAAAAAACCGCCTTGCCAATAAAGCATATGAAGCGTGGTTTGGTGTTGAGGCTAGCCAGCTGAGAGGCAAGTATATTTGGGAGTTGCTGGGGGATGAACTTTACCGCCTCAATCTCCCGCATATTGAAGGCGCATTAAGAGGTGAGCCACAGACCTTTGAGCGAATTATCCCTAATGCAGACAGTAGCTGCTCACGCCACTCTTTAACAAATTACATCCCCGATGTGAGAGATGGTGAGGTAAAAGGTTTTTTTGTGCTGCTCACCGACATTAGTGCGATTAAAAAAGCAGAGGCGGTACTGCGCGGGAGTGAGGAGCGCTTCCGTTCAGTGGTGCAGGATCAGACTGAAGTGATTTCAAGGTTGCGTGCAGACGGTACTTATATTTTTGTGAATGATGTTTATTGTCGCTTCTTTGGTAAGACTGAACAGGAGATGATAGGCTCCACCTGGAAGCCTGTGGTCTATGCCGAAGATTTACAGCGCGTGGTGGACGAGTTAGCTATGTTGTCCTTTGCTAACCCAGTGGTGATGATAGAAAATCGGGTACTGTCGGCCACGGGAGCCGTTCACTGGATGCAGTTTAGTAACCGCGGTATTTTTGATGAGCATGGTCAGCTCACAGAGATCCAATCGGTAGGCCGTGATATTAGTGACCGTAAACGGGCAGAAGAAGAGGTGCAGAAGTTAGCGTACAAAGACCCGTTAACCGGTTTATCTAATCGACGCTTAATGCTGGATAGATTAGGTATAGCCTTGGCGACTTCGGCGCGCAGCATGCAGTATGGCGCTTTGCTATTTCTGGATTTAGATAAATTTAAAGTCATTAACGATACGCAAGGCCATGGTGATGGCGATTTGCTCTTAATTGAAGTGGCAAAAAGAATTACCGCTTGTGTGCGTGAGATTGATACCGTGGCGCGCCAGGGCGGTGATGAGTTTGTCGTGCTGGTGGAACGCTTAGGCGAGAGCTTGGAAGAAGCCTCGCGTACGGCGGCTAAGATTGCAGAAACCATACGTCTGGCGCTGGCCGAGCCCTACAAAATTAATAATGTGCATATTCACAGCTCATCCAGCATTGGTGTCTCGCTGTTTTGTGGCCATGATAAAGATGTCGATGAGCTGATTAAGCGTGCCGACATGGCCATGTATCAGGCAAAGGATGGTGGTCGTAACCGCACGCGCTTTTTTGATCCGCAAATGCAAGAGCTGGTGGAGGTGCGCGCTACCTTGGAGTCTGATTTACATAATGCACTGGAGACTGATCAATTTGAGTTGCATTATCAGCTACAGGTCGATCATGAAAATAAACCAATCGGTGCAGAGGCCTTGATTCGCTGGGTGCACCCGCAACGTGGCATGATTTCTCCCGCGCATTTTATTCCGGTGGCAGAGGAAAGCGCATTGATTCTTAATATTGGTGATTGGGTGCTGGATGAAGCCTGCCGCCAGATTGCGCTTTGGAGCAACAATGCGAAAATGTGTGATTTAGTGCTGGCGGTAAATATTAGTGCACAGCAGTTTAAACAAACGCATTTCGTAGATCAGGTGATTGCGGCGATTCATAAACATGGGATTGACCCGTCGCGCCTTAAATTAGAACTGACGGAAAGTGTTGCATTGGATGATATTACTGATGTGATCGCCAAAAAGAACCTGCTAAGGCAAACGGTAGGCGTGACGCTGTCTTTGGATGACTTTGGTACCGGCTTTTCTTCACTGTCTTATTTAAAACGTTTGCCGCTGGATCAGATTAAAATTGACCAAAGCTTTGTACGTGATATCACCACCGATAAAAGTGATGCAGTGATGGTCAAAACGATTATCGATATGGCGCAGAACTTTAGTCTCAACGTGATTGCTGAAGGGGTAGAGACTGAAGCACAACTGGCGTTCCTGAAGCAGCATGAGTGTAAGGCGTATCAAGGCTATTTATTTAGCAAGCCGTTACCTATTGAGCAGTTTGATGCATTAATGCATGATTATGCGCAGCATGGCAATATCACCAAGCTAGTTTAAGCCTACGCTTGTCTTGCAGCGATACCAGACGCTAGGTTTCTTCCCTATTAACTAGCTTCTGTCAGCATGTGCGCCACGGCACGTTTAAAAGGCGAGATGCGGTTACCTAGGCGCAATGATGCCGCTCTAATCAGGCGTGCCGGTATCGTGTCATTCCCATACAGCTTGGCAATTGCATGGGTCGCCAAAAACAGTGGGCGTGTTTTGAAGCGATGCTTTCTTTGGTAGCGCTCAAGCAGGGCACTGGCGGCGATATTGCTGCCACGTGATTTAGCCGTTTTAATTTCATCGGCAAGCACATTGATACCAAATAATCCAAAATTAAAACCATGTGCTGTGACCGGGTGCATCCCCACCGCAGCATCCCCAATCAAAGCAAAGCGTTTTGCAACTAGTTGGCTGGCGTAGGCGGTGACTAGGGGGTAGGCATGGCGGGTCGATGCTAGTTGCATGCTGCCTAATCTATGCTTAAAGCGTAACGCAATTTCCTGATTAAACTCGGCTTCGTTCAGCGACATCAGCCGTTGAATGTCAGCAGCGGGCAAGGTGATGACCACAGAGGATTGTGTGCCGTTCATTGGCAAGAGCGCCAAGGTTTGGCCGTAGTCAAACCACTCCCATGCTACGTGATGATGCGGGATGCTATGCTCCATCACGCATACCATCATGGTTTTGCCAAAGTCATGCATGGTGGCAGGGATGCCCATCGCATGTCTGGTTTCAGAGAAACGGCTATCTGCCGCCACCAATAGCTGTGCTTGCACTTTGGTGCCATTGGCAAGGCTGATATAGGCGCCGTCATTATCCGTGCTGATGGCGGTAATGTCCGACGCTGTAAGTAAAGTGATATCCGGCGATGCTTTCACAGCTTCATAGGCAGCTTTGCGGATCAGGTGATTGGCGACTAAATAGCCTAAGGACGCGGTTTTATTGGCGTCGTGCTCAATCTGCATGGCATAAAGCGATGGGCCGTTAAGTACCTGTGCATCGCGCAATAGAGAAATATCCTTGTTATCAATGCGTTGCCACAACCCCAGTGCTTGCATGATATGTGCAGAGTGATGTGTGAGGGCGATTTCACGCCCATCAAAAGCTGGGTCTGCCAGCATTGATTCCGGCTGACGCTCTAGTATGGCAATACGTAGGCCGCATCCGGCAACAGCCTGCGCAAAGCATAGTCCAGCTGGGCCGGCCCCGACAATCACGATATCAAAGTTCAGCATAATGCTACCAAGCGCTATTGGTGTTAGACATGGTGCTTATGATGACGGTAAATGCTGCGTTTGGCATTGACTCAGGTCAAGCTGCCGTTGATTGGTAACAACTCTTGCAGATTACCGCCTAGCTTTCAGCCCTGAATCTAGCCTTTTTGCTTGATAGCGAGCACTGACTGATTACGCAGTGTGCGCAATAGGGAGAGCTGTCTTGTCGAAACCTGCATGCTATTGGCATGCTCCATATCTGCGTAAAACATGCCGAGTGCTTTGTTATTTACCATAATCGGCAGCAGTAAAAAACTTTGTGACGATACCGCTTGCCTGTACCACTGCGGAATCTTAGCGGTTACATTTTCCGCCGTAATATCTTCTAGCATCAAGTCGGCACCCTTGCTGGTTGCAAGGTGAAATACATCAGGAGTGAAGTCTAAGCCGAACCTGAATTTCTTCAGTACCGTATCAATGTCCTGACCAAAGCCGAAGCGTGCCGCCATTTGATTGTTTTTGACATCTCGAATAAACAGGATGGTGCGGTTAAAGCCCATGCCACGGTGCATGGTTTCCAGCACCATCTGCATAATGTCATTGAGTTGGTGGTCTTCAATCAAGGTGTTAGTGACTTCCTGAATACCTTCAGTGAGGATGGACTCAGAATCAGGCTTCGCCGGCTCGCTGCCTTTTTCATCCGCTGGTGCAAGGTTGATTCCTAATGCGGTGAGCTCGGTTTCTTCCGTCGCTTTGTGCGATGCCTCAGCACGCGCGCCTATCCAAGTGTTAACGCGAGTCATTAACTGGCTTTGTGCCACGTTGATGCCCACCACTCTGGCGCGCGCGGCAAGCTCATCTAAAGCCTGCTCCATCGATTTACGCAGTTGCTGTTCTGATACGCTAAGTGCATTTTCGTAGCGGGTGGTCAGTTGTTTGAGCGCTTTGGATTTGTCGGCGATATTGCCGTTGCTGGCAATCGTGCATAGTTCATTGGCCAGATTAACCGTTAGCGACAAGCTCTCCAGCTCACCATTCGGTTTGATGATTTTATTGCTATCCAGTTTACGCATGCCGGCGATTAAGCGCGGCGGGAAGTTCCAGCTTTTTGCAACGCCTATACCCAGCTCGTTGTAAGTCATGCCCAGCACTTTAACTGCGGCTTTGTCTTCACTATCCCCTTGGTCAATCAGGCGTGCAACTTGCTGGCTTTCTTCAAAAAAGTAAAAGCTGGCGAGTAGTTTGCCTAAATTGCGGAACATGGAGCAAATAATTGCTTCTTCTGCATTTCTGACATGGCTAGTGGGCGCTAACTGTGCCGCGACGATGCCGGCAAAGAATGATGAAAGTACGTCGTCTTTTAACTGGGATGCCTGTGCTTTATTTTGCAGAAAATCCAGTAATATCAGTGACATTGCTACATTGCGTATGGTTTCAAAGCCCAAGATGACCACGGCTTTGGAGATAGTGTTGATATGACCGCCAAATTGCCCGTAGGTAACGGTATTCACCAGTTTTAATAATTTATTAGTGAGTGCAAAGTCATTCAGAATGCTTTGCGCCAGCGCGTTGTTGCTGGCGGAGTCGTCATCTGCCAGCCGATTGATTTCGCTAATGGTGTGTGACAGTGCAGGAAAGTCACTTTTGCTACGCATGCGCCGCAGCAAAAAATCCATCGTGCTGTGCGCGTCTACGGGTTTATGCTCGCCTTGTACTGGCGTTAGGTAATCTTGCAAAGCCTTGCGCATGCTTTCAGCATTTGCGAACCTATCCTCCGGCGCTTTGCTCGTGGCTTTCAGGGTGATGCACTCTAAGGCTTCATCAAGATGAATCTGCATCGATTGCTGGGGGATGACGCCAGCCTTGGCTAGAGCCGTAGGTGTTTTTGCTTTTTCAATAAAAGGCAGCCCTGTCACTAGCTCATGCAGCAATACCCCTAATGAAAATATATCTGCGGCAACTGTAGCCTTGTTGCCAGCGATAAGCTCGGGTGCGGTGTAGGGCGTTGCGGAATGCGTATGCTGGTTTTTTGTTGCAAAACCAGCCATGCCGATACCTATCAGCATGGGCGTTTGATCTTCGGCGATCATGATGTGCTCTGCCTGCAGATCTAAGGGCAGTAAGCCCTGAGCGTGTGCGTAACTCACTGCTTTGAGTACGTCAGCAATCATTTGAGCAGCTTGTGTGGCGGCCCATGGTTCAGATGATTTTAATTGCTGCGATAGCATGGTGCCGTTAACCAATGCGTAGACCAGATAAGGTGCGCCCTCATGCTCGCCTGCGTCCAGTAGTGTGGCAATATTCTTATGCTGTAATTTGCTGACAAGGCGTACCTGCGGTAACAAAACCTCAAGTGGCCAATCGCCATTGGGTAGCAGTTTAATCAAGACCTCACGCTCCATGTGAGAGTCGCGGGCTAAATAGACGGTATTTTGCTTGCTTTCATCAAGCTTACGTAGCAATTCAAAGCGGCCTATTTTGCTGAGCATGGATTTTTCCTGACGGGATGTGATTTTGCGGGTGATTAACACTGGGTCTGCTGATGTGAGTGCTACATCATTCTGTGCCCATTTTTTGGCAAAAGTCACACCTAATCTTTGTTATGTCATCTTAAGTGTTTATACGGTTACATCATATCACTAGGCTTGATGGCAAGCATCAAATCTGGTGGGTTTGTAGTCGATGGTTGTGATGCATGGCTAAACTTAGCATAAAGGCCATTCACTAGAATGGGTGGTTGACTGATTTTATAAATCTACTGATACTCATGCGGCATTGCATTTGAAAAAGGCAAACTCAGCTGAAAAGCGAGGGCGCAAAATCACCGGTCTAAGGGGCGTAAGTTCTAAGATAGCGGGAGTACCAGATGTGCGGATTCCCCGTATCTCTACATATCACTCCCATGCTACCTCCAGCTCTCCTTAGGGATTCAGGAACGAGATTAGTACTTTTGTGGGAGACAATATGTTATTGCACCAGCCTACCGTTGATGCTCTAATCGACAGCATGACCCCGAGCGCCGATGAGGTTCAGTCGCGTAAGGATGTGCTTGAGTTCAGCGAGCAAGACTCTCTGTTGCTTAAGGAACTGGGGCCTTTGCTAGCGCCACTTGAGAGTGCCTTTGCTGACAGCTTATCCCAACATCTGGACAGCCACCCAGAAATGGCTGCGACCCTCAGTAATCCTGAGCAATTGTCACAGCTTAAACAAAAACAACAAGAATACTTTAAGAAGGTTTTTGCCGGAGATTACGGCCCTGACTATATCAAAAGCCGTTTGCAGGTCGGCGTTAGCTATCAGCAAATAGGGTTGGAACCACGCTGGTATTTAGGCGCATATAACAAATATTTATCTTTGGTCCTACCGGAAGTAATGCGTTTGGTGGGCAATGATGCTGAACGTTTTCTCGCATATTCAAAGGCGATTACTAAAATTGCCATGTTTGATTCTGAGCTTTCCCTTTCTGCTTATTTCCATGCTGACCATGAAATGCTGCGCTTACTAGCGCAAGTGTTTGAAAGTAATTTAGAGGCCGTGATTATTGCTGATGTGAAAGGCCGTATGCTTCACGTCAATAAATCGGTGGCTAAGATTACGGGCTATGCTTCCGACGCGCTGATTGGCACACCGATGCAAAACTTGCTGGCAGAGCTGGAGCCGACCTTATACCAAGACCTTTGGAACACAGTGATAGGTGGCGGCCAGTGGCAAGGGGAAATTTGGTTAAAAAATAAGCAGGGTGATGATTATTTGGCCTGGATGAATATGAATGCCGTTAAAGACGCGGCCGGCAAAGTGACGCAGGTGATTGCTGAGTTCTCGGATATTACCGCATTTAAACAGACCCAAGAGGCGCTGGCGCAGCGTACAGAAGAGTTAGCCAACTCTAATCGTGAGCTGGAGCAGTTTGCCTACGTTGCCTCACACGATTTGCAGGAGCCTTTACGTATGGTGGCCAGCTATACGCAGCTATTGGCAAGGCGCTATAAAGATAAGCTGGATCAGGATGCGAATGAGTTTATCGGCTATGCGGTAGATGGCGCTACCCGCATGCAGGCACTTATTATTGATTTACTTACCATGTCGCGCATTGGTACACATGGTAAGCAAATGGAAACATGCGAGACCTCCGTTGCATTAGAGCGTGCAGTGTCAAACTTGCGCCTGGCTATTGAAGAGTCTGGCGCGGTAGTGACGCGTGACCCTATGCCTAGGCTGGACGCGGATGTTTCACAGCTTACGCAGTTGTTCCAGAACCTGATAGGTAACGGTATCAAGTTTCGCGGGGATACTTCCCCCATTATTCATGTAGGCGCAGAGAAAAAAGAGGGTGAGTGGTTATTTTCCGTACGCGATAACGGCATCGGTATCGCCCCAGATTTCTTTGAGCGCATTTTTATTATCTTTCAGCGCTTGCATGGTAAGCATGAGTACCCGGGCACGGGTATCGGCCTCTCTGTTTGCAAGAAAATCGTTGAACGACATGGCGGTAGGATTTGGATAGAGTCCGAAGTCGGCAAGGGTGCAATTTTTTATTTTACCTTACCCATACATCATGGGGAAAGGAAACATCATGGAGAGTGAAGTGAGTAGGCAGGTTGAGTTTTTATTAGCTGAGGACAACCCCGGCGACGTTAGATTAACGCAGGAAGCATTGCGTGAAAGTAAGATAAGTAACAACCTGAATGTGGTTAAAGATGGCGTGGAAGCGCTGGCATTCTTGCGTAAAGAAGGCCAATACGCAGATGCGCCCACCCCTGATGTGGTGTTGCTGGACCTGAACCTTCCTAAAAAAGACGGGCGTGAGGTACTCGCTGAAATTAAATCAGACCCTGCGCTTAAACGTATTCCAGTAGTGATTGTAACTTCTTCTGAAGCAGAGAAAGATATCCTGCGTACTTACGATTTGCATGCCAATTGCTACGTGAGCAAACCGGTAGATTTAGACCAGTTTATCAAAGTGATTCAAGCAATTGAAAGTTTCTGGCTGACCATTGTTAAGTTGCCATCGGACGTTAGAGACTAGCTGTATTATGGGGGGGGTATGAATAGCACGTCACTGACCATTTTATTGGTTGAAGATAATCCAGGTGATATTCGTCTGGTGCGAGAGCTATTGGCCGCGGACCAAAGCGAACGGTTCATTTTAGTCACAGCAGACAGGCAAGAAACTGCGTTGGCTATTTTGGATAGTCAGGATATTACTGCGATATTACTTGATTTAGAGCTACCAGATGGTAGTGGCCTGAATACGCTCCTGAAAATACATGCAAACGCGCCAGGCATCCCGATTGTTGTGCTGAGCAGTACTGCTGACGAGAGTCTGGCAGTGAGGTCGGTACAGCAAGGCGCTCAGGACTTTTTGGTAAAAGGCTATGTGGATGCACACCAGTTAACGCGCTCTTTGCGTTATGCGATTGAGCGTAAACGTACAGAAGAGCGTTTAAATCATCTTGCTCATCATGATAGTTTGACTGGCCTATCCAACCGCAAACATTTTTACGATACGCTGAAAAACTCCATCGCACTAGCTCGTCGGCATGAAACCAAGCTGGCGCTGCTGCTGTTGGATTTGAATGGATTTAAGGCAATTAACGACACCTTGGGTCACTATGTGGGTGATCTGTTGTTGCAAGGCGTTGCACAGCGCCTGCGTGAGTGTATGCGCGAAACGGATTGTGTGGCCAGAATCGGTGGTGATGAATTTACCATGATATTGAGCGACATTTATGACGAAGAGGATGCTGTTGCTGCTACCAGCAAAATTATTGAGTCGATTGGACACCCCTTCCTAATTGATGGACGCGCGTTAGATGTGGGCGTTAGTATCGGTATCGGTATTTACCCTACAGATGCAGATAATCTGGAGTCGCTAGTGCGGAATGCCGATGTTGCGATGTATCAGGCTAAAGCTGAGATTGGTATGCAAAATACTTACCGTTTCTTTTCGGCGAATATGAATGATAGAGCCACTGAAGATCGTGTGTTACTCAGTGAGCTAGCAACCGCTGTCACACAAGGCGAGTTTGTCATTAACTATCAGCCGCAGGTGGATGTGAAAACAGGCCATATCAATGGCATGGAGTCATTGCTGCGTTGGCAGCACCCAACACGCGGCCTGTTATTGCCAGCAGCGTTCATGAATGTGTTAGAAAGCTCGCCACTTGTCCTAGAAGTTGGTTTGTGGGTATTGCGCTGCGTATGCACACAAGGCCAGGCATGGCGAGAGACTGCTGATGTGCCTTTGGTATTGTCAGTTAATTTATCACCACGTCAGTTACTGCAAGACGATTTTGCCGAGCAGGTTTCTGCGGTACTGGCGGAGACCGGCTTGCCTCCGCACTGCTTAGAGCTTGATATTTCCGAGCATGCGTTATGGGAAGACGAGGAGTGCGCGTTCAAGCAAGTCACTAAACTTAATCAGTTAGGCGTGCGCTTGGCACTGGATAACTTTGGCAATGGCCGCGCTTCATTCTATTACCTACGCAAGTTTCCTTTCCACGCGATTAAACTGGATCGTCGGCTTACTCAAGCCGCATCTGCCAGCACAGATGGCGCCGATATGGCACGTGCCGTGATACAAGTCGCGCATGTGTTCCGCATGAAAGGTCTGGCTGGCGGTGTAGAAACCACAGCGCAACTCGATACCTTGCGTAATCTTGCTTACGATGATGCGCAGGGCTATCTGTATTGCCATCCACTGCCTTCTGATGCCGCGACCGCATTATTAGAGCGTGGCCAGCATCTTGGCCCAGTGGCGGCGGCATAGTATGAAAATACTGCTGGTAGAAGATAACCAAGGTGACGCGCGGCTCTTAGAGATTATGCTGCATGACGTGCTGACAGCATGCACGCTCACGCATGCCGATACTTTAGGTAAGGCGATATCACATGCATGTTTAATGCAGTTTGATATCATTCTGCTGGATTTATCCCTACCAGACTCGCAAGGCAGCAGTACTTTCTGGCGCCTGCACGACGTGGTGTCCAACGTGCCGATAGTAGTGATGACCGGACATGATGATGAAGTACTGGCGACAGAATTGGCACAGGCGGGTGCCCAAGATTATCTGGTGAAAGGTAGCGTTGATGGGCGCTGGCTGCTCCGTGTAATGCGTTACGCTATCGAGCGCAAGCGCGCCGAGCTTGAGTTGCGCCAGAGCGAGGCTAAAGTGCGCGCTTTGTACGAGGCTGTGCCTGATCTGCTGCTGTTTCTGGATTTAGAAGGGCGCTTTTTGGAGTGCAAACCGGCTAAAGACTTTCAAACACACATCGAACCTGAGCACTTTCTGGGCAAAACCATCCATGAGGCTTTGCCCGAGGGGGTTGCTGATCAGGCCATGCTCTGCCTGGAAAAGGCCGTGGCTGGCCGTGGTATTGCCTCTTTTGAATATCAGATGGCACTACCGCAAGGGGTAACTAATTACGAGTCCCGCTTTATCCGAGCAAGTGAAGAGCAGGTGTTGTGCATCGTACGCGATATCAGCGAGAGCAAGCGCACCCAGCAGCAGCTACATTTTCTTGCCCACTACGACACGCTGACAGGTTTGCCGAATCGGCTACTGTTTAATGAAAGCCTGCAACAGGCACAAACGTATGCGAATCGTACTAGCGATACTATTGCGGTCATGTTTATTGATCTGGATCGCTTTAAGAATATCAACGACACACTAGGGCATGGCGTAGGCGATAAACTGTTGCAGCAGGTCGGCGCTCGTATCAGTCTTTGTATCCGCGAGTCTGACACCGTAGCAAGGATGGGCGGTGATGAGTTTGCTGTTGTGTTGGTGAACGTAAGGGAGGAGCGCGATGCTGCAGTAGTGGCAGAAAAAATCATCGATGCGCTCCGTTTGCCATTTATGGTGGAAGATCATGAGGTTTTTGTTGGGGCAAGTATCGGCATTACCTTTTATCGCCCCGGCCAAGATGACAGAGACGTATTGCTAGAAAAAGCCGATGTAGCGATGTATCACGCTAAAGAGCGTGGCCGTAATAACTACCAGTTCTATTCTTCGGAGATGGATGAGGTGGCTTACGAGCGCTTAGTGATGGAGAATCACCTGCGCCATGCCTTGGACCGCAATGAGTTCATTTTGTATTATCAGCCGCAAATCGCGGTAGAGGGCGGCCGTGTCACCGCAGTAGAAACCCTGTTACGCTGGCAGCACCCAGAGCGTGGCTTGGTGGCGCCGGGCGAGTTTATTTCGCTGCTGGAGGAAAGCGGCCTGATTGTTCCTGTCGGCAAATGGGTGTTAAAAACCTCATGCCAGCAGGGGCGCGCATGGTATGACGCCGGCACGCCGGTACGGGTGGCGGTTAACCTTTCAGTCCGTCAGTTTAAACACCCAGGTCTAGTGGCTGATGTTGCGGAGATTCTGGCTGAAAGTGGTTTACCGCCAGAGCTATTGGAGCTGGAGTTAACCGAAAGTATGTTTATGGATAGCGCGACTGGCGATGTCAATAAACTTACGCAGCTTAAAGCCTTGGGCGTATCGCTCGCAATTGACGATTTTGGCAGTGGCGCTTCATCGCTGGCTTACTTAAAAGACTTCCCTGTGGATACACTTAAAATTTGTCAGTCGTTTGTACTTAATCTGCCACACAATAATGACGATAGTGCCATTGCCAGCGCGGTACTCGGTTTGGCGCAAGCCATGAACTTTACCAGCGTTGCCGAGGGTGTTGAGAATGCACAGCAGGCTGATTTCTTGCGAGAGCGGCGTTGTGATTATTTCCAAGGTTTCCTGTTCAGCAAGCCTTTGCCGGTGGACGAGTTGAATCAGTTGTTAAATGGTAGCAAGCTGCAAGACAATTAAGTAGTGGCTGTTTTGAGGTTGTGGATGTAGGGTGTAAGAAGGGTTTGTGCCACAAGCATGACTTTTCGCTGCTGCAGTTGGATTTAGAAGACCTCAAGCACATGGGCATTAACTATGTGCAAGGTTTTCATATCTGCTTACCGAGTGCCAATGTGCACAGGCGCAAATAGGGTGTCGATAGACTGAAGGTGTTTAGTAGCAAGGGCGGCGCTATTGCACAGATAATGAATTGCCAAAGTGTGATAAAGTCGTCCTGCAATGATGAACCCAGAAGATCTACAGCGATTAGTCACATTAGCCATGCCTTATGGAAAATATAAGGGGAGGCTGATTGCCGATTTGCCTGGCAATTATTTAAACTGGTTTGCACGAGAGGGCTTTCCTGCGGGGGACTTAGGCCGCTTGCTACAGTTAATGCAGGAAATAGACCATAATGGCTTGTCGCAGCTGCTGGATCCGCTGAGAAAAGTAGCGCCTCGAAATGATTAAAAAACTATTCATTGATCTTCGCTCTATCAAGCAAAGTCGTTTCAGTGTCGCGCAGCTGAGAGCGCTGTTGTTTCTGGTCGGGCTCAGCATTTTGCTTATTCCCGTAGCAATTAAAAGCGAAAACAGTGTGAAAGTGCACCACAAGTATGGTGAAATCCAGTTAACGCCAAATGAAGTTGCCTGGCTAAAGACGCATCCTGAAGTGCGTGTTGCAGTTAAGCATGGTTGGATGCCCATAGAGTTTAAGCTAGAGAGTAACCAGCACCGTGGGATTAGTGTGGATTACCTGCAAGCACTCAGCAGTATTTTCAACATTCGCTTTGTGCTCTCAGATTACTCAGAGAATATGAACACTTCTGCTGTTGATGTGATCTCCGGCGTAGTGAGTACCAATGTCAAATATCCACAGTTCAAGCGGCAACCTTATCCGTTTTTAACTTTCCCGTTTGCAATCTACGTTAATAAAAAATCAAATGATCACCTTGAAATCACCTCGATGGCTGATCTCAATCATAAGCGCGTTGCCGTATTTAAGAATGGGCCGGTAGCGAAAGAGATTGCGGCAAATTACCCACAAATTAAATTGTTGTATGTGGACATTGCTGACGAGGCGATAGAAGAGCTAAGGTTGCAGCGGGTCGATGCCTATATCGGTAACGAGATCATTATTGATTATCATATTGTGGTGCATCGTTTGAAATTTGTAGAAAAAGTGGCGATGACCCCTTTTAGCTCCGATGTATCAATGGCGGTCAGGGATGATCTGCCAGAACTGGCTTCTATACTGAATAAAGGCCTGCAGGCCATAGGCAAGAACAATCAGGAAATACTCGAAAATTGGCAAATCTCAGACAGCCAATATCAACGCTGGTTAGCGCCTGCGGCCATTATTGCGAGCCTATTCTTAATTGCTGGCCTGATGAGAATCTTTAAATTAAAGCAGACCATCAGGCGACAAAATATTGCGGCTCAGAAAACGATTTGGCATCAGGCAAATTATGATTATTTAACCGATCTGCCCAATCGCCACTTGTTGGACAGTCGGTTAAGACAGGCAATGGATAAAGCGGATGAGTCCTTGTCACCGGTGGGCATACTGTTTATAGATTTAGATAACTTCAAGCATGTGAACGATACTGCTGGTCACTCCATCGGGGATAAGCTGATTAAAGAAGCCGCCAATAGAATCACACGTTGTGTAAGGGCTTATGACACTACCGCGCGATTTGGTGGTGATGAATTTATGGTGGTCATGTCCGATTTTGATAACGAAGAGGCGTTGGAAAAAACTTCAAAAAAAATATTGGCAGTCTTGCAGCAGCCGTTCCAGATTGATAATGAGCTTTTTTATATCTCAGCGAGTATAGGGCTTACCATCTATCCGAATGATACTTCTGATCCAGAAGCGTTGTTTAGTTACGCCGATCAGGCCATGTATGAAGCCAAAAAACTAGGCCGTAACCGTTTTCAGTTCTTTCAAGCCTCCATGCAGCTTGATACGACGACAAGATTGGCGCTCATGAATGACTTGCGAGAGGCAATTGCGCAGCAGCAATTCGAACTTTATTACCAGCCAATCATCAACTTGGATACACAAGAGATTTTAAAGGCAGAGGCGTTAATTCGATGGAATCACCCTGCCAATGGGCTGATTAATCCCTCAGAGTTTATTGCACTTGCCGAAGAAACTGGCCTCATCGAAGAAATTGGGGCATGGGTATTTCACCAAGTGCTTCATGATATCAAGCATATTCATGCGCAATATTCGCCAGATTTCCAAGTCAGTGTGAACGTGTCCCCTAAACAGTTTATCCGGCCAGAGCGCTTGCTAGCCTGGAAAACAGCCATAGTAAATGCAGGCGTGGCAGGGCGTCATATTTGTATTGAAATCACGGAGGGCCTATTACTCCAACCTAGCCTGTCTGTCGTCAATACTATTTCCGCTTTACGTGATTTTGGTATTCAGTTTTCTATCGATGATTTCGGTACAGGTTATTCTGCACTGGCTTATTTAAACAAGTTTGATATTGAGTATGTAAAAATCGATCGTTCCTTTACACATAACCTGCAGGCAAATAATCAAGATGCAATTTTGTGTGAAGCCATTACCAGCATGGCGCATAAGCTAGGGATGACGGTGGTGGCTGAGGGGATAGAGACTGAAGCGCAAGCACGCATGTTAAGTAGTTTTGAATGTGACTATGGTCAGGGCTATCTCATTTCTAAGCCTAAGTCATTTGCTGATTTCATGCAGTTTTTGTCTGAACATCAAAAAATGTAATCATGAAAATCATTTTGGGCGCGTGCAAATAACCTGTCCTAAATCAATTTAATCTGGTGCAGCTTGCGCTAAGATGAATGCCACTTGTTCAATTAAAGGCATGATGACTATGGCAGTTGTGCAAATTCAGATGCGTAAGGCTAGCCCAGTTAAAGGCTGTGCATTATTCAACCTTGGCTTCCGCCCATTCTTTCTTGGCGCAGGTATTTTTGCCATCGTATCCATTGTTTGGTGGGGGCTGGTGTATAGCGGGCACGGCTTTGTGCAGATTCAATCGATTACCAACGCGCAGTGGCATGCGCACGAAATGTTGTATGGCTATGGCCTAGCGGTGGTTGCTGGCTTTTTGCTCACCGCTGTGCGTAATTGGACCGGGGTGCCCACCCCGCATGGTAAGCCCTTGATGGGCTTATTTGCATTGTGGGTTAGTGCGCGGCTGCTGTTTTTATTTGGTACCAGCTTAATGCTGTGGGCCACCATTGCCGATTTGCTATTCGGGCTGATGTTAATTATCGCCATTAGTATTCCTATTTTTCGTGCAAAGCAGTGGCCGCAACTTGCGGTGATTGTGAAGGTCGCTATGCTGTGGGTAGGCAATATCGTGTTTTATCTGGGTTACTACCAAATCCTGCAAGATGGCATGCTGTACGCTATTAACGGCGCGGTGTTGTTGCTAATCGGTTTGATTTTAATGATAGGGCGCCGCGTTATTCCATTTTTCATAGAGCGTGGCGTATCACAGCCTTTCAAAATTAAACATCATCAATGGTTGGATACCAGTATTTTAGTGGCGTTTCTTGCATTGTTTATTAATGAGATTTTTTATCAGCATGCTGAGTTAACGCCTTACTTAGCGATCGGTTTGTTCATGATGAATGGTTACCGCTTATCTCGTTGGCATGTGTGGGGCATCTGGCGTGTGCCATTGTTGTGGAGCCTCTACTTATCGGCGTGGATGATTAATGTAGGATTTTTGCTGTATGGGCTACATGCTTTGTGCGCTATCCCGTTAATTTTGGTGCTGCACCTGTTCACGATTGGTGGCATAGGCCTAATGAGTCTAGCCATGATGGCACGTGTAGCGCTTGGGCATACTGGGCGTGATATCCGCGCTTCATCGGTCTGGTTAGTGCCAACTTTTATTGCCGTAATGTTAAGTTTGCTGTTGCGTGTGTTTGCACCAATGTTTGCGATGCAGTTTTACCCGCATTGGATTGTTGCCTCTGCGCTATGCTGGATAATGGCATTTGGAGTTTTTGTATGGATATATGCGCCCATCCTATACAAGCCCAGAGTCGATGGCAGTCCTGGTTAAACCCTGTCCTGCAGCCAGCGCTCCAGTACAACAACAATATAGGCTTGCTCTGCCAATGTGAGCGCACGCCCCAGTGGAATGTGGTGCCACTTTTGTAAGCAGCCACGGCAGCAGCAAGCGGTAGCATGCTGTGCTACGAACACGGGGTGTCCCCGCATCGGCGTTTGCTTGCCATCGTTATCGATGCTAGCGGGTGCTAGGCGTTTGCCTATAAAGTCTTCAGCATGGTCCAACACAGTAGATAAGCCTTTTTGCCGCAAATAGGCTAAATCTTTAGCGCGTAATTCAAAGCTGGTTCTGAACGTGGATTGCGCTAGGGCGGCAAATAACTGGTCTAGGTCACGCACGTTGCTGACTTGGTTCAGTGTAGTTGGTGTAGCTCTAATTTACGTAGCTTCGGTGCCAGTTTTGCGGTGATTCCAACCACGCTTAATGTCATGAAGCCACCAAAGACCACAGATGGTACCAAGCCCATCAGCCGTGCCGTCACCCCTGATTCAAATGCGCCCAACTCATTAGATGAGCCGATAAAGATACCATTGATCGCAGAGACCCGCCCGCGCATGGCATCCGGTGTGGCTAGCTGCATAATAGTTTGACGCATGATGACGGAAACACCGTCAAACACGCCTGACAGCAGCAATAAGACGGCCGCCATCCAGAAGCTGGTGCTGAGGCCAAAACCAATAATGCATAAGCCAAACCCTGCAACCGTACCGAGTAACCAGCGCCCGGCGTTTAGATTAATCGGGTGCCGCGTGAGCCAAAGCCCAGTGGCGATGGCACCCAGTGCGGGTGCTGCACGTAAAATGCCTAGGCTTTCTGGCCCCATTTGGTAAATGTCATGAATAAACGCGGGTAGCATGGCAACCGCACCGCCAAATAACACAGCAAACATATCGAGGGATAATGCACCTAATACGATTTGGTTACTAAATACAAAACGTAGGCCTTGTGCAATGCTGGTAAAAACTGGGATGCTTTCCGCTTTTTCCGGTTCCTTTAACTTAAGTAAAGCAATCGAGGTGGCTGCACCTAGGCATAGCGCAGTGGCAACACTGTAGGCGAGGGCTTTACTGCCAAACCCGACCAGCATGCCACCAATAGCAGGGCCTAATACTAAGCCTATCTGAAACGTAGAGGTGCCGATACCCGCGGCGCGTGCATATTGCTCACGCGGCAAGATGACGGCGAATAAAGTATTGTAGCTGGGTGCAATAAATGCACGCGCCACGCCGGTAAAGGCAATAGAGCCATAAATCCAGTAGGTGATGTTGCCATCTAGCCAGCCTAGTGCCACCAAGGCGAGCGTGAATGCATTAATAGTGAGCAGCACTGCTGCTAAGCCGGCAAATAAGCGGCGTGAATAATAGTGATCTATTGCATGGCCAGCAAATAACGCAGAGGCAAAGTAAGGAATCACTTCGGCCAAACCTATTAATCCTAAAGACAATGGGTTGTGTGTAATCTGATAAATATGCCAGCCGACCACTACCGCTAATATTTGGTAAGCCAGTACCAGTTGAATACGAAATGCCAGAAGTTTGGCGAAAGCAAATTGATGATATTTAAATAATTCCATGGGCGACATTATAAGTGCAAATAGCCATTGCTTAATCGGCAGTAGCGGTGAATTGGCATGTGAGCGTTGATAAAAACATTTAAAGCGAATAGCTAAACGGATAGAATGTACAGGTTAGTGCAGTGAATAAGGTAGTAAGCAAGCTGAAAGATTTATCTGAACTTGCCGATGAGTCATCATTGACCTAGTGTGATTCTACCGATATAGATTAGGCGCACTAACCACCAAAACGAGAGTATTCATCGTGATGGCACATTACCATTCAACATCGCATTTTGTTGCAAAGCGTGATAATCATTTGATGCGTTTCATGACTCATTTTAATTTGCACCTCAAGCTGCTGAGTCTATGTCTGGCTGCTGTCTGCCTCTGCGCCAGCTTACATTGCTACGCTGAGGACGATGCCAAGCTCACAATTAAAATCTTCGTTACCGTCGATTGGGAAGGATGGTCGCTCGATGATGAAAATATCGAGGTGATGCAGGCTTTTCGTAAGCAATATCCACATATCCCCATGATGCAGTTGTTAAACCCAGTCTATTTGTTGCGTCCAGATAGCGATGCTACATTAGCAGCCGAGAAAATTCGCGCTACTTTTTTACCGTCAGATAGCATGGGTTTGCATGTTCATGGCTGGAAATCGCTGCTGGATGCGTGTGAGGTGCCCTATCAAAGTGCCCCTACATTTGCAGCACAAAGCAATGTGTGCGAGGCGGGTGATTGTGGATATGCAGTAAGTTTAGAATATGCCTACTCAGCGCAGGATTTAACAAAGTTAATAGCCTGCAGTGCCAATTTATTAGTGAAGCAGGGTTTTGCACGTCCTCGTTACTTTCGGGCTGGCGGCTGGCAACTTGGACCTAAATTAGCGAGCGCGTTGGAGGCGAATCAATTTGTGTTCGATAGCTCACGTACCGATGCTAACTTACTGACCACTAAGTGGGCAGAAAATAGCGGTTTAGTACAAATGGTCAAAGCCTTGCATCCTGATGCATCAGTTTTGGATGAGCCTTATCAGTTAACCGTCTCGGTGATGGAGTACCCCAATAATGGCAGTTTGGCCGATTACACCAATACACAGCAACTGGTGGAAATTTTTAAAACACTGATTGCACATAACAAGCAGGTGCTAGTACTGGGCTTTCATCAAGAAACCGCATTCTCTTATTTAAAGCATTTGCAAGATGCCATCCCTTTGTTTGAACAAATCGCACGAGAGCAGGGTGTCACCATCGTATGGGTCAGCCATTAAAATAGCTTATTTGGGCACGCGCCATAAATACCAGCTGGCGACTGTGCGATAAGGGCTCCAAGCCTGGCCAATTTCTGCCATTTGTTTGCGTTTAGGTGTAGTTTCCAGCTTTTTAAGCCGTTTGTAGCCTTCTAAAATAGCAAAATCATCCGCGGGCAAAATGTCCATGCGCGCTAAAGTGAACATCAGCATCATTTCTACCGTCCATTGGCCTATGCCTTTAATGGTGGTGATCTGTTGAATTAAGGTTTCATTGCTCATACTGTCCGCAGTCGCCTGTGTGGGGACTAACCCGCTTAAAGCTGCGTTTGCAATGCCTTGCAGCGTCTCTATCTTTCTGCCTGAAAAGCCCACTGCACGCAGTTCATCAAATGTAGTCGCGAGTAACTGTGGTGGCTGCGGGAACTGCCCATAATGATTAACCAGCTTTTTTAAAATGGCGTCACCAGCCTTGGTGCTGAGTTGTTGATACGCCACGGCGCGCACTAATGCCTCGTAAGGGTCGCGTTCGCTTTTTGTTGTAAACTTGCATGCACCAACGTGGTCAATCAATTGTGACCAGTCGCTGTCTATCGTGCGTAAAAAATCTTCGGCCTGCTGGTAAGGAGCGTTCATGCTGTGATTATAAGCACCTGTATTCAATATTGACCAGTACTGTGATTAAACAAACCAGACACAGATGGATGGAGTGATTGAGCTTGGATTTATTTGGCGACATAACGCCCATTGAAACCGCACTTGCTGGCGTGAGCTTGCTTAAGGAGTTTGCGCTTAAAAATGAGGCAATCTTACTTGCAGATTTAGCAAGCATTGTCACACAGGCACCATTTCGTCATATGGCTACCCCGAGCGGTTTTGCGATGTCGGTTGCCATGACAAATTGTGGTGAATTAGGTTGGTTGACAGACCGTCAAGGCTATCGTTATACTCAGCTAGACCCGCTCACACAGGCGCCGTGGCCAGTTATGCCAGCTAGTTTCCTAACCGTGTCTCGAGCAGCTGCATTCACTGCAGGCTATGCTGACTTTACCCCTGATGCCTGTTTAATAAATCGTTATCAAACCGGTGCGCGGATGGGGCTGCATCAAGATAAAAACGAGCGAGATTTCACGCAACCTATTGTTTCGGTTTCTTTAGGTGTGCCAGCAATGTTTCAGTTTGGTGGTTTTAAGCGTGCAGATAAAGCTTTGAGTTTTCCGCTCTATCATGGTGATGTAGTCGTCTGGGGTGGGGACGCGCGTTTGCGCTATCACGGCATACTGCCACTTAAGGCAAATGTACACCCAGCTTTAGGGGAAGTTAGAATCAATCTTACTTTCCGTAAAGCCGGGTAACGCAAAGCTTACAGTTTTAACGCAAGTTTGATACGGCGGTAGATTTGGCAAAGTTTTGAGCCATCTAACTGGTAGTGTTTGTGTAGCGGTTTTTTAACTTCCCAACTTGCGGTCATGCCTGCTGGAAAAGTGACCAAATCACCTTTGCCAAAGGTCACCGGTGTGCCGCCGGTTGGTGTAATCACGCATTCACCTTCTAAAATGTATGCAATTTCTTGTTCAGGAAACGTCCACGGAAAAACAGAAACTTCTTTCTCCCATGTTGGCCATTTGCTTACGTTCAAAGCTTCTAAACGTTGTTGGCTTGGGTTCTTTTCAACGGTGATTTGGGTCATGAGTCTTCCTTTTAAAAAATCCATTTTATCCCATCAGGCCATAAAGCTGAAATGTTCTAATTTAGGTGCTGATGCGCGTAAAGTAGTAAAATGCACATTTTAGTTATCGTTAAATATTATGCGTGTTAGTTTAGAACAGGCAATTGCCGAGCTCAAAAACGGAGGTGTCGTTGCGATTCCTACCGAAACAGTCTATGGCTTGGCCGCAGATGCGACTAATGATAGCGCGCTGAGGAAAATCTTCGCGATTAAACAGCGCCCGGCAGACCACCCTTTGATTGTGCATATTGGTGACATAAGCCAAGTGCAAGAGTGGGTGACTACTTTTCCTGAAGTGGCAATCGCACTCGCAACAGCATTCTGGCCAGGTCCGCTGACTTTGGTGTTACCCGCACAGCCACATGTCTCGCGCGTCGTGCGTGGTGATGAACCCACAGTAGCGCTACGTGTGCCTAACCATCCGGTTGCCTTGGCGTTGCTGACTAAAGGCGGTTTAAGTGTCGCCGCACCTTCTGCTAATTTATTTACGCAGCTTAGCCCAACGACATCTGCCCATGTTGAGGCTGGTTTGGGTGAGGATATTCCAGTATTAGATGGTGGTGCCTGCCATGTGGGGATAGAGTCAACCATCGTCAGCGTCAGCGCAGATGGGCAATGGCAACTGTTGCGCCCTGGCATGATCAGTGAGCAAGCAATTGCCGCTGTCGCAACGCGTGCTGCCCACCAGCAAGCACCAACAGGGGTAAGCGCTGATGCTGCAGTGCAGCAGCCACTGCCTAAAGCACCAGGCCAGCATGCTTTACATTACTCACCGCGCACTCCCTTATTGTTGTTTAAAGGCAGAACAGCGCTGACGCAAGAGTGCGAGTCGCTGCAACAGGCGGGCTTGTCTTGTGCCGCTATGCTGATTGGCAACGGAGATGTGCCAAACTGTCCCCATGTCACATTGCCAGACTCGCCAGACAAGGTTGCGGAGTTGTTGTACAGCACGTTGCATAGCTTGGATGCGATGAAAGTTGACCGCTTGTTGGTGGAGTTGCCGCCCAGTCTACCCATATGGATGGCGGTGCTGGATAGATTAAGTCGCGCGGGATATCGATAATTTGTTGTATATTACGGATTGCTTAAGTTCATTTAAGTGATTTGTCAGCATAATTTAGGTTTTAAATATGATTATTAAATTACAACAGTTCGTTCTAGCATTTTTGTTGGCGGTCTTAATCCCGGCCTGCAGCTCTATTGGCTTGAGCAACCCTTTTGGCACTAATAGCAGCGAGCTATCACGTAATCCGAAAGATGCAACCGAGTACGTCTGTGATGGCGATAAACACTTTTACGTGCGTATGTTGAATAATGGTAGCGATGCTTGGCTAATCTACCCTGATCATGAAGTGAATTTACCGAAATCAAGCGATGATAGTCGCCGTTATGCGAGTGGTTTGATTGCATTAGTCGTTAATGGTGACGCCACCACGCTCAATGACGGTGAAAAAATAGCTTACGTTAATTGCAAGCCGCAGTTGAAAAAATAGTACTTTCAAAAAACATCATCTGCATGAAGCAGGGCAATGTTTTTTTGATTAGTTGTAACTGGCAATCTTAATTTTATTGGTGATTCAGTCTGTTCGCGTCCTGCAACCCTATAAAATTATGATAGGATAATTTCAACCTAGGCTTCTAGTCCTTTATGCAAAAAAAGATTTCCACAATTTGGCGTTTCCTGCTGCCCGTGTTAGTGCTGCTGACGGTCGCGCCTTTTGTATTGACAGGGCAGCAAGCCTCGCAACAGCTAGGGCATATTCATGCAGGTGCAACTGAGCAAGCACATACCTTAGTTCGCCTTTTGGATGTCACCGAGGAGTTGGTCAGTGAGCAAGCCAATGCTGCCATGCGCTTATTGAAGCAACGCAGTCAGCAACTTGGTGAGGTCACTATTGATGGTCTGGTGCAACTGCAGGCTCAAACCTTACCTAACCTCAAAATGGGCAGTACTGAAATCACTGGGCAATTTGACCTGGTGGATGGCGTTAGCGATCTGTTTGGTGGCACTGCCACTATGTTTGTGCGCTCTGGCGACAGTTTTGTGCGCATTGCTACCAATGTTAAGCACGAGAATGGCAGTCGTGCCGTAGGTACACTCCTTAATCCAAAAGGCAAAGTGATTCGCGCCTTACTGGCCGGCAAAGAGTATAGCGGCGTGGTGGATATTTTGGGCCAGCCTTATATCACTCGTTATGACCCCCTTGTTGATGCTAACGGCAATGTGATTGGTGCTTACTATATCGGCTATAAAGTCGATATTAAAGTGCTGCGCGATACCGTACAAAACATGCGTCAGCTCACCACTGGCTTTGCGGTGATATTGGATGAAACCAATAATATTCGCTTCCTTTCATCTCATATCACTGCCGCCAAAGCAGTGAGCTTGCTACAGTCCAGGCCTGATAACTGGGAGTTCGTCACTGAGACTGTGCCCAAATGGGGCTTTAATGTCATCGTGGCATACCCGCTCAGCGAAGCACGTGCCGTCAGTTTGGCGAATGCATGGTTCGTAGTCTTTGCGGGCATTTTGCTTGGCACTTTATTGATCGTGATTATTCTGTGGCAATTAAGGCGCCTGATTCTGAACCCAATCGGCGGTGATCCTGCGCTGGCGATCGATGTGGTGAAACGCATTGCTGCAGGCGATTTGGCACAGGATGGCTTGCACGCCAAGCCAGACACCTTGATGGCGAGCGTTCTGGAAATGCGGCAGAAGTTGCGTGAGTCTATTGATACCTTGCGCCAAAATGCTGAGCGCATGCGTTTATCTGCAAGCGTATTTGATCATGCGCATGACGGCATTTTTATTACAGATGCCCATGCCAATATTGTTGAAGTCAACTATGCGTTTACCCAAATTACCGGCTACTCACGCGATGATGCGCTAGGTCGCGTACCGCAGGCGCTGGGTTTCGTCACTTACGATGACAGTCTGCTGGATATGCTGTGGTTGCAGGCTGAAAGTAACAGTGAGTGGCGCGGCGAGACCTGGAGTCGTCGCAAGGACGGTGACGTTTATGCCGCTTGGCTCGATATCTTTTGCGTACGCGACGAAGCTAATCAGATTAGGAACTTTGTTGGCCTGTTTTCAGATATTACCCAAGCCAAAGAGCAGCAGCAAAATCTGGAGCGTATGGCTTACCATGATCCGCTGACGCAACTACCTAATCGCGCTTTACTCTCTGATCGTTTGCAGCAAGCGCTGGCAAGAGCGGAGCGCTCCGGTGAGTTGTTAGCAGTGTGCTGCCTAGATCTGGATGGATTTAAACCGGTCAACGATACGTTAGGGCATGAGGCTGGAGATTATCTGCTGGTGCAGCTTGCTGTGCGCATGAGTGCCTGCTTGCGTGATAGTGATACGGTAGCGCGTTTAGGTGGCGATGAATTTGCAGTGCTGTTATGTGGCTTGCAAAATGTAGATGAGTGCGTACAGACCCTAGAGCGCTTATTGAGTGTGATTAAAACGCCTTATAGCATCGGCGACAAATCTGTGACGGTTTCTTCTAGTATTGGCTACACAATTTTCCCTGATGATGGCTGCGAGCCTGATACCTTGCTAAGGCATGCCGACCATGCAATGTACCAGGCCAAACTTAACGGCGGTAGCCGTGTGCAACAGTTTGACTCACATCATGACCGCCAATTCAGAGGCCTGCGTCAGGATCGTGAGCGTGTAGAGGCCGCGTTGCCTAACCAAGAGTTCCGCTTGTACTACCAGCCTAAGGTAGATTTGCGTCAAGGTAAAGTCGTCGGCATGGAAGCACTGATTCGTTGGGAGCACCCTGAGTTGGGTCTGCGCTCACCGGCCACCTTCCTGCCACTTGTAGAGGACACGGATTTCTCTATTCCATTGGGTGAGTGGGTGATTCGCGAGGCCTTAGGACAAATCCGAATTTGGCAAGCCGCTGGTTTGGACTTCCAGGTCAGTGTGAATATTTCAGCAAAACATATTGTGCAATCCAACTTTACCGAGCGTCTGATTTTGCTGCTGTCTGATTTCCCTGAGATTGCCCCGCATAAAATTGAGCTGGAGATTACAGAAACCGCTGCGATTGAAGACGTGTCGGGCGTGGCCAACACGATTAACAGTTGCAAGCAGTTAGGCATCAGCTTTGCGCTGGATGACTTTGGTGTAGGCTATTCTTCACTCACCTACTTGCGCCGCTTGCCGGTAGAAACCATTAAAATCGACCAGTCATTTGTGCGTGATATGCTGCAAGACGTGGATGATTTAGCGGTGGTGGCTGGCGTTATCAGCTTGAGCCGTGACTTTAAGCGCAAAGTGGTAGCGGAAGGTGTAGAAAACTCCGAGCAGGGGCTTTGGTTACTGCGTATGGGATGCTCTGTGGTGCAGGGTTATGGGGTCGCTCGTCCTATGGGCGCAGATGAAGTGCAGCACTGGGTGGAGTCTTATCAGCAAGCCCCGGACTGGACTCAGGGGCTGGTTTAATCGGCCTTGGCATAGCGTGCTTGGATTAAGTGCGATTAACTTTTACGCTAGCCTCACCTTTAAGAGCGGTATGCAGTAATCCTAATGTGTTAAATGACTTGCTGGCTTCATGAAAGAAGCGTAACTTTATTACCGTCAACTTAATATCTCACATGGAGTTTGCCATGGATAATAAATACGGATTAGGCAGTAGCAAGGTGGCGACTGAGCATCATCGCCTGCATCATAAAGTTGCTGAAGAAAACGTCCCTCACTGTAAAGTGTGCAAAAGCATGCGGCTGGTGTTAAGTCCGACCATGCACGACCATTGCTGTGCTGATTGCGGCGCCTGGCAAAATGATGTGCCAGTGGGCTACTCAACTGGCAGAAGTAGTGATTATTAAAGGTACGCATTGTCTACGTGTACTGTATAAAAACGACGTAGCGTCTGTCAGTTCAAATTTCAAATCTCCAGCACTTTTATCTCGATGGCAGTAGTCTTCGCACGTTTAGAGATGACTGTAGTTTTGAGGGTACAAACCCCAACTTTATCCGCAGTTTCAGCACTTTATGTTGAATCTTGTCATAAATTGAAAATAATTCTCTGATCTACGTCAATTTTCAGCAATTAATTCATAAAAAAGTTCTATAATCTTGCCTACCAAAAAAACCTTTCCATTAAACAACTCCAAAAGAGAAGATAAATGACTACGAAGAATGCTGATATTGGCCTAGTTGGCCTAGCTGTTATGGGCCAGAACCTGGCTCTCAATATTGCCGATCATGGCTACACCATTGCGGTTTACAACCGTGACCCAAAAAAAATGGTGAATTTCATTGAAGATTGCAAAAAAAATGAACCTTCACATGCCAACGTTGTTGGTCATGCTGACTTAGCTTCATTTGTTTTAAGTATCAAACGCCCACGTAAAATCATCTTGCTGGTTAAAGCGGGTAGCGCAACTGATGTAACTATCAACGCACTATTACCATTCCTAGAGCAAGGCGACATCATTATTGATGGCGGTAACGCGTTGTGGACAGACACTATCCGTCGCGAAAAAGAATTAGCGGCTAAAGGGATTGATTTCATCGGTTCTGGCGTTTCAGGCGGTGAAACAGGTGCACGTTTCGGCCCATCATTGATGCCATCAGGCACACGTAAAGCTTGGGCGAGTTTAGAGCCAATCTGGCGTGACATCGCAGCTAAGGTTGACCCTGTGACTGGCGAGCCTTTAGAAGGCGGCAAACCAGGTAAGCCAGTAGAAGGCGGCTTCTCATGTGCTGAATACATCGGCCCAGACGGTGCTGGTCACTACGTAAAAATGGTGCACAACGGTATCGAATACATCGATATGCAATTGATTTGTGAAGCTTACTGGTTGATGAAAAATCTGCTAGGCATGCAAGCGGATGAAATCGGTAAAGTATTTGCTGAGTGGAACAAAGGCGAATTATCAAGCTTCTTGATTGAAATTACTGCGGATATCCTGCAACAAAAAGATCCAATGGGTAAAGGTTTCTTGGTTGACCAAATCTTGGATACAGCTGGTCAAAAAGGTACAGGTCAATGGACAGCAGCGAATGCGCTTGAATTAGGCGCGCCAGCTAACGCGATTGCAGCTGCGGTATACGCACGTGCATTGTCTAGCTTAAAAGAAGAGCGTGTTGAAGCAAGCAAAATCCTTAAAGGCCCAGTGATTAAAGTTGAGTCTGATAAGAAAGCAATTATTGAAGCGATTAAGAACGCTTTATATTGCTCTAAGATTTGTGCATACGCACAAGGTTTCCAATTGATCGACAAAGCACAAGTGGCTTACAACTGGAAATTGAACTTCGGTGAAATTGCTCAAATCTGGCGTGGTGGTTGTATTATCCGCGCACGTTTCTTGCAAAAAATCACTGATGCTTACGCATTGAACTCACGTTTGAAAAACTTGATGCTAGACCCATACTTCACGCAAGCGATGAACGAAGGTCAAGCCGGCTGGCGTAAAGTGATTGCTTTGGCAGTCACTAACGGTATCCCAGCACAAGGTTTTGCTTCTGCAATGGCTTATTACGATGGCTACCGCAGTGCTGACTTGCCAGCAAACTTGCTACAAGGTCAACGTGACTACTTTGGTGCGCACACTTATGAGCGTAAAGATCAACCACGTGGTCAGTTCTTCCACTTGGATTGGCCTGAAGCTGGTCGCCCACAGTTAGAAGTGTAATCAGTTCTAAACAATAAAAAACCCGCTTAACGGCGGGTTTTTTATTGTCCTAACGCTATAATGTGACGGCTTCAGGTCTTGTAATGGCGATGAATAAGCATGTTAGGTTCTATGCTTAGCCATGCACATAATAATTTGCTAGATTTTCACCCATCAGCGCTTGTTGGTGGATAGTTAAATATACGCCATGACTTTGCTGAGCAGCAGAGTGAGGGGTGCTTTAAATATGGATATACAGAATATGTTAGATTTATTTTTGCATTTGGATAAACATTTGGCGGTTGTAGCCAGCACTTGGGGTGTGTGGATTTACGTACTTTTGTTTCTGATCATATTTATAGAAACCGGTTTGGTAGCCATGCCTTTCTTGCCAGGAGATTCACTGCTGTTTGTGGCGGGTGCTATTGCTGCGGTTGGCGGCATGAGTCTGCCGTTATTGATGGCATTGCTTTCACTGGCAGCTATTAGCGGTGATGCGGTTAATTATTCAGTAGGAAAATGGGTTGGACATAAGGTGTTTGCTTGGCAGAACTCGCGCTGGTTTAATAAAGATGCGTTTAACAAGACGCATGCATTTTATGAGGAGCATGGTGCTATCACTATCGTGGTAGGCAGGTTTTTACCATTTATCCGCACCTTTACCCCATTTGTTGCCGGCGTGGCTCAGATGACCTATCCAAAGTTTGCTTTTTATAACGTGATAGGCGGTTTGATTTGGGTTTGTGGCTTAACCGGTATCGGCTTTTTGGTGGGGAATCACCCGTGGGTACAGGCTAACTTCTCTGTGGTGGCGCTGGCGCTGATTGTTATTCCTAGCTTGCCTGCGGTTTGGGTGTTTCTCAAGCACATGATGCAATCACGTGCTTGAGGTTTGCTGCTTTATTTTATCAAGCCTTATTTCTCTACGAATGCGCGCTCAATTACGTAGTCACCTGGCTGGCCTACGCGTGGTGAAACGATAAATCCTCTTGAGTCCAATAGCTCTTCGGTATCTTTAAGCATTTGCGGGCTACCGCAAATCATGGCTTTGTCATTCGCTGGATCTAGCGGTGGCAGGCCGATATCTTCAAATAGTTTACCTGAGTTAATGAGGTCGGTTAAGCGGCCTTGATTGCGGAACGGGTCTCTGGTCACCGTTGGGTAGTAAATCAGTTTTTTACGTACTTCTTCACCAAAGAACTCATTGTTTGGTAGTTCTTTTTCAATAAAGTCAGCATAAGCCAATTCGTTCACATGACGTACACCGTGGATTAACACTACTTTTTCAAAGCGGTCATATACTTCAATGTCTTGAATCAGGCTCATAAAAGGCGCTAGACCTGTACCTGTAGATAGAAAGTACAGATTTCTACCTGGTTTCAAATCGTGAGTGACCAATGTGCCAGTCGGTTTTTTACTTACTAGCAGGTCGTCACCTACTTTCAAGTGCTGTAATCTTGATGTGAGCGGCCCATTTGGTACTTTAATGCTAAAGAACTCCAAGTGTTCTTCATAGTTTGGGCTAGCGATACTGTAAGCGCGCGTAAGTGGGCGGCCATCAACCTCAAGCCCGATCATGACAAACTGGCCATTTTCAAAGCGTAAGCCAGGGTCGCGTGTGGTTTTAAAGCTGAACAGGGTGTCGTTCCAGTGGTGTACGCTTAAGATGCGTTCGGTAGAATATTTACTCATAGTTGGTTTCTTTTAGTTTAAATTTTTTTAAATGGCTGCAGTCAGTTCTGGAATCACTTCAAATAGGTCGGCAACTAGCCCGTAGTCTGCCACTTGGAAGATAGGAGCATCAGGGTCTTGGTTGATGGCAACCACGACTTTGCTGTCTTTCATGCCGTAGGTGTGTTGCACGGCACCTGACACGCCAACCGCGATATATAAATCAGGCGCGACGGTTACACCGGTTTGGCCTACCTGAATATCGTTAGGTGCGTAGCCTGCATCTACCGCAGCTCTAGTGGCGCCGAGCGCAGCACCAAGTCTAGCGGCTAGCGGTGCCAGTACTTGTTCAAATGTTTCTGCGCTGCCTAATGAGCGACCGCCAGAAATAACGATTTTTGCTGTGCTTAGTGCCGGACGGTCTGATGATGTGCGTGTTTCAGATAGCCAGCGGGTTTGATGCTGCACTGCCGGGGCTGCTACTGTGTTGATTTCAGCACTTTGCGTATGCGCACTGGCTGCGCCAAAGTTGCTACTATGTACAGTCAGTAGTTGGATGCGGTCTGTGCTTTGTACCGTGGTGTATATGTTGCCAGCGTACACCGCACGCACGTAGGTGTTGCTGTCTTGAATTTCCAGTACGTCAGAAATCATGGCAACATCAAGCAACGCAGCGGCACGTGCCAATATGTTACGGCTAAACGATGAATGCGCAGCTAACACCACGCTGTATTCATTAGCAATATTGGCGATAATCTGTGACACATCTTCAGCGAGTTGGTGCGCTAAATGTTCGGCATCGATTTGAATAACGCGCGCTACGCCATCAATTAACGCGGCTTGCTGTGCAATAGCACTGACGTTGCTACCAGTCACTAAAATATCAATCGGGGTATTCCAGGACTGCGCAGCCGTTACCGCCTGATAAGCGGATGCATGCAGTGTGGTGCCGTTATGTTCGGCTAGAATTAGGGTTTTCATAGTTGTATTCCTTCATGCTCGCGCAATTTCGTCAGCAATTCTTGTACGCTGCCCACTTTAATGCCAGCCTTTCTTGCTGGCGGCTCTGCTACTTTTAACAACTGCAAACGTGGTTTGGTATCCACACCAAATTCAGCAGCCTTGATTGTCTCAATCGGTTTTTTTCTCGCCATCATTAGGTTTGGTAGTTTTACAAAACGTGGGTGGTTTAAACGCAGGTCTGCGGTAATCACTGCAGGCAGGTTCAAACCTATGGTTTCTGTGCCGCCATCTACTTCACGTGTGGCTACCACTTCGTTACCGTTAATGGTGATTGCTGATACGTAAGTGGCTTGTGGGTAATTGAGTAACGCAGCTAACATTTGACCAGTTTGCCCTGCGTCATCATCTACCGCTTGTTTGCCTAACATAATCAACCCCGGTTGTTCACGGTCTACCAAAGCCTTCAGTAGTTTGGCAACGGCCAATGGTTGTAGTTCTTCATCACTTTCAATCAGCACAGCGCGGTCGGTGCCCATGGCCAGACCGTGCCTTAATACATCTTGATTTGCTGCACTACCCAAAGACACCACAACCACTTCAGATGCAATGCCTTTTTCTTTTAGTTTTAAGGCTTCTTCGATTGCATTTTCATCAAATGGGTTTACACTCATCTTTACGCCGTCAGTCTCTACATTTGAGCCATCAGGCTTGATATGCACTTTGATGTTGTAATCGACGACACGTTTTATTGCGACCAATATTTTCATTGCAATTTCCTCAGTAATTGCTGCGTATTTTACATCAGCGTATAATATATATAAATTAGATTGTAAAGATATTATATATCTGTGAAATAGATATAGGAGTGTATGAAATATACCCTAAGGCAACTAGAGATTTTTGTTGTCATCAGTCGTACCGAGAGTGTCTCGCGCGCAGCCGATGCTTTAGCGTTATCACAATCGGCAACCAGCACAGCACTGAGCGAGCTGGAGCGACAATTCGACCTGCAGCTTTTTGATCGTGTAGGTAAAACGCTACGCATCAATGAAACCGGGCTACAGCTACTTCCCAAGGCTGTAGAGCTATTAGACCGGGCAAGCGAAATAGAAAATATGTTGCGCGGTCATGTGGGTTTTGGCTATATGAAAATTGGCGCAACTTTAACGGTTGGTAATTATCTTGCCACAATGCTGGTCGCAAAGTTTTTGCAGGACCATCCTGAAAGCCGTATTCAATTACAAGTACACAACACCAGCACCATTGTGCAGCAAGTCGCTAATCATGAGCTGGATCTGGGCTTGATTGAAGGGGACTGTAACCATCCGGATATAGAGGTGCAGCGCTGGGTGGCAGATGAACTGGTCGTTTTTGCTGCGCCTAATCATCCGTTGGCCAAGTTAAAAGCAATTTCGATAGAACAGTTATTGCAGGAGCAATGGATTTTAAGAGAGCAGGGGTCTGGTACCCGGGCAACTTTTGATCGTGCTTTTCATAATAACAACGCGAGGCTGCATATCCGTCTGGAACTGGAGCACACCGAGGCAATTAAGCGGGCAGTTGAGTCTGGCTTGGGCATCGGCTGTATCTCGCGCTTGGCGTTGAAAGACGCTTTTCGTCGAGGTAGCTTGGTGCCGTTAGCAACACCAGAACTCAGCTTGGGAAGATATTTTTACTTTCTCTGGCACAAGCAAAAGTATCAGACAACAGGTATGCGTGAATTTATCATGATATGCAAAAAAATGGTGATTGGCGCGGAACGCAGCGATCAAGTTAATTTGCCAGAAATAGCTTAAAGGACGGTCTTTAAATGACAGATGTGCAACGCGATGTAATGAATTATGATGTTTTGATTGTAGGGGCTGGGCCAGCTGGCTTGGCGGCAGCGATTCGGCTTAAGCAGCTGGCAAATGCAGCTGGGCAGGAGCTCAGTGTATGTGTGCTCGAAAAAGCGGCCGAAGTTGGCGCGCATATTCTATCTGGCGCGGTGATAGACCCTATCGCTTTGAATGAGCTGATTCCGGATTGGCGTGAAAAAGGTGCGCCAGTACATACCAGCGTCAATGAAGATGAGTTTTTGCTGTTGGGGCAAACTAAATCGTGGTCGATTCCACATTGGTTGATGCCACCTCTGATGAGTAACCAAGGCAATTATATTGTAAGTCTGGGTGATGTTAGCCGCTGGCTGGGTGAGCAGGCAGATGCCGTAGGTGTAGAAATCTACGCAGGTTTTGCGGCGCAGGCTATGCTCTACGACGAGCAGCAGCAAGTGGTGGGCGTGATTACCGGCGACATGGGCCGTGATTCACATGGTGCAGAAACAGCGCAGTTCACGCAGGGCATTGAGATTAGGGCGCAATATACCTTGGTGGCAGAGGGCACGCGTGGCTCACTCACGCGTGAGCTGGAAAGTAAGTACGGGCTACGTCAACAGTCTTCACCGCAGAAATATGGTTTAGGTTTCAAAGAGGTATGGCGCGTGCCTGCGGCGCAGCATCGTGCAGGCTTGGTGCAACATAGCATCGGCTGGCCGCTAAGTGCTGATACCGGAGGTGGTTCTTTTATTTACCATTATGGCGAACAGTTGGTGTCTATCGGCTTTGTGGTGCATCTGGACTACGCTAATCCACATCTTTCTCCATTCGATGAGTTCCAGCGCTTTAAAACACACCCTTCGATTAAAGCATTGCTGAAAGATGGCGAGCGTTTAAGTTATGGTGCGCGTGCGATTAGTGAAGGTGGCGTACAAGCTTGGCCTGAGTTGATTTTCCCCGGTGGTGCGCTGATTGGTTGCAGTGCCGGCATGGTCAATGTGCCGCGCATCAAAGGTAGCCATAATGCAATGAAATCAGGTATGTTGGCAGCAGAGGCCGTATTTAACGCCTTAACGCAGGCGGAGAAACAAGATAGCCGTTTGCTGGAAGCGTATCCACAAGCACTTAAAGATTCATGGGTGTGGCGTGATTTGGATGCGGTGCGTAATGTCAAACCGCTGTTATCGAGATTTGGCAGTTGGGGCGGTACTTTGTTGGGCGGTATTGAGATGTGGCTGCACGCGCTGAATATCCGCTTACCATGGACGCTTATGCACCAGAAGGCTGACCATGAGTGCACTAGGCCGGCTGCTGAAATGCCAGTTATCCATTATGCAAAACCCGATGGTGTGTATAGCTTTGATCGCCTCAACTCCATCAGCTTGAGCAATCTTGCACATGATGCAAATCAGCCTTGCCATTTGACGCTGTTGGACAAAAACGTACCTATCAGCGTTAACTTAGCCAACTATGACGCGCCTGAGCAGCGCTATTGCCCAGCAGGTGTGTATGAAATAGTGAGGACGAAAGACGCTAATTATTTACACATTAATGCGCAAAATTGCATACATTGCAAAACATGCGATATTAAAGACCCAACGCAAAATATTGTTTGGGTGCCACCAGAGGGCGGCAGTGGCCCAACTTATATGGGTATGTAGTAACACGCATATCAATACGCTGTGCGTGACAGATGCTTGTTTTAGGCAAGTAAGCGCGTAGCTTTAATTGGGTGATAAATCTTGAGCCATTAAAAAAGCCCCAACCTTGATTCAGGTTGGGGCTTTTTATTGTGTGACGCCTATGCTTGGCTAGTGCAATTAAGCTAAATCAAAACGATCCAGATTCATTACTTTAGTCCATGCCCGCACAAAGTCGCGTAAAAATGCGTTTTGAGCATCGCTAGCTGCATAAACTTCAGCAATTGCGCGTAGCTGTGAGTTAGAGCCAAATACTAAATCTACCACTGTGCCTGTCCATTTAAGCGTATTGGTGGCAAGGTCATAGCCTTCAAGCAAGTGTTTGGTACCAGCAGACTTTTGCCATTTTGTGCTCATATCCAACAGGTTCACAAAGAAGTCATTGGTTAATGCTTCTGAGCGTTGCGTGAACACGCCATGTTTGGATTTTCCATGATTAGTATTTAACACACGCAAGCCGCCGATAAGCACTGTCATTTCCGGTGCAGTTAAAGTGAGCAATTGCGCTTTATCTAACAGCAATTCGGCCGGATTGCCCTCCACATTGCTTTTTGTGTAATTGCGGAAGCCATCGGCAATCGGCTCCAGCACGGCAAATGATTCAACATCTGTTTGCGCTTGGCTTGCATCTGTACGTCCCGGTGTGAAAGGTACTTGCAGCGTATGTCCTGCATTTTTGGCGGCAACTTCAATCGCTGCGTTGCCAGCCAGCACAATAAGATCTGCAATCGAAATCTGCTTGCCGCTACCTTGTGTGGCGTTGAACTCCTGCTGTATTGCCTCTAGTTTTTGCAGTACGGCAGATAACTCTGCGGGCTGGTTAGCTTCCCAGTATTTTTGTGGGGCGAGACGAATACGTGCGCCGTTGGCGCCGCCACGTTTATCTGAGCCGCGGAATGTCGATGCCGATGCCCAAGCTGTGCTGACCAGTTGCGAGATAGATAATCCTGACGCCAATACTTTTGTTTTCAACAGGGCAATATCCTGTGCATCTACCAATGCGTGATTCACTGCCGGGACCGGGTCCTGCCAAATCAGCGTTTCTTTAGGTACTAAAGGACCAAGATAACGTGACACTGGGCCCATATCACGGTGTGTCAGTTTGAACCAAGCTCTGGCAAAGGCATCTGCAAATGCTTCTGGGTTGGCAAAAAAGTGTCTGGATATCCTCTCATATGCTGGGTCTATTCTCATGGCCATGTCCGCAGTGGTCATGATAGGCGCATGGCGTTTAGATGCATCATGCGCATCTGGTACGGTGTTTAATGCAAACGCTTCTTTAGGTGTCCATTGGTGCGCACCTGCAGGACTCTTGGTGAGCTGCCACTCGTAGCCGAACAAGTTCTCAAAGTAGTTGTTATCCCATTGCGTTGGGTTGTTGGTCCATGCACCTTCGATACCGCTGGTGATGGTGTGCACCCCTTTGCCGCTGCCAAAGCTGTTCTGCCAGCCAAAACCTTGTGCCTCAATCTCTGCTGCCTCTGGCTCTGCGCCAACATGGCTAGCGTCGCCTGCACCATGGCATTTACCAAAAGTGTGGCCGCCAGCGACCAATGCTACCGTTTCTTCGTCGTTCATTGCCATACGTGCAAATGTCTCGCGAATATCTCTAGCAGAGGCAAGTGGGTCTGGGTTGCCATTCGGGCCTTCTGGATTTACATAAATCAAACCCATCTGCACAGCACCTAGCGGGTTATCCAACTGACGATCACCCTGATAGCGCTTATCCCCTAGCCATGTAGTCTCTGGGCCCCAATAGATGTCCTGCTCTGGCTCCCAGATATCTTTACGCCCCCCGGCAAAGCCAAAGGTCTTAAGTCCCATGGAGTCTAGTGCAACATTACCAGCAAGTATCATTAAATCTGCCCAAGACAGCTTATGCCCATACTTCTGTTTGATAGGCCAAAGCAAACGACGTGCTTTATCTAGGTTGCCATTATCGGGCCAGCTATTGAGCGGTGCAAAACGTTGTGAGCCTGAACCAGCGCCGCCACGGCCATCGTAAATACGGTAAGTACCAGCACCATGCCATGCCATGCGCACAAAAAATGGGCCATAATGACCATAATCAGCCGGCCACCACTCTTGCGAGTCAGTCATTAATGCATGCAAATCCTTGATGACTGCATCTAGGTCCAAGCTATTGAACGCTACCGCATAATCGTAATCTTGACCCATAGGGTCTGATTTAGAAGAGTGTTGGTGCAGTATGTTGAGGTTTAATTGTTCTGGCCACCAGGTTGCATTGGCAACGCCCGCAGATGCTGTTGGTTTAGAGGCGCCTCCAGAGAATGGGCATTTTGATTCGGCTGTCATTGTGTTCTCCTGTTGTTGTATAGAGTGTGATCGACCTGTTTCAATATCTATGCAGAACATCAAGCACAAATATTCTAAACTTAATACATAGAGTATAAAAGTTGGAAGGTGGTCGCTTGTATTGTTTGCTATTGGCTTAATGCGTATTGTGCAAACATCTCAATAAAAATTTCTTGTAACTCGTATAAATAGTTGTTCATTATTCTCTCCATTTATGTTGCCATCTCGATGGTTTAGAAAAGCAATATTGAGTAGCAAGTGAGACCAGTGTATAGACCTAATGTTGATTTGTATAATTGAATGTTTTAATTTTATTGATATGCTATGCTTATCGATAATACATAATCAGAATGCTATCAATGACACTAAGTGAATTACGTTTTGTGGTGGCTGTGGCAAAAGAGCGTAACTTCAGGCGCGCTGCCGAGAAATGTTACGTCAGCCAGCCTGCCCTCAGTTTGGCGATTAAAAAGCTGGAAGAAGATCTAGGCGTACAGATCTTTGAACGTAGCCGTACTGACATTAACCCAACACCTATTGGTGAAAAGATTATTGAGCAGGCAATTAAAGCCATCGAGGAAGTGAACTATATTCGTGAGATTGCCCTGCAGGGTAATAATCAGTTGGGTGGCGTGTTCAGGCTGGGTTTAATCTATTCGGTGGGACCTTACCTGTTGCCTGAGCTTATCCCCATTTTGCGACAGAATGCACCTGATATGCCTTTGGATATTGAAGAGAATCTAACTGTTCAATTGGAGTCTCAACTCAAGAATGGCGTGATTGACGCAGCGGTTGTTGCGTTGCCGTTTGAGGTGGCCGGTATTAATACATTGCCGCTATATGATGAGCAATACCTAGTGATGGTGCCGGTTAATCACGCTTGGGCTGGCCGCGCCTCCGTGAGTGCTGATGAGCTGGCCGATGAGAATGTCCTGCTATTAAACAGCGGGCACTGTTACAGCCACCAGGTGTTGCAGGCTTGCCCCGATTTGTCGCGCAAAGGGCAAGTATTGCAGGGTAACTCTTTAGAAACCATACGCAATATGGTTGCTTCTAATCTGGGCATTACAGTATTGCCATGCAGTGCAGCAACCGACCGATATTTAAATCCATTGGTGAGAGTGATTCCATTTTCAGACCCAGTGCCCGTGCGCAGGGTAGCGCTAGCTTGGCGTAAAAGCTATGCCAGAGACTTGGCGGTAAAATGTGTAGCTGATGCAATTAAGGCGATTAGCTCAGATTGTCTTGAGATGATTGATTAGCAATATCATTATAGAATCTGAAGCAGCCTCTGCCCGCATGTTTTGATTCATACATCGCATTGTCAGCACTACGCAACAATGATGCTACATCACTACCATTTTTAGGATGCAAGCTAATACCAATGCTGCAAGAAATATTAATCACATGCTCTTCAATGTAAAAAGTTTCTGTCAACGACTGTATCACTTCTTGAGCGACTATTGCTACATCTTGCTCTGTTTCTATCTTGGCAAGTAAAACCACAAACTCATCGCCACCAATACGTGATACGGTATCTGTTTGTCTTTTAAAGCAATTAGTCAAGCGAATGGCTACTGCTTTGAGTAAGGCGTCCCCAATATCGTGGCCTAGCGTGTCATTGACTACTTTAAACTTATCCAAATCCAAAAACATAACCGCTAGCATAGCGTTTTCTCTACGTGCTTGTGCTAAGGCTTGATGTAAGCGATCAGTTAGCAGGCTGCGGTTAGGTAGATCTGTGAGAGGGTCATAATGCGCCATATGATGAACGCGCTCTTCAATTGATTTTCTAGCGGTAATGTCAATCATAGTCCCAACGTAGTTTATCACTTGGCCCTCTGAGTTCTTTACGGCAGAAATAGTTAGCCATTCTGGATAAATTTCACCAGATTTGCGCTTGTTCCAAATCTCACCTTGCCATGAGCCTTGAGTAGAAATTGACTCCCACATTTCTTTATAAAAATTTGCATCATGAACACCAGATTTTAATAGCGTCATCCTGTTACCAACGGCCTCTTCACTAGTAAAGCCCGTTATTTTAGTAAATGCGTCGTTGATTTTTAAAATTTTAGCGTTGGCATCCGTGATAATAATACCCTCTTGCGATTCCATGGCTACTGCTGAAATTTTAAGTTCGGTTTCAATTGCTTTTTGTTCAGAAATGTCACGTGCATAGCCGACTGTACCTAATAAATTTCCATCACTATCGGTGACTGGTGCTTTGAAGGTTTCTATCCAATGCGTCTTGCCTTCTGGGTCAATAAATGTCTCATCGACCAGTTTTGGTTGCCTTGATTCGAGAACACTTAAATCTTCTTGGCGATAATATTCAGCAAGCTCTTTCGGTGAATAATCAAAATCTGTTTTGCCAATCATCTTTTCAGGGTTGTCCTCCCCATAATTATTGGCGTGGACTTTATTAACCGATATAAATCGACTTTCTTCATCTTTGAGCCAGACCATAAAAGGTAGGCTATCAATAAAGGCGCGCTGGTAATATTCAACTCTTTGTAGTCTTGATTCACTTTGTTTTAAAGCGCTGATGTCAATATTCAGCGCTGTTATTTTGCTAGAGAGTATCTGATTGCTATTTCTTGCAAATAGATAAATAGCCAACCCATTGAAGATAAAGCTGGATAAAACAATACCTATAAACTCAGGTATTGCTACTTTTCTTTCAAGTAGACGCTGTACCCAGACTAACAAACCAGATGTAAACAATATGGCTATGACCGAGCATATTAACCACAGTGGAGAAAGGGAGTGTTTGGAAACAATATTTGATGAAGGCTGTTCCATTTAAATATCCAATGTAGTCATATACTTTTACCATCGTATACCTAAGGTCCAGGCATTTATTGATGCAAGTCAAGCGGCAATTGTTTTAAAGTTTTGTGGCAGAGTGTTAGTAGGTTACGTAAATACGGTAGCCCGCAACGCTAACGTCCTGCGTGGTGATGGCAAGCTTCACCTTGATTTCATTGCCGGCACTAAAGCCGGCAGCAATGTCCGTATGTGGCGGTAAATATTCGGCTGGTTTAAATACACGTCTTAACACTGCGCTATCGTCAGTGTTGGTTAGTGTTAACTCCAGGTTGGGGTACGCCTGCACAAAGCCTGCTTTGTTTAATAGGCTGCTACTCAAGTGCATCACCCCAGTGTGTTCCAGATCTTCCTGCATGTCAGAATCATCAATCACAATCCACTCAATCTGCTTGGGTAACTCTATGCTGCATTTTAGGTGTTGGCATGCTTGCACTAGCTGCGGTTTGAGATTGGGGTAATAGATAGCGATGGTATTGCGTAAGAAATAGGCACTTTGCGTTACCGCGCTTAGCAAGAATACAAACGTACCTAACGCCCACAGCCAGTGGCGACTAGTAGTTTTCTTGCCATCCCGTTTTGCGTGTTTGGCTAGTTCGTTAAAATCGTTAGGGTGATGATGGGAAAAGTTTAGTATCGCCGTGTCGTTAGGCGGATGTTCCGCTATGCTGCTTGGGTCATGCGGTAGTTCAGCAAGTGCGCCAGTATGTGTAATGGTTGGCGTGGGTTGCTCGCTAGCAGATGCTGTGTGTGCGTCTACTGACGTTACGCTCGATTGAGCAACTGTTGGTGCGGCAGGTTCTGGGTTAGCTTCTAGGCTATTCGTAGCTGGAGTGGCTTCTTCAAAACTCAGATCAATTGCTGGCCAGGTCGACGGTGCGTTGCCATTGGCTGGTGTATCTGTGGCCGCTACCGTAGCGTTAGGTGCTACGGATGCCGTGTTTTCCGGTGTAGGTGTGCTGGTGGGGACAAATTGCTCTTTGGCATTAAATACGTGCAGGCACTGCCCGCAGCGCACTAAGCCTCCATGCTGCTTGAGCTGGTCTTCACTAACAAAGAATTGAGTTTGGCAGTTTGGGCAATGGGTTATGTCGCGCATTTTTTCGTGCCTGTGAGCAGCACCCAAGCATCCATGTGCTGTGGGGCGCTCATATCAAACCATTCAGCATAAATGGCAGAAACAGCGACTTCTTGTTCACGTAAAATCCCAGAAAGCGCAATCTTGCCGCCGGCCTTGCATGATTTTGCCAACGCAGGCGCCAGAACACTTAAGGCGCTGGATAAGATGTTGGCAACCACAATATCAAACTCTTTAGATTGATATTGATTCGCATCGTAGAACTCGGCTTCAACCTGATTCTGCTCAGCGTTATATAAGCTAGATTGTATGGCTTGAGTATCGATGTCGGTACCCACTACCTCATCTGCCCCTAGTTTCTTTGCAGCAATCGCTAAAATGCCTGAGCCGCAGCCATAATCCAGCACGGAACTGCCGGCGCTCACTGTTTTTGTTAACCAGGCCAGGCATAAGTGGGTGGTCGGGTGACTGCCGGTACCAAAGGCTAGGCCAGGGTCTAATACGATGTTAATCGCATCTGGATTAGGTGATTCATGCCAGGTTGGCACAATCCACAGTGTGTCGGTGATTTTAATTGGATCAAATTGCGACTGTGTGGCACGAACCCAATCCTGTTCCTGTATGGTTTCGGTGGTGTAATTAAGCGCGCCTAGTTTTGCCGTCTGTTGTAACGCTTGTATCACCGCGGCCACATCAACGCCTTCGTCAAACAACGCACTCACTAGGTTCTGTTGCCAGATACCCGGAGGCGGGTCGCCTGGCTCACCAAAAATCGGTTGTTCATCAATGGTTTCAGCATTGGCATCTTCAATAATCGCTGATAGGGCGCCTAGCTCCATGAGCGTATCGCTAATTAAATCAGCATTATTGTCTTGTGCTTCAATTTTTAATGATACCCACGCCATACTTAACCTATCTAATACTTAACCGATTTAAACTACATGTATGAAAGTACGCGTATACCGTATGCACGGTAACGCGTATTCTCAGTGTTGCTTCAGAAATAACAATTACTTGTTATAAATGCCAAGCTTTTGCTCTAGGTAGTGGATACTTGTGCCACCTAAATGAAACGCTGCATCAGCCATTAAATCGGCATGTAATGCTATGTTGGTGCTAATGCCTTCAATCATCATTTCAGATAATGCAATACGCATACGAGCAATTGCTTGTTCGCGGGTATCGCCGTAAGTGATTAACTTACCAATCATCGAGTCATAATGCGGAGGCACCGTGTAGCCTGAATATGCATGTGTATCAATACGCACACCAGGGCCGCCCGGCATATGGAACTTAGTGATTTTGCCTGGTGAAGGCACGAAGTTGTAAGGATCTTCTGCATTTAGGCGGCATTCAATCGCATGTCCGCGCAATTGAATGTCTTTTTGACGGAATTTAAGCTTTTCGCCAGCCGCTACAAAAATCTGTTGTTGTACTAAATCGATACCGGTAATCATTTCAGTCACCGTATGTTCTACCTGCAAACGTGTGTTCATTTCAATGAAATAGAACTCGCCGTTTTCGTACAAGAACTCGAAAGTACCCGCGCCGCGGTATTTGATTTTACGGCAGGCTTCGGCACAGCGTTCGCCAATTTTGTCGCGTAAGCGCGCATTGAGTAATGGCGCTGGCGCTTCTTCCAGAATTTTTTGGTGGCGACGTTGCATAGAGCAATCGCGCTCGCCCAAGAACACTGCATTGCCATGCTGGTCAGCTAATACCTGAATTTCAATATGGCGTGGTTTCTCAAGGTATTTTTCCATGTAAACCATTGGGTTGCTAAATGCAGCTTGAGCCTCAGCTTTGGTCATATTGACTGAAGTCAGTAACGCAGCTTCGGTATGTACTACACGCATACCACGACCACCACCACCGCCAGCAGCTTTAATAATGACTGGGTAGCCAATTTGCTTAGCGATTTTAATGATTTCGCTAGGGTCATCCGGCAGTGCGCCTTCTGAGCCCGGTACGCAAGGTACGCCAGCTTTACGCATCGCATCTTTAGCCGATACTTTGTCACCCATTAAACGGATGGTTTCAGCGCGCGGGCCAATAAACACAAAGCCGCTTTGCTCTACGCGTTCTGCAAAGTCCGCGTTTTCTGATAAGAAACCATAACCAGGGTGGATGGCTTGCGCATCAGTCACCTCAGCAGCGCTAATCACCGCAGGGACATTTAAATAACTTTGGCCAGATGGGGCAGGGCCGATACAAACTGACTCATCTGCTAATTTTACATATTTAGCTTCACGGTCAGCTTCGGAGTGTACGGCTACCGTTCTGATGCCGAGTTCGCGACATGCGCGCTGTACGCGCAACGCGATTTCGCCGCGATTGGCGATTAAAATTTTGTCAAACATTGCCATGAAAGTGAAATCCTAGTATTTAGGTCTTAGTGTTGATGTAAGACCTAATTAATTAAGCAGTAATTGAATAAGCTAACAGCATTAGCCGATGATAAACAGTGGCTCGCCGTATTCAATGGCTTGGCCGTTATCAACCAAGATTTTTTTGATGACGCCAGCTTTATCTGCTTCAATCTCGTTTAATAGCTTCATCGCTTCGATGATACATAGTGTGTCGCCTACTGCCACGGTATCGCCTACCTCAACAAACGCTTTAGCATCTGGAGATGGTGAACGGTAGAAGGTGCCGACCATCGGTGATTTAACCGCATGGCCTTCTTCTACAGCAGGTGCAGCTTCAACAGCCACCGCAGGTGCAGCTTGAGGTGCAGGTGCTTGCTGCTGAGGAATATAGTGCGCGTAATTTTGTGCCGGCATGTTGGCCGTGAAATTACGGCTGATGCGTACTTTTTCGCCGTCTTCTGTCAGTTCTAGTTCAGAAATGCCTGATTCTTCTACCAAATCAATAAGCTTTTTAAGTTTACGTAAATCCATGATGACCCCTAACTAATTCGATATAAATTATTATTTTAAGAATGATTGATTTTTTCAATAGCGAAATCCAGTGCAAGTTCATAACCTTTTGCACCTAGCCCGCTAATAATGCCTACAGCGATGTCTGTAAAATATGAATGGTGACGAAATGTTTCTCGTGCAAACACATTTGACAAGTGTACTTCTATAAATGGAACCTTAACCGCACTCAGTGCATCACGCATTGCAACTGATGTATGCGTGAATGCTGCGGGGTTGATGATGACAAAATCTACGCTTTTAGTCGCAATAGACTGAATTTTATCGACAAGATCTGCTTCGGCATTGCTTTGGAAGCTCTCTAATGTGATATTGGCTAACTTTGCTTTGTTTGTTAGGGTCTGGTTAATGCTATCAAGTGTAGCATTCCCGTAATGTTGTGGTTCACGCAGACCCAATAGGTTCAGGTTAGGGCCATGTAATACCAAAATACGCTTAGCTACCATGGCAATCCACCCGTTTTAAACTATTTATGCATAAATTACTATAATTCATAAACGCGAGTTTGCCGAAGTTAAAGGGTTTTGTCCAGCAACTTTAGAGAATTTAAGCGAATTTGCCCAAGTTGATTTCGTATATTCTCTATGCTAAGTGAGTAGCTTAATTTCTGCGAAAATGCATAGATTGTACTTGTCGCTAGTGGACTGGCGCCGAGACTAAAGGCTTGATAGTGGCTTCGATAATCGCTTTCGTAATGCGTCCAAAGTGGGTGCTGATAATTTTACCATCGGCATCGATAATCACTGTGTAAGGCAGAACGCCCTTGTCATTGCCCAATTGCTCACCGAGCAAGCTGCCTGCCGTCTCGGATACGAAAATAGGGTAGTTCACAGGAGTAGCCTTTAAGTAGTCTGCAACCAGAGCAGGGTCATCTAGTGCGATGCCCAGTACAACGACATTTTTATCCTGGTAGGATTGCTGCAGCGCAATCAGTTCAGGCATTTCATCACGACATGGTGGGCACCATGTTGCCCAAAAGTTAACGATGATGATTTTGTGCTGATATTGCCCAAGGCTCTGCAATTTTCCGGATGTATCCGGTAGGTTGGCAGCATATAAGGTTGCGCTGTCAGGTTTGTCGCTGGGGCCTGCAAAGTAGCGCACAGCGATTGCGATGCTTAATGCCAAGCAGAAGGCTAGGGCGGTAAAGAAAAATGCTTTCAGTATGCTTTTTAGCATTCGATAGTTTCTGGCAGGCAACTGCCGCGCTGATTCAGAATTTGCAGAAACGTATCCGCATTTTTATAACCAACCACTTTTAAATGGCTTTCTTCTTCCGCCTTAGCATTAAAGAACACTATGCCGGGCGGGCCAAAGATATTGAATTTTTGCATTAAGGCTTTATCGTCTTCGGTATTGTTGGTGACATCTGCCTGTAATAATAAGGTGTCCTTTAAGGCAGATTGCACGCGCGCATCACTAAAAGTAAACTGTTCTAGCTCTTTACATGCCACGCACCAGTCGGCATAAAAATCGAGCATTACAGATTTGCCGGACGCATTGTTAAGGGCATTTTCCAGTTCGGCTATGCTTTTAATCGGCTGAAAGCTAAGATTGTTATGTGCTTGCTCCTTAGCGCTAGTGGCAACCAGCCCACTGAGTGGCTGTAACGGTGATTTTGCATTGGAGAGGGCGCCGATTAGCAGTGCTAAACCGGTGACTACCATCATCACCCCGATACCTTTCCAGAATTTAAGCGCAGCTTTGGCACCGGTAGGCAGGCTGTCTAGCGCATGCATGAAAATGGCAGGCACAATTAATATTGCCGCCCATAATGCCAGTTGCACTTGCATGGGAATAACTGGGGCGATGAGCCAGATTGCAACGCCCAGCATCAGTACGCCAAATAAATTACGCACAGCGTTCATCCAGCTGCCAACTTTGGGTAAAAGGGTCCCGGCTGAGGCGCCTATCAGTAACAACGGTGTTCCCATGCCAACCGAGAGTGAGAACAGTGCTACGCCACCTAAGAGTACATCATTGGTTTTACTAATATAAAGCAATGCGCCGGCTAGTGGTGCCGCTACGCACGGGCTGATAATTAGCGCTGAGAGTACGCCCATGAGGAAGTCACTGAAAAAACGCCCACCCTTGATGCGGCGGCTCAAGTTCATGAGGCCGTTCTCCATGCTGCTGGGGAGCTTGAGTTCGTAAAAGCCAAACATGGAAAGGGCCAACACTACAAATATGAATGCGCCAAAACCTAATGCCCAGGGTGTTTGCAGTGCGCTGCTGAGCATCTGCCCAGAGAGGCCTGCGGCAATGCCGGCAAGCGTGTAGGTGAGGCACATGCCTAAGGTGTACGCCAGCGATAAATTAAACGCATGCAGGCGTGTAACATGTGCATTTTTGCCGATGATGATAGACGATAGGATAGGGATCATCGGAAATACACAGGGGGTGAACGCGAGCAACAGCCCTGCGGTAAAAAAGCCGAGAATAATCAGCCACCACTTTCCACTTTTAAGCAGATTGGCTGCCTGACTATCGCTGTCTGAGGCATTGTCGCTGCTGGGGGTGGCTGTATTGTCTGATGCCGCGGCTGCGCTAGATGCTGTGCCAGCGCCAGGCGTGATGGTGAAGCTTTTGTGTTGCGGAGCGTAGCATAGGCCTTTTTCACTACAGCCTTGGTAGGTGATTTTGAGATTAATAGGCGCGGTAATTTTGTCTTTTATCAGCAAGTTCGCGCTAAAGTCCTGATGATAGACCTCCATTTTTCCAAAATTGGGGTCATTCTTAATATCAGCTTTAGGTAATGTCGTGTCGAACGTTTGCGCGGGCGTGAACTCAAATTTAGTGCGCGTTTTATAAAGGTAATAGTTGGGTGCAACGGTAAAATTTGCGAGGATATTTTGCCCGTCTTGTTTAATGGTCAGGCCGAAAGCGGCATCCGGAGATAAAAATTCATCTTCTGCGGACTCTCCCGTAAATAAGCTTTTCAGGCCACTGCTGGCGTTGCCTGCGTGGCTAATAGACGCTGAAAATATAAAAAAGCTAAACAACAAAAAATACGAGAATCTTTTAAACATTTTATTCCTTACGCAGATAATTGCGTGGTTACCCATTGTAAATATTCAGGTAAGCCACCATCTACGTTGATAGAGATTATTTCAGGAAGTTCATAAGGGTGTGCTTTTATAATAGCGTCCTGCAGTGCATGATACTGTAATTGGGTAGTTTTAATAAGCAAGGGTATTTCATTTGCGCGTGTTAGCTTGCCTTCCCACATATACGTAGATTGACATGGACTTAATATATTGACACACGCTGCTAGCTTTTGCGTGACCAGTGTTTCCGCGATGAGATTGGCAGTGTCTGTATCCGGCACATTGGTGAGCACTAGTAAAATACTTTCTGGGTTTGACATGGTTCTGGGTTCGAAATTATTTAGGATAGCAAGATATGCGTTTATTGATAGGTTTGATTTTACTCGCTTTTCCAGTCGCTGAGATATGGCTGTTGATTGAGCTTGGGCAGCAGTATGGATGGTGGTTGCTGGTTTATCTGGTAGGGATTGCCTTATTAGGTTTGCGCTTAATTCAAGATGAAAAAGCATTGTTTACTGGGCGCGTGCTACAAACCTTAAGTGCCGGCAATCACCCGGTAAAAGCAATTTTTGGCAGTGCGCGCAATATTATTGCAGGCGTGTTGTTGATATTGCCAGGCGTGATTACTGATATGATTGCAGTGATTTTATTGCTAGTGCCGATTAAAACTCGCCAAGCACCTAATGCGCAGTCAGCGTACCAAGCTGGCCAGGCCGCAAATGATGACGTGATCGAGGGCGAGTTCCGCCGCGAAGATTAGTTAGACATACTTAAAAAATACATCAACAGAAACATACGACATGACATATCAAATTACTATTCAACCAAGCGGGCATAGCTATCAGGCAAAAGCTTATGAGACGGTTCTTGAGTCAGCGATAGAAGCTGGTTTTAATATTCCCTATGGATGCCGCAATGGCGCCTGTGGCAGTTGTAAAGGCACGGTGTTAAGCGGTGAGGTGGATCATGGCGATTACGCTAGCAGTGCGTTGACGGATGCGGATAGAGCTGCAGGCAAGGCATTGTTCTGTTGCGCCCGTCCACTCACAGATTTGACGATAGAGTGCAGAGAGATTAATTCAGGAGTGATTCCGCCGCGTATTCTACCCACGCGAGTAGAGCGCAAAGAGCAACTGTCACATGATGTTATGGCTTTATTTTTAAAGCTGCCAAGCAGCGAACGCCTGCAGTTTATGGCGGGGCAGTATGTTGAATTTTTGCTTAAAGACGGTAAGCGCCGTGCTTTTTCATTGGCGAATGCACCGCATGCAGATAACTTATTAGAGATACATTTGCGTTTGATTCCAGGCGGGCAGTTTACTGAGTATGTGTTCAATGAGATGCCGGATAAAGCGATTTTACGCATAGAAGCGCCGTTTGGCAGTTTTTACTACAGAAGTGACTCGGAAAAACCAATGGTGATGGTAGCTGGCGGTACTGGCTTTGCGCCAATCAAGGCAATTATCGAGCACATGATACACAATGATATTAAGCGCAAAGTGACTTTATATTGGGGCGCGCGCGCGTTGGAAGATCTGTATATGCCAGCGCTGCCACAGGCATGGGCTGAGGCTTACGCCAATATTGAGTTTATCCCGGTGTTATCTGATGCGCTGGCAGAAGATAATTGGCAAGGCCGAACAGGGCTGGTGCATCAGGCGGTGTTGGATGACTTTAGTGATTTAAGCGGGGTTGAGGTTTATTGCTGCGGCGCACCGGCCATGGTTGAAGTAGCGCATGCTAGTTTCGCACAAGCCGGCTTGCCTGAAGGTGCCTTCTACTCGGATGCTTTTAATTACGCTAAACCTGTGCCTACTCCTAGCGTTTAGCGCGTCCGGTTAAGCGTTAGCGCTCGCTGCTTATTGAGAAGGAAGCGAGCGTTTATTTTTTTCTGCGGCAAGTTTTTGGATCAGTGTTTCAAGGTCCGAGTTCTGAATCAACTCTTGTGCTAGTTTTGCTGAAGCCTCTGCGGTTTCAAAGTCACCTGCGGCTAGCGCATGCATCCCTTCTAGTAGCGCGGTATTTCCTGCCTTCAAGCGCAGCGATTCTTTTTTGCTTTTACGCATTGCCGGTAAATGTCTAAGAAACCTGAGGAATCTTAAACAGTGATGCAAGCCAAAAACGCTGAGTACAAATACTAATAAAAAGAAATTAAACGAAATCTGGATGCGATATGGTGAGCGTATGATCAGCACATAGCCTTGATTGTTGCTGGCTAGCCACACAATCAGCATGATGGTGAATAATGTGAGAGCCCACCAAAAAAATCTGTTTTTAAGCATGGCAGGTTACTCGTTTTTCTCAAGCATGAGTTTGTAGCTGTTAACCGCCGCTAAGCTGTCACTTAATTGTGGAAGTTCGAGGCTGATGTTGTTGCTGGATAGCTTATTCAACAGTACCAGTGCCTTGATGGTATCCGGATGTTTGGTATCAAAATATTGATTAAGCCAGGTTTTTACCATGCCCAGATCCGCTTTGTAGGTGCTTTCATCGTGCTGCAGCAAGGCAATACGAGCAGTAAGCAGACGCAGTTTTACATTTTCGCGCAGGTATAAGGCGTGGTCTGGCGATAAGAGTGGCGGCTCAGGCTTATCAATGCGCTCTACAGTCACCAGGTTTTTAATATCATCCCAGATTGCCCACCAGAATTTTTGTACGTCATGTAGTGGTTGAGCTGGTGTCGTACTCTTGCCTGCATTCATGTTAAGAGTGGGTTGGCGTTCGCTAATGAGCGGGATGGTGTTGCATAGCTCTGTGAGATAGGTGAGCTGTGCACTGAGGGCAATCATATCGATTTGCGGTAGGTCGCGTAAGGTTTCGATTTCAAGCTGCAGTGTTTCGCGTAGCTGCACTGCTCTTGGTAAGTCCAGTGGTTCTAGTCTGTGGTCTGCTGCTTCCAGTGCCAATAATGCTGACTTCACATTGCTGGCCAGCTGCAATTGCTGTTTGGCAATGGTTAACAGTTGCTCTACTTCAGCAACGGCGGTTGCTTCACGGTTTTCTGCGAGCTGTGTGTACAGGGTTTGCAGCGCCTCTTGCTGGTCGCGAGATTCTGCTAGTTTCTGCTCTAAAATGACCGTGCGCGCATTGGCTTGTGTGCTGCGCTCTTCTGCCTGTTTGGCTAGCGCCAAGCTTTGCTGATTCAGTGCCTGATATGTTTCTAGTTTGATGCTTAGGGACTTTTCAATCTCGTTGAAGCGGTGGCGCGTGTTAAGCCATTGCCAAGCCAATGTCAAAATGGCAATGATGACCAACACCATGGTGCCAACTGCAAACATGGAAGGCCTTGGTCTATCTACAAATGGTGTGTCCGTTGTATTAGTCATGATGTTTTACAAGTTGTGATAGGCATTGCAGCATCGCTTCATCTCCCGGCGCACTGGCGACCAGTACTTTTAAACCTAACTGTCTAGGCTGCTCTGCGATTCTCTCATGATTTACACATAATGTGACATGCGCTAACCATTCTGCATGTTGCGCCATCTGTAGCAAGTAGCGCATGGCCTCGCTGCTGGTGACAATCACTGCGTCCAATTTGTTTTGTCGCCATTGTGCTGCTAGCAAGTCGGCATTATGCTGCGGATTTACGCGTCGATAGCTTTCTGCGAAATAGACATCTGCACCTCTGGCTTTTAGCGTCTCCGCCATCAGTTCGCGGCCACCCACGCCGCGAAATATCGCAATGGTTTTTGCCGACACGTCCTGCAGTTCTGGTAGCGCAAGCAGAGTTTCACTGTCAAAGCGGGTGTGTGGTACCAGCACTTCGTGTGCGCCATACTGCGCCAGCGCTTTTGCCGTCTGGTGGCCGATGGCGGCAAACTTTAAATGTTCGGGAATCTTGCCAAATTTTTTGATTAAATGCGGCATGGCGTAATCAACGGCATTGGAACTGATGAAAATTGCCAAGTTCGTGGTATTAATGCGGTTTAGCTGTTGCTCAAACGCTTGGTAGTCATCCAACGCGGCGATGGCCAGCAATGGGAATGCAATCGCCGTGCCGCCATGCTGGGTAATGGCAAGATTCAGGCTGGCGGCTTGGTCTAAGGGTCGGGTGACTGCAATATGCAAGTTGCTCAGTAGATGGTCGGCACGCATGGTTAAGCCAGTCTGATGTGATTGCCTGGTGTGATTACAGGGCAGCGAGAATCTTGTCTGCGCCTTTAGCGACGAGTTGATTCGCTAGCGTTTTACCTAGTGCCTCAGCGTTTTCTCTACTACCTACTGCAGTTTCCACCAGCATTTGTTTGCCATCTACACTCGCCACAAAGCCAGTAATGCGGATGTTATCTGCTTCACATACTGCGTAAGCGCCTAGCGGTACGGTGCAGCTACCAGCAAGCGTGCGGCTCATGCCGCGCTCAGCCTCTACACATACTTGGGTATCTGGGTGGTTAAGCGGGGCTAGCGTCGCAATCAGGTCAGGGCGATCAGCGCTGATTTCTATACCTAAAGCACCTTGCCCTACTGCTGGGATGCTGTGTTCTGGCGCGATGAATTGACGAATTCTGCTACCTAGCTCTAATCGAATTAAGCCAGCGGCTGCCAGAATAATTGCCGCATACTGACCTTCATCCAGTTTACGTAAACGGGTCTGCAGATTGCCGCGCAGTGACTCGATTTTAAGGTGTGGGAAGCGGGCTTGTAGCTGGCTTTGGCGGCGCAAGCTAGATGTACCAACAATGCTGTTAGCTGGCAGCGCTTCCAGTGATGGGTAATCATTAGAAACAAAGGCGTCGCGTGGGTCTTCACGTTCACCGGTGGCCGCTAAGATAAAGCCTGCAGGCAGGTTCATCGGCACATCTTTCATACTGTGTACTGCCAAATCCGCGCGACCATCAGCCAGTGCGGTTTCTAATTCTTTTACAAATAATCCTTTACCACCCACTTTCGCTAATGGCGTATCTAAAATTTGGTCGCCAGTTGTGGTCATCCCCAGAATGGTGACTTCTGTTTGAGGATAGAGTGCCTGCAGTCTGCTTTGAATATGGCGAGCTTGCCACATGGCGAGCGCGCTTTCGCGTGAAGCAATCACTAATTTTTTAGGAGTTGTGTGTAGGTTTGAGTTTTGCATTTGGTGATTTTAACACAGCACTTGCAGCCAAGCATTAGGCGGATAAAGTTTCCGTTTCGTGTTTAAATGATGTTAGCTTATGAGGTAAGCTTATGACTTAGTTAAAATTAAATCGAAATGGAAAGTACACTTTTAACAGCGTTAAGGAGGTAAAAATGCAATATCAATTTGAAGTTTTCATTGAATCTCTCAACCAGTTCTGGTTACAGCTTGTGCAATTTGTACCTAAATTATTAGCCGTAGTGGTGATTCTGTTTTTTGGCTGGATAGTGGCAAAGCTGGTAAGGCTGGCGGTTAAACGTTTGTTAGAGCTCACGCAATTTGATAAGTTTGCGCAGCGGTCTGGCTTAGAGGCTTTTATGAACAGCGGCAGTTTGCATGTCACGCTGAGCGGTATTATTAGCCAGGTGGTGTACTGGCTGGTGATTATTTTATTTATTACCACCGGTGCCAGCATGCTGGGTCTCACTGAAGTTGCGAGCTTGCTACAGCAACTGGCAGGCTATTTGCCACGTATTATTCTGGCGATTCTGGTCATTATCTTTGGTACGCTACTGGCACGTTTTGTGAATAAATTGATGTTTGCATGGCTACATAGCATTAAATTTTCTGCGGCTCTTACAGTGAGCACTTCGTCTGAGTATGGCATCCAAATATTGGCCATATTCGTGGCATTAGAGCAGTTGGGGATAGGCATGCAACTGATACATTCACTATTTGTGATTGTGTTTGGCGCAATTTTCTTGGCCTTAGCTTTGGCTTTTGGTTTAGGCGGTAAAGAGTGGGCGGCGAAAACCATTGCCGAGCTGGATGCCAATAGACTTAAGAATAAGTAAGTTTTGATGCACGGGGCGCTAGCCCCATGCGGTCTGCTCACAGCTAGCAGAGCCGCATAGGCATATCGTCAAATGTTTAGTTTAGTATCGTCTGGCGAATCAAATGCTGCTGTCTGCGGCTAACGCTAATGGTTTCAGGCACATGCTTGAGTAGTGCTACCCATTGCTTCTCTGCATGTTCATCGTGGTGACGTTTCTCATAGCCCAGAATATAGGCATTGGCAGCTAGGCAGTTGCGATGCAGCCGCGTGAAAATGTGACTGAACTCTTGCTCCAGATGCGAGAGTGACTCTTCTATTAAATATTCGCGCTCAGCGGTGCGTACGGTAATGTATTTGAGCTCAGCACGTAGATAAATCACATCGTTAATCGGCACCAGCAAAATGCGGCCACGCTCGTTAATGCTGAGGTGTGTGCGCTTTGGGCTAAGTGGCGTTAGGATTTTAAGCTGGCTGGGCAATAGTGCGCGTGCCTTTTGTAGTGCAGTTTGCAGGCGCTCTAGGCGAATAGGTTTTAATAAATAATCCACGGCGCTGATATCAAACGCCTGTATGGCATAGTTGTCGTAGGCGGTAGTAAAAATCACTGCAGGCGGTTTGGGCAGTTTCTGTAAGTGCTGTGCAGCTTCTATGCCATCCATCTCTGGCATGCGGATGTCTAGTAGTACGATGTTGGCGGCAGTTTGTGTATCGTACGCCGGATTAATAATCTCTAGCAGCTCTTTGCCATTTTTAGCTTCCGCCAGCACTTGCGTATTTTCAATATCTCCCAGCAGGCTGCGCAGGCGATTGCGTGCCGGGGCTTCATCATCCGCAATGACAATATTAAGATGGGTATGATTGGGCATAAGTCTTGTGTTGTTGGTTCGGCAAAATAATATGTACTTGGTAAGTGTCGCCTAGCTGCTTGCTCTTCAGCGAGGCTTCCAGATCAAAGTGTAGCGTCAGCCGCTCTTTGATGTTTTTTAGCGCCATATTATTACCGTTGTGGTGCTTATTGTGCGCAGTGCATGGATTTTTTAGCAGCAAGTGCACCTCGTTTTGCTTGGTATAAATCTGGATAGTAATGGTGCCCCCACTGGCTGATGGCTCTATGCCGTGATATACCGCATTTTCAATCAGAGGTTGTAGTAGTAATGGTGGGATTAAAATATCCGGCGGCACCTCATCAATCAGCCATTCTACGTTTAGCCTTTCGTCCAGGCGCAACTTCTCTAGCGCTAAGTATTGGCGGCACAGTGCAATCTCCTGCGCGAGCGGCACCAACTCACGATTTTCGGCCATGAGTACCCGAAATAAATCCGCCATATCTTCCAGTGCCGTTTCAGCCTGTTTAGGCTGGTCGCGAATCAATGACAGTACCGCATTTAAACTGTTGAACAGAAAGTGTGGGCGTATGCGTGCTTGTAGGGCTTGCAGTCTGGCTTCGGTGACAGCTGGTGAATAGGCGCGATGATGCAGGTTGAAGTAGTACAGCGTAAGCGCGCTGATTATCCATGCATATACAATAACGCGAGCAAGGGAGGGTTGCTCGGTAAAAATCCAAAACTGTGAGAAAAACGCATGGACTGCAGCCGCGCTGAGTGCAATTATGATAAAAGTGGCGGCAATGGCTCGTGCATAAGATAGTTTGCAGATTAAGGGGTAGCCGCTGTAGAGTAAAAACAGGCTAATCAGTAAGGTAGGCTGCGCGAAGGTGGAAATGCTGGTGAGCTGATACATAAATGTCTGCATGCCGTCACTTAAAATAAAAGCCCCTAATATCAGCGCTAAATTAGCGATGATGAGTATGCGTAATGCAACCCCTAAGTTACGTAGATTGGGCAGGCGGCTGGTATTTTTCATCGGGTTTTTATCTGCATTTATATCGCCAAGTACAATCGCTTTATCTTAAATGACTTTATTTTGCATTATACTAATGCATATAAGTATATTGTTATTAAGCATTTTTTTAATGTTGAATAAAATTTGTACAACAATCGCAATTTAATTTCCTCAGATATAAAAGTGAAGATATAAAAAGAAAAGGCGCGCTTGTGTAAGCTAAGGCGGCAGTGTGTGCTTTTTAAGCATTTTTATCATTGATCGGAATACGACAGTTAATATTAGATAGGCAAATAAAGTGACAGAGAAAATAAGCGCGCTCAATAAAAAAGATACCAGTTGGTCTGGGCGTTTTAACGAGCCAGTAGCAGAGCTGGTTAAAAAATATACGGCATCTATTGGTTTTGATTACCGTTTAGCCCCTTACGACATCGAGGGCTCTATTGCGCATGCACGCATGCTCAGCACGCAAGGCATTATTTCAGCGGCGGATTTCAGCGCGATTGAAACTGGTTTGCTGGAGATTTTGGCTGAAATCAACGCGGGTCAGTTTGAATGGTCGCTAGATTTAGAAGATGTGCATCTTAATATTGAAAAGCGCTTAACTGATAAGATTGGTGATGCCGGTAAGCGCTTACATACTGGCAGAAGCCGTAACGACCAGGTGGCTACCGATGTGCGGTTGTGGCTACGTACGACTTGCCAGCAGGTGATTGCAGGCTTATTTAATTTGCAAACCAGCTTGTTAGATTTGGCCGAAGCTAATTTTGATACGGTGATGCCTGGCTTTACGCACTTACAGGTAGCGCAGCCTGTCACTTTCGGCCACCATTTAATGGCGTATTACGAGATGCTGAAACGTGATGCTTCCCGTTTTGAGGACTGTCAAAAACGTTTAAATATGTTGCCTTTGGGCGCTGCGGCATTGGCTGGTACCAGTTACCCAATCGACCGTGAAAACGTGGCAGCGAGTTTGGGTTTTGCTGGCGTCTGTGAAAACTCACTGGATGCAGTGTCTGACCGTGATTTTGCGATTGAATTTACCTTCGCGGCATCTACCGTGATGATGCACTTGTCCAGGCTATCAGAGGAGCTGATTTTATGGAGTTCACCAAGATTCGCCTTTATTGATATTGCTGACCGCTTCTGTACCGGCTCATCCATTATGCCGCAGAAAAAGAACCCGGATGTGCCTGAGTTGGTCCGCGGCAAAACTGGCCGTGTTTACGGTCATTTGACTGGCTTACTGACTTTGATGAAAGGTCAGCCGCTAGCTTACAATAAAGATAATCAAGAAGATAAAGAGCCGCTGTTTGATACAGCTGATACCTTGTTGGTCACACTGGAAATTTATGCAGATATGCTGCGTTTGCCTGTGGTGGAAAACGGCGTGGTGGTTAAAGCTGGCTTTACTGTGAATAAAGAAAATATGCGTCAGGCCGCGAGCGAAGGCTTTGCAACGGCGACGGATCTGGCTGATTACCTTGTTAAAAAAGGCATGCCGTTCAGAGATGCGCATGAAGCAGTCGCTTTGGCTGTGCGTTATGCGGTAGACCAAAAAGTCGATTTAAGTGACTTGCCGTTGGCCAAGCTGCAAGAGTTTGCCCATGAAATCACGGACGACGTGTACGCCGTGCTTACATTGGACGGCTCGCTAAATAGCCGTAATCATATTGGTGGCACTGCACCTGCACAGGTAAAAGCTGCCATAGCACGCGCGAGACAACTCTTAGCAAACAAATAGTTATTGGGGCGCCAACCGGCTAATTGCCTAGGTTGGTGCTGCCGTCTTAATTGTTTCTAAAGTAGATCATGCAAGTTGAACTGACGCTGCATTGCTTCAGCCTCAACTGCATGTGTCGCTTGCGATAACAGCCGGTCTGCTTTTACTGGCCCGTAATATTCGCAGAGCGCGATGTAGTTGAGGTTAATCAGTTTCTGCAAGGTTGCCAATTCAAAATTACATGGGAACCTTGTGCTTCGGTTAATAAACCAGTCTTTGAGGCTGTTGGCGTGTTCGCTACTCAGTTTAAGATGGGCTAGGTTTCTTAATATAAAATCGATGATGCTTTTTTCTGTCATTTCATCAACGGCGGCCCATAGCCGGGTAGAGAGTGCAATAAATATCGAATTTTTTGCATCTAGCACCACCTCACGCGTACTTTCATCCGACATGGCGAGTCTGCCCACCTGAGAGCCGGGGTCGCTTAATAGTAACGATTCAGGTGACTCTAGCGCGGCGATGAGTCCGCTTAAGATTTGTGTACGTATTCTTCTTAATTCATCTGTCGTGCAGCAGCGTGTTACAAAGTTTGCCAAGGCATAGTTGGGTTTAGAAGAGAACTCTGTTTCCCACATGCTTAATGCAGGCGCCATCTCAGCAGCGTTTAAAAATGGTTTGAGTCCGGTATAAATGGCGCGGCGTTTTAATACTAAGTCCATGATGGGTCTTGTAATTTCTGCTTATAGTTTCTGTAAGTGGGATAGATGCTCAGTCTTGTAAGCTGCGTTGTGCGTGAATTCAGGGTATGCAATTTCGCCATGCTCAGTAATGTCTAAGCCACGCTGCTCATGCATGGTGCTAACACGTAGGCCAAACGTGATTTTGATTAAGCCGTACATAATCAGCGCCGCAAAGAACACCCAAATAAATGTGGCGCTAATGCCGATCAGCTGCACAATAATTTGGTCACCATTAAACATATTGCCTTTTAAGAATATGCCTGCAGCCAGTGTGCCCCAAACGCCGGCAAAGCCATGAACTGAAATCGCGCCGACTACATCATCAATCCGTACTTTTTCTAGCAACAGTACGCCTAGCACAGAGATAATGCCGCCGATAAACCCGGTTAATACTGCGTAAGGTACATCCATGGTGGCACAGCCTGCGGTAATGGCAACCAAGCCTGCAATGCTGCCATTGACTGTGCTGCTGATTAAAATAGGTTTGCGTAAAATAACGCTAATCAGCAATGCACTAATAGCACCTGCCGCCCCAGATAGTTGCGTGTTGAGTACAATTAGCCCAATGTTGGTGCTTGCCTCCAGCGTGCTGCCAGCATTAAAGCCAAACCAGCCAAACCATAAGATAAAACCACCCAAGCCCAGCATGCCGACATTGTGGCCTGGAATGTTATGAATCGTGCCTGTTTCGCTAAAGCGTCCTAAACGCGGCCCTAGTAAGATAACGCCTGCCAGCGCACACCAGCCACCAAGCGAATGTACGACCGTAGAGCCGGCAAAGTCAATAAATCCCATTTGTTTTAGCCAGCCGTTGCTATTCCAGATCCAGCTACCTAGTACCGGATAAATGAGGGCGGTAATGCCGATAGCGCCAAATAGATAGGATAGGTAATTAGTGCGCTCCGCCATCGCGCCACTCACAATGGTGGCGGCCGTGGAGGCAAACATAATATGGAAGAACAGCAGGGTGAAGTCCCAATCAGCCCCGTAACTAGGTGCAAAGTGATCGGTGCCTAGCCAGCCAGTTGGGTTGAAGCCAAACATAAAGCCGTAGCCAAGCAGCCAGAATAGTAAGGAGCCTACGCATAAATCCATGTAGTTCTTCATCATAATGTTCACCGCATTTTTAGAGCGTGACATCCCAGTTTCGAGCATGGCGAACCCGGCTTGCATTAAAAATACTAATGCACCTGCCAGCACTACCCATACGCTATTGATGGAAATGGTTGATGCGGTAGGGTGACTCACTGCGCCACCTACAGCGCCAGCAAAGGCCGCAGAAGGTATGAGTAATGCTAAGGTACTGCTCAATATCAGTTGACGAGTAATTCTTTGCATATAGAGCCTGTTAAATGTAGAGGTATGATCATTATCGCGTTATATAAAAGCAATATATGTGCCACAGGTAGGGTGGTGAAAGCTGCGCATGGCTAGATAGCGGCATTTGCTAATATGTGTGTTTTACAGGAGGTGTGGCGATTGAATGGCGGGTAGGTACAGTGCAGCGGTAATGCGTTGCTACTTTTAATATCAGGCAACTGTGCAGTTGCCTGAGTCTTGGATGCGCGTTAGTCTAAAAAGAATTGAAGCAGCTCGTTCAGATAGCGTTGGCCGAGTAAGGTGGGTTTGATATAGCCATTTTCAATCACGAGCAGTTTTTTCTGCTGCGCTTCTCTGATGGCAGGCTCTAAGGTGATGAGGCTCAGCCCAGTGTGCTGCTGGAATAAGGTGAGTGGCACACCGTCAATCAACCTGAGGGCATTCATCATGAACTCAAAACCTAGTGCGTCCTGGCTAACGATAGATTCACGTTCCACTACATTGCCCTGCAGAGCTTGCTCCATATAGGCTTTGGGGTGCTTAGGGCGAGTTTCTCTGGTAATTTTGTCGTGATAGCTTAATTTGCTATGTGCACCTGCACCTATGCCCAAGTAGTCGCCAAACTGCCAGTAATTGAGATTATGCCGTGCCTGACTGCCCTTTTTAGCGAAGGCGGAGGTTTCATAATGTTCATAACCATGCTGTGCTAAGAAGTTCTCAATCTCCACTTGCATTTCCGCACTGGTGTCGTCATCCGGCAGGCTGGGTGGGGTATGGTAAAACGGTGTATTGGGTTCTAGTGTCAAATGATAAAACGAGAGGTGATCGGGGTTAAGCATCACCGCCTGTTTGGCATCGGCCAGTGCGTCGGCCAGTGATTGTTGAGGTAAGCCGTACATCACGTCCAGATTCACGCGATCAAAGGTGGCGAGTGCTAGCTCTGCGGCCTTAATCGCCTGCTTGTCATCATGAATGCGACCTAGTGCCTTTAAATAGCCGGCATTAAAGCTTTGTATACCTAGCGAAAGACGGTTGACGCCAGCCTGTTTATAACCGGCAAAGTTGGCAATATCCACGGTGCCTGGGTTGGCCTCCAGTGTGATTTCCGCATCGAACTCTAGGGGGGTGAGCGCGCGCACTTGGCTTAAAATGGTATCAATAGCCGCAGGTGAAAATAAGCTAGGTGTGCCACCGCCAAAGAATACGCTTTTGATTTTTCTGCCCCACACTTTGGGCGTGGCAAGCTCTAAATCTTTGATAAGCGCTTCAACATAAGTCGCTTCTGGTAGTTCGCCGTTTTTGTGCTTGCTTTCGTGGGAGTTAAAGTCACAATATGGACATTTCTGCACACACCAAGGGATGTGGATGTATAAAGCCAGCGGGGGTGGATTGCTCAGGCCAGATAGGGTGGCAGCACCCGCCAATGGTGCTACGGTATTAATCGACTGCGGCTTAAATTCAGCCGCAGCTTTGATTTCAATAATCTTTTTAATGGTCAATTACCTTTGGTAGGGATTGATAAGCGCATCGACCAGTTGGTGTAGTGCTTCGCGCATTTGCTGTTCGGATACTTCCATCAGTAAGCCGTCTTCAAGCGCATCTTGTGCAATCTGTTTCAGCTCGTCAAAGTTTTCTGTCATCACTTTAACTTTTTCTGTGCATGAGACTACGCTGCCATCATCACGTAACCATTTAGGCCATGCTTGTTCTGGCTTAGTCATGGCTCAGCCTTTCTAGCTTTTGCAGTAGTTTTACCATGGCATGGCCACGGTGACTAATGCGGCTTTTAATATCTAAGGGTAGTTCGGCCACTGTTTTATCGGTTTTTGCATCCAAAAACAAGGGGTCATAACCAAAGCCATCCGTGCCACGTAGTTCGTTGAGTATCTCACCTATCCATTGGCCTTCTGCAATGATAGGTTCAGGATCGTGCTCGTGGCGCACCAGTACCATCACGCAGTAAAAATGCGCGTGGCGATTGGTTTCACCTTGCAAAGCATTGAGTAGTTTTTGGTTATTGCGTGCATCTTGGCTTAGGCTAGAGGCAGGGTCTGCTTCTGCATATCTGGCTGAGCGCACACCGGGTGCGCCTAACAATGCATCCACGCACAGGCCAGAGTCATCTGCCAGTGCTGGCAAGCCAGTATGTTTGCTGGCATGGCGTGCCTTGGCTAATGCATTCTCGATAAAAGTGCAGTATGGTTCTTCGCACTCAGGTACATTCAGCGCTGACTGCGGAGTGATTGCAATCGCGAGTGGGCTGAGTAAGTGCTGAATTTCGCGTAATTTGCCTTTGTTGCCTGTGGCAATGACAAGTTGATTAAATGGAAGTGCCATGTGTTTAACCGAGTGCTTTGTTTTGTTCAATAATCAATTGTTGGATACCGTGTGCAGCCAAGTCCAGCATCGCATTCATTGCATCACGCTCAAAAGGTTCACCCTCTGCGGTGCCTTGAATCTCTACAAAACCGCCTTTGCCGGTCATGACTACATTCATGTCGGTGTCGCAGTCAGAGTCTTCAATATAGTCTAGGTCTAATACTGGTGTACCTTGATACACCCCTACAGAAATTGCCGCAACAGAATCTTTTAATGGTGATTCGCTGATTTTACCGTTTTTCAGCAAAAATGAAATTGCATCGTGCAAGGCTACGTAGGCGCCTGTGATGCTGGCGGTGCGGGTGCCACCGTCCGCCTGAATTACGTCACAGTCAATTTGAATGCTGCGTTCGCCTAGTTTTTCTAAATCGATAATGGCACGTAGCGAGCGCCCGATCAGGCGCTGAATTTCTTGGGTGCGGCCAGATTGTTTACCACGCGCGGCTTCTCGGTCCATGCGGCTACCTGTAGAGCGTGGCAACATGCCATATTCTGCGGTCACCCAACCTTGGCCTTTGCCTTTAAGGAAACCCGGTACTTTTTCATCCACACTGGCGGTACACAGCACGTGCGTGTCGCCAAACTTCACTAATACCGAGCCTTCTGCGTGCTTGGTGTAATGGCGAATAATCTCAACCGGTCTAAGTTGGTTACAGGCGCGTTGGCTGGGTCTAATATTTTGTTGCATGATTTTAATCCTGAAATTTCTAGAAATGTATAAATGTTTAAACGCGTTTGGTTTTGCGTAAAGCCTGCTGAATCTCGGCAATGGTTCTCTCAATGTCATCATCGGAGAGATCCAGATTAGCCTGATTGTCCGGGCGCGTGATGGGGTTCATGATGGTAGTGGTTGCGCCCATCGGCATGGTAATGGTGGAAACGGCTAGTTGGCTATGTTGCTTATCGCCCCACTGTAGGCCAATTGCACTCATATTATCGCCTCGTTCTTGGCTGACAGCTTCAGCCTCGTCAAGTAACTGAGTTACGTTGTCCGAAATGGAGGGGCCATTTAGCATGAGTTTGATCTGGTCATCGGTCAGTGCGCCCCATACGCCATCGGTACAAAGTAGCACAGTGTCGCCTTCTATCAGTTCCTGCCTATCTGACAGTGTGATTTTAGGTGGGACATCACCGCCCAGGCAGCTATAGACTTTGTGTCGGTATGGGTGCGTGGACATGTCGCTTTTTTCGATCATGCCGCGATTGTAGAGCGACTGTACGACAGAGTGATCTTCAGTGCGGTAGAGTAAATGCCCATCACGAAAATGATAAAGCCGTGAGTCACCTACGTGTGCGCAATACAACATGCCGCGTTGTACGATAGCTGCCACGATAGTTGTGCGCGGTGCTTCTAGCATCTCTCGCTCTTGCGTGAGCTGGTCTATCATGTCGTGCACTTGCTGGATATGGTCAGTTAAAAACTTGGCCGGATTAGATAGTGCAGGCACTGCCAAGCGTTGAAAGGCATCAGTCATGGTGGTTACTGCAAGCTGTGCCGCAATCTCTCCGTGACGATAGCCGCCCATGCCGTCTGCCACTACAAGCAGTAGCGCATCTTTGCTATAGGAGTAAGCGAGCCTGTCTTGGTTGTAAGGGCGCGGCCCCTGACGGCTATTCTGGAAAATGGTAAATTTCATTGTGATTTATTACTGTTTAGCGATATTGATTTGTTTAGAACATTCATCACTCTATGTACTAGGCCAGCCTTTTTGTCAGTCTTAGGCATGTTTTCCAGCAGTGATTTTTGTAGTGAAAATACGCTTTGCGGGCGCTTAAGGTAATCTAAGCTTAAGCACTTGTCGATGGTTTGCAGCAAGTCTTGCGAATAATGGTCCTTACCGATTTTAACCGCTGGTACCAGTAAATCGTTTTTAATCCGCTGATTAGCCGCCAGCGGTGAGGTGCGTGTTAAGCAGGAGTACATGGTGGCGCCTATACTGTAAATGTCGCTCCATGGCCCTAGTAGTTTTCTGTCGTAATACTGCTCGGGCGGTGCAAACCCAGGCGTGTAGCTTGGTGAAACTTTAGCTTGGTTCTCGGTGAGTGCTTGGCGTGATGAGCCAAAATCCAACAGTACCGGTGAGCCATCTAGGCGAATATAAATATTGGCCGGCTTGATATCCAAGTGCAGCAGTTTTTGTGTGTGTACCTCGCGCAAGCCGTTCGACAACTCGCTGAACACGCGTCGTATAAACTTTTCTGATACCGGCTCTGATTGACTCAAGATATATTCTTGCAGCGATTTTCCACGTTCGTACTGCATCACCATATACACGGTCTCATTGGCGCGGAAGAAGTTAAGCACCCGCACAATGTTCTTGTGCTCAATTTTTGCGAGCGCCAGGCCCTCGTCAAAAAAGCATTTTAAGCCGTGCCGGAACAAGGCTACATCGTCTGCGTTGGGCAGTACGGTGGCGCTATCTGCGCGAGTGGCGATAGAGGTCGGCAAGTACTCTTTGATGGCGACGATGTTTTTTTCTTTATCGCGCGCAAGGTAAACAAAGCTGAAGCCACCAGAGCTTAGTACTTTGGTAATTTCATAGTCATGTAGTTTGTAGCCAGCAGTTAACGCTAAATTCACTGACGATAAATTCTTGGTAGAGGTCACTTTAAATTGATTTCTTTGATGATATTTACCATTAAGCTTGTTTAGGGTGGACTACTTTTGTCTAAATTTACTACAGCAATATAGCGCGTAATGGGCTTAAGTTAAAGTTTTTTGATGCAATGTTTAAATTTAGGGTGATGGATTGTGTGGTGATGAAACTTTTAGTGCTTAACGCCTAGTATTTGATAACATGATGCCAATTTATTTTATTCATTGGAAAATCTTAAGATGATTTTTAGCATGACGGGTTTTGCGGCATTAGAGCAGCCGATAGAAAATGCCACGCTGTTATTAGAGTTGCGCGCAGTTAACAGCCGCTACTTAGACATACATTTTAAATTGGATGAAAGCATCCGCAGTTTAGAGCCGACGATCCGTGAACTTATCGCGGCGCATTTGAGCCGTGGCAAATTGGAATGTAAGGTTAATCTTATCCAGCGTTCGCAATCCAATCAGGCACCTAAGCTGGATGAGCAACTAATGCAGCAGCTAGCGACATTACAGGCAAAAACGCTGGCCTTGTTTCCTGCAAGCCGTGAGCTCAGCGTGGCAGATATCCTGCGCTGGCCTGGCGTGGTGATGCAAGATGGTTTAAGCCAGGAATCATTGATAGAAGATGTAAAGCAATTGGTGGAACGTGGCTTGCAAGATTTGAACGCCTCACGTCAGCGTGAGGGTGAAAAGCTGAAAGTCATTATTTTAGACCGCATCCTGCAAATTGAGACCTTGGTAGCTAAGGTTAAGCCGCTATTGCCAGCCCTAAACAAAGAGTATCAGTTAAAGCTTGAGCATAAGTTACACGAAACACTAAAAACCATAGATCAAGACCGCATCGCCCAAGAGTTAGTGCTGTTTGCACAGCGCATTGATGTGGATGAAGAGCTTGGTCGCTTAACTGCGCATGTGTCAGAAGTGAAGCGCATTTTAAGTAGTGATGCGCCGGCAGGCAAGCGCTTAGACTTTTTGATGCAGGAGCTCAATCGTGAGGCGAATACCTTAGGCTCCAAGTCAGTATCGGTGCACACTACCCAAGTGTCTATGGAGCTGAAAGTGCTGATCGAGCAAATGCGTGAGCAGATTCAAAATATTGAATAATTTTTTATAGATTAAGTTTGAGGTATGCGGGTGGCGCTCAGCAGTTCACCCGCATGCGCCGCCTTTTGCTAATGCATCCTTTGCATCATGTGGTAAATATCCATTCCCTCCCATTAAGTTTTCTTCCCTGCCTGACCTTAAATCGTCAAGCATAGTTATTGCATTGCGCTGTTTTGCCAGTGGCCTGCTGATGTTACATATCAATTTTTCACCATATCTGCACACTAATCTAGCGTAATTGCTGGATGCTGTGTATTTATGCACTTATTGTGGGCGTTATGCTGGGTTAATTGTTTGTGTTGTTGTTAACCTAATGATTTTAATCAGTTAATTATCTGGTATGCCCCTTGCTTATGCTTTATGTATCAAGGGAAGGCTTACATCATGAAAAAATCACAACCGCAATTTTTTAATGAAATGCAACTGGATTTAGCCGCAAGCAGCCCCGAGGGCGTGCGTGAGATTTATAAAGCCTATCACCAGTGGCTCAAGAATGTGCCGCATCACCAGCTGAACAGCAAGCGCATGGAGGCTGAGCTGTTGTTTCGCCGCGTAGGCATTACGTTTAATGTGTACGGCGAGAATGATGGCGCAGAGCGTTTGATTCCGTTTGATGTATTGCCGCGCATTTTGTCGGCAGCCGAGTGGCGTCATTTGTCCGCAGGCTCAATTCAGCGGGTGAAAGCGTTGAATATGTTTTTGCATGATATCTATCATGATCAGGACATTATCAAAGCAGGCATCATGCCGGCGACCATTTTAGCCAACAGCCAATACCGCCCTGAGATGTTTGGCGTGGATGTGCCTAACCAGATTTATGCGCATATTGCAGGTGTAGATTTAGTGCGCACTAGTGAATCGCAGTTTTACGTGCTGGAAGATAATTTGCGTACGCCGTCTGGTGTGTCTTATATGTTGGAAGACCGCAAAATGATGATGCGATTATTTCCTGAGTTGTTCCGTCAATATCCGATAGCGCCGGTTGAACATTATCCGCAAGTATTGCTTAACAATCTGCGCGCTGTGGCGCAAACCAATGTGCAAGAGCCTACGGTAGTGGTGCTGTCGCCAGGGGCATATAACAGCGCGTATTTTGAGCATGCGTTTTTAGCGCAGCAAATGGGTATTGAGCTGGTAGAGGGGCAGGATTTGTTCGTGCGTAATAATGCAGTGTATATGCGCACCACAGAGGGGCCTCAACGCGTGGACGTGATTTACCGCCGCATTGATGATGATTATATCGATCCCTTAGTTTTTAACGCCAACTCTATGCTGGGGGTGCCAGGTCTGCTGTCCGTATACCGCAATGGTGGCGTGACTTTGGCTAATGCGGTGGGTACCGGCGTGGCAGATGATAAAGCCACTTATATCCACGTACCAGCCATGATACGTTTTTACTTGGGTGAAGAGCCGCTGCTGGAAAATGTGCCGACCTATGAGCTGAGCAAAGAAGATGATTTAGCCTATACCTTGGCGCACTTGGATGAGTTGGTGGTGAAAGAAGTCCAAGGCTCCGGTGGGTATGGCATGTTGGTAGGCCCCGCCGCCAGCAAACAAGAGCTAGAAGAGTTCCGCTTACGCATCATCTCTAGCCCTGCCAGCTACATTGCACAGCCTACGCTGGCGCTCTCTACCTGCCCAACCTTGGTGGCAGAGGGCATTGCGCCGCGGCATGTGGATTTGCGACCCTTCGTGCTCTCGGGGAAAACCTGCACGTTGGTGCCAGGAGCACTTTGTCGGGTTGCCATGAAAGAAGGTTCGTTAGTGGTGAATTCATCACAGGGTGGTGGTACCAAAGATACTTGGGTGCTGGAGGAGGATGTGGCGATGCCAAGCAAGGCTAACGTTAATCAGGCAGAGGAAATGCTATGTTAAGTAGAACAGCAGATCACCTTTATTGGATGGCGCGCTATATTGAGCGTGCCGAGAACATGGCACGCGTGCTGGACGTAACCTACAACATGTCGTTAGTGCCGAATGCGGCTGAGAGTGAGGCTGCGCTGTGGCTGCCTGCATTAGAGATTTCTGGCAATGTAGAAGCATACGAGCGCGATTATTTTAATGAAACCCAGCAGGAGTATACGGCGGCAGATGTGATTCATTATCTGGCAATGGATATGAACAACCCCTCCAGTATTTATAGCTCATTACGCAGTGCTCGGGAAAACGCACGCGCGGTGCGCGTCGCCATGACCTCGGAAACGTGGGAGAACATTAACTCACTGTGGCTGGAGTTTGGGCAGTTTTTTGGACAGGATTTATCGCAAAGTGGATTGAGTGAGTTTTGTGATTGGGTAAAAGCCCGCTCGCATTTATTCAGGGGGGTGTGTTTTGGCACGATGTTGCGCGATGACGCCTTTAGCTTTGTGCGCTTAGGTACCTTTATCGAACGTGCAGACAATACTGCACGCTTGCTGGATGTGAAGTATCACTTGTTGCTGCCGGAGCAAGAGGAGGTGGGTGGTGCTGTTGATTATTACGAGTGGAGTGCGGTGCTGCGTTCGGTTTCTGCGTTTCAGGCCTACCAAAAAATATTTAGCGACACGATAGAGCCGTGGCGGGTGGCAGAGCTACTAGTGCTGAGGCGCGATATGCCAAGGTCTTTGCATGCCTGTTTTGATGAAATTACTTCAATTCTGGAGCAATTGTCCAGCTCACGTGCCGCTGAGTGCAGGCGTATGGCGGGCGAGCTGCATTCAAAATTGCGCTTCGGCAAAATGCGCGATATTTTTCAGCGTGGCTTGCATGAGTTTTTAAGTGATTTTATTTCCGCCAATAACAAATTGGGTGTGGAAGTGCATAAAACCTTTTTAAGCATTTCTTAACCCCAATTCAGGCAGGACTATCATGTTACTTAACATAGAACACCACACGCGCTACGCTTATAGTGAAGATGTGAACTACACCATACAGGAGTTGCGCCTCACTCCGCAACATGGCTTTGGCCAGCATGTGCGGCACTGGGACATTAAAGTCAATGGTGAGCTACAGCCTTCGCAAGATGCTTATGGCAATGTGACGCATACGTTGGTGGTGGATGCACCGCATAGCGAGCTGCTGATTGTTGCCGCCGGGCAAATTGAAACCGGGCTGGATGCGGTGTCACAGCATATGGCATTACCCCTGCCTATTTATTTACGCGATACAGCCCTCACGCAGTACAGTGCAGAGATGGTCGCGTTCGCCCAACAGTACTTGCAGCCTCAGCGCCAGAATGCAGCCCTAGAGGAGATGATGCACGCGTTGTTGTCGCGCGTACAATATATTAAAGGCGCAACGCAGGTGACCACTTCTGCGGTTGAGGCGTTTGCGCTAGGGCAAGGTGTCTGTCAGGATCACGCCCATGTGTTCATCGCCTGTTGTCGCGCTATAGCGCTGCCTGCGCGCTATGTGAGCGGATATTTGTTTACAGAAGATGGCAGTTTAATGCAGACTCATGCGTGGGCAGATGTGTTTGTCGCTGGCGAAGGTTGGCAGAGTTTTGATGTGTCAAACGGCTGCCGTGCGGGTGAAACCCATGTGCGTCTTGCCACCGGCTTGGATTACCGTAGCGCCAGCCCGATTAGCGGTATGCGTTCGGGTGGCGGTATTGAAGGCATGGCCTCTAGCGTGATTGTGAATCATGCTGGTTTGGTCGTAGAGCAACCGAAAAAAATAAATACAGTGCAGTTACTGGAGCAGGCACAACTAAACCGTGTGGCACGTGCTGAAGCTGTGTTGGAAAAGCAGTCGCAGTATGCGCAGCAGCAATAGCGTTTAGTGTCAGGCTTGCAAGCACGCCATCAATGAAAGCAAACTACTGATGAAAAAACCTGTTAGCTCGCTCATGTATGAACGTCATGGTGACAAAGTAAATTCTACATTTTTTGAAGAAAACCTGATTCGCTTGCTAGAAGAGCGTGATGCACTAGGTTTAACCGCCATGATTCATGAAATTGATGCGCTCATGATTTCAGTCGACCCCGGGCACGCTATCCAATATATTGCAGAGCTGGCGTTAATGACGCCTTACCATTATCTGGTCACGCTAGAGAGTGAGCAGCACCTCACGCATGTGTTGCGTATTGATTTAAATTCACCGGATATTCTATTGCGCGAGGTAAAAGACCCTAGTCTCCGCGATATTTTTAGAAGCTTGAATGAGGTTTACCCTATCGGTGCTAAACGGCCGAATAGCCGTTATATGGGGGAGATACTGCGAGTGACTGATTTACATGGTGTGGTGGATTTACAGCAAGCGCGCGATTTCAGGTTTTTCAGTCAGGATGAAGTGCGTAAGTTAGAGCTGCCGGGTAACCTTGCGGTAAGCAAGCCCTCTCCCTATACCCATAATATTGTCGCTTATTTGGAAAGGGCTTCTGACGAAACGCGTGTGTACTCGTTAGGTTTAAGCACTATTTCGCCCGAGGCGCAGGCCGCCTATGAAAATGCAAAGTCTTTACAGACTAAGCTCGGTATCAGCGATTTGTTGTTACCGTTGGATCATCTGGCAACCCGTGTTTATAGCCAGAACCGTGAAGTCGCCATTTTGGAATATTTATCATGGTCTAGTTATTACTTCTGGGGTGCATATAACATTAAAGACCAGAACTCATCGACCAATGTGACTAAAAGCACCCATGCCATCCCCGAGTCTAAAAGTCCGGCCAAAGTGTTTACCGCCAATAACACGCCTTATTTCATCAGCCATCTAGAGCACCTGCCATCACCCACCGAGATTTTTGTGCGTAACTACGGGCCGCGCCTGCATCACATGGCAATCGCCGTAAAAGATGGTGAGCGTCATGGCAAAGAGCACATCGATATCGTTGTCGATGCGATTTCACAAAACGGCAAAGGCTTTTTGTTGGATGTGATTGGCTCCAAAGAGCAAGGGCTAAAGCAGATATTCTCCAATGCCTCCGAGCACTCTTCACTGATTATCGAATACGTGCAGCGTTATGGCAACTTTGATGGATTTTTTACTAAAGAGAATGTGGCTAAGCTCACTGAAGCTGCAGGGTTTATGTAAAAGCCGATGAATGGTTGCCCGCATGCAACTTGATAACCTTTGCCATGATTATGTGCATTGATGTGCCGCAGTTTTTTGGCGAGCGATTACGCAAAATGGTATGATGGCAATTCTTCCAAATTAAACAAAAATTATGACTTATTGTGTCGGTTTATTACTGAAACAAGGATTGGTGTTGGCATCTGATACGCGTACGAATGCAGGCGTGGATCAGGTGGCTTCTACGCCTAAAATGCATATTTTTGAGCTTAAAAACGAGCGCGTGATTGTGTTGCTAACGGCTGGTAATCTTGCGATTACCCAGTCTGTGGTGAACGCACTGAGCGCGCGTGTCGAGAAAAATGTGCCGGATAGTAAGCACTTGCACAATGTGGACAGCTTGTTTGATGCGGCAGGGTTAGTGGGCGCTGAACTAAGAGCAGCGTTTGAACGTGACGGTGAGCACTTTAAAAACCATCAGATTGATTTTAACGCGAGCATCCTTGTGGGCGGCCAAATTAAAGGTGAAAGGCCGCGTTTGTTCAATGTGTATGCGGCAGGTAACTTTATTGAATCCACGCAGGAAACACCGTATTTTCAGATTGGTGAAACCAAATATGGTAAGCCTATCATCGACCGCGTAGTGGAGCAGAGCAGCGACATTATGGACACGGTGAAATGTGTGCTGATTTCGTTTGATTCCACCATACGCAGCAATGTTTCTGTGGCTGCACCGATAGACTTGCTGATTTATCGGGTAGATAGCCTGCATGCTGACTGTCAGCAGCGCATTACAGAAACTGACCCATATTACGTACAAATTCGCCAAGGTTGGGCAGATGGCTTGCGCTCAGTATTTAGTGCATTGCCAAGCCCGGATTGGTGTTAATCTAGCTTGCTAGATTATTTTAATAATTAGAGTTTTTAATAATCCGAACATATCGCTATAGAGAGTTGTCATTGAATGGTTCCAGGTAATCTTTTTATCATCACCGCAGCATCAGGCGCGGGTAAAACCAGCCTAATTAAGGCATTGCTGGCTGAAGATGCGCATTTGAAATTATCTATCTCGCATACCACGCGCAAGCCGCGTCCGGGTGAGCAGAATGGCGTTGACTATCACTTTGTGGATGACGCCATGTTTTTGCAGATGCTAGGCGAAGCAAAGTTCTTGGAAAGTGCAGAGGTGCATGGCGCGCGTTACGGTACTTCGCAGTCTGCCGTGGATGCGCCACTGCAAGCTGGACATGATGTGATTTTGGAGATTGATTGGCAGGGCGCTGCGCAAGTGCGTCAGCTGTATCCCAATGCCATCAGCATTTTTGTATTGCCGCCTTCAATTGAAACATTGGAACAGCGCTTGAATAGCCGCGGGCAGGATAGCCAAGAGACTATCTCTAAACGTGTTGCGGCCGCGCGTGCTGAAATGCGCCATGTGAGCGAGTTCGATTATGTTACAATTAACAACTATTTTGACGTAGCGTTGCAGGACATTCGCGCTATCATCCGCGCACATCGCCTAGTTGGTGCCGCACAGTTGCAACGTTATGCCAGTTTAATTCAAGCGCTTACTTAATTGCTAAGTTGTATATTGCTTAGCGGTAATTACCCAAGCGCTTGCTGGTCTTTTAGTAATTAATTTTGTTTATCATTAGGAAATATCATCATGGCACGTATCACGGTAGATGACTGTTTAGAAAAAATCCCAAACCGCTTCCAATTAACTTTAGTGGCTGCATATCGTGCCCGTCAGTTGCACAATGGCGCAGAACCACAAGTGAACGTGCAAAATACACGCGACAAATCAACAGTGATTGCATTACGTGAAATTGCTGCTGGTAAAATTGGTGTGGAAATTTTAGCGCGCGGGCATGCGTAATCTGCCGTGTCTTGGCATTTATTAATTTATTCGTAAAAATAGTGACACCGGCATGCCAAAAACCGCAAACAATCTTAAAGCGGAATTATCAAAGTTAACATCGGCTCCCTTGCTGCCTGCGGACAGCGAGGGCTCAGCCTTAAGTATACGATTACACTCGTATTTAAAACCTCAAGATATAGAACAAGTATGGGAAGGCTATCGCTACGCGTTTGCCGCCCATGATGGCGTCGTGCGTAAAACGGGCGAGCCGTATATCACGCATCCTGTCTCTGTAGCCTGCATTCTGGCCGATTTGCATATGGATGTGCCAACTATTCTCGCCGCGCTGCTGCATGATGTGGTCGAAGATACCGACATTACCACTTTAGATATCAAGCAAAAGTTTGGTCCGCAAGTCGCTGAGTTAGTAGATGGCGTGACCAAGCTGGATAAAATCGAATTCCAAAGCGCGAGTCAGGCGCAAGCGGAAAACTTCCGTAAAATGCTGTTGGCGATGTCGCAAGATGTACGTGTTATTCTGGTTAAGCTGGCAGACCGCTTGCACAACATGCAAACGTTGGAGGCGATGCGACCAGAAAAGCAACGCATCATTGCCAAAGAAACACTGGATATTTATGCGCCAATCGCCAATCGTTTAGGCTTAAATGATGTTTATCAGGCCTTAGAGGATCTCAGCTTTAAATACCTTCACCCTATGCGCTATAACGCGATTTCTAAAGCGATTATGGCCGCGCGTGGTAATCGTAAAGAAGTTATTAGCAAAATATTAGAGTCAATCAAGCAGCAGTTAAGTAGTTTCAATGTTGAAGCGGAAGTGTCAGGGCGCGAAAAGCACTTGTATAGCATCTATAAAAAGATGACAAGTAAGGCAACGCCGTTCTCACAAGTGTATGATATTTACGGTTTTAGGATTGTTGTCAAAGATTTACCTAGCTGCTATTTGGCGTTAGGTGCGTTGCATGGGCTGTACAAGCCGATTCCTAGCAAGTTTAAAGACTATATCGCTATCCCTAAAGCAAATGGTTATCAATCGTTACACACCACTTTATTTGGCCCATTTGGTACACCAATTGAGGTGCAGATTCGTAGTGCCGACATGCATAATATTGCAGATGCGGGTGTTGCCGCGCATTGGCTGTATAAGGCAAGCGACGCGCAGCTGACAGCGTTGCAGCAGCAAACCCACCAGTGGTTACAGCGCTTGCTGGATATCCAAAGCGAGAGCGCAGATTCACTCGATTTCCTTGAGCATCTTAAAATTGATTTGTTCCCAGACGAGGTTTATGTATTTACACCTAAGGGCTCTATCATGGCGTTGCCTAAAGGCGCGACTGCGGTTGATTTTGCCTATGCTGTACATTCTGACATTGGTAATAGCTGCGTGGCGGTGCGGATTAACCACGACTTAGCCCCATTACGTACCGAGATGCATAATGGCGACCACGTTGAAATTATTACTGGTTCTTTAGCCAAACCTAACCCTGCTTGGCTTAATTACGTAGTGACCGGACGTGCCCGTGCGCATATCCGCCACTTCTTAAAATCACAGCAATCTACTGAGTCCGCGCACTTGGGTGAGCGCTTGTTGAATAAAGCCTTGCGTGCCTTGCATGTAGACCCTAGCCATATTTCAGAAGAGCATTGGCAAAAGCTGATTCGTGACTATGGCGTGAAGAAAAAAGTTGAAATACTTTCTGACATTGGCCTAGGTAAGCGCCAAAACGTGATGGTGGCACATCAATTGGTGGCGATGACCGACGACCATGCCGAGAAGCATACCAAGTTGCCAGCGGCCTCGCTGGATACCATCACCATTCGTGGTACTGAAGGCATGGCAGTACAGTTTGCACCTTGTTGCAGACCGATTCCGGGTGACCCGATTTTAGGCTTTATCAATAAAGATAAAGGCTTGGTGATTCATACGCACGATTGCCCGAGTGTGCGTAAATTTAAACTAGACCCGGATAAATGGCTGGATGTAGAGTGGGAGCCAGAAAGCTCGCGCCTATTCAAAACTAATTTAAATTTAACGGTGGCCAATCAGCCTGGCATGCTGGCGCAAATCGCCTCAGGCATTGCAGATGCAGGCTCTAACATTGATAACGTCAGTGTTGAGGAGGCGGATGGCAGCGCATATGCTAATTTATACTTTACCGTACAGGTAAAAAACCGTGTGCATTTGGCCGAGCTGATGCGTGGCCTGCGCAAGATTCCCGATGTGGTGCGCATTAATCGCACCAAAGGCAGTGCTCCCGGCAATCGTAAAAACTCGAATGTAAAACTATACTCTCAGTAGAGGCAAAGCAAGCAGTAGTCGCAATGCATGATTTCTTTAACAAACCGTGGTTTAATTAAATGACAACTAATACAAAACAAATTATTCAAACACAAGGCGCACCAGCAGCTATTGGCACTTACTCGCAAGCTGTGAAAGTAGGCGATACTGTCTATCTATCTGGTCAAATCGGGCTGGATCCAGTCACTATGCAAATGGTGGACGGGATTGAAGCACAAGTGCATCGCGTATTTCAAAACCTAAGAGCGGTGGCTGATGCTGCAGGCGGTAGTTTGGCTGATGTGGTTAAACTTAATATTTTCCTGACGGATTTATCTCACTTTGCTTTGGTGAATACCATTATGGCTGAGTACTTTAGCCAGCCATATCCAGCACGTGCTGCGGTAGGTGTTGCTTCATTACCACGCGCTGCGCTGGTTGAAGCTGATGCCGTGATGGTGCTTTAATCAGCTCAATGCTGGCTTAGGGCGCGTGCCTTTACGTTATTTTAAGTAAATGCCTTTCTGTGCTTTAGGTCAGCCACATTCAATGTGACGCAACTCACTCAAATTAAAGCCTTCAGTAAGCCCTTGATTGCCAACTTGGCAAAGTTGGGCATTAGTAATCTGCAAGGCTTATTGCTACATCTACCTTTACGTTATATTGATGAAACCCATGTGACTGTGGTGCGTGATTTACGTATGGGTGAGTCTGCGCAGGTTGAAGGTGAAATCGTTCATGCAGAAGTGACTTACAAGCCACGCAAAGCACTAATTGCCAGGTTGGAGGATGCGAGTGGACAGCTCACCCTGCGTTTTCTACATTTCTATCCCAGCCAGATTAATGCCCTTAAAGTGGGCGCTAAGCTACGTGTTTATGGTGAGGTGCGTAGTGGCTTTTTTGGCTATGAGATGGTGCATCCTACCTGTAAAGCAGTGGGTGAAAAAACCATCGTCGCAGAAACCTTAACGCCGGTTTACCCTACGGTTGCCGGCTTGGGACAGGCTAGTCTACGTAAGGCCATAGGCATTGCTTTGCAGCAGCAAGGCGAGATGCTAGAAACATTGCCAGCACAGATTTATGCCGGTTTAAATCTCCCTAGTTTTGCTTTAAGTTTGACGGCACTGCATCATCCTAGCCCCGATGTGAGTCTGCGCGCACTGGATAATAAAACCACGGCACATTGGCGGCGTTTGGCATTTGATGAATTGCTGGCGCAGCAGCTATCCATGCGTAAGCATTACGCACGTCGTCGTAGCGTGAGTGCTCCGCAATTTAAGCGTTCTACAAAGTTGGTTTCTGCTTTACTGAAAAGTTTACCGTTTGCGTTAACTGGTGCACAGCAAAAAGTGGCGTTGGAAATCGAGCGCGATTTAACGCAAGCACACCCTATGCAGCGCTTGCTGCAAGGCGATGTCGGCAGCGGTAAAACCATCGTGGCGTGCATGGCGGCATTGCAATGTGTGGAAAATGGCTGGCAGGTTGCTTTAATGGCTCCCACTGAGATATTGGCAGAGCAGCATTACCGTAAAATGCTTAGCTGGCTACAGCCACTGGATATCAAGATTGCATGGCTCACTGGCAGCCAAAACAAAAAAGACCGTGATGCTGCGCTTGAATCTATTGCCAGTGGCGAAGCAAAATTAGTGGTGGGTACGCATGCCTTGTTTCAAGAAGCGGTGCGTTTTAAAAGCCTGGGTTTAGCCATCATCGATGAGCAGCATCGTTTTGGTGTGCATCAGCGCTTGGCATTGCGCCAGAAAGGTCAGCCAGAGCCGCACCAGCTGATGATGTCTGCAACACCGATTCCACGTACGTTATCTATGAGTTATTACGCGGACCTTGATGTGTCGGTGATAGATGAGCTACCACCCGGGCGTTCGCCTATCGTCACCAAAATCGTGTCTGACGCTAGGCGCGACGAAATTTTGCAGCGCGTGCGTGAGGCGTGTTTGCAGGGCAATCAGGCTTATTGGGTCTGCCCGTTGATTGAGGAGTCTGAAGCCTTGCAATTGGCAACGGCCAATGACACTTACGCACTGATGCAACACGAGTTCCCAGAGTTAAAGGTTGGTTTGGTGCATGGTCGCATGAAGCCAGCCGAGAAACAGGCGGTCATGGCTGAGTTCAGTGCCGGGCATTCGCAGCTTTTAGTGGCCACCACTGTGATTGAGGTGGGCGTGGATGTGCCAAATGCCAGCTTGATGGTGATTGAGCATGCGGAGCGCATGGGGTTATCACAGCTGCACCAATTACGTGGGCGAGTGGGTAGGGGAGCGACAAAAAGCACTTGTATTTTGCTCTACCAGAACAAATTGTCAGACACTGCACGTGCCAGATTAAAAGTGATTTATGAAAGTAATGATGGTTTTGCCATTGCACAAGCGGACTTGCAGATTCGCGGCCCGGGCGAGTTGTTAGGGGTGCGTCAAAGCGGTGTGCCTATGCTTAAAATTGCAGACTTAGAGCGTGATGTTGATTTACTGGAAGCAGCAAAAGATATGGCCGATACACTGCTGCAAAACTATCCAGCCGAAGTTGAACAGCATCTAGATCGCTGGATGAGTACGGCGGGCGAATTGGTGAAAGTGTAGCAACATGTCTCTAGATTTTATTCACTACATGCGATAATTCTGCCGTGAAAATACGTAAAAGCACCCCACAAGCGCGTTATCGCTGGTTAGTAAAGCCGTTGCATAGCCATCGCTATCGTTCATGGCTAATGCATGGTCAATCCTTAACTGCTAAGTTGCAACAATGTTATCCGGATTTTTACGTGATGCCACTCACTGTAGCTTTGCGTAAACCTATCCGTGATGAGGCCGCACTGTTAAGTTTATGTGCGGATAAATTGGTGCTGGTGCGCGATGTCTTGCTGTGTGGCGGAGCAGAGCCGGTGGTGTTTGCGCACAGTGTTTTGCCTACTAAGCGATTACGTGGTGTGTGGCACGGCTTGGGTAAACTGGGTAGCAAGCCACTGGGCGCCACCTTGTTTGCCAACCCCAAAGTTAAACGTACTGCATTAAGTTATAAAAAACTATCATCCAATCACGTGCTGTATCAGCACGCGAGCAGGCATTTAATGGTTAAACCCGGCTATCTTTGGGCGCGCCGTTCAGTGTTTAGTCTGAACTGCGCTAGTATTATGGTTACTGAAGTTTTCTTGCCGAGTATCGTTGCCACATGAAAATACAAGCCCCAAAAATACAAGACTTGGTTAACAAAATTAACAGCTATGAGCGCCTGATGCGCTTAGATAAACCGATAGGTATTTTACTGTTGCTGTGGCCTACATTGTGGGCGCTGTTAATTGCCTCAGCCGGTAAGCCGGACTGGATTATTATGTTGATATTTGTCACTGGTACAGTGTTAATGCGTAGCGCTGGCTGTGTGATGAACGACATTGCCGATAGTCAGTACGATGGGTTGGTTGAGCGTACACAGCATCGCCCTTTACCCAATAAAGAAGTCACTAAAAAAGAAGCGTACTTATTGGCATTGGTGTTAAGTATCATGGCATTTGCGCTGGTCTGCTTGCTGAATGTGTTAACAATTAAGCTATCCGTGCTGGCCCTGTTTTTAGCCATGACTTACCCCTTAACCAAGCGTTTTTTTGTGATGCCGCAAGCATATTTAGGCGTGGCTTTTGGTTTTGGTATCCCCATGGTGTTCGCAGCGGTCACGGATGCGGTTCCTGTTGTTGCATGGCTACTGTTGTGTGCCAATGTGTTTTGGGCGATTGCCTACGATACTGAGTACGCAATGGTAGATAGGGACGATGACTTGAAAATAGGTATTAAATCATCTGCCATTACGTTTGGCCGTTTTGATGTTATTGCCATTATGTTATGTTATGGCTTGACCTTGGCATTGCTCGGGCTGGCAGGTTATCAGCTCAAACTGTCGTGTGCGTATTATGTTGGTTTGGGCTTGGCCGCGTGTGTTGCGGTATATCACTATTACCTGATCAGAGCGCGTATCAGAGCAAAATGCTTCCAGGCGTTTTTAGGTAATAACTGGTTTGGTTTTTTTGTGTTTGCTGGGTTGCTTGCGCATTACTTGATTCGTGCGCATTAGTGATTAAGTGTAAACGTATTAGTTAGCCTATACATTTTAAGTATTTGGCTTAATTAAGTATTTGATTTAGGCAAATCCCACTCAATAATGTTGGAGTCTTTAGCTTTTTTGGTCTCCAACTCTTCCTCAGGTTTGCTTGTCGCAGTGTCTGTTAAGGCTGTTTCCTCTAGGTAGATATCTGCAGGGAAGAGAAACTCCTCCGCCATTTCAGCCGGTGCAGCCTTTGCCAAGGTGGGCGCGGCTGATTCCTCAGTTACATGCGTAGCATCTTTGTCTTTGCCAAAGGTCGGTGCAATTACCTCAACGTGGTCATCAAAGTCGGTGAGCATGTCCACTTCGTAAGACGGTACTTTTTGAAAAGGCGAATTTGCGAACTGTGCATTCATTTCTTCCTGTGTAGGTCTGCTCCAAGCGGCTTGTTCTGGCATCTCTGGAAATGGTGCAACAGTGAAATCTGCATCGCTGATTGTGCTGGTTTTGGGTTTTGCCGTGTTTGCGCTTGTGGTGTCTGCATCAACAGAAATATCATCGCCAAAAGCGACACTGTTAAATGCTACGGTGTTAAGTACTGTGTTAAGTACTGTGTTATCTAAATTGCTGGGTGCAGAGTTTGTATGTTCGCTCTCTGCTTTAAGGGGCGCGCTTCGATACAGAGTGTGCTGGCTGGCTGAAATGCCTGTGTTGAGCAGTTCTGCGATTCTTTTCAGGAAGAATAATTCCTCATAATTGTTGGGTGAGAAGCCTTCAGCTGGCTGTGCATAATGATCGTAAATCAAATCATTTAAAAACTTAACAGCAAATGGTGAGCCCCAAACCCCTTCAAGTCTGGCAACAATATTGGCGTATTCTTCAATTGAAGAATTGTCTTCGAGATTAGCGTCTGCAAAGTTCGGCGCTTTGATATTGAAGTGTTTGTTGGCTTCCATCACGGTTGCCTCGTATTCCGCTTCCGTTCCTTCTTTGGCAATCAGTGATAACAGCTTAAGCCAGATTTTGGGCGATTCTGCTGGAAAATCATTCAAATGGTTTTGCAGTAACTGAATGGCTAATAGTGGGCGTTCATGCTCTATAAACACATCGGCATTATCGATAATGCTGTCGTGCTCATCACTTACATGCTCCGCGGGCGATAGTATGCCGGACTTAGCTGGCGTAGCTTTTTCCTCTTCATCGTCAGTTTCATCGTCAAGAAAGCTATCCGAGAACGTATTGTGTTTGCTCGCTTTGTAATCGGCAGTTGCCGGAGTAGTGGCGGCAAAGGACGCTTGTTCGCTATTGGCATTTTCGTCCGCGTCAAACCAATGCTGCTCTTGCTTAATCATGCGTCTAGTCATGATGATGCGGCGTAGCCATTCAAGTGCGGCTAATCCAAGTATTGCTGCAACTACCACCCATAAGTAGTTGAGCCAGCCAGATTGCTGCTCTGCTAACGCATTTTTTGCCTGTGCTGCTTCGCTTCTTAACTGCGTATTTTGTGTTTGCAGGCTGATAATCTGTTTTTCTAGGTGAGCCAGTCGATTAGACATCACGGTCGCTTCATCCTGCAAGTCTGTGCTGCTAGGTGGGTTGCTTGGCGCTGCGCGATTAAGGTCGATTTGTGTTTCAAACTGCAAGCTGATGCTATGTTTCCCTGCGGATGCATCTGATGCCAGACTGCCCCCAGAAATGCTTAAGTATGGCTTGCTTGAGGTGTCTGGTTTGGCTGGTACAGGCGGTTCGCTGGTAGTTACGCTAGCTGGTGCCGTTGGTTTTGCGGCGCTTTGTTGTTTGCCGACATAGGCTTCCATAATTTTTTCGTCAGCGCTGGATGCGACATTGGCGTGGCGTTTTTTCAGCTTGCGCTTTGCCTTTGGAGGTGTATAGCTGCCCGTGTCGTCACTAGATAAGCTCACAGCACTATTGTCTGCATTACTTGAAGGCTTGGTTTTGTTGCTTTGTTGCTTGCCAACCATGCTTGTCGTGTTGGCGACGACGTTGTTAGCAGAGGTTTCGCTAAGAGTCGATGCAGGATCTAATAATAAAACGTAGTCACGGTGTAGCTGTGGTTCGCAATGATAAGAAACGCGCATGCTCAGAATGGGTTCTGTAATGACAGATTGCGTAGTGATGGTAAGTAAAAAGCCATCTTTTTGTGCGCTTAATGAAGAAAATGCTCTTTTAAAAGCCGGGGTGTCGTTAGTGTCTGATATTGTAAAACAGCTGGTGTCTGGTGACTTTTCAACGTCAGTGACATTTAATTTAACAATGAGAGATTCACCCAGGTACGACTTAAGCGTAGCTTCGCCTAGGCCTAATGCGAAGCTCGCATTGGCGTAGAGGACGAAAATAATGGGTATGAATAATCTCAAAATATGTTTGTTTTCAAATTGTTATGCTGATTTTTATTGCATTGTTAAGCTGGTCTGTTAGAATCTCATTTGTGCTGACATACTATGGTAAAGCGCGTATAGAGCAATGTAACACTACCATAACAAAAAGCACAACTCATGCCAACATAAGTGTTGGTGTGAATATCAAGCAATATATGGATGCGAGTTGTTTGATATGGCGCTAAACATATTGCTGTAAGTCAGCAATAAACTTAAAAATATCTGGGGAACAGTATAATACTGTTTGACAAGACGTATTTATTTAGCATAAAATCCGCCTCTTAATTTTTTTAGCTCATAGTATTGGTAACACGATGAAAACCTTTTCAGCAAAATCACACGAAGTGAAGCGCGATTGGTTTGTGGTTGATGCCACAGACCTAGTGCTAGGCCGTCTAGCTAGCGCAATTGCACACCGTTTACGCGGCAAACATAAAACAATTTATACGCCTCACGTTGATACAGGTGATTATATAGTTGTTATTAATGCCGACAAATTAAAAGTAACTGGTAATAAAGCAGATGACAAGCTTTATCACCGTCACTCTGGTTATCCAGGTGGTATCACAACAACAACATTCTCTAAAATGCAAGATCGTTTCCCAGGTCGTGCTTTAGAAAAAGCGGTTAAAGGCATGTTGCCTAAAGGTCCTTTAGGCTATGCAATGATCAAAAAAATGAAGGTTTATGCAGGTAGTGAGCATGACCATGCGGCACAACAACCGCAACCATTGACCATCTAAGGATAAAAAATGATCGGTAAATATAACTACGGTACAGGCCGCCGCAAAAGTTCAGTAGCGCGCGTGTTCTTGAAATCAGGTAAAGGCAACATCATTGTTAATGACAAGCCAGTTGATGAATATTTCTCACGCGTGACATCACGCATGATTTTGCGTCAACCTTTAGAGTTAACAAACAACACAGCTAGCTTCGACATCATGGTTAACGTGATTGGTGGCGGTGAGTCTGGTCAAGCTGGTGCAGTTCGTCATGGCATTACACGTGCTTTGATCGACTTTGACGCTACACTGAAAAGTGCATTGTCACACGCTGGTTATGTAACACGTGATGCACGTGAAGTTGAGCGTAAAAAAGTTGGTCTACGCAAAGCGCGTCGTCGTAAACAATTCTCTAAACGCTAATCAGGCGGTTGGATTGGAAAAAGGTCGCTTTGGCGGCCTTTTTTATTGGATGAAAAAGATAGAGCGCTTATAATCAGAACACTTGGTAAATGAATATAAACAACATGGCATCGAAAAAGATAAAAGTAGGGATTGTTGGCGGCACCGGATATACAGGTGTTGAGCTGTTGCGCCTATTGGCACTGCACCCACAGGTGGAGTTAACGGCGATTACCTCGCGTGGTGATGCAGGTCTGCCAGTTGCTGATATGTTCCCTAGCTTACGTGGCTATATTGATTTAGCATTTTCTGATCCGGCCACTGCAAATTTAAGTGCTTGCGACGTCGTGTTCTTTGCAACACCACATGGCGTGGCTATGAGTCAGGCCCAAGCGCTGTTGGATGCCAATGTTAAGGTGATTGACCTTGCCGCGGACTTCCGTTTGCAAGATACCGCCGTGTTTGAGCAGTGGTACAAAATGCCACATAGCTGTCCTGATGTGCTCAGTGAGGCGGTGTATGGTATCCCTGAGCTAAATCGCGAGAATATTAAATCGGCTAAGGTGATTGGTAATCCAGGATGTTACCCGACCACGGTATTGCTGGGTTTGGCGCCATTGCTAGAGAAGGGTTATATTGATTTTTCTGCACCGATTGTGGCTGATGCTAAGTCTGGCGTGTCTGGCGCAGGCAGAAAAGCGGAAGTCGCAACTTTGTTTGCGGAGTCCAGTGATAGCATGAAGGCGTATGGTGTGGCTGGGCACCGTCATCATCCTGAGATTCATGCGCAGCTGACGCAATTAGCAAATGCAGACATTCAGTTTATTTTTGTGCCACATTTAATTCCGATGATACGTGGCATGCTATCAACAATTTACGTTAAACTGACTGATGCTGCCAAAGTTGTGGATTTGCAGGCTTTATATGAGCAGCGTTATCAACATGAGCGTTTTGTCGATGTAATGCCAGCGGGCGCGTTGCCAGAAACCCGTTCAGTACGTGGTTCCAACCAATTGCGTATCGCCCTGCATAGGCAAGGCTCTGACTATTTGACCTTGATAGTAGTGCAGGATAACCTAGTAAAAGGGGCAGCGGGTCAGGCCGTGCAAAATATGAACATCATGTTTGGATTTGATGAACGCAGTGGTTTAGAAGTTTTACCCTTATTGCCTTAACTGAATGAAGCCAGTTCGCCGCAGAATTCGTCGTCATTTTGGGTTAACAGCCAAACAAGTGGCCGTCAGATCCAAGCGTCCATGGTATTTTCAGACCGGTGCAGCGTTTGTGTTTGTCGGGCTGGGCTATGCTGTCGCCTACTGGCAGTATGCAACGGGCAGCGAGAGTTTACGTCAGACCATGCTTGATAATCAGGCCTTGAATACCAAGGTGATACAAGTAGAGCGGCAACTGCAAATTGAACAAGCGGCACAGAGTGTTTTAACTAAAGAATTACGTGATGTTCAAGATGAAAATATTCATCTTAAAGAGGATTTGGCTTTTTATAAGAATATGACGAACAGTAAAAGGTAATCGTACTTACTTTTTATGGCAGTATCATGCGTAGTAGTCTATGAATGAGTTAGCTATCAAAGTTTAGAGGATTTACGATGTTTTTTAAAAAAAGTAACCGTGTACAAAATACCATTGATACCTTGATTGGTGTAGGAACTAGAGTTGAGGGCAATATTCATTTTGCGGGCGGTTTGCGTGTAGATGGTACAGTAATTGGCACAGTGTCTGAACCTAATGACCAGCCAAGTACACTAATACTTAGTGAGTTAGGCCGTATCGAGGGTGCGATTACTGCATCTAAGGTTGTGGTGAACGGGACCGTGATTGGCCCGGTGAAGGCGGCGCAGTTTATAGAGCTACAAACCAAGGCGCGAGTGACTGGCGATGTTTATTACAACACCCTAGAAATGCATACTGGTGCAGTGATTGAGGGGAAATTGGTTTATTTGGATGATAATGCAGAATAAGCTAGTGCATATAGGCTTTTGCTATTGAAATTCAGTGCGTTAGGTCGCATATTAACAGAGATATTTAATTGAAATTTTAGGAGTACACCATGAGTACAGTTGCAGAAGTTCAGGAATTAGACATTCCTTCACCTTTAGTTTTTACCGATAATGCGGCTAAAAAGGTAAAAGAATTAATTGAAGAAGAAGGATCACCAGATCTTAAGTTGCGTGTTTTTGTTAGCGGTGGCGGTTGTTCAGGTTTTCAATACGGCTTTACGTTTGAAGAGGAAGTGAACGATGACGACACACAAGTACAAAAAGATTCAGTTACCTTATTGATCGATCCAATGAGCTTGCAATATTTGATGGGTGCAGAGATCGATTACCAAGATAGCTTGCAGGGTTCACAATTTGTGATTCGTAACCCAAATGCGCAAACAACTTGTGGTTGTGGTTCATCTTTCTCGGTTTAAAATTTAGCGCAGTTTAGAACTGCTAAATTTACAATGACGCGCTTGTGTTAATTTGGTTGCTTGCAGGTATAAGTATCCGATTAGCAGAGCGTGTTTTGTTATCTGGAGCCTCACCAGCCCTTTGTTGTTACATGACTCAGATAAGGCAAGCCAAGGGCGTTAGCTGCGATAGTTGAGTGGGGCTAGGTTTTAAATCGATATCAATTCAATAGTTTTATTGAAATAGACGCTAATTTAGGTGCAACCCAGCTGTCACTTCACTACAGTGTTGCACCTAACGTTATTCCTATCTTTTATTTAATTCCACAAATGAGCGCTTTGCTGAGCCTGTGTAAAGCTGACGTGGTCTGCCAATTTTAGCTTCAGGATCAGAATGCATTTCAGACCATTGTGCAATCCAGCCCGCTGTTCTGGCAAGTGCAAAGATAGCGGTAAACATGCTATTGGGAATACCCATCGCACGCATCACAATGCCGCTGTAGAAGTCTACGTTAGGGTAGAGTTTACGTGACACAAAGTATTCGTCTTCGAGCGCAATCTTCTCTAAGGCTAATGCAAGCTTAAACATAGGGTCATTGTTGAGGCCTAATACATCTAGCACCTCATGACATGTTTTTCTCATGATGGCGGCTCTCGGATCCATATTGCGGTAAACGCGGTGACCAAAGCCCATGAGTCTGAAGCTGTCTGATTTGTCTTTGGCACGGTTAATAAACTCACCAATGCGTGAAACGTCGCCAATTTCTTCCAGCATATTCAGCGTAGCTTCATTCGCGCCGCCGTGTGCAGGCCCCCATAGCGATGCAATACCCGCAGAGATACAAGCAAACGGGTTAGCGCCGCTAGAGCCTACTAGACGCACTGTCGATGTCGATGCGTTTTGTTCGTGGTCTGCGTGCAAGATTAAAATGCGTTCAAATGCTTTTGCCAATACAGGGTTAGGTACATATTGCTCACATGGCGTAGCAAACATCATGTACATAAAGTTTTCCGCATAGTTCAAATGGTTCTGCGGGTACATAAATGGCTGGCCTATGTTGTACTTGTAGCTCCAGGCGGCAATGGTTGGTACTTTAGCCAGCAAGCGGTGCGCAGAGATCTCGCGATGCTTAGGGTTAAGAATGTCCATTGAGTCAAAGTAGAATGCCGAGAGTGAGCCAACCACCCCCACCATGACTGCCATCGGGTGAGCATCACGTCTAAAGCCACGGAAAATATTGCTGAGCTGATCGTGCAGCATCGTGCTACCGGTGATGGTGTCGGTAAACTGCTGTTTCTCCGCGGCATTCGGTAGCTCACCGTGCATTAACAGGTAAGCAACCTCTAAGTAGTCACAGTGCTCAGCTAACTCTTCAATCGGGTAACCACGGTGATACAGTAGGCCTTGTTCCCCATCAATAAAGGTAATGTTGGAGTTGCAGGCAGCTGTAGACATAAAGCCTGGGTCGTAAGTGTATACGCCGTGCTTGCCTAAGGTGCGGATATCAATCACATCGTTGCCCAGTGAGCCTGAAAGTATAGGCAATTCAATCGGTGACTTGCCATTTTCAAAGCTGAGTGTTGCGGTACTTGTATTGTTTTTCATGGTGTTTTTGCAGTTCTAATCATCATTGACTGTGATTATACTTTATCAAGGCGAGCAGATGAATGTAAAAAGCTTACTAAGCTTGGTAAATCGCACCTAAAATTCGTAAGCCTTTGGCGCCGGTGACTTGCGGTAGGTTTGCCGTTTCTTTGGCGATACATTTCTTTGCTAACCACGCAAAGGCAATCGCCTCAACCCAATCCACACCCATGCCTAGTTGGTCTGTGGTTGCGATGGTGGTTGTGCCCATGAGTGATTGTAATTCACTCAGTAAGAGTTTGTTTTTTGCGCCGCCGCCGCATAGATATATTTCATCGACAGAGCCGCAAAATTGATGGACAGCATTGGCAATGGAGTGTGCACTTAAGCCCACTAAAGTACGTGCAATATCCTGAGCTGCATAATCGGGTTGGGTGAGGTAATGGTTTAGCCATGTCGCATTAAATAAATCACGGCCTGTACTTTTGGGTGGTGCGGCTGTAAAGTAAGGTTCATTCAACATCGCAGTGAGCAACGGCTCAATAGTTTTGCCAGTGCTAGCCCATTGGCCATCCGCATCGTAGTCTAAGCCTAAATGCTGTTTAATCCATGCATCCAGTAGCATGTTGCCGGGGCCGGAGTCAAAGCCGAATACATCACCTGTAGTGCTCAGGTAAGTAATATTGGCAATTCCGCCGATATTGATAATCGCACGATCATGGGCGCTACTGCTAAAAACATCCTGATGGAATGCAGGCACCAGCGGTGCGCCTTGGCCACTTGCTGCAAGGTCTCTGCTCCTAAAATCGCTCACTACGGTGATGCCGGTCAGTTCGCTCAGTAGGGCTGCATTACCAATTTGCATGGTGAAGCCCAGTTCTGGGCGATGTCTGATGGTTTGGCCGTGACAACCTATTGCGGTGATGGTACCTGCCTCCACTTGCGCGTTTGAAAGCAGTGCATTCACTGCATCTGCATACAAACGGGCAAGGGTGTTGCTCATTTGTGCGGTTGTTTCTAGCTCGTTTGTGGTGGGATGTTGTAAAGCGAGGATCTGCGTGCGTAAATCGGCAGGATAAGCCACGAAATGTGTATTCAGCAGTTTTGGTTGCTGTGCTTGATTGAACGTGACTAAGGCAACGTCCACCCCATCTAGGCTAGTACCCGACATTAAGCCGATAAAAAGCTCGCTAGCCATGATGGTGATGTAATGCTGCTAAATTATTCTAAGGCCGCAATATTGCTGGTGCCTAGCAATCTAAGCTGAGCTGTCATTTGAGTGCTGATCGCTTCAAATTTAGCTTTGTTGCTGCCTTGAATGATATTGGTTTTAGGCAATGCAACTTTCATAGGGTCTTGGTGCTGACCATTGATTAAGAACTCATAATGTAAATGTGGGCCTGTCGCCACGCCCGACATCCCTACAAATCCTATCATTTGTCCTTGCGTGATTTTTGAGCCACGGCGTAACTCTGGCGCAAAGCGTGAGAGATGCCCGTACAAAGTGCTTACGCCATTTGCATGTTTCAGGATAATCACGTTGCCATAACCGCCTTTTTGCCCTACAAAATCAACCACAGCATCCGCAGATGCTTTAATACGTGTGCCGGTAGGTGCGGCAAAGTCTACGCCTTTATGTGCACGCATTCTTTGTAGCACCGGATGAAATCTTGCAACGCTAAAACCAGAACTTACACGGCTAAACTCCAAAGGTGAGCGTAAAAACGATTTGTGCGTGCTTTTACCTTCAGGTGTGTAGTACTGCATTTGATTATTGCTGTCGCGGAAGCCGACCGCGCGGTAAACCTTACCGTCGTTCACAAACTCTGCCGCCAGCACTTCACCTACTTTAATCAGTTCACCCTGATCGTAGCTGCCTTCATAAATCACATTGAAGTGATCACCACGGCGCAAGTCAGTATGAAAGTTAATTTCACTTTCAAAAATGTCTGCGAGCTGGATTGCGATATTGTCTGGAATGTTGGCTGCATCTGTTGCGCCAAATAGCGAACTGGTGATTTTTGCTGATTTTAATACAGGGCGCACTTCTAACACGCGATCATCTTGCTTGGCAGTATAGCCATCATCAGTTTTAGATACTGTTAAAAATGTGTCCGCACTGACTTGGTATTCGAAGTGAAACAAATTACCATCCGCATCGGTCTCTGCCTTAACTTGGCGACCGGGGATGATTGAACGCGCAATTTCACTGGCAACGCTATCGGTGCGAATAAACTCCAAAGCATCACGACTGCGAATGTTGAGTCTGGCTAATACACTTTGTAGTGTATCGTCTCTGCGTACGTAATCTTTATACCAAAATTTCTCGGTTAAGTTGGCGTCATTATCTAAGGCCTGCTCAAGTGCAGGCAGTGCCACTTCTTCAACCACCATAGAAGTTGCAATATTCGTTGTGATTGTTTGTGGTGCGATACCAAATGCGGTGTAAATACCAAATAATGGTAAGCAAGAAATTGCCAATACCCAACGCAGCTTAAATTTGCGCTCTGATAAGCGTTGTTGCTTGCGTTCAGCTTTATTGGCGTTTTGCGTTAAAATAGCGTTTTGGGGTGATTGGTGATGATTGGGCTCGTTAATATCCACGGGCTAACCTTTACTTAATTATTTCAGCTCTTGATACTAACAGAAAATTAAGTTTATACAAATAAACTAGCGGTAAAAAACCATAGAGTTTAAGGACGTTAAAACGTGAATATTGAAATCAGCCAACAGCTTGCGGTGATTAAACGCGGCGCAGATGAATTGTTAATCGAAGCCGAGTTAATTGAAAAGCTAAAAAAAGGTCAGCCATTAAGAATTAAGGCCGGTTTTGACCCAACAGCGCCAGATTTGCATCTTGGACATACTGTACTTATTAATAAGCTACGTCAATTTCAAGAGCTTGGGCATACAGTGCTGTTCTTGATAGGCGATTTCACGGGCATGATCGGGGATCCTACCGGTAAGAGTGCAACGCGCCCGCCATTAACGGCCGAGCAGGTGCAGGAGAACGCCAAGTCCTACACTGCGCAAGTTTTCAAGATACTTAAGCCTGAGCAAACAGAGGTGGTGTTCAACTCTAAATGGCTCACCGAGCTTGGGGCTGCAGGTATGCTCAAGCTGGCGGCTAGCCACACTGTAGCGCGCATGCTAGAGCGTGATGACTTCTCTAAGCGTTTTAAGGGTAACCAGCCGATTGCGATTCATGAGTTCCTCTATCCTTTATTACAGGGCTACGATTCTGTTGCACTGAGTGCAGACGTAGAGTTGGGCGGCACCGACCAGAAGTTTAACTTGCTCATGGGGCGCGAGCTGCAAAAGCAAGCGGGGCAGACTCCTCAGTGTGTGCTGACGATGCCATTGCTAGAGGGTTTGGATGGTGTCAATAAAATGTCCAAATCTTTAGGTAACTATATAGGTATCGCAGAAGCGCCAGAAATCATCTTCGCTAAAATTATGTCGATATCAGATGAGTTAATGTGGCGTTATATAGAGCTGCTTTCTTTTGAGTCCTTAGAAACCATTGCGCAATGGAAAGCGGATGTGGCTGCAGGCAGTAACCCGCGCGACATTAAAGTGCGCTTCGCGCAAGAGATCGTAACGCGTTTCCATTCGCAAGCGGATGCCGAGAAGGCTTTAGCTGATTTTCAAACGCGTTCAAAAGGGGGCATCCCGGACGATGTGCCAGAAGTAACAGTGACGATTGATACTGAGCAAGTTGGTATTGCACAGATGCTTAAATTGGCTGGTTTGGTGGTTAGCACCTCAGAAGCCTTCCGTGCCATTGAGCAGGGGGGGGTTAAATTGGATGGTGAAAAGATATCGGATAAAGCGTTTGTGCTGAATAAAGGCAGTGCCGTTGTCGCCCAGGTAGGTAAACGTAAGTTTGCAAATGTAACAATTTTGTAACGGCGTGTATTTGGGGTTGACCAAATAGTTTAGCCCTGTAGAATGCGCGCCTTCGCTAACGAAGTACTGTTAACGATTAGCAGCAAATGCAAGAATTAAAAGTAATAAAAAGTGCCGTAAAAACTATATTCAATATTAATTAGATTTATTTCAAAATTACTGTTGACGAGATTTAAAACCTCTGTAGAATGCGCACCTCGCTAACGAAACACTGTTAGCGAAAGGTAGTAGAAGGCGCAGTAAAAAGTACGGTTAATTTTAATTAGTAAATATTACGAAATTAAGGTTGACGAGCGGTAAAAGCTCTGTATAATGCGCACCTCGTTAACGCAATGCGTAACGACGGAAACGAAAAGTTCTTTAACAATATAACAACTG